>JAESGR010000016.1_pt1 | contig 852460 bp, 692 predicted proteins | sample 9269771 | NCBI WGS metagenome assembly JAESGR01 (sample SAMN15739572, study PRJNA653492) | algae metagenome | isolation source: Chroococcus sp. CMT-3BRIN-NPC107 and co-occurring heterotrophs from well... | place: USA: Clark Mountains Wilderness, California | collected 2010-04-18 | reverse complement strand
TATAGAAGAATAAGGCCAATTGTAGTTTAAAGAAAACTTCAGCCTTTAGTGAGCTAAGCAATGCCAAGAAAGACTGAACACTTAAATGAATGTTCGATACCAGAAGTGAAAGACTGTTGTGCGGTGGGCGGGCCGGTCTACGCGGAGCGATTAGACCCGGCCTTGATGTTTTTGCTCTACTTTTTGTATCAAGACAAAAAGTAGAAAAAACCGCATAAGAGAGTGGTGGGAAACTGAGCGAGAGCGAGGAAGACTTAAGAATGCAGACTTCAGAGTAGAGACCTAAGAAGGGAAAGTTTAATCTCCACGTCTTTGCACTCTTTGCGTCTTTGCCTGGAAACCTTTGCGGCGTCTTTGCGTGAATTCTACTCTTTTAAAAACAAACTCGTATCCTTTAACAAAGGCAACTGTTGCCCAAACACCTGGTTGAGCAATACCCTGAACTGGTTCACCCCTGAAATGCCTTTATAAAATCGATCGTAATCCCTGTCCGGCAGGTAAACCGCGTTAAAGTTCATGAAGTGGTACTTTTTGTCAACCGGACGATTGAAATGCCGGAATCCATGATCTCCCATTAAAATAATTACGGGCGGTTTTTCGGAATGCGCAAAAATGTGATCCACCAGCTCAAGAAATTTGCCGTTGCTGTACTGCAGGTATTCAATATATTTTTGCTCACGCCACTGGTTCCCTTCGGTGAGCAGCTCCAGGGGATTGCGCTTTCCATTCTTATCAAAGAAATACGGATAATGCGGCATCATCAGGTGCGTATAGATCAACCTTGGATCCTTTTCTTTTCGTGCCGCTTCATTTTTTGTTTGTTCAAAAAGTGATTGCACGTTGCGCAATTCATGATTGGCCATGCGGTTCATCTCGGATTTCCACCCAAGCTTTGTCACCGTATTGAAACGAACATCCCTGTCCAGGCGGCCCAGGAAAGTATGCGCCGTGATCAGATCGCGACCAGAAGTAAAAAAGGTGGTGGAGCCCACAGGCGGAAGGTCATTATTGAACTGGAATACAGAGTAATTTTTCACAGCATAACCCTGTGCTTTCAAAAAATTTACCACCGTATTTTCATTGATCAGCCGGTAACAGGTCTTCCGGTCTTCAGCACTCTGGTTCCTGCCTTCAATACCTTGCAGGTAATCCATGGCAAATGTAGATGCAATAGAAAAAGGGGTATAATTATAGTTGCTGATGGAACTGTCAATGATTTCAAAGCCACGGTTTTTCAAAGCCATCTCAAAATCAGTATTATCAAAGCCCAATGCTTCTTTCAAAGCAGCATGCCCTGCATATTCATCCGCGATGATCAGGTAGATATCGGGTTTGCTGCAGGTGTCGCAGGATTGCATGCCTGCAGGTATGACTGCTGCGTTATTGTTTTGAACAGAGGCTTTCAGCACAAGCGGCACCAGGTCAACAATGATCAGCACAAGCAACAATAAATTGATGTAGCGCGTGAATTGATGAAAGGTATGCCTGGTTCTTTTCAGGTAAAAAAATAAAGCTGCAAGCAGCAGGAGCGATAGTGGAAGGATAAAAGAATACTTTGAAAAAAAGGTAGAGCCCCCTACAGATTTGATGGCATCATGCACAGGACCAAAGAATATATGAAAGACCATCAGTCCAAAGCTGAACATGGCCGCCTTGCGCCAGTTCCGGAACACCAGTAAAAAAACAGCCGCCATCACAATGGACGCAACCAGCAGGATGGCACCCAGGTAAATGATATCCGAAAGGCTTACCTGCCGGTATTGCTCACGGTACCCATGCACCGCAAAGAAGACGGGCAGAAGGAAAAGAAAGTATTCCTTGTTGAAATTGATCCCTGGTAATTTAGTGCCCATAAGCCTGCATTAGGAACAGGCTGCGTCCGGATGAGCCGATCTGTTGTTCCGCAACCACCTCGAATTGTTTTTTGAAACTGTTGATAAAAGCTGCCTTGTCATACCAGTCATACACATCCTGCTTTCCAGACAGCATCAGCTTTATCTTTTCATCTTCCTTTGGTATGAATTCAATGATCAAAGTTTTGCCCATACTCCTGAACATGGCACAAACAGCATCGAATGGAATATTCCTGCCGATGGAAAGGTGATGGATCACCGCCAAAGCCAGCACAAGATCGACATTCACACGGTTAATGAAAGCATCACGTTCAGTGTTATTGACTCCGATAGCAGGTGATGGATGCGAAAAGTCCATCACCACCGGGTGAACATTTTGAATGCCGCTCATATTGATGCGGCGGTAAAGTTTATTGATCGAATAATGATCAAGGTCGGCTGCAATGGTATAAATATGCTGTTGCGATAGCAATTCTGTGAACGTTCCCTCATTGGCACCAACATCAATTGCGGTTGTGATCGGACCCCGCTGCAGGAATTTTGTTACCAGGGCCTTTTTTTGCTCCACATAATCATCTCTCTGCCTGGCCTCATTATAATAGTCCGACCATACACCTGAACGTTCTTCCATCTTCAGACTGCTCACCGCTTCCTTCAGGCTGGTCAGAAGGTTCTTCATTTTAACTATAGAAAAAGGCTTTGCTGTTCCCTGTTGTGAAGAGGAATTCTGCGATGCCATTTTTCCATGCAGGTGCAGATGGAGGTAATGATTCAGGTTGAATTTTGAACGGGCAGGTAGCATTCTCCTGGCAAGATGAAGGGGGATCCCTTCAGGGTAAGCTAAAAACAATTGTTGCAAGGGCTGCTTCAGGTAGTGCATCAGTGCCAATGGCGCCAGGAAATGCTCACAGAACTGGCGATATGCGATCCAGGGCTGCGCTTCGTTATATTTTGTAAAGGAAAGCGTGTCCAGGAATTGCATTCTGCCACCGTGCAGCTGCACATTATAAGCGGATGCATCTTTTAACATCATTCCAAAACGCATGGATTCAAGCGCTATGTCAAGCGTCAGCAGCGCCCCCTCACGCAGCATATTGAAACACCATTCGTATGGATAGGAAATAAATGGAATGTGGTCAGGCTTTAACGTCATGTACCATGACGCGTCGCCAGTAAAGTTTTGTTTTAATTCATCATGCTTTACCAGCAATTGTTTTTCAGAAAGCGAAGCATAAAAACCTGAGCCCATCAGCAGATCATAATCATCTCTGTAAGACTGGTCCACCTGCCGGTACAACACTTCTGCATGAAAAAAGAGAAAACCGGAAGGATCTCGGTATGAGGAGGGATGCCGTTCCGTTTGCATCAATGCATTTTGCTTTTATTGCGGAAGATGCGGTAGAACCAGTGCCTGATCCAGGTCATGATGTTCTTGAAAAAGAATGCAATGCCCAATACCCCTGCAATGATGGCCTGTATCAGGTAACTGCCGCTCCCCGGATCTATATACAACATGAATTGCTGCATTAAAAATAACTGAGTTTGGTTTGAGGTGAAAGTGTAAGCAGGGTCTCGTACATCAACTGGATGGTCTGCTCGATATCTCTCCTGTGCAGCATTTCAACCGTGGTGTGCATGTAGCGTAGGGGAATAGAGATCAATACCGATGGACAACCATCATTGGCATAGGCGAAAGAATCCGTATCCGTACCTGTGCTTCTTGATACAGCCCTTAATTGTACAGGGATCTCATGGCGCTCGGCCACGTCCTGCACAAACTGCAACAGCTTGTTATGCACTGCAGGACCATAAGAAAGTGAAGGACCTTTGCTGCAACTGGTCTCGCCTTCAACAATTTTATTGATCATGGGAGTGGAGGTATCATGGGTCACATCGGTGATGATGGCTACATTGGGCTTGATCCTTCGGGCGATCATCTCCGCACCGCGCAGGCCGATCTCTTCCTGCACTGCGTTCACTACATAGAGGCCAAAAGGCAGTTTCTTTTTATTCAATTTTAGAAGCCTGGCTACTTCAGCGATCATGAATCCCCCGATACGGTTATCAAAAGCGCGGCCGATGTAATAATCATAGGCCAGTTCATCAAAGCCATCCTGGTAAGTGACCACGGCGCCGATATGGATGCCCAGGTCTTCGAGTTCTTTTTTATTTCTTGCACCACAATCAAGGAACAGGTTCTCCACCTTTGCTACAGGCTCTTTTTCCGCTGTACTGATCCTTGTATGAATGGCAGGCCATCCAAATACCGCTTTCACCGGGCCTTTCTTTCCATGAATGAAAACCCGCTGACCCGGCGCGATCTGGTGATCCACACCACCGTTGCGCTTGAGGTAAATGAGCCCTTCATTGGTAACATAGTTCACAAACCAGCTGATCTCATCCACATGCGCTTCGATCACCACTTTGAAGTTATGGCCTGGGTTGACAACGCCAACCGCTGTGCCGTATGGGTCGGTAAAGATCTCATCCACATGGGGCCTGATGTAATCCATCCACAAACGCTGACCTGTAAATTCAAAGCCTACCGGGGAAGGTGTATTGATGTAATTCCTGAAAAATTCAAATGAAGTATCTGTTATGATTGAATTCGTCTTTTTAGCCGCTGCTTTTGCCATTGATTCTCAATTATCGGGCAAATTTAATCAAAATGACCAATGGAGCGGAAAGCATCATCAGCCCATCCAGGACGAAGTAATAATGATAATCAGAGAAATTGCGCTTGGATGGACCATAGAGGAAAGCAAGGATCAACCCCGGCAGTAAAAGCGCACCGATGATCATCCAGCTGAAACTTTGAAGCATCCACAAAAGCGTCAGGGCAAAAATAAACATGGACAACCCGAATAGCCGGTCGATCCCTTTTTCATCCAGAATGGTGATGAGGCTCCGGATGCCAGCGGCTTTATCATCGGGACGGTCCCGGTAATCAAACAGGATACAAATAGCGTAGATGAAAAAGAACCTGTTGGCCATAAATACCCATCCCATTTGGTCAATGCTTTCATCCGGTATCATCAAAGGAAGCAGGGCGGTCACCAGCATCCAGGCAAAAGAAAGAAATATGGTTTTTCCAATGGCGATCCTCCGCAGGAAATGGAAAATGGGATGCGGGATCTTTGGGGCCGAATACAAAAAAGCAAGAAGCATGGAAAGTCCAAGCCAGAGCCAGTAGTCATATAAAAGGAAAAAGAATACAGCAGCGCCAAGGCCACCAAGCAAGAACAACCCAAGATGTATATCCTTATTGGTGATGGTCCATTTAAGGCGCACAGATTGTTGCTCCTGGCGCGGGGGTGTAAGGAACCAGTGGAAACTATAGCTGGTCAATGTGCCGAAAAAGATGAACCAAAGCAGGCGTGCGGAAACAGGCCGGTCAAACAGCAGGTAGGTCTGCCATGCCATCAATACCGCGCAAACGGCGATGAAAAGGCTGCTGAAAATGAAAAAATCGAAAATTCTTCTTAGGAGCCGGGTGGTCAAAGCCTGATCACAATAACAGGTTCAATCACCACCGAATCGCTTTTGTTCTTTGCCTTGTCCCGGATGTAAATTTTCAAACGCAGTGTATCGGACTCTCTCAGTGTTGGGTTGCCGATCTGTGTTGGGGCAGGCTGGGCCGAGATCAGGTGATTCTGGTATTCCAGGTTCAGCGTGATCTCTCCGCGGTCCTTATTTGGAAATTCAGGGACCTTCAGGTTGATCGAATCACGCAGGGTAAGCGCTGCACGGCGGATGTTAAGCCTTTCTTTTTTAATGATGATGGTATCATCAATATCACCTTCCTTATCGGTGTATTCAAGAACGACCTGGAAATTGGCATTCGGAGGAATGATGTTCCCGGAAGTTGATTTAACGGTAAGTTGCGGTTTGGTCTGGAATTTATCTTTGTTACACGCAATGATGATCCCGGACAGTATCAAACAAACAATCAGTATTCTTTTCATAATAGAAGTGCTTTCCAAATTTACAGTATGAGCATGGAAATACCTAAAACCGCTGCACTGGAGGAAATGGTATTCTCCCGCTTTAACGCAGATGCCTTCCCCGGAATTGCGCTGGAGGTTTTTTTGTTTCAATACAGGCACAATGAGCTTTACCGGGCGTTCTGTGATGCCGTTCGAAGGACCCCTGCAGAAGTAACGAATCCATCCCATGTTCCTTTCCTCCCCATATCCTTCTTTAAAAACCACCAGGTTACCTGCGGTAGCTTTGAGCCTGCACTTATCTTCGAAAGCAGCGGCACCACGGGACTTTCCACCAGCAGGCACCTCGTAAAAGATGCTGCCATGTATGAAAAAAGTTTCCGGTTAGCTTTTGAACAATTTTATGGACCCGTTAACGAATTCTGCGTGCTGGGCCTGCTGCCTTCTTACCTGGAGCGATCTTGCTCTTCACTGGTCTTTATGGTAAAGGACATGATCCAAAATAGCGGTCATCCGCAGAGTGGCTTTTACCTCCATAACCATCACCAGCTTGCAGATACGATCCGGCAACTGGAATCAGCCGGTCAAAAGACGCTCCTGATAGGAGTAACCTACGCACTGCTTGATTTTGCCCATGCCCACCCGATGCCATTATCCAGCACCCTCATTATGGAGACCGGGGGCATGAAGGGCAGAAAGCAGGAACTGGTGAGGAGCGAAGTGCACCACCTTCTTCGAACTGCTTTCGGGGTGGATGCCATTCATTCTGAATACGGCATGACGGAACTCTTATCACAGGCTTACTCAAAAGGAGCAGGTGAATTCAAGACACCACCCTGGATGAAAGTGCTCATCCGGGATGAGACCGATCCTTTTGCCTTATCTGAGGAAAGATCCGGATCCGGTGGTATCAATGTCATTGACCTTGCCAATCTGTATTCCTGCAGTTTTATTGCAACAGAAGATGCGGGCAGACTATTACCGGATGGTTCATTTGAAGTGCTTGGCCGCCTGGACCATGCCGATGTCCGGGGATGCAGTTTGCTGTCCCTGTAGGCATTTTTGTATTGAGATAACCCGGAATAGCTTGCTATTTAAAAGGCAACCGTAATATTTGCCTTGATAGAATAAAATATACCTATCCGTGAAAATTCTTTTAATCCTGCCCTTATCCGTGATTACATTATAGCGCTGACTGAGACTTATGAATATGAAATGTTTTCTTCTTTCAATCATTCTTATCATCCACATGGATGCGCAAGCTCAAACCCGTCCAACCGTGACAGCTTATTACGCTGGTGACGCGGCGCAGGTTGACAGCTTTGCAGCAGAACAGCTGACCCATATCATTTACAGCTTCTGTCATCTCAAAGGCGCGCGCCTGCATGTGGATAATGCAAAAGATACTGCAACTATCCAGTCATTGGTCAGGATGAAGCGCAGGAACCCTGACCTGAAAGTCCTTTTATCACTTGGAGGGTGGGGAGGATGTGAGACCTGTTCCGATGTTTTCTCTTCAAAGAAGAACAGAAAAATTTTTGCAAGGTCGGTGAAGGAGCTGAATGCTTTTTTTGGTACCGATGGCATTGACCTCGACTGGGAGTATCCTGCGATTGAAGGATACCCGGGCCATGCTTTTAAAAAAGAAGACCGTGAGAACTTTACCGCATTGATAGGGGCGCTCAGGAAAAAATTAGGTAAAGAAAAGGAGATCAGCTTTGCAGCGGGAGGTTTTAAAAAATTCATTGATGAAGCGATTGAATGGAACAAGGTGATGCCGCTGGTAGACCGCGTAAACCTGATGACCTACGATCTGGTGAGTGGATTTTCGGCAGTGACCGGCCACCATACCCCGTTGTATTCATCACCCGGTCAGCCTGAATCGGCGGACAATGCCATTCGCCAGTTAACAGCCCTGGGTATTCCCATGGAAAAACTTGTGATCGGCGCCGCCTTTTATGGCCGGGTATGGCAGGATGTGCCGGATACTTCCAATGGTCTGTACCAGCGGGGCAAGTTCAGGACCAGCATTGCCATCCGTGATTTCCCGGTGCAGTTCCCGCAGAACAGGGGCTTTGTCTATCATTGGGACGACCAGGTTCAGGCGCCATATATCTACAATGCCACGGAAAAGATCTTTGTAACCTATGACGATCAAAGGTCACTAGAATTGAGAACCAAATATATGCTGGACAAAGGACTGAATGGGATCATGTTCTGGCAACTGACACATGATCCGTATAGAGGAGGATTGTTGGAGGCGATATTTAATACCGTACAGGCTTATTGGAAATAGGAGCTGTTTAAGGTTTTTTGTTTTCGGTTTATGGTTGTTTAGATTCAGTCATAGTTCACTGTTTGCACTTGCGTAGGGAATTAATTAACCGCCAAGATCGCAAAGCAAACGCAAAGGGACGCGAAGGAATAATTGACCTAATCTTTGCGTTTTTCTTTGGGGCCTTTGCGGTTAAAGGTTAAAAAGAAAACTTCGTTCTAAATAAACAGCATCAGCTTTCTGAATGTCTTCAACGCCTGGCAAAGCAGGTTCCTTACCACCTGGTAATTGATATCCATTACCTGGCTCACCTCTTCATAACTCAACCCTTTGTACAATTTCAAATAAATGATCTCCCGTTGACGCGTAGGCAGTTTGTTGATGGTCTCCAGTACGCGGGCGAGCTTATTTCTTTGTTCTTCACTGCTCACCAGGAAATTTTCATGACTTAGTTCGAAAGGTTCATTGTCAGTGCCTTCAACGTCACTGTTGTGCTTTTGATTGCGGAAAGATTTGTATAGTTTATACTTCAGCGACTGCAGCAGGTAGGCTTTCACCGACAACACCGGCTGGGATGGTTTCTTTTGCCAGATCTCGGTAAAAAGTTCCTGGATATTGTCTTCAAGCGTTGCTGTGTCCGGACAGATCTTCCTGCCATATTGAAACAACAACGGGTAGTAAGTATTGAACAATTCTCCAAACGCAAGGGGATCACCCTGCATGGCTTTGTTCCATGATTCAATATCCTTTAAAGGCGCAGTCAATCTACTGCCAATGTAACGAAATTCAGATAGTACGGAAGAAGGTTACAGAATAAATTTTGATTGTGGCATTACACCAGCCCGTTTCTCGGTACTTGATAGAAACAAACAAACCAGTGGACCGTCAATTAACCACCGCAGAAGCGGTAATGGCCGATGAAGATTTCCTGGCCTGGTACTTTAAAACAGATGCGGCCAAGGCCAGCGCATGGACCGAATGGCTGCAGCAACATCCATCAGCACAGCCTGTTGTGGATGAAGCCATCCTTCACCTTGAAGACATTTATGTTGTTGAAAAAGACATTCCATACGACCAGCAGCAGCATGCCTACCGGAACCTGATGGACCAGATCAATGCCGGGAAAGTGGTTAGTATGCACCGCAAACCTTTCCGCTGGTGGATCCCTGCGGCGGCTGCCATCATGATCCTGGTCGCCGGGTATGCCTATTGGAATACACAAACGCCTTCCCTGAAAATGAACAGCGCCTATGGAAAGATCAATGAATACAACCTGCCCGACGGATCTATGGTCACCCTGAATGCCAACAGCGAGATCCGCATGAATGACAACTGGAAAGAAGGAAAGGACCGCGAGGTCTGGATCAGTGGTGAGGCATTTTTTAAAGTGCAGAAAACGGCCAGCCAAAACAGGTTCATAGTTCATGCTGATGAAATGGACATTATTGTAACAGGCACCCAGTTCAATGTGGTCAACCGGGAAGGCATGTCAAGTGTGCTGCTGACTGAAGGAAGTATTACGCTGAAGACCGAGGACGGAAGGGAATTGCATTTAAAGCCGGGTGATTTTGTTAAGGTGGAAAATACAAAGGCCACCAAGGCGCAGGTGAACGAAGAACAGGTGCTGGCCTGGAAACAATCTATGCTGGTATTTGATAAAACAACCCTGGCGGATGTTGCCCGCACCATCAACAGGCATTATGGTGTGAAGGTGTCATTTGAAGCAGAAGAACTGCAAAACCGTACCGTATCCGGAATGATGTCAAACAACAACCTCGATGTATTGATCAGGGCACTTGAAGAAGTTGGTGACTGCCGTATCACGAAAAATGGAAATGACCTTGTTATTGCCTATCCATAATCTAAAACTGCTACTATCCATAAATTTAAAACTGCTATATGAAAGGACGAAACTGCTACTATCTTCTTGCAGGATGTTTTGCAGGCCTGCTGGGTGTGCTGCCTGCAGCGGCACAGAACAATTATACCTATGCAGTGAACAAACAACATGCGCCTGGCTACGTTTTTCAGGGAACCCAGGAAAGCAAACAATCACTGAGTCATGTTTTAAAAGAACTGAATAAACTAAAAGGTGTTTTCTTTCTTTATTCTGATGAAACCATCGGCAACCTTCAGGTGAATCCTGTAAAGGACCTTCGTGGTGATGTTGAAAAAACACTTACAGAGATCCTGAAGAACACAGGCCTCAGGTTCAAAAAAATATCCGACAACACCTACGTCATTACTGCTGCAAAAGAAAAGAGAACAAAGACTTCTTTCAATCTTGCGCCGCAAACCAATCATGACGGAGCAGCAGGAACAAAAGTTGTGATGGCTGACCCGGTACGTGGACGGATCACTTCCCCAGACGGCACGCCTTTATTGGGTGTAAGTGTTTCTGTAAAAGGATCCAACCGTGGGACCACAACCAATGCGAACGGTGAGTTTATACTTGAAGCAAATAAGGGTGATGTGATCGTTATTTCTTACGTCGGTTACCAGCAGCAGGAAGTGCTGGTAGATGACCGCCAGAATTTTTCCATTACGCTGAGCCAGGGCAACCAGCAGATTTCAGAAGTGGTGGTAACTGCGCTTGGTATCAGGAAATCACGCAGGGCCCTGGGTTATGCCGTAACGGAAGTAAACGGTGCGGAATTAACAAAGGCAAGAGAAGTCAATGTAGCTAATTCACTGGTAGGCCGCGTGCCTGGTGTGAATGTAAGTTCTGTTTCCGGCGGCCCGGGTTCTTCTGCCAATGTGATCATCCGTGGCATCTCCAGTCTTACAGGTGACAACCAGCCATTATATGTTGTAAATGGGATTCCGATCACCAACCGCACGGCCGGTAACAATGGCGGGCAATACACCAATGCGCCCGACCTTGGAGATGGCATCCAGAACATTAACCCTGACGATATCGAAACCATTTCCGTGTTGAAAGGCGCTGCTGCTTCAGCGTTATATGGATCAAGGGCCAAGCATGGTGTGATCCTGATCACTACCAAAAGCGGCCAGGGTAACGGTACGGTCGAATTCAATTCCAACTATGTAGCAGACAGGATCATTGATGTTACCGACTGGCAATACACTTATGGAAGCGGTGCCAATGGATTGAAACCTGCAACCATGGCTGCAGCCTTTGATGCAGGAAACTCAAGCTGGGGTGCACGCCTCGACGGATCCAGTGTGATCCAATTTGATGGTGTTGCAAGACCATACGTTGCGCATAAGGATAACTTGAAAGATTTTTACCGTACAGGAAATACATTCACCAACACGCTTTCCTTTGGAAGGGGATATGAAGGTGGGAATTTCAGGTTCTCTGCAAGTGCACTTAACAATCAATCACCTGTACCCAACTCAGGACTCGACAGGTATAGTTTTAATTTTTCAGGCAACTTTAATGTTACAAAAAGACTGGTGTTTGATGCCCGTGTAAATTTTGTGCATGATAACGCCCAGAACAGGCCGATCCTTGCTGATGGTGCAGGCAACGCAAACTTCCAGGCCATGTTCCTGCCTACCAGCGTTGACATCAAAACACTTGCGCCCGGAACCAAAGCAGATGGCAGCGAGCTTGCCTTTACCAACAATACTTTTGCTACCAACCCATGGTTCGCAGCTAACAAATTCATCAACAATACGGACCGCAACCGCCTGATCGGGTCTGTTAGTGCACGGTACAATTTTGATAATGGAATGTTTGCGCAGGTAAGAGCCGGAAGGGATTTTTACCACGACCGGTATACAACGGTTGTCCCAACAGGCGCCGGATATTATGCGCAGGCTGGCCGCCATATCGGCGAGCAGTTCAACCGTGTGAGTGAATTGAACGCAGATGTACTGATTGGTATGCCTTTGAAACTCCAACAGAACATTACATTTACACCAAGCATTGGTGGTAATATCATGAAAGCCAGGGCAGAGGGAACAGAGGAATCAGGAACAAACTTCGCGGTGCCTTATGTGTATAACATCCTCAATGCTCAAAACAAATCGATTGCCTATACGGATTTCCGCCAGGAGATCCAGTCGCTCTATGGAACATTGGAACTGGATTACAAAGGTTTTCTTTACCTGAATGCTTCAGGAAGGAATGACTGGTTCTCCATCCTTGCTCCATCAGAAGACGTTGATATATTTTATCCTTCGGTGAGCGGATCTTTCGTGTTCAGCGAATTCTGGAAGCCTGCAGGATTAACCTTTGGAAAACTAAGGGCTGGTTGGGCAAATGTTGGTTCCGCTTCCAGCATCGGGCCCTACCAGACCCTGTTGAATTATGGACTGTTCGCCCAGCAATTAGGCGGCATGCCTTTGGGAAATATCACCAACGCCACCATTCCTAACAGCAAGTTGCAACCATCCACGGCCAGTGAGCTTGAGATCGGTACTGAATTGAGGTTTCTACAGAACCGCTTCATTGTAGACCTGGCATGGTACAATAAAAAATCAAAGAATGAGATCGTGCCGGCTCCTGCATCCATCACCACTGGATACACAGGCGTTGTGCTGAACATTGGTGAACTTCAGAACAAGGGATTTGAGATGCTGTTGTCTGCAGTGCCTGTCCGCACAAGCGGATTCTCCTGGACCACATCGCTCAATGGTTCCGTTAACGACAACAAAGTGCTGACGCTGGCGGAAGGACAGTCCACACTGGCTGTTGCCACTTCACGTACAGGAAATGGTTTTATACAGAACATTGTTGGCGAAGCCGCTTACCAGGTAATGGGGTTTGATTACCGTTATGACAATGCCGGTAAGATCGTGCTGTCGGCCAGCGGTATTCCTGAAAGAGGCAACCTGATACCACTGGGTTCGGCTTACCAGAAATACACCGGCGGATGGAATAATGAATTCACATTGGGGCCAGTCAACTTCGGATTCCTGATCGATGGTAAATTCGGCGGTAAGGTGTTTTCAGCCACTGACTACTACGGTTATTTCTTTGGCCTGCACAAGGAAACACTTGTGAACAGGGAAGGAACTTTTGGCACAGGACTTAGCGCACAGAACTATTATACCACACTGGCTACAAACGTTTCCAAAATGTTCGTATACGATGCCAGCTTCATCAAGCTAAGGCAGATGACTTTAAGCTACCAGATCCCCGCAACCATATTCAGGAACCAGATCAAAGGTGTTTCCATCAGCCTGGTAGGACGCAACCTTGCCATCCTGATGAAGAAGACAGATAACATTGACCCGGAAGCCAGCTATGCAGGTGCCACACAGGGACTTGAACTTGGTGGCGTTCCTCCGGTAAGAAGCTATGGCGTTAACCTCAATGTGAAATTCTAACCATTAAAAAAGTTCAAATGAAACAAATCATAAAATATGTTGCATGCCTGGTGATCAGCAGTGTGCTGGTAATGGGATGCACAAAAGATTTCGATGAACTGAACACAGATCCAACAGCCTATAGCCAGGCGAATTTCAATCCGAATTATTTATTGACCACCGCGCAACTGGCTTACACCGGAAGTTTTGATTTCAGCTATGAAACATGGAGGGGTAACCTGATCTACGCTTCCACCCTGACACAGTCATTGTCCACAGTCATAGGTTATTGGGCTGGCGATAAATACCTGCTGAACGAAGGCTATACCAGCGCCTATTGGGATAAAGCTTACCCCGACCAGGTGAAGATCGCCGCAGACCTTGTTGAATTCACCAAGGGCAAACCACAGTACAGGAACCTGCACCAGGTAGGCCGTATTGTTCGGGCAATGATCCTTCAGCGCATCACCGACCTGTATGGAGATGTGCCCTACTTTGCAGCGGGGCGTGGTTATTACAGCCAGGTATATTTTCCGGAATATGATAAACAGGAAGCCATTTACAATGACATGCTGAAAGAGTATGAAGAAGCTTCCATTGCGCTGGATCCATCGGCAGACCAGGTAACGGGCGATGCGTTCTTTGCAGGCAACATCGAAAAATGGAGACGCTTCGGCTATACTTTACTGTTACGTGCCGGTATGCGCCTTTCAAAAGTGGATCCTGCAAAAGCACAGGCAACTGTTTTGAAAGTGATTGGTAAAACCATGCAAAGCAATGCGGACAATGCTTTATTGAAACACGAGATCGCAGGTGGCAGGCCAACGGTCAACAGGAACTTCCAGGTGCTGCTTGGGCAACCCGAAAGAGACTGGGTTAAATGGTCGCAAACACTGATCAACATCATGAAAGCGAACAACGATCCAAGGCTTGGTGTGATCGCCGAGTTGGAGAATGGCAGCATGGCGCCCGCAAGCCAGAAAGGAATGCCCAATGGCTATGACCTGAGTGGTGTAGCGGGACGTGATATATCAACCGCGCCTGGTTATACGGCCAGGGGTGATTATTCACGACCCAGCAGGTACTTCACCAAACTGGATGCGCCAACATTTGTGCTCACCTATGCTCAATCTGAATTATTACTGGCAGATGCTGCCCAACGCTGGACGATCGCAGGTTTAGGCGATGCAATGACCCACTACAACAATGGCGTGCGTGCCGCCATTACCTACATGGGTCCTTATGATCCCGCAGCGGCTATTTCAGAAACGGTAGCCAATACCTGGCTGGCTGCAAATCCATTTAATCCTGCCAACGGTCTTCAGATGATCAATACACAGTACTGGCTACATACCGCTACCATGTTTGACTTTTACGAATCCTGGAGCAACTGGAGAAGGACAGGCTTCCCTGTACTGACACCTGTCAATTACCCGGGTAATGTTACCAATGGCACCATACCGCGCCGTTTTCCTTATCCGCTATCGGAAGCCAACACCAATCCCGTAAATTATAAAGTGGCAAGGGATGCTGTAACCGGTGGTGACAACTTAACCGGAAGGGTCTGGTGGGATAAACCTTAATTTTCTCTGACTATAAGCAATCGGGCTGCCTTTCCAGGCGGCCTTCTTTCTTCATGGAAGAAATTATAAACATCCATCTGAATAATAACATATGGTTTCCCGGCAAAATCAAAAACTCCGCTTAATTTCATCATTGAAATCTTGTCCATGAAAAAGATCGCACTATTCATTTCCCTTGCCATCCTTTGCACACAAGCGCAGGCACAGCAAAAAGGGAGAACAGCCGCAGCAGACCTGCACCTCAATTACGAGATCATCCAAAATGACCTTGGCGGCAAAAGGATCTTTCTTTCGGCGCTTACAGTTGTCAATAAAGGAAAATCACCGCTGCCTGCCTCGGGATGGAGCATCTATTTTAATTTTCCAAGGCTGATCCATGGTGCCTCGGTTTCACCAAAAGTGCAGATCGATCATATCAATGGCGATTTTTACCGGTTGCGTCCTACCAACAGGTTTGCAGGCCTGAAACCAAAAGATTCGCTCAGGGTAGAGTATACCGCGGGGGCTTGGGGTACCAACATCACTGATGCGCCGGCAGGGATTTACATTGTATGGGACAATGAGCCATCCAAAGGATATCTTTTCACAAATTATATTGCGCAACCGGCAACCAGGCCGGAACAATTCCAGCGTTATGCAGGCGACAAGTTTGAACCTTACACACCGGCAAAAGTATTTGAGCAGAATGCGGTCATAAAAGACATTCCGGCAGAAGCGCTCCCTAAAGTTTTTCCTACGCCTGCATCCTATAAAGAAACAGGCGCCACTTTTAATTTTGGTAACCATTCTTACATTTCCTATGAACCTGTAAATGCGTCTCCCATCCTTGGGCCTGTAATGGAATACCTGGCGCAGGAAAAAGCAAAATGGCTGGTTGAAGCAAAAGCGGCAGAACAGAATAAGATCCTTTTTGTACATGATTCCAGGTTACCTGCTGAAGGTTACAGGTTAAGCATTACCAGTTCTTCCATTGTTATCGGGGCCAGTACGCCCGCCGGGGCTTTTTATGCCATACAATCGCTCAAGTCATTAATGCCTCCCGATGCTTTAAAAGCAAAGCAGCAAAGTATTTCCATACCAACAGTGGAGATCATCGATTCTCCCCGCTTTGCGCACAGGGCCTTCATGCTTGATGTGGCCAGGAACTTCCAGTCCAAAAAACAGGTTTTGAAAACACTTGACCTGATGGCCCAGTATAAGCTCAATGTCTTTCATTTTCATTTTAGTGATGATGAAGGCTGGCGCATAGAAATTCCAGGTCTGCCTGAACTTACCGAAGTGGGGGCCAGGCGTGGTCATGCTGTGAATGATCAGCATCACCTTCATCCATCATTTGGTTCAGGGCCCGATTTGAATACATCGGGAACAGGCTTTTATACCCGCAATGATTTTATTGAGATCCTGAAGTATGCTAAGGACAGGCACATCAAAGTGATCCCTGAAATTGAAACACCCGGACATGCACGTGCTGCAATTGCGGCCATGGATGCCCGTTATGAACGGTTAATTAAATCCGGTGACCGTGCAGGCGCGGAGCAATACCTGCTGTACGACCGTGCCGATACATCAAAATACCGCTCTGTGCAGCGCTGGTTCCGCAATGTGATGAACCCCGCCCTTCCTTCCACTTACCGGTTCCTTGAAAAAGTGGTGGATGAACTCTCCCTCATGTACAGGGAAGCCGGTGCACCGCTTGAAACCATTCACTTTGGCGGTGATGAAGTGCCCAATGGCGTATGGACCGGTTCTCCATCAGTTCATGAACTGATCGCTAAAGATTCAATGGTCAACAATGTCAATGATGCCTGGTACTACTACTTCAGCAGGTTGACTGAAATGATGAAGCAGAGAAGCATGTATGTCTATGGCTGGGAAGAAGCCGGCATGCGTAAGACCAGGCTGGATGGCCGCACCATATACATTGCCAATCCGGATTTTGCCAAGACAGGCATGCAGGTGGATGTCTGGAACAATGTCATTGGGTGGGGCGCGGAAGACCTGCCCTATCAACTGGCAAATGCCGGTTATAAAGTGATCCTTTCCCCTGTGACCAACATGTATTTTGACCTTGCTTACCACAAGGAATTCAATGAGCCGGGCCAGTACTGGGGCGGCTTCATCGATGTGGACAAGCCCTTTAAGTTCATTCCATTTGATTATTTCAAAAATTCAGAGATTGACATCAATGGGAACCGGGTGAACCGTTCATTCTTCACCAACAAGCAAAGGCTGACCGATTATGGAAAGGACAACATCCCGGGTTTGCAGGGATTGTTATGGGCGGAAACACTTCGCTCGCCGCAAATGATGGAATACTTATTACTGCCTAAACTTTTGGGTCTTGCTGAAAGGGCCTGGGCTCCTGATCCGGCATGGGCAACTGAAAAAGACAGTGCCAGGAGTGTTGAATTATACAATGATGCCTGGTCGCAGTTTGTCAATGTGCTGGGTAAGCGGGAACTGCCAAGGCTTGATCATCTATCCGGTGGATTCCAGTACAGGATTCCAACAGCGGGTGCAGTGATCAGGGATGGAAAAGTTGAGGTCAACAGCCAGTTCCCCGGCCTTGTGATCCGGTACACAACGGATGGTAAAGAACCTTCAATGACAAGTGCTCCTTACACCAAACCGCTGACAGAAAGAGCCCTCTTAAAAATTCGGTTGTTCGATTCCAAAGGAAGGGGTGGAAGGACCATCCAGGTTGACAACAGGGCCACAACGGCAACAGATCCAGCTAAAGGAAAAACTTTCTAACATTAACATATGGTTGAATGCTCATGCACATGGGCTTACAACCTCCTGCATGGCAGTATGCCTGGTCTTGCATAAATTTTGGCCTGGTTTTTTCAAAATGTGCTATACATTTGTAAGCCAATTCAAAATGAATACGAACACGCAGGATAATCACTTCATCTTTCATGCACAGCTCACCACCGGTGTCTACGCTGTATGCTTTGACGTGTTCCGCTACCTCTCCAGACGTGGCAACTGGTAGGACAAGCCGCTTACCAAGGCCCCTATCAGTGGATACTTTCCCGGCACTATTTTTCGGACTGGTAATCCTTATTCATAAATCTATTTGACAATTGGACAATCAGAATATTATTGTCAGGGTCGCAACCCCGGCGGATAAAATTTATGCGAAGATCATCACAGATGAGATGGAGGCTTCTGCCCGGGCCCGCGGCACCGGCATTGCCAAGCGCAGTCCTGAATACATTGCTGCCAAAATGGAAGAAGATAAGGCGGTGATCGCGCTAACACCTGATGGCACCTGGGTGGGCTTTTGTTACATCGAGACTTGGGAAGGAGAATATGTAGCCAATTCAGGCCTGATCGTTTCTCCTGAATTCAGGAAAAGCGGCGTGGCCAAGGCTATTAAAAACCGGGTATTCCAGCTCAGCCGTGAAAAATATCCCGAAGCAAAGATCTTTGGTCTTACTACAGGACTTGCGGTAATGAAGATCAACAGTGAACTTGGATATGAACCTGTTACTTATTCTGAACTGACACAGGACGAGAAATTCTGGGCCGGGTGTAAGAGCTGTGTGAACTTTGATATTCTCATGAGCAAGGAGCGCAAGAATTGTTTGTGTACCGCCATGTTGTATGATCCAAAGGATCACTACGAACCGGACGAGACAAGCCTGCACTTTACCAAAAAATCAAAAGTGTATGAACGCCTGCTGAAGATCAAACAAAGCAAATTCCTGAAACGCTTTAAGAAAAGCGGTGACAGGAATGCCAACCGCAAACTGAAGGTCTCTTTATTCAATTTTTTTAATTTTTAAAGCACGGCCTCTTCCCCTAAAATGAATCAAAACAAAGACATCAAGGCTGTTCGGCCCGGAAGCGCTGAAAGCAAAAAGATCGTGCTCGGCTTCAGTGGCGGGCTTGATACATCCTACTGCGTAAAATACCTGGCCGAACAGGGTTATGAAGTGCACAGCATCATAGTGAACACTGGTGGATTTACAGCACAGGAATTAAAAGATGTTGAAGCCCATGCTTACAAGCTGGGCGTGAAAACACATACAACCGTCAATGCTGTTCCTGCTTACTATGAAAGGATCATTAAGTACCTGGTATTTGGGAATGTGCTGAAGAACCAGACCTATCCTTTAAGTGTGAGTGCTGAGCGCATCATGCAGGCTTTGCATATTGCCGAGCATGTGCAAAAGACCGGAGCTAAAGCAGTGGCACATGGAAGCACCGGCGCTGGTAACGACCAGGTCCGGTTCGACATGATCTTTCACATAATGATTCCGGGTGTAGAGATAATTACCCCCATCCGTGATTTAAAACTCAGCCGTGAACAGGAGATCAGCTACCTGAAAGAAAAAGGAGTGGACATGAATTTTGAAAAAGCTGTTTATTCCATCAATAAAGGTTTATGGGGTACCAGTGTTGGCGGCAGGGAGACTCTTCATTCCAAAGGCATGCTGCCCGAATCTGCCTGGCCTACGCAGGTAACTGCAACAGGTACCGAAGAAGTGACGCTTTATTTTGAAAAAGGTGAATTGAAGAAAATCAATGGAAAAGAATTTGAGCAGTCGTACCATGCCATTGAACATCTTCAGAAAATTGCCGGCGCTTACGGGATCGGCAGGGACATCCACGTTGGTGATACCATTATTGGCATCAAAGGAAGGGTTGGATTTGAAGCGGCTGCGCCGATGGTGATCATCAAGGCGCATCATGCTTTGGAAAAACACGTGCTTACCAAATGGCAATTGAACTGGAAGGAACAGCTGGCACAATTCTATGGCAACTGGCTGCATGAAGGACAGATCATGGACCCTGTGATGCGTGATATTGAGGCCTTCTTTCAAAGCACGCAGGAAACGGTTACCGGTTCCGTTTCAGTGCAATTGATGCCTTACCGTTTCCAGGTGACCGGGATCGAGTCTCCATTTGACCTGATGAGTGCGAAGTTTGGAAAATATGGAGAGATGAACAGCGGATGGAGCGGAGAGGACGTAAGAGGCTTCAGCAAGATCTTCGGTAACCAGACCGCCATCTATCACCAGGTGAAGACTGATGCTGGAGGAAAACGATCTGATTAAACAGATACATCACTAATAAAGTCATTTTCAGGAAATGAAAGTCAGAGCTGGTATTGTCGGAGGTGCAGGTTATACGGGTGGCGAATTGATCCGTTTGCTCATTCGCCATCCATATACGGATGTCTCCTTTATTCATAGCCGGAGCAATGCCGGTAATACGGTAGCCTCGGTACACCAGGACCTCTTAGGTGAAACTGACCTTCAATTCAGTGGTGAATTGCATAATGATATCGATGTGCTTTTTCTTTGCGTAGGCCATGGGGAAGCCAGAAAGTTTTTACAGGAGCATCACATCGGGTCATCTGTAAGGATCATTGACCTTTCACAGGACTTCAGACTGGAAGCAGCAAATACCGGTAACGACCGTGAATTTGTTTATGGTCTGCCTGAACTCAATAAAGAAAAGATCAAAGCTGCACCGAACGTGGCCAATCCGGGTTGCTTTGCCACCGCCCTGCAACTCGCTTTGCTGCCGCTTGCCAGGGCCGGAATGTTGACTGAAGTTTATGCTACCGGCATAACGGGTTCAACAGGTGCAGGGCAAAGCCTTTCCTCATCTTCTCATTTCAGCTGGAGGGCCAATAATATTCAGGCTTATAAAACGCTGGAGCACCAGCACCTGAAAGAAGTAGGCCAGTCATTAGTTCAGGCAGGAGCATCAAATCCCCAGATCAATTTTGTTCCCTGGCGCGGCGATTTCCCGAGAGGGATTTTCTTTAGCTCCACACTTTCCTGCGAATTGGGAAAAGAAAAACTGGAAGCGCTCTATCATGAGTTTTATGAGGGTCATCCTTATACGGTGATCAGTAATAAAGAGATCTTTTTAAAACAAGTGGTCAACACCAATAAATGTGTGATACAATTGGTGAAAGTTGGCAGTAAATTGGTAGTTCATTCTGCAATTGACAATCTTTTAAAAGGCGCTTCCGGGCAGGCGGTTCAGAATATGAACCTGATGTTCGGTCTTGATGAATGCGCCGGACTGAATCTTAAAGCCAATTATTTCTAACGTAATTCAACGCTTTCATAAAAGCAATAACTATTTCACTTAATACAGACCAATATGAAATTATTTGATGTTTACCCGGTCAACGACATCAATATTGTCCGTGCAAAAGATTCTTATGTGTGGGATGATAACGGCGTGCAATATCTTGATCTTTATGGTGGTCACGCAGTGATCAGCATAGGTCACGGACATCCACGCTGGGTGCGCCGCATCGAAGAGCAGCTGGGGCAGATCGCATTCTACTCCAACTCGGTAAGGATACCCATTCAGCAGGAACTTGCCGACCAGTTGGGAAAAGTGAGTGGAAAAAATGACTACCAGTTGTTCCTTTGCAACAGCGGCGCTGAAGCCAATGAGAATGCCATGAAGCTTGCGTCTTTTCATACCGGCCGCAAAAAGATCATTGCTTTCAATAAGGCATTTCATGGAAGAACATCATTGGCCGTAGCTGCAACAGACAATACTTCCATTGTTGCGCCTGTCAATGAAACAGATCATATTGAGTTCCTTCCTTTTAACGATGAAGCCGCGCTGAAAGCTTATTTCCAGAAACATGGAAAAGAAGTTGCGGCTGTGATCGTTGAATGCATACAGGGTGTTGGCGGGATCAACATTGCTTCAGAAAGCTTTCTTCAACTCGTCCGCCGCCTCTGCGACCAGAGCGAGTCACTGATGATCGCGGATGAAGTGCAGTGCGGATATGGACGCAGCGGAAAATTTTTCGCCCTGGATCATGCAGGTGTGAATGCGGATATCTATTCCATGGCAAAGGGCATGGGCAATGGCTTTCCTGTAGGCGGCATCATGATCGCTCCTTACATCAAGCCCAGGCATGGCATGCTTGGTACTACCTTTGGCGGCAATCATCTTGCCTGTGCAGCTGCCCTTGCAGTGCTGGAGGTGATCTCGGAAGAAGGATTGATGGAGAAAGCAAAACAAAGGGGTCAGTACCTGCTCAATAAATTAAAGGCAATTGATGGATTGGAAAATGTGCGCGGAGTTGGAATGATGATCGGCTTTGAGGTCAATGGCGATCTGAAAGACCTGAGGAAAATTCTTTTGTCCGATCATTTCATCTTTACCGGTGAAGCAAAGCCGAACGTGATCCGCTTGCTGCCGGCACTGACCATTACCAGGAAGCAGATGGATGAATTCCTTGATGCTGTGGCCGAAGCGGTAGGGCAATTAAAAGGAGTCCTTGTAGAAGAGCGGGAGACCAGCGCCGGTGAAAATGATTAAGCTCTTATTTGTGTGTCAGGAAAGTGGTGCGGGAACTCATTGGTTTATTGACCAAATTTCACCTTCATAAATAACACGACTTGAATCATTTTGTTTCCGCAGGGGATGTTCCTGATATTCCTTCACTGGTTGACCAAGCCCTGGCATACAAGAAAGATCCTTTCAGGGACAAAAACCTTGGGGCTAATAAGCGCATCGGTTGCCTGTTTTTGAATCCCAGCATGCGCACCAGGCTCAGTACACAGATCGCTGCTCACAACCTCGGTATGGAAGCCATCGTATTCAATGTAGGCCAGGAAGGATGGGCGCTGGAGTTTGAAGAAGAGGCCATCATGAGTGGCACCACGGTAGAACATGTAAAGGATGCGGCACCGATCATGGGAAAATATTTTGACATCCTTGCCATCCGCACCTTTCCTTCACTGAAGAATAAGGAAGAAGATTACAGCGAATTATACATCAACCAATTTATGAAATATGCCGGCATACCGGTCGTAAGTCTTGAAAGCGCAACACTGCATCCGCTTCAAAGCCTGACGGATGTGATCACCATATCGGAGCAATTCAGGGAACAGAGGAAGCCAAAGATCGTGCTCACCTGGGCGCCGCACGTAAAACCTTTGCCACAATGCGTGGCCAACAGTTTTGCCCAATGGATCAATGCCTGGGGCAAGGCCGATTTTGTGATCACGCATCCTGAAGATTACGAACTTGATGAAAAATTTACCAAAGGCGCTTTTATCACACACAACCAGGATGAAGCATTGAAAGACGCAGATTTTGTTTATGTAAAGAACTGGAGCACTTATAAAGATTACGGCAAGATCTACAACAACGATCCTGAATGGATGATGACCGCCGAAAAGCTGGAATTGACAAGAAGCGCCAAAGTAATGCACTGCCTTCCTGTAAGAAGGAACGTTGAATTAAGCGATGAGATCCTGGATGGCCCCAACAGTATTGTAACTACGCAGGCAGGCAACAGGGTATGGGCTGCACAGGCAGTATTGAGCAGGCTGCTGCGCAGGTGACATCCTGCCATTCCTTGAATCATATAACAAAGGCTCCGGTAAGATTTGAAACCTTCATCCTCATCGCATCACCAATACATTTACCTTAGCTTTTCATGAAGCAATTGTACATCATTAAGATCGGTGGCCAGGTCATAGACGATGAAGGCAAGCTATCCACTTTCCTGAAAGACCTTTCTTTACTTAAAGGAAGCAAGATACTGGTGCATGGAGGAGGGAAGCTGGCCACAAAGCTTGCTGAGCAGTTGAACATTCCGCAACAAATGGTGGAAGGCCGGCGCATTACAGACGCGGAAACACTGAAGATCGTGACCATGGTGTATGCAGGACTGGTAAATAAGAACATTGTTGCGCAGCTGCAGGCTTATGGTTGCAATGCCATCGGATTGACAGGGGCTGATGGCAACGCGGTACTGGCCCATAAAAGACAGGGTGCTCAACTTGATTATGGATTTGCTGGAGATATAGACGAAGTGAATGCATCCCTGTTCACCACCCTGATTGAAAAAGATGTTACCATTGTGGTTGCACCCATTACGCATGACGGCAATGGGCAATTGCTCAATACCAATGCGGATACCATGGCACAGGAACTGGCAAAGGCTTTATCGGGCGGTCATGAAGTGACCCTGGTATATTCATTTGAAAAAAGCGGCGTGCTGCTTGACGCGGAGGATGATGCTTCGGTGATCAGCAGGATCAACCGGGATGATTATAAAGAATTAAGATCAAAAGGACTGGTTTTCGCGGGCATGGTCCCAAAGCTTGACAATGCATTTGCCGCGCTTGACAGCGGCGTTAAAAAAGTAGTGATCGGAAAGGCTGAAGAATTGCAGGAACTTGTCCGTGCCGGAAAAGGCACCACCATTAGCAATGAATACTGATATACATTCACTTTATCTTCCTGCTGTTGGTTTACTGAAAGACCTTATTGCCATTCCTTCATTCAGCAGGGAAGAAGCCGGTACGGCTGCGGTCATTGAAAATTTTTTAAAGAACCATCAAATAGGATCACGGAGGGTGGGAAATAATGTCTGGGCATTTAACAAACACTTCAATGCATCAAAGCCAACCATCCTGCTGAATTCGCACCACGATACGGTCAAGCCGGATAAGGCTTATACGGCTGATCCATTTGCGCCGATAGAAAAGGATGGTAAATTGTATGGATTGGGAAGCAATGACGCAGGTGGATGCCTTGTTGCACTGGCCGCAGCGTTTGTTCATTATTACAATAGTCCCAACCTGAGATACAACCTTGTTTTTGCCGCCACAGCTGAAGAGGAAATTTCCGGCAGCGGTGGTATTGAAGCTGTGTTGCCCTTGCTTGGTGAAATTGATTTTGCCATTGTTGGCGAGCCAACAAAAATGCAGATGGCCGTAGCCGAACGCGGACTGATGGTGCTGGATGCGACAGCTCACGGAAGGGCAGGACATGCCGCAAGAAAGGAAGGGGAGAATGCTCTCTACAAAGCAGTAGAGGATATCAGGTGGTTTGATACTTATGCATTTGAAAAAGTTTCACCCCTTATTGGTCCTATCCAGATGACCGTTACCGTGATTGAAACAGAGAACAGGGCGCATAACGTGGTGCCTGCAACCTGTCATTTCGTGGTGGATGTGCGGGTGAATGAACTATATAGTTTTGAAGAAGTGCTGCAGGTGATCCGCAAAAATATAAAAAGTGATATCAGACCAAGAAGTACAAGATTGAGGTCCACAATGATCCCGCTTGATCATCCGGTGGTACAGGCTGGGATAAAACTTGGTCTCGGTTATTATGGTTCACCTACTTCTTCTGATAAAGCGTTGATGCCATTCCCTGCTTTAAAGATCGGTCCGGGCGACTCGGCCCGCAGTCACACTGCTGATGAATTTATTTTTCTTGAAGAAGTGGGGGGTGGTATCGATGGTTATATTCAACTCTTAAACGAACTGTTATGAAGCTCTGGCAAAAGGACAATACTTCTGTTTCAAAACTGATTGAAACCTTCACGGTGGGACGTGATAAAGAGTTTGACATCCTGCTTGCACCTTACGACGTCCAGGGCTCCATCGCACATGTGACCATGCTGGGTGAGGTTGGATTGATGACAAAGGACGAAGCGGCAAAAGCAGTTGAAGCGCTGAAAGACATCGCGTCGGAAATTAAAAAAGGAACATTTTCCATTGGTAAGGATGTTGAGGACGTGCACTCCCAGGTTGAAATGATGCTTACAGAGCGTATCGGCGACATTGGTAAAAAGATCCATAGCGGCAGGAGCAGGAACGACCAGGTAGCGGTTGATATTAAATTATACCTCAGGGCCGAGATACAAAAAGTAAAAACTGAAACCAAAGCATTGTTTGATCTGCTGATCGGGCAAAGTGAAAAGTTCAAAGACAAACTGTTGCCTGGTTATACGCATCTTCAGGTTGCCATGCCTTCTTCTTTCGGGCTTTGGTTTGGCGCTTATGCTGAAAGTTTAGTGGACGACCTTGAACTGCTTGCGGCAGCATATACCATAACAAATAAGAACCCGCTGGGCAGCGGAGCAGGGTATGGTTCCAGTTTCGCATTGAACCGGAGCAGGACCACTGAACTATTGCAATTCGCATCACTCAATTTTAATGCGGTATATGCTCAGATGACAAGAGGTAAGACCGAAAAAGTGGTAGCTGTTGGAATAAGCTCCATCGCTTCAACTTTGGGAAGGTTAGCCATGGACTGCTGTATATACCTGAACCAGAATTTTGGTTTCATTTCTTTTCCTCCTGAACTGACAACAGGCAGCAGCATCATGCCGCATAAAAAAAACCCGGATGTTTTTGAATTGATCAGGGCCAAATGCAACCGGATCCAATCCATTCCCAACGAGCTTACCCTTGTTTTGGCCAACCTTCCTTCAGGTTATCACCGCGACCTGCAACTGACCAAGGAGATCCTGTTTCCTGCCATCGAGGAATTAAAGGCATGCCTGCAGCTGGCGTATCTGATGTTATCCAATATCCAAGTGAAAGATGATATCCTGGAAGATGATAAATACCAGTACCTGTTCTCCGTTGAAGAAGTGAACCGCATGGTGAATGAAGGCATTCCTTTCCGTGAAGCCTACCGCATGGTGGGTAACTCCATTGAAAAGGGAGAATTTCATTTCGATCTTTCAAAAGGTTTGAAGCATACCCATGAAGGAAGCATTGGCAACCTGATGAACGACAACATCAGGAAAATGATGGAACAGACACTTACGAAATTCAAGCCTATTGCATAACTATAAGACTCTTAGACCTGTCATCCTGAGCCAGCGGCGAAGGATCTCAGCCTTCAACGTATCAACGCTGCAGTATACCGCATACACGGCTTTTATAAAGCAACTGGCGTATGAGATCCTTCGCTTACACTCAGGATGAAAGGACCGTGAGGTTGATTATAGCCCAATGGAGATTCACAGCAAGAGCAAAAACAGTATGGTAAAACAGAAGGTCAAATTTCACCTGCCGTCCCATTCTTAAGTCTATACTCTTAAGTCTGATATCTTAAGTCTTAAGAAAAAAAGGCGCAGCCCTTTGAGCTGCGCCTTCCGGTAATTGGTTTTTCAGGAATTATATTACACCGCGATCCTTTCCTCTTTATAGGACGACCCCGTTGTTTCCAAATATCTCTCAAGGGCATGCTCCAACGAGGGCAGCCTGATCCCTTTTTCACTTCTCAGTGCACTGAATCCCGGCCTTGCCGCTTTCCATTTCATTCGTGTCATGGGCACAGCCTCTACCAGTGAAACATCATACCCTGCTGTTTCCGCAACCTTCCGGGCAAGTTCTGCCCAGGTTACAGCGCCTTCATTGGTCACATGGCAAATGCCTGTCTCACCATCAAGTAAAAGATCGATGCTTGTGTTGGCAAGGTCAGGAACATACGTTGGCGATACGTGCACATCACTTGCAGCCTGTATGGTGCGTCCTTCTTTCAGGGCCGCTAAAGTAGTTGCAACAAAATTGTATTGGTCCCATGGGCCAAAGAAACTGCTGGTGCGGATGATCAGCGCTTCCGGATGATTGGCAAGAATGGCTGTTTCAGATTCTGCCTTGCTTTTTCCATAAACATTCAGTGGCGCTACTTCATCGCTTTCTGTATAAGCTTCCTGCTTGGCACCATCAAATACAAGATCTGATGAAAAGGACAGGAACCGTACACCATGCTCTTTGCACAACCTGGCCAGTACTGCAGGCCCATCGCAATTGGCCTGCTGGCATATTTGGGATTCTTTTTCCGCTTCGTCCACTTTTACATATCCTGCCGCGTTGATGATCCCCCATGGATTCAGTTCACGGATCACTTTATCCATCGATTCAGCATTGGTAATATCAAGGTCCTGCCGGCTAAGCAGCAGGTGGTGAATATTACGGTCATCACAAACCCTGCTGAAAGCGGATCCAAGCGTACCTGTTTTTCCAAGTATGAGGAGCGGCCTGCAGGTTGCTGCCTGCTTTTTCTTTTTCATCTGCACCACTTTGTTAGCGCCATACTGCTGGCGGGTTTCACGCTGCCACCAGCCTTCATTATCCAGTACGGGATGATAATAAACTTTATGATGGGTCAGCTCCTGAAGCAGTCGCGCCAGTGCTGTAGGTCTTGGACAACCGGAACTTAGATTAAATACCCCAGGCTCATAATCACCGCATGGTTTTGTAACTAGGCAGTTCCATCCATAAAGTCCAAAAATGGCCCATGCTGTAATGGCACGGATGTCCACGCCTTCATCCTTCACCTGTGTAACTGTCTTGTGCATCATGTTGAACCAGCGCATCTGGTCTTCCCTTGTGCTATGCAGGTGACATTCTGTGATGGCCATTGGAAGCTTCAAATGTTCCCAGGCTTCTTTCAGTAAAAGTGCCGGTCCATTCTCAACTTTCAGGGGAACCTTCACGGTTTCTATGTCTGCGTAATTATGCCATTCATTACCACCATGGTACTGCTCAGGATATTTTGAAAGGTTTTCATCCAGGTATCTTTCAGATGTGATGTAATAATTAAACCCTGCAATGTGCGGAACACAGTGATTATCCTGGAAGAAAAGTATTTCTTCTTTTTTCAGTCCTGCTCTTAATAAGAAAGGCCACATATAATGGTCTTCATTAACCCGTCCGCATAACAGGTCGTACGAAAGCCACCGGCGATTGTTTTCCAATTCAGCCTGGTAGGCCAGGAGTGGTGTGCTGTAACACCTTCCCAGGTCTTCGGTCTGTACCAGCTTTGCTTCAGGATTGATCTTCCTGATGGCCTGCATGGCCATGACAGTTGCCTTGCATTCGCTGACAAGGATCTTAAAGAAAGTGTAATCGCTTTTACCATGCGGATACCAGTGACCGTAAAGGCCGCAAAAGCGGGCTGTTGTCAAAGGCTCATTAACAGGGGTATAATATTCAAGCCATGGAAATTTACGGGCAACTTTTTCAGCGTACCGGCAAAGACCTCTTTCAAAGCTTCCATCAAAGAAATTCACATATTCCGGTCCGCTTCCATGGTGCACCAATCCGGCGATGGGCGTCACATTTAACTCTCTTAACCGGTTCAGGCTTTTCTCAACAAAGCTCCAGTCGGCTACCTGGCCCCTGGTACCTTCATGCTTTTCCCAAAGTACCGGGTAGCGTAGCATTTTAATCCCCAGGGATGCTACAAGGTCTATATCCTGTGTTCCCCTTTTGTAATGTCCCGAATATTCAGACTGGTCAAAATACTGGTCGCCCACCCTGTTGATGGTACATTCTATGCCGCCCCAGATCTCTATTTCATTTCCTTGCTCCATAATCATTTTCTTTTCGTTTTCTGATAAGATCGATACCACATAAAAAGAGAACCATTCCGTTGTTGCCGGAGGATATTGGTGCGGGCCATAAAATTTGGGTGGATTTCAAATGCCTGTATATCAGCATTTGACATATAAGGCTTGACCTTATTTACATATTCGCAACAATCGCTGATTCAATCCTTTTTTTTGTGATGATTGAAGATCTTTGTTCATGTGAGGTATCAAAAAGAACATGCCAAACTTTAACACCAGAGTTTTCAAACTATTTGCAGATCAGCTAAATACATGGTGTTACCTGGGGTTTCACTTAAATAATATGTTTCCTGTTGTTCTAATCCAGTTATACAACAGCAGGTAAAAGGATCGATGTAAATAATAAGTGTATATCGTGTGAATAATTTAGACCACCAGCCGCCAGGGTAAATTATAAAACCTGAGTAATTCTTTTTACAATGTTGGTAGTTACTTACCTGTTTTTACAGATCAGGTAACGATATCCAGGCGTTTTTTATTAATATAACGGTGACCAATATGCTTTCATTATTGGAGCAGATACCGTCAATGTTGAGCGTATCAGGCGGCCTGCTTATGTTGCAGTACTTTCCATTCGTCCTCCAGTATGGCCATTTCAACAAGGGACCAGTATTCACCTTCGTAGAGCAGCACATCTCTTGAAACACCTTCCTTTACAAAACCACATTTTTCGTAGCAGTTAATGGCAGAGGTATTAAAATCATATACACCCAGGCTGATGCGGTGCAGTTTCAGATTTTCGAACCCGATACGGAGTATTTCCATGATCATGGATTTACAATACCCTTTACCCCTTTCGCTGGTCTTTCCAACCAATACCCTGCTGATCCTGGCAGCACGGTTTTTTCGGCTGATGCTTCCAAGAGAGATGTGACCTACAACCTGTTCAGTTGAGTTGTCGATCACTTTGTAGACCAGCGCATCAGAAGTTTCAGGGTCATTGGTATCCTTGGTATACCAGTCCAGCTTTTCTTCATTCAGGGGATAGCTGAACATGGAGCCAGTCCAGTTCTGCATCAACCAGTCATCATCGATCCAATTGATCAACTGATCATAATCTTCCTTTGTAAAATACTCAAGGCGGACTGTATTTTTCATTATGCGTAAGTTTCCGGTGATAGGTGTAAGCTGGAATAAAGATGTCCGATTCAAATACCTTACCAGCCGGCAATAGCAAAATCAATCCCTGACCATCAATGAAAATGCAGGTTCCAGGTGACACCTTTCTATAGGAGGCGTTATCAGAAAGAAATCCTGTTGCTTCTATTACCCAAATTGCATGGCGAAGGCGGTGCCTTGTCCGTCTACGGATTGCACCTGGATGGTACCCTTATGCAGCATCATAATCTGCTTGCACAGGCTAAGTCCAATACCACTTCCATGTTTTTTAGTACTGAAGAAAGGAATAAAGATCTTATCCATTAATTCTTCCGGCATGCCCGTACCATTGTCTGCGATCTTTAAGATGACTTTTTTATTCAGGCTTTGTTCCGCGGATAGCACGATCCTGGGTTGTTCTTTGTCCTTTACCGCCTCAATTGCATTCACCACTAGGTTAATCAGTACCTGTTCCAGAAGTGCGGGGTCCGCCTGCAGGGAAAGTTCGGGATCACGGAGTATGATCTCCAGGTCAATATTCTTCTGCTCAAAAGTTGGCTGCATCAGCTGGTGCAGGTTGGCAAACAACTCCCTTATATAAACTTTCTGAAGGTTAAGGGTAGTGATCTTATTCAGGTTACGATAGGTCTCTGCGAATTTCAGCAATCCTTCACTTCTGCGCTTGATCGTATCAATGCCGATCTCCAGATCTTCAAAAGTAGAAGAGTCATCCATCCTCGATGCATTTCCATGTAGCCTGCTTTTCAGTGTTTCGGCAAGAGAAGAGATGGGCGCTACCGAATTCATGATCTCGTGGGTCATTACACTCAACAGCTTTTGCCATGCCTTGGATTCTGTTTCATCCAGCGCTTCATTCACATTCTGAAATGCGATCAATTTATAAATTTTACCATCGGTCTGGAAGGCGGTTGCAGATAGCAGGATCTTGAAGGATTGTTTTTCCAGGTGCGCGGTGGTAATCCTTGTTTCTCCCGGCAGCAGCGACATTACCTCCCGGTACAACTCATGGTCGCGTTTGGAAAGGCTGTGTATGGTCTTCAGGTAAGGAAGCTGGATCATCCGCTTCAAAGATTCATTCATCCATACTACCTGTCCTGTTTCCACTTCAAAGGAAAGGATACCGGTATCCACCAGCTCAAGGATCTTTTGCAGGTACTGGTACTGGGTTTCTTTTTCCTTGCTGATCACTTTAAAAGTGGAATTGATCTCGTTGAAACCTTCCCGCATCTGCTGCAGTTCCGCTGGCGCATGCTTTACATCAAAGTAACGCGAGAAATCACGGTAATGTATGGATTCTACAAACTGGTTCAACTCCTCATGGGCTTTCCGCTGGAACCTGATGAATTCAACTACCTGGTAAATCACCACGGGGAGCAGCAGCGTCAGGTAAACATAACGGCCATTTACCAGCAGGAAAGCCGCCGAGGTCAATACAATAAAAAGAGCTGCTACCCTTAGAATGATGCGCCACTCGAATTTTTTAAATGTCATACTTGTTCAGTCTTCTGTATAAGGCTGTGCGGGTGATACCAAGCTCCTTTGCCGCTTTTGAAATATTGCCATGGTGCTTTTCAATCACACGCAGGATGGTATTTTTTTCTACAGCACTCAGGTTTGTCGCGTGAACCGTTTCTTCCACCACTACATTGGATTCAATGGGTGAAAAGATAATGTCCGCCGCTGTCAGTACACTTTCTTCTGCCATGATCACCGCCCGCTCGATGGCATATTGCAATTCCCTTACGTTTCCCGGAAAAGGATAGTTCAATAATTTCTCGGTGGCGCTTCTGTCAAAATCAAACCTTGGCTTCAGGTACTTCTTTGCGTAAAGATCACTGAAATGCCTGGCCAGTAAAATAATGTCCTGGCCCCGCTTGCGCAAAGGCGGTATGATGATCTCCACGGTATTAATGCGGTAGATGAGGTCCTTTCTGAACCGGTTCTCATTGGCCAGTTCCGCAAGCGGCAGGTTGGTGGCGCAGATCAGGCGGATGTCTACCGGCATGGGCGTGTTGGTGCCCAGTCTTGTAACCTGCCTGTTTTGCAGCACGGTCAGCAGCTTCGCCTGCTGGTATAAGGAGATGTTGCCGATTTCATCCAGGAAAAGGGTGCCGCCATTGGCGGATTCAAACCTTCCTTCACGGTCTTCACGTGCATCGGTAAATGCGCCTTTTTTATGTCCGAACAATTCACTTTCAAAAAGAGATTCCGTAAGCGCGCCAACATCCACTTTTACAAAAGGCTTTGACGCCCTTAGTGAATGTTGCTGGATAGACCGGGCAATCAGGTCTTTACCCGTACCATTCTCTCCAAGGATCAGGATATTGGCATCGGTGGGTGCGATCTTCTGTATCTTATAAAAAATATCCTTCATTACTTCCGATGCGCCCAGCAACTCTGTGCCGATGATGGAAGTATTGTTGACAAGAAGACTGGCGGTATCTGTTTTGCGTCCGCGGCTTTTGGCCGCATCACTGATGGTAGCCAGGAGCTTTTCATTCAGCCAGGGTTTCACCACGAAATCAAATGCGCCTTCCTTCAGCGAGCGGATGGCAAGGTCAATATCACCATAAGCAGTGATCATGATGATGGCAGCTTCGGACCGGAACTCCCTGATCTTTTTCAACCAGTATAATCCTTCATTACCGGTATTGATCGAACTATTGAAGTTCATGTCCAGCAGGATCACATCAAAGCTTTGTTTTCCAAGGATGGAGCGCAGGTTCTCGGGATTTTTTTCCGTCACAACTTCCCTGACCTCGGGTCTTAGCAACAGTCTTACAGCAGTCAGTACATCCATGTCATCATCGATGATCAGGACAGAGGCATTCTTCAACGACATAAAGAGAAAAATAATTGCAGAGGGCGAATCTACAACTATGCCGCAAACACAATCCGTTCAGAATGAGGGGCGGTTCAGAACCTGCTGAAAAGTCATTGTCCGCTTTTGATACAGTGTCTGTACGCAAACGAACAGTTTCGTAGATCTGGACAAATCTAAGTGGTTGGTTCTGAATATCCTCGATCTCTGGCATTATTCTGCAAGTAAGCCTGTCAGAGAAAATGATCCTGTGTGGCCCTCCACCCGGATCTTTAAAAAAATTAACTGACTGTGGATAGAGTAATCAAAAAAAAGACCTGGACTAGAAGAAGGCTCCTCGCCATTGCCGGCATCCTTGCGCTGGTATTGCTGATCGGCGGCAGCTGGTATTATACTTCGGGCAAAAGCCGCCTGAATGTTGACCCCGAGCGCATCACCATTTCAGAAGTAAAGAAAGGCGCTTTCCAGGAATTCATTCCCGTGAATGGTATCGTGATGCCTGTAACAACCATTTACCTGGACGCCATTGAAGGTGGAAGGGTAGAGGAAAAGTATGTTGAGGACGGCGCATTTGTCAAAAAAGGACAGCCCATCCTGCGCCTCTCCAATACAGACCTTGAGTTAAGCCTGGCCAACCAGGAGACCGCGGTGTTTGATGTTTTGACCCAAATGCAAAGCACCAAGAACAATGCGGTGCAGAATACCATCCAGCAACTGAACCAGAAAGCGGAAGTTGAAAATGCACTGACGGAAGCGGAAAGGGTGTACAAGCTGAATCAATACCTCTATGGCGAGAAAGTGATCGGCTCACAGGAATTTAAAGCATCGGAAAATAATTACCAGTACCAGTTGAGCCGCAAAAAACTGAATGATCAGACCTTGCAGCAGGATGCTGTTTCCAATAAGCAACAGATCGGCCAGATGGGAGCCTCCTATTCGCGCATGCAGAATGCGCTTCAGCTGATGCGCCGTAAAGTTGGTGACCTGGTGGTACGTGCTCCCATAGATGGCCAGCTGACATCACTGGATGCGGAAATGGGACAGTCCAAAAATAAAGGAGAACGTCTTGGCCAGATCGATATCATCAGTGGCTATAAAACAAGGGTTGATATTGACGAACACTATATTTCCCGCGTCATGATCGGCCAGGAAGGTGAAGCAACAATTGGAGGCAAGGCCTACAGGCTGCGTGTCAAAAAAGTATATACGCAGGTGAACAATGGCCGCTTCCAGGTGGATATGGAATTCATTGATGCGGTACCGGAAGGCATCCGCCGCGGCCAGACCCTGCAGATCCGCCTCGCCCTGAGTGACGAAACACAGGCGTTGATGGTGGCAAAGGGAGGGTTCTTCCAGCAGACCGGAGGTAACTGGGTGTTCAAATTGAACAGCGATGGAAGCAAGGCTTACAAGGTGGATGTGGAGCTTGGCAGGCAGAACCCTGATTTTTATGAAGTGTTGAACGGTTTGCAGCCCGGAGACAGGGTAGTGGTATCAAGCTATGAGAACTATGGTAACATGCAGGAATTGATTCTTAAAAAATAAAGGAGGCATTTATGAAATACATGCTGGTCATCCTCATTTGTGTAAGCTGTCTTTCCACGTCAGCCTATTGCCCCGGACAAAAGAAACCATTAAAAAAATCTGACTCCCAGGTTCAACTGGTAGACAAGATCAACTTCGCCAACTTCATTCTTATTTAAACTAGCAATTAACTGCATATGATCAATATTTCCAACCTCGAAAAGATCTACCGTACCGAAGATGTGGAAACGGTGGCCCTCAACAAACTTTCCATTGAAGTGAACGAAGGCGAATTCGTCGCCGTCATGGGTCCTTCAGGATGTGGCAAATCAACCCTGCTGAACATTCTTGGCCTTCTTGATGACCCGGATGCCGGAAGCTTCAAGTTCAATGGTATTGAAGTGGCAGGCTTCAACGAACGCAAAAGAGCTGATCTGCGTAAAAAGAACATTGGCTTTGTTTTCCAGAGCTTCAACCTGATCGACGAGCTGACCGTGTTTGAGAATGTGGAGCTGCCCCTCATTTACCTGGGTATCTCCGCTGCCGAACGTAAGACCAGGGTAGAAGAAGTACTGGACAAGATGCAGATCATGCATCGCCGCAACCATTACCCGCAACAACTTTCAGGTGGCCAGCAGCAAAGGGTGGCAGTTGCCCGCGCTGTAGTGAACCGTCCCAAACTGATCCTCGCCGATGAACCTACCGGTAACCTTGATTCTTCCAATGGCAACGAGGTAATGCAGCTGCTTACAGACCTGAACGAACAGGGCACTACCATTGTGATGGTTACCCACTCTGAGCATGATGCACGTTACAGCCACAGGATTATCCGCATGCTGGACGGGCAGGCCGTGCTTGAAAATATCATGGTGTAAGCAATGGCTTAGCTGTGCTGAACATTGTCAACTGTTGGATTTGTTACGTATAAATCAAGACCATGATCCGCAATTACGTCAAGGTTGCCCTGCGCAACCTGATGAAATATAAATTTATTTCATCCATTAACCTTTTTGGATTGACAGTAGGGCTGACCTGCTGCCTCCTGATCCTTGCTTATATCCTGAATGAGCTTAGTTATGACCGGTACCATTCAAAAGCAGACCAGATCTACCGGATCGAACGCACGTTCATGGACCCGGAGTCGAAAATGCCTTCTCTTGAGCTGGCAACGGTTGCGCCTCCGTATGCGCCCCTGCTGGTGAATGATTTCAAAGAGATCAAAAAGCTCACACGTTTTCTTCAGAACGGGCAAACCGCATTCAGGTACGAAGATAAATCCATCAACGAGGAAAATGTGATCTGGGCGGATGAAAACCTGTTCTCTGTATTCGATGTGGAAATGGTGAAAGGCAATCCATCAAAAGCACTGAATGATCCTTACTCTGTAATTCTTACTGAGAAAGCTGCTAAAAAATATTTTGGTAACGAAGACCCACTCAATAAAGTCATCAGGATGGATAACCAGTTTGACTTTAAAGTCACTGGGGTATTTAAAGAGCTGCCGCCCAATTCGCATTTTCATGCGGATGCCATCCTTTCGTTCCGATCATTGAATGATACGGCCCTGTATGGGGAAGAAAGATTAAGGACCAACTGGAGCAACAATTCCTTTTATACTTACCTGCTGCTGCCGGAAGGGTATGATTACAAAAAACTTGAGGCGCAACTGCCTGCATTCCAGGATCGCCACATCCGCGAAGGGGGAAAATTCAAAACCTCGGACTGGAGCAAACTGACACTGCGTAAACTTCCCGACATCCACCTGTACGCGCATACAGATGCGGAAGCCGAGGAGAACGGTGATATCAAACGTGTTTACATTTTCGCTGCCATTGCGCTATTCATTCTGCTGATCGCCTGCATCAACTACATGAATCTTTCCACAGCACGATCGGCGTTGCGCGCCAAAGAGATTGGCGTAAGGAAAGTGGTAGGGGCAGGGAGGCCGGAACTGATCTGGCAGTTCCTCAGTGAATCTGTTTTCGTTTCCTGGATCGCAACCATTCTGGCTTTTCTTATTACCTGGATCGCTTTGCCCTGGATGAATGAATTATCCGGGCAGCAGCTTTCCATCAATATTCTTTTTCAATGGAAAGTGCTGCTGCCAATCCTGCTGGTTCCTTTTGTTGTTGGCCTGGTCTCGGGACTTTACCCGGCCCTCTTCCTTTCCTCTTTTCAGCCGATCAAAGTGCTGAAAGGACTGATGAAAGTTGGTGGAGCCAATGTTTCCTTCAGGCAGGTACTGGTGGTAGTGCAGTTTGCCATTTCCATTGTGCTGATCATCAGTACCGTGATCGTTTTTGACCAGTTGCGTTTTATGCAGGGCAGGTCGCTTGGCTTCAACCGTGACCATGTGATCACGCTGAATTATAATGCCGGTCTTGTTCCGCTTTATGAATCTTTCAGAACTGAAATGTTATCCAACCCGGGAGTGAAGGAAGTTGGACGTTCATCAAGAATACCGACAGGAAGGCTGCTTGATGCCATGGGTTCACAGATCAGGAGAAGTGATACGCTGGAACCAACAAAAGCCGACATCAAATTTGTAAGGGCTGATGAGGGGTTCATACCAGCCTATGGTATTCGTATGGTAGCTGGCCGTAATTTATCCAGGCAATATGGAATGGATACTTCGGCTTTCATGATCAACGAAGCCGCAGTTAAAATACTTGGATTAAAAAGTAACGCTGATGCTATAGGTAAGGATTTTGAGTATGGCGGCAGGAGAGGAAAGCTGGTTGGCGTGTTCAATGATTTTCATTTTGAGTCCATGCACCAGCGCATACTTCCTCTTGTTATGTACATGCCGGTCAATCCAAACAACTATGGCAATGTTTCAATTAAAGTTTCTGGATCTAACATGCCATCTGTATTGCAACATATTGAAAAGACCTGGAAGAAGTTCCTGCCAGATATTCCTTACGATTACACTTTCATGGATGAGAATTTCGAAAGGCTGTATGAGTCTGAACAGCGGCAGGCCACCATCTTTACCATTTTCGCATTCATTGCCATTTTCATCGCCTGCCTTGGGTTATTCGGGCTTTCCGCTTTTGCCATCAGCCAGCGTGTAAAGGAGATCGGCATCCGCAAGGTGCTGGGTGCAGAGGTCAGCAGCATCGTAGGGCTCTTGTCCAAGGATTTTTTAAAACTGGTGCTGGTTGCTGCGCTGATTGCATTTCCGCTGGCCTGGTATGCCATGAACAGGTGGCTGGAAGATTTTGCCTATCGCATCACCATTCAATGGTGGATATTCCTGCTTGCAGGGCTGGTGGCCGCACTGGTGGCATTTTTTACCATTGCTTTCCAGGCCATCAGGGCAGCAAGGGCAAATCCTGTCAGGAATCTGAGAACCGAGTAGCAATTATGCGTGCCAATCGTCTAATGACAGCCATGCTTAAATAACCTAACGCTCACCAATAAACGAAATTCATGTTCAGGAATTATTTTAAAACAGCCATACGGAACCTCCTTAAAAATAAGGGGTTCGCTATGATCAACCTGGCAGGATTAACGCTTGGGCTTACCGCCTGCATGCTTATAGGGCTTTTTATCTGGGACGAAAAACAGTACGATCAATCCATTTCGGAAGGGGACAGGGTTTACCGCATGTATATTGTGAACACAGACACAGAAGGTGAAGCCACACATGTAGGCACACCCCCGATGTTCGCTACCGTGCTTGCACAGGAATTTCCTGAGATACAAACCACTGCCAGGGCTATGGCCATACAAGGGAAATATCTTTTTGAGAACGGCGAGAAAAAGATCTACGGTGAAAAGGGTTTTGCGGTTGATTCCAGCTTTTTTGATGTATTGCCACTTGATCTGGCAAACGGCCATTTAAAAACTGCGCTGCAGGATCCTGAGTCAATCGTTCTCAGCGCTTCAATGGCAGAGAGCCTTTTTGGTAAATCAGATCCAATTGGTAAAGAACTTCGTTTTGAAAAAACGCTTTGCGTTGTAAAAGGTGTTTTGAAGCCTCAGGAAAGGGTGCACCTTGACATTGGCTACTTATTACCTCTTTCCCATACTGCAGTAGCCGTTCCATCAAAACGCATGCAGAGCTGGGAATGGCAGCAATTCAATACTTATGTCAAATTAAAAGAAGGTGCAGAAGCAGGTGCGGTACAGAATAAATTCCAGAAACTGGTGACAGATAGGGTTCACCCGATCACAAAACAACATAGTTACTCGTACCTGCCCTACCTCCAGTCATTGAAAGATATTCACCTTTATTCGTCTTCTTTTGTTTTTGATGTTGCCGTTAAAGGCAACGCCACTTATGTGAAGGCACTGACCATTGTTGCCTTGTTCTTATTGCTCATTGCATGCTTCAATTTTGTCAACCTTTCCACTGCCAAGTCCGTGCAACGTGCAAAAGAAGTTGGTGTGCGCAAGGCCATAGGTGCGGGCAGAAAGCAGTTGTTCCTTCAATTCACCAGTGAGACCATCCTGCTTGCTTTGATCAGCATGATACTTTCAGTTCTCCTCACCTTTCTTTTTCTTGGACCACTGAACCAGTTCACGGGCAAGAGCATCTACTTTAACCCCCTGACAGATCCTTTTCTTTTTATCCTTCTTTTATTGGTCGGAATTGTAGTAGGCGCCCTCGCAGGTTTTTACCCTGCACTGGTGCTGTCTGCTTTCGAGCCTGTACGGGTGTTGAAAGGCGCCGCAACGGAGGTCAGGCCCGGTAAGATCCAATGGCTTCGCCAGGGATTGGTTGTGGTGCAATTTGTATTATCAGGATTGTTGATCATCAGTGCGATTGTGGTATACCGTCAAACTGATTTCCTTCACAACAAAGACCTAGGTTTCCGGAAGGATCAGATCCTGTTTTTCCCTATGCGTGGTGAAAAAATGAGCACTAATCATGAGGCATTTAAAAATGACCTGTTGAAAAATCCAGGTATCGCTTCTGTTTCCATAGGTTATGGCTTTCCCGGTGATATGACTGCGGGTGATGAGATTATCCTTCCAAAGAACGGAGAAAACAAATCACAAGGAACCACCCAGTTAATGGTTGATTTTGATTATGTCAAAACACTCGGGCTGCAGGTTATCGCTGGCAGGGATTTTACGAAAGGGAGTATTTCAGATGCGAACCATGGGTTTATCATCAATGAAACTGCTGTAAGCGAATTTGGATTTGGTACGCCTGAAAAAGCACTGGGACAAAAAATGATGTGGAAGGTCTGGGAATCCACAATGCCCGATTCTTTGAAGTATGGTGAGGTGATTGGCGTGGTCAGGGATTTTCATTACAAAAGTCTTTATGAAAAACTGGGTTCCGCCGTGCTGCAAATCTATCCGCCTGCATACTGGAAGGTAGCCGTAAAGCTCAACTCTGCGAAAGCTGAATCTGCGCTTAGCCACATACAATCCGTTTGGTCTAAATTCTCTCCTGAATACCCGTTGGAATATAATTTCCTGGACGAAAGCTTTAGTAAAATGTATGTGTCTGAAGACAAGTTGAATTCGCTGCTTTGGATCTTTACAGGACTGGCGATCTTCATTGGATGTCTTGGCCTGTTTAGCCTGGTGGCATATGCCGCGGTAAGGCGTACAAAGGAAATTGGTATCAGGAAGGTGCTTGGTGCAAGTGTGAACGGTATCGTTTTCCTGTTGTCGAAAGATTTTCTGAAGCTGGTAGTGATTGCATTCCTTATTGCTTCTCCTATTGCATGGTTCCTGCTGAACGACTGGCTCCAGGATTTCGTATACCGCATCTCCATTGAATGGTGGGTATTTGCGATTGCAGGACTGGTTGCCCTTGTTATTTCCTTTGTGACCATATCCATGCAGGCCATCAGGGCTGCAACAGCCAACCCGGTAAATAATTTAAGGACTGAATAAACTTATATGATCATCCATAGCCTCAAACAGATACTGCGCAGCCTGAAGCGCCATAAAAGCTTCACCGGCATCAACCTGATGGGCCTGTCCATTGGTATTGCCGCAGTGCTGTTGCTTTTTATGTTGTCACGCTATGAAAAAGGTTTTGACCGGCTTCATAAAGAAGATGGCGTCTATCGTGTAGTACGAAAAGACCGGCAGGCAGGGGTGGATCAATATTCAGGTGCGGTTCCCTATCCGACTGCGAAATTCCTTAGGAGCGAGATACCCGGTCTGAAAGTAACCCAGACCCACCTGGCCGAGGACATTAATATGCGTATTGGAAGTGAGGCGCCTTTTGAGGAAGAAAATGTTTTGTTTGCCGATTCTCTTTTTTTCTCTGTTCTTGATTTTGGACGGATAGGGAATTTCTGGATCAGGGGTGACCATCACGCATTATCTGCACCAGGTAAGGCCATTGTTACTGAAAGTGCAGCGCAAAGGTACTTTGGTAAAAAAGACCCTGTTGGCCAGGTCATCCGTCTTGACAACAAGGTGGATGTGGAAGTTGTGGGACTGGTAAGGGACGTAATATCCAAAAGTCATCTGCCATTCAATATGATAGTTTCGTATTCAAGCCTTACGCCGGACTTCAACGGAATTGGTTTTGACCAGTGGGGTGTTGTTGGTAACGGTTATGCTTATGTGAAGGTCGATGCGGCAGCCAGCCGTAAAAAAGTGGAAACTGCCCTGCGGTCAATTGTCCAGAGAAGCGGGGAGAATGACCGTGACAGGAGGATCTCTATGTACCTGCAGGAGATACATGCCATTCATTTTGATACAACTTTCGAATCAACCAATCCTTCCTATACTGTCAGTTCCAGGTACCTTACCATGTTGCTGCTGCTGGGTGGTTTCATCATCATGATCGCCTGCGTCAATTACATCAACCTGTCTACTTCGTTTGCCTTTACAAAATCAAAAGAAGTGGGCATATTGAAAACGATCGGTGCGTCCAGGAAGCAATTGTTCTTTCATTATATGCTGGAAACAGTGGTGGTGACCACTGCTGCTACCATTGCAGGTTTCATCCTGGCGTGGCTGCTGCTGCCAACTTTGAACAGCATGCTTCAGAAATCTATTCCTGCAACCATGCTGCTTGAATGGCCGTTCATAGCAGGTGCTATTGCAGGAATTATTTTGATCAGTTTTATTTCGGGAATTTATCCAGCTCTTATCCTTTCAGGATTCAATCCGGTCTTCTCTTTAAAGAACCAGCTGGCTATGCCCGGCAGGAGCTCAGTTCTGTTGAGAAAGGCATTGGTTGTTTTTCAATTCACAACGTCAATAGCCCTGATCATCTGCACCATGGTGATCTCAAGGCAGATGGATTACTTTCAGAAAAAAGAGCTTGGATTCAATAAGGAAGCCGTTGTGGAAGTGGGGCTCCCTGCTCCTGACAGTACCAGGATCGAAAAGCTGCGCAGCCTGTTGAGCACAACGCCCGGAGTTGAAAATTTTTCATTTTGCCTCGGAGCGCCAATATCTGATAATGGTTTTAATACCAGCCTTGCTGCTCCCGAGTTACCTGAAAGCGTTGACTATAATGTTTCCATCATACCCTGCGATAAAGCCTATCTCAATACCTATGGTATGAAGCTGCTGGCTGGCCGCTGGTTCCTTGAAGGTGAAGAAAAGAACAGGGGTACTGCAATTGTGGTGAATGAGACCATGGTAAAGGCACTTGGTTACCGTGACCCGGCTGAGGCCATCGGTAAAAAGATCCGGATAGGGGTCAATGATTTCAACCCTGTTATCATAGGCGTTACAAAAGATTTTCATACCTCATCGCTGCATCAGGACATTGGACCTGTAGGGATGATGCCTTTCAATTTCTTTTATTACGCTGCCGGTATCCGCCTGGCTCCAGGGCAGGTGAAAACCAGCCTGGCAGGAATTGAAAAGGCCTGGAAGCAGGTCTACCCCGAAAGCGTATACGACCTGAAGTTTGTTGACGAGACACTTGCCGAACGGTATGAGCAGGAACGAAGGGATTATGATCTTTTCAAAGCTTTTTCTCTTATTTCCATATTCATCTGTTGCATTGGTCTCTGGGGATTGATCGCATTTGTTGTAGTAAGAAAAACAAAGGAGATCGGTATCAGAAAAGTTTTAGGTGCCAGCGTCCAGGGTATTGTTCTACTGTTATCAAAAGATTTTATAAGGCTGATTTTAGTTGCCTTGCTGGTAGCCTCGCCACTGGCCTGGTACTTTATGCAGAAGTGGCTGCAGGATTTTGCCTATCGCGTTGACCTGAGCTGGTGGGTTTTTGTACTGGCAGGCATCTTTGCGCTTTTCATTGCAGTGGCAACGGTAAGTTTCCAGGCAATCAAAGCAGCAGTTCAGAATCCTGTTAAGAATTTAAGGACCGAATGAAATTTTGAAAATCATCATATGCTTAAAAATTTTATAAAGATCGCCTGGAGGAACCTGATGAAGCACAAAGGCTTCTCCCTGATCAACATTACAGGTTTGGGTATCGGGCTTGCCTGCTTCCTGCTCATTACTCTTTATGTGATCGATGAAATGAGCTATGACCGGTATCATGATAAAGCAGGCCGTATCTACCGCGTTCATTCGGATGTACGCTTTGGCGGAACTGATCTTCACATGGCGGTTTCTTCCGACATGACTGGACAGGTGCTTAAAAAGGATTACCAACAGGTAGAGCAATACACAAGGATCTATACATCATCAGGTAATAAACTGGTAAAAAAAGGCAAGGATTTCATCAATGAGCTGCGGGTGGCGCATGCCGATTCAACCATTTTCGAAGTGTTTAGTTTCCCTGCCATTGAAGGTGACCTGCACACAGCTTTAAACGAGCCCAATACCGTAGTGCTGACCGAAAAAACAGCCAGGAAGTATTTTGGTTCCACCAGTGCCATTGGCCGTTTTATAGAAACCAACGATAATGGCAATACGGTTTATAAGGTAACTGCAGTGATCCAGGACATGCCGGAGAACAGTCATTTCAATTTCGACATGATCTTTTCGATGGATAATGTGAATTACAACTGGGGTTCGTTCCTGAGCCATAATTTTTTTACTTACCTGCTTTTGAAGGAAGGAACAGACAGCAAAGCATTTGAAAAGAACTTTGACCAGTACATAGCTAAATATGTTATTCCGCAGGCAAGGGAATACCTGCAGATCCCAAGCATGGATGAATTTGAAAAGGCCGGCAATAAGCTTCAATACAGCCTGATGCCTCTTACACGCATTCATTTGTATTCTGATACCAATACCGAAATGCGAGTCAACGGCAATATTCAGTACGTATATATTTTTTCTGCAGTGGCCCTGTTCATTCTCATTATCGCCTGCATCAATTTTATGAATCTTACAACGGCCAGGTCCGCAGGCAGGGCAAAGGAAGTAGGCATCAGGAAGGTGCTTGGAACCTCCAAAAAACAACTGGTGCGTCAATTCCTGAGTGAAGCCACATTGATGGTCATCATCTCTATGATCCTTGCATTGGTCGCCGCTTTTTTCATGCTTCCTGTTTTTAACGAGATGTCTGGAAAGACCATGCAGCTTAGCAAGTTTTTCAGCCCGCAGTTGCTGCCTGTATTGCTGATCTTTCCATTTGTTGTAGGGATGCTTGCAGGCAGTTACCCTGCCTTTTACCTTTCTTCATTTCAACCGATCCAGGTGCTCAAGGGAAAACTGAACCTCGGCACAAGGGGTGGGGGATTGAGAAGCACACTGGTGGTGTTCCAGTTTGCCACTTCCATCATCCTTATCGTGGGTACGATTGTCATCTACAGGCAGCTTGGTTATATACAGACAAAGAACCTTGGTTTTAACAAGGACCAGGTACTTGTGATCAATGATGCCTATGCACTCCAGGATAATACCCAGGCTTTTAAAAATGCCATGCTGACAACACCAGGTGTTCTCAATGGCAGCTTTAGTGGTTTCCTCCCGGTATCCGCTTCATCAAGGAATGACAATACCTTTTCGGCAGAAGCTGTCATGGATACAAAGAATGGTTTCAATATGCAGTGCTGGTGGATAGATGAGGATTACCTGGAAACCATGGGCATGGAACTGTTGAAAGGAAGGAATTTCTCCGACAAGTTTATTTCTGATTCCACCGCTGTTCTGATCAATGAAACTGCAGCTAAAAGACTGGGTCATGCCGATCCGATCGGTAAGAAACTATATACTTCAGATCCAACATCGGGAACTGTTACTGCTTACAATATTATTGGTGTAGTAAAGAATTTCCATTTTGAATCAATGAAACAGACCATTGGTCCATTGTGCATGTTGCTGGGAAACAGCACCTGGTCGGCATCATTTAAGGTCAATGCAGCCAATATACCAACAGTATTAAAGGCAGCTGAAGCCAACTGGAAATCAATGGCTCCCGGAATGCCTTTCAGCTACAGGTTCCTTGACGAATCTTTCCAGGATATGTACCGGGCCGAGCTTCGTGTTGGCAGGATCGCAATGATCTTTTCCATACTGGCCATTTTCATCGCCTGCCTTGGATTGTTTGGCCTGGCAACTTTTGTAGCGGAGCAAAGAACAAAAGAGATCGGCATCCGGAAAGTGCTGGGGGCCACAACAAGCGGAATTGCGCGGCTGCTTTCAAAAGAGTTCGTGAGGCTTGTACTGATCTCTTTCATCATTGCAACGCCTGTTTCATGGTATTTCATGAACCGGTGGCTTGAAGATTTTGCCTACCGCGTCGATATCCATTGGTGGATGTTCCTGGTTGCAGGCATACTAACGCTGTTGATCGCATTGGCAACAGTGAGCTTCCAGGCTGTAAAAGCGGCCATGTCCAATCCGGTCAGGAACCTGAGAACTGAATAACAACATTAAAAAAACCGCCATGTTTAAAGAGCATATCAAATTCGCTTTCAGGAACCTTGCCAAACAAAAGGTGTACTCACTCATCAACCTGTTTGGATTGACCACTGGGCTTGCATGCTTTCTCCTGATCGCGCTGTACATATTTGACGAACTGACCTTCGACCGCTTCCATCAACAACATGGCAGCATTTACCGGGTGATCGAAGACAGGACCAGTAAGGAAGGAAAGCAGTCAAGAGTTGTTTCAACCGCATACAACGTATCTGCAGCTTCACGGAATTCTGTTCCCGGTGTTGAAGCTGCTGCCCGCTACAGTATGATCGGCAGGTCTAATGTTACCGAGCCTGAAAGCAAAAATGTTTTCTATGAGTCCTTTTTCCTGGCCGACCGGAATTTTCTGAAGATGTTTGATTTCCCGGTAATTTCAGGCAACACCAGGACTGCTTTGGATCAGCCTTATTCTGTGGTGCTTACCGAGGAAACAGCAAAGAAATATTTTGGCAATACAAACGTCGTTGGAAAAGCACTGCTTACTGAACGCGACAGTCTGCCTTACAGGGTGACCGCTGTCATTCGCATTCCAGCAAATTCGCACCTCAAGTTCAACCTTCTTTTTTCAGAATCCAACCTGGAAGCTTCAAAAGAATTCATGGCCTTTGCCAATGCCGACTGGACTTCCAATTCTTTTATTACCTACATACAGCTGAAAGGTGATGTAAACGGTGAGGCTGTCCAGGATAAGATCACCAGGCTTGTGGCGCAGCACAGGACAGGTGCTGAAGCGCCTTCAAGCAGGTTCACGCTCCAGCCACTGGATGACATTCATTTTTATTCAGCTGGAATAGAAGGAGACCTGGACCAGCAGGGCAATATCATGCACATGTATGTGTTTGGCATTGTAGCTTTCTTTGTGCTGCTTATTGCCTGCATCAATTATATGAACCTGACCACGGCAAGGTTCTCCGGGCGGTCTAAAGAGATTGCAGTTCGAAAAGTTTCAGGAGCCACGCAGGGTAACCTTGTAAAACAATTTCTGACAGAGGCTTCACTGATGACGGTCATCGCACTGCTCCTTGCCCTGTTGGCAGTGAACCTTGCCCTCCCAAAATTCAATGCTTTCACTCAAAAAGACCTGGAGCTGGGATTGAATGCTGATTGGAGGATCTGGATGGGCGTAGTTGGTGTTGTGATCATTGTTGGTCTTTTATCCGGCATTTACCCCGCTTTTTTCCAGGCAAGACTGAAGCCTTACCTCTTACTGAAAAGCAGGGCTCCTTCAGGAAAAGGTAACCTGTCCATGAGGCGCGTTCTGGTCGTAGTTCAATTCTCCCTTTCCATCATCATGATCGTTTCAACGCTTGTTGTTTACAGGCAACTGAAATATGTAGATTCAAAGGACATGGGCTTTAACAAGGAGGGCCTGCTTGTGGTCGACATCAACAGTGGCATGGTGAGACGCTCAGCCCAAACCATAAAAACTGAATTCTCAAAGATCCCTTCCGTGCTTTCTGTAAGCGCTTCTTCAAGAGTGCCGGGAGAATGGAAGGTGATCCCCAAAGTAAAACTCCGTACGGAAGGTGCAGAGGAAACAAAAGGTGAAGAAGTCTTCTTCATGTCTGTTGATGACCGCTTCATGGAAACATTCCAGGTGAAACTTGTGAGCGGCCGCAATTTCTCTCCTGCCCAGCCTTCAGATTCTTCTGCGATCCTGCTGAACGAGACCGCGGCAAAGATGGTGGGCATTAGCCACCCTTCGGAACAGATGGTGGAAATTCCTTCCATTGCGTTCAGCGGTAATGCCTCCGCCTTACGTACACCTTTCAAAGCAAGGGTGATCGGCATCGTAAAGGACTTTAATTATCAGTCACTGCGTGAAAAAGTAGCACCACTGGTCCTGGGTCATGAAAAAAATCCGGTACACAATATTGATTATTTCACAGCCCGCATTGCCACTGGCAATGTGGAAGCAACACTGGCCTTAATGAAATCAGTATTATCAGCAATAGATGATGACCATTTGTTCGAATACAATTTCCTGGACAGGCAGTGGGACCTGTTTTACATGGAAGACCAGAAAAGACAAATGATCTTTCTTGCCGTTGCCTTGCTGACCATACTGATCGCCTGCCTTGGATTGTTCGGACTGGCCACTTATGCTGCGGAGCAACGCATCAAGGAGATCGGTATCAGGAAAGTGCTTGGTGCAAGTGTGGTAAATCTTGTTGGCCTTCTTACAAAGGATTTCCTAGTGCTGGTTCTGGTCTCCGCGCTCATTGCTTTCCCTGTTGCATGGTGGGCCATGCATACCTGGCTGCAGGATTTTGCTTTCAGGATTAACATCGGATGGAGTGTTTTCCTCCTTGCAGGACTTGCAGCAACCTTGATTGCCCTGGGTACGATTTCTTTCCAGGCCATCAGGGCCGCCTTATCAAACCCGGTAAAAAATTTAAGGACAGAATAAATTCAACCATATGTTTTACAGTTACCTGAAGATCGCCTGGCGGAATTTGCTGAAGAACAAAGTTTTTTCACTGATCAATGTGACCGGACTTTCCATTGGTCTTGTTTGCTGCATCATGATGGCATTGTACCTGCAGCATGAATTAAGTTATGACCGTTTCCAGGAAAAGGACCACCGCATTGTGCGGGTCATCATGGAATACAGTATGGGTGGATCGGTCAGTAAGGGAAATTTTACGAGCACAAAGGTGATGCCTGCCTTTACCAAAGCATTCCCTGAACTGGAATCAGGTGTGCGCATGATGCAGGCGAAGCGTGTGGTAAAATATGGTGACCATCTTTTTAATGAAAAGCGGTTCATGTATGCAGACTCTACTTTTTTCCAGCTCTTTTCTTTCAAAGTTTTGAAAGGTAACCCTGCTCATGCCCTTGATGGACCACGCAAGGTGCTGCTGACAACATCAGCCGCTCAAAAATATTTCGGGGCTCAGGATCCCGTTGGTAAAGTGGTAAAAGTGGGCAGTACTGAAATTGATTACCTGGTAACGGGTGTGATGGAAGATTGTCCCTCCAATTCTCAGATCAAGTTTGATTTCCTGGCTTCCTTTTCTACCCTTGGTGCCATACAGGAAGAAACCTACTGGAATGCGAACTTTACTACTTACCTGCTTTTAAAGGAAGGTGCTTCCATCCAGAACCTGCAGGCTAAAATTCCAGGTTTCATGGAGAAGGAAATGAAAGCCGAATTTACAGGCAATGATTACCTGACCTATGAGCTCGAGCCTTATAACAAAGTGCATCTTTATTCTGAATACGATGGATTTGAACCTAACAACAGCATCACCTATATCTATATCATCGGCGCTGTTGCCTTACTGATGCTCATGATCGCCTGTTTCACATACATTAACCTGAGCACCGCCCGTTCCGTTGAAAGAGCAAAAGAGATTGGTATCAGGAAAGTTTCCGGTGCGATGGGCAGACAGGTATTCTGGCAATTCATAACAGAATCTTTATTGATCACCTTGATCGCGCTGGGCATTTGTTTCCTTACCTGCCTGCTCCTGTTGCCTGCATTCAACCGGCTTGCGGAAAGAGCGTTGCAGCCTTCCGCGTTGTTTTCTCCCTACCTTCTCGGATTGGCCGTTTTGATAATGGTCACGATCAGCCTCCTGGCGGGTAGTTATCCAGCGTTGATCTTATCAAGGTTCCAGCCGGTCAAGGTGTTGAAGGGTTCTTTCAAGAATACAGGATCAGGATTGATGATGCGTAAATCACTCATTGTTTTTCAGTTTGTCATTTCAGTGTTCCTCATCGTATCCACTTTTATCATTCAAAGCCAGCTGCATTATATCCAGAATAAGAAGCTGGGTTACGACCGGGACCATGTACTGGTGCTTCCAATGGACCAGAAGGTCTATGAGAATTTCAGTGCATTGAAAACGGAATTCAAATCGGACAGGAATGTGCTTGCCGTATCAAAAGCATACGATGCTCCCAACAACATCCGCGGAGGCTACAACATGAGAAATGAAGCAATGGCTGAAAGTCACCAGATCATGGTAACGGCCAATCCTGTGGATGAGGAATTTGTTCCTGCCAACAGCCTTCAGATCATCGCCGGTACCAACTTCAAAGAACAGGATATAAAGGATGTAAATGATGTACCGGAAGGGCAACAGGCAACATATCATTTTATTTTAAACGAATCCGCAGCCCGCGCACTTGGCTGGAAGCCTGAAGAAGCCATTGGAAAAAAAATGTTCCTTGGCAATTCACGCCCCGGGTTTGTAAAAGCTGTGATCAGGGATTTTCATTTTGCAACGCTTCACGAGCCGGTTCAGCCACTTGTACTTTTTCCTGGCTGGGGAAGCGTTTTGCTGGTGAAGCTATCCGGCAATCAGCTGAAAAGCACCATTGCTTCACTGGAAACCAAATGGAAAACGCTGGCTCCCCACCGTCCATTTGAATACAGTTTTCTGGATGAAGAATATAACAGGATGTACAGCGCTGAACTGAGACTGGGCAAGGTGTTAAACCTGTTTGCTGCTATTGCAGTCCTGCTGGCCTGCCTGGGACTTTTTGGTCTTTCATCCTATACCATTCAACAACGCATTAAAGAAATCGGTATCCGCAAGGTCCTGGGTGCATCAGTACCAAACATAGCTGCGCTTTTATCAAGGGATTTTTTGAAGCTCGTGGTTTTTGCTGCGCTTATTTCATTCCCTATTGCATGGTGGGCCATGCATACATGGCTCCAGGACTTCGCTTACCGCGTTAACATCAACTGGTGGGTATTCCTGGCAGCAGGCATCGGTACCATGGTTGTAGCGCTTTGTACGGTTTCCTTCCAGGCCATCAGGGCCGGACTTTCCAATCCAGTTAAAAATTTACGAACAGAATAATCATGATCGAACTAAAGAACATTTCAAAATGGTACCAGACCGGCGGCACAAGAACCTTTGTGCTGAAAGACATCAACCTGAACATCAACGAAGGTGAATTCATCTCCATTATGGGGCCTTCAGGTTCCGGTAAATCCACCCTGATGAACATCATTGGTATGCTTGACATGCCTTCCGAAGGAAAATATCATTTTCTTGAGCAGTCAGTCTATGACCTGAAGGAAAAGCAAAGGACAGAGTTGTATAAAAAATACATCGGTTTCGTTTTTCAGAGTTACCACCTGATAGACGAATTGACCGTGTATGAGAACATTGAAACCCCGCTGCTGTACCAGGATGTGAAATCTTCAGAACGAAAGGCCATTGTCAGCGATATGCTGGACAGGTTCAACATCGTGGGAAAGAAGGACCTTTTCCCGACACAGCTTTCAGGAGGACAGCAGCAACTGGTGGGCATTGTGCGTGCATTGATCTCAAAACCTAAGCTGATCCTTGCCGATGAGCCCACCGGCAACCTGAATCAGGCGCAGGGAGAGGAGATCATGGAACTTTTTAAAAAATTAAATGAGGAAAGTGGCGTCACCATCATCCAGGTAACGCATTCAGAAAAAAATGCCGCCTATGGCAGCAGGATCATCCGGCTGCTTGACGGGCGTGTAGAGAAAAACAATTTATGATTATGAACCGTGTTGTTATTGTATCCGTTATCCTGCTTTTTAGCTATTGTGCCAGTGCACAACCCAGGCGCATGAACCTGCAGCAATGCATTGATACCGCCATCAGGAATAATATTGAAGTAAGACAAAGCCAGTTGGATGCTGAAGCATCCAGGATCAACCATAACCAGGCAAGATCCAACCTGCTTCCTGCTTTCAACGGCATCCTGGCACATGGCATTAACCAGGGCCGCAGCATTGATCCCTTCACCAACAGTTACGTAAACCAGAACATCAATTATGCGAATTATGGTGTCAGCAGTTCTGTTGTCCTGTTCAATGGTATGAGCCTGCAGCAGAACATCAAAGCCAATGCTTATGCAAGGGATGCTTCGTTGCAGGAACTTCAGGGCGCAAAGGATAACCTTACGTTGAACGTCATCTTTGCTTACCTGCAGGTGTTGAACAATGAAGATGTGCTGGGGCTCTCCTACAGCCAGGAAGCAGTCAGCAGGCAACAGGTAGCCCGTTTGGAAGTGCTGAACAGGCAGGGCGCCATCAGCCCTTCGCAATACCACGACCTGGTAGGACAATGGAAGAATGATGAACTGACGGTCATGAATAACCGTAACCTTCTGTATTCCTCCAAGCTGCTGCTTACACAACTGATGAATATTCCCTTTGATACATCACTTCAACTGGAAAGGGTGGGCATGGAAGCCATTTTGCAGGCACCTGAAGGGTCTGCGGCGGATGTTTATTCCAAATCAATGGAAAGCCTGGCCATTGTGAAGGCTGCTGACCTGCGTAACAAAAGCGCAATTGCTAACCTGCGGTCGGTAAAGGGGCAGTTGTATCCTACCGTATACCTGGCAGCCAATGTGAATACCAATTATTCAAGCGTTGCCATGAGAGAGCTTATTCAAAATGTAAGTGAAGTGCCTACTTCTGCTTTTGTTACCGTCAATGGCACCAAGCAATCAGTTTATGTGCAGCAATACGGCGTTGAGAAGATCCCTTACACCAACCAGGTGAAGAACAATATTTTCTCCAACTTCGAGGCAGGCATTCGTTTTCCCCTGTTCAATGCATTTGCAACACGCAACCGGGTTCGGTTGGCAGAAGTGAATGTAAAGAACACCCAGCTGGCTGAAGAATCTACCAAAGTGCAGCTAAGGCAAAGCATAGAGCAGGCCCAATTGAACCGGATGACCGCATGGGAACGATACAAAGTCTTGCAGGACCAGGTTGCCGCTTTCACGGCATCGTTCAGAGCTGCAGAGATCCGGTTCAATGCCGGTATTGGTACTTCCGTGGATTATCTTATAGCCAAAAATAACCTTGACCGCGCATCAGCTAACCTGGTTATCGCGGGTTATGACTACCTGTTGCGCACAAGGGTGCTTAATTTTTATTCAGGTACTATATCTGGGCAATAATCGTTGGGAAGATCAGGGCTTGAACATCTTTTGGATGGATGGATCCGTCCCCTGGAAGTTCAGGCTTTTTTCTTTTCAGGAACACTGCCGTATTTTTAGACCCGATGGTTAACCGATGGATCCTGCTGCTGGTGCTGGCCGTTCTGACAACAGCGAATATTGTGCTCTATCAATACCGCGAGCAGTTTCATTACCAGCCCTATGCCGGCTATGAAACGCTTTATGGCCCATGCGGAGCGGACTGCGAGAATAAGTGGAAGCGTTTTACCAGGGTTTACGACCCTGCTGAATTTGATTCTGCCAGGAAGGTGCTCCGCGAAAAGTTTCATTTTACAACTTCAACAACCGCGGAAGAAAAGATCCTGTCTATTTCTGGCATGGTGCTCGAATTATTTACAAAGCATCATGGGCTTCCTTCACCTGCTTTCCAGCGCCAGTCGCCGATGCGGCAATACAATGATCTTTGCCTGCGCGACCGCGGTAATTTATGGTGCGGCAATGCAGCACAGATCTTTTCATTTTTCTGTTTTGCTGAAGGTATCCTGAGCCGTAATATTGAGATCCGCAATCCAGGAGACCATCATGTTGTGACGGAATGTTACCTGCCTTCCCGAAAGCAATGGGTTTTACTTGATGTGCCGCATTCCCTGATGATGGTAAAAGATTCGATGGGTCAATTGCTAAATCTGCAGACCTTCCGTGCAGCGCTTGCCAGGCACCAGAAGATCTGGGCCCGCCAACCCGCGGACAGCAGTTTCCAATGGAAACCTTTGAACATGGAGGAGATGTATTACAAGCATTTTTACATGGGCAGCTATCCGTATTATTATTATTATGAAGTGAGCGATGCAACAGTGTACAGCTTTTCCAATAAGCTCCTGCGCTATTTCTTTCCCTCGCCGTGGTACGAGATCTATGATGAAAACCCACGGTCCAACTTTAAATTTTATCTGAGGCAAATAGCATTGGGGCTTTGGATTTTGGTAGCAATCCTAATAACATGGCATTTCACGCAGAGACGCAAAGGAGATAAAAACTTAAGAGTGCAGACTTCAGAGTAGAGCCTTAAGAGGTGGAAGAAACTTGATTTATTATATTCACTCCGGTTTAATCCATAATTATTTTATTGTCATCTCTCAGACCTGTCATCCTGAGCCAGCAGCGAAGGATCTACTAAGGTGAGTGCGGAGAAACTGAGCGAGAGCGAGGAAAAGCAAATTAAAATTTTAGAATTAAGAATAGAGACTTAAGAATGAATTAAGGAAGATGATTCATTCCTTAAGCTGCTTGTGAGGACACAAGCAGGGGCGCAGTGATTTATATCTTTGCGCTCTTTGCGGTTTCTGCCTCTCTAGGCAAACCAAACCAGAAAAGAAAGCCTGCATTAAAGAACCAGAAACCAGAAACAATAAACCCTAAACCCCTCTGGCCTGATATTTTTATACTATAATAAAAAGCAATTATGAATAAAGAAAAAGAACTCGCAAACCTTGGCCGCGAGCAAGACAGCAATACGCAACAGACAGGAAGTGAGCAGGCCCAGCCGCAGGAATCCATGAACCGTGAGGTAGAACCTATGCTGCAGGATGAACAGATGGGTGAGGACGCGGCCGCAGAGCAGCAAAGAAAAGAAGCACTGACTGAGCGTGACTAATAAGGAGCATGACCAGATTCCAGGTCTCACCAATAGGTGGGACCTTCCTGTTTAATGTACACTGTGCCTTCAGCTTCTCTTTTTATTCATCATAAGATCAACTCCATTCCATAACATGCTATAGCGTATATTATCTCATGTGTTAATTTACGTATGCGTTGCGGAAAATACCCATTGCCGGATCAAGCATTTCTCCTATTGTGTAAAACATTGAAAACCACTTATTTTGTTTTACATCTTACGCCTATGCAATTAATGATGTATTTAGGAAACGATTTGATAGAAACTGTGCCTGTTAGCTTTGACCAGATATCCAAGCCGGGATACCTGGGAAAATTCAAGCGGTTGTTGAAAGAAAAGTATGCTGAACTGATCCGGCAATCTACTGACACTCCAGAATTTTTGGTTGTACCATTGGGGATGGCAGAAGCAAGGCAGGTATTTCATTAGAGGCACAAACCGCACTTCATTCATCCCGCATCAGGGAACATAATCCAATCATCCTTTTTATTTTCTTGAGACCCTCCAGATGGTATTGCCGGCATCGTCCGCAACCAGCAGGGAGCCATCATTTAAGACTGTAAAGCCAACAGGTCTTCCATACACTTCGTTCTTTGCCTCATCAGCAATGAAACCGGTAAGGAAATCTTCAGGCTTACCTGGCTTGCCGTTAGCAAATGGAATGAAGACCACTTTGTAGCCTGAAAAACTGGAGCGGTTCCAGGAACCATGCTGGCCAACAAAAGCGCCACCAATGTATTTCTGTGGGAATGCGTTACGTGTATAGAATGCCAGTCCCAGGGAAGCAGTATGCGGACCAACAGGAACATCAGGGACAATGGTCTTTGCTACAAGGTCCGGCCTTTGTCCTTTCATGCGCGGATCTTCATTAGGTCCGAAATAGGCAAAAGGCCAACCATAAAAGCCACCGTCTTTTACAGAGGTAACATAATCAGGAACCAGCTCGTCGCCAAGATGATCCCTTTCATTGCATGCGGTCCATAAAGCGCCTGTTACAGGTTCCCAATCCAGACCTACAGGATTCCTGATACCGGAAGCAAAGATCCTTTCGCCGGTTCCGTCGGGATTGATCTCAAGAATGCAGGCCCTTCTGACCTCGTTGGCCAGGCCATGTTCTGCTACGTTACTTCCCGATCCTACAGTGACATAGATCTTTTTTCCATCCCTGCTGGCCAATAGATTCCGTGTCCAGTGGTTATTGTATCCGCCTGCAGGCAGGTCGAGGATTTTTTGACCCGTTTCTTTTACTTCTGTCTGACCATTGGTATAAGGAAAACGGTACACGCCATCTGTATTGGCTATGTACAACCAGTTGTTCAATACAAGCATGCCAAGCGGCTGGTTAAGACCTGACATGAAAGTTGATTGGACTTCCGCTGTACCATCTCCATTGGCATCTTTAAGGAGAATAATGTTGTTAGGACTGTTATTGCGGTTGGTCCTTGATTGTGACACAAGAATATCACCGTTCGGCGTTACATAGATCCATCTTGGATTATTCAAATTGGATGCAAAGCGTTCCACTTTAAATCCTTCAGGTGCAACAGGCGCCTTTGAGGCGGGCCATCCGATCACCCTGCTGTTCTTACGGAAAGATTCTGCAGGGCCGGGAAGTGTAACCGAAGTTGTTGAAGCGGCCGGACCTTCCACTGCTTTCTGCGACCCGCAACCGGCAGAAGCAAGCGCAGCCACGCTCAATATTATAATGGATCTCATGAATTCTTTTATTTGTTCAGAACAAAACTAGTAAGCAATAGTTGACCAGCGGATCTTTTTATGGATCAATTCACCATACGAGGAATGGGGAGGCAGGGAACGTGAGGCGTGAGACGTGAAACGTGAGGCTGGAACCCGTGAAGCGATTGGTAAAGTAAGGTATGGTACATCATCCACTTTTAAGCAGGAAATAGACAGAGGTAATCATGAGGCAAGGAACGGGAGACGAATAAGGATACCGGGATCCGACTCAGTGCACCGCTCTCGTTCTCCGCACTCGCTCAGTTTTCCTTGCCTCACGTTTCACGTCTCACGCTTCACGACATTGCTATCAGCTTTCTCTCCCCACCTTCGGCAACTTCCATCCATTATGGTAATCCGGTGTTACCATTTTACGGGCGCTGGAAGTATCGAAACGGTTTTCTGATGCATTCCAGAAGATCTTTTCGCCGGTACGCTGCGCAATATTTCCCATATGGCTGTTGATTGCCACCCGGGCACCTGCTTCTATGTTGCAATTTAATTTTGCACGATCCCTTGTCCTCACCACTTCAATAAAATTGGCCGTATGCTTATCAAGCCCGTTATCGGTTTGTGGTTGCCAGGCCAACGCTTCCATTTTAGGTTCGTTACGTACCATGGCCGGCTTTACTTCCCATCCGCCCCGGTTTAATATAAGGTTACCATTCTCTCCAAAAAAGGCAATGCCATGACCATGACCAAAATTTCCAGTGCCTGCGCCCATGCTGTGTTCCCATGTCATCAGGAAGTCGCCGTAATCATAGATCACTGATTGTGTATCGGGTGTTTCCCTTGCATCATTGGGAAATACATGCTTGCCGCCATTGGCGACAATGGACCTTGGCGCTTCTGCTTTCATGCCCATCAGAACCATGTCGATCAGGTGTACGCCCCAGTCTGTCATCAGTCCGCCGGCATAATCCCAGAACCACCTGAATTCGTAATGAAAACGGTTCTTGTTGAATGGTCTTTTTTTTGCGGGTCCCAGCCACATGTTATAATCAACGCCGGTTGGTACCGGTTCATTGGGAACCACCGGCAGCGGAGTTGTATTGGCACGGTACATCCATGTTTTTGTCATGGTTACCTTGCCCAGTTTTCCACCATGCACAAATGCAATTGCGTTTTTGAAATGGTCCTGGCTGCGCTGCCACTGGTTCACCTGCACCATCCTGTTGTAACGATGAGCAGCTTCCACCATCAGTTGCGCTTCACGGATCGAGTTGGCAACCGGTTTTTCTACATAAACATCTTTTCCTGCAGCGCAGGCATCGATCATCTGAAGGCAATGCCAGTGGTCAGGTGTCGCTACAATCACCACATCAAGGTCTTTATCCTGGAGCATCTTCCTGTAATCAGAATATAATTTGGGCCTGATGTTGATCTTTTCCAACTCCGCTTTTCTTTGCGATAAGATATTCTGGTCGATATCACAGAGCGCAACGCAATTAACCTCCGGAAGTTTCAGCATTGAAGTAAGATTGCTCCATCCCATTCCCTTGCATCCGATAAGGCCCACATGGATGGCATCATTTGGACTGACCTTTTTCCTGATCGTTGCCAGCAATTCCAATGGCATGGTAGCGGCAATACCTGTTCCGATGGTTACAAGTGCTGAATTCCTGATGAAGCTTCTTCTGTGCAATGACATGTGTGAAGTTTGATGGTTAATTCGGATGCATCGAATATAAAAATCTTTTGCACCCGAACCGTTTTCTTCCACCGGTCAATTTATGAAATGCCTAACTTCCATTCCGGATCAATCCGGGGAACAAAGAATTTGTTATGCGTATGAAAAGGACCCTATCCCTCTTAGTTGTATTATGCTTCATAATGGACGCCAGCGCACAGAATGGCTGGAAGCCGCTTTTTAACGGCAAAGACCTGTCGGGATGGAAGATCCTGAACGGGAAGGCACGCTATACGGTCAGCAATGGCGAGATCATTGGCCATACTGTGTTTGGAGAACCCAATACTTTCCTGGCAACTGAAAAAGATTATGGTGATTTTATCCTTGAATTTGATTTCAAGGTAGACAGCCTGATGAATTCCGGTGTGCAGTTCAGAAGTTTGAGCAATCCGGATTTCAAAAATGGTCGTGTGCATGGCTACCAGTTTGAAATTGATGCATCCAAACGCGGATGGACCGGCGGTATTTATGATGAGGCAAGGCGAGACTGGCTGTACCAGCTGGACATCAATCCTTCTGCAAAAACAGCTTACAGGTTCGGTAAATGGAACAAAGCAAGAGTAGAATGCATCGGTTCGCATATTCGTACCTGGGTCAATGGAATTCCAGCAGCCTATGTGATCGATGACATGACCCCCAGAGGTTTCATTGCTTTGCAGGTGCATTCGATCGGTAAAAAAGAAGAAGAAGGAAGGCAGATCCGCTGGCGCAACCTGCGTATCAGAACAGATGGATTAAAACCTGCTCCGCTGAGTGATATTTATGTGGCTAATCTTTTACCAAACGATCTTTCCGAAGCTGAAAAAAGGGCTGGAGTGTACCTACTTTTTGATGGACAAACTACCAATGGCTGGCGGGGTGCGTACAAGGACCATTTTCCTTCAAAAGGATGGGAAGTAAAAGATGGAATGTTGAATGTACTTCCTTCAACAGGTGCCGAATCAACCAATGGTGGTGATATTGTCACTGCAAATGAATACAGTGCATTCATCATGCAGTTTGAATTTAAGATCACCGAAGGCGCCAACAGCGGTGTAAAATATTTTGTTACCGAAAAAGAAAACAATAATGGCTCGGCGATCGGTCTTGAATACCAGATCCTGGATGATGAAAAACATCCGGATGCAAAATTGGGCGTTGTCGGCAACCGGACCCTCGCTTCCTTGTATGACCTGATCCCTTCGCTACCGGAACGGCGTGCCCGCCGCCCTGTTGGTGAATGGAACAGGGGCATGATCGTGGTGTATCCTGACAACAGGGTTGAGCACTGGCTCAATGGCTGGAAAGTCCTGGAATACCAGCGTGGCGTTCCATATTACCATGCACTGGTGGCACGTAGCAAATACGCGGTATGGCCCCAATTCGGAATGGCACCCAAAGGAAGGATCCTGCTGCAGGATCATGGCAATGCCGTTTCTTTCAGGAGCATCAAGATCCAGGAACTGAAATAGTACCTGGGCACATTGATCATTGTTTCCAGGCATGTCAAACGATCTTTGATCCAGCGCAATAAGAAATGAAACTTCAACCGTACGATTTAAAAAATTCATCATGACCAACCGAAGATCATTCATCAAAAATTCAACAAAGGCCGCTGCAGCAGTTTATTTGGGAAGCATTGGCTTCAGTGCAAAAAGCTACGGCCGCATCCTTGGCGCGAATGACCGTGTTCAGGTTGGCGTTGTTGGATTTTCAGACAGGTTCAGGCAGTCTTTGCTTCCCAGTTTTATGAATCATCACAAGGAACTGAATTTCGACATCATAGCTGTATCAGATATCTGGAAAGAGCGCAGGGAAGAAGGACAACAGTTCTTAAAAGAAAAATTCAGCCACGATATCCAGGCATGTATCAACAATGATGTATTGTACAACATCAAAGGCCTGGACGCAGTGATGATCAGTACCGCTGATTTCCAGCATGCCCTTCACACCATCGAAGCCGTTAAGGCAGGTTGTGATGCCTACACTGAAAAGCCTTTCGCGGAAACCATGGACGATAATATCGCTGCACTGAAAGCGGTGAAAGCATCAAAGCAGATCGTACAGATCGGATCGCAAAGAAGAAGCGGCTCCAATTACCAGGCAGCTGCTGATTTTATACAGGGTGGAAAGTTTGGTCCTGTCACCATGGTGGAACTTACCTGGAATGTAAATCAGCCTGGGCGCTGGCGCAGGCCTGCGCTTGTATCCAGGATCAGACAACAGGATACTGACTGGAAACGCTTCTTAATGAACAGGCCTTTTGAAGCATGGGACCCCAGGAAATACCTGGAGTACCGGTTGTTCTGGCCGTATTCATCCGGCATGCCGGGCCAGTGGATGTCGCACCAGATCGATACCGTCCATTGGTTCAGCGGACTGCAACATCCCCGAAGCGTTGTGGCCAATGGTGGCATTTATATGTGGAAGGATGGAAGGCGCAATTGGGACACCACCACGGCGGTCTTTGATTACGGTTCAAAAGACAGGTCAACAGGCTTCCAGGTGACCTTCAGCTCGCGGATGCATAATGGTGATGAGAATCCTGCAGAACTTTATTATTCCAATGGAGGAGAGCTGAACCTGATGACCAACAAGGTTTCTCCAAAAGGTGGATTGAGAAAGAATCATGCGGACGCCATGCAGATGCAGCCTAACCTTCTTGAAGAAATGGACCTCGTAAAGGAATCCATAAAAGTAGTTGCTTCTGCCAACACAGGAGGTGACAGCCTCACCAGCGCACACATGCGCAACTGGATGGAATGCATCCGCAGCAGGAAGCAACCCAACGCACCGGTGGAAGCAGGATATGCACACTCTATTGCCACCATTATGACCAATGCGGCAGTCAGGACAGGTATGAAAGCAACCTTCGATGAAAAAACGCAGCAGGTAATGTGCGGCGGAAAAATATTTAAGTACTGATCATGAAACGAACAGGCATCGTTGCATTTATACTGGTCTTTATAAATACATTATCTGCCCAGGATAAAAGAACTTCTTTTTCCATTACCCACGTAGCAGAAAAAAAAGAATTGCAATTCAGGTATGGAAACAACCTGCTGACTTCGTATTGCTATTACGATTCATCCATGAAACCAATATTATTTCCTGTCAATACGGTAGATGGAATAGCAGTTACAAGGGGTTATCCTTTTCAGCCAAAACAGGGTGAAAGAACAGACCACCCTCATCATTCCGGTTCATGGCTGAATTATGAATCAGTGAATGGACTTGATTTCTGGAATAACTCTACAGCGATACCTGCCGATAAAGCGCATTTGTATGGAACGATCAGGCACAAGGACATCGTATCCTACAAAGCCCAGGGCAACATTGCAAGGATGACGGCCACTGCAAGCTGGCAGAGGCCCGACAACTTTGAATTGATGAAGGAAAGGACCACTTTTAATTTTAAAGTTGATGGGAGCAATTTCATTATTGATCGCATTACAACACTGAGCACCAATGATACAGCGGTTTATTTCAGGGATGTGAAGGATGGATTCTTTGCCATCAGGGTGGCGCGGGAACTGGAGATGCCTTCCACCCAGGCTGATGTTTTCGTGGATGTGCATGGTAACAGAACGGGCGTAAAAAAGATGGACAATACAGGTGTAACAGGCCTGTATGAAAGCAGCACAGGCTTGCGTGGTGATTCGGTTTGGGGTACAAGGGCGGCCTGGGTGCAGTTAACAGGTCGCAAAGAGGGAAAGGACATTTCCATTGTCATCTTTGATCATCCTGCCAATGTTGGTTACCCTTCTTACTGGCATGCAAGAGGGTATGGTTTATTCGCCGTCAATCCATTCGGCCAAAAGATCTTCAGCAATGGAAAGGAAAGCCTTGATTTTAGCCTTCCTCCTCATTCAAGTATCACTTTCCGTTACCGGATGGTGATCTCCAATGAAAAAATGCACCGCGATGCGATCCTGAAGGCAGCTTCCGCTTTTTCGGTTTCCTTATTATGAGTTTTTTCAACAACACCAATACAGGCGGGAATGCACAGGACGGTTCTGAAAAGGAAGTGCTTTAGAATTGCCAAACCGTATGAACTTAACAAATCTGTCTTTACTTCACAAGAAACAGGATCGGGTAAATTTAATCAGCAGTAAGATATGGTGCAAGCTTACCAACGAAGGGCTGTAAAAAGGAAGAAAAGAACATGGTAAAAACTTGTTTATGTTTTCATTGAATGACAAATCGGCCATTATTACAGGTTCAGGCAGCGGCATTGGGAAAGCAGTGGCATTGCTCTTCGCAAGGCAGGGTGCATATGTGCACCTGGTAGATCTGAACAAGGAAGCATTGATACAGGCCGCGCAGGAAATAAAACAGGATGGAGGAAGGGTTGATACGCATGACTGCGATGTTACCAGCCAGTCCGCTATTAAGGAAATATTTGAAAAGATCGGTACCATAGACATCCTTGTGAACAGCGCAGGTATTTCGCATATTGGCAAAGCTGACGATACCAGTGAAGCGGATTTTGAAAGGGTATTCAACGTTAATGTAAAAGGCATCTATAATTGCCTGCATGAAGCCATTCCCCTGATGAAAAAAAGGAGCAGTGGTGTTATTCTCAACCTGGCGTCAATTGCCAACAATGTGGGACTGCCTGACAGGTTTGCGTATTCCATGAGCAAGGGCGCTGTTTATGCCATGACCCTTTCTGTTGCCAGGGATTATATCCGTGAAGGCATCCGTTGCAACTGCATTTCACCTGCAAGGGTCCACACGCCATTCGTGGATGGTTTCATTGCAAAGACTTACCCTGGAAGAGAGAAGGAAATGTTTGACAAGCTTTCCAGGACCCAACCGATAGGCCGCATGGCCATGCCCTCGGAGATCGCTTTCCTTATTTTATACCTCTGTTCAGATGAAGCAGCTTTTATTACCGGCTGCGATTATCCGATCGACGGAGGTTTTATCAAGCTGAATAACTAATGGAAGTAGCCTTGTTCATTCCCTGTTATGTTGACCAGTTTTATCCGCATGTAGCGGTGGCAACACTTCAATTGCTGGAACGGCTTGGCTGCACCGTACATTTTCCCTTGTCGCAGACCTGTTGCGGTCAGCCCATGGCCAACGCGGGTTATGCTTCCATGACCGGAGGCTGCGACCGGAATTTCATCAGGAACTTTTCCGGTTTTGATTATATCGTTGGTCCTTCGGGAAGTTGTGTGCTGCACCTGAAAGAACACCTTCATGATGATAAGCACGCTCACGAAGCTGAAAAGATCAGACATTCCGTTTATGAATTGACGGAGTTCATTACAGATGTTTTAAAAATAAAAGAACTGGAGGCGCATTTCCCTTTTCGTGTTGGCCTGCATACCAGTTGCCATGGTCAAAGAATGCTCAACCTTGCTTCAATGTCGGAAAAAGTGGAACCGGCATTTTCCAAAGCGGAGCAATTGCTTGCAGGTGTGAAAGGCCTTCAGTTACTGAAGCCTAAGAGACTGGATGAGTGCTGTGGGTTTGGTGGTACTTTCTGTGTTACAGAAGAAGCTGTATCGGTACGCATGGGAGCAGACAGGATCGAGGAGCACATGGCCAATGAAGTAGAATACATTGCCGGTGGTGATATGAGCTGCCTTATGCACCTTGAAGGCATTCTGAGAAGAAAAGGCAGTAAGATAAAAGTGGTGCACTTCGCGGAGATATGGAACGCTCAGCAAAAAGAACAAGTCAACGAACCAAATCATATCAGATGAAATTGATCAGGTACCGGGAAGGTGGAACAACGAAACCCGGATGTATCATTGGTGAAAAGTATTATGACCTTTCCACATTTGGCGAGGACTTCAATGAATCGTTCTTCGCAAATGACGGAATGGATCGTTTGGAAAAGTTCCTGGAAGGAGCGCCTTCAGGATTGAAAGAGTTGACCGCGCCTGTGGAACTGGATAGTCCTGTTGCCCGTCCTTCAAAGATCGTTTGCATAGGGTTGAATTATGCGGATCATGCAAAGGAGACGGGTGCAGCTCCGCCACCCGAGCCAGTCATCTTCCTGAAGTCTACTACTTCGCTTACAGGTCCATATGACCCGATCGTGATACCAAAGCATTCCAAGAAGACCGACTGGGAAGTGGAACTGGCAGTGGTCATTTCAAAAAAGGCAAGCTATGTAGATGAATCCGCGGCAATGGATCATGTTGCCGGGTATTGCCTGCACAATGATGTCAGTGAAAGAGAATTCCAGCTGGAAAGGAACGGCACCTGGGATAAAGGAAAAGGCTGTGACAGCTTTGCACCGCTCGGCCCATGGCTGGTAACAAAAGATGAAATTAAAGATGTGGATCATCTGCGGCTATGGCTCACCGTTAATGGGAAGAAAATGCAGGATGGCAATACTTCCAACTTCATTTTCAGGATCCCTTTCATTATTTCTTATGTCAGCCAGTTCATGACCTTACTGCCAGGTGACGTAATCTCTACAGGCACACCGGCGGGTGTGGGGCTTGGAATGAATCCGCAGGTTTATCTGAAACCCGGAGACGTGGTGGAACTTTGCATCGACGGATTGGGCGTTTCAAAGCAACCGGTGATCGCTTATGCGCATTGACGCACACCAGCATTTCTGGAAGTTTGATCCTGTGAGGGATGGGTGGATGGCGGAAGATACAATGGGCGCTATCAGGAAAGATTTTACACCACCTGACCTGTTACCCTTATTGGAAAGCCATGGTTTTGATGGATGCGTTGCAGTGCAGGCAGACCAGTCCGAAGCAGAAACAACCTGGCTTTTGGATCTTGCCGAACAATTCGATTTTATTAAGGGAGTGGTAGGGTGGGTGGACCTGCGTGCAGCAAATATTCATGATCGACTTGCCCTTTTCTCCCGGTTTAAAAAGTTGAAGGGATTTCGTCATATTCTGCAGGGAGAACGGGACCGCGCGATGATGTTGCATCCTGACTTCAGAAGAGGGATCAATGCATTAAAGCAAGCGGATTTTACTTATGACCTGCTGATCCTTCCGGACCAGTTGGAATATTCAAAACAACTGGTAGCATCTTTTCCGGGGCAGCGCTTTGTTATAGACCACCTGGCCAAGCCCAGGATCCTGAATGGTAAATGGAAGGAGTGGAACGATGCCATCACACCGCTGGGTTCTTTTGAGAACCTTTATTGCAAGCTTTCAGGGTTGGTTACAGAGCATCACTGGGCCCAATGGAAACAGGAGGATTTCCACCCTTATATGGATACCATCCTCCGAACATTCGGGATCAATCGGGTGATGTTCGGGTCTGACTGGCCGGTATGTACACTGGCTGCAACTTATGCTGAAGTGTATGGCATCGTTGAAACTTATTTTGCATCCTTTACCAGGTCAGAGCAGGACCAGGTATTTGGCACCAACGCTGTTCAATTTTATAATCTTTCACCATGAACCTTGAACTAAAAGATAAAGTGATCCTTGTAACAGGCGGCGCCAAAGGTATTGGTGAGGGCATTGTACGCAGTCTTGCCGCTGAAGGAGCAATTCCAGTAATTGTTGGAAGGAGTGAAAGCGACAACAGGCATTTGATGAAGGAGTTAAACAGCACAGGTGGAAAAAGTTTCCAGGTAACAGCGGAACTGGCAGATCCTGCAGCCTGTGAGAAAGCAGTGGAGATCGTTGCCGGTGAATTTGGGCGTGTGGATGGACTGGTAAATAACGCGGGTTTGAATGATGGTGTTGGACTGGAGAAGGGCAGTTATGAAAAGTTCATGCAAAGCCTTCAAATCAACCTGGTGCATTATTATATGATGACACATCATGCCTTACCCTATTTGATCCGTTCAAAAGGAGCGGTCGTCAACATTGCATCGAAGACCGCTGATACAGGGCAGGGTGGAACCTCGGCTTATGCAGCTTCCAATGGAGGACGCAATGCACTGACACGTGAGTGGGCAGTTGAATTATTGAAATATGGTATCAGGGTGAACGCAGTTATTGTAGCGGAATGTTACACGCCTCAGTATGAAAAGTGGATCAGCGCTTTACCGGATCCTGAAAAGAAATTGAAAGAAATTACTTCACGCGTACCGCTTGGCAACCGCCTGACCACAACAGAAGAGATCGCGAACATGGTTGTGTTTCTGCTCTCCTCAAGGTCCAGCCATACAACCGGGCAATTGATCTATGTGGATGGAGGTTACGTGCACCTTGACCGGGCTCTTTGAAGCTGCGAGCCATGAGCTTCGAGCTTTTGTGCTTTTAATGATTTAGGTTTTTTTTCAATTGACAAATAGGATGCATTTACAATAGCTCGCATTCACCTAAGTAGATCGAAGCTTCCTTAAATGCATTAACCGCAAAGCTCGCAAAGTAAACGCAAAGGATCGCAAATGAAATTCAGCTTCTCTTCGCGATCCTTTGTTCTCAGCGTTCAATTATTTAGTGTCTTAATTAGAGAAGGTCCAAGACCAGGATGATGCTTGATTGCTAGCAGCTCGAAGCTCAAAGCTCGTAGCTCCCAGATCGGTAGCCGCGTCGGAGAGAGGGCGAACGTTTGTCTCAAAAACATTTTATAAAAGCCCTTCCCCGACGCGTAACCGCATCCGGACGTGCAAGATCAATCGTTTTGTGATAGCAACTGTTATGCCCTGTTAAAACAGTTGGTTGAACCTTCCTGCCTTATACGCAATTTTCCTCCAAAGCTTCTTTGATATAAGGTGCAATGACAGCCTGATAGTCGGTAAGGAAAGCCGTATCTACCCGGTAGATCCACTGGCCGTCCACTTTTCTTTTACTGATCAGGAAGTTGTATTGAGGCTCCATGTTAGGTGTAACCCAGAGCAAATGCTTTACAGGATCTCCTGGCTCGAGCCTGACCGTGCACAGCTCGTCCTGGTATACCATGGGGAAATGTCTCATAGGGTTGTTTTCCAAAAGGTACAAAAGGCCTTGTTTCCATGCAATCGTTAATCTACCTGAGGTGATTTTATGTTGTGTAAAACTTGCTAAGCCTGAACACAATAGCACAGATATGTTATAATTCTTATGGATTGATGACTGGCTGTCACAGGGAAGAATATAGCAATTTTGATGTTATACACATTTTGAGAAAGTACTTTGTGAAGAGTTTTTAAACTACGTTAGCCGCAACGCACGCTAAGTAACGCAAAGAAAAAAACGGCAAGATGTAAACGTACCTCCACCCTTTACGCTTTCTATTAGCCCGCCCATGCTTGAGTCCTCAAAAGCAGCTTCGCTTTAGCCGCCCCTGCTTGTGTCCTCACAAGCAGCTTAAGGAACGAATCCTTTTCTTAATTCTGTTCTGAATTCTTAACTCTCTACTCTTAAGTTTCTACTCTGAAGTCTCTACTCTTAAGTCTGCATTTTTCCTCGCTTCTTTTTCTGTTTCCCTGCACTCTGCTAATGCGGTTTTTTCTACTTTTTGTCTTGATACAAAAAGTAGAGCAAAAAGATCAAGGCCGGGTCTAATCGCTCCGCGTAGACCGGCCGGGCCACCGCACAACAGTCTTTCATTGTGTGTATCGACCTTCACTTAAGAGTTCAGTCTTTCGTGATGAGGTGATGCTCACTAATGGTTGCAAAGTTTAATCAATCTACAATCAGCACTATTCGAGAATACTGCAGGCGCTGAATTTTGTTGGCAGGCCTTTAATGTTGGAGTCATTTTATTTAACCACAAAATGAGGCGCTGGAACATTTCTCAAATTCTTTGGGTTTATTGGTACTATGGGCGTTGAAGGTTGGTAAAGGAGATCCTTCGCTTACACTCAGGATGACAGGTCGGAGAGGGTTTAGTGAGTCGTGAATTGGCTTAGGTCGATGAGGTAGATTTAAAAAGCTTTCAACCATCAGCTATCATCATTCCACTTCTTAAGTCTCTACTCTTAAGTCTTTCTCCTTCGCGTCTTTCGCTCTTTGCGTCTTTGCGTGAAACCCCTAAGCGCGTTGCTTCGGGTGCATGCCAATGATCTGCATGGTTTCAAGGATCTCCTCGATCTGGGATCGGTTCATTCTTTTTGTTACACGCAGCTTACGGGCAATGCTTTCTATAGCATACCAGATATCAGGTGATTCCACCGCCTTTAATAAGTTGGTAAAAAGAGAAGGAATAAATTCGGCAGGCTGGTGCTGGCCATCCATTTTCTCGAGTGCATAATTCAGGTATTCTACCCTGATCAGGTCCAGCCACTCTGTTTCTATTGGAAATGGCACGTTGGGATCACCGCCGTTCTCATAAATGGCTTCCGTCAGTGAACCTGCCAGGTAAACCCTTGCCAGGCGACGGGCCACGGCAACAGCTTTTTGCTTTGTAGAATGGGGAACCTGCTCAAAAAAATCAGCATCTGCATCTACACCAATCAGCTTTGAAACAATGAACGCATCCGTATGGTAATCTATACGCGACTGGCCGGACCAGATCTCTTTGTCCATTTCAACTGATCGGTCCAGTTGTACACCTTCGCAGCTATAACCGTTAAGGTAAGCAAAAACGATATGGCCGCTTTCGTGGTAGGCCGCTCTTTCACATGCATTGTGGCTGCAGAAACTCATAGGTTATTTTTTAAAGGGTTCAAATTTTTTGTACGCTATGTTCTTTCAAAAAAGCCAGGCCATACGCATGACCTGGCCTTTGGAATCAAACAGAGACAGAGAATCATTTAGAAAAAACTTTTATCGAACGTTGCCAGATATAATTATTGGATCAAGTAACATTCCCTTCCCCAACTATTCTGAATCCAGTTAACCACCGGTTGTGCACATGTTTATACACAGCTTTAATACCCCCTGATGCGCACCGTTTAAAGCTGGCTGAACTTTTTTTATCAATGTGTACCTGTAATTCAGCCGGCCAATAAAGCAGAATAATAAAAATTTTAGCACATTTTGCTAAAATTTGTAGCAATTCCCTAGCTTTATACCTGAATGCATGACCAATGTCTGTCAGGCATGTCAACAAGCTCGTTGTTGTGGTTAGTATAGCCGGTAGGCTTTTGCCTGCCGGCTTTTTTTAATGAACACGAATGAACTAAGCAAAGCAACATGATCCTGAATCCCCAAAGAATCGTCAGCCACCTCGACCTAGATGCATTCTTTGTGAGCGTAGAATGCCTCCGGAATGCAAAATTGAAAGGCAGGCCCCTTATGATCGGCGGCCAGTCGGACCGCGCTGTTGTTGCTGCCTGCAGTTACGAAGCAAGGCGTTTCGGCATCCACTCGGCCATGCCTATGAAACTGGCGCGGAGGCTTTGCCCCCAGGCCACCATCATCAGCGGCGATTTTGAACATTATAGCAAATACTCCAAACTCGTTACCGAGATCATTAAATCGGAAGTGCCTCAATTTGAAAAAGCAAGCATCGATGAATTCTACATCGACATGACCGGTATGGATCGCTTCTTCGGCTGCAGCAAATTCACAGGTGAGCTGAAAGAAAAGATCACCAGGGAAACCGGGCTTCCCATTTCTTATGGCCTTGCAACCAACAAGCTTGTCAGTAAAGTGGCAACCAACGAAGCAAAGCCTAACGGTCAGCTGGAGATCCCTTTTGGCAACGAACGCAATTTTCTTGCTCCATTGCCTGTACAGAAAATGCCAATGATAGGTGAGAAGACTGCAACACAATTGCGTCAGCTTGGTATCCGCATTATCAGGACCTTAAGCGAGATCCCGGCCGATATGCTTACCAGCATGTTTGGAAAGAACGGGACAGAATTGTGGAGGCGCGCAAACGGTATTGATGATACCCCGGTTACGCCTTACCGTGAGCAAAAGGGCATGGGAACAGAAAATACTTTTGAAAGCGATACAATCGATATGAACTTCCTTGAAAAAGAGTTGTCACGCATGACGCAGAAGCTGGCTTTCGAGTTACGCAAGCAAAACAGGCTGGCCGGTTGCATTACCGTGAAGCTCCGTTATTCAAATTTTGATACGGTCACTAAACAGTGTGCCATTCCTTATACCTGCTCCGATCACCTGCTGCTGCCAAGGGTCAAGGAGCTTTTTAAAAAATTGTTTGACAGGCGACTGCTGGTCCGGCTGATTGGGGTACGCTTTACCAACCTGATACCGGGTAATGAACAGATCGATCTTTTCCAGGATTCACAGGAAATGATCAAGCTCTATAAAGCCCTTGACAGCGTGAACCACCAGTATGGAAAGTTTCTCATCATGTGGGCAAACGGGGAAACAGGGTCTTGAGGGTTTATTGTTTCTGGTTTCTTGTTTCTGGTTTGACCGCCGAATCATCCTTGGTGGAAAAGGTGGTTTATTAAGCAATCTGTTTTTAATTCATAAAACCTGTTATAACAAAATGGCAATACAGATTGGAGTGTAAAAAAACCCGAAGGAACCTAAAGAATCTTTGCGATTCTTTATTTCGGCTTAGCCGAGACCCTATTGTGGTTCCTGCTTCCTTACGCAAAAAGAACCAGTAAAGAATGATGTATCTAAAGAACCAGAAACCAGAGACAAGAAACCAGAAACAACAAGAAACCATAAACCAAAAACAATAAACAATTCCGCCAACCATGTATCTTAATTGCAAAACATATTTCAGCTACAGGTACGGCGTACTTTCTACCCAGGAGCTGGTGGACCTGGCCTCGGAAGCAGGCGTCAAGGCCCTTGCTTTGACCAATATTAATTCCACTGCAGACCACTGGGACTTCCTGGATTTTTGCAACCAGAAGAATATCAAGGCGATCCTTGGAGCAGAGATCCGCAATGGTGATCAACTCCTGTACATTCTGCTGGCACGGAACAATGAAGGCATCAAATCGATCAATGCGTTTCTTTCATTGCACCTGCAGCAAAAAAAGGATTTTCCTCAAAGGCCGACACCTGATCCTGATCTATGGGTGATCTATCCCTTGCAGGAGCAACAGCCGGAATTAGTAGATAATGAACTGATCGGCATCCAGCCAACAGAGGTCAACAAATTATTTGGCAGGAAGATCAGGCCGGAAAAATATGTCATCCGCCAGCCTGTTACTTTCAAAGACAAAAAAGGACATAACCTTCACCGCTTGCTGCGTGCCATTCATAAAAATATTCTTCTCAGTAAACAGCAGCCATCCGAAGTGGCCAATCCGGATGAGTTACTGCATCTAACAACAGCCATCCTGGACAAGTTCAGGAATTACCCAACCATTGTAACGAATACTTTGCAGGTCATTGAAACCTGTGCCTATGAAGTTGAATTCGGAACAGACAAAAACAAGCGGACCTTTTCGGCAACAGCCAATGACGATCGCATACTTCTTGAAAAGCTGGCAAAGGAAGGCATGTATCAAAGGTTTGGCAAAGAGAACATCGAAGCGCACCGGCGTGTTGAAAAAGAACTGGCCATTATCGACAGGCAGGGCTTCAATGCTTATTTCCTCATTACCTGGGACATCATCCGCTACGCGGCCTCCCGTGGCTTTTACCATGTGGGCAGGGGCAGCGGGGCCAATTCCATTGTAGCCTATTGCCTGCAGATAACTGATGTGAACCCTATCGACCTTGATCTTTATTTTGAACGTTTCCTGAACCCGCACAGAAGCTCTCCTCCTGATTTTGACATCGACTTTTCGTGGAAGGACCGTGATGAAGTAATCGATTATGTTTTCAAGCGCTATGGCAGCGATCATGTTTCTTTATTGGGCATGTACAGCACTTTCCAGTTCAATGCATCGGTGAGGGAACTGGGTAAGGTTTTCGGATTACCCAAGGCTGAAATAGATGCACTGCTCAACAACCGCAAAGCCACTTATACAGAAGATAAATTCCAGAAGCAGATCATTTACTATGCTTCACTGATGCAGAACTTTCCAAATTACCTGAGCATTCATCCGGGTGGCATGCTGATCAGTGAAAAACCGATACATGAATATGCAGCCATAGAGCTTCCGCCAAAAGGATTCGCCACAACACAAATTGATATGTTCCTCGCAGAGAAGATCGGGTTGAACAAGCTTGATATTTTAAGTCAGCGCGGACTGGGACATATCAAGGAGGCCTGTAACATCATCAGGGAGAACCGGAACATTTCCATCAACATACACGACGTGGAGACTTTCAAGAACGACAAAGCCATTGCAGCGGAATTACGCAACGCCAACACCATCGGATGCTTTTACATTGAAAGTCCTGCCATGAGGCAACTGCTGACCAAGCTCCGGTGCGATACCTATCTGGTGTTGGTAGCAGCCAGTTCCATCATCCGCCCGGGTGTGGCGCAAAGCGGCATGATGCGCGAATACATCTACCGTTTTCATCATCCAGATCAATTTGAATATCTCCATCCAAAGATGGAAGAACTGCTCAAGGAAACTTATGGCGTGATGGTCTACCAGGAAGATGTGATCAAAGTGGCGCATCATTTTGGAGGTCTCGATATGGGAGAAGCAGACATCCTGCGCCGGGCCATGAGCGGTAAGTACAGGAGCCATAACAGGTTTAAACTGATCCGCGACCAGTTCTTCGCCAACTGTAAGGCATTCGGATACACGGATGAACTGACCAGCGAGGTCTGGAGGCAGATGGAGTCTTTTGGAGGCTATTCATTTTCAAAAGCTCATTCCGCTTCCTTCGCGGTAGAAAGTTACCAGAGCCTTTTTTTAAAGACTTATTACCCGAAGGAATTCATGGTAGCGGTGATCAACAACTTTGGAGGCTTTTATTCCACTGAGCTGTATTTTCATGAACTGAGAAGAACAGGCGCCGTCGTTCATGCACCCTGTGTGAATCAAAGCAATGAGATGACCTGTATCCGTGACAACGATGTTTTTATAGGATTCACCCACATCCAGCACCTCGAAGATGAATCGATGAGAAGGATCCTTGCAAGACGGTCCATCCAGGGAAAGTTTAAGGGTCTGCATGATTTCATGGAAGTTACCGGCATTGGCATTGAGCAAGTCACGGTACTGGTCAGGGTAGGGGCATTCAGGTTTACAGGCAAGAGCAAGAAAAAATTATTATGGGAAGCCAACCTGCTGGTGAAGAAAATGAAACAGAAGGTATTGACAGGCAACAACCTTTTTGAAGAAGCCATTACGGAGTTTCAATTACCTGAACTGCATCATGAACCTTTTGAAGATGCAATGGATGAGATCGAGCTGCTTGGTTTTCCGCTCTGTGATGTGTTCACTCTTGTAGATGCGGACCTGTCACGCTTTATCTGTTCCAGGGATTTTCATTTGCACAATGGCCAGGTGATCGATGTGCTTGGATATTACATAACCACCAAGCCTGTGCTTACCATCAAAAGTGAATACATGTACTTCGGCACCTTTCTGGACCAGGAAGGTGATTGGATGGATACGGTGCACTTCCCTGATTCAGCAGACCGGTATCCACTCAGTGGAAAAGGCTTTTACCAGATGCGTGGTAAGGTAGTAGAGGAATTTGGCGTGTACACCATTGAAGTGCAGTGGATGAAGAAGATCGGATTAAAAGCAATGGAATAGTATAGCCCTCGCTTATCCTGCAGCCGTCGTCCCTGCTTGTGTCCTCACAATCATTGTTACAAGCCGCCCCTGCTTGTGTCCTCACAAGCAGTTTTAAGAAACGAATCATCTTCTTATTTCTGTTCTCCATTCTTAAGTCTCTACTCTTAAGTCTGCACTCTTAAGTCTTCCCTCGCTCTCGCTCTGTTTCCCGCACTGTCTTCTTATGCGGTCTTTTCTACTTTTTGTTTTGATACAAAAAGTAGAGCAAAAAGATCAAGGCCGGGTCTAATCGCTCCGCGAAGACCGGCCGGGCCAGCGCACAACAATCATTCATTGTATGTATCAACCATCACTTAAGAGTTCAGTATTTCTAGGCTTCATAAGCTCACTATTGGCTTAACCATTTCCTAATCCACAAAAGGCCTTATTCGGAGATACTGCAGGCGCTGAATTTTGTTTGCAGGCTTTTAATCTAGAGTCTTTTCATTTAACCACAAAAGGAGGCGCTGGAACTGTTCCGAAATCAGTTGTGCTTAATAGTACTATGGGCGATGAAGGTTGAAGGGATAGATCCTTCGCCTGCGGCTCAGGATGACAGGTCGGAGTGTTTTACTAGGGAGGACGTTGGCTTAGGTCGGAGAGTAGGTTAGGGAAGTATGCATGGAGCAGATAAGCTTTCATCTATCAACTATCATCATTCCAATTCTTAAGTCTCTACTCTTAAGTCTATATTTTAAAGTTTGTTCTCCTCCGCGCCTTGCCTTCTTTGCGTCTTTGCGTGAAATCACCATAAACGCAATCGCTCCGCGATTGCCCTAGCAGCCTGAAGCATACCATACGCGGTACGGCAATTGCAAGAGGTAATCGCATTAACCAAATTATTCTTCAAATGAAAAAGATCACAAAGCTTTTCGCCATGATGGTACTGACCATGACCTTAGGATTTACAGCTCCTGTAATGGCACAGGATACCGGTGCCGGCACAACCACCACAACAACAATGGACGATGCAGACGACGATGATGATGATATGGGCAAATGGGGTCTGTTGGGTTTGGCAGGTTTGTTAGGACTGCTGGGCTTGCGCAGAAGAGATGATAATCATACGCGTCATACAACCACTACGGGAACAAGAAGAGATTGATCTTTCAATCAATGAAGCAAAACAGCCACCTCCCGGTGGCTGTTTTATTTTAGGTCAATGCTCAACGTTAGCTAAGCCTGTATGTTCTTTTTGATACTGCATTATGCTGGAACCAATCGCCTGATCAGCAAAAAGCACTGAATATCAGGTGCTTTTTGAAGGCTGGTGGTAGATCAAACCTGCTGCTGCTGCAAAGTGGCCTTGATGTCCAACGCCAGTGAATAGCGTTCATCAGTAAGGTTCACAGAAGCAATATTATACTCCCATGCGCCATCAATTGCTTTCTTTTGAATGATAAAAGGATTCTCCCAGTCTGCATGGAGGAAAACCCAGAACGACTTCCTGGGGTAATGCTTGGGGTCAAAGCATTTGACAGTACATAAATCGTTTTTAAAAATCTTCATGGGGGTGGGTATTTACTTTAAAATACGGGAAAACTACCCGCAAATCAAAGCACCTGATGTGGTTTTCCGCAGTTTTATGTTTACCTATTTTTCCACAGTATTTTTCCCATCAACATTTAAAGGGGATAAGCTTCCAGACCTTCAATTACTTTTTAATATGAATCATAACAAGGCAATATCTTATGGCAGGAAACTTTATAATCATGGCATTTCAGATTCAAGCTGATTTATAGGGGCGTAACATTCCCTATTTTTTAAATGATGAGTTATTAAAAATTGATGATGGACTCCAGTGATGAGGTTCAATTGGATTTTATCAGGAAGTTATACACCGTTTGCATATCTATATGTATGGCAGGGCCACCTTCTTACTCACGGACATGCCTGCCCTAAAATGTCATGAGCAACATATGTATAGTCCTTCCTTCCCCCAAGATCTCCGCTGAATGGGACTGTTAATGTTACGGAGCCTGGAAGGGCGCCGTCCTGCCCTTTGCTAACTTTGCAGGGAATTAAGGAAAGCGTAAAGAAGACCACATGAAGCAGAAGAAGATCAGGCTTGGTATACTTGACCAGTCCATAGTACGAAAAGGCGGTACCGCCAGGCAGGCACTGGCGGAAACCATTGAAACCGTGAAACTGGCTGAAAGCCTGGGCTATCACAGGTTCTGGGTTTCAGAACACCACAACTCCGTGATGATCGCAGGATCGGCACCTGAAGTGCTGATGGTGAAGCTGGCAGATGTTACCAGCAGGATTCGCATTGGTTCCGGGGGAATCATGCTTCCAAATCACAGCGCGTTTAAAGTTGCCGAGAATTTCAGGATGCTTGAAACACTTTTCCCCGGCCGCATTGACCTGGGGATGGGCCGTGCACCCGGCGGTGACCGGATCAGCGCTGCCCTGCTCAATCCATCCAATACCTTCAGTGAAGAAAGTTACCTGCAACAGCTTGAACACCTGCAGGCTTATTTTAGTGACCAGGCAGGGACTCAATACGGGCCAGTACTGGCTGTGCCGCAGGCCTCAACCATTCCGCAGCAATGGGTGCTTAGCTCCAGCGGTGGCAGCAGCCTGATTGCGGCAAGGTTTGGATTAGGCCTGGCTATAGCAAAATTTATTAACGGGCATGCAGGTCCGGAGCTGGTGGATACGTACCGTAAACATTTTAAGCCTTCAGAACAGTTCCCTGAACCCCAGGCCCTCCTAGCCATACAGGTGATCTGTGCCGATACCGAAGAAAAAGCAGCACAGCTAAGGAAGATGTCTGATTTTGTTTTGCTGCAATTTGAGAAAGGGATCTTTGAACCGATAAGGCATTATGAAGAGATCAGGGATTACAAGTTTTCGGAATGGGAACTTGAACGCATCCGAAATAACAGCGGACGTGTGGTATCGGGAACAAAAGATTCGGTGAAAGAACAGCTGTCCGCGATGGCTGATGCTTTTGATATTAATGAGATCATTGTTTCCTGCATGACCTTTGATCCGGAAGACCGCAGGCATTCCTTTACACTGCTGGCAGAAGCATTTGAACTGTCTGGGATGCAGGTAGCCTGATAGCTTCATCAAGGTTGATCATTGTTTATGTTTTGGGAGCTATTGGCTGGGCCTATCCGGCCGTTCAGATATGAATTTTCTTTGTCTCATATAAACCTCACCAACTCAGTGTTCAAATTGAAAGCGGCTCTTTCATGGCAGTTAGAACAGTGATCGGGCAGGGGTTTTTGCTATTGCGGGCGCGCATCTGAATTATTATTTTACAGAAGTACCTTATGATCAGAAAATCTAAATACGCGGTGATGCGGGCCATGGTCTCTATGGCTGTGAAGCACAACGTCGTCCTGGATAAAAGCGATGAACGTATAGGTTACATCATCCAGATGCATGAATTGTTCGTATGGAACAATGAAAAGGAATTCATGGAGTTTGTAGAAAAATGTATCAGGGGTTTATCCAACCAGGTTACCATGGATACTTATAAAAAAGCAGTTTAATACCTACCATTTTTGAATTAGCCTTGGTCCAAGAATGATGATTTTTTGCAGCCACGAGTCTGAGCCGCGAGCCACGAGCTTTTATTGTTTTAAGTAATTGAAGGTCTTATCAATTGAATGAAGGTCGAAGTCAAGGTCCTCTTCCAATAAGGAGAGCTAATTAAGATTGTACGTAAACCTTTCTAATCGCACGTCTTGTCCACCGAAGCCTTTAGCGAAGATGGATCCCGTCTCACGTTCCTGGCCTCCCGTCTCCCGGCTCACGTTTCATGAGTTAACATCCATCAGCTTCCCTTTCCAACCACCATTTCCATTAACAAAACACCGATCAGTCCCAATACAGAAATAATGCTTTCCATGATCGTCCAGGTTAAAAACGTTTGCTTCAGTGAAAGCCTGAAGTACTCCTTGAACATCCAGAAGCCAGTATCATTCACGTGAGAGCACATCAGGCTTCCTGCGCCTACGGCCAGCACCATTAATTCAGGTGAAACTCCGGAAGCCAGGAAAGGCGCTACAATACCTGCAGTTGTCAGTGCGGCAACAGTAGCCGATCCCAAAGCGATCCTGAAAACTGCTGCTACCATCCACCCCATGAACAGCGGTGATAAGTGCCAGTGAATGGTGCTTTCGTGTATGATGTTCCCTACATTACTGTCTACCAGTACCTGTTTGAATGCGCCGCCTGCGGCAATGACCAGGATGATCACTGCTATGCTTTTCACACCATCTATACAGGCTTCCATTGCCCTGGCAACAGGCCAGCGTAAAGCAAGAATCGTAATACCCAATGCGATGAGTAAAGCAAATGTTGGATCGCTGATCAAAAGAAAAAATTCCCTGGTGCCATTGACGGCCACCATGGATCCGATGGTGCCGGCAGCAATAATGCCCACTGGTACCAGTACAATTAAAAAGCTCGTTGGGCCTGAAGGCAGGCCCTCTTCCACCTTTGAAGCAAAAAATACTTCTTTATCGGGCGCACTGCTGATGCGCCCAAGCATCCTTGGAAAAACGACACCGGCGATGATTGCTGTTGGAACAGCAAGGATAAGACCATACAGCATGGTTGTTCCCACATGCGCATTAAACACACCTGTAAGTGCAACCGGACCAGGATGGGGAGGCAGAAATCCATGCGTAACTGAAAGTGATGCGGCCATTGGAATGCCAACATATAACAAGGGCAGCCCGGTAGATGCTGCAAGCGCAAAAACAATTGGGATGAGGATCACAAAACCTGCATTGTAAAATAATGGAATGCCTGCCAGTAACCCGGTGCAGAGCACTGCCCATTGTATGTGACGGATCCCGAACCACCGGGTCAGTACCTGTACGATTTTTTGAGCGGCGCCGCTGAGTTCCGCAAGTCTTCCAAGCATAGCGCCCAATGCCAGTACCATAAGTATGCTGCGCATGGTATCACCGATGCCTTTCTGAATGGATTCCATGATGCGGTGAGCCGGCATATTGAGCAGGAAGCCTGTAACTATAGAAACCACCAGCAGGGCCAGCATGGGGTTTATTTTTTTTATGATCAGGAAGACCAGCAGCAGGATACCTGCAAGCACCATCAGTAGTTCCATTTCAGGATGGGTTTTGTTTGCTCATGACCTGCCTGAATGCAGGATAAAGTTGTTTGTAAAGCTGGTAGTTGCTTTCATGTATCAATACATGCCTTGTATTGGGTACAAATACTTCTGCGTCTGATTGTACTGGATGATCTAATGAGGAAGCCATACCAAGGGCCTGCATGCCAAGGTAGGCTGCCCCGGTAGCGGAGGCTTCACCTTCAGGGGGCCTGACAATGTTTTTAGCGGTGATGTCGGCAAGTAATTGCATCCAGGGATCAGACTTCACAAAGCCGCCGCTTGCTATAAGTTGTTGCAATGGCCCTGAATGTACTTCCAGTATTTCCATGGCCTGCCTTAAAGCATAACAGATACCTTCAATGGTTGACCGTGTAAAATGTTCGCTGGTATGATGAGGCCTGATGCCAAAATAAACACCACTGGCGGCAGCATCCCAAACCGGTGCCCGCTCCCCATAGAGGTAAGGAAGAAAAAGCAATCCTTCAGAGCCGGGCAAAACCAATTCAAATGCCTGAAAGACTTTATTGTACCCTTCTTCATTGACCTCATGTTTCAGAAAACTTCCGGTGAGCCATTGCATGATGTTGCCACCATTATTCACTGGTGAACCGCAGATATATTGGCTTTCATCAAGGATATAATTAAAGGTCATTTGTTCGCCTGTGCGGATAGGGCGTGTACTGGCAATGCGCACCGCGCCGCTTGTGCCAATGGTAATGGCAGCAACTCCTTTATCCATCGCCAGGCTGCCAAGGTTGGCCAGGCATCCATCGGTTGCGCCAATGCAAATCTGAACAGACTGATCCACGTTCATCAAGGAGGCTGCATCAGGCAGCACATTGGTGCGGCAATGTTTTGTTCTGACAGGAAGGGAGAGTTGGCTTGGATGAATACCTGCAAGCTTCAAAGCTTCCTGGTGCCATTGCCTGTTTTCAATATGGAACAATCCTGTGGCAGAAGCCATGGAATGATCAATTTCATAAATGCCGAAAAGCTTGAACCAGAGATATTCCTTAATGGAAATGAATTTTTTTGTTTTTTCAAAACTAACTGCCTCGTTCTCCCTCATCCATATCAACTTGCATAGCGGTGACATCGGATGAACGGGTGTTCCTGTTTCTTCATATAAAGCAAGGCCATTTCCATTCATCAGTCTTTTTGCTATGGCCCTGCTGCGCCGGTCCTGCCAGGTAATAAGGTTGGTCAGCGGCTGGTCATTTTCATCAACAGCCATGATACCATGCATGGCGCAGCTGAATGAAAGGCAAAGGGGTTGTACGTTTACTTGTTCCATTACCAGCCGGATACTTTCAAAAACGGCATCAATAATTGTTTGGGGGTCCTGTTCACTTTGATCTGCAGAGGTTTGCAGCGTTTTGTAAGATACCTGGCTGTTGCCAATGATGGTGCCTGGTAGAGTAACAGCAACTGTTTTGGTACTGCCTGTCCCGATATCAATGCCAAGTACAAATGATTCCTGTTTACTCAACCCTAATTTTTGAGGAATTAAAATACAGCTTATCCTCCGGATGTTTTAGGGGAGTTTCTGGTTGCTGGTTTCTAGTTCATTAAGTCGGGAATTGTTGAAAGGCACTAAGTTGCCTGATCTGGGTTGCTGTTCAAGATTCTTTCATACCCAGCATACATTAGTGCATAAAAAAAGCAGCCCAGGGGCTGCTTCACATTGTTTCAGCTTTAATTATGCAACAGAATCAGATGCTTTTTTCTTAAGGTCGCCCAGTTGGTCGTTCACCTTGTCGTAAGCGTCTTTTGCAGTATCTTTTACTTCGCTGTATAATTTTTCCGCACCTTCTTTATCAAGCAGGTAGTAGATCACACCGGCAACGGCGGCTCCGAGGACGATTGTGGAAAGTAATTTCATTTTTTGTAATTTCTTATAGTTAGGCAAAGCTTATGCCAGCAGAGTTTGAAGCGTGAAATTGGAATAAGCATAACAGCCTTCATACAGTAATGAAAACAATGCAAATTTCTAAGATGTTTGACACCAATACGTTAGACCTCAAATGGTATTGCACTGTCAGGGATTAATGAAGTTGCAGACCGAAATACCCAATTCTGTACCGGTAGCATCTCCATTTTTTCCAAAGTTTGCATCTGAAGCGTCCACGATCTTTACGCCTTTGATTTCACGAATGCTGAATTTTTTCGCCATCCTGCACAGGTAGGTTGCCACCTGTGTTTTATCAGTTCCGTTATTTGCTACGGAAATATACAGGAAACCGGTCCGGGTAAGCTGGGCGCCTTTTACAGCACTGTGGTTCCTAATGTTGGTGATGAATTCATTAACAGAGATGGGATGACCAATGGATGCTGCTGATAGCTGTTTCAATACCTGGCGTTCCCAGGCTTTAGCAGTGGAGTCTTCTTTGCGCTTTACCTCCTGGCTAACCCATTGAGGTGTTTCCATCATTTTATTATCCTGGCAGGCCCAAAGAATTAATGGAAGGCAGATGATGATCAGTCTTTTCATAAAGGGTAGGGGCTTAGTTCATGTACTTAGTATTTCTACGAACCGTCTATGAACGGGGATGAAAATACAAACATCAATTTATAAATCAAAGCCATTACAGGCCTTGTAACTATATTCGAACCCCCATCACGTGCTTTTACGCAAACCAGGGCAAAAAATTGAAGTGTTTGGGTATTTAAATCTGGTCTTTCATTATGATAAGATGCCGGCACTATCAAGCCAAATCGGGCAACAATCTGGTGCCTGTAAGTGTTTTAATGACTAAAGGGCATGGCTTTAACATTTCATTGGGCGACACGGGGACAGGTTAGGGCTGATCCGTCAGACATTTGAGCACTTTCCTTAATTTGTCTGTTTTTTGCAGGTAAAGCTGCGTTCCGGAAGCCGGTTTTAAGTTTAAAAAAGCCCGGCAACCTAAAAAAAGCGGAAACAAAATCATGAGCAAAAAAAATATCGTAGTAGTCACCAACCTTCAAAAATCAGAACTGCAGGGTTTAAAAAACCATGCAGATTACGATGTTACCTATCTTGATAATGATGAGGCTGCTATAGAATTGTTTCATCAACGTACATTTGAGCTCGTTGTGGTGGATGAAACAGATAAAACCATTGATCACAAAAAACTAAAAGCCATCCTGCCCATCCTTTACAAAGAGGTAGTGGTACTGGCTTACAAAGGAGAATCCCTGGAAAACCTGGAATTGAACATCAGGGAGATTTACAGGCGGAAAAGCATGGAAAGGGTACAGCGACTCCTGATCCTGGATGCTTCCGAGGAAGGAGCTTGGAATGGGTTGCCGGTTTTTTCGGTGAACTGATTTCAGCTTTTAATAAAGGGAGGCGCTAACAGAAAAGAAAATTATGAAATATAAAAAAGAGGAAGCCCCGATTATACCACCCCGGGAGGTGGTCCTGGGCGAGCCTGATGCAGCGGTTTCAGTTGTGATGTTTGGCGATTATGAATCAGCAGAATGCGCCAGGGCCAACGAAGCCATCCTTCGGTTGTATACCGAATTTCCCGGCAAGATAAATTTTGTCTATCGCCATTTTCCTATGACCATGTTCCACCAGAAAGCACACAAGGCTGCTGAAGCGGCCATTGGTGCCGCGCAGGAAGGCTTGTTTTGGGAAATGCACAAATACCTGTTCGAACACCATCATAACCTTGGTGTGATCAGCCTGAAATCTCATGCAAGAGAAGTAGGGGTAAAGGACAAAAAATTCCTTGATAAACTGATCAATAGTACCTGGGGATGGTTTGTCCAGGATGATATCAGGGATGGTATGGACCAGGGTGTGAAAGAAATACCTGCGATTTTTATCAATGGAGCCCGGTTCGATCAGAATCCAACTTACAACAACCTGAAGCAGCAAATCAACACGCTGATCGGTGATGTTGGTAAAGTGGTAAAACTGAAAAGCACCAAGCGTGCCTGATAATGTTATTGAAAGCCCCCGCCCTGGGGGCTTTTTTGTTTCTGGTTCTTTAGGTTCAATATTTCATTATTGATTCCATGGGCGTAGAGCAGGAGCGCAAAGAGCGCAAAGGTTCGCGAAGGGACGCAAAGTTTAGAACTTGTATTCCTTTGCGCTCTTGCTTCCTTTGCGGTTAATTAAATTAAAGCTGCCAGCAATTCATATTTCCTCTTTCGTCAATCAAGTCATCATCTATAGTCAACATTCCAACTCTTAACTCTATCATCCATAGTCTATCATCTGAACTCTTTCGGGGATTTACGAAGATATTCAGTTCGCAGGCAGGATTCGGCCTAAGTAATTCTTCCTACTAAAATTGACTTACTTAGTCCCCAACACTTATCAATTGATCAGGCCCTATCAGCATTAAAACTTAGATCGTAATACTACTGTTGTTGCCGCTAGTGGTAACAATAGCTTTGCTACTTCTTGATACAATTCGATTTTTTACAGGGCTGTATTTCTATTCAGGGCCCTCTTTTTCCAAAATCTGAGGAGATGTATCATTTTGAAGGTAAAAGGTTAAGACAGGATCAATAGAAAGGGACATTTTTGAAATCCATTTTTAAATATAAAACACGGTTATGTTGTTAAGACCATTTTTGATTTTGATGCTCCTGTTAGCGGGAGAAATGGCAGGCGCCAACTCAACGCGTTACAAGACCGCTTTTATCAGCAATAACCAGCAATATACTTTAAGGCTGGACCAGCAGGAATGGGAAGTGGTGGACCGGTCAGGAGTAAGGCAATATGCATTTCCCGATGCCGGCTTTACAAGTATGACCATGCTTATATCCAATGATGGTCAGCAGGTGGTGATCGTTGATGACCTGATGTCCGCCCGCAATACAGGATCCGTTCTTTTCTTTTATGACCGCGGAAAAGAGATCAAAGCGTTTCAGAGATTGGAGCTGATCGGCTCGGATTGCTTCCTGGTCCGGAATGGAGATCATTTTAACTGGTGCCTTCCCGATTTTCAATTACTGGATCAGGGTTCAAGGTTCACGCTGGCAACGCTTGACTTTTATGAATTGGAATTTGACCTCCAGGGAAAACTATTGAACAAAAAACGTCCGGAAGGATATGATGAACATACTTTCATTCTTTTTGGAGAAGTGGTCCAGACAAAGAAGAATACCTGGTCTATGAACATACTGAAATACATTGCCGGACCCGAAGTGCCGGATCATACAATTCAATTCCGCTCAAAATGGTACCATAACCAGCCATCAAGGGCCGTGATGGTGAGAAATGGTATTGATGTTACACCAAAACGGTTCCGTAGTCCTGCCCTGAATTTCAACAGGTGCCTGATCAGGGAAAACGGCCGATGATTTATTAAGCTGAAAGACATTATCAAGGGTGATCATAGTTTTAATCATGTTTCATTTCAAAGCCGGCTTTCCAGCCGGCTTTTTTATTGCTCTTCACAGTGATGCATTTGCGAAACAATAAAGTTTCTGCGTAAAGCAGGTCTTATGATTGAAAAGTATTGCAAGCGCACTGAATTTATATTATCAGCATAGGTAAAATCAATTACCTGTAGATGGGTTAAGTGACTACCGGATTATATGAGGTGCCCGAAACATTTCTTCTTCATTTTTTTCGCCGGAGATTAGCATCAGATCATGCCGGTAGAATTTGGATAACGATCCGTTTACTAAAGGTCATGATCAGCAACTAAACTTTCCATCCTATGAAGTATTTCTTCAGACTGATTACACTTGCCTGCCTGATGGCAGCGCCATATTCCATGTTTGGCCAGTGCGGCACTGGCTTTACCAGGAGCAAGTTAAATTGGGACAACCTGGATTACTATTATAACAGCGGTAATGGAGTTGCCCCCTACGGGTTCAGCGGCGGCAACTATGTGACCAATGCCATGGAGCAAAACCAAAGATTTGCCATAGGCACTACCTATGCCAGCTTTGTTACATCTTCTCCCGGGTTTGTAAAAGGAAAAAACTCACGTCATACCGGTAATATTGTCAATTACACGGGTGCCGATGCTTATTTTATTCCAACTGCAACAGGACAGACACTGACCATCAGCTTTCCCGTAGAAGTTAATAATGTTTCCTTTGTGCTGTATGATGTAGATGCACTGGCAGGCATCTCGGTCTCGGCTTTAGATCTTTCCGGTACCCCTCAAATAATAACCGCCGTTGCCCAGGCTACAACCAACCTGGCCATTGCAGGTAGCGGCACTGCAGCGTTATCCATCACCGGTAATTCAACCAACGCAGGACTGACAGCGAATACCAATACTGCAACCATTACCATTGCCGGACCTCTTGCTTCATTGAGGTTGAATGTGGCAACTGTGGGTACGGATGCGCAGTTCTGGATGTCTTCTATGTATGCCTGCATTTCAGGTTCTTTCCCGGTGAACTATCACAGGATGGCAACTGCCAAACCATTTACCAACCAACCGGATTACCTGCTGACCACGCCGGATAATAATTCGGTTTACAAAGTGGACCCTGCAACGGGTAAAGCATGGTATCTTTTTACAGAGCCAGGATCGGCTTATGTAAATTCTCTTGCGTATGACCAGTCAAACCATATCCTGTATTATACAATGGATGGTACGGCAACACCAGCAACGAACAAGCAGTTAAAGAAATATGATTTCAATACGGATGCTACATCGGTCATCTTTGCCGATATCGCTACGAGTTTGAACATCCCTTTGTTTGACCAAGGCGTTGAATCAGCTGCTGCCGCTTTTTATGATGGCCATTTATACCTGGGAATAGAAGGAGGAAAATTTTACAACAGCAACGCTACAAGGCATGCCATTGTGTACAAGCTTTCTATTAATGCTGCAGGTATACCTTATAACCCTGTTCAGGTCTTTGCAACCTTCGCTTATGACAGTACTACCGGTAATACCCTGCACGACTGGGGTGATTTCCTGGTGAAGGACGGAGCCATTATTGATTTTAATACGGCCAGGCAGGGAACTTCTTCATCCTATACCTATCCTAAAAGCTCCTTCATTCATTATGATATGATGACCGGTACTGTCACCAATAACTACGACAACCCAACATCGGCTGCTCCTTACGCTGGCCAGGCAGGCCTTGATTGGGCTGGAAATCTTTATTCACTGCGTGCAGGTTTGCAGAAATATAATATGGCAGGCGCCATAGCCACGAATGTTCCCATCACGGTTGTGCGTGGGCCGGCATGGCGTGGATCTTCAGGTGATGCTTCCGAACCCTTCAAGCCAAAGGTTGATTTTGGTGATGCTCCTTCCAGCTACGATCCGTCAACAGGTGATCCTGCAGTACATGAAATGGATTCATCCCTGATGCTGGGACAAAATTTTGATATCGAATGGACCGGTCGTGGACAAAGTGCGCTTGCTGATCTTGATAATTATGATGACGGAATGGCCATGATACCTGTACTTGATTCAAGCGGAACCTATGTGGCAAGTGTATCAGTACTTAATAAAACAGGATCCAATGCAACGCTTTGTGCCTGGCTTGACTGGAATGGTAATGGAATATTTGAAAACACTGAAGGTATTTCTAAAACCATAGGCAATAATCCTGGTCGTCAATCCATCAACCTGGATTGGTCAGGCATCAGATCAAACCTTTCAACAGGTTCTTATACTTATTTAAGGATCAGGATCACTTATGCTTCCAATAACATGACAACTTCCCATGCCGGTGGATATTTTAACGCAGGTGAAGTTGAAGATTACAGGGTGCCTGTAAATAATTTTCCTTTAAGAATGCAGGGAATTGACCTGTCGGCACAGGTAACCGCCGGTCAGATCATTGAAATAAAATGGTCACTTCCCGATGAAGATGAAATAGCCCGGTACACCATTGAAAGAAGTGCGGACCAAAGCCAGTGGCTGCCCCTTTCACAGGCATTGAAAGGAACCGGTAATGCTTCAGACCTTTACCTGTTTGCCGACCTGAAACCTTTAAAGGGCATTTCTTATTACCGCATAAAGGCATGGGAACAAAATGGAAAGACGCATTTAAGTGAGACAAGGAAGATCAGTTTTGTTGAAACAGCAGCAATTGTGGCAAATCATTATAATGGACAACTCTATGTTCAATACAGGTCTCCATATTCAACAAAAGCAATGCTTGAGGTCATTTCTTATGGAGGCCAGGTGTTGATCCAAAAAGACATCAATGTATTAAATGGTCTGAACCGCTTTCAGTTTACGGCTTCATTACCAGGCGGCATTTACCTGTTGCGGGTAAGATCCGGAGCAGTTGTGCAAACCATCCATTTCTCCAGTCAATAACAGGCTAGATGGATAAATGCTGTACAGGCCTTTTTTCTTAGGTGGATTTGTGAAGGATTGCCATTCAGGGTCTAATGTGCAGGAATAAGGAATGTTATAAAAGGAATGGTCAGGTTCTTAATTTTAATTAAGTTAGGGGCATGACCAAATCCTTCCTGATTCTTGTAACGCTGTTCTTTGGCCTCACTTCGAATGCACAGGGCTGGCCTGATACCCTAGCCAGAATAGAAAAAATATTTTCAAGGTACAAAGCAGGCATCCCCGGTGCGCAGTTGTCCATCAGCAGGCATGGGCAGCAGATCTTTTCAAAAGCCTGGGGTATGTCGGACCTAGAACATGGTGTACCGTTGACAACAACATCCCTGATTGAAGCAGGTTCGGTGTCCAAGCAGTTTACAGCAGCCGCGATCCTGTTGCTGGAGCAGGAAGGGAAATTGTCACTAAATGATCCTGTACGAAAATACCTTCCCGAGCTTCCTGATTATGGTAAGCCTATTACCCTCAGGCACATGATCCAACATGTAAGCGGGTTGAAGGATTGGGGAAGCATCGCAGCCATTGCCGGCTGGCCACGCAGCACCAAGACCTATAATAATGATGACGCACTCTATATTGTCAGCCTGCAAAAGACGCTGAATAATAACCCCGGTGACGAATACATTTACAGCAATTCCAATTATAACCTTCTTGCAGTTATTGTGCAACGTGTAAGTGGCATGAGCCTGGCAGACTATTCAAAGAAAAAGATCTTTGAGCCGGCAGGCATGACACATACGGAGTGGAGGGCTGATTTCAGGAAAGTGGTGCCAAACCGCGCCATTGCATATTCAAAAGACGAAACTGGCTACTTCACCAATATGCCCAATGAATACGTTTATGGCAATGGCGGACTGCTTACTACAACTGAAGATCTTCTGAAATGGAATCATTATTACCTGGCAGGAATGCTTTCCGGCAATGGTTTGCTGGAAAAGCAACTTGCTTTGACACCATTGAACAATGGCCGGCCTAATAATTATGCGGCAGGTTTGGTAGTTGATAAATTCAGGGGCTGGAAACAAATCTCCCACAATGGCGCCACCGCGGGTTACAGGTCAAACCTGGAACATTATCCTGAGCTGGGCCTGTCTATTGCCTGGTTAAGCAACAGTTCTGAATTCGATAGGGATACTTTCGATCTGACAGGAGCTGTAACAAGGCTATTTGTACATGCAAAGGAAGGTGACATCACTACGATAGAGGTTGTTGCAGATGTACCAGTTTCACCCGATATGCCATCTTTTTCGGGATGGTACAGAAATCCAAGAAGTGGCAGTGGGACCAGGCTTTTTGTTAAGAATGGTGAATTGCATGGGTCTGATTTCGGAGCGCTGAGATACCTTGGTAAAAATGTTTATGCCGTAGGCAGGAATGAGCTTCACATGAAGCCGGGGCCCAAAAGAAGTTTTTTGTGGATCAGCAGCTCAAAGGACAGCATCCTGTTTGATGGTGTGGATTCTTTTGCAAAACAAACGGAATGGAATGCCTATACCGGCGAATATTATTCTTCTGAGGCGGAAGCAAAATATAAGGTAGTGAACAAAGGAGGAAAACTGTTTCTAGTCCAGGGACCAAAAGAACCTTATGAGCTGAAGCCAACGTACAGGGATGGATTCACCAGTCCATTTGGGACAGTTTATTTTATAAGGGATAAAAAAAATCAGGTTGCTGGATTAAGAATTTCAGTGTCAAGGGCCAGGAATGTAGCATTTGATCGTGTGAAGTAAGTAATTGTTTCAAACAGCTTATTTGTACTTTAACCGCAAAGCAAACGCTTAGGATCGCAAAGGTTATCATGGATGAAACGGATTTCAAAGAAAGCATTTCACAGATACCAACTTACTGCATGCTTAACGCCGTTGATGTTTTTCACCAACAACAAGTAGCATAAAAGGTAGGAGCAAGACGATAAGGTTCAGACAAAGAGTTTAGCCTGTATTCCTTTGCGTTCTCTGCGCCTTCTGCGGTTGCTGTATTTGTACGACATTCAAAAAAAATCCTTGCCTGTTGATGGTTTACATCAAACAGGCAAGGAAAAATTTATACTTCAGGAAAGAAGAATTACAGGTCTCAGGCCGTTCTTTCGCTTGTGGCTGATTCAGCCAGTTCCCCTACAGGAACAGATTTAGGAATGAACTTAATGGACAACTGGAATTTGGAATCCATACTGATGTGGTATTCGTTCTGCTTCAGAATGTCTTTAATGGTTGGGTCCTGCAAAAGAACGGTAGCAAGGTCTTTTGCAATTACCAGCAAGCCGGTGATATTTTCGGCTTTAGCGTTTCTGAACTGCATGGAAAACTTATAGCTTGTTTTCTTGGCAGGGCCCGTTTTATCAAAATCGGGAATGTTCAGTTTAAAAGTTTGGTCTCCGCCCATCGATCGCTTCAACAGGATCTTTATAATGGGTAAGTATTTATTCCAGGTTTGCGTGTACATAATAAATGATTTGCGGAACGATTGATTCCAGTCTTAAAATGAGCCCGGGCTTATTCGGAAATTTCTTTGTTGAGGGTGAGCCTGGAAAACTCCGAGCCACTGAAAATCTTGGCAAGGCTTACGTTCCTTGATTGCTGGTAAGCATCAAACTGGCTTTTAGGCACAATGCGCCAGAAATTCTTTGACTTCAATTCAGTATAATCTTTGTTATCCCTGACAAACAAACCATAGATCGCATCCCTTTTCTTAAAGGTGATCTTTACATATTCATTACTTGCGGAGGTTTTGTTGTCGAGGAACTTTTGGATATCTTCTATGTTCATAAATGATGATTAATATAAATGTTTAAGCTTTTTTTCATACATGCCTGAAGTACTGATCTGCTTTTAGCATAGCAGCAAATGTTGGTAGAATATATGCGCCTTTGAACTTTACTTTACAATAAGAAGCGTAGATCGTCATACTTGATGTTCAGATTAGTTGCGGCGTTAATAGCAGGCAGTTAAAAAGGGCGAAGGAAGAAATAAAAAATATTTTAACCTGGAACGCGTCTAATTAGATCAAATATAGCCCTATTTGCCTTTAAAAACGAAAAGACTATTTGCCTTTATGATAGTTTTAGCTTGTTATATCAATTTACTCCTTTATCTTTACACCGTTAATTTGAGCCTCGCATCAGTAGTCATTAATTATCCTGCCAGTTATCTGCATCTAATTAGTATCATACTCCTTGCTTTTCTCAGATCTCTTTAATTTTTTTATTAATTATCAAGTATGAACATTTACGTTTCAAACTTAAGCTTCAACGTACAGGATGAAGACTTAAGAGAGTTTTTTGCTCCTTATGGAGAAGTTACATCAGCTAAAATCATCATGGACAAAATGACAAACCAGTCCCGCGGATTTGGTTTTGTTGAGATGTCTGACGAGGCTGCTTCTAAAAAAGCAATCGCTGAACTTGATGGTGCAACTGTTGAAAACAGGACCATCAAAGTAATGGAAGCCAAACCAAGAGAAGATAGGCCAGCTCGTAGCAACAACAGCCCGTTCCGCAACAATAACAACAGCGGCGGCGGCGGCGGTTACAACAACGGCAATAGCTATAACAAGAATAGGTATTAATATCATTCTGAAAGGAATAAAAGTCCCCTCCGGCTCAGCTGGCAGGGGATTTTTTTTATGCTGCTTGCGTAAAGAGATTTCACTCAAAGCCGCAAAGAGGCTGAGAATATAAACTTAAGAGTGCAGACTTAAGAGTAGAGACTTAAGAATGATAGAGAAGAAGTAGTAAGAATTATGCAAATAGCGCAGGAGTTGAGATGATAGACTATAGATGATAAAGTCTAGAGTTGGATGGTAGAAAGATGAATTGAGACTGGATGGGGGATTGGACAAAGCAGAGATAACTTTGCGATCCTTTGCACCCTTTGCGCCCTTTGCGGTTAAATTATTTAGGAGTGTTGGAACAACGAATAACCAGAGACCAAAGCATCACCTAACTCCAGTTCTGGTCGGGTTGTTTTTTCAGGCGTTTTGCCGCATCAACCACATCCTGCAATTCCACTGGATCGGAAAAAGGATCTTCATCCAGTTCGGTAACCCTGTTCAGCAAATGCTGCCAGCGGCGTAATTCTGCTATGTAAGGTTCACATTCAACCCTGCGCATGGTATCACCTTCCTGCACTATATCACAAAGTCCATTGTGAAGCCAGAGCCCCGTATGCCAGTCGGGCATGTCAACAGCAGGGAAAAGACAAACACCATGTAGGTCCATCCCGGCCTCCACTGCAGCCAGCGATTCATCCATCACATCACGCAGCCAGTCTTCACGTCCTTCGTTCATACCGCTGGTCTCTGCAATGATCATGGGGCGCTGGTACCTGCTCCACACCAGTTGCAGCAGATCGCATAATGGCTTGATCCGGTCATCATCGGGAGGCAGTGCCTGATGCGGTCCTTTTTCACGGTATTCCATTTGCCCAAACGAATAATTATTAGCGCCAACTATATCCAGGATCTCCGGGGAGCCACCCAATTCAGGATGTGCCTTGCCATATAAGATATCCCAGGCAAGGAAGGTGTCTACATAAGTTTCCTGCCACGCTGCTTCCTGCTGTTCGGGACGGTCTTTTGGAGCAACTACCTGCACCAACGGATCGATGTGGATCATTCTTGCACCAGGTTCAATTTCACGAATGGCTTTCACACCTTCAATGGCTGCCTTGCATAAGGCAAGCCTTAATTTGAACCGGTCTTCTTTTGTATTTTTATAAGGCGCCACCCAACCCCATTCACCGCCGCAGTAAGAAAAGAAAGTGATCTCGTTGATCGGTGTAAAGAAATAAGGTCCGTTCAATTTAGGGATCACATAAGAAGCTGCTGCCTTACAATATTCAACATACCGCTGAACAAAATCTTCGGAGAACGGGTCAAGGTCTTCAGGGTAACCATAATGGCACAGGTCCCAGATAGGCAGGATCTTGTTTTGCTTCATTGCTTCGATCATGGGATCAATGCATGAAAAATCATAACTGCCTTTTTGATCCACCAATGGCCATGGAATGCCTTCCCTTGAAACTGCAATACCCCAATGGCGCAGCATTTCATAATCCTTCATGGCAAAACGGTCATGCTGCGTTTCTGCCACCAGGTTACGGCGGCCTTTGTCTTTCCATAAGAAAGTAGAACATTCAAAGCCTGAAATAAAAAAGGTTGGAAAAATGCCGGGACGCTTAGCCATAGATGGGTTTGACCTTTTATGTATAAACACTATGCCACCTTTAGGAGTGCATTGAAGGCAAGGCAGGAAATCATGCAACTGACATGTATAGCTGAGACTGATAATTTGCTATGAAACAATGAACTGGAATGGTCATCCTGTAAAAAGCTTTTTGAGAAGTACTGCATTCCAACTTTCTTCATCCTTAAACTTTTTTATGAAGATTTGTATATAAAAAAGGCAACGTAACTGTTGCCCTTTTTTATTCAATGGAAAGTGTTGGAGAAATAGAAGGAGATATACTGGTATTTTATGCAGGCTGCCATCCTGCCTGCTGCGTGGCTGCTGTTTCCAGCGTCTTGATGTCGATCTTATCCATCTTCATCATGGCTTTCATAACTGCTTCAGATGTTTTTCCATCACTGGTGTGCATCATTTGGCCCAGGGCTGATGGAATGATCTGCCAGGATAAGCCAAATTTGTCTTTCAGCCAACCGCATTTTTCCTTAACGCCACCTTCCGATAATTGTTCCCAGAGATGATCCACTTCATCCTGTGTTTTGCAGTCGACAAAAAGTGAAATAGCAGGCGTAAAAGAAAAGTTTGGTCCTCCGTTAAGTCCAATGAAGTCCTGACCTTCCAGCTGAAAAGTGACTGACATGACCGATCCTTCAGGGCCAGGACCACCGGCGCTGTAACGGACAACATTTCCAACCCTGGAATTTTTGAATACGGATACATAAAATTTCATTGCTTCTTCGGCATTGCCGTTGAACCATAGGAAAGGCGTGATCTTTTGCATGACGATAAATTTAAAATTTGAATTGCAAGGCTCTATACTGGTATCATCATCACAGGCAGATCATTGATTGCAATAGATGACTGATTCATTTGCTTGCAAATCAAACTTACATGGGTAGAAAAGAGGATAGGGGCTGCAAAAGCGCCAATTAACGGGGTGATCCCGTCATATTTTATTTGCCGTCCTGAATAAGCAGCAGGACAAAAAAAATAAAGTGATTGAAACAAAAACGGCATATGAAACAGAGCCAGGAGGACCCTGTGTTCAAAAAATGTCCGGGACGAGCCGCTATTATTTCAAAATAAAATAAAGTACGATACCAGCAAGTGTGAAAACCAGGATCAGTTGTCTTGCTGTACTTGTTTTTTCAGGTAGTTCGGTCATGAAGCACAATTTATAAAAGGTTAGGAAGATGCTCAAAAATCGTGTTCACAAAAGTTAGCAGTTGCGGTGGATAACAGGAATAATCATGCCATGCAAAAGTTTTTCATCTGTTTACCATCATGCAGCTTCCGGAATGATGCTGTTGTAAATCGCCGAATATGTATCATGCTGAAAACCAGTCTGGAAGCATGTTTCAGCCTGTATTCGTATTTTTACGAGCAACAAATTTAAAGAAATATGATTGATTTTTTTTGTGTAAGCACGTGGCCATTTAAAAAAATTTCAAAAGAATAGCTGTTACAATGTGGGGATAATTATTGGATGTTCGATGGGCAATACAACTGTCTGTTCACGTTAGAAATTTTTTTTATGTAACTCCTCCATCAACATTTTCCCTCAACCTTTTTTAACTGTAAGCAATTGTTTGTGAAGCATACAAATTGATTTACTTCAGGCTATTGATCAAAGCCCTTGTCATTTAAGCATGCAGTTACCGGGGAATATTTATACGATGGTCACTTCGATGCCGGTGCCTTTTAAAGTTTCAACCATATGATCGGAGATATTACTGTCTGTGATCACCTGCTCTATTTCTTCCAGTCCGCAGATCTTTCCAAACCCCCTTTTACCAAATTTTGATGAATCAGCCAGTACAATGGTCTTTTGTGAAGCCTGGATCATCATCCTGTTCAACTGGGCTTCCATCATATTGGTGGTTGTCAGGCCAAATTCAGTATCAATACCATCCACGCCTAGGAACAATTTGCTGCAGGAGAAATCCTGGAGGATCTTTTCAGCATAGGGTCCTGTTACCGAAGAGGAGCTTTTCCGCAACAAACCACCCAGCTGGATGACTTCGATATTGGGATGGTTGACCAATTCAAGGGCAACATGAAGGGCTGCGGTAATGACGGTAAGATTGCCCTTTGGCTGGATCTTGCGGGCAAATGAAAGCACCGTAGTGCCAGAAGCAATGAGGATACAATCATTGGGTTCGATCAAAGCGGATGCTGCTTCACCAATGCTTAATTTTTCCCCGGACCTGATATTCGCCTTTTCATTCACAGGCCTGTCGGCGGTATAGGGGTTACTAAGGGTGGCGCCACCGTGTGTCCTGAACAGCAGGGTCTTGTCCTCCAGCAGTTTCAGGTCCTTCCGGATAGTGACCGAAGAAACATCCAGTTCCTGGCACAGGTCCAGGACATTGACACTACCTTCCTTCATCAGCTTTCCAAGGATGTGTTGATGCCGTTCAGCCAGACTGCTCATAAAATAGCTTTGGAAATAAAGGTAAGCAGCCTGTAAATGGACTGCAGGGCAAAATAATACTACTAAGGCCGGGATTTCAAAATATTTCGGTTTCTTTCAGAAAAAACAAATACTTAGTTTCGTTTTGTTATTTTTTACTAAATTTCGTAATAATTAGAAACCAGGTCAATGAAACAACCGCTTCAAAAGTCCAGGATCAATAAAGCAGAACAGGTTGCAAGGCTGGAAGATCCAGATGCTGTTTGGGACCTGCTTGTGATTGGCGGAGGCGCCACCGGTTTGGGCATTGCGCTGGACGCGGTTTCAAGAGGTTATAAAACCCTGCTGGTTGAACAGTCTGACTTTGCAAAAGGCACTTCCAGCCGCAGCACAAAATTGGTTCATGGAGGCGTACGGTACCTGGCCCAGGGCGATATACGCCTGGTGAGGGAAGCCAGTGTTGAAAGGGGACTGCTTTGCAGGAACGCGCCGCACCTGGTCAAGAACCAAACCTTTATTATCCCGGTATATAATTATATGGATATGATGAAGTACACCATCGGCCTGAAGGTGTATGACTGGATCTCCGGCACCCTGACCATGGGATCTTCCATATTCATCTCCCGCAAAAAAACACTGGAAGCAATGCCCGGCATTCAGAAAGCAGGCCTGCTGGGCGGCGTGTTATACCACGATGGCCAGTTTGATGATTCACGTCTTGCCATTAACCTGGTGCAGAGCATCATTGAGCATGGCGGTTGCGCAGTTAATTATGTAAAGGTGACCGGGTTGATTAAAGACAGCAATCAAAAAATTGCCGGAGCAGTCCTCCATGATGTTGAAAAAAATACAAGTTACAGGGTCAATGCAAAAGCAGTGATCAATGCAACCGGTGTTTTTGTAGATGATATCCTTGGTATGGACAACCCGGGCTCCGCAAAAAGCATTTGTGTCAGCCAGGGTGTACACCTGGTGCTCGATAAAAAATTCTTTCCTTCAGATCATGCATTGATGATTCCCGAGACCAGTGACGGCAGGGTGCTTTTTGCAGTGCCATGGCACGATAAGGTTGTGCTGGGTACTACAGATACTCCGGTTGATGAAGCTTCACTGGAACCAAAGGCACTTGAAAAAGAGATCAGCTTTATACTGGAAACTGCGTCGGGTTACCTTGCTGAAAAACCAGGGCGCAGCGATGTATTGAGTGTATTCGCAGGTCTTCGTCCTCTTGCTGCTCCAAAAGAAGGACAACAAAAAACAAAAGAGATCTCCAGGAGCCATAAGATCCTTGTTTCTGAATCCAACCTGTTCACCATACTGGGTGGCAAATGGACCACGTACCGTAAAATGGGAGAAGATATGGTTGACCGTATAGAAAAACACCTGGGTTGGAGCGGAAGAAAAACAACTACAGCAGACATGCATATTCATGGTTATGATGATAACATGAACTGGGATGATCCTTTTTATTTCTATGGCAGCGATGCTTCGCTTATAAAAGCAAGGATCAACGGCACCGCCAACCAGTGGGTCAGTGAAAGCCTGAAGATCCATTGCATGCAGGTAAAGTGGGCAGTGGAACATGAGATGGCAAGAACAGTGGAAGATGTACTTTCAAGAAGAACGAGAGCTTTGTTGCTGAACGCAAGGGAAAGCATCCGCATCTGCCCGGAAGTGGCGCGCATCATGGCAGAATCGCTGAATAAGGATGAAGCCTGGATCAAAGAAGAAATTAAAAATTACACAGCACTGGCGCAGCAATATATTTTAGAAGAGCGCTGACCAATATTTTTCACAGACCGATCCTACGATTGACCATTGCTATATGGGATTATTGCAAATCTTAAAACCGCCTGCACATAAAGTGCTCCTGCCTGAACCGGAAGTGGACCCGGAATACAGAAGGCTGCGCATGCAGGTGTTTCTTGGCATCTTCATAGGATACGCCGGTTATTATCTGGTCCGTAAGAACTTTTCCATGGTCATGCCCGACCTTATTGCAAGAGGCTACACAAAAGCTGATGTGGGTGTGGCATTATCGGCTATATCTATTTCATATGGTATCAGTAAATTTTTGATGGGCACTGTTTCCGACAGAAGCAATGCCCGGACCTTTTTATCATTAGGGCTTGTTCTTTCAGCACTCACCATGGTAGCGATGGGAATATTTCCTTTTGCTACTGGTTCCATTGCCATCATGTTTGCCCTGTTGTTCATCAATGGCTGGTTCCAGGGCATGGGATGGCCTCCTTGCGGCCGTGTGGTGGTCCACTGGTTCTCGGTCAAGGAACGTGGCACCAGGATGTCTGTCTGGAACATTGCGCACAATGTAGGCGGAGGATTGATGGCGCCCCTGGCTATAGCAGGTTTTGCCATTTTTGGAAGCTGGCAAAGCAAATTATTCTTCCCGGCATTCGTAGCGCTGGTCATCGCCTTCATCACTTACCTCCTGGTTAGGGACACGCCTCAATCCTGCGGACTTCCCCCAATTGAAAAGTATAAAGGCGATCAATCGCTTTCATTAGCGGAAAACCATGATGAGTCTTTGGAAAAGGAACTAACCACCAGGCAGATCCTGATGGATTACGTTTTGGTTAACAAACTAATATGGTACATCGCCATGGCCAATGCCTTTATATATTTGGTGCGCTATGGCGTATTGGACTGGGCACCAACGTATTTGAAGGAAGCAAAGGGGTTCAGCCTGAGTGAAACCGGCTGGGCATATTTCCTTTACGAATGGGCTGGAATACCGGGCACTTTACTTTGCGGCTGGCTGAGTGATAAAGTTTTTAACGGCAGAAGAGCGCCTGCAACAATTATTTATATGGTGCTGGTGGCGGTAGCTGTCTTCGTGTACTGGCAGAATCCTCCAGGGAATCCTTTGGTTGATAACATCGCATTGATATTAATCGGTTTCCTGATCTATGGACCGGTGATGCTGATCGGTGTTCATGCGCTGGACCTGGTGCCAAAGAAAGCAGCAGGAACAGCTGCAGGACTTACCGGATTATTCGGATACCTGGGAGGCGCGGTGTTCGCCAATGCAGCAATGGGCTATGTGGTGGATTATTATGGATGGGATGGTGGCTTTATGGTATTAATTGCCTCATGCTTCCTTGCTATTTTATTTACCGCTATGACATGGAGAAAAGAGCAAAAACATTCTAACTACTAAATCTATAATCAACTTGCGTATGAAAAAGATCGAGACTGCTGAAGGATGGTTCCGGAGATCCAGGTACCTGGTGCTGGGGCTTGTGTTCCTGCTTGCTTCAACCCTTGTATGGGCGCAGGAAAGGACCGTCACCGGAATTGTTCGAAGTGCGGCCGATGGCACACCGGTTGGGTCAGCGACCATACAGGTAAAAGGAACCAGTGTGACCAGGGTTACCAATGACGCCGGTGCATTTTCCATTCCGGCATCCAATAACCAGGTGCTGGTAGTTTCCGCCGTGGGATTCGCTCCCATTGAAAGAACAGTTGGCAACGAATCAGTGATGAATTTTGACCTGGCCGCCACCAATGTGGAAATGGAAAATGTTGTTGTAACGGCACTGGGTATCCGAAGAGAAGAAAAAGCACTGGGTTATGCAACAACTACCATAAAAGGCGAGCAGCTGACAGATGCCATTTCATCCAACTGGACCGATGCCCTTTCGGGAAAGGTGCCAGGATTGCAAATGGTGCGGTCGGGAAGCGGGCCTTCAGGTTCCAATAAGATCATTCTTCGCGGAGAAAATAACCTTACCGGTGATAACGAGGCATTGATCGTTGTAGATGGCGTTGTTATCAACCAGGGAAGCGGTCGCCGCAATGCTATTGGCGGAGAAAATGTTTATGGGACCGGCAGTGACAATATGCCTGCAGATTACGGCAGCAGCATCAATGACCTCAATCCCGAGGACATCGAATCCGTAACAATATTAAGAGGCCCTGGAGCGGCAGCCCTCTATGGACAAAGAGGTGCCAACGGTGCCATTATCATTACTACCAAGTCCGGAAGCAGCAAAAGAAAAGGATGGGGCGTTACGCTCAACTCCAATGCTTCAATGGAGCAGGTGAACCGCTGGCCCGATCTTCAGTATGAATATGGCCAGGGCCTCGATGGTCAGCCCCTTTATTCTTTTGGTACATCCCCTGATGGCGCCAGCACGAGCGCAACCAGCTCTGCTTATGGTCCCCGTTTCGATGGCCAGATGTTTTACCAGTATGATCCGGTAACGCAAAAACAAGGCACCGAAAGAACGCCCTGGGTTCCTTATCCCAACAAGATCCGGAACTACTTTACCACCGGACAGACCTTCACCAATTCAATCTCCATTGACGGTGGAACTGAAAAGACAACTGCACGTTTTTCGTTGACCAACGTTCACAACAAATGGATCCTTCCCAATACCGGCTATGGCAGAACCTCAGTTGCTATGGCAGTGAATACGAAAGTGAACGACAGGCTGCAGATCAGTTCCAAGATCAATTATACCAACAGGGCCAGTGATAACCTTCCAGGCGCGGGTTATGGAAACCAGTCCATCATGTACTGGTTCATATTCTGGCAGCCCAATGCTGATCCTGACTGGCTGAAAGAATACTGGGTTCGCGGACAGGAAGGAAGAAGGATCTTCTTTCCCTTCTCCTCTTTCCCTGAAAACCCATATGCGGTGGCTTATGAATTCCTCAACAGTTCCAATCGCAATATGATCACTGGAAACATCCAGGCAACTTACAATTTCAACAAGGACCTGAGCCTTCAGGTGCGGACAACAATGGATCTTTCCTACGAGCAAAGGGCACAGCAGCGTCCTTATGATGCCGGCTCCAGGTTGCAGAAAGGAAGTTTTCGTACACAAAATATTTTCTCACAGGAAGGAGGCGCAGACTTCCTGCTTCGATATGGACGGAAGTTCAACTCCGATCTTGATTTCTCAGTATCTGTGGGCGGAAGCACCCTGCGCAATAATTACAACAGGGATGAAACAAGGGCCGACTCACTGATCTATCCACAGATATTTGCAATGTCCAATGCAGCTGGCCCCCTTGTAAGTATGCCATGGAGAAGCAAATACAGGATCAATAGTTTTTATGGATTGTTTTCTACCAGTTACAAAGGCATGGTCTACCTGGATCTTACTGCCCGCCAGGACTGGAACAGTGTACTGGCAACTCCTTCAAGGACATCCAACGCAGGATTCTTTTATCCATCTGCCAACCTGAGCTTCGTTGCTTCAGAAGTATTGCGCATGCCTGCTTCAATCAATTTTGCAAAACTTCGTTTTTCAGCTTCCGGTGTGGGCAGTGGTGGAACGATCCCATACCGCACGGCATATAACTATGCTACTGCAGGAAGCCTTTACAACGGGGGGCTGCAGAATCCAACGCTTCTGGCCAACCCTGATCTGAGACCGCTCAGGACCATTACCTATGAAACAGGGATGAACATCAAAATGTTCAGGAACCGTCTTGACTTTGACCTGTCTGTTTACACCGGCAATACAAAGGACCAGATCCTTGACCGCATCATTGACCGTTCTTCAGGATATACACGTACCGTTATCAATGCAGGAAGGGTGAACAATAAAGGAATTGAGATCACCTTAAGCGGTACACCGGTTTCAACGCGTGATTTCAAATGGACCCCTGGAATCGTATTCTCTGCAAACAGGAACGAGATCAAGGAACTGGCAGATAGTTCAGTAGTGTTATCAACAGGTCCGGTAGGCGGAGGACAGATCGTTGCGCAGGTTGGCGGAAGCATGGGAGATCTTTGGGGCAGAGGCTATGTAAGAGCCCCGGACGGACAGATCGTTTATGATGCTGCAACTGGTTTTGCACAGATATCACAGGACGTGGTTTACCTGGGTAATACCATTCCAAAAGGAAAGGTCAGCCTGAATAATACCTTTCAATACAAAAGGTTCCGTCTGAATGTGCTGTTTGATGCGCAGTGGGGTGCGGTAGCGCATTCGCTGATGCATTATAAGCTGGCAGAACAGGGAAAAACCACCAACACCCTTCCCGGCAGGTACAATGGCATCATTGGTAACGGTGTGGTGATGGGATCCGATGGCAAATACAGGCCGAATGATGTCATTGCCATGGATATCGATGAATACTACCGTTCCCACTATGGTATTGACAATGCGGAAGGAAGCACCTTCTCTACTGATTTTATCAAATTCAGGGAAGCCCGCCTGGATTTTAATTTCGGACCTGCCCTGATTAAAAAGCTGGGTCTGCAAAAAGCAACCATAGGCGCTTATGGAAGGGACCTGTTCATCTGGTCACCATGGCCAATGTTCGATCCGGAATTTGGTACCTTGAGCGGAACAGATATCATACGCGGCTTTGAGATCGGACAGTTCCCGTCTACACGTACGCTTGGATTGAATTTAGTTGTTGGATTCTAAATCTATAAAAATGAAAAGACTCTTAATAAATACAACGGTGGTCATCCTGATGACAAGTCTTGTGCTTTCTTCCTGCACCAAGGATTTCCAGGAGATCAATACAGACCCGAACAATACACCGGATGCGCTGCCACAGCAATTGCTGGCACCGGCCCTGGTGAGTACAGTGACCCTAAACATGATGCGTAACCGTAATTTCAATAATGAGCTGATGCAGGTTACGGTGGATATGAGTGATGCGGAAGGAAAAGTTTTCCGTTATGATTACAGGGCCAACTGGGCGGATTACCTGTACAACGGCTGGTACTCAGAGCTGACCAATTTCAAGGACATCTACAGGATCGCCAATGAACCACTCAACTTTAATAAATCCTACCAGGGTATTTCACTGATCTGCCAGGCATGGATCTATTCGCTATTGACTGATACTTACGGTGATGTCCCCTTCTCTGAATCCAATAAGGCCAGGGAAGGCATCATTGAACCGAAGTTCGACAAGCAGAAAGACATCTACCTGGGCATATTCCAGTTCCTGGAAGAAGCGAACACGTTATTGAAAGATGGAACGGCCATTACCGCTAACAGTGACCCAATCTATGGTGGAAATATTGCACGCTGGAGAAAGTTTGGTAACTCTTTATACCTGCGTTTGCTGTTAAGACTTTCAGGTAAAGCAGAAGTAAGTGCCGACGTCATTGCCAAGATAAAGGACATTGTTGAAACCAATGCGTCCAATTACCCCATCATGGCCAATAATGCAGAATCAGCCATTTTAAGATGGACAGGCGTTGCTCCTTATACTTCTCCTTACCTGACCATCCGGGAACAGGATTTTCGTGCCCCGGCCATTGGCAGTTTCTTTATTGATAATCTTGTGAACTGGAATGACCCGCGGATTGACGTTGCTTACGGAACTGGTTCTCCAACCATTACCAACAGGTGGGGTATTGCTACTTACCAGGGAGCTTTCCAGGGAGTACCAAGCGGATATTCTCCCGGAAACAATCCCATCAAGAAATCTTATTTCTATTCCGTTACCAATAACAACAGCACTGGTCCGTCACTCATGAGCGAGCAACTTACAGGGATGATCATGAATTATGCGGAGCTCAAATTTATCCTGGCGGAAGCTGCGGCAAAGGGCTGGATCGGTGGAAATGCTGAATCGCATTATAATGAAGGAGTCTTGAACAGCATTACCTTATGGCTTCCTAACTGGTCGGTACCCATTACAACTTATTTAACTCAGGCGGATATGCAATGGGATCCTGCAGGCACACTGGCTGCAAAGATGAAGCTGATCCACCTGCAGAAATATTATGCGTTGTTTTTAACTGACCTGCAGCAGTGGTTTGAATACCGCCGTACCGGCCTCCCAGAACTGCCCCAGGGCCCTGGCCTGAGGAACAATGGTGTGATGCCGGCAAGGATGACTTATCCTGTTTATGTGCAATCAACCAACCCAACCAATTACCAGATGGCGGTTGCCCAGCAGGGACCAGATGTTATCTCCACGCAGGTATGGTGGCAAAAACCTTAAAGTGGAAAAACTCAGTTATCAAAATTTAAAGATTCATCAATGAAAAAAATAATTGTTTATTCACTCATACTGCTTTCCGCGGGCATGTTCTGGGGATGTAAGAAAGGCAATTACCCCGGTGCTGTGGTAAGCCCTTATATTTCAATTTTTGACATCCGGAATATTTTCAAGGGGGATGAGATCGCATTGAATACAGATAATATGTTCGGTGCACAAAAGATTGCTGCGGTAGTGGTATCCAACCATACGGGCGGTAACATGCCCACTGGCGTTATCATGGTGCAGGACAGAAGACGTCTGAATCAACTGAGGGGCATCGCCATTCCTATTGGTGCGGAAGCCGCTAATTATGTTCCTGGTGATTCTGTTCATATTACTGTGAATGGAAAAAGCCTGAAACGCCAGAATAACATGCTGCAGCTTGTTGGTGTGGGGACTTCAGATATTGTGAAAGTGGCATCCGGCGTTACCATTGCACCTTCTATTGTCAGGATCAGCGACATCCTTTCAAGACCGGATAATTATGAAAGCACACTGGTTACCGTTACCAGTGCAGGATTCGATCCTTCCTACCCGGTTGGATCCACTTATGCAGGTGAACGCATCATCAACGATGGTTTTGGAAACATCAAGCTGTTTACTGAGACATCCGCGGCCTTTGCCAATACAGTGATCCCTTACCTGGCCAACTTTACAGGTGTTGTTACACCTGGAAGCAATGGCACTCCACAGATCCGACCACGTACCATTGATGATATTACAATCCTGAGTGCCCTTCCTCCGAAGATCGCATCATTTGTCATTACAGGCTACCTGGCAGATCCGAGCGGTACGGATGCCAACTATGAATACATGCAATTCCGTGCTACCAGGAATATAGATTTTTCAGTGACGCCATTCTCCGTGGTCACCTCCAATAATGCAGGAACTTCCACACCCACAGGCTTTCCCTCCAGCGGATGGGCAACAGGGGGGTTAAGGACTTACAAATTCAACATTACTTCAGGCACTGTGCTGAAAGGTGATTACTTCTATGTAGGTGGTAACAAAAGGATCTGGGGTTCTGCCTCTACTGATATCAGCAGTTCTAAATGGTTCGGAAAAATGTATGCAACAGTGGCTGGAGATGGATTTGGAGCTGTAACAACCAACCTTCTTGCCAACAGTGGAAATGCTGCAGGTATTGCCGTTTTTGAAGGGACCAATGTCACCGTTACGAGCGTACCTGAAGATGTTATTTTTTTTGGGGGAAGCGGAAACGTATTCACTGCAGGACCTCCGGAAAGAGGATACTTCATTACCAATACAGATTATTACGATGTAGTGAACCCGGTAACACTTGTTGAACAGCCTTATTTTTCGCAGGGCTCCAACACAGGAAGGTTCCCTTTTCCTACAACCTCCAATTTTGCACGGTTAGGCGGAACTTATAACAAAACAACAGGCAGATGGACACAGGCACGCATGCAGACCAGTGTTGTACTGACCAATAGTTCTGTTGTCTCAGAGATTGAAGGTGCGACAACCATAGAAGAATAAGGTTAGGATTCAAGCTTAAAAACGACATATTTAAGTAACATATCCATGCAAAGAAGACAATTTCTGCAGAACCTTTCATGGCTGGGCGCAGGCCTGATGATAAGACCGGTAGACGTTCTTGCATTAGGTAAAAAGAAGATCAGGGGCCGGGTGCTTTCAGGTGGCCGCGGCCTTGCAGATGCAGTTGTCAGTGATGGCTACAGCGTGGTGCTTACCGATAAGAAGGGACGATACGAGATCGATCCGCATCAGGATACACAGGCCGTATTCGTTTCCACTCCATCCGGTCATGCATTTCTGCAGGAAGACGGCATTGCCCGCCATTATGGCCAGTTAAAAGGAAGGTCGGCAAAGAAAGACCTTGACTTTAACCTGGTACCACTTGACCGCGATGACAATGAGCACCAGTTCATCATCTGGGCAGATCCGCAGGTAAAGAATGCAAAAGATGTTGAGAAGATGATGAATCAATCGGTGCCTGATGTGCAGAAGCTGGTTGCGGCAGCAGGAACAAATTCCCTGATCCATGGCATCACTGTCGGCGATATTGTCTGGGACGAACTGAAACTTTTCAGCGATTACAATAAGGCCGTCCAAGGGATGGGCATTCCATTCTTCCAATGCCTGGGCAACCACGACATGGATTATAATAAAGGTGGTGATGAAAGTTCAGACGATACCTTTCAGCGTAACTATGGTCCCACTTATTATTCCTTCAACCGCGGGCAGGTGCATTACGTGGTGATGGACAACGTCCGTTACCTTGGAATGGACAGGCACTATGATGGTTACTTTCAGCAGCACCAGCTCGACTGGCTGAAAAAAGACCTTTCATTTGTGCCCAAGGAAAAGACCATTGTGCTTTGCGTTCACATACCCGTGCATAGCGGGACCAAGAACAATGATGCGCTGTACCAGGTCCTCGAGGACAGGAAGGTGCACATCATGTCTGGGCATACACATTACCATGTAAACAGTATCATGGGAAACATCTATGAGCACAACCACGGGACAGTTTGCGGCGCCTGGTGGACAGGCCCGATTTGTGGTGATGGCACTCCAAGTGGTTATGGTGTATATAAAGTAAAAGGAACCGAGTTGAGCTGGCATTACCAGTCTACCGGCAAAAGCGAGGATCACCAGATGACCGTTTATGTGAAAGACCAGGAAGCAACAGGCAGGCAACTGCTTGTCAACATCTGGAATTATGATCCTGCCTGGAAAACCGAATACTGGCTGGATGGCATTTCAAAAGGGATGCTAACACAGGTTGAAGGTTTTGACCCACAGGCATTCGCTACTTTGCTTGGACCTGAATTACCGAAACCTAGAGGTTTTGCAGAACCCAAAAAAACCAATCACCTGTTCAGTGCAATCATTCCTGTTAGTGCAAAAGAGATCAGGGTAATGGCAACGGACCGTTTTGGAAAGCAGTATACGGTCACACAACCAGCAACAGTCTGATTGGTGTTGATATCCCCGTTATTGGTAAACATTATGTGAGCCTGGCGCTCACGGTCATCCTTAAACGAACCAGATGAAAAAAATAAGGTTGCTATTATTGTTATCTTTTTTTTATTCCTGCATACAGGGGCAGGAAAAATGGGACAGCACACACCGACCAAACAATTTTGCACTCAAAGTGCAGCTTTTTGAAAGCTTCCCTGATTCAAAAAAAGACATCATTTTTTTGGGCAACAGCATTACAGCCGGTACGGACTGGATGGAACTGCTGGGCAGGACAGATGTGCGCAACAGGGGCATTTCAGGCGACATTACTTTCGGTATTCTTGAAAGATTGCATGAGGTCACAAAGGGCAAGCCCGCAAAGGTCTTCATCCTTATAGGCATCAATGATATTTCAAGGAACATTCCCGACAGCGTGATCATTGGAAATTATCAGAAGATCGTCCGGCAGATAAAGAAGGCTTCGCCTGCAACCAGGATCTATTTTCAAACACTGATGCCTGTGAACAATGAATTCACACAATTTAAAAATCATTATAACAAAGACCAGCACATCCTTGCAGTGAATGAAGGATTGAAAAAGCTGGGCGCTTCAGAAAAGTTTACTGTCATTGATCTCTATCCTCATTTTCAGAATGCGGATGGGAAACTTGATGCGAAGTACACGATTGACGGACTTCACCTGAATGCCTCGGGTTACAAGTTGTGGGCGGAAATTTTAAAAAAGGGAAAATATCTTGCGCAATGATCACGAAAAGCTTTGTTGTTATAGCAGCCTTCCTCATCATCTCCTGCCAGCCAGTTAAGAAAATTACGGGCAATGCACCGGCCTCATTTGATCAGCAGGGGCATCGTGGCGCCAGGGGACTGATGCCTGAGAATACGATCGCTGCCATGTACAAAGCGATCGACCTTAAAGTGACAACGCTTGAAATGGATGTTGTGATTTCAAAGGACCTGCAGGTAGTTGTTTCTCATGATCCGCATTTCAATGAGCACATCACCACTACACCGGAAGGAAAGTTTTTGACAAAGGCGGAAGCTGCCCAGCGTCTGCTTTTTAATATGAACTATGACAGCATCCGCAGGTATGATGTTGGCATGAAACCCCACCCGGACTTCCCTCGCCAGCAAAAGATCCATGCGTATAAGCCATTATTAAAAGACCTGCTGGATTCAACGGAAGCGTATGCAAGGAAGCAGGGCAGAACAATCGCGTACAATATCGAGATCAAATCTAAGCCGGAAGGTGATGGTGTGAAGCATCCGCCGGTTGAACAGTTTGCAGATTTGCTGGTCAGTGTCATCCTTGAAAAAGGTTTGGAAAAAAGAACAACCATACAGTCATTCGATCCACGTGCCCTGCAGGCCGTTCATGTAAACCATCCCAATCTGGTCACCTCGCTGCTGATTGAAAATAACAACAAGCAAGGACTGGAAACACAATTGCAGCAGCTTGGCTACACTCCCCAGGTTTACAGCCCGCATTATTCCCTTGTGACACCTGAACTGGTCAGGGCCTGTCATGATAAAAAGATCGCGGTCATTCCATGGACCATTAACAATGCCGCAGAAATGAAAAGACAGGTTCAATTGGGTGTGGATGGCATCATCACCGATTATCCAGACCTGTTCGCACAATTGTAATGTTATCTTCCATCACCCAAAACGACTGCTATGCCGGAATACATTTTATCATTTGACCAGGGTACCACCAGCTCAAGGGCGATTGTTTTTGACAGGAAAGGTTCCATTATTTCAATCGCTCAAAAAGAATTCACCCAGATCTTTCCAAAACCAGGATGGGTGGAGCATGATGCCAACGAAATCTGGTCCACACAGCTTGGGGTTGCAACAGAAGCTGTCTTAAAAGCAAGTCTTACCATACACGATATTGCGGGCATAGGCATCACAAACCAGCGCGAGACTGCAGTTGTGTGGGATCGTCATACGCACCAGCCGGTTTATAATGCCATTGTGTGGCAGGACAGGAGAACTGCTGATTATTGCGATCAGTTAAAAAAAGATGGTTCGGCAAAGATCATCAGGCAAAAGACCGGCCTTGTAACTGATGCTTACTTTTCTGCTACAAAAGTAAAATGGATATTAGATAACGTGCCAGGTGCCAGAAGCAAGGCCCTCAATGGTGATCTTTGCTTCGGTACCATTGATTCATGGTTGTTATGGAAATTAACCAACGGAAAAGTACATGCCACTGATGTCACCAATGCATCAAGGACCATGTTCTTTAACATCCACACGATGGAATGGGATAATGACCTGTTGAAGCTTTTTGAAATACCGCACAGCATGTTACCGGAAGTGCGTTCCAGCAGTGAAGTGTATGGACATACACAGCATCTGCTTACAGCAGCAGATGTTCCTGTTTGTGGGATAGCGGGGGATCAGCAGGCAGCCTTGTTCGGACAGATGTGCATCCGTCCAGGAATGGTAAAGAATACATATGGTACGGGTTGTTTCATGTTGATGAATACCGGAGGCAGGCCGGTTGAATCCAAAAATAATTTACTGACCACCGTTGCCTGGAAAATTGATGGCGACGTTCAATATGCGCTTGAAGGATCTGTGTTCATTGCCGGTGCCGTAGTGCAATGGCTACGTGATGGATTACACCTGATCCAGTCGTCTTCCGATGTTGAGGGTCTTGTAAAAACGGTGCCTGATAACGGAGGTGTTTACATGGTACCCGCTTTTACAGGATTAGGCGCGCCCTACTGGAATCAGCATGCCCGCGGGATCGTGACAGGCATTACAAGGGGCACCACAGATGCGCACCTTGCAAGAGCAGCTGTTGAAAGCATTGCTTACCAGACCATGGATGTTTTAAAGGCAATGGAAGCTGATTCGGGGCTGCCGATCATGGAGGTGCGGGTAGATGGCGGGGCAACCGTCAACAATTACCTGATGCAGTTCCAGGCAGATATCCTTCATACTTCGGTGGTCAGGCCGCAGATCACGGAAACAACAGCATTGGGCGCAGCTTTCCTGGCCGGACTGGCCATTGGATTCTGGAATAATATCGAAGAAGTAAGAACTTACTGGCAAAAAGAAAGAGTATTTGTACAGGCGATGGCAGAACAGGAGCGGAGTGCACATCAAAAGAACTGGGCAAGAGCCATACGCGCAGCACAGGCATGGTCACAGGAATGATTCAACTTAAACTGTCTACATGAATATTTTTACCGGAGAAATTGTCGGAACATTTTTACTGATCCTGCTGGGCAACGGTGTTGTTGCCAATGTGATCCTGAATAAAACAAAAGGACATAACAGTGGATGGCTTGTGATCACATTTGGATGGGCCATGGCTGTTTTCGTAGGTGTGTTTGTTGCGTCAAAAGCAAGTGGCGCGCATTTGAATCCGGCCGTAACCATTGCACTGGCAACGCTTGATAAAGTTAAATGGAGCGATGTGCCCTGGTATCTTGGCGGCCAGGTGATTGGAGCCATGATGGGATGTGTTGCCGTATGGGGATCTTACTTTATGCACCTGAAGGATACGAATGACGCGGCTACAAAACTCGCCGTATTTGCTACAAGTCCTGCTATCCGTAATCCTATATATAACCTGCTCACAGAGATCATTGCAACTTTTGTGCTGATACTTGCCGTACTCTTTATCATTACGCCTTCCAGCAGCCTTGGAGCGCTGGACGCACTTCCGGTTGCCCTCGTGGTTTTGGGTATTGGTCTTAGCCTTGGCGGGCCAACAGGTTATGCCATCAATCCTGTCAGGGATTTTGTACCGCGCTTCATGCATGCCATCCTTCCAATGGGTAAGAAGGGAAGCAGTGACTGGAAATATTGCTGGATACCTATTGTTGGTCCCGTTGCGGGATCCTTGCTGGCTGCACTGATCTACCATACCATGCTCCGGGGTTAAAGTTTGTTACATTGATAACCTTTTGAAAAATATAATATCGCAGCCCTGGCCGTATCAAAATTGGTCAAACTGAATTGAAAAAGTTATCTGAAAAGCGCTTAAAAAAGAATAATAATTTTTTTGCTTAAACGATTAAGCTCCTATAAATTTGGTTATTGCAAAAAAAGGTATCATTAAAAGATGTTGCGCACAGGATTGGCGTTTCTACAGCGCTGGTTTCGTATGTTCTGAACAATAAAGAAAAAAAGGCCCGTGTAGGCGCTGAAATGGCAAGGCGGATACGGGAAGCTGCCATAGCGCTGAATTATAAACCTAACCTGATTGCCAAAAGCCTCAAGAGCGGCAGGACCAATACAATAGGTTTGATCGTTGCAGATATCTCCAACCCTTTTTTTTCCAGCATTGCAAGGATCATAGAGGATGAAGCGAAGAAACATGGCTATATCGTCATTTTCGGAAGCAGTGACGAAAGCTTTGACAAATCGGGCGACCTCATTGATGTTTTTCTTAACAGGCAGGTTGATGCATTCATCATTGCACCGGCAGCCAATACGGAAGCGCAGATCAGGAGATTGAAAAAAATGAAAATCCCTGTTGTTTTGATCGACCGTTTTTTTCCGGGGATCAAAACCGATAGGGTCATGATCAATAACGGAGGAGCAGCTTCGGAAGCTGTGGAACATTTGATCCGGGCGGGAAGAAAAAAAATAGCCATGGTGTCTTATGACCTTGAGCTGGCTCATTTAAGGGAAAGGGAAAATGGGTATACCGATGCGCTGAAGAAAGGCAGGATCATTCCAAAAGCAGAATGGCGCATCCATGCTTCTTACCAGCAGATGAAAGAAGACGTTGAGCAGGGGCTGCGCAAATTGCTTTATCCTGTTCCAAGGGTGGATGCCATTTTTTTTGCAACCAATTCACTGGCAGTGGCAGGACTGAAGATCATTAATGATTTGAACATCCGTGTACCAGATGTGCTGGCCATCATTTCCTTTGATGAAACCGATGCTTTCGATTTCTTTTATGCACCGGTGACCTATGTACGCCAGGCTATCCATGACCTTGGGCGCGAAGCGGTGGACGTTGCCATCAGGAGAATTGAAAAAGGTCCCGGAAAATATTCGAATAAGACGGTTGATGCCAGTCTTGTTATCAGGGCAAGCACTGGTAATAAGGCGGCGCTGGTAAAAAAATCTGGAATGGATTCAACCCGGTTCCGTTAAGAAAAAGAAGTTGAAATTATTCAGACAATAGAAATCATAGTGGTCCGCCTGTAAGCAGCCGGGCCACCCTGATCAAAAAATAAACTGATGAAAAAAAATAGTGACCGCAGGTCTTTTTTAAAAAACATTGGTATCGGGGGTATTGGCCTTACTGTCATGCCTTCATCTTTACTGGCAAACGAAAGCGCTGCAGGTGAAACCAGCAAACCTGTAGCAAAGGCAACTGCACAACGAGCAAAAAAGGCTGGAAGCAGAACATATAATGGTGCATACACCGGTGAATATTTGCGCCGTGTTGCTTTCCCAATTGGTGGTATTGGTGCCGGAATGTTTTGCATGGAAGGTACAGGCGCCATCTCCCATATGTCTGTTCATAATAAGCCCAATGTTTTCCACGAGCCTACCATGTTTGGAGCGCTTGCAATAAAAGGAAAGCAAACCATTGCACGTGTGCTGGAAGGTCCTGTTCCGGAATGGAAACTTTTTGGACAACCTAATAATGCCAATGGATCAGGTGGAGCGATCTATGGCCTGCCCCGTTTCAGCCAGGCGGCCTTTACGGCACGCTTCCCGTTTGGCATACTCAACCTGCAAGATGAAAATCTACCTGTAAAAGTTGAAGTAGTTGGATGGAGTCCTTTTATTCCAACGGATGAAGATAATTCAAGCCTGCCTGTTGGTGCGATAGAATATAAATTCGTGAATACAGGTAAGGATGCTATTGAAGCGGTCTTTTCTTACAATGCGCGCAATTTCATTGTGCAGGACCCCAAGGCCAGTGTCAAAAAAACCTCTGAGCTGGGCATGATCAAAAAAGTTCCTAATGGATTCCTGCTGGCACAGGAGGGTACAAAAGAGCAACCCAATCTTCAAAGCAACTTTGCCATATATACTTCTGAAGCCAATACGGTGGTAGACCATTGCTGGTTCCGTGGTGGCTGGTGGGACCCGCTTTCCATGGCATGGAATACCATCAAGGAAGGCAACACGAAGTCGGTAGAACCAGTTCCTGCCGGCGCCCCTGGCGCATCGCTGTTCGTGCCTTTTACTTTACAGCCTGGTGGTGAAAAGGTGATCCGCGTGATGATGGCCTGGTACATGCCAGATTCGGATGTGCGTTTTGGAAAAGAAGGAAAGGAAGTTAAAAACTCTGCAGAGTGCTGTACAACGCCAGCTGAAAAAGGCCTTGAAGCAACAAAGGCCTATGCTGGTAAAAATTACAAGCCCTGGTACAGTAACCGTTTTAAAAGTATCGGAGAAGTGATCCAATACTGGCAAACGGCCTATAATGAACTGCATCGGAAATCATCCCTTTTCCGCGATGCTTTTTATGCGTCTACACTTCCGGATGAAGTGATGGAAGCAGTAGCTGCTAATCTTGGTATCCTGAAATCACCAACGATCCTTCGGCAGTATGACGGTCGTCTCTGGAACTGGGAAGGTTGTACGGATGTAAAAGGATGTTGTGCAGGAAGCTGCACCCATGTATGGAACTATGCGCAGGCAATACCGCATCTTTTCCCTTCACTGGAGCGATCATTGCGTCACACTGAATTTTGTGAGAACCAGAGCATGGAAGGCCACCAGGGTTTCCGTGCTAACCTGCCCATCACACCTTTGACACATGATTTTCATGCAGCGGCGGACGGGCAACTGGGTGGTATCATGAAAGTATACCGTGAATGGCGCATCGGTGGCGATACTGAATGGCTAAAGAAGATGTACCCCATGGTAAAGAGCAGTATGGACTGGTGCATCAAAAGCTGGGATCCGCGCAAGGTTGGCATCATAGAAGAGCCGCATCACAATACCTACGACATTGAATTCTGGGGGCCCAATGGTATGATCACCAGTTTTTATCTGGGCGCTCTGAAGGCAATGACCGAAATGGGTAAGGCCTTAAAAAAGAATGTTGCTGCTTACCAGGACCTTTATTCCAAAGGGAAAAAATACATTGAAAATGAGTTGTACGATGGCGAATATTTCACCCAGAAAATCCAAGGGACAGGATTGAAGGCAGCAGACCCTGTGAAGGCTTCTGAAATTTCAATCGGTGGCGGATACTCGGATGAAGCGCTTGCGCTTTTGCAAAAAGAAGGTCCGAAATACCAATATGGGAAAGGTTGTCTTTCAGATGGCATTTTGGGTGGATGGATCGCCCGGATGTGTTTCATGGACGAACCCGTAGATGCTGATAAAACCAAAAGTCATTTGCTTGCCGTGCATAAGTACAACCTGAAAAAGGACCTTACAGAGCATGCAAATCCACAGCGGCCTACGTATGCAGCAGGAAAGGAAGGCGGCCTGCTGATCTGCACCTGGCCAAAAGGTGGAAAGCTTTCGCTGCCTTTTGTTTACAGCGACGAAGTATGGACGGGAATAGAGTATCAGGTTGCCTCGCACCTGATGCTGCACGGTGAAGTTGATAAAGCGCTGGAGATCGTACGGACCTGCCGCGACCGGTATGATGGACGCGTTCGCAATCCTTTCAATGAATACGAATGCGGTCACTGGTACGGAAGAGCGCTGGCAAGCTATGGTTTCCTTCAAAGCCTGACAGGTGTAAGGTTTGATGCAGTGGACAGTATCCTTCATATTGATTCAAGAATTGGAGATTTTACAAGTTTTCTTTCGACTGATAAAGGCTTTGGAACAGTTTCGCTGAAGAATGGAAAGCCACGCTTGCATGTTGTGTATGGAAGCATTCCGGTTAAAGAAGTTATCGTTGCCGGAAAGAGGCTTAAACTGGAAAGTTGAGCTGTGTTATAGTGTTAGTATAAAACCTATTTGAAAATCTAAAGATCTGCCTATATGAAATTGTTTTTATTAGGAGGATTCCTTGGAAGCGGTAAAACAACAGCCATCAGCAAAGCAAGCATGATGCTGAAAGAGCAGATGCGGGTCGCTTTGATCACCAACGACCAGGGCGCACAACTGGTGGATACCGCATTCATCAGCCATCACCAAATTCCAGCCAGGGAAGTGATCAATGGTTGCTTCTGCTGCAACTATGAAGACCTGGATGCCGGCATCAGGTCACTTACAGAAGAAGTGCAGCCCGATGTAGTGTTTGCGGAATCGGTGGGCTCCTGCACAGACCTGGTGGCAACTGTTGTCAACCCCTTGCTTTATGATCATCCTTCGCTGGAAATAGTTGTTTCCATTTTCGCGGATGCGGGTATCCTGCTTCGTCACATAAACAACGAGCCAGTAATTTTTGAAAAAGAGGTGGAATACATTTATCACAAGCAGCTGGAAGAAGCGGACCTGCTGGTTGTGAATAAGATCGACCTTATAGATCATGCCCGGTTGCAGGAGCTGAGAACATACATTTCTCAAACCTATCCCGGTAAATGCATTCTGTATCAGAATTCGCTTGATGAAGAAAGCATCATGCAATGGATAGAAAGCATGCAAGATTTCCAATTGCCGGGAAAACGAAAAACGTTGACACTGGATTATGAAACCTATGCAGCTGGTGAATTCAAATTGGGATGGTTGGATGAGGAACTGGAGATCCTTTCACCTGCTGGTTCCGCAATGAATACAACCTGGATGCTGATGCAAAAGATAGATGACGCGATCAGGGCTGCCGGTTTTCCTATTGGCCATCTGAAATTCCTGGTAAACGATGGAATTCAACGTTATAAGTTCAGTTATGTTTCCCTGCATCGCAAAGGTTGCAATGGCTTTACCTTGAATCATGAAGCAGACAAATGCCGCCTCCTGATCAATGCAAGGGTCCAGGCGGAACCAGCAAGACTGAAGCAGCTGGTGGCCCAGTCGGTTGAAGATGTGAAAAAGGAAACAGGATGCAGGATCATTGAAAGGAAGATGCTTGCATTCAGGCCTGGTTTTCCAAAACCAAAATACAGGATCGAAAGTTAAAACCGTTTCATGCAGATCAGTGCACATACCATTGTTGAATTCCGTTACAGCATGCGGAATGGAAAGGGAGAAGTCCTGGAGGATATCATGGAAGGGTCACCTGCTGTATACCTGCATGGTTCAGGAAGTATCCTGCCAATGCTGGAAACACAAATGGAAGGAATGATGCCAGGAGATCGCAGGCAGGTCGTCGTTTCAAACGAAGAAGGCTTCCGGGAAATGGACGATCATTTTTCCTTTGAAGTGGTGATCGATTCTGTTCGGCCGGCAACCGCGGAGGAGATCAGCACCGGATGTGTGCAGGAAGCTTTACTGGAAAAGGATTGTCCACCGGGATGCATCTGCTGAATAAAAGCTGGAGCGATCATTTTAAAAAATATTGAAACAGGTCACATTTGATTCATATAAAATTTTAATTGCTGAAAATGAAACAATCAATTCTTTTTTTTATTGCGATGGTGATGCTGTCGCAAGCTTATGGCCAGAATACAGGCAAATTTGATGGACTGGATATGAACATGTCCAATCTCTCCAGGCTTTCCGATGCAGAGACCCGTTCCATCAGTCCTGAAAATTTTACAGGTGAACGCAACAAGGGCGGCATGGCTGACCCGGTAAAAGATAAAGGAAAACGCAATGTAGCCAATGCAGCAGTGAATGCTTCCGAACTGGGTAAGGGCTGGAAAGTAAATCCGTATGTGAACATCGATCCTGGTGAAACACTGACCATTGCTGAAATGGCTGGTCCAGGTGCGATCCAGCAGATGTGGATGACGCCTACCGGCAACTGGCGCTTCACCATTCTGCGTATTTACTGGGATGATGAAAAGGAGCCATCGGTAGAAGTTCCTGTTGGTGATTTCTTTGGAATGGGTTGGGGAGAATATGCTCCGCTGAACTCTCTTGCGGTTACCGTAAACCCAGGAAGCGCATTCAATTCCTACTGGAAAATGCCATTCAGAAAAAAGTGCAGGATGACCATGGAGAACAGGAACACCACTGCCATGCGCCTTTATTACCAGGTAAATTATGTGCTCACGCCAATAAGTGCAGATGAAGCTTATTTCCATGCACAATTTCGCAGGAACAATCCAACAACGAACTCACTGCATGTTCTCGTTGACAGTATCTCCGGCAAAGGTCATTATGTTGGTACCTACATGGCATTTGGAGCCAACAACAACGGATGGTGGGGTGAAGGAGAGATGAAGTTCTTCCTTGATGGAGAAAAAGATTATGCAACCATCGTGGGCACCGGTACGGAAGATTATTTCAATGGTTCCTACAATTTTGAAAATAAAAAGACAAAGCAGTACGAAGCTTATTCAACAGCTTATGCCGGTCTGCACCAGATCATTCAGCCGGATGGATTGTACAGGTCGCAAATGCGCTTTGGCATGTACCGCTGGCACATCCTGGATCCCATTCGATTCAAAACCGGTTTGAAGGTTACAGTCCAGGACCTTGGTTACCGCGGCGGCACCAGGCCCTACCTGCCCCAGAAATCAGATATCAGCACAGTATCCTACTGGTACCAGACAGAGCCACATGCGCCCTTCCCTAAATTGCCTTCCCTCAATGAGCTTGAGGTCAACTAATTCAAATTGCATTTATGAAGATCAGAACCATTATCAATTCAATCATTATTCTAACGGCTATGGAAGCTTGTCAGGATCAGCAGCAGCAGTCGAACCAGGAAAGTAAGCCTGCAGCGGAAAAAAAGAGCTTCAGTGAAGGCAGCTTCGGTTATGACCTGCAGTTTCTCCAGGCGCGAGACAGTGTGATCGTACTTAGAAATTCAACCGGCGAAGGGCAGGTGCTGGTCTCTGCCAAATACCAGGGAAAAGTTTTTACTTCTACAGCAGCAGGCCTTGAAGGGAAGAGCTTCGGATGGCTTAATTATAAAGCATTCGATGCGCCAAAAGATCCGCACATGAATGCGTATGGCGGTGAGAACCGGCTGTGGCTTGGCCCCGAGGGCGGTAAATACTCGATCTATTTCAAGCCTGGAGCTAAAATGGAATTTGCCAATTGGGTAACACCTCCTTCCATTGATACCGAAGCCTGGACCATTCTTCGCAAGGACTCCAGCAGCGTTTCAATGCAGAAAGATGCTTCGCTTCTAAACTATGCAGGAACAACCCTTCAGACAAGGATCAGGCGCGATGTTCAAATTTTGGAGAACAGCGCTATAGAACAGGCATTGGGAATGCAGCTCGATCCCAAAGTAAAAGCAGTTGGCTTTCGTACGCAGAATGCACTGACCAATGCCGGCACCAATGCGTGGACAAAAGAAAGCGGTGCTCCCTGTATCTGGATCCTGGACATGTTCAATGTTTCGGCAGCTACCAATATCGTGATCCCCTATAACGTCAATGCACAAGGTAAAATTGCCACTACTGATTATTTTGGAGCAATACCTGAGGACAGGATACAGTATAAAGATGGCGTGCTGCTGTTCAAGGCAGATGGAAAGATGAGAGGCAAACTTGGTCTTGCGCCCGGACGCGCAAAGCCTGTGGCAGGAAGTTATGATGCGGAAAACAATGTGCTTACCATCACCAGCTTTGACGTGGACCCGAAGGCAACTTACCTGAACCAGGAATGGACAACTGATAAAGATCCATTGAAAGGCGATGCCGTGAATGCCTACAATGACGGACCACTTGAAGATGGAAGCCAGATGGGACCATTTTACGAGATTGAAAGTGTTTCGCCTGCCGCATTTTTAAAAAGCGGGGAGACACTGAACCACCGGCACGATGTATATCATTTTACAGGAGACCGCAATGCATTGAATGCAATCGCTCAGAAAATACTGGGAATTTCACTGGATGAAATCCAGAATACTTTCAGGAAATAATTAAAAGAAATCATAGCAGATGAATGTATCAACAAAAGCTTCTTATCCCCGTATCGGGATCAGACCGATCATTGATGGCAGGCTTGGAGGTGTAAGAGAATCACTTGAAGAAACAACCATGAACATGGCCCGGAGTGTTGCAGCGCTTTTTCAGCAGCAATTGAAATACCCCGATGGAAGCCCGGTTGTTTGTGTAATTGCCGACAGTTGTATTGGTGGGGTAGTGGAAGCAGCAAAATGCGACCGCAAATTTGAACTGGAACAGGTAGGTGTATCCTTATCGGTCACGCCTTGCTGGGCATATGGTACAGAAACCATCGACATGAACCCGAATATTCCGAAAGCTGTTTGGGGTTTTAATGGAACAGAGCGGCCCGGCGCTGTATACCTAGCTGCTGCACTTGCAGGTTACAACCAAAAAGGACTGCCTGCATTTGGTATTTACGGAAGGGACGTCCAGGATATGGGTGATCAAAAGATACCGGAGGATGTAAAAGAGAGGCTGTTAAGTTTTGCAAAGGCTGGTTTGGCTGTTGCCATGATGCGAGGAAAATCTTACCTGGCCATTGGTTCCGTCTCAATGGGTATTGCAGGTTCCATCGTTGATGCTGATTTTTTCCAGCGTTACCTGGGCATGCGTAATGAGTTTGTCGACTCCAGTGAACTGATACGCCGGATAGAAAAAAATATCTACGATAAAGAAGAATATGAAAAAGCGATTGCCTGGACAAGAGAACATTGTAAAGAAGGTACTGATTTCAATAAGCCTGAAACACAAAAGACAAAAGAAGAAAAAGACAAGGATTGGGAGTATGTTGTAAAAATGACCATCATCATCCGCGACCTGATGATAGGTAATGAAAAGCTGGCCGCGATAGGATATGGTGAAGAAGCGTTTGGACACAATGCCATCGTTTCAGGATTCCAGGGACAGCGACAGTGGACCGATTTCCTGCCTAACGGCGATTTTTCTGAAGCCATTTTGAATTCATCTTTCGACTGGAATGGCATCAGGGCGCCTTTCATGGTGGCTACTGAAAACGATTCATTGAATGGCGTGTCCATGCTGTTGGGATATCTGTTGACCAACACCGCACAGATTTTCGCGGATGTGCGCACCTATTGGAGTCCTGAAGCGGTTGAACGTGTATCAGGATGGAAGCCTACTGAAATCGCTTCCGGTGGGTTTATTCACCTGATCAATTCAGGTTCAGCTACCCTTGACGGTACTGGCAGGCAAACTGCAAAAGGTCAACCTGTCATGAAACCTTTCTGGGAAATCAGGGAGCAGGAGGTGCAGGATTGCCTGGATGCTACAACATGGTATCCCGGCATGAACGGCTATTTCCGCGGAGGAGGATATTCTTCAGGATTTCTTACAAAAGGAGGCATGCCTGTAACAATGTGCCGCCTGAACCTCGTTAAAGGATTAGGTCCTGTTTTACAGATCGCGGAAGGATTTACGATCGATCTGCCTGAGAAGGTTCATAAAGTTTTGAATGAACGTACCGACCGTACCTGGCCTACCACATGGTTTGTACCAAAGCTTACCGGATCGGGTGCTTTCAGGGATGTTTATTCAGTCATGGCGAATTGGGGAGCAAATCACGGCTCGATCAGTTATGGACACATCGGTGCAGACCTGATCACACTGGCTTCCATGCTACGCATTCCTGTGTGCATGCATAACGTAGAAGCAGACCGCGTATTCCGTCCTTCTGCCTGGATTGCATTTGGCATGGATGCGGAAGGAGCTGATTACCGTGCCTGCAATACTTACGGTCCCATTTATAAATAAAAACATTGGACTGCAGGACCAAAACAAATGGCCTGTTCCTCTCAATTAAAACCAACAGACTTATGAGCAAGAAAAAATCTGGTTCTCTTTTCAGGTCCAACGGTGTCAGTTACCTGGTGCCCTTCATTTTCATTTGCAGTTTGTTTTTGTTATGGGGGTTTGCACATGGACTGCTGGATGTTCTGGATAAGCACTTCCAGGATACGCTTCATGTAACAAAAGCGCAATCTGGGTTTGTGCAGTTTTCACTGTACATCGGTTACCTGGTAATGGCCCTGCCAGCCGGTTTGTTCATGAAAAAATATGGTTACCAGCGCGGGATCATCCTGGGTCTTATTCTTTTCGCCATTGGCGCTTTTCTTTTTTACCCTGCTGCGAAATTTTCAGCTTTTATTCCTTTTCTTCTTGCTTTGTTTGTGCTTGCCTGTGGTCTTGCCTGCCTTGAAACAGCTGCCAACCCTTATTCAACTGTCCTTGGCCCGCAGGAAGGAGCGGCACGAAGGATCAATATTTCTCAATCGTTCAATGGACTTGGATGGATCCTTGGACCATTGATGGGTGGTCTTTTCATTTTTGGAACCGAAGCAAAGGAAGGCGCAGAGAAATTCGATTCACTTGTTAAACCCTATATGTGGGTAGGAGGGATCGTAGTAGTAGTTGCCATCATTTTCATGATCATCAAACTGCCCGAGATCAAGGAGACAAGTGAGACGGAATCAGCTGAAAATCCACCCATGCGAAACCTTTTGAAACACCCGGGATTTGTTGTTGCTGTGATTGCACAATTCCTTTATGTGGCAGCGCAGACAGGCACGAATTCCTTTTTCATCAATTATGTAACAGACGCCATTCCCGACCTTAAAACACCAATTGGCGGAATGATGCAGAACATGGGACTATTCGGAGAGGTGTTTATGCCGCGCAACCAGGAACAGGCGGCATCGCTGATACTGGCTATTGGCGGCATGGGCGCATTCTGGATCGGCAGGCTTTCAGGATCTTACCTGATGAAATTCGTTGCACCCCAACGGCTTCTTGCGGTCTATGCCGTGGTTAATACGCTGCTGGTCTTTTTGGTGATCATCGATATGGGATGGCTTTCGGTCATCGCTCTTTTTTCCACTTACTTTTTTATGTCGGTCATGTTCCCAACCATTTTCGCACTTGGTATCGCTGATTTGGGATCCCTGACCAAAAAAGGATCCGCTTTCCTTGTGATGGCCGTTGCTGGCGGTGCTTTTTGTCCACCCATCATGGGATTGATAGCAGACAATTCAACAATGGCTTTCGCTTTTATCATCCCGCTGTTTTGCTTTGCCTTCATTGCCTGGTACGCCATAAAAATGGTACATCCTTCCATTAAAGTAAGTAAGCTCGGAATGGTCCAGCATTGAAATGATGTTGCATCCATATAATAAATAGTTTTAAAAGGCCATTTTGAAATGGCCTTTTTTCATTTAAGCCACACATGTAAGATTCATTGCATGTAATGAATAGCAGGTGCTATTTTTTAATATGATCAGTTATCATAACGATGATCGTAGAAAAACTACGCATTCTTACGAAAAAGCCTATTGGAAGTTTGCATACAAAAGGACTCTTATTATCTTCACCTTGCTTTATCCAGGGTCTGTTCAAATAACAAACCCGGATAAGATAAAAGTCCAAACTATGAAACAACCAGGTCCAAATGGCCCGTTGGAAACCGGATTTACCCCCGGTGCCAAACTTCCTCCAACCTTGCCACAGAAAATTGCGGTACCAACTTATGCCTGGATCAAATATTTCATTGTTGCAGCATTAATGATCTTAACCGTTGGCGGTTCCGCTATCCTGCTTGGCAGAAACAAGCGCAAAGCAGTTGATTGGGTATACATCAACGCCACAACTGGCAAGCAAAATGTAAACCTACCTGATGGCTCAAGGCTTTTGCTGCGAAAAGGAAGTTCGGTAGCCTATCCTTCAGACTTCGGAATTAATTCCCGTAATGTACGATTGACAGGAGAAGCTTGTTTTGAAATACTGTATAATCTTTCCATACCATTTTCTGTCAACAACATCAACGGTATCATTACGGAAAAAGGAACCTCATTCATCATTCGAAGTAATGATTCCATTCAGCAATTATGTGTTTCCAATGGAAGGGTAAGGTTTGAAAACAATAGTGATGATGGGGGCATGATCGTGCTGAATGCAGGACAGAAAGCGGAGATGGTTGGTGACAAGATGATCCGTTCCTCTTCAATATCCTCCAATGCCCTTGCATGGACGAACGAGCGGCTGATCTTTGACCGCACCTCTCTGCAACAGGTAGCACTTGACCTGAATGATCTTTATAATGTTAAGGTTTACATCGCCCCGGAAATTAACGCTAACCGCATCCTGTTCACTGCCCAGTTCCATAACCAGCCGCTGGCAAGTATCCTGGAAGAGATCAGGCGGAAAACAGGCCTGCAGGTAAAAGATGAAGAAGCCGGTATTTTTATTTCCCTTCCGGTGAACCAGGCTAAAGACAATGAACCGGTTTTTGCTGATGAGAAGCCGCCGGTCCCTGAAACACAGGAAATGGCTGATGAAAAAGCAAGGAAGAAAAAATGGTGGAAATTCTGGGTAAAAAAGTAAGCTGCTTCAATGCTCAGGCCATCCTTCAAAATGAGTCGGAGATCTTTCTCAAAGAAGCGATTGCTTTAATTTTAGTACTTCAAAAGAATAAATCATTTCTTTCATTGTACATGCTTGCCCACCAGGGAACGGGTTCGTTTACTTAGTATAAGCGTAAGCCCACAGGACCAGTACAATTTGCAGTGGCAATCTGAGGACCGCGATCCAGAGGTAAGGATGCCTTCGTTTTCTATATAGCTGCATCATTTGAATATTAGCCGGAAAGACTGCGATCAGCAGCCCTATAATGCCCCATGCTGCAAAGATCCTTGTATCAGGAAAAATCAAGAGCACGCCCAATATGATCTCAAGGACCCCACTTATGAATACTAGTTTACTATGCCAGGGCACCCAGGGCGGCATGATCTTTCGGTAAGTCGCGGGATTGATAAAATGATTCAGTCCTGCCGCTATATAAAGCAGGGACATGAGGTAAAGAAAAAAATTATGCACGCTCTAAATGTAATTGACCTGACGTTAGTAGGTATCGTAAAGGAATGATCAGGAATTATGGTGAACCATTGAAGTTTCTGAAATGAGGAATTCATCTAGCAGGCCGCCATCAAGCATCCAAACAAAGGCGAAGATCAATGGAGCGGACAGTTGCTGGTCATTGCCTGGAACGTTATCGCAAAGGGTCCTTCTCGAACCGGAGGCATTGATGAAAACAAGCTTGTTGTCTTCTGTAGTAAACAGGTAGATCTTGTCTCCAATTTGCACCTGGCCTGTATACATATCTTTCCCGGTAGAATAAACACCTTCAGGAAATCCATATTCGCTTTTGAACTGGATCTTTTGTTGAAAGAGGCCTGAGTGTTCAAATAAGAACAACCTGTTAGTGATCATACTGATCCTGACAGTCCTGTTCAAATGATTGATGCGCACTTCAGCAATCTTCCTGTCAGAAGAGACAAGACTGTAATTGGAAAATCTTTTATTGCTGTCAACATCGTGTATCCAATGCATGGTAATGGGTTATAGTTGAAACCAAAATTTAAAGTACATGGAATTGCAATGGAAACCTGTTGTTTACAATTCCTTAATATTAAATTAATATAGACACCATTACAGAAAACTTTCAGCAACTTCAATTTCTTTACATTTGCAGGTGTGTTTATACACAAAATTTAAAGTTGGGATGTAAGGCGTGATCATCGAATAAACCATCATGCCTGATAATGAATGCATAGTAAGCGAAGCCATCGTTAACCTCAGCAATAACCTCATTGATTAATTTGCCTGAGCGGCAATCAACTTTTTAAAACGGATCAGCAAAAACAAAGCTGACCAGGTAGAAATAGCCCAGGAGCAAAAGGAAAGTAAAGATCAAATAAGCAGGCATCGGAACCATGGTTCTTTGAATGCGGTCATTGAGTTTCCTGAGCATGGTGCAATTACCACATTCACTGTAAACTGGAGATGAACCCTGCATGAAGAAATTGTAAAGAATATTGAGGCCATGTGTTCAAGATTTTATCCAGGGTTATCTGCAAGGAACAGGAAAAGTATTCCATAAACCATGATGAGCCGGAACATTATATTTGGCTTGCGTATCATCATTTGCATCACTTCATTTACCCTGTCATGGTCAGAATCATCTTCCTTGCTCTTTCCTTTGTACTATCCTTTCATGCCGTGCAGGCTCAAATAAAAAAGCAGTTGCCGGACAGGCAGGTGTGGCTTGAGTACATGGATAAAGTCGCCCGCCCGGTATTGTCAAACCTTGCAGCAGGGCAGTTGAAGGAAAAAATGCAGGTAGTGCTTTCGGTCAGGGCAGACAACAGGCAAACGCGTACTCAGGTGGCTTACCTTGAAGCATTCGGACGCACACTAAGCGGCATTGCTCCCTGGCTGCAGCTGGAAGGTGGTTCAAAAGAAGAAGCAGCACTGCGGCAACAATACAGGCAATGGACACTGAAAGCAATTGGAAATGCAGTGAATCCTGAAGCAGTCGATTATATGAAATGGACAGGCGGCCAGCCATTGGTAGACGCCTCTTTTTTCGCACTGGGACTCATTCGCTGCCCATGGATATGGGAAAACCTGGATTCTAATGTGCGTTCAAATGTTGTAACAGCCTTAAGGTCCACCCGGACCACGGTGCCTGTGTATTCCAACTGGATCCTTTTCTCCGGCATGATCGAAGCGTTTTTTTGCAAATACGGATACGAATACGACGCGGTGCGCATTGAATACGGCATAAGGGAATTCGCCAGTCACTGGTATGTCGGTGACGGCATGTTCTCCGACGGTATGAATTTTCACATGGATTATTACAACAGTTATGTCATCCAGCCTTACCTGTCTGCCATCCTGGAAGTGGTTCAGCAGAAGAACAGATCATACCAGTGGTTCCTTCCTAAAATGGACCAGATCAGCAAGCGGTACGCGGAGCTCCAGGAAAGGCATGTTAATACCGATGGAAGCTTTCCTGTCATCGGAAGGTCCATCACTTACAGGGGTGGTGCTTTTCAACACCTTTCTGATCTGGCTTTGAGAAAAGGATTGCCGGCTTCTCTCAAACCTGCGCAGGTTAGAGGGGCATTGACCGCTGTGATCAAAAAAACATTATCACCTGCTGGAAGCTTTACAGAACAGGGATGGCTTTCCATTGGTCTTGCAGGCAATCAACCTAACCTGGCAGATGTTTACATCAATACCGGCAGCCTGTATCTATGTTCCACTATATTTCTTGCTTTAGGTCTTCCCGATACAGATGAATTCTGGAATGCACCTTCACTGCCATGGACAGCCGTAAAAGCATGGGGCGGAGTGGACCTGCCCGGAGATCATGCGCTGGACCAGCGATGAAATAAAATCTTTACCTGTTGATGATGGCACCCAGGTTCTGGCTGTAAGCTTCTCCCACCGGGATCTTTGCCTTGCCGATGGTCAACTGGTGCTTCTCCACTTTGTCTACCTTATTAACTGCCACCAGGAAGGAGCGGTGCACCCTGGTGAATTTTTCTGAAGGCAATTGGTTGATGGCCTCATTAAAAGTACTGCGTGATAGAATGTTGGTATCTCTTAAAGCAAACGTTACATAGTTGCCTGAAGCTTCCAGGTAAAGAATGTCTTCATACAAAACCTTGATCTGTTCATAGCCGGTCTTCACGTATAGATGATCCGCCTTCAGGGAGTCGTTGCGATAGTTATACAATTCAAATGCCTTGTTGCAGCCTTTAAGAGACCTTGAAAGCGAAAATGGCTTCAGGAGATAATCCACTGCGTCCAGCTCAAAGCTTGTGACCGCGTGTTCTGTGTAGGCTGTTGTGAAGATGACCAGCGGTTTTTTGCTGAGGCTATTGAAAAAATCGATCCCTGAAATGTCCGGCATCTTAATATCGAGGAAGATCAGGTCAACGGTTTCCTTTTGAAGGTATTCAAGCGCTTTGAAGGCATCGGTAAAAGTAGCCTTCAGCTCAAGGAAGGGCACTTTGGATGCATGTGATCTGATGATGTCCAGGGCGATGGGTTCGTCGTCTATGGCAATTGCTTTCATTGCGTGTCACTTAGGTAAGTTGAATGGTCAGGTGGATAAAGAATTCCCTTGTGTTTTCCCTGATCATCAGGTCGTGCCTGTTTGGATACAGCAGCTTTAGACGTTGCTTTACATTTTCAAGACCGATGCCGCTTTTGTCTTTCTCCGGATCATTGTCGCGCCGGTCATGCTTGCTGTTGTACACATCAAAATAAAGCGTATTATTTTTAATTTCCAGGCTAACTTTTATGTGTGAAGGCTCGCGGAAACTGATACCATGCTTGAAGGCGTTTTCTACAAATGGGATCAGCAGCATTGGCGCTATCCTGAAGACTGTTTCCCTGGACTGGATATCTGTTTCGATCCGAACGATGGGGTTGGTATCCGTGCGCAGCTTTTGCAGGCTGATATAATTATTAAGGTAATCTATCTCCCGGCAAAGTGAGATCTTCTCCTGCATGTTTTCCTGCAGCATAAAGCGCATCATATCACCAAGTTTTTCGATGCCTTCGCTGGTGCGTTCCGCTTTTTCCTGGATGGCCGTTCCATAAATTGTATTTAAGGCATTAAAAAGAAAATGTGGGTTGATCTGCGAACGCAGGAAATCTATATTGGCCGTAGATTGCTTCAGTTCTTTTTTCAGTACCAATACTTCCTCGGCGCCTTTCGCCTGTCTCTTATACAAAACCCAGGTCAATGGAACGGTGATAAAACCCTGGAAAACTGAGTTGAATCCAATGATGTCGAAGATCAGGTCCTCGCTTTGTATGAAGATCATCATCAATATCATAATGGGAATGAACAATGCAGTAATAAACAGGATGCTCCGCATGAGATAGGAAATGAAGGGCCTTTTTTTTGGCAGGCAGTGCGGAATGATCTTGTTTGTAGCATAGGCATAAAAAAAAATGGCATAAGGAACGATTACCGTCCACCCCAGGATCAGTTCATTATCCGCATCTCCAATCACCCAGAACAGGAGGAGCACGATCCACACGAATGTGGCCAACAGCACTTCACGGGTGATTAGTTTAAACCTCGCGTTAATCGCATCTGACCTTAATATCAGGAACATACCAGAATATTTAATGAATGAATAGATCAGCAACACGGTAAGGAGCGTGAACGTATACTCGAAACTATCCAGGTAGATGGCCTGGTCTGTCTGGTCGCGGCTGCCAGCCGCATAGAGGTAAGCATGCAGGTAAGTACCGGTGATCCCGAAGATCACTCCAGCAACGATAAAGATCAATATGAAAAAAAGAATATGCTGAAGAAGGGCTTCCCGCTTTACCAGCTTTGGAATGATAAGAAAATTCAGGGTCATGAACGAAAGGAACAGGATAATGTGGCGAATGAACTGTGGAATGAAATGATTACTGTAATAAGAGAACGGAACATTGGCCTTTTCGAATTGAGGCCTGTAGGGTGCATCATCCAAAGCGCTTCTCCCGTCAAGGCTGTCGGTAACAAAAAAGAAAAGTATGAAAACAAACAGGGTTGTAAAGGCCCAGAATTCGATCCTGGTAAAGTTTGATTGTTTTTTTAAAGCATCTATCATGAGGGCGTAATGATCTGCAATAGTACTCATAAGCCTTCGCGGAAAGGCAGGGAAGTGATGAAACCAGCTTAAAATGTGATGAATTCCCCGCTTCAAATGAGTGTCCCCTTAACTGCTTCACACAACAGCCTGTAATGCTTCGCATTCCCTTTCCATCACAGATTTGAAGGCTTTGAACACATAGGTTTCCCCTGCAGGTTTTTGTGATCTAACCTTGCTCTCTATTCAAGCTCAAAGCAATTTTATGAAGTATTTTATTTTATTCGCCTCTGTTCTTTTTGTTACAACGGCGGTTGCGCAGACCGGCAGGATCGAGGGCAGCATTACCAGCAAAGAACCAAAATCGTCAGAAGGCGCCACCGTATCGCTGCTTCGCGCAGTTGACTCCGTACCAGTGAAACAGGGTGTGGTGCAAGAAGGCAGGTACCGGTTCAATGCCCTCACTGAAGGAAAGTACCTCGTGTCTGTAACGGCATCAGGTCACCGTAAAACTTATTCAGGTATCATTAATGTCACTCCTTCAGACACGGCGGTGATTGTTCCTCCTGTTTCCTTATTGCCTTTAAACAAGGATATGGCAGGTGTTATTGTAACCGCAAAGCGTCCGCTCATTGAGCAGAAGATCGACCGCACAGTCATGAATGTGGATGCCCTGGTATCGAATACAGGAGTCTCCGCCCTGGAAGTGCTGGAGAATGCACCTGGTGTTACAGTGGACAGGGAAGGGAATATCAGCCTGAAGGGAAAAGATGCTGTATTGATTTTGGTTGATGGTCGTCCTTCGCAGTTAAGCGGTGCAGACCTTGCCAATATGCTGCGCAATATGAACTCCAGCCAGCTTGACCAGGTAGAGATCATGACCAACCCGCCGGCACGGTACGATGCTTCGGGCACTGCTGGCGTCATCAATATCAAAACAAAGAAGATCATTACTGCCGGAATGAATGGTACGGCAACACTGGGCTACTCACAGGGAAAATATCCAAAGACCAATGCTGGCCTCAACTTCAATTACAGGAAAGATAAGGTGAACCTGTTCACTAATATCGGTCACAGCTACCGCCAGAATTTTGGTACCATGAAGATCCAAAGGAATATCCTGTCTACTAATGGTGTTGTCAAGAATTATTTTGACCAGCAGGGTGACCGCATCAGCGAGGCCTATGGTCTCATGGCTAAAATGGGCCTGGATTATTTTGTCAGCAAGAAAACAACAGTAGGCGTCACGGTCAATGCAGGCACAAACCCTTCCACTGCCAGCAATGGAAGTGTCATTCATATTTTAAGTCCTGCAAAAGAGCTGCAAAGAGTGACCATTGCCACAGTGGATAACGAATCAGAATGGAAAAGTTTCAGCACCAACGCCTACTTCCGTACCGTGCTGGATAAGAAAGGAAAAGAACTTACTGCGGACCTGGACATGATCAATTTTGGATCCAATACAAAACAGTTCATGGTCAATGCTTACCAGGATGCCAATGGTAATGATCTTGAAAAGACTGATACTTTAAATGGTGCCCTTCCACAGGACATCAGGGTATACAGCGGCAGGATGGATTACCTGCATCCATTAAAAAAAGGCGCAAGGTTTGAAGCAGGCATCAAAAGCAGCACGGCGAAAACTGATAATGATGCTTCTTACGACAGCGTTCAATATGGACAGGCCATTCACGACCATAACCGCAGCAATCATTTTATTTATGAAGAGCAGATCCATGCTGCCTATGCCAACCTGAGTGGCCCGGTCACAAAGAAGATCAGCATGCAATTGGGATTGCGCATGGAGAACACCCAGGCAAAAGGAGATCAGTTGACCACAGGGGAAGGATTTAACAGGAAGTATACACAGCTTTTTCCAACAGCATATGTTCAATATAAGGCCGATGATAAAAACAATTTTGTTGTGAATTACGGAAGAAGGGTGCGGAGACCTAATTACCAGAGTTTAAATCCATTTATAAAATTCATTGACAGGTATACTTTTTCAAAAGGAAATCCAAACCTGCGTCCGCAACTCAGCGACCAGGTTGAATTAACCTACTCTTACCGCAACCTGCTGACCGCTACCCTGAACTACAGCCATACCAGGGACATATTCGATGACGTGATTGAACAGGTAGGAGAAGAAGCATTTAAAACACCGGCCAATATCGCTTCGTTAAACCAGGTTGGCATTATGGTAAGCACCAACATTCCTGTAACCAAATGGTGGAGCAGCAATATCAGCCTTAACGCTTTTAATAATCGTTACAAGGGCAAGATCAGCGGCACGCCTGTTGACCTCGGCACGAACAGTTATATTATCAGTGCCATTCAACAATTCAAGATCAATCCGAAGCTTAGTGGAGAGATCACCGGAAGATTCCGTAACGGATGGTACGAGGGAGTAGTGAGGGCAAAACCGGTTGGATTTGTTGGCGCAGGCCTCAGCCAGCAGGTATTGAAGAACAATGGCACCATCCGCCTAACAGTACGCGACATGTTCTTTACGCAGAAGTTCAGGGGTTCCAGCAGGTATGGCAACGTAGATTTCAATATCCAGCAGTTCAGTGATTCCAGGGTGGTGTCAATAGGATTCACTTACCGTTTCAGCAAAGGGAAGAAAATTGCGCCAACCAAAAGAACAGCAGGCAGCGCCGGAGAAGAGCAGGAGCGGATCGGTAATGATTAACCTGCCGGATTAATACCTGCTATCAACACACATGATCTTATGCAAATAATTTCAAAGAACATTAAACCAAGTGAACACATGCATCCAACAGTCATTAAAACATCAGGGCTCACTTACCAATATGCGAAAGGCGTAAAGACCATTTCAGATATCAACCTCCAGGTGGAGCGGGGAAGCATTTATGGTTTCCTTGGTCCCAATGGGTCCGGAAAGACCACAACTTTAAGCCTGTTGCTGGGGCTTTTAAGCAACCAGCAGGGGGAGATAGAAGTATTCGGACAGTCACTGCAAACAAACAGGATAGCGATCCTAAAAAAAATAGGATCATTGATCGAATCACCTTCCCTGTACGGGCATTTGACGGCAAAGGAAAACCTGGAAATTTACAGGCAGATCTATGGAGCTTCCAAAGCGCGGATCGATGAAGTGCTGGATATCGCAGCGCTCACTGATACCGGTAAAAAAGTTGTCAAAAAATTTTCCCTGGGTATGAAGCAAAGGTTATCGATCGCACTGGCGCTTCTGCCCGGACCTGAATTGCTGGTGCTTGATGAACCGGCCAATGGGCTTGATCCTGGAGGCATCATTCAGCTGAGGCAGCTGATTAAAAGATTGAATAAGGAGCTTGGCATGACCATACTCATATCCAGCCACCTGCTGGCGGAAATAGAAAAAATGGTCACGCATGTTGGCATCATATTCAAGGGGGCCATGCTGTTCCAGGGTACTTTGAATGAATTGCATTCTTTCCAGCAGAAAAGTTCTAGGCTGATGCTTCATACCTCCGATAATAAGCTTGCATGCAATGTGCTGCAGGAATACAAGCCAGAGATGGAAGGGACTATGCTTTCTGTGGCCTATGAGGATCACTACCACGTGGCAAAGATCAACAGGATGCTGACCAGCAGCAACCTGGATGTGTACCTCCTTCATCCAAAAGAAAATGACCTTGAGCAATTATTCATTCACCTTACTTCATCGCAATCATGAACCTATTGTTATCACTCCGATCCGAACTGCTGAAGACCAGGCGTACTGCCGCTTTTTACCTGACACTTATCGCGGCGGCCCTTGTCCCTTTTATTTTATTACTGGATGTCACTGTTGACGGGATCTCAGCCGAAAACAGGATAGACCCGCTCAACGCCATTGTGCGGGAAGGATTTACGGTACTGAGTGTCCTGGTCATCCCCATGTTTGTGATCCTTGTCTGCACTTTATTGCCACAGATCGAATACAGGAACAACACCTGGAAGCAGGTCTTTGCCTCTCCCCAGAACATGGCGCAAATATTCTTTGCAAAATTCCTGAATGTGCATTTGCTCACCCTGCTTTTCCTGGTGACTTACAATGTATTCATGGTTATGGTCGTCTTCATCATGAACTTTGTTGACCCGGCGCTGGACCTCCTGAACCAACCGCTTGACGGTTATACGCTGCTGGCCAATAATGCCAAAGGATATATTTCGCTATTGGGTATCAGCGCCATCCAGTTCTGGCTTGGCCTTCGATTTAAAAATTTTATCCCTCCCATTGCCATCGGTTTTTCCATGTGGGTAGTTGGTTCGATGATGGTGATGGAATTTCATACATCAAATGCATACATGTTTCCTTACGCGCATGTAACACTGAGTTTTTTGCAAAATTATGCACACCTGGTTCCAACAGTGCAATTATGGTCTGTTGGATATGCAGTGGTCTTTCTTTTCATTGGATTCATGGATTTCAGAAGAAGGAAGGCCAGGTAAAATATTTTTCAAAGAGGCTTTTGTTTTTTAACCGCAAGAACCGCAAAGAGACGCAAAGATTAGTGTGCCTGTATTGCTTTACGCCGTTGTTGGTGTTTTTCACCAACAACAGGCTTAAAGCCTGACATTTCCCATTCTGAAAATAGATCCTTCGCCGCTGGCTCAGGATGACAGATCGGAGTGGCTGTATGAAGAACAAAATTGGCCTAGTTCAAGCCTTCCTGCATTCTTGCTTCTAATTCTTAAGTCTCTACTCTTAAGTTTGAATTTCTTTCCCCCTTTGCGCTCTTTGCGGTTTAAATAGCGTATGAAAACTTTGATCTTTCCTATCCTAGTAAAAAAGGTCCGCCGGTTTCCCCCCAGCCCCATTTCGGCATGGGTTCTTCCGAAGCCATAGGGTTTGTGGTAAGCTGTGAATTGATCACTGCAATGCGGGTGCCCCACTCAATATAACCAACAAAGGCGGAACGGAATTCAGGATCACTCTTTAGTCCCACTTCATCGGCTGTAAGCATTAATAGCTGCACCCATCGCTGGCGTTTTTCTTCATCCAGCATTTTGCCGATGTGATGGCCTACCATTGCGGCATGGCTTCCTTTATCTTCTGATGTATAAAGCGTATCTCCGCCAAAAACTTCAGCAACAAAATGCGCGACTTTTCTCCTGTGATCAGCAGACATGTGCTTAAATACCTCTTTTAAAAGATCATCCCTTAAGACCTTGTCATAAAAACGCTGGAAAAGGATCTCAAAAGTTTGCATGTCACCTGCCCATTCATATAATGTTGGTTGCCTGGCCATTTATATTCATTAGTATATAAAACTATAATAATACTTCCGGTTCAGTCAATGATTCCTTATGCGAGTTGCTAAAGCTATTTAATTGATAGGCGGGAGGATTTGATTAAGTAATGATTACAGTAAGAGATTCGATGAACCATAAAAAGAAGCTTGGTTAAAAACCCACTGGATGTTTCAGGACGCATCAACTTTTCAATCGTGTACTTCCTACGCAATTATTGGCGGGATGAATTAGGTCTCTTCACCTGCAATTTTCAGGATAGAGCAGGACGATTACCTTTCATGACTAGGATACTTTGGAAGTTCAAATACAATTGCTGCTTTATGAACTATTGCATTGCACCCCTCAGGAGCCTATTCTTGCTGCTCTTCCTTTGTATTTCACAGTTCAGCTTTTCACAAAGCGGATTCCCTGTTTCAGGAAAGATCACGGATGATAAAGGAAAACCTTTGGAAGGCGTCAGCGTCCAGGAAAAAGGCACTACGAACGTTGCCGTTACCGGCAGCGACGGATCCTTCCGCATCAATGTGAGTTCAGGCCTTGTAACACTTACCCTGTCTTCCGTAGGTTTTGTGAACCAGGAAATACAGGTTGAGAACAGGCAGGTGATCAACCATACTTTGTCTGCTTTCGATAACCAGATGCAGGATGTTGTGGTGATCGGTTATGGCACCAGGAAAAGAGCAGATGTTACCAGTTCCGTTGTCAGTATCAATGCCGAAGAGATCCGTTCAAGGCCTGTTGCCAATGCTTTACAGGCCCTTCAGGGCAAAGCAGCCGGCGTTGACATTACTTCCAATGAACGTCCCGGGGAAGTAGGCAGCATCCTCATTCGCGGCGTGCGTTCACTTAATGCTTCAAATTCACCTCTATATGTTGTAGATGGCATACCACTGAACTTCGGCGGTATCGGTGCCATCAATCCCAATGATATCGAATCCATTGACGTGTTGAAAGATGCATCAGCTACCGCTGTTTACGGCTCCCGTGGCGCAAACGGTGTGATCCTGATCACAACCAAAAAAGGAAAGAACGGTGCGGTCACCTTGAACTATGTCGGAACGCTTACAATTGAAAGGATCGAAGACCGTTCTGAATTGATGAATTCTGCGGAATACATTGAGTTTCGCCGTGATGCTTACAGGCGCGTACGATACCTGAATCCTGCAGCAGCGGCCAACACCACCTATCCCGATGCCCCCAGCATGGCAGATGACCAGCGCATTTTTGGACAGGACCCCTATGCCTGGGCCAATGTGCAGAAAGGCTGGGTAGGCGGAAAATGGGATGGAAGCCTGGTGCCTACTACAGACTGGACAGATATGGTAAAGCAGACAGGTGTCACGCATGATCATACCCTTAGCGTAAGCGGAGGCACACAAAAAGTAAAAGCATATGCTTCATTTGGATATTTAAAACAGGACGGCACTCAACTGGGCCAGGATTATAACCGCTTTTCAGGAAGGTTCAATGTTGACATCAGCCCCGTAAAATGGTTCAGCATGGGAGCAGGCATTACTGCCAGCTATGGTACGCAGAACTTTGGCTTTTCAACTACGAATGCCACCGGTCCTGGAACGCTTTATGCCGCAGCAAGAGGCATGTTGCCCTATGCCATACCATTTGACAGCCTTGGCAACCGCATCAACCTGCCGGGCGGCGATATCAATATCCTGAACCCGATCGGAGAAGAACAATACAATGAGAACATCCGTTATACGCTGCGAACACTGGGTTCTTTTTATGCGGAGATCACTCCCTTGAAAGGCCTTAAATACCGTGTGAATTTCGGACCAGACATCAATAATTTCAGAAATGGCCGCTGGATGGATGCCCGTTCAATTAACCGCGGTGGAGGCGAACCCGGATCAACCAACTACGCACAGCTGAACCAGAGTTCGAATGTTTCATGGACACTCGACAACCTGCTTTACTACAACACCACCATTCGTCAAAACCACGAGATCGGCGCCACACTTCTTTACAGCGCTTCCAAATGGAAAACGGAATCTTCTACCATGACCGCTACAAGGCTGCCATGGAATTCCCAGAAATGGCACCAGTTGAATTCCGTCAGTGCCCTCGATAATTTTTCATCAAACCTGGAGGAGCGGTCATTGCTTTCCTACATGGCCAGGATCAATTATGCCTACAAAGGAAAGTATCATTTCGATGCCTTCACAAGATGGGATGGCGCTTCACAATTAGCGGAAGGAAACAAGTGGGATATGTTCCCTGCAGCATCGGTTGCATGGCGCATCGACCGCGAAAATTTCATGGATGGCATTCCATGGATCAACCTTTTGAAAATGCGCTTTGGTGTGGGAACAGTAGGTAATGCTGCCGTTGACCCAGGCACTACATTAGGCAGGCTTCAAACTTTATACTATACCTGGGGCAATGTTGTGGAAGCAGGTTACGTTTCTTCAGATCCATCAACAGCAGACCCGGTTTCCATGCCCAATTATGGATTGGGCTGGGAACGCACCACTCAATGGAACTTCGGTCTGGATTATGTATTCGTCAATAACAGGATCAGCGGCTCCATAGATTTGTATCGTTCCAAAACAAGCGACCTGCTGATGCTGCGTTCCATTCCTTCCACGCTTGGTTACATCCGTACATTGGACAACATTGGTGTAACCACAAACCGCGGTATCGAGATCAGTTTAAACACCACCAATATCCAGGGCAAGAATTTCAACTGGAATTCAACGCTTAATTTTTCGGCCAATAAAGACAGGATCGAAGAAGTTGCCATTGGCAAACAGGACGACATTGCCAACAGGTGGTTCATAGGCCAGCCACTGAACATATTTTACGATTATGAGAAGATCGGTATCTGGCAGAATACAACCGAGGACCTGGCTGAAATGGCAAAATTCAATGCAAACATTTCCAACCAGAACAGCTGGTTCCGTCCTGGCAGCATCAGGCCAAGGGATGTGAATGGCGATTACAGGGTCGATGCCAATAATGATCTTCTGATCAGGGGTCACAGGCAACCAGACTGGAATGCAGGGCTGATCAATGAATTCAATTATAAAAATTTCAGCCTGAACATTTTCATCTTCGCCCGTTGGGGACAAACCATTGAAGCTGGTGCTGAATCGCTGCAGGGAAGGTTTGCACAAAGAAGGATCAGTTACTGGACCCCTTCCAATCCAACGAATGAATACCAGGCCCCCAATTACAACAGCGCTGCCGGAGATACCTACCGCAATGGTATGAATTACCAGGATGGTTCCTTTATCAAGATCCGTAACCTGACCCTTGCTTATAACCTGGAAAGCTCACTTCTAAAAAGGATGACGATGTCTACTGCACGCTTTTATGTGCAGGTGTTGAATCCCGGGCTGCTCTATTCCAAGATCGACTGGTTGGATCCTGATACAGGGAGCTCAGCATGGAACAGGGGATTTGTATTGGGTGTAAACGTTGGATTCTAAATTACTAACGACAAAAAAATTGTTATGAACTTCAGACTGAAAATAGTTTTTGCTACAATGATCGGAGGCCTTGTCCTGGTGTCATCCTGTAAAAAGGATTTCCTGGAAGAGCGGCTGGTTACTGCACGCAACATACAGGATTTTGAAACCACCGAAGGACTTGAAGGACTGGTAACAGGAATGTACCAGTCGTTAAAATTCCATTTCAACTATGAGTGGACCTATGCTTCCACCAACTATGGTGTTGATGAATTTACAGTAGGCGGTGACCGCACCATGCAGATGTGGAATTCCTACGATGGCAACCTTAATTCGCTCACAGGTGATGTTCGTTCCATATGGGAAAATATGTACGGGGCCATCAACTCTGCCAACATCGTGATCAGGAATGTGCCGCAATATTATGCCAGCGGTGCCAATAAGAATACCCGGCTTGGTGAAGGGTATTTCATGCGTGGCTTCAACTATTTCAAACTGGTGAACCAGTATGGTGGTGTTCCCATTGTGCTGACACCTTCAACCACGGTATCATTTGAATTTCCACGGGATTCAGCACAAACTGTATATGGGCAAGTGATCTCGGACCTGACGCAGGCTTACAGTTTATTGCCATCCACACCCGGGCAAAGAGGCCGAATTACCAAATGGGCAGCTGCGCACTTCCTGGCAAAAGCCTATTTATTCAGAGCCAGCGAAATAAACAGCAGATGGAACAGCGCCACAAGGCAAAGTGATCTTGACAGTGTGATCCTTTATGGCAACCGTGTGATCAACAGTGGTACACACAGTCTTGCCGCGGATTTTAAAGATCTTTGGAACTTTACAGCTCCCGATGGGCCAAACGAAGCGCTTCCAGAGATCATCCTTGCCGCGCAGTTTTCCAATAATACGTCTACACAAGGCCGTTATGGCAACCAGGTCCATCTGTACTATCCCTCGGTTTACCAGAATCTTGCAGGCATGGTAAGGGATATCCCGGGAGGAAGGGAATTTCAGCGTATGCGTTCCACCGATTATGCTATGGATGTATTTGACCGCGTGAATGATTCCCGTTTCTGGAAAAGCTTTAAGACAAGGTATGTATCCAATAACCCGAATGGAGCGCCAACATGGACTGCTGCCAACGCGCCAACACCAGCGCAGGTAGGACAGCGGAGATTCACCGGAGGCCAGGAATCCATTCTCTATATCGTGAACAATGCAGGTGATCCGAGGTATACGCCGACAAACATTACGTTCAGGGCCCCGCATATGTTTGTGCGATACTTTGCCGGCGAACCTGAGAACATGACCGGCAGCCACGGTAATTTCAATGCAAGCCGTTATGTGGGACTTTCTAAATTCCAGGATGGTTCAAGGAACACGGTGGCTTCCCAGTTCGGACAGCGCGATGGCATTCTTGCTAGGCTTGCTGAAACTTTCCTGATCGTTGCAGAAGCCTATGGCCGGAAAGGTATGTATGACCTTGCGGTGCCTTTCATCAATGCGGTGCGTGACCGGGGCGCCTACAAAAACGGAGAAGACCGTGCAGCTTATGTGGATGGAGGCGTTGCCTACCGTACCAATCCTGCAGTAAGCCAGACAGCCGTGACTTCCTATTCAGACAGGAACACCTATTACGAATCCAATAACATTGCCACGCCAACAACTGCAAGCACTTTAAGCAGCATGCACCTGAACAGCGCCGCGGACATTTTTAATTCAACTTTTGAATTTTATACAAAACTGGGTGCTTCAAGCAATGCCGACCGTTTTCTTCATTTTATCCTGAATGAACGTTCCCGTGAACTGATGGGAGAACTGATGCGCTGGGAAGACCTTGCACGGACAAAGACCCTGATCCAGCGGGCCAATTTGTTCAGTGATGAAGCAAGGCCATCGGAGAAACATTACCTGCGTCCGATTCCCCAAAGCTTCCTTGATGTTATCCAGATCAATGGAAGACCCCTTACTGCTGAAGAAAAAACTGCCATGCAGAACCCGGGATGGTAAAAAGGAGAGCGAGGAAGAGACGTGAAGCGGGAGACGTCAGACGTGAGGCCAGGAACGTGAAACGGTAGACGTGAAGGGGGAAGAGAGTAACAAGCTTGGAGGCAGAGCAAGGGAGAACCAGACTTAAGAATACAGTTTTAAAAGTGAAATGATGAAAGAAGACCTATTCAAGAGTTTGATGATAGATTATAGAGGTAAGAATTTAAAATGAGATTTGATAGGCGTTAATACTAGATAGAGGAAATCAGAAATGAATGGCTGGTAGCTTGATTGAACAGTAACCGCAAAATACGAAAGAGCCGCAAAGAAATACATGTGATTGCTTTTGGCTCTTTTTTATTCCAGACTCTTTACGCCATTGGATTAAATAAAGTATAACTGCATTGAAAGAACCAAAAACGAAAGACCAAAAACCATAAACCCAACCGTCTCACGTTCCTTGCCTCACGCTTCACGTCTCCCGCCTCACGTCCTACTCTCCTCAGGATGGTGCAGGGAGGTTAAAACCTCTGAATGTGCGTACTTGTTTCATCATCCGGACTTTTCAGGCTTTCAGCCTTACATCATCATTTAAACAACGATTGCGATGCATAAAAATGTACCTACCGTCAGTACGAATGCCCAACTCTACCTGCGCAGGATAGTCAGTATCTTTTCACTGGGTTTTCATCCGAACGCAAGAAAGGTAATTACCCTGTTCCTGGCTTTCCTACTGATTGGCACGATCAACAAAGTGCAGGGACAGCAGTGGCCTGTTATTGCAAGCGAACAGGATATTGCTTCTTCGGTATCAAATTATTCTGCCATCGCTACAAGCCTTGATGGTGCCGTTACAAGTACCTATGTGGTCTATACCGAATCGAACATCGCTAAAGTGAAAAAGTTTGATGGCAGCAGCTGGGAAGCAGTGGGTAGCCCCGTATCTGATGGCAGTGCCACTTATACAAGGATTTACATTGACGACAATGGTAGAATCCTGGTGAGTTATGTCGACGCATCCAATGGCAACAGGCTGGCTGTAAAAACCTACAACCAGGCCCTTAATGTCTGGGAACCGCTGGGTGGCGCGTCCAACCTTTATGTTTCTACAGGCTCTGTAACATTTTCAACAGGGCAGTACAGTTCAACACCGAGGAGTGCCCTGGCATTTGATGGCAATAATGTTCCCTACATTATATTCAGCGAAGGCGCAGGCTTGAATCCATATGTGAAAAAATTCAATGGTACTGGTTGGGAGACGGTAGGTGGCATGCCTGTTTCCACGCAAAGAGCTATTGGTGTTGGCATCGCAATAGATGGGAATGATGTACCCTATATTGTTTACATCAACCAGGCCACTGCTACATCAACTACAGGAAACCTTGTGGTATACCGCTTTGATAACAGCTGGCAGCAGATAACAGTTCCCAGCCCGGTTTCAGGAGGATCTTCAACTTCCGGTGCTACGGTAGCCCTGCGTCATTCAGCCATTACTTTCAACAACAGCTGGAATCCTGTGGTGTCTTATTTCAACGCGGGCAATTCAAACAGGGCTACGGTTATTATTTACAACAAAGCAACCGGTGTATGGTCTTTATCAGGTGTGATCTCGAGCAGGGATATTTTCAGCAATGCGCTGACACGCGATGATGCAGGGAATGTTTATGCTGCATTTATTGATGCCATCAGCAATGGCTCTGGAAGATCGGTTGCGAAAGTGATCAGGATGACAGCTGGTACAACCACATGGAACCAATTAAGGAATACTGATCTACCGGATGGCATTGATGAACCTGCCGGTAATTTATCCATCGCGGTCAATAAAACTGGAACGCCTTACGTAGTTTATACAAAGCCTAACAGCAGTTCTGTTGTAACACCCATCGTGCGCTTCTTTGTGAACGGAACACCACCTCCTCCACCACCGCCGCCACAACCGGACCCAGTTGTTACAACGCCCAAACAAGTGGAAAGACTTGACAGGGGCCTGGTGGCTGTACGGTCAGGCAGCAACAGTGTTTATGTAGGCTGGAGACTGTTTGGGACCGATCCTTCCGGCATCAGCTTCAATGTGTATCGTAATGGAACAAAGATCAACAATGCGCCGGTTTCTAATTCAACCAATTATGTAGACAGCACAACAGAAAGCGGAAGCTATACCATCAGGCCTGTGATCAATGGTGTAGAGCAGGAAGCAACAAAGCCTGCCATTGTCTGGCTGCAGAATTATTTAAATATTCCGCTCCAGAAACCTGCAGGTGGAGTTACTCCCGATGGTGTTGCTTATACCTATACGGCAAACGATTGCAGTGTGGGCGACCTGGACGGCGATGGTGAATACGAGATCATTTTGAAGTGGGACCCTACCAACGCAAAAGATAATTCGCAAAGTGGCTACACAGGTAATGTTTACCTGGATGCCTATAAACTAAATGGAACAAGGTTATGGAGGATTGACCTTGGAAAAAATATCCGTGCAGGGGCACACTATACACAGTTCATGGTCTATGACCTTGATGGCGACGGAAGGGCGGAACTGGCCTGCAAGACAGCAGATGGAACAATAGACGGCGCAGGTGTGGCCATTGGAAATCCAATTGCCGATCACCGCAATTCCGGTGGGTATATTTTAACCGGGCCGGAGTTCTTAACTGTGTTCAATGGCCTGACTGGTGCTGCAATGGCAACAGTAGATTACCTGCCTGCAAGAGGCAGTGTGGCTTCATGGGGTGATAATTACGGGAACAGGGTAGACCGTTTCATTGCCGCAGTAGCTTACCTGGATGGCGCCCGTCCAAGCCTCGTCATGGGTCGCGGCTATTATACAAGAATGGTGAGGGCTGCATGGGATTGGAGAGATGGAAAGCTGACGCTTCGCTGGATCTTTGACAGCAACTCCACCGGTAACGGTGCTTATGCAGGTCAGGGCAACCACCAGATGACGGTTGGTGATGTGGATGGTGATGGCAAGCAGGAAGTATTCAATGGTTCCAGCGCCATCAATGACAATGGAAATGGCCTATGGTCAAATGGTATGGGCCATGGTGACGCTTTGCATTTAAGCGATATTGATCCTGACAGGCCAGGACTGGAACTCTGGCAGCCATACGAATATCCGCCGGGTAACGGAGGGGTTGGCGCCGCTCTTGTTGATGCTAAAACCGGTGCGAGAATATTTACCGTGTCGGAAGCAACTGCCGATGTGGGAAGAGGTCTGACCGCTGATATCGATCCAAGACACAAAGGATACGAAGTTTGGGCTGCAAGAGGTAATCTTTATACAGCAAAGGGTTTACAGATCGGCACATCAAAACCTTCCATGAATTTCGCGGTCTGGTGGGATGGAGACCTGTCGAGGGAACTGCTTGATGGCACAACGTTGTCAAAATGGAATTACAATACCAACAGGTCAGTAGCATTGTTTTCCGCTGCAGGCGCATCATCCAACAACAGTACAAAATCAACGCCTGCACTGAGCGCGGACCTGTTGGGCGACTGGCGCGAAGAAGTGATCTTCAGGACATCTGATAACAACAACCTGGTCATTTATACAACCACAGCGCCAACTGAACACCGGATCTACACACTGATGCATGATCCTCAATACAGGGTGGCGATCGCCTGGCAGAATTCTGGTTATAACCAACCGCCACATACAGGCTTTTACCTGGGAACAGATATGGGCACGGCGCCTGTACCTAACATCGAATATGTAAAGGACATCCTTCCCCCGGTAGCTGTAGCAAAAAATATCAGGGTTGTTTTGAATGGTGGACAGGCATCGGTATCCGAGCAGGATGTTGATGGGGGCAGTTATGATGCCTTTGGAATTGATTCTATTCACATCAGCAAAACAAATTTCGATTGCAGCAACATAGGGGAGAATGAGGTTGTGTTAACGGTAACCGACGCAGCTGGAAATACGGATACCGCGCATGCTATAATAACCGTCATTGGAAGTATTCCTCAAACGCCTGTGATTACTGTTACCCGTACAGACCAGACATTCACAGGTGCTGATGTCAATACGGTCTTCCTTGGATATGGTGCGCAACAGCTGACACTGACTGCCACTTCTCCTGGTCATGATGAACAGGCAGCCTATAGCTGGTTACCAGTTGCTAACCTGGGTAGTATGGATAGTTTTGCTACTGTATTCACACCAGCTGCTGCAGGAAAATTCATTTATACTGTTACCACTACAAATGCTTATGGTTGTACTGCTACGTCTGCGCCTGTAACCCTGAACGTTGTTGATGCACGTTGCGGACCAGATAACAGCAAGGTTGTGATCTGCCACAAAGGAAAAGAGATTTGCGTTGCTCCGCCCGCGGTGCCAGCGCATTTAGCACATGGCTGCAGCATCGGTAGCTGTAGCATTGGGCCTGAGATCATCACAGGAAGAAAGATCAATACAGAAGGCAACAATATGGAAGTAGGGAACAGGCTTGATATTCATCCCAACCCGGTAAGTGCCGGAACAAGAGTGACCATTTCATTGGCAAAGCCCGGAAAGTATTCCCTGCAATTGCTCCATGCAAATGGTACGCTTGTAAGAAATTTATCAAGGGGTGAAGGCGATGCTATCATCTACTATCAGTTCAGTGCAGACAATCTTGCAAAAGGATCGTATTACCTGAAGCTGGAGACCGGAAAAGAAGTGATCACAAAATTGATCATCATACAGTAAAGCAAGGTTCATTTTCTATTTTGATCCCGGTAGTCTTACCGGGATTTTTTTTTGCATATAGTTATTGAGCAGTATCAAATTACAACGGAAAGCAACAACCCTGTGATCAGCGGTCTGGCGGACAGCTATCCGTAAACGGACATCCAGTGTTCGGAAACGAACACTTTCGTATTTGTTACTTTGTAGAAAATATTGGTTTTCAACTTGATGTGAACTGGCATAATTGGTGGTTTCCCAAATTCTGTTTTATATGAACTACTGTTTATGATCAAGAACTATTTGAAGATTGCATTCCGCAACCTTTGGCGCCATAAGATATTTTCATTTATCAATATCCTTGGACTTGCCATCGGCATGACAGCCTGTTACCTGATCTTTCTATACGTGCGGTTTGAATTGAGTTATGATTCCATGCATGCACGGACCTCACGCATGTACCGCCTGGTAACAGATATCAAAACACCCAGTGAGACCATACGCGCCGGCATTACAGCCTGGCCCTTTGCGCCCAATATCAAAAAAGATTTTCCTGAAGTGGAGACCGTCGCCCGTATCGGTCTGACCAACTTCCTGGTGCGCAAGGGAGACCGGAAATTCCAGGAGGACCGTGTACTCTGGGCTGACTCCACGTTTTTTCAATTATTTGATTTTAATTTAATTAAAGGCAATGCGCTTACCGTTTTAAAAGACCCCTTCAACGTGGTGCTTTCAAAAACAGCTGCAAGAAAATATTTTGGTGATGCGGATCCCATCGGCCAGACCCTTCTATTAACAGGTGAAGATTATAATGGACTTGTGACCGGAGTTATGGAAGATCTCCCGGAGAACTCTCATATCAAAGCAGACATGCTGATCTCCATGTCAACACTCACAAAGGTTTTTAACCCAGACCAGGATAATCAATGGAGTAATTTTGATGCGCTTAGTTATTTGCTGCTCCGGCCTGGTGTGGATCCGGAAGCTGTTGAAAAAAAGTTCCCTGCTTTTCTTGAAAGACACAATGGAAAGGAAATGCAGGCGAACCAGATGTATTACACATTATCACTCGAGCCTTTGCGCGATGTGTACCTGAAGTCTGACCGGGAGGACAATATTGAAAATGGAAATATCAATAACGTTTATATTTTTTCTATCATCGCCATCTTTATCCTGCTGATCGCCTGTATCAATTTCATTAATCTTTCAACTGCGCGTTCCGCGGAAAGAGCCAAAGAAGTAGGGATCAGGAAAGTGATTGGTGCAGAAAAGGGACAGCTGATGCGCCAGTTCATAGGCGAATCGTTGATCCTTTCACTGATCGCGTTTGTGATGGCACTGGGTTTGGACAGCATGCTGCTGCCCCTGTTTAACCAGCTTGCCGGAAAAACCATCAGCGAAGGAATTTTTACAGATTTAAGTTCGCTTGCTTTACTTTTTTCGGCATCAATTGGAATTGGCTTGCTGGCGGGTGTTTATCCAGCACTGGTATTAGCGGGCTATAAACCCATTGTTGTACTCAAAGGCCGTTTTTCAACCGGAAACAAAGGCATCATGTTAAGAAGAGGATTAGTGATCGCGCAGTTCACCATATCCATAGCACTGATCACCGGGACCATCATAGTTTACAACCAGATGAAGTACATGCGTAACCGCGATCTTGGTTTTCAAAAGGACCAGATGCTGATCCTGGATACGAATGGGGATGCCGGAAAAGATGCGCTCAAGCAGGAGATTGCGAGGCTGCCGCAGGTTAAAAGCGCAAGCCTGTCATCCAGCGTACCGGGTGGTCCTAATTCGGGCGCCTATTCGGAAGTTGAAAACCGCAAGGGCGACCTGCAGGTGGCGAACCTTGATCTGTACTTTGTTGATTTTGATTACATCGATCAATTCAGGATCCAAATGGCTGCCGGGCGTTCCTTTTCAAGGGATTTTGGAACCGATACAACTCAGGCCATGGTGATCAATGAAGCAGCCGTTAAATTACTGGGATATGCATCCCCGCAGGAAGCCATAGGCCGCCGGTTCCGGCAATGGGGTAGGGAAGGCAAGATCATTGGCGTGACCAAAAATTTTCACTTCCGTTCTTTACAGGATCCGATCAAACCTCTTTCCATGCGCATTGAGCCTTCGCGCAGCAACCTCTTATCCGTTAAAGTATCCGCGGGGGAATTGCCTGCAACGATCGCTGCCATAGAAAGTAAATGGAAATCTGTGATCACCAAGCGGCCCTTCAGCTATTATTTCCTTGACGAGTTCTTCGATCGGCAGTACCGGAGCGAAGAACGTTTTGGTAAATTGTTTTTGAATTTCGCCATACTGGCCATATTTATCTCCTGCCTTGGATTACTGGGTCTTGCTTCTTACAGTACCCTGCAAAGAACCAGGGAGATCGGTATACGCAAAGTAATGGGTGCCAGTGTAACCAATATTGTCCACCTGCTTTCATGGGATTTTTTAAGGCTTGTTGGACTTGCCTTTTTCATTGCTGCTCCCATTGCATGGTATTTCATGGACCGCTGGCTGCAGGATTTTGCCTACCGGATTGATATCAGCTGGTGGATATTTTTGCTGGCAGGTATGATCGCACTGGTGATCGCTTTGCTCACCATCAGCTTCCAGGCTTCAAGGGCGGCACTGGTGAATCCTGTAAAAAGTTTGCGGTCGGAGTGAGGTTTCACGCAAAGAAGCGGAGGAATACAGACTTAAGAGTGCAGACTTCAGAGTAGAGATTTGAGAATTGGAATGGAGAAAGAAGAAATGTTGCAGGAGTTCAGAGATAGACTATAGATGATAGAGGCCAGAGTTGGAGGGTTGAAATAGGAGTTGAGATTTTATAGTTGAAAGACGATTGATGATCGACGAAGCCTTCTTTGAACTAAATCAACCCGATCTCAATCAACCACTTCGACCTGTTATCCTGAGCCAGCGGCGAAGGATCTATTGAAAAGAAGGGCGACAACCGAGAATGCAGTGCTAATATGAAGATTCAGGCTTTAAGTTTCTGTTGTTGGTGAAAACACCAACAACGGCGTAATAAGTAAGCAGGGCTCTTTTGTCCCCTATTCATATCACAACTCCATCATCTGTCTATCATCTGAACTCTTCCCTGTCATCCTGAGCCTGCAGCGCACAGGATTAAAATATTTGAATTCAGGATTCTGATTACTGTACTGAAGCGACCACTGACTGTATCAAAAACGAACGTTGTCGTACTTGAAAATTTTCTAACTGATACAAAATCAATTACTTAGAAGCTGGCATGTTTTTCAGCCCTTTTCTTTCAAACACTTCAGGATACCATTCTAACAACTGCCATAAACCAGCTCCATGATCAGGAACTATCTGAAAACCGCCATCCGCTCACTTACAAGGAACAAGTTGTATACCACGCTAAACATTGCCGGACTTACATTCGGCATGTGCTGCTTTTTGCTGGTAGGACTATACCTCTTTGATGAACTCACCTTCGATAGAAGCCACCGTAATGCAGGACGCATCTACCGCGTGGTGGAAAATAAAGTAGTGAATGGTGAAGCCACTAAAGTTGCCGGCGCAGGTTATAAACTGGCGGAAGAATCCAAAAGGTCCATACCTGGCGTGGAGAACACCACTCGCATCCAGCGCATCGGTCGTGCTAATCTTCTGAGCCCGGAAAACCCTTCCAATTTTTTCCAGGAAACGATCACTGTTGCAAATGAACAGCTGATGTCGATCTTCGATTTCCCTTTCATTGAAGGTGATCCAAAAAATGTACTGCGCGAACCTTACTCAATTGTTCTGACGGAGACCCTGGCCAAACGCCTGTTCAATAAAACAGACGTAATGGGAAGGACACTACAGTTTAGTTTTATGGAAACACCTTTGAAGATCACCGGTGTACTGAAAGACCACCCGCGCAACAGCAGTTTTGATTTTTCCTCCGTGATGTCCGAATCATCCTTTATGCAGGACGAGAATTATAAAAACCTTGTAGCAGGCGACTGGCTTTCCAACAACTTCCTTGTATTCGCACTTTTGCGTCCGGGCACGGAACCTGAGTCGGTTGCCGACCAGATGTCAAGGTTAGTGAAATCCAATTTCGAAGCGCCGGCGGGCACATCGTTCTCATTCAGTCTTCAGCCGCTCAGGGATATGCACCTTCATTCGGAAGGGATTGTTGATGGAGCCCGCAATGCCAACGTAGAAGCTGTGGCAAAAGGCAGCGCCACCTACATCCGCGTGTTCTCTTTTGTAGCCCTTTTTATTTTACTCATCGCGGGTATCAACTACATGAACCTGACGACAGCAAGGGCATCCGGACGACTTAAAGAGATCGGCGTCAGGAAGACCATTGGTGCGCTGAGGATAGACCTGATCAGGCAGTTCCTGCTTGAATCATTATTGCTTACACTCCTGTCTTTCTTCCTGGCAGTATTATTAGTCAACCTTGTATTGCCTTCCTTCAATGCGTTCACCGGCAAAACGCTTTCACTGGCACTTTCAACCGATTACCGCATCTGGCTCTATGCCCTGGCTTTCGCAATACTTACCGGACTTCTTTCAGGCAGTTACCCCGCGCTGATGCTTTCCCGCTTCAAACCGGTGCTGCTTTTGAAGGGATTTAAATTGCCCAACCGAAGCGACCTGTCGTTGCGCAAAGGGCTGGTGGTTTTCCAGTTCACCATTTCTGTGGTAATGATCATTGGAACCATCGTGCTGTTTTTGCAGGTGCAATTTCTGAACAATACGCAGCTTGGCTTCAACAAAGACCTGCTTGTTGTGATCGACATGAACACCGGCAAAGCGCGGACAAATTTTGAGTCAGTAAAAGCGGAGATGGCCAAGATACCTACAGTGAAAAATGTATCTGCTACTTCCCGTGTACCTGGTGAATGGAAATCTATCCGCACAATCAAGGTAAAGCCCGTTGGCAGCGGAGATGATCCCAAGGTTTCCTACATGATCGGTATTGACCCGGACTTCTTTAAAACCTTTGAAGTTAGTCTGGTGAAAGGACGAAACTTCACAACCCCTGCTGATTCATCCAGCATCATCATCAACGAAACCGCTGCACGCCTGCTGAAGATCTCAGAAGCTGCAGGACAAATTGTGGAGATCCCTTCTTTTTCCAGGACAGGCGATGGCAATTTTGTTCCCGTAGGTGATGAGAATAATCCTTTTCGTCCAAGGGTTGTGGGCATTGTAAAGGATTTTCATTTTCAATCATTGCGCGACAAGATCGAACCGCTTGTGTTATGTTATAACCAGAACCCCATTCATGATATTGATTATTACTCCGTGAGGATTGATGGGCAGGACATCAACGGCACACTGGACAAACTAAAAGAAGTGATGGTGAAGAACGACAAGGAAGATCCGTTTGAATACCATTTTCTTAACGAACAGCTGGCCCTGTTTTATATTGAAGATGCCCGCCGTCAAACGATCCTCATCTGGTCGGCGCTGGCCACTATTTTCATTGCCTGCCTGGGTTTATTTGGTCTTGCTACTTATTCCGCAGAGCAGCGGATCAAGGAGATCGGTGTTAGAAAAGTACTGGGCGCAACGGTATTTAACCTGAGTGCACTTTTATCAAAAGATTTCCTTAAGCTGGTTCTGATCGCCAACTGCATTGCTTTTCCCATTGCATGGTGGGGCACCAACAAATGGCTCCAGGAGTATGCCTACCATATCGACCTTGAGTGGTGGATCTTCCTGGCTGCAGGTCTCGCCGCCTGCTTCATCGCGCTGATCACGGTATCCTACCAGGCCATCAGGGCGGCAATGGCAAACCCGGTAAAGAGTCTGCGGACGGAATAGGAAAAGTTTATGGTTTATTGTTTCTTGTTTCTGGTTCTTTTAGTGCTGTCATTCATTACTGGTGCTCCTTGCGTAAAAAGGCATTAAACGCAAAGGACGCCAAGGGCGCAAAGAGGAAGCGCAAAGAAGAGAGCCTGTATTCTTTACGCTTCTTAGCGTGTTCTTTGCGCCCTTTGCATTTAGACTTCAGTAGTGAAAATTGATAAATGGATTGGCCTCTGAAAAAAGCAATTGCATCCTGTTTATGAGTATCGATTCTAATGGCCTGCTTCCTCTTAATAAGTTTCCGGTACAAAGGAATATTGTCATAGACGTGACCGCTGTTAAGAGCCAGGCAAAGCCCCTTATTCATCCCTTTGTTTAATATTTAACGCTCATTGTGTCCAAGGAAGCTTATATTACACTACCGGCACTGCCTCCTTTAGGACCCATCTTCGTAGCAGACATAGCTATTGGTTTTAAAATAGCTGTCAGATAACCCCCTTTACCTGAAAATAGTAAGAGATTTCCTCCGGGAATTGATTTGTTGCCATCCGGGAAGAAAGCAAGTTTCTTAAGCTCCGGTTATAAATCTACAGGGGAAAATAATTAAGTATGAAGTTATTTATTAAATACATGGTGAGCTCACGCTGCAAGGACCTGGTGTTAACCGAACTGAAAAAGCTGGGCGTGCAATCACAATATGTAATGGTGGATCTTGGGATGGTTGAAATTTTGAAAACCATTACAAAGAAGCAACGTATGATCCTGGAAGAAAACCTGAAGCATTCCGGTCTGGAAGTGCTGGACTCAAAAAAAAGCCAGCTCATTGATAGAATAAAAGACGCGATCATGGAAATGGTCCAGACAGAATACCTTCCTGAAACCAATTTTTCTGATTTCCTGAGCCAGAAGTTGAAGCATGACTACACCTACATGGCGAATATATTTTCAGACGTAAAGGGTATCACTATCCAGCAATTCATCATCATCAACAAGATCGAAAAGGTAAAGGAACTGCTTTTATACAATGAATTGTCGCTTACCGAAATATCCAACAGGATGAATTACAGCAGTGTGGCGCACCTATCACACCAGTTTAAAAAAGTTACAGGTTTAACTCCTTCTTTTTACAAGCAGATCCGGCAAAAGAGGGAGAACGCCATGTCTGATGTGTGAATTATGTAAATCATTTACAGAATAGTATAACGCACTAAAAATTCCGGGCTATATGTTTGCGGCATCAACAAATGCTGCAATAAAGGCAGGGAGTTCCTGCTTTGCGCAGCAATTGCAATCATTTAAAAATCCAATAATGAAAACGCAAAACTGCACGCACACACGAGTCCTGGTACCCAGGCAAAAATCAAAAGCTTTACAACTCAGTTCTTACAAATGGTTCCTCGCCCTGATGCTTGTAATCTTTACAGCAGGCTGTAAAAAAGTTATAGAAGAACCAGGTACCAAAGGTATTTGCCCTGAAGTTGTTTCTTCTGATCCTGCAAATGGCGCTATAAACGTTACCATCAACAAACAAATTTCTGCAGCGTTTAATGAAGCAATGGACCCTGCATCCCTGAATGCAGCTACCTATTACATCAGACAAGGCGCTAACCTGGTAGCCGGCACCATCAGTTATTCAGGTAACACGGTAACATTTAGTCCTGCAGGATTACTTTCTGCCAATACGCAGTATACTGCTACCATTACTTCCGGGGCTAAAGATCCTGCGGGGAATGCCATGATAGCTGATTATGTTTGGACCTTCAGTACTGCAACTGTTCCGGCTGTAGCTTCTACTGATCCTTCCGATGGTTCAGTAAATGTTGCATTGAATAAAATGATTTCTGCAACCTTTAACGAGACCATGAATGCAGCTACGCTCAATAGCACCACTTTCCTTCTGAAACAGGGACTTAACCCAATTACGGGAACGGTAAGCTATTCTGGAAATACTGCTGTATTTACTCCATCCGCAAACCTGCAACCAGGAACTACTTATACTGCAACCATAACCACCGGCGCAATGAATCCAAGTGGTAATCCTATTGCCGCAGATTACGTTTGGTCTTTCACTACCGCATCAACACCAGTGCCTCCCCCTTCTATCCTGGGAAGCGCCGCTATGTTTGGTGTATTTGGCGGAAGTGCCGGTATCACAAACCAGGGATTGAATACGGTCATTAACAACGGCAGCATTGGAACTACAGGTGCATCTACCCTGATCACTGGTTTCCATGATGGCACGACTGGGGACATTTATACTGAAACACCTTTGAACGTTGGACTGGTAACAGGTAGGATCTACACGGCTCCACCTGCACCAGGGACAGCTACTTCTTTTGCTATTGCTCAACAGGGCTTATTAGATGCGAACAGTGCCTATAACAGCATTTCACCAGCATCCAGACCAGGTGGTATTGATCCGGGCGCCGGAGAATTAGGCGGCTTAACGCTTGCTCCGGGAGTTTACAAATCTGCCAGCGGCACTTTTAATATCAGCAATGGTAATCTTACCCTTGACGCGATGGGTGATCCGAATGCGGAATGGATCTTTCAAACTGCTTCAGGTCTCACCGTAGGTATTTCCGGACCGGCCGGGGCACGCAGTGTGAACCTGATCAACGGTGCGCAGGCTAAGAATGTTTACTGGTATGTAGGCAGTGCAGCAACGATCAATGGTGCCGGTGGCGGCGTCATGTCAGGAACCATCATTGCATCTGCAGGTGTTACCTTCTCTACAGCAGGAAATGCCGCGCAAACCGTACTGAATGGCCGTGCGCTTTCATTGAATGCTTCTGTAACGCTGGTGAATACAACCATCAACGTACAATAAGCCGAACAATCCATTTGCTCTAAACAATTACCAAATTCAATATCAAACAATATTTTATGTTATCATTTATTTCAATAAAGCAAAAAGCATCGCTGCTTTCCCTGGGCTTGCTGCTTGCAGGATCAACCATCGATGCACAAGAAGTTAAGCGCACAGAGCCCATATGGTGGTTTGGTGGATCAGCTGCAGCCAATTTTAATTTCTACCGCGGTACCACACAGATGCTGAACGAAAACCTTACAGTGCCCACTGCATTTCATAAAGGCTCTGGAGTTAAGCCTTACTTTTCCTTACTTGCAGAGTACAGGCCTAACAAAAGATGGGGTGGTATGTTGAACGTTGCTTACGATAACCGTGGCGGCCAGTTCGATGGAGTAATGGCTCCGTGTAATTGCCCGGCAGACCTGAAGACCAATATCAGTTACGTTGCTATTGAGCCGAGCCTGCGCCTTGCACCATTTTCTTCTTCGTTTTATATTTTTGCCGGCCCAACCTTTGGCATCAACGTAGCAAATTCCTTTAATTATACCCAGGAAAAACAAGCTGATAAAAACGGAAACTGGAGCAATATAAACAAGACGGTCTATTCAGCCCAGGCTGGTGCCGGAATGGATTTTATGCTTTCCGCTCCTTCAAATTCAACACAGGTGAGTCTTTCCCCATTTGTTTCCTTTTTAACCAATTTAGGCAGCGCACCCCGTGAAGATCAATCATGGTCATTTTATACGGCACGTGCCGGTGTAGCATTGAAAATAGGATCTCGTAAGAAAAAGGCTGACGTTCCTGTTGCTGTAGCAGTGCCAGAACAGAAAGTAAATTTCTTTGTTCGTGCGCCAAAGCTTGTGGCTCCTAACCGCCAGGTCAAGGAAACATTTCCCCTGCGCAATTCCGTGTTTTTCGACATGGGGTCATATGAAATCCCAAGCCGTTACGTAGTATTGAATAATGCACAGGCACAAGCTTTCCGTGAAGACCAGTTACAGGAAAGCCAACCGGAAAATTTATCCAATGGCCGTTCTTCAAGGCAGCTTGCAGTGTACCATAACATTTTAAACATTATTGGCGATCGTTTACGGTCAAACCCACAAAGCTCTATCACCTTAGTTGGTTCTTCAGACAAGAATCCATTGGAAGGAAAGCTGATGGCGGAAAAGATCAAGGATTATCTTGTTACTGCTTTTGGGATCGATGCATCACGTATCATTACAGAGGGAAGGGATAAGCCTTTAATTCCTTCAGAGCAGCCTAATGCTACGAAAGAACTTTCCCTGCTGCGTGAAGGTGACAGGAGAGTAGATATTGTAAGCAATTCCAACGAACTGCTGATGCAGGTTGGAGGAAGCACATCTCCTTTTTTAAAGCCAGTACAAATTAAAGCGATACAGGCAGACCCAATGGACAGCCATGTGATCTTTAATACAGTCGGTGCCAGTGAAAACCTGAAATCATGGAATATTGAACTGACAGACGAAAAAGGTGTTGTCCAGAAGTTCGGACCCTTTACAAATGACCAGGCATCCGTATCCGGAAAAACGATCCTTGGCAATGACAAGCAGGGAAACTATAAGATCGTTATGCTCGGTGAGACCATTTCAGGCAAAATGGTAAGAGATGAAAGCTCTCTCAGTTTAATTAAAACAGAGGATGACAAACAGGAAGGATTGCGTTACAGTATCCTTTTCGATTTCGACAGGTCAAAGTCGATCAGCACCTACGAAAGTTTCCTTACTAATGTTGTTGTTCCCCTGATCCCCGAGAACGGTATTGTGATCATTCATGGTCATACAGACATTATTGGAGAAGCATCTTACAATCATTCTCTTTCTCATGAAAGGGCAACAGGTGCTCAGAAGATCATTGAAGCAGCGTTGCTGAAAGCTGGAAAAGCAGGAGTAAGATTTGAAACATTCGGATTTGGAGAAGATATCGGCATGTCACCTTTTGAAAATAATCTTCCTGAAAAAAGATTTTATAACAGAACAGTTATCATCGATATCATCACTGGTAAATAAATAATTAAGCTAGTTATTATTGGAGATGTGGGCCGCCTGAAGCAATTCGGGCGGCTTTTTTAATACAGAAAGAGAAATAGAGCGGGAGGAAGAGAAACAGAAACAGAGTGGGAGCGAGGAATACAGAATGAGAGCTAATGAAAGGACTGAAAAGGTTTTATTCCTTGCCTGGCTTTTTTTAGATTTGTTACAGTGGTGATTCCTTTGCTTTAGTTTATTATAGTTTGTTCTTAAAGCTTTTGATCATAGCAAAGAGATATTAGAATTTATTCTCAGGTCCTGTAGCGTGTTTCTTTTGGGCTTATTAATTTCTCCTCATGCAGGAAGTTTACCAGGCAACTGGATCCAAATGCAGAGCCTCTTACTGTGATGAAGAAATTCCTTTATCCTTACTGCTGAATTTACCACTGCCTTATATGATGAACATATAGCTCAGGCTTGGCCGGTCCAACTGAATTTTAATATAGAATTCCATTGAAAGATTGCCCTTCAGCAACCGGTAAACTATTAGGATTGCTGCATAGGCCTTCCTGTAACATCAAGACCTTCTAAAGTGAATATAAAAGTGGATCTAAGAACAAGGTGCTTATATAATGAAGCAGTATACCTGAACAACTTTAAATATTGGGAAAAAACAAAGGCAGAGTTAATTAATTACAAATCATAAACGTATTTAAACCGCTCCTGCTCTATCTCTTTCCCGCGCTGTTCTCCATTGCTCTCTTTCTCTTTCTCTTTCTCTTTCTTCAAATGATGGGTATCGTTTCGGTTGCTTGCTTTTGATGGCATGTAATTAGAGTATATAAAGTCAAACTTTATTTGCATGCAACGATCTGAAACTGTTTTTGATTCCTGGTTCAACCATACCAGCAAAATGATGAGCGACTGGAAGAATGCATCTGAAAAATGGACCGGAGACCAAACCTCTTTGTGGGATAGTATGGGAAAAATGCAGCAGCAATGGATGGATGGATATCAATCCATGATGAGGAACATGGCTTCCTCTGCACCGGGTGGAGCATTTAATCCTTTCAATCAAAGCACAACACAGGATGCTTTTGCTAACATGATGAAGAGCATGGATGTGTATACTCATTTGTTTCAGTTATGGCAACCGGTCTTCAGGCAGATGCAGCAACATGCAGTTTCTCCACAGGACTTCTGGAAGCTGGTTGATCCTGCCGGGTTTCGATCGCTTGTGGATAAGATGTTCGGTATGGATCAGGGTAAAATGATGCAGGGTTTTGTAGATCAATATGCTCAGATGATGCAGCTATATTTCAACTCAATGAACGCTGCAGGAAAAAATTTCAGCCAATCCTTTGCAAGTAGTATTCCTTTTCCTCTGCAATTTGGAATGAGTCCCCAGACAATGTCCGGGTTATATGCAGATATGATGAAAACCACGCAGCGGAGTTTTGCTCCATTTTTTGGCCAGACAACTAACGGCACTGCTTCATTTGCAGAGCCTATGTCCGGTATGCTGGAGCGGTATGGCAAATACATGAGTAAGGTGAATGAAATGCAAACTTTGCTTTATAAAACAGGTATGGTGGCATGGGAAGACGTTGTAAGATCAATGAATGAACGGACTGCTGAAGGTAATGCGTCTGCAAGTTTCGATGACTTCTATAACATGTGGTCTGCAATCAATGAAAAGGCATATGTGGCACTCTTCAATACCGAAGAATATGCGGCACTACAGGCTGAATTGATGACAATGCAGACTGAAATGGCCCGGATGTATGAAAAACAATTGGAAGTTTATTTACAACCCTATCCTGTAGTGCTTCGATCACAAATGGAGGAAGTGTACAAAACCAATCATGAACTCAGGACCAGGATCAATGACCTAGAAAGAACACTGGCTGAACTTCAGAATGCTATAAAAACTACTACAGCAGAAAGCGGCAAAGCTGCAAAGAAGGGATAAATTATGTATACACTCTCGCCAGGTAAGGTGGTTGAAGAACTGTCGGCTGCTACGAAAAAGCTGGCTACAGGATTTGACACGCTGAAAAAACTTGATTCAATCGAAATTGGATTAACACCAAAAGAAAAGATCTGGCAAAAAGACAAGGTGATCCTTTTTCATTATCAGAGGCCATCAGTACCCGAGGTGAAAACTCCGGTATTACTGGTATACGCGCTGGTGAACCGGCACAATATGATGGATTTGCAGAGTGACAGGAGCTTTATTAAAAATTTGCAGGATAGTGGTTTGGACCTGTATCTGGTAGATTGGGGGTATCCTACACCTGCAGACCGGTATATCAGCATGAACGATTACATCAGTGGTTATCTCAATGATGTGGTAGAAGTTATCCGCAAACAAACCAATCAGAACGCAGTCACCATCATGGGTATTTGCCAGGGAGGCACGTTCAGCGTCATGTATGCTGCAATGTTCCCGGAAAAAGTTAAAAATCTTGTTACCCTTGTCACCCCGATTGATTTCCATACACCCACAGACCTTTTATCCACCTGGGCCAGGTATTTGGATGTAGACACGCTGGTTGATCATTATGGCATCATTCCGGGGCTGCTGTTGAATATAGGTTTTGAATTGCTGAAGCCTATGCTCAAGACACGTAAATATTTTTCCATTTTAAATACGGCGGACAAGGACCAGCAGTTATTGAATTTCCTGCGAATGGAATACTGGATCGCCGATAGCCCACACCAGGCAGGAGAATGTTTCAGGCAATTCATCAAGGACTTATACCAGCAGAACAAGCTGGTAAAAGGAACAATGACATTAAACAATAAACCAATTATCCTGAAGAACATTACCATGCCGCTACTCAACATTTATGCTGATGAGGATCATTTGGTGCCTCCCGCTGCATCCATTCCTTTAAATGACCTGGTAGGAAGCACGGATAAATGTCTTACAAAATTTGCAGGTGGTCATATTGGTGTTTTTGTCGGATCCCGTTCGCAAAAGGAACTCGCTCCGGGAATTGCTTACTGGTTAAAAATGAGGGACAATTAATGCTGGATTTTATTAATAGCTGGAACAGGAAGTGGCAGCACGGGGGTACTGCTTCTGATAACGGAATGCCTGAGATGGAAAAAGAACCTGAAGAAAGGGTTCCCTATGCATTTCCAGTAAAAAAAGTACAGGTTACGGCGGACATAGAGATCGCTTACGTTGATGTTGGCAGCGAAAACAATTCTGTTTTACTTTTTATTCATGGCATGGGAAGTGGCATACCTGTATGGGAGTATAACATAAGTGAACTAAAAAAGCATTTCAGGTGCATTGGTATTGATCTGCCGGGCCACGGGCACTCCAGCAGGGGCGACTTCCCATATACGATGAATTTTTATACGGATGTTGTGCTTTCATTTATTGACAAGCTTAGGTTATCGCACATTACCCTGGTTGGACATTCAATGGGTGGGCAGATATCGATCATCGCGGGCATTAAAGCTCCGCACCTGATCCAAAACCTGGTTCTGGTGTCGCCTGCAGGAATTGAACCGTATACGGCAATGGATAAACAGTTCCTGATCAATACTATGTCAGGAGTTGTTGCCAGTGGAAATGCATTTACAAAGAACAGGTTAAACTATATGATCGGGTTTTGCAACAACCAGGAAAAAGCAGGCGAGCTCGCGAGGAAAATGGCTTTTTACAAGAATGAGGCAGTCCAATTTGGGAAAATGCTGCAACGTTCAGTACAAGGAATGTTATTGGAAGCAATGAACCATGCACTTGACAGGATACCGCAGCCCTGCCTGGTGATCGTAGGTAAAAAAGATATGGTGAGCCCTTACCCGTTTTTACGCGGGCAGGCCTACGCGGATGTTGTCACCTTTGAAACATCAAAGATGAAGAATTGCAAATTGAAGGTATTCCCTGAATGCGGGCATTTTGTCCAATACCAGGAGCCCGCAGCATTTAACACTGAAGTCATGGCGTTCATGAAAGAAAATGAATTACAAAAGAAACCGATAAAATAAATAATCATGGATCACAATCATAAAAAAGTGGCATTGGTGACAGGTAGCACAGGAGGAATTGGATCTGCCATTTGTACCAAACTATGCGAGGAAGGGTTTAGGGTTGTAGGCAATTACAGAAGCCGGGAAAAGGGCCTTTCGCTTCAGATAAGCATGGCAGGCATGGGTTTAGATATTGACCTGGCCGAAGGGGATGTTACGGACTATGATTCTGTAGGAAGAATGGTGCAGAAGATAGAAGAGGAGATAGGGCCGATTGACGTACTGATTAACAATGCCGGCATCACCAAGGACACCCGTTTTTCAAAGATGTCAAAAATTGACTGGGACTTTGTGATTGATACGGATCTTACAAGTGTGTTCAACTGCACACGTCATGTTATTAACGGAATGATGGAAAGAAAAGCAGGGCGCATTGTAAATATTTCATCTATTAATGCTCAGAAGGGCCAGTTCGGGCAGGTGAATTATTGTGCAGCAAAGGCAGGCGTCCATGGATTTACCAAGTCACTTGCACTGGAAGTTGCAAAATACGGGATCACGGTAAATACCATTTCTCCTGGTTATGTCAGTACAGAAATGGTGCTTGCAGTGCCGGAGAAAATAAGAGATCAGATTGTGGCACAAATACCTGTTGGAAGGTTAGGAACGATAGAGGAAATAGCGGAGGCTGTCTGTTACCTGGTGTCTGAAAGGTCTTCTTTCATGACCGGTTCAAACCTGTGCATCAATGGAGGGCAACATATGTATTAGCTATATGAAAAGCCAACTTATCTTGCCGGCCTTCTTTTTAAATAGGAAGTTTATGGATTCAGACTGATTAATACTAATGAGGTAATCAACCCTGCATTGTATCGAGGTAACCAAGGATTTATTTGATAAACGGAAACGCAATTGCTGTTCAATAGTAATGTTTTAAAAGATCAAGGTACTAACCTGACTATTTAGAGTTTGCAGGTTGCCAAGTGCGTTACCCATAGTATTATTAAAATAGGCATAAACCTCTTTACCGCTTTTTACCCAATCCCTGATCCGGTGCGCATATGCTTTAAGAACGGCATCATCGTAACTCCCCCGGTAGGTGCCTTCCGGACCATGGAAGCGTAGGTATATAAAGCTTTCTGCGACTTCTACTTTGGGCGTAAGACATTTAGGCATGTCCTGTTCCACCATGCCTGCTCCATACCCCTGCAACATCCGGTAAATACTTCGGTCATACCATGAGCGATGCCGGAATTCCACTGCGATCTTCCACCCCGTAGCATTATCTTTCAGGCATTCCAGCAGCCCTGTAAGTTCCTCTTCTTTCTCACGGCTTACTTTGGGTGGTAATTGTACAAGCAGGCAGCCCTTTTTATCACCCACCTTTGATACGATTTCGGCAAACTGCTCCAGCTCATCGAAACTAAACTGAAGCTCTTTCGAATGCGTAACCCCTTTGGGTACTTTAAATGTAAAACGAAAATCTGCCGGCACGCTGACTCCCCACTTTTCTATAGTTGGAGCTTTTGGCATGGCATAAAAGGTGGCATTGACCTCTAAAGACGAAAACAGGGAAGCATAATAAGTGAGGCGGCTGGCACCTGCAAACTCAATTGGATATTCAGACCTTTTAACAGGCAATACAAGGTTGCTGGTACCGGAATAGAAAGAAGTTTGGACTTTCATAAAGCTTGCCTTGCAAAAGCTTTGCCTTTATTTGTAGAATTGAAATAATAATGCAAAGCTTCAAATTCCGTTTCTCGCCATCCCACTTGCAATCGGATAAGAATATATCACAAAAAAAACTCCGAACTTTACGCGCTCGCTCTGGTATTCCTCGCTCTCGATCTGTTTCTCCGCACTTTCCTTATGGGTAGCGTTTTTGAACTTCTTTCATGGAGGCGACGATAATTTTTTTCAGGACTGCGATGTTAATATCGTCCAGTTTTTTGATATAGAGGCAGGACTTGGAACTTTTGTGTTTGCCCAATTTGGCCAGCATTTCATCCCTACCGCTAAATTCCGTTGCCATATAAATTGTCATTGCATCTTTCCGGGGTGAAAAACCGGCCAGGGGCGCATCTCCTTCATGGCCCGAAGCGTATTTATAATGGTAATTACCGAAGCCAACAATGCTTGGCCCATACATGTAAGGCGCTGCTCCGGTAATATCAGACATCAGTTTGATCAGAGTCCTGCTATCATTTCTTTTCCTTTCATCCTGAATGGCATCGATAAAGCTTAAAGCGTCCTTATCTGTTTTAGCGGTTTTAGTTGTTGCCATATGAAATTTTATGTATGATGATTAGTCAAAGAGACAGATCTACAAACCCTCATAAAAAAACGTGCCCCATCGATCTTATTATGTTGATTGCCAACCTGCCTTTAAGTTACGCAGTATTTACCTTCCACAGGTAGCTCGATTTTCGAAAGCTCTTTTTTCTTTGCATTGGTTTATAGCATTCTTATTTAAATTAAGAATCCAACCTTTGATTCATATGCTCATTTGTGTTTAATAATGCTACTTATTATCATGAACATGGTACTTCGTGTGCTGCTTTCCATATTGTATGGTTTCATGGCTGCTTTGGATTAAAGCATTCAATAGAATTCTTACCTTGGGCACCCAATTTAATAAAACTTTGATCCTATATCAATAACCAAATGACATCAAAGGAGGCCAAGCAAATTGCAGAAGAATACGTTTTAACAACCGGAGAGGTCATCCCGGGATTCAGGCTGGGTATTGGAGATCAATTGGAATTCACCGGGAAATTCTATTTTGACTTTATCTGGTTAACGCTTGATGGGAAGGTGCCAGAACTACCACCAATTGCGGGCGGTTCGCGGGGTTTTACGGTTGATAAAAAGGATAAAAAAATAGAGCTGACAAATCATGTAAGCCTCGGTGCTCTGAAGCACAACGAAATCGAGCTATCTAAAACCTACCAACTGTTCGTTGATTTCAAGAATGGCAAAGGGGGCCTCACTGAAATAAAGGCCAAATACAAGCTGAATTCAGAACAACTGCTGGAGCTTTCCAAACTGGTAAGCCATACAGAGTTAAAGAAAGATAAGATCTATGAAATTGTAGATGCTTTGGTTAAGAAGGTCGCTGATCGTTCTTAAGCCAGTGTTTGGGAAAGAGCTGAGTTATCTTGCAATTATATAAAATGTTGCAGGTAATGGGGGAGAGCAGGTAGTGAATATTCATAGAATAACTATAGATCCTTTTCGCCAACCAATCTTTTAAATGACTATGTTCAAAGTTATCATTCATGGAATCATTATAGGTCTTTTTTGGTCATGTACCCCGGGCCTGCCTAATGGCCGTAAGTTGTATTGCGGGTATGAATTGTTGCCAAATGAATATGACCGTTTAAAATCAAGGATTGAATTACAGGAATCTGCTTACGAAGCAGATTCTCTTTACAATATATATGACCGGGTAAACACCTCTGTCAGGGCGGCTATGCCTGATTCAGTTGAATTCGAAGTATTCCTTTCGCTGTTGAACGAGGATGAAGTTGGCATTGATGTAATTGTTCCTGGAAACAAGAGCTATTTTGAGAAAATAGGTTGTGCTGTCATGAATTCAGGTTACAAAGGAAAGATGCCTGAACAAAGATTCCTGTGCATCTATACTTACACCAACCCCGATGGAAGTGGTGACTCGCCATTGGAAATTGCACTCAGAAGGAACAGTGATTTAGGTTCATAACATTTTGAAAAAGTACAAGGCCAATTTTTTTAAAAAGGCTATCCTGCCTGTTCCATCTTTGTTTATCGGTTATGGCCCCAGGGCTAACATTGGACTGCCAGTTGTCTTTTGGGCAAAGCATTAATTTTAAAAGTGAAATGAAAGCAGAATCACTTCATTCGGGCCTGGGTAATACCCGCATGTTTGCACGATTGTGCTCCTGCGTCATGATTGCCTGCTTTTTAAATCTGGCCCTTGCTTTGGTTATGGGTACCCTTTTAACCGGACATATTCCGGTTTATGGTATAGATCCTGAACCTTCAGTTATTGGTTACGGAGTTTTAAATGCTTTTCAAATCAACCATATTTTATTGTTGATGGCATCTATGCCAGCAGTTCCGGCCTGGATGTTACTTATGATCCATTTGTTGGCACATGGCAGGGGAACCATAGGTAAGGATAAAAATTTATGGCTTTTGACCATTGCCTGCATAACAGGTTTCTTTTATTTAAGACAAACCCGGGCTTTTGCCTGGTTAATGGACTAAGGCGCCTGATGCGAGTCTTCAAGAAAACTCCCAAAAATGTCAGCTTTATACAGGCAATTCTTCTTCCGGATCAATGTTTTCTGTTTTACCTTTAGCTATTGGAAAGATGGAACGCAATCCACTTCCCCCATTCCACAGGTAAGTAAATCGCTACTTATGACACATCACGAACTGCTCCGAAAGGTTGAATGGAAAGATCTGAGAGTCCTGACAGTAAAAGAAATGTTTATTGAGAACAACCTGACGATACCCTGGTTCCTCCTGTCTGTTTCACTTGCTTATTTTGGTTACTACTGGGCAGCCTTGCCATTTTCCGCTTTTTTCTTTCTTACCGGGCTCCGGCAGGTGCATAATGGTTTCCATAATTCACTGGGTACATCAAAATTCCTTACCTGGCTATCACTTTACCTGAACAGCATTTTAATGATGGTTTCCATACATGCGGTCAAGTTCAATCATATCCGCCATCATAAATACTGTTTATCAGATGAGGACTATGAAGGCAAGTCGGCAGGAATGACCTGGTATGGAGCCATTTTGTATGGCCCTGTGCACATGTTTCTGATCCATAAGGTAACACTGCAACTGGGCAACAAAACCTATCAGCGCAATGTGCTATTGGAGTTGTTCTCAATCGCACTCTTTGCCTTTTTAGTTGTTTATTTCCGTATAGACTTTCTCATCTATCACATCATTGTAATGGTGATCGGTGAGTTTCTCATGGCTTTCTTTGCCGTCTGGACAGTGCATCATGATACGCATGATCATCCGGAATTAGCAAGGACACAAAGAACCGGCTGGAAGAACAAAATAACATTCAGCATGTTTTATCACTTGGAGCACCATCTTTTCCCGGCAGTTCCGACAATAAAGCTTCCTGAACTGGCAAAACGGATCGACCAGGTTTTGCCTGAAATAGAAAAGAAGCAGACGTTCTGATCATATAATTCATGCTACATATAAATGTCTTCCCGGAAAGCCTGCTGGTTTGAATTATAACAGTCGGTCCATAACAAATGTGATGATTGGTGTTATTTGCATCACCATCTCTATTTAATCTCAAACTTTTATTTTAGGTGCCAGGTAAAAATCAATTTGCTTGTATGATCTGGACGATTGGGCATTCCACAAGGACCCTTGAACAATTTATTGGCCTGCTTCAATCCTTTGCGATTAAGCGGCTGGTGGACGTACGCCATTACCCGGGCTCACGGAAGTATCCTCATTTTAATAAAGGCGTACTGGACCAGTCATTATCCGGTGTACATATTCACTATAAGCACATCGAATCATTAGGTGGCAGGCGAAAAGCAAAAGAAAACTCTGGGAACACAGCCTGGCGTCATCCCGCTTTTAGAGGCTATGCTGATTATATGCAAACAGAACCTTTTCAACAGGGCATGACCCAATTGGAGCAGCTTGCATCTAAAAATCGGACAGCATATATGTGTTCGGAAGCTGTCTGGTGGCGCTGCCATCGGTCTATGATATCTGATCTTCTAAAAGTAAAGGGATGGAATGTGTACCACATCATGGACATTGGAAAAGCAAAAGAACATCCCTTTACAGCGCCGGCAAGAGTTGTCAATGGGCAGCTGACTTACGCAGAAAATGAGGCCGAAGAATAGCAGATCAATACTTTTAATGTATTTTTTCCCAGTTTATGAGGCGTATAACGCACATTTCCTTCGTAAGTAGCTTGGAATCCTTGTATAAAGCGAAGCATGTGCTTAAAAAAACAAAATGAAATTCATCTTTCTTCTGCTGCTCTCTTTATTTTATTCGATTCAATCCTTTACCCAGGATACGCCTCCTGATACTTTGAAGCAGTTGACTCATTTGAGAACTCTGAAAAGTGAATTGGTGGTAAGATCCACTCTTTTGCAAGGTAGTATGGCTAGGAGGCAGCAATTGATTGATAGCATTCAAAAAAAATAATAGACATAGAATCTGATATTGATAAAAATCCCAATGCTTTTACTTCAGAGCAAGTGGAGAGTATTAAAAAGGAATTAAAAAAGTATAAAGAGGACCTAAAAGAGTTAAATCAAAATCTTACAGAAAGTAAAATGCTGCTTGATAGTGCGAATAAAGTAATTGAAAAAATCAACGCCCAAATCAAAACATTAGAAAGCAAGGGAGCCAATTTCCCTTAAAAATAGTTCCTTCACTGATTTTTTGTTACCTTATTATCATGAAAAGAATTGCATTGTTTGTGTTACCGGCCCTGTTGATCGTGGCAGCGATCACAGCCTATAAATATCCAGTATCTGAACAAGGCCCAAGCGCCATGAATGGAGAAGACCCCTCACTGCTTGCAGTTGCTACAAAAAACAACATCAGGACAGGAGCGGATCAAACCGAAAAGTATGTTCCTTATCTCAAAGGAAAGCGGGTGGCTATTCTGGCCAATCAAACATCTATCATTGGCCGTCGCCATATGGTGGACAGTCTGCAATCGCTTGGTGTGAACATCGTGAAAGTATTTGGGCCCGAGCACGGATTCCGTGGCAATGCCAGCGCCGGTACACATGTCGCGGATGAAAAAGATCCTGCTACCGGCATACCGCTCATTTCTTTATATGGAAAAAAGAACAAGCCTTCAAAAGAGGACCTGGCCGATGTGGATATCATGATCTATGACGTTCAGGATGTGGGCGTGCGCTTTTATACCAATATCAATGCGCTGTCGAGATTGATGGAAGTTTGCGCGGAAAATAAAAAGGAACTGATGATCCTGGACCGGCCCAATCCAAATGCTTACTTGGTTGACGGGCCGATCCTTGATATGAAACACAAATCAGGCATCGGCATGTTTCCTATTCCGATGTCGCATGGATTGACCGTTGCGGAATTTGCCAAAATGGCCAATGGTGAAGGCTTTCTCACCAACAAAGTAAAGTGCCCGCTGAAGATCATACCTGTTGCTAATTATAAGCACAGCATGTATTATACATTACCGGTGAAGCCATCGCCTAACCTGAATACGCAACAGGCCATCATGCTGTATCCTTCTACCTGCATGTTTGAAGCAACTTATCTGAATCATGGCCGCGGCACTCAATTTCCATTTACGGTATTGGGCGCACCTTACCTAAAAGGGATCTATGAATTTTCCTATACGCCTACAAGTATCAAAGGCATGGCGGAAACACCCTTGTTCATGGACCAGGTTTGCTATGGACTGGATTTACGGAATTATGATATCAACCTTTTACTGAAAAGAAAAAAGATCAACCTGGATTGGATCATGGAGCTCTATAAAGCTTCCCCGCAAAAAGAAAAGTTCTTCGATTCAAAGTTGAGCAGGGAAATGAATACGATCGAAGTGCAGATCGGCACTTCTGATTTCCGGAAGCAGATCATTGCAGGTGTGTCTGAAGCAGCCATCCGCAAAAGCTGGGAGCCTGGCCTGAGCAACTACAAAAAAATGCGTAAAAAATACCTGATCTACGCCGATTAGAGTACCACCTTATCTTTTTAATACATTTTGCCTGCCGGAATTTGGCATGAATCAACCCTAATTCTTGTTGACGTTGATAAACATAAAAGCGGGGGTAATAGCACTCTCGCTCTGTTACTCAGCTTTCTTTCTATTTCTACGTTGTTAATCTTCTTCTGCGGAAATCCAGGAAGGCAAGCAGCAGGAACAACGTTGCATAGCCAATTGAGGTCAAAGCTATCTGTGACATCTTAGATTGGAAATCTGCAATGAATGGCAAGGTTTGGAAACTGTAAGGAAAAAAGTTTACCAGGTCAGACTTGAATTCAAAACTCAACATCATTCCAGTGAACCAAAGCGCGAAGCCTACGGCAGTAGGAACAATAAAATTTCGGAACCTCAGGCCAAGCCAAAATTGAAATGCGCAAACCGCAAGCATCGTAACATAGGTATTTGCAGTTCGAATTAGCAATCCTGCAGCGTCAAAAGGCTGGTTAAGCAGGTGGAGTGTTGGATGGGCAAAATGCGTCACCACGATCACCATCAGCATGAACAGGAGGCTTGCAAGAAGAAAAACAATGATGAGCAGGTTGATGGTAAGAAATTTTGCAAGGAACACGTTCCATTTTGTTTGAGGCGAAGCAAAGACCTGCTTCCAAGTATTATTCCGGTACTCGATCTGCGGCAGCAGGGTACACACCAGGATCACAAATACCGGAAAGAAGAGGAGTCCATTTCTCTCCAAGCCAACCGCAAACATGGAGTTCAGGGAATCATTGCGGATGGCTTCGATATCTGAGCCGCCTGTAAGTAAGTTAAGCAGGAAAATGATAGGTACTGGTAAGGCACCGAAAAGTGCGAAATAGAAAGATGCGGTTCTTTTCGTCTTAAGCATTTCTGAGCGAAGCGTGGTAATCAGGTTCATAAATGGACGGATATAAATTCAATTAGTTTTTGTAATTCGGTTTTAATTGGCATGCACTTGATATGAAATAACAGTGTTACTGATGCTGCGGTCTAAGTTATCAGCGTAAAGACTTCAAGCGGTGTCCAATTCAACAACAAACTAATCGTCAAGCACTATATGCAACCTGTTTTTCTCCTGGACGGCCAAAAACCGGGATTGCTGGTAAGGCAATGATCCTTACACATTGAAGCAATTTATTTTCTCTGCCGCTCTCGCTCTCTTTCTCGCTCCGTCTTCTGCTGTCGCTCTTGTATTCCTTGCTCTGCCTTGAGTGTTATTCTCCACAAAACAAAACAGTGCGAAAAGTAATTGCTGAAGAGGCTGCTCCTCGCCATTACTTTCCCGCACTGCTTAGCTACTTTGAATATGAAGCTAATTAGTTCTTGTTATCATCGTCATCAACGGCGTCTTTCACTTTAGAGCCTACTTTTTTGCCAGCATTACCTATTGCTTTACCTGCATCTTTTGCACCTTCCTTGGTAGCATCCCAGGCATTTTCAATGGCATTGCCAGCCCTGTCGAAGAAGTTGCCGGTCTTTGTTACCACTTCACTTTCTTTCAGCTGGACCGTTTTTCCATTTCTTGTAACCTTTCCGCTGCGGTATACCACAACATCGTTATCAAGCTTTACATCGTTATCTGATGCAACCCACTGTCCACCACGGTATACCATTACTTTGTTACCGCGATAGGTTACATCTCCTTCTGCCGGAGTATAGGCCGTAGCAGTAGTGCCTGTGTTTGCATTGGTGCCGGTTGTGGTATTCGTACCCGTATCGGTAGTATTACCAAGTGCATTGGAAGTATCCGTGTTCGTTCCAGAAACTGTTGTGCTGTCTAGGGATGAGCCCGATTCCGATTGGTTGTCGCAGGCAATCAGAGAACCTGCAATCAGAGCCGAAAAGATCATTTTTTTCATACTTATAATTTTTTGTTTAGTGCCTGTAGCGGATGAGCTGTATTATTTCAACTACAGACACGGTAATGCAGAGGCTTATTAAAATACTATGCCAAAAGAATAGAGCGAGGAATACAGAAGGAGAAAGAGAAAGAGGAATACAAAAGCTAAGTTTAGAGTGGAGCGAGGGCTCACTTTATAAAAATAAAAAGCGGAGGAAGATTGCTTTCGCTCTCTTTCTCCGCTCTCTTTCTGTTTCTCGTTCTATTTCTTTATTGCTTTACGATTGGTTGTGTTTCTGTCCAGTCTCCCATAGTTACTTTGATCACATAATTCCCAGCGGGGAGTGTACCAAGCGTCAGGTAAAACTGTACGGGACCTGCATCATTTTTGGTCAGGGAGAATTGTTTTTGAACAGTTCCCTGGGGGTCAAGAACCTGAACAGATACAGCACCTGTGCGGTCATTTGTGATGCCCAACTGGAAGCGGTCTGTGATCGGGTTTGGATAAATATTCAGTGCGCCCGATTCAACGATCTCCGCGTCACCTGCAACTCTTGTTGCTACAGTTGCAGCGCTGCTGATCTCCCACCAGTTCATATTCCAGTTGTTGGTAGCTGCATGGATCCTTAATGTCTGCTGTCCTGCGGGAAGTGTAACGTTGGCCGTAATGGTCTGCCAGGTCTGGTAGCCACCAGTGTTAGGGATGGTTACGGTTGACAGCACAGTTCCTGAGCTGTTCCTGACTTCCAGTCTGCCTCCTGATGGTGTAGCGATCCTAAAATTCACTGCATAGGTACCAGCTGTTGTAATGTTGACAGGATAATCCATCCAGTCACCGGCATCAATATAACCTATGTTCTGACCGCCACCAGCATCGGATGTGCCTTCTGCCTGGATGCCATATTGTGCACTGAATGCTTCGGCTTCCAGCTTTATCGAAGTTGTTGTATTTGTTGTTGGAGTAGTAGTTGTACCACCTCCTGCAAGCTCAAACCAGTTGATATTGAAATTGACAGCAGTAGCGGAAAACAGGCGAAGCGTCTGTTGCCCTGCATTTAGGGTGACCGTACCCGTTGCCGTCTGCCATGTTTGCCAGCCGCCAGAGTTGGGAAGTGAAACAGTACCGATCACTGTGCCATCCGCTTTTTTAAGTTGTATCTGGCCGCCTGTTGAAGTAGAAGCGATCCTTACCGAAATGGTATAAGTTCCGGAGGTAGCTGGATTAATGGTATAGTCCATCCAATCTCCATTGTCAATATAACCTACATTCTGACCGCCGCCTGCATCTGCCGTGGTTTCTTTCTGTGTACCGTATTGATTAATGTAGGACTCTGCTTCTATGCGTAATGAAGTAGAAGGAGAAGTAGGTGTAGGCGTAGTGACAGTGGTACCACCTGCAACAACCTCAAACCAGTTGATGTTCCAGTTGCCATTGCCTGAGTAGATCCTTATGGATTGGCTGCCTGCAGTTAATTGAATAGTGGTGGAGATGGTCTGCCATGATTGCCATCCGCCGGTTGCAGGAATAGCAGCAGTGCCCAAAGTGGTGCCGTCTAATTTCTTAACCTGGATCTGACCGCCGGTATTTTGCGTGGCTACACGGAAGTTCACCGTGTAAGTACCGTTTACGGTAGGAGCGATGGTATATTCCATCCAGTCACCTGCATCAATATAACCAACGTTCTGTCCTCCACCGGCATCGGAAGTTGTTTCATTCTGCGTGCCATATTGCGCTGTATAGTTCTCTGCTTCGATCCTTGATGTAGTTACTGGTGCACTAGGTACTGTTGTTGTTCCACCCTGTACGATCTCCAGCCAGTTAATGTTCCAGTTACCATTTCCTGAATAGATGCGGATGGCCTGGTTGCCCGCTGTGAGATTCACTGTAGTAGTGATCGTCTGCCAGGACTGCCATCCACCTGTTGCCGGGATGGATACCGTGCCTAAGGTGGTGCCATCTGCTTTTTTAATTTGTACCTGGCCTCCGGAATTCTGTGTGGCGATGCGCAGGTTGATGGTATAGGTACCTGTCGCGGCAGGATTGATATTATATTCCATCCAGTCGCCGGCATCAATATATCCGACATTCTGTCCACCACCGGCATCGGAAGTTGTTTCAACCTGTGTTCCGTATTGGTTGACGAAACTTTCTGCTTCAATACGTCCTGTTGCTACGGGGGCAGCATTTACTGTCACCTGGACGGTATCTTTTCCTATGGCACCGATGTTGTCTGAAACCTTCAGCTCAAATAAGTAGACACCCTGTACCAGATCAGATGCCAATGTTGATGCTTGCATTGGGGAGAGCAGGTTGCCTCCGGATGGTCCTGAAATTTTGGACCATGCATAGGACATGATATTTCCATCCGCATCAATGCCGCTACCGGTCAGCGTTGCGGAATTCACTGGAAGCGTGATTGCCTGGTCTGTTCCGGCTTTTGAAACGGGAACCTGGTTGCCTGAAGTTGCAATACCTCCGCCGTCTGTAAAGAAGCTGGGCGAGCCGGTAAGGGCAATAACTGTTTTTGGAATGGTTACAGATGAATTGGTATAAGCAAAGTCCCATTCTCTTTTTACCACATTAGCCCCTGCTATAACGGTAGCAGGAAAACTGTAGGTAGCAGTCGCCGATTCATTCAGATCAAGGATTGTTTTTGCCCAAAGCACATAGGTGTAAGTTCCATCTGTGCCGCGGAATGCAGCACCTTCTACCGTTGAGGGAAGTGCCAGTGCAGCGGTCCTGCCTGCATCATAAGTTTTGCCATACAAAAAGTCTGTAGTGGTCTTAAAAGCTTTCCCCTGGTCAGTTGGTGTTTGGTTGTATGGAGAAGTGTTGGCAAGGTTAAAATACATGCCCATGCGGTCATGCTGGTTGTTTGCATCACCGCCATCACTCAGGTTGAACCAGTAAGCCTGGCGTACGCCATTTTTCTGTGCCAGCACAGATGCTTTGATCGCATAGTTTCTTTGTCCTTCATTGGAACCCCAGGTATCACCCTGCATAAAACGGGATAGGCCGGTTTCTGTGGCAATAAATTGCTTTCTTGGATATTGAGCTCCATTGTATCCATAATTCATGGCAAGGTTGTCCATTGAATTCCTGGTTGCTATAAAAGCAGCAGCGGCTTTGTCTGAATTGCGGTTGCCTGTTCTGACATCATACATCGGATAGCTGTGGTAGCTGATCACATCGAAATAGGCGCCACCCTTTAGTGGGTAAGTGCTATTTACAGTGCCATCTGTTGGATTGTCTGTATTTCTCATGACCGCGTCAAGGAAGCTTACGTAGCCAAGTCCACCCACGCAGACAAAATCATCGGGCTGCAGGCGCTTGACCACTTCCCAGGAAATACGCATCATGCGTACGTAATGAAAGATCGGTGCGCGAAAATTAGGCATGTCTTCCGGGGTTGGATTGCGGTTCATCCATGTACCATCCCATCCGGAAGCCGTGTAGGTGAAGTCAGGTTCATTCATCACTTCCCAGAACTTAACGTACTGACCATATGTCCTTACTACATCGTACAGGTACTTGGCGTAATAGTTATTAGGATTAATCTGCGTTTGACCGGCATCCAGCCAGATCGGCTCATAAAGGTTCCGAAAGGTTTTGGATTGTTCCGGGCTTCCAGGGTAAGTTGCGGGATCCCTGTGTGCTGCGGAAGGATTTCCTACAAACGCGGTATGGTCACCTGCACCCAGTGTTGCAAAAGCCCTGAACTTAGGAAGTTCCACCTCAACGCCCCAGCTGCTCAGGAAATCATCATACAAAGGGATCCTGTAGCTTCTCAGCCCCGCGCCTTTTACGCTGGCATTACCTGCAGCTACCGTTGCGGTTTGTTCGGACGTCCATCCGGCCGAATAGCCCATATTAACGCCATATCTGTAAATACCGGTATAGTTCACCTGTGAAGCGAAGCTGTTGGCGGTAGGTATCTGTGCCTGGACCGAGCCCAGGGAAAGTGATACTGCTACAGCAATGAATACGAGCTTCAATATCTGGTTACGCATGATGATGATTTTAAGTGGTTCTTCTGATGTTGGTCAGGAATTTAATTGGATATGTTTATTTAAGCAGATCAGCTGCCTGTTCATAGCTCAGGTTGAGCAAATCCATTCTTGTTTTTCCGCCTGCCTGCAAAGCGGAAAGCTTTTCAGGGGTAATGATAAAATAGGAGAAGCCTGATTTTGACAAATTGGACCCGTCGTTGTTTTCGCTGTTAATAAGAAGCGCTCCTGTTGAAACCTGGTAATTCCATGAAACCGTTCCATCCTGGAGTGGAAGTGCCTTTATGCTACTGCCATCTTTTTTATAAACCAGTATCATGCCTGCTTTAGCTACAGAATAAGTGATCGAGGTATCAGACACCCGGTTAAAAAAAGTCGTTGTGTTTTCACTTTGTTTGCTGGACCAATTAGTCAGTGAAATCCATTTAACGTCCGTAGCAGTGGGGATAGAGATTTCAGTTGGAACCTCTGCAGCAAAATCGTTTTTTCTGCAGGATGAAGCGAGCACAATCATGCCGGAAAAAAGCACGGTAAGCTTTAAATATTTCATTGATTTCTATGGTTTTTGGGGGATGACCCCTATTGGCAAATAACCAGCCATACTAAGGTTATTTAAAGGCTTTATGATATGTTTAGCAGCTTGGTTAAAGAGGTGTTAGGAGGACATTCTTCCAGTTCAAAAACCAGCCTCTAAATGAACTGAACAAAAAAATTTTAAGTGAAATTAGTGGAACAAAGCAGGCTCAGGCAGTAAGGAAATTTCCCAAATTATTTTAACCGCAAAGAGCGCAAAGAATTACGCAAAGAAGCGCGAAGAATACAACTTCCTTTGCATTTCCCTTTGCGACTTTTGCGCACTTTGCGGTTAATGTATCTAAAGCATTGCGAAATTAAGATCGATAAAACAGCTATTGCCGCACAAACGTTCCTAATGCCGGTGGTCACTTCTTTAGAGGCATTTTCAAAAATATATAGGTTCATCATAACAACGTACGTTTTTTATCGTACCTTGGTTTTATGAAAGGATCGAAAAAGGACAGGCAGCCCAAATTGGTGCCCACAAAAAGCGAGATGGATGTCCTGCAGGTCTTATGGACACATGGACCTTCTACCGTTCGTTTTGTGCATGATCTGCTCAATACGCAAAAAGAGACGGTCCAGTATACATCTACCCTGAAGCTGATGCAGGTGATGGCCGAAAAGAAAATGCTTGCACGTGATGAATCCGGCATGAAGCATATCTATAAACCGCTGCTGAAAGAAGAAAAGACAAAGGGTTTCATGCTGGGACGTTTCCTGGACACCATGTACAATGGATCGGTAAGCAACCTTGTAATGGCGCTGCTCGAGAATGAAAAGACATCAGACAAAGAACTCCAGTTGCTGAAAGAACTGGCGAAAAAATTATCGAAAGAAAAGTAATTTAAATCGGTACACATGGGCTCTATCTTATACAAAAACCTGTTGCCAGCTTTGAGCTGGACCTTGATCCACTCACTGTGGCAGGGACTGTTGCTGACTGTGCTGGCAGGCCTTGTTGTCTTGGGAACAAAACGTTCGCCGGCTGCTTTACGTTATAACCTTCTTTGCATCCTTTTCTTTCTTTTCCTCGGCGGTGTTGCTTATACCTTCTTTTTGGAATGGAACAACGTCAGAGGTCAACAAGGTTCAGAAAATAAGACTGCTTTTCATCCGGAACTTCTATTTGATCTTTCACTACTTGGACAATGGAAGGATAAAGCCATCCTGTTTGTGAACATGCATGCACACTGGATCATGATGTCATGGCTGATGATTTTCCTGTTTAAATCCGGCAGGATGATCATGGACCTGCTTTACATCCGGCGCCTTCGTTTCAATAAGATGCCGGTTACTGAAAGTTATTGGACTGACAGGATTCAAATGCTGGCGCGAGAGCTGGGTATCCGTAGAAACGTCTCACTGGTAACATCAGTGCTTGTAAAAGTCCCGGTGGTGATCGGGCATTTCAAACCAATCATACTGGTACCCATTGGCGTCTTATCCCATTTGCCGCCGGGTGAGGTGGAAGCTGTATTACTCCACGAGCTGGCACATATCCGCCGTAACGATTACGTAGTTAATTTTATTCAACGCCTGAGTGAACTGATCTTTTTCTTCAACCCGGGCCTACTATGGGTTTCTTCCCTGTTGCGTGTAGAAAGAGAGAACTGTTGTGATGACATGGCCATCTCCCGCACGCAAAACAAGGTTCAGTTTGTAGAAGCACTGATCCGGTGTAAAGAACTTGCGGTCCATAGGCCGGGTTACGCCCTTGGCTTTTTTGCAAAAAGCAATTTATTGCTGCAAAGGATCACACGCATAGCATATAACAACAACAAAGCCCTTTCATCTTTTGAAGCGGGGTTTTTTATCCTGAACCTGGTGGCCCTTGTCGTTTTGCTTTCTGGTATGGGCAATGCAAATGTACCGGCGCCCGCAACACGGTCAGTTGTTGCAGTGCAGACTAAATCATCACCTGCTTTACCTGCTAGCGCTGACAGTGAATTGATCCTTGATCAAAAAGCGAGTGAATTGGATCATAAAGAAAAACAAGCCCGGTCTGTGCGTCCATCTCCAATGCGTCAGCCAGTGCAAAAAGTAGAATCATTTGTTGATGTCAGGAAGGGGGAAGCAACGGTAGTACCTTCTGAAAGCAGTTTAGATCCGGGTCCGCTTAGAATAATTCTTTCAAATGAAAATTCTTATGATGAGAGCGACCTGGCAATGAGGGAGGAAATGGAGGCGCAGCGGATGCAGGCCGACAGGGATCGGATGCAAATGGAAAAACAAAGGGCTCAGGCTGCACTGGACCGTGAACAGGCAGCCCTTGACAGGATTCAGGCTGCGAAAGATCGCCAGCAGGCCCAAAAAGATTGGGAGCAGGCACGCCGGGACCGGCAACAGGTTATTCGTGACCGGCAGGGATATGGCCTGCAGTAACATTGTTGAGAAAGACATGTAATGAACCCTGATGTTTGTGTTATTTCGAAAATTAGCTGATATAAAGCTTCATCGCCGTGCATTGATCATTTAGATTTTAAAAAAATCAACGGGAAATTCAGGATGCGCACCTGTTATTCCTTTGGTCATCATAGGGCAATAGCCTAAGAGCCATCTATTGTGTTGGCCGTTGGCTCCTGCCTATTCTTCAAAACAAAAAAATAAAAAAATGAAAAGTAAATTCTTATTGACAGCATTGCTGTTTACATCCGCCCTTTGCATGAACAGTGTACAGGCGCAACAGAAAGATGAAACCCGGAAATCAGAAAACCGCAGCTTGCTCAGTGTCTATACTGACAAGTCTGACGGGTCAGGTGAAACAATCATTCAATATATGGAAGACGGGAAGCGCTACAAGATCCGTCTGATGGATTCAAAGATCACGGAGCTGTTCGTGGATGGAAAGGAAGTAGCAAAAGAAGACTTTGGGAAATACGAACCAATGGTAAATAAGATCCTGGTGCAGATTGAAAAAGACAGGGAGCAGGCCGCAAAAGACCGTGCACAGGCTGAACTTGACCGTGAGCAGGCGAACAAAGACAGGGCACAGGCCGAGATCCATCGCCAGCAGGCTGATAAAGACCGCGCCCAGGCGAATATAGACAGGGAAAAATCCGAAAAGGCCCGTGGACAAATGAAACTGGATCGCGAGCAGGCGGATAAAGACCGTGCACAAATGGTGCGCGACCGTGAGCAGTCAGAAAAGGACAGGGAACAGGCTAAGCATGACCGTGAGATGGCAGCAATAGACCGTGCACATGCTGAAGAAGAGCGCAAGCTTCTGGATGCCATGATTGATGAACTGGTAAAAGATAAGCTGGTAGAAAGCCGTGATGCGTTAACCTCACTGGAGCTGGATGAAACGGGGCTTTACATTAATCGCAAAGAGCAGTCCGAAAGCCTGCATCAACGTTACAGTCAGAAATACCTGAAAGGAAAGAACAGTTTCTACTATCGAAAATCCGGAAACAACCGCCAGATCTCTGTGGAGTGATAAGGGTAAGGCCCTTGTGTGGGCAATTGTATTTACAAATTCTAATGAATTACAGCTTACCAAGTGTATAATGAAATTCTTCAATTCAGGGCTTTGTAAAAAAGGGCGATGTTTAATCGCCCTTTTTTATTGGAATAGGTCTCAAGTCTGAATATGATGATGTAAAAATCAGAAGCTATGTAGGTGGGACTATTTAACTTTTGTAAGATTTTGTCTGCTTTACAGGCTTGATTTTTCTCGACGCTAAAGAAGCCATTCTAAACATTGATCCTGGCGAAATAAAGGTATTTATGTTCTTTTCTTTTATAAGCATTACTACCAAGACGAACCTCGAAGACAAGAATTAATATTGGGCTATAACAAACATAAAAAATACAAGTCATCAATTCCTAAAAATCTAAGAACAAAAAAAGTAATCGTGCATCAGATAGTTTAGAAGCCAAATGGAACTTTTCATTTTGGCTGCAGAATGAAATTATAACATTTGGTGGTGAAAAAGATGATTCACTAACCAAGTGGTTCAAGAATTCACCCTATTATTATTCAGATAAATTATTTGATAAAGATGTAGACAAATGGATAGAGTTAAGCGCTAAGCTACAAGATGAATTCATTAAAATTTAAATTGAAGTGGTGAAAATGCTTCATGCACAAGGAATAATTATCCAAAAGTTTAGCCGTGAGATCCCAATTATTATTCATGAGTTGGAATACTATGATAAGGTAATTGAATGGAATAAAAGAGCGAATCCGTTAAACTTAGTGGCTGATTTCGAAAAGTGGATAGTGGACATGTGATCATTACAGCCACTAACAATTTTGTTTATAAAGACGGCCGGAGGTTAAGCTTTCAACTATTAATCACTACTTTGCTTTTATGGTTAAATGAAACGAACAGTTTCAATCGAAAAAATTAAATTAAACATTTAACGTTAGCGTCAATCAGATGATATCTTATCACCTTCCGGTAATAGTCTTAGTTGCATTATTTACCATCTTAACAGGATGTTTTAATCGCGAGAAAAATGTCAGGATTACTCCCTTTTCAAGAAGTACCATTGATTCTGTTACGATAAGGAAGTTTCAACCAAAAAGCGATAGTGTAGTTTATCTTACCAGAAGACTTGACGACAGGCAAGTAAATGACCTTGTATATCAAATTAATAATGCAACCTCGGAAAGAATGACCAAATCTGGTGTAGATCTCGTCATAGCTGTGTATACAAATGACAACAAAATGAGAGAGATTTATACTTTTTCAAACAACTTTAAATTGAAAAAGGAGCATGGAGACTGGGCTTTCTCCATTAAAGAATTAAACTTTTTTGAAGAGCTTGTTAAAAACCAATAACAATGCACTATATGCTGCAACAGGATGTTTATAATTTCGCTGGGAACGGAATAGGTTTCTTTAGACCTTGATTTCCAGATTAAGTCTTTAACCAGTTGCCTTTACTTCCATTGTGGAGACTTGACAAATACCTGAATTTTCAAGCAATCTGATTTGATTGCTGTAACCACTTTAACAAAAGGTATAAGTTTTTCGATTTAGTATTGGTTCTAAACCAGAACCCATGCGTAACCTTTTTTACTATTCATTTAGTCTTTCATTGCTTTGTGCATTTTCTGCCTGTCAGAAAGAAGCAACCCTTGGTTCAACTAATCAGTATCTTAGAAAAACAACTTCAAGGGATGGCGACTCTCTTAATCATACGACCTATACTTATGACAGTCAAAATCGTCTTGTATCCATTTCCCGCTCTTTTAACCAAGGGCAGGGAGAGCAGTACCGCATCAATATTACTTACGATGCACAAGGAAGGATGGTGAGTTCAAACCAGACCGGAAACGGCATCGATTCCTTTCAATATGACAATCAAAACAGGATTGTCCAAAAGCTTCACATAACACCTTCGTCCACTACCTACCCCGGAAGGAGCACCTATTCCTACGACACAAAGGGACGACTTATCGCCGATACCCTGCACAGCTACTGGGCAAATGAAATATTCGAATATACAACCTACACCTATGATCAAAATGACAACGTTATCGAAATTCAGGTGTTTCGAAACAACGCAGGCGTTTATTATGTAGAAAGAAAAGTAACGCTCCAATTTGACACTAAGACGAACCCATATTACTCTTTAGGGTCTGTGCTGTATTTTACCTCCACTGACACAAACGGAATAGAATACCTTTTATCAAAGAACAACAGCATCAGGAAAACCTTTCCCAATGGTGATATCATATCGTATAATTATATTTATACGGGTGCTCTGCCAGTGAAGGCTACTACAACCGATAGTTCTGACCCAGGTTGGATATCCACTGACGAATTTTATTATTGATTGATGTACGGAGTATGCGTGTGGATGTACTGCAATGCATGTGAAGAAGCATTGAACGTTTTTCAATTGCTATAACTTAATAAACTCTTCAACATTAGCCACCATTAAGCCCTAAGAGCAAATGAGTATGCGAACTATAATTGCACTAATACTAATCGTTTTTCTGCCATTGATAAGTCAGGGGCAAAATGAGATGACAATTTCAAGGGTAGGCAAAGAAGTCTCCAGGCTGTGGAAGTTGGACTCAAATTCTTGTAAAGGAGATCGGTCAAAGCTTGCCGGACTTTTCTTAAACGCCCAGCCAGACTCAATTACTAAAAAGTTTCTGTTCTCAATACTTGGTAAGCCAAACCTAATTCAGAAGTATCACGTCGGCTATCCCGAAAATAAAAATTATGTTGAATACATCTACTACATATATATGGATAATTGTCCTAAAATCAAAGTAGAAGGCGCCGCTATTGGTTTTGTGTTTGACGAGTCTGAAACTTATTTTAAAGGAATAGAGAACCATGAATACTGTGGGTGAAAATGAGCCTAACTTAGGCTTGCCAAGAAACAGGCTGCCTTAGCAACAAATGTGGCACAGCGTTTATTGTTCAATTTTAATATTTATCTTCAACACTATTACATTTACAATCTGCTGTTCAGAGCAGCCTAACAGTAAATTCCGGCACCGAGGAAAGCTGATAGAATTTGTGCCAAATCATTCCTCTGACTTCCAACATCTATGAATAAGCCAATGGTTCTTCATTCACTGATATATTATTAAGCGATGAAGCTTTTGGTTTGCGTCCTTTTGCTCCTACTGCTGACTTCCTGTGGTTACCGCACGGTGCCGGTTTATTTCTCTGCTGATGCTTCTGTTTTCACTGACACCCTCAGTCCCGTGCAAAGAGTGACCTTCCAGAAGGTAATGGCCCTGGGGTATCCCTGTCTCGATGTAGTTGAGTTGCAGCCGGGAAAGGAAGTGCAGGCATCTATTGACAGACCAACTATTTTTCAAAAGGAGTACCGGTCGTTTTTGGTGTATCCTAAAGACCATATTTTTATTACAGCCAGTGCATCCAATGATTTTATTCCAACCTTCTCAACCCTGAATAAAAACGAAGTGCGGGACCGGGAGCTATCAGTTATTAAAACATTTGAAAATCTGGAGAAACTTCCTGTAGTTCCCATCCTGGCTGATTATGATTATGCCTCCATAATGAATATGGAAAAAGCATTAAAGAGCAGGATTGCTCCTGCAGAAAGGAAATCCCAGGCCCTTTTTGATTCTCTTTGCAATGCATACGGGGTAAGCCAGAAGTTCAGAAAGCTGACAAAAGACTTTGTTCGGAACCGGTATGATGACGCGATCCTTGGGGTCTATGCTGTCTACAGGGATACGTTACAGGCTCGGGGGGACTATTGGCCGAAACTAAGGGCTTTGCTACCCCAGGTAAATGGATTGACAAAACTGAGCCAGTTCAATGCGAATGTGGCAGAATATACGAACAGTCTGTACACTTACCTGTTTCCTTTCAACGGCATCCGTAATATGGTTGGCCGAGGCCAGTTTGAGGCGTGCTTTGACAGTATCTCGGTCACTTTCAATGGACCGGCCAGGGATTACCTGCTTAGCCGCCTGATGTACCAGGCCTTTGTACAAGGATATCCTATCCCTGCCAGCTATCGAAAACAGTACCGCCGTTATTCCATGAACAAGGATTACCGAAAGATCCTTGCCTGGGCAGGACGGGTCAAAAAACCTATTCACAAGGATAGTCCAATTCTTCCCAATGACCTGCTGATGGTCGATGGAAAAACGGCACTCAAACTGGAGGATGTGTTAGCACAGCACAAGGGTAAATATGTGCTGGTAGACCTCTGGGCCAGCTGGTGTGTACCATGCCTGGAGGAGATGCCTGCCTGGCGGGACTTGCAAAAAAAATACCCAACCGATAAAGTAGTCTTTCTGAGCATTTCTCTTGACAGCAGTGTTCCTGCCTGGCAAAGCCGCATTTCCCAATTACAAGGTGATAGCCTGAACAATTATTTACTTGTACACAAGGACAACGCAGGCCTGGTAAGGCAACTTCAGATAAACGCTATTCCCCGTTACCTGCTTTATGACAAATCAGGCAACATCATACATCACGATGCACCTGCACCGAGAGATCCGGAGCTGGAAAAATTATTGAATCAACATCTTTTAAAGTAATAAAGTAAAGGTTCGAAGAAACTGTATGTCTCTTGAACTTCGCTTTTACGCCGTTGTTGGTGTTTTTCACCAACAACCGGAGCTAAGGACTCTGCTGCATGAAACTTATTTAAACGCAAAGAACGCGAAGTACTTCAAAGCGTCGCAAAGTAATGACCGTCCTGCTTGTGTCCTCAGAAGCCACTCTTAAATCTGATTATCTTTGCGCTCCATTGCCGTTTAATGCCTTTCTACGCAAATGCAAGCAGTAAGAAAAGACTGTACTAAAGAGTGTTTTGGAATTGGCACATCACAAGTTTGACAAATAGCGGCCATGTGCTAAATTCAACTACAAAATATTTTACAACGGAAGTAGCCAAACTGCTGAAAAGCAGGGTCGGCTATTTCGCCAGGCTGCTTAATTAACCTCAACTCACTGATGAAAGCACTTTATTCAATAACCATCTTGGTTCTTTTACTTTCGAGCTGTAACGTAGATGAAAAGAAAAAGGCTCCTTCACGTACTATTGGATCGGAAAAGGATTACAAAGAAAAAGCAAGGAACCAGGACACAACATTTTATGTGTTCCTTGAACATTTTAACAATGACACTTCATTTCAATTGAACCGTATAGATTTTCCTTTGTGTGGTAAAGTCGTGAATTTGGACAGTGAAGGACCTGAAACTTTTGACGATACAATCTATGTGAACGAATATTGGATAAAAGACTTCACCTATGATGAAAAGCAGCCTGATAAATTTGATTTTACCAGGGAAATTCAGGTTCAGGGAGATGAAGCAACAATTGAGGTAAGTGGAAAAGAAACTGGCTTATCAGTAACATATACTTTTCGAAAAACTAAAGGAAAATGGATGTTGGTTTGGTTTGAAGATTATTCAACTTAGACAAAAGTCTGGTCCTGCACAGGGTTGTCGGGCAATACCTGGAGAAACAAAATGGCAGGAATTGGCAAAAGCGCTTCAACCTGGAAATGGATTCTCTTCGGAAAACAGGCCTGGCAAAAGATTCTTTAGCCAATGGCAGGTAACATGGCTAAACGTTTTGGATCCGATCTTTCGTAATCATCTAATAATTTACATTCGACCGGGGGTAACCCTAATTCATCTAATCAAAACCCTGCAATGAAAGGAACTACTACTTTAATATTATTTATAAGCTTTTTTTTGAGTTGTAAAAACTTAGGCCCTAAGGTGACAGGTGCAAACGACCGTGCGAAATTTGCAATTGACAGCGCGGATAAAGACCTTGCTGCTCAGGATAGTTTGATTACCCTTCTTCGAACAATGAATTCATATTCATTAGACTGCAGCGCTGATGTTTACTGGAAAATAATCAAAAGAGGAAAACCTTTAATCCCATTTCTCATTGAGAGCCTGACAGACACCACGATGACGAGCGTCTACAATAATTGTAAACGTGGCAAGCTTAACGTTGGAGAGGTTTGCCATTTTGCACTGGAAGAAATAGCCGAATTTCCTGCCTTTGTCGTTACGCATATTAAATTTGACCTTTTTGAAGAAGATGGCTGTTGGAATTTTTATGAATACCTCTTTGACAACAGAAATAAAAAAGCCTACCGGGATTTGGTGCGTGACTTCTATTCAAAGAACAAGTTTGTTTACAGCAAATTCCATAAAAAAGAATTGAAGGCTTGCCACAAGCAATATGGCATTGAAGGGAAATACAGATGGAAAGAATAGAGCCTGCTGGCAAAGTGAAAAGCAAACCTTTCATCTGCCTATGATCCAAAAGCACTATGGCCTTATATTAAATTTGGAGAAGTTTGGAGCGATATAGTCATTTTTTTCTATCTCATATGCATCATATTAATTTCGCAATCGGGATCTGTTGCATAATTTGAGGACTGAGAGCTATAAAAATAATAGAGATAAAAAAAGAATAGCAATGACAACCAGCTTCCTTTAGTTAGTTCTTTCAATCAGCTTATAACCATATCCCCTGATGGTCAAAATTTCTACGGACTTATCGCTATCAAGGTAGTTGCGTAACCTGTTGATGTAAACATTCATGGTTTTATTGTTGAACACATTGTCGCTGCCCCACAGTTCCACCAAAAGCGCCTGCCGGTCAACAACAGTTGATTTGGCCTCGCAGAGTTTTTTGAGCAATTCCACTTCTTTATAGGAAAGCTGGAACCGGCTGGCACCATTTGCCAGTTCATGCGTAGCGGCGTTCAGGGTGAAGTTACCCAGCTTGTACATGTTATGGGCGGCAGGCGATGCATTTCCTGAAACCCGGGCAAAGGACCTGATCCTCGCAATTAATTCTTCCATCACGAATGGCTTCCTGATAAAGTCATTGCAACCAAGATCAAAAGCTTTAACAAGGTCATCGGTAAGTGGCTTTGCCGTCAGCATGATAACAGGTACATCCTTATTGACCGCCCTGATTTGCTTTACCGCACTGAACCCGTCACTTCCTGGCATCATGATATCAATGATCACGATCCTGGGATCCAGTGAACTGAACATCCTGTAGCCATCATCACCATTGAGCGCATAGGTGACATCAAAGCCATACAGTGAAAGTGTATCTTTCAAGATCTGGCAAAGCTCAACCTGGTCTTCTATCAACAGGATCGGTATCATGTGGCTTTAGGTAGCGTTATAATAAATTCAGTTCCTGACTGCAATTTCGAATGTACCGCGATGTTGCCAAAATGTTTCCTGACAATGCTGCTTACATAGTATAAGCCAAGTCCGAATCCTTTGATGGACTGGGCATCACCCTGCGGGACCCGAAAGAACTTTTCAAATATGTTTTTAATGAATTGCGGCGGTATGCCCATCCCATTGTCACGGATCTTAATGGTACTGTCACGGCTATTTTCAACAATATCAATACTAATGTTCACAGATCCATTGGAATACTTGATGGCATTATCTATAATGTTATGAAAGGCAGTTTGCAGGTGGAGCCGGTCACCCTGTATGAAAACAGGCCCTTCACCTGTTAAATGGAAGTTGACGGACTTTGACTGAAGAACCGAGTGGCTTAAAATCAGTTCTTGGAAAAGGGCATGCAGGTCTATTTTTTCTTTTTTCAGGGTAAAGTCTGAAATGTCCTGGACCGCTGCATCCAGGATCCTTTCAACGAAGTCATTAAGCAGGTGCAGTTGCTTTTTGCTTGTCTGCAGGTAAAAGTAGGTACGCTCCGTAGGGACTACATGGTGTTCCAGTGCATCCAGTCCTGCCGATGCAATCGTGATCGGGGTTTTCATTTCATGAGTAATGTTATTGATGAAATCCGTCTTGATCTCGTTACTTCTCTTTTGCTTCCTGATGGTCTTATAAACAAAGACGAGTGCGGTATTGCCAATGAGCAGGATGGAAACAAAAGCCAGCAAGGGCCATACGAGATCATTCTTGAAAAAGGCAGGATCTTTTTTAAACTCTGCGAAGATGAAGATCTTGGAATTATAAGGCAGGCGCATTGGATTGGTGGAGTAAGCAAATTCCGCCTTTTTCTTTTTTCCCCACCTATTATGGAGCACTAGTCGCTCCAATCTTCTGCCCTGCGCGGATAGCGTATCAAGCCGGTACTCAGAGGTAATTTTTTTTGCAAGGATTGCTTTTTGAAAGATGCTGTCAAAAAGATCCAGGTCGATGGACCTGAAGCCAGGGCTGTTCAAAATTGTTTCCAGGAAGGCTGGATCCAGGGTATCCGTAACCAGTGATGAAGACGGAGCATTGAAGGTCACACTCTGAGAATCCTTGCGGGTTACCTCGATATTTTTAGCAGCGTAGGTGAACCAGGCTTTGGTGGGCGCTGATGCACTGTCAATAACTTTCAGCTTATGGTATTCAGACATTGTAAAAAGCAAGGCCGATGAACCGGCTGCACGGAACCTGTCCTTTGATTCACTAATGCGTTCGATGATCAGGTAGATTTGAAGGCCATTAAAAAACAGGAAGAACAGAAAAATGAATAAAGAAGCTACCCGTGCCGATGGTTTCATCTATTGCTTTTGAGGTTCGTAAGATAGGGCAGGATAGAGCTTCTTGCCAACATATTTACATGAACGACCGAAAGTATGGGTTCAATGAGCCATTACCGAAAAACGAGTCACCGACTGTCCCCTGATATGCATTCATTTACTCATGTAGCTTGCCATTTATCAGACATTTATTTTCATTTATCTTAATTAAGTTGGGTTAGCCATTTCTTCCCTGCCCGCGTGTTTGTTTTGTTCTCTCTAACCACATCAAAACAAATGGAGCATATGAAGAAAAGTATTATATATAAAAGAGCGATTTTCCTGGTAGGTTGTTTCGTTTTATTTATCTGCGGCAACGCACAGCAATTTACTGTTAAAGGAAGGCTGGTAGATAGTGCTTCAGCCAAACCGGTCGTTTCTGCTACGGTCAATTTCCAGGAACCGGAGAAAAAGATTTCAAGGACGGTGATAACAGATCAAAGCGGGGTGTTCCAGGCAAGTTTGTTACCGGGAAAATACAGGGTGATGATCACGCATGGCAGTTTCAGGAAAAAAGCCTTGCCTTTGAAGGTGGAGGGGCAGGATGTTGACATGGGCAGCATGCAGCTGGTGACATTGGTGAAAAACCTTGCCGAAGTAAAGGTTACCGCTGCAAAGCCACTTGTAGAACAGCAGGGCGACAGGTTGATTTACAACGTGGAAGAAGATCCTGCCGCAAAATCAGAATCGGCCAGTGATATTTTACGGAAGACACCTTATGTGAATGTCGATGGTGATGGAGCGATCCAGGTGAACGGTCAGTCGAATTTCAAAGTGCTGTTAAATGGAAGGGAGACCGCCTTATTTTCCCAGAATGTAAAGGATGCTTTGAAAGGATTCCCCGGAGCTACCATTGCGCGCATAGAGGTCATCACTTCTCCTTCCGCAAAGTATGACGCAGAGGGCGTTGGGGGCATCATCAACATCATCACCAAAAAGAAACTTGCTGGTTATAATGGAACCGTCAATTCCAACATCATGAGCATTGGTAATCGTTCTGCTGGATTAAATTTCAATCTGAAAACCGGTAAGCTGGGTATATCCGCCATCTATAGTCTCATGAGCAACCAGAATATGCGTACCCGTCAAATGGCAACTACTACTCCTTATCTTCCTGTAGCTTTCGCCAGGAGGCAGGTTGGTGGAGCGCGGGAAACGGACCTGTTCTTTCACCAGGGAAACCTGGAGCTCAGTTATGACATCGATAGTACCAATACCCTTGTTGTATACGGCAATATGGGCAAACACAGTAATGAAGCGGTGAACGATTATACCATCCAGACTTTATTTGCAAATGGAAATTCAGATACAGACCCATATTTCCTGGAGACCAGGTTTGCGTTGCCGACACATGGCTTTGGTTCTGACTTTATCCGGAAATATAAAGGGAAGCCTCAAAAAGAATTAAGTATTCGCTTTAATGCATTGTACAACAGGAATGTTTCTTTCTCCAACAGCCAGCAGGAATTTGGCAGTTTCGACCGGTTTATACTAAACAACAGCGAGGCATTCAATAGTGAATACACGGTGCAGGCAGATCTGATTGAGCCATTGAACAAGTCCACCCGTATTGAGACTGGCGTGAAAGGTATTTTAAGACATGCCTGGTCGGATTTTGAAAGCCAGGTAAAATTCAATAAAACGGATGCCTACCACATCGACCCGGAAAACAGTGACAGGTTTTCTTATGACCAGAATGTTTATGGTGGATATGTGTCAGTGAACAAGGTCACCAAGGCGGTTACTTCACGTGTTGGTCTTCGGGTAGAGCATACCAGTGTCCATGGTGAATTTACCGGTACGCATACCACTGTCAGGCAACAGTATACCAACTTCATCCCCAACCTGATGCTCACAAGGCAGTTCAGCAAGATCATGAACTCCAACCTGACTTATAACATGCGGCTGGGCAGGCCATCCATACAAAGCCTGAACCCGTTTGTGAACAACAGTGATTCGTTGTTCATCAGTTATGGCAACCCTGACCTGGGTCCCCAGATCATTCACAGTTTTGCCTTGCAAACCCGGTTTTTTAAAGGCAATAAATTTATATCCTTTCAGGCAGGCTTTAATTTCGCCAATAACCTCATCATCCAGAATCCAACATTTGATCCTTCTACGGGTATTACCAGGGTTACCGGTGCCAATGCAGGACAGATCAGGGATTTAAGCTTTGGCTTTGTTTCCAATCTTCCTGTTGGTACGAAATGGAACTTCGCTGTAAATGCAACCGGACGTTTGGCGCGTATGCGGAACAGCTTACAAACCTCCTGGACCACCTATCCTGCCGGTAATGTGAACGGGAATTTTACCTATAAAGTATCGCCGCTTTTTACCATCGCATCCAACAGCGGTTATATGGTTCCACTGCGAACACCCAATACCACCATGCCCGATAATTATTTTTATGGCTTCAACTTTATCCATAAGGTCTTCAAGCAAAAACTGACCGTTACGGCCAGTGTCATGAACTTCTTTAAAGAAGACAGGAAGCTGGTCTTTTTAACGGAGAATGAAAATTTTATCACAGAGAACAGGAATACTATCCCTTTCAGGAATTTTGGCCTGGCGCTGAACTATAGTTTCGGCAGGCTGAAGGAAAATGTGTCAAAGAAAAAAGGCGTTACGAATGACGACCAGGTGCAGTAACCTATACTCGTAATGGATATACATTGTGTATAAGACTTTCTGCAATGGCGATGGGCATGCATTTATCATTGCAATTGCGTAGAAGGCATTAACCGCAAAGGGCGCAGAGGATACGCAAAGGACCGCAAAGGAATACAGAAAACCCTTTGCGAAACTTAGCGTTCTTTGCGCCCATTGCGGTTAAGGTATTAAGAGAATGCTTCGGGTTTTAGAGGCAAGATGAATGGTAGGAAAAGTTATACGAATGGATTCGTAAACAATAAAGTGCCTGTTATTTTTGATGAACAAACGGTACTTTATGAAAAAGATCATTCTTGCCTTTGCATTATTCCATTCCGCCATTGGCTTTGGACAGGCACCCACCATGTTGGATATCCTGCAGAAAATGGAACGATCCATTTCAGAGATCAAAACACTAAGGTACCTTTCCAATACCACCACGTTGAATTCCGGAAGGCAGGATTCTGTGTATCAATACAGTGCTGAGTGCTGGCTGGAGATGAAGCCGGCAGATACGGTCTTCGGGGCCTTTGTTCATGTGAAGCAGCGATTTGGCAACCAGTCATCGGAATATTATTATGACGGAATCCACGGAGTGGATATCTGGCATCACTCTTCTGATCCTAACTTGAGTAAAACTATTACGGTCATAGAGCCTTATGTTCTTTCCAATGGAAGTAACCAGGCGCAGAACCTGGTTTCACTGATCCCTTACGTGGACGAAGTGATTGGCAAAGGAAGAGTGGCACATTGGAAAAATACCGCGGATGCATGGAAGGTATCCCGTGGTGTTGACGCCTGGACACTGGAGTATTCCAAAACCGGGTCCATTGAGCAGCACGTCCAGTTGATCGTTGACCGGAAAACCATGCTGCTCCGGGAGTTCCATGAAGTGGTACGGTTCAATGGTGTCACCTTTAAAACAGATAAGGTCATTTCGGAGGTTGTTATGAATGACCCAGGAACACTAGTACATGTTACCCTGCAGGAAAGCTTTCCTGAATATAAAAGGAGCTACCAGGAAAGAGATGTCATTGGTGGAAAAAAGGAACCTTCAAGGTTTGTTGGAATGAAGGCTAAGGATTTTAAAGCATCGACCTTTGAAGGTAAGAGCACATCCCTGGAAGCCTTGCGGGGTAAGCTGACCCTGATCGATTTCTGGGAATCCTGGTGCAGCTATTGTATCATGGCGATGCCCGGTTTGAATGACCTTTACAAGCGTTACCATGAAAGAGGCTTGAACATCATTGGGGTGGTAACGGAGAACCAGGAAAAAGTACAACAGATCGTTCTAAAGCAGAAGATCAGGTACCCGAACGTCTATGCAAAAAAAGAGGTATTGGAACAGTATCGTGTGCATGCAAGACCAAGGTACCTGCTTATTAATGAAGCAGGAACCATTGTGGCGGATGATAATCTGGATAAGATCATCACAGAGATTGAGACGTATTTTAAAACCCATTAAATTAGGTGTTAGCTATGATTTTAAGAGATGAGATACTTGTTGCAATGCGTTGATTTCGTAAATAGCTGCAGTAATCCAAGTTGCTCAAAGCTGAAAAACATGTGTATATTAGAAAGTTCGCTGCGCAACTATAACATCATTAATTGCGGATATTTTTAAGTGAATAATGAAAGTATTTTAAACGTCGGAAGCAAGAATGGGGCTTTTTGAGAAAGGGATAGTTTTGCATTTATTTCCGCTTTGGTTGTAACGGCAACAACGGGACACCCCAGCTTTTTAAACCTGTATATTATTCCTTTCCAGACGATTTGCAGCTTATTAAGGAAAACATTGAATGGATGTACGAAGCCACTTCAGTTCAGAAAGAAAAGCTGGGGATTGGAAATATCAAGAATATTTCCAGTTTTTCATCACCGCTTCATGATGGTTGATGTTCCTGCCAATTCAATTCTTTTCATGTATGAAAACGATATTATTTATTTCGCTGAAAACCTGAGCAAACTTTTAGCAAATGAAATCTTTGAAGGCATTCTCAACAATGTTTCCGATTTTGAAAATCCATCGCAAACACAGCCAGATATAAAGTTCTGGTTGGATTAAAGAGCAGGCAGGGGTTTCCAGATGAATTCATGAGCAAAAAAATAATCCAGGTAATACTCCGGCTTGTCCACCGAAGTAGAATTCTCCCTGTTCCTGCTGGCAATGGTAAAATCATTTCGATTAAAGCCTTCAAAAAATGCGGCATCTTTTCCGGTAAAAGGGATCTGCTGATAGTCATAACCGGCAAAACGAGCCAATTGCTCCATACTGTAATCACCAGGCCCAAGCAATTCTTTTGCAACATGCCCGGAAAAATTGCTGTGGGTCAGGAGATCCGCGGCTACATCGGCCACTTCATGTGTTGAAATATAGGGCAGCTTAAGGTCAGGCCGGTACCCTAAGCTGAATCCCCAATTCAGGTTGGAGAAGAAATTCGCGCATCTAAGGTGCCGGATCGCAACGCAAGGTAAAAGGTCTTCTAATTTTTCTTCCCATTTTTTGAGCAGGGTGGGCTTTCCGGATTTTGAAGTGACTGCATTGGTTACAGTAACAATGTGCCGGATAGAACTGTTTCTGATCGCTGCAGCTATTAAATTGGTAAACGCTTCCCAGTTATCATAAAGAGTTCCGGGCAGGATCAGGAACAGGGAGTCGGCCTTCGCTACGATCAAATTTAAAAAATCAGCATCCATCAGGTCTCCGCTCAGGAAAATGTCCCGGGGACGCAGCCATTGAGGTTGGCGGCTTTTTACTGCCAGTAAAAGCGGTGATGACCTTTGTTGAAGCTTTTTGACCAACTGCTGGCCTATATTGCCCGTGGGGCCGATGACTAAAGTATAAGACATAAAAAAGTATAAGTGTCAATGAAGTTGTGAGGGTAGGGCATAAACGCAATTTTTTAGGTTCAACTGGTATGCCTTTCTTTCGAATGAAATTGCTTTTTTGCAAATCAAATAGCTTAATCTTTACACCAACTGCAGGCATAGATACTATCCTGATCTGACTGAATTGAATCGTGGAGGTTTGCTTTCTTCCTGATCGCAAGAGGTAAAATTACAGGCCCGGGTAAGGCCTTCCAATAAGTGATAAAATGTTCACCTGGTGATAATTTTATCCAGTGGTTAGCAAAGCCAAAACCACCCATTATGTGCTGATGTCTTTTTTTACCGGCTGTTGAGCGTTAGCGTACCCGGCTCCCCATTGATTCATAGCAGCTACTACCGGTTCCAAACTTTTGCCCAGGGCAGTTAAGGAATATTCCATACCAATTGGCGTGTCTTCAATCAGCCTTTTTGTAATGATACCATCTTCCTCAAGCTGCTTTAATTGTTGCAACAGGACCCGTTTGGAAGCCAAAGGAAGTCCCATCTCAACATCGCGGGGTCTTTGGGGTCCCCGAAGCAAAGCGCTGATAATGGCGGGCTTCCATTTGCCGGACAGAACATTCAGGGTTATCTCCATGGGACAGTCCTGCTTCACTGGTGTTTTTTTATGATGGTGAGACATGGTTGGCGTAAATATAAGCAAGGTTTAAAAGAAAGCTGACCAGGGAAAAGCATACTGCCTGGTGGCCCGTTGTTTCAGGAACGTAGTTGATTTGCGTTTCCCGCTTTTGCTGCGCATGCAGTCAATGCCCTTCCAGCTACCACCTGCGACAGTGCCTGCGGTTGCGGAGCAATTTCCCAGGATCCCTTTTTCATATCGTACCATAACATTTAAATTTTAAGCTTGTTTGAATGTTACAGTTCTTCCACCTGGCTGGTATAGGCATCCAAACTGTTGTCAATTCAAATCTAATAGCGCGGGGAAGTGGATTCCAAACGAGGTGTCGCGTTTTGTCTTATTTGACGTCTATTGTCACCTATTGACGTTTTAGTCGCGTCTGATTCATTTGTTAGACTTCGAATGAGTATTTGGAATTATGGGTTGAATATGAGTGTTTTACGGGGAAGGAAAAAGGCGCTTTTAATTAGGATTGAAATAGGTCTTTAAAGGGATTTGTTGCGGATTTGTTGCGGTCGGCTATAGGGATTGTATCAGAAGGACCGATAGAAACCGCTAGAAAGGGTATAGAAGGGGTATAGGAGAGATAAAGAAAATGGGGGAGGGCTTAGCAGGGGGGCTGCTTACCGCCGGGGTGCACGCAGGAGGGATAAGGGTAGCAGTAATCTACGGGGTTTACGGGTCAACCTCAAAATACTGCAGCATGTTGCTTAACATTCATGCTATTTACTTTTTTTAGCCACTATTTTCTGCCCTCCAACTTCTATCAGCATTTCCCTTGGCATGCCATGATCATCCCCACTAAATGTGAAATAGCCTCTGATGCCTCTGGAATAGAACCTGGTATTGGATAAAGCTGTCAATTCCTCTTTGGATTGTCCTACGAGTTCAGCATAAAGTACGCCTTCTTCTGCAGTGACGAATAATTTCCCGATTGGTGAATCATACTCACCTGTATACCCTGCTAATGTTGTTGCCGAAACTGGATAAGCTGGTCTCTCCAACCAATCAATAATGCTTTCAAGCTCCTTGTCATCAGGTTTGGCTTTTAGTGCCAATTTGTAATGATGTAAAGCCTGGGTTTTATTTTTTTGTTTTTCAAATATCCTCCCTAATCCAAGATTGCCTGCATATGATTGCGGTTCTTTTTGCAGGCTTAATTGATAAAGAGCTACTGCTTCTGTATACCGGCTACGCTTCTCAAGCTGTTCGGCAATCCAATTGTATTGCTGGGAAGTGAGGCTGCTTTGTTTCGCATTGGCTTGTAACTGTGATAATACCTGGTCTTTACCATTGAGTATGCTTCTGAGTATGTTCCTTGTTTCAGTATTGTATGGTTCATAAGTCAGCCATTTTATGGAAGGCTGGGATATTCCCAAAGCGATTTGGACGATCTCTTCTGTTATGGACAGACCATTGCTGCTATTGGCAAAAAAGACAACTGCATCTTTTTTATTTGGAAGGCCTGCAATGTAGGCTTTGAAGCTGCCATTGTCTCCCCAATGCCATAAAGCGGTGCCTTTTTCAGTTTGTTGCAATCCCCAACCCAATCCCCAGGAAATATTTCTGGATATTATAGCCGTACTGCGTTGCTGCAAACAATTGACACAATTCTCATCTATTTGTGCATGTGAAGTGATCATCTGCTGGGAAGTTGCTTTTTTAAGGCCTTCACCTCTCAACGCTGCACCCACAAACCTGGCAAAGTCAGCGGCTGTTGTATGCAGGCTGCTTGCAGCGCTGACCCTGAGCGATCGATTTATTTTACCAGGCTCCAGCATTTCATTGTGCGGGTAAGCTTTTAGACGGTCGTAGGAGGGAAGCCATGAATAGCTACTTCTTGTCATTGCGAACGGCACGAATACCAGTTCCTTCATGCATTCATCAAGGGGCTTTTTTAATATTTCCTCTACCGCCATTTGCAATAAGTCGAAACCTTCCCCGGAATAACTAAATCTTTCTCCAGGTTCAAAAAAGGTCTTTAGTTCTGGTCCTTGCCTCCAGTTTGGTAAGCCAGACTGGTGGCTAAGGATCATTAATGCTGTAATTTTTCTGATATTGGAATCATGAATTTGAAAACCTGAAGGAAGGTATGAAATGATTGGCCGGTTGAGATCCAGTAAACCCTGATCTGCCAGTCGCATCACCGCATAAGCAAAAACAGGTTTTCCAAGCGATGCAGCCTCAAATACGGTGCTATCGGTAACTTTATCACTTGTTTTAGTGTTTACAACACCAAAGCCGCTGGTCCATTCAATTTTTCCGTTTTTTACAATAGCTATTGATAGACCAGGAATACCAGCTTCTTCAAGCAAAACAGGAATGCGGGCTTGCAGGCTATCTTTCGTCTTCAGGCCATCTTGTGGAGGAGGTGTCTGCCTAAAATGGGCACACTGGTACATCACCATGCTAAAGAGGATTAGGACAATGGTCACACCTTTTTTCATATGATGGTTCATTTACATGATGAAAGTTGTTGAGTAAAGGTCATGAAATTTAATGACTGGTTTCATTAGAAAGAGGTATAAAACATTCGATATGGTAATTAAAAAGAACAGCCCCCATAGTTTCCCCTGTAGTGACCAGCTTCATTATATTTGAGAAATGAAGCGGTTCCTGAATATAAGTTATTGTATTTTACTAGCCCCCTTTTGTTATGGGCAAGACACTGCAGATATTGGTTTCATCGATTCTATTGTATCTAAAATAGAGAGTCATAAATCATTATCAGGATCAAATACTCATAATTATGTTATTGGAAGAGGATCATATGCAGAAACAACCGCTTTGGATAACGATGTGTATGTTATTGATACTGTTACCAAGCAGCTTTTAATAGTAAATAGATGGCAGATCCGAACCGATAAAGAAGAGGCTACTTTTAAGATTTCAAATTCTAATCGAAGAAGAGAAAATTCGAAGAATTTGAGATCTGGCAAAGATACGCTCATTTACAAATATTACTTCTTCAAAGAAGAATTAATTAAAGTCGAGATAAGCTATGATAATAATGATATGCTCAGCGTGGAAATTTATTTTAAAGATGGAAAGGTAATTCAAGGTAAAGGTTCGGCCCATAGCAGGCCTTTTGATATAGCGGTCAGCAAAGAAGGGGAGGATAATTATATCAAAGATGCCCAATTGTTCATTACTAAGTTCAAATCTATCAAGTACTAATGCCCCAAGCTACATTTGCTCTAAACAAGGCAATATTCTTTTCTTTGTGCCCGGGATCGGAGTCGAACCGATACATTCTTGCGAACGGCAGATTTTGAGTCTGCTGCGTCTACCAATTCCGCCACCCGGGCTGTGAGGACATAAGGATAATGCATAAAATTCACCATCCTTTACCTAAAGTGGCTGCAATATTAAGATATTCCACACAAAAATCAGTTTTTCCAGCCAATGGATGCTTCAAGCAGGTACGTTTTCTCAGATAATAATCGTTTAGCTAAGACTAAAATTGTACAATAAAACTGTCCTATATGTTATCCCTGTAAGCTTTTACCTTCGGCCTATGCGTTTCTTTATGAAAATTCAGCCAGTTTTCCTGATTCTCGGCTTTACCATCAGCTGTACCGCTCAAAAAGCTTTACCTGTTCCAAACAGCATTGCCGACTTTTTAGACCATGCAGAAAAGAATTTAAACTTTAACGGAACTGTATTGCTGATCCAGGATGGTGATACTGCAATATACCAGGGGTATGGTTACAGTAATATCAAAAGAAAAGTGCCCACAGATAAGACCATGGCATACAACCTGGCCTCTATTACCAAGACCATTACATCTGTTGGTATCATGAAATTAGTGGAAGAGGGAAAGCTCTCTTTAAAGGACTCATTGCATAAATATTTTGATGATGTTCCAGCTGACAAAGCCAACATAACAGTTCACCAGCTCCTGGTTCATCAATCGGGCATAGGGCAGCATTACGTTGCAGATCACCAGGAAACACAGCAAAAAGCATTGGATAAAATCTTTAAGCTAAAACTTGACGAGGCGCCCGGTAAAAAATTTATATACAGTAATGAAAATTATTCGCTGCTGGGTATCATTACGGAGCAGCTCACAGGAATGACCTGGGAGGATTATATAAGAAAAACGATCCTGGTTCCATTGGATATGAATCAAACCTTTTTTTTGGTAAATTATCCTTCCATAGCCTATCCGAAGGCAGTGCAGGCCAATGGTAAACCACCAAAGAGTGTCCAAAGAGATTATGGGAACATCGGGGCATCAGGCATCTTTTCCACTGCCCTGGACATGGTAAAGTTTCAGGAGGCCATCAAAACTTCAAAAATATTATCTGAAAAAACACTGACAGACTTGCTCCAACCTCAGGTCAAGGTCAGGAGTTCTCTCGAAGGTGTGAATTTGTTTTATGCCTATGTTATGTTTATCAGCCAAACCAGTGATGATCCCTTAAAGGCCATCTGGTACCGGGGCAATTCAGATCAATGGGGAACATCCATCAGTTACTGGTTTCCTAAATCGAAGACCACATTGATTGTTTTTACCAATAAAGAAATGTTATCCAACAAACAAAAAAGCCATATCTACATTACAGATGAAATTATCAAGCGTCTTGAAATTTTATAGTGTAGATAGCACAATCGAATAACGGTAATTTTAAAAATAGTCTTTATCCTAAGCGGCTGCAACATACATAGCACTCAAAAAATTCAGGTTTTTCCAGCCAGTTGCTGCCGAAGGCGCAGCAGGTATTTTTTCTTCATGTAATAATCCTTTACCTGCAGCATTGCTTGCCCGGAAGTAACACCTTCCTGATAACCTTCAATAATATCTTTAACCGGTTCATAAATTTCTTTTTCTATTTCATCGATCCTTGCCGCCATCTGCGCCTTGCCGCCCCCGTCATCCTCAAATTCCAGTTCAGCCAGCTCCTCGTTCACTTCCATCATCTCCATCAAAAAGGCCGGGGGAAGGGTATACTTTTCCTCCTCTTCCAAAATACCTTTCTGACGAAGCACATAACCAATGGTGGCATCAGGATCGCTCAGGGTCTTTAACGCATGGTTCAGCAAAGCTGAGGACTCCAGCGCATCCTGCTGCGCCGCATCGCCATTATTAACAAAATAATCAGGATGGTGCTTCCGGCTTTGCTCGAAATACCGCTTCCTGACCTCAGCCCGGTCAACCTTCAGGGAGACCGGCAGTCCGAATAATTCAAAATAATCTTTTGCCATGAGTGCTCACCGAAGGGTTTAAAGGTTTTATCCTTAGTTTAGGTTACAAAATTAAGTCCCCGGGTTACATATAATGGATGCAAAGCATGAAATACTGACAGACAGGGAGATTGTTGACAACCTGGCCAATGACCGTGACCTGGACAGGACCATCAGGTACCTTTACAGGGCTTATTTCGAGTTTACCGGGCATTACGTGGTCAATAACAGCGGAAGCTGGACAGATGCCGAGGATATTTTCCAGGAGGTTGTAGTTGCCTTCATTCACCTGGTAAAGGCAGGGAAATTCAGGGGAGAGGCCAGTATCAAGACTTTTCTTTATGCATTGAATAAAAATTCCTGGCTGAATGAACTGAAGAAAAGGGGCAGGGCGCTAAAACGGGAAACCAAATACGAAGCGGCAAGACCAGGAGAAGAGGAAAGCATCAACAGCCTGCTGGAAGGCCGTGAAGCCACGCAGGGACTGATGAAAGTATTTGATGACCTGGGGGAGACCTGCAAAAAGATCCTGCTGCTGTTTTATTTTGAGAACCGGTCCATGAAAGAGATCCTGAACGACCTTCATTATGAGAACGAACAGGTGGTCAGGAATAAAAAACATAAATGCCTCAAGAAATTAGAGCAAATGATCCAAACCAATAAAAACCTATACCAGCAACTGAAAAGCTATTTACATGGATGAATCTTTACATAACGAAGAAAGGATCCTGAAGTACCTGGATGGTCTGATGGAGCCTGGTGAAAAACTGTCTTTTGAACAGGAGCTGGCTGCCAATCCCTCTCTTAGAGAAGCAACAGAAAGCCTGCGTCTTTCCATTAATGCCGTTCAGCTGATGGGCACACGTGAGCGTGTCGCCAGCATACACAACCAGATGATCAACGAGGTGTCACCCGGAAGAAGAAAAGCCAAAGTGGTGCCATTGAGGAAAATGATGCAGTTTGCCATTGGTGCCGCAGCCGGTATTATTTTAAGTCTGCTGGGATACTTCGGTTACAAGATCTATCATCTGTCTCCTGAAAGCCTTTACAATGAATCTTATGTAGCCTACGATCCTTCTTCGGTCACAAGGGGAGATACTCCTGCTCCAACAGAGATCCAGCGCCTGTACAGTGCCCAGGACCATCAGTCAGTGATCAGCCAGACAAAAGGCAATGAAGAGAGCCTTTCACCAAAAGACAGGCTGATGGTGGCGATCGCCTACCTTGAAACGGACCAACCCGAGCCTGCCATCAAAAGACTGGAGCAATTGTCTAAAGAAGAAAACAACTATAAGCCCGATGCTGAATATTACCTTGCTCTTGCTTACCTGAAGAACAAAGACTACGACAAGTCCATAGCGCTCATGCGGAGCATTCATGAGAATCCTTCTCATATTTACCAACAGCAGTTTTCAAGACAGTATATCCGGAAGGTGAGCTTTTTGAAGTGGAAGTAGCTTTGAGGTTTCTGGTTTATGGTTTCTGGTTTCTGGTTGTTGACTGGTCTCAAAGGTTCTTTTTATTTACGTGCGGTTATTTTATTTTAGGCGACCATGCGCTTACGATGAACAACTGCTTTCTTAAAGAGCCTCCATATAACAAACATGACTAACATCCCTCCTCCAACCCACAACCACCAGTAATTGTGGTTTTCATTTCGAAAATAATTACCGATGTACACAAGATGCGCCCAATAGGAAGGATGTTTTTTCCTGGGATGCACGGAAGGGTCGTCAAGGTAATCCAGCTTGGCCTGCCGGGTAGCGGCGTCAATGGAGCGGCCTTCATCAAGGTAAAGATGAATGCGGTTGGTAAGGTAAGCCGTGGCGTCATCATCCGCTTTCCAGAGCGAGGTGATGATATCCGGGCAACCTGCATAAGTAAAGGCGCGGCTCAGGCTCATCACACCTTCACCTTTCTGTAAACTGCCCGATCCGGTCTCGCAGGCGCTCAGGATCACAAGCCTTGTCTGCTGAAGCGGAAGGTTATAGATCTCCTGTTCATATAACAAATAGTCATTACGGTTCTTTGCATCAAAAGGAGAAAAAACAATATAGGAAAGGTCGTTTTGCTTGCGGTTCACAATGGCATGTGTGGCCAGGTGCACAATAGGATAGTGGGCAATGTTTTCCATCAGCTTCTCTTTTGTCGCCTGTGCATTCACAAAAGAAATTCCCTTGATGTTTTTTACCTCGCCATAAGAAGAAGGAAGCCGGCTGAATGTGGAAATACTATCAGAAAACCCTTGTTGGGTAAATGGAGCGAAGGCCAGGGTAGTACTATTCTTCAGGTTTCTTTTTTCAACCTTCAGTAAGCTTGTTGCATACTGATACTGTACGGTAAATTTACGGAGCAGGTATTGGTTGTTCTCATCTTTCAGAGCTTCGAAGGGCAGGTAATTCAATTCATCATCGGGGATCAGGATCAATCGCTTTACTTTTTCTTCATCCACTTCTTCAAAGAACATTTTATAGAATTTCCGGCAAATGGAATCAATCCAGGGCTTGTCAGGGTCCGTTAATGCCCCATTCATTTGCCTGAGCTGATCTGTGAATTGCGGACCGATCGGCTTTTGCAACACCTTCAGCTCTTTTTTCGTGATTTGAAATATAGTAATGCTTTGCTCTGATAAATGAAATGAGATAATGGCGCCTTGTTCATCCAATACATTTTGCTGCAGGTGTTTCACGGTGGGAATGGTATTAAAATGCTCACCAACAGAAGCAGCGATCTTTTCCTGCAGCCTGCCCAATAAGATTTCATTTTCGCGAATGGCTTTACTTGTGACCGCAATACCAAGACTATCGCCGATGCGAGCTGCACTTAAAGAAAGTCTTGTGATCTCCGTACGCAACCTGCGCTCTTCTTTCAAAATGGTGCTGTCTATATTAGGACGTTGGCTCAACAGCTCACGGTTATATGCCAGTACGGAAGCTTTATTCTTCTGGTCAAAAAAATAGGCTTCTTCCAGGTAATGTTTTGATCCTGTCCGGTCATATAGCTGAAAGGCAATGTCAATAGGTTTGTTGTGCACCACATAGGTCATGTTATTCAGAAACAGCCTTGCCTCATCGCTGTCATAACTGCGTTCAACATAATCAATCAATTTGAACGCAAGTTTGTAGGTGTTCAGTTCATACCTGGCCCAATCTGCATTACCTTTCATTACATACAGGGAATGCAAAGCATCTGCTTTGGCCGTTAAAGTCCTGAAAAGATTTATGTAAGAGAAAACGCCTGAGAATTCCGCCGGCTCATTATAGTTTTCAAAATCAGGATACCCGGGATAGAACTGTCGCAAGGCACGTTGGTAATGGTCCAAAGCCTCGTAGGGATGGCCCAGGGCCATTTCAAGATCACCCAGGTGTTTGAGCGTGAGTCCGAATGCAACATTTGGATTGTTGGGATTTCTGAGCTGATTTTCCTTTACCGCCTTATCAAGATAATACCTTGTCGAATCATATTGTTTCAGGTTAAAGTGCGCAGAGCCCATGTCGTTGTACAACTTTACCATCCTATCGTTCCCCTGCAGGGCTTTTCGAAAAAACGCCAATGCTTTGTCCGCGGCGCCAAGGTTAAGGTTAATGATTCCGATGTTGTGGTTGATAAGGTGCGTGCTAACACCATAAGAAAGGATTCGCTGGTAAATTTCATTTGCCGCATCATATTCTTCAAGCGTGGTATGTGCTGATGCCAGGTTGATATAATAAGTGACCAGCAGGTCCTGGTAGTATGGATGCTTCACAGGGAGCACATCGATCGCTTTGCGGAAATAGTTCTTTGCCTGCCTGAAGTTGCCGATCGCATAATAGATCGCCCCAAGGTTATTGTACAACCGTTCCTCATCGCTTAATGGATTTGGATATTGCGACTTTACCTGCTCAGCCCATTGCAGGTAGTAAAGCGCTGTGTCAAAATGATTTTGTGTATAATGAATGATCCCTGAAAAAAGAACCGGAAGAAAAAGAAGCGAATCGGGCAGGGAGGGCAGGCTTTTTTTAATGCTGATAGCCTGGCCATAATACTTCAGGGCTTCGGCCGGATGATCAAAATAGTGTTCAAGCTCTCCAGCTTTGAACTTGATAAAAAAAGACAGGGAATCGAAAGGCCTTGCAGCAGGAATTTTTGATTCAAGCTTTTTAAAGCCATCAAGCGCCAGCTGGTTCAACCTTGTTTCTTCGGCCTCATCATAGTCGGGCTGGTTGCTGGATTGAACGGCCTGCCTGTAAAAAGCGTCCGCTTTTTTGTAATCAGCCATCAGCTCACCGAAGGATATACCGTGGTGTTGCGAAACCCCGCTGTAAAACAGGATGCAAAGGCAAAGGAAAAAGATGGTCCGGTGGTAGCTTTGGCGCACCTGTCAAATTTAAGCTCCGCAGCTTATTGCGCAATCACCACTACGCAGGGCGGACGGGGTTTGCGGGCAAGATTGGCATAGCGTCCGCCAAGTCCAACTTCAAACACCTGGTCGCTGTGGCGAAGTCCGAAGATCATGTCCTCGCGGGCCTGTACAATCTCTTTAAGGTATTGCGGTACATCGGACATGGTCTTGTAGTAATATAAGATCATCCTGATCTTCTGAAGGGCGCCGTTGCTGTTATCATTCACCCTGTAGGCGATCTCTATTTCTTTTTGCTCGTCATTTCTTGGTGTAGCACCGAAGAAACCATTCCTCACAGTTTTTGCCAGGTTGATCTGGCCATCCGTCGTTTTAATGGCGGTCCCAAATGCTGCAGCGCCTGAACCTTCATCAAAGTTGGAAGATGGAAGCGAACGGTTCCAGGAAGCATTGTAAATAGGCCTGGCAATACTGTCACCCTGCGAAAGCCTGTGGTACCTGTCCAGGTAATTGATACCTGCAAGTACGATATTGGTCTGGTAGCGCTGTCCTTCTTTTGATTTGAAAGTGATCTTGTAACGAAGTCCCGTTTCACTTTCCGATACATTGATGGCGCCGGTCTCGTCGTCGATCTCCAGTCCTTCGGGGTAAGATTCGTACTTTCCCAGAACCCGCTGAACCGGTTCAACGATATGATCACCCGGTTGGTTTTTAAGATAGATGATCGAATCGCCATAACTCAACTGAAAATTGTCCGGCGCAGGCGCTTTTTCACTGATGCCTGATTTCTTGCACTGGATGAATACCATGCTGGAAAGGAACAGTAGAATGGTCAGTTGCAGAAACTTCATAAATGGTGATTTTAGGCCTTCCTAAAGTTAAGGGTTTGAAGCCTCCTGATCAAAACAGGGTTTGTTTTCTTGTTATATAACCGTCAAATTTGCGGTCAATACGCTTATGACAACGATTGGACTATTAAAAGAAGGGAAAGTACCCTGCGACAACCGCGTTGCGCTCACTCCTTCACAATGTAAATGGATCCGGAAGCAATACCCCGGGGTCCGATTTCTTGTTCAGGCTTCCAATGACAGAAGTTATACGGACGATGAATACAGGCAGGCAGGGATTGATGTAGTTGATGATATGGGACCGGCAGATATCCTGCTGGGCATCAAGGAAGTGCCTTACAGCCAGCTCATAGAAGGCAAAACCTACCTGTTCTTTTCACACACAAAGAAAAAGCAGCCTTATAACCAGAAATTATTGCAGACCATCATAGAAAAGGGGATCACCCTGGTGGATTACGAATGCATGGAACACGAGGATGGGCAGCGCATCATTGGCTTTGGATTCTTTGCCGGCATCGTTGGCGCCCATAACGGAATGATGGCTTATGGAGAACGAACCGGTGATTTCAAGCTGGAAAGGGTTTACCAGCAAAAAAGTTTCAAAGACCTGATCCATACTTATTTTGGATTGAAGATCCCCAACCTCAAGATCGCCGTAACAGGTTCTGGCAGGGTGGCGCATGGTATCCTGGAAGTAATGAACCTGATGGGTATCATTGAAGTTGAAAAGGAGGATTACCTGTCAAGGGATTTTACCTATCCTGTTTATGTGCAATTGAAAGGGGCCGACCTGTATGGCCACCTTGATAATGGAAGCTACAACCGCGAGCATTTTCATGAGTTCCCCGATCATTACCGCTGCAAGTTTGATCAGTACACCGGGCAAACTGATATTTTAATGAACGGTGTTTACTGGGATGTAAATGTGCCAAGGTTGTTCAGCCCTGAAGCTATTGCAGATCCTTTTTTCCGCATTAAGGTGATCGCTGATATAACAGATGATACACATGGCTCAGTGCCCATCAACCTTGGCGACCAGACCATTGAAGATCCTGTTTATGGTGTAGACAGGAATACATTGGAAAAGACACTGCCTTACCTGCCTAACTCCATTGACATCATGGCTGTTGGCAACCTGCCTAATGAATTACCAAGAGATGCCTCAAAATATTTTGGTGAGCAGCTGATCAAGTACATCCTTCCCGACCTCTTATCCAAAGGCTCGCCCGTTATTGACAGGGCAACCATTGTAAAGTGCGGAAAGCTTACGGAGAAGTTTGATTATTTGGAAGAATACAGTAGGGGTGTATAGTTTATGGTTTTTGGTTTATGGTTGTTACTGGTCTCTGGTTTCTGGTTTTATCCGCCGAAGCTTTAGCGAAGGAGGATGCTTTAGATACAATCATTCATTACTGATTCCATTTGCGTTAGAGGCAGAAACCGCAAAGAGCGCCAAGAAGCGCAAAGAAATACTTCTCACGATTCACGTTCTTTGCCTCACGTCTCCCGTCTCACGATTCACGATTTGCTATCAGCCATCAACCTTCCAGGTATAAATAATATTCTTTAAGTAACGCCACAAACTCTGGAGTATACTCATTGTCTACGCCACGGATGCTCATTTCACCAAGCAACATTTCTGTTGGCTCCTGCACCATTTCAACTATGAATCGGAACGGAGGTAAATGAACCGCTGGCTTCAGGATCAGTTTTTCCTTGATGAATAAGGCATGTTCAGCAAAAAAGTTCTCCATTTCTTTCATTCTCTTAAACGGCAGCAATAAAAAACACGCTCCCCCGGGTGAGAGCAATGCTTTGATGCGTAATAAAAGATCAGTGAATTTTAAATCATCGCTGTGATGCGCCCTGTTCCTGCCAGCTAGGGGTGATCTCAGGTCAGCCTCGTAAAAAGGTGGATTGGAAAAGATGGCATTAAATTTTTTTCCAGTATCGAATTTTAAAATGTCATCATGCACGATATAAATTCTGTCACTGAACGGCGAATCTGAAACATTCGCTGCTGCCTGGGCTGCAGCATCCCGGTCGATCTCCACTGCTTCTATTATTGCGCTGGTCTTTTGTGCTACCATCAGGGAAAGCAAGCCTGTTCCTGTGCCGATATCGAGGAAATGGATTGCATCCTGTTTTTCAATTTGAGGAATCGCATTCAATTTTTCTGCAACATATGCGCCGAACAGGCAGGCATCCGTGGTGACCTTCATGGCACACCGGTCGTGGTACACCGTAAATTGTTTGAAGCGGAAATAAGGATTGGCCATTTACATTGTTTATGACCAGGAAGAACGTGCACTGGCACTTACGGAAAGCGGGGCAAGATCTTTTTCCAATAATTTGTAATAACCCGTTATCGCGATCATGGCAGCGTTATCAGTACAGTATTCAAACGGCGGAATGAATGCGTTCCATTGATGCTCGCCGCAAAGTTCCCTGAACCCTTTTCTTAATCCGCTATTAGCGGAAACACCACCAGCTATGCAGATGTCCCTGATGCCTGTTTGAATGGCCGCTTTTTTCAGCTTGCGTAAAAGAATGGTTACGATCCTTTGTTGCAGGGATGCGCAGATATCTGCTAAATTATTTTGAATGAATTGTGGATCGGCCTTTGTTTCTTTTTGCAAAAAATAAAGCACCGATGTTTTAAGCCCGCTGAAGCTGAAATTCAATCCTTCTATTTGCGGTTCGGAAAATTGAAACCTGGAAGGATGACCCTGCTGCGCATAACGGTCGATGAGCGGGCCACCAGGGTAGGGAAGTCCAAGCATTTTTGCCGATTTATCAAAGGCTTCACCTGCAGCATCATCAAGCGTTTCGCCGATCACTTTCATGCTGGTGGGTGACTCCGCAACAACGATCTGTGTGTGGCCACCACTGACCGTAAGACAAAGAAATGGAAAGGAAGGACGTTCATCCGGGATCAGGTTGGCCAGCACATGTGCCTGCATATGGTGAACGGCTATAAGTGGTTTGTCCAAAGCAAGCGCTAATGATTTGGCGAACCCGCTTCCAACCAGTAAGGCACCGATCAGTCCCGGAGCCTGCGTAAATGCAACAGCATCCACTGCTTTCACGGAAACATTTGCAGCCTTTAATGCCTGTGACACTACAGGGACAATATTCTGCATATGGGCACGACTTGCCAGCTCGGGCACCACACCTCCATACTGTTCATGAACGGTCTGGTTGGCAATGTAATTGGATAGGATCTTCCCGTCCCGGCAAACAGCTGCCGATGTTTCGTCGCAGGAAGACTCGATAGCGAGAATGGTCATGGGGCGAAGATAGGAACGGAGTTTATGGTTTTTGGTTTTGGTTTATAGTTGTTTCTGGTTCTTCAAGTTCAGTCATTCCAACAAGAGGTTTTTGCGTATAGGAAATTAACCGCAAAGGACGCAAAGTATTTCGCAAAGAAGCGCAAAGGAAACTCTTTGCGGCACTTAGCGCCCTTTGCGGTTTCTGCCTCTCTGCGCAATTACCAACAGTAATGAATGATAGGTTCTAAGAACCAGAAACAAGAAACCATAAACCAGAAACAAAACGCAAAGCGTTTTACTCACGTGCTTCTGATTGCCACTACCGGGTTGAGTTTTGCTGCGCGGTAGGCAGGAATGATGCCAGCCAGCAAGCCAACCGCAATGGAGATGAGCAATGCCAGTGCAAGGATGGATGCAGATATGAAAATGGGAAAGTCGAAAAGATTGGTCACAATGGTAGCTCCAAGGTAAACCAGGGCAATGCCGATGATACCACCAATTATGCAGAGGAAGGCGGCTTCCAGCAGGAACTCTGTGAGTATGGTGGAGTTCTTGGCACCAATTGCTTTCTTTAATCCAATCTGTCCGGTCCTTTCCTTTACCGTAACAAACATGATATTGGCGACACCAAACAATCCAACCAGCATCGAAAATCCACCAATGATCGCTCCGCCCACGTTAATGCTGACAAAGGCCTGGCTGAGTACCTCGCTGAAGTCATTGACGTCATTCAATGAAAAATCATCTTCCTGCATGGGACTGAGCTTATGAATGGAACGCATCACACCGGTCAGTTCATCTTTCAATACTTTACTGTTGATATTGGGTTTGCCTTTTACAAGGATCAGCGGGTCAGCGTTTCGCTCATTGATGATACCTCTTGCAGCTACATATGGCATCACTACTGATTGATCAAAATCCCAACCGCCAAGGATCTGCTTTCCCTGTTTCTTGATGATACCTGCAACACTGAAGTTGCGTCCACGGATCTTGATCATTTTACCAAGTGCACGCTCCGGTTCACCAAATAATTTTTCAGCGATCTCGGTTCCGATGACAACCGAGTTGCTGCCTCTTTGAAATTCCGCGTCAGTCATCAGCCTGCCAAGGCTGATCTCTACAGGCTGTACATCTGGAAATGTTTCAGTGACGCCATAAAGCCTTACGCCGTTGAGTACATTGTCGTCAACTTCCGCTTTATCCTGGGTGTTGATGATGAATGCAACCTTATCGGCTGAGAAGGTGCGGTTGCGGATCTGTTCTACTTCAGCGTATTTGGGTGAAGGACGCTTGATATATTTCCACCATGGGTAATCTGGTCCGCCACCTGCGCCATAATCCCATTTATCTACGTAGATGGTGTTGGTGCCAAGTGATTTGATCTCTGTCTGGATGTTGTGTTCAAGGCTGTTTACAGTTGCCAGCACGCCAATGATGCAGAAGATTCCAATGGTAATGCCAAACAGGGATAGAAAAGTACGCAGCTTGTTCTTTCCCAGTTCAAGGAGTGCCATCCTTAAACTGCTGCCCATGATCTCAAGCATCCGACGCATGTAACAAAAATAGTTTTTATAAAGTGTCCGCCGTACACGCTGGCATGTTTATTTAGCTGGATTCATTAATTTCGAACGGCTTAATACCCGAACGTGGGTCCTTTAACTATATGAAGACATCGGAAACAATGAGAGAAAACAGAATCCTGGTGATTGATGACGACCCCGATATCCGTACCGTGCTGGAGCACCTCTTGAAAAAGAATGGATATGAAACGGAAACAGCTTCACAAAAAGATGAAGCTTTTCAAAAGATCAGCATCTTTAAACCTTCGCTGATCCTGATGGATGTGCTTTTATCGGGGCAGGATGGAAGATCTATCTGCCGCGAATTAAAAGATAATCCGCTGACACGCGACATTTCCATTATCATGTGCTCTGCCCATCCAAGTGCGGGTAGCAAGTTGAGTGAATATGGCGCTGATGATTTCATCGGCAAGCCATTCAACAAAGAGATCCTTCTGCAGAAAGTTGAACAGCACCTGAGAACGATCCTCAATCAGCCATAAACAAAACGTCCTGCCAGCGGCAGGACGTTTATTCGTTTCATGATGAAGTTTGTGTCAAAGGTCATCCCTTCTTACCTGGCTTCCCGGATCATTGTTTTCACCTCTATCTTTATTTCCATTACTCCTGGGATTATATGGACCCCTGCATTGTTCGTAATTCATCCCTTCAAATCCATCCATTACCCTACGTTCATCATTTCGGCTCTCCCCTGAGGTACGACCAGAATTTCCCTGACCATCACTAACCGGACTCCTCGAATTCTGTGACATATTCATAGATTTAAACCATTTTATAAGATTAAAATATAATACCAATTATTAACGGCTGGATTTCCTGTATAGTATCACCATAAGATATTGAAAATCAATCTTTTCACATTTCATTATGAAACTGAGCGGGGGAGGAAAATCCACAAGGGGAGGGAAATCGTGGGACGATTTCGTTTCTGGTTTATGGTTTCTGGTTTCTTGTTTAGTGCAGGGTTTCTTTATTACCCATTGGTGCGTAGAGAGTTAACCGCAAAGAGCGCTAAGGAAGCGCAAAGGAGCGCAAAGTGATTAATGCTTCCAGAAACCAGAAACAAGAAACCAGAAACTACTCTGTATTTGCTGCTGTTTCCTGCAGCCACACCTGGAATAAGGCGCCGGCGATGGGATAGGTTTCTTCCATCCATTCTGCAAGGACCTGTATCGAGATGGCGGATTGTTCCGGGGTAAGTCCTTCCTTGATCAGTTGTTCGAACAATTCCTTCATTTGACAAACCTAATAATGTATTTAAAAATTACTGGCTGGTCTGAACTGCAAACTCAGTGTCTTCATTGCACGATCATGACCCTGGTCTCAAGAACTTCATCAAATTTATTGGATTTGACCTTAACCGTGTAATGATCTGTCTCCACGGATTCAATCTTAACGGTCATGATCATTTCCATATCAATGGGAAAAGATATTTTTCCTTTGCGGATCACTTTCGTCATTTGAATGGTATAAACACAATCACTCAGCCACTCTATTTTGAATTCAGCCTTGAAGCCCAATTCCTTATTTTCCTCGATCTGTTTGGAGCCTTTGCGGGTAATCAGCGTGGTACCGGAATGTTCATCTGTAGTAGTAAATTTCCCATCCTTTACTTTGGCACAGTCCTGCGCCTTTAAAGATGATAAGGTGAAACAGGCCATGATAACAACAAGGATGTATTTCATATCAGGAATTATGGGAACAAAATACTTTATTTTCCACTGGAAAGAAAGCGGCTATCATGTCTTTTACCGGCTTCCCTGATGTCCCTGCCTGCTGTCCAGCATCACCTTCAACTGGGATAAAACAAACAGCCAGGCCAGTGCGAAGATCACCTGCGCCACACCATCCACCACATAGGCCCTGGAAATTTCCCCGGTAAGTCCATAATATAGGTCCGCAAATGCCAGTACAACCGAATTCAGCAAAAACAGGATCAGCAGGGGCACGGCACGCGAAAGGAACACCGCTTCAAGGATCATGGCCAGTCCAATGCCGAAAAGGAGGGCCGAAAAAGTTTTGACCAGCCAGAGATCGGTCTTGGGTCCGGTAACGGCCATGAAACTTTCAATATCAATGACACCCCACACAGCTGTGGCAATGGTGTAAAGTCCCTGCACCCATAACAATGCCTGGTAAATGGACCTGGTCTTGGTTGTAAACATGTTCTATAGAGATTTATTTGGCTTGAAAGATCAGCATTATTGTTTTGGCATTCTTGTAAATTCCATCACAAGTCCATTCTCCATCATCAGCCGCAATTCTTTTTCCCGAAAGTTGAACCTGACAACTTTTTTAAGGGCATCAATGAACAGGAACTCGTTGTAACCAGGGCAGGCCTTCCTTGTCATATTCAACGGCTCCACTACCTGGAATTGATCGCCTTTGACCCAGAACTTTCCCATCAGTTGGTTGCATCCTGAGAAACCGGTAAGCGAGCTGTCCTCTTTCAGTTCCAGCCAGGGCCTGGCAATACCTTCCGCTAATGCAGCCGGGTATGGAGCAAAGTCGGTGAGTTCCCAGCGGCCCGTCACTTGTCCAAGTCCAACCGGCCTGGAAGCATTGCAGGAGACCAAAAGACAAAAAAAGACAACGATCAGTTTCATATGTGTCCTGTGATGGAAGTGAAGGTAAATGAAAATGAAAATATCCTTAACAAAGCGGGCCTTACCTTTGCAGCCGCCCGGCAGCAGGCTGCTCATCCACCATAAAATGGAAACAGCCTGCCGGGTTTTATCAGCAATCATTAAAAGCATCCGGAATTGCACCGGTCCATAGGCCTGCCTCATGAAATATCAGAACGAAATACAGAAACGCAGAACATTTGCCATCATTTCCCACCCCGATGCCGGGAAGACCACGCTTACCGAAAAGTTCCTTCTTTTCGGAGGGGCCATCCAGGTGGCCGGCGCTGTAAAAAGCAATAAGATCAAGAAGGGAGCAACCTCGGATTTTATGGAGATCGAGCGCCAAAGGGGTATCTCTGTTGCTACTTCTGTAATGAGCTTTGAATACAATGGCAATCTTGTGAACCTGCTGGACACGCCCGGTCACAAGGACTTTGCGGAAGATACCTACCGCACCCTTACTGCAGTGGACAGTGTGATCCTTGTGGTGGACAGTGTGAATGGGGTAGAAGAGCAGACCCGCCGCCTCATGCAGGTTTGCCGCATGCGTAAAACACCGGTGATCGTTTTTATCAATAAGCTGGACCGCGATGGCAAGAACCGTTTCGACCTGCTGGAAGAAATAGAAAAAGAGCTTTCCATTTCTCTGCATCCCATGACCTGGCCCATCAACAGCGGAAAGGATTTTAAAGGTGTTTACGACCTGTATCGTAAAAGCATACGGTTGTTCTCTGCGCACACCAAAGCAACAGATGAGGACACCATATCCATTTCAGATCTTTCTTCCAGTGTACTGGATGATAAGCTGGGCGAAAGGGATGCGGCAACACTGCGCGAAGATGTTGAGCTGATTGACGGCGTGTATGGTGAATTGAATGCAGCAACTTACCTGGCAGGAGATGTGGCTCCCGTTTTCTTTGGCAGTGCCATCAACAACTTTGGCGTAAAGGAAATGCTGGACACTTTCATACGCATTGCTCCTCCGCCCCGCGACCGCGAGACCAATAAAAGAAAGGTAGCGGTTGACGAAGATAAATTCAGCGGGTTCATTTTTAAGATCCACGCCAACCTTGATCCCAAACACCGCGATCGCATTGCCTTCCTTCGGGTTTGTTCAGGAAGGTTTGAAAGAAACAAATATTTCCATCATGTACGCCTCGATAAGGATGTCCGCTTTTCCAATCCTTATTCATTTCTTGCGCGTGAAAAAAGTGTTGTTGATGATGCTTATCCCGGTGACGTGGTAGGGCTGTTTGACACAGGCAATTTCAAGATCGGTGATACGCTAACGGAAGGAGAAGATATTTTCTTTACCGGCATCCCTACTTTTTCTCCGGAGATCTTCAAAGAAGTCGTCAACAAAGACCCGATGAAGACCAAGCAATTGGAAAAGGGCTTGCTTCAGTTGACAGATGAAGGCGTTGCCCAGTTGTTCACGCAGTTTGGAGGCAATAAAAAGATCATTGGTTGTGTAGGCGAACTTCAATTTGAAGTGATACAGTACCGGCTCCTGCACGAGTACGGGGCTTCAGTGGTCTTCAATTCGCTGCCTTACTACAAAGCATGCTGGATCACAAGCAATGATCCAAAGAAGCTGGAAGAATTCATACGTTTCAAGCCAAACATCGCCCAGGATAAAGATGGCCAGGTGGTCTACCTGGCGCAAAGCGAGTGGTTCCTGAATACAGAGCGGAACAATAATCCCGATATCGAGTTTCATTTTACTTCCGAGGTGAATCGGTGAATCTTTAAATAACTTTAAACGCAAAGGAGTTCAAGGGTTTCTTGTTTCTAGTTTCTTGTTTCCGGTTCTTCAATGCAGTCTTTCTTTATTTAATCTTTTTTGCGTACTCGACCATGAAGCCACCTTGAGGAGTTTAGATAATTGGTGAAATATTATTTATCTTTCCCTGCTTTGGCTTCAATTCAAAAATTCACTTTCTTAATATTTTCGGATTCACGTTTAGCTGTCCGCCGCAGGTGGATATTTTTGTGAGAAGAAAAATAACTCGTAATAAAATTTCTTTTCAGAAGGCTTTGCGTCTTGAGACTGGCTATCAAAAGGAATAGAAGTATTCTTAAAGAAGATCTTTAACATGAACAACCCTTCTCATCTGCCCTCCAAAAAACGACCCAGCAAAGGATGACTCCAATGCTTTGCGTCTTTGCGTGAAACCCCTCTACGCAATTGCAACTTATAAAGAATCACTGCACAATAGAACCAGAAACCAGGGACAAGAAACCAGAAACAACGAAAAACTATAAACCATAAACCAAAAACAGTCTTACTCCAACTCAAACCCTCTAGCCTCCATATACCTTATCACCGCCTGGCGGATGTCACTCATGGGATGACCAATATGAGGCTGGTAGCGATACACTGATAATATATCCGTGTTCTTTGGTTCCAGGTAAGCAAGGTTGGTCTCACGGCCGGTGAGCAGGTAATCGGTCATCGCTACTTTATAGATTTGTTCCGGATCGATCGGTGTTTCCTTAAGCAGCCAGCGATTTTTTGATGTATCATATTTCACGGCTTCATTGTAAAGAAGAAATCCACCATTGCCCCTGTTATTCATTCCCTGGTCAAGTGTTTTAATGAGCAGGTTGCCCCGCATCTCCACCTGCTGAATGCCGCCACCAAAGGGAAGTGCACGGATCAGGTCATATTGCGTCATGGGTGGGTGAATGATGTCATCTATCCGGATAGACCCTGAATTGAACAGGACCACATCAGGTTGAGGAGCCGCAGCTTCCATGGCTGACACGATCAGTCTTGTAAGGTTCGTGGAACGGAACCTTGTTTCTGTTTCCCGTCCATCGAGAGGCACGCTTTTTTTGATTAGTACTTTTGACGGATCAAAGCCAATGGATGCAAAATTCCTGGAAGCAATAGCGGTCCATTTTTCTATAACAACATTGGTGTGGCTGTCCAGCGGTATTTTTTCATCAAGGTACCGCAGTTCAGTGCTGGTATTCACCTTATCTCTTTTCGTTTTGATCTTCAGCTTTACAACATAAGCGGAACGGGCATTGGCATGCGCTTTCGTGATCTGCACCTTTCCCACTTTTTCATAACGCATATCATGTTCATGTCCACCGATAATGGCTGCCAAACCAGGAATGGCTTTTGCCAGCAGGATATCATCTTTGATCTCCTGGTGCGTGATAGCGATCACTGCATCAACATTATTTTTTAATGAATCATAAATGTGTTTTGCTGATCGAAGCGGGTCTGTATAATTCACATAGTCCTGCCTGTTGGAAGGAATGGTAATGCCAATGAATCCAATTTTTGCAATGGTGCCATCCGCATCTTTTACTTCCATGGTAAAGGCTTGCTGTATTTCATCTTTTTTCCTTCCAAATTTTTTATAGAATGGTTCCACTTTTCCGGCCGTTTTATGAAATGCGTTGGAAGCTACCCATTCAAAGGCCGATTCATTGATACGGTCCATCAGTTCCTGTTCCCTGATGTCAAATTCATGATTACCAAAAACAGCAAGGTTGGTCCCTGCTGCATTCATTGCCTCAACCATCTGCCGCCCCCTGATGGACTTTCCTTCAAATTGGAGGCTGTTAAAGACAGACGGACTTAAAAAATCACCCGCCATCAGCAGAAAAGTATTTGGATTCTTTGCAAGGAATTCTTTCTTCAATGAAGCCACTCTTGCCATACCTCCTTCACGTCCGCCGGAAACAGGTGCGATCTCGTAAACATCGTTGACCTGTATCAGCACCACTTCGATGCGTCCATCATCTTTGGAAGTTGTTCTTCTTGATGAAGAACAGGATAAAAGAAAAACAAACGCCAGGCAAAACAGCGGAAAGGACTTTCTCATAATCTGCGAAGATAAAGGCCTGAGGGTGCAGTTAAATAACGGTCAGCATGGTTGTGATTGGATCAATAGGGGCAGGCGTAATGAAAAATTTTACTGGAATGGTCATCATATTTTAAAAATAAGTATTCTGTTTTCCTGCCTTAGAGTGTTGAAAATAAACAGGATGCAGCCTCTTCTGTGAGCGCATTTGCCGTTTAAGATCAAAATTGGAACGGTATTGGAAGTAGGCGCACCAAATGGACCTGTATGAATGAAAAAATTCTGCTCGTTGATGATAACGAGGACCTGCTGCTGATCACACGGATCATTTTGAAAGGCCAGGGATATCATACTGTACTGGCAACATCTACCGATGAAGCTGTCAAAAAAATAAGGATACACAACCCATCTTTGATGCTATTGGATATATGCATCTGCAATGAAGATGGAAGGGAGCTTTGTTACCAGTTAAAGCAAAACCCGGAGACCCGTGACCTGCGGATCATTTTGATGTCAGGCAACGATTGCCAGCAGCATGATGCTGATGATTTTCTGCCGAAGCCTTTTAATTATGATGAATTGATCCAGAAGGTAGAGAGGCAGTTGGCCACTGTAATGCATTGATTCGTTTTCTTCCTACAGCATGGTGAAAAACACCCACAACGGCGTAACTAATGTGCAAAATTCATTGTAAACATACAAGGGCTTATTGTTACTGCGGGCGTTGAAGGGTGGAAGAGGAGATCCTTCGCCGCTGGCTCAGGATGACAGGTCGGAGAGGGTGCTGGAAAAGGTTGTTAGCCTATTTCTGAAAAGCTTTCACCAGTCATCCTTCTTCTCTCACTTCTCAAGTCTCTAATCTTAGGTCTGCACTTTTAAGTATTATTCCCTGCTTCTTTGCGTCATTGCGTGAAATGCCTCTCTACGCAAAACGAATCAGTAAAAAAAGACGGCACCTAAACAATCATAAACCATAAACCAAAAACCAAAATCCATAAACCAAAAACCAAAAACCAAAAACAATAAACTATAAACCCTTCATATTCTCGGATTCATCCCCGTATAATTATGCGGCGTGATCTGCTTTAATTCCTTCTTAAGGGTGGAAGCAATTTCCAGTGTGTCAATAAAGGTGTGGAGTGATTGCTTGTTGATGGTTTTCTTGCCTCGTGTCAGTTCTTTAAGCGCCTCGTATGGATTCGGGTATTGCTCGCGGCGCAGAACGGTCTGGATGGCTTCAGATACCACCGCCCAGTTCTCATCAAGGTCCTCATAAATTTTTTCATCATTCAGCACCAGCTTGCCCAGGCCTTTATCAATGGATTTGAAAGAAAGTATGGTGTGTGCAAACGGCAAACCGATGTTCCTTAATACAGTTGAATCTGTCAGGTCGCGCTGTAGGCGTGATATGGGCAGCTTTGCAGAAAGGTGTTCGAACAAAGCATTGGCCAATCCAAGGTTGCCTTCCGCATTTTCAAAATCTATCGGGTTCACTTTATGCGGCATGGCCGAAGAGCCTACTTCTCCTTTTTTTGTCTGCTGCCTGAAATATTCCATGGAAATATAGGTCCAGACATCCCTGCACAAATCAATTAAAATGTTGTTGATCCTTTTCATGCAATCAAAAAAGGCAGCCAGGTTATCGTAGTGTTCGATCTGTGTGGTGAATTGCGAACGCTGCAGGCCAAGCACATCATCTACAAATTCATTGGCGAACCTTACCCAGTCGGTCTTTGGAAAAGCAATGTGGTGCGCATTGAAATTCCCTGTAGCGCCGCCAAACTTTGCGCTGAAAGGAATGCTGATCAACTGCTCCACCTGGTTTGCCAGCCGCTCTACAAAGACCATCATCTCTTTGCCAAGCTTTGTAGGACTTGCCGGCTGGCCATGCGTGCGCGCAAGCATGGGAATGTCCTGCCATTTTTTGGCCAGCAGTTTCAATTGCGTGTTCAGGTTAAGTAATGATGGGAGGTATTCGTATTCAATTGCGTGCTTCCATATAAGCGGTATAGCCGTATTGTTGATGTCCTGGGAGGTCAGCGCAAAATGAACCCATTCTTTGATCTCCGGTGCACCGGCTTTTTCCAGTTCCGCTTTCAGGAAATACTCCACTGCTTTTACATCATGATTTGTTGTATGTTCAATACGCTTGATCTCCTGGGCATCTGCTGCGCCAAATTGTTCACGGATCTGTTCAAGGTGCCTGGCAGCTTTTGCAGGCATCCTGAAGAAACGTTTCTGGCTCAGGAATAATAAGTACTCGATCTCAACAAGTACCCGGTATTTCATCAGGGCATACTCCGAAAAATATTCATCAAGGTGCTGTACCTGTTTGCGGTACCTGCCATCAATGGCTGAAAGGGCTGAAAGAGAAGTCAGTTCCATGGTGATAGTGTAAACGTGAGACGTGAGGCGTGAATCGTGAGGCAAGGGAACATGAAACTGGAATTGTCAGATGTTTCATCAAATGAAAGCTCCTTCCTCAATTGTTTAACACCTCAGTCTTTGCAGGATGGAAGCCTTTATTTGTCTGCATGCTTCCAGCCTATCTTTGCGGGCAAAACTAAATCATTTGAGGAAGATTAAAGTTGGGGCAGTGAGTTATCTGAATACAAAACCATTGTTATACGGCGTAAAGCGACATCCGGTCCTTGAAGAAATAGAACTTGTGGAAGCCTTTCCCGCGAAGATCGCGCAGATGCTGATCGATGATGAACTGGACATGGGACTGATCCCGGTCGGCATTATTCCTAAATTAAAAAAATCTTTTATCAATGGACTTCATTGCATTGGCTGCGAAGGACCGGTTGCTTCTGTCTGTATCTTCAGCGAAGTGCCCATGGAGGAAGTAGATACGGTTTACCTGGATTACCAATCCAGAACATCTGTTTTATTGGCGCAAATCCTGCTCAAAGAATTCTGGACAAAAGATGTAAGGATCATCAAGGCCGCCTCTGAAGATTACCGTAAAGAGATCAGGGGCAAAGCGGCTGGCCTGGTGATTGGTGACCGTGCCCTGGAGCAGCGCATGGTTTCTTCCTGTTGTTATGATCTTGGGGAAGCGTGGATGGACCATACAGGTCTGCCGTTTGTATTTGCAGCCTGGATCAGCAATAAAGAATTACCTCAAGGTTTTATCAGCCGGTTTGATGAGGCCAATGCGCAGGGCCTGGATCATCTTGATGAAGTGATCATAGAAAACCAGTTTCCCTATTACGACCTGGGTCATTACTTCACAAAGAACATCAGCTACAGTTTAACAGCTGAAAAACGAAAAGGGCTGGAGCTGTTCCTCCAAAAGATCAGGGTTAATGAATTAAAGTGACGGTCCCCTTCCTGATGATGGCTGGTCCGCCTGATGCCTTCCTGTAACGCGCGATCCATACAAAAGCGGCTGTATTCTGTTTTACGCCATTATAAATTCCATCCCAGCCTTTTGAAACTTCATTGGTTGAGAAAACAAGCGCCCCCCAGCGATTGTACACCTTCAGCTCATATTCTGCAAGGTTGGGATTAGTCATGTAACCTGCTTTGAAAACATCGTTCCGGCCATTGCCGTTAGGGGTAAAAGCAGATGGGAAGAACAGGTCTTCTGAACAGGGAACCATCCTTACAATAACTTCGTCTGTGCTGCTTCCGCAATCATTGCTTGCAGTGATACGATAGGTTCCGTCGGAAGTTACGATGATCGAGCTTTGATTGCTTCCCGTACTCCACAGGTAGTTTGTAATATCTGTACCAGTTGCTCTGATCAGCAGGGGACTGTTAATGCAACCACTGGTATCATTTCCTGCACTTACCACCGGCAGTGGCAGTGCCTGGACTATAATCGTGTCTTTCACCGGCGTATTGCAACCTGCAATCTTCACCACTACTGAATACATGCCTGGTGTATTGATGCTGATCGTTGGCGTCACATCGCCTGTATTCCATTCGTAATCATTGGCTCCGTTCAGCGTTGCATTCAGTGTGTAGCTGTTATTGATGCAAAGCGTTGTATCGTTCCCTATATTCAGACTGGGCTTGGCAGTTACCGTTACGATTGTTGTTGCAGTATCCCTGCAACCTTCCGCATTTGAAACAACCACAGAATAAACTGTTGTTGCAGCAGGAAATGCTTTGGGATCAGCAATAGATGCATTGCTTAAACCAGTGGCAGGTATCCATTGATATGCTATTCCACCTGATGCAGCCAACTGTGTTGTATCGGAAGCACAGATTTGCACAGCCGCGGAGGCTGAGGCAACGGGTTTAGGTTTGACCGTGACGGTTACGGAAGCGGTTGCCTGGCATCCTCCGTTCACAACAGTAAGGGAATAAAGCGTTGTAACGGACGGAAATGCTTTGGGATTGGCGATTTGTGCATTATTTAGCCCCGCAGCAGGTGTCCATTGCATGGTTCCAGTACCTGTAGCTGTCAGTTGAACGGAATCACCGGGGCAGATCAATCCGCCACCAGCAGCAGTTATTGTCACAACAGGCGGTGTGGCAACAGTCACCGTAAGGTTCATGGAATCTTTACAGCCATTGGCGCCGGTTACAATGACCTTATAAGTTGTCGTTGCTGCAGGTGATGCTTTTGGATTTGATATGGTTGCACTGTTCAGTCCTGTTGCCGGGAACCATTGATAACTTGCTCCTCCGCCTGCGCTCAATTGAACTGAATCACCCTGGCATATTTGTGCATTGCCAGAATGGGTTATAGCAGGACCGGCATTGATTGAAATGGTGGTATTGGCTGAATCCCTGCAACCCCCTGCATTGGTGACCACTACTTTGTATGTAATGGCTGAGGTAACAGTTGCAATAGGATTAGAAATGTTTGGATTATTTAATCCTGTTGAAGGGAACCACCTGTAAGTAGTTCCTCCGGTGGCATTCAGCTGTATGGTATTGCCGCTGCAAACACTGGAGTTAGGCGTAACGGTGACCACAGGAGGCGGGCTCACCATTACATCGGTAGAATCCATCCTGGTACAACCATAACCATCGGTGATGGTAACATAATACCTGCCCGATCCCGAAGAAGTCATATTTTGGATCACGACTCTTTTCCCTGTTAATGTTGTACCGGAAGGAGTAGTCCATGTGTAAGTGCTGCCGGTGCCGGCATTGGAAGATTCCAGAACCAATGAATCACCATTGCACAGGGGCGTATTGGTTGTAACATTAATATCATAACAACCAAATGCATCTACTCCAACACCTGGCGGTGTGCCCGGGCAACGATCCACCCCGTCAACCACTCCATCACCATCACTGTCAAGAGAAGCACTTGCATTCACCAGTAAACCCATATTCTGATTCCCTGATGGTATCTCCGGGATTGGTTGTTGCAAAACAAGGATCGTTAGAGTATTGACGCCGGCAACAAAACCGCTATTGATGGTGAAAGATATATTGCATCCGGCGCAATAAACGTTGCGGCTCGTTTCCCTGATGCCAAGAGGTACCCCATTAAGGTACACCTGGCCAACAAAATTATCGGCATATACATCAAATGATAGCCTCAGAGAGCTTACAAGTGAAGCGGGCACATTAAAAGAAGTAGAGAAATACCTGTGTGAAGAATCATTTTGAGGGATGACAGCGCCGCAGGTGTTCAGTGCCCTGTCTGTGATCCAGCCTGCATCGGGATAGGGCGTAGGCGTCCAGTAGCCCGCAGCGCAATTTCCGGTATAGAATGTATTTCTGGGAGTACCTCCCAGGGAATTCGAAATGGTCCAGTGGCGATCATTAACGCCTACAGCCAACAACCCTCCATTACCATTATTGCCGGTATTGAATATTTTCGGATTAATAGATGGTATAGGTCCACATGGCGTAGTACATCCTATGCAATCGGGATCGGCACAGTCGATCAGCCCATCACCATCATCGTCAATTCCATTGGAACAGTTTTCAGGTCCGCAGGATACGGTAATGGTTGCAGACCCGGTGCCCACCCCCGGAACAGGTGAACAGCTGCCAGATTCCTGGATAGAGACCAGGTTATAGGTTGTGGTTTGCAGCGGAGAATACACCAGGTTAAACGGAACGCCGCTCTGTACATTGGAATAGGTATAGCTATGGCTTCCGTTGGAAATTACCAGTGAAAAGGGTCCCGCACCTGAAGTTGCAGTAAAGGTCATTTGGGCTACCTGCCCAAGACAGATCGTACTGCCGGCTATGGTTCCTGCAGGCGGGTTGCTGGACCAACTGTATTTGCCAAAATAAGCGTCTTCAGATGGGGTATTTAATGTTGTTGTTCCGGACCCAGGATCAAAATCAGCTGTACCTGCAAATCCACCGGAAATATAGATGAAGTCATTCCAGGCAGTTACGTTGTAAGCTTCATCAAAAGAAGTTCCGCCAACTTTAAACGCACAAACATATTGGCCTGCTGGATTATATTTAGCAATAACACCATCTCCAGAGCCTTGTGCTGTCAGGTTTGCTGTTGCAGGGGATGGATTGAAATCTACATTAGTTCCTGAAAAAGTTCCGGCAATCAGGATATTCTGGTTATCATCAAGGTCGATTGCCCATCCATTTTCCGTGCCTGAAGCACCCAGATCAAAACCCCATATGAGTTGACCACCAGAGGAATATTTCGCTAAAAAAATATCACCACTACCTGATCCTGTTAACAAGGTCGTGCTGCTTCCGGGACTAATATCCATAGTGCTGCTGCCATAATCACCTCCAACATAAATTTCGTTTGTTGAATTGACAGCTAGTACCCTGCCAACGTCAATACTGGATCCGCCGGCATTAAATGCCCAGATGAATGCACCGGCTGGATCATATTTAGCAAGGAAAATATCCTGGCTTCCATTTGATGACAAAGGAAAAATGGCTGTTGAAGAAGGATTAAAATCAATATTGCTACCCTGGAAAAAACCTGTTACAATTACATTATTGGCATTATCTGCAACAACATCCCATCCTGCATTGTCTACTCCAGGTTGGCCTGTATTGAATGCCCATTGGTACTGTCCGTTTTCTGAATATTTAGCAACAAACAATGGACCATTCGCTGCATATAATATTGCACTACTGGATGATGGGTCAAAATCGGCCGGTGATGCAAAGTATCCGGTTACAAGTACATTGTTGTTGTTGTCAATACCTACACCACTTCCAGTTTCTGATAGGGCAGTGCCACCCACATTAAAGGCCCATTTATAATTTCCTAGGGTATCATATTTTGCAACGAAGATATCTCCACCAAAGCCCGGGTCACTTCCGGATTCTCCATTGGAGTTAAGCAATGCAGTTGCAGGGGAAGGATCAAAATCAATCCCTGTGCCCCTGAAATAGCCGGTAATTACAATATTTCCGGTTTTATCTACGACTATATCATCTACTGCATCATGGCTTGTGCTCCCTATATTAAAAGCCCATTTAAAATTTCCGTCCTTATCATATTTGGCTACAAGAATATCTTTTTGACCTTTGCTGGTTAATAAAAATGTATTGGAAGAAGGATCCACATCAACGGAGCCTATCAAAGAGCCAGTGGTATAAAAATTACCATGATCATCGACCGTTGAATTTTGAACGTTCAGCCTTGACCCTCCCATTTTCTTAACCCATTGTAAGTTCTGCCCGAAAGACACTTGTACCAGGAAAATAATAATGAGGCTAAAGAAACTGCGTAAAAACATGAAAATGGGGAATTGTAGGCGGTAAATATAGGATTTGAGCAAAATAATAAGCTATGAATCTTACAGTTACTGCATTTGGATAAAAAATAATATCTTCCTTGAAATAAACATTTTTTATGAGATATGTAATGGTGGTACTGCTAGTGACTATTGGATTAGTTTTTTCACAATGTGAGAAAAATGATGATACAGATGATACACCAACACCTGCTCCCCGTGCTTTAACAAAGACAGAAATCCTCAGACATAAGCCATGGATCCTTCAGGAAGCATATTCTCTTGAGGCCAATACTTTACATAAATATGAGCGTGGGGCTACAGGAAATACAATCAACTATGACCAGGAGGTGATCACTTTTACTTCAGCTAATACAGGAACATTTAAAAACCTGAACGGTGTAACTACACCTTTTACATGGAGTTTCATGAATACACAGCAAACCAAGTTGCAGGTTGTGTTGCAAACTACAGGTAACCCCGTTCTGAATTATGAGATGGTTGCCCTGGCAGATAGTTCTTTTTCAGCAGCTTTAACCTATAAAGTCAATGGAGTTACCAATGTGCTTGCAAGCTTCAGAAGGACATGGCAATAATATTTGACAAGCTCCTAAACCAATGCTTTTTTCAGGATGATGCCCATAAAAGGAGAATAAAGAGGACTGCTTTTTTTGATTTTGCCTGATAAGGTATTATTTAAAAAATAGCCAGTTTTTACGATAAGCTTCTGAAATATATTCCTCTTTTGTTGGCCAGCCCAGAATGCATATCCACCAAAATGACCTTCAAATATTATTTCTGTGTTCGTTCCTTTTAAAGCTTCTTTCCATGCTTTTAAATCCATTGCTTTAAGGTTGTGAATGCTAAGCAATTCCTTGTCGGCCAGTTTATGAAAAAAACCCTGGACAGGATTAGCAAAATCAGGAACTGAAATGATAGTAAATCCCCCAGGTTTTGTCCAGGAAATCTGTTGTTTTATTAGGTCTGTGAAGTTGGAAAAATGTTCGATAAAACCAAATGAAGCAACAATGTCATACTTTTTGGGAGGTTGATATTTAAAAACATCTGCTTTTTCAATATCTCCAACTGTAAACCCCTTACCCCGAAGCCACTGACTGAACTGGCCATCCATTTCATCTGTGATGTCTATGCCATTTAATTCATATTGGTGTTTCCCAAAGTGGAAAAGATACCTCCCAGGGAAGCAACCTATTTCTAAAATAGATTTACCCTGGCCTGGTTGTGCGGCTAAAAATTTATTCAACCAGATTGAAACCTTGTCATTTTCATCAACGTAGGCATCCAGGTTATTTTTGATACCCTTGTATTCATGATCCCACACCTGTTGGGGAGCGAAAATCTGGTTGTCTGACATCATACATGCAAGTAAATACTTTTTAGCGATTTGCTTCCAAGATTTAACCCTTGCAATTTATAATGGAAATTTATTGGACATTAGGGGCTCTTTTTAATGCCAATTCTTTTTGTTACCCGAACTGGATGGTATAAGAATTTCCCTGTATCTGCGTTTAAAATCTTTAAGGTTAAAAGTTTTCATTGCGTAATTGACGGATCTTTCTGACAGGCCTTCTAGGTCAACTTTGTTTTCAGTAATATTTTTAAGAATTGTAATAAAGCTATTAATGATTTCCCGTTCATTTTCTTCTACTACAAGAAATCCTGTTTTACCATGTATTAGGTGTTCTCCAATTCCTCCAACTGATGTGCTGATGTTAATCAAACCTCTGCATAAGGCTTCCATAATAGTTAAGGGAAAACCTTCGTAGGATGAAGTTGTTAATAGTATATGATGAGACTGGTAGATGTTTTCCAGCTTTTCTGGGATAGTTACCTCTCCATAATAAGTCACCAGGGTATCAAAATCAGAGGGTAAAAAACCAGTTGCATTGCCAACAAGGGAAAACTTAACAGGAAGTTTAATTTTATGTGCTTCTCTTGCTATACCAAAGAAAATATGAAGTCGTTTTTCAATAGAGCCTCTACCTACAAACAAACAATGAAGCGGTAAATCAAAAGATTTTTTTCTTTCTGGGCAATTCTCGGTTAATGGATTTGGAATGACCAATACTCTATCTAATAAGTCTGGATCAATATTATTTTTTAAATATTGGGCTTTATAATCCTGTAGTGTTTTATGGTTAATCACAATCCTTGAGTCTATCAAATTAACATAATGAATGCTTGATGATTCAATTGGTTTAGCAAGGTAAGGAGCGAATGCATGCAGTAGATCAACAGTCTTCAGCTTCTGGTTATTCAATAAGGGAAGTAACTGGTAAAAAAGAATAGCATTGCATCCAAATAAGGTTATGGGTGAACTTGTTTGATTAACCCTTTGCGCAATGAACCTGACAATACGTTTTTGAAAAAATGAATAATTGCCTACAGCACCCAAGTCGATTAAGAAGGTGGAATAATCTTTGAAATCTTTTTTATAAGTATCTGTCTTGGATTTGTGCGTAATAATTGTTGTGACCGTTGTTCCTTCTAAGGCTTTTAATATCTGCAGATGGATCTTCTCAGCCCCTCCAACGTGATAAGCTGGAAAAAAGCAAACTACCTGAGGTCTAGTAGTAAGGCCTTCATCAATTTGTTTTAACAGCTTTTGATACCGTTTATAATAAAATAATGGAAGAAATGGTCTGACAAAGGGAAGTATTAAAGCCTTGAATTTGTTCATGCTATTTCAATTAATATCCCAGCAAACCTTTAAATGCATCGATCCTGAATTTAATGACAGGCCAGGATTGCTGCGGTTTTCCTTTCAGCGCGTAGCCAAGGCCCAAAACAACAGAACCGGCCAGTTTAAATAGGTATTCAAGGTTCTTTTTTACAAAAGCTTTCTGGCCAATGGCCTTTGTTCTCACCCTTTCGCCCCGGCCGATGCCGGAAGCAACACGGTACATGTATTCAGGTGTAAGCTTTTTTACTTCCACCACATGATGCACAATAATATTTGGGTCATAGAAGATGCGCTTGCCTTCTTTTTGTAGCTTCAAAAAGAAGTCCTTGCCTTCACCACCGATCCTCAAGGTACCTTTAACCCCCGGAAGGTCTGTATTGAATCCTTTCACCAGCTCAAAATCTTCTTTCCTGATGATCATATTGGACTCCAGCGGGTATTTGCCCGGTTTGAATTCTACCGCCTCCTCGCTGTAATGAAAATTGCCAACAAGGGATGAAACAAAATGTGACATCCAGGGTGGCTCAGCAGGTATATACCTTGGAATGATCCGTCCGCCAAGCCCTGAGATTTCCGGATGCGCAGCATAAAAATTCAGGATGTTTTCCAAATAATTCTTTTCAGCAATGGCATCATCATCCATAAACACCAGCAAGGGCGAACGCGCCAGTGCGGCGCCGGTATTCCGTGCAAATGAAGCACCCTGCCGGATTTCAAGTTCGTATACCGCATTCATTTCTGGGTGCTGCTGAATGTAATTTTTACAAAGCGCCGCGGTTTGATCAGTACTGTTGTTATCCACCACAATCACCTCGAAGCCATCCTTCGCCAGTGTCTGCTGCCTGAGGCTTTCCAAAGCTTCGATGATGTACTCCTGCCGGTTATAAGTGCAAATTATGACAGATATGCCTGGTGTTCCCGCAATCACTGTTTAGAGTTTTCCGGTGATTTTTTCATATAGCAATCCAATGATCCTCCTGGTGGTCAGGTTCTTTTTGTAGATCAGTTGTTTTTCAGTGATCGACTTTTTTAAGGCAGCATTATACCATTGCTGGTGCTTCCCGATCATGTAATCCAGGATCTCCATCATCCGTGGCTTTGTTTCAGTAGCCAGCATGGAACTGCCGGTTTTTCTGTAAAAGAACAAGGCTTTAGGGATCACGTGCACTTTCCATCCTTTTTGCGTCACCCTGATCCAGAATTCCCAATCCTCGCAACCCGACCGCATTTTTTCGTCGTACCCACCTGCTTCTTCCCAACAAACTTTCCTGAAGGCACAGCAGGCTACAATGCGGTTTTCTGTTAAAAAACTCAGGTCGTCATATGCTTTCGTACGCCAGACCTTTACATGGGTGCCAAATTCCTGCACATGACTGGATACAATGCCTGTTTCTTTTTCGGATCTTAAAATTGCAACTGCTTCCTCAACAAAGGTCTTTGCAAAGCGGTCATCGCTGTCAAGTGTTACAATAATAGATCCTGCAGATCTTTGGATACCAAAATTCCTTGCAGAGGAGAGGCCTCCATTTGGCTGATGGATCACTTTGTAAACCGGTGGAAGATTTTCGAGCATGCTGATGGTATCAGGGTTTGTAGATCCATCATTGACAACAATGACCTCAAGGTCTTTAAAGGTTTGGGCCATTACAGAGTCAATTGCTTCCATCAGGTATTGATGTGAATTATAACACGGAATGACCACTGAAACGGTTGGCTGCATGGAAAACTATGAGATTTGAAACTTATTGTCGAACTGATATACTTTTATGCAATTCCCGGAATGTGTGATAGGGCTTTTGATCGTCACTTTTTGGGTGGTAAAATAAACACTTTATACGCAGGATTGAAAATGAAGATTTACCCCTTGCTCAGGCTGAAGCGGAATCTGGAAGAATGGATCATGTTCCCCATCGTGGCACTTGGAAGGCAATGGGCATACCGCCACCCACTGGATTCAGAATACGATATCTTCTTTTTCTTTCCCATTTATGGGCTGGGCGGCGCTGAAAAAGTGAATGCCGACATTATTCACTGCGTTAAAGACAAAAAAGTGATCATCTTTTTTACGCGAACTTCAAAAGACGCAAACTCGCTGCACCTGTTCCAGGCCCCCCATGTAACTATTAAAGACATCAGCAGGTGGACCGATAACAAGCTTCGTTATTGGGACAATCTATTTTACCGTGGTGTATGTGCTGCCTACATCAACCGCCAAAAACGGCAACCCGTGGTATTTAACGGCCAGAACAATTTTGCTTACAAGCTTTTTCCGCACCTGAAACAATCGATCCGCAAGGTGGAACTGATCCACAATTCCTTCAGGCATTTTGCCTGGATCACTTTTCCCTTTGTTCCTTTTATTCATCAGCGCATCATGATCACCGACTGCCACATCAGGGATCATGCACGTTATTACGATGAAGTGGGCATACCAGCGGTTTATAAAAACAGGATGAAAAAGATTCTGAACAAAGTGGATATTCCAGAAGGATCGGGACCGCGTACATCATACGGAGCCCGCCTCAATTTTTATTATGCAGGAAGGGGAGGCCCTCAAAAAAGGGTGCACCTGCTGCTGCGCGCCATTGAACGCTGTAGCCAATTGAACCTCCCTGCTGATTTTCACCTTGCAGGAAACTTCAAAGATGAATTACCAAATAATCCCACAGCGTTCACCTACCATGGCGAGATAAAGGGAGGCGCGGAAATGCACCTGTTTCACAGGAAGATGGACGTGCTGATGATGGCCTCCGCTTTTGAGGGCTTTCCCATTGTGATCATGGAAGCCATGGTCAACGGAGTGGTGCCGATAGCTACTGCGGTTGATGGTGTGCCGGAACATGTATCGAATGATTATAATGGCTTGCTGATACAGGATGCGGCCAACGAAGATGGAGTAGTGGAACAACTGGTGCAGCACATTGTTACGCTTTGTAACAACAGGGACCATCTGAAACAAATGTCAGCGCAGGCTTATGCTTATGCAATATCAAACTTCAGTGGAGAAAAATTCTGCAGCAGTTACCGGGCTATGCTTGAAGGATAAATGTTTTGCATGGCCTTTGCTGCATTGGCTGCAATGACCTCCCAGCTGTATTTGTCAAAGAAAGCCTGGGGTGTTTCTTTTTTAACGGGGATCGCCTGGCGGATGGCTGCAACCATTTCTTTCCAGTTGCCGTTATCCACGATCCAGGCTTTTTCTCCAGCAATACCCGTATCAATACCGGTCCATGCTTTTTGAAAGGCCACTACGTTGCAATGCATCGCCAACGCATCCAGGATCTTGGTCTGAATACCTCCGCCCGTTACAACAGGATTGATCATCACATCTGCTCCCTGTAAGTATGGAGCAATATCCTCCACCTCACCAACCATAATGACATTTGGGTGCTGAAACGTCTTCAGGTATTGAAACTTTTCAAATTTATTACGTCCGCAAATCAGGATGGTGCACCGAACGCCGGCCGCCTCCAGTTCAGGAGCCAGTTGTTGGTAAATAGCTTCCACTCCATTCGCATTGGGTTCATAATCGAGCGTTCCGGCGAACACCAGGATTGGTTCACCTTCGTTGATACCATGTTTCCATTGCAGGTAAGAAGCCGCATTTTGATTCGGATTTGCTTTTTCAATGCCATATGGCAGCACCATTAATTGCTGCGCGTTCAAACCAAAAAGGGATACTGCGATCTGCCGGTCGGTCTCGGTTTTAAAAAGTATCAGGTCAGCATTCCTGCAAGCCAGGGCCTCCATGCGCTTTAATAAAGGCCACCACCAGCGTTTGAGTTCGCGGAAACGTAAGAACTCGATGTTGTGCTGGTGCAGCACCAGCTTTGCCCCATAATTTTTTTTAGCGCGGAGGGCCGCGAAAATATGATAGGGATGTTCCAGCAGGACAATGCCGGCGCGCTCATCCCTTACTACGTTCACAATCTTCCTCCATACCCGTATATCAAGGAATTGCAATTTGGAAATGGGGAGCCTGGGAAGTGTGGTGAACGGAGCTGAAGCTTCAATTACATTATCCTTAGAACAAATACAGGTAATGCTGCAATGTGCGGAAAGGTATTTATGGAACAGCGCAATGCCTTTCTGGCCACCGAACTTCGGAGGAAAAACTTTGAACCATACTACAGAGACGACCTTCATTTCTTTACAACGATCTTTTCCGGACGCCTTGAGCGCCATTCGAAAAAGATACCTGCAAGCAGGAGCAGCACCATTATGATCTGGAAGATCGTAGTCAGTTGTTTGCCCTGCATATATCCCTGAGGCTCGAAGCGGAAAACGATCTCGTGGTTGCCTGCCGGTATGGGAACACCCCTCAGCACATAATTGACTTTGGCTATTGGTGCTTCTTTCCCGTCAATGAACGCTTTCCAGCCTGCTGCATAATAGATCTCGCTGAATACCGCGAATTCATTGGCTGTTGAAGACGACCTGTAGGTTGCAATGTCATTGTCATTTTTGATCAGTTGTATGGTGCCTGTTCCCGGAAATGTTGCAGGCTGCTGGCCCAGTGCCTGCATGAACGAACGCTGGATAAAAGCGGTTTCCCTTGGATTGAATTGATCAAGCGCTTTCATTTCAGCCCTGGCATCAGTAACCACCTGGAGGTTTTTAATGAACCATGCATTGCCAAGCGCGCCAGGATTGACCTGCGCCGCCTGGGTGGCGCCGTATTGGTCTTTTTGCACAATGTATTTTGTGTTCAGCATGTTGTACACCTGCATATTTCCCTTGCGAAGCTGGCTGTCGATAAGATCATTGTAAATTCCAAGCCTTGCCGTGTGATACCCACCTACTGAATTGTAGTGATAGGAAACATAGTTGTTGCCGCTGAACGGATCCGCTGAAGACGGATCATTCACCACCCGGAAAAAGCTTTTATCAGCAAGAAGCTGCTCATCCGCCTGCGTGGTGGGTACCAGCATGGATTCTTCTGTTGGCGCCTCTACATAATTTTCAGCGTTCAGGTATTTGGTATCTATCAAAATAAGATCGATAAATCCAAAGAAAGTAATGGCAAGGATGCCAAGAAGCCAGTTGATCTTTCTCCTGTACAACAGGTAAACAAACAAAAATGCAACTCCCATGAAACCGATGGTCCTGAAGATATCCCCGATCATCAACGACTCCCTGTCTTCTTTTAATGCTGTATTGTAATAATCATTCAGCATGGGTGCAGCCTGAGGCTGCTGCGTCGTGATCTGCTGTATAAAGGCTTCATCACCTTCACTCATGAAATCGAAGGAAAGGTATAAAATGAACAGGACTGCAATGAGAACACCATTTGCGATCAGGCCTTTTTTTATGGAAGGCCAGAGTGATTCCTTGCCATCATAAAAACTGATCTTGTGCAGCCCCATCACTGCCAGGGCAGGCAGCAGCAACTGGGGGATGACCAGGATCATCGATGGTGCCCTGAATTTATTATACAGCGGCAGGTAATTGTAAAGGATCGAATTGAATCCTTCAAAGAACTTGCCCCAGGACATCATGATGGTCAGCAGGATGGTTGCCAGCATCCACCACTTGTGTTTGTTGTCCAGTACGAACATGGCCAGGATGGCCAGGAAACAAACAATGGCGCCAACATAAGGCGGACCAGAAGTGCCACCAATGCCACCCCAGTAAAACGACATGGGCAGCTGCTGTCCTATGCGGTTCATGTATTCAACGGCCTTGGATTTTTCCTGGGATACTTCCTGCTGGTTGCTGCTGCCGCCGTACATGCGCGGCACCACCATTACCAGCGGCTCAGGGATCGCCATGCTGTAATTGAAAGCATAATCTTTTCCAAGGCCGGTCTTTGCATCACCCTGGTCGGCGGATGCCAGCGCGGACCCACCACGGATGGTTTCTTTCGAATATTCGTATGTGGACATGATGCTAACCGCGTTGACAAGAATGCCAATGACAGCAGCAAACAAAGTGAAGCCCAGTGCTTTTACCATGTGCGCCACCTGCGCTGTACGGATCCACCTGACTGCCATGAAGATGGTCATGATGGCTACAGCAATAAAGAAATAATAGGCGATCTGCGGGTGATTCATGGCGATCAGGATCGAGGAGAATAAAGCCGTAAGACCCGCACCAAGCCAGTACTTCCGCCAGTCGTAGATCAGCAGGATGCTTGCCAGCAGCGCAGGCATGTAACACATCGTCCACATCTTGGTATCATGTCCTGCTACAATGATCACAGGGTTATAAGTTGCATATGCAAAAGAAAGGGCCCCAAAAATGCCGATGTAAGAATTTACCCTGAGCACGATGCATAAAAAATAAAAGCAGATACAGGCAAGGAAAAAGAACTGGATGGGCTTTGGAAGGTAAAGCGTGAGCGCACCATGAACCCACCATGGAATATAATTGTTGGAAGGGTAGGCAATGGCAAAGGTGGGCATGCCGCTGAAAAGCGCATTGGTCCACAAAGGCAGTTCACCATGTTTTTCCCGGTAGTCCTCCGATTGCTTCATGGCAGCTTTCCACTGCGTGATATCTTCCTGGTTCAACACTTTTCCTTCCAGTGCTGGATTGCAATAGATGACCGCTACCACCAGGAAAACAACCACCGCTATCAGATGCGGGAGGATCTTAGGAAACCATCCTTTCATATTCCAATATTTAGAATGGCAACAAAATAATGGTATTTTGCACGAATAAAGCCGTCTGTGATCAAATTAATGAACCGCGGCTGAAGTGTTCACAGGGTTGCTTTGATCTGGCTATTCAACCAACATTAACCACTAACTACTGAGCGTTTCGATGCGATGGCTTCGTTTTCTTTCCCGGCTGGCATTTATCTGTAACCTGGTATTTGTTTTAGCAACTGTGCTGAAGTTTAAAACTTTTGTCACAGATCCAACAACAGTATCCTTTATTGGGATCATCGGTTACTTCCTTGTTTTCTTGCTCAATCCCCTGGTCAATGTGTGTTACCTGTTTATCCTGTTGATGAAAAAAAAGCTTTCACCCTATGTGAAGCCATGGCTTGCATGGAGCAATTTTATTTTCCTGCTGCTGGAAGCCGCTTATGTCATTTTAATTTTGAACGATGCGCTCCATCTTGAAAGATAAACCCACCAGGTTGTTCCTGATCCTTGCAGGATTCTTTATTACCAACGCGGTGCTTGCGGAATTCATAGGAGTAAAGATCTTCTCGCTGGAGGATTCACTGGGTGTTCCCCGCGCCAACCTGCCCATCTTTGGCGGCACCTTTAGTTTCCACCTTACGGCAGGGGTTCTTATCTGGCCTGTTGTATTCATTATGACGGACATCATCAATGAATATTACGGGCCCAAAGGCGTCCGGTTCCTTTCTTACCTTGCATCAGGGCTGATCGTTTTTGCATTTCTCATTGTGTTTGCCTCCATCCAGCTGGCACCATCTGAATTTTTTCGCCGCTCAACGGATGCCATTGATCCCAATATTTCTTATGCACGCATTTTTGGTCAGGGACTCTGGATCATTGTTGGATCCCTGCTCGCTTTTTTAATTGGACAGGTGTTGGATGTATTGGTGTTCCACAGGATCAAAAAGGCCACGGGTGAAAGGCTGATCTGGCTGCGCACCACCGGCTCAACGCTTGTTTCCCAACTGATCGACAGTTTCGTGGTGCTTTACGTTGCCTTCTACCTCGGTCCACTGCTTGAAGGCGATGATCACTGGAGCCTCAACCAGATACTGGTCACGGGCACCGGGAATTACATTTACAAATTTGTAGTGGCCATCCTGTTAACACCGGTCATTTACCTGGTGCATTACCGGATGGAAAAGTATCTTGGCGAAGATGTCGCTTTGAGGATGAGGAGGGAAGCGATGGGGGGACGACATGAGACGTGAGACGTGAAGCGTGAGGCAAGGGCGCGGGAGACGATAGACGTGAGACGCAGGTGCAAGTTTATAGTTTTTGGTTTTTTGTTTATGGTTCTTTAGATACAATCTTACCTTGCGCTGCTTTGCGTTTATCTACATCATAATAATATAAAGTTGCTCAGGGCCGGCAAGAACAATAAACTAAAAACAATAAACCAAAAACATAACTCCTCACGCCTCACGTTCCTTGCCTCACGCTTCACGTCTCCCGTCTCACGATCCCCGCCACCACCTTATCTATCGGTAAATCCATTGAAGCTTCGGAAAAATCTTTCCAGTCAATGAAACGGAAGGTTTCGATCTCCTGCTGCTGGTTATAGGTGGTCATCTGCGCTTCGTCAAAGTCAAAGGTCTTGCTGCTCATGCGCACAGTAATGGGTTCAAGGGCCTGCACGCGGTAATAAATGGAGATGATCTGGTCGCCGGGACGAAAAGCGGATTCCTGGAAAAAATCGGTGGTGTAAATGTGTTCCAGCACCGAAACTTTCAGATTCATTTCTTCCATGAACTCACGCTTCAGACAATCGCGGGTGCCTTCTCCGTATTCAAGTCCACCACCAGGAAACTTTGTAAAAAACTGGCCCCTCACCAGTTCATCGCTTACCAGCACCTGTTGCTGCTCATTGATCAGGATGCCATAGACACGGATATTGAACCGGTACATCAACGATAGTTTTGTGTGAAAAGGTCCAGGTCAATGGTGCCTTCAAAAACTTTTTCGGCAGGACCATTCAGCCAGATATTGGTGTATTCATCGCCCGACTTATCATATTCAACACTCAGCTGCCCACCCTTAGTCTTTACTTCAACCCGGTTAAAGCCCATATCATTATGAAAACACACCAACGCAGCTGCCGTAACACCGGTTCCGCAGGAAAGGGTTTCATCCTCAACACCCCTTTCATAGGTGCGGACTATGATCTGGTCCACATCCTGGGTCTGTTCTACAAAATTGACATTGATCCCTTCTTTTTCAAACTGCGGGCTATAACGAATGGCCCGGCCTTTTTTAAATACATCGAGGTGCATCACGTCATCTGAAAAATCAATGAAATGCGGCGAGCCTGTATTCAGAATGTATTTCCCATTATGGTTCTTGATGCCCCGGACATCATTCATCTTCAATGCAACACTGCCATCGTTGTTCACACTGGCTTCATGCGGGCCATCAATCGCAATGAAATGGTATGTGGTCTTTGTTAATCCAAGATCATAAGCAAACTTTACCAGGCACCTGCCACCATTGCCGCACATGGAACTGGGCTTACCGTCGGAATTAAAATAAACCATCTCGAAGTCATACTCCGGATGCGCACTTAAAAGCATTAATCCATCACCTCCTATGCCGAACCTGCGGTTACAAAGTCCTGCAACCTGTTGCCAGGTTAATTGTCCAACATGTCCCTTGCGGTTGTCCAGGATAATAAAATCATTTCCAGTTCCCTGGTATTTATAAAATTTCGTCTGCATGTCTAGATTGATGTAATAATGTCGAGGCTTTTCCTGATGAGCCGTTCTACAAGTCCCGTACCATCATTTGAAAACTTCTTTTCCACCCTGTTGGCTACAATAGCGCTTAGTGACAGGCAGTGATGACCAAGCAATCTTCCCAATCCGTAAATGGCGCTGGTTTCCATTTCGAAATTGGTGATGCGGTGTTGCCCAAACTGGAACAGGCTTAGATTGTTGATCAGCTCAGGATTACTTAATCCCAGTCTCAGGATCCTTCCCTGCGGTCCGTAAAAACCCGGGCAGGTGACCGTGATCCCATGAAAATAATCTTTCACAAAATGCTTGAGCAGCGAAGGACTGCCGGTATTGATGTATGGCTGGCCGGAGCGGGGATGAAGCTGCGTATGGGTAATAAATGCCTGCAATAACTGGTTCTCCTGGTCGGTTTGTTCAAGGCGGTAAAAGTTTAGCAGGTTGTCCAGTCCCAGGGCATGACTGGATGCCACAAAGCTATCTACAGGGATGTCTGCCTGAAGTGAGCCTGAAGTGCCGATACGAATGATATCCAAAACTACCGGTTGCTCCCTGATCATCCTGGTTTCAAGGTCTACATTGAACAAGGCATCCAGTTCGTTCAGTACAATGTCAATGTTGTCGGGACCTATTCCCGTGGAAATAACAGAAATCCTTTTATGGCCGATCCTGCCCGTATGCGTTACAAATTCCCGATGCTGCTTTTTTACTTCAACAGCGTCAAAATGCCTGCTTACGGAAGCAACACGGTCAGGATCTCCAACGGTAATGATGGTTTCTGCGATCTCTTCGGGCCTCAGGTCGAGGTGGTAGATGGCCCCTCTTTTATTGATGATGAGTTCTGATTCTGCAATGCGCTGCAAGATGGAAAGTTAAGCTGTTAAGATTCAGGGTTTACTTTCCAAAAATATCCTATTTTCGCCCCCGGCTCAAAAAGATGTGCTGACCTGGATTTGTGGATGGCAAAAATGATTTTGTATTCACCGTCCACACTTAAGTAAAGGCTTAAGTTGCAGTGCGCTTCAGATCTTCCGGTACCGTGGCCGAGTGGCTAGGCTGAGCTCTGCAAAAGCTCCTACAGCAGTTCGAATCTGCTCGGTACCTCCAATTCAACCAAACGATCCCGCTGCAGCGGGATTTTCTATGTTAAGTTCTGACGAGAAAAAGTTCATCGATTACTGGAAGCTGCAACGGCAGCATAAGAAGGCGTTCTTAAAAAAATTGTCCTTCGGCCTTCCCATGGGTGTATTGATCGCGCTTGTGCTGATCGTAAACCTGATGTCGGGCTGGTATGGAAAAGCTGATGCCGTTGTGCGGCAACATTCTTCCGTAGTGATCGTTATATTGATCGCTGTTGTGGCGATCGTTGTCTTTTTTGTGATCTTCTCTGCAAGGCACCAGTGGGACCAGAATGAGCTGCGTTACCGGGAGCTACTTGCTAGGGAAGGTGTTGATGAGGGTGCAGCAACATTGCCATAAATCAAGTCTTAGCAATTAAATATTATAACATGATCCGCAAACTCTTATTTGGTTCCTTATTGTTTTTAGCTGTATCGGGTTGCCAGCCCGATAATGTATGTGAAGGATTTGACGCCTGTGCCAATGCAGCTCCCGCTTCTGAGATCCAGGCCCTGGAAAATTACCTGGCCCAGAACAGCATTACCGCAACAAAACATTGCAGCGGTGTTTATTATACCATAACTACTCCGGGTACCGGAAAGCAGGCGGAAATCTGTTCTACCATAGGCATTCATTATACAGGCAGATTTACCAATGGTGTTTCCTTTGACCAGAGCGGTCCCCAGGGTGCCAATTTTGAGTTGAGCAGGCTCATTGCAGGCTGGCAAAATACCATCCCGATGCTGAAAGAAGGCGGAAAGATCAAATTATACGTGCCCCCATCTCTTGGTTACGGAAGCCAGGATTACAGGGATGCCAACGGGAACGTCATCATTCCCGGCAATTCCATTCTTTTATTTGACATAGAGTTGATAGCTGTCCGCTGATTGTTGGCGGTTACTGCTTTACTTTTACTGAAACATATATTTTGGCACACGAGGCGATATCGGTTTTTGATATGTTCAAGATAGGGGTAGGGCCTTCCAGCTCTCACACCCTTGGTCCCTGGCGTGCCGCACAGCGTTTTATTCAAACCCTTCAGGACCAGGAACGGTTGAATGCCGTAGTGGAATTAAAAGTGCTGCTCTATGGTTCACTTGCAAAAACAGGCAGGGGCCATGGCACCGATGTGGCCGTACAATTAGGGCTCAGTGGTGATGACCCGGTAACCTTTGCAGTGGACCAGATCGATCATAAGATCCATGGCATTGCCAATACCAAACAATTATTATTAGGCGGCATCCAACAAGTTTATTTTGATCCTACCACAGATATTGAGTTCCTTTTTACAGAGACCCTTCCTTACCATCCCAATGCGCTTGGTTTCCTGGTAAGCTTTGCTGATGGCAGCACACTTTCAGAAACCTATTACTCCATTGGAGGTGGGTTTGTAGTAAAAGAAGGCGAACAGCAAAGCAAGCAGGCGGTTCAGCTTCCGTTTCCAATCAATACTTCTTCTGATCTTCTGCACTGGTGCATGAAGACGGGGCTGCCCATTCATGAAGTTGTGCAGGAAAATGAATTGTCGTGGAGAACCGACCAAGAAACAAGGGAAGGCATCTTAAAGATCTGGCAGGTGATGAAAGACTGTACCTACAGGGGCTGTCATACATCTGGCACACTTCCGGGCGGATTGAATGTAAAGCGAAGAGCGGCTGACCTCAACAAGCGGTTGCTGAAAGGAAGGCCTTACAGCAATTACAACGAATGGATCAGTGCCATCAGGGAAGGCGGACAGTCGTTCCAGTACATACTGGACTGGGTCAGTTGCTTTGCACTGGCAGTGAATGAGGAGAATGCATCATTTGGCCGCGTGGTGACCGCGCCTACCAATGGCGCAGCAGGTGTTATTCCCGCAGTGCTGCACTATTATATTGTTTTTGGCGATGTGGTCGATGATGACAAGATCATCCAATACCTGCTTGTGGCTTCAGAGATTGGAAGCATTTTTAAAAAGGGCGCTACAATTTCTGCAGCAATGGGTGGGTGCCAGGCGGAAATAGGCGTGTCTTCCTCAATGGCCGCTGCCGCCCTGACTGAAGTTTCAGGGGGCACCCAGCGCCAGACCCTGATGGCCGCGGAGATCGCCATGGAACACCATCTTGGCATGACCTGCGATCCGATTGCAGGCCTTGTTCAGGTCCCCTGCATCGAACGCAATACCATGGGCGCCATCAAAGCTATTACCGCTTCACAACTGGCCCTGCAAAGCAGTCCTGATTTCGCAAAGGTTTCATTGGACGCAGTGGTTGAGACCATGTGGGAAACCGCTCTGGACATGAATTCCAAATACAAGGAAACTGCTGAAGGCGGCCTTGCATTGAACATTCCTCTGAGTTTGAGTGAATGTTGAGGCGTCAGACGGAGACGTGAAACGTGAGGCAAGGAACGTGAGACGTAGTGCTGGATTCCTTTGCGTCACTTTGCGGCCTTAGCGTTTAATGCCTTTTTACGCCAGAGCAATAAGAAAAGACTGGGTCGGGCCTAAACAATCTCACTGCGCTAAAGCTTGGCGCACTAACCAGAAACAAGAAACCAAAAACTATAAACCCTCCACGTCTCACGTCCCTGGCCTCACGATTCGCGCCTCACGTGACCGCTAAGTGTATACCTGTACAAGTCGAACAACCCTGTTCGCATCCGTCAGTTTTACTTCAACAAGAGGTGGTACTTATTTAATAAAAGCCTTACTGGACTTGCATTTATCTGGATAAGGGTTTATTTTAATTGGCCAATCCTTTGAAAATGCAAATGCTATTGAAATCCCTGCTGATCCCTGTTAAGGTCCTTTCCATAGGATCGCTTAGTAAAATGGACGATTATGAACGCCGGAAGATCAGCATCTTCAATCTTTTGAACTGCCTGGGTTTTATCATCGGCATTTTCCTTCCCATCATGGGCTTAACCTTGGAAAATATTCAATTGTCCACTTTTTCCTGGATGGTAACTTTTGCACCTGGAATGGTGAGCATTATGGTGCTTGTATTGAATTATTACAGGTTACACGAGATCGCCATATTGACCTATTTTATTTTGTACCCTGTTTTTACCGCACTGGTTTACCTGGTTAGCTTTGATATCGGGATTGAATTGTTTTTTATTTTATATGGAGTCCTGTCCGTTTTCTTTTTACGCCGGCTTCTGTTTATAGTGATCGCCTTCACACTGACAATTGTTTGCTATTTCTATGTTTTTGTTTTTACAAGGCATTATGACGTGCAGCTTGTAGAAATGAACTTTCCGTTTTATGTATTGAATCATGTATTGCCCGCAGGATTTATTTTTTATGCACTTTTCCTGATCAAAAGAGAAAACACACAATACCAGCAGAGACTGATAAAAAAGAATAATGAATTAAGACTGGTCAACCTGGAGATCCAAAATAAGAATGCCCTGATTGATGAAAAGGCAAGACTGTTACAGGAGCAGAACGCCATTATTGATGAAAAAGCAAAATTGCTTGAAAAGCAAACGGCTGAACTCACGGAGTTGAATTCCATGAAAAATAAGTTGTTCTCGGTTATCTCCCATGACCTGAAAACACCTTTGTATGCCCTTCGCAATCTCTTCCGGAGCGTGGAGCAATTCGATCTGCCCGCTGAGCAAATCAAGGAATTTGTACCTGAAGTGGTCAAGAACCTGAATTACACTACGGCATTGATGGAAAATCTTTTGATATGGGTGAAAAGCCAGATGCAGATCAATTTAAAAAATCCGCAGTTACTGGACATGGCCACATTGGTCCAGGAAGCCACTGATGTTTTACGCTTGCAGGCATCTTCGAAAGAAATCATAGTGGAACACAGGATAAAGACACGTACACACGTGTATGGCGATAAGGAAATGATCAGCCTTGTTATTCGGAATCTGTTATCCAATGCCATTAAATTTACACCGCATAAAGGAAGCATTATCATCAGCATCCAGGTTAAAGATGATGTTGTTGAAGTAGCAGTAAAAGATAATGGGGTAGGGATGAATGCAACCATGGTCAGCCAGCTTTTTGAAAATACCTACCATTCGACCAAAGGAACGGCCGATGAAACCGGCACCGGGCTTGGACTGATGCTGTGCAAGGACTTTCTTATAAAGAATGGCGGTGATATCCACGTTGAAAGCGCACCGGGGAAAGGCAGCACATTCTCGTTCACACTTCCACGTAAGGCCCAGTAATGGTGAGACGTGAATCGTTAGGCCAGGAAGGTGGGACTTGAGACGTAAGGCATTGAAACCTTTGCGCCTCTAAGAGTCACTCTGCGCTCTTTGCGTTTAATTGCCTTTCTACGCATAGGCAATCAATAAAAAATGATCAAATAGAAACAATCCACCTTCGCTAAAGCTGTGGCGGACTAACAAGAAACCATAAACCAGAAACTCAATACGCTCTTATCACATTATAAAGCGTATCCCTCTCCACAGGTTCACGGTTAACCTGTTTGATCAGCGCAACAATTTCCTCCGTTGTCATGGCAGGCGTCTGTTCTTCTGATCCTGCCATGGAATAGATCTTCGTTGTGTCATCAATCGTACCATCAATATCATTTACTCCGAAAGCCATGGTAAGTTGTGCGTTCTTTCTTCCCAGCATAGGCCAGTAAGCTTTTAAATGCGGAAAATTATCCAGGTAAAGTCTTGCAACAGCATACATCTTCAGGTCTTCGATCAGGTTGATCTCAGGTACATGGCTCATATCATTTTCCTTGTTGCGGAACTTTAATGGAATAAAAGTGTTGAAGCCATGGGTGCGGTCCTGCAATTCCCTTAACTGGCGCATATGGTCGATCCGGTGCTCATATTTTTCAATGTGTCCGTACAGCATGGTGGCATTACTGTGCATGCCCAGGTTGTGTGCGGTTTCATGGATGTGCAGCCAGCCTGCCGCATCAACCTTATCCGCAGAGATCTGCTGCCTGATCTCTTCGGTGAAGATTTCCGCACCGCCGCCAGGCAAAGAATCCAGGCCAGCCTGTTTCAGCACTTCCAGTCCTTCGCGAACGGAAAGCTTTGCCTTGCGGAACATATAATCCAGTTCAACAGCCGTAAAGCCTTTAATGTGCAGGTCGGGACGATGCGCTTTGATCTGTTTCAGGAGATCTGCAAAAAAATACAGGTTCATCTTAGGGTGAACACCGCCAACAATATGTACTTCGGTCTCCGGTTTCTGATCATACTTCCGCACAATGTTCATCATGTCCTCAATGCTTAGTTCCCATCCTTCTTCGCGGTTGGCATATAGGCGGGAATAAGAGCAGAAATGACAGGAAAAAACACAGACATTGGTTGGCTCAATATGAAAATTCCGGTTGAAATAGGAACGATGGCCGTGTAGCTTTTCACGCACATAATTGGCAAGCGAACCCACAAAAGGAAGGCTGCCTTTTTCAAACAACAGTAGCCCATCAGCATCGCTGATCCTTTCACCGGCATGGACCTTTTCAGCGATCCTTTGCAGTTCGGGAGATACGTCTTTATATGGCAGGGACGGAGCGGCTTTTTCCTGGGTTATTATTGGCATAGCACCGCAAAGGTAGGAACAATGCAAAAAAATAAGTCCTCCCGGATTAGCCGGGAGGACTTATTTATTGTTAACAAACTCGATTAATACTTGATCACACGCTGTACAACATTGCGGTTCTGATCCAGGTAACCCAGGTGCACTACATAGGTGCCAGCGGATTTACCGGTAAGGTCCACAGTCATGAACTTCTCAGCATTGCCATTGTATTGCCTGGTCCATATCAGCTGGCCCGCAGAATTGTAAATGGTTACATATCTCAGGTTGGTCGGCTGCTGGTAGTGCCAGATTCCAAACTGGTTCTGGAAAGCGGTAGGCAGTATCAGGTAACCTTGTGTCTTCAGTGTGGCAGGAACATTCTTTGTAAAGAAGTTCACATCATCCAGGAACAGGTTGTTCTCTGAATTGTTGCTCAAACGGAAAGCAAAGGTGATCTGTCCTTCAGAAGTTCCGAGGAAGGTTCCGAGGTTTACTGAATCTCTTCTCCACTGACTGGCATTGGTTGGGAAAAATGCTGTGATCTTGGGAAAGTTAGGATCATTCACCGTCTGCAATTCTTCACCCCACTTCTTATAAACCGGCGTAAATGTATTACCGCAATCCCTGGACATTAAAACTGTCAGGGTATCGATGTGCGCACCCGCTGTTCCAGGGTAAGTATAAGTTACCGTAGACAGATTAAAGTGCAGGAATACAGAGTCTACATTATTGTAAGAATAAGTAGGCGTGATCAGGTCGTCAAACCTTCTTAAAGGTGCTGTAGTATTAAAATCATTGAACCATGCAGAACCAGGTAAGCGGTTACCAACCGTAGCGTTACGTGCCCAGGTAATATCATTGTTAGGGTTCACAACTTCCCATGCCGGAGGCGGGAAGGTTGCCTGAGTGAATTCTTCTTTCATTCCACCGTTCAATGGTGTAATGGCGAAAATGGTGTACGCCTTGGTCAGTGTATCATTTGCAGGGTTGCCATCCGTCAGTCCATTAGGTTCCGAAACCCATGCTTTCAGCACGTGTGTTCCCACAGCGCCAAGGTTGGCAGAAGGCAGTTCAAATGTGAATGTTTCGTTCCTCAATAGGTTGCCTGTCCAGTTAACTGTTGTTACTGCACCGCCATCGATCTGGTAATTGATCTTGAGGGAAGTTACCGGCTGGGCACCCAGTGTTTTAAAGGTCACAACAGGTTTATCACTGGTAAAGCAAAGCCTTGATAATGGTTTGTCAATGCTCAGCAAAGCCACATCCCTTGGAGGATAAACTACTTTGTTGATGTTGATGTCATCGATATAAAGGTTGTTACCAAAGTTATTAATGGAAGTGAAGCGAACGATCAGGTTATTTCCGGCATGTGCAGTCAGGTTCACATTTTCTTTTCTCCACTGGGCAGCAGTTGGAACAAAGTTGGCCGTTGTATTTACAGTCTGCAGCTGGCTTCCACCTTTATAGAATACGCGCTGGTAGGTATTGCCGCAGTCTTTGGAAACCGAGACCTCCAGTGAATCGGCATCTGTATTCCATGGTGAGTAAGCAACAAAAAAATCAAGGTATAGTGAGTCAGCTGTTCCAACCGCCATGTTGGGAGAGATCAGGTGGTCACGCTGGCCTCTTGTTGAATAGTTGAAGAAGTTTACCCGTGCAGAAGCAGTACCTGAATTGCGTGCAAGCGTTGTACGCTCCCATGTAAGACCGTTGTCTGGGTTTTGCCTTGACCAACCTGCAGGAGGGAAAGTTGCGCTTTCAAAACCTTCAACTACCGGAAGTGCAACACCTCCGCCAACTGTAAAGTTTACAGAAAGTGTATCATTTGTATTTCTTGGATCAACCACACCATTCGGATTTGAAGTATAGATCTTCATGATATGCGTTCCGATTGCCGCTGGTGCTGCAACAGCTGGCAGATTCAATACTACGCGGCCATACTGAGGCAGAGAGAATGACGCTGGAGTGAATGCCACTGGTGCATTATTATCAACCTGTGTATAGATTGTAATGCTGTTGATGGCGTTCGTGCCCGGGTTCCTGATCTCTACAGATGGGATGATGTTGGCACCTGCGCAGAAGCTGCTGGTACCAGATACGCCGCAAGCGCCTGGACCAGGATTCAGGATCGCGAACAGGAATGCATCATTTGCAAATTGTGCTACAGGAGTACATCCAAGTGAGCTAATAAGGGATGCACGGCAGTTGGTCAGCACGTACTCCATTCTTTTTACCTGCTTGATGGTAAACATGGAGTAACAGTTATCCTGCGTATAGTCCATGTAGTTCTGGTACTGGCGGCCCGGAGGATTTGGAGAATCCGTACATCCGGCTGCCTGTGCTGTAGTAGGACAGGAAACAGTTTCATTGGACTGGTTTGGAGTATCACCGATCGTCTGATCTGCAGTTGTACCCACGATATCTGTTCCGGCGATCAGGCATGAACCTGGCATCTGGCGGAAATCGGAGTTGGCGCAACCTGCGTCATCACCCCAAATGTGATATAATCCAAGAAAGTGACCTACTTCGTGTACAGCAGTTCTTCCTTTAGCAAAGGCAGGGTTCACATAAGCAGGGTTATTGGAAAATCCATCCAGTGCAAGGGCGATACCCTGCTCATCGCAAGGACCTGTGCCGGGGAAGGTAGCAATACCGAGTAGTGAAGTAGATTTACCTACCCAGATGTTGAAATATTTGGTGCAATCCCAGGCGTCAGCACCGCAGGAAGCGCCATGCTTGATCTGGTTGACAGTAGTTCCGGAAAAATTGGTGATGGAAGAGACCACGCGGTTGATACCATTTGTTGGATTACCGTTTGCGTCACGCTGGGCCAGGCAAAAACGGATCTCAGAATGACCACGCACAGGGTAAAACGCAACACCGTTTGTGCTGTCTGCGTTCAATCCGCTGAAATCTTCATTTAATTTATTGATCTGCCAGATCACATCAGCATCAGTAACCTTCGCCATGTCTGCGGCAGGAAGGACCAGGTGCACCACAACAGGAATTGTAATGATGGCGTTGGTACGCTGGATCTGACCTTCTGTAGGAACTGTTGGAATAATGTTCTTATTCCTTTCAGCCTGGGCCCTTGCTTCAGGATTTGACTGAAGATAGGCTTCAAGGCCTTCCATTGTTGCGCAACGAACCTTTTCGGCAGTGCTGCCAGGCAGTTGTTTTTGTTGCGAAGAAGCCGGGTGGAAGACACAGAGCAGTACTACAGCAAATGCCAGAAAAGTAAATTTTTTCAAAGCAGTATTGTTTTAGTTGATGAAAATGATTGGTTGCTAAGTAATAGGAGTTACAATAATACGCAAATCCGCCTTTAAATTAAAATATTATTTCACTGGTTTTGGGCCGTCAAAAAGCAAAAAACCCCTGCATCAGCATGGGTTTGGGAGCCAAAACATTTTTTTATCTCAAAACTATTTACAAAGGATTTTCATGCAGATTGTTTAACCATAAAGAGCCCCTGCAATGCATCCGCACATCAGGCATGCAATGGTACCGCCGATCAGCGCTTTTACACCAAGTTCGGTTAGGTTTCTCCGTTGGCTTGGGGCAAGCTGGCTGATACCTCCTATCTGGATGCCGATGGAGGCAAAATTAGCAAAGCCGCTCAGTGCATAAGTGGCGATCAGTAAGGATTTGGGGTCGGTGATCACCTGGCTGGTTTTCATTTGGGCCAGGGTCAGGTAGGCTACAAACTCATTCAGGATGGTCTTCTCACCCAGGAGCTGCCCAACAGGGATCATATCCCTCTGTGCAACCCCGATCAGCCATGCCACCGGTGAGAAAACATACCCCAGGATCATTTGAAGGGACAGCGAGGTATACCTGCCGCCAGTTGCCGTAGCGATCTGCTCATTTACATGCGTGATATCACCTATCCATCCCATAATGCCGTTGATCACCCAAACCACGGCCGTATATACAACCAGCATGGCGCCTACATTCACCGCCAGCTTCAAACCATCGGTGGTTCCAAGTGAAAGTGCATCAAGAAAGTTGTCACCCAATTTTTCTTTGGGCACAGTAAGGTCTTTGGAGATCAATTCACCATGTGCCTGGGGAAAAAGCATCTTGGAGCAAACAATGGCTGCCGGTGCGCTCATGAGCGACTGGCTGAGCATATGCAAGGCGAAATAATTTTGTTGTACCAGGTCTGTTCCTCCCAGCATTCCCACATACCCGGCCAGTACGCTGCCAGCCGTATTGGCCATGCCACCCACCATAATAAGCAGGATCTCGGAGCGGGTCATTTTTTCAAGATAGGGACGGATCATCAGGGGAGCTTCGGTCTGGCCTAAAAAGATATTGGCTGCCGTTGACATGCTTTCGGCCCCGGATATGCGCATTTTGTTCAGCAGGTAAGCAAATATGAAAACGATCTTTTGCAGCACACCCAGGTAAAATAAAATGGCTGAAAGCGCAGCGAAAAAAATGATGTTGGGAAGGATCTGGATCGCGAATACAAAACCCCAGTTCTTGCTTGGATCGGCCAGGTTGCCGAAGATAAATTCTGTACCCCTGTGACTGACATTGATCAGGGAAACAAAAACACCGCCTACAGCCTGCAGTACGCGGCGGAAAAGATCGGGAGGGCAAAGATTCGTATAAACACAAATGGTAATAATGAGGGAACTGAGGAGAATATTCCATTTCAGTACCTCAGGATTCCTGCTGCCAAGCCTGAAAGCCAGTACCAGGATGCCGATCGTGCTTAACAACATGGAAAGGTCTGACCATTTCCCAAACAGCTGTGGAGCCATCACCAGGCCTGCTACAAGTAATCCCTGCCAGATGACCGATTGGGCCAATGCGGGTCCGTCCAGGACAAGGGGTTCTCTTTTCCTTAGGCCCAGTAATTTTCTCCCGATGGTGTAAGCGATCACAATGCCAAACAGCACCCAGAACACCGGTTGACCGCCAATAGTAGTATGCAGTACACCCATTGCGAACATCACCTGGGCAAGGATGCCGAGGATGACCAGTTTCCAGTTGATGGCGCTGCGGTTGTTGCTCAGGACATAGCAAATAGAAAGAAGAAACAACATTCCTAATCCACCACGTCCTAGGTTGTTCAGCAAGGTTTGGGTCATGAGCAGTTTGATTGGGGAGCCAAATTAAGGTTTATATGGTTTCTTGTTTCTGGTTTCTTGTTTCTGGTTGGCGTCCTTAACCGCAAAGGGCGCAAAGCAGCGCAAAGAATACAAGAACCGGTAACATAAAGACAGCAGGAAACAGAGCGAGAGCAGAAAAAAGGAGAAATAGAGAGCGAGAAGAAGAAAACTGCGAAAAGATAAAAGACAATTCGACCTAAAGAACGAGAAACCAGAAACAACAAACCAGAAACAAAAACGGCCCGAAGGCCGTTTTCAAATATGTGCTTCAATCTTTTTTACAAAGTTCCCTTTGGGTTGTGCACCTACCAGCTTATCCACTACCTGTCCGCCTTTAATGAAAAGGATGGCAGGGATGGAAGTAATGCCGTAATTCATGCTTACCTGTGGGTTCTCATCAACGTTCACTTTACCAACGTTAACCTTCCCTTCGTATTCTTTAGAAAGTTCATCGATCACCGGACCGATCGCACGGCATGGACCGCACCATTCTGCCCAGAAATCAACAACAGTTAATTTTTCTGATGTGATCACTTCATTCTGAAAGTTCGAATCTGTGAATGCTTTTGCCATAATGATTGTTTTATAAATAGTCTAACGAGATGTCTTGCTGCAAATTTAAGCCCATTGTTATTTTGTCAGGGTGTTTGCATTTGGAAACAGAAATGTAGGTGGAATTTTTGTGACAGCTTTGATTTATTTAAGCAGGTCTGTATATAATAATATAATTACTTAAAAGGTTTTCTTAATACATTCTAAACGATGCTGACCTGTACATCTATCTCCGGTTTGTTTTGAAGGAAATGGATCAGGTCGTCGTTCATTTCCAGGCCGGTATCCAGCGTTACAAGGCTCACTTTCATATCAGTTTTTGGTTCACACAGCACAAGCTTCAGGCCTGACTTGCCCGGAAACTGTTTCATATTCGTTTCAAGGAAATCGATCACATCAGCCTGTACATGCCTTACATCCATTTCAAGGTGCAGCTGGCGGGTGAGCTGGCGTTTGACATTTTCGGCCAGGCTTAAACTGGTAAGTTTGAATTCAAACTCTCCTTTATTATACCGCTGCCGGAAACTGCCCGTCAGGAAAACAGCCTGGCTTAGCGTCAAAAATTGCTGAAACCTCACATAATCATCTCCGAACAACACAAGTTCCGTCTTTCCCGAGTAATCTTCCAGTTGAAAAGATCCGAATTTATTGCCCTGCCTTGAGATCCGGTGATTAGCACCCGAGACCAGGCAAAGGATCTTATAGGTTTTTCCAGCCGCCGCCATGGCAGGGTTTTCCTTTACTTCATTGAAATCCTGGATGGTCGTTGTGCCATAATGCCTCATTTCAAACTGGTAATGATCCAGCGGATGGCCGCTCAGGTAGATGCCGGCCACCTCTTTTTCCTTGTCCAGCTGTTCTGTCAGGGTAAGGGGAGGGCAGTTTGGAATGGTTGGTGGTTTAATGTCCAGCATCGCCGGCAGGTCGCCAAAAAGCGTATTGGTAGTATTCATGCCCTGGGCCTGCACTATGTTGCCGAACTTGATCAGTTTATCCAATCCACAGACCTGTTCTCCCTGGGGAATGCAGAAGTATTGGTTCCTGTGAAGTTGCGGAAAGGCATCAAATGCACCCGCATAGATCAGGTTTTCCAATGTTTTTTTATTGACAGTCCGTTGGTTGATGCGTTTGATAAAATCAAATGGATCTTTATATGCCCCGGCTTTTTGTCTTTCTGTTACAATGCTTTCAATTGCGGCCTCACCAACTCCTTTTAATCCTCCAAGTCCGAATCGGATGCCCCCTGCTTCGTTCACGGCAAATCCTCTTTGTGATTCGTTGATGTCCGGACCCAGTACAACAAGTCCCATGCGTTTGCATTCCTCCATGAAAAAGGTAAGCTTGTCAATGGCATTGGCATGGTTCAATACAGCTGCCATGTATTCTGCAGGGTAATGTGCTTTCAGGTAAGCGGTCTGGTAAGCAACAAAGGCATAACAGGTTGAATGCGATTTATTGAATGCATACTGCGCGAACGCTTCCCAATCCGTCCAGATCTTTTCAAGACTTTTCTTTGGATGACCTTTTGCCACTGCGCCTTCAATGAACTTGCTTTTCATTTTGTCCAGCGTCTTCCGGTCTTTCTTTCCCATTGCCTTACGAAGAACGTCCGCGTCCCCTTTGCTGAACGCCGCCAGCTTCTGCGCCAGCAGCATCACCTGTTCCTGGTAAACGGTGATACCGTAAGTTTCCTTCAGGTATTCCTCCATTTCAGGAAGATCATAAGCCACTACTTCACGCCCATGCTTACGGTCAACATACTGCGGGATATAGGCCATTGGTCCGGGCCGGTACAGGGCGTTCATGGCAATCAGATCCGCAAACTGGTCAGGCTTCAGTTCCTTCAGGTATTTCTGCATGCCGGGACTTTCAAACTGGAAGGTGGCGATCGTATCGCCGCGCTGGTAGAGTTCGTAGGTCTTTTCATCATCCAGTGGCAGGTTGTCAATATCTATTTCAACACCATGGTTTTGTTTGATGAGCGATAAAGCGGTCTTCAGGATGGAGAGTGTCTTCAGCCCAAGGAAGTCCATTTTTATCACGCCTGAATCCTCAATGATGCTGCCTTCGATCTGTGTGATCACCAGGTCTGTATCCTTCGAAGCAAAAACGGGGATCAGCTCGGAAAGGTCCTTTGGCGCTATGATGATACCCGCAGCGTGAATGCCCGTATTCCTTACAGAACCTTCAAGTCTTTCCGCAATGTGCAATACTTCGCTCTGGATTCCTTTGCCATTATAGATCTCCCTTAATTTTTTGGCGTTCTCTATATCATCGGATCCATATTCTTCTTCAAGCGGTTTTTCTCCATCTTTCGCAGTGAGCGGTGCATGCAGAATGCGTTGAAGTTTTGTTCCCGGCCTGTCTGAAACAAGTTTCGCCAGCATGTTCGATTCAACCAGCGGCAGGTCCATTACACGGGCAACATCCTTGATACTCATCTTGGCCGCCATGGTACCATAGGTCACGATCTGCGCCACCTGGTTCTTGCCATATTTCTCAACTACGTAATCAATCACTTTCTGCCTGCCTTCATCATCAAAGTCAGTATCTATATCGGGCATTGACTTCCGGTCCGGATTCAGGAATCTTTCAAACAGCAAATTGTATTTGATGGGATCAATATTGGTAATACCAATGCAATAAGCTACCACACTTCCGGCTGCGGATCCGCGGCCAGGCCCTACAAACACACCAAGCTCACGGCCCGCCCTGATGAAATCACTTACAATAAGAAAGTAACCGGCAAATCCCATGGTTTTGATGGTGAACAACTCAAAGTCGATCCGCTCACGGATCTCCTCACCGATCTCCGAATAGCGGTTCCTGGCGCCTTCATAGGTCAGGTGCTTTAAAAATTCCCACTGGTTCAGGTTATTGTCGCTGTGGATCTGGAATTCTTTGGGAAGTGGAAATGCCGGAAGAAGGATGTCGCGTTTCAGGTTCAGCAACTCAACCTTGTCCACGATCTCATTGGTATTGTCAATGGCTTCAGGCAGGTCGTGAAATGCCTTGGCCATCTGGTCTGTTTTTTTAAAGAAGAACTGGTCGTTTGGAAACGCAAAGCGTTTTCCTTTTGTATTTACATCATCATCAGAGAATTCGCGCAAGGCCTCGGTAGTCACCTTTTCGCCTGTATTGATGCACAGCAGGATGTCATGCGCATTAAAGTCTTCCTGGTCCACATAGTGCGAATCATTGGAAGCAATGATGTGTACTTCATGCTTTCGGGCAAATTTCACAAGCACCGCATTCACCTTATCCTGTTCCGCCATACCATGGCGCTGCAGCTCCACATAATAATCCTCCCCGAACAGGTCCAGCCACCATTTGAATTCCTTTTCTGCTTCGGCTTCTGATTTTTTAAGGATGGCCTGGGGCACCATGGCGCCAAGACAGCAGGTGGTCGCGATCAGGCCTTCGTGGTATTTTTCAACCAGGCACTTATCGATCCTTGGATATTTACTGTACAAGCCTTCCGTGTACCCAAGAGAGGAAAGTTTGATCAGGTTCCTGTAGCCCACTTCATTTTTAGCCAGCAGGATCTGGTGATGCCTTGGATCTTTTTCTTCCTTGCTGAAGGTCTTTCTTGTATGATCTGCAGTCAGGTAAAATTCACAGCCTACAATGGGCTTCACCTTTGGCTTTCCCTTATCATCCACATGTTTATAGGCCTGGGCCACAAATTCAAAAACACCGAACATATTGCCATGATCAGAAATGGCAAGCGCAGGCATGCCGTCATCTATGGCTTTTTTATAGAGCGAAGGGATAGAAGCGGCTCCATCCAGGAGTGAATACTGTGTATGTACGTGTAAATGTGAAAACTTCATTGGTTGTCTGTTTCAAAGCCGGGTCCGGTTCCAACCCCGGAAAACCCGGTTCTATCCAATATGTTCCGGTCGGGCTCAAGTTGGTAGGCCTGGCTAATGCCTTTTTAATTTGCTGAAAATGAATGGGTAATGGTGCAAGTTAGAGTTGATGGACCATATTTGGTCCCATATCCCCATCGATATTAATCCACATCCTGTGGGAAAAAAGAGAAATTCGCCCTATATTGTCATCCGTCCAACCCTGTTTAAACATCCGTCGATTTTTAACCTAAAACAACCCTAATGGTAAAAAACGTCCTTTTATCAGTCGCCATCCTTTTTTTAATTGGAGCTGCAGAGCCTGCTACTGCGCAAAAGAAAGAAGCTAAATCCGACCTGAAATTCCTGGACGACATTAGTACTGAAACTGCACCCCAGTCCACCACTTCAACTGCTGGTTCCAAAAATACAACAACCGAACCCTTGTTCGCGTTAAAAAACGCGCCGTCAAGGCAGGCTAATACAGGCAGCACGGAGATAGAAAAGGCTGGCAGCCTGCAGATCAAATTTGCTTTGCTGATGGATACCGAAGTGGAGCAGGTTCAGAACATCAGGCTGTTTACTCTCATCAATGAATGGTATGGCACAAGGTACCAGATGGGTGGCACCACCAAGGCCGGTATAGACTGCTCTGCCCTGGTGCAGGTGGTGTTTTCATCGGTTTACCAGACAGAGGTGCCAAGGACTGCCCGCGAACAATATAAGGCCTCACGTCTTATTTCCAGGACCGAATTAAAAGAAGGCGACCTGGTTTTCTTCAATACCCGTGGCGGGGTTTCTCATGTAGGCATTTACCTCCAGAATAATAAATTCGTTCATGCTTCCTCTTCCGGCGGCGTTACCATCTCTGATCTGTATGATGAGTACTGGCTGAAGAAATTCATCGGGGTTGGAAGGATCGACAAGACTGAGAAGTCCCCTTCACTGGTGTCAAATCTTTAATCTATTGCGGATCGCTGTCAGCACGGGCTGAAGGTCCGGGGTCAGTTTCAGCAGCACCATCCCTGTTCCAAACAGGATGACAAACACGGTGCTTCTTAACAGGATCCACGCTATCCCGAAATTACCATCGAACAGAAGGTAGGAGACCAGGTAGCAAACAACTGCCAGCAGGATGGTAAATACAGATTTCATGGTAAACGGCTGCATCCCGAATTTTCTATAGAGGAACGTATAGCGTATGCCGTTATAAACCGTAAAGGCCACCAGGTTTGAAATGGCAGGACCTACAATGCCCAGTTGCCTTGCCAGCACATAATTCAGCGGTATGGTGATGGCAAGCAGGATCATTCCACTGAAGAATTCAAACTTCCAGAAAGTGGAGGTCCCAATGATCTGGGCATTCACCCCTGTACCCATATCAATTACCCTTGTCAGCCCTATAAAAAAGAAAACCGGCATGGCGGAAAGAAAATTCTTCTGAAGGTTGAAGGTATAGATGCCGTCCTCGAAATTCATCCAAATCAGGCAGAACATGGCAACAGAAAAGATCAGCTGGTTGATGGAAGAGCGATGGTAGATATTATTGATCTTTTTAAAGTCTTTCTCTTTCCATGCATGTGACAAAGGGCTTATTGCAGCTGAAATAATGGCCCGCTGCGGCGCCTGTATGAGGCTGGAAATGTTCTGAGCCAGTGTAAAAGGCGCAACAGCCGCCATGCCATCCGGAAGCACCGCAGCAATTACGATGGTATCAAACACTCCCGCTATATTGAAAACCAACCCGCCTGCCCAGATAAAAGAGGCCAGCGTAATGATCTTGGTCCTGAATCGCCGGGTGACCTTGCTTACAGAAAATGTAAAGTGGAACTGGCCCTTCCTGTAAAACACAAAGACCAGGATCAGCACGATCAGGATGTACAAAAAGGAATAAATCTTGATAAAGCTGTCAAAGTCCCTGATGATGTTCCAGGTAGTAAGCAACACCAACCCGGTAATGAATAGCCGGAACAACACTTCTTTCAGAAAGTTGCTGAGTACTGACCGTCCGTTCATCCATGCAAAAGCTTCCAGCACAATGAACAGGGTATAACCGAATCCAAAGGGAAATACCCAGTAGAAGTATTGGATCAGTTCAGGGGAGTTATTGAAGATGCGGTCGATGAGTGTTTCCTTGAAGGCGATGCCAATGATCACCACCAGCGAAAAACCAATAATGGGGAGCATGAGGGCCCAGGTCAGTTGGTCGTTCTTTTTTTGTGGCAGGTGGGCCTGGTAATATGGATAGAACTTGCTGATGTAGGCATTCATTCCCATCCCGGCAACAGAGAACATGATACTGGCTATGGCAATGAAGGTAGCTGTAAGGCCATATTGCGCCGGTGTGAACCCGCCTTCCCTTGCAAAGAGATAAGTATTGAAGAACCCAAGCGCGAAGCCAAAGTAAACAACAATGGAGGAAATGATACTTTGTCTCCGGATGGTGCTCATGGAACGAAGATAATTCTGGGAATCTGATGCTGCAGGACAGCTTTACCTTGCCTCATGGTCACAAGGATAATAAAAAAAATGATGGTGTCGCAGGACATTAATATTTGACCTGGATATAAAAGTTAGGATCCGCCTCCACTTTAGCCATTGATTTGCTTTTGATCTCCTGTTTTTTAGTGGTTGGATAGATCCATTGTCCGTTGGTAAGCTTTACAGGCATGTTGAATCCTGTTATGCAATTGGTCCATTGGTATTGCAAGCCTGCGGACGATCTTTTCAACTGCAATACAGGGATCTTTGTTGTACGCAGGTACTGGTTGAACACCTTCGAAAGGTTCTTGCCGCTTTTCTGTGTGAAGTAAGTTTCAACCTGGTTGGTGGTTACGGTCTGGTGGTAAAAATCCTTATTCAGGCCGCGCATGATCTCCAGGAACTTTTTATCATCATTGATGATCTGGCGGATGGTATGCAGCAGGTTGGAACCTTTGTAATACATATCACCGCTGCCTTCCTTGTTTACCCCATAAGCGCCAATGAGGGTGTTATCATTATCAATGTTCTTGCGGATGCCCTGCACATAGCTGTTGGCTGATTCCTTACCAAAATGGTATTCCGTAAAAAGCACTTCCGAATAAGAAGTAAAGCCTTCATGCAGCCACATGTCGGCGATGTCTTTTGCAGTAATGTTATTGCCGAACCATTCGTGTCCTACTTCATGTACGATGATGAAGTCCCACAATTTTCCAACTCCAGTGCCGGAAAGGTCATTACCCAGGTAACCATTCTGGTACTTATTACCGTAAGCCACGGCGCTCTGGTGCTCCATGCCCAGGTGTGGCGCTTCCACCAGTTTAAAATCATCTTCATAAAAAGGATAAGGACCAAACCAGTGTTCCATGGCTTTTAAGGTCATAGGTGCCTGCTTGAATTGCTGTTTTGCTTTGTCAAGATTATAATCCAGCACCCAGTAACTGCAATTCAATGTGCCCTTTTCGCCCTGGAAGCTTTCTTTGAAATTGACATACTTGCCTATGTAAGGAACCAGGTTATAATTGTTGATCGGATTATTGACTTCCCATGTGTAACTGGCCATGCCACTGCTGCTTTTATGTTCTGTCAGTTTACCATTGGCCACTGCTACCAGTGAATCAGGAATGGTAATATTCAGGCTGCCACCCTTATCGGGTTCATCGCTTTGGTGGTCTTTGCAGGGATACCATACAGAGGCGCCTAAACCCTGGCAGGCAACGCTGATCCAGGGACGGTTCTGTGCATCTGTTCTCCAGATCCAGCCGCCATCCCATGGCGGGTTTTTGGCAGCAACCGGTTTTCCGTGAAAATACATGACCACCTTTCTAGGACCCGGGCTGATCTTGTATTTAGCAAGGGAATCTCTTACATAGACCCAGTAAACATTTTTTTCCCTTGTGAACTTCAGGGGCTTTCCTTCGTAGATAAAGCTGTCAAGGATCATGGGTTCCTGCAGGTCGATCTGCATGGTGTGCCCACCGGAATTTTCCATGATGGTCATTTCGTTCTTTCCCGAAATGGTCTTGTGCTGTATATCAGGCGTAACCGAAATATCGTAACGTTGCACATCCCACCAGGACCGGTACCGGTTGATGGTGCCACGCAAAGAATCCTGCCGGCTGAAGCTTGTTTTCTTATTGAGCGGTTGTGCGGAAATCTCACCTGCAAAAAGTAAAACGGTCATTGAAACCATCCACTTAACTGCGTATGCACTGAAGGAAAATCGATTTGTGGTCATCCTGCTTTTTAGGGTAACATTAAATGGGGAACAGTCAAGTTTCTTCATCCTTTCTTTGCTTTATCACAACAAATACTTCGCTAATTTAGACGCTTAACCTTGAAATGGCGTCCCGCTTAAATAAAAGTTTCACAATTTGTTTGGCCATAATCCTTACACTGCCTTCGTGCTACAGCAGTAAAAAGGACGGTGAAAACATTTTCCGCTACAACGAATTTTCAGGCATTGCCTCACTTGATCCTGCATTTGCAAAGAACCAGTCTGTCATGTGGCCCATTCACCAGTTGTTCAATACCCTGGTGGAAGTGAATGAAAAGCTGGAGATCGTTCCTTCGCTGGCAACACGCTTTACTGTTTCTGAGGACAGAAGGACCTATGTTTTTCACCTGCGCAAGGATGTTCTGTTCCATGACGACCCCTGCTTTCCAGGCGGCAAAGGCAGAAGGCTTACTGCGCATGATGTGGCTTATAGCTTTCAAAGGATCATGGATAAGGAAACCGCGAGCACCGGTGCCTGGATCTTCAACGAGAAAGTAGATAGTACCGAACCTTTCAAAGCATTGGATGATACCAGCTTCCAGTTAAAACTGGCAAGACCCTATCATCCCATACTGGGCATTCTTTCCATGCAATACTGCTCTATTGTACCGCATGAAGCCGTTAAAAAATATGGAGCGGATTTCAGAAGGCATCCTGTTGGCAGCGGGCCTTTCCAGTTTGTAGCATGGGAGGAAGGGCAGGCGCTGATCATGAAAAAACATCCCGGCTATTTTGAAAGGGACAGTGCCGGCAACCAATTGCCCTACCTTGATGGGATCCATATCAGCTTTTACGACAGCAAGGCAACAGAGTTTTTATTGTTGCGTCAGGGCAAGCTTGATTTTACAAATGATATTGACGCATCATTCAAGGATGAAGTGCTGAATAAAAAAGGCGCATTGCGTAAAGAATGGGAAGGCAAGCTGCTGCTGCAAACACACCCATACCTGAACATCGAATACCTGGGCATACTGATAGATTCAACAAATGAACTGGTTAGGGACTCACCCATGAAGCTGCGCAAAGTGCGCCAGGCGATCAACTACGGATTTGACCGTAGAAAGATGATCCTTTACCTGAGGAACTCACTGGCCATTCCGGCAGAATCTGGTTTTGTGCCTGCCGGATTACCCTCTTTTGACACCTCCCAGGTAAAAGGATATACTTACGATCCGAAAAAAGCAAGGCAGCTTATGACAGAAGCCGGCTATAATGGAAAGGATCCGGTAAAGCTTCACCTGCTTACCATTAACATCTATACAGATATTGCTGAATTCATTGCAAAGCAACTGGAAGATATTGGTTTCATTGTCCAGGTGGAGACGGTTCAAAAATCTTTGCTGCTGGAACTCACGTCCACATCAAGAGCGCCTTTTTTCCGGGGCAGCTGGATCGCGGATTACCCCGATGCAGAGAATTATCTATCTGTTTTTTATTCAAGGAATCCCGCTCCGCCCAACTATACCCGCTACCGCAACCCGGAGTTTGATGCCGTTTTTGAAAAGGCTTTAGCGGAGACAAATGATTCGCTGCGCTATGGGTTATATCAGAAAGCGGATGCAATCATGATCAGTGATGCGCCTGTTGTTCCGTTATGGTATGATGTAGTGGTGCACCTGGTGCAGCCATGGGTGAAAAATTTCAGGCCAAATGCCCTCAACCTTTTGGAGTTAAGAAGGGTAAAACTGGATAAACGGTCAATTCTACAGAGTAAATACGGTTTTGCAGCCCCTTCAAAAGCACAAACACAATAGCCCCGAAATTTATTTCGTTGGAAATAAATTGCCGGGGCTACCATTTCGTTTCAATCAGTTGGCAATGCAAACAGTGCCTGGTCCCTTGAGGGTTACCAGCACCTAATCTTCATCTTCCTCGTAATAAGACTCTTCATTATTGTTGTAATGTTTCTCCCATGCAACCACCATCTGGTCGCTCAGGCATTCAATAATGTCATAGAGCTTATCATTCTTTCTTTTCCATTGTGTCACCAGCTCATCTCCATACTTGAAAATGTACATGCAGTGGTCGCTTTCAACGCTCACTTTGATCATGTCAATTGGTGAATCAATTTGCTCCTGTACCAGGTAATAACATCCGGGTTCCAGTAATCCATACGAATACATATCATCCTCCTTTTTGGGTGGTTAATCAACTGTTACTGGGTTAGTAAGTGGATTTGTTTTGTAGAATCTATGGGTAGTAGTGGAGCAGTTCTGTTCTGTTTAGGCAGTGTGATCATCACCCTGTCTGAGCCAAAATTAGTGGTTTTAAACTAGGAGGGGAAGTCCTACTCAAGAAAAAGGTCAAAAATTTTTGTAAAGACATAATTGTATTGATTTTCAATGTTTTATGATTTATTTTTTCCCTGCATCACAATTGGGAGCTTTAAATTGATCCAACGCAATGGCAATAGAGGCTGGAGAAATGCTGAGCCTGCTTTTGGTTTCCTGTACAGACTTTTCCAGTATCTTTTTATTAGTCTCCGGTGACAGATGAAGCATCTTTTGATCCATCGATCCTGTAGCCATATGGTTGAGGTCCAGGTAGTAGGAGGGGTCCTGGCAATTGAATGAAAAACTTTTCATGGCAAGCGTTTTCCTGCCTTCAGCCCCGCTGCTTGTAAAGTGTACCTGCCTGCCGGTAATGTCGTAAACGATCCGCCATTTTGTATAATCACCCTGGCTTACATGGTCCAGGATGGAGAAGGCGTTATCCACCGGCTTACCTGTATGGGTGGTCCTGTATTGGCTCAGCATGGTGCAAACCTGTGCAAATCGTTGGATGGAATTGTCATCAAAAGAAGGTGTTTGTCCTTCTTTGATCTGCGGGTCCGCCTGCCTTACGGAATTTGCATAGGTTGAATTGGAAAGCACAGGATATGGAAGATCCTTTCCTTTGTGAACCACCATTTTTCCATTGAGGAATTCGATGGTGGCCGTGTTGCCTGAAGCATCTGCTATAAGATAATGCAGGGGTGGACTGTCATTTGAAGTGATCCGGATCAATTGATCAGATGCGATCACATCTTCGATTGTAGCGCTGCAATCCAACTGGTACTGGATCCACTGCAATACATTTACTGCACCTCTTTTATCTGCTTCCGGATACTGGGTTTCATCCAGCCACATCAACTCTACAACCAGGCCCTTTTCATTCATGCCTCCCGTCGGAAATTCTTTTCCAAACTGGTTGAAGCTGATGCTTCCGAAATTAGAAGTCCATTGCAGGGAAGGATCATGAGCTGAAGCTTTTTGAAGGTACCTGTTGTTCACGACCAGCATGCCGTTGCCCGAAACCCAGTCGTAATTCCTTCCAAAATAATAATGGCCCTGGTGCTCCATGAGGAAGGTGGTACAGGCCACCGAAACGCCTGCTAGGACCATGAACAACATCATAAAAAAGCTTCTTTTCATTTTGATCAATTAGGAAGGTAAAAGCAATAGACTAGTTTTATCACCAGCAGGCTGCATATCGATCCATTGCATTGCAGCATGTGAAGAATTAGAATTGCTGGCACAAAGCTAAAAAATTTAGCAGAAAAATCCAGTTTTTTGTTTATATTTGCGAGGCTTGTGAGAAGGGTGGGTAATACCCTAAAACAACTGATTATCAACCGATTAGATGTATAAATCTGATAAAATTACCTTTTGGTAAATCCTATGGCAGAAACAAAAAAACAGCTTTTCGATTACACCGAGGAAAGCATTAAAAGCCTGGACTGGAAAGAACACATTCGCCTTCGTCCGGGTATGTATATTGGAAAACTTGGAGACGGATCTTCCCCTGATGATGGAATTTATGTACTGGTAAAAGAAGTGATCGATAACTGTATCGATGAGTATACCATGGGCCATGGAAAGACCATTGAAGTGACCATTGAAGGAAAAACCGTTACTATCCGCGATTACGGCCGTGGCATTCCATTAGGAAAAGTAGTGGACGTGGTCAGCAAGATCAATACCGGCGCCAAGTACGACAGCAAGGTCTTTCAGAAAAGCGTTGGTCTGAATGGCGTAGGTACCAAAGCGGTCAATGCACTCAGCAGTTATTTCAACGTGGCCTCTTTCAGGGATGCCAAAGTAAAGGAAGCCGAGTTCCAGCGCGGTACACTGGTTAAAGAACATAAAGAAGCGAAAACCAGTGAAGGCAATGGCACCAGGGTGACCTTCATTCCCGATGAAACGGTATTTAAAAATTATCATTTTATTCCTGAATACCTGGAAAAGCAGATCTGGAATTATTGCTTTTTAAATGCGGGTATGCGCATTGTTTACAATGGCAAAAGCTTTGTCAGTAAGAATGGCCTGCTTGATCTGCTTGAAAGGGAGACCAATGCTGATGAGATCCGCTATCCTATCATTCACTTAAAAGGGGATGATATTGAACTGGCACTGACCCATAACAATGATTATGGTGAGGATTACCACAGCTTTGTAAATGGCCAGCATACCACACAGGGCGGTACGCACCAGCAGGCTTTCCGTGAGGCCTACATTAAAGTGATCCGTGATTTTTATAAAAAAGATTATGATGCTTCCGATATCCGTCAAAGCATCGTGGCTGCTATTTCGGTACGGGTGGTAGAGCCTGTTTTTGAATCACAGACAAAGACCAAGCTTGGGTCCATCAATATCGACGAAGGTGGTCCGAGTATGAAGCAATTCATACAGGATTTTCTTTCCAAGCAACTGGATAATTTCCTGCACAAGAACCCGGCAACCGCTGAAGCGCTCAAGAAAAAGATAGAGCAGAATGAAAGAGAGCGCAAAGACCTTGCAGGCATTAAGAAACTCGCCAATGAAAGGGCAAAGAAGGCCAACCTTCATAATAAAAAACTCAGAGACTGCAGGGTACACCTGAACGATGAGCCGCCATCAAAGAACAAGCAGGAATTCCTGTTAACCCAAAAAGATACGACCATCTTCATTACAGAAGGGGATTCTGCCAGCGGTTCCATCACAAAGGCCAGGGCTGTGGAAACGCAGGCTGTCTTTAGTTTGCGTGGAAAGCCACTGAATTGTTTCGGCATGAGTAAAAAAGTAGTGTATGAGAATGAAGAGCTGAACCTGTTGCAGCATGCACTCAATATTGAAGAAGGCCTTGAAGGCTTGCGTTTCAACCGCATTGTCATTGCCACTGATGCCGACGTGGACGGCATGCACATCAGGCTGTTGATCATGACCTTTTTCCTGCAGTTCTTTCCGGACCTGGTAAAAGGCAATCACATTTACATCCTGGAAACACCGCTGTTCCGTGTGCGTGATAAAAAAGAAACCATTTACTGTTATTCGGAAACGGAAAAGCAGCAGGCAGTAAAAAAACTGGGCAACAAACCCGAGATCACCCGTTTTAAAGGATTGGGAGAGATCTCACCAGACGAATTCGGTCAGTTCATTGGTGAAGAAATGCGCCTTCAGCCGGTGATCCTTGAACATGGTGACCACATCCAGCACTTACTGGAGTATTACATGGGAAAGAACACGCAGGAAAGACAGGAATTCATCATCAATAACCTCAGGGTTGAACTGGATACTGTCCCTGTTGTTGCCACAACGGAAAACGCTGCTTAATTCAAATACTGCTTAGGTGAATAAATTAGATCTGATCAGAAAGGCAAAGTCCCTTTTCATGCGTTACCAGTTGCATGGCATTGTGCAACCATTCAGCGGAGGCATCAAGAATGGTGTTTTCATGGCTGATATGTCCAAGTGGCGCCTGGAACACCCGGTGACCGGATACAACGACTTTTACCAGGAGACCTGGGATTATGAAAGAAGGTACAAGCTTTATGAGGCGATTTCCAAATCCGAAGGATTGGACCAGCGGCCAATGGATTATTTTGAATTTGGTGTTGCCGGTGGAAAATCATTCAACTGGTGGCTGCAGAAAAATACCAATCCCGGTTCAAGGTTTTTTGGCTTCGATACATTTGAAGGACTTCCGGAAAAATGGGGCGCTTTTGAAAAAGGCTCCATGGCGCATGCACTCGATTCACTGGATATTAATGATAGCCGTGCAAGCCTGCACAAAGGTCTTTTCCAGGATTCACTGGTTCCTTTTCTAAACCATTACGATAACCGTAACCTGAAGCTGATCCATTTGGATGCGGACCTTTTCAGTTCTACCATCTTTACCCTTTCCCAACTGTATCGGTTTTTAAAACCTGGAGACATCCTGCTGTTTGATGAATTTGCCGTTCCACAGCACGAGTTCCTTGCTTTTAAGATCTTTACTGAAAGTTTTTACGTGAAGTACGAGGTCATTGGCGCAGCGAATAATTATTTATTTGTGGCGATCAGGATATCGTGAGCCGTGAGACGTTAGACGTGAGGCTAGGAACGTGAGACGGGAGACGTGAAACGCTAAAGAGAAAGAGAAAGAGAGCGAGAGCGAGGAAAACCAGAGCGAGAAACAGAAAGAGAGTGGAAAAGAATAAAGGAAACAGAGTGAAGGTGGAACAAAGATGGGAAGGAAAGCGACCCAACCAGAAACTAAAAACCAAAGACCAGAAACACCAAACACCATAAACTAAAAACAAAATACCCATATGGTTCATATCGTTTTCCAGCAGTCTGATGTTGCCGTTATGAAGAAAGCAATTGAACTGGATGCAAGTCTGGCCGGCGAAGTTGTGGAGATCAAAGATGAATTTGCAGTTGGTCCTTTAAAGGACCTTCATGCCGAAGAAGGCTGGCAGGCAAGAGTGGACTGGTGGAAGGCTTCGCTGGAAGGTACACCATACCAGAAAGACGCATTGACCGCAAAGATCGATGACCGCAAAACAGTTGAAGAACTCATTACCCGCCTCCGGGAAGATCCGAAGGAAATCATATGGATCTGGCTTGGACAGAACCAGCATGATGTCTGCGGTTACTACTGGCTGATACCGCAGCTTAAAGAATTCCAGGGAAGGGTGTTCATTCTTTTTTTGAACAACCTGCCATTCATTAACGAAAAAGGACAGTTGTTCTATCCTAAATCCATTCATGATATCCCGGCGAAAGAATTTTTGAAAGCAAAAAAACTGGCCAGGAAAGTAACGCCAAGCGAATTTGAAGTTGACCCTGACGAATATAAAAGACTGGAATCTGAAAATGCTTTGATCAGGACCCTTGAAGGCGGAAAAAAGATCGTCAGCCAGCCCGATGAATTTTATGACAAGGATGTATTGAATGGATTGACCGGCGAATGGCAGAAAGGAAACAGGGCAATGGTGAGCATCTTCAGCAAGATGAAGATCTTTACGGGAGATATTTTTCTTTTAGGCCGCATGCGCAGGCTTGCAGAGGCAGGAAAAGTAGAGATCAATGGCGATCCGGCAAAAGGCTGGAAAGAATTCGAGGTAAGGTTAAAATCAACCGCTTCCCAGGAAGTAACCTTAAATACTGCATCATGAAACAGCTGATCACAATTTTATTGCTGGTGGCAAACATGAAGGGCATTTGCCAGCAACCACTTGTCACGCAGATTGACAGCGTTATTCGTTATTATGACAGGATCCACAAATTTCATGGCGCCGTGCTGGTGGCCAAAAACGGTCAGGTGATCCTGGATAAAGGCTATGGCCAGGCCGAACCGGGAAAACAATTATCAAACAGCCACGTATTTCAGATCGGGTCGGTAACAAAGCAGTTCACTGCAGCGGCTATTTTGAAATTGCAGGAAGAAGGCAAATTGACAGTTGAGGATAAGGTCAGTAAGTATTTTCCTCAATTAAGCTATGGTGACAGGATCACGATCCATCAACTGCTGACACATACTTCAGGCATCTTTAATTATACCAATGATACTGCGTTCTGGCTGAGCGAATCACGTTTGCCCTCAACCCAGGAAAAAATGATTGCCCGTTTCGCTGACAAACCGCTGGATTTTGAGCCAGGGCAGCGTTACAGTTATTCCAATTCAGGTTACGTGCTGCTTGGATACATCATTGAAAAAGTATCGGGAAAATCCTATGAGCAGTTCATCCGCCAGAATATTTTCCAGCCGCTTCAAATGGACCATTCAGGATTTGATTTTACGAAAGCTTCATCAAGAGCAAAAGGTTATTATGACAATGGATCCATCATGTCCGAAGCGCTGATCGTGGATTCAACAGGATCTTATGCGGCAGGCGCCATTTACAGCACAACAGGTGACCTTTACAAATGGTCGCAGGCCATGCATGAAAAAAAATTACTGAGGCCCGAAAGTTGGCAGAAAGCTTTCACGCCTTTTAAATCAGGATATGGCTACGGCCTTTTGATCGATAAAGTGTACAATGCCCCCCGTATCTGGCACAATGGCGGCATACATGGTTTTGTATCACACCTGGAATACTTTCCTGACAGCAATATGGTTGTGATCCTGCTTTCCAATTACATGGAATCGGACCTGGTTAAATTAAGTAATAACATCAATGCTGTTCTGTTCGGGAAGCCTTATGAATTACCTAAGGAAAGAATAGAGATCAAACTGCCTGCATCAGTGCTTGACCAGTATGTTGGCGTTTACCAGCTGACACCTGCTTTTGCCATTACCATTACAAAGGAAGGTGACAAACTAATGGCGCAGGCGACAGGACAAAACAGCCACCAGGTATATCCTGAAAGTGCAGACTTCTTTTTCTATAAGGTCGTTGATGCACAGCTGGAATTCAAAAGAGATGAAAAAGGGCAGGTTGAAACGCTTGTCCTGCACCAGAACGGCATGAAGGTGCCTGGCAAAAGAAAAAAATAAATAACAGATCCAAATACAAATGAGTACTACGAAAAACAAGAATTACGAACACGTACAAACAGATCATGGCATCAATGGCCAGTATAAAAGCTGGTTCCTTGATTATGCTTCCTATGTGATCCTTGAGCGTGCCGTGCCTGCCGTTGAGGATGGGCTGAAGCCGGTACAGCGAAGGATCCTTCACGCGATGAAGGAAATGGATGACGGCCGATTTAATAAAGTCGCCAACATCATCGGTCAGACCATGCAGTACCATCCGCATGGGGATGCATCCATTGGAGATGCGCTGGTGAACATCGGGCAGAAAGACCTTCTTATTGATACACAGGGAAACTGGGGCGATGTGCGCACCGGTGACGAAGCTGCGGCAGCACGATATATTGAAGGGCGCCTGAGCAAGTTTGCACTTGAAGTAGTCTTTAATGCAAAGACCACCGAATGGCAACTGAGTTACGATGGAAGGAAGAATGAACCTGTTACACTTCCAATCAAATTTCCTTTGCTGCTGGCACAGGGCGCTGAAGGCATTGCTGTCGGTCTTGCCACCAGGATCCTTCCACATAATTTCTGCGAGCTTTGTGAAGCTTCTATCAAATACCTAAAAGGAAAGAAGTTTGATCTTTATCCTGATTTTCCAACCGGCGCCATGGCAGATGTTACGGATTACAACCAGGGCATGCGTGGCGGAAGGGTAAAGGTGCGCACGCACATCGAGGAGCTGGATAAAAAGACATTGTTGATCAGGAGCGTTCCATATGGCGTAACCACTTCCCAGCTCATCGACAGCATTGTAAAGGCAAATGACCAGGGCAAGATCAAGATCAAAAAAGTAACGGACAACACTGCCGCTGAAGTTGAATTGCAGGTTGACCTGGCGCCGGGCATTTCCCCTGATATTACCATTGACGCGCTGTACAAGTTCACCGACTGCGAGATCTCTGTTGCACCTAATACCTGCGTGATCATAGACCAGAAGCCACACTTTGTTTCAGTAAATGAATTACTTAAAGTATCAGCGGATAATACCAAGAACCTCCTGCAGCGCGAACTGGAGATCAGGCTGAATGAACTCCAGGAAAAATGGCATTATACATCGCTTGAGAAGATCTTCTTTGAAGAAAAGATCTACAAGGAACTGGAGAAAAAACACGAGACCTGGGACAAAGTGATCGCAGCGATAGACAAAGCTTTCGTTCCCTTCATCAAGCAACTCAAAAGAGCGATCTCACGCGAAGACATCCTGAAGCTTACCGAAAAGCCGGTGCGCAGGATCTACAGGCTTGACATCGATGAATTGAACGCTCAGATAAAAGGCCTGGAGGCTGAGATCAAACAGGTGAAGCACAACCTTGCTAACCTGAACGATTTTGCCATTGCCTATTTTGAGAACCTGCTGAAGAAATATGGAAAAGGAAGGGAGCGCAAAACCGAGATCAAGTTATTTGAAGTGATCGAGGCCAAGCATGTAGCCATTGCCAATACCCGTCTATACATTAACCGCGACGAAGGCTTCATTGGCACCAGTTTGAGGAAAGATGAATTCCTGCTGGAATGTTCTGACCTAGATGACATTGTTGCGTTCACCAAACGCGGCATCATGAAGGTGGTAAAAGTTCAGGACAAGGTCTTTATAGGCAAGGACATCCTGTATGCCGCAGTTTTCCGCAAGGGGGATGAACGCACCACCTACAATATGATCTACACGGATGGCGCTACAGGTATTGCTTTTGCAAAGCGCTTCAATGTAACAGGTGTTACCCGTGATAAGGAATATGACCTTACCAAAGGTCACGAGAAAAGCAAGGTGCATTATTTTTCTGCCAACCCGAATGGTGAAGCGGAAGTAGTACGTGTGATCCTAAGCCCCAATTGCTCCGCACGTAATAAAGAGTTTGAATTCTTCTTTGAAGAGATAGAAATCAAGAGCCGCAGCAGCATGGGCAACCAGGTAACCAAGTACCCAGTGCGCCAGGTGAAGTTCAAAGAGGCAGGCGTAGCAACACTAGGCAGCATCAAGCTTTGGTTTGATGATAAATTTGGAAGGCTGAACCACGAAGGCAAAGGAATTGAGCTTGGTGATTTTGATGCGGAAGATAAAATCATGGTCATCTTCAATGATGGAACTTACCAGATAGCGGACCAGGAACTGACCCAGCGCTTCAATCCCGAGGAAGTAATGATGGTGGAAAAGTTTGACCCCGAGCGGGTGATAACAGCGGTGTACCTGGACCAGGATAAACTGCAGTACAATGTGAAGCGGTTCCGTATTGAAACAACGACAATGAAGACCAGGTTCCTTTTCATCAAGGAAGGAAAGGGAAACATTCTGGAAGCAGTATCAACTGAAGACGAACCAACCCTTATTGTATCAACAGGAAAAGGTTCACAGGTGAGGAAGAGCAAGTACAAGGTTGCAAAGCTGGTAGAGGTGATGGGATGGAAAGCCGTGGGAGCCAAACTGGTTGACTATAACAAGAGCATCATAATGGAATGGGATGTCAAGCCATCAGGCAATAAGGCACAAACGGAACTATTTTAAGAGAGCGGGAAACAGAGCGAGAGCAAGGGAAAGGCAGACTTAAGAGTGCAGACTTCAGAGTAGAGACTTAAGAATGGGAAGGAAGAAGGAAGATATAAGGCCAGACTTGGCTGACCTTAGGCAACATTCTTGCCCGTCAAACTCCCGGACCTGTCATCCTGAGCCAGTGGCGAAGCATCTATTTGATAGAAATGCAAACAGGGCGGGAGCGAAGAATACAACATAGGAGTGCAGGCTTGAGAGTAGAGACTTAAGAACTGGAGTTGTGAAATAATAGGTTGACTTCACTCCAGTTCTGTTCTCCGCCCTTTTTCTGTGAGATCCTTCGCCGCTGGCTCAGGATGACAGGCCGGAGAGGTTGTATATCTATAACGCGTTGACGTAGGCGGTTATGGTCAAATAACAAGATCCCAGGCTTATGTTGGGAAGTTGACCAGGGTAGTTGTCTTGTGTAGTTTGCTTTGGTCTAAAAAGTTTTCATCAATCATCAATTCTCATTCTATTATCCAGTCACAATTCACACTTCTGCCTTCCAATTCTTAACTCTGTCATCTATAGTATCTCATCTGATCTCGTGCGTCAGTTCTTCATTCTTTCCCCATTCTTAAATTTCTACTCATAAGTCTGCACTCTTAAGTCTTTCCTTTTGGCCTTATTTTAACTGCGAGAGGGAGAAATAACTGGTTCTTTAGGCAGATTCTCTTTTAAAAGTTACCATAAACCGCTTGCCGAGATTATATTAGAGTATGAAAAACCTGGTCCTATTACTGGCATTCAGCTTCGTGCATTTTTTTGCCGCTGCGCAAGGCAACAGCGAATCAAAGCCTGCAACCAAAAGCCTGGACCTGGGAACAGATACCACTTGGCTGATCACACCAAACAAAGAGCGCATTTCATTCCAGGCATTGCTTGATAGTAATAAAGGAAAGGTGATTTACCTTGATTTCTGGGCCAGCTGGTGCCGCCCCTGCATTGCACAGATGCAATTCTCACATAGTCTTCAAAAACGTTTAAAAGATAAGGACGTAGTATTTATTTACGTTTCGGTGGATACCCGCCAGCGCGACTGGAACGAATCGGCGAATGCTTATGGTATTGGCCAGGGAAACAGTTACCTGATAGAACATGCGGGAAGGGATGCTCTGACACTTGCCTGGGATATTTCTTCTATTCCCCGTTATGTTGTCATTAATAAAAAAGGCGCCATGGCCAATAAAGATGCGCCAAGGCCTTCCGAGAAAATGACCTATACCTACCTGAAAAAGTTAAGCCAGTGATCATTTCTTTTTTCGCCTGATATGCAGTGTTGCATTTTTCTGCAGACTAGATGACATGCGTACTTCGTGGCGGTTCATGCCATCATAAACCAACATCAGCGCTGTATTAGGAGGGAGGCTGCCAAGGTTATCGGCAAACATGGTGATCTCGTTCACCTCCCTTGTAGGGTCAAGCTTCAATGTAAAATGAACTGCTTTAGTACTTAGCAGACGGTTAAAAGCGATCAGCTGGTCATTCACAAAAATGGAGATGCTGTCACCGTCCACTTCACCATTATCGTAAAAGTCCACCAGCAGCGAATCACCTTCCACTACAATTTGTTGCGCCACTTCTTTTTGCCGCTCTTTAAATTGGTTGACCACCACGTAATTCACCACTGGCCTGTTGATGATGGTAGCAGCAACAAGGGTATCAGTTGCACTGGGTGTCCATACCTGGTGTGTTTCCTTGAAATTTCTTAATGCCGCCAGAATGGAATCCTGGTTGCCTGCATCTTCATTCAATTTCAGGTCGAAGATGATATCGGGACAGGTGTATTTATAGGCGTCCCTTCCGACCATTCTTCCATTAAGGTTTGATCCGGCCCTAGCAACGCGAAGAGTGGCCACCAGGTCCATCATGCAATCCACTTCCATTTGGGAGGTTGACCCGTAAAAGGGCACAGGCACATTGAAAAGGGAAAGCTCTCTTGTGCCCTGGTTATAATTGCCATTGATCTTGATGCTGCGGAAGGTATTACGGAAATAATAGTTCATGATGCCCTGAACATTGGTGTTGTTTTGTTTCAGGATCAGTTCTACCAGGTAGTTATTGGCAGAAAGGCCGTTCGAAATGTTACCGGAGCCATACCAGTATCCAATAACATTCTGGGCATTGCCGGACAGGCTTACGCAAAGGATCAGGAGGATCAGGATTCTTTTCATGAAGTGGATAACGTGGCTTTAAGTGATTGATTATTTAATGTAGCGTTTTATTTCCCTGTCAGTGTCTCTTTGCTTGATCGTATCCCGCTTGTCATGCAATTTCTTTCCTTTTCCAAGGCCTATTTCGATCTTGATCAGGTTTTTTTCATTCATGAAAATGCGCAGTGGGATGATGGTATAACCTTTCTCCCGGATCTTTCCTTCCAGCTTTTTTAATTCCCGGCGGTTCAAAAGCAATTTTCGTTCCCGAATCGGGTCATGGTTATTGACCGTGCCATGAGAATATTCAGCAATGTGTAAGGACTTGATCCAAAGTTCGCCACCATTAAACAGGCAATAACTGTCGTTAAAGCTGCACTTGCCTTCACGAAGCGATTTAACCTCCGTTCCGAGCAGGGCCATGCCTGCTACGTATTTATCATCAATATAATATTCGAAAAAAGCTTGCCTGTTCTTGATTTCCATGTTGCTCACCTGGTTCTGTAAAATAATACTTCTGGCCGGTTCGGTAAAATGTGCAGGTCAGCCTGGTGTTTCTTTATGTATATGAAAGCCAAACCCATCGAAGCCTGGATATGGTATGAACCATTGCATGATCATGCTCCGTCCAAATGAAAAATGTTAGTTCCTGAACAGGGTCAGCACATTGCTGATCTTTTGTTTTAGTTCCTGGCGGGGTACAATGAAATCAAGGAAGCCATGTTCAAGGATAAATTCGCTGCGCTGAAAACCTGGAGGCAGGTCTTTTTTAATTGTTTCCTTGATCACCCTGGGCCCGGCAAACCCGATCAGGGCGCCTGGTTCGGCGATGTTCAGGTCACCCAACATGCCAAAGGATGCGGAGATGCCACCAAAGGTAGGATCCGTCAGCAATGAAATATATGGGATGCGGGCATCGGACAACTGTGATAATTTTCCGCTGGTCTTGGCCAGTTGCATCAACGAAAAGGCGCTTTCCATCATGCGGGCTCCACCGCTTTTTGAAATGACCATGTAGGGAATATTGTGCTGAATGCAATAGTCAACAGCCCTGCTGAATTTTTCTCCCATCACACTTCCGAGTGATCCGCCAATAAATTCGAAATCCATACAGGCGATGACCAGGTCATTACCTCCGACTTTTCCAACGGCTACACGCATCGAATCTTTCAGGTCTGTTTTAGCCCAGGTTTCTTCCAGTCTTTTCTGGTAAGGCTTCAGGTCTGTGAAATTCAGAGCATCTTTTGATCGAACGTTGCCAAAAAGCTCCTGGAATTCCTTGCCATCAAACAGGAAGTCATAGTATTCAGTGCTGCTTACCCTGTGATGGTAGGCGCATTTGGGGCAAACAAACAGCTGCTCCCTTAGATCAGAGATGGTACATATATAGTTACATTCAGGGCATTTGGTCCACAGGCCCTCCGGGGCTTCCTTCTTCTCGGAAGAAGGCGTGAGGATACCTTTCTTGATCCTTCTGAACCAGCTGGACTTTGTTTCCTCGGATTTGCCTTCTTCTCCTGCAAGATTTGCGTCGAAATCTTCAAACTGTTGCGGCATCAACTTCGATTTGATAAGTCACAAATATAGAGTTTATGTTATTTACGGAATGAATTGAGCTACAAGCTTCCAGCTTTGAGCTGCGAGAAGAGCAAGATTGAGAGCGAGAACAGAGCAGGAGCGGAGAGCGAGAGCGAAGAGCAAGAGTACAGGAGCTCTGAAAAGGAAGAGAGCGTAAAGGTATGATTACGCCATTGTTGGTGTTTTTCACCAACATGTCCTGAAGGAGAATGCGGAGATAGAGAGCGGGAAACAGAGCGAGAGCGGAGCGTGTGAGACTTTAAGTTTGGGTCAGGGTTGAATGATCAGTCTTTTTTCCGCGCTGCAAGTATGAAGCGGTCCACCACGGCTTCCAATTGGGGCTGTTTGATCATATCATAATACATTGTTGACTTTGGATGCTGCAAAATGGTGAGCCAGTGGTCATCGGGGGTATGGAACCAGATGATGCGGTTGGAATAGCGCATGGTATCATTTTCAAACATAATCTCATTTCCCATCAGCCTTTTAAGGGTCCACTGGTTGGGCGCGGTGCCGAATACCACTTTATTGCCATTGGCCACTATTGCGGTTCCTTCCTTTACCACAGTATCCTTTCCTTTGATCTCAATTGTAAAGTTGACCAGTACATTGTCCCCTGCTTTTCTCCATGCCTCGTAAAATGGCTGTCCATTGTACATGCCTTTCCAGGTACCCACCAGCCATGACATACGGTTCACTAATGGTTCATCCTTTTGCGCGCTTGCAGAATTTAAGGCGAGCAGGAATGAAATAAAGCAAATGAGTCTGGTCATAAGTCATTTTTTAAAATTGAGAAGGTCATTGACCCGGAAACTTATCAGCACCTGGCCATTTTCTTTTTCCTGCCTATTACGCCCTTGTCTTCCATCTTTTGTATGTAGTCAGGAGAGAATGGAACTTTGCACGCAGTACCACCCATATCCACGGAAACTTTTCCAATGGCCTTGCCTGCTTTTTTGGCTTCTTCCGTAAGCGCCGGTACATATCCGCCCAATGCGATCACAAATGCGTTCATTGTATAACGAGTGCGGTTGGCAGCGCTATGAATCTCCATTTCAACTCTTTTTAATAAGGACTTTAATTCTTTCAGATCAAGATCCTCATCTTTTTTAATGCTCACAAGGCTGGCCAGTGCAGACCATCCTGCAGCTTGCATGAATTCCCTTTTATCATCGATCCACTTCAGGGCAAGTTCATGCCCGTATGGGCTTTCAGCAGTAATCCATGCAACGGTGTATTCGCTTAAAAGATACCAGGTGGCCTGCTCTGCCCAAAGCTGTAGGTCAACTTTTGTCATCCTGGTTTCATCCGCAATCAAACCTGCCAGGTACTGTGCGTCTGAAATGCCGGAGTTATAAAGTTCTATGGAAAGACCATAGTTTTTTTTGATCTTTTTCTGGATCTTTTTAAGTTCCTCAATCTTAACGCCATAACTTGTATAAGGCGCACCATGATTGCTGAAAGTCTGTTTGGTAGTTTCCTTTCCCAGAGTTTTTAATTCAGAAAGGATCTCCTTCGCCGTCATATAAAAATCATTGTCGAGCCAAGGTAAAAATTTTTTCAGCAAAAAAAATCCCCCGGCTTAGCCGGGGGAAAGTTTTAATGTTTCTTCTTTTTCTGCTTGTTATTTCTTGTGTTCTTGCTGTTATGCGTTACGTCATCTCCCTTATCGTCCTGCTCTTCATTTTTTCTGCTGTCCAGGTCATCCCTGATATCAGGTTGTGGCCTGTGGGAGGTGAATTGCTTGTTCTGCATATTGTTCTGCATTCTTGCTCCTTTCATATCATATGGTTTCCTTAATCAATCCGAAAACCGTACCAATCAGAAAGAGGCCACGATCCTGTGGGCTGCTTCTCTTCCATTGACCAGAGCGGCTTCAACAGTGCCGATCTCTACTCCTTCATGCAATCCTTCGCCGCCAAAGAAAACCGTATTGTCAATTGGCTGACGGATGACTTCCCTGTGCTGTTTTCCGTTTACCGTATCGAATGCGTAACCGCCACAAACGTAGAGATCCCCGGACCAGTTGCTTACATGGCTGGACTTCAAAAAATGGCGCATCGTTCCGATAGGAACAGAAAGTATGTTGGATAGGGAATAAAGGGCGGCATTTAATATTTCTTCATCAGGCATGCTGCTCATTTGGGCAGCGTTGGGGCCGCCTACCCAGCCTGTGATCATTGCTGCATCTTTGGGAAAATATGTCCACCAGGTTGGAATTTTTTCTTCACTGAACAGGAATCCAAGCTTTGAAAGGTCTTTGCCATTTAAAAGATCTTTATCCTTCCAGAATGCAGAATGGAACTGCAGCAGGATCTTGATCACCGGTCCGAATCCCAATTGTTGCAAGGAATGGTCAATATGTGGAAGCGCTGGTGTGAAATGAATGGAGCCTGCCTGCAGCACACCTAATGAAACTGTGATTAAAACTTTTTTTGCTGAAAATACTTTTGTGCCACTGATGACCTGTACGCTTTCACGCTTCCATTTTATCTGCTGTACGGGAGTTGAAAGAACTACCAATGGTTGGTTTTCATTCACAACATTGTAAAGATAACGGACAAGCTTTTCGTATCCGCCTTCGATCCTGTACTGTGCATCATCGCTTTGTTGCAATTCATCGCGCATGGCGATCGTGCTTGCCCTGGAAGGATCAGCCGCATAGTATCCTTCCACGTAGCTGGTCAGGGAATTTCTCAGCTTTTCATGAGCATCACCGGGAAAATTGGTAGCAAGGAAATCCTTTACTGAAAGATCATGTTCCAGGCCCTCCAGTTTTTTATTTAAATCGGATTCATCTTCTACAAAATCACTTTTTTGAAGTTTTCCTTTTTCTTTTCTCCAGACCTGGCCTTTTACTTCATAAATTTCCAGCTTTGCTTTCTTCAGGATCATCTGTGTAAGCTCCAGGTTGCCATGCACAAATTCGGCCCCCAGTTCCACTGGAAGATCAAAGAGCGGGTCGTGCACTGTAAACATTCTGCCGCCGGCTCTTTCCTTTGCTTCCAGAACAAGTACAGATCTTCCGGTCTGCATCAACTCCCATGCAGCCATCAACCCCGCGGCACCTGCGCCAACTACAATAACATCTGATTGCTCATGTTGCATTTGGACTTACATTTTAAATGAAACATTTTTATTGGCTCTTTGTTTAATTTGATTGTTTGCTTAATGGTCATGGACCGGGTACTGTATCAATGGAATTTTCAATTGATCAGGGTTCAGGAACTATTTATTGGCTTATGCATAGGCATAAAAAAGCACTGCTCAGGCAGTGCTGTTTATTTTAAAAGAAATTAATTATCTGGTGCTCTCTGCCATATCAGGGATGGCTTCGGCTTTATAAGCACCATGGTCAAGCTTCTTCTTGGTCTCCTCAAAAGCCTGCAGGGTCCTTTGAATATCTTCATCATTGTGCACAGCTGTCGGGATCAACCTGTAAATGATGTGTCCTTTAGGGATCACAGGATAAACAACAATAGAACAAAAGATGCCGTAATTCTCGCGGAGGTCCATCACCATTGCTGTTGCCTCTTCCACACCACCCTTCATGTAGATCGGTGTAACAGGTGAATCTGTGTTTCCGATATCAAATCCTTTTTCTCTCAGGCCGTTCTGAAGCTTCAGTGCATTGTCCCAGAGTCTTTGCTTGTGCTCCGGTTGGGTACGTAGCAATTCAAGGCGCTTCAGGTTGCCGATAGTAATGGGCATGGGAAGGCTTTTTGCAAAGATCTGGCTGCGGATATTATAGCGGATGTAATCAATAATGTCGCGATCACCTGCCACAAAAGCACCGATTGAAGCCATTGATTTTGCAAATGTTGAAAAGTACAGATCGATGCCGTCCTGCACTCCCTGCGCTTCACCGGCACCAGCCCCTGTTGTGCCTAATGTGCCGAAGCCATGCGCATCGTCAACAAGTAATCGGAATTCGTATTTATCTTTCAATGCCACGATCTCTTTCAGTTTACCCTGGTCGCCCGCCATTCCAAATACGCCTTCGGTGATCACAAGGATGCCACCTGCTTTCTGCTTTTCAATCAGTGTTGTTGCTCTCTGAAGCTGCTTTTCAAAATCTTCCAGGTCGTTATGCTTGAATACATACCTGTGGCCAGGGTGCAGTCGTACACCATCAATGATACAGGCATGGCTTTCACCGTCGTATACCACTACATCATGGCGGCTGCAAAGCACATCAATGATGCTTACCATACCCTGGTATCCATAATTCAGTAAAATGGCATCTTCCTTTCCTTCAAATTCCGCCAGTTCACGTTCAAGCTGTTCATGGTAAACACTGTTTCCGCTCATCATACGGGCGCCCATGGGATGGGCCAATCCAAATTGTTTACTCGCATCCGCGTCTGCTTTCCTTACTTCGGGATGGTTAGCCAGTCCCAGGTAGTTATTCAGACTCCAGACGATCACATCTTTACCACGAAATTTCATCCTGCTCCCGATCTCGCCTTCCAGTTTAGGAAAGGCAAAATATCCATGCGCTCTTTCGCGGTGCTGGCCCAGCGGTCCGTAATTTTTCTTGAGCCGGTCAAAAATGTCAGCCATGTTGTTAAACGGTTTTTTTTATTAAGTGTCAATTGGTTTTAACGGCGGCAAAGGTAAAGGAATGAAGGGAGAGGGCAAAGCGGGCCATGCAAGGCCATTTTCAGGGGTGCCCCATTTCAACAGCGATCTTCCAACCTCCGGATTCCCTGCCCGGATCTTCATGTATGTGTCCTGCCTTCCATTTATTTCCACTTTGCCATAAACATATCCAAGATCTCCGCTTGCGGCCACACCATAACCGGTCAGGATAAAAAACGGATTTGATCCAGGCAGGGCAATAGCAGATTGCTGATTCTCTGTTGATGCTGCTGGTAAACGACCATCACAATTAATGATTGCCTGGCCTGAGATGTATTTTTTATAAGCATTATCTTTATTTACTAAACATGCCTTAATGAAACCAGCTTCTGCCTGAAACATGGATAAATCGTTTTCATATCTGTTTTTTCCTGGGGATATCGTTCTGAGCTGCACATTTTCCAAAGCGGGCACCTTAACATTCCCCTGGTCAACAAGGAATTTCCATTTACCCTTTTTATTAAGGTGCAAAACGTTAGTGTAAAGCCCGGTGGCAACTACAGCATCTTTCTCTTTTAAGATCCATGGCCCGGTTCTGTATCCAAAATCATTGGATGCTGGCATCCCAGCCACTATGGGTTGCCAGGAAAGCCTGCGCCTGGGAGCCTCCATGGATTGCCAGATTTCGATTCCATTTATGGGAATGGTATTCAGAAATATGATACCGGAACTGTCCAGGAATTGTAAAAAAGCGGACTTTGTACCATGTCTGGCTGAATGATGGGAAAATGCTCTTTCCGCCTGTACCATGCCTTCCATATTTTTCTGCGCACAGATATGGAAAGCATTTGAAAATACCAGGAGCAGCAGCAATTTCTTCATATTAAATAATCATGATCTCTGAAGATATTCATTGAAATTGATGGAACGCTTGCCATTCATCAACTTATGATGGTTAATTTTACCGGGCCGGGCACTTGAGGATTGAATTGCTTTGTATTTAAACAGTAGCAGCATGATCCTTACAATAGATGCCGGAACTATTTCCCCGTTCATTCATGACCGAATTGAAAACAATTTTTGACCCTTATGCATGACCATGAGTAGACCGATCATTTTATTGTCTGTAGTTTGTTGTTTGTTTCTTTCTGCAGGTTCACAGCAAAAATCTGCAGGCCGTCCCAAACTGGTGGTAGGACTGGTGGTTGACCAGATGCGCTGGGATTTTCTTTACCGCTTCGAAGACCGTTATGGTAATGATGGATTTAAAAGGCTGTTAAGGGAAGGCTTTAGTTGCGAGAACAGTTTCATTCCTTATATGCCAAGCTATACCGCTGCAGGTCATGCCTGCGTTTATACAGGATCAGTGCCAGCCATGCATGGCATTATGGGCAACTCCTGGTATAACCGGACGCTTAAAAGGAATGTCTATTGTGTGGAAGATGATTCAGTAAGCACAGTAGGCGGTACTTCCTCTGCCGGAAAAATGTCTCCCGCCAATTTGTGGGGAACCACTATAACCGATGAAGTGAGGATGGCGCAGAACTTCAGGAACAAGACGGTTGCCATTTCATTAAAGGACAGGGGCGCCATTTTACCGGGTGGGCACACCAGCAACCAGTCGTACTGGTTTGATAACAGGTCGGGTGGATGGATCAGCAGTTCTTTTTATATGCAGCAATTGCCCCAATGGGTGACCAGCCTTAATCAACGCAAGCTTCCTGATGCTTACCTGAAGGCCGGGTGGAATACACTTTACCCGATCAATACGTATAAGCAAAGCTCAAAAGACTCACTCGTATACGAATCGAACCTGCCCGGTGAAGACAATAGTTTTCCTCACCTTACGGAAAGCATCAGCAATAACAAGTATGAAACCTTCCGCTATTTGCCCGCTGCAAACACCTTTACACTGGACCTTGCAAAAGCTGCGGTAGAAAATGAAAAGCTTGGCAGGAACGGCACAACCGATTTTCTCGCCATCAGCTTTTCAACACCAGATTACATAGGGCATGCCTTTGGTCCTAATTCCATTGAAGTGGAGGATTGTTACCTGAGACTGGACAAAGACCTTGGAGCTTTTCTTAAATTCCTGGATGCCACGGTAGGTAAAGATCAATACCTTGTTTTCCTTACAGCGGATCATGGGGTTGCACAGGTGCCGGCATATGCCAGGGAGCACAAAATGCCTGCAGGCGCTATGGATGATGCCATTATCAGGCGCATGGTGAATGACAGCATCCAGAAATATTTTTCCGTCAGCAACGTAATCGAGTCTGTGATCAATTACCAGTTCTATCTCAACAACGATCTGATCGCTTCCAGCAAACTGGATGCGCAGCAGGTCAGGCAGTACATCACCAAAACTCTGGTACGTTTTCCTTTTATTGCGGCTGCCTACGATTTCAGCAACCTGGATGGAACCCCGATACCGGATCGCCTGAGAAAGGTGATCTCCAACAGTTATAACCAAAAATTAAGCGGAGACATTTTATTCATCTATAAGCCGCAGTGGTTCGATGGATGGGATAAGGGTTCCACCCATGGCACTTGGAATCCTTATGACACCCACATTCCGCTGGTCTGGTTCGGATGGAATATAAAGCCTGGCAGGCTTTACCGCGAAGTGTATATGACGGATATAGCGGCAACGCTGGCCGCTTTGCTGAAGGTGCAGATGCCAAGTGCGAATGTAGGAGAAGCGATTTACGAAATAGTTAGATGAAACATCGGCCATTACTTACCGTATTAACTTAATGCTTTTGAAATGATGATACTCCATACCGCCCCTGCTTGAGTCCTTACAAGCAGCTTCGCTCTCACTGCCCCTTCTTGTGTCCTCACAAGAAGCTTAAGGAAACAATTATCCTCTAATAAGTTATCCACTCTTAAGTCTGCACCCTCAAGTCCGTATTCCTCGCTCTCTTTTTCTTTCCCACACTCTGCTAATGCGGTCCTTTCTACTTTTTGTCTTGATACAAAAAGTAGAGCAAAAAGATCAAGGCCGGGTCTAATCGCTCCGCGTAGACCGGCCCGCCCACCGCACAACAGTCTTTCACTTCTGGCAGCGACCATCACTTAAGAGTTCAGTCTTTCGTGATGAGGTGATGCTCACTATTAGCTTAACCATTCTCTTATCTACAACTGGTCTTATTCGGTGATACTGCAGGCGCTGAATTTTGTTGGCAGGCTTTTAATGTTAGAGTCATATCATTCAACCACAAAATGAGGCGCTGGACCTTTTCTGAAGTTCATTGGGCTTATTGGTACTGTGTGCATTGAAGGTTGGAAGGGATAGATCCTACGCCTTCGGCTCAGGATGACAGGTCAGAAAGGTTGATTGAGAAGGGAGTTGGCTTAGGCCTTGGAGCATTCATAAATCATCACTTAACTTTCGCCTATCCAGTCTCAACTATCCTATCTCCAACTCTAAACTCTATCATCTATAGTCTATCATCTGAACTCAAGCGGCAGTTTTCTTCCTTCTTCTTTCCAATTCTTAACTCTCTACTCTGAAGTCTGCACTCTTAAGTCTGTATTCCCTCCGCGTCTTTGCCTTCTTTGCGTCTCTGCGTGAATGCCTTTCTACGCAATTGGAACCAGTAAAGAATGACCGCACCTAAAGAACCAGAAACCAGAGACAAGAAACCAGAAACCCTAAACTCTTTTCTCCGGTAAATGCTTCCAATACCTCACCGGCATGTGCTTCAGGTACAGTTTTTTATTGTTACGGGCAGGGATGTTCACACTACGGAAATATTGTTGCCAGAGCTGTTGGTAGATGGGTTCATGCTCGTCGTAGATCACCTGGATGTCTTTTCCGCCATTGGTGCCAGGCATAAAGCTGACATCCACTTCATGTACATCGACCAGGTCGTAGTAGATGCCGTTCTTCCTGATGCCATCCCAGATCATCCAGCGCTGGTCAGCGTAACGGTCGCGGAAGTGGGGGATGATCAGCGGCAGCACATTGTAATCAGGCTCGATCAGTGCGTAATAAATATTGTCCCTGGTCTGCTGAAAGCGCACAAAGGCTTCCATGCGGTGTTTTTCCCTCCAAACCTTACGCGCCACCTGCTCAATTTCAATCACTGCAGGGTGACTGAAATCTTTTTCAATATTTTTCTTTGATGCAAGGCAGTACCGGATGTATTGAAGCAAAACATCTTCAATGCCCTTTTGCTCTGAAAGAAAAGTCCTGTAAAATTTAACCAGCGCTTCGGGAGAAAGCTTTTGTTCAAGTCCTTTCCATACCCGTAACGCATGCTTTTCGCTGGTAATAACCGTATGCACCTTTCCAAAGATATTTCCCTGGAACCTTGCTTCTGCAACAATGACGCAGTCATTGAACTGATAGGCATACACATCAAACACCGCGCTTAGAAAACCCTGGAAGCTTCCATCATAAAGAACAGCCTCCATATCAGAACATTGCAATTTGGGGTGAAGTATTAACCTTGTATTTGCTCTGCGACTCGGAAAGAATAAACTGCCTGACCTGGTGTTCGGTATAATCCTTTTGAAACATGAAGGGCATGCGCGTCTGTATAAAATACCTGGCCCTGCCCGCTGCAATGTTGAATTTTTTAAGATGCTCCCAGGTGATCGTTGAAAATTTTCTTGCCTCCCAGATCTTTTTAGCTGATTGGATGCCAATGCCAGGAATGCGTTGCAAAACTTCCAGGTCAGCCTTGTTAATGTCCACCGGGAATTGATGCAGGTTACGCAGTGCCCATGCCAGTTTGGGATCAAGCTCCATATCAAGGTTTGGATCTTCAGGGGAAACAATTTCATCTACCTTGAACCCATAGAACCGTAACAGCCAGTCAGCCTGGTAAAGACGGTTCTCCCGGATCATTGGTACAGGTGTCCCAATTGCAGGCAGCCTGTTATCATTGCTGATGGGAACATACCCTGAGTAATAAACCCTTTTAAGGTTCATTTTTTTATAAAAGATATCTGACAGTGTGAGGATCTGCAGGTCACTTTCCCTTGTTGCTCCAATCACCATCTGCGTAGTCTGACCGGCAGGCGCAAAGAGCGGAGCTTTAACTGAAGTAAGTTTTGCTTCTTTATGACCCTGGATGGCTTCTTTTAAAAAGTTCATCGGGCCTATTATGTCCTTCCGGTTCTTATCAGGTGCCAGTAATTTAAGTCCCTGCTCCGTTGGGATTTCAATATTCACGCTGAGGCGGTCCGAATACAAACCTGCTTCTTTCAGGATGGCGGGGTCAGCCCCGGGAATTGTTTTTAAGTGAATATAGCCATTGAACCGATGCTCAAGCCGAAGCTTTTTTGCAATGCGAACAAGCCTTTCCATTGTATAATCGGGATCTTTAAAAATCCCTGAACTAAGAAAGAGTCCTTCTATGTAATTGCGCCGGTAAAAATTAATAGTAAGGTCAACTACTTCATCTACTGTAAAGGCGGCCCTTTTAATATCATTGCTTTTTCGGCTGACACAATAGGCGCAGTCATAAATGCAGTGATTGGTTAAAAGGATCTTCAATAAAGAAACACATCGTCCGTCTTCGGTGTAGGAATGACAAATACCCATACCTGTTGCATCGCCCAGACCTTTGTTCTCATTCTTCCTTTTACTTCCGCTTGACGAGCAGGAAACATCGTATTTCGCAGCATCCGCAAGTATTGACAGCTTCTCTAAAAACCTATCATGCATCAGTGACCAATTATCCCGAAAAATACTAATTATTTTAGCATGAATCGCATTGGTATCCTTATGATTTTGTGAAAGGAAATGGTGTTCAAAGATTTAGTAAATACCTTTAGAAAGGTTCAACAGATGCTGTATCCTTTCTTAGCATATTTGAGATGATCGATATGTGATGGTCATCGTGTTCGGCAACAAAAAAAAGTGCATCTATCAATCGCATCGGCTGCATCAGACGCGGATGAATGGCAACGCGTTCCAATGCAGCCGCATCAAATTCATAAATGGCTTCCAGCATTTTTTGACGTTCCACTACAAACTGGTACAACAACTGTTCAAGTGCTTTTTCGTTATGTCCTGCGCTTGTGGTTCTTTGATTGGTGATGTCCGCTGCAGTCAGTACTTCCTTGCCTTCATTAAAATCATTCAGCCGTTGCCACCATAGTGATTCAAGGTCGTACAGGTGGCCTACCTGCTCTTTTAAGGACCAACCGGAAATTCTTTTTTCACTTTGTTCTTCGTCTGCAGCCTGTAACAGGATCTGTAAGCGAAACAGGCTTCCTTCAAGACGGCTGAAGATGACTGGGAAATGGCTGACAGGAAAATCAAAATTGAAGCGGCGTTCTATCCAGGGTGTCTGATTGATCATACTTTAAATTACAAAGATCCTGTCAGGCTTTGTAAAAAACGGGCATTGTTCAATGCAGCCTGGGTTGCAGTATTGTTGAAATAAACATAAGACGTTTCAGCCCGGTCGCCGTGAAGCAGGGCATTGCCGATCTTATCAACAAAGGCATCTTCGTATTGCGAATAATACAACTTAGGAACACCATGGAAGCGATAGTAATTTACAGTGCCATTGATCACTACTTCATCCGGAAGGTTGGGATAGCTATGCCCGCAAAAACTGATATGCTGAGATGAAAGGCGATCGTACACAGCCTGCTGCCACCAGCTTGGATGACGGAATTCCACTGCATTATTAAAGCCAGGATCCATGTTTGAAAGGATCCTTTCCAGGACATCTTCGCTATACTGCATTTGCGGCGGCATCTGAAAAAGCACGCAACCCAGTTTTTCTTTCAATCCCATCCTGAGTATACCATAGAAATCAGAAGACAGCGTAAAAGTATCCCTGAACTGTTTGTAGTGTGTGATCAGCCTGGGCGCCTTTGCAGAAAAAACAAAATGTTCCGGTGCTTTGGCATACCATCCTTCCAGTGCCTTCAACTGCGGGAACCTGTAAAATGTAACATTAAGCTCAAGTGTGTTAAAGTGGCCAGCATAATATTCAAACCACCTGGATTGCGCCAGGCCCTTTGGATAAAAGAAATCCTTCCATTCTTTGTAATGAAATCCTGAACAGCCGATGTACCATTTCTTTTTCATCCAGAGCAGTTATGAAAAATTAATGCCAGCTGTCAATAGGCTTTGCAGGCTCACGGTTCGTTATTCTTTTGGAAATTATAATCCTTTTATATGGGCAGAATGATGGTGAACGTTGAGCCCTGCCCCGGAGCACCATTGGCAAAGATGATACCGCCATGATGTTCAACGATCTTTTTACAAATGGCAAGGCCGATACCGGAACCTTCATATTCGCTGCGTCCATGAAGGCGCTGGAAGATGGCGAAGATCTTACCGGCAAATTCATTTTCGAAACCTATACCGTTATCAGAGATCTGGATCTTGTGGTATTGTTCCCTTTCCTTGATCTGGTAGTTAGCCCCCTGTTCCTTATCCAGTAATTCATACCTGATCCTGATCTCAGGTTGTACATCTTCCCTTACGAACTTCAGCGAGTTACTTAACAGGTTCTGGAACAGCTGCCTGAATTGGGAAGGGATCATGTCTATTGAAGGGAGAGGGTCGGACAGAATGAGCGCATTTTGCTTTTCGATCTTGTATTCCAATGTCTGCAGGGTATCATCAAGTACTTTCTGCAATGGGAAGCTTTCGAAAGAACGGTTTCCGCTGATCATGGAAATGGACAGCAGGTCATTGATCATGGTCTGCATGCGCTGGGAAGCGTCAACGATCTTCTTCAGGTAAAGTTTACCTGATGGCTCCATTTTCTCCATTTCTGTCTCAATCAGCCGGTCTCCAAATGTTGAGATCTTTCTGAGTGGCTCTTTCAGGTCATGGCTGGCCACATAGGCGAATTCCTCCAGACTGGCATTGGATTGCTCCAGCATGAAGGAGTTTTGCAGCAAGGTCTTCTCCATTTCCTTGCGCCTGTTGATGTCCAGTGCCGCACCCAGGATCTGCGTAATTTGCCCGTGCTCATCTGTCTTAAAAGCAATCTCCCTTACGAGTAACCATCTCCAATCGCCATCCTTGGTCTTCATCCTGCACTCGTACTGCATCATTGAATCTGCCTGCTGAAATTTCTTTTTGCTCTGGTGCCTCTCGGGTAAGAGGTAATGATCATCGGGATGGTAAAGCATTTCTGTTAACTGTTCACCTGCATCAATGATCTCTTCAGGAATAAAGCCAAGTACAAAGAAGATTTCGCGGTTGATGTAAACAATGGACTGATTTTGCACATCGTACAGGTAAAGAATGGTAGGGGATGCATCAGCGATCTGCTGGATAAAGTGCTCCTGCTCCTGGATGGTTTGAGAAGCTTTTACCTGTTCTGTCACATCTAGTGATATATTCAGCACATGGTCTACCAGGCCTGCTTTGTTCCTGTCGAAGATGGTGCCATAGGTATGGAACCACCTGTAAGTGCCATCCGCATGGCGCATCCTGTAGGTGAACTCGATGACCATGTCATTCTTTTCCGGGGTCTCATTGGCTTCCTGCAGGGCCTTTGTATTTTTTTCCATAATGCCGGGCGCATCTTCAGGATGAATGATCCCTGAGAAAAAAGCAACACCCTGCTTCATGGCTTCATCCACAGAATAGCCCAGCAATTTTTCAATGCCTTCACTGATAAATGAATATTTACCTGTATTGATATTGTAAGAAGCAATAATGGAAGGTGTGGCATCGGTGATCTTGCGGATGAACATCTGGTTTTCTTTCAGCTCCTGTTCGATCCTGTGCTGTTTTGTGATATCCTGTGTTGTGCCAATCATTTTTACGGCTTTGCCGCTTTCATCAAAAACAAATTCACCTTTCCTAAGGATGGTCTTAACTGTTCCGTCCTTCAGAACAATGCGGTGCAACCTGTCGTATGAGGTCTTTGATTTCAGGCATTCCCTTGAATAAGCAATGGTAGCTTCCCTGTCTTCGGGATGGATAAAATGTTCCCATTCCTCGATATTCATTTTATGAGACGGGTCAATACCGTAGATCCGGTACATCTCATCCGACCATGAAAATTGATTGGACTCCAGGTCCAGTGTCCAGTTGCCGATATGCGAAAGACTTTGCGCCTGTTTATATTGCTTTTCGCTTTCCTGTAACCTTTCGATCAGTTGCTGCCGTTCTGTAATGTCCTGCGCTGTACCTATGATCCTGATCACATTTTTGTCGTTATCAAGGATCACATCCGTTTCCAGGCTGACATATTTTATTTCCTGGTCGTGCAATTGAATGGCATAACCAACACCCTGTCCTTTTTTAAGGCTGATGGTTTTTTCAATTGCTTCCTGAACTTTTTGTTTGTCCTTTTCAACAATGGGAGCAAAGGCCGCCTCAAAACGAACAGGGGTGCCAGCAGGAATATTGTAGATATGGTATACTTCTTCGGACCAGTAAACTTCATTAGTATGAATGTCCCAGGCAAAGTTGCCCATCCTTGAAAGCAATTGAGCCTGCTTGTAAAGCTTTTCACTTTCCTGTAATCTTTCTATCAGGTTCTGTCTTTCAGATACGTCCTGTGTTGTACCAACAAGTTTTACTGGTTTGCCATTTTTGTCTTTTATTACTTCTGCGCGACGGTGAATGGTCTTGACTTCACCATCATGCAGGATGATCCTGTGGTAAGCATCATACATGGTGCCTTTTTCAACGGATTGTTTCAGTACTGCCAGGATCCGTTCTTTATCATCCGGATGAATAAAGCTATTGACCTTTTCAAGGTTCATCGCTGTACCATTCTCCAATTTGTAGATATTGTACAGTTCAGCTGACCATTCCACTTTGTCCGTTTCAAATTCCCAGCTCCAGTTACCAATGTGCGACAGTTGCTGCGCCTGTTCATATAACTGCTTGCTTTGCTGCAATTCCTGAAGCAGGTTATGATTTTCTGTAATGTCCTGTGCTGTTCCTACCAATACAGCAGGATTTCCATTCTTGTCAAGCATTACTTCACCGTAAGACTGCACCACACGCACACTGCCGTCATTCCTTAAAATACGGTGCGTCATTTCGTACGAGGTATAATTCTTCATCCCGTTCTGAATAGTGGCAATCACATGGTCCCGGTCTTCCGGATGCAGGAGCTTTGAATACAATTCAAAATCTATGGGAAGGGACTGTGGTTCAAAACCAAAAATGCGATAAAGTTCATCAGACCATTCCACTTTATTGGCAGCAATATTCCAGCTCCAGTTGCCGATGTGTGTTAGTTCCTGAGCCTGTTTATACAGGTGGTCCCGATTGCGTAGTTCATTGATCAGTCTTTCTTTTTCCGAAATATCCCTTTCTGTTCCTACCACAAAGATGGGTACTCCATCTTCATCTTTCTGGATCTGTGCGATTGACCTGAGCGTCTTTACCGTGCCGTCCCGCAAGATGATCCGGAAAGTATAATCGATCTGTTCTTCTTTAAATGCTTTGTCAACACCTATTTCAACTTCATTCCTGTCATCAGGATGAACAAAGGCCAGGAACTTATCAACCGTCATTTCTTCGGACTGAGGTTCTAATCCGTAAATGCGGTATAATTGATCGGTCCATTCAAGTTGATTACTGAGCAGGTCCCAGGTCCAGTTGCCCATATTGGCCATTGACTCAGCCTGGCGGTACATTTTTTCACTTCTCTGTAGTTTCTGAACAAGGTCCTGGCGTTCTGTTATGTCCTGTTCGATCCCGATGATGCGGGAAGGATTGCCATGTTCATCGCGCTCCACTTTCGCAATGGACCTGACTGTCCTCACTTTTCCCTTATCGGTCATGATCTGGAAGGAATAATCTACCTGACCATCTCTTAACAAAATGTCCAGTGTATCCCTGACCATTTTTTTGTCCCGCGGATGTACAAAACTGATAAAACGCTCCAGTGTCATTTTTTCCGACTGTGGTTCAAGTCCATAAATCCTGTACAACTGGTCTGTCCACGAAACCTCATTTGTAGAAAGATCAAGAATGTAGTTGCCCATGTTGGCTAATACAGCTGCCTGGCGGTAAATATTATCACTATCGCGCAGGCTTTTGATCAGCATTTGTTTCTCCGTTACATCCTGCACCGTACCCAGGATCACCTGGTCATTTGTGCCGGATTCATCCGTGATTTTTCCCCGGGCATGAAGGATCTTTTCTTTTCCATCGGCTGACCTGATGCGGTAATGAAAATCGAAAGGCTTGTTTTCCTTTATAGAAGTTTGGGTGGCTTTGCGCACAAGTGGCGTATCTGAAGGGTCATTAAATTTTTCAATGTTTTCAAAACTGATCACATCCTTTGATGGATCCAATCCGTAAATACGGTACAATTCATCCGACCAGGTGATCTCCCCGGTCTTCATATCCCAGGTATAATTGCCGATATGTGTCAGCGCTTCTGCCTGCCTATACAGCATGTCGCTTCTTTGCAACTTATCCGCTGTAAATTTTTGTTCGTGAACATCAATAGCCGTCCCGATCTTTTGCAATACTTTTCCATCATTTCCTCTTTTAAAAGAAGATTCGAAGAACCGCATCCACCGGTATTCATTCTTATTGTTCCTGATCCTGTATTTTACAGAACGGACCTCGCCGTCCTTTATGCTTTCAAAATTTTTTTCATACTGCTTTACATGATCCAGGTCATCAGGATGGATCAGTAAAGACATAGCATCTGGACTGAAAGTGCCGGGTTGATCCTCTTTATTTCCCGCAAGGTCCATGATGGAACGGTTCCTGAAGATCTCTTTTCTTTCTACCAGGTCATAAACATAAATGATCCCCGGCGAGGCCATGGTTACTTTTTCAATGAACGGGGTCCGGTCATGTGAAGGTGGTTGCCGGGAATCTTTATAAAGTGCCGAAAGTTTTGTTTCAAATGATAACAGGAACAGGTCAATTTCTTCAACCAGCTCCAGCATATCCGTAGTAGAGTGACAATATTCAGGAAGAAAATGGGACAGGGTTCTTTTATGCAGGTAAGTCACCCCGCTCATTTCACCTGACCTTTGTTCTTTATCCTGGTGAAAAGGAAAATAATCGGTTTCCCAGGTACGCAACAATTTTGCAAGCGCGCCTTTCGCATCATTCCTGCCCAGGAAATGAAAGACCTCTGTGAATTCCTTTCGCGTGAAATCTTCAAACTGAGATGCATCAAAACCTGAATAAAAATGAACAAGATCGTCGGATGTTTTGATGAACCTTAGGTGGAGCTTTACCAGTTCATCCAGCTTTTGGTCAGCCAGGAACTGCGCGTACAAGGGCAGGTGCAACAGATCTTCAAGCGCGATCTTTTTTTCAGCTTTTGTCTTCACGGAATTATTAATGGCTTTTCACCGGTGTACTTTTCGGGTTCCCGGCAAAAAGAAATGTTCTTAAATAGTGGCGTTTAAAGTTAAGGAAAAGGGATATAGAAGCATCATCGATCGTTTTACCCAGAACACATTTTAAACAACAATTCAGAGGGTTAAATTTGGATGACTGATCTCCTATAAACTGATATACTCACCAAAAGGGAACAAGCCATTTGAAATTCCAAACAAGCGGTAACTATTGCAACTGGTACACGGATTATTGCAGCACCAGGAAGACCATGAAAAAGGCGCAAACCAGTGTCCTGCATTTGCGCCTTTGGGGATAAGCAATTTAATTGCCTTGACCCTGTGGGTAAGACATGTTCCTATCCGGCTTATATTTTAAAAAATCAAAAACTAAAGGCAAAATCAATTAGCCACGATCATTCCCTTCCTCAAGATCGCTGCCGGGTAGGTCTGAACCTGAACTGAGCTCATCATTGGAAACATTTTGTGGAATTCCGATCTCATCATTTCGGCCGTCCAGCGTACTGCCTATTTCATTAAAATCCGCTTTATCGGAACTCATATTCAATCCATCATCGCCGTTACCCGGTTGTGGCGTCATGGCTTCTTTTGCGCGTTCGCGGTCCTGGCCGGCGAGAAACCGCTGGCCAACGGCCGATTTGTTTGGTCCTGTAGGCAGGTTGGCCGGGTCAATATCCACTCTTTCAGAGCCTGTACGCTGGTCCATGATATCTTCTTTGGCAGGGTAGTGGGGATAACCAGGAAAGTCCTGGTCGGTCTTTTCATCATTGGAATTTTCTACTTCCCTTTTGCTGTCCATTGCTTTTGAAGGATCGTTCTCAGGAATCCTTGAATTTTCTGCATCCATGTTATTGTTATCTCTTTCCATAATTCTTTTTCAGATATCATAAAAATGTTGTGCCGCGGAAGGAAATGGCTTTTACGAATTTTGAAGCAAGTATACCCTTGGAAAAAAAGCGTTGTTTCCCTTACTAAAAAGCTTATCCTTTTTAGGCTGCAGTAATTGAGTTTAGTGAGCTGGTACTGGCATGATTATTTTATTAGAAACTATACCCTTAATCTATTAAACAAAAACAAAGCTCCCTGGCTCTCTGAGACCGGGGCTTTGTTTTTTTATGGGCGTTTCCATAAAAGAGTAAGGCCTTCTCTTCACCAAGGAGAAGAAGGCCTTACATGTAATTTTAATGCACAATCAATAATCGTTAGATGGCGGTTTAGGTTTATCCTCCTTGTTTCCGCCAAAAACCCTTTTCAGCAAGCCACCCTTTTTTTCCTTTTGTTCTTCAGGAGTGGTGGCAGGTGTATTCGTTTTTTTAGTACTGGTATCTTTTTTATTGTCGTTCTTTTTATCTTCTTTGGTGCCGTAATCATCAAGGGGCAACTTGGACTCGGCTCCGAGAGAATCAAAATTATCCATGCCATATTCATCAGGCCTGTTTCCTTCTTCATAACCGCCGTTGTAGATCGGCTCGTCGCCAATGATATCGATCATATCAGCGCTGTTGATCTCATTGGTAAGATCAGCAGGCTTTGTGAAAGTTGCATTTTTGTCAATACCCAGGGTACGGTCGGCATAAACTTTCTTAAAGAAAGCTTCCCAGATGGGTCTTGCTGCTGTACCACCATATCCCTGTGCGCTTTCAATGCGTACAAAGCGGTCATCACTGCCTACCCAAACACCGGCCTGCAACTGTGGCACATATCCTATGAACCAGGCATCAGCGTTATCATTGGTTGTACCGGTTTTTCCTCCCATTTCCATTGCGCCGAGACGGGTCCTTAATCCTGCAGCCGTACCACGGTCAACGGTTCCCTGCATTACTTGTGTCATCTGGTAGGCGATCACTTCGGGCACCACTTCCTTACGACCTGAGGCATAATCAAAACGCTTGATCACATTTCCGTTCCTGTCTTCGATACGGCTGATCATGACAGGCTTGGTTGTAAATCCGCCACCTGGAAAAATGCTGTAGGCCTGCATCATTTCAAAAAGGGAAATATCGCAGGAACCCAATGCAATAGAAGGCACTACATCGATCTTTGTCTGAACGCCAACATTCTGAAGGAAGGCCGCAAATTGCGCCGGGCCAACATCTTTCATAAGTTGGGCAGATGCGCAGTTGAGGGAATGCGCCAGCGCTCCCGCAAGTGAAACAGTTGGCAGTCCAGGACATTCTTTCTGTGCAGGTACCCATCCGTTAGGCTCGAAATAAACCGCCTGGTTTGGGATGGCTGTTTCAGGTGTATAGCCTCTTTCAGCCATGGCCTGGCAATACAAAAGGGGCTTGATGGAAGAACCTACCTGGCGCTTGGTTTTAATATTGGCATGATCGAATTTGAATGTTTTGAAACTGATGCCACCTACCCAGGCCCTGACTTCACCTGTGAGTGGATCCATGACCATAAATCCTGTCTGCATCATCTGGCGATGATACTTGATAGAATCCATTGGCGTCATGGTTGTATCGGTTTCCCTTTTTGCATTCCATGCAAAAACTTTCATTGGTACTTTCTCGTTGAAAGTTTTGCGGACCTGCTCGTCGGTATAATCTTCCGCTTTAAGGTTTCTCCAGCGGTCACTGTTCTTCATTGCCGCTTCCAGTACCTTTTTACCATTGGATGATTTCCAGACACTGCCTGTTTTTATATTCCGCTGGTTGTTCAGCGCTTTTTGAAGTACCGGCATTTGCTGGGCAACCGCTTCTTCTGCATATTGCTGCATTCTTGGATTGATGGTCGTATAGATCTTAAGGCCCGCATCATAAATATCATAGGGTTCATCCGTATCCGGGTTGATCATGTCTTTCAAAGCATCCTTCACTTCATCTTTCAGGATCTCGCGGAAATATGGAGCATAGCCCGTGTTCTCATCCAGCTTCCTGTAATTGGTTTTGATAGGAATTTTTTTCAGTCGTTCCAGTTCGGCATCCGAAGTAATGAAACCGTTTTTGTACATCTGGCCAAGAACAACATTCCTCCTGTCCCGGGCGGCAATTGGGTTGCGGACCGGGTTATAAATGGAGTTTCCCTTCAGCATGCCCACAAGCAGTGAAGCCTCTTCCATATTCAACCTGTCAGGTTCCTTTTGAAAATAAGTTCGGGAAGCATTCCTGATACCATAAATATTTTCACCAAAGGGAACAGCATTAAGATAAAGTGCAATGATCTCTTCTTTTGTAAAATTCCTTTCAAGACGGATAGCAATGATGTATTCTTTTACTTTCTGAATGCCGCGGGCAAAGGGGTTAGATGCTCTCTGGCCGTTAAAAAGGTTCAATGCCAGCTGCTGGGTAATGGTTGATCCGCCACCTTCGCGGCCAAGCAGGAAAATGGCACGGCTGGTTGATTTCAGGTCGATGCCCGAGTGTTCATAAAAACGTTCGTCTTCCGTTGCGATCAGGGCATTGATCACGTGCTTGGAAATATCGCGGTAACTGACATTGCTGCGGTTTCCTCTTTCACGGTAGTATTTTCCCATCAGGGTGCCATCAGAGGCATATACTTCAGAAGATTGTACGATGCTGGGATTTTCCAATTCTTTCAGGGAAGGCAGCTTGCCAAAAACACCAACCAAAGCAAGTATGATGATCAATACAAATGTGCCGAATCCGCCTAAAAGAAGAATCCAAAAGATCCTGACTGTTTTTTTCATGGAAAGAAGATTAGTAAAGACCCCTCAAAGCTAAAAAATCAGGGGTAACGTGAGGTTAAAATTTAACCGGCAAGTTTTGATCCAGAAATCTGCGGTAAAGGGTCAGGTCCGGGTTCGCTTTCAACACCTCCAGGTTTGCTGCCGATATCACAGAAAAAGAATATTTGTCGCCTTTTAGCCATGGCATGATCTCCGAGGGAGCCAGTGGCTTTGCTTTCAGAACATATTCCGCCGCATCCTGCACGTTGGCAAAATCGCCAATCAATACCAGCTTATGGTCAGGATCCAGTTCCATTACCTGCACATTCATGGTCTGGCCTGCCAGTCTTTCACGGTTGTACCGGAAGAAAGCATTCCTGGCTTCGTTACCGAATACAACATCCACTTTATTCAGGATCACTACGGCGTAATGCTGCGTGTTGCCCTGGAACGTAAACAACGATCCTTTAGGGGTTACCGGCATCGGTGAACGCCTTGTTGTGTCCCTTACCGCCGGAGGATTGACAATAGGTTTTGCCGGAATATTATTGGTGACCGTACTATTATTGGGAACCGTACTATTATTGGGCGGTGTTTGCAATGGAGGCTTATTATTATTTGCTGCCTGGGGATTGGTAGTCCTTACCGGCGTCTGAACAACCGGTGCCGCAGGCCTGGTCACATCATTATTTTCCGTAGCCGGCGCTGGCAGTCTGTTCAATTCTTCCTCGATCTGCTTTCTTCGTCCAAGGACGTCCATAAGGTTTTGTGCCTTGATGCCCATTGGTGTCTGCGGTCCCTGGGCAACAAGCCTTCCAAGGATAGATTGTGCAATGCTGTCGCTTCTTTCCCTTATATGGTACACGGCTTCTATGTAAAGTAACTGGGGCTGCCAGGTTGTGGTCTGGTACATGCTGTCCGCCCTTTTCCGTGCTTCAAGCGCTTCACCGAATTTGCCTTCAATAAATAGATCATAGATCCTTTCATATTCTCGCGTCGCTTCAGGAGAAGGACCTGAAGCAAGAGGATCCTTACCGGTATTCAGGATCACAGTGGCTCGTGAGGCAGGATATTTTTCATTCAGTAATTGTTTGATAGCGCTTGCTTTTGAAGCATCACCATTCTTATGGTAAGCATAATAAAGCTGGAACAGCAGGTCCGGCATGGCAGGATAATCAGGATAATCATTCCTCAGCCTTTCAAATTGCCTGATGGCGGAAGGATAATCCTGAAGATCATTTACAAACAGGATACCCGACTGGTACAGGCCATACCGGATTGAATCATGCGAAGCCTGCATGGCTGGTTCAGTCAGTGGTATTTTACCAAGAAGGGAAGTATAGGATGGTGTGTTTTCAAATTCAGTTGATACAACAGGATTGCCCCTGGTGTTGTTGATGTCCCTTGCCCTGAGTGCAGCGGCTGCATCGGCAGCTCTTCTCCAGTTATCAACGTTAGGCCTGTTGCCCCATACCTGTTTGAATTGGGTGGCGCCCTGTGCTTTCAGGTTGGTATTATAGAAATACCATTCGCCTTTAGTGGACGATCCTCCAAAAATATCCGGAGCGGTAGACGGTCTTGCAACCGGGGCATTTTCATCACCTAACCCTTGTTCTTTTCTCAGCTGCCGGGCCAGTGCTTTTAAAAATGCATCCCTTTCCACCTCGGGCAACGCTGCAATCTTTTGAAGGCTGTCCTGGAGTTGAATCGATTTTAATAAGGGCACAATACGCGACAGCATTTCCTTTCTTTCTTCGATGGTTTTTAATTCTTCGGCGGTCAGGGTGTTCACCTGGATGCTGTCATAAAAAGAAGCAGCAGGTATATATCTTTTTTGCCGGAAAGAAAGATCAGCGATCTGCATAAAGGCATTATTGCGAGAAGCGATATTGCCGTTATTCATCTTTGCGCCTTTGAGCAGGTATTCTCTTGCTTTTTCAGGATTGTCCCTTTCCATTTCCATCTGGGCGGCCATGAAATAAATGATATCGCGGTAATCCGTGAATTTATCACGGCGCGCCATCTTCAAAAGCTCGTTGATGTTCTTATCAATGTAATTGTCGCCGCTGGCTTTATTGATCCGCACCAGGTTCAGCCGGGCATAAATGTCCATGATGGGATCTGTAGTATGCTGTATGGCCGCAGTGTACAATTTTTGCGCTTCCTCGAACCTGCCGGTCCTTTCAAGCATCTGGGCTGCCAGGTATTCCCATCTTGCCCTTTCCTGTTTGTTGCCTGCCCTGTCCAGTGCTTTCAGCAGGTGGACTGCCGAACTGTCCCAGATCCCTTGTTTATAAAACCAGTAGGCCTGTACTTCTTCCAGCATGGGATACAACCGTGAAGGGAAGACAGGGTCGTTCTTCAGGGTGGCGATCAGGCTGCTGGCCTCTGCCTTTGCGTCGGTTTCAATGAATACGCGGGCCAGCCAGACCAGGGCTGGGTTACGGCTTGGTGGGTCAGAAAGGATCTTTTTCAAAAGGCTTTGCTGTTCATCAGTTGAAATGCTGAGCCCATTGTTGCCGTCCATGCGGCTGCCGATGTATTTATAATAACCGTCTTTTTCTTTTTCAGCAAATGCCCAGTTAATAAACTGGAACATTTGGTAAGCCGAGTCAAATTCTTTCCTGAAAAAATAAGCAGCCCCCCAAAGAAGGTACATGTTGTCCACCCAGTCGCTTCGAAGGTCGTGCATCACGATACCGGTCTGGGACTTATAGATCACAGAGTCTAGCTGGTCCTTTTCCTGTGCCGTCACATCAAGTGAATAATTGTAAAAGGGCAGGAGTTGGGCATAATCATCCTTATGGCTGGCTTTTGCCCTGTCTAAAATTTCATTCAGCTTGGTGGAAGCGTTAAAAAAATAATTATAGTGCGTAGTAAGGTTCTGGAAGAAGCGCCTGGGGGCATTAAGCTTCTTGTCACCTGTCTTTTCGGCCCTTAGTTCCCTTTCTTCAAAAGGTTTTGGCTTGGGGATATCCAGTTCAAAACCCAGTTGGGCTAAAACTGGCTGAAAAAAGGCAGACAACAGGACAAAAAAGAGGCTAAAAAAGATATGCCGGCTTACATGCATTTGGGTCGCAAACTAAAGGTTTATAAACTGGATTTCAGAGGTTTTAGTATAAAGATGCCTCATTTTATTTGAGTGCATAAAGGGTATCAAAATTTTAATGATCCATATGGGAGTTAAAGTATACTGGCTACCAGAAAATTTCACATGCATTAAATCCATCATACAAAGAAATCCCTGGAACCAGATAGCTTTCAGATTGTAAAACAGGACAAGGTAGGGGCTTTGTAATCAGTTGATAATCAGCCTAAAATAAGTGGAAACCCCGAATTAATGCGTGGGATTCCAATTCCCAGACTCAAATTCCTACCTTAGAGCCTTAAACAAGAACTATGTCGAAACTGGATGCCGAATCCACCTTTCAGCGGCTCCGCAACAGGTACCGGCTGGTTGTCATGAATGATGATACTTACGAGGAAGTGGTCACTTTCAGGCTTTCCCGGATGTCCGTTTATGTAGTGGTTTGTACTGTTTTTGTTTTATTGACCGGTTTAACGGTGGCTTTGATTGTATTTACGCCCTTAAAGCTGTACATTCCGGGTTATCAAAGTGTGAGGACCGACAGGCAGTACCGTGAGCTGATGTATACAGTGGATTCACTGAAGAAGAATGAACGCCAGAATGCGCAATACATCGAAGGATTGCAGAAAGTGCTGCAAGGCGATGTGGCCCTGAAACTGGATACCGTCCAGTTGCAGATGCCGAATGAAGAGCTGTCAAATGACTAACCAATAAACCTTATAAATCCAATTCTATGTTTACCAAAGAAAAGACCAGCGCAACAAGCGAAAAACCTTATTCAAACAGTGCTACCCTCATCAGTACAGGAACTGTTCTCCAGGGCGATGTAAAAAGCGAAAACGACCTCCGCATTGATGGCACCATCCAGGGCAATGTTACCAGTTCCGCAAAGATCATCATCGGGCCATCAGGCTTTGTTGAAGGCAATGTGTATGGCGTGCAGGCCGATGTAAGCGGAAGGGTAGTAGGCAACATCACCGTCAAGGAAATTTTACAGTTGCGTGCACAGTCAAATGTGAAAGGAAATATCCAGGCTGTTAAGCTGCAGATAGATCCTGCTGCTGTGTTCAATGGCCAATGCCAGATGGGCAGCACCGGCGCCACTTCCAGCTCAAGCAACGTGGTTTCAATGAAAGAAATAGATGTCCAAACCAAAGCACTGTAATTCATCAGAGTTGATGCGCTATGCCGGGTTAGGGGCACAGATCTTTGTGTCACTCGGCATAGCTGTATTTGCAGGGTATAAAGCAGACCAGTGGATGCGCACATCCATACCCTTACTGGTATGGATACTTCCTTTTGCCGTTCTTTGCATAATGATCTATAAGATCATCAAAGACACATCGAAAAGAAAATCAGGAAATGAACAGAAGCAGCCCTAAGCCTTTCTTACCCATCCTCATACTCTTCATTGTACTGAACGGATTTTTTGTTGGCGGCAGAAACATGCTTACCCGCTGGCAGACGGATCAGAATGTTTTGATCATCGGCAATATTCTTTTACTGGTTATTACACTTGTTTCTTTTCTTGTTGCGAAACAAGGGCTCAGCAATAAAAATCCGCATGCCTTTGTACGCAGTGTCATGGGCGCCATCATGATCAAAATGTTCATCTTTATTATTGCTGCATTTATTTATATTGCCATTTATAAAAGGAACCTGAACAAGCCGGCCTTGTTCACTTTAATGGGCTTATACCTGGTATATACTTTTATTGAAGTTTCGGTTCTGACGAAGATGCTGAAGCAAAAGAACAATGAGTAAGAAAGAAGCACCAATTGTAAGATTACAGGATTATCTGCCTCCACATACATTTGACCGCGTATTGCATTTTCTTGAACAGTACCACGTACACCTGACCATTGCCAGGGAACGTAAATCCATATTGGGTGATTACCGGCATCGCACCCGGTCAGCCAATCACCGCATCTCTGTAAATGGAACGCTGAACCAGTACGCTTTTCTCATAACACTTTTGCATGAACTGGCTCACCTTCTTGCATTTGAAAAATGGGGCAACAAGATCATGGCGCATGGCAGGGAATGGAAGCAGGTTTTTGGCCAGTTGCTGGCGGATTTTATCAAGCAGGGAGTTTTTCCTGATGACATCAGGAAGGCATTGGAAGAGTCCCTTCATGATCCGGCTGCATCCAGCTGCGCGGATGAAGCTTTGCTAAGAGTGCTGCGCAGTTATGATCAAAAAAAATCATCGCAGGTTTTTGTTGAAGAGATCCCGGAAGGAGCCTTATTCAAAACCTATGATGGAAAGGTTTTCCGCAAAGGACAAAAGGTTCGCAAGCGTTTCAAGTGCGAGGAAGTAAAGACCCGCCGCATTTATCTTTTCAGTCCTGTGTATGAGGCGGAAGTAGTGTGAGTTTATTGTTTTTGGTTTTTAGTTTTTAGTTTATGGTTGTTTGGATCAAATATTCTTTATTGATTTCAATTGCGTAATAATATTAACCACAAAGAGCGCAGAGAACGCAAAGAGACGCAAAGAAAAACAGGTTCAATCTTTGCGCTCCTTTGCGTTCTTTGCGGTTAATGTGTTGTTGTAAACTACGAGCTATGAGCCGCGAGAAAGAGCTGTAAATTAAGATTTTAAGAAAGCTTGAGCAACATCCACCTGTCACATCCAAAATGACCTGTATTGCCCATGGGACCATCAAGGTATTCGAACCCGAATTTTTCATAGGTCTTTAAAGCCTGTTTCAGTTCGGGCATTGTTTCAAGGTACACTTTTTTAAACCCGGCACTTTTAGCATGATCAAGACTTTTTTGGATCAGCAATTTTCCAAGTCCAATGCCTCTTGCTTCAGGAAGCAGGTACATTTTCACCAGCTCACAGGTATCGGGAGGCAATCCATTGGAAGGGAAAATGCCGCCACCGCCCACCAGCTTATTCTGCTTCATGGCAACATAATACACGGACCTGGGGGTTTGCTGAAAAAGCTGGAACAGCGCATCGGTTGTTTCATCATAATATACAGTACCCGGCCTGTTGGCTCCAAATTCCGCCAGGGTCTGCCTGATCACTTTTGCAAGTGATGCATTGTCCTCTTCCCTGATGTTCCTTATGGAAATTGCTTGAAGGTTTTTTTCCGTTTCCTTTTCCATGTGATGTATTGGCAGACAAAATAAATGATTCAGTGGGACATCAAAAATGATTGTTTGATCAGGCAGCCGGTAAGAGCAGTTTAAATATTATAAAGCATTTAATGCATTTAACGCCAGTAAATCAGGACAAAAAAAAAGCCTGGTCCATTGACCAGGCTTTATACATAAGATGATAAATGATTATCCTTTAAGCGCTTTATTCACAAGGCTTGCGGCTTCGCTGAGCAGGATAGCGGATTGAACTTTAAGACCACTTTCGTCAATCAGTTTTTTTGCTTCTTCTGCATTGGTGCCCTGCAGCCTAACAATGATGGGAATGCTGATGTTACCCATGTTCTTGTAAGCATCTATCACGCCCTGCGCCACACGGTCGCAGCGTACAATGCCTCCGAAAATGTTAATGAGGATTGCTTTTACTTTGGGATCCTTCATGATAATGCGGAATCCTGCTTCAACCGTCTGGGCATTGGCCGTACCACCTACGTCAAGGAAATTGGCAGGCTCACCGCCACTCAGCTTGATCATGTCCATTGTTGCCATGGCAAGGCCTGCGCCATTCACCATACAGCCAACGTTTCCATCAAGCTTCACAAAATTCAGGTTGAACTTACCCGCTTCCACTTCTGTTGGATCTTCTTCGGAAACGTCACGCATGGCAGCCAGGTCGGGATGGCGCATCAGAGCGTTGTCATCCAGATTCAGCTTGCAGTCCACCGCAACGATCTTGTCATCGGAAGCTTTAAAAAGCGGATTGATCTCTAGCATTGAAGCATCAAGTCCAACGTAGGCATTGTATAGGTTGGTAATGAACTTGATCATGTTCTTGAAAGCATCTCCTTTCAGTCCGAAGTTAAAAGCGATCTTGCGCGCCTGATAACCCTGGAGGCCACCACCTGGATGCACCCATTCCTTGAATATTTTCTCAGGGGTCTTATGCGCCACTTCCTCAATGTCCATTCCGCCTTCCGTGCTATACATGATCACATTCATGCCTTTTGCACGGTCAAGAAGAATAGAGAGGTAAAATTCTTTTCTTTCACTGGGCCCATCGTAATACATATCTTGGGCGATCAGAACCTTGCTAACGACCTTACCGGCTTCGCCTGTCTGGATGGTTACAAGGGTTCCTCCAAGGATCTTGGAGGTTACATCCGTGACTTCATCCAGCGACTTCACCACTTTAACGCCATTGATACCTGTCTCACGGACCTTTCCTTTACCCCGTCCACCGGCGTGGATCTGAGCCTTGATTACAGCAAAGGAACTTCCATACTGGGTTTTGATCTGGCGATAGGCTTCCTCCGCATCGTGAGGAGTGCTGACCGCAATGCCTTCCTGAATGGGAACGCCGTATTTTTTCAGCAGTTGTTTCGCCTGGTATTCGTGCAAGTTCATTCAATAAAATTTGCGGCAAAAATAAGTGATATAGGTTAGTTTAAAACTTCTTGTTTTTAAAGCCTTTTTCCTGGAATGCTGATGCATAGTACACGCTTCTGATGTTGCTTTTGGAACATTAACCGCAAAGGCCGCAAAGCAACCGCAAAGTGACGCAAAGGAAATGCAGGATCCTCTTTGCGCTTCTTTGCGCCCTTTGCGGTTAAATGCCTTTCTACGCAATTAGCACCAGTAAGGAAAGTCCGAACCTAAGAACCATAAACCATAAACCAAAAACCATAAACGCATTCGCCCCGCGAATGCTTTCCCTATCTTCCCTATATGAAATGGATGTCGTTGATGGTACTCCTCCTGTTGGCCTGTCATCCAAATATTCACCTGGCAACACCAGAAAGGAACAGTACAACCGGAGGTAATGCATTCTACAAAAACTGCTTTCCTTTTAACTGGCAACAACGCGATTCGGCGGTAGTGCAGGAACTGCTTTCCGGCAACCTGCCATCATTCCTGACTAAAATGGTTCCTGTGAGGGTATCAGTTACGGATTCCCTCTCGGGCAAAATCATTCGTGCCACCTTTTATGCTATGCCGGATTACCTGTCTGTGGGCACCGATAGAGACTGGGTGCGTATCAACATCACACCTATGGCCGCCCAAAGAATTGCTGATACTTTCAACTGCTTTCTTCCCACCCGTAAAATGGTAGATGATATGTATAAGGCTTCCAGCGTGAAGCTGGAGCCAATTCCTATGTATGCTTTCCGGGACAGCACACCTACCATGTATCAACACCACCTGATCATTGAAGGGCAGCGGAATGGAAAAAAAGGACTGATCGCAGGTATTAAAAAAGATGTGGTCATCAGCGGTAAAATCAGCAGGGATGGACGGCCGGCCAGGGTGGCTATCTATGGCTGGCACAAGCCAGATGGGTTGCCCATTCAGCCGCTATACACCGGTCACGTGAACTGGTGGGTGGATTACAGCCAGGGCATAAGGCTGGTATACAGGAAAATCAAAGTGGATGATAAATGGTTGGATTATATAGATATTTTAAATGATCCGGTGTTGAAAAAGCTTCTTTGCGATGAGCAATATTGTGATTTTTATAAATATCCGTATTAAGGCCGGACGGCTATCTTTGCGCCGATGAACCAGCACGATAAGCTTACAGAAGCCACTGAATTTTTACAACAATACAATGCAAAGAAACCTAAGATCGGCGTGGTGCTTGGCAGCGGCCTTGGGAATTTTACAAAAGAAATCAGGATCGACCAGGAAGTGGCCTACGACCAGATTCCACATTTCCCGGTATCTACTGTAGAAGGACATCATGGCAAACTCATTTTTGGTTCCATCGATGAAAAGCCGATCATAGCCATGGCAGGAAGGTTCCACTATTATGAAGGCTACAACGCAAATGAAGTGGTATTCCCGATCCGTGTTTTGAAAATGCTGGGTATTGAAACCATTCTGATCTCAAATGCTGCGGGCGGAGTAGATCCCCAATTGAAAGTTGGTGACCTGATGATCATCACCGATCATATTTCCATGGCCATCATCAATCCATTACTTGGGCACAATGACGAACGCCTGGGACCCCGCTTTCCGGATATGAGTGAACCTTACCGGAAAACACTCATCGCAACAGCAAAAAATGTTGCAAAACGTTTAGGCATCACCGTTAAGGAAGGAATTTATTTTGGCGTTACCGGACCCACTTTCGAAACAAGGGCTGAATACCAGATGATCCACATACTTGGAGGTGATGCTGTTGGCATGAGCACCGTGCAGGAAGTGATCGCTGCCAATCACATCGGGATGGATGTTTTTGCCATGAGCGTGATCACCGATGTAGGCATCCGGGAAGAAGAGAACACCATTACCCATGAAGAGGTGCTGGAGGCAGCTCATAGCGCAGAACCCAAATTTTCTGCTATTTTTCGGGAATTGATCGCCAGTTTACACTAATGCTTTATCCTTGAAACCAATATCCTTACATAAGATCTTCTTTACCGCGCTCCTGTTTTTTTCCGTTACCATGGTATGGGGTCAGCAACCCAACGTGTTAAGGGGCATTGGGAACAGGGCACAGACGATCGGGAGGGGTTCAGGTTCAGGCGGTGGCCAAGACAGTCTTCGCAACAGGGCCAGCCTGGAGGACAGCATTTCACTTCATTTTTATTTTCTTGATTCTACACGGTCCGCTGTTTTTGATACATCGGTAAGGGAATTCACCCGCTATTATCCGATTCCTCACACGCATATTTATTTAGGCAATACAGGTTCCGCAACCAGGTCCATCCTGTTTGCCCCGCCCAGGCGCGTTGGTTTTGATCCGGGCTTCCATGCCTTTGACGTATATAAATTAAGGGTGGAGGATGCCCGCTTTTTTAATACTACAAGGCCTTACACCGAATTAAATTACCTGCTTGGCAGCAGGGTAGAGCAGAACATTGGCGTTCTGCATACACAGAACTTCAAACCTTACTGGAACATGTCGCTGCTGTACCGGCTATTCAATGCTCCGGGCACATTCAAGAACCAGAAATCGAATCATAATAATTACATGATCACTTCCTGGTACCAGTCGCCCAATAAACGGTACAACAATTATGGAGTGGTGCTGAACAACAAGCTTCAGATAGAAGAAAATGGAGGTGTTAATATTGGTTTGCTACAGGAACCCGATTATGCGAGGGACCGTTACCTGATACCAACCAAGATGGGCGCCCAGGCAGCTTTCAGTCCCAATCCTTTCAGCACCAATCTAATCACAGGCAATCTTTATAAGGAATTCAACGCTTTCCTGAGACAGCAGTATGATCTTGGGCGGAAAGATTCCATTGTTACCGATTCAACGGTCATCCCGCTGTTCTATCCAAGGCTCAGGTTTGAACATACGGTAAAGTATGGTAAGTACGATTACGAGTTCAGGGATTACACCCCCGATACCTCTTTTTATGATGCTTATTACGATACGCTTGTTTCAAGGCCTGTTGATACCCTGGTCCTTAGAGACCGGTGGAAAGAGATCAGCAATGATGTGTCTATTTACCAGTTCCCTGATGCAAAGAACCTCCACCAGTTCATTAAGATCGGTGCTGAATTCCAGTTCCTGCAGGCAAATTTTGGAACAAGGGAAAACAACATTCACAACCTGATCGGTCATGCCGAATACCGTAACCGGACCAGAAATGGTAAATGGGACATGATGGGACAAGGGAGATTGTACCTTAATGGTTACAATGCAGGGGACTACCATGGCTATGTCAGTCTTCAGAGATTCCTGAGTCAAAGGCTGGGCAGCCTGCTTGCAGGATTTGAGAATATCAACAGGTCACCATCTTTTATTTACGATGCCAGGAGTAATTTTCACCTTGACAAAGGCGGTTCTTTTTCAAAAGAGAATACGGTTCACTTTTTTGGCCGGATCATGAACGACAGGCTCCGGGTAAACCTGGGTGCCGATTATTACCTGATCAGCAATTACCTGTATGTATCTGATTATTTCAGGTTGAGGCAGGAGAATGCGCTTTTTAACGTGTTGCGGTTAAGTGCACAAAAAACATTCCGCTTACTTAAGCATATCAACTGGCATGCAGAGGTCTACCTGCAGCAAAAAACCGGCAATGTAGATGTTAATATGCCATTGCTGTTTACAAGGAACAGGATCGCCTATGAAGGAAATTTTGGTTTCCCCAACCTGAATTTCGCGGGAGGTTTTGAGGTGCGCTATCATACTCCTTATAAGGCGGATAATTATTCACCGGTGTTAGGTCAGTTCTTCTTCCAGGATACTGCCACCATTTCCAACCTGCCCGACATCCATGCTTATATTCATTTCCGCATTAAGTCTTTCAAGGGATTTATCAGGGCGGAAAATCTGAATACGGCCAGGGTGCTTGATGGCACTTTTGGATTTACCAATAACAATCTTGCAGCCCCGGATTATCCAACCCCAAGCCTTTATATCCGCTTTGGGATCTCCTGGAGTTTTATTAATTAAGATGGATTTCACGAAAAGGAATACAAACTTAAGAGTGCAGACTTAAGAGTAGAGACTTAAGAATTGGAAGGAAGAATGAAGAGAGAAAGAACACATCACCCAATTGACCCAATGCAAAGTCATCTCTACTAAACCCTTTCTGACCTGTCGTCCAGAGCCATCGGCGAAGGATCTGTCTAAATATTTTGAAAGATTAAACAATTCTGCCTCACGCTTACGGTTTACGCCGTTGCTGGTGTTTTTCAACAACTTGACTTAAGGTAAAGATGACCAAATTGCCCATAGGGTGTTGTTGGCAATGCTGTAAAGGCTGCGACTTAACAGTAATAACAGCATCATGTCTAGTAGTATAGCAACCTTTTATATCGGCTTATCTTAGACGCTCTTTGCGGTTAAAAACCTACGCGAGAACTATCATAAAGAATGGTTGTCCTAAATAACAAGAAACCAGACACTCCATTACCTCATCCACTTTTTTGTTAATACCTGCCTAATAAGTAGGATCAGGGAAGATGGGCTTAGTTTTTAGCTTCGGCAGGTTTATCTTTGCTGAATCCATGAAGCGATTCGCCTCAGCCATATTGCTCCTTGTTTATTTCACGGTAAGTACCGGTTTTGCGGTTTCCATGCATTATTGCATGAACCGGCTGGAATCAACCGAGATGGGCGTATCGCATGCTTCTACCTGCGGAAAGTGCGGCATGGAAGTGGAAGACAGTGACGGCTGCTGCAGGGATGAAGTCAAGATCGTAAAGCTTAGCCTTGACCAGGCTTTTGCCAAACAGGTTCACCAGGCATTTGCCCTTCCTGCTGTTCCGGTAGCACATACCGAATTTTTGCTGGCGCCACTATTTCAAACAATTTCTTCTTCCATTGAAGTGGCATATCCGCCACCCCTTATCAGCGAGGCCGATACCTGGCTGCAGAACAGCGTTTTCAGACTATAGATCAATCACCTCCAGCAACCGGTAAGAACACCGGTTTGAATTCGTATTGATCATTTAAAAACATCTTCAATGAAAACGTTGAAACAATCTATTTTATCTATCTCTTTTATACTTTTCACTTTTGCCGCCACTGCGCAGGTCAATTCTGAAAAAATTAAAGTAGCCGGGGAATGCGGCATGTGCAAAAAAACCATTGAGACGGCTGCTAAAAATGCCGGTGCCACCTATGCGGTATGGAACGTTGAAAGCAAAGAGCTTTCTGTGAAGTACGATAAAAAATCGAGCAGCAGGGACAAGATCCAGAAAGCTGTTGCTGCCAAAGGTTATGATACGCCTGGCTACAAAGCAACAGACGAATCCTATGAGCAGTTGCATGAATGCTGTAAATACGACAGAACCGCTGCAACAGGTGCCTCCTGCTGCGCTGCAGATCCGTCGGCAGACTGCTGCAGGGATGGAAAATGCACCAAAGACCCAACCTGTTGCAAGGACGGAAAATGTACTGATGCTACTACAGCCGCTGCATCTTGCTGCAAGAAATCTTAATTAAAAAATTATTCATATGAAATTCATTATTGCACTCCTGTTCCTGGGATTCAGCTGGAATGCCGACGCCCAGATCTCAAAAGTTTCTTTACAGGCCAGTGGCCTTACCTGCTCCATGTGTTCCAAAGCGGTGAAACTGGCACTGGAAGAAGTGACTTTCGTTGAGAAGGTCCAGGTGGACATCAAGAACCAGCAGTACAACCTTAGCTTTAAGAACGATGCAGTTGTTGACCTGGATGCTCTTGCCAAAGCTGTGGAAGACGCAGGATTTTCTGTAGCCAGCTTAAAAGTAACTGCCAATGTTTCGGCGCAAAAACTGCAAAAGGACGCCCATGTTAAGATCGCTCAACAATTCTTCCATTTCCTGAATGGAGAGAACAAGGAGTTGAACGGCGAAACCACTTTCACCGTAGTAGATAAAAAGTTTGTTCCGGAAAAGTCATTCAAGAAGTACACTGCCATGACCAAAATGGCCTGTGTGAAAACAGGCATGATGGAACCTTGCTGTTCTTCAGATGCGGTGGCCAGTTCCAGGATCTACCATGTTTTGCTATAAACAATTCAGCCTTTCCCATAACCCGGGAAAGGCTTTCTTTTATGCGATATATTTTTTTGCCTTTGATCTTGCTGGCTGTTGCCAGTAAAAGCAGCGCACAGGAATTATATGTCTTTTCTGAGCCAGCCTCCAACATGCCTTCCAATACTATTTCGGGCAAGCTCAGTGCTGTTTATGGAGACCGTAAGTATATCAATACACAGCAGCGGTATATTGGTGAAGTGATGTTTGGTATCAGCCGAAACCTGATGATCCATGGCGCCACAACATTTTCAAATATGGCGGCCAGTGGAATTACCTGGGAGGGCGCATATGCCTATGGCAAGTACCGTTTTTTTTCAAAGGACCAGGTGCACAGGCATTTCAGGATGGCTGCTTTTACGGAAGCCAGCTATTCCAGAAATCCGGTCATGTTCGATGAGGTTTCACTGCAGGGAGATATGAGCGGTGTGCAGGGCGGCCTGATCGCTACACAATTGATCAATAAGCTGGCTGTTTCGGCAACAGGCAGCTATACCAAAGTGATTGAAACCACTCCATCCCATCACTTAAATCCTGTGTCAGCGGCTTTCAATTATTCACTGTCTGCAGGATACCTGGTTCTCCCAAGAGAATATAAAAGCTATGACCAGCTGAACGTTAATTTTTACACGGAATTCCTGGGCCAGCGGACTTTTGGAAGGGAAACCTTTTTTATTGATGCTGCACCGGCGCTCCAGTTCATCATTAAAAGCAATTCAAAGGTCAACCTGGGTTACCGTTTTGAACTTGCTGGAAATGGTGAACGCAGTTACAGGGAAAGCTTCCTGGTTTCCTTCGAACACACTTTCTTCAATGTCTGGAAAAAAGCAAAGAAGTAACAGGCTTGATTAAATATTAATCTGTATAATATCATACCTGTTGTACCAGGATATTTCGGGCGACCTTTTCGGTGAGCTGAAAATTTTTCTTATTGATCGATACCGCCAGCGACTGGTCATATTCATTGAATGATGTGATCCTGATCCTGGTGCCCGGTTTGATATTCAGCACATTCAGGTAGTCCAGGAACTGATCGTTGGTATCTGCAAGGTTTACCACTATATATTGTTTTCCTTTCGCACCGCTGTTCAAAGGAACGGAGGCATTGGACTTTACTTTTCCATTTTTGTCGGGAATTGGATCTCCGTGAGGATCAAATGCCGGGTAACCCAGGAAAGCTTCCAGCCTGTCCGTTAATTCATCAGGCTCCACGTGTTCCAGTTGTTCTGCCAGTTCATGCACTTCGTTCCATTTGTACTGCAGCTTCTCTACCAGGAAAACTTCCCAAAGCCGGTGCTTCCTGATGGTTAGCAGGGCCTTCTTCCTGCCTTTATCAGTTAATTCAATGGTCTTATCGGGCAACACCTGCACCAGGTTCTTTTGCGCCAGCTTGCGCACCATCTCCAATACCGAAGCGGGGTTCAATTCAAGCGTTTTTGCCAGCGAGATGTTGTTCAGCTTCCTTATAGGCTTTTGGCTCAGCTTGAATAAGGTCTTCAGGTAATTTTCCTCGGAATAATGAGAGAAATGGGCCATGCAGTAAAAATAAAGGGTATTTCAACTAATAAAAATTTGGCATACCAAATAAAAATTGGATGGTTTACAGAATAATTTTTAGATTTGAAGCATGGGAAAGTATAATTTAATCACCCTTTGCCTGGTCCTTTCCTTGAGCGGATGGTCTCAGTCGCGCATTGAAGGCTGGGTGAAAACAGGAGATCATTCGCATGCTGCCCTTACAGTCAGTTTGAACAAATCTTCAAAGCTTACTGATACCACCGGCCATTTTTCATTTGACGAATTAGCTTCGGGGAAATACCTGCTCCAGATTACTGCAGTTGGTTTGGAAAGCTACAGGCAGGTCATTCAAGTAGATGGAAAGGAAACAAAAAGCCTTACAATAGACCTTCCGGCAGTACCTGCTTCAATGGATGCCGTTGTAGTGACAGGAACCATGAAACCAGTACAGCGGCTTCAAAGCCCGATAGCGGTAGAAGTGTACAGTCCGCAATTCTTCAAAAAAAATCCGGCACCCAGCATCTTCGAAGCCCTGCAGAATGTGAACGGTGTACGGCCGCAGATCAATTGCAATGTGTGCAATACAGGGGACATTCACATCAACGGTCTTGAGGGACCTTATACCATGGTGACCATTGATGGTATGCCCATCGTCAGCAGCCTTTCATCTGTGTATGGATTGTATGGTATCCCCAGCCAGTTGATTGAGAGGGTTGAAATTGTAAAAGGTCCGGCCTCTGGTCTTTATGGCTCGGAAGCAATTGGTGGACTGATCAACATCATCACAAAATCACCTGAGAAAGCGCCTCGATTCAGCGCCGGTTTCATGAGCACAAGCTGGATGGAACATAACCTTGATCTGGGATTAAGGTTCAAAGCAGGTAAAAGCGCCCAAAGCCTGCTGGGCATCAACTATTTCAATTATAGTAATCCTCTTGATAAGAACGGCGATAATTTTACAGATGCAACACTCCAGCACAGGATATCCGTATTCAATAAATGGAGTTTCAATCGAAAGCAGCAACGCCTTTTTTCAATGGCCTTCCGGTATTTTTACGAGGACCGCTGGGGTGGTGAAATTCAATGGAATAAAAAGTTCAGGGGAACGGACAGTGTGTATGGTGAAAGCATTTATACATCAAGATGGGAAATGATCGGTAACTACCAGTTGCCTGTAAGAGAAAAAATGTTTTTTTCATTTTCTTCTACTAGTCATAGCCAGAATTCATTTTATGGCACAATACCGTACACGGCTGAACAAAGGATCGGGTTTGGTCAATTCACCTGGCAGAAGCCAGCTGGTGTTCACCATGATCTTTTGCTTGGTATGGCAGCCAGGTATAATTATTACGATGATAATTCCACGGCTACCATTGACACATTCTCCAAACAGAATAAGCCGGAGCGTTTCCTGATCCCCGGCATTTTTGTACAGGAAGAATGGAAGCTGAACCAGGCGCATACACTGCTTCTTGGATTGCGCTATGATCACCACCCTGTTCACAAAACCATTCTGACACCAAGGATAGCATATAAATGGACGGTCAACGACAAAAATGTGCTGCGGTTGAATGCAGGCACAGGATTCCGTGTTGTCAATATTTTTACCGAAGATCATGCTGCATTGACAGGAGCCAGGTCTGTTGAAATAACAGAACAACTTGAGCCGGAAAAAAGCTACAATGTCAACCTTAATTATTCAAGGAAGTTGGGTGGTCCATCAGGTGCTTTTCAACTGGACGCCTCGGCCTGGTATTCGTATTTCCATAATCAGATCATAGCCGATTATGACACTGATCCCAATAAGATCATTTACAAAAACCTGGATGGCCATTCGCTTTCCAAAGGACTTACCGTGAACCTTGAAATGAACCTGAAACAAAGGCTGAAAGGATTGTTGGGAATTACTTTGCAGGATGTAGCCAAGGTAGAATTGATACAGGGAGAAAAGAGGAAGCAGCGGCCTTTGTTCACCGAGAAATGGAGCGGTACCTGGTCGCTGAGTTATACCATACCTATTCCCGGCATCACCATTGATTATACCGGCAATATCTATGGACCGATGCGTCTGCCGCTTGCTTCTTCATTGGACCCAAGAAAAGACCATTCCCCGGTGTGGAGCATTCAAAATATCCAGTTCACCAAATGGTTCTCGCAAAAGATGGAAATGTTTGCAGGCATCAAGAACCTCCTGGACTGGACACCTTCCCGTAAGAATGAATTTATCATTGCAAGGGCGCATGATCCCTTTGACAAGCGTGTGGAATACGATGCTGCCGGAAAAGTCCGTTCAACACCGGAGAATCCTTACGCGCTTACATTTGATCCGGCCTACGTTTATGCGCCCAACCAGGGTTTACGTTTATTTGCAGGTTTTCGTTTCAAGATCAACTAGCGTCCAAGCCGGAAAGAAAAGCCAAGGGTAATGAAGTGATCAGGAACATTATCGCTGAGGCCCCAACCTGCAGCCAGGTCAAATTTGAGATTGGATGTTGCAAGGAATTCAATACCTGCATCGAAACTGTGTTCAGGCTTTTCATTTTTTTGCGCCGAACCAAATATCTCCGCGAAAATTTCCAGTTTTTTGGTGATCTCAAGGTCAGATTCAAAACTATACTGCCAGCTGGCTGCGGAGGCCTCATCATCGTATTCAACACCAAGATTGTAATTTACCTGAAAGGATTTTGTAACGGAATTCTGCATCAGCAACAGGATCGCCGTCGTTGCATTGGTTGTCTGAGGTTGTGCCTTTGCCTTTAATGGTATGGTTGCCTGTGCAAGCAGGGCCGTTTTGGGACGGATGGATCTTTCTTCAAACAGCGAGATCTTGGTGCCAATGACAACAGGTTCAGTAAATGTTTTTGTCCTCGGATCTGGTACCAGTTGTTCGTATTCTCTTAGCAATGCGGATTCAAGCCTGAGCTCTATTTTTTTGCTGATGCCATACCTTAATAAAGCAACAGGCAGCACGAGTATATAATTGTCGCCGGTATTTTCCTTACTGATACCTATTTCAGCCTGCATCCATTTTTTTGGAACAATGGAAGGATTCTCAGTTTCTGAAGGCCTGTCCGTTTCCATTTTTTCCTGTGCATGAACCTGCAAAGAAAGAAAGATCAGAAGGAGGAAAAAAACTTTTGCCATGGATTATTTGTTTTCAAAAAGGCTGATGGTACCACCTACCCAGTCTTTATCCTTATTGTAACGAACGCCAACCATTTTCCCTTTACTTAATCGTGCCAGGTTGTTGGTAGCCACAGGCCTTGGCTTTCCGTCTTCCCAGAAATAAAAAATCCGGATCTCTGCTTTTGCCGGTTCACCGGGTGTTTGGATCGCTGCTGCATACTGCACCTTTTTTTGAATGATCCAGTTTTCCGGGTCTTGTATTTCCTTTATCTCTTCTTTTGTTACGTCTATGATCACACCCTGTCCGGCAAATGAAAACAATGGCTTCACTACATAGTTTTGCAGGTCATCGGGCAAATTCTGTACCTCGTTCAAAAACCTTGTTTCAGGTACATTCGGATGCTTAATAAAAGGAAGCGTGAACTTGCTCAGCCGGTAGAACCAGTTGGGATGAGGCACCCATTCAACGTCTAATTCCTGCTGAAATAGTTTTCCTTTTTCCTGTACTGCTTCCGGTTGCTGGAACAGGTCATCAAATATGAGCCGGTTGTAGATTCTTTTGACCGGGGTTCTTTTTCCATCGTTCTGGTAATAGAGGTTTTTGCCGTCCTTTTCCAGTTTTGTAAGACAAACTGTTTTAATGCCAACCAGTTTTTCTGTAGCCAGGAAATCAACCCTTGTTTTTTGTTGTTCAGGAAAGATCTCCAGCAGGATCACATGCTCCGGATCATGGTCTCCAACAATGATGCGGCTGAGTGCTGCAATATAGGATTCACCGTCGTAGCCATTCAGATAAGGACTGTACCCCGCAGGTATTGAAAATTTTTTCGAGTAGGCTTCATTCAGCAAAACCTGCCAGGCAAACATGGTGGGAAAGGCCTGCATCTCGATCAGTTGCGGATTCAACCTGCCATGTTCATCCGTACAGATCCCGAAATCAAATGCTATGAATTGAGGATGGTCATCTTCATTGGGAACCTTTAATGCAGGGGGGATGGCGCGTTCGCTTTGTTTTTTATAGGCAGGTTGCAGAACAGCGTCAATGATGCTTTCGCAGGCGGAGAGCATTTGATTTTCAAATTCTTTCAGAATAAAGAGGGGTGTTTCCGCAACCCTGAAATCCAGCTGGCCTGGATAAATGTTCTTCAGGTGATCAATGAATGCCTCATATTTATCTGCCGTAAATGCGTTGTTGTATTGTTTCCTCACCCCGGGGACCATAGGTTGAAATTATGGTTTAAGATAATGAAAGTTAAGGTTTAGAGTTTCTGGTTTCTTGTTCTTTAAGTTCAGTCATTCTTTACTGAGGTTATTGGCGTAGAGAGGCATTAACCGCAAAGGGCGCAAATGATATGCATAGTGCTGCAAGGTTAGCCTGCCATACTGGTGTCCTTATAATTATTTTTCAACGCCCACCTCTTCTTGTGTCCTCACAAGAAGTTTTTCCCTTGGCGCCCCTGCTTGTGTCCTCACAAGCAGTTTAAGAACGAATCATCTTCTTAATTCTGTCTTTCGTTCTTTTTACGCCGTTGTTGGTGTTTTTCACCAACAACCTGAACTAGAGGCCAGTAAGTCTAAACAAACAACAGTGGCATACAGAGTCATTGTAAAAAGAACAAAGCATAGTTGCTGATATTTCGTTGTTGGTAATCGCAGCATTTACTACACCTGCCCTGATCTTGGGTTGTTGGTGAAAAACACCAACAACGGGGTATAGGAAAAGAAAGAGAGTGGTCGAAGCGCCTTCTATTTACATTATCCGGAAGCGCAAAGTGAAACGCAAAGGGCGGCAAAGTTTTTCAACCCCGACGCTCCTGCTTGTGTAATAATCTGCAGCTTCGCTCTCCTTGTCCCTTCTTGTGTCCCACAAGAAGCATAAAGAACAAATCCTCTTCTTAATTCTGTCTTTTGTTCTTAACTCTCTACTCTTAAGTCTGCACTCTTAAGTTGTATTACTCGCTCTCTTTTCCTTTCCCGCACTCTGCTTATGCGGTTTTTTCTACTTTTTGTCTTGATACAAAAAGTAGAGCAAAAAGATCAAGGCCGGGTCTAATCGCTCCGCGTAGACCGGCCCGCCCACCGCACAACAGTCAGTCATTATTTGCATCGACCATTCATTTAAGTGTTCAGTCCTTCGTGATGAGGTGATGCTCACTACTGTTTTCATCTTTTCTTGACTACAATTGGCACTATTCGGGGATACTGCAGGCGCTGAATTTTGTTGGCAGTCTTTTGATGCTGGAGTCATATCATTTAATCACAAAATGAGGCGCTGGAGCTTATGTAGTGATTATGGCTCATTGATACTATGGGCTTTGAAAGTTGGAAGGGATAGATCCTTCGCTCTGCTCAGGATGACAGCTCGGAGAGGGTCTATTGAAACGGAGTTGGCTTAGGTCGGTGAGGTTTTCATCAATTCATCACTCAACTTTCATCTATCAAGTCTTAATTTTTATATCCACATTCCAACTCTTAACTCTATCATCTATAGTCTATCATCTGAACTCCCCCGGCAATTCTTCTTTCATACCTCCACTTCTTAACTCTCTACTCTTAAGTCTCTACTCTTAAGTCTGTATTCTTTGCGTCTTTGCTTTCTTTGCGTCTCTGCGTGAAATGCTTCCCTACGCAAAATGAATCAATAAAGAATGACTGCACCTAACAACCAGAAACAAGAGACCAGAAACAATTCTTGCCACCAGCTCTATGCGGTAACATTTTCAAATTGTGCAGGCGTATAAGTGACCCTTGCGTGGTTCTTTGTGATCAGCTCTGTTTCAATAATGCGGCCGCCTTCAAATTTCATGATCTTGTTTCTCCAGATCTCGTTCTCCCTGAAGAATGCTTCGTCCATTTTCAGGAATCGGTGTTCTTTTTCAAATACATGGTAAGCAAAATCCAGTTCTTTATCGATCCTGAGCTCACCTTCAAGGCATTTGTCTGAGAACCAGAAATTCAGCTGGAAAGTATAGGACGTTAGATTGGTCACCTGGTAATCCCTGTAATTATAAAAAACGGTTGCACCGCTTCCAAAAGGAAGCACCCTTCCATCGTCAGGAAAGGGATCAAAGGAATGGTGGTAACGTTCGGTAACGGTCAAAGGACTGTGTAAGACCAGCCAGTGGATCAGGTTGGAGATCTGGCAAATGCCACCACCGATCCCTGGCCTGGCTTCACCAAAACTTAATTCCATTCCGGGCAGGTAGCCTTTCCTTTTTGTTGGCCTTCCTACCAGCTTGCAAAACGAAAAAGTTTCACCCGGCTGTATCAGTATGCTATTGAGTTTTTTGACTGCGATCTTCAGGTTCGTTACTTTATTGATCTGTAATTGCCGGTCGGAATCACCCAGCTTTTTCAGGAGCACTGATTGATGTTTTTTTATGCGGAATGGAAGCGGATGATCTGTTCTTTTGCATGCATATTTTCTTCTGTCCGTATACCACTGCCAGTACCGGTGGATGCGCCGCGACCACACGGCCAATGCATAAAGCAGGGGATGATACTGGCTTAATAATTTTCTATCCGGTGGTACTTTTCTCATTGATGATTATGACGTCTGATCGTTACAGCTTTTGCTATTAAACCAGGAAAAATATAAGTTGTGACAAGCAGCGGAAGGAGTAATTACTGCCAAAATAAAAAATACGGCTTGTTTCATATCCGGGTATATCTTCCAAGATATGAAAATTGATTTGGCCGGTCAACAGTTACAAACCTTCCCTGATCATTTACTAAAATCCAGGCAAACCACCTGGCTTAGCCTGTACCGGAATCAGATCAAGCATTTACCCCATGGTATTGGAGATCTTGATCAATTGCAGTTACTGAATATGGGAGATAATCACCTGGAAGTATTGCCTTCCTCCATCGGGCAAATGAAAGCATTGAAAACACTGGACCTTGGGCATAACAGGCTGACCCAAATCCCTGAATCTCTTGGTTTGTTGACCAACATGGATGGATTTTTATACCTCAGTAATAACAGGCTTGCTGAACTTCCTGAAGCTCTGGGCCAACTTCAAAAGCTGAAATACCTGAATATAAGCAGCAATCCTTTAAATCAATTTCCGGATTGCATCTGCAAAATGAAAGCACTTGTGGAATTAAGGGCTTACGAATGTGGTTTCCAATCATTGCCAACCTCAATCGGCAACCTGGTCAACCTGCGTGAATGTTACCTGAGGGATAATCATCTGGCTTCACTTCCTGAAAGCATCGGAGCATTGAATCATCTTTTGCACCTGGAATTGAGAAATAATCTTTTATCCGACCTGCCACTATCAATTTCCCAATTAAAAAAATTAAGAACGCTTGATCTTAGGGCCAATACCTTCACAAAAGTTCCCGAGGTGATCAACGAGCTGACATGTCTCCAAAAGCTTGACCTCCGATGGAATCCACTGGAAGCAGTTCCTTCATGGATTAATGAAATGGAGGAAAGGGGTTGCCTAGTGTATGTTTAGAGATGAGGATTATTAATTTCAAATAAACGAAATGCATCAGGCGCCTGCCGCTTCTTTTGCAAATTCAACTTTCAGGTGCCTGACTGCTTCATCAAGGAAATTTGGAAGCAGGTGGTTATAGGTCCACATGATCTTATCAGGATCGTTCAGCTGTTCGATCATGCTCTGCCATTTTGCTTCACCGTATTGGTCGATCACGATCTTTTTCTTTTCTTCTGTCTGAAGGTACATGCTCATGCCCACTGCATCCGCTTCAGGATGGAATTGCGTCCCGATCATATAAGGATTGAACCGTATCCCCATCACGGCCTGGGAGTAGGGAACATGAGGACGGTATTTTTCAATGCAGAGGATCTCCGCACCAATCATGCTTAACTTTTCAAAATAAGGATCGATCACCTGCCAGTCGCGGCTGTCTACTACATAAAACGGATCTTTCAATCCTTTGAACACCGGGTCAACCTGGCCTTTTGGTACCACATGTACCGGGAATACGCCAAACGAAGTGGACTTCCTTTTCGTGACCTGGCCTATGCCATAATGCCTGCACACCAGCTGAAACGAATGGCAGATAAAGAATACATGCTTTTTACGGTCGTTATGCTGGTTCCAGGCTTCCAGCTCTGTCAGCCAGTTGAAATAAACTGCCTCCCATTCCGAGCCTGCGCTTTCAAGGGGTGAACCGGGGCCACCGCTTGAAATGTAAATGTCATAGCTCATGTCCGGCACTTCCGACTTCTGGCGGACATCAAATTCGTCCCAGGAAACATCGTAATGGTGGAATTCTCCCCAGATATTGATGATCTCACGGATACAGCGCATGCCCTGGTTAGGCTGGCCTTCATAAAGGTCTAAAATGGCAATTCTGATCATTTGGAAGCGTCAAACTTACATTTTTTGATGAAAACCATTTTACAAATCCGGTGCCGTAAAGGGATTTACTTACAATGCAGCCCCTATTCAGCACAGGTTCTCCAGGCTATATGGGAGTACAGCTATCGTGTTTGTTCTATTCCCTTGATCAGGAATAATTGTATTGCCAAAAATCCAGCTTAGGCGACCAGATACTTAACGGCTGGTTAAATAAAGTTCAGTTCAAACTTTTGCAAATGAAAAGCAGGTGAAACTTCCTGATTATTTTCTTTGATACACTTTTTCCCCATTCAAAAAGGTCTGGTATACGGTCAGGTGCAGCAGCTTATCCTCCTGGAAGTTCATCAGGTCATGATCCATCACAACGAAGTCAGCGAACTTCCCAACTTCAAGGCTGCCTTTTTCCAAGTCTTCAAAATTGCTTTTAGCTGCCCAGATGGTCATGCCCCTGAGTGCATCCTGCCTGGACAGAGCGTTGGAAATTTGGTAACCACCTTCCGGTACTCCTGAAGCATCCTTACGTACCACTGCAGCGTAGAAGGTTTTAAAAGTACTGATGTCTTCAACAGGGAAATCAGTTCCCAGGGGAATCCAGCCATTTTGCATCATCAGCTGTTTGTAAGCATAAGCGCCTTTTTCCCTTTCAGGACCCAGGCGTTCATCTGCCCAGTACATGTCTGATGTAGCATGTGTTGGCTGAACAGAAGGAATGATGCTGTATTGGCCAAATAAGCTGAAGTCAGCGGCATTGACCACCTGGGCATGCTCTATGCGCCAGCGCAGGTCGTTTTTACCCTTCAGGTATTTTGCATAAATGTTCAGTAAAGTGCGGTTTGCAGAATCGCCGATCGCATGTGTACACATTTGAAAACCGTTCTTGTGGATCCTTGCTGCCATGGAATCAAAATGCGCCGCATTGCTGAGCAGGAAACCATAACGTCCCGGCATATCGCTGTAGGGCTGCAAAAGGCAGGCGCCACGTGATCCAAGCGCTCCGTCACCATACAGTTTAAAGCTGCGCACATTCAGCCTTGGTGTTTTGATAATGCCTCTTTGTTCAAGAAAACGGTAATTCTGTTCGGCATCGGAAAGCATCACGTACAGCCGCATCTTGAGTTCACCTTTCTGTTGCATGCTGTCGATCAGTTTTACTTCATGATGGTCAAGACCGCAATCATCCACGGTTGTCAGTCCCATGGCAAAACAGTTTTCCTGTGCTTTCAGCAGTGCCTGTGTACTTTCCAGCCTATTGGGACCCGGAATTTTTGATGAAACAAGATCAACGGCATTGTCAATGAGGATGCCCGTAAGTTTTCCGTTTTGAACCTGTACCTCACCGCCGGTCATTTGCCGACCGGCTTTGATACCGGCAATATCCAGCGCTTTCTGGTTCACGATAGCAGCATGACCGTCAATGCGTGTAAGGATCACCGGCCTGTCAGGAAATAAAGAATCCAGCTTTTCCCTGGTTGGGAACTCTTTTACGTTCCAGTCATTCTGGTCCCATCCGCGTCCCCTGATCCATGAATTGGCCGGCAGTGTTTTTGAAAAATCTTGTAACAATTGCAATATCTCTTCCCATGAGCCGGATCCTACAAGATCCGCCGTTTGCAGTCCAAGTCCATACCGGTAATAATGTGCATGAGCGTCAATGAACCCCGGGTAAATAAATTTTCCATCTGCGTCGACCGTTTCTTTTCCCTCAAACTGTTCATTTAAATCCTTCGTGCTACCAATGGCAACGATCTTTCCATCCCTGATGGCCAGAGCCTCCGCCATTGAAAAGGCGGAATCAACCGTATAGATCTTTGCATTGAAAACAAGCATGTCCACCTGCTGCATCCCGGTTTTTTTGGTTGTATTGCAGGCAAAGAGGCACATTAAAAAAAGTACCGGTAAAACCCGGAGCGTCCTGGTGTAAAAAATCATGGAGATAAATTTTCTATTGCGAAGATCATGGATTAAAGGCATTGCATTTCTGAACTTTCGTCACGTTATTCTTTTAGCTTCTTGTGAGGACACAAGAAGTGGCGTGTTTGGATAAAAGTGGTTCGTGATTTAAACAGACTTATCATTAAAATGGGTATGGCTGAATCCAAAATCAAATGATGATATAAAAGCTTTTCATCCATACCATCCGCGATCTGTGAAATCTGTGTAATCCGTGATCTTTAATTGGCGATAAATGCGGGTGGATGTTTCTGATGATGATTTGTTTTTCCCTGGTAGGCTTTGGCAAGCAGCAGTATTGACGCTTCGTCATACAGGTTGCCGATAAAGCTGATGCTGTAAGGATTGCCAGCCTTGGTAAATCCAGCAGGCAGGCAGATTGCGGGATGTCCGGTAAGGTTGGTGATCGCAGTCTGGTTGCCTGCAAAGGTGGGTACGATCAATACATCAAAATCTTTCATGAATGCATTCATCTGCTGGATCATGGTATACCTGTGCCTGTTGGCATTGATGTATTCAACAGCTGGGATGTACCTGGCGGTCCTGAAAATGTTTGGCCAGAAATTCTTGTCCTGCCTTTCAATAAGATCATCCCTGTTGGTCCTGGTCAATTCATCGAAAGCTGCCGCGGCCTCAGATGAAATAACAAAGTTCATGATATCAAAAGGATACAGGGCTGAATCTGGAAAAACAACAGCCTGTGGTTGAACGCCCAGCGCTTTGAGGTCATCAAGGACTTTCCACTCATGTGCATCTTTCCCAAGCCTGTTGAAATAATTCTGCGCATAGGCAACCCTTAATTTTTTAATGTCTTTTTTAGGCTCGTAGGTAAATGCATAACTGACAGCGGATGGGTCTTCACCATCGGTTCCTTTGATGGCGGCGAAAACCAGTGCGCAGTCTTCAGCGCTCCGACAGATAGGGCCTACTTTATCCAGGCTCCAGCTTAAGACCATGGCACCACTGCGGCTGACAGCTCCAAAAGTTGGCCTGAGTCCTGTAACACCGCATCTTGCTGATGGAGAAATAATCGAACCCCAGGTCTCCGTTCCAATGGCAAATGGCAAAAGGCCTGCAGCTGTGGCAGAGGCGGATCCGGCAGAGGAACCACTGGATCCCTGTGCTGTGTTCCAGGGATTTTTAGTGCGGCCACCAAACCAAAGGTCATTGAAGGCAAGGGCACCAAGTGAAAGCTTGGCACAAAGTACAGCGCCTGCTTTGGTGAGCTGTTCGTAAACAAAAGCATTATCATCAATCACCTGGTCTTTGTAAGGTGTAGTGCCCCAGGTGGTCTTGTATCCTTTGACAGCAAAAAGATCTTTTAGTCCATATGGCATTCCATGAAGTGGCCCCCTGTACTGGCCCTTGCGGATCTCCTCGTCAGCTTTACGGGCCTGCGCAAGGGCATGGTCTTCTGTGAAGGTGATCACACACTGCAACGTATCATTGTGTTTTTTCAGGCGGTCAAGAAAGAACCTTGTGAGTTCCAGTGAAGTGATCTTTTTGTTTTTTAGCAGCGATGAAAGCTGGGCAACTGAATAAAAAGCAAGTTCGTTCCTGTCAGCAGGCAGGGTCACATTGGATGGTATCATCCAGTTGATCGCCTTCTGGCCGGAAGGCATTTTAAATCCAGCCGGTTTGGGATCAAAGGCAAAAGGATAAGGGAGTGAATTGTGCGGGAGCTTTTGGTGCATGTTGCCAATATCATTCCGCAGATCCCTGATGCCGGAGATCATGGAGTCTGCTTCCGCTGCGGAAAAGTTCAGGTCATACAGTGAGGCGCCGCGCAGCAGGGTTTGAATCGTATCTTCCTTTCGCTGGCCGGATGCGGATAAAAAAAGGAGAACTGGTAAAAGGAATATTATTCTTTTCATAATCACAATATCACGGATTTCACGGATTTTTCTGAATGGATTACACGGATCGCGGATACATCACGGATTTCACAGATTACACGGATGATTTGATCATGGTAGTCTGGAGTTCTGAAGGTAAAAAGGGATTGTGGATTGGAGGAAAAAAGTTTCCGGATGTTGAAATTTCTTTTGCGCCTTTTGGTACAGCTATATCACTTAACTTTTGACCTAAATCTGTTGTATGAATCGTATTGTTTTCGGGTTCGTATTGTTTTGCTTATCGTGCACCAATGATGAAGCGGTGAATGGGAAAACAAGTGCGGGCAGGCAAGATGGAGTGCAACATGAAGATTCTGTAAGGACCGCAGGCATCAGGATGATCCCTGTACAGACGCCTGTGGGGACCTTTAAGGTTTGGACAAAGCAATTTGGAAATAACACTCGCATTAAAGTGCTGCTCCTTCATGGCGGACCGGCAATGACCCATGAATACATGGAATGTTTTGAAAGCTTTTTCCCGGAAGTAGGATTTGAGTTTTACGAATACGACCAGTTAGGCTCTTATTATTCGGACCAGCCAAGGGACAGCAGCCTTTGGACAACAGAAAGGTTCGTGGAAGAAGTGGAACAGGTAAGAACAGCGCTTGGTCTCGGTAAGGATAATTTTTATCTCCTGGGAAATTCCTGGGGTGGCATTCTGGCCATGGAGTACGCGTTGAAATACCAGCAGCACCTGAAAGGCCTGATCATCTGCAATATGGTTGCAAGCGCCCCGGAATATGGAAAGTATGCGGATGAAGTTCTTTCAAAACAAATGCCTCCTGAAGTGTTGAAAGAGATCAGGGACATAGAAGGAAGAAAGGACTTTGACAATCCACGTTACATGGAACTACTGCTTCCTCATTTTTACCGGAAGCATTTGTGTCGTCTTGAAGAATGGCCCGATCCTGTTAACAGGACATTCAAGCATGTGAATGCGGAAATTTATCGCATCATGCAGGGCCCTTCAGAATTTGGGATCAGTGGCAGGCTTGCCACGTGGGACAGAAAATCGGATCTCAAAAATATTACGGTACCAACGCTGATGGTGGGTGCACGCCACGACACCATGGACCCTGAAGCCATGAAGGAACAAAGCAGGCTTGTAAAGAACGGAAGCTATTTATTTTGTCCTAATGGCAGCCACCTGGCGATGTGGGACGACCAAAAAGTTTTCATGGAAGGCGTCATTTCCTGGATAAAGAAAGTGGACAGGGAATAGTTTATGGTTTTTGGTTTATTGTTTTTTGTTCTTTAGATACAATCATTCTTGAATTGATTTGTTTGCATAGAGAGGCAGAAACCGCAAAGAACGCAGAGGAACGCAAATGAATGCTAGGGTTAAAGTCTATTACTTTGCGCTTCTTTGCGGTTAATGGAATTAAAAGAATCTTCAAACAACCATAAAATTGTCACGCATTCGTTGCATGCACATGCTCCGCCACCGCCCTGATGATGGTGTTCATTAAATTGTTATTGTTATTGCCTGCATTTTGAAAAACAAAGTGGTCATCATGCATGGAAATGATCCTGTTGCCTGGAAGGAGGGGCATTAGTTCTTCATCAAAACTACTGAGGATGTATTCGGTATAGAATGGCGTATGGCGCACGGACACAAAAGCATGGTATTGCGCATGATCATATAGAAAATGTATGTTGAAGATGCGTGCCATGGTGGTGAGGTAAGGAGAAATGGCCGTGATCGCTTTTTTGGTGGAAAACGAACCGCTGAGCCTGTATTTAAACTACAAAAATTTTTCCTTAAACTGAAAGGTTTTCTTTAAAAAAATTTATGGCTTTTCAGGTGCCTGCGAGGAATTGTGAATTGATATAGCCCGCTACATCCTGAAGGTTCTTGCTTTGGTCATAAAGCTTTAGCTGGCGGTCAGCCCCTGTTCCCTGTTCCAGTATCTTATGAACATTTGCCAGCATATGTCTGGAGCCCAGGTTGTCCACAACGTCATCAATAAAATCCAGGAGCTCATAGATCAATACCCTGGTATTCACCTCTTCCTCCTTGCCAAAATCGATCATGTAACCATCAATTCCATACCGGCTGGCCCTCCATTTATTTTCATTGATCAGCGCTCTGCTGTATTGAATGAAGTTCAGGTTTTTTGAACGGAGCTTATAGATCTTTGCGCAGATCCCCTGGAAAAGTGTTGCGATGGCGATGGTTTCTTCTACGGTCATCGGTACATCACAGATCCTGAATTCAACGGTGTTGAAAAACGGATGCACCCTTAAGTCCCACCAGATCTTTTTTGCATTGTCAATGCAATTGGTCTTCATCAAAAGCTTGACATAATTATCATATGCTTCTATGCTTTCAAAAGTCTCTGGAATACCCGTTCTTGGAAACTTGTCAAACACTTTTGTGCGGAACGATTTATAGCCTGTCTGCCTGCCTTCCCAGAAAGGTGAGTTGGTGCTGAGCGCATAAATATGAGGAAGAAAATAGCGGGTTGAATTGGCAATATGATTGGCGATCTCGCGGGTCTCCATGCCTACGTGCACATGCAATCCGAAGATCAGGTTACTGCGGGCGGCTTCCTGCAATTCAGCTACGATCTGGTTATAACGGGCATGGTCCGTGATCAATTGGCTTTCCCAATGCGAGAACGGGTGCGTGCCGGCAGCACCCATTGCATACCCGAGGCTTCCGGCAATATCAGAAATGGTGCGGCGAAGGGTGGAAACATCTTTGTAGGCTTCATCCACATCTGCGCAGATGTCTGTTCCAACTTCCACTACGGCCTGGTGCATTTCCGCCTTCACCTTATCCTTGATCATCTTCTGGCCTTCATGAACGATCTTTTGCTCATGGCTTTTCAATTCCTTGGTCACCGGATCAAGGACCATGTATTCTTCTTCTACGCCCAGTGTGAATTGCTTAAAATTCAGGTTCATTCCTTTATTTTGAATCTTCAGTTGTTGCGGTCAATCTTTGAACTTATATCAGGAGGCAAGCGGTTTGCCAGCAGCTGACCTTTTGATGTATTCGCCCCAGGTCAGGTTGTCTTTTCCTTCCTGGCTTGCCATGGCTCTTTCGATGGCGTAATTGGCTGCAGTTTCCACCACCCATTCAAAATTTTCTTCTCCAACCCCGGCACGCTCTGCATCAGGGGCCGGATTGCCAAAATCGATGGCATAAGGAACGTTATCCCTGATGGCCAGTTCAACAGTGTTGAAGTCGTAACCAAGGTATTGGTTGATGCGAAGCACAATGTCTTCCATCTGCTTTAATTTTTCCTGGGAAGGAGAAAATTCGGCCCTGTATCGCAGGTGGTGCGGATTGCGTGGCTCATATGGCATGATGCGCACATGCTTGCCGCCGATGCAGTAACAACGGTAATATTCAGTGAATTCTATTTCTTCCTGCAGCAGCATCACCAGTTGGGATGTTTCGGAATGCTTCTGGTAAAATTCATCTTTTGAAGCAAGCCTGTACACGTTCTTCCATCCGCCCCCGGCATAAGGCTTCATGTAAGCTGGAAATCCAACATAATTAAAAATGGCATCCCAGTTCAGCGGATAGGCAAGATTGGAAAAAGATTCATCCTTTGTATCTGCCGGATGTTCGTAGGAAGGCAGGATGACAGTCTTTGGTACCGGCACCCCGATCTGTGTCATCAGGCAGTTATTGAAATACTTATCGTCAGCGCTCCACCAGAAAGGATTATTGATCACCGCAGCGCCTGTCAGTGCTGCATTCTTCAACCAGGTCCTGTAAAAAGGAACGTCCTGTGAAATACGGTCAACGATCACGGAATAGCCACTGCTTTCGCCCTGGGCTGCCTTGTCGATGCGTACCGGTTCGGCGGTGATGCCTTCAATGCCCTTGCTGTTGATCCTTTCAATGAATGCCATTGGAAAACTGCGTTCCTGGCCAAAAAGAATTCCTATTTTTTTCATACAAAGTTGATTCTGGTAAATAAGCTCTTTAAAGTACAATTTAAATCAATCCGGCCTGAAATGCCGGAAGGTTTTTGTTTTAAATCTTCACCATGATAGAAGCCTTATTTTTGGGCGCATGGTTTCAGAAAGTTTTAAAACGATCAGGATTACCCGCTATAAAATTTATTCCACGTTTTTACAGCGCGAGGTGACCATTGACCTTTACCTGCCCGATGGTGTTTCCGGTCAGCAAGGTGTTTCATTGCTGCTGATCAACGATGGACAGAACCTGGAGGAAATGAATTTTGGCGCATTGCATGACCGGTTGCTTACATCTAAAAAACTGCAACCACTTGTCTGTGCAGGTATCCATGCAGGTGAGGACCGGAAAAATGAATATGGTACAGCCCGCCAGCCTGATTTTGCAGGACGAGGTGCAAAAGCACCTGCTTACAGGTCATTCATCCTTGAAGAAGCATTGCCTTTTATTTATTCTTTAACTAGCATCAACAAGTTTGCAACAATTGGTTTTGCCGGGTTTTCATTGGGAGGATTAACGGCACTGGATCTTGTATGGACGCATCCTGAAATTTTCAGCATTGCAGGTGTCTTCTCAGGTTCACTTTGGTGGAGGTCAAAAGATATTGGACCCGGGTACAGTGATGACCGGGACAGGATCATGCACCAGGCCATCCGCAACGGCAGGTACCAGGCAGGACAACGATTTTATTTTACAACAGGTTCACTTGACGAAACAGCGGACAGGAACAACAACGGCATCATTGATTCCATAGATGATACAGAAGACCTGATCCGCGAGTTGCAGAAACTTGGCTACCAGCGGGAAACAGATATCATGTACATTAATTACGAAGACGGTGCGCATGACATTAAAACATGGGGAACAGCGATGCCGGGTTTTTTGACCTGGGGATGGGGGAGGCAGGAAGCTGGTGGCTGATAGCTTTTGGCTGTTGGCTGAAAGCTTCGAGCCGCGAGCTTCGAGCTTTTGCGTGTTTCATTGAATTGCTTTCTTTTCAATTGAATGATATTCTCAGCCTCTATTTTTTTATAAATTCTCTAAGCTCGAATCCGCCCTGGCGGATCGATGTTTTTCTTAGCACATTAACGCTAAGTACGCAAAGAGGCGCAAAGTAGATGCCTGGGTTCCTTTGCGTAAAATTCTTTGCGCTCCTTTGCGCTCTTTGCGTTTAATCTCTCTAAGCAAATGCCATAAGAAGTTTGCTCGAGGTCAGTAAACAACCAGAAACAAGAAACCATAAACCAGAAACAAAAAATACTCCCGCATTTGCGGGAGGATTTTTTTATAAAGAGGATCTTTTTTTTAGAAAATGTAACGCAGGCCAAGCTGAAGTCCCCAGGTGCTTGTAGTTGAAGCAATGTCCTGGAAGCTTTTGATGACTGGTGCGCTGTTCGCGGAGTTGATCCTGAACTGAGGCTGGCCGGTAGCGGTGAAAGAACCTGTTGGAACCAGGATGTTCCTTTGAACAGCACTCTGACGAACACCCCAGTCGCCACTTAGCAGGTTTGCTGCATTCAGGATGTCGGCGCTGAACTGCAGTGTGTGCCTGCGGCCACCAACATTCAAGAAGAAATCCTGCATGATCTTGGCATCGAACCTGTGGTAGAATGGTGTGCGGGCACCATTGCGTTCTGTAACCTGTCCGCGGCGCTTTCTCAGGTAATCATCCTGCTCAATGTAGTTGTTCAGTATCTCCCACTGCTGTGCAGCAGTATAGGTGATGCCATTGATCGCCGTGCTGGACAATGCAACTTCGCTGGCATTCCTTGGAACGTAGAACAGGTCGAATCCATTACCGTCACCATTGATGTCGGCGCTGTAAGTGTAGCTAAATACATCCTGTGACGCTTCATAGAACAATGAGATCGTTGTAGCAAAAGCCTTCAGGTATTCTTTCCTGTAAGAAAGGCTTCCCACAAAGCGGTGCGGTGTAGCGTATTGAGAGTATCCTGATTCCAAGGTGTTGGCAGAAAAAGAATTCGGGTTGGAGTTCCAAACTGAAGTAGCAGTAGAACCGGGATTACCCGTAACATCTGTTGCCTGTGTAAAGGTGTAAGCGAACATACCATAGAATCCGCTGGTGAAAGCTTTGTTCAACTGCGCGGTGAACTGGAATGCGCCTCCTTTATCTGTATTGTCAAGAACAATGGCAGAACCAATGTTGCTGTTGATCCTGTTGGTCTTCCAGCGTGGACGGTTGTCTGGTCCGCCAAGCACGGTGTCAGGAGCTTTCAGGTTTGCGTTGAACATGTAAACCGCGTTCACATCTTTGGTATACAATGCCTCTAAGGTCAATCCAAAACCTTTACCAAGGTTCTTATCGAAGGCCAGGTTGCTTCTCCATACCTGGGGGAATTTGAAATCAGGCTCTGTGAATACAAAGTTGGAATTGTTTACGATCGATGTTCCTGCTGTAACAGGAAATGTTGAAGCATATGCATCCGGATTCTTGTTGAATTTATAATTCTGAAGAGCGGTTGCATTGCTTACTGCAGCAGTAACCTGGTACATTGCACTGTTTGTAGGAATGTTGGTCAGGAACACGAAAGGAATGCGTCCTGTGAACAAACCGGTTCCACCGCGAATGATCAGGCTCTTGTCACCAAATGCATCCCAACGGAAGCCGGCACGAGGAGACCAGTACCAGGAAGATGAAGGCCACCTGCCTGTAGAATATTTCGTGGTCTGTCCTGCTGCGTTCATGAAGTTCAACTGCGCAACGGCTGGATTGGCAATTGGCTGGTTGTCGTAGATCGGGCGGTCAACACGAACACCATAGGTCAGCTTGAACTGGGGGTTCACGTTGAATTCATCCTGGATATAAAGACCCAGTTGCGCCAGCTGCAGCTCCGCTGAATAAACGGCTTTCTGATCTTTCACCAGTGAGTAGGTGTAAGCATAATAAACCGGAGCCTGGTTGGTGATGAAGTCATTCAGTGAACGGAATACGTAATAACTGTTAGAAGCCGGCATAAACATATTACCAACGCGCTGGTGCTCGTAAGAGAAACCTGCAGTGATGGTGTGACGGCCTGAGAAATAAGTGAAGTTGTCAATGAATGAATAGATGTTGTTGATCACATCATTATTGTAAGTGAACGGATCCATACCTACATGCATGTAGTTCTGGTTGTTGATAGCATCCGTAGGAGCAAGGTTCAGGAAGTCAATTGTAGGGAACACTCCGCCTTTGAAGGTCCTGGTATCCTGGATCTTTGTATAAGTAGCAAGGAACTGGTTGGCGAACCTGCTTGTGAAACGGCTGTTCAATTCAAGCGTTCCGGTTTTCACAATGTTCTTGAATCCATAGTTGGAATTCTCAAAGGCCATACTGTTGGCGCTGAAACGGTTATTGCCCAAGCGGGTCAGGGTACCAAAACCACCACCGGGAACTGAAGTGCCGTTCACCTGGACACCATTGGTATTTTCAAAATCACTGTACTTTAAAGTAAGCTTGTGCTTATCGCTGATGTTCCAGTCGATGCGGCCAAGGAGTTTGCGGTTTTCCTGGTTGAAGCTTGGGAAATTATCCGCTGCTCCCGGATCATACCCATGGGTAGTCCTCAGGAAGTTGGCCAGCTTGTTCATCGAATCTATGTGGGTTGAAGAAATATTGCCACCGGGCGCCAAACCTGGTTGCTGGGGTCTCCATGGTATACCTGGGAAATCCCTCATTTCTTTTTCAGCATTGATAAAAAAGAAAAGTTTGTTCCTGATGATCGGTCCGCCCACCCGGGCACCATAGATCTTGTTGGTGCTTTTTTGTGATTCAGGAAGCTTGATGTCTCCAACATTGCGTCCGTTAAAGGTCTGGTCGCGGTAAAAACCATAAGCCGAACCTTTGAAGATGTTGTCACCGCTGCGGGTAACTGCATTGATGCCTGCCCCGGTAAAGTTGGCCTGGCGCACATCAAAAGGAGCGATGCTCACACTGATCTCGTCGATCGCATCCAGGGAGATTGGATTACCACCACCCGGAAGGGCATCTGAGCTCAAACCGAAGTTGTTGTTCAGGTTAGCGCCATCAATGGTGATGTTGTTGTAACGGTTATCGCGTCCGCCAAAGCTGTTGCCGCTTGCCTGTGGTGTCAACCTTGTGAAGTCGGAGATGCTGCGAGAGATCGTTGGAAGGGTTTGGATCTGCCTGCTGCCAATGTTGGTAGCGGCGCCCATGCGATCCGGAGCAGCCCTTCTTCCACGGCCAGTGACCACCACTGTTTCCAGGGCCTGGGCATTGTCGGAAAGGGTAGCGTTGATATTAAAAGGTTCACCCAGCAAAAGGGTAATGTTGTCAACTGAAAATGGTTCCAATCCCACATAGTTGATCCTTATCTGGTAAGGACCACCAATTCTGACGTTAGGTAAAGAAAAACCACCGTCCTTTCCAGCCACAGTTGTATAAGTGGTGCCGGAAGGCTGATGGGTTGCGGTAACTGTGGCACCGGCCAGGCCTTGCCCGCTGCGATCCCGGGCTGTTCCTGTAATGGTACTGGAAGTAACCTGGGCATCCGCGAACTGGCAGGTAAGTACCGCTAGTGTAAGCAGATAGAATATTCTCTTGAGCATAATGTGTGTTTTCAGGTGCAAATAAAGGAATAAATCGTCGTTACTGATCAGGGAAATATTAACATTCGGTAAACCTTTACAAGGCAATCACAATGACAAAATCGCTGCCTGCGACAGTAGATCTTTCCCTTGCCTGTCGCTACCTTTGCGCAAATGCAGGTTATGTTCGATTCTATTGAAAGTGCGATTGAAGATATCAGGAATGGAAAACTGGTAGTAGTTGTAGATGATGAAGACAGGGAAAATGAAGGGGATTTTATCACTGCCTCCCGGAATGTGACGCCTGAAGTGATCAATTTCATGAGTAAATATGGAAGAGGCCTGATCTGCGTTCCGCTCCTGGAGGACCGGTGCCGCGAACTTGGACTGGAACTGATGGTCAACAACAATACAGCGCTTCATGAAACGGCTTTCACTGTTTCGGTGGATCTGTTAGGACATGGTTGCACCACCGGAATCTCCGCCCATGATCGTTCAAAAACGGTCCAGGCCCTGATCGATCCTTCCACAAGACCCGAAGACCTGGGCAAACCCGGGCATATCTTTCCATTGATCGCCAAAAAGGGAGGCGTCCTTCGTCGCGCAGGCCATACCGAGGCCGCGGTAGACCTTTCACGCCTGGCTGGTTTTGAGCCCTCAGGGGTACTTGTCGAGATCATGAATGACGACGGATCGATGGCCCGCCTGCCGGAATTGGTGGACGTAGCCAAAAAATTTGATTTTAAGCTGATCACGATCAAAGACCTGATCGAATACCGCCTTAAGCGTGATTCACTTATCGAGGAGATCGTAAGGGTGGATATGCCTACCATGTACGGACATTTCAAATTGGTAGCATTCCAGGAAAAGAATTCAAGCAACGAGCACCTGGCCCTGGTGAAAGGCGACTGGAATACGGACGAACCTGTTCTGGTCAGGGTGCATTCTTCCTGCTTTACCGGCGATATCCTCGGATCGCTTCGTTGCGATTGCGGGGAACAACTGCATAAGGCCATGGAAATGGTGAACGACGCGGGCAAGGGGGTCATATTATATATGAACCAGGAAGGCCGGGGCATAGGCCTTGTCAATAAACTGAAGGCCTACCGCCTCCAGGAAGATGGAATGGATACTGTTGAGGCCAACCTGCACCTGGGATTCCAGACAGACCAGCGTGACTATGGAGTAGGCGCCCAGATCCTGCGTCACCTGAACATTACCAAGCTGAAATTGATCAGTAACAATCCTAAAAAGAGGGTAGGCCTGATTGGTTATGGACTGGAGATCGTTGATTCTGTTCCCTTAAAAGTGGAGTCCAACCCGCACAATGAAAAATACCTGCAGACGAAGAAGGATAAGATGGGGCATGTGCTGTGAGGGGGGAAGCTATTAGCTGATGGCTGTTGGCAAAGCAGCTTCGAGCTGCTAGCTTCGAGCCGCGAGCTGTTAGCTTCGGGCTGTTAGCTTTGAGCTTCGAGCATGAGCAGCATAAAACCAACACCAGCCTACCTTCACCCTATAAAAAGAAAAAAAAATTTTTGGAAGCGTAGCTGACCCGAAGCTCGCGGCTCGCAGCCTCAACGAGAGATCATCTTCCTCTAACAAATCAAATCAGGATTGTACGATAATGTTCTAGCCTAATGGCTTCCGTCTCACGTCTAACGCCTCACGTTCCTTGCCTCCCCCCTCACGTCTCCCGTTTCACGAGCCACCAGCCAACAGCTATAAGCTAACAGCTACTTGCTGCTTGTAAGCGTAGAATCAAAACCCGCTCCGCTTTGGCTGCTGTCTTTCAATATTCCAGGCCCTTTCTTTTTGAACAGTACGCCAAGAATGGAATTGAATTGCTTGCTGTAAGAAACGTTGGATCCATAACGCCTGGCTCTCAAGCCAGTGGTCCTTCCGGTAAGGAAGTCCATGTTCTCCCTGTAAAAGAAAGTAGCACGCAGGCTACCCGACTTATTCAGCAGCACTTCTACGGTAACATCAGGAAGGATGTTGACAGACTGGTTAAAATCGGACTGCAATGGAACGTCGAAAGTGCCTGCAACCGTAAAATTTACACGGCCTTCAAACAAAGATTTACCGAGAGACACATTTACATTACCCTGATTGTTCTGGAAAATTCCTGTCTGCGAGTTCGGGTCAACCAGGTTGCGGTTGTACAGGTTGCCCGAAAGGTTCAGCGTGATCTCGTTATTGCGCAAAAGACCTGAAAGCAGCTGGTTCAATCTTTTATTGATCTCGTTGAACAGCAAGCCGGAGATGGTGTTGTAGGTGAACTCCTGGATTGGGTTAAAACCTGCAGTGGTGCTGTTCTCGTAGGGTGCAAAGCTGTTGAATGCGATCAGGTAAGCTACCTGCTTATTCAATTCATTATTGTTCCTTTTGATCTGTTGTAATCCAAATGTCAGTGAAGGTTCGCGGAAGACGGCACTTGTTGAAGGAAGCTCAATGTCAAAGCCCAGCGTTGGCTCAAACAGCTTACCGGTCAGCGATACAATCACATTGACGTTTTCCCTGTAGCTGCCCAGTTCCTGGTTAAGGGCCAGGCCGGCAACAAGCGGTGAAAGACTTACTTTCTCAGCCGTATAAATTGCATCAAAATGGATCTGCGCATCATAGGGATCGCCTGTCCATTCAATATAATTGTTGGCGCCTTTCTTCAGAACAAAAGGTTTTTTTACAAAGGTTTGAAAGGTATACAGGTAATTGCCTTCATCAATATCATAACGGCCGCGTACCGTGAGGGGAGAAGAAGTTCCCGATGCAATGCGCAGGTTGCCGGTTCCCCTTCCGCGGATGGCATCACCTGTCAGTTCATCCAGCTGAACTTCAACATTCACCATCGGGTTGGCCACAAGATTGATCTCGTAGGTCATATTGGTACTTGCTCCCTTTAATTCCTCGTTCATTTCACGTCCATACTTTCTTTCGATCATGAAATTGGCAGTCCCACTTTCCCTGGTGGAAGAAAGCGGAAGGAAGATATTGGAACTGTCCATTTGAGAAGCACGCACATCGATGTTCATGTACATGTCATTCTGCGGCCCAACCATAACCAGTTGGCCGGTACCCATGGCATTGCCGTAAAACTGCTGGTTGTCCGCATAGGAGGTATTAAGCAGCACCATTGGTTTGGAGTCGGTCTGAACCAGCATGTCAAACTCCATATCGCCAAAGTTGCGGTGACTGATATTTCCAATGGCAGTAGCGGTATTTCCAAGCGTGTCCATGAGTTTCATGGTGCCGAAATCGATCATGTTTTCCTTCAGTTCAATATCGGTATCAGCAATACGGTAAAAGACCTGGGTAAAGTTGACCTTTAATCCTGCATCGCGCAGCCTGGCCTTGCCAACATAATTGCGTTCTGCGCCTTCACCAATGATATCCAGGTTACCGGTCACATATCCCCGGAGGTCGGAGAACAGGTCCCCAATAAACCGCTCGAGGATCTTTACCTGGAAGTTCTCCGGACTGATGGTAATGCGATCCGTGAATTTTTTCTCGGGATCATTGATGTCCATGGCCACGTCGAACTTGATCTTATGGTCAGGGTCAACATTATTGCCCCGGGCGGTTAGCATACCCGTAAGATTGTCATATTCCGCGGAAGCAATGACGCGACCTATGGAATCATTATCGATCCGCAGTTCTTCAACCAAAAGGTTGTCCGTGCTTACATAAAACCGGTTCTGGGGATCTTCAATGATAAAGTTTCCTGTAACCGCACCTTCCAGCCTGTTATTGGGTAAAAGGAATGGAGAGATGTCACCAAGGTTGATATTCTTTAATGCAACATGCAGGTCGTTCCAGTTGCTGCCGATCTCGGAAGGCCTTGTTTCCACCCTGATCTCCTGGTTGCCTTCTCGCATTACCAGCTGGCCTTCCACAACCGTATTTTTCCTGAAGTTCAATTCGCCGCCCTGCTCTATGTTCCAGGTCTTTCCATTCAATACAAAAGAAGAAGGATTGAATGTTACAGCCGCACCATCACTGAATGTTTTGATCTGCGCTGAAAGGTTAGCCTGGTTGATGGTCTGATTGGCGGTCGTATTCAGTGTTACATTTGAAACATCCTGCTGCGCTTCTATGCTGAATGTTGTTTGAGGAAAAACAAGGCTGTCTCCAATGGTGGCATTGTTCACCTGTCCTGTGAGCATCAGCTTTTGAAGATCCCCGCTTCCTTTCAGTTGTATATCGGAAAACTGGTATTGATCGGTAAAAGAAAAGAAAGGCACATCTGCATCAATGGTCATGTTGTTGGTATTGATGTCCAAAGAACCCTTGATGCTGCTGTTATTAAATCCTGACAGCCTGGGATCCACAAGGCGTATGTAATCCTCGATCATTCCAGTTGAGATGTCGAATGTAAATGTCTGCGGCTTTACATTTTTCGGCGCCTTGATATAAGAAGGATAATACCTGCTCAGGAAAAGTGTGAAGGCGCCGGGCAGGGTTTCCAGGTCGAAGTTACCGGTCACTTTTGCGTCAAATTCATTGGAAGATGCCTGCAGCACCTTAAGACCGTTCACATAATTGGAATACACATTCAGTGAATCAAAGGAAAGCCGCTTGCCATTGTGAAGAAGGGTGGCGTTGCTGATCCTTGCATTTCCTAAAAGATCAGCAAGTGTTCCTCCCTGGATATCAAGATCAAAAACACCACTCAGTTGAAGGTCTTCTCCTGTTAATTGTAAAGCCCTGAGGTTGGCTTTTGTAATGTCTGCTTTTACACGGAACACAGGCTGCGTACCGGACAGATCGATCAAACCGCTCAGGTTCAGGTCGGCCGATGGATCACGTATCTCAAAATCTCCATTGAAAAGCCTGTTGCTCAGTCTTCCGTTAGCCTTGATGTTCTGGTAGGTGTAATTTCCATAACCCAGTTTATGCACGGTGCCATTGATATCCATGTCAAGGGTCTTCCATTCGAAGCCCTTGCCATTCACCGTACCATTAAAAGCAACCTGTCCTAGCTTTGGACTGTTGATGAAGGCACCAAGCTGGAATCCACCGGTCGATAGTTTTCCTGAATAAACAGGTTCGCCTCCTGAAGGGAATTTCATGTTCAGATCAGTGACCAGGCTTCCCAGGTTGGTTTCCAAAGTTCCATAAGTAACAAAGTCATTGAAAAACCCCGTATAGGTCCCTTTGAAACGGATATGCGAAAGTTTCCTGAGATTAGGCGTTGTGATGCCCCGGATGGCCGGAATAAATGAAACAGCATCAGCGTAAGTTGTCCTCAGGTCATTCGCTTCAATGTTGATCATTGTTTCGTTGATGTTGGGAAGACCAACCAGGCTTACGTTTCCATTGATGTAAGTGTTATTGCCGGCCCAGGCTTCAATATCCCTTGCGACAAGGGCGTCAACCGTTCCATTCACTTTTCCATCGATCCTGATGTTGCGGTTCCAGTCTTTTATTTCGGGTGCAAAGAAGGCAATATCCTCGCTGGAGATGGAAGCTTTTTTAAAATTAGCTTCCATGGTTACTGCGTGGATAAAATCATTTACATCAGAAAACTTTTCATAATGCATGGAAAAATAATCCGCAATCACACTGTGAGGCGTTTTCAGGTACAGGTCATCGAAGATCATGGCCTTGCCATGGATGGTAGCCTTTGCTTTTAGCGACTGAATGGTAAAACCGCTCCGTTCTTTGGTGGCAATGCTCACATCGGCCTGCAATGTATCATTCAGCATCCGCAGGTTGTTGATGTCGCCAGTGATGTTGTGAAAATCAATGTGTCTTTCGTCAAAATGCCTTTTGCCTGCCACTAGTGTACCACGATCGTCCTTGAACGTTCCATCCTTTATGCGAACCTTGTCTACGACAATGGACCAGCCACCGGGACCAGAACCGGCAGGTGTGGAGGAAGCAGCACCGGCATCTTCAGGCACAGCAGGCCTTCTGCCCGTGTAATAAAAAAAAGCAACATAAGGCCGGGCTACGTTCAGCCTTTCAATGTCCATGACCTTTTTAGTAAAAGAAATTTCTTTGGCATCCAGGTCCAAGTGACCTACAGATGCGGTCATATTGGTTCCGGTCCATGCGTCTTTCTGTATGAAACGAACATTATCCAGTACTGCTTTTTGAATATTGAATTCAATGCCTGCTTTTTTCTTTTTGCCTGATGAGGGCGCAGCAAAATATTCTTCCAGGAACTGATAGTTCCATACCGAATCTGTGCGGTTAACCTGGATGGCGGCATTGGAAAGTCCAATGTATTTTAGATCTGCCTTGTCCTTGAAAAAGAACCAATCGGTGATCCTCACCTCCACCTGGCCGGCATACATGAGGGTATCTTTACGCTGATCCTCGATCAGTACGCCTTCCAGCTCCAGCTGGTTGAAAAAACCGATACTGATATGATCGATGGAAATCCTTGTTCTGAGGTCGCGGGAGAGCTTACCTGTTATCTGGTGGGCAAGCCAATTCTGACCCCATTCCGTTTGCAAAAGTCCCCATAGAATAAGGATCAGAAGAAGGATGGAGAGGAAGATCCGGGATAATATCCTTGAAAATTTCCTCAGGGTAAAATTTATTTCTTGTAAAAGTAACTAAAGGCACAGGTTACACAAATTCCAATACCTCTATGCAAACGAAAATATATGTGAAATCGTATGAACGGTCAGCTGGCCGTAAGTTTACGCCATTGAGGTTAATATGAAGCAAAATCGCACTGTATCAATAACTTTGGAACAAATGTTTACAACATGAGACAACTGCTTCTGATCATTGGTTTGTTTTTGGCAGTGCAACTGTCTGCTCAAAATAAAAAGGTTTCATCGAAGAATAATCAAAAAGGTATGAAGGAAAAGTTTGTCCTGGTTATCCATGGCGGAGCCGGAACCATATTGAAAAAGAACATGACGCCTGAGAAGGAAAAGGCTTATACGGAAGGAATGGAACTGGCGCTCAGGATGGGTTATGCCATCCTTGAAAAAGGAGGTACGGCCATGGATGCTGTGGAAGCAGCTGTAAGGGTGCTGGAGGATCATCCTTTGTTCAATGCCGGAAAAGGCGCAGTTTTCACCAATGAAGGGAAGAACGAACTTGATGCTTCCATCATGAATGGTAAAGACCTGAAGGCAGGCGCTGTTGCCGGAGTAACCACCATCAAAAATCCCATCACGGCAGCCAGGGCGGTCATGGAAAAAAGCGAACATGTGATGATGATGGGTCCGGGCGCTGAAAAATTTGCAACACAGGAAGGCCTTGATATAGTAGATCCAAGTTATTTCTATACCGAAGATCGCTGGCAGGGATTGCTCAGGGTGCGGAAGGAAGATCCAAACAAAACCGTCCTTGACCATGACAGCACTATAAAGCAGGAAGCCCATGTAAAGCAACCTGCTAACCGCGACCATAAGTACGGGACTGTTGGCGCGGTTGCCCTGGATATGCATGGCAACCTGGCAGCGGCCACAAGTACCGGCGGCATGACCAACAAAAAATTCGGAAGGGTAGGCGACGCACCCATCATCGGTGCCGGAACTTATGCCAACAACAAAACCTGCGCGGTCAGTTGCACTGGCTGGGGCGAGTTCTTTATTCGTTTGAGCGTAGCCAAATCCGTCAGCGACCTGATGGAGTACAAGAATTATTCTGTGCAAAAAGCTGCTGATGACCTGATCATGAAACAGGTGCCTGCCCTTGGTGGCGACGGCGGCCTGATCGTAGTAGACAAAAATGGAAATTTTTCTATGCCGTTCAATACCGAAGGCATGTACAGGGGCTATGTAAAATCAGATGGCAAGATCGTGGTGAAGATATATAAGGAGTGAGTTTCTTGTTTATGGTTTCTTGTTTCTGGTTATTAGATCGACGATTATTTAAATGTTGCGTTTTGCGTGAATAGTAAACAGTAAACTTCACAGAGTAATTCGCATAGAAACGTAATGGAATACAAGCCAAATACTTTGCCTTACTTTACGATCCTTGACACGCTTAGTGGTTAATGTTCTTACCCAGGAAGATTAGTAAAGATTGATGGTGCTAATAACCAGAAACCAGAAACAATAAACCAGAAACAGTCAATCTCAGATTGACCTACCGATATTTCCTTCTATAAGATTTTGTTCTTGCTTTCCTGTGAATGGTATAGCCTGCAGAAACTCCAATGATCCTGTGCCTGATCTTAGGTCCCAGGTCAGCGTTGTTCATACTGCCAAGTCCGTGTGCGTAATGAAGGAAAAGCTGGTAACCCTTTACAGATTCGTAGCCTACATGGAGATTAGCCGATGAAGTAACACGTCCATAAGCACCGAAGGAAAAAGGCATTTTGCGTTTCCATTTTCCATCACCTCCCAGCGTATCAAACTTTTCCCTTCCCAAAAAAGCGTAATCAATGGAAGGTCCGAACCGGACAAAAGTGTGGGAAGGGCCTTTGGAAAAATCGACCTGGAATAGCGGAGCGATCTCCAGCGTATGAACCCTGGTACTGTTATTTTCTGCAATTTCAGTGGGAGGGTAAGCAAACTGGTTGAACTCGACCCGGTAACCTTTCAGGCTGTAATAAACCGCCGGAAAAAAATACAGCTGGTTCTCAAATGAAACTTTTAAGGCGGCGCCTGCCATTCCACCCAACTTGATGCCTGTCGGCTGTTTGATATCCCTGATCTTGTAGCTGGCTGTTGTTACCTGGGGTCCGGCAAACACAACAATATCCGCCCGCTGGGCTTTTGCAATCAAAAAACAGGGCAGAAATAATAATATTAAACAATAACGCAATGCCATAATTAAAATGAGTAAATGTAAGGATTCGTAAGGGTTTGTAAGTAAGAAGGGAAAAAGCTGCTAGCTGTTAGCTTTTGGCCAGTAGCGCTTAGCGTACGATCCAGCTCGTGAAACGTGAGACGTGAGCCAGGACCGTGAAACGTGAGGCTTGAGACGGAAGGCTAGAGCGGGTTCCGTACAATCCTAATTTGATTTCGCTATTGGAAAAGGATCTTCTTAGATTTCCTAGTATGGTTTAACCGCAAAGAGCGCAAAGGAAAGCAAAGGAATACATGACCTGATCTTTGCGGTTTTCTTTGCGTTCTTCGCGCCTTTTGCGGTTAATGACTTTTACGCAACAGGAATTTGAAATGAATGATTGTATCTAATGAACCATAAACCAGAAACCAAAAACAATAAACTCCCCTAATGTCTCGATTGCTCCATATCCTGGTTAAATTGTTTACTGCCTCCTTTTGGTATGGACAATGATCTCCATTCACCCTGGCGGATCCATCTTCCCAGGTAAACGATCTGTCCTACATGGTAACCGTAATGCGCCATCTGCCGGATGATAGCATCTGCAACCGTAAGTGGCTGCGACCTGATGGTGATCGTTTTCTGCAGGTCTTCGTCCCTTAATGAATGCAGCGTATCCATAAAAACCTTCCACCCTTCATTCCAGTGTTCAATGAGCTGGTCATAGGACATGGAAGAAACTTCAAATTCTTCATCCCTTTTGCGCCAGGATTTTTCCCCGTCCTCCGTCATGAAATTGGTCCACCGGCTAAGCATGTTTCCATTCATGTGCCTTATGATCATGGCAATGCTGTTAGAGGCTTCATTGGGTTGAAAATGCATTTCATCACCCCTCACCTGGGAAAATGTTTTATCGGCAAGTGACTTGTATTCCTGGAAGCGTTTAATGAATGCCTGTAGCAAAACTGTTTCTATTGACATAATGATCCTATTGATCCTGATTGAATAGCTTAAAATCCTTCAGCGTCATCATCGCCTCGGTTGTCGGCAACGGCTTCAAACCTGCCATCATGCAGCACGCGAATCACTTCAACACGTCCGATGTTGCCTCTTTCATTGATGGTATAACCCATTCTTTCGAGCACGCCGCGCACATTACCGGGGAAACTTCTTTCCACGTCAATGCGGTCGGGGAGCCACTGGTGATGAAACTTTGGCTGGTAAACCGCATCCTCGGTGCTCATGTTGAATTCGATCACATTGATCAGGGTTTGAAAAACAGAGGTGGGGATCGTGGTGCCCCCGGGGGTTCCAACCACCAGGAAGGGTTTTCCGTTTTGAAGCACCAGCGTTGGCGTCATTGAACTCAGGATCCTTTTACCTGGAGCAATCGCATTGGCTTCACCTCCAATGGCGCCATACATATTTGGAAATCCTGGCTTTATGCTGAAATCATCCATTTCATCGTTCAGGAAAAAACCGGCGCCGCCAACAACGGTCTTGCTGCCATAAGAATCATTCAGCGTTGTAGTGACCGCCACCGCATTTCCTTCTTTGTCTATCACACTGATGTGCGTGGTCTCTTCACTTTCTTTTCCCGCAATGCCAGGCTGAACTGCCTGGCTGTTGCCTGCACGCGAAGGATCATAATCCTTCATGCGTTCTTTCAGGTACCCTGCACTGGTAATTGCTTTAACAGGGACATTGTAAAAATCGGCATCACCCATGTACTTGCCCCTGTCGGCAAATGCCCTGCGTTCCACTTCAACCATTAGTTGAACGGCCCTTGGGGAAAGAAATCCGTATGTTGATAGTGGCTGGTCTTCCACCATTTTCATCATCTGGTGCAACAGCACGCCACCGCTGCTTGGCATCGGCATGGAAACAACTGTGTAGTTCCTGTAAGTAAACTGGTGTGGCGTTCGCCATTTTGCTTTGTATTGCTTCAGGTCTTCAAGGCTTACGTAACCACCGCCTCTTTTCATTTCTTCTACAATCAGCCTTGCTGTTTCACCTTCATAAAAACCTTTGGCGCCTTCGCTGCGGATCCTTTTCAAAGTATTGGCCAGGTCAGGCTGCACCAGGGTATCGCCTGCTTTCCAGGTGCGCTGAAAGATGTTTGGTTGCGTATTGTAGGTTTTCAGTTCATCCTGAAGGCCATTGAGTGAAGCAGCTTCTCTTTCAGTGATCACAAATCCGTTTTCAGCAAGGTCTATTGCGGGTTGGATCAGTTCTTTCATGGAAAGCTTTGCATAGGTCATGCTTTCAAACAATCCGGAAACAGTGCCCGGTACACCGCTTGAAGAAGGGCCCCTGAGGCTCTTTCCTTCAATTACCTCACCTTTTTCATCAAGGTACATATCGCGGTGTGCACTGAGTGGCGCCATCTCCCTGAAATCCAGTGAAACCGTATTTCCATTGGCCAGTCTTGCTACCATAAAACCACCGCCACCAAGATTGCCGGCATTTGGATAAACAACTGCAAGTGCCAGCTGGGTGGCAATAACGGCGTCAATGGCATTGCCTCCTTTTTTCATGATGGCAACACCGATCTTACTGGCAAGGGGATGGGCGGAGACCACGGCCCCATTCTCACTGATTGTTTTTTTGTTGATGGAATACTGGTACGGGTCAATGCCTGCATCTGACAAGGACCTTGAAGACTGGCAGGCAAAAACAAATATCAACAGGAATGAAAAAAGGATACGCTGCATAAAATAATTGTTTTGGAAAGTTACTAAGAAGGCAAGTCAGACAGTTGGAATTTTTGTCAGCGAATCCCTATCTTTAAAACGAACTGCGCCTCGCGTATGTTCCTACTAAAACTACTGAGTATGTACAGACACGCCCAAAGCCTGTTGATAAAAACGGGCTTCCTTTTTATTTTCCTCATATCATCTCTTCTCGTTTTTGCGCAGACATCTACTGTCCAGGGTACTGTCCGTGACGCCAATGGCCTTCCGCTTGCCGGCGCTTCTGTTGTTCTTGAAGGAACAAGAAGGGGAACTGTGACAGATGCCAATGGAAATTTTTCCATCATCGCCCCTCCGGGAAGTTATAATCTTGTAATAAGCTATGTTGGATTTACTACGCAGAAAAATGCGATCGAAGTGCCTGCCGGTGGGTTGAACAACCTTAGCTACGGTATGCAGAACGCAGGTGACCTGAACCGGATTGTTGTTGTTGGATCACGTTCCACACAGGTCCGTTCGGCTACACAAACTCCCGTACCGGTTGATGTCATTACTTCAAGGGACCTGCAGGCAACCGGCCAGGTGGAACCCACGCAGATGTTGAATTTTGTTGCACCTTCCTATAATTCTTCACGTCAGACCATAGCCGATGGTACAGACCATATTGATCCTGCAACCTTAAGAGGTCTTGGTCCTGACCAGGTGCTTGTGCTTGTGAACGGGCGTCGCCGTTACAACCAGGCCTTGCTCAATGTGAATGGCACCATTGGCCGTGGTTCTGTCGGCACAGATATGAACTCTATTGTTCCAGCTGCTATCGAACGCATTGAAGTATTGCGTGATGGCGCATCTTCACAATATGGTTCTGATGCCATTGGCGGTGTAGTGAACGTGGTATTGAAAAAGCAAAGCAGGGGCACAACCGTGTATAGTCATTTTGGCCAGCATTACCGGGGTGATGGCGAAACGCAGCAGGTTGGATTGACCCATGGAATGAAACTGGGTAAGGAAGGATTCATTACCATTTCCGGTGAAGTGCGCCATCGCAATGCAACCAACAGGGCGGGTGTTTATACCGGCCGTGTCTATACCACCAATGTAGCGCAGGATGAACAACTGATTGCGGAAAGAGGATTTGACCGCCGCAACAACATGTACATAGGTAATTCGGAGATCTATAATAAAGGCGTGATCGTAAATGCTGGTGCGCCTGTCAGTGCCAATACAAGGGTTTTCCTTACAGGGGCCCTCAACTGGAGAAATGGTAAAGCCTATGGTTTTTACAGGTATCCTTTCCAGACAACACAGGTGAACGCTGCTTTGTATCCAGATGGATTCCTTCCGCAGATAGCAAGTACGGTGCTTGACCGCTCTGTCATCTTTGGATTGGAAGGCCGTATTGGAAATGCCTGGAACTGGGACATGAGCCAGACTTCAGGCGGAAACTCATTTGCTTTCCAGATCAACAATACCAATAATGCATCCCAATTTGCCCAGGGAAGAAATGCACAAACAGAATTCTATGCAGGTAAGCTGCGTTTTAACCAACATACAACAAACCTGAACCTGGCCAAAGACTTCGGATCCAAACTCGGATTGAAATCTTTTAACGTAGGTATCGGCGGTGAACTGCGTTTTGATAATTACCAGATCGAAGCAGGTGAAGAAGGGTCTTACAAAAATTATGATCCGGCATCTGGACGTGCAGGTGGCGCACAGGTTTTCCCTGGCTTCCAGCCTGCCAATGCTGTTGATGAATGGAGGACCGTTACAGGTGCTTACCTTGATATTGAATCAGATCTCACAGATAAATTTTTAGCCAACGTAGCTGCCAGGTATGAGCATTACAGCGATTTCGGCTCCAACGTGGCCGGTAAGCTGGCCTTACGTTACAAGGTGATGGAAGCACTTAGTTTCCGCGGTTCCGTGAGCAATGGTTTCCGTGCACCTTCCATGCACCAGCGATATTTCAGCGCCATCAGCACCGTATTTGTAAATACAACTTCGGGCTTTGTTCCGCTGCAGCAGGGAACTTTCCGCAACAACAGCGACATCGCCAATGCATTTGGCATCCCTTCCCTGAAAGCGGAGAAATCAATGAACTACAGTGTTGGATTGACCTCAAGGCCTGGCAATAACTGGAGTGTTACCGTAGATGCTTACCAGATCAATATCGATGACCGCATTGTTCTGACCGGCAGCTTCACAAGGGCTTCCAGCCCTGTGGTGAACAACATCCTTTCTGCTTATCCTGATGTTACCTCCGCCATCTTCATTACCAATGCCATCAATACAAGAACAAGAGGTTTGGATGTTGTAATTGGCCGCAGCAATAAATTGGGTGTAGGTACACTTGACATCACACTTGCCGGTAACGTTAACGAAACAAAGGTGGTAGGTGATGTGAAATCTTCCGATGTTCTGAAGTCTGATCCAAATCTTGCCAACGGTGTTCTTTTCAATATCGAAGAAAGAGGGCGCATTGAAAGGGCGCAGCCAAAGAATAAATTCGCACTTACAGCCAACTACCGCAACGGACGTTTCGGTGCTGTAATTCGTGCTACAAGATTTGGTAAAGTAGCCACCATCTTCAACGGAACCGACAGGAGCCGCGATGAGTTCTTTGATCCAAAAGTTGTTACGGATGCAAGTCTTTCGTACAGGCTGTTCAACTTTTTAAACCTGACTGTTGGCGCCAATAACATTGGTGATGTTTATCCCGATAAACTTAAAAACTTTGCCAATACAAGTGACGGCCGTTTTGTGTACAGCCGGAACGCCACCCAGTTTGGTTTTAACGGGGGGTATTATTATACCGCCCTGGCCCTTGACCTGCACAATATAAAATTCGCTAAAAAAATAAGGGCTGTTCCGGCTGCACCGGTGGCCGCTGTGGTTGAGGCCAAACCCCTGGATACTGATGGGGACGGATTAGCCGATAATAATGATGCCTGTCCTACTGAAGCCGGTTCCGCAAGCATGCAGGGTTGTCCCGATAAGGATGGCGATGGCATTGCTGATAAAGATGACAGGTGCCCTGAAGTTGCCGGTGCCAGGATCTTTAACGGTTGCCCGGACAGGGACGGTGATGGTGTGGAGGATTCAAAGGATAATTGCCCTGATGTAGCAGGCCCTGTTTCCAACAATGGTTGTCCTGAACAACAGGTAGCAGCTACCATCCAGGCCGAGGTAGACAAATCAGCCAGGCAGCTGTATTTTGAATTGAACAGTGCCAAACTGAAAGTGGAATCAGATCCTGCATTGGACCTGATGGCAAGGATCCTGAAAGATGATCCGAAACTAATGGTGGACATTGAAGGCCATACAGATAATACCGGAAGTTCCGCGTATAACCTGAAGCTCTCAAGGGACCGTGCCGCTTCTGTAAAGGCCGGGCTGGTACAGAGGGGTGTTGAAGATAACCGTATTGATTCGAAAGGTTTTGGTGAAAGCCAGCCCGTAGCTGAAAACAAAACAGCTGATGGCCGTGCCCAGAACAGAAGGGTAGTAGTGAAACTGCGGTACTGACCTTTAGAAATATTTTAAAGTCCTCCCCGATCTGCCGGGGGGGACTTTTTATTTTATGAATTTCTTGCTCAGCTCTTTCTTAAATTGCCCCCTTAAATCTTTTGCATGTTCAACAGGCTCTTTTTGGTGATCGGCTTTCTTTTTCTTTCTTTTTCATCCGTACTGGCGCAACTGCAATCACCGGAACAATTCCTGGGATATAAACCAGGTGCAAAGTTTACGCAACACTGGCAACTGGTCAATTATTTCAGGCATGCTGCAGCTGCTGCCCCATCCATCATGAAATTGCAGCAGTATGGACTGACCAATGAAGGCAGGCCTTTGATCGCAGCTTTTATATCATCGCAAGCCAATATTGCCAATATTGAATCCATCAGGAGCAACAACCTGCGCCTTGCAGGGGTGGAGCAGGGCACGGAAGCTGCATCTGTCAGTTCACCGGTAGTTGTCTGGCTAAGTTATAATGTACATGGCAACGAGGCTTCATCTTCAGAGGCATCCCTGATGACCTTATATGCACTGCTCAACCCGGATGAAAAAACCAGGCAGTGGCTGCAGAATACTGTTGTAGTGATCGATCCCTGCCTGAACCCGGATGGCCGTGACCGTTACGTGAACTGGTTCCTCTCCATGGTGGGCAGCACGCCTAATCCAAGCCAGGATGCACGCGAGCATTATGAGCCCTGGCCCGGTGGAAGGGTGAACCATTATAATTTTGACCTGAACCGCGACTGGGCATGGCAATCGCAGCTGGAGACCCGTCAAAGAGTGGCGTTGTATAACCAGTGGTTACCGCAGGTGCATGTTGACTTCCACGAACAATACATCAATAACCCCTATTATTTCGCGCCGGCCGCGCAGCCTTACCACGAGGTGATCACACCCTGGCAGCGGCAGTTCCAGGAAACCATCGGTCGTAACCATGCCCGGTATTTTGACCAGCAGGGATGGTTGTACTTTACCAAGGAATATTTTGATCTTTTATACCCATCTTACGGTGATACCTACCCGATCTACAATGGTGCTATTGGTATGACCTACGAGCAGGCCGGCCACTCATTCGCAGGGGCTGCGGTTACCATTGAAACAGGTGACACGCTGACCTTGTATGACCGTGCCTTGCATCATTACACAACCGGGATGAGCACTGTTGAAGTGGCATCAAAAAATGCTTCTAAATTATTAAGCGAGTTCCAGCGCTATTTCCAGCAGGCTTCCACCGGAAGTACATGGGAGTACAAATCATATGTGATCAAACATTCTGCAAGGGACGAACAAAGGCTTGGTGCATTGAGGGCCATGCTGACCGGCAACGGCATTCGTTTTATGTCGGGCAGGCCCGGTAATTACAGAGGATTCAACTATGAGACCGGGAAAGAAGAAAATTTTTCAGTGGGAGAAAAAGACCTGGTGATACCAGGGGCGCAACCCAAAGGTGCTTTGGTGAAAGTACTGTTCGAACCGCAAACGCAGGTGGTGGATACATTTACCTATGATATCACAGCATGGGCTATGCCTTATGCATACGGCGTTAAAGCATTTGCTACCCGCACTTCCATCCCTACTACCGGAAATGTTGCGATGGAGTTCACAACAAACAATGCCCCGGCACAGGCACCTTATGGGTACGTGATCCCATGGAATGGCATGCAAAGTGTTCAATTGGTATCTGCACTTTTGCAAAAAGGCATCAGGCTCCGCTTCAGCGAGCAGCCGTTTGAAATAGGTGGGACCCAGTTTGACCGTGGTTCCATCATCGTTTTAAAAACCAGCAACCAGTATGTGCCTAATCTTTGGGAAGATGTGCGTGCGCTGGCCAATCAGCATAAGGTGAGCATCCACCTTGTTGGAAGTGGTTTTGTTGATAAAGGCAGTGATTTTGGAAGCGGGCGGATACAATTTTTGAAAACACCGCGTGTTGCCATGCTTACAGGTGAAGGCGTAAACCCCAATGCAGCAGGAGAAGTATGGCACTATTTCGACCAGGTGATCAAATACCCTGTTACGCTCATCAACCAAAACAGCTTCAGCCAGATCAGCTGGAGTAAATATGATGTACTGATTCTGCCCAACGGAAGTTACCGGTTCATGAATGATAAAGCATTGGTTGACCAGCTTCGTTCATGGGTGCAGGGAGGTGGAAGGCTGATCGCATTGGAAAGTGCCGTAACGCAATTGTCCAAGCAGGATTGGTCCATCAAATCCAAAAAAAGCGAAGAGTCCGACAACAAGAACATCTATGAATCTTTAAAACGGTACGAGAACCGTGAAAGGGATTTTCTTCCTAACAGTACTCCGGGTTCCATCTTCCGTGTTGAACTGGACCGGACGCACCCCCTGGCATTCGGTTTTTCAGATCATTATTACACCCTGAAGCAGGATGATCAGATCTATGAATTCATCCAGGAAGGCGGATGGAATGTTGGCGTACTGCGGTCAAACAACCAGGTATCCGGATTTGTAGGAAGGAAACTGCGTGCAAGGTTAACAGACGGAATGTTGTTCGGTGTGCAGGATGTAGGCAATGGCAGCATTACCTACCTGACCGATAATGTATTGTTCAGGAGCTTTTGGGAGAATGGAAAGTTGATGTTCTCTAATGCGGTATTCCTTGTTGGTCAATAAAATTTTGAGAATAATGATAAAGGGTGAAGGCTGTTTCACCCTTTTTATTTTACTTGGACTGCTAACGGGTCCTTGCTATAATTGAAACTCATGAAAAAGATCTTTTGTTTCCTGCTTTCCATACCGGTTTTTACATATGCATTTTCACAGGCGAATCCAACATCGGGTGATATATTCCTTGGATTACGCAAGCTGAATACCCTGGGCACTGTCCTTTATGTAGCAGCACACCCCGATGATGAAAATACAAGGCTCATCACTTACCTGGCCAAGGACCGTCTTTTCCGCACAGGTTATTTATCTCTTACCAGGGGTGATGGCGGTCAGAACCTGATTGGCGATGAGCAGGGAATTGAATTGGGTTTGATCAGAACACAGGAATTGCTTTCTGCACGAAGGATCGATGGCGGCGAACAATTCTTTACAAGAGCATTTGACTTCGGCTATTCAAAAACGCCATCGGAAACATTCTTAAAGTGGGACCGAGAAAAAGTATTGTCCGATGTGGTATGGGTGATCCGCAAATTCAAGCCTGATGTGATCATCACCCGTTTTCCATCAACAGGCGAAGGTGGTCACGGGCACCACACCGCTTCCGCTATTCTTGCCAATGAAGCATTCGTGGCAGCTGCGGATCCGGCACGTTTTCCCGAGCAGCTAAAGCTTGTTCAGCCCTGGCAGGTGAAGCGGGTGGTATGGAATGTATTCGGTGGAAGCAACAGCAATTCCGATCTTGGTATTGATGTAGGCGGATATAATCCTGTACTGGGAAAAAGCTATGGAGAGATCGCTGCGGAAAGCCGGAGCCAGCATAAAAGCCAGGGATTTGGTGTTCCGGCAGGAAGAGGAGAGGCGATTGAATATTTTAATATAACATCCGGAACAAAGCCATCGAACGACCTGTTCTCCGATATTGATGTCAGCTGGAACAGGGTGGCCGGCAGCGGCCAGGTGGCATCGATGATCGATGGATTGATCCGCAGCTTTAATTTCCTGCACCCGGAGCTTTCTGTTAAGCCGCTGGTGAATTTATACCGGGCAATCAATGAAATGCCTGATCACGCTTACAAACAACAGAAACTTTCTGAAGTGGTCAAATTGATTGAAGCCTGCAGCGGACTTTACCTGGATATTTTTACAGGTGAATCTTTTGTAGCGCAGGGAGACAGCGTAAGGTTGCAGGTGGCCATGAACAACCGTCTTGGTGTGAATGCAATTTTGAAAAAAGTTCAGCTGGAAGGATTCGATTCAACCCTCAATGCCACCCTTGCTAAAAACAAAAACCTGGCCTTTTCAAAGACTTTTTTTGTTCCTTACTCCAAAGAAGTTACACAGCCTTACTGGCTCGCTAATAAAATGTCAGAAGGATATTACAATGTAGCGGACCAGCAATTGATCGGGTTGCCGGATGTGCAGCCTGCCTATACCATGGATTTTTTCCTGAACATTGAAGGTGAGGACCTGGTGATCAGGAGAACATTAAGGCAAAAATTCACTGACCCGGTAAAAGGGGAAGTCTACCAGCCTTTTGTTGTAACGCCTCCTGTGGTCATCCGGCCCGAACCTTCGCTGGTGCTATTGAAAGAAAAACAAATGAACCCTGTTGAACTCACTATCAGGGCTAACCGTGATATTTCACTGGAAGATCCGAAGCTGGTTTCTTCATTGCCGCCGAAAGGATACCGTCACGGGGCTTATTCCGGTCCGCTGCGCAGGAACCAGGAGACGACCGTAACAACCGGCATCAATGGTATCATAAAAGATTCGATGGTCACCTTTTATGTAGGCCATCCTTCCCGTCCATATGCCAGCATGCAAAACAGGATCACTTACCCTCACATCCCGCAGATCACTTATTTTACGCCTGCTGCAGTAAAGATCGTTGCCCCTGACCTGAAGACTTATGGAAAAAAGATCGGTTATATCGTTGGCGCAGGTGATAAAGTAGCAGACGCGCTGGAACAAATGGGTTACGAGGTAACCCTGCTCACAGATAAGGAACTCGCAAGAAATAACCTCCAGCAATTTGATGCGATCATCAGCGGCGTACGTGCATACAATACCAATGAATGGATGAACAGGCATTATGAAAGGCTGATGAAATATGTGGAGAATGGCGGTAACCTGATCGTGCAGTACAATACCAGTAATAACATCGGTCCTGTACGCGCAAAGATCGGCCCTTATCCATTTAACATCAACAGGAACCGGATCACCGATGAAAATGCGGAAGTGAAGTTCCTGAAGCCTGCGCATCCTGCATTGAACTTTCCGAATAAGATCACACAGGATGATTTTAAAGGTTGGATCCAGGAACGCAGCATTTACCATGCGGCCAACCTTGATTCCAATTTTCAAACGGTGATCGGCATGCGTGATCCCGGAGAAAGTGAAGATGCCAACAGCCTGGTGATCGCAAAGTATGGAAAAGGTTATTTTACTTACACAGGACTTGTTTTCTTTCGCGAGTTGCCTGCAGGAGTTCCCGGTGCATACCGTTTATTGGCTAACTTGATCGCTTTAAACCGGAAAAGAGATTTTTAATGGAGCAGAAGCGGAATGCTATGAGGGGCAACATTGCGTTTGCCGTGGCCATCATTGCAGGGTACCTGTTAGGTTTCCTGATCAAGAAAGTACACATTGGGCTGATCCTTGGACTGATCTTCGGCCTGGCGGCATCCTTCCTGATCAAAAGAAGGTGAGCGCCAATACAATTAAAGAATCGCATCAACAAATACATCACATGATTCAACCCGATCAGAAAGATAAAGTGCCATTGTTCCGTACATGGACGCTATGGTATGTTTTTGTGATCCTGTTTCTTGTGCTGCTCATTGTCTTCTTTTACTTTTTTACCAAACAGTTTTCATGAGCGTTATCGACTGGGTGGTCATTGTTGTTTTGCTTTCTGGGATCATTTTGTATGGTCTTTATAAAAGCCGTACAAGCAGGAACCTGGAAGGATATTTTCTATCCAACAGGAGCATGCCCTGGTGGCTGGTGCTGCTAAGCATCATGGGTACGCAGGCAAGCGCCATTACTTTCCTTTCGGGGCCAGGACAGGCTTATTCGGATGGGATGCGTTTTGTGCAGTATTACTTTGGTTTGCCACTTGCCATGGTGGTCATCTGCATTACGTTCGTGCCCATTTTCAACAGGTTGAAAGTTTTTACCGCTTATGAATATTTGGGCAACCGTTTCGATTCTAAAACAAGGACACTTACTTCAGCATTATTCTTATTGCAAAGAGGATTATCAACCGGCATCAGCATCTACGCACCAACACTCATTCTTTGTTCCCTCTTTGGCTGGGATATTTTCTGGACCAACATTTTAATGGGCGGATTGCTGATCATCTATACTGTGAGTGGTGGCACAAAGGCCGTTGCCTATACGCAGCAATTGCAGTTCGTGATCATTTTCGTTGCCATGTTCCTTGCAGGTTATATGGCGGTAAAGTTGTTGCCCGATGGTGTTGGATTTGCAGATGCATTGCATGTGGGAGGGAAGCTGGGAAAGCTGAATGTGATCACGGATGGACAAACAGAAAACGGGTTTGACTGGAAGGATAAGTACAATATCTGGAGTGGCGTGATCGGTGGATTTTTCCTGGCACTGTCTTATTTCGGAACGGACCAGTCACAGGTTGGCCGTTACCTCACCGCACAGAACAACAGGGAAAGCAGGCTGGGTCTGTTGATGAACGGATTGATCAAAGTACCGATGCAGTTCTGTATCCTGCTGATCGGTGTGCTGGTCTTTGCTTTTTACCAGTTCAATCATACCCCGCTTTCATTCAACCAATCGCTGATCAATGATGCGAAGCGCTCAGGATACGGTCAGCAGGTGGACCAGGCGCAGCAAAGTCTAGATTCCCTGAACCGGTTAAAGGCTTTAACGGTCAGTGATTTTGCCCAGGCAAGATCGGTAGGCGATGATGGTGAGGAAGAACGATTGTCGCAGGAATTAAAAAAGTTGCAGCTGGCTACAGAGCAGCAGCGGAAGGCTTTTGTATCCATTTCCAAAAATGTAAGCGGCGCAGATACCAACGATACCAATTATGTATTCCTTTCTTTTGTAAAGAATAATCTTCCGGATGGCCTGAAAGGATTGCTTATCGCCATCATTTTTTTAGCGGCCTGGGGTTCGATAGCAGCTGCATTGAATTCCCTTGCAGCCAGTACGGTGGTTGATTTTCATCAAAGGCTGGCCGGTCCCGGTACGGAGGTCAATGAATACAAAGTTTCCAAATGGTACACGCTGGGATGGGGCATCTTCTGCATCATTGTAGCGCAGTTTGCAGGGCAGATCGGCCAAAGCCTGATTGAATCAGTGAACGTGCTGGGGTCTTTATTTTATGGAGTGATCCTGGGGATTTTCCTTGTGGCCTTTTACCTGAAAAAGATCAATGGCAGCACTGTTTTCTGGAGCGCTGTTATTGTTGAAGCTTATATCATCCTTTCCAACATCTGGCCCTGGTTGTTGAAGCAGATACCGGGATTAAAAGATCATATACCTGTGAGCGTCAATAATTTCCTGGATGCGGCCTCGAGGATTGGGTTTCTATGGCTGAACGTTGTTGGAGCAGTGGGAGTAGTGGTTTTGGCGGTGCTGATACATGGGCTGTTTGGGAGAAAAAGACTTAAGAGTGCAGACTTAAGAGTAGAGACTTAAAAAGGAAAGGACGAAAAAAAGCATTATGAACATATCCTTCTTTTTTACATTAGGTGTAGCGTAATAAGAAAGACATGACAGATATTTATAATTATGACAATCTGACCAGAAAAATTATAACGAATACTTACACTTACTTAATATTCAACCCCGACATTTTCTCAATAAATCCATTTATTGATTTCCTGAAATTTTATGCTTCATTTGTTATTCCTAATATGGGGATAAACAGATTTGAAGTTGACTTTGATTCTTTATTAGCTCTTAAAGGAAATGAAAAAGAATTAGCGATAGAGATATTGACAAAAAACATGTCTGTACCTTACTATACCGGAGTTTATAGTGAAGGACTAAAAAAGCTACAAGTTCTGCAATTAGATAATATTTTAACTGAACAGTATTATACTGCATTAAAAGCAAAAAATTATTTATCAGTATTAGCCTTAGCCCGTGAAATCAAACGATACAAAATATCCAATGAATTCAATGAAATAATAGAAGAAATACTTAGGGAAGGTACAGAAGAAGAGAAATGTTCAGCGATATATTCAACAAGTACCCTCACCCCTGAAAGCTGTTATAGTATTTGCATCAAGTATCTGGATTCGCCTGTTTATAAATTAAGAGTGGCAGCTTATTTTGGCTTGAAAATACATTCGGACCTGACTGCTTCTTTTCCCAGAGACGAAGCCGTACATAAACTTTCAAGCTGGAATATGGATGAAAGTGGAAACTATTATAATGGTTACGACCTATTCCTATCTGACGAAGTTTTCAAGAACAAAGAACTGTTTCAAAAGAAAAAAGAAGAATTACTTGGTATTTTGTACTTGGATCAAACCAGACACCGATGACAAATAATATGCACCTAATTACATACCAATATTTAATAAAAAGGGTACTCCCTTAACTGTCTTGCCAATTAAATACAAACTAAACAGGAACTTCAGATGAGAAAAATAATTTCGTTCATGCACATATCACTTGATGGTTTTGTAGCAGGATTGAACGGAGAAATGGATTGGATAAAAGTTGATGAAGAAATTTTTGACCATGTAGGTAAGCGGATCAGCAAAGGAGATACTGCTTTATATGGACGCGTAACATACCAGATGATGGAAGGTTACTGGCCTACAGCGGCAGACAACCCATCAGCGACCAAACATGATATTGAGCACTCAAAATGGTATAGCAAAGTTCACAAAATTGTTTTGTCAAGAACAATGGATAACCAGGATTTGGCTGACACAACTATCATTAATAACAACCTCCCGGACAGGATCAATAAAATAAAGCAACAGGAAGGTGAAGATATCTTGCTTTTTGGCAGCCCGACTGCAACACATTCCCTTATTCAATCAGGTCTAATTGACGGTTACTGGCTATTTGTAAATCCTGTTATTCTTGGACAAGGCATTCCATTGTTTAATGGCATCAAAGAGAAAATCAATCTAAAACTTTTGAATACCAGGCATTTTACTTCGGGAGTAACTGAACTGAATTATATAGTGGATAGAGGATAATAACCAAGCTAACGCAATTTATTACCTGGGCTGACTTTGGCATATTGAACTTTGTGCCACTTATGATACTGTGAAATAACATGAAATTATTATCAAAAAGCGAGACCATTCAAGCTGAAGCCCAAAAGCAAAAGCTATGAAAACAGATAACCCGAATATTGTTGATGACGAAACTTTAGAGCAATGGCACTCGGGTGAGGTCATCCTGTTGAAGAATATCATTCAATGGAATTACAAAGGCCAGGTTATTTCAGAATTCAACTTAAATGATGTTTCTGTAATTGGGGAGTACACCAATTCCGATGGACCATTGTTTGATGACAGGTTTTTGGTGTTTGTTATAAAAAATGGACCCTGGCAACATATATCATTTTATGCCAGGTATTTAGATGTGCTTTCAAAGGTGGTGAAAGAGTGCTTCGAAATTGACCTCCTTAAAACCGAGCTTGCAAATTTTACACATTGGAAGTCTATTATTAGGTATCCACATCATCTTAAAGGCAAAGAATTATTCCTGCTAAAGCCGGAAGAAGGATATAATCCACCCAAAACATGGTTTCAAAGATTCCTGTTTTATGGACTAGGTATTGGAAGATATAAGATCGATAATAACATCTTGCTTTCAGAAGTAGTACAATCTTATTTACGGCAAACCGGCGCACGATAAAAGCAACCTATGTCAAAACATAGTATTTATTTCATTAGATAATTTTAATTCTTCTGATTCATGAGGATTTCTCAATATTTTGGAATCGTGCTTGGTGCCCTGTATGGATTGCTAATAAGGCTATTAGGCGGAACCGAGGCCTTCTCAAATTTTTACAATATCTATAGCATCACATTTATTTGGGTAACTCCTATAGTAATCAGTATAATCCCATTTTTCTTTACATCAAGTGAGCTTTACAAATCAAGATCTAAATCATTTTTCTTCCCTGTTCTGGCTGTTTTACTTTTTGCATTAATTTCTTTGAGTGCAGGGCTGGAAGATTTTTTATGTATCATCATTTTATTGTTTCCTTTCTTTCTTGTTGCTGGTATTGCCGGACTTATTTTAGGTACAGTAATAAAAAGAAAGAAAATAGACAAAAAGCTATATTCGGTTGTTTTACTCCCATTACTCCTCAATCCGGTAGAAAACCTTTTACCAAACAGGATCCAAACTTATACAGTTGAAACCAGTATCCTGATCGCTGCGAGCCGTGAGGCAATCTGGAAAAATATAATAGAAGTCCCGGAAATAAGCGAAAGCGAGTACAACCCTGGTTTTTTTAATTTTATCGGGGTACCAAGACCTGTAAGATCAGAATTGAAAATAATTAATGGTAAAACTTATAGAATTGGATCTTTTTCCGGGAATTTACAATTATTCGAATCGATTTCTAAGCGTGATGAGGCTCGATTTGTAAATTTTAATATCCACCTTGACAAATCCAAATTAAGAAATACACCAACCGATCAGCATCTTTTGAAAAGTAACTATTTTAAATTCAGGAACATATCCTATGAACTTAAAGAGCATAGTAATAACGGAACATTGTTGATTCTAAGCTGCGAGTACGAAATTCAATCAAAAATGAACGGTTACGCAAGCTTTTGGGCAAGCTGGATCATCAAAGACTTTGAAGAAAGGTTATTAAATGCATTAAAGATCAAAATAGAAAAATTTAAATAGACCATCAAAGTGCGAAAAGTTATTGGTGCAATCAATATGACAATGGACGGGCTTTTTGATCATACGTTGATCGACCCTGATGAAGAAATCCATCAGCATTACGCTGACCTATTGAATAATTCGGGTGTTGCCCTGTATGGAAGGATCACCTATCAATTGATGCAGTTCTGGCAAACGCTGGTAAAAGATCCTTCTGGTGAAAAGTCAATGGACGAATTTGCTGTTTCTATAGATAGTCTTCCAAAGATCGTTTTCTCACATCATCTTAAAGATACTGGATGGAACAGCGCGAAACTGGCAAAGCAACCTCTCATGGAAGAAGTTTTAGAGCTCAGGAAGCAACCGGGCAAAGACATCCTGGTAGGCAGCCGGAGTATCATTATGCAGCTTATTGAACTTCATTTGATCGATGAATTTCAACTTTGTATTCATCCTGTTGTTGCGGGGGAGGGGACGCCGTTATTTGAAAAGTTAAAGAACAGAAACATTTTTAACCTAAAAAAGACCAAGAAGTTTAATAGTGGCGCAGTGGCCTTGTACTATGAGCTTACAAAAAGTGCCCGATAAGATATGATATAAATTTTTCCACCCTACCAAAGACATTTATCTGTTTGGCTTATAAATTTTGATTCTTACCTACATTACTTAATATATCTCAACATTTATGCTTAGAACCCTTTCCATTCTTTTATCCATTTCCATTTTAACAGCATGTTCCAACGGAAGCGGCAAACCTAATACGCAGCAGCAATTAAAAAAGGACACGGCAGTGAAGTCACAGCAAATCGTTTTTGGCCAGCCACAGGTGATAGACAGTTCTCCTATTGTTATTTATCCCCTGGTACTTGAAACACAAAGTTATGGCGGGAGTTATAGCAAGAGTGCCGGACAAAGGGGCAGTTACTGGAACCTGATCTTTTACAACACAGAATCAGGAGCACAGAACCTTTTAACACCAGATCAAAAGATCCTGATCTATTCATTTGATTTTGGGTCGGCTAATTCACCCGCCAATCCTTCCGGTGCCACCCAGGCAAATGGAATTGACATATTAAAAGACCATATCATTTACACGGCAGTGGTCAAAGACTACAACGAAAACAAATTCCTTGACGATGACGATCCTACCTACCTGTTTGTATCCAGAAGAGATGGTACGGGCTTCAGGCAAATTTCACCGGACAATTACAACATCCAATCCTGGCAATTTGTAAGGGGCACAACAAAAATGATCCTGCAGGCTCAAAAGAATGACAACGACGATAAGATTTTTAACGAAGAAGATGCTACCGTCCCGCTGATCGTTGACATCCATGCATCAGGACAAGCAGTTGAGACATTCCAGAAAAATTTTGTGGACAGCCTGAAGGGGAAGTTGGTCCATATTTGGAAAAACTGAGGGTGGAAGCGAAGCGGAGACGTGAGACGTGAGGCTAGAAAACGTGAGGCGGAGACGTGAGACGAAGAAAAGAGCGGGAGGGAAGACAGAGTGACAGAGAAATTGCTTGCAGCCTCCAAATAATTTAACCGCAAAGAACGCAGAGGAATGCAAAGGATCATGAAATGTCTTTGCGTCACTTTGCGTTCTTTGCGGTTCCTGCATTTCTACTCAAATGCAAAGAATAAAACAAGACTATATCTACCCAACTAAAACAAAAAAGGGACCTTAAGGTCCCTTTTCATAATTATCTATCCGTCTTCCGAAAAACGTCTCACGGGCTCTAGCCTCACGTCTGACGTCTCACGCTTCACGTTCTTTGCCTCACGTCTCACGTCTCACGTCTCCCGTCTCACGAACAAGGTCTCCCGTTATTTCAACGACTTAATCAAATCCTCATTCAGCTTCACATAATCATCGTTCTTAGCATCACGTGCCAGCTGCATTGAAAGATTAGCCGCAGTGCGGGCATCTTCTTTCTTACCTAACTTGGCAAGCGCGTTGGCCCTTTGGTGGTGAATCCAGAAAGCTTTCGGCTGTTGCTCCACCGCTTTATCAAACCAGGAAAGGGCCTGGTTCATGTCTTTCCCGGTTTCCATGTAGTACATGGCCGCCTGGAAATAAGGACGGCTGTCCCTGTTCATTGCATTGTCGATCTGCTTCATCACAGAAGTTTCAACATCCATGGAAACAGGCAGGCTGACCAGGTGATTACCCCACATCAATTGGATATCGGTGCTGTTAGGCTTGATATTGGCGAACTGGATGGTAAATGTTTCTACCGGTGTGCTGAGTGTTACAGGCCTTGCATTCACACGAACAACATCGCTTTCCTGCTTGTAGGCTGCAGGGCTGGTCACATCCAGCTGCTTTGTAATAATAAGGGTCCAGTTGTTTTGGTCTGGAATACTGAGCAGACCATACTTTCCGGCAGGCAATTTTGTGCCGTTAATGGTCACTTCATCACTGAAAGTCAGGGTCGTTGCCTGGTTGGCACCGGTGCGCCATACCTTTCCAAAAGGCGCGATGTCTTTTCCAATGGTCCTTCCTTTAAGTCCCGGGCGGGAATAGGAAAGCTCTATGCTGCCAATGCCAAATTCCTGTTTGATGGTTTGTGCTGGACTTGGAGCAGGCATTTTAATGTTTTGGGCCTGGGCGCAGATACTGGAGGCGACCAGGGCAAAAGCAAGCAAATTCTTGATCATAAGTTGACGTTTTGGCAAAAATAGGGAAAGCAAAAAGAACTGGACAATTCATTGGTGCCGCCAAACAGGATCTGCTATGGAAACGATAAATATGCTTAGGTAAAAGTTCTCCGTCAGGCCAGTGCATCCACAGTAATAGCCCTGGTTTTTTTCCACCAGATCATTTTTTCACCTTCCCTGAATTTTACAAAGCCGTTCTTCATGATGATCTTCTGTGATGAAAGGTTGCTGATGTGGGTTTCAGCAAGAATGGCATTGACATGTTCATGAGAGAAGGCCCAGTTGATCATGGCTCCCAGGGCTTCGGTCATGTAGCCTTTGTTCTGGAACTGGGCGTAAGTGCCATACCCAATTTCCACTTCACCCTCTTCGTTGGGTTCGCCCTTAAAACAAAGGTCTCCAACCATAACATTGTCCTCTTTATCAATGAGGGTCCATAAAGTGGAGAATAAATAATTCTTACGTGGATTACCCACAGATGGAAGGATGCCTTTTTCAAATGCCACTACCAGCTCGGGCGTGATGATCCTTTTCATTGGCTGTACTTCCAGTTCCTTTTCCAATGTGCCGTCTTTTTTTAAATAGCTGATCAATTGCTGGTAGGATAGAGGACGTATCCAAAGCCGCTCTGTTTCCAAAATGATCGTTCCTGTTTTCATCTGAGCCCTTTTTTCAAATTTCTTAAAATTCCACTCCAGGTAACTATATCCACCTGCATGAATTGCAATAAATTATCAGTGAGTCGTAGTAATTTTATTTATGATACGAAAAAGCCTCCGCATGGCGGAGGCTTATAAAAATTTTTGTTTAATCAGGCTATGGTTATGGATGGATCCAGGTAAACATCCTGTATGGCATTTAGCATGTCTACACCCTGGTCAAAAGGACGCTGAAATGCTTTACGGCCAAGGATCAGTCCCATGCCGCCTGCACGTTTATTAACGACCGCCGTTGTCACGGCTTCCACCAGGTCACTTTCACCTTTGCTTTCACCACCGCTGTTGATCAGACCAACCCGTCCGTTGTAACAATTCAGCAACTGGTAGCGGGTCAGGTCGATCGGGTGGTCTGTAGTCAGCTTATCATATACCAGCTTATGGGTCTTGCCGTGTTTGGTGGCATTATAACCGCCGTTATTGGTTGGTAATTTTTGTTTGATGATATCAGCCTGTAGTGTTACTCCAAGGTGATTGGCCTGCCCGGTAAGGTCCGCAGAAGTGTGGTAATCCACGCCCTCTACTTTAAAAGCATTGTTCCTGGTATAGCACCAGAGTATGGTGGCCATTCCAAGCTGGTGGGCATATTCAAAAGCATCAGCCACCTCTTTCAACTGCCTGGCGCTTTCGGCGCTGCCCCAATAAATGGTGGCGCCCACCGCCGCTGCACCCATGTCCCAAGCACTTTTAATGGTGCCGAACATGGTCTGGTCAAAACGGTTGGGCATACTCAGGAATTCATTGTGGTTGATCTTTACAATGAATGGGATCTTGTGTGCGTATTTACGGCTCATGATACCAAGAACACCATAAGTGGATGCAACACCATTACAACCGCCTTCCATGGCAAGCCGGATGATATTTTCAGGATCAAAATAAATAGGGTTCGGCGCAAATGCGGATCCGCCACTGTGCTCAATTCCTTGGTCTACAGGAAAGATGCTGCAATAACCGGTTCCGCCTAAACGTCCATGGTTCAGTAAGGACTGCAGGTTTCTCAGCACCTGGTTACTGCGGTTACTGTTGATCCACACTTCGTCAATGTGGTTGGGAGAGGGAAGATGAATGTCGTTCTTTAAGATGGTTGAACATTTGTGTTCTAGCAGGTACCCGGCTTTGTCACCAAGTACCTCTGAAATTTTCTTAGCAGGCATAGCTTAATCTTTTAATCAGCCGGAGGCTGATTGTTTATGGTTTATGGTTTATTGTTTTTGGTTGTTTGGTCAAATATTCTTTATTGATTGCTTTTGCGTAGAAATTAACCGCAAAGAGCGCAAAGAATGCAGAGGAGCGCAAAGTAATATTTCTTTGCGTATTCTTCGCGGCCTTTGCGGTTTGCCTTTTACGCAGATCGATCCAGAAAGGACTGACCGTACCTTAAGAACCAAAAACAATAAACCAAAAACCATAAACGTTTCGCCTCCGGCGAAACAACTAACTGTTTCTATTTACGCAGTTCAGATCTTCAAAAGCTACTTCAAGCCTTTTGATAAAGCGTTCTTCGCCTTTTCTTAGCCACACGCGGGGATCGTAATATTTTTTATTGGGTTTTGTTTCGCCTTCAGGATTGCCCAGCTGTCCTTGCAGGTAACCTTCATTCTTGGTGTAATAATCATGAATGCCTTCCCAGAATGCCCATTGCAGATCGGTATCGATATTCATCTTGATGGCTCCGTAGCTGATGGCTTCACGGATCTGGTGCTGTGGCGATCCGCTGCCGCCATGAAACACAAAGAACACAGGCTTTGGCCCGGTCTTGTATTCTTTCTCTATGTATTCCTGGCTGTTCTTCAGAATGTCAGGGCGCAGTTCAACGTTACCGGGACTGTAAACACCGTGCACATTTCCAAAAGCTGCAGCCACAGTGAAAAGCGGACCTACCTTGCTTAACTCAGTATAGGCATACGCAACTTCTTTAGGCTGCGTATATAATTTTTCATTTTCAACCCCACTATTGTCCACTCCATCTTCTTCTCCGCCTGTTACGCCAAGTTCGATCTCGATTCCCATACCAAGCGGTTTCATTCGCTTATAGAATTCTACTGAAGTATGAATGTTCTCTTCAAGTGGTTCTTCGGAAAGGTCCAGCATGTGCGAACTGAAAAGTGGTTGTTTTCTTTCTTTAAAAAACTGTTCTCCCGCGTCAATCAGTCCACTGATCCATGGAAGCCATTTTTGGGAGGCATGGTCAGTATGCAGCACAACAGGTACGCCGTAATGCCTGGCCACATTATGAATGTGGAGTGCGCCTGATACGGCTCCTGCGATGTTGCCCTGCAGTTGGTCGTTGGGCATGCCCTTTCCTGCAATGAACTGGGCCCCGCCATTGGAAAACTGTATGATCACAGGCGAATTCACTTTCGCTGCTGTTTCAAGGGTAGCATTGATGGTATTGGTGCCAATGGTGTTCACGGCAGGAAGCGCGAATCCTGATGCTTTTGCATCCTGAAGCAAAACGGAAAGTTCCTCACCAAAGAGGACCCCGGGTTTGTATTTTTTCATGAAAGATCTTTTCGGGTTTAAAAAATGTTGGGCTTTCCCAAAAAGCAAGCATCGTAATCAGCTAAGATAAGCGGGAAGCCGGAATGAGCAAAACATTCATCTGCGAAAACACTTAGTCAACGATCTTTCCAAGATTGCGCTGGATCCTGGATAAGTGTGGCTTCAGCGTATGCCTGAGTGTTGTTTTTACAATTTCACCCATGGTCCTGCACCTGAGAAAGTTAGGATTGCTGAAGTATTCCGATAGCTCGTGTTTTAATTGCGTGCGTTTTTCATCCGTGGAGATCACATCACGCGACATGATATTGAGCAAATCCATGATTCGGTAGCGGCCTGCAGCCATCCGGTAAGCGATCAGCGTTCTTTCTTCTGCCTGGTATTGTTCAATGGAATCTTTGTTCAGGTGTCTTAGCGTGAGGTCAACAAGAGGCAGGTTCTCTTTAAAGAATTGCGGAAAATAAAGGTTCCTTCTTCCTTCGTAAGACTGCTGGTCAAAATCAATGGCCCTGATTCGGTACTGGTAATCTTCAATATCAGGAGATACATTCACAACAAAATTGTAGCTGCGCATATCACCCAGCAAACGGATGAAGCAACGTTCATTGAACTTCACGAATTCCTTGGCCAACCTGATCTTATTGGTTTCGGGGAGGTCTATATAATTTTTGATATAAACATCACCTGGAAGACCCGGTATGTGTTCTTCCACTAAAGTGTCTTTACCTGTAAGAAAAATGATCCTGTTAGGCGATAAAAGATGTTCCAGTTCCAGTCCGTACACGCGTGATGCATCTTCTTTTTTTACATAATAGTGGTCATAATTGTCATTGTACCTGTTAACGATGCGGATGCGGAATGGATTGGAGTTACCAAAGCTGCAATAATCTATGCGGGCCACATCAAGGTGCTTGGTGAAAGTATAATCGCCTTCTGTTTTGATCAATGCGTAAAGGTTGATGAGCCCTTCTTTCAGGTACTCCCATTCTTTCATGTCGTAAAGGCACTTTTCCCAAAGCGTATCCCTTCCGGCCTTGTCCATTAAAGGAACGGAGTAGGTGATATTCAGCAGGTCATTGTAGGAGATGGGCAAGTGGATCTCTCTCCCGTGAGACTTCAGATAAGCCTTCAGGTCTTTGTTGATGGGGAAGAAGGGTTTTTTCCTTGAAGGCTGGTCTTTCTCCTGCTGCATGGCTCAATTTATGAAATCACGCCAATACGATGCCTCAATTCTTCAAAATAGGCCGGCACTTTTAAAAGGCGGCTGCCATACCAGCTGAACATTTCGCCGTCAACCAGGATGATCCTGGTATTTCGAAGTTGTGATTGCAGTTCGTTAATATGTTTTTCCCTGAAAGGGTAGGGTTCTGAGGATAACAATAATAATTCGCAGCCTGCTTCCTTCAATTGATCCACTGTAACCTGCGGGTATCTTGTAAAAGAACGAAATGCATTTTCAAAGCCTGCCTTATTCATCATATCATGAATGAAGGTATCACTGCCAACAGTCATGTAAGGGTCCTTCCAGATCAGGTAAACTGTTTTTAATCTTATGGCAGGTACTTTTATTTTTCTGAATGCAAGCAGGATGTCGTTGGAGATCTTTTCACCTTCTTTTTTTCTATCGCAGATTTCTGCAATGCCGCTGATCATGCCGGTCGCATCTTCCAGCGTGTTCACATCACTGACCCAGACAGGATAGTTTTCCGCCAGTGCTTCCACCTGTTCACGGACATTCTCTTCCTTATTTGCAATGATCAGATCAGGACTTAGACTTTTTATTTTCTGAAGATCTATCTGTTTTGTTCCGCCAATCCTGGTCTTGTTCCGGAACCATTGGTGGGGATGAATGCAAAATTTTGTAATGCCACATACCTCTGCATCAAGGCCCAGGTCTGATAGAAGCTCTGTTTGAGAAGGCACCAGTGAAATGATCCTTTTTGGAGGAGAAGACATCGTTATCTTTCTTCCTGCCTGGTCTGTGAACAGCGACATACTGCAAAGTAAAGGTTCTGATTATTTGATTTACAGGATTGCAATGTGCCGCAATAAATAAATACATCAGTTAACAGGTAAAAAAATAAGTCCCGCAGGTGCGGGACTCAACAAAGGTTAACAGGACGGCGGTAATTTGGTTATCTATCACCCTCCTCCTGCCCGGAAGCAGGAGGAAAGGTTCCTTCAATGTTTTCATAGAATTGGAGGATGGTGATAGGGTAACAACGAACAAGGTGTCTGGTGGTTTTCACAGGCCAGGAAATACACAAGGATATAGGATTTAAAAACGGGTTCTCTAGGATCGGATCTTGGTTTTCGCTGGTTGCCTTTAAAGGCGAAGTTGATTGATATGGATTTTAAACCGTGGTTTTTCCAGGATCAGGAATTTCTTTCTGGACGGTTTGGTTTTTTGGATATCGGACTGGTTGGTTTTTTATTGATATTGGATCATTTGCTACCAATCAACTTCTGGTACAAACATACAGGGATACAGCAGCCTGTACAATTGCACATTTGCCCGTTTTTAGCAGTATGGTATTTACTGCAATGCTCGTAAAGCGTCGTATGAAGCAGTTGGAAATTAACCCAGGACAATTAGGGAGAACTACGAATGTCGGCCACGTAAAGTTGCGCAATCAAATACGTAACCTTACTTTATCTGCAAAACAAAACATTGGGCCTCATGAATCTATACATAGCTATGTGACTTCAGGTAATGCCTGTAACTATTACATTAAAAAAGGGCACTGCGGTTCTCCGTAATGCCCTAAGCTAATTTTAAGCAGGTATTTCCACCCGGAAGGTGCATCCTGGAAATTTAAAATGCATCAGGCCAGCGCCTGGATGACATCATATTTGGTAACAATATGGTAAGCGCCGGTTTCATCTTTTGCCAATACAGCGCCATTTTCTTTATTGATCAATGTGCCCAGTTTTTCAACCGGAGTTTCAAATTCAACAATCGGGAAGGGACGGTCCATCACCTGCTCCACTTTTTCATTGCGTATATCAGGATTGGAAAACACTTTCTGGAACAGGCCACCTTCTGAAATGGAGCCTACCAGTTTTTCCTGGCGGATCACAGGAAGGTGTTCGATATCGTATTGCTTCATCAATTCAACAGCTTCCGCAACTGTTTGTTCCGGTTGAAGGGTGATGGTCCTTTGCTTGCCTCTTGCACTGACAATATCCTTGAAGGATTTTACTTCCAAAAAACCTCTTTCTGCCATCCACTGGTCGTTGTACAATTTTGCAATGTAACGGCTGCCATGATCATGCAGGATGAGCACTACCACGTCACCTTTTTTCAATTTACTTTTCAGTTGCAGCAAGCCCTGGATGCAACTGCCTGCGCTGTATCCGCAAAATATGCCTTCTTCCTTTGCAAGGCGCCTGGCCATAATGGCGCCATCCTTATCAGTGACCTGCTCAAAATGGTCGATCACACTCATATCATAATTCTCAGGAATGAAATCTTCTCCAAAGCCTTCCGATACATAAGGGCGCACTTCATTCATGTCAATCTCACCGGTCTTGAAATACTTTGTCAGCAAAGAACCAACAACATCTATAGCCCAGATCTGGACGTCAGGATTCTTTTCCTTCAGGTACATGGCGGTTCCTGTAACCGTTCCGCCGGTTCCTGCCGTGCACACAAGATGCGTGATCTTTCCTTCAGTCTGTTTCCAGATCTCAGGACCGGTGGTCTCGTAATGCGCCAGCCTGTTGGCCAGGTTATCGTACTGGTTGCAATGAAATGAATTTGGAATTTCCTTGGCCAGCCTTGCCGCTACTGAATAATAACTTCGTGGATCTTCAGGTTCAACATTGGTAGGACAAACGATCACTTCAGCGCCAAGCGCCCTCAGAATATCTACCTTGGATTGGGATTGTTTATCTGTAGTGGCAAAGATGCACTTATAGCCTTTAACAACAGCAGCCATCGCCAGGCCCATGCCCGTATTACCGGAGGTACATTCGATAATGGTGCCACCAGGCTTGAGCTTTCCTTCCTTTTCGGCAACCTCTACCATCTTAATGGCCATGCGGTCTTTGATAGAGTTACCGGGGTTGAAGTATTCTACTTTGGCGAAGGCTTCGCAGGGCAGGTCTTTCGTGATCTTATTCAGGCGGACCAGTGGCGTATTGCCAATGGTTTCCAGAATGCTGTTCTTTACATCCATAGTACAAGTTTCTTTACGGCCGCAAAGGTAAGGTTATCCGTAAAGAAGGGATCAACAGGTCAAAGTTCTAGGCTTTTGCTAACAAAGTATTACCTGGATACTGTTTCCAGTACATCCTTAACATCACCAGCTGGACAAGGATAAAACTCCAGAAAAGTAACTGGGAAAGCAAAGATGTTGCCTGGTGCACTACAACCACTTTTGAGGCAGCCACTTCATTCACGGGGCCGAAAGTTGGGTTGGCGAACACATAAGCAAATTCGTCCTTATTCAGTTTGTCCTGGTATTGATGGTAGAGACTATTGGTGCTGGCATATTGCTCAAAAGATGTTCTTCCTGTACTTTTCAATTCCATGTTGGTATCGAAAAAATACCATTTGCCGTCAATTTTCAATTCCAGTGCGTAGTGATGATCAAATCCAACCCTGCGGTAATCAATGCCAAGCCGTTTGCAGCATTCCATGAAAACAATGCTTTGCTGGCTGCAGGCCGCGTAAGGATACTTCATGATGTCATCTGGTATTACAACGGCAGATATATGATCCCATACAAGGCTTCCACCCAGTGCTGCAAGCCAGTTGTTATTCATGGTATAATGGCTGTACGTATGGTAAAACCTTTTACGTATAGTGGAATCAATAAAGTTGATGTATTCAAGTGATGTGGGAGCAGCTTTGCAATTTTCCTGCACATAATTCAGCAGGTCGTCAACGCTTTTGAGTTGGGTTGACAGCTGGGGATCGAATTCTTCCCTGATGCCGGTCCACTCGTTCTCCAGCTCGGAGGCCTGTGTGTTGCGCGACATGATCGGCGCCATTAAAAGGCTTATGCTTATAAATATTACAGTCAGTAAGGTACGGTTCATCGGATACCTGGTTTTCAAAAGGATGCAGTAAAAGTAATTTTCAGCCTGATGAATTCCAATCGTATGGAAGGGTAATTTTAAAAAAGCGTGGTTTACCTATTGAAAGATTCGGACTTTTACGTATACAATTCATGGTTTTGTTGAATGTGTTGCACTGCACATAGGTAATAATACGTTCACATTAAGAAAATCTGGATTGCAAAACACGGTTTTTTAATCAGTGGCTTGCCATTACATTTGCAGCCCTCAAACAGGAAAGTGACTATGGAACCGAAGTATATGATCAGGATCGGCGAGAAGCTGGGATTCAGCATCAAACAGATCACCAATATCTATGAAATGTCTAAAGAAGGATCCACCATTCCTTTCATGGCCCGGTACCGGAAAGAAGCCACAGGCAACATGGACGAAGTGGGTATTGGCAACGTGGTGGAAGAGATACAGTATTTTACCGAACTGGATAAACGTAAAGAAACAGTTCTGAAGACCATCGAGGAGCAGGGCAGGCTGACGCCTGAATTGAAAAAGCGTATTGATGAATGCTACAGTTCCACCATTCTGGAAGATATCTACCTTCCTTATAAACCCAAAAGAAAAACAAGAGCCACACAGGCTATTGAAAAGGGACTGGAACCTCTCGCCAAATTATTGTTCGAACAATCTGCCGTCAACCCCGAAGAAGCAGCTGCACCCTTTCTGAACGAACAGGTAAAGGACAACAGGGAAGCACTGCAGGGGGCAAGGGATATCATTGCCGAATGGATCAGTGAACATGAACAGGCACGCAACAAGGTGCGCCAGTTATTTAATGAGACCGCATCTTTCAGCGCAAAGGTTGTCACTGCGAAAAAAGATGAAGCTGAGGCGCAGAAATACCGTGATTATTTTGATTTCAAGGAACCACTGGCCAATTGTCCTTCGCATCGCATTCTCGCCGTGCGCCGAGGTGAAAAGGAAGGTTTTTTGATGATGGATATCAGCATAGAAAAACAGCAGGCTGTTGAAGAACTGGAAAGGATCTTTATTAAAGCTTCCAATCCTGCTGCTGCCGAAGTAAAAAAGGCTGTTGATGATGCATATACCCGTTTGCTTAAATCTTCAATTGAAAATGAATTCCGTTTGATCAGCAAAAACAAGGCGGATGAAGATGCCATTCATGTGTTCTCTGAAAATCTCAGGCAGCTATTGCTTGCCTCACCGCTTGGATCACGCCGCATACTTGCCTTGGACCCGGGGTTCAGAACAGGATGCAAGGTGGTCTGCCTTGATGCACAGGGTAATTTTATTCATAATGCCACCATCTATCCGCACCCTCCGCAAAATCAATGGCAGGAAAGTGTGGCTGCTTTAAAAGAACTGGTAAAGCGTTTTGAAATTGAAGCTATCGGCATTGGTAACGGTACGGCCGGCCGTGAAACGGAAGCGCTTGTCAGGAGTATTGATTTTGGCAAACCTGTCAGTGTTTTCCAGGTCAATGAAAGCGGCGCTTCCATCTATTCCGCATCAGAGGTGGCAAGAGAAGAATTTCCTGACCATGATGTAACCGTACGCGGAGCTGTCAGCATTGGCCGAAGGTTATTGGATCCGCTGAGTGAACTGGTGAAGATCGATCCGAAATCCATCGGTGTTGGCCAATACCAGCATGATGTGAACCAGTTGAAACTAAAGACCGCGCTGGACAGGGTGGTGGAAAGTGCTGTGAACTTCGTTGGCGTTGATGTGAATACGGCTTCTAAGCATTTGCTGCAATACGTATCAGGCATCAGTGCAACGCTTGCCTCGAACATTGTTCAGTACCGTGCGCAGAATGGCCCTTTCAAAAGCCGTGATGAACTGAAAAAGGTGCCGCTGATGGGACCTAAAACATTTGAGCAGTGCGCAGGCTTTTTGCGCATTCCTGATGCAGCAAATCCGCTGGATAATTCTTCGGTCCACCCCGAACGTTATGCCATCGTTGAAAAAATGGCGGCCGATCTGCAGGCTTCCCTGGAAGAATTGATCCGTAAATCAGAACTAAGGAAAAAGATCAATAAAAAAAACTACATCACTGAATCCGCAGGTGAATTCACCATTGAGGATATTTTGAAGGAACTGGAGAAACCGGGTCGCGATCCAAGAGCGCCAATTGAAGAATTCAGGTTTGATGAGACCATTAAAACCATTGAAGATGTAAAGCCGGGAATGAAAGTACCGGGCATCGTGACCAACATCACCAACTTTGGAGCTTTCGTTGATATTGGTGTAAAGCAGGATGGACTTGTGCATGTTTCCCAGATGAGTAACCGTTACATCACTGACCCGAATGAAGTGGTTAAATTGAACCAGAAAGTTATGGTCACTATCACTGAAGTGGATGCGGCAAGGAAACGCATCGCTCTGACCATGAAAGATGAAGCACCTTCAAGGGATGCGAGACCTGCTGCCAATTCAAAACCAACAGGCATTGCGAAGCCTGTTAAAAAACAGGAACAAGCAGATTCTTTTCAGAGCAAGCTGATGGAACTGAAGAAGAAGTTTAAGGATTGAGGAAGCTAAAGCTGCGAGCTATGAGCTGCGAGCTTCGAGCTTTTGCGTAAGTAAATTACGACCAGGCTTCAACTGATAAGTATCTAGTCCCAATGTTTCTAGTTGGAGCTAACGTTAATAACGGCTCGAAACTCGTAGCTATAGCTCGAAGCTCGCAGCTAACAGCTCGAAGCTTTCTCAGAGCTCGACCTTCGCTCCAATGCCGAAGAATCTTCTTTCCGTGAAAGCTGTATTTCTTTTTGAACGGATGGCATCCCTGAAGCTTGCATACAATTCGACATCAGATTTTTTTCCTTTTATCCTGTATCCTGTATAAAGAGATTGCAGGTTGAAGAAATTGACTTTTTCAAAATTGCCCAGGTTATCAAAAGCACGATCATGGTAGATGTATAGCAATTCAGCTCCCAAAAGAAAACCTCCTGACTCAAACCGGTTGATCCATCCTCCGGACCAGGTGTTCCAGGTTTCAGGCTGAGAAGGACCAGGAAAAGGAAACGGAAATCCAATATTGGTTGGAATCTGGAGGTGGGTTTCTTTGGTAGTAAAGTTGAGCCCTGTCATCCAGCTGACCATTCCTGATCTTACAATTCCTGCCTGTATGCCTGCATGGTGAATGATATCCCTTACTCCCGGAAAATCATACATGGTGCCCCATGGGCTATAAAAACGAAAAATGGTTTGATAATTCCTTGACTCGTAATTGTATTGAGCACTGATGCGCTGGTTCTTTGACCGGTATACTGTTCCTGCCTGGAATGATGGCCTTGACTCATACCACTCAGGCATGGGCGATGGATTCAGTAAGTAAGGTGTTGGTGAAATCGTTGATGATGTATTATAGGTGGGCGAATAATACACATCACCCAGGGCATAAGTCATTTCAGAATAATTGGATGCTGTTGCATAGGAGCCATGGAAGCGCAGGCTGGCCGTTTGCCTGGTCCTGTTATGTTGTAATATATCAAAGGAGGTTACGACGTAGGGTTGTACTTTTCTTTTTCCAGCATTGGTATTGACCAGCGTTCCCGACTGGAAATAAAAGCTGTTCTTATAATTCAGGCCGATAGAAGGGCTGACCATGAAAAATTCTCCATCGCCTTCTGCATTATATTCTGATGTGTTGATGCTTGTTCCGTTCTGAAACCTGGTGTATTGGTTTCGTTTAAGCCGGAGAAATTGTTTTACAAACGTTACACCCGGATTGAATTCCCATGCTCCCATTTTTTTTGAATAGGCAAGATGGTCCCTGAGCAGGATGGTGCGGCTTAATGCTTCCTGTGATCCGAAACTGGAATAGTCACTCCCGAACATGTTGTTCCGGGAAAAGTCTTCCTGGTTTGTTGTAAAACGGTTCAGTGATGCATGAAAATGGTTGGTGAACCCATTTCCAATGGTTGATTGAAATTGCAGTGCAGCATTATACACCCGTTCCTTCCGGTGATCATCCCTTGTAATGCTACCTGGCGCTCCATTCATAATGCCTTCAAAATCATATGCCTGTTGTGCATAATTCAGGTTCAGGTCAAGGTAATGACTGGAGCCAATCCTTGTTCCAAAATACCCGGTAAGCCGCACCCTGTCCTGGTTTGGTATTTTCCTGTATTCATTGGACGGAGATTCAGGTTCAGGTAAAACATCACGCAGGTAGTTGGCATGCAAGCCATACCGGGAACCCTTTTTTTGCCCTGAAGTGCCCAAAGTATACTGGTGGAAAAGATTGGTTCCTGACTTTTCTTCATTTATAGAAAATCCATTCTGCTCAATTTTCCTGTTGACAAGGAAACTTTGAGCGGAAGCCCGAAAGCCTTTATCACCTTCTTTGTGCCTCCTGGTTCTTACCAGTACCAGGTGTTGATTGGCGCTGATACCATTCAGGGATGCAGGTGCGGCCTGCACCAGGGTGATGTCCTCAATATCCTCAAGGCTGTAGGCATTGATATCGCTTGCCAGATTGCCATCAACAATAAAGACCACAGCCGGCCTGTTACTGAACATCCCGTACAAACGGGTGTTAATGGCTTCACTTAATGTTGCAAAGGGAAATTTTTCCAGTTCGCGGGCACTGATGCGGATATGCTGGACCGCATCCTTTTTGAGCCTCATTCTTCCTAGGTCAAGGTAAGTGGAATCATCCTGGCCAAAACTGCTTTTGCAGATGAATACCAGGACCAGAAACAACATTCTTTTCATGACAGTTTGTTTGATTGCAACAGGGGCAAAATATTCATTCCGCCGGTAGATTCAAACCTTTGACACCTTAAAGTTCGCAGGCGCTGCACCATGCCGGAAGCTTCAATACTATAAGACCTGACATAGGGATTAAGAAGATGATTGTTTGAAAAACTTAAAGCTGTTTCAGGTAATCCTGGTTTTTTCTGGATAGGTATCTTTCGAGGAGCATCAGTCCTAATACCACGTTCAGCATCATGAACATATTTACATACTGGTTACTGAACATCCTGCTGTAATCCACCTTTGTGATGTCAACATTGAAGGTGTTGCCACTGCTGCCCTCCGTCCAGTCTATCTGGCTGATGCCATAAACCAGGAAGCCCGCGATGATGGCAATAAAGAAACCTGCGATGCCCCAGACAACTTTTGTATTGATGTATTTTTTAGCAGCCGGCGCGATCTGCACCTGCGCAATGCCTTCCATAACGTTACGGGTAAACCGCATGGAAGGTTGTTCCAGCTCTGTTGCCTGTATCAACTGGTGTACATCCATGAACTCTGTGTACCGGGCTTTCCATTCAATGTTCTCACGGATCAGGCGCTCTACGGCGGACCGCTCCTCCGGACTGCCAAGGCCATCGATATAATCCCAAAGCCGGCTTTCTATTTGTTCCAGGTGTTCCATGCTTTCTGATTGAATAATTTTAATAAATATCTTTTACTTCAGCAGGAAAAAATTGCTGCATCTTTTCTTTCAGCCTGCCTCTGGCCCTGTGCAGCTGAACCTTTACAGCATTCGGTTCCTTGCCAAGGATTCTTGCGATCTCCTCCAGGTTCTGTTCACTTTTATAGAACAGGGTGATGACCTGGGCGTCTTCCGGATTCAGCATCCGGATGGCCTGGTTTACCATATTCACCCTGCTTTTCTGTTCCACCTGGTTGGCGCTCATCCCGCCATCAATATGGTCAGCCGTTGTAAAGACCTTCTCATCATCCAGTGAACTGACATCCAGCTTTTTCTTTCTTAAAAAACTTATAGAGGTCGTGGTTGCGATGGTATATAGCCAGGTGCTGAATTTCGATGTGCCTTTAAAATCTGACAGTGAGCGGTAAGCTTTTATAAATACATCCTGCGCTACTTCCTCGGCGTCTTCCCTTGTTTTTACATGCCTGAGTACCAGTGTAAAGACAAAGTTCTGGTATCGCTCCACCAGCAGTGCATAGGCCTGGCGGTCGCCTTTCACTACAAGGGCAATGATATCCATATCTTCCGTGCCGGTATGCATGTCAGTTTGGTTAGACGCCGGTAGAAGGCGGCCGGTTACAGCAACAAGGTAGGAATTTGCCGATCACGGATGGTAAGGATGACTCGGATGGTTTTACATATCACGGATGGTGAGGATGACTCGGATGGCTTTGCCGATCACGGATGGCACGGATAACACGGATGTAAGCATCTGGTACTTTGGGGCTTCTTTGGGCCCTCCGCCACGGCGGACAAGTTTGCGGTTAAATTAATTTGGATTCAACTTCTTATTTAAATTTTTAAGCCCTAACCTGTAACCTGCCCTGATCATACCGTGTCTGATAAGAAGTAACAGGTTCTTTAAAATTATTGGAATAGCTGTAACCCGGGTCAGCAAGCTGTCGTCAGATATTCCAACAAGTAAAGACCATCTAAAACCAAATAAAAATTAATTGTATGGACGGAGCAGAAATCCTGGTGCCTATTTTAATCATGTTAGGCGCCTTTGCCATGATCTTCGGAATTGTTTACCTCAGAACAAGAGAGAACCTGGCTATTTTGGAAAAAGGAAAAGATCCAAGGTCTCCACGACCTTATAACAGCCTGAAAGCCGGATTGCTATTCGTTGGAGCCGGCGTAGGACTGGTGATCGCCTATATACTTGATTCTTTTATGGAGCGCAATGACATTGAACCGCTTTACTTCGCCCTGATCGCCATTGGTGGAGGCATAGGACTGATCTTATCTTTCATGATGGAAAAGCGTGCAATGGAAAAGAATCCTGAAAGATTCTTATAAGCATCTGCGTTTAAAGAAATTAAAAGCCTCCGCCGCGGCGGAGGCTTTTATTATTTTGAGAGTTGCTCTTTTGCTTTGATCACCATGGGATCGTACAAATTAAAGACCTCGTAAAAGCCTTGTGTACGCCACTTCAGGCGGGCCAGGTAGGCTTTGATCCTTTGCTGGATATTGGCCCTGTCACCCCGTGGAACTTTGGTCAGGTTGATGCTGTCCCTGGCTGCATAGGCCACCAGTTCATTCCAGACCTTGTCTGTATTCTGGTACCGCGCTGCGAAATCCGCCGGGTTCTTGTATTGAGTAAACAAACCTTTGTTTCGGATATAATACTGGTACACGAAATTATTAAAGCGACCATCCAGGTACAGTCTTGTTACATTCAATGTCAGCAGGCTGGAATCGATCGGTACAAAAACATCAGGAGATATACCGCCACCTCCGTAGACCGTGCGGCCATTGGTAGTTTTATAAGCCTTGTCGGTTAAATTATGAATGGAGTCAGCCGTGTACAGTTCACCGCTTTCATAACGGTTATAGATCTCCTCCATGTACACTTTCTTTCCTTTGTCGTAAGGCCTTTGAATGCTGCGTCCGGAAGGCGTAAAATACCTGGCTACCGTCAACCTTAAAGCAGATCCATCCGTCAGTTCGTATTGTTCCTGCACAAGCCCTTTACCAAACGTTCTGCGCCCAAGGATAACGGCACGGTCATGGTCCTGCAATGCGCCCGCAAGTACTTCGCTGGCGCTGGCGGTCAGTTCATCCACAAGTACCACCAGCCTGCCTTCTTCAAATACGCCTTGTTTATTTGCCCTGTAATCTTTCCTTTTAATATTGGTTCCTTCGGTATAAACGATGAGCTTGTTGCCATCCAGGAATTCATCCGCGATAGCCGTTGCTTCCGTCATAAAGCCGCCACCATTATCCCTCAGGTCGAGCACCAGTTTCTTCATTCCCTTTGCCTGCAGGGCTTCCATGGCAGCCATGAATTCGTGGTAGGTAGAATTAGAAAACTTGTTCAGTTTAATATACCCGGTCGTTGCATCCAGCATATAACTGGCATCCATTGAAGGCAGCGGGATCCTTCCTCTTGTAACATAAATGTACTGGATGGTATTGTTGCGAAGGATGGTCAGTTTCACTTTCGATCCGCTTTCACCCCTGATCATTTTTTTGATCTCGCTGCTTGGCAGTGTTTTGCTGATGATGGAGGAATCATCCACTTTCAGGATCATGTCACCAATCAGAAGGCCTGCTTTATCACTGGGCCCTTCAGGTACTACATATAAGATGTGGACGGTATCTTCAAAAATGTTGAATTCAACTCCAATGCCTTCAAAGTTTCCGATCAGGTCTTCGTTCGCTTCGCTGAGGTTGGTTGCAGGAATGTAGACCGAGTGAGGATCAAGATGGTTCATTAATCCTTCCAGTGCGTCATCCTGAAGGGAATCCAGTTTCACGGAATCCACATACCGGTCATTGATCAGGTCTAATGCTTCCTGGAGGGAGCTACGCCTGTCCTGTTTAAAAAAGCTACCGGTACTGCCGGTTTGCTGGTGAAGCTTAAACCCGAAGAACATGCCTGCGATCATCACCAGCGAAAAAACCAGGGGTAACCAGACCTGTAATTTTTTATTCATCATCGTCTGATGTTACTTTGTAAATTGTTGCAAAATAGCCTATTTGAAAGAATGATACCAGTTAAAGAATAAATTCAACAAGCCAAAGACCGAATGCCAGTTACCTTAATTGCCGACAGCGGAGCCACTAAAGCAGAATGGTGCGTTATTGAGAATAAAAAAGAGAAGACTTTCTTTACCCAGGGCATATCACCTTACTTTCTTTCAACGGAACAGATATCAGAGCTGATCAGGGCCGAATTGGTCAAAAAGCTTAAGGATCAAACGGTTGAAGAGGTTTTTTATTATGGCACAGGCTGTTCAAATCCTGAGAACGCCAAAAGTGTAAAAAAGGCCTTGAAAAAGGTTTGGCCTGATGCAAAAGTATCTGTGCAAACCGACCTGATGGGGGCGGCAAGGGCAGTTTGCGGCGATCAAAAAGGCATAGCCTGCATACTGGGCACAGGGTCCAATTCCTGTTATTTCGATGGCAAAAAGATCGTACGGAACAGTCCCGGACTGGGCTATGCGCTGGGTGATGAAGGCAGCGGAGCCTACCTGGGTAAAAAGGTGATCCAGTATTTTTTATACAATACTTTTGATGAAGACCTCAGGGCCCGTTTTGATGCCCGTTTTGTAACCAATTCCAGCGAGATCCTGGAAAATGTCTATAAAAAACCTTTGCCCAACCGTTACCTGGCTGGTTTTACCATGTTCCTTGCCGAGAACAGGGGACATTTCATGATAGAGAACATCATAGAAGATGGGTTGAACGACTTCTTTTTTCAGCACCTGAACAGGTATCCAGAAGTCTGGAAATACCCGGTCAGTTTTGTTGGGAGCGTAGCGGATGGTTTTAAGGACGTTATTACGGAACTTTGCCGATCATATGAATTTGAGCTGGGAACCATCCTTAAGAATCCCATGCAGGGCCTTGCCACTTACCACAGGAACAAAAAATTATGAACGTATTCGAAAAAATCACGGAGCAGTCCAGTAATTACCGCCACCTGGAAAAGATGACGATCGGGGAGATCCTTACCAATATCAATAAGGAAGATAAAACTGTTCCGGCAGCTGTTGAAAGATCCATTCCCCAGATCAAAAGACTCATTGTAGCCATTACAGATAAAATGCTTGCCGGTGGCCGCCTTTTTTATATTGGGGCAGGCACCAGCGGAAGACTTGCCGTTGTTGATGCAAGTGAATGTCCGCCCACCTACGGTGTACCATATGGACTGGTCGTTGCCATTATCGCGGGGGGAAATGATGCGATCACCAAAGCCATAGAAAATGCCGAAGATAAACCCGACCAGGGGTGGCGCGACCTGCAGCAACACCGCATCAACAACAAGGATGTTGTAGTGGGCATCGCAGCCAGCGGTACCACCCCTTATGTGATCGGCGCTTTAAAGGAATGCCAGCGAAGGGGCATCATCACCGGCTGCATTACCAATAATCCGGGTTCGCCCCTGACGGATGTTGCCGATTTCCCGATCGAGTGCGAAGTAGGACCTGAGTTTGTGACCGGAAGTACAAGAATGAAAAGCGGCACCTCCCAGAAACTGATCCTGAATATGATCTCTACTACGGTAATGATCCAGTTGGGAAGGGTGGAAGATAATAAAATGGTGAACATGCAGCTCACCAATGATAAGCTCATTGATCGTGGCACGAAAATGATTATGGAAAATCTGGACCTGCAGGATTATGACAAGGCAAAAGAATTGCTGTTAAAATATGGTAGCGTCAAAAAAGCAGTGGACAATTACAGTCCGGACCTGGCTGAATAAATAAAAGATTGTACTGAGGATAAAGTATGCATGAGATAGAGCCCTTTTATAACTGGAGGCATATTTATGTCAGCGAAGAGGACCAGCGGTCCCCTTTCTTTAAGCGCGAGTATTCCGAATTTGAATTTTCACAGACAGTTTACAATTATTATATCCACCCGCAATGGGATGACTTCGGCAGCAGGACCCTTTACCTGAAAGTGCTGCAGGCGGATTACGAAGAACGCTATGTGGTGATCGAACTGATTGGAGAGTGGAACGATGCCATTGAGAACGACATCATGGAACTGAAGCGGGAGGTGATGGACATCTTCATGGGAGAAGGCATTTTCAAATTCATCCTGATCACAGAAAATGTGCTCAATTTTCACAGCGGTGACAAAGACTATTACCAGGAGTGGTACGATGAGGTGAGTGAAGAAAATGGCTGGATCGTATCACTGAATATGTCTGAGGCCACTCAATACGATTTCCGAAAGGCCAAGCTCAATTACTACATAGAATTAATGGACCTTTCCAACTGGCGCATCTACCGGCCATTTCACCTGTTCAAGAAGATCGACGATGAGCTTTCGAAGAGAATATCGGTGTGAGGGGGAGGAAGCTGATGGCTGATAGCTAATAGCTAATAGCTAATTAAACCGCAAAGATCGCAAAGCCACGCTAAGGACCGCAAAGTTGTGAGCCTGTATTTCTTTGCACTTCTTTGCGCAATCTTTGCGCACTTTGCGTTTTGCCTTTCAACCAGAAACCAGAGACTATAAACCATAAACAACTAAAAACTAAAAACCATAAACCAAAAACAATTCCCTTCTTCCATTGTTTTTACATAAAATCCGGGATTCTTCTCATTTTGGCGTTCCGGTGTTACCTTTGCGCTTAAATTTTTCAACCCCCTCCGAGCAATATGAAATGGTCGCAATTCTTTACCTCTCCGGTTGGTAGAAAACTCGTGATGGCGTTAACGGGTTTGTTCCTCATTTCTTTTTTGTTGATCCATGCTGGACTGAACGCATGCATCTTCTACGACCTGGAAGTCTTTGATCCAGCCGATAACGGATCCATGTTCAACAGGGCGGCCCACTTCATGGGAGCTTCGCTGGTAATACGCATCCTCGAGATCGTATTGTTTGCCGGCTTCATCCTGCACATCATCCAGGGTTATGTAGTAGAAGCAAAGAACAGGAATAAAAGAGGCTCGGGCTACAGGGTAGATCTTGGCAACAGGGGCAGTACCTGGATGAGCCGTTCCATGGCGCTACTGGGCACACTGATCTTTATATTTCTTGTTATTCACGTTGCTGACTTCTGGGTTCCTTCAAGGATCACACACAACCTTGAACCGGTTACTTACAACGGTGTGGAAACACACAACCTTTTTCTGAAGATGTACGACAGGTTCCAGAATCCATGGATCGTTTTATTGTACCTGGCAGGTGTTGTGTCTCTGGCTTTCCACCTGTTCCATGGCTTCCACAGTTCTTTCAGGTCAGTGGGTGTACACAACCGCAAATACCTGAAAATGCTGAAAGCTTTGGGTTATGGGTTTACCATTATTATCGCCGTGTTGTTTGCACTGATGCCGGTCAGCATGTATTTTTCATGGGTTCAACCGTGAGGACTATAGATGATAGAGTTTAGAATGAAATGGAAGAGTGCAAGACTAATTAACTGCAGACAGGGAACATCGAAAATCAAATTTTAAAACAGTAGATCGAACATATGCTTGACGCAAAAATTCCGGAAGGCTCGCTAGACAAGAAATGGGAGCAATACAGAAGTACGGTGAAGCTGGTGAACCCTGCCAACAAACGTAAGCTTGAGGTCATCATTGTAGGTACCGGTCTTGCCGGTGCTTCTGCAGCGGCTGCCCTTGGCGAATTAGGATACAAGGTAAAAGCTTTCTGTTTTCACGATACACCCCGCCGCGCACACTCCATTGCTGCGCAGGGAGGGATCAATGCTGCCAAGAATTACCAGAATGATGGTGACTCCGTCTACCGTCTTTTTTACGACACGATCAAGGGTGGCGACTACCGTGCACGAGAATCAAATGTTCACCGTTTGGCAGAAGTCAGCTCGGCCATCATTGACCAATGCGTAGCCCAGGGTGTTCCCTTTGCCCGCGAATACGGTGGTCTTTTAAGTAACCGTTCATTCGGTGGTACGCAGGTGCAAAGAACTTTTTATGCAGCAGGTCAGACCGGCCAGCAGTTGCTGATCGGTGCCTACCAGGCATTGGAAAGACAGATCGCACTTGGAAATGTAGCGATGTACAACCGGCACGAAATGCATGAACTGGTGATGATCGATGGAAAGGCGCGTGGCATTATCGTTCGCGATCTGGTTTCCGGTGAACTGGAGCGTCATTTTGGTCATGCAGTGCTTTTGTGCAGCGGTGGCTATGGTAACGTCTTTTATCTTTCTACAAATGCGATGGGCAGTAATACAACCGCCATCTGGAAAGCACATAAGAAGGGCGCCATGTTTGGAAATCCCTGCTTCACGCAGATACATCCGACATGCATCCCGGTAAGCGGCGAACACCAGTCGAAGCTGACACTGATGTCGGAATCTTTAAGGAACGACGGCCGCATCTGGGTCCCGAAAAAACAAAACGATACGCGCAATCCTAAAGATATTCCTGAAGACGAAAGAGATTATTACCTCGAAAGAAGATACCCTGCATTTGGTAACCTGGTTCCGCGTGATGTTGCATCCAGGGCTGCCAAGGAAAGGTGTGATGCGGGTTATGGTGTGGGAACTTCACGCCAGGCTGTGTACCTCGATTATGCTTACGCCATTGGCCGTTACGGAAAGGCAGAAGCCAATAAACGTGGCCTCACCAACCTGGATGATGCGGCCATCATTGCGATGGGAAAAGAAGTGGTAAAGGAAAAGTATGGTAACCTTTTCGACATGTATGAAAAGATCACCGGCGAAAATCCCTACGAAGTACCGATGCGCATCTATCCTGCCGTGCATTACACCATGGGCGGACTTTGGGTGAATTATGAACTGATGACCACTATTCCTGGGCTTTATGCCTTGGGCGAATGCAACTTCTCCGATCACGGTGCCAACCGCCTGGGTGCTTCAGCGCTGATGCAGGGTCTGGCCGACGGTTACTTCGTGATCCCTTACACGGTGGGAAGCTACCTGGCAGATGAAATTGCAGTGAAGTCAATTTCAACTGATCATCCTGCATTTGTTGAGGCTGAAAGGGAAGTGAGGGAACGCATAGAAAAACTGATGACCATCAAAGGTTCTAAGACAGTTGAAAGCATGCACAAAAGGTTAGGAAAGATCATGTGGGATAAGTGCGGTATGGCCCGTAATGCAGATAACCTGCGCCAGGCGATCCAGGAGATCAGGGCGCTTCGTGAAGAATTCTGGAGAGACGTTCGTGTTCCGGGTGGCATTAATGAATTCAATCCTGAACTGGATAAGGCCAACCGTGTTGCAGACTTTATCGAGCTGGGTGAACTGATGTGCATGGATGCATTGCAAAGAGAAGAAAGCTGCGGCGGGCATTTCCGCGAAGAGCACCAGACAGAAGAAGGCGAAGCGCTGCGCAACGATGACAGGTTCATGTATGTAGCGGCATGGGAATTCAAACCAGGCTTCGAATGGAACCTACACAAGGAAGAATTGAAATACGAAGTGGTGAAACCATCGCAACGTTCATATAAATAAATACAACTTAGTTTGTCCGTATGGAACATTATACAATGAAACTCACACTTAAAGTGTGGAGACAGGCGAATAAAAGCACTGATGGCAGGTTTGAGACTTACCAGGTAAGTGATATTTCTTCCGAAATGTCTTTCCTTGAAATGTTTGATGTCCTGAACGAGCGGCTTGTCCACGAAGGACAGGATCCGATCGCCTTCGATCACGATTGTCGTGAAGGAATCTGTGGCATGTGCTCCATGCACATCAATGGCCGTCCGCATGGTCCATGGCATGCTACTACTACCTGCCAGCTGCACATGCGTGCCTTCAAGGATGGGGATACCATTGTTGTAGAACCCTGGCGTGCAAAAGGCTTCCCGGTGATCAAAGACCTTGTAACTGATCGTTCTTCTTTTGATCGCATCATCCAGGCCGGTGGATATATTTCTGTTAATACCGGGAATGCGGTGGATGGCAATGCAGTTGCAGTAGAAAAGGATAAGTCAGACGCGGCATTCGCTGCTGCAGCCTGTATTGCCTGCGGTGCCTGTGTTGCCGCCTGCAAAAATGCTTCGGCTTCCCTGTACACTGCGGCCAAGATCGCTCACCTGGGACTTTTGCCCCAGGGCCAGCCGGAAAGAAAGAACCGGGTTCTGAGCATGGTTGCCCAGATGGACAAGGAAGGGTTTGGCAGCTGTACCTTTACAGGTGCCTGCGAAGCTGTTTGTCCAAAGGAGATCTCCATCACCAATATCTCAAGGATGCACAAGGATTACCTGGCTGCAGGCCTTTCTGCGGAGAAATAGCAGCATCTTAAGTCGTGAGACGTGAAACGTGAGACGTGAGGCTAGTACACGTGAGACGTAATTCGTGAAGCGTCAAGCTAAAGAGCTGGGGAATTATCGGAGGAATGATCAGGGGAATCATAAACATATTGAGGGCCAGATTCTCGGTCTCTTTCTCCACTCTCCCTTTCTCTGCCTTCTCTTCTGCCTGACGTCTCACAATTCTCTAGCCTCACGATTAACGTCTCACGCCTCACGTTCCTGGCCTCACGTCTCACGGCTCCCGTCTCACGCATTCCCTCCTTTAACAAGAATTGCTGGTAAAAAACAATAAAAAGACGCATTTTTACGCTTCCTGAAAAACCTCTTCATTGAAGCTTCTAAGCGGAATACTGCTTTTCATTGGTCTGACTGCCTTGGCTGCATCCGCGCCGGCACAGTCACCTTTCGGGAACAGCCAACAGTCCAACCTCCGCTTTAAAAAAATTCCACTTGTTGCTGATACGGTTATTTTAGATACGGCAAGCATCATACCTGCCAGCTTTTCAATTACAGGAATCGATACTTCCACTTATACCCTGGATTTTGTTCGCGCCACCTTGTTCTGGAAGCAAAGACCTCAGATGGACAGCGCCGAGATCAGGTACCGTGTATTTCCTTTCAGGCTGAATGTAGTTGCTCAACGGCTTAGTTATGACAGCGTAATGAACCATTTTTATGCCGCTCCTTTTGTCTTCAACCGAAATGATGACATGATGCAGCGCGGCATGCTTGATTTTGGAAAGATTGAAAGCAATGGAGTTTTTGAAAGACGGCTTGAATTTGGCAACAACCAGGACGCCGTAGTTAATTCAACATTTCAACTGCAGTTGAATGGCATGCTGCGCGACAGCATCGAGATCGCAGCTGCGCTGACAGATAATAACATCCCCATTCAACCCGATGGCACTACCCAGCAACTGAATGAGTTTGACCAGATCTTCCTTCAATTCAAAAAGCGTAACTGGCAATTGAACCTGGGCGATATAGACATCAGGCAGAACAACATGTACTTCCTGAATTTTTACAAACGCCTGCAGGGTGTTTCCTTCCAGATCAAAAACAGGATATCACCTTCATTAAGTTCTTCAACACTGGTGAGCGGTTCTATCGCTAAAGGAAAATTCACCCGGTATATTTTCCAGGGACTTGAGGGCAACCAGGGACCCTACCGCCTGAGAGGGGCCAACAATGAATACTTTTTCATCGTTTTGCCTAATACCGAAAGGGTCTTTCTTGATGGTGAATTATTGCAAAGGGGAGAGGACCAGGATTACATCATCAATTACAACACGGCAGAAGTTACGTTCATGCCCAGGCGCATGATCACGAAGGATTCAAGGATACAGATTGAATATGAATATGCGGACAGGAATTTTCTGAATGCAAACCTTTTTGCCTACCAGGAGCTGGGTGTCAGTAACAAGCTCAAATTAAAGATCGGCGTATTCAATAACAGCGACGCAAAGAACTCACAGATCAATCAAAGCCTTGATGCCCGCCAAAAGCAATTGCTCTTTAATGTTGGTGACAGTATTGCAAAAGCATTGTACCCTACAGCCTTGCTGGACAGTTTTGCCGCCGATAAAATTTTGTACGAAAAACAATATTACACTTCCGCTTCAGGCCTGGATTCGTTTTACAAGTATTCAACAGATCCCTTACTTGCACGTTACAACCTGTCATTTACCAACCTTGGTGCAGGACGTGGAAATTACATTGAGGATTTTAATGGCGCCAATGGAAAAGTATTCAGGTTTGTTGCACCTGTAAACGGCCTTATGCAGGGGAGTTTTGAACCGGTGATGATACTTGTAACACCCAAGAAACAGCAATTGCTTTCCATTGGCACCGATTACCAGATCGATAAGAACAATGGATTGAAAACTGAGCTTGCCATGAGCAATTACGATGTCAATACCCTGTCTTCAAAAAATGGAGGAGATGATGTTGGCATCGCCGCACGCATGCAGTATACCAATACCACCATGCTCAAGGCTTCGAAGAAACTGCAATTGACTTCCAATGTGGATTATGAGCATGTGCAGCAAAAGTTTAGACCACTGGAGCGGTTGCGGTACGTTGAATTTTCAAGGGAATGGGGTCTTCCCCTTGAAGTGTTGCCTGCAACAGAAAACATTCTGAGGCTTTCCACGCAATTAAAAGATAACAGGGATCATTCTTTCACTTACCAGTTCATGACCTACCAGCGCAGCGATCAGTATAAAGGCCAGCAGAACCTTTTGCAGCATATAACAAAACTGGGCGGATGGAATTTCAACAACCAGTTTGCATTGACCAGGTTCAACAACTTTGCTGATAAGGGCAGCTTCCTCCGGCCGGTGATCGATATAAGCAAGCAATTGAAGCAGTTACGCTCCATCCGCCTTGGACTACGATATGCAACGGAAAGAAACGAAGTACGTCACAAGCAGACAGATACCATGACTGCTTACAGTTTTTCTTTTTCCACCTACTCGGTCTACCTGAAAACCGATGAGACAAAAAAGAACCGTTACGGGCTTACTTTTTTTACAAGGGCGGACCGTTATCCTTTTCAGAAACAACTGGTCAAAGGGGACCGCAGTTATAATGTCAACCTGCAAACTGAATTGTTGCGCAGCACAAGGCACCAGTTCCTTCTGAATGCAACTTACAGGTTGTTGCAGGTGGAAAACATCATCGTCTCAAAGCAATCTGAAGACCGGACCATTCTTGGCCGGGCTGAGTACCTGATCAACGAATGGAAAGGATTTATAACCGGCAATGTTTTGTATGACCTTGGTACAGGCCAGGAGCAACGCAGGGACTTTGCTTACATTGAAGTACCTGCAGGGCAGGGTGAATACACCTGGCTTGATTACAACAGCGATGGTGTGCAGCAGCTGAATGAATTTGAAGTGGCACTCTTCCCCGACCAGGCAAGGTTCATAAGGATCTTTATACCAACCAACCAGTTCATCAAGGCGAATTATACTACGCTCAATTACAGCTTCACGTTCAATCCCAGGGCCGTTTGGAGCAAGTCCGACATCAAAGGCGTCAGGAAGTTCGCAGCCAGGTTCACCTGGATCACTTCAATGCAGAAGTCGAAGAAATCGATTTCAAGCGGTGATTTTGAATTTAATCCGTTTAAGTATGACATACAGGATACGGTGCTCATCACCATGAACACCGCGCTGCTGAATACGATTTCTTTCAACCGCTATTCCAGCAAGTGGGGGCTGGACCTGAGCAATCTTCAGAACACCGGTAAATCATTACTGACCTATGGATATGAAAGCAGGAAACTTAAAGACTGGATCGCAAAGCTTCGCTGGAATTTCAGCCCTTCCATCAGTTTTGACATCAATACAAGGAGGGGGTTAACGGCATTGTTCACCCGTAATTTTGTCAACCGCAATTACGAGATCGCTCATTTCAGCACAGAGCCACGGCTTTCGCTGATCAGGGGAACTGTTTTCAGGATCCAGACAAGTTATAAAATAGAAGAGAAGCAAAATGAAGCTCAATACGGTGGAGAAAAATCAACATCCAATGCCATCCATATAGAAACGAAGTACAACGTACTCCAGAACAGTTCCATCAATGGCCGGTTCACTTTCAATAACATCAATTACCGGCCTAATCATGTGCAGGAAAATCCAAGTGTTACCTATATCATCCTTGATGGCCTGTTGCCGGGCAGGAACTTTTTATGGGGCGTTGATTTTACCAAAAGGCTTTTTGGCAGTGTGGAACTGAACCTTCAATACGAAGGCAGAAAACCCGGTGAGACCCGCAGCATTCATACAGGCCGGGCCGCTATCCGCGCATTGCTGTAAACTGATGATAAATTTTAAACGTTGAAGCGGAAGTGCATCACATCTCCATCCTTGACAATGTATTCCTTTCCTTCGATCCTTAACCTTCCTGCTTCTCTAGCTGCTGCCTCAGAGCCATACTTTACAAAATCATCATAAGAGATCACTTCAGCTTTAATGAAGCCTTTCTCAAAATCCGTATGGATCACACCTGCAGCCTGTGGCGCTCTCCAGCCTTCCTGGATGGTCCATGCCCTGACTTCCTGTACACCTGCCGTAAAATAGGTCTGCAGGTTCAGCAACTGGTAGGCAGAACGGATCAAACGGTTCAGGGCAGGTTCTTTCATCCCGTATTCTTCCATGAACATCTGCTGGTCTTCTGCATTCTCCATTTCCGAGATCTGCGCTTCAAGGTTATTATTCATTACAATTACCTGCGCGTCTTCATTCTTTACAGCTTCCTTAAGCGCTTCAGAATATTTGTTGCCTGCATGCATGGAGGCTTCATCTACATTGGCCACATATAAAACAGGTTTTGCTGTCAGCAGGAAAAGATCCGCAACAGCATTAAGTTCTACTTTGGAAAGGTCTAATTCCCTGATGCTTTTACCTTGTTCCAGGTGCAGCTTACATCGCTGCAGCACTTCCAGTTCTGCCTTGGCCTTGGGATCGGTCTTGGCCATTTTTTCGGTGCGGCTGTATTTTTTTTCAATACTGTCGAGATCCTTTAATTGAAGTTCTGTCTCAATGATCTCTTTGTCACTGACAGGATTAATGGCGCCTTCCTCACGCAGGATATTTTCATCTTCAAAGCACCGGATCACATGGATGATGGCATCCACTTCGCGGATATTGCCTAGGAATTTGTTGCCAAGGCCTTCACCTTTGCTTGCTCCCCTTACCAACCCTGCAATGTCAACGATCTCGATCTGTGTAGGAACGATCCTGTTGGGTTGTACCAGCTCAGCCAGTTTTGCCAGTCGCTCATCAGGCACATCCACCAATCCAACATTAGGATCGATGGTACAAAAACGATAATTGCTTGCCTGTGCCTTTGCACTGTTACTTACCGCGTTGAACAAAGTTGATTTGCCAACATTCGGCAACCCTACGATACCTGCTTGAAGCGCCATTGTTTGTTTCTAGTTTCTGGTCTCTGGTTTTTTGTTGGTCCCTGCTGTCTAACTGCTTTCAAATTGTATGAAATCCTGCAGAAGCTTAACAAGAAACAAGAAACAATAAACCAGAAACCGTTTTGGGGCGCAAAGATAAGGGTTGCCAGGAAACTACAGGTTGTCCGGTGGAATGTTAACGGCCCAGTCGCTGAGGTGCGCACGGCCCTTCAGATTGGCGGCTTTCCACCTGAGGTTGAAAAGTCCTCCTGCCAGCACATAAACATTCGGGTAGCCTGCATGGGTCAATTTCTTTGCTACCTCGAATACTTCCGGTGAAGAGGTAGCGCCGTAAAGAAGCACAGTGGTCCGGGTGTCTGAAGGAAGTGAAGCGGTCTTTGCGTCCCATTCCGAAGCAGGTATGTTCATCGCACCCCTGATGTTGCCCATATTCCTCCAGGCTTCTTTTGAAAGGTTTGTGAACTCGTCGTGGCTGCGCACATCAATGATCAAAAGGTCTTTTGTTTGTACTGCCAATTCATTGAATGATTCAGCGGGAATGGTGTGATAAGTAACGCTATTTTCCCAGAGATGCCTTTGCGCTTCTGGAAATTCAGCATGCAGCCCATCGAGACCGTTGAACAGCACCTGCAGGTTTTTATATCCTTTTTCATGCAGCAACCTTGCTGCCCTCATGCTTTCCTGTCCAAAATCATCAATGATCAGCACCTGCCTGTTCCCCGGGATCTTTGATATTTCCTCTTCCAGCCTGGCCAGGGGAATATGAACAGCGTTGCGGATCTTTCCCATTGCGTTTCTTCGCTCATTGGATGAAATCCCCTGGTAGGCTGAATCCGGCCTCACATCCAGCACAAAGAATTGCTTTTTGCTGTTGATCCATTTATAAGGGGAAAGAAAATTGAATTTTGCTTCAGTAACAACAGGAGCACAGGCAGCTGGATTGTCGGACAGGTAAAGGTTGCTGAGGCCTCCATTGATATTGAACACCTTGGTAAAGCCGCTGTCGCTGAGAAGTTTTGCCGCACGCCTGCTGCGCTGACTGTGAGAGCAATATAAAAATAGCGGCTTTTCTTTCAGGTGGCTGATCTCTGATATACGGGCCGGCAGTTCCCTGATATCAATATTGACGGCATTTTTAATATGGCCGATATTCAGGTTCAGTTGCGCAGCGGTATCATCATATTCACCTTTGCTCCGCACATCCAGAATGGTGTATTCCGGATTGTTTTGAAGGTAAGTACAGAGGTCATCCCAATTTACAGTTTTAAAACTGACACCATCATGCCGGTATTGTGCCGTGGCAGCAACAGAGCTGAAGAAGAGGAGAAAACAAATGCTTTTCATACATTAAGGTTTATGGTACAATGTACCTGAATGCTGATTTGTTTGCTTAGGATCTGTGATGAATGGAAGCGCCGGGAAATCTTAAATTACCCAACCATTATTTTTTACCGGTCACACGTGAATTCTTTTCAGCAAGACAGTTTTATGTTTGTATCCTTAACTTCATCAGTAGGGAGCGGTGGAAAACTGTAACCCGGAAGTGAAAAGTTGAGAGCATCATCTTCCTTTGAAATATATATCAGGAAAAAACTAAAACCCAAACATCCATGGCCCTAAGCAGGATCTGGTCGGCATTCATCATCATCGCTATTCTGGTAGCTGCGTTCAGAATGATTTCAGGCGATAAAACGATCTTTAACAGGATGGTGGTTGGAAAATCATCAGATCCCTACGACAGCGTTTATTATGCTGGTATTGGTTCACCGCTGAACCAGGGCCTGTCTCCAAAGTATGGCGCCTTTTTAAAAGAATACGGCTATACGCCTGCGGATTCACTCCATCCGCCAACCGTACTGCTGACAGATAACCTTCAGCATGATTCCATAAGCCTGTACAGGAACGCATACCCCGATCTTAAAGTTTATTCCTATTTATCAATTCAAACAAGGCTGGAACGTAAAGCCGATGGAGTGATACAAACAGCAAAGAACGCGGTCATCGATATCATCATTCCACTGATTGGTATCATGGCGCTCTTCATGGGTTTTCTTTCCATTGCCGAAAGGGCAGGAGGGGTCCGCCTTTTATCAAGGATCATCTGGCCATTTTTTTCCAGGGTATTTCCTGATATTCCTAAAGGGCATCCGGCTACCGGACATATGATGATGAATTTTTCAGCCAACCTGCTGGGTCTTGACAATGCCGCTACTCCGTTTGGTCTGAAAGCAATGGAAAGCCTTCAGGAGATCAATCCAAATAAAGCGGTTGCTTCTAATGCGCAGATCATGTTCCTTGCCTTACATGCTTCAGGACTGACCTTGATCCCTGTGACCATTATCGCTTACCGCACCAGCCTGGGTGCCGCCGATCCTACAGATATCTTCATTCCCTGCATGATCGCCACCTTTGTTGCTACCATGGCGGCGATGTTTATTGTATCGTTCCGCCAGCGGATCAATATCTTTCAGCCGGTGATCCTATTGTGGGTACTGGGCATATCAGCCCTGATCATTTTGCTGATGTTATATGTAACAGGGCTTTCATCAGGTGAAGCGCAGTCATTTTCAGGGATTCTGAGCAATGGTATTATCCTGGCTGTTTTTTTCCTGATCGTTCTTGGTGGCGTATATAAAAAGATCGATGTATTTGATGCTTTTGTAGAAGGCGCGAAAGGAGGATTCGAAACCGCTGTGCGGATCATACCTTACCTGGTTGGTATGCTTATCGCCATCAGCATGTTGAGGACCAGTGGAACCTTCGATGTGATCATCAATGGTATGAAAACGTTATTCGGCGCACTTGGTACAGATACAAGGTTTGTAGATGGCCTGCCTACTGCACTGATCAAGCCATTGAGCGGCAGCGGCGCAAGAGGAATGATGCTTGATACCATGAAGACTTACGGAGCGGATTCATTCGCGGGCAGGCTGGCTTCTGTTCTCCAGGGTTCTTCTGATACCACTTTTTATGTAATCGCCGTTTATTTTGGTGCGGTCAACATTCGCAATACAAGGTATTCTGTTGGAGCCATGCTGCTGGCAGACCTGGTGGGCATCATTACCGCTATATCCATCTGTTATGCATTCTTCGGATGAGTGGACATCACTAAAAAAAGGATGTACGGGCTGCGTACATCCTTTTTTTATAAGATAAGAACAGGTCAATAATTGCGGTAAACACTCAGTCCGCGTACTTTGGTTCCGGTGCCTGTTGCGCTGCCCCTGTACACTGCTGTATAGACCCTTGTGCTGGAAAGCACAATCGTATTCAGCCTTGCGATCTCGGTAGTGGTACCTGTACGTCTTACGATCAGTGTATCAGTACTGCCAGAAGGATTAAGCGGACGATTGATAAAGCCCGTAACGCCGCCCTTGGCGACATTGGTGAACAGGTTCATATTCTGCTTTGTAGAGAAAAGGTCAACATTGGTGGTCTCTGACCAAACAGTATTCACAAACCTGATGGAGTATTCACCCGGTACCGGTTTATTGAACACATCTTCAAGGAACATCTGCTTGGCAGGATCTGTTGACTTCACCGAATCGGTGATGATCACTGAATAATATTTTCCTGCCTGCAGCGTCTTGTCAAATGAATGAAGCTGGATCGAATCAGGGGTTGTTACGCCATTGACCGTGTACTTCAACAATTGGAAGCCAGCGGGTACTGCCAGGTAGGATGGGTCCAGAGTTCCTGCATTGGTGGGGAAGCTTGAATTGTAAGTAAGGAAAAGACCATTGATCTTGGTGCCTGCGTAGTAAACATTAAAGCTGTCACGATTGCCCATGATGGGCCGGAAATTCGGTGATGCATGAAAGAAGCGAACGTATGCCATTCCTTCAGTTGATTCAGGAGCGGCCTTCCAGGTGATGTCTTTATTACACCCGGCAAATGCCATAGCCAAAGAGCCGGCAAGAAGTAGTATGATGCTAAGATTCTTTTTCATTGTCTGGGTTGTTTTGTTTAAGGCATGGAGAACCATGTTTCCATTGTATGGTAGTCATTTGTTGTAGCGCCGATACGCTGCAATTCAAGGATGTTCCATACATACTCTGAATTGAACCTTGGACGCATGCGGTACACCAGTTTTCCATTATTATCTGGGAAAAGGTCAGTGCCGGAAGGAGGTGTGAATTCAGTGTAAACCTGAACGCCTGATTCGGTATCAGTGTAATGATACCTGCGCATATCCACCCATGTTTCCAGTACTCCGTGTCCGAACATGGCAATATATTTCTGAAGCATGATCTTGTTCAGCGTAAAGTCAGCCATGTTTGTTGGAACAACGTTAGGATTTGACAGGAACGCAGCCTTCATAGCTGGTGTGATCTCCTTGCCCGGTGTAATGTTGCGGTTGTAATACGTAGTAAGCATGTCGAAACTGAGGCTGATGCCCTGCTGGTAGGCAGCAAGCGCTGCCGCTTTATTACCACGGCGGTATTCTGCTTCGGCGATGATAAACTTCATTTCAGATGAGGTCATGATCGGGAAGGGCGCGTCATTCTTGAAAATATAACGGGATGAATCAACTGTTGGCGCGGCATTGCTGGTAATGGTATGCTGTGGAAATCCCCAGAAGTTCTCAGGGCGTTCGTCTAATGGCAAAACAGTTTGCCCTTTAACGGGTGGTACACCGCGAATGGTGCCAACCTTATTGCCCCTGAGCATGTACCAGGCCCTTGGATCTTCTACAGAAAAAGCAACGTTCTGTCCGGCCATCAGCCTGGCAATATAATCCGCCTGCCGTATGGCAGTTGGTGCTGCCTGTGTAGTACCTGTAAGGTTAGAGCGTAGTGGTCCAAAAAAATTATTGGTAGCGGACAATGCAGTAGCGGCGAATTTCACCATGGCATCTTCCGCTACAGAACTCATGGCAAGATTGGCGTAGTAAACCGCAGAATCAGCTTTATAATTTGGTTTATTGGTCTGGTGGTTGTAATAGCGTGCCAGTACCCCATAAGCAAATTTTTTCCATTTGTTCACATCACCGCCATACATGTAAGCATCGCCTTGCGCAAGAGTGGAACCCGCAACAGGTTTGCTCAGGTTGGCAACTGCCTGCAAGGCAAGGTCACGAACATGGAGATAAACATCTTCCTGTTTATCATATTTAAATGTGATCAACTCTGTGTTAAAAGCTTCTTTGAGGATCACGTCTCCGTAATAATCGGTAAGTGTCAGCCAGCTCCAGGCAAAGATGGCCTGCCCAACACCAACATAATCCCATTTTTCTTCTTCAGTGGCCCACTTGATCATCTGCACGTTGTTCTGGCCAATGTCGTAATAATGCATCCTCCAGGTTGACTGGGCAACGTCACCGGCGCTGTTGGTATAGCCCATGCGGTCAAATACGCTCAGCGTTGCATAGAAACTGAAATTCTGTATATAAGCGCCAACGTACCTGATATCGGTCATGGTTCCATGGCCTGCGTAGTTGCCTGCCATCGCCGAGATCATTTGCGGAAGCAACGTTTCAACAGGCACCTTTACATCGGCGTTTGGGTTCATGTACGCCTCATCAATCTTTTTAGAGCAAGACGCCCCCATGCCCGCAAGCACGCAGAAGAGAGACAACCTTATAATGATATTTTTCATGTTCATGTTCATTTGAAATTAAAAGTTTGTCCTGATACCGAAGTTCAGGCTGATAGGAGCTCCGATGTTTCCGTAATCAAATCCAAACGCACCAACACCACGGCTACCGGATGTAACACCGTTGATCTGTGGATCGGCACCTGAATAGTTCGTGATCAGAACCAGGTCACTGCCTGATATAAAGACCGTCAGGGATTTGAAATAGCGCAGCCTTTTGATCACATCTGCATTAAAGGAATAGTTCAGTGATACATCCCTCAGGCGGAGAAAGTTCACATCTTTTTGTATGAACTCTTCTTCAGGCATGGTGGTGTAATAATCCTGATTGTAATAAGGAACAATTGCAATGGTATTCCGCGTAGGGGTGCTGGAATTCTCAAAGCCATCTCTCAGTACACCATCAATTACGCGAGGGGTCAGCCTGTCTTCTGTACGTTTGCTTCTGCCGATCCTGGTCAGGTACATTTCAGTGGCATTAAAAATATCACCGCCAACTTTTGAATCCCAAAGCATGGTCATGCGGAAATTTTTATAACTCAAGTTGTTCAACCAGCCCACGGTAAAATCAGGACCACGATCACCTCTGATCTTGAAAGTTGCATCGATCACCGGAAGACCGTTCGCGGGATTTATAAGAATCTTGCCCTGGTTGTTGCGTGTGTAACCATATGCTGTTATCGTAGTGGTTGGACCGCCAACAATCAAACCGCCCCTGGCGTTTTGGTAAAGCCAGGTATCGGACTGGTAGAATTCAGGTACGTTGGCAGGCAGCGACAATACTTCGTTCCACATGCGGTTGAAGTTGAAGCGGGTCGTCCATTTAAAGTTCTTCAATTGAACCGGTGTTGCTTCCAGCGAGATCTCTACGCCCTGGTTCCTGTTGGAACCAATGTTCAGGGTATTCAGTACGAAACCGGTACCATAACTGGCACGGAACTGTTCAACGATCAGGTTGGTATTCTTTGTATTGTAATAGGTGGCATCAACGGAGATCCTGTTTCTGAATAATCTCATTTCAGTTCCTATTTCAAATGTATTTTGCTTCTCTGGTTCAAGTAACGGGTTGCTGTTTGTAAATCCATAAGCGAATCCACCACCACTTCCTGTTACCTGGTTAAATACAGACTGGTTGGCATAAGGTGCGCTGGACCTGGCTGTTTGAGCCATTGAACCACGGAACTTCATATAATTCACGATGTTGCCATTCTTGATCACCGGTATCAGATCAGAGATAATCAAACTCAGGCTTGCCGAAGGATAATTGTACTTCCTGAATTCTTTTGGAAAAATAGACGACTCTTCAAAACGGTGAGAGTAGGAAGCAAAGATGGAATTTTTCCAACCCAGGGAAACTTCTCCGAAATAAGCTGCCTGGCGGCTGATCTCGTAGTTGGGCAATCCTTTACGTGCATTGTTCAAACGGATCCTTGTAGCAGGGTCAGTATTGGAGCTGTCCGTAGCAGTCATGCTTTTCAGGTTAGACCCTGATACGGCATACTGGTTGGTTTCATAATCCTGCCACATATTACCTACCATGATACGGCCTGTGAAATCTCCAATCGTATGCCGTGCAGTACCGGTAATGGTATGGTTGTAACCGTAGAAATTGCGGTAGTAATTATCCTGGTAACCTTTCTGAGCCCTTGTTGTATAAAATGACATGGAGTCAAACCTGGTATGACCTTCCGAGCGGTAAGTATCATATCCAAACCTGCCCGCGAAACTTAACCATTCGTATGGCGTGAAATTGATACCAAGCGTGCTCAGGATCCTGTTGGTTTGATCAGCGCTCCTGTTCTTGTATACATTATAAAATGGATTATCAAGATCTGCGTTTGGATTCGCATTGAATAGTGTTTTCTTCAATCCGTTCTGATCCTGCCAGTTCTGGATGTTGTCATCTGAAGGCCAGGCAAGGAGGTTCAGCAGGTAACCACTCGCGCCTCTTAAAGGCTTGTCCACTTCACTGTGAATGTAGGAAATGGAAGGATTGATCTCCAGGATCTTGCCGATCTTGGTGGAGTTGCTGATCCTTGCATTATAACGCTTGTACCTGTTGGTTGGAATGGGTGATTGCTGATCAAGCAGCGAACCCGATGCGCGGAATGTATAGTTCTTCTTTCCAAAATCCGCAGCAAGGTTATGTGTTTGCGCAAAACCATTCTGGAAAAAGTTTTCCTGGTTCTGATAGAGCGTTGTGTTAGATGGATAAGCTGGTCCGAAATAAGTGAACAGGGATCCTTCCACACCATTGGTTCCTGCGTCAAACTTGTTGATGTTTTCCGGGATCCTGGTCAGTTTTTGAAGCCTGAAGCTGTTGTCATAGGCAAGGTTCAACCTGCCATTGCCAACGCCTTTCTTTGTTGTAATAACGATGGCTCCTGAACTTGCCTGGCTGCCATACAAAGCTGTTGCTTCCGGACCTTTCAATACGGTGATGGATTCGATATCATTCGGATTGATGTCGGCGATCCTGTTGGTATAATCATTACTGCGGTTAGCACGGTCTGATGCCAGACCCAATTGCGAACCACCATTACTTGTTTCGTTAGGTGTCTGGTTATCCACGATCACACCATCAATTACAAAGAGGGGAGAGTTGCTCAGTGAAAGAGAGTTGAAGCCTCTTAATACGATCTGAGCGCCCGCACCAGCTGCACCATTGGTTGGGGTAATGGTTGCACCGGCGATCCTTCCCTGAAGTGAGGTCAGGAAGTTTTCCCTTTGCGTTTCGGCTACTTCATTACCTGTTACTTTCTGAACAGAGTAACCCAGTTCACGAGGATTGCGTTTGATATCCATGGCCGTAACAACGATTTCCGTCATCACCACCTCGGTTTTGCTCAGTTGCAATTCCAGCGTGTTTTGATTCAGAAGCGTGATTTCACTGGCCCTGTAGCCAACATAGCTGACCTGGATCACATCTCCAGGTTGGGCAACTATGTTGAAATTACCGTTGTTGTCTGTAGTAGAGGACCGTGAGGTTCCTTTTACTGAAACGGTTGCGCCCGAAAGTGGCGCTCCATTGTCACCGGTAATTCTTCCGGCTATGGTCCTTTCCTGTGCCATTACTAAGCCACAAAGAAAGAAGCTTACATTCAGCAATAGCAAGCGTAAAAAATTTTGCATGGCAATCATTTTCTTTTGATAATTCAATAGTTCTGTTAACAGTGCGTGGTTTTTAAAGGAATTGGAGCTGGTTCTGGCTACAGGACATGAATACCTGCCTGGTAGTAAGGTTTCAACAACGCGTCATCTGAAGGCAGTTCTGTGATCAGGGTACCGATCTTTTTAATATCGCAAACCTGGATCGGCTGCATCGAATTGATCTTTTCTGAAATGGTCAGGCAAACCAGCCTTTTCGAAGATTCGATCATGGCTTTTTTGATCTGCACTACATCCCAGTCGTTATCTGAAACGCCATTGTCAATATCAAGGGCATTGATGCCAAGAAAACAGATATCCGCTTTCAGTTGCCTGATGCGCGAAATAGCCTCAAGGCCCACAGTGATCTTAGAATTCTTCGAGATCTTGTCACCGATCACGATTACATCAATGTTGGGATGGTTCATATACTCGAACACTGCCGGGATGCTACCTGAAATAAAGGTTGCATGAAGGTCGGGTGGTAAAGCCCTGGCCAGCTCAATGATCGTAGTGCCTCCTCCGGTCAGTACAAACATACCATCTTTGATCAGTCCGGCAGCTTTTTGAGCTATGGTCTTTTTCTGATTGTATGAATACACTTCCCTTGAAGTATGATGCCCATGATGAAAAGAGGGTGACAGCGCTCCGCCATGAACTTTAATTAATTTTCCCGCATCCGCTAATTCGTGCAGATCCCTCCTGATGGTATCATCAGATACGTTGATATGCATGCTGAGATCAGCAGAAAGCACTTTATTATGCAGGTTGACCTGGTGGAGAATGTAAGCCTGACGTTCTCTTTTAAGCATGAGCAAGCAAGGTTGGGCTATCAAAATAAGGGTTATTCCTGCAAAAAACCGCAAATTTTTTACGGAATTTTACGATAAACCTGTAAACCTGCATAAAAAATGCAGGTTTGGCAGCAGAAACATGCAATAAATCTTTTATTTGAGGATAAACCTTGCACTAACACCTATAACGGCCGGCTCGAAAAGAAACTCTTTGGTAATATTCATTTCCGGTTTCCAGTCAACAGCAAGGTTAAGTGGAATGGCAGGCACTTTATAATCCAGTCCCAACACACCCTGCAGTCCAAAGCGCTGGTCACTTCCAAAGGCAAGGTAGGCTCCGCCCCCATAAAACCAGGTAAGACCCTGCACTTTCATTGGATGATGCTTTTGGATCAGGGCTCCAATGGCCAGCGGATCAGTAAAGGAAAGCAATCCTTCCAGTGCAATGGTTGGGTTGAAAAAATATTTAAAGCTAACCGCGTGGTTCACGATCGCATCATTGCTGCTGGCCCTTAGTCCAAGCGACATTTTATAATCCTGCGCATGCGTGTAGCTTCCAAGGAAAATAAATAAGGCAAGGATGCTTCCGGATCTTTTCATATATCCCTGTTTGTGATCAAAACGAAGCCTTCTCAAAAAAAATTGCAGGCAGTCTTCGCTTCTGTTGTTAAAGTAAATGTTGTGAAGAGCAGTTGCTTCTTTAATGACAACAGATGCATCACATACCCTCATTCAAAGAGTTCATACTTTGTTTTTGGTCTGCGGTCATTGAGCCAGCGGAAGGCTTCGAGCCTTGTTTGTGAAAGCGGCTTTTGTGTAAGTGGAGACAGCGTGCCTTTGACCATACTGCGCAGCACAACTTTATTCAATTCTCCTTTGGCAAAATAAATATCAATGGCATCACTTGAGGTCTGGTTGACGCTTGAAAACGAACTGTCTTCATCCTGTAAAAAATAAACCGATTCGGCAAGTCCCCTGGCACGCACCGAATCAATCACACCTTCAATAAAGTAGCCGTCCATCCTGGATGACTTGATCTGGTTATAAGCACCGGGCGCCACTTCACTTACAAGAAAACTGTTCTCGATCACCTGTACATGATCTGCCTTTTTGTTTTTAGTGAACAACAGGATCGTATCTCCTGTGATCTGGTTCTTGTTGCTCCAGACGATAGGATCGTAAAAGAGGCGGAACGTTGAATCCTTGAAAGAATAAAAAAGGCTGTCACTGACAGATTGCAGCGAATCGGAGAACACGCGTACATTCCTGTATCCTTCAAAATACCGGTTGGTGCTGTCCTTTACATTTTTTTGCAGGGCTGTATCGGAAGGGTAGAGGTCGGACAGGCGTGCGGAGAATAAAGTATCCGCTGTTACATAGATCGAATCTTCTTCCTGCTTGATAATCATCAGCGGCTTTCTTGTTGCAAGGAAAGCGTTTGTGGTGCGGTTGACAAAGATCTCACCTGCAATAATGCTCTGGCCCTGCGCGGTATCACGGGTAACCGCATTGCCCCTGAGCTGGATGATGTTTGTTTTTTCGTCATTGATGATCTCGTCCGCGCTGGCAAAAAGGGAGCCGTCCTGGATGTCGGTACGTGCTGTAAATTCAGCCCTTCCACTGGCCACATCATAATTGCCTGCCTTGGTAACGATGGTACGGCCGCTGCTGTCCTTGATGATGGTTTCCGCAATGAATCGTGCCATCTGGGTTTGCGTATTGTATAACAAAGAGTCGGACCGGAGCGTGGTGGCCGGATCTCTCAACACAACATTCTTTCTGAAATAGACATCATGGAGGTCGGCATAATAAGTGCCTTCCTGGCTGGTGAGTACCGATTTCTTATTGACAACCCTTCCTCCATTCCGGTAGGTTCCAATGCCGTTGGCTACATCATAATCAAGTTCGTTGGTGGTAAGTGTTCCGTGACCATCTGTTAGTTTTACAGCCCCGGTCAGGTGTGCCATCCTCGTATTGGTAAGGTAACGCAGGTAATTGGCGTAAACGTTGGTAGTGTCATCAATAATATGAACACGTCCAAATGCTTCAAACAGGTTAGACCGTGGATTTAATACACAACTATCGCAGGTAAAAATAGAAGTGCCTTGTTTCATGCGAACATTCCCTGACAGGATCCGCAGTTCGGTGTTGTCATCAAGCTGTTTTAGCCTCAGGTTATCTGCATAAAGGATCTGAACGGTTTGAACCGTATCCGGACCCTGTGCACTGGCCCAGCCACCCAGCAACAAAAAAAACAGGAAAGAAAGGAGATACTTTATTTTCATGCTTAATCCCCAACCTTAACAGGAATGGTATCCTTTAATGCTGGTGAAGTTAGCTGGTCACCTTTGTTCTTGCGACCGAATACAGAAATATTAACGTAGCGTTTTGGATTCACCCGGACGTCATCCAGGAGGATCTCCGCGCTTAGTGCGGTCTGGTTCAGTCTTGTTGCAACACCATTCAGCTGGTCATACAGCTGGCGGTCGTTCATCATCAGTCCAAGCGTGCCGCTGTTGGTATTGAATTTTGTGATGGTAGCCCTTAATTCATTCACTGTACCCTGCAGCGCCGAGATGATTTGTTCGATATTGGCGTTGGCCAGTTTGGAACTGGTCACTTCAAAATTGCGCAGCGAACTGGTGATCACATCATTGTTCTTGGCAAGGTTGCCCGTAACGGAATTCAGGTTGCCCATTGCCTGGCCCAGCTGGCCGGACTGGGTATTCAGCAATTGCTGCAGGTAGGCCGTTGACAAAGCAAGGTTCTCGATAGTATGACGCAGGTTATTCTTTGTATTGGGGTCAAAGATGGAATTCACTGTGCCAAGTGACATTTTGAGCGTGTCTAGTGTTTCATTTACCCTGGTCATTGTAGGCGCAAGCTGACTCTGGATATTGGCCAGCATGTCTTTGTCGGCTCTTGTTGAAATGGTGTCCCCAGAAGCCAGGTAGGTGTTGGCGTCACCTTTTTCAATACCGATGTAAGCAGCGCCCAGCACAGAGGCGTTGATAATGGCGAGTGAGTTTTTTGGAACGGAGATATTGCGGTCCAGGTGAATTTCAACAATGATGCTGTTCACTTCCTTATCACCTTCAATGAAGTCATAGACCTTTCCTACGGTATAGCCGTTGATCTTTACAGCATTTGATTTTTCCAGTGAACCAATGTTACCAAAACGGGCATACAATACATGTTCTTTTGATAACAGGCTGCTGCCCTTTAAAAAATTAAATCCAATCACCAGGGCTAAGATGGCCACTACCGCGAGGATTCCCACCTTAGTTTCATTGCTTATTTTCATGAATGCGTTGATTTACTGAACTTTTTGAACGTAATCGGGCTCAAAATAATCAATAAATCCACAACCCCTGAACTCAGGGCCGAAACCAAGAGATCAGGGGTTGTAAATGTGCAAGTAAATGAATGATTATTTTGCCATTCTCTTCTCTTCGTGCTGCCGAACAGCTTCCAGGAAGGAATAAGAACTTTTTTCTTTATCAACGGGAGGCCTGGATTGACCGGTGCTCTCCGTGTGGGCAGCCTGCTTCTCCAGCCAGACCACATATTCTTTCACGGCATTAGTGATGCAAACGGCGATCTCCTGCTGACCACTTTCACTATTAAGGTAATCTTCTTCTTTACGGTTAGTGATGTATCCTGTTTCAACAAGTATGCTGGGCATGGCAGTAGCCTGGAGAACCCAAATGCCCACCTGGCGCTGTTTCTGGCCACGGCTGATACGGCCTACCTTGGTGAACTGGTCTTCCACAAGGCCCGCAAGTGTGGCGCTTCTTTTAAAGAATTGCTTTGTTTTTAAAAGAGACAAGGCGTGAAACTCTGGTGAGTTCACATCGATTGGCCCATAATTCTGTTCGTAGTTTTCTTCGGTAAGCATTGGGGCATTCTCACGAATGGCCACTTCTTTATCATCATTTTTGTGCGCACCCCAGATATAGGTTTCGGTACCGAAGGCAGGATTAGGTGTAGTATAAGTACGGTAAACAGGAACTTTTGTAGTTTTTTTCTTCCTGTTCTTTCCTTTGCCTGTATAACTGGTCCTGGTGTCGTAACGAAGTAATTCGCGGTGTTGCCTTGGAGGAGCGGCATTCACGTGGATGGAAACAAACAGGTCCCCTTTGCTTTGGTTAGCCTGCCTGGCACGGGCATGAAGTTCAGGATAAGTATCGTTATTACGTGTAAAGATGAGTTTTACATCAGGAAGCTCTTTGCCAAGTTCCTGACCCAATTTTGTTGCTACTGCAAGGCAAATATCTTTTTCGTAAGAATATTCACCTTTGGCACCTACGTCACCTCCGCCATGCCCGGCATCAATGATAATGGTCTTAAGCACTTTCTGCTTTTTCCCTTCGGAAAATGAAAAAAGAGTCGCCATCACCGCAAAGCAACCAAGAACAAGGAAGGATTTTTTCAACATATTAGATTTTGTTAGACGGTTTTAGAATAATCTTCACAAATACTTTAGTTTTCAAACATTTACTTTTGGACAACCTATGACCGGACTGCGCAAAATTAGTTTAAAAACTATTTCTTTAGCTTTTGTTACGGTTGCACTCTGTGCAATAACGTGGAAGAGTGAAGCGCATCGTATTAACCCGCCGGAAATTTACAGCACTTTAACAACTGATACAATACCAAAGCGAAAAAAGGTTGTTGAGCCCTCTACCCGCCCTGCACCTTCAAGACCTTCCACACCCAATCAGCAAACAACTGTTCCAGTTCAGGGAAATACACAGGCGCCGGCCACCCAGAATCCGGAACGGACCACAACTCAAAGCACACCGGATACCACCAGTCCTGCAATTGATACTTTTTCATTGAGATTATCCAAGGATACGCTGGATGCACCTGTTGATTACGAAGCCGAAGACAGCGCGGTACTTTTGATCAAGGAGCAGAAATTTATCCTGTATGGTAAAACAAAGACATCTTACCAGGATATTAATTTAACTGCACCAAGGGTGGAAATGAACCAGAAGACCAATGTGCTGACCGCATACAGCAGTAAGGACAGTCTTGGTAATGTGATCACGAGGGCTGAATTCCAGCAGGGTGAGCAAAAGTTCCAGAGCGACGAGATCCAGTTCAATTTTAAGACCCAGAAGGGTGTTACCAGCAATACCTACACGCAGGAAGGCGAAATGCTGATCATAGGAAGGCTGACCAAGAAAGTGGATTCGGCAACCGTTTTCGTACGTGAAGGTTACTTCACTACCTGTATGCTCGATCATCCGCATTTTGCTTTCAAGACCAATAAAATGAAGATCGTCAGCAACAAGCTTGCGGTGTCAGGTCCAACCCATCCGGAATTCGAAGGAGTTCCCGTACCAATTTACCTCCCTTTCGGATTTTATCCTTTAAGAAAAGGAAGACATTCAGGCCTGCTGCCGCCACAGTTCACAGCCAATGAAGATTTTGGTCTTGGACTGGAAGGTTTGGGATACTATCATGTACTGAACGATTATGTTGATATAACTGTTAGAGGAAACATCTATTCATTTGGTGGATGGAGTGCCAACCTTACACCATCGTACCGTAAACGCTATCGCTATAATGGTACTTTCAACCTTGCCCTGCAAAGGACCAAATTCAATTTTAAAGGAGACCCGGATTACCGTCTTGGTAAAACATTCAACGTTTCATGGTCTCACTCTGTAGATCCAAGGGCCAGGCCCGGAACTACCTTTTCTGCAACGGTCAATGCAGGTTCCAGCAGGTTCAATGAGTTTGTTCCCAACAATCCTTACCGGAATTTTTCAAACCAGATGCAGTCTTCCATTTCTTATTCCAAGACCTGGGCGGACAAGCCTTATAACCTGACCTTAAGCGCCAACCATAACCAGAATAATAACACCAGGCAGGTATTTATCACTTTGCCGGAAGCCAATTTTTCAGTGCAGACCATTTATCCATTCCAGAGAAAAGAAATCCTGGGCGCACCAAAATGGTATGAAAAGCTGGGTATAGGGTACAATGGATCATTCAGGAACCAGGTGTCTTTTTATGATTCGCTTTTTAGTTTCGCAAACCTGGCCGATACTTTTCAGTGGGGCGCATCACACCGTTTGCCCATCACTATGACATTGCCCCCGATCGCAGGCGGAAAGATCATAGTGTCACCATCCGTCAGTTACGAAGAACAATGGCTGACCAATAAGATCGAATGGCGTTATAACCAGGCCAAGGGCAGGGTGGACACCGTAAGCATGACGAAAGGGTTTTACACAGACAGGCAGGTGAGTTTTGGTCTTGGCCTTAATACAGCGCTGTATGGAACGGCTAAATTCGGAAGAACAGGCATTACCAGGATCCGTCACGTTGTTCGTCCGAACGTAAGTTTCAATTACCGGCCGAATCTTTCAAAAAATAATTTCCAGGTACTACAGTTGAACCCCCAGGGATACCGGCAGGCAGTTCCCATGTTCAGCAATAATCTTTATTCTGGTTTTTCGTATGGCCGGTATGGTGGTCTCTTCTTCGGTATTGACAACAACCTTGAAATGAAATGGAGAGGAAAAAAAGATTCTGCTGAGAAAACCATCAGGCTGATCGATGGCTTTGGCTTCACCAGCGGCTATAATTTTCTGCAGGACTCAATGAAGCTGCAGCCTTTCAATTTATACCTGCGCAGTACCCTGTTTGAAAAAGTTTCCCTGACAGCACAGGCCCTTCTTGATCCTTACCAGGTGAATCAGTTGGGACAGCCGGTGAACCGCTTCGAATGGCAGGGCGATCGTTTTCGTTTGCCCAGGCTGACCTCAGGAAGCATCGCCATGTCAACACAATTCCAAAGCAAGCCAAGGGATGGATCAAAACCTGCCAATGAAAATGTTGACCCGCTTGTGAACCCGATCACTGATCCAAACACGATCCAGGACCAGATGCGCCTGCAGGAATACATGAGGCGAAACCCTGCGGAATTTGTTGACTTCAATATTCCATGGTCTTTTGATATCTCCTATTCACTTAGTTTTTCCAAGCGCCAGAAGCCTGATTACAGTGGATTTGAGACAGATGTATCATCAAGTTTCAGCTTCAGGAGTTCATTCAGCCTGACACCTAAATGGAATTTCACGACCAGCGGCTTTTACGATTTCACCACAAAGGAGATCACCAATGTTAATTTGTCCATTTCTAGGGATATGCATTGCTGGCAAATGTCGATCAATTTAACTCCAATCGGTAGTTACCGTTCGTACAACATCACACTGAATCCAAAAGCCTCCATGCTGCAGGACCTTCGCGTGAACAGGACCAGGTATTTTACAGAGTATTAGTTTTGGGATTTCACGCAAAGACGCAGAGGAATACAAACTTAAGCGTGCAGACTTAAGAGTAGAGACTTAAGAAGTAGAAGGATGAAAGAAGAAATTCTGAGTGAGTTCAGATGATAGACCCGAGAGTTCAGATGATAGACTATAGATGATAGAGTTTAGAGTGGGAAAGAAGATGTTGGATTGGAGACTTGATAAATTGAATTACGATTTATGATTGGCGAAGCCATTTCAACCTTAGTTACTCTATTGAAAATGCATCTCTTCATACCAGGGGCACCTGTTTTCCTGTAAACCGCTCCGACCTGTCATCCTGAGCCAGCGGCGAAGGATCTCTTCTCGCAACCTTCAACGCCCATTGTTCCAGGGCCTGTAAATCCTACGCCTTGTTGGTGTTTTCCACCAACAACAATGGATTTTTGTGATTTTGCTATATATAATAGAATTTTCCTACGCTCTGTTGTTGGTGAAAAACACCAACAACGGCGTAAGTTTAAATGCATTGAACTTTGCGCTCTTTGCGGTTAATGCAATTGAGTAACGCTACCAGCAGCATTTCCTATTTCTCCTATCATTTATCAAGTCATAAAGCGCACCTCCACATTCCAACTCTGAAGTTTATCATCTATAGTCTATCATCTGAACTCCTTTGAGGTTAATGTAACATCAAGACTAGTCGTTAACGATATCTCGCATCCGCTTTGATCAACGCCTCTTTCATCACCATGAACGCTTCATCTTTTAATTCCTGCGTGGTTTTATTTTCTACAGGGATGGGGGGAAGAAAATGAATCGCTACCGGCCTTGGCCAGAAGAAGAAAGTTTTTTGCGTTGGCATCACATCATTGGTTCCAATGATCACAGCGGGTATGATGGCTTTACCTGAATCCGCTGCCAGTCTGAATGCTCCGTCGTGAAAACGTTGCAGGGGCTCCGTTGTTTTGTTCCTTGTTCCTTCGGGGTAGATGGCCATGTGCATGCCCATTTGCAGGACCTCCTTCATTTTTACATAACTGAGCCTGCGGCTTTCTTCACTCTTCCTGTCAACCAGCACACTGCCTCTTTTGTAGATCAATCCAAAGAGCGGCACCCGCGAGATCTCTACTTTTGCAATGGTCTTGTTTGTTCCAGGTATGCCAACTGTAGAAACCGGAACATCCATGAAGGTCCGGTGGTTAAAAACGATCACGTAGGTCTCACCTTTTTCAAAGTTTTCCTTTCCGGTGATCACTCTTCTTACCCCGCTGAAAAAGAAAAAGAACTTCATCCAGGCCCTGAAGATGGTAAAGGAATAAGCGGTCTTTCGCGGTTCTTCCAAAAAGCCTGTTATCCAGACAGGGATGATAATTACCAATAAGGATGATGTAAAAACAACAAAGGCCCAGAGGGCAAAAATTCTTCCCAGAATATTCTTCAAAAGGTTCATGTGGATCAAATGGCCCAGTCGATAGGGTCTATCTTATGTTTGACAAGGTAAGTATTGGTTTTTGAAAAATGCCTGCAGCCAAAAAATCCGTTGTTGGCGGAAAGCGGAGAGGGGTGTGCAGCTTTGAGGATCAAATGTTTTTTGGTATCGATCAATTCGATCTTTTCCTGTGCGAATTTGCCCCAGAGCAGGAAGACCACATTTTCACTTTTTTCAGAAATGATGCTGATCACCGTATTGGTGAACTGGTGCCAGCCGATCATCGAATGGCTCATGGGTTCACCTGCACGCACTGTTAGCGATGCATTCAGCAACATCACACCCTGCTCGGCCCATTTCTCAAGGTTCCCATGTTTAGGGATCGGTATTCCAACATCTTCGTGCAGTTCTTTGAAAATATTCACCAGCGATGGTGGTGGCGGAACACCTTTTTGTACGGAGAAGCTCAGCCCGTGCGCCTGCCTGGGACCATGATAGGGATCCTGTCCCAGGATGACCACTTTCACATGCTTAAAAGGCGTTTTGTCAAAAGCATGAAAGATCAGCGGACCGGGAGGATACAGTGTCTTGCCCTGGTCCTTTTCTGTTTTGATGTGATCTGTGATCTGTTTGAAATATGGTTTCCTGAATTCATCCTTCAGCAGTTCCTTCCAGGAAGCTTCGATCTTTACATTCATCAAAGGAGCTTTAAAGTATGAAGGTAGAGAAAAGCAGATAAAAAGCTGATGGCGGAAGAAGGCTGATGGCCAGAAGAAAGCTAATAGCTTATAGCTGTTGGCTGGCAGGCTTGTTCGATATGATTAAGTAAATAAAAGGTAAAGCAGAACAAGCAGGTATAATCATAGAATATTAAAAGCCGCCTTTGTAAAAAAGCTTCATTTATATGCGGTGAATGGTCATGGAAGCTGGATAACCCACGTATAGTCTATACCTAAAACTTGCCGACTGTGAATGAAAGCCCTATGCCACTCAACCAATTCCCTATGAGCATGCTTTCAGGTTCTCCAAAAATTTCATCCCCCCTGATCTGTTGGTAGATAGGTATGATCAGTTTGGGATGCAGGTAAAAGGGCTTATATTTTAATCGCTGCAACAATCCCAAATGTGCCTCAACCCCGTATCCCAGGGTTCGCCAATCGCGGGTTTTGTGTTTGATCCCATTGCCCCAATTAATGTGGTATTTCTGGGAGAAGGTCTGGTAGTAATGAACATTTGAACCCAAAGATATTGCTCTTCCATTTTTTTCTCTTGACTGAAACATGATTCCCGTGGTCAGATCCATATTGTTATAAGCATATTGCTTTGTATTAAATAAAGGCTGAATTCCATTTGGGTGATGGTAATCTATTGTTCTGCTTTCTGTCGGTCCAAAACGTCCAACAGACTTGATTTTTTGAATGGCAAGCCTGTAATATCCAACACCAAAAGAGCAATAAATATTTTTTACTACAGGCTGAATGTATTGAACTGTAATTCCCTGACTAATGCCTTTGAGCGTCATATCATTTGTAAAAGAGCGCGAAAAATAACGCGTCGTGTAATCTCCATGTTCATCCGCTCTGATTGTGGAAGTTACTTCCAGCCTTGGTTGTGCTTTAGCGTTAAGCACAAAGAGTGAGATAAGAGTAATATGAAGGAACTTTACCAACATAGCATGCCTAAACAGTTTTTTTAGAGATGACGTTTGTGTTCCAGAACTTTGCAGACCGCATGACCTAAGTTAAGAAAAAATAAAAAAACAGGATAACCCGCAATGAAAGCAAAGGATCTCTTTTTGATAACGTGCATAACATTTAAATTTTAAGCGTGTTAGAATGTTCCAGTTCTTCCACCTGCCAGGTATGAGCATCCGAACTATTGTCTATTCAAATCTAATAGGTCGGGGAAGTGAATTCCAAACGAGGTGTCGCGTTTTGTCTTATTTGTCGTCTATTGTCACTTTTTGACGTTTTAGTCGCGTTTGATTCAGCTGTAAGATTTTGGCGCGAATCAGTATTTGGATTGATTTTGTGTTATATAGGAATTAAAGGAAGAACTTTTCTTTAGGATTGATGTAGGTCTTTAAGGGGACTTGTTGCGGATTTGTTGCGGCCAGCTAGCGGAATTGTATAGGAAGGCCCGATAGAAACCGCTAGAAAGGGTATAGAAGGGGTATAGGAGAGATAAAGAAAAGGGAGGAAGAAGTAGGGTGGCCCCTTACCGCAGAGGAGCACGCGGGAGGATTCAAGGTACCAACTGGTAAATGATGTAGCCATTCGTTAAGTCTTAGATTTTTTTTGTTTCAATTATGGCAAATTTTTTAGGCTACCTATAGCCCAGCAATTCTGAAAAGAGTTGCTTCAACCCGGATTCTTAGCCCCCACATTGGAGAATTATCGAACCATAACAAGGAAGTTGCAGTTGCTATTTAGACTAAAACCATTATTGTCAAAGGGCAATTGTCATTAATAAGAAAGTAGATTTTTATTCAGGAAAGCATTACAGAATTCGAACCAATTCTTGAAAGATTTAGAAGCCATTATATGCTATTGATTGCTGAAGATTTCTTTACATGGCGACAAATGGAAAAAGGGTCAAATTTAATAAGTTCTGCTTCAATACAGAAATTCGTTGATGATACCAATGATAGGGTAACCGAAATTGTATTCAGGGTTGATTTAGATGTGGTGAGAAGCCAGAATGAATGTGCAATACCTAAAAAGTTTAATTGAACCATTGATTTATTTGGTCTACCAATAAAGGAAGAAGTACAGCAAATTCCTTTACCAGCCATGCTAATAGCTTACTAAAGACAGCACTCAAAATCACTTTGAATGGCTTCTTCTTCTCTTTTTCTATTTCTTTTTGTTGTTGGCCTTCTGAACCCATATTGATTTGAACAATATTAGTTGGGCCATGGAAATTGTTAGTAACCATATTAAATCATCTATTACTGAATAGATAAACCTTTGTTTACATTTCACTTGGTGGTGGTGGTACACTCCTGGTTTAAATCACTCAGTTGATGATAATAATTATGGGCCTACACTTATTTTATTTTGGTTGCCCACTAGGGCGAAGTAGGAGATAATTAATATTCAGACCTAGTTTCATATATACAAAAAGCCTGCCACTTCAAATTTTTTTATCAATACTAAATATTTAAAATATGAATGGCATCAAGAGACCTAAAAGACGCACACCTAATATACCAGTATATAATTGCCAAAGAAGCCTCTGAACCTCAGAATCCTGGGGTTACAGTCTTTTAACTGCCCATACTGTTCCAATGAAGAACATAACGCCTAATATGCCAAAGGAAGAACTAAGGGTGGTCTGAAAGTAACCAATGCCCAAGGCGGGCAATCAACACATAATTATAAACCATCCTATGCCATTGATGTAGCCTTAGTAAATAGGGGTCACACTGATTGGGATACTAAATGGTTCAAATTCTTTTCTACGAAGATGCTTAACCCTAGCATTGAATGGGGTGGTACATGGAAGTTCGTAGACTATCCACACTTTGAAATCAAAGGATGGAAATCACTAGCAATCAAAAAGAAATAATCCAATGAATCTTTCTTATATAAAATACGTTTTAGGAAATCTATTTAATACACTTTTAAAGCTGCTTGACTTCGATGGCTTTGTCTGGAAGGCATTGATAGGCATTGTCATGTACTTCGCCGGAATCCACCTTTATATTGTTGCTGTAGTTGTTTTAGCCCTGATGGATGTATTCACAGGTGTATGGGCAGCAAAAAAGACAGGAATTGAAATCACTTCTAGGAAGTTGAGAAGGGGTATGTTAGAAAAGACAGGCTTATATCTAATCCTTCTTGTGGCTTCCTTTGTTTTGGGGAAGGTGATGCAGGATATGATAAAGATTGATAATTTTTATGTAGCATGGCTATTGACGGTATTGATATGTATATATGAATTGACTTCCATCATTGAGAATGTTATAAAAATATATCCAACCTTGGCATTCCTTTCAAAGTTGAAGGTATTACTTAATAAGGTAGGGGATAAGCAGATTGATAATGCAGAAGGAAAGCTAGGTGTGGCTGATAAGAAGGTTTAATATCCTTTAAGTACAATAATATAAGCTTCTAATTCTTCAATCAATGTTTCAGCATACTGTGTATCTAAATCTATTTTTGCTATTTCTTTTTCATGATGCCGTATTCTGTTTTTAAGAAGGCTATCAACATCGGGTTTATTTTTCTCCTTTAATTCATCTAATTCGCTATTATCCTTGTCCAGTTTGTAAACCAATTTCATTCGTTCTTTTTGAAATGTTATTAAAACTTCCTGATAAAAATCAAGTTGTTTAATTTTCTTTTCTAATAGTTCTTCTATATCCATTTACAAGGATTTATTATGTAAAGCTTGAAATTTACTTTCTAAACTCTTCTGGGTACCTTTTTTCTAATTCAGCATTTAATAAAGCCATTGCCCCGGGATGATATTCATATTCATGGACATAGGCATCATAAAAAGTATTGCATTTTGGGCAGTATGCTTTAGCACGATTAAATGAACCAGCTTCCAGAAGTTCAACGTTGCAATTACCACAGTATGCTTTAAGGTTAACGTATTGATATGCCTTCAGAGTACTATTCCATTCCCAATTCCATTTCCATATCCAATTTTTAAATTTATCCTGAGTATATTCTAAGAACTTAGGTTTATCATTTGGTGGCTTTGATAATGGTGGTGATTTGTATTTATCTGCTTGATTTAAAAACCAGACTAAAAATAAAAAGACAATAACCCACCATATAGGAATTCTATAGGTTAAATAATATAAGGTTGTCTCATATAACCAATTACCTGCAATAATTAAATACTTCAATATTGGAATGACCTTTAATTGGTCATATAGGAACGCAGAGAATAATGACCATATAAGAATACCAAATAAACTATTCTTTAGGTACCTACTTATTTTCATGTTGATTAAATAGAATTAAGATTTATTCTTATTTCCCAAAGCTTCTAATATAAGTAATCACCAGAACGACTTGAAGGATGATTGTGAACCCACCAGTTATTAATGACCATAGATAAAAAACATTCCTTAGGCTATAACTTTCAATAAATTGTTCTGACCTGTTGTACTCTTTTAATAAGCTATATAGCAATCCTATTCCACTCATCAACAACGTAAGGTAGGCATAGCCTTTATAATTATTTAATAATGCAATCTTCTTTTGATTTTCATAACGCTTTGAATCCATACGATAAACATTGAATTATATTAAACATAATCAAAAGATGAATAATATAAAAGTGATAAGAAAAAAGCAATCTATAAATAGTGTAATGATATATATGCTAATACAGTCTATATTGCTTTTTCCATTATTTCTTCTTTTCACCTATAGGTGTTTTGTTCCCACCATAGCTATCCTTCCTATTATAAGGCTTTGCTGGTGTAGGTGTTGAAGGCATATTGATATATCGCTTGTCTTCCCGCTTCCTTTCAACCCCTTCCAAGTATTTCTTTATTGTGGGTGAATGCCTTGAATACATAAGCACTTCCACATCAATCAGATTGGACCTATATAAAGCTTCTGCTTTCCTTTTGGTATTGATATAGACAGCATCAAGGTTCTTTAATTCATATTGCCTTATGCCTTCCACAGGTTTCCTTTGGTCCTTAAGCCATATGGTGATTTTGTAATAGGGCATGGAAGTAGCACCACAAACATAATGCTAAACTATTTAGTAAATCTTAATAAATAAATTACTCAATTAATAAATGAATAAATGAAACAAGTATATTTCAATATGAAAATGTATATAATTCTGGTAGTTGGATTTTTTGTAAGTAACTCTTTAATAGCACAAAATATAGACACTTCACATGCAATCGTTCAGGAATGGATATATGTAACAAGCAGTAAAAAAGATGATAATCCCTTTTATATAAAATCTGAATATATCAAGAAGGAAGGGTCGATTATTAAACTTTGGACAAAATCAATAAAAAAGACTGATAAGGTTGGCAATAAGGTATATAATAATGTGACCCTTATGTACTTATCTGAATATGATTGTCAAGAACAAACTTCTAGAACCTTGAAAGTGATTGTATATGATGCAAAAGGAAGTTTAATAGATTCTGAATCTTATGAATTCGAATCTTTTGAAGATGTAATCCCAGGGTCAATAGGGTCAGCATTAATTAAAAAAATCTGTCAATACTATTTTAAATGAACAAATATTTGCAAATAGTCAATAGCATCTTCCTGGCCATAATTGCAGCTTCATTAATTTTTATTGGGTACCAATTATCAAAGCCTAGCTATGCGTTAATAAACGGTGGGTCTTCATTAATAGACACCAAGACAGGAATAAGATACTATGGTGATGGAACTAAAATAGAAAACCCAGCAAAGAAGGAAAGGATAGAAACATTTCACTAATTAAGCCCAATCAACCTACCCGGCCATATTGTGCATTTGTATATAAGCTGGAAGAAAGGACTGCGCCTAAATCTTTTATTGCTTTGAGTATCCAGTCATCTGGACAGCGGCAGTATATTGTGTAATTGGAAGGATTGACACCGTGGGTGGTGCACTCAGGAGTAGAGTTAATAAACAAGTAGAAGTCGAATAGGGCATTCACTGATGGGAACCGGAGTATCACATCTTTCTGTAAATCTTTTTTCATAATAACTAATAGGCGGACTTTGCCCCGTCCACCGATGTGGGGTTGTACTTTTTGTTGCCATGTTCATAACAGTGTTTAAAATGAGTACTGCGAATATACAAATAATCTAGACTTTATTAAAGCCAGAGATATACACAGTTGTGGATATTCACACGGAATGCACATTGAGATTAGTTGCCTTCTATAAGCTTCCCGCCATATTGGGTTATGGCAATATTGATAAGGCCTTCAGTCATTACTCCATCAATGGTTTTATCTACTGAATTTGATATGACGTTTGACACTTCATGCTTTATAATGAACTCAGCCATCTGCAATCTTGAAGTGAATTTTAAAACAACCTTTCTCAATGATGATTAATAAGCATAGAAGTTACTCATTATCGGGCTACATCTGATATTCCTAAAGCTATACTTAGGATTAATTATATGGTGCTTTAAGGGCTTATATCCTAATTGCTGGGGCATTGATATATCTCAGGGGCTTTAATCGCTTTAAAATAGGGGATGGATGGAAGTTGAAATCACCCCAATAAATGGACATTCAATGGACTTCCCAATGGACTAGGGTTTCAGATGAAGGGAAAAAGAAAAGGGTCCCATGTTCTGGAACCCTTGTCACAAAAGGCTTTGCCCTTTTGTGATCCGGACTGGATTCAAACCAGTGACCTACTGCTTAGAAGGCAGTTGCTCTATTCAACTGAGCTACCGGACCGTTTTTCTTCCCGGAGCGCAAAGATATGAGAATCGGGATAATATTGAGATGGCCAAAGCGAAACAGGCTTCATCCGGGAAGTTCATCTGTAAAAAATTATTCCCTTACCGGCATTTGGGCTCAGGCCCTTAAACTTCCATGGCGTATTTTTAAGGAGGACAGGGGAACATATGAAAAGGATCTTTATAGCATTGGCAATACTAATGGGAATAGGTACAGCGCATGGCCAGTCCGACACGCTGGTGCTGGATCATAACCTTACCCTGGTCTTTCCTGCCAAAACCGATTCTTCACTCCGCAAAGGCATTGTTGTTTTTTTCGCTTATACACCGGAAGCATCCTATATGGCCTCCGTGAACCAGGGGCGTCCTTTTGATATAAGGGACAGGACACATTTTAACCGGGTGCTGAACGCATCGGTCAAAGGATTTTTTTCTACTGCAAATACGAAGTACTTTAAAAAAGAGGTCAGGGATACGGTGATCGGTGGTGCAAACGGAAAATTCATTCATGCATACGATACCCGTGATTCTCTTGGATTCAAGGAGATCTTCTGCTTCATGACCATCCGTGATGCCCGTGTGTACGTTGTGCAGGCCAGTATCAGGAAAAATACAAGTATGGATATGACCAATGCGATCACCGCATTTTTTGGATCCGTCCAATTTTTAGGAGCGGCATATCCCTCGGCATCATTCAAAAACGGAAAACAAGGTTCATTATCCGTTATTCAGGAATAACGTCAGGCGGCAGGCAGGGCTGCGGCCGTACCCGCGAAGAAATTCTCCGTGATGCTCCAGATAAGGCTATTCAGGTAAACATCCTGTTTTTCAACAGAGATCTCATTGATGTTGCGTACATACAGCACAGCAAGGAATTTACCATCGGTATACCCTTTGATCTTCCAGTCAATGCCCCATTTGTCCTGCCAGTAATCAACGATCTGTGTAAGACCGGAAGCTTCTTTGTGCATGGAACAATGGTGAATCCCTGTATTAAAGGAAATCCCAAAAGGCGTGTGAAGGGTTGACATGTAATTTGCCAGAACGGTTTCCGCATCGCTTACTTCAAATTCATCCTGCAGATCAATAAAGACCACACCATAGTTGACTTTTTCAGCGGAAGATTCGCCCAAATAGAAACGGTCACCATGCTTGGTTGAACAATGTTCAAATCCATCAAATCCTCCGGGAAGGAGAACGGAATGTCCTGTATTACCGATATGGTAGCGTCTGAACTTCTTTGGTGCAGAGTAACGGAAGGCCACGGCAGTGGCCAGTAGGAAGACTAAGTTATTCATAGTGATAATTGGTGGCTTGCTGCCTGTAAGATAAAAGTTATTTTCGAACCTTATTTATGAGCACCCCTTTTTTCTACGGAACCGATAAACTCACAGTCCAACAAGCCATTTCGATAGCCGCAGGCGGTAAAAAGGCATTTCTGTCCGAATCAACAAGGGCCCGCATTCTTCAAAGCCAGCAACATGTTAAAGCAATGGTGGATAAGGGTAAAACCGTATATGGCGTTACTACCGGTTTTGGAATTCTTGCCAATACCCCCATCAATGAATCAGATACGGCAACACTCCAATACAAGATCCTTCAAAGCCATAGCGTTGGTGTAGGCGCACCAGTCCCTTTGGAGATCGCGCGACTGATGATGATCACCAAGGTGCATTCACTGGCAAGAGGTTTTTCAGGCGTGCAGTTGTCAACCATCGAAAGAATTCTGTGGCACCTTGAAGAAGACGTGATCCCCGTGGTTCCGGAAAAAGGCAGTGTAGGCGCTTCGGGAGACCTTGCTCCCCTGGCGCATCTTTTCCTGCCCCTGATTGGGTTGGGAGAAGTTTTTTACAAAGGACAGCGTTTGCGTACATCGGAGATCCTTCAACAATTTGGGATGAAGCCCATACAGCTTGGACCAAAGGAAGGCCTTGCCCTGATCAATGGAACCCAGTTCATTCTTGCTTATGCCATCAAAGCAGTTCAGCGCATGCATAATTGCCTGGAAGCAGCCGACATCATTGGTGCGATGAGTCTTGAAGCGCTAACCGGTACAAAGGCCCCTTTCGATGCCCGCCTTCATGACCTCAGGCCTTTTGCAGGCAACAGGCTGGTGGCGCAAAGACTGGAATCCCTTCTTCATGGCTCGCAAATCATGCAAAGCCATATGGATTGCGGCCGCGTGCAGGATCCCTACTCGCTGCGGTGCATGCCGCAGGTGCACGGCGCTTCGCGCAATGCATGGCTGCATTTAAAGGAACTGACAGAGATTGAATTGAACGCTGTTACGGATAATCCCATTGTTTTTGGTGAGGATGATACCATCAGTGGTGGTAATTTTCATGGTCAGCCACTGGCACTTCCACTTGACTATGCCTGCTTCGCTTCCGCGGAGATTGGAAACATTTCTGACAGGCGCTGTTATCTTCTACTGGAAGGTAAATGGGGATTGCCCATGCTGCTGATGAACAACGTAGGATTGAACAGTGGTTTTATGATCCCGCAATACACCACTGCGGCACTGGTCACCGAGAACAAAACGCTTTGCTTTCCCAGCAGCGCAGACAGTATTCCAACGTCACTGGGACAGGAAGACCATGTAAGCATGGGAAGTATCAGCGGCAGAAAACTGAACCAGGTGCTGGATAACCTTGAATACATTCTTTCCATTGAATTGCTTACAGCCTGCCAGGCCATTGAATTCCGCAGGCCGCTTAAAAGCAGCGGCATCCTGGAAGCTGCACACCATTATGTACGTGAGTATGTTTCCTTCGCGGAAGAAGACAGGATCTTTGCTGATGACATCAATAAAATAACAAGGATCATTTCCGATTTTTCTTTTGTACAAAGAGTAAATGAATATGCTGCTGCGCAGGGGCTGGAGATGAATAAAGGATTTGATGCTTTTGGGTAAGTACTTTTTCTAAATTTCATTCTTAATTCTCTACTCTGAAGTCTGCACTCTTAAGTCTTTATTCCATCACTCTCTTTTTCTTTCTCGCACTCTGCTTATGCGGTCTTTTCTACTTTTTGTCTTGATACAAAAAGTAGAGCAAAAAGATCATCCGCCGCGGCGGAAATCGCTCCGCGTAGACCGGCCAGGCCACCGCACAACAGTCTTTCACTTCTGGCTTCGACCATTCACTTAAGAGTTCAGTCTTTCGTGATAAGATGATGCTCACTACTGTTTTCATCTTTTCCTAATTTACAACTGGCCTTATGCGGAGCTACTGCAGGCGCTGAATTTTGTTGCAGTCTTTTGATAGGAGTGTCACTTCATCTAACCACAAAATGAGGCGCTGGAACAGGTCTGAAATAATTTGGGCTTATTGTATATTTTGGCGTTCCAGATTTGAAGTTCCCTCGCCCTCGCTCTGTTTCCTTGTACTTCTTTTACGCCGTTGTTGGTGTTTTCCACCAACAACAGAAGCTGTGGGAAAACTCTATTATATATAGCAAAATCCCAAAAATCCATTGTTGTTGGTGAAAAACACCAACAACGGCGTAGGGTCCACAGGCCTTGGAAAACCATGGGCGTTGAAGGTTAAAAGAGGAGATCCTACGCCTGCGGCTCAGGATGACAGGTCTGGGAGGGTTGATTGGTTGGAAGTTGGCTTAGGCCGGAGAGGTTGACTCGAAAATAAGTAGGCTCAGATCGGAAAACTTTCATCAATCCAAATTCATCTCTCCAGTTCTTAACTCTCTACTCTTAAGTCTGCACTCTTAAGTATGTATTCTATGTCTGTATTTCTTTGCGCTCCTTTGCGTATCCTTTGCGCCCTTTGCGGTTACCGCCTTTCTACGCATGTGGAATCAGTAAAGAAACAATGATCTAAAGAACCAGAAACCAGAAACCAAAAACCAGAAACATAATTGCGCAGCAATTATTTCTTCGTGAACTCATAAGCATCGTACTCCACAAAATCATTCGCCTTGATGGAAACAGACTGCACCTTTCCCCCGGATAATTTGAATTTGGTAGGGAAGACACCGTACTCAATATTGCTGTATTGCAGCAGCCATTCATCATTATCCATGTAATCAAGGGTAGCAGTAAGGTCAGGCTTGATTCCAAATGCGATCTTCAGTCCATTGCCTGCCTGGGATATGGTAATGTTGCCATATAATGTATTGGTATAAGTACCGGCATAGCTGGCAAGCGCCATTGGAGGCTTGTTGTTTTTGATCCTTGCTTTCCATGCTGCCAGCTGTCCAACCTGCTCCCGCATTTCCTGGCGGAAGCCTCTTAATTGCTGGCGGCTTCTGTCAACATAAGGCACACCCAGGTAAGCATCAAGGATCTGGTAACGGAGCGCTTCAAATAAACCCTGGTTATCGTTGTTGGTCAGTATGGCAATGCCAAGCCTTTCTTCAGGCACGAAGCAAACATTGCTGACCATTCCGGCAGCTCCGCCTGTATGCCAGTAGATCGCCCTTCCATTGTAATCTGCAGCAAATAATCCCAATCCATAACCCCTGAAATGCATCGGGTAAACAGATGATCTTCTTGATCCTGTAACAATGTTCACATCCCTGGTCTTAAGTAAAGTTCCAAATGGCAACACCTGCCTGCCTTCATAACGGCCGCTGTCCAATTGCATGATCAGCCAGTGTGAAAGGTCAGAGACATTGCTCACAATGCTGGCAGCCGGAGCAAGGTTGTTCCAGTCATCATAGGGAACACGGGTCAGCACACCGGTGAATGAAGTGGTGTAAGGTGTTGCCACATTGGGCTTGCTGGCAATGCCGGTTGAAAGCACCAGCGTTTCATTCATCTTCAATGGGGTTATGATCGTATCCTGGACGAATTTTTCCCAGGAGATGCCGGTAACTTTTGGGATCACTTCTCCAGCAGTCAGAAAACAACTGTTGCAATAACCGTAATCCTGCCTGAAGGTTAGCGAAGGTTTCAGCAGCCGCATTTTTTGAATGATCTCTTCACGGCTGAGCTTTGTATTCCAGAAAGTAAAATCACCCTGGAAGGTCTTTGTTCCAATGCGGTGACTGAGCATGTCCCTGATCGTTGCCAGTTTTGTAGTTACAGGATCGTATAATTTAAAACCAGGGTCAAATTTTATGATCGGGTCATTCAGTGAAAGCTTTCCCCTGGATTCAAGAAGCGCCAGGGCAGTACCTGTGAAAAGCTTGGTATTACTTGCGATCATGAACAGGGTTTGTTCATCCACCGGTTGTGCGCTTTGTACATCACGCACGCCAAAGCCTTTCATCATCACTACTTTTCCATCTTTAACGATCACAACAGATAACCCGGGAAGGTCCCATTCCTTTAAACCTCTGATTACATATTGTTCAAGGCTGTCAGTTACAAATGAAGGTTGTTGCGCAAGGCAGGCGTAATGAAGAAGGATAAGTAACGATAACAGTATTTTTTTCATTGATGTTTTTTGGCAGCGATCAATTTACGGGAAAAAATACAATGGTGATTTAATTCCTCGCTGCGATCTATGCTTTCGACTTTTGTTTAAGAGTCCGCTATCCATATTATCAATTTTAAATCATTGCAGCAATTGGTGCAATGGCACGAAATTTTGTATATCATCTCCATAAAAATTGATATATGAAAAAAAGTTTTTCCATTTTCCTTCTCTCAGGTGCGCTTATTATTTATTCGTGCGGCAACAATGCTGACAACAGTGCCAACAACGATTCCGCAGGTACCAGTAACACCACTGAAGGAAATACGACCAATGCAGCTAACAATACCACTCAGGCTCCATTAAGCGAGGCAGACAGGCAATTTGTAATGGATGCAGCTGCTGCAAACACCATGGAGATCCAGGCAGCTAACATTGCCATGCAGAATGGTGTGAGCCAGCGCGTTAAGGATTATGCAGCAATGATGATCCGTGACCATGGAACTGCTGGTAATGAACTGAAAACCTATGCGAGCTCAAGGAATGCAATGGTCACTGACAGCCTTCCAACTGAAATGAGAAATCATATGGAGGAAATGAAAAAGATGAAAGGAAAAGCATTCGACAATCATTATATGAAAATGATGACCGATGACCACCAGAAGACCATCACCAAGTTTGAAAATGCTTCCAATACCGCTGCAGATGCAGACCTGAAAGCATGGGCAACTAAGACACTTCCTGTTTTAAGGGCACACCTTGATTCAGCAAAAGCAATCAGGGCAAAGATGTAATTTTTACCGATTGAACAGTTAGAAGCACCATGCACTGGCATGGTGCTTTTTTATTTTTTAAAAGGTGGAGCCCGCTGGGAAGAACGTGAAGCGGGAGACGTGAGACGCACAGACGTGAAACGGGAGACGGGAGCCGTGAGGCCAGGAACGTGAAACGTCAATGTGAGACGTGAGCTAAAACGAGTTTCGTACAATACTAATTGGGATTCGATAATTACAAGATGCTTTTGGGACGCATCCGTGAAATCACGTTATTGTCTGCTGAAACTTTCACAATGGTGAATCACGCCTGACCATTAACGCCTCACGATTCCTGGCCTCACGTCTCCCGTCTCACGCCTCACGCGTCTGTGCCTCACGTCTCACGTCTCCCGCCTCACGTTTCAACGGTATTCTCCAAATACCCCACGCAGTACATCAGCGATCTCACCAAGTGTACAATTGTGTTCTACCGCCTCTACAACATGTGGCATAAGGTTGCTTCCATCCACTGCGGACAGCCTGATCCTCTCAAGTGATCCCATAACACGCTCCGGATCTCTCCTGGATTTCAGCGCTGCTAATTTTTGTATCTGCTGGTCACGAATACTGTCGTCCACTCTGAATCCGGGAATGGGTGTTTCCTTTTCAACCTGGAACCTGTTGACACCAACAATGATCTTTTCTCCATTTTCGATCTTTCGCTGATGGTCATAAGCACTTCTTGCGATCTGGTCCTGGATGAATCCCTGCTCAATGGCTGAAACACTTCCTCCAATTGCATCGATTTTACTGATCAGTTCCAAAGCTTTTTGTTCTATTTCATCGGTCAATGATTCAATAAAGTAAGATCCTGCAAGTGGATCAACGGTGTCCGGCGCACCGCTTTCAAAAGCCACAATCTGTTGGGTGCGCAGTGCAATGCGGGCAGCTTCTTCAGTAGGAAGGCTTAGTGCTTCATCATATCCGTTGGTATGCAAGGATTGGGTGCCGCCCAGCACCGCCGCCAGTGTTTGAATGGTGACCCTTGCAATGTTATTCTGAGGTTGCTGCGCGGTAAGGGTACTGCCTCCGGTCTGGGTATGAAACCGAAGCATCATGGCTTTTGGATCCGTTGCACCCAGTTCTTTCATCATATGGGCCCACATTCTCCTTGCTGCCCGGAACTTGGCCACTTCCTCAAACAGGTTGTTATGTGCGTTGAAGAAAAAGGACAACCGCTTACCGAATACATTGATGTCAAGGCCTTTTTCCAATGCAGCCTGCACATATGCCTTACCGTTACTTAAAGTAAAAGCAACTTCCTGCACTGCCGTACTGCCTGCTTCTCTTATGTGGTAACCGGAAATTGAGATCGTGTTCCATTTTGGCAATTCCCTGCTGCACCATTCAAAAATGTCAGTGATCACACGCATGGATGGCTTGGGAGGATAGATGTGTGTGCCCCTTGCGGCGTATTCTTTTAAAATATCATTCTGGATGGTACCTGAGATCTTTTTAAGATCTGCACCCTGTCTTTTAGCCTGTGCTACATAAAAAGAAAGCAGGATGAAAGCGGTGGCATTGATGGTCATGGAAGTGGAGACCGATTCAAGTTGGATCCCTTTGAACAGGGTCTCGATATCATCAAGCGAATCAATGGCAACACCTACTTTGCCTACTTCGCCTTCTGAAAGGGCATGATCACTGTCGTAACCGATCTGCGTGGGCAGGTCAAAAGCTACACTTAGTCCGGCAACACCCTGTGAAAGGAGATAGTGGTAACGTTTATTGCTTTCTTCCGCTGTACTGAACCCGGCATACTGCCGCATTGTCCACAATTTGCCCCTGTACATATCCGGCTGCACGCCCCTGGTAAAAGGAAACTCACCTGGGGATTCATCCCCGTTAAGCTTGCCTTCGGTTGCATGCTTATCATAAAGTGTCCTGATCTCTATGCCTGAATCGGTATACAATTTTTTTTCGCTCATGCGCTGACTACATGATTTTTTTTGCTTCGCTGTTCAGGGTATTCAGCGTAAAAGTATGCAGTGCCGCGTGCTCCTGGTTCATGATCACTTCAAGTAATTGTTTATTGAGTTCTGATCCGCTCGCTTCAGGGTTCTGTGCTTTGGCAATGGAATTTATGATCAGCATGTTCTGGTCACGCAAATTGCGCACAGCATCCCATGCCGCCTGGGTCACATAGATCTGCTGGGATGCATTGTATTCAAATTCCTGCTTGATATTCTCCAATAAAATAATGCGCATATCCCTGGCCGACAGGCTGGGCTGGTTGACCCTGCTGATCAGGTTTGGAAGCGAGATCCTTTCTGTCAGGATCACCAGGCGTTCATAAGCCTGCAACTGAAGCGGCTTAACGGAAATGTCGGGGGAAGCGCTTTCTTTCTTTTCCTTTTCAGTTGACCTTCCGAAATAACTCAGGATCGAAATGATCAGTGCAATGGAAGAAAGTATGATGCTTAAGGTTGATTCATCCATGGGTTGTAATTGTGGCAGCAAATGTAAGGAGGCTTGACTAAAGGTGAGGTTCCTGATTAAGAGGTGGATTTCTTGTTTCTGGTCTCTGGTTTCTGGTTATTTGATCAATCATTCTTTATTTAGGCGCAGCAACGCTTCGCCAAGGCTACGGTAAACGAAGCAACAAAAAACCAGAAACCAGAAACCCCCCCATAACCTTTAACAGGCTCAAATAGGACAGTTTCCAATTCACTGGTTAAATTTGCAGTATGGAAACAGCAGTACAGGCCCCGGTAAAGTTTACCCAGGGAGCGATCAAAGAGTTAAAAAGGCTGATGAACGACCCGTCATTCGATACGAACCAGGAACTGAAAATCGGCGTGAAGGGTGGTGGATGTTCCGGTATGACCTACGTACTGGGCTTTGACCACAGGAAAGAGAACGATACGGAATATGAATTCGAAGGCCTTAAATTCCTCATGGAAAGGGCACACGAAATTTACCTCTATGGTATGGAGATCGACTGGCAGGGTGGACTGAACAGCCGCGGGTTTACCTTTAAAAACCCCAATGCCTCCACTACCTGTGGCTGCGGAACTTCTTTTGCGGTATAAGCAGGTTGGGACCCAGGCCCCAACCTTCCAACTATATTAAGCCGTACCGGTACGAAGGTTGCCGGTCCTATGGGTCTTGCTTTTTAAAATGAGTGCTGAGATAATGGAAACGATCAACCCAACAGCCAGCACCGTGATGAACATCAATAAAAAGGAGACCAACGGATTTTGAAACAACGCTTTTTGCTCCTCTATTTCTTTTTGCTTTACCGCGAACTCATTAGCCGGAAGCGATGCCCTGAGCTGCGTCACCTGTTGATTATAATAATTATCATAGAAGCCGGGATCAATGGCCGTTACATACAGTACATCTAAAAGTCCAAACCCGAGGGCAGGAAATAGAATAATAAGGAACCCGGTCTTTAGCCCTTCTCCAAAACTCAGCCTGCCGCCGTTAACGTGATCCCGGTAGTATTTGATCCCGAAGAATGCAAAAATGGTTGCCAGGAAAATCCCGCTGTATCCAAGGATCTCCTGGATCTTAAAGTCATTTGGGTCATGATCCCTGAAAATGATCCAGGTGCCGATAAAAAAAAGTACAATGGTGATCAGGGCATAAGAGCCATAACGCAGAACAGTTTTCTTCATGTTGATTATTTTCAAACAATATTACCTGGTCGCTGTATTCACTGTATTACCCTAAAGTACCATTTTGTGTTTTTCTCTTTAAAATGGCACCTAAGTACCACCTTTCAGGAAAGGATACCCATGGATTTTCCTTTTTTTATGGCCTCGGTCCGGCGCTCGACATCCATTTTTAGAAAGATGCTCGAGATGTGCTTTTTAATGGTGTTCTCGGAAACATACAGCCGGTCCGCGATCTGCTGATTGCTCAGCCCCTCATTGATCAATATAAGGACCTCCAGCTCTCTTTTACTCAGGTTCAGTTTTTCTATCTGCCTGCTATCGGGTGTAAATGATGGCTCCCCGGTTGGAGGAGGCGGCTCTTTTTCAGATATGATGATTTTTGGCTGCATTTTGCGGCTGAGGAAAATTCCGATCCCTAAAAATGCAAGACTGAAGATGGTCAGCCATAATTCCTGCTGTGGCCCACCCCGGAAACGGGAAAATTTTGCCGTTTGATACAATACCAGCACGGCAAAAACAAGAAGTCCAAAAGGGAGAATGACCTTTTTCAAAAACTGTTGGAATTAATTGTTGTGGAGCAAATGTAATTCTACCGGGTAAAGGTTCATAATGGATGAAGCGTTTTAAATGTCTGAGCGTCATTATTCACAGTAAGAGGGACATTCTTAAAAAATGTCATGATCTGCCCGGTAAATTGCCAAAAAAAACCCGGGGGCCGGTTTTTTAACAAGGGCCATGAGGGCAGGCGCACCCTGCCTTTCAACCATTTTGGTGCGCCATTTGCTTTTTCGATTTGTACGGATCGGCATAATTAACGCCGGTAATAATCTTTCTATCGTAGTTTTGCACCCTTAAAGCAAGGATCTAAGATCAATATGGAATTTCCAAAGTTTCAGACTATTAAAGAGTCGTTTCACGTAGAATTAAAAAAAAGAACGAACAGGTATTTCGAAACGACCGGCAGTTCTTCTACAGGCAACAAGCATTTGTACACAAAGGCCATTGTGCTGATGTCTGCTTTCATTCTGCTGTATACACACCTGGTATTCTTTACACCCCCGGTTTTGCTGGCGGTCATTGAATGCATGGTATTTGGAGTGGTTGCCGCCGGTATTGGTTTTAATATCATGCATGATGGTTCTCATGGCAGCTTCAGTACCAATAAAACCGTGAACAAGCTGGCAGCTTTCAGTTTAAATCTTTTGGGTGGCAGTTCTTTTATGTGGAATATGAAGCATAACGTGATCCACCATGCTTATACTAACATTGACGGAATTGATGACGATATTGATATCCAACCCTGGATGCGTATGAGCGAAACGCAGCCAAAGTTTGCCATTCACCGGTACCAGCACCTGTATTTCTGGTTACTGTACGCGCTTCTATATATCTTATGGGTATTCGTTATGGACTACCAGAAATATTTCACCAGGAAGATCGGTGACATGCCTTTGAAAAAAATGTCAGCGATGGACCACCTGGTTTTCTGGGGATTCAAGGTCCTTTACCTTTTCTTATTTGTAGGCCTTCCAATCTACATTGTTGGGTTCACTGCCTGGCTGACAGGATTCCTGATCTTTGCAGTAGTAACAGGGCTGGTAATCAGTATAGTTTTCCAGTTAGCGCATACGGTTGAACATACACATTTTCCCGTACCGCACCACGAGACCGGAAAGTTGGAAGATGAATGGGCTGTTCACCAGTTGAAAACAACCGCTAATTTCGCACCCAAGAATAAGTTTGTCATTTGGCTCACAGGTGGTTTGAACTTCCAGATCGAGCACCATTTATTTCCGAAGGTTTCGCATGTGCATTATCCTGCTTTGCGTAAGATCATCAAACAGGCCTGCGCCGAGTATGGAGTGCCTTACATCGAATACCCAAAGATGCGTTATGCCATCGCTTCACACGTGGCATTCCTGAGGAGAATGGGCCGATAATATTTAGCGTAATTCTTCTTCTATCTGCTCCTGAAGCTTAGGTTCTGATTCGTAGATCCATTGTGGAAGGTCCTGGTGTATAATGCGCCAGTTACCGCTGTCCTCTTTCTGGATCTTGAACATCAGGCGGTTTCCCCTGTCGTCACTAACATCAATATGGAACAGCTCTGTTGGGCCTGGGATCTTGCGGAAGTTAAATTCCCTAAGACGGCCATTGCACTTGAGCAGCTTTGTAAAGTGGATATTTTTAATCACTTGAATTTGCATAGTTGTGAATTAAAAGTTTCTATGCAATTCTCATGCTACGAATGTTTAAAGTAACCTTAATTAGGCGGGTTCATCCATAATAATTTATGCCCACACAAAATGCTGGCATTTTATTTTAAGGGTAATCTAAAACCTTAATTATGAAGAATAACAGGATCAATACCACAGGTGGCTCACAAGCTCCTTCCGAATCAGGCCGGGATAACCGTTTTTCATCTGACGATAAACAGGGAAGCGATGACCTGAGGGAAGGCAGTATCCGGAAAGCAGAAGAGACCTCTACTTCCCGTGATGCCTTCGGCGATGATTTTGCCGTGGAGCTGGAAGAAGAGATCTCTCAGGATAATGCCAAGTCAGAGGATGAAAATGATTAGGCTTACAGCGTTCTTTTCACCGTATCAGCCCCTGCCGCCTGGCCGGGGCTATTTATTGCAACCGGAGCCTGGGCATCCAGGAACATCCTTGCAGCGGTCCTCTGGTCCAGTCCATAAACATCTTCCCTGAAGTGCAGGTTGCCCTGCTCATCTGTCCATGCAGTTTGATAGGTAATGTCCACTGTGACCGGGTTGGTGATCTTTACCCTTTGTTCTTTACCGGCATTCATAGCCTGGGTGATCTTTTCCGGTGTCCATTCCTGCTGGTCCCTTAATAGAAACTGGGCCAGCTTAGCTGCATTGGCCACCCTGATACAACCATGGCTGAAAGCCCTTTGCTTCTGGTTGAATAATTCTTTTGCAGGGGTATCATGTAAATAGATATCATGGCTGTTTGGAAAAAGGAACTTGACCTTTCCTAATGCATTTTCCTTTCCGGGCAATTGCCGGATGGTTGGGACCTCGCCCTGCTCAACCACTTCCATATTGCGCTTTTTCAGGTAGGATGCATCTTTTTTCATTGCTGGCAGTATCTCGTCACGTACAATGCTTTGAGGAAGGTTCCAGTATGGACTAAAGACCACTTCATTCATATCTCCGGTAAACAGGGTAGTGGTGCCTTCCTTACCTACAATAACGTCCATGTCAAATTCCTTTGCGTTATTATGGAATGCCTGGAGCTTAAATGCAGGGATGTTCACAAGGATGGAGGTGGCAGGTTGGCTTGCGGGAGCCCAAACCGTACGGTTCATGTTAACAAGGATCTGCTGGATCCTTTGCTGAACAGGCACATTCATGGTCCGCACCAGTGTATCTGAAATAATTCCTGTTGGCTGGAAACCATGCCGCATTTGAAACCCTTTAATGGCAACCTCAAGCGAATCATTAAAAACGGCGCTGGTATCATTGCCGTATTCACCTGTTAATCTGAGCCTGTTCTTAATGGCGGTAATTGCCGGAGAAGAAGTTCCCTTTACAATATTGGGTGTGGTCATGCTTATTGGTTGCCAGCCTCCTTTTTCCGCAGCTTCCCTGTATCGGCTAAGGTGCTGCTTCAGGGCTGCATACCTACGATTTACCTGGTTGCTGTCTTTTCTTAGATTAAGGAGCGAGTCGGCCATCGCAAGCGTATTCATTTTCTTTACCGGAATAGAGCGTCTGAGCAGGTTCAGGTCAACAGGATTATTATCCTGGCCTGTTCCGGCGTATTGCAGGAACCTGTGTGTCAGGGCCAGTTCTGTATTGGCGAAAGTGGTGTCGGAGGCAGTCAGTCTCAGGCTGTCTTCTCCAACCAGGGAGTCCATCCGTTTTGAAAACAGATCCTCTTCGTTGTCATTGGAGCGCTCAAATAAATTCCAGAAACCGACTCCCTGTTCTGTCAGTCCATCGCTGTTGAACCAGGCGGCCTGGAAATTTCTGCCATTATAAAAGTTCCTGAGCTGTCTTGCCTGTGCTTCATCCAGCTGGTGCTGGTTGATGTATTTTGATAGGGCAGAAGAATCAAGAAAAAGATCCGAATAGGCGTTTTCTGCCGTGATGGTCTGGTCAATGGAAACTTCTGTATCCGGGGAGCCATCTTTTTCCGCATCGCTCTTCACCATATTCTGGCAGGCGGTAAAAAACAGCGCAATTGATGCAAATAACAATCCTGTGTTTTTCATTATATCTAATTTGTAATGGCACAGGTACAAATGGTGTGCCCATAGTATGGCAGAGCTGCATTGTATATCAGTGTAACTTCATGTATCTCAGCATTCAGGCTTAACATAAAATTTTTTTTACCCTTTAAGATTTTATGTTCTTCCTCCTATCTTTGCCCTGTTATTTTGAGCATCGCATTTGGTTAAGTGAACTATTAATCTGCTATCATTTCCGCTGTTAGTTAGTCCTCTTTACTTTCTTGCCTCGTCTCAGATTCATTAATTATTTTTTAAAAAGAAAGTATGAACATTTACGTATCAAATTTGAGCTTCAACGTACAGGATGAAGACCTTAGAGAATTCTTTACAGAGTATGGCGAAGTATCTTCTGCCAAGATCATCACAGACAAATTCACAGGTAAGAGCCGTGGTTTTGGATTTGTTGAAATGCCGGATGATGCTGCAGCACAAAAAGCGATCGCTGAACTTGATAACGGAGTAGTAGAAGGTCGTACTATCCGCGTAATGGAAGCAAAACCAAAAGAAGAAAGACCAGCACGTCCAAGTGGCGGTGGTGGTGGTGGCTTCCGCGGCAACAACGGCGGCGGTGGCGGCGGTTACAACAAGAACCGTTACTAATAATATTGCCTTTACAAAGAGCCTCCCCTGCTAGACCGGGTGAGGCTTTTTTTTGCGGCTTATCGCTGTACCATATATTAAAATGAAGGCAACTTTATTACATCTTCAGGATCAGGAGGAATAATTTTGCGTGTACCCGCTCAGGTATAAATGAATTCACTGCTAACAAATCTTACTACGGCTTTCATGTTTCTTCCCTAATTTTAAACACTGAACAGCCTGCCAGACTACTGCTTAACACCTATAAAAACACTACAATATGGCAGATTGGCGACAAGAGATTGACGAACTTTTCAAAAGCCAGGGCTTTGAAAAAAAGGTTCCTGAGCTCACAGCTGAAGACCAGCTGCTTATCCAGCAATTTCAGGATAATATAGGGAAGCCGGCCCTTGAAAATTTTTGCGACCAGCTCAATTCCTTTTCTAATGTCCGGGCTGAAGTGGCCAGTTCCAAGAAAACAGGTGATGCCATTGTTGAAGTGGTGGAGCTGAATGTTTTTAAGATGAATCAGCCCAGGCTAACCTACCGGTTTAAATTCCTTCGGAAAGAAAAAGGAGTTTTTGTTGAAGGCGAATACAGTACACCAAACATTTACGGCGAAAATACCAGGTTCCATAAAAGTGGATTGGACCGGCCAATGAGCGGAACCACGGAAGAGGAGATCGCAGAGGATTTTTCTGAGATCCTTAAATCTAAATTCTGATGATGGGTAAAGAAATTGGTTCCTGAAGGCTCAGCCGTTTTCTTTTGTCCTGTGACAGATGACTTCAACAGAAAAAGAAGTGGCAAGCGCGAAAGCAACTGCTTCCCAGATGGATTGATTCACAGCGGAAATAACAGTCATTACCAGGCAAAACAGGCAAACCATTACGGTAAGGGCATTTTTCTCGGACAGGTATTTTTTCAGGATAGAGCGCATAGACATTGGCTTGAAGACAAATGTAATATCGGTGGGTTCATTTGCACCATGCCTGTCGGCGAGAGCAGGATTTTCGTCGACTAAATTTTTGTTAATGCCTTTTTTGCCTTTCATGCAAAGGATGCTATGGCTTAGCTTTAAACAATAATTCATTCCATGAAAGCAATTGTTACCCTTCTTCTTCTGCTGCCGTTTGCAGGCCTTGCACAGGATTGCCCCATCAGGAAAGAGATCGACCAGTTTAGCCAGAAACCCAAGCTGACAACAGGGTTTTCTAAGCTTGATAATGGTAATGTTTCTTATTCGATTGACGCCACGAATGCCGAGATCGATTTCTTTTTCATTTTTAAATCACGGGATGGAAAATGCTTTGACGATGCATCTACAGCGGTAGTTCAGTTTGACGGTACCAAATCAAAAATGAACCTGAAAAATACGGGCTCAATGAATTGTGATGGCATGATCCATTTTTCTTACCGTAACACCACCAATACCCAGTATGGCCTTACAAGGCTTTCCACTTTCAAGGTTGCATCAATCAAATTCACCGGAACAGACAACAAACCTGTGGAGATCGTTTTTACAGAAGCTGAAAAAGACTTGTTCATGAAAATGGCTGCATGCATTGCGGCTGAAGCCAAAACGCTGAACGCTGTAAAGTGATCACTGCGTTTGAAAGCGGACTTTTGCACTCTGGGTATTTCCATGATGGTCCAGGGTTACCTTTACTTCTACTTCAAGTTCAACGCCTGAAAAACTGTTCTTCCACCAATCGCTGATGGCAAGCGTATCGTTATGATCATGAATGTGCTGGAAATACTGTTGCGCACCATCACTGACCCTGCGGATCATAATATCATATCCATGAAGAACACCCGTACCAACAGCAGAACCCTGTATTCTAACGGTATCACCTAAATAATAAACTGAATTTTGAAGAGGGCTGGTAATTACCATGGAAGCAGTTACAAGAATATGTTCTTCCTCCTCTTTTTCATGCTTTCCGCAACTGAAGAAATATAATGATCCCATTAAGACAACAGCAGTTATACGCATAACCATAGTTTAGGCCTACCCTTAGACAATCCTGCGTTGCAGGGTGTAACCTGGATCACTTTATCACTTTCACCGCAAAGGGCGCGAAGAACGCAAAGAATCGCAAAGGTCTGAGCCTGTATTTCTCTGCGTCTCTTTGCATTTGCTTAGCGTCCTTTGCGGTTACTGCCTTTTTACGCAAACAGAACCCATAAAGAAAAGCCGCACCTAATAACAATAAACTAAAAACGAAAAACCATAAACAAAACTGCATTCTCCCCCATTTTCCTGAACTTTATCGAAAGGCCGTTGTTTTATCTTCTCAAACTAAACCATACATCATGAAGCTGAATCGAATTTTGTTCTTAATGCTTATGTCCGCTGCAATGTTTTCCTGTAACAATGAAAAGGCAGATACAGCAGGAGGAAATACAGATAATGATTCTACAGCAGCTGCAACACCAAGAGTGAAGGAAGAAGCAGTGACCTACCAGTCAGATACCAATACCTTCAAAGGTTATGTTGCTTTTGATGAAGCCAGGGAAGGAAAAAGACCTGTGGTCCTGGTAGTGCATGAATGGTGGGGACTGACAGATTATCCAAGGATGCGTGCAAAGCAACTGGCTGAAATGGGCTACTTCGCTGTTGCAGTAGATATGTTTGGAAATGGCCGCATTGCTGCGGATCCGGGCGAAGCAATGAAATATGCCGGGCCCTTTTACCAGGATCCGAATCTTGCAAAGACCAGGCTTGACGCGGCTTTGGCAAAGGCCGGGCAATACCAGCAGGCAGATATCAGTAATGCAGCTGCTATTGGTTATTGTTTTGGAGGCTATGTTGTAATAAATAGTGCAAAGCTTGGGTCAGACCTTAAGGGTGTAGTAAGTTTTCATGGCAGTCTTTCAGGCGCGCCAGCCAATAAAGACCTGCTGAAAGCAAAGATGCTCATTGCTCATGGTGAAAGCGATAACCTGGTTCCTGCTGCAGAGATCAACGCTTTTCGTAAAAGCATGGATTCTATCGGGGCCAATTACAGCTTCAAGACCTATCCTAATGCCACGCATGCGTTTACCAATCCTGATGCATCTGAAACCGGTAAGAAATTCAATATGCCCATTCAATATAACGGCCCGGCGGATACAGCCTCCTGGAATGATATGAAAGCATTTTTATCAGGTGTTCTTAAATAAATGGTACAATTTTTCAGATAAAGTTGAAGGGCCGTTCAGGTTGGCCCTTCACCTTTTTAAGCTTAATCAATGAAAACCTTTTTCCTGCTCTGGTTATATATTTTGTTATCCAATGCCAATGCAGGCGCGCAGAGTGGGGTGGTGGCCTCTATCACCAATATAAGGAACAATAAAGGCATTTGCAGGGCATGCATATTCCGCAGCGCGGCAGCATTTGAAAACAATAAGCCTGATCAGTGTGTGCTGGTACCGGTGCGGGATAAAAAAGCCGAGGCAAAATTTACTGTTACCCAGGGCACTTATGCCATATTCATTTTTCATGATGCCAATAACAACGGGAAAATGGATAAGAACTTCCTTGGCATTCCATCAGAAGGATACGGCGCCTCCAGGAACAATCTTCCATTTGCGGCAGCGCCTTCATTTGAAGGAAATAAATTTACGGTACAGCAAAATAATACGGTAAGGCTATCTATAAAGCTTCGCAATCTTTAATGGCATCATTCCCTGAAAAGCGTTCCAAGGTTCAGGTGCTGGTCTGTAGCACAGACATTGATCACGATGGTGCTGATGCTATTATTCCCAAAAACAATTTGTGCTTTCCGAACTTCCAGGGCCGCTACCTCAAGCGCTTTTTCATGATACCTTCTGATGGTGCTTTTTCCATCAAGGATGGTGGCAAAGGAATGAAGGTATTGGTTGGATGAGTTGGCGATCTCCTCGTTTGTCATCTCTTTTAATTCTCTTCCGGCGGCAAGCCTGGCCACCTCGCTGGGACTCAAAAGATTTTCCTCTGCAAGGGTATGAAACTGATCTCCAATGCGTAAAGCGAATATGGTCAGGATGAGGCTATCCAGGAAGTCATAATTAATGGTGTTCAGGGGCACATGCCGAAAGGTATACCAGCCTTCGATGCCTGATAAAAGGAGCATGGGGTTGATGCCGGATTCCTTTGCCTTTACATTAACTGCTTCGCAAAATAGTTGTTCGTCCATTAATTGAATGTTGCAATTTTTGTTCCCGGTTCGGCCCGGTGAATAACGAAAAATTTCTATATCTCCTTATAACGCAGACAACTGGAACTTATGCTAAGAGATTGATAAAAAAATTTGCAACAGGAATCAAACAGGGAAACAGGTGTTTTTTTATTACAATCTGTCGTAACTTAGTGCCTCACCAAAGGAAAGGAGGTATTCATGACATCTACAGAATATTCATGGAAGCCTTCGGTTGGTTTCGCCTAACCGGGTTTCTCCATCAAAATATCTGAAGGCGTGAGGAGCGCCGGAAAGTCCCGCTTAGGCGGGATTTTTTTATGGCCTTTCTTCGTGTATTTGATTTAGGCTTTTCTTCTTTTTTTCAAGCTCAGGTAATCCAGGAAATAGATCACTTTCAGAGAAAGGTTGCTTGCCTGGTCATTGCTCAGTGTATTCCTAAGATTCCTGGCATAATGATAAGCCACAAGCTTGTCCTGCATAACGGAAGCATTCTTCCATCCGATATTTAAAAAGCTTCCCTGTGCAAACTGCCAGGTGTACACCATGTCAATATTAAAAAGGTTGAGGTTAATATTAGGGTCTCCGCTGATCGAGCTGATATCAGTAACATCACCGCTTTTCTGGAGATGAAATAAGTGGTTGTAACGCACCTTACTCCAGTAATGCCTTGCCCTGAAAGTGATGCCCATTTTAGTATTGAAGTTGTACTTGATGTTGAAAACATTTTCAGCTGTCCTGCGGTTTCGTAAACCCATGATGATGCTATCCCCGCGGGTTGCGGCGAACCCGAAATTCCGGTTATAGAATTCCATATAGCTCGAAAGACCTATGGATAGCTTATTACTGAAACGAAAATTATTTCCTACTGCAAGGTCAATGGCCTTTGCATCATATTTGGAAGCGATCCGCTGGTAAACTTCCATACTGGCCGAATACTTTTTGGCTGAGTTGGTACCGAACCAGGCGCCTGCCATCCAGCTGGAAGGGATCTTCACCATTCTGCCTTCAACCCTGGATTCATAAAAATCCTGCTGGCTGGGGCGGATATCGGCGATCAACCCATAATTCCAGAGATTCTTTAATTGTCCATTCACGTTGGCACTCAGGTTAAAGTACTGGTATTTGCTGTAATCTTCACCCAATGGCTTCCATAAATGGGACAGATTACCTCTGAAATTCAAATAAACGCTGTTATAGATGCCTTTTGGTTTTGTCCATTTGTAACCCATCCAGAATCCATGCTCCAGGTAATTGTTATTGGTAAAATATCCCAGGTCGGTCTGGTTGTATTTATCATCCGCTGCAAACTGGTGGATATCGAAATTGAAAGGCCCCCTGAATTTTCCGAGATTCATGTTATAGTGTAAGCCTGATAATGTTTTTCCCTTTTGCTCATAACCATATAACTGGCTCACCGCAACTTTTCCCCATACATTCCAGTCCACCTTTTTATCGTATATGTCAAAGAGAAATGCCGATACATTGGCATCATAATCATATCCGCTTCGCAATACATTGGTATTGACAAATGTGATACTGGAATTGTATTTCATGGTCTGGTCAAATACAAGCACATTGTAATTGGTCAGTGGGCTGGTTTCGATCTTGCGCCGGTCTTTATGTAAATCTTCCACCTCCGCGAAAGAAGGACTTGTAATAGCATTGAAGAAACCAATGCCTAATCCTTTGGGTGTTCGCCCGCTGATCTTAGTAGCATTTACCAGTTTGGTAACATCCGGATTTTTCAGCAAGGTGTCCGTTGAAGCCATATGCCGGCCAACATCATACTGGTGAATAGGCGCACCACCGATCCTGCGGCTGTAAAAGAAATTGCCTTTATTAAACAGTTCTGTGCCTTCATTGAAAAACGTCCTGTTTTCATTGAATCGCACTTCAAATGGTGAAAGGTTCAGGATCTGGTTGTCACTTTGTACCTGGCCAAAGTCAGGGATCAATGTCATGTCCAGCGTAAAGGCCTTACTGATCCCGAATTTCACGTCCATTCCGCCATTCACAGAAGCGTCCCATTTGTGTCCGGTTGGGGAAGGATTGCGGTTGGCATAGGTTGAGAAATAAGGAGAGAAGGAAAGCCTGAGCGGCGGCTTGATATTTTCAATACCGGTCCAGAGTCCGGCCTGGTTCATAAAACCGAATTTTTGGGGATCCAGTGGGCTCCAGGAATATTGCTGGCCGGTTTTGGCCCTTCTCCTGATGATCTGCATGCCCCAGTTCTGTACCGGTTCTTTACTGAAACGAATGGCCGAATATGGAATGCGCATTTCAAAGGTCCATCCCTCATTGGTCAACTTTGTGGCAGTCTGGTAAACGCTGTTCCAGCTGGCATCTTCATTTCCTATGGAATATTTTACGTCGAACTGTTCTCCAAGTGCGGTAACATAATAGCCGGATCCGTTGATCTTGTCGCGATAAGTGTCAAAAACTACACCTATGAAATCATTGATGCCAATATTGTCCCGCCCAACCAGTTCGCTTGAAATGCTGTCTTTGCTTTTTTCATGACAATATCCTCCCAGGTAAATGGCTTCGTCATCGTAAAGAAAATAGACCTCGGTTTTATTGGTTTCACTTTCGGGTTTCAGGAAGGAGGGGCGCTGTTCGATAAAGTTTGTTGCCCTGGGTGCAGCTTTCCATGCTTCTTCACTGATCAGGCCATCAATTTTTATGGGAAGGGAGGTTCTGACAGCCGGCAATTGCCTCAGGCTATCCTGTGCGGATGTGCTTCCAGCAAAAGCAGCCAGGAACAAAAGCATTTTTAATTTTCTCATTTTGGTTGGTTCAATCCGGCCGGAAAACTACACCAGTGCTGCTTTTAATTAAGCCTAAAACTGTTAAGCTTCTTCCATTATTTACCGATGGCAGGTATTCCGTACAAAAGGCATGGAAGACAGATCAAATTTCTACTGGGGTTGTATTAACAAAGTTCACCAAAAGATCGATTGGGCCAGCAGGAACAGACTTGTTAAAAAGCCTTATCATTCCGCAGGAAATCGGAAATTGCGCTTCAATGAAGTTTTGGTTGAAAGGGTGTGTCAGCATTTGTTTTATCCTGGTTTCTTTCCTGTCCAATGGTCAGAATCCGGAACGGGATTTCCATGCAATTGACTGGCGTGCTTCCAGGATAGATGCCCCTTCTGTTGATAGCCTTGCCAGGTTGCTTACCGCACCTTACCAGCTCGACATTCATAAGGTACGTTCCATATTCAGGTGGGTAACAGACCATATCGATTACCGCACTGGCATACTTCCTTCCGGTAAGGATAAACTGGCCATTTTTACTGATACGGTAACAGCATGGAGGTCCGCTGATGAAATGATGGCCGAAATGGTCTTTCACAGAAGACTGGCTGTTTGTGAAGGTTATGCACGCTTGTTCAAAACACTTTGTAATTATAGTGGCATTGCTGCGGAAGTGATCAATGGTTATGTTGGCGGCGGACGAGTAAGGCGATTTGGATCCAACCATTCATGGAATTCTGTAAAAATAGACAACAGCTGGTACCTGCTGGATGTAACATGGGCCAGTGGCTTTGTCAGTTTTTCCAACCAGTTTGTACGGCATTTTGATGAGCATTATTTTTTGACACCACCATGTGAATTGATCCGCACGCATTACCCTGAAGATCTTCAATGGTCCTTGCTTGAGGATCCTCCTCTTGCAAGAGAATTTCACCAGACGCCATTCAAGCACAGGTCATTTATCAAATACAACATCAGTGCTTATACTCCAAGCAAGGGAATCATAGAAGCATCTTTGGGTGATACCATCCATATTGTAATGGAAACAAAGGATCCTGAAAAAGATAACAGGATCGGGCCTGATCCATTTTTTGATTCTTCTTATTTTAATGCACCATCCAGAGTGTTCCTTACACCGGATATATCAGTGCATCCAAAAAAAATTCATTACAGTTTTGTTGTTACCAACAGTGAAGTAGAATGGCTTCATCTTATGTACAATGATGATGTTGTTTTAAGGTACAAATTGAATATCAGGAATGATGGCCGTACTGCAACAATTTCAGACTCCTCCCGATAATTTAACTGCACATAAAAAATGGTGCATTTGAGAGCAAACTGACCTTAATACCATTAATAAGGCGATTAAAAATCACTGGTATTATGATATTAAGAGTTTGAGCAAAATCATATGCAGTTGGTTAAATTTGGGCTGAAGTTAAACCTGCTCAAATCACTGGGTTGTATTCACCATGACAGCTCAAGCCTTAATTAAGGAAAACAGAACAAACGAAAAAAAAGAACAGCAAACTTATTGTAAAATCCCAAAACCTGTACCAGTACCAGCAAGCGCTTTCTAAACTTAAAAGAAATGAAATCATACCCCATACTGTTTGTTATACTTAGTGGAATTATTATTTCTTGTGATCATGATAACAGACAAAAGAAAGAGTTTAATAGTGCTACAATTGTAAAAGACATTCCTGAATGGCACCAAAGGAGTAAGTGGTCCCAGAGCTTGGTAAAGCAACTTCAGAACGACCTCAAAGTTGGATCATTAGAAAATGGTTTTGATAGCTTGCAAATGAGAATATGGATAGAATGCAGACAAGGCCAACCGAGTAGTATGATCCTACTGCAAACCAAAAATTCTCTTTGGAATGCAATTTTCTATTCTTTTAATATAGAGTATGGGGAAAATCAAAATTTTGAAATCAGGAATATTAATTCTGTAGTAAAAATGCCTAAATCAGGTTGGGGGACTTTTTCTGATTCTTTGTTAAGGTCTGGAATTACAAATTTGCCTGACTATACTGAGTATGGGGAGAACTATTTCATTCCAACAGATGGAAATAGTGTATGGGTTGAGATAGGATCACTGAAAGAATACACACTTTATTCCTATCCAACATTAGGAGGTAATACGGATATCAAAGGAGGTCCTGCAGTATTGCATAATACTTTAAAATTGATTGAAAAAGAGTTCGATTTTAAGAGGCCATGTGAAGAAAGCAATCAATATTAAACCTAGCCTAATGTTGATAGGTAATTATCACAACGTCAATATTTGCGTCCGTATGCTCTCTCCTGGCACGTAGGATCGGGGAATTTCCCTTAGTAATTCTCCCTCTTGCATAACGTAGATCTACTTGTGCATTACTGAGCCTGATTCAATTAAATATCATCAGATATTTAAATTTGCGCATATCTATCACCGGTATTTTGTGTGATTCTCCCCCGGCATAATTTTTATTTTTTGTCATTTTAACTTTATATAAGTAACAATTCTAATAATTAGCGTATTGCATTTGAATGCACTAGCAGTTTTTAAAATTATCCACACAAGCTTTCATCGAAATTTTCAAAGCATGTGTAATAAAATGTACATAATTAATGCTTATTTTATCGGGTAGATTGCTTTCTATTTATCTATGTTTATTGTACCGGACTAGTAGAAACCACATTGCCCATCCATTTGAAAACTGAAGAAAATCATGTCCCTGTTATGAATACCATTCAACTGCGCACCCTCGACTTTTATGAAAAGGTCAAGGACATTTGCCAGAAAGTAAAAGTGTATGGTCATACGCCTGCCATGCAGGACCACGAAAGGACCAAGCTGGCTGTATTTAACCAGATCAACCTGGTTGGCGTAGCATCAGGGGTATTGCTTCCGATCATCGTGTTGTTCGACCTGCCTGAACTTCCCATTATTACTTTATTTGTAGCCTTTCTTCCAAGCATCATCAGCATGGGTGTGCTTCGCCTGAATCAGCAAAGACAATATGAGCGTGCAAGAATGGTCTTTTTTACCTTGTATCCTGCTGCTACAACAATGGTTTACCTTGCACACGTTGATGCGGGCATTGAATTGTTCTTTATCCTTTATGGTGTTCTTTCGGTTTTTTATATGAAAGAAGCAACCAATGCCATTATCGCATTTGCTTTGACCACCGGATGCTATTCACTTGTATTCCTGATCAAGTCCAGGTTTGGAGCAGATCTTCAAAGAATTTTCTTCCCGTTCTATGTGATGAACCATATGGTAGCGATCATTTCCATTTTTGTTACATTATTCTGGATCAAAAAGGAAAATACAGGTTACCAGTTCAGTATCCTGAAAAAGAACAGGCTTCTTCACCGGACTAACCTTGAAATTGAAGACAACCGGAAAGTGATCAACGAAAAGGCCGAGCAGCTGCAGTTGCAGACCGACCAGCTCACCGACCTGAATTCACTGAAGAATAAATTGTTCTCTGTAATAGCGCATGACCTGAAGGGTCCTTTATATGCACAGCGTAATCTCATGAAAGCCATTCACCAGTCAGACATGCCTGGTGATGAAGTAAAGTCGCTGGTGCCAGAGATCCTTACAGATATGAACTATACCATCAACCTGATGGACAACTTGCTGCATTGGGCAAAATGCCAGATGCAATCAGATCCTATCAGGCCTGCGGCGGTTGACCTCAGTGACCTGATCGGCTCAGTATTAAGAGTGTTGAAGCTACAGGCTGATGCAAAAAATATTTACCTCGAATCAAAGATCCACCAGGGAACGCTTGTTTTTGCAGACAAGGACATGATCAACCTGGTATTAAGGAACCTGCTTTCCAATGCGATCAAATTCACACCGGAACAGGGGACCGTCGTTGTTTCTACCAGGTCCATTGATGATAAGATACAGGTTTGCGTAAAAGATACCGGCCGCGGTATGAGACCTGAAGAACTGGAACAGCTTTCAGCGAACACCTATTACACAACAAATGGTACCGCTAATGAAAGCGGTACCGGCCTTGGACTGATGCTGTGTAAAGAATTCCTGCATAAGAACGGAAGTTCAATGCAGATCGAAAGTAAGTTCGGCAAAGGAAGTACGTTCTCTTTCTTTTTACCACTTTACCAATAAGACTCTTGAAAGCTCAGATCAACTGTTAGACTGGTTCACACGTCCGTGGTACCTGTCAATAGATTTTTCCTTGGCTTTGCGCAGCATGCTTTGTAATTTATTGACCGCCTGGTCAATGGCCTGTTCAAAATCCGCAGCATGTTCCTTAATGAAGTGGTCATTACCCGGAACTTCAAGCCTGATCTCGCAATAATCATTTGGTGTGGCACGGTCCGGACCCTGGAACAGAATGACGTTTGCCCTGATGATATGATCACTGGGCGTTAATTTTTCCAGTTTCTCTGTTACATGATCTTCTAAAGCCGTGCTTGCTTTAAAACCTAAAGACTGTATGATGATATCCATATTCGTAGTTTATGGAGCTAATACAGTTTTCATACCATAATTGAAGCTTCCAGCAGCCAAGGCGTTATTTTAATGCAGACCTTGTAAGTCACCAGTTGATCAGGGTTGCTTAAGAAGCGGCCTTTGTTCTTTTTGAGGAACAAAGACAAACCTCACGGCTGCACTTTTGCTTTCACTGGAAGTAAGGAACAGCCGGTACCGCTGTTCACCTGCTGTTACAATCAAAATAGCCGTGTTAGGCGGAATGGAACCCAGGTTCTCTGCTACCATCTCTACTTCCTGGAAAGTATTTCTTTCATCGATCCTTACATAAACTGTAATAGGCTTTGTGCTTAGCTTCTGGTGGGTGAGCACCACTTTTTTATTGATCAGCACTGTGATGGAATCTCCGTCTACTTCAGCGTTATCGTAAAAGTCCAGGCGCAGGTCGCCGGTATCTATTTCAATTTCCGGGATTTCCTTAAAAGCTGATTCACGTATTCTTGAAAGCCTGATGGTATTGGTATCGCAGGAAGCTGAAGTGTTCTGGATCTTTCCATCCCAGGTGCCGGTAAGGAATTCTTCATTTCCTTTTCGGCTGTATTCAAGGCGGTAGTTCTTAATGCAGACTTTACAATGGTCAGGGATCTTAAATGTGGTGACCATCCCTTCATTGATGATGATCTTTTTTGAGCCGGGCGTATAAATACCGGTGAATTTCTTCTTCACATAATAATTGACATCCATATAATGATAGGAATTTCCCCAAACACTGTCACCTTTTACAGATAGTTGCAATTCGATATGGTTCACTGGGAAGCAGGAGCTGGGCATGTTCAATGTTCCTTTCCAGAAGCCATTGAGATCCTGCGCCCCCAAAAAGGAACAGGTGAGGAGCAGGAGGTTAACCAGGGCAAATCTTTTCACTAATAGAAATTAAGGAGAAACATTGAAATGGAAAAGTGAAATTTGATAGAAGGTGAGAGAGAAGCTGATGGCTGATAGCTTATGGCTGTTAGCTGTGAGTTGCGAGCTGCGAGCTGCGAGCTCAGAACGTTCAAAATTAAGTCAGGAATCTTATTTATTTTTCAATTGAAGGAAAACAAATTCATTGAAACACGCAAAAGCTCGAAGCTCGAAGCAGCTAATAGCCATAAGCCAATAGCTAACAGCTCTCCCTCATTCCTTCACATATCCATCTTCCTTACCTATAGCGGTCACCACTTTATAATCTGCATGATCCGCCATGCGGTGATCAGGAATGGCCATTGTAAGTGTTCGTTTAGGGCCTACGTTGTTGAAGTACATCAGCTTTTTTTGAAGCAGGTCATTTTGTTCATTGTAATAGCTTACTTCTATAGTGGCAGATTTAATGGTTTCGCTGCTGTTGTTGTAAAGCGTCAGTTTCATGCCAACAACACCCATCATCCAGTTATTAGGTCGCTCACTTGGTTTCAGATCGATTTTTGATAAAAGTGATGGCCCTTCTGCCGTTTGCTGGTTGTCGTTGCGCCGCGATGCAACCCTTTCCCCATTGGTTTGCCTGGAGGGCTGGCGGGTTGGCTCCGCTTCCGGCGCTTCTTCTTTTTTTGTTTTCAGTTTTCCAAAAACGCCACTGATGGCTTCACCAAGCTTTTTCTTTTTCTTAGCTGGCGCTGTGGTAGCTTCTGTTGGTGAATTGGTTTCCACAACATCAACTTCGCTTACTTCCGGAGTTTCTTCAGCAATCTTTTCACTGGCTATGGAAACTTCCGGTTCCCTGGTTGTGGATGGTGCTTGTAAAAGGGGCTTGTTCTTTCGGGGGAGCCCTGGTTCTTCCCGGGTTACGGATCCATTGTTTACTATAGGTTCGGAAATAACAGGAGCAGCGACACTTGATTCGGGTGCCTGCTCCGCAGGATGATCATAGGCGATAATTTTTTGAACAGTTGGTTTAACAGAAGTTCTTTCACCTTCCTGGCTCGAAGGAAGAAGTTGAGCGATCCCATATCCTGCTGCCAGTAGTACAACAAACGCTCCTGCCCATTGTTGGCGGCGCCTTGCCTTTTTCTTTTTGATGTTCTGCCTGTAAAACCAGTTTGAATATTCATTTTCCGGAATTTCAGAAAATGCCGGCTCCTTTATTTTTCTTGTTTCAGCCTGGTAAGGCACCGGGTTTTGTGTGATTTGTTTTTCTTCTGCAGGCTGAAACCTTGGAACTGGTGGCGGCTCCATATTCTTTTTTGCTTCACCAACCTGCTCAACTGGTCGGGCGCCATTTGGAAGGCTGACAAATACCCTGTTAGAGGTTGTAACATTTTTTGCTGCGAATCCTGATGAAGGCGGCAGGTAAGCTTCATGAGCCGCATTGATCCCTGAAGTATTCTTATGAATTTGATCGGGTTCGCCGGAATTAAATTGCAGGCCATTTATTTCGGAAGGGTGGGACCAACCGGCGCTACGACCTTCTTCCCAGATGAGGTCTGCTGGTTTCAGATCTTTTTGAAGCATTTCTTCAAAACTGAAAGGCCCGGTCTGCTGGTTGTTGCGCAGCAGCAAAAAATATCTGGCCATCTTTCAAAATTTTCCTGGTGAGTGATGTTCTGTCCTATGCACAACGCCGGAATGTTAGCTGTATTGTGCAACTTTCTCTTAAACAAATCTTAAGAAGCTTATTGGCGCACTGTTAATATGATATAATGGAGCGCTAAGAGATTGGGAGGTAAGTGATGAACCAGGAAAGTAATGAAATGGCTTAGTAGACAGGATGCAATAGTTGTGGACGATTCAACCTGCTGGAGTTTTAAAGTCAGCCATGATGGCATGAATCAGCGATGATGGAATAAAATTGTTGAAGCCATTCGATTTGAGTGCAGCAATGTAAAAATGTTTTGTGTTGTAGTGATAATACAGAAAGTTCTTCCGCATTTCATTTTCGGCGGTAAAATCGAAGTGATGTAGTGAAAGTATTGCCGGTTTCGCTTAAGGTAAAAAATCCTGAGTCATCCTGAGCAAATCCAATGGCTTCACCCTGTGGTTCGGATTCGTAAGGAAGGTTCACAGCATTTTTTTGAAGCGCCTGTGTAATGGTCTCATTGGATTGCCTTGCATAGTAATGTAATTGACCATAGGTTTTAATGATGACTTCATCTCCGTCAGGTGAAATGCCAGCGCCAACAATTCCGGTAAATGAAACCGTTCCTTCGTAAGAAACTGTCTGAACAGTGGTGGTAGAGTAGGGAAATGAAAGTTTATAGATCCTTGAAGGCAGATCCTGCTTGGTAAAAATAAAAATGTTCCTGGTAACCGGATCTACAACGAATGCTTCGGCGTTATGTGAGCCATCAGGGTACCGGAACCGTATCTGATCAATAACATTCATCGTATCTACGCCGGCTGCCGGCTCAGGAAATTTATAAAAACTGTATTCTGAAAAAACTTCATTGTTATCGCCGATGTCTGCCAGGAAAATGTCGCTTTCAAACAATGCCATGTCTTCCCAGTCACGGTTCATAACGCCTTTAAGGTAGACAGACCGGCCTACCTGTCCAGAATGGCTGACCATGTGTATCCGGGTTGGATTGCCACTGTCTTCCTGTGCCCACAGCATTCCTGCATGTAACTTACTATCGCAAATACCTGATACTTCCTGCAAAACCGGTTGAAGCTGGTTAACAACCGGATCTTTTTCAAACAACGCTCCTGAACCGGCAGGTTTCCTGCAGGCACCTGCAAAAATTAAAATAGATATGATAAGAACATGCTTCACTTACTGCCAAAATAAACAATCCTTCCTGCTTTGCCTAAACCAGCTACAATACTGGATAAATGAAATGCAGATCCTTTGAGGTTCTATGTGATTTCTTTGCGCTCCTTTGCGTTTAATGCCTCTTCACGAAATAGAATTAGTAGGGAATGCTCCACGTAACAATCAGAAACCAAAAACAATAAACCAGAAACCCCTCATATGGCTGCGGCCAGCCTGTACTGTGTTTTCTGCTGGTTCAATACTTCTGCAGCGTAATGGGCGCAAAGCCTTCCGGGATCATACTGGCTGAATTCCCTGGCAAGCCTGTGCACATTTCTTTTAAAGCTGTCTTCAGTTAAAACTTTTTCCACCCCTTTGCGGATCTTTGATGATGAAGGCTTTTCTGTTTTCAGATTCAAACCCAATTGAAAAAAGCCGATCCTTGCATTGATCTCAAGTTTGCATTCATGTACCCCTGCTACAACCATTGGCAGCTTGTGCTGGATGGCAGCCAGTACACCACCATAACCACCATTGGTTATAAAGGCGTGAGCATAAGGCATCACTTCATTGAATGGTATAAAATCTTCGATGATAATATTGTCCTCAGGGTAATTTTCCTTGAGTGCTTCCGTACCGTTACCACCTGTTGTAGCAATAACCAGCGTGTCCGTATTTTTAAAAGCTTCCAGGGTTGGCACAATGAGCTTTGAATAATTTTTCTCAATTGTACCCTGCGTAACCAAAAGAACGTTTTTATATTGCTTCACCTTCTGATCGTACCAGCCTTTTACTTCTTTCCTTTTGATATCAGGCAATAAGGGACCTACAAAACGGATGTTTTTTCCAAGGTCGGTCCTATGATATTCAAAAGAAGGCGTTCCACTTTGCAGCAGAAGGGTAGGAGCATTGGTAAAATAATCAAATACATTCGCCCCCAGGGTATCAATGCCATTTTCTGCCATCACCTTCCTGAGGACCTGGTTGGGCTTATTGAACACAAGTTTATTGGCAGCAAAGCGCAGCATCGCCTGCTTTGGCCGGCCCAGCAGGGATTTCGAAGGGGTTAGCCCCAGTCCTGAGGGAGGAAGATCTTTTGAAGTTCCTGAAAGCGGCATGATCCCGATCCCGATAACAGGGATTCTTAATTTCTCACGAACCATCGGAATGGCTCCAAAGGTCATGTCTGCGATCATCAGTTCAAAAGGAAATTCCTGGTAGATATCTTTTACATCTTCAAAATATTCAGGCGCCCTGTAAATGAAGACCTGGATCATATCGAAAATTAATTTGCTCACCTGCCTCCTGTGGTTGACCCTGTCGGGGAAAAGGTCATCAGTAATTCCGTCGTGTACATCCAGGGCTTTCACCAGGGGATATAACTGTATGCCCATTCGGTTCACTTTCTGCGCGTAAACCTTTGAGGTATACCACCGGACATCACATCCAATATCTTTTAAATGTTTTGCAAGTGGCGTAAGCGGATTAAAGTGGCCATCAGCCGGAACGTTGGCAAAAAGGACCTTTGTGCCAGGGCGAACCTGCCGGAGCAAGCCGAAAGGAGGCATGTTTAAAGATTTCATTTTCCACTTTTAATGAATCTAAACTAGTTACCAGCCGGAAAGGGGAAAAGTCATCAGTGGTTGAATTGCAAAAACAGGGGCATGGATTGAAAACAGGGCCTGCCTAACGGTACCGTATACCTGACTACAAGAACATTTAACAGCAATGCAGAAGGAATAGCCGTATCTTTATTAAGGTCCATTGCCATGGTAATCTGATTCTCTTCTTTACCCGACCATCTCTTTACCAGGCGCATGAAGACCTTAGCTCCTGGCAACTAAGCCCGGCGATTATCATCCTTAATTGATTTTATGGTATCACAAATTTCAGCGGTTCACAAGGAAAAATTCAGCGAGATCAGGAAGAAACTGGCACTTATCGGAAATAAGGAAGAAAAATTTGTAACGGTTGAATTGTTGTTCTATGAAACACTCACCCTTGCAAGACAATATGGTGACCTGACATCGGAAAATAAATTGCTTTCCGAGCTGAAAGATATAGAAAGCAACGAGTACAAGGCGACCCAGGAAAAGTTCCCAAAAAAAGCACGGCGTGAAAGGGCCATCAAGCACTTCATGCACCGTTTCAGGACCTTGCTGGCTGATTGGGAAAAGGCCAAAGCCCCATTGGCAGGAGCCTTTTAACCATAGGGTTATGTAGCTTATCTTTGCCGCTCACAAATTGCAGCATGAGCGAAGAAAAAAGCCTGAATTTTATTGAGGAGATCATTGAGGATGACCTGAAGCAAGGAAAACATGCTTCTGTTGTAACCCGTTTTCCACCAGAGCCCAATGGCTACCTGCACATTGGACATGCCAAAAGCATTTGCCTGAATTTTGGTCTCATCCAGAAATATGGTGGGTTCACCAATCTCAGGTTTGATGATACAAACCCTGTCACAGAAGAAACTGAATATGTAGACAGCATCAAGGAGGATGTAAAATGGCTGGGTTTTACCTGGAAGAATGAATTGTACGCTTCCGATTATTTCGAACAGCTTTATCAATACGCTGTAACGCTCATCAGCAAAGGATTGGCCTATGTTGATGATTCTTCCCCTGAACAGATCGCAGCCATGAAAGGTACGCCCACTGAGCCCGGAAAGGACAGTCCCTTCCGCGACCGCAGCATTGAAGAGAACCTTCAATTATTTGCTGATATGCGATCAGGAAAATACAAGGATGGTGAAAAAGTGTTGCGGGCCAAAATTGACATGAAGCATTCAAATATGCACATGCGCGACCCCATCATGTACCGTATCAAGCATGCGCATCATCATCGCACCGGAGATACCTGGTGCATTTATCCCATGTATGATTTTGCACATGGCCAGAGTGATTCCATAGAACATGTAACGCATTCGCTCTGCACACTTGAATTTATTCCGCACCGCGAATTGTATGAATGGTTCCTTCAAAAGCTGGAGATATTTCCATCGCGCCAGATCGAATTCGCCAGGCTGAACCTGAGCTATACCGTAATGAGCAAGCGAAAGCTTTTGCAACTGGTGCAGGAAAAGCATGTGGAAAGCTGGGATGATCCAAGGATGCCCACTATCAGCGGCATGAGGCGCAGAGGTTATACGCCAGAGGCGCTAAGAGATTTCTGCGACCGCATAGGAGTGGCAAAAAGGGAAAACCTCATCGACGTTGGATTGCTTGAGTTCTGTGTAAGGGAACACCTAAACAAGGTCGCACTGCGACGCATGGTGGTATTCGATCCGGTGAAAGTGGTGATCACTAATTATCCGCAGGTAATGGGTGAGGTAGAGCGGCTGAAAGGAGAGGATAATCCTGAAGACACGAACAGCGATAGCCGGGAAATTCCGTTTGGAAAAGAGATCTACATTGAGCAGGAAGACTTCATGGAGCATCCTCCTAAAAAATATTTCCGTCTTTTCCCCGGTGGTATGGTCAGGCTCAAGTATGCATACATCATCCGTTGCGATGAAGTAATAAAGGATGAAAGCGGAAAGATCACGGAACTCAGGTGCACCTATTTTCCTGAAAGCAAGAGCGGTGAAGATACTTCCGGCATCAATGTTAAAGGAACACTTCATTGGGTGGAATCTACAACGGCTATCACTGCGGAGATCAGGTTGTATGACCGCTTATTCAAATCTGAAAATCCTGCCAGCGAAGAAGGGGACTTTAAAGATTACATCAATCCCGATTCACTGCAGGTTGTAAAAACCGTTTTTGCGGAACCGGCACTGATGAAAGCCAAAATGAATGAACGTTACCAGTTCCTTCGCAAGGGCTATTTTACACTGGACAATAAGGACACTTACCATAGGCTGGTTTTCAACAGGACGGTGACGTTGAAGGATGCATGGGCGAAGGAGCAGGGAAGGAAGGGCTGATAGCTGGAAGAAAGGCAGTTAGCTTGTAGCTGTTGGCTGATAGCCCTTTTCGTACAACTAATATGTTTTTGTTATGGAAGATGATTTTTTTTATAAGCTGTGATCCTCCGTGGCGGATGCGAGCTTTTGTCTGTTTCTATGAATTTGTTTTTTTCAATTGGTTAATATCCTTAGAACTTTAATTGAATTTGGAAAATGCTCCAGGCTCGAAGCACAGGTCATAGCTTTCCTTTATCAAATTAACCGCAAAGAGCGCAAAGAAGCGCAAAGAAATGCAGGCTCTCAACTTTGCGATACTTAGCGTCGCCTTTGCGCTCATTGCGGTTTGCCTTTTAGGCATTGAAGTAGAAAAATTCATGAGACCTGTAAAGAACCAGAAACAAGAGACCAGAAACCAGAAACAAAAAACCCCGCATAAGCGGGGCTTTTTTATAAAAGAAAATGATCATTTTGGATCCAATGCTTGAGTAATGCGGTCCGAGACATCCTGGAGGTGCGCACGGCTTGCAGCATCTTTATAAAGTGGCAATGCAGCACGGATCTCAGACTGCAACTGCCTCAATTGGGCTTTGCTGACAGAGATCACATCCGAGTTCCTGTTAAGCGTTGATGCCTGCAAAAATGGATTCTGTTGCTGACCTGTAGCTGCTTGCGGAGCTGGATCAGGGGCAATGATCCTGATCAGTCGCTCTACGTGTGCTTTCTGAAGGTTCCTGCGATAGATATCAATGGTTTGCCTTCCTGCAAGCTCTGACCAGATCCCTTTTTTAAGATCGGTCAGCATTTCAAATGCCGTATAAGGATTGGAACTTTCTGCTTCGTTGCGAAGCAGTTTGCTCAGCGTACTGCTGCTGATCAAACGTCCAAGGATGTTATCCTGGACTGTATTTACAGTTACCAGCGGGTTATCTGCTGTCAGGTTGGTGATACGGTTGTCTATCAGCCATTTTGGTGTCCTGAACAATTGTTCCTGCAGGAACTGCATGGCTTCCTTTTGCCGGGCTTCAGGTACAAATTCTACCACAACGCCTTGCTGCTCCACTGTTTTTGGTGTTGTCATAATACCACCAATGTTTTTTGCAGCATGGCCCATGTACCTTGTGAACTGCGACACAACCTGTCCATACAATTCATCCAGGCTGCTGTATCCTTTATTGGGTTCTTTGGTCCATTCAGGCAGCTTTTCTACAATGCGCTGCAGGTTTTTGATACCATATGCGCCGGCCTTCATTGCATTGTCACCAAGGTCTTCGTTCTGGTTGCGCGGATCGTCTGGATCGCTTTCCGTTCCAAACCAATAGCGCCTGTCCTTCATTTTTTCCAGGGTCAGTTTATTCAGTATCGGAACTTCGGCCTCTGCAGATTTAGCTTCCGGGAACCAACGGTAACCCCATTCGATGGCCCACTTATCGTATTCACCAATGCGTGGGAACAAGCCTGTTTCTGTAATGTTATCTTCCGGCTGGGCAATATAATTAAAGCGTGCATAGTCCATTATGGAAGGTGTATGTCCATTTGCTTCCACCCAAGCTTTATTACGCAAGTTTTCAACCGGTACGCCGGCGGATGACCCGAAATTGTGGCGCAAGCCTAAGGTATGTCCCACTTCATGTGAAGAAACAAAACGGATCAATTGGCCCATGAGGGAATCTACAAATTTCAGGTTCCTTGCCCGGGGATCCACTGCAGCGGTCTGAATGAAATACCAGTTGCGCAGCAGGTTCATTACGTTATGGTACCAGTTGATGTGCGACTCCAGGATCTCGCCCGTGCGTGGATCGTGAACATGAGGTCCGCTTGCATTGGCCACATCGGATGGTTTATAAACGATGGCGGAATAGGCAGCGTTGTCAATGTACCAGTCGGGGTTTGTTGTTGGCGCTTCGAGTGCATAAATGGCATTCTTGAAACCAGCCTTTTCGAATGCAACCTGCCAGTCATTCACACCCGCGATCAGGTAAGGGATCCATCTTTTTGGTGTATTGGGGTCTATATAAAAAATGATCGGTTTTCTTGGTTCTACCAGTTCGCCGCGCAGGTAGCGCTGCACATCTTCTGGCTTTGGCTCCAGTCTCCACCGGGTAACCATGCGCACCTGTTCAATGCCCTGCGGATTAAGATCGAAATCAGTATAGCCGGTAGCGAAATATCCGACACGGGGATCAAAGTAACGTGGCTGCATGGGTCTTGAAGGAAGCATGATCATGGAGCTGCTTAATTCAAAAGTGGCAGGCGTTCCTGTAGCACCAGAGGTTACGGCTGCGGGCTGGCCGGGCACCGGCGGTGGGGTCCTGATAAATGTCTTCACTGTTTTGACCATGACATTGGTCGGGAATGATTTAATATCTATGATGTAGGAATTATCGCGCTGATACTGACCAAGACCCAGCGCTCTCTTGGCCCGGGAGCCAAAGAAAAGAACATCATTATCCCCCATCAGGTAGTCGGTCACATCAATAACCGTTGCTGATGAATTGTTGATCGAATCCCTTCCCAGCGCTTTCACATCAAAGGAAGCAACAATGGGTTGCAGGTTGGAGGCACGAACAGAACGGTACATGCCGGCTGTTGAGTCGCTGGCCATTTCCTGGAAAGAAAGGGTGCGGAGGAAGATCTTGTTATTCGGACCTCTTTCAAAAGAGATGACGTTATCACCGATCTGGTCTCCGGCATATCCAAGGAAGCCAGCTCTTGTTCCTGCTCCTGACCTTGAAATACGGTTCACAACCAGGATCTCGCGGTTAAGGACAGAATCGGGTAATTCAAAAAAGTACTTTTCATCCACTTTATGAATGGTAAAAAGCCCCCGGTTTGTGCGTGCCTTGTTGGTGATCACTTCGCTGTAAGGGCGGATGCCGCCTGATCTTGCCGCTGAAGGGGTGTTATCCGCCGGGGCGGCAGGCTGCTGTCGCTGAGCAAAACCAGTGATGCTCAAAAGCAAGCCACATGCAACTGTGCAGGTACTCAGTTTCATTAAGTATGTAATATTTAGTTTGGAATTGGGTGATTAAAAAGCGGATGGAAGTTACGGAGAATGAAGGAATTGCAGGGGTTTATTGTTTATAGTTTTTGGTTTATGGTTGTTAGGTGCAGTCATTCTTTATTGATTCATTTTGCGTAGGGAAGCATTTCACGCAGAGACGCAAAGAAGGCAAAGACGCGGAGAATACAGATTTAAGAGTGCAGACTTAAGAGTAGAGAGTTAAGAAAGAAAGGAATGATGAATGAAGAACTTTCTCAGGAGTTCAGATGATAGACTATAGATGATAGACTTTAGAGTTGGATGTTAGATATAGGACTTGAGACTTGATAGAGGAAAGTTGAGTGATGATTTATGAATGCTCTCCGGCCTAAGCCAACTCCGTTTCAATTGACCCTCCCCGGCCTGTCATCCTGAGCGTAAGCGAAGGATCTCCTCTTCCAACTTTCAACGCCCATAGTACCAATAAGCCCAAAGAACGTCAGAAAAGTTCCAGCGCCTCATTTTGTGGTTGAATGAAAAGACTCTAACATTAAAAGACTGCTAACAAAATTCAGCGCCTGCAGTATCCTCAAATACTGCCTTGTGTGGATTAGGAAATGTTTGAACCAGTAGTGAGCTTATTAAAGTCACGAAAGACTGAACTCTTAAGTAAGGGTCGATGCCTGTAATGAAAGACTGTTGTGCGGTGGCCCGGACGGTCTACGCGGAGCGATTAGACCCGGCCTTGATCTTTTTGCTCTACTTTTTACATCAAGGTAAAAAGTAGAAAAGACCCCATAGGAAGACAGTACGGGAAACAGAAAGAGACCGAGGAAAAATGCAGACTTAAGAGTGCAGACTGCAGAGTAGAGACATAAGAATGGAAAACAGAATTGATTTGTTTGTTATGCTGCTTGTGAGGACACAAGAAGGGGCGGCTAGAGCGAAGCTGCTTATAAGAACACAAGCATGGGCGGCGAGAGCGAAGCTGCTTATAAGAACACAAGCAGGTGGTGTCTGTACAGTGGTTCCTTTGCGTTATACTTTGCGTCTTCTTTGCGCTCTTTGCGGCTAAATTATCATGAACATACCGGGAACAACGGTCAGAAGTTTAAATTTTTACCTGTACCACTGTTAACAACCACTTCATCAACAGAAGGAAAAACCTCCAGCAGGGATAATTGCATTAAATAATCATTCATATAAAATCCATCACCGATATCAGTATCCACTTCACGCACCACTTCAAACCCCATCTTCTCATAAAAACCCCGTGCAACATTGTTACGGTTCACATGAAGCTGAAGCGCTTTGGCGCCTTTGGGACGAATGTCGTTAATGACCTGGCCGATGACAAAACGGCCTGCGCCACGACCCTGCTGCTGCGGAAGGATGTAGATCTTCTGCAGTTTGTAAATGGATGGTTCAATTTCATTATAAGAAGCAAAACCAATTGGTATTCCAGCATTGTAGACAATGATGAACTGGTGGTTGGACTGTATCTGTTTTACCAGGGCGGATTCGCTGTAAATCATGTCCAGCATGTAATGGATCTGTTGCTGGGTGAGTATGGAAGCATAGGTATGCGGCCAGATCTGCAAGGATAATGTGCGGATCAGTTCAATATCTTCAAAGGAAGCATTGCGGATGGTAAGCACTGGAGCCGAGGTATAAAGCCTGTCTGAGGTAGCTTCGTGGAGGCGGATCATTTTTCGGCTGAAACGAATGCAGATAAAAAGCGAGATCATTGCGCCGGCGAAAAGAAGGAAATCGGAAACATATTGCTTCATCCAATGGTTCTCGCTCAGGAACAGGAAGGAATCATAGAAGCCATGGGCGATGGTTGCCCAGGCAACACCAGTAAAAAGGAGCTTTTTGCGGTTGGCCATGTCAAACTTAGCCTTTCCGGCATAATACCCCATGATCACGCCAAACGTTGCATGTCCTGGTACAGATGTGAACATGCGCATGAAAGCTACTGTAAAGCCATGGTCTGTTACATACATGATGTTCTCAACCGTTGCAAAACCCATTGCCACCATCACACTGTACATGATACCATCAAGCGGCTCGTCAAAACTGGTACGGTTGAAAGCATAGTAGCGCAGCACTACATACTTGCATACTTCTTCCACGAGGGCAATACCAATGAAGCAAATAAAAAGGATGCCTGCTACATTCCTTGGAATATTCGGATTCAGGTTCCATTCAATGAGGGCAGCAGGAACAATGGTGAGCATTCCCCACAAAAAACTCATTACGAGGTTGATGGCAGGCTCCCGGTTATGACTTTCTTTGTAAAAGATATATATACAAATGGCCAGGCTGGGTGCTATGGCAAGTGCCAGTAACAACATGCCGCCAAGATAATCATAGTTGGGCAGTCCGGTACCTGCATCCATAGGTACTATGGAACGATCTCTGAGAAACAATCCTCAAATCAGTTAAAACCCCTATCTTTTTTCCATGAAACTATGCCGGATCTTCTTTTTGGTTCTCTTAACCTGCATGCAGGCAAAGGCGCAGCAGTTTGGAGGGTTCCCTCCCCGTACCAAATGGCAGCAGATCGATACAGATACGGCCAGGATCATTTACACAGGTAAAGCTTCTGCCCCCGCGCAAAGGATCGCTACATTGATCCACAGGATGGCTGCCGATACCCCAACTGCTTTGGGCAGCAGGTTAAGAAAGATCAATGTGGTACTGCATGGACAGACCACGCTGGCCAATGGTTATGTAGGCCTGGCGCCATTCAGGAGTGAATATTACCTTTTGCCCGGTGGAAATATTTTTGATTTTGGCAATCTTCCCTGGGCAGAGAACCTTGCCATTCATGAATACAGGCATGTACAGCAGTATGCAAATTTCAGGAATGGACTGAGCAAGCTGGCCTATTATGCTTTTGGAGAGCGAGGCCAGTCGCTGGTGAATGCTATGGCAGTGCCGGATTGGTTCTGGGAAGGAGACGCCGTTCATGCCGAAACTGCATTGACCCCGCAGGGCAGGGGAAGGATGCCATTTTTTCTGAGCGGATACAATAGCCTGTTTGCAGAAGGAAAGAATTACAGCTGGATGAAATTGCGTAACGGTTCCTTTAAAGATTACGTACCCAATCATTACCAGCTGGGTTACCTGCTTGTGAATTATGGCTATATGAAATATGGGGCCGACTTCTGGGAAAAGGTCACCAAAGATGCCAGCAGTTTTAAAAGTATTATTTATCCTTTTCAACATGCCGTAAAAAAACATGCAGGCGTGCCTTTTTCAACTTTCCGAAAGAATGCTTTGGAATATTACAACAGCCAGGTAGATAAGACCGGCACCGGTAAAAAGAGTACAAAAGAAGTGACCAGTTTTTTCTTTCCCCAGTATATCGCTCCTGATAGTCTGATCTATCTGAAATCTGCGTACAACCAGGTAGATGCATTCTATGTAAAGGACAATAAAGGTGAACATCGGATCGCACGCAAAGGCATTGGTCCTGAAGACTGGTTTGCTTACAGGAATGGCCTGATCGCCTATACCGCTTTCAGTACAGACCCCAGGTGGAGCCTGGTGAATTACAACGACATTGTTTTACTGGATGTGCCAACAGGAAAGGAACACAGGATCACTACCAGGCAGCGGTATTATACACCAGACATAGCTCCTTCACCTGGCAGGCTCATAGCGGTTCATGTAGATGATTCGCTCCGTTATCAGTTACACCTGCTGGACCAAAAAGGCAACGTACTTCAGCACTTCAATGCAGGTGAGGGTGAACTATTTGTCAACCCGAAATTCATTGATGACAGCAGCGTCGTTGTCGGCATTCGTTCAACGGATTCAAGAATGAGACTGGTCCGCTTGCACCTGGATGGCAGGCAGGACCTGTTATTGCCGCCAACAACCTTTACAATTGGACTTCCCTATGTTCAAAAGGATACGGTGTATTTTACCGCCGGATTCAATGGCAATGACGACATTTATGCGCTTTCACTTGGAGATAAAAAGGTTTTCCAGCTGACAAGCGGCGTTACAGGAAGGTATTATCCATCCGTCTTTGGTGATACATTGACTTATTCAGTTTTCACAACTAAAGGATTGCAGATTGAAAGAGCTGGCCTGCAGGGATTGCAATGGCGTTCAAGGAACATTGAGGGCATATCAAGTGGCGCCGCAAATTTTCCGGTAACATTTTCGCAAACAGAATTCATTCAGACGCCTTCAAGGCGTTTTTCAGAGAAGCGCTATCCTAAATCAACCCGGTTGTTCAATTTTCACAGCTGGTCCCCGGATTATACAGATCCTGAATTCACTTTCAGCATATACAGCAACAATATCCTGAATACGTTCACCAATACTTTGTTCTATCGTTATAATCAAAATGAAACATCACATACCGCAGGATTCAATTCCTCTTATGGCGGATGGTATCCCATGATCAATGCGGGACTGGAATATACATTTGACAGGAATATCTTCAGATCTGACAGTTCGCTTCATACGAACCAGATGGAAGCCCGTATTGGATATAATATTCCATTGAACCTGACAAAAGGAAAGACGGCAAAAGGTTTGAACTTCGGTACCAACCTGGCCTATACCCGTACGCTTCCAACAGGGTTTTTCAAGGACTCATTTGCCGTCAGCTCACTGGTCAACCTGCATCACTTTATCAGTTTCTCACAGCAATTGCCAAGGGCCATTCAGCAGATCTTTCCGAAGTTCGGTTACAGCATCGCTTTGAATTACAGGCATGCCCTGAACCGTAAAAATTACCAGGCGCTGGGCGGATTTCAACTGGCGCTTCCATCATTCGGCAACCATAGTATTGTATTGAGCGGCGCTTACCAGGAGGTGGATACCAATAACTTTGTTTTCAGTAACCGTTTTTCAAACGCAAGGGGATACCCTGATATATACAATCCAAGGATGTACAGGGCATCAGCCAACTACCATTTCCCGATCGTTTACCCGGATTTTGGTTTTGCCAACATTGTTTACCTGCGCAGGATAAGAGGAAATGTGTTTTATGACTGGAGTGAGATCTCTTCAAGTACAAAGCAATCTTCAACAGCACTGCGCAGCACCGGCGTGGAAGTTTTTTTTGAGACCAACTGGTGGAACAGCCTTCCACTGACCTTTGGGATCAGGTACAGCAACCTGCTGGATAATCATAAATTCCGTTCGCTTGGCAGCAACCAGTGGGAGTTTACTTTGCCGATTGATTTGATACCGGATTAGGAGGGTTTATGGTTTTTAGTTTATTGTTTATGGTTCCTTAGGTTCTGTTATTCTTTATTGATTGTGATTGCATAGAGAAGCAGAAACCGCAAAGAGCGCTAAGGCAACGCAAAGAAGCGCAAAGGAAATACAGGAAAAAATCTTTGCGTCCCTTTGCGCATTTTGCGCTCTTTGCGTTTAATTCACTTTTACGCAAAATGTATCCATAAGAAAAGATTGAATTGTCAGAACCATAAACAAAAAACAAAAAACTATAAACTCAACTCTATCCCAGAGTTGAAAGACTTTCCTCTATCGCCCTGATCTTCTCCTCTGCATCCTGTTTTTTCTTTCTTTCCGCATCGACGATCTCTGGTTTTGCATTCTGGACAAAGCGTTCGTTGGATAATTTCTTGTCAACGGAAACCAGGAAGCCCTGCAGGTATTCCAGGTCCTTCAGCAACTGGCCTTTTTGCGAGGAAGTGTCCAGCTCTTTTTCTGTCTCCAGGTAAAAGCGGTCTTTTCCAACAACAGTCGTGATGCTGTTGGCAACCGGATCAGCAACAAAAGCAATGTGCTCAGCATTCACCTGCCTTGCAAAGATCTGTTCAATGCCTGCAAATGCTTTTTCATCTGTTGTCTGGATGTTCAGTCGAATAGATTCCTTTGGCTTGATACCATTCTTGATCCTTGCATCCCTGATGCCTGTGATCACCTGTTTTAGAAGTTCCCCCTGCAGGGTAATATTTGTTTGCGCAGATGGTACAGTAGTAAACTGAAGAACACAAAGGTCAGTTTCCTGTTTCCTTAACCTATGATAGATCTCTTCGGTTATAAAAGGCATGAAAGGATGCAGTAATTGCATCAGCTTTTCAAAAAAAGCAACGGTCTTTTCATAAACTTCCCTGTTGATCGGTTGTTCAAAACCGGGCTTTACCCATTCAAGGTACCAGCTGCAGAAATCATCCCAGATCAGAGAGTAAATGGTTTTGAGCGCTTCACTTAACCTGAACTGGCTGTACATTTCTGTTACCTGCGCGGTCACTTCATTCAGCCTGTTCTCAAACCAAAGTATGGGGAAGCTGCTGACAGCTGCAGTCTGGTTGTCTGCCTGCCTGTCTTCCCACATACGTACTAGCTTTAAAGCGTTCCAGATCTTATTATTGAAATTTCTTCCCTGCTCGCAGCTTGTTTCATCAAATAAAAGATCATTGCCGGCAGGAGCGGAGATCAGTATCCCAAAACGCACTGCATCAGCCCCAAACTTGTCAACCAGTTCCAATAAATCTGGTGAATTGCCAAGGCTCTTGCTCATTTTCCTTCCCTGCTTGTCTCGCACCATGCCGGTGAAATACACATGATCAAATGGCTTGACGCCACGGTATTCCATGCCTGCCATGATCATGCGGGCCACCCAGAAGAAAATAATATCCTGGCCGGTGACCAGTACTGAAGTAGGATAGTAATAATTTATTTCGCCGTTACCAGGTTCATTGATACCATTGAAAACTTCAATGGGCCAAAGCCAGGAAGAGAACCACGTGTCCAGCACATCTTCATCCTGCACAAGCTTCACATCACTGCCACCAAATTGTTCCCTGTAAAGTTGGTTTGCTTCTGTTTCGTTCTCAGCAACTACAAACCTTCCTTCAGCATCGTACCAGGCGGGAATACGCTGGCCCCACCAAAGCTGGCGGCTGATGCACCAGTCCTTTACATTTTCAAGCCAGTACCTGTAAGTGGCCATGAACCGCTCTTCCGGATGGATCTTTACTTCCCCGCTTGTTACCGCTGCAAGTGCCTTATCGGAAAGGTCGCGCATCTTCAAAAACCATTGAGTCGAGATCCGGGGTTCCACCACGGCATTGGTCCTTTGAGAAAAGCCAAGGCGTGTGCTGTATACTTCTTCTTTCAGCAACAGCCCATCCGCATTTAATTGTTCAATGGATCTTTTGCGTGCCTCAAAGCGGTCAAGACCTACAAAAATTTCGGCGGCTTCACTCAGGGTGCCATCCGCATTTAAAGTATCTATGATGGGAAGATTGTGCTTCAGACCAAGGTTATAATCATTGATGTCATGCGCCGGTGTGATCTTCAGCGCACCGGTACCAAAAGCCGGATCAACATATTCGTCAAAGATGACCGGCACCCTGCGATTCACAAGGGGAACCGTAACGAACTTTCCCTTAAGGTGACTGTATCTTTCATCTGAAGGATGAACGCAAACAGCAGTATCACCCATAATGGTTTCAGGACGCTGCGTGGCTATGGCAATGTATTCATCACTGCCTTCCACCTTATATTTCACGTAATAAAGCTTGCCCTGGATGTCTTTGTATTCCACTTCTTCATCACTGAGCGCTGTTTGCGCGGAGGGATCCCAGTTGATCATCCTCGCTCCGCGATAAAGCTGTCCTTTGTTGTACAGATCTACAAACACACGGATGACCGCCTTGTAATAATGATCATCCATGGTGAATGTGGTACGGTCCCAGTCCACGCTGCATCCAAGCTTGCGGATCTGGTGGTAAATGATGCCTCCGTATTTATCCTTCCATTCAAAAGCATACTTCAGAAATTCTTCCCTTGTGAGGTCATGCTTTGAAATGCCTTTTTCTTTTTCCAGCATCTGGACCACCTTGGCTTCGGTAGCAATGGAAGCATGGTCACTGCCGGGGACCCAGCATGCATTGAACCCGCTCATCCTGGCTTTTCTGACCAGCACATCCTGCACCGTCTCATTCAGGGTATGTCCCATGTGCAGCACCCCGGTAACGTTAGGAGGAGGTATGACAATAGTAAATGGTGGCCGATGGTCAGGCTTGCTGTTAAAATAACCTTTGTCCAGCCAGTGCTTGTACCATTGCTCTTCAACCGCCTGGGGCTCAAAATTTTTAGATAGGACCGTGCTCATGCTTTCAATCAAAATTGGATTGCAAATTTAACTAATGCCCGCCAACTGTGGTGTTTCACTCTTAAACCCTTTAATGCTTGGGATGCGTAATAGGACCTGGGAGCCTTTACAGACCTTTAAAATAAAAGATGCCTGTCCGTATTACAGGCAGGCATCCGGGTAAGTTGTAGCATTCAATCGATCAGTTGTCAAAATCAAGCTGGCTTGTATTGATGAAATTCACCAGGGCAGCCGCGTTTTTAAGGTTCAGTTTTTTGAGGATGTTATACCGGTGCACTTCCACGGTCTTAACGGAAATGCTAAGGGAGTCCGCAATTTCCTTTGAGGAGAAACCCTTTTTGATGTACGCAATGATCTCGATCTCGCGCTGGGAGAGGGAGTTCAGTCCAGTCTGGGGATCGTCACCGCTGATCACCTGCTCGGAAAGGATGTTCTTGATCTCCTCGCAGATGTATTTGCGTCCCTGCTGGATCTCCATGATGGCCTTGAACATTTCTTCTCTTGATGAATTCTTGGTAACATAACCCATAGCGCCTTTCTGGATCATTTTACGGGCATAAGTGGGCTGGGTATGAAGCGAAACGCCAAGGATTCTTGAACCGGGCGAAAACTTCCGGATCAATTGTGTCGCTTCTATTCCATTCATTCCGGGAAGGTTAATATCCATGATAACGACCTGGGGACGCAATTGCTTAGCCAGTTCCACGGCATCTTCTCCACTTCCACTCTCGGCAACCACCTTAAAGCGAGGGTCTGTATTCAAAATGAAGCTCCAGGTCTCCCTAACTAAAGTGTGGTCGTCAGCAATCAGGATGGTGATCTTTTCCATGTCTTAGGATGTTGAGTTTTTATTGATTGGGTAATTAATGATGATCTTGCAGCCCATTTTCGGGGCACTTTCTATGGTGTGTGTACCGTCTATGAGGTATACACGGTTCTGGATATTTTTCAGACCTGCGCCCTTTTTTACTGTCTGCGGTAAAAATCCGATTCCATTATCCTGGATGGTCATGTGAATCGATTCGACGTCCGTTTCAATTTTGATGGCAACGGTACTTGCTTTCGCGTGCCTGATGGCATTATTCAATGCTTCCTGTATAATGCGGAAAGTTGTCAGCTTCTGATTGGTGTCCAGGTACATTTCTATCGTTTCATCAATGTCCAGGGTAACATTCAACTTACGGGTAAGGTTGATGTTCTCGATCAGGTCGCGGATGGAATCTACCAGGCCAAGGTCGCCGATGGTTGGGTCCATCAATGAGCGTGAAAGCTGCCTGATCTCATTGATCACATTGAGGATGTTCTTTGTTGATTTTTTGATCAGTTCATCTTTCATTTCAGGATTGCTCAGCGCAAGATCCAGGTAAAGTTTTGTAGTGGTCAAAACCTGGTTCACATTATCATGCAACTCTTTACCGATCTCGCTTCTTTCCTGCTCCTGCGTATCTACGGTAGCCTGGTTGATGGCCTTTTGTCTTTCCAATTCCTGGTGGATCAGGATCTGTTCCAGTTTTTTTCTTTCTGTAATATCCTGCGCGGCTCCGATCATACGTAAAGGCCGCCCCTGCGCATTCCTGATGATCTTGCCACGGTCGTACACGTAGGAATAAGTACCGTCATCTCGCTGAAACCTGTATTCCATGTCAAATGTTTCCTGCGGCGAAGCATTCAGGATATCAATGAATGCAGCCTGGATATTCGGAAGGTCTTCCGGATGCAGGCGTGCCATCCATTGTGCTATTTCCACGATGGTATTGTTGTCCGCCACGCCATAAACCTTCTGCAGCCCAAGTGGATCGCGGTACACCATACTGGTATCCATGTTCCAGTCCCAGATAAGATCATGGGTGGCCTGCAGTATGGCATCAAACCGTTCATTCGCCTTCTTGATCTCTTCGATCGCATAATGATTTTCCATCAGCACGCGGATGATGTTGCGCACCCTTTCAATGGTGTTCATTTCATTTTGCGTGGGCTGCTTGATGGTCTTGTGGTAAACTGCAAAGCTTCCCATCACCTTGCCGGAACTATGGATCACCGGAAGCGACCAGCTGGAACGTAATTCAAACTGGCCGGCAAGACCTTTGAAATTCTTCCATAATGGATCGGTCTGTATATCGGAAACGATCACGGTCTTTTTCAGGATCATGGCTGCACCGCAGGAACCTGAATGCTCATCGATCTTTAACCCGTCAATCGCCTGTTTAAAATCAGGGTGCAGGCGGGGTGCCGCAATTTGTTCAATGGTTTGGTCTTCACGCAACAACTGAACAGAGGTAAAAGCCTCAGGGTGGATCTTCTCAACACCGGTCAACAGGCTTTTCAAAACTTCAAGGAAAGGAATGGAACCGTTGGTGGACAATTCAAAAATGGATCGCTCCAATGTCAGCAGTTCCTCCTGGTAATGTCTTTCAGAAATGTCCTGCATGGCGCCAATCATTCTCATTGCCTTTCCTGAATGGTCCCTGATAGTATAAGCTTTATCAGAAACGTATGCGTAGGTGCCGTCGGGACGCTGATAGCGGAAATCCTGGTGCCAGTGGACCTGGCTTTTGTCGCTTACAAAGGAGCGCAGGCTGGTCATTACTCTTTCCTTGTCTTCAGGATGAATGTGACCCAGCCATAAATCTATGTGCATGCTCCGGCCTTCAGGCAATGTCCAGCCCAGCACTTTCTTCATGTTCTCTGACCAGAGAAATTCATTGGTCTCCAGGTCCCAGTCCCAGATAATATCCGAAGTTGCAAGGATGGCATGCTCGTACCGTTCATTGCTGCGGATCAATTCTTTTTCTTTTGCTTTCAGATCGGTGATATCCTGCATGGCACCTATCATTCGCAGAGCTTTTCCTTCGATATCTCTTATAAAATATCCTTTGTCAAGAACATAGCTGTAGGTTCCATCGGCTTTCAGGAAACGGTATTGCTCTTTCCAGAATTTCCCATCAGGGTTATTCATTGCCAGGAACAGGCCGTCGTTGATCTTTTGCCTGTCCTCAGGGTGGATCAGGTCCACCCAGGTTTTGATCTGAACCTGTTCGGATTGATAGCCAAATAATGTCTGCAAACCTTCTCCCCAGTAGAGACCATTGTTGATAAAATCCCAATCATAGATCGCATCTGAACTGGCCTTGCTGGCCAGTGCAAAACGCATATTGCTTTGCCGGAGTTCCTGCTCCACCGCTTTTTGCCTGGTAATGTCCTGTATGGCACCGATCACTTTAATGGCCTTGCCCGAATCATCACGCAGGATCACTGCCTTGTCATATACGGTAGCATAAGTGCCATCTGTTTTAAGGTAGCGGTATTCTTTTTCCCACCGGTTCCTGCCAGGGTCATTAACAATGGCATAATAACCTTCTATTGTATCCACACTGTCTTCCGGATGGATGTACTGGTGCCATTCCTCGAAGCTTCTGCTGTCAGTGACCTTCCATCCGAACATAGCAGTATAAGCATCCGAGATGTAAACTTCACCTGTAAGTGTGTTCCACTCCCATAATGCCTCTGAAGAGGCCTGGGCTGCAAGCGAAAACCGTTCATTGCTTCTTCGAAGTTCTCCTTCAGTTATTGCTTTGGAGGTAACATCATGGACAACGACCATCCTGGCAGCCATTCCTTTGTACTGAATGGCATTGGTGATGATGTCGGTGATGATGATCTCTCCTGATTTTTTGCGGTGCCTCCAGTTATTGATCGATACAAGACTGGAAGCCTGTTCCTCCTTTATCCGCGTGCGAAGTAAGTCATGTTGTTCGGGCGGATGGATTTCAAAAAGTGTCAGTTTCTGGAATTCATCACGTGAATATCCCATGTTCCTTGTGGCTGCTTCGTTTACTTCAAGGAACTTTAAGGTGGACGGATCATAGATCCAGCAGGAGAGCGGATTGTGATGAAACAGAAGCTTATACTGTTCTTCCCCGCTTTTTTGCTCTGTGATATCCGTATGGGTGCCCAGCATGCGGACAGGCTGAAGATCTTCATTGCGCTCGATGATCAGGCCACGGGCCAGGATCCAACGGTAATTTTCCATCTTGTCCTTGACACGATAAACGCATTCAAAGAGTGGGTCCCTGCTTTGCATATGCCGCTCTATGGCCTTGTTCACAAGGTCCACATCTTCAGGGTGAACGCGGGCTGCCCATTCCTCCAGCCTGTCGCTGATCTCCTCCGGATCGAAACCGTATAATTTTTTATAGGAATCGGAAAAAAAACATTCGTTCGTCTGCAGGTTCCAGTCCCAGAGACCCTGCTTGCTTCCTTCCATGGCAAAGCGTAAACGTTCCTCGTTTCTTTCAAGGGCCTGTTCAGTTGTTTTACGGGCGGTGATATCGGTTGTAATGGTGATCAGTCCTTTGATCACCTGGTGCTGGTCATATGCCGGCTGCACTTTGGTCTGGAAATACAGCGGAAGTCCGTCATTGATAGACGGAACATGCTCCTGGAACAAAACAGATTCGCCTTGCAATGCTTTTTCATAAGCATTGCGCAGGTGGTCGTGCATATAGGGAGGAGAGTAATCAAAAATCGGGTAGTTCTTCCGAAGCTCGTTGCCCATCCACTTTCTTACGTAATTAACAGCGGAAGTATTGAAAAGCGCAACATTCAGGTTTACATCAAGCACAATCACAATTTCTTCCGTGTTCCCCAGGAGGAGGGAAAGGAAAAAATCAGTATCTGAATATGAATCAGTTTTGAGGCTGATGGATTGGTTTTTCATTAATTTGTTCCATGTTTCCATGGTGCTTGCTTGAAGGTAAAATGAAGGTACATATTTGCGATTTTAGCGATACGTAACAATAAGCAATATTTGTGTAAATAGGTGTTTTCACTTGCGGATAATAGAATTACCTTAACGGGCTTCAATTAAATTCTTGTCCGGAATCAATCTTTATCATCTTTGGTCTTATAACAATAAGAATGGAAAAACAAACAACTTCCTGGTATAGCCACAGGCTTCATAAGGAAATGCCGATCGCGGTTTATGGATACTATGGATTTGCGCTTTTGCTGGTACCAACTGCGGCCGCGGATTTCCTGGAATATGAGCGGTTTCAATTGATGGATGCTATCAGCCCTTTCATAGACAGTGGAAAAGTTAAGGTTTTTTCAATCAATTCCATCAATAATGAAAGCTGGTTGAACAATGAAATGGAACCGAAGCACAAGATCATCCGGCACCAGCAGTTTAACGAATATGTTTACGAGGAAGTGATCCCTTTTATAAGGACACATACAAGCCATGAAACACCGATCATCATTGCCGGTGCTTCATTCGGCGCCCTGCACAGCATGAACCTGTTCCTAAAAAGGCCTGACCTTTTGAATGGCGTTATTGCAATGAGCGGCGTATATGACCTGACAGAATACACTAAAGGATATTATGACGAGGACGTCTACTTCAACAGCCCGCAGCACTACCTTCCCAACCTGACAGACCACAATATTCTTGAACAGGTAAGAAGAAGCCATCACATTCACCTTTTCAGCGGAAGCGGACCGTATGAAGATCCAAACGCAAGCCGCACTTTCGCTTCGCTGCTTTACAACAAAGGCATCAATTATGAGTTGGACATCTGGGGCTCAGAATGGCCTCATGACTGGAGCACCTGGAGGCATATGCTGCCACATTATCTTTCGACGAGATTTTAATCCGCCGGCGGCGGATTGTTTCTGGTTTATAGTTTCTTGTTTTTGGTGTTTAGATCAAATAAACATTATGGCTTACAAATAGTTTTTTATTCCACTCGTGATAATCACAAAATGATATTGGTGGATAATTAAAAGATCTCTTTCTTTTTGTATTTGGGAAATGATGAAAAATGCCAGAGCATCTTATAATTTAATAGAAATAAAAAAGTCCAGGAGAATTACCTGCCCAAAATAATTGACCGAAAATTAAAGGAGTAAAGGACCTAAAAACTAAAAACCGAAAACAAAAAACCAGAAACAGTCCGCCTCCGGCGGACGTACTATGTTGCCAGCGTCTCCACAGTTGCGCCAATGCCTCTTTCTGTGATGGCATCACACATTGGCTTCAGGTCGTCGTAGGCGCCTTCCTTGACTGCGTATTTTCCTTTGTAGTGTATGATATAGGCGCATTGTTCGGCCTGTTCGTAAGCGTGCTTGCAGATATCCATCAGGGTTTGGATCACCCAGTCGAAAGTATTCACTTCGTCGTTCCATACAATCAGGTGGCAGGGATCGATCTCATCTACCAGTACATCAACATCAACCTGTGCATTTTCTTTTGTATGTGTCCCTGTTTTCATCACCCTGCAAAGTTAGGATACGTAAAGATACTATATCCAGTCTTTTAACTTTTATGAGGAGTTAATTTTTTTACCCTGCCCATCTGTCCATAAAGGGAACAGCTTAAAAATTTTGCAGAAAGGAAACCCCGGAAATTTTCCATGCATACTCATTATGAGCAGACCCTGTAACCGGGCTGCAAGCTTGGTCCGGGAATTGCCTGTATATAAACGGTTATTCAAGAAGATATTGGAATATACACGGGCTGGATGTCTATCCGGCCCTTTTTATTTTTTTGTAATACTTAATATGTTGTAAATCATAAGATGCTTTGAAGTTAACAAACAATGCCCTTGCTGGCATGCGATTTTATGTTTTGAGATGTCCTTATTCTTATCATTAAAACGGGCAACCAGCTTTCTCTGAAAGTAGTTGCCTTTTTTATTTGAGCAATCAAAAGACTTATAGCTATTGCAGTGACCAGCACCTGGTAGTACATGATCATGAAAACATAATTTCTTCAGGAACAAAAAACATTTACATCAGAATGGGTTGAGGAAGGCAAAAGAAGCGAACCTTACAGAAGATGCGTGTTGGAACAGTAGTATTTTCTTTCCATTCAATGAACAGATTTGTTAGAGCACATATCAGAAGAAAAATTTTATTCTTCGTGGTTAAAGCATTGTGTTTAAAAGCTTTTGTGCTTTCATTGTGCAACAGTGAATTGTTTTTTCAAATTTCGTGCATTACTGTATAATGAAACTTGAAAGCGCTTGTCTGGTATGCACTTCAGTCTTGTGGAAAACAAAATACACTGTTGTTTGATGATGCGGCTTCAAGCCATTGTACATTTGTTTCAAATCTTCCTATGTATTTAAACCAGGTAAAATCTATTTCCTTCGAGCATACATCAGGGACGATCGCTGCCGTCTATTTTTTATCAAGCGATGCAGTGTGGGGCCAGCCAATTCATGGCTCAAACATTTGGCTGGCCATCGCTTTCAGTAAAGGTGAAGAACCGGAGACCAGGTTCAAACTTGCGCAGCCTGCCATTATTAAAAAACAACCCGTTGAAGTCATTGAAGTGATCGTAAAGCGCGAGATCAGACTTTACCTTGCAGCACAGGAAAAAGCAAGTGAGGCAGAAAGAGGAACAGGACAGCTGCAGTGGTCATGAGTAATGATCCAACAACACATTTTTAAATGATCTTATTTCATCACAGGCAGGTGATGTTTGAAATAAAATAAGTCAATTCCAAACACTTCCCTGAAGAATATGTTAAGAATGGCGGAGGCCATTTTTACTAAGCCCTATTTGAATTACTTTGAAGCGTTGCTTTTCTACCAGTGAACGACAACCTTCAATCCAATCAAATGAAACTTCCTTTTCTTTCCCTTGCCCTTTTCTTTTCATTTGCTGCAGCTGCACAAAAGGTTCCCGCAATTACAGGTTCTAATGTTTCACAGGTCCAGGCTGAGGAAGCTCTCAGGTTGCATAACAAAGCCAGGGCTGATGTGGGTGTGCCGGCCCTTGAATGGTCAGCAGATCTTGCTGCTTATGCGCAGGCCTGGGCAAACCATCTTGCTTCCAGTGGATGCAAGATGCAGCACCGTCCCTCTTCGGGCAAATGGGCCCAATTGTATGGAGAAAACATATTCTGGGGAAGCGGTAAGTCCTACACAGCGCTGAATGCTTCACAAAGCTGGTACGAAGAGATCAAATATTACAAGCCGAAAAAGGACAATCGTTCAAAAACCGGGCATTATACGCAAATGGTCTGGCGGTCCACTACCAGGGTTGGGATAGGTACTGCCACTTGCAGCAATGGGTCTACAATTATTGTTGCGAATTACAGTCCGGCGGGCAATTATGCAGGACAGAAGCCATATTAATACTTGCGGTAGACCAGTTGGTTCAATATGTATAGATCTTATCGGTCGTCTCGATCTGCACAGCCTTGTACTTGTCCTTGGCTAACTCAATGTCCTCATCAGAGAACTTACCCGTGAGGGTGAATTTATTGGTATTCATTAAAAAACCTGCCGACACCAACTTAGAAAACTTAGCCATATTTACGAGGCATTGAAACTTCAACGTTCGTTTTTCCATTTTTGAATGGTTAGATTTTACACTTATATAAATCTAAATAAAAATCATGTGTCAGTGATAAACAAAGCACCGGATGAAACCAAGGATCAGTTGTTCACATGGCCAATTGGTGCTTGTTTAAAGCGATACCGAGGAATATCCGCTATTTGTTCACAAAGCGCTGATATTCCGGAATTTTGCAGCAATAAGCAAAAATGCCGCCAAAATAAAACAGGGCATAATGAAAAACGCTTCATGCATTGAACACCGGAACCTTACAATTGAAAAAGCATAAGGTCAATGGACAGATCAGGGTCAGCCTGCGACTCTTTCATGACTCCCTCAAATTGAAAGCTTTCCTGTTGATGTACAGAAGGATGGTAGTCTTTAACAATATAATATCATGATAACTCCATGCCTACAGTATTTTCATGTAAATATTAGGCTCCGTCCCGGGGTTCATCGTTACCATGAGATTTTTTTTACTAACTGTTATTTTACTGCTTGGTTTGTCTGCTTCCGCACAGAGGCAATTGAGAGGAGTGGTTGCTGACAGCCTGACCAAACAGGTGCTGCCATTTGCTACACTGCAGCTGGGTGCTCAGAGGGCTTCCATGATCCTTGAGCTGAAAGGACAGTATAACATTACTGTTCCTGATTCTATCACCTCCATTACCATTTCTTATGTTGGCCACAGGCAGAAACAGTTGCTTGTAGCAGATCTCAAAGAGTGGGATACCATTTTCCTTGTTCCGGTGACCGGGCAAATGAATGAAGTAGTGATCCGTTCCCAAACTGACAGGATCAGGAAAATCATCAATTCAGCCGTCCGGCGCAAGGATGATCATAATCCCGACCATTACGACCAGTACGAGTGCCAGATTTATTATAAAATGGTCATCGATATCCTGCCCTTTGGCGATCCTCCAAAAGATTCTACAAAAAGAAAAGAGCGGAAGCCCAGGAATGCAGAGGAGGAAAGAAAGATGCACATCAGGGACAGCCTGGATGAAGTGGCCAGGCAGGCCTTCATGGGGCCGCACAAACACCTGATGTTCTCTGAAACTGTAAGCCGAAGGTGGTACCAGCGGCCGCACCAGATGCAGGAGACCATCCTTGCTTCTAAATTCTCCGGGCTTAAAAAGACCTATTTCAGTAACAAGGTAACAGACGTGCTGCCCTTTCATGTATACCGCGACTATATTAATCTTAATGGAAGAGAATACATCAACCCCATTGCCAGGGGCTGGCAAAAGCGGTACAGGTTCTTTATTGAAGATGAGATCATCAGTGGTAACGATACGGTATTCATTTTAAGCTTTGGTCCTGAAAGCAAGGCTGCCTTTAATTTCCTCACAGGTTTGGTTTACATTAACAGCAACGGTTATGCGATATCTCATTTTATTGCAGCAACCGACACTTCACAGGACAGAAGCATCCAGTTTGAGCAAAAGTACCAGTACATTGATGGCAAGTGGTTCCCAAGGGAATTGAACTATGACGTGAACTATAAAAAAACACCTACTGCTTATACCCAGTTCAACTGGAATGGCCATTCCGTTATAGATTCTGTTTCCTTTAAGCAGAAGGCTTACAGCTTCAATAAGTCGCAGACAGTTGTCATGCATGACTCCGTTGACCTGAGATCTGCAAGTGACTGGGAAAGGTTCCGGAGAGACAGTATTACGGTGAAGGAAGCCAACACTTATCATTTCATGGATAGTGTTTCTGAAAGGCACCATATCGAGAAACTGGTATCCGCTTCCGGTAAGATCGCAATTGGAAGGTGGCCTGTCGGAAATTTTGACCTGGATCTGAACCGCCTTGTTGCAAAGAATCAATTTGAAGGATTCCGCCTTGGAGCAGGCCTGTACACCAATGAAATCCTTTCTAAATATTATTCAATAGGTGGCTGGGCAGGTTATGGCTTTGATGACCATACCTGGAAATATGGAGGGTCCGGAACGATCTATTTTAAAGGTAACCGCGATAATTACCTTGACCTTTCGTATGAAAAGAATTACCGTAACCCGGGCCAGGTGCAGATCCACCCCGAAATGGCTGCCAATGGCCTTCGTTATTGGGTGCTGGGACTGGTGGATCTTTTTGAAGGATACAAGCTGACCCTGAACCTCAGGAAAAATTACATGCAGTTCAGGCCTGAAGTTTCAAGACAGGAAGTAAAGCCATTATATGCCGACGGCTTCCTTGTGGGAGGAAAACAAATCAACTCCTTCAAACATTCTGAAGCCAGCTTTGGCTTCAGGTATGCTTATGGTGAAAAACGGTTCCCCGCATTCGGCCGGTATTTGCCGGTCCTATCTAAATATCCGGTCGCATATACAAGAGTAAGCGGGGGCAGGATCAGTTCGGGTGATTACCGTACAAATTACATCCAGGCCCTTGCAGGTGTTACCTGGAAGGTGCGTACCATCCGTTGGGGCTACGACATCTTCAGGCTGGAAGGAGGCATGGTCCGGTCCCTCAACAACCAGCCCTTGCCAAGATCATTCCTGCTTGCAGGAAATGGTATCAAGATCAATGGCCTTAACTATTATTCCGAACGGGGTTTCTCTACCATGCAGCCTTTTGATTTTTACAGTGACCGGTACCTTGCATTTTTTTACAAGCATGATTTTGACAAATTTCTCTGGGACCTTAAGTGGAGCAAGCCGTATTTATCGCTGGCACATAACATGGCATTGGGCAGCCTTGGATCTGAAAGCAGGCTGGCCAATACCGGCATCCACTCTTATTCCAATGGCTATCATGAGTCTGGCATTCTGGTGAACCAGCTCCTGAGAAGGAATGTCAGGGTAGGAGACGTTGGCCTCACCGGGGGTTATTTCTATCCATGGTCAACCTTACCTGTGCAGGTAAAGAATGGCACCTGGGTCTTCTCGATCAATGTACTTTTCTGACCTGAGAATGCTTTCCCATTGATTCAACCTTTCATATGTTCATATGATGAATGAATAACAATTTCTGTCTTTTTTTTGACGCTGATTTTTAAAAATAGGAATTATACGAGGCCGGATAGATATCCGGCCTTTTTTATGGTAGCATTTTAGTTCTATGAATGCAGAAGTTTATTGTTGATGGTCCCTGTTTTTCTTATTAATGTAATTATCGGTATTGATGCCTGCCATGATGTCCCGCTTTTCTCTTAACTTTTGCGTTCATGAATCGAAACAAGGTTTTGTCCACCATACTGGCTGCTGTATTCGCATTTGCGGTATATACCTGCATGTTTGCTTTTCGTAAACCTTTTACGGCATCTTCCTATGAAGGCATTGCTTTCCTTGGTGTGAACTATAAGGTATGGCTTGTCATTGCCCAGACTATTGGTTATACACTTGCCAAATTTTATGGCATCCGTTTCATGGCTGAACTCAAAGCGGCCAGGCGAAAATCTGCTATCCTGACGTTCATAGGTCTTGCCTGGCTTTCCCTGTTGCTATATGCTTTACTGCCTGCACCCTATAACATGATCTGCTTTGTATTGAATGGATTTCCATTAGGAATGATCTACGGGCTTGTGTTTTCCTACCTGGAAGGAAGACGCACAACTGAATTTTTGGGTGCAGTGTTGGCAACCTCTTTCATCTTTGCTGCAGGCTTCACGCAATCCATCGGAAAGCACATTGAAACAGCATGGGGCATCAGCCTGTGGTGGATGCCTTTTGTGACAGGGGCTATATTTCTCCTGCCTACCCTTGTATTTACGCTTTTGCTGGACCGCACACCGGAACCAGACAAGGGCGACCGTGAAGCCAGGACAAAGCGTATACCCATGACCGTTGAAGAGCGAAAAGCGTTTATTTCCCGGTTCAAACCAGGACTGGCACTGCTGGTGTGCTGTTATGTGCTGCTGACCATTTTAAGGGATTACCGTTCCAATTTCGCATCCAATATCTGGATGGAGATAGGGGCAGGGCAGGACGCATCTGTTTACACAAGAACTGAATTGCCGGCATCACTGGTAACCCTGATCTTAATGAGTACTCTGGTGCTTGTAAAAAGCAACATCCGCGCTCTGCTTGTCAACCACTGGATCGTGATCATAGGTTTTCTGATCAGCATTGGTGCGACACTGCTCTTTCACAATAACGCCATTTCACCGTACTGGTGGATGAGCCTGACCGGGGTTGGGCTTTATATGGGTTATGTTCCTTTCAATGCCATGTTGTTTGATCGCCTTCTTGCTTCGTTCCGGCACCCCGGAACGGCAGGTTTTATCATTTATATAGCTGATTCATTTGCCTACCTGGGAAGCGATGCCGTTTTGCTTGCCAAAAGCTTTTTAAATGTTTCACTTACATGGAGCGGATTTTTCGGAAACATTATCCTGGCCCTTTCCGGGCTGGGTATTGTACTGGTTGGTTGTGCCGCATTTTATTTCAGGGCCAAGCATGCAAGGGAAATCAGCTATCCCATCTTAAGTCATACCCCGCACCCGTAAAGTGTTTTACAGGAAGACTTATCATTTCCATTCATGCCAGTACGCATGGTTGCCGCAAAATTTGAAGTCGGTATTTTTACAATAAGCATAGCCGGGGGCATATCGAGGCATCTACATGTAAAATAGTTTTAAATGGAAAAGAAATTCAGGATAGGACTGACAATGGCGGGAGCAGTGTCGGCAGGCGCTTATACCGGTGGTGTTATGGATTATTTTTTCCAGGCTCTTGATGCATGGGAAGCAGCAAAGAGGGAAGGCAATCCTTCGGTGCCAATGCATCCCGTTTCAATCGATATCATCAGTGGTGCATCAGCAGGCGGTATCACAGGCGCGATGGCTGCGCTGGTGCTGCACCTGAAAGACCGCAACCCTGTGCTGCCTTCAAAAAGGGACGACAAGGATTACCTGAAGGAAAATGTTTTTTATAACGCATGGGTCAATCTTACATCTGATGATATGCTGCCGGCATTACTGAACCAGGATGATATTGAACGAAATGAAAAAGTGGTTTCCGTTCTCAATTCAGAATTTATTGAAGCAGTTGCAAAACGTACGCTCATAAAAGTTCCTGAATGCACAGATGCGCCGCCAAAATATGTCAGCCAACGGATGGAACTGATCCTCACACTCAGCAACCTGCAAGGATTTACTTATGAATTAAGCTTTTCCGCGATTGGTTCTTCCAAGCACCTGATGAAACAGCACAGGGATTATGCATTTTTCAGGCTTGGTGATATTTACGGAGAAGACGGACGGATCCCGCTGAACCTTCAAAAGGATGATGTTGGACTTTCTGAACTGGTTCAGGCTGCATCTGCAACGGGTGCTTTTCCTATTGGGCTGGCTTACCGGAAGTTTGTACGTAAAAAGAAATACATCTACGATAACAAAGACCTGGTTTTTTATCAAAGCAATTTCACGAAGATCAAGGATATACACGAACACAACCAGGAAGAAGACTATGTGACCTATTGCGTAGACGGGGGCATGTTGAACAATGAACCATTCGACCTGACCATGAAACTGATGGCCAGGGCCTCGTCAAATAACGAGGTGGCTGCGCAGGGAGAGTTGATCAAGGAACAAAATGCTTTTGACAGCACCATCATCATGATCGATCCATTTCCTTCGGATGACAGCGTAGTGGAAACCGAACCAGAAGAAGTGCAGGGGCGTGAACAACGGGGTAAGTCTGGAAGTACATTCCCTAAGTTTCCCTATGGCCTGGTAGATGTGATGGGCAAGATACTTGGTTCCATGAGAGGAGAGTTGTTGTTCAAGGGAGAGGATATTGTAAAAGCTTTTTCCAAACAGGACTTTTCAAGGTTCATGATCGCACCCAGCCGCAGGTCTAAAAGGGATAAGGGCCATGAAACCGTGTACAATGGGAGTGTTGCTATAGCCTGCGGCGCATTAGGTGGGTTCGCTGGATTTTTTGACAAGCGTTTCCGCGAACATGATTTTTATCTCGGCCGCGCCAATTGCCAAAGCTTTCTTCGAAAATATTTCAGGGTGCCTTTGGGCGATGACGGACTCCCTGAGAATCCAATCTTCAGGCAGGGATACACAAGGGAAGCAGTAGCCGCTTACAGGTTCCAGGACCCTGCAGAAAAAGATTTATTGTCCGCTGAAGGAAAAGACCCGGCAATGGCCCAATGGTATGTGCCCATCATCCCTGATGTGTGCAAGGATGATCCAATGTATACAGAAACGCCATTGCCCTATCCTGCTTATGATATGGCACATTTTGACCAGCACCGTAAAGCCATTATGTCAAGGCTTAAAAAAGTTGCCCTGTCGCTTAATAAAAGCAAAATGTTTTCCCTTGCCGCCTGGGTGATCTTCCTGGTAAAAGGAGGCGGTATCTTCAGGTCACTGCGGAAGGAAGTGGAACAACAGTTCCGCAACTGGAACCTTTTGCCTTGAATGCTTTATTAATGATTCTTGCAGTTATATAGTAATGACCATTTTTACATGAAATTTATTCGATGGATATCATGGCCTACCGGTGTAATGGTGACCTGAAATAAAAAATACCTTTTCTTTGAGGCATGGCGCAGGATCAGAAGCAAGCGGCGATCATTGAAGCAGCGATCAAGCGGTTCGCGCATTTTGGGGTAGCAAAGACCACTATGTCTGAGATCGCGGCCGACCTTTCTCTTTCAAAAGCTTCCCTTTATTATTATTTCCCGGACAAGCTGAATCTTTATGCGGAAGTACTCAAATCAGTCACCAACGCAGAACAGAATGACGCGGAGATCATTGCAAAAGAGGCCGATCCGATAAAAGCGATCCTTGCCTTTCTAGAAAGGCGGACGGAATTCATTATTAAATACCACAACATTCTTGAATTCTTAAAGACTTTTCAACCTTCCAACCTTCCTAAAGAGCTGGAACCTGTATTCAGCCACCTCAGGCAGCGGGAATTGAACAGGATCATTGCCATTATTGAAAAAGGAGTGAAAACAGGTAAACTGGAGCAGACCGACGCCAAAAAAACAGCCGAGCTTTATTTTGACTTTCTTGATGGCTTCCGGTATTCGGAACTAAGCCGCATTCCTCATTTCTTCCCGGATAAAAAGCAGTTCCAGGCTATTTTAAAGAAGGAGAAAGCCTTCTCTATAATTTTCTTTAAAGGGCTCTCATTTTAACAACTCACTATTTTTTTTGTCGTATCTTTGACTTTCAAAGTTAAAAAGTCAAAAAGTAAAATAGTCAAGAGTTAATGAAAGTGGCAGGAACTGACAGGCAGGAACAGATACTTGATGTGGCTATCAGGCGGTTTTCGCATTTCGGTGTTCAAAAGACCACCATGACGGAGATAGCCGACGACCTGGGCATGACTAAGCAGGCGCTGGCATATTACTTCCCTGATAAACAGAGCCTGAGCAGTGCCATTGAAGGGAAGATCACTGATGAATACATCACAGAACTGGAAAGGTCTTTTTCCCAGGCAACAACAACGAAGGATGCGCTGGCAAAACTGATCATGGTAAAAAGAAAGTTCCTTGAAAAATATTATATGCTGATCGCCCAGGCGGAATCAGGGGAGATCATTGGAAAGAAGTACATAGCCGATTCAAAAAAGCAGGTCCAGCGAAGAGAAGTCAACCTTTTGAAGCAGGTATTTATAAAAGGTGTGGCTGCAAAGGAATTAAAACCGCTTGATACGGATACAACCATTTCGCTTTTTCTTGATACGTTATCGGCATTTGCTTATTGCATCCGGGACAAGGGAATGGTGCCTGATCCCAATTTATTTGAGCAGTTGTCAAACAAGCAGCAGGATGTTATGCAGATCTTTTACAATGGATTAAAAGCGTGAAGAATGGAAGCAGTCATCATAGATAAAGCAAAGGATCTTTTTTTCCGGTATGGCCTGAAGAGTGTATCCATGGATGACCTGGCAAAGAATGCAGGCATTTCAAAGAAGACCATCTACCAGTCATTTGCCGATAAGGAAGAACTGGTAATGCGGATCGTTGAAGACCTGGTCGCCTGCCATCACAGGGCAATGGCCGTATCCGTCCGGTTATCAAAAGATGCTGTAGAGGAAGTGGTTCGGTTGTCCAACATGGCTTTCAATGAAATCTCGGGGATCAGCATTGGGTTCTTTTACGAGCTGGAAAAAGCATTTCCTGAAACCTGGCAACTGCTGATGCAACACAGGAAAAATACAGTACAGCCACTCATTGTCAGGAACATTGAAAGAGGGATCATGGAGAAATTTTACCGCCCGGACCTGGACAGCGCTTTCATTGCTGAAGTAAGGTTACAGCAACTGACTACGGCCCTGGATCCTTCATTACTGAATGAGCGCCGGAGCGACAGGCAGAAACTGATGCTTGACCTGACAGCATTTTACCTCCATGGCATTGTGAATGCCAGGGGAAACAAATTGATCAATAAATATTTAAATAAAGAAGATGCAAAACTATTCATTCAATAGGTTGAAAGTAAGCAAGGGGCAAAAAGGCTTCTTCAGGAAGCTGTCTCTGTCCCTGGTGCTGTTGGTCACCGGTGGGATGATCACTGCACAGGCGCAGCAGCCCGTTCAACTAAACCTGAAAGATGCGCTGAACTATGCGTTAAAGGCGAACCAGAATGCAAGAAAGGCGCGCCTTGATGTAGAGAACAGTGAATACCAGATCGAAGAGGTGCGTGCCCAGGCTTTGCCCCAGATCAATGGAACGGCCGGTGTAACGCATAACCCAATCCTACAGTTAAGTGCTTTGCCCAACATCTTTGGGCCCAATCCAAACCCTAATGAAACCATCCTGATTGCTTTTGGCCAGAAGTGGAATGCCAATGCAGGCGTTTCATTGAGCCAGAATCTTTTTAATAAATCCGTGCTTACAGGACTGAAAGCTGCAAAGACAACCCAGCAATTCTACCAGCTCAATTCCCAGCTGACCGATGAGCAAATCATTGAGCAGGTGGCTACTAATTATTACCAGGTGCTTGTACAACGCCAGCAGGTGGGCGTCATTGATTCTACAATTCAAAATGCGGTGCGTATTCAGAATGTGCTGCAGGGTCAGTACAATAATGGCCTTGCAAAGAAGATCGATGTAGACAGGGTTGCGGTAAATATTTCCAACCTGAGAAGCCAGCGTCAGCAATTGCTGAATTCTGTTTCTCTGATGGAAAACCAATTGAAGTTCTATATGGGCATGCCCATCCAGACACCTATCGTCATTCCTGACGCGCAACTAGCTGCCATCCAGCCTACACCCGTACCGGTCACTGATTCCATTGACATAACAGCAAGAACGGAATTCAGGATACTTGAAAAACAGGAAGACCTGCTTCGTTTTCAAAAAGAAGCTTACAAGGCCGAATACTTTCCCTCTCTTTCCCTGGGAAGCAGCTATTCTTACCAGGGCATGGGCAACAGGATGCCATTAGGCAAGGGAAAGAACGATGGCGTCAACTGGTTTGATGCCGCCTCGGTCAGCCTGAACCTGCGCATTCCCATCTTCAATGGATTTGCTACAAGGTCACGCATCAAGCAGGCCGACGTCAGCATCCGGAAATTAAATGAAGACAAAGCAAATACATCACTTGCCCTGAACCTGGCCTACGAAAATGCAAAGACCCAGATCAACAATAGTGTGATCACCCTTCAGGCGCAAAAGGAAAATGTGGCGCTGGCACAGCAGGTCTTTTCAAATACCCGGAACAACTATAACCAGGGACTTGCTTCACTGACAGACCTGCTGAATGCAGAAACAGCCGTTACGGAAGCACAGAATAATTATTCTGCCGCCCTGCTGAATTACAGGATCGCGGAGATACAACTGGTAAAATCACAAGGCCAGTTAAAATCATTAATCAACTAAATCAAAAAGTCCAGACAATGAGAAAGAATAAGATAGCAAGGACCTTCATGACGATCGGAATACTGGTTGGTGTCATCGCACTGATCGGGTGGGTCCTGAACAACAATAAAAAGAAGAATGCTGAAAAAACAGCTGTTGTGGCCGAAACAAGTACAGGCGATGTAGCGGTAAGGGTTCATGCTGTGCAGAAAGCTTCCGTGTCACTGGACTTTAGTGCCAATGGAAACTTCGCCCCGGCAAGGCAGATGAATTTCGCTGCAGAAAATTCGGGACGTGTTACAAGAGTGCTGGTAGATGAAGGAAGTTATGTAAGGCAGGGACAAACACTGGCAATCATCAAAACGGATGTGCTGAACATTGACCTTGAGACTGCGCAGGCCTCATACCAGAATGCTTTGAAAGATAAGCAGCGTTATGAGAATGCTTACAGAACAGGTGGTGTTACGCAGCAGCAGGTTGACCAGGCGAGGCTTGCACTTGAAAATGCGGAAGCAAGGGTTGCCCAGGCCAGGATCCGTGTAAGAGACGCCAATATCAGGTCTTCCATTAACGGCATTGTGAACAAGCGCTACATCGAGCCAGGTGCTGTTGTAAACCCTGGAACGCAGTTGTTTGAACTGGTAGATGTATCAAGGCTGAAACTGAGTATAACAGTCAATGAGAACCAGGTGGCTAACCTGAAGGTTGGTGATAAAGTAACGGTGAAGGCCAGTGTATTTCCTGACCAGAATTTTGGTGGAACGGTAAGCTTTATCGCGCCGAAGGCGGATAACGCGCTGAACTTCCCTGTTGAAATCGAGATCGCAAGCAACCCCGGAAATAAACTGAAGGCCGGCATGTATGGTACAGCCATTTTCCAGTTTGGGAATAGTACCCCTGTCATCCAGGTGCCAAGGTCTTCATTCGTAGGAAGCGTTAGTTCGAACCAGGTATTTGTTGTTGAAAATGGCAACAATGCCAGGCTGAGAAATGTAATTGCAGGCCGTGTAGTAGGGGACCAGGTGGAGATCCTGCAGGGATTGACAGAAGGAGAGACCATTATTACCAGTGGACAGATCAATCTTTCAGACGGAAGTAAAATTTCTCCGATCAAGTAATGGTTTCCTAGGAAACAGAACAAATTTAAATCGATGAAACTAGCAGAAATATCAATAAAACGTCCCACCCTTGTTATCGTACTATTTATTGTGCTGATCCTGGGAGGACTGTTAAGTTATTCAACGCTGAACTACGAGTTGCTGCCAAAATTCAGCCCTTCGGTTGTTTCGGTGACCACCATATATCCTGGTGCTTCTCCAAGTGAAGTAGAGAACACGGTATCCAAAAAGATCGAGGATGCGGTCTCCTCCATGGAGAACATCAAGAAACTGGAAACAAAATCATTCGAGAGCCTTTCTTCGGTGGTGATCACTTTGAAAAGCGGCACCGACGTTGACTATGCTTTGAATGATGCGCAGAGAAGGATCAATGCCATCCTGAAGGACCTTCCCGAAGATGTGGATCCTCCTTCGCTGAATAAATTTTCACTGGATGATCTTCCCGTGATGACCCTTTCTGCTTCCGCCAAAATGGATGAAGCGGCTTTCTATGACCTGATGGACAAGCGCATTGCGCCGGTATTGTCTAGGGTGGAAGGTGTGGCAAGGGTGAACCTGATCGGCGGACAGGAAAGAGAGATCCAGGTGAGCATTGACGCGCAAAGACTTCAAGGTTACGGACTTTCGTTGCTGCAGGTGCAGAACGCGATCCTGGCATCCAACCTGGACTTTCCAACCGGAAGTGTACAGACAAGGGAGCAGGATGTACTGATCCGCCTTGCAGGTAAATACAAAACGATTGATGAATTAAGGAACCTTGTCATCTCCAATAAAGATGGCGCACAGATCCGTTTGATGGATGTCGCCGATATACAGGATGCACAAAAAGATGTTGAGAAGATCGCAAGGGTGAACCAGCAAAGCGCTATCGCCGTTCAGGTGATCAAGCAATCTGACGCCAACGCGGTTGGAGTGAGTGAGCAGATCCGTGCAAGCATCGAAAAGCTGCAGCAGGACTACGCTGGTTCAGCGCTGAACATCAGTATTGCCAATGACAGTTCCATCTATACGCTAAAGTCTGCAGATGCTGTGATCCATGACCTTGTGCTGGCCATTGTACTGGTAGCATTTGTCATGTTGTTCTTTCTGCACAGTATCAGGAACGCCCTGATCGTCATGGTGGCGATCCCTGCTTCCCTGATCGCAACATTCATTGGTATGGCCTTACTTGGTTATTCGCTTAACCTGATGTCGCTGCTTGGATTATCCCTGGTGGTTGGTATCCTTGTGGATGACGCCATTGTGGTGCTAGAGAACATTTACCGCCATATGGAAATGGGTAAGAACAGGGTACGTGCAGCCTACGAAGCAACCAAGGAAATTGGATTTACCGTAACATCCATTACACTTGTGATCGTTGTGGTGTTTGTTCCTATTGCCTTAAGCACAGGTCTTGCAGCGGATATCATCAAACAGTTCTGTGTAACGGTGTCTATTGCTACCCTGATGTCGCTGTTGTCTTCCTTTACCATTGTTCCATGGCTGTCGTCCCGTTTTGGAAAGCTTGAGAAAATTTCAGGTAAAAACTTTTTCGGAAGGATCATCATTGGTTTTGAAAAAGGCCTGCACCGTTTTACGGACTGGGTAACTTCTATATTGAAATGGTCACTTGCACATAAGAAAACAACCCTGGGTGTTGTATTCGGATTGCTGCTGGCTTCCTTTTACCTGATCGGCGCTGGTTTCATTGGTGCCGAGTTCTTTGCAAAGAGCGACCGTGGAGAATTCCTGGTGCAGATAGAAATGCCAAAGGATGCATCCATTGAAAAAACAAATGCAATTACCCAAAAGGCAGAGGATTACCTGAAGAACAAGCCCGAGGTCACAAAGCTGATCACCACTATTGGACAATCCAGTGATGGCATGGGTGCTTCACAATCCACTGCATACAAGTCCGAGATCAACGTGCAGCTGGTAGAGAAAAAAGATCGCAAAGACGCTTCCAATATCTACGCAGCCAGGGTTAAAAAAGAACTGGAGCCTGTATTAATTGGAGCTAAAGTAAAGACCGTTCCTGTGAGCATCCTGGGTTCTGCAGAGCAGGCGCCACTTGCACTTGTTGTAACAGGTCCTGAATTTGATTCCGTAATGACCTTTGCCAACGCGGCACTGCGTGAATTGAAAAAGGTCCAGGGCGCAACGGAAATGAAGTTGTCTGTTGAAGCAGGTAACCCTGAGATCAACGTGCAGGTTGACCGTGATAAGATGGCTGCTCTTGGATTATCACTTTCAACTGTGGGTGCCACCATGCAGACCGCATTCAGTGGTAATACCAACGGTAAATTCCGCCAGGGAGAATACGAATATGATATCAATATCCGCTATGGAAGCTTTAATCGCCAGAGCATCCAGGATGTGAGCAACCTTTTGTTTATTAACGACAGGGGAGAGCAGATCCGGTTATCACAGTTTGCTGCGATCAAAGAAGGTTCAGGTCCCAGCCAGCTGGAGCGCCGCGACAAAAGCACTTCAGTGACCGTGCAGGCACAGACCGTTGGCCGTCCAACCGGTACCGTTGCTGCTGAATGGCAGGCAGCATTCGACCAGCTTAGAAAGCCTGCAGGTGTAACCTATGTATGGTCCGGTGATATGGAAAACCAGAGCGAAGGATTCGGATCTCTTGGAATAGCACTACTGGCAGCCATCGTACTGGTTTACCTGATCATGGTTGCGCTTTACAACAGCTTTGTGTATCCATTCGTCGTGTTGTTCTCGATCCCCCTTTCCATCATTGGTGCATTGCTGGCGCTTGCACTGACAAATAATTCATTGAACCTTTTTACGATCCTTGGACTTATCATGCTGATCGGCCTTGTGGCCAAGAACGCGATCATGCTGGTGGACTTTACCAACCAGCGTAAATTGGAAGGTGCCAGCACCTACCAGGCACTGATCGATGCCAATCATGCCCGTTTGCGTCCTATCCTAATGACAACCATCGCGATGGTGATCGGTATGCTTCCCATTGCCCTTGCTTCAGGCGCCGGTGCCGAATGGAAGAACGGCCTGGCATGGGTGATCATCGGAGGACTGGTCAGCTCACTGTTCCTGACCCTTGTGGTAGTACCGGTGATGTATGCCATTTTCGACAAGCTGATCGCACGGGCTAAAAGAGGCAAAAAGGACCAGCCTATTGAGCAGCTGATGCAGGAAGAATACCACCTCCGCCCGGTTAATGAACATGCTTATAATCCGTCACATGTGTAAATGATTGATCCTGTGAATTGGCTTTAATGATGTCTGGCGTTTCGTTTAGTTTGGTTTGTAGAGGGGAGCAATAGCTCCCCTTTTTTATTTGTTGTGTAACGGATGCGGAATGGGTATACCAATTGTGAATAAAAATTCGTTACTTCAGGAAAGCGCTTTACAGTATCAAGTGCCCAGGGGATTAGGTGCGCTTTAAGACGGCTCTGACCTTCAAGTTCTAAACCAACCATAATGAGAATCTTCCTGATCATCCTGGCTTTATCTCCATTGATCTCCATTGCACAAACTCCCGTATATACGGCAGGAAAGAAAGCCCAGAAAGGATTTGCTTCAATGGCTGTTGGATTTGAATCCATCCAAACGATTGGCCCGGGAGCCGGCGTGCATTTCAGCGGGAATGCGGAGGTGGACAATGGATTATTTATTGGGCTTGGTATTGGCGCAACAAAATTCAAGGGCATGAGAGAGCCCTATGTTACATTCAAGGCAAATGTTTCCCTGACCCCAACTTCTTACCAGGGTGTAAAGCCCATGATTCTTTTTCAGCCAGGGTATGGCGCCACGCATTTTTCAACAAGGGTTGAAAATGGTTCTGTCATCACCCGGGGAGGATTTACTTTTTTTGGAGGTGTTGGTGGTCTTATTACAGGCATCGACCAGTACCAACCTTACTTTGCTGTTGGTGTTGGTCATTTTGGATTTACCACTGAAGGAAAGCCGCACAATTACACTGGTGTTTCCTTAAGGGCTGGCGTCTTGCTGCGCTAGCCATATTGTCTGAACAGCTCGTGCTTTTCTGCTCACAAGCTATTTTACCAAGCCGCTCCTGATTGTGTCTTCAAAAGCTTGGATTATATCCTTCACACGCCGCCCTGCTTGTGTCCTCACAAGCAGCTTAAGAACGAATCATCTTCTTAATTCTGTCTTTCGTTCTTAACTCTCCATTCTTAAGACTTTATTCCGTCGCTCTCGCTCTGTTTCCCGCACTCTGTTGTTCTGTGTTGTCACTTTCTTTGCCTTGATGCAAAGAAAGTAACCAAAGAAAGATCAAGGCCGGGTCTAATCGCTCCGCGTAGACCGGCCCGCCCACCGCACAACAGTCTTTCATTGTGTGTATCGACCATTCATTTAAGTGTTCAGTCTTTTGTGATGAGGTGATGCTCACTCCTGGTTGCAAAGTTCCATCAATCTACAATTAGCACTATTCGGGTATACTGCAGGCGCTGAATTTTGTTGGCTGTCTTTTAATGCTAAAGTCATTTCATTTAACCACAAAATGAGGCGCTGGACCTTTTCTGAAAGTATTTGGGCTTATTGATACTATGAGCGTTGGAGGTTGGAAGAGGAGATCCTTCGCCTTCGGCTCAGGATGACAGGTCTGAGGGGTTTAGTGCGTCGTGGGTTGGCTTAGGCCGGAGAGGTTTTCATCAATCATCACTCAACTTTTACCTATCAAGTCTTAATTCTCATTTCAACATTCCAACTCTTAACTCTTTCATCTATAGTCTATCATCTAAACTCCCGCGGCAGTTCTTCTTTCATCACTTCAATTCTTAAATCGCTCCTGTTAAGTCTGCACTCTTAAGTCTGTATTCTTTGCGTCTCCGCATGAAATCCCCGTCATAAAAAAAGCAATCCTGTATTACTACAGGATTGCTTTCAATTGATAAGTGATCATGCAAGCCGTCTTTTCTTTTTTCCTGACAACAATGCAAACAGCACGGTTGTAACTACAACACCTGTCGCGATTGTTTTAATCATGCCCTGCCTGTTGTATTTCCATTCTGCGGCCCAGCCTTTTTCCGCGAAAATATTTGGAACATGTCCGGCCTTCAAATCACTGATAAGACCTTCCACCATATTGATCCTGTCGGCCAGTACCAATGGGACCCAATGCCTGTAAGTTGATTCACTGTATTTGAATGCATACCTGCGTATGCGTCCGCTCAATCCTGAAGGCGGTGTGGACGTTCCATACACTGCTGTAATGGAGGGCCTTTCAATGGACTTCAGCACTTCCACCGTTACCGGTTGCAACGGAGGCCTTTCATAATTCAGGCGCTCATGATCTGCTCCATTGTAATTTTTCATGGGATAGGTCGGTTCATTTTCTGGATCCGCATCCATACCCCAGCCTGGAATATTCTTATAGCTTTCCGCTATTTTCCTGTCTATATCTGGATTCACTACTTTTTCCATATTGTTTGAATTTATGCCACTCGGGCTGTTGGAGGAATCAAAAGTGGTTTAATGCAATTGTCACGTTTGGCCGAGAAGATGTGGTAACCTTCTGCAACTTCTTCCAATGGAATCCTGTGTGTGATCAGGCCTTTTGGATTCAGCCGGCCAGCCATCACGTGTTCGATCAATCTTGGAAGCAACCTTTTTACCGATGCCTGGTTAGCGCGGATGGTCAATCCTTTGTTCACCACATTGCCGATGGGAACCAGTGTATCCAATGGTCCATAGACACCAACAATAGAGATGATGCCACCTTTTTTTACGGAGTTGATCGCCCAGTGAAGCGCTGTTGCCGATCCCCCGGTCAAAGGCAGTTTGCGGCCTACAATGGTCTGCATCAGGTCACCTGCCGCCTCGCAACCTACAGCATCAATGCATACATCGGCACCGAGGCCACCTGTAGCTTTCTTAAGAAATACGACTGGGTCGCCGATCTCTCTGAAATTATAGGCTTCGCAATAAGAATAGGTTTTAGCGAATTCAAGCCTGTAATCAATGTGGTCAATGATGATCACCCTTCCTGCTCCAAACAGCCATGCGCATCTTGCAGCCATGATACCTATTGGGCCGGCACCGAAAACCACAACCGTGTCGCCTGTTTTAATGCCACCCATTTCAGCTGCCTGGTACCCTGTAGGTGTTACGTCTGTGAGCATCACCGCATCGTCAAGGTCCATGCCTTCGGGAATAATGGTTGGACCGACATCCGCATAGGGTACGCGTACATATTCGGCCTGTCCGCCATCGAACCCTCCTGCAGTATGAGAATATCCAAAGATGGCGCCTACTGCGGTAGCCTGTGAGTTGGATTCATGGCAATTGCCATACAGTTCCTGTTTGCAAAAAGGGCAGGACCCGCAGGCGATATTGAAAGGAACCATCACCTGGTCGCCCACTTTTAGTTTTTGCACTCCAGGTCCGATCTCTTCTACAACACCTGTAAATTCATGACCAAAGGTCATCCCAACACGCGTATCCGGAACAAGGCCATGGTACAAGTGAAGGTCTGAGCCACATATACAGGAACGTGTTACCCGGATAATGGCATCATTTGGATGCAGGATCTCGGGCATAGGTCTGTTTTTGTCCGCCCGGACCCTGAATGGTCCACGGAAGTTCATTGCTAGCATAGGCTAAGTTTTTTTTAAGCTTACTAATTGGTTTCTTTCTGACTTCATGACCAGGTAGCCTGCCCAGAAGAAATGATGATTTCCCAACCACATTTTGGGGTGTATAAAATCATGTATCGCTAGTGCTGTAAAAAATATGCCGCGATAAACAGATGAGCTGGATTTTACTTTGTATAACGGTCATGGTCAAGGGAGCGTGCAGATTTATAATTGATAAGGCCGGTAATATCTCTCCGATCACGAATACTGATGGTTACATCAATTCTCCAACCTGGATGGAAATTTTGCACCAGGCTCATTGGCATGCCCGATGACTTTCATGAGTTGAATATTTTCAAATTGCCTTTTTCCATTAATAAGATTTGCTTCAGGCCCTGGTGTTTTCATCCTATCATTTTTGAAAGACTTGAAAACGTAAAATGGTTTTCTCCGGGTGGGGAACGATATCTTTATTGATCAGTTTGTACCTGTTTCATTTTGAAAATGGCATTGTTTTATAGGGGTTATTTTAAAATCAATAACATGAGCAAGAACAGGAGTGAAGGCGATAAGAATAGCCGCGACAGGGTAAATCCTGATGAAAGCATCGGTAACCAGCAGGGAACTGCACAGACAGGTGCACAGAATGCAGGTGGTGAGAACATCGACCGCGAAGAAGATGAATTCACAGAGGACCTCAGGCAATCAGGCGACAGGCAGGCAAGTAACAGGAAGGAAGGAAAATAACTAATTGAAGATTCAGGTGATCGTACGGTAATAATGTAATAATATTTTAAGATCGAAGAGCAACAGCCTGGATAAGGGTTTATACAAGCATGAGGCTATTTGACCATCTGGCAGTATTGGTTATTTTACATGACCGCCCCTTAAAATCAGGAGGCGGTCATTCAAATCAATAACTGCCATCATGAAACCAGTACTAACCTTCCTGCTCCTTTTATGTTTTGCCTCCGCCAAAGCACAGACGAAAAATTTTATCGACCAGCCTTTTATAGAAGTCAATGGCATCGCGGACACGTTTTTAATTCCCAACGAGATCTTCATCCGGATATTGATATCGGAAAAAGACAGCCGTGACCGCGTTTCTGTAGAGGAACAGGAAGTAAGAATGGTCAATGCATTAAAAGCCATAGGTATCAACCCAGAAGTTGACCTTGTGATCAACGATCTTGGGAGCAATTACAAGTTCTACCTGCTGAAGTCCAAGGACATCATTAAATCAAAACTGTATATATTAAAGGTCACCGATGCTGTGACCGCAAGTAAAGTTTTCATGAAATTGGAAGACCTGGATATCTCCAATACTTCTATTGACCGCGTGGATCATACGGCTAAAGAAAATATTGCCAACCTGCTAAGGGTAAAAGCGGTGGAAAATGCCAGGCAACGTGCAGGTTCGCTGACAAGACCATTGAATCAGGCTGTTGGTCAGGCCATTCACATAACTGATGGAGATGTGCAGAATAATACCAGGTTGCAGTATGGGAAAGTTTCCGGTATCATCATACGAGGCACTAATTCGATTGGAGCTTTTGATCAAAAGTTTGACACCCCAAAAATAGAATTTGAAAAGATCCACCTGGTTTCAAATGTCCAGGTGAAATTTATGCTGCGATAGACCTTTTAAAGCATCCTGCCGCCACAATAGGTTGGGATATAGTTTCCTAGCTGCCATTCATTCTGGTCCGCATGGTCCTCCGTCCTGTTGGTTTGCTTTGCCATTCCTTCGGTCAGGTTTTTAGGATTCAGTTTCCAGCTTTGCAAGTGGGTGTTGAAGCGGAAGCAACAAATATCGCTTTTAAGTTTGACAGGCACCGGCGTACAAAATTGCACTATTGCCAATACTCAGGTTTACTGCTGGTGAAAGTATCATTACAGAACAACCACAATCTTCATTGTTGTGGAATGAAGCAACAACGTTTTAGATGACCGGAGAAAAGTCTATTTAAACATAAAGATCCGGAACATTAAAAGAGTGCTTGAATAGAAGAATTTATTTATGGTCCTCCTCACGATTGGTGACTTTTTTTAAATGATCTCCAGTTAGCGCTTGTTCACATGCAGGTTGTTTCCTTTTCAGAGGATCTTTTTGCTTTGCCTACCCGATTTTTAAAATGATAAATATTAAAACTTCATAATTAGATAATAAAAAGTTAATTTAAGGTTCATAACCACTAAAACATTGCTGCTATGGGAATAATGCAACTACTCAAAAGGGGTACCATTATACTAGGTATCCTTCTTTTCACCTGTGCAAGCATCTACGCACAAAACCGGACCGTTTCGGGGCGGATCACTGATCAAAATGGCAGGGGAGTACCCGGCGTAACAGTTACTGTAAAAGGTACATCCAATGCCTCAGTGACGGATAATGATGGCAATTATCGTATTAATGCTCCCGAAGATGGTACGCTTGTGTTTACCTCCGTAGGCTTTTCCACTTCTGAAATGACGCTTTCGGGAAGGAGTTCTTTTGACATGACCCTGGTCTCATCAAATGAAAACCTTTCTGAAGTAGTGGTGCTGGGGTATGGAACTTCCAGGAGGAGAGATGTAACGGGTGCAGTTGCTTCAGTTCAGGCAAAGGACTTTAACAGGGGAGTTTTTACTTCGCCTGACCAATTGATACAGGGAAAAGTATCTGGCGTTCAGATCACCAATAACAGCGGGCAGCCGGGTGGTGCTACAACTATTAAGATAAGAGGAAATTCTGCCGTAACGGGCAGTGGTCAGCCGCTGTTTGTTATCGATGGCATTCCATTGGATTCCAGGTCGGCAAGGCCAGGCATGGGTGATATCGGATTGGGTGGAAGTAATCCGGGGAACAACCCTCTGAATTTTATTAATCCTGCGGATATCGCTTCCATCGACATTTTAAAGGATGCTTCAGCCACAGCCATCTACGGTTCTCGCGCAGCTTTCGGAGTTATCCAGATCACAACCAAAAAAGGCCAGTCAGGACAACCACGGATCGAGTTTGGCACCTCCGTTGGCGTTTCAAGCGTTTTGAGAAGGATTGATGTATTAAATGCTTCGGAATTCAGGGAAGCGCTGACTTATTATGGTGTGAGCAATGCCAATGATAAGGGCAGCAATGTTGACGCTTTTGACGCAATAACCCAAAAGGGGCTTGTACAGAATTATAATATTGGTATCAGCGGCGGCAATGAGTTTGGCCGCTTTCGTTTTTCACTTAGCGCCTTAGATCAGGAGGGTATTGTAAGAAAAACAGGCATCAGAAAATACACAGCAAACATAAGCGGGCAGTTCAGATTCCTAGAAAGCAAGAATCTTGGATTGGACATTAACATCCTTCCCAGCCATTACGTTGAGGACATCGCACCTATTTCAAATGACGCGGGTTCAAGGGGAAGCCTGATCGGAAATGCGCTTCAATGGAATCCTACAGAAAACCTTATTGTAAAAAGAGCGAATGGCAGCGATTCACTGAATGTGGTAAGAGGTGGTGATCTGATCAATCCGCTGGCCTTACAGGAAGCCATAGACGATAAGGCCAGGGTGACCACGCTTCTTGCAAGCATCTCTCCTTATTTCAAATTCACCAGCTGGCTGGAATACAGATTCCTGTACAGTATTAATTACAGCACCGGCATCCGGAGAACTACGATCCAGCCTTTTATGAATTTTAATGATGTTCTGGACAAGGGCCGGGCAAGGGTGGCAGGAACCGAGCTTTCTACCCAACAGTTTACCCATACATTGAACCTGAACCGGAAACTATCTTCTAACCTCGACCTGAATGCAGTAGCAGGATACGAATACCTGAAATATGCAAACAAAGGTTATGACATTAATGCCTTTGGAAGGGCTGGTGGCGGATTTGGAAACTACGGTCTGGACTTTACCAATTACCTGCAATACTCTGATCCTACCAACAGGGGAGCGGGTGGATTTGCCGATCCTTCCACAGAATTGCAATCTTATTTCGCAAGGACTGTATTTAACCTGAGCGACAAGTATATTCTTACCGCCACGATCCGTACAGATGGATCTTCAAAATTTGGAGAAAACAACCGGTATGGCTATTTCCCTTCTTTGTCCATGGCATGGAATATCAACAAAGAATCTTTCTTTGATGTTTCCCAGGTCAATTCTTTGAGGTTGCGTGCAGGCTGGGGTAAAACCGGTAACCAGGAGTTTCCGGCCGGCTCTGCGGTTCAAAGATGGCAATTCACCGGCGGTGGCGCCATTGACCCGGTCAACAATGCAAACGAAGATTTGAAATGGCAGTCCGACAGGCAGCTCAATGTAGGTTTGGATGCAACATTATTAAGTAACAGGGTCAATATCACGATGGATTATTTCAATAAGAGAACCACTGACCTCTTATTTCCCACCGAATCGCTTCAGCCAGCTACCGGGGGCAACGTGGTTACATGGAAAAATATTGATGGAACAATTGACAACAAGGGCTTTGAAGTTGCAGTGAATGCTTCTGTCGTGAACAGGCAAGACTTTTCCTGGGACTTTGGAGTGAATGCTACATTTATTAAGAATGTGGTATCCGGCTTGTCGGCTCCTATCAACACAGGCGGATTGCATGGCCAGGGCATATCAGGAACAACGGTTCAGCAAATAAGAAATGGGTTGCCAATCAACGCATTTTATACAAGGGAATACCTTGGAATGGACAAAGCCTCGGGGTTTGCCCAGTACAGGGATGATGGTGACCTGTATTATTATGTAGGAAATCCTAATCCCAGGAAACTGCTTGGGATCAGCACAACCCTTCGGTTCATGAAGTTTAGCCTGAACGCAAACCTGAATGGAGCATTTGATTATGTGATCTACAATAATACTTTGAATAATGTGATCAATGTGGGAAGCATCAACAATGGAAAGAACATTGCGACTTCTGTTTTCAGAGATCCAATTAAGGAATCATTCGCTAATCCGGTGAGGGCTTCTTCGAGGTTCATTGAATCAGGCAATTATCTGAAAATGACAAATGCAACCCTGTCTTACAACTTTGGTAACCTGGGAAGGTATTTTAAAGGCGCTATGGTCTATGTGACGGGACAGAACCTGTTTGTGTTGACAGATTTCAGCGGCTTTGACCCCGAAGTGAACGTGGATAAGAACCTGAATGGTGTTCCTTCAGTGGCCATTGAGTACATTCCGTATCCATCGGCCAGGACAATAACTTTTGGAATCAACTTTTCTCTATAATCAAACTACTTATTAAACCTAACGATATGCTTCGTAAATCTATAACGATAATGGCGCTTTGCTCGGTTGTGCTTAGCTGCACCAAGCTCGAGGAAAAATATGAAGCCCACCTGACAGAAGACCAGATCAATTCAGGGTCGGGGGGTGGAAACGTAAACGCTTTGCTAACGGGTGTTTATAATTCCATGCGTAACAATTTCCAGGACCAGGCTTTTGTTTATGCATTATGGGAAATGACTTCCGATGAATTGATCGGGCCAACAAGAGGGGGCGACTGGGATGACAATGGTGCATGGCGTGTGCTGCATACACACCGTTTCGATGGAGATCATATACGGATCAGGGATGTCTGGAATAACTTCGGAGGATCGGTTTATTCCGCCACTGAATTATTGCGCTTCAATCCCACACCACAGCAGGCAGCTGAAGCCAGGTACCTGAGAGCCTTTGCCATGTTCATGTGGCTGGATGGATGGAACCAGGTTCCTTACCGGGAACCAGGTGAAAGTGTGGTACAGGCACCAAAGGTCCGTGTTGGACTGGATGCATTGGATTACATAATTGCCGAGCTTAATGCTATTTTGCCTTCACTTCCGGATGCTCCGGTGTCAAGGGCCAATAAGGACGCAGCAAGAGTGCTGTTAATGAAATGCTTTCTAAACAAAGGCATGATCGCCAACAGGTCTGCTCCAACCTTTGCAAACGCTGACATGCAGCAGGTGATCACCTATGCTGACCAGATCATCAACAGTAACAGGTACTCTTTCAGCCCTAGGTATTTTGATAACTTCGCGCCTGCCAATACCACCATAGGCCGTGAAAATATCTGGACACAGGAAAATGTCGGAGGCGTTGATCCTGGAAGTGCCACGGTCAGGTCGCGCTACCATTCCGTTATGCATTATAACCAGCAGCCATCAGGCTGGAATGGTTTTGCAACCCTGTCAGACTTTTACAACAAATTTGAAGCAACTGATATTAGAAGGGGCATGGCCTATCCTGCCAATGATCCTGCTTATTCCAATCCAGCCAATGCGGTGAATGTTGGATTCCTGGTGGGCCAGCAGTACGATATGCGTACAGGTGCACCATTGAAGGACAGGACTGGTGCTCCGCTCATATTTACACCCCAATTAAAAATTGTTGAACAGGGAACGAACCTGGAAGTGACCGGCATCAGACCCTATAAATACCCTATTGATTATGTTTTCCAGAATAATGGATTCGTAGATAATGATTATGTGTATTTCAGGCTGGCAGATGTATTACTGATGAAAGCCGAAGCCATGCTGCGCATGAACAATGCCGCCGGCGGATTGACAATTGTAAATTCAATCAGGGCTAACAGGGGTGCGACGCCGCTCGCTACGCTTACTACAGATAACCTGATAGATGAAAGAGGAAGGGAATTATACCTGGAAAGCTGGAGAAGACAGGACCTGATCCGTTTCGGAAAATTTTTGCTTCCATGGCAGGAAAAGCCTGCAAGTGATCCTAAATATTTATTGTTCCCAATACCAAACGGCCAGTTGGCAGGTAATCCAAACCTGGTTCAAAATCCAGGGTATTAAATTAACCGTTCAAATCATTCAAAGAAGGCCAAATCTATTGGCCTTCTTTCATTTATGTATTCCGGTGTTCCATCTTTTTTTATAAATTCACAAAGATTGGAATCTATTCTTCAATGACCTTCTTTCGCAGGATGTGAAGTCTGGTGCATCCTTTCATCGAGTGACCAAGTAACATGAGAACTGCTGTTGTCTGCATAGTATTTTTATTTATTTTTTCCTGTTCGCCGGAAAAGGAGCGTCCTCTATTTGAACTGGTAACCGGAACAGGTATCAATTTTAATAACCGGGTTGTTGATGGCCAGGTGGAGAACAGTTTTTATTTCCGCAATTTTTATAATGGCGGCGGCGTGGCTATTGGTGATATTAATAATGATAGCCTCCCCGATGTTTTGTTTTCTTCAAATATGGGAGACAATAAGCTGTACCTGAACAAAGGGGATTTCCGTTTTGAAGACATTTCCAGGAGCGCTGGGTTAAGGCAGGATTCCATGTGGAGCACAGGAGTGGTAATGGCAGACATTAATGCCGACGGATGGCTGGACATATATGAATGTAATTCCGGTCACATGAAAAGCGGAAAGCGAAATAATAAGCTGTATATCAACCAGCGCAATAATACTTTCTCGGAAGAAGGCGCCAGGTATGGCCTTGATATTTCAGGTTATTGCACCCAATCTTCTTTTTTTGATTATGATAGAGATGGCGACCTTGATATGTTCCTGATCAATAACAGCCCTATGCCAATCAATAACCTGGGTTACAGCAACCGGCGTAACCTGCCTGATTCTGCCTGGCCTGTCGCTGAATTTTTAAAGGGCGGTGGCGATCATCTTTACAGGAATGAAAATGGCGTTTTCAGGGAAGTGAGCCAGGAAGCTGGCATTCATGGAACCCTCATGAGTTTCGGGCTGGGTGTGAGTGTCGGCGATGTGAATGATGATGGATTTCCAGATGTCTATGTAGCCAACGATTCTTATGAAAGAGACTATCTCTACATCAACCAGGGAGATGGGACCTTCAGGGACGACCTTGAAAACTGCATTGGTCAAAACAGTTTTTCCTCCATGGGTGCAGACATCAGCGATGTGAACAACGATGGCTATGCGGACATATTCACCACAGACATGCTGCCTGCAGAAGATTTCCGGTTGAAGACCCTCGGCGCTTTTGATCATATTGACCTTCACCTGATGCGATTGAAAACCGGTTTTTACAACCAGTACATGAAGAACTGTTTGATGGTGAACAATAAAAATGGGCAATTTCTTGAAACAGCCAATTTTAGCGGAGTAGAAGCAACCGATTGGAGCTGGGGCGCTCTTTTCTTTGATGCAGATAATGATGGCCTTAATGATATTTTCGTATGCAATGGCGTCAACAGGGACGTCACCAACCTGGACTTCATGGATTTTTTCGCCAATGACATTGTTCAGAAAATGGTTGAATCAGGGGAAAAGACCAATGTAGATTCCGTGCTCTCCAAAATACCTGTTTATCCAATTGCCAATTGCGCTTTTAAAAACGGTGGTAACTTAAAATTCAGTGAGGTGGCAAAAGAGTGGGGACTCGCACAGCCATCTTTTTCCAATGGTGCTGCTTATGCGGACCTGGATAATGACGGAGACCTTGACCTGGTGGTAAACAACGAGAACCAGACAGCTTCGGTTTACAGGAATCATTCCCGGCAGATGAATCAAAACAATTACATCGGGGTTAGTTTAAAGGCCTTTTCGCCAAATACTTTTGCCATCGGCAGCAAGATAAAATTGTATACAAATGGCCAGGTCCTGCTAAGGGAATTGATCCCTTCGCGGGGCTTTCAATCCTCAATGGATTATAAGCAATTGATCGGCATAGGCAAGCGCAATTCCATTGATTCAATGGTCATTGTATGGCCAGATGGTGTACGCATGAAAATGGAAAACCCTAAGGTCAACATGGTGCATTACCTGGAGCAGCCGGCTGATGGTAGTTTGGCATACCGTTCTCTATCACAGGCTAATGAAACAGTTTTTGAGGCAGTGCCTGCAACTTCGTTTGAAAAGCACCAGGAAGATGACTTCATTGATTTTTATTACGAGCGCAACCTGCCTCAAATGCTATCCAGGGAAGGAAGCCATGTAACCAAAGGTGATGTGAATGGCGATGGCCTGGAAGATGTCTATGCAGGCGGAGCGAGGGGCCAGGCAGGCCAGCTATACTTACAAAATAAAACTGGAAGTTTTATTCGCAATGAGCAGCAAGTGTTCGATATGTTCAGGGATTTTGAAGACGTAGCGGTGCATTTTTTTGATGCCGACGAGGATAAGGACCTCGACCTGTTTATTGGGGCCGGTGGTAATAACGTACATGTTGGTGGCAGGGAGATTGAACACAGGCTTTACCGGAACGATGGTAAAGGAAATTTTTCAATTGATGCAGCCGCCTTTCCTACCAACAGCATGAATGTTTCGGTGGCCTCGTCCTATGACTATGACGGTGACGGAGACCAGGATCTTTTTGTTGGATGCAGAAGCATCCCTTTCGAATACGGAAATATACCCAGAAGTTATATTTATCAAAATGATGGCAAGGGACATTTTAAAGATGTTACACCTGCATCCATAGCACAGGCAGGCATGGTGACCGGTGCGGTTTGGGCGGATTTGAGCGGTGATCATCAATCAGAGCTGATCATAACGGGCCAATGGATGCCGACAAGAATATTCGCTTACAACAACGGAAGGTTTGTAGAAAAAAAGAAAACAGGACTTGAGGCTATGCATGGGTGGTGGCAATGCATAGCTGTTACAGATGTAAATGCTGATGGAAAAAATGATTTGGTAATCGGCAACATTGGTGAAAACTTTTATTTAAGGCCCGACGCTTCACGACCGGTGAAACTTTGGGTGGCAGATTTTGACAAAAACAATACTATTGATCAATTCCTGACCAGGACCGTTAATGGCAGGGATGTTCCTGTCTTCTTAAAAAGGGAGATTACGGACCAGTTTCCGGGATTGAAAAAAGGAAATTTGAAACACAGTGATTTTGCAGGCAAAAGCATACAGCAGCTTTTTGCCCAGGAAGTACTGTCCAATGCCAGGCAGTTGAAGTTCAACTTTTGTGCTTCCATTGTGGCCGTCAATAAAGGAGATGGCGCCTTCGACGTCCAGGTTTTGCCAGTCATGACGCAATTATCCAGCGTGAATGCAATTTGTATGTCCGATGTCAACCAGGATGGAAAACCTGATTTGATCTTAGGCGGAAACATGTTCAGTTTCCCGCCGCAATTCGGAAGGCTTGATGCCAGCTATGGACATGTGTTGATCAATAATGGCAAGGGAGGATATCATTACATGGAAAACCGCTTTTCAGGCATCACGGTCAAAGGCGAGATAAAAGATATTACTGCATTGAAAACACAAAACGGAGTTCAATTTTTGATTACCCGCAATGATTCAATTCCCGTTATTTACCGGTTAAAAAAGAAAGCGTAAAACATCATTCATTTACATGGAAGCCGTGCGTCTTATATGGAAGTTTGTGAACCCTGATCGTTACCGCTTGCTGAAAGGTAGCTTCCTTTTATTCCTGGGAGCGATGGCAGCGTCCTGTACGGATCAAAAAAAACCACCTCCGCCTCTCTTCACGCTGATGGAGCACACGGGCATTAATTTCAGGAATGATGTAAAGGATACAAAAGATGACAACAGCTTTTTATTCCGCAATTTTTACAATGGTGGGGGTGTGGCAATGGGCGATTTGAATAATGATGGGCTGACAGATGTTTTTCTCTCATCAAACCAGGGAGCTAATCATTTATACATCAACAAGGGCTCTTTTCATTTCGAGGATATTTCTGGTAAAGCAGGCCTTCGGATGGATTCCATGTGGAGTACAGGAGTGACCATGGCGGACATCAATGCAGATGGGTGGCTGGATATTTATGTATGCAGCTCTGGGAATATGCCTGATGACCGAAGGCGAAATAAATTATACATCAACAATCATGATCTCAGTTTTACGGAGTCCGCCTCCAATTATGGATTGGATATAGCGGGGTATTGCACACAGGCATCTTTTTTTGACTACGATGGTGATAACGACCTTGATTGTTTCCTGATCAATAACAGCCCCATACCTTTTAGCTCACTGGAATATGCCAGCATGCGCGATGTGGACAGCTCCAGCTGGATGCTGGATAAAAACCTTAAAGGAGGTGGTAACCACCTTTACCAAAACACCAATGGGCATTATTCGGAGGTGACCAAAAAAGCCGGGTTGCATACGGGGTTGATCAGTTTTGGCTTAGGTGTTTCGGTAGGAGATGTTAATAATGACAGCTATCCTGATATCTATGTCGGAAATGATTTCATTGAAAAGGATTATCTCTACATCAATCAAAAAAACGGTACGTTCAGGGATGAATTAGAGGAACGCATCCAGAAGATCAGCATGTCTTCTATGAGCGCAGACCTGGCTGACATTAACAATGACGGACATCCCGAAATCTTTACCACCGATATGATCCCCGATGAAGATTACCGGCTGAAGACAACCGGCACGTTCGATAACATTGATCTTTACCTCAGTAAACAGAAGGCCGGACTTTACCACCAGTACGTCAGGAATTGTTTGCAGTTGAACAATGGAGATGGAAGCTTTTCGGAGGTTGCGAATTATTCAGGGGTCTATGGAACGGACTGGAGCTGGGGCGCTGTTTTTTTAGACGCGGACAACGATGGATACAATGACATCTTCGTTTGCAATGGCATTGCCAGGGATGTAGGTGACCTTGACTTCCTTGATTTTTTTTCAGGCGAAGTTTATGCGAGAATGTTGGCCACAGGTAAAAGAGCGGAGATGGATGAATTGCTTCAGCATATTCCATCGACGCCTTTGTCAAACAGGGTTTTTCGAAACAAAGGCAACCTGGGTTTTGAAGATGTAAGCCAAAACTGGGGCTTGTCTCAGCTTTCATTTTCCAACAGCGTGTCTTATGCCGACCTGGATAATGATGGAGACCTGGACCTGGTTGTAAACAATGAGAATGGCCCTGCCTTTGTTTACCGGAACAACCAAAGGGAACAGAACCAGAACCATTTTATCGCTTTTCAACTGACAGAAAAAAATACAAACTTTTTCGCCATTGGCAGCAAGATCAGTGTTTATAAAAATGGACAGGTCTTTTGCCGGGAAGTGGTTCCTGTACGTGGCTTTCAGGCTTCTGTTGAATACAGGCAAACGATTGGCCTCGGTGCTCATACTTTTATTGATTCTGTTGTGGTGACCTGGCCGGACCGAACAACAACAATATATAAAGACCTTGAAGTAAATAAACTTCACCATTTAAAGCATGATGGTCCTGCTCAGCCGATCATAAAAAATGAAAATGTACCTGCCATTTTTACGATTGCTCCTCAATCCTTCGACAAGCATCAAGAGGACGACTATGTTGACTTTTATTACGAGCGCAACCTGCCCCAGGCCCTTTCAAGGCAGGGACCCTGTATGGCAACAAGTGATGTCAACGGCGACGGGTTGGAAGATGTATACATTGGCGGGGCGAAATTCCAGCAGGGACAGCTTTACTTGCAAACGCCATCAAGAAAATTTGTAAAAAATGAACAGGATGTTTTCAGGCTTCACCAGGAGTTTGAAGACGTTGCTGTTTTGTTTTTTGATGCTGATGGAGATAAAGACCCTGACTTGTTCCTTGGCGCCGGCGGCAACAATATGCAACCTGGTTCAAGGGAAATGCAGCACCGCCTGTATATCAATGATGGAAAAGGAAATTTTGCTATTGATCCGAAAGCCTTTCCCGTCAATGATATGAATATAGCCTCGGTTGCGGCCAATGATTATGATGGTGACGGAGACCTTGACCTGTTTGTGGGTGGAAGAAGTAAACCCTATGCTTACGGCATTTCCCCAAGAAGTTATATTTATCAAAATAATGGAAAAGGTTCTTTTACAGATGTGACCGAAAAGCTCAGTGATGAAATTGCTTACCTGGGAATGGTTACAGGCAGTGTATGGGCCGATGTTAACGGAGATCAGAAAGCAGAGTTGATCGTAACAGGCGAATGGATGGAAACAAGGATATTTTCATTCGCCAATGGCCATTTTAAGCCACTGCAGAATACCGGGCTTGAACACCTTAATGGATGGTGGCAATGTATTGTTGCAGCAGACCTTAATGGGGATGGAGCCAAGGACCTGGTGATTGGAAACGCAGGGGAGAATTTTTATTTACGCCCTGACAAATCGCGGCTAGTTAAGCTATGGATGTCCGATTTCGACAATAACGGCATTATCGATCAATTTCTTACTCAAGCAATCAAGGGAAGCGACATGCCCGTATTTTTAAAAAGGGAAATTACCGACCAGTTTCCTTTTCTGAAAAAAGAAAACCTTCGACACAGCGAATACGCTAAGAAAAGCATCAGTGACCTTTTTGGTGAAAGCCTGCTCAAACGCGCCGTCGTAAGGACCTTCAATTATTGTTCATCAATTATGGCCATGAATGACGGCAAAGGACATTTTACCATTAAGCCTCTCCCGGTTCATGTTCAGTTATCAAGCGTTAATGCCATTTGTGTAACGGATGTGAACCTTGATAGCAGGGAAGACCTTGTGATGGGTGGAAACCTGTTCACTTTCCAGCCGCAGTTCGGCAGGCTTGATGCCAGCTATGGACATGTATTGATCAACAGGGGCGAAAAAGGATTTGACCTGGTGCAAAACAAACAATCAGGTCTGAACCTTAGAGGATCGGTCAAAGACATAAAAACAATTAAGGTAGGTGACAGCAGGCATTTGCTGGTTGGTCAGAACGATGCATACCCTGTGCTTTACCAATTGAAAGGAAAACAATGAACCCATTCAAGCTCGCTATATGCCTGGCCTCTTTTTTCCTGGTTGGCTGCTCCAAAAAGGATCGGCCTGAAGCGCCGCTTTTCGTTGCATTGAGCAGCCAGCGCACCGGCCTTGAATTCACCAATAAGCTATCTTATTCTCCAGAGTTCAATTTGTTCAAATACATGTATTTCTACAATGGCAGTGGGGTGGGTGCAGGTGATTTTAATAATGACGGATCAATAGATCTTTTCTTCGGATCAAACCAGGGACAGAATAAACTGTTTATCAATAAAGGCCAATTACGTTTCAAAGATGTTACTACCCAAGCCTCTATTCCAAACGATGGTGGCTGGTCGACCGGTATCTCAGTGGTGGATATCAACAACGACGGACTTTTGGATATTTATATATGCCGGGTGGGTCAGTACGAGACACTGCGCAGCAGGAATCAACTCCTGATCAATGAAGGATTGAACAGGGACAGCGTGCCCATTTTTAAAGACCAGGCAAAAGAATACGGTCTCGATTTTTCCGGATTCAGCACACAGGCAGCTTTCCTTGATTGTGATAATGATGGAGACCTGGATATGTTCCTCCTGAACCACTCGGTTCATCACAACAACAACTTCCGTCCGCGCAATGCATTTGCCGGTACCTATGATTCCCTCTCCGGTGACCGGATCTTCAGGAACGACAGGGGACATTTTACGGATGTGACAAGGGAAACAGGCATCACCAGTACGGCCATCAGTTATGGATTGGGTGTTGCTGTTGCTGATATCAACCTTGATGGCTTCCCGGACCTGTATGTGGGAAATGATTTTCATGAAAATGATTATCTCTACATCAACCAAAAGAACGGCAGCTTCAAAGATGAAAGCGAACAATGGTTCATGCATACCAGCCAGTATTCTATGGGTGTGGATGTTGCCGATATCAACAACGATGCATTTCCAGAAATCGTTTCCATGGACATGCTGCCTTCTGATCCTTATATTCTTAAACGTTCTTTGGGAGAAGATTCCTACGACCTTTTCCATGAAAAGATCAGCAAGGGCTATTCCTACCAGTTTACCAGGAACAATCTTCAATACAACAGGCGGAATGGCATGTTCAGTGAAGTTGGATTGTACAGCGGCATCGCCGCAACAGACTGGAGCTGGGCACCATTGTGGATGGATTTTGATAATGATGGCTTAAAAGATCTGTTCATCTCAAATGGCATTCCCAAACGGATGAATGATATTGATTATGTGAATTTTGTCACCAGCAGCGAAATGCAGGCGAAGATCACCAATGAAGGCATCAAAAAAAATGAAATGGAGCTGATCGGACGGTTCCCGGAAATCAAAACGCCCAACAAATTCTACCGGAATAATGGTGCCCTGACTTTCGTGGATGAAGAGGCTTCTATTGATAACAATGAACCCTCTTATTCGAATGGAGCAGTGTATGCTGATCTTGACAATGATGGTGACCTGGACATAGTGGTTAATAACATCGACGAACCTGTATCACTTTATGAGAACAGGAGTAATACGGGCGGCCGGGATTTTATACAGGTCCAATTGAAAGGACCCGGGGATAATGTGAATGCAACCGGAGCAAGAATTTTGGTGTATTGTGGCAACGAGATAAGGACCTATGAGAACTGGCCGGCCAAAGGATTTTTATCAAGCATGCAGCTACCAATTCACATCGGGTTAAAAAATGCAAAGGTGGATTCGGTGATCCTGGTATGGCCGGACAGAACTTTTGAGCACATAAAGTTAGATGGTGCGGAAGTTAAGAAGGTACTGGTTTATAAGGCCGGATTGCCCTTATTCGATTTTGATGGCCTTTTACAGCATGGGTCCAAAGGAGCTTTTACCGCTTTGGATTTAACCGGGAAAACAGGCCTTGACTTCCTTCACCGGGAGAACCGCTTTGTTGAATTTGACAGGGAACCGCTCATCCCGCGGATGATCTCCACTGAGGGTCCCTGCATTGCAGTTGGGGACATGAATAATGATGGGTTGGATGATGTTTATGCAGGCGGCTCGAGGAATCAAAAGGGTGCCCTTTTTATTCAATCCAAAGATGGCAGTTTCGAAAGATCGGTGCAGCCGGATCTTGACCTGGATAGCAGTTATGAAAACACAGATGCCTGCTGGACCGACATCGATAATGATAAGGACCTTGATCTTGTAGTTGCCAGCGGGGGAAATGAATTTTACGGAGATGATGTTCACAATACCCCAAGGATCTACTCCAATGACGGAAATGGTAAGCTCTCTAAACTTTCTGCTCCATTTGGAAATCTTTACATGACAGCTTCCACCGTGGTTCCAGGTGACGTTAACGGAGATGACTATGTTGACTTTTTCATCGGCGGCAGGGCCGTTCCCTGGGCTTATGGAGAAGTGCCCCGGTCCTGCATTTTTTTGAACAATAAGAATGGCACATTCACTGAAGCAACCCGGAAGTATTCGGAAGATCTACATCATGCTGGTTTTGTTACAAGTGCACTTTGGTTCGATATCGACGGGGACAATGATAAAGACCTGTTGCTTTCTCTTGAGTGGGACGGCATTGTGGCTTACATTAACAGCAATGGCAGGCTGACCAGGAAAGCGCTTACAGATAAAAAAGGGTGGTGGAACTTTATTTTACCGGTAGATGTGGATGGCGATGGCAAAACGGATATCGTTGCAGGTAACCTTGGCAGGAACAGCCGTATGAAAGCATCCTCCACTGAACCTGTAAAGCTTTACTACAATGACTTTGACGGCAATGGCAAAAAAGAACAGTTACTGACCTATTATGTTGGTGGAAAAGAGATCCCCTTCGCCAGCAAGGCGGAATTGGAAAAGCAAATGCCGGTTCTGAAAAAGAATTTTTTATACGCTGCAGATTTAGCCAGGGCTTCGCTGGAAGATTTATTTGGCAAAGAAAAGCTGAGGAAGGCGGATGTGTTTACAGCTGATTATTTTTCAAACGCGGTGCTTATGAACAAAGGCGGCTTGAACTTTGAAGTCAGCGAACTGCCATGGGAGGCGCAGCTTTCTTCATTGAAGGATGCAGTAGTACTGGATGTCAATAGCGATGGTAGGCCTGACCTGTTCCTGGGTGGCAACTATTATGATAACAATATTGAAATGGGCCGTTACGATGCTGATTTTGGAACGCTCCTGATCAATGATGGTAAAGGTGGCTTTCAGTACAGTTCAATAGGTGGGCTGGTTATAAAAAATCAGGTCCGCCATATAAAACCAATAACAATCGGTAACCAGCAATTGTATTTGCTGGCTAGGAACAACGATAGCCTGAAAGTGATAAAGCTTGGGCCGGCCGGCGGGTTTTAAAAATATTCCTGAATGACTTAAAGCGATGGAACATGTTCTTCACTTTATACAATGCTTTCGATGTAACGAATGTGAAGGTTACTTGACAGGCCAGTAAAGTCTTGTAAGCCATTTTCCGGTATCTGGTTGGAGCCTTCGGTCGGTTACAAGGGATTGATAGGGAATGGCAGGGGCAACCATGTTATGGTCTTCCAGGTATTTTTCAATCTTTTTAAATCCGGATTCGATAGAATAAGGACCACCTTTTACTTCTGCAACTAGGATATTGCCGCCGCCAAGCATCCATTTGTATAAGATCGCCCCTTCGTCCTTTAATTTCATATTTAACGGTAAAGCCACCCTGGTAAAATAACCTGCCCCATTTGCATCACTGATGTTCAGCATCGGGGGCCCGGTCTGGAGGGCACCTTTTGCTTTTGCAAAATTTTTTAACTGGTCGATCTTTTCATAGACCTCTGTTGTGGAAGGATAAGCAGTTGTTGTGATGGATGTTGAGATCAGTGTGGAATCCACCACAATGTCACGAATGATCTTCAGGCCATAAATATTGGAGTCATGCGTATAAAACCTCTTTAATTTTTCCAGGATAAAATCAAAGTCCTGGTCAAGTTTTCTTGACGTTAAATATCGCCTGACACGGTTTGCCGGTTGCGCAGAAGTGATTATCCTTCCCTGCCATGTCAGGACCACCGAATCACTGGAAGCAGGTAAAAAGACCAGCTCAGTAAGAAATGTATCAGCATTGCTTTGTACGGCTATGACAAGGGAATTCAGTTTTTTTTCAATGATGGTGTAGATGTTCCCTTTATATTGATAGCTGCCGAAATGTTCTTTTTCAATATGCATGATCCTGCCAGGCCACCACAGTTTCCATTTACCTTCATCAAGAATATCCCTGGCCAGTGCTTTCGCGTTCACGGTCATTCCCTGTTTATTCGATAAGGTGACCTTTCCGGGAACAATCAGGTATAAACAACCGGCTGCCACCAAAAGAAAAACGATGATCGATATAAACCATTTTTTCACCTGGCACTCTGTTTTGCGTACCGCCAATATATATATAAATTGATTACATTCAGGATGCCTTAATAAACCAAACATGGATCGATTGCTGCTTTTGTTTTTTGTACTGCTTACCCATTTCGCTTCTGCGCAGGACCCCTGGAAGCTTGAAGCTGCCAGTATAGATCCAGCAAACTATTATGGGGTCACTGTTGCCAACGGTATGATCGGTATCGTGTCTTCGCCGGAGCCTTTTAAAGTTAAAGAGGTAGTGCTGGCGGGCGCCTATGACCAGTATGGCCGGGGAAGGGTAAGTAACTTTCTTCGCAGCTTCAACCTGCTGAACATGTACCTTGAAATTGATGGCAAACGTGTTTCCGCCGGGAACGTTACCCATCTGAAGCAAAGCCTTAATATGCGCGGTGCTGCTTTCACCACCACTTTTGATTTTGAGGATAAGGCTTCTGTTAGCTGCACGTATTATTCTTTGCGGCATTTGCCTTTTACTGTCCTGATGGATGTTGAACTGGTTGCTAAAAAAAATATCAACATTACAGGCGCCAGCGTCATGGAAGCGCCGGATGCTTTGAGGGAAGTACAGAATTTTTACAATGAGATCGACCGTCCGCATGTGGTGATCAGTTTATTGACCTCTACCGCCAGGTCTCCAACAGGTAAATTGCTGATGTGCGCTTCCAATAGTTTTTTATTCAGGGAAGCACATGGCCAGGAGCCAAGAGTGGTGCATGAAATGTGGGACAATAATATGCACCTGATGAAGTTTTCCAAACCCATTAAAGCGGGTCAGCGATATTTGTTTTCCATTGCAGGATCCTCCATTACTTCAGCCCACCATGAAGATCCTTTGAATGAAGCCGAACGGCTGACCATTTATGCGAAGCTGGAAGGGCATGACCGGCTATTAAAATTTCATCAGAAAGCTTGGGATGAATTATGGTCAAGTGACATTCAGATCGAGGGCGACGCGCAGGCCCAGCAGGATGTACGCAGCATGCTTTATCATTTGTATTCTTTTGTGCGGGAAGGAACCGCTTTCGCTCCTTCCCCAATGGGTTTGAGTGGCTTGGGCTATAACGGACATGTATTCTGGGATTCAGAACTCTGGATGTATCCTGCTTTACTGGTGATGAAGCCTGAACTTGCAAGAAGCATGATCGAATACAGGTGCCAACGGCTGGATGCCGCCAGGCGCAATGCTTTTTCGAAAGGGTTCAAGGGCGCCATGTTTCCTTGGGAAAGCGCTGACAGTGGTGTGGAAGAAACACCGGTTTGGGCACTCAGCGGACCATTTGAGCACCACATCACCGCTGATGTTGCCATTGCCGCCTGGAATTATTTTGCAGTTACCAGGGATACGCTATGGCTCCGTGAAAAAGGGTGGCCTCTGCTGTCCGCCACTGCTGATTTCTGGACCAGTCGTGTTGAACGGAACGGGCAAGGAAGTTACAATATCAACAACGTAGTTGCCGCCGATGAATGGGCCGAGAATGTAGATAACAACGCTTTTACAAATGCTGCTGCCAAAGCTAACCTGCAGTTCGCCACTTCTGCTGCCCTTGTCCTAGGACTGGCGCCAGACCCCGACTGGATGCATGTTGCCAACAACATCCCGATCTTAAAGATGGAAAACGGCGTTACCCGCGAACATGCGACTTATAAAGGGGAAGGAATAAAACAGGCCGACGTCAATTTGCTCTCCTTCCCGCTGAAAGAGGTCTCTGACCGCAAACAGATTCAAAAGGACCTTGAGTATTATGAGACCAGGGTTCCCAACGAAGGAACGCCTGCCATGACGCAGGCTGTATTTTCCCTTTTACATGCAAGATTAGGCAATCATGAAAGAGCCTATTACTGGTTTAAAGACGCATACCTGGCTAATTTGAATCCACCCTTCCGGGTAATAGCGGAAACAAAAGGAGGCACGAATCCGTATTTTGCAACCGGGGCAGGTGGCATCCTTCAAGCGGTGATCATGGGTTTCGGTGGATTGGAAATAACTCCCCAGGGGCTGGTCCAGGTTAACTCGGTTATGCCAAAGCATTGGAAAAAGTTGACCATCACTGGTGTGGGAATGCAAAAGAAAACCTATTTCAAATAAGTTTTATTTCTTACCTTCTGTTTACAAAACTGATTGCTTGAGAAAGCTTACTGCCATGTTTTTTTTGTTGGTAGTGGTATTCAACCTGTTTGGATACCAGCTGGTGATTTTCTATTTTCAGCATCAAAACCAGCTTGCAATTGAAAGAAAGGTGGATCGGATCGATTACAAAGAGAACGACCTGATATCCATTAAGACCAGGCTTAATCTTCCTTACTATTCAGGTTCCACCACATTCGAAAGAGTTTATGGTTCCATACTGATCGCGGGTATTGAATACGAGTATGTAAAAAGAAGGGTGTACCATGATACCCTGGAGCTGCTATGCCTTCCTAACCGTGCCAAAACAAAGATGCACGAAGTAACCAACGAGTTTGCCAAATTTTCGGCGGACGGAGAGGCATCCACACCTTCCAAAAAAAACACAGTCCTTAAATTAGTTCTACCTGAATTTTGCCAGGATGCACCGTTTACCGAAGGCGCATTATCTCCTGCAGTCTTATCCTATTTTACTCCGGCAAACCCTGGAGCGACCGATGGACAATACAGGCAACAGGAAAAGCCTCCCCGATCAATGCTGACTTAATTTCTTTTCTCCTTTGCATTGATCTTAAAACCACCTACTGAGTATGAAAAATATTTTTTTGATGCTGTGCAGTGCAGCATGTTTCCTTTCGTGCAAACAGGAAGCCTATAAAGGCTATCCTGCAGATCCGATGCTGTATTGTAAAACCGTTAAAAAGCTGAATGACGTCGTTCTTTATAATAGTTTTTCTCCTGTTGTAGCCTCCCGCAACTATGTTTACGCAAACATTGCAGCTTATGAATGCATAGCGGCTGGGGACAGCAATTTTCTTTCCCTGAGTGGTCAGATCCGGCATATGCCCGCCATGCCGCGCCCGGAACCTGGCAGGCATGTGGATTTTAGCCTGGCTGCCCTGCTTTCATTTGTAAAGGTGGGCAACGCGGTTACTTTCCCCGAAGGGGTGCTCATGGACTATTATGAAACATTGAAGGCAGAGGCGGCGAAGGCCGGTATGCCTTCCAGGATGTTACAACATACGGCGGCCTTCAGCGATTCCATTGTAGCAGCAATATTGAAATGGAGCAAAGGCGACCAATATGCTCAATTGCGCAGTGCTGAAAAATTCGCAGTAAAGCAGGAGGAGGGCAGGTGGATACCTACGCCTCCCATGTATGCGCAGGGTCTTGAACCCAAGTGGTGTGATATAAGGCCAATGGTGCTGGATTCTTCTTCACAGATCATGCCTGCCGCGCCACCTCCTTATAACATGAAGGACACCGCTTCTACTTATTGCAGGCAGGTGATGGAAGTAAAGCGTACCGTTGAAACCCTTACAGAAGAACAAAAGCACATCGCTGAATTTTTTGATGATAATCCATTCAAACTGCATGTAACAGGACATGTGATGTTCGCTACAAAAAAGTTCTCGCCTCCCGGGCATTGGATGAACATAGTAGGCATTGCTGCTAAAAGATCCGGTGCGGATTTCAACAGCACGGTGGCGGCTTATACTGCTACTTCCATTGCCTTGTTCGATGGCTTCATCGCCTGCTGGAAAGCTAAATACCTGTTCAATACGGTTCGCCCCGAGACGGTCATCAATAAAATACTGGACCCTGCCTGGCAACCTTTTATTCAAACCCCTCCATTCCCGTCATTTGTAAGTGGCCACTCCGTTATCTCTGCAGCTTCAGCTGAAACCATGACGCAATTCTATGGTGACAACTTTGCTTACACAGACACTTCACAGAATGAATTTGGCATCAAGCCACGGTCTTTCAGATCATTTCGTGAAGCAGCGCTGGAGGCGAACCTTTCACGGTTGTATGGCGGCATCCATATCCGGTCTGATCTGGAAGAAGGAAGTGCCATGGGGAAAAAGATAGGCGTTTACATTATGCAGCGGCTGCATTTCAATCGTTCTCAAAACCAACTATCACTGATTGCAAAATAATAGTATGAAAAAATTAATTTCCTTTTTAATCATTTTCGCATGTACGCAACAGTTAAAAGCCCAGGGCTGTGTGACGATCCGCAGCAATGGCGCTACCTGCTCCATGTCTGCTGCGCACGCTGATGCATCCACAGCTTCAAAATGGAGCATTGGTATCAATGCACGCTATTTCCGTTCTTACAAGCATTTTGTTGGGACCATCGAACAGCATGAGCGTGTAGAGCAGGGCACTGAAGTGATCAATCACAATGTTTCCACGGAGATTGCCCTGCTGCGACAGTTGAACCAACGTTGGTCGCTGGGCTTGTTCCTGCCTGTGATCAGCAATGTGCGTTCCTCCCTGTACGAGCATTACGGAAACGCCAATAAAAGCCCACTGGCTCGAAGGCAGACAAGGTCTTTTGGTTTGGGGGATGCGCGGGTAGCTGCCTATTACTGGTTGGTGAATCCGGCAATGAAGTCAAAGGTAAATGTGCAGGTGGGCGCTGGTATTAAACTGGCTTCCGGAGAATACAAATACCTGGATTATTTCTGGAAAAACGACAGCACCAAAGTTCTTGGGCCTGTTGATCAGTCCATTCAATTGGGTGATGGCGGCACTGGCATAACAACTGAGTTGAATGCTTTTTATCGTATCAGCAAACAATTAGCATTGTATGGTAATGGATATTATTTATTTAATCCAAGGGAACACAATGGGGTTTCAACGGCCAGGGGAGCTTTGCCATCAGCCACAGCGATCGCCTATGGAAGCGATGTAATGAGTGTTCCGGATCAGTTCATGTTCCGCCTGGGCGCCAACTTTGCCCTAGACCGTTTCCAATTTTCCGGGGGCATGCGCATTGAAGGAATTCCTGCCAGGGATGCAATCGGCGGGAGCAATGGTTTCAGAAGACCGGGATACGTTATTTCATTAGAGCCTGTGGTTTCCATGAAGTTGAAAGAGGTCCAATTGTATTTGTCTGTTCCAGTTGCCCTTGAACGCAACCGGATTCAAAGTGTTCCCGACAAAATCAGGACCCAAAGAACAGGCGTATATGCTCATGGAGATGCTGCCTTCGCTGATTATTCGGTCAATATGGGTATTGCCATTCCATTCGGAAACTAACGTTTATACTCAGGCGAGCTGTTTCTTTATTTGGTATATTTAAGTAATTCAAAAGCTGGCTACATGAAAAAGAAAATCCTTTTCTTTTTATCCCTGATCGTGTTCGTTCATGCGCATGCACAGGTGACGCCAACACCCGACAAACTGTGGGGAAAATTGTTTGAAGACGTACAGCTTACAAGAGCCATGGGTGATAACAAGACTTTTGTTGACATGGTTCCTCAGCATAAGCCGGCTGTTATCAAAAGAAAATACAGCAAACTAAAATCCAGGGATTCAGCAACGCTGCGTGCTTTTGTGCTGGCCAACTTCTACCTTCCCAGAACGCCTGCGGTACCTGTTGAGACGGGTGTTGGCCTGAATGAACACCTTACACGGTTATGGGAAACCCTTTATCGCAAGGCTGACGAAAAAACAAAATACAGTTCCCTGCTTCCTTTACCTGGCGCTTACATTGTACCAGGCGGCCGGTTCAGGGAGATCTATTATTGGGATAGCTATTTTACCATGCAGGGCCTGGCAGTAAGCAACCGGTTTGACCTGATAGAAGGAATGCTGGACAACTTTAAATTCCTGATCGAAAAATACGGCCACATTCCAAACGGTAACAGGAATTATTATTTAAGCCGGTCACAGCCTCCGTATTTTGCTTTAATGGTGCAATTGCTGCAACAGCATAAAGGCGATGAGGTTTATAAAAAATATTTTAGTGCACTGGAGAAGGAATATGCCTGGTGGATGCAGGGCAATGATCAACCGGATGTAAAGGAAGCTTTCCGCCGCATTGTAAAGCTGCCGGACGGATCTGTTTTAAACAGATATTTTGATGACAAGAACGCACCGCGGGAAGAATCATTTTCTGAGGACAAGCATACGGCTGAAAAATATATTCAGTCAGATGGAATGGTCTATACCAACCTGAGAGCAGGTGCGGAAAGTGGCTGGGATTTTAGCAGCCGCTGGTTTGATGACACCCTGCACCTCCATACCATTGAAACCACCAGCATTATTCCTGTTGATCTTAACGCCCTGCTGTACCGGTACGAGATGATCCTTGCTGATGCCGCAAAAGCAGGTGGCAATGAAACAGTTTCGATGGCCTATGCCCGTAAAGCAGATCAAAGGAAAGAAGCCTTGATAAAATACTGTTGGGACGAAACAGCCGGGTTCTTTTTTGATTATGATTTTAAGCAGAAAAGCGCTACTGGTAAATGGACCCTGGCTGGGGTAATGCCCCTGTTTTGCGGTATTGCCACATCCATCCAGGCTGAAGCGGTACATAACCATATCCGCCAGAAGTTCCTCCGGGATGGCGGGGTAGTTACTTCACTTTATAAAACAGGCCAGCAATGGGACGCGCCCAACGGCTGGGCACCGCTGCAGTTTATTACCGTTAAAGGGTTGACGGATTATGGCCACTACGAACTTGCCCGAACCATTGGTGAACGATGGATGCAGATCAATGAGAAGGTTTTCAAAGCAACCGGCAAGATGATGGAGAAATACAATGTGGAAAATACCGGTTTGCTTAGTGGTGGTGGTGAATATCCTACACAGGATGGCTTTGGCTGGACCAATGGTGTGTACCTGGCCTTTTACCAGATGTTTAAAACCCGGAAGGCTTTTTGATCCTCCATTTAATCTGTAGGTATATCATTCAAAAATTAGGATCTATTCCATTGGTATGCGTTGAACATTCCTTCGCCCGCTATATAATACAGTAGGCATTCTTTTTAATGTAATTGCTTTAGGTTTGCGCAGGTAAAAGCACCACCACAGTAGGACCTCTACATTCCTTTTTTTCATAGCCAACTTTTCGTATGATCTTCCTGCCGCCTGCTTACTTGGTGATATTGTCAGGCCAATAAGCGTGACATTAAATGGCCTTATTTGCATCTGCTCAGTTTGTTTTCTTACACCAGCCACATCAGGTGTAAATACAGTACATCTGGATATGAATTCAAATAAGGCACAAATTTAGTTAAGGCAACACTGTAACTAAGCAGTGCATGAAGCTCTGCTATTTATTTAAACAAAAAAACAAGGAGGGTAAGATGGCTCAAACAGTGATCGGGTTTTTTGATGATGCATCACAGGCACAAACAGCAGTAGAAAGACTACAGTCGAAAGGAATCAGCAGCGACAGGATTGATGTATCAAGCGGAAGTGGTTCGGGAAGCACTTCCTATGATGCCACAGCTACCAGTGGTGGTAATGTAACTTCAGAAGGAAGAACAGTGGATGAAAAAGGCCGCAACACCAATAAAGTGACTGATTTTTTCAATTCTCTATTTGGCAGCAACAAGGATGATGCAGACCGTTACAGCCGCGTTGCCGAAAGGAGCAATGCTATTGTAACTGTTCATGCTTCTTCAAGCGATGAAGCTGAAACAGCTGCAGACGTATTGGATGACTGTGGAGCTGTAGATGTTGACGAACGTTCTGCCCAGTATGGATTTACTAATACGCAGAGCTCGGGTTTGGGAACAAGGCAAAATGCTTCAGGTGATGATACCATTTCCAGGGTAGAAGAGAACCTGGAAGTAGGTAAAAGGGAAATTGAAAAAGGATCGGTGCGGGTACGCAGTCGCATTGTTGAACGTCCTGTGGAAGAGCACATCCGCCTGCGCGAAGAGCATGTCAACATTGAAAGGAATCCTGTTAACAGGCCACTTTCTGAAAGTGACAGAACTGCTTTCCAGGAAAGGGATATCGAGGTAAGGGAGAGTGCCGAAGTGCCGGTAGTGAACAAGGAAGCCCGCGTAGTGGAAGAGGTAAGGGTGAGCAAAGATGTAAATGAGCGGGATGAAACGATCAGGGACACTGTACGCAATACAGAGATCGATATAGATAAAGATGACGATGATGAGTCAGGACTGAACCGTGGTTCTTCCGGCACCGGAAGGAGTCTTTGATTTGATCGTGACCTTGAAATATTAGAATAAAAGAGCTTTGGATTCCAGGGCTCTTTTTTTATTCTTCTACTTTATGACCCGGATCTACACATGAACAATGAAGGAAAAGGCCGGCAGATTTTTTAATTCATGATAGATGCCTGATCGGCTATGAAATGCATTTCAATGTTAACTCTACCGCAGTTTAGAAATCGAAATCTTATTCATTCTCAAATGAACCAGGAGCCAAATAATGTTTTTATCTAATGTATTTATTGCAGAGGTCTATGTGATTGAAAATTTACTAAGGGCTTTTACGATGGTGATATTTTAAAATTTATAATGGCTGAAAGCGTTGCAGGACGTATCTTACAAGCGATAATAATTTTTAATTAGTACTTGGGCGGCCCGGGTTTCTACCCGGGCTTAACTATGCCTGATCGTGAAATGAATTTTATTTTATCACGTTTCATCATAGAAGATTTTGTTTGACCATCCTTACATATTATGCAAAGAGAAACTTACTTTTTCATCCATTGTTCTTTCAACTTTAATGTTAGAAGCTGGTAATCCTGTTCATCCAGAAAAAATCTCCTTTTTAGAATATAAAATGTATCCCTAATAACTCCAGTCTTTTTATCAGCAGCATTGACAGGCTCCATTCATGTGCAAGAAGGATATTACAATTTGTAAATCAGACAAGCTCCACTTTTTATTGAATAAAATGAAGGGATGTTTTCCACTGTCAGGTATTATTTCCTGCATCCAGCCATAATAAACATGATTTTGGTAAACCCCGCAAACGATTTCAATCTTTTTACTTTGTGCAAAGGAATCGGAGAAAGAAAGCAATGCAATGCAAAGGGGTAGAAGTATTTTCATTATACATAATAGTGATTTAGTCCTCTAAGCATTTAAAAACTGTAAGGTGCCATGTTGCAAAGCAGATTTATTGCAGTGCGGCAACTGATATTTGGTTCCACATTTACTTTTTTGGCCATATGCATCTTTTAGTAATTTGCTTCCAGCCTGGTTCTTTTGAAAGCCTGATTAGAATTTAAGTATGCGTATTTTAACGGTCATTATTGCCCTTTGCTTTGCAACTGATACTATTGGACAGAACACCCACGGCAAACTCAAGATCACGCACCTGGCCGGGGACTTTTATGTATATACAACCTATAACACTTACCAGGGTAACCGTTACCCAGCCAACGGGATGTACATCATAACAAGCAAGGGTGCAATCCTGCTTGATACACCATGGGATACAACGCAGTTTCAACCACTGCTTGACAGTATACATGCCAGACACAATAAGAAGGTGGTTCTTTGTATCGCCACACATTTTCACGAGGACAGGACCGCCGGCCTTGAGTTTTTCAAACAAAATGGTTCAAAGACCTATACGACCCAAAAAACAGATGACTGGAGCAGAAAGCGAGGTATGAAAAGAGCAGAGTTTCTGATCCTTAACGATACAACTTTCAATGTAGGCCAGTATGCATTTCAAACCTACTACCCCGGTCCCGGACATGCCCCGGATAACATTGTGATCTGGTTTAAAAAAGAAAAGATCCTATACGGCGGATGCCTGGTAAAAAGTGTTGAAGACAAAACCCTGGGTAATTTAGGTGATGCCAGTGTGAAGGAGTACGCAACAACCATCAGAAAGGTCCGGAAAAAGTTTAAAAGGCCTCGGTACATTATTCCTGGTCATAACGATTGGACCAATTCAGGATCCCTGGAGCATACTGAGAAAATGGCAAAAAAGGCTATGCTTAAAAAATGATTACTGTATTCAAAGGTTTCAAATCCCTTCAGCAACCCTTGTTTTATAATTGATAACTGTGTTAAAGCCAAATAATTTTCAATTGAAAATAAACCATGAATAAAATCCCGTGAAGGAAGTCTCCAAAACTGAATTGACAGAAGTGCTGAAAAGCGATTGGCGCTATATCCTTTATGAATACAGTGATGCTTTTATTCTTTCCGTATTGTGCGGTACTATTGGATTATATGAAAGGAATTTCCTCCTGGATGATGAGCAGGAGCGCCGATTAGCCTCCGAAGGAACTTCCTTCCTTCATGAACTGTCTTCTCAAATCATTTATTCATCCGGTTCATATAGTGACAGGGATATCAGGATCAGGGACAGTGATTAACCGGGCACTAATCTTTTCTGTACTTGAAGTTATCTGGCTTTTACATTCTTTATAATTATTTGCGAGATTAAAGGCAACCGCAAAAAACCGCATCAATCTTCTTCTCCAGTTATACATGATTTTGTATAACTTAATCTTCATTTAACAGGTAAATGGCTATACCAAGGTTTCTGCTGATTCTTATAATGCTGGTGACATATGCACCAGGCAACTTGTTGTATAGCCAGGATGCAAAAGTTATATACACCGGCAGGGTAGTAGGCCAGGAAAATAAACCCCTTGCATCAGCATCCATCATCATCTTTGATCAGGAGAATAAAGAGTTGATGAAATTATCAGCTGATAGCAGTGGTTACTTTTCCATTCCTGATTTTTCGGAAAAGATTGGATCCATTTTCATTTCTCATTCCGGGTATAAAGCACATCGCCTGCAGATCATGCCTTCCATGAACAAGGACCTTGGTCTTATCCGCCTGAGCGGCATTGAAGGCACCTTAAATGAAGTTGTTGTTACCTCCAGCCAAAAGCTGGTGGAGACGGATGGTGGTAACATTACTTATAATGTTTCCAGGAGCATCGATGCCCAAGGTATAACTGCCCTTGATGCACTGAAAAAAGCCCCGGGCGTATTCATCAACAGCGACAATACCATAACGCTGAATGGTAAAGCCGGCGTAATGATTCTGCTTGACGGAAAGCAGACCTACCTGTCAGGCCAGGAACTCGCTGACCTGTTAAAATCAATGCCTGCTTCAGGGATCAAGGCCTTTGAAATTTTAAATAGTCCCACCGCCAAATACGATGCTTCCGGATCAGCAGGTATCATCAATATAAAGACCAATAAGGTGGGCACTCCAGGCTTCAGCGGGACGTCCACCACTGGTGTTGCCTATGGCATATCCGCAAAGCAAAGCCAGGACATTTCATTGAATTACCGGAAAAAAAACATCAATCTTTTCGGCAGCTATAATCATTTCCTTGGTAACTATAATTATGTCTACGGGTCAGATCGGCTGCAATCCGGAAAAAATTATTTCAGCCACACGGACGATACGGACAAAAGGCAGAGAATGGGGAGCAGGTTGGGAGCTGACCTTGTGATCAACAAAAAGAATACAATTGGTGTTTTGTTCAATGGCAATTTCGTTTTTGGAGGTGGCATCACCCGGACCACCACAGATATCAGCCAGGCCGGTGCGCAGGGATACGAACAAAGGCTTTATGCCGAGAATGATTATTATTTCCAGAAAACACAGCGATACAATGTAAACCTTAACTACCGTTATGAAGATGCTGGCGGAAGGTCACTGAACCTGGATGCAGATTATGGTAATTTTTTAAAGGGAAATGGAAATCATCAATTCAATCTTTATTCCGACGAGCAGGGGAGTACTCTAAGCCGGAACTTCTACCATTCCCTGAACGATATTGATATCAGGCTTAAGGCCTTCAAAATTGACTATACTTCCAAACTTTGGAAAGGTCCTCTTGAAATGGGCATCAAATATTCTACTGTGTTGTCCGGCAACGATGCCCGCTTTTTCCATGTTTTGGGTAACAGGGATAGTCTGGACGGCCGCAGGTCGAATACGTTTTCCTTCCTTGAAGAAATATCAGCCGCTTATTTTAATTATAAGCGCACTGTAGGAAAGTGGAATGTGCAGGGTGGGGTTAGGATGGAGCATGCAGCATCTGAAGGACATATGAAATACAAGGAAGGCCCTGCAGATCCTTCCATGAGCATCCCTATAAAAAGAACCCATTTTTTTCCATCTGCCAGCATAGGTTATAAGCCTAAAGAAGATCATAGTGTTTCCCTTGCTTATTCCAGGCGCATTGACCGGCCGGCCTACCAGGACCTGAATCCTTTTGTTTACCTGCTGGATGAATTATCATTCTGGCAGGGCAATCCTTTTTTACAACCACAGCTTTCCAACCGCTTGCTTTTGCAGTATGTTTTTAAATCATCCACCATCATTGGGATAGGATACACCGCTACTACTGGGTACAGTGCCCGTATTACGGATACAGTGGAAAGCATTAAAATTGTCATGATCCCACGAAACCTGGGCACACAAAAAAACATGTATCTCTCCCTAACCCAGAATGCTACCTTGAAAAAATGGTGGGAGGTAACTTTTAATGGAACAGTCTACCAATTGAGTAACCAAATAAAATTTGACCAGTACCGTGCGCTTGATCTAAAGCAGGTAGCTGCCAGGGCCTCGCTCCAGCAACGCTTTAAGCTGCCTTTCAAAATAGCCGGAGAAGTATCAGCATTTGTCAATTCAAAGCGTTTAACGGGGGCCAATGAGATCGTCAGGGCCACCAGCCAGTTGGATCTTGCCATTCAAAAGGTGTTTTATAATAACAAGGCGACTTTAAGGATGGCAGTAAGTGATATTTATAAAGGCGCCAGGTTTTACTCCACCCAGGCTTTCGAAGGGTTTTTCATCAGCAGCTATGGCTATTATGAAACAAGGCAATTGCGGATCAGCTTTACCTACAAGTTTGCAGATGCCAGTGTTAAAGGTCCCAGAGCCAGGAGTTCGGCACTTGAGAATGAATCAGGAAGGATCAGAAATTAATTGATCAAAGAATGAACTCTGCAGTATTGGCTGTTGTAATTTTATGAGGTCTTTTATCTCATCAATTGCCGTTTATCAGGTGTTTATCTTAATTTATATTGATTAACCTTCAAATGAAATAACTTACAACTTCAACAACTAAATTATTTTTTATGAAGAAGCTTTTATTTCTAACGTTGATTTTTGGTGCCTTGACTTCAACGGCCACATATGCGCAAGCTGGCGATCCGCCGACTGTGCTGGAGCAGATGAAAGAAAAACAAAAGCCAGAGTTGATAGAGAAAGTAGGACTGACCGATGCCCAGGCTGAGAAGGTTATTGAACTCAATTATGAAATGCGTATGAAGGCATCTACTGAATTAAAAGATTTGAAAGAAGCTGACCGTGCTACAAAAATGGCCGAATTACAGGCTGCGAAAGAAAAAAAATTCAGCGAGTTCCTGACGCCGGAACAAATAACATCGTTGAAAGCGTATTACGCTGAGAAGAGAAAGAATATGCCTAAGAAAGATTGAAACTAATCATCCTTTACTGATTGGAAAGCTGCCGGTGAGGCAGCTTTTTTGTTTGCTTCCAGGTTCGAACAACATGGGATTCTGAAACTAAGCCTGGCGAATAATAGTTAAACGGTATCTTTTTATTCATCGGCAGAACAGAAGTGAAGCAGCAGTAACCTTGACTGCCTTTGCTTCATAGATCTGTTCTACGTTAGCAGTAAATTCTATGAGACTTTACTTTCCAGATTATTATTAAGGTGGTTTCATCTGTTGCCTGGTGCCGTCTTGTAAAAGATTATAACACGGTGAAATAGCAAAAATTCAATACAAATATCACGGTTGTTTTGGCGGTTCGGAAGCACGGTAACCTTCTTCAAAGAGGCCATCAATTTATTTGCGAGGTTGCAGGAGAACGGCGCTTTCTGTAGCGAGGAAGAGACTTCAAACCTAATTGTTCTTCTTTTCTGAAATTGTGAACCTGGATCTACGATCTATCGTAGTAGGTTAGGAAAAGATGATCCGTAAGATCTGATATTTCTTCAATACGAATAATTCCAAGATTTATTCTTTCCAACCTGTAAAATCCGGTTATATTCTTAATGATAAAGGAAGATCAGGTCCTTTATATATAGCTGAACGCAGTGCCATTACGAATGCCTGGAAAGGGAAAACTACAGCATAGGCTTATTTTAAAGTCCAATAGGGGGTGTTTGAAACTCTAAATACATGGAATCTGTATGCTTAAGATAGAAAGCTTAGAAATCTATAGGCTTATAAGTGTAGGTCAAATTGTTTCAACCATGTTTAAACCAGACCAAATAAAAAAGGCTTCAATCTCTTGAAACCTTTTCGTTATTAAGTGGGAGTTGACGGGTTCGAACCGCCGACCCTCTGCTTGTAAGGCAGATGCTCTGAACCAGCTGAGCTAAACTCCCTTTTTCCTTTGGGAGTGCAAAGATATGGGCTCAACTTTTCCAGCCAAAATTTTTTAGAAACTAAGGGCAGGGCAATCTTTACACCATATTACCCACGGGACTGAATACCAGTTTGATGGCCCAGGCAATGGAGGTCAGGCAAAGGAATCCACCCACCATTCTTCGGAAGATGTTCTTGCTGAAAAACGACCTTGATGCCAGGTAGCGTCCCAGGAATACGTACAGAACAAATCCGGAGTAGGTACCCAGGCCAAGTGCTACGCAGAAAAAGTTGTAATGGGCATTGGTAGCTTCCAGCCAGTTGTTGGAGATCAGGTACGATGACCAGAAGGTCCAGAAAACAAACTGGAGCGGGTTGAGCGCCTTGATCATAACACCCATCAGGAAAGCCTTGGTCAGTGAATAATTGGAATAATCCTTTTTGGGTGCGGGGTTCTTGGCAAGCTGCTTTTTACCATGGCGGATGAACATGACCAGCCCGATCACCAGGAAGATCACCAGCATCACCCATTGAAGAATGAGGAACAAAGTTCCCTGTTTTAAAAACATATCAAATCCATGGAAATAAAGCCTGATATAAACGGCTTCCACGATAGCCGAACCCAATCCAAACAGCAAACCGGCCCTTTTATTCTTCTCCACTGTTAATGCCATAGTGGTGGCACTCATATTTGAAGGTGCAATGCTCCCGGAAAGGCTGATAAAATACCCGCTTAAAAAGGAAATGATTAGGCTCTGCATTAATATACCTTTTACAATAGCATGCCAGATTTAAGGAGCTGGGCAGAAGGGGTTCAGATGGTCCAATCCACGATCCTGTTGGCCCATTCAGCCTTATAAGGGGCCGTGATCCGGATGTAATTATCAGTATAGCCTTCCATCATCCCGTTCTTGCTATGGCCTTCAAACAGCACTTGACGCACCTCTCCGCGGTGCTGGTCTGTGAAGTACTGCATCTTCATGTAACTCAGGTTGCGGAGCGCCTTGTTGCGCTCGTGCCTGACCGGGATGGGTACAACAGGACGCAGTTCCAGCGCATAGGTCTGGTCCCTTTCAGAATAGGTAAATACATGCAGGTAGGATACTTCAAGGGAATGGAGAAAGTCAAAGGTTTCCTGGAAATGTGCATCGGTTTCGGCCGGGAAGCCCACAATCACATCAACACCAATAGCGCAATGCGGCATAAGCGACTTGATCATTTGTACACGTTCGGCATAAAGCTCCCTCTTATAGCGCCTGCGCATCAGGCCCAGGATGGTATTGCTGCCGCTTTGCAGTGGAATATGGAAATGAGGCATGAATTTACTGCTCCCGGCAACCCACCTGATAATGTCTTCAGATAAAAGGTTGGGTTCGATAGAGGAGATCCGGTAGCGTTCAATCCCTTCCACCTCTTCGAGGCGCCTTACCAGGTCGTAAAAGTTTTCCTCGTGTCTTTTGGCACCATCCGGACCTTTTCCGAAATCGCCCAGGTTCACACCGGTCAATACGATCTCTTTCACGCCGCTCTGTGCCAGCTCCTCTGCATTACGAACTACATTGACGATGCTGTCGCTGCGGCTCTTTCCCCTGGCCATGGGAATGGTGCAGAAGGAACAGCCATAATCGCAGCCGTCCTGCACTTTCAGAAAGGTACGGGTCCGGTCGTTCAGTGAATAAGACGCCGTGAAGCCTGAAACTTCTTCTATATCACAGGAAGAGATACGTGCTGAATCACCCTTTGCCAGTTCCCTTAGGTGGCTGGCCAGGTTGAATTTTTCAGCGGCACCCAGTACAAGGTCAACCCCAGGGATCTGCGAGATCTCCTTTGGCTTTAACTGGGCATAACAGCCTGTGATCACTACCAGGCTTTCCGGTGACTTGCGCTGAATGCGGCGAACCAACTGCCGGCATTCCTTGTCAGCATTGTCGGTTACAGAGCAGGTATTGATCACATATACATCCGCCAGGTCATCAAACTCCTTTTTTCGGAAACCTTCCGCTTCCAGTTGCCTGGAAAGGGTGGAGGTCTCCGAAAAATTCAGCTTGCAGCCAAGTGTATGAAAGGCAACCGTACGCTGTTTTTCCATGGAGCGGCAAAGGTAGCGAAAGGAAAGAAAAGGATAGAGTTAAGAGTGCAGACTTCAGAGTTAAGACTTCAGCTTTAAGATTTAAGAATTGCGTTAACATCGCGTGAAACGTGAGACGTGAGCCATGAGGCCAGGAAGGTGAGGCGGGAGAAAGGCTGATAGCTATTGGCTTATAGCTGATAGCGTTTACGTACGATGCTAAATCGAATTAATCAAAGCTTCGAGCCGCGAGCTTTTGCGTGCTGTAATGAGTTTATTCTCGGATAACGGCTCTTTGACCCGGCTCTTTGCATTTTACTACGCCACCCCAAAAAGTTAGTATGTAAGGATAAATACCTGCTGCCCCCATTTTACAAATGGTCAAAGGCTCTTCATTACCCTTCCTCGCCTAAATTATCTATACTTGCACGTGCAAAGAACTATGAGATCCCGGAACGTCATTTTTACCTTACTGTTTGTCCTTTCCCTGCTGTGCATCTTCATTTTCCGTACCTCGCAGGAGCCTGGCGGTAAGGAGCTGTTTGACCGGACACCCAACAACCTTATTTATACAAAACATGCAAGGTGCCGTATGGATTGCAGGCAGATCTCCAAAAAAGATATCGCGGAAGTGATGAAAAAGGGCATCATCAACCTTGGAAAAAGCGACCGCACCGATAAACCCTGTCCCACCTATGCCATACAAGGCACTACTTCCGATGGAGAATACCTGAGGATCATTTTCGCTCAGTGCAAAAAAGAAACAAAGGTTGTCACTGCGTACAACCTGAATGAGGATTTTGAATGTCACTGCCCCGGCGATGAAACAAAATACGGCGGCTCATCCTCCAAAAAGAATTAAGAAAGATGCGTGTGATCCTGAAGCCTTTTCAACTGCTTTATGCTGTATATGCCATGCTTGCCTTCATCGTATTGATGATCCCTGTTTTCATATGGTCACTGCTGGTAATGCCTGCCGGCAAGATCAAAGCAGGTAACCTTATATTTAAAGCCTGCAATCTTTGGGGTGATGCCTGGTACTTCCTCATCTTCGTCCGCCACCGCAATATTTACGAAGGAGGTAACATCGCTTATCATTCCTGCATCTATGTCTGCAACCACACCTCCTACATGGACATTCCCTGCATTGTAAAAACTTTCAGGCACCCGGTGCGGCCACTCGGCAAAGCGGAAACTTCCAAAGTACCCATCTTCGGCACCATTTATAAGAATGCGATCGTAACTGTTGACAGAAGTAATCCCGCCAACCGTGCCCGAAGCCTGCAGGCGCTGAGATCTGTGCTGTTGCAGGGTATTTCCATCCTTGTTTTTCCTGAAGGCACTTTTAATGAATCCAGCAAGCCGTTGAAAGATTTTTATGACGGGGCATTCAGGCTGGCTATTGAAACGGGTGCACCCATCAGGCCCGTACTGATGCTGGACAACCATGACAGGATGCACTGGCGCAGTGTCTTTACCTTAAATCCTGGCCGCAGCCGGTCCGTTTTCCTGGACAAGATCACTACCGACAACCTCACCATGGAAGACCTGCCAAAGCTAAAGGCGCAGGTGTACAGTGTGATGGAGGAGAAGTTGAAGGAATATGGAGCGAGTTGGATAGGAGCGTGAAACGTGACACGTGAGACGCGAGACTAGGAACGTGAGAGGTGCGGATGGCTGATAGATGCTTTCCCTATTTGCTTTCCTAAATTATATTAAAACGCAAAGGGCGCAAAGGATCGCAAAGATGTGAGCCTGTATTTCTTTGCGTCACTTTGCGCTCTTCGCTGTTCATCTCTATCTACGCAAATAGAATTAGTAATGAATTGCTGTACATAAAGAACCAGAAACCAGAGACCAGAAACCATAAACCCTTTAATTTTGTTTCTTGTTCGCTGAAGTCATCATACCACTTGCCCTTCCTAAAAACTACACCTGGGAGATCCCCGAAAACCTGAAAGACCAGGTACAGGTGGGGTGCAGGGTGGAAGTCAACCTTGGAAAGAATAAAAAATACGCAGGCATTGTGCAAAGCATTGCACCGGAAAAACCTGCCAGCTACGAAACAAAAGAGATCATCAACGTTTTGGACCCTGACCCTGTGGTTTATCCTTTTCAACTGGCTTTCTGGAAATGGATGGCCGACTATTATATGTGTTCGGAAGGTGAAGTGATGGCCGCAGCGCTTCCTGCGCATTTTAAACTTTCCAGTGAAACGATCCTTGTCTTCAATGAAGAATACGGTGATGATTTTTCAGACCTTGATAGTGAAGAATACCTGATTGCTGAAGCATTGCTGATGAAACACGAGCTGCGCCTGACTGAAGTGCAGCAGATCCTTGATGTCTCGCATGTATATCCCATTGTTAACAGGATGATCTCAAAGAAAGTGTGCTTTGTGTGGGAATCGCTTAAGCAGGCATTTCATGCAAAAAAGGAAAGCTTTGTGCTGCTCGATCCGCAATACGATCCTGAAGACAAGCTGGAAGAATTATTGAATAACTGGAGCAGGGCGCCCAAGCAGATGGAACTTTTACTGAGTTACCTGCACCTGATGAAGACCCAGGGTGAAGTAACAAAAGTTGACCTGCTGAAGAAGAGTGGCGCTTCTGATGCTCAACTGAAAGGGCTGCTTGAAAAATCCATCCTGCGTATTGAAAAAAGAAGTGTTGACCGGCTGCATTATGCCCCCAAGAATGTAGTAGTTGATTTTGAACTGTCTCCGGCACAAACGGAAGCCTATCAACAGGTACAGGCTTGCTTTGAGCAAAAGGCCGTCTGCCTGCTGCATGGCATCACTTCCAGTGGCAAGACACATATCTACATCAAACTGATCGAGCAATACCTGCGCAAGGGCCAGCAGGTCCTGTACCTTTTACCGGAGATCGCACTGACTTCGCAGATCATCCGCCGGTTGCAAAAACATTTCGGTGGATACATCGGCATTTACCACTCAAAGTTCAGCCAGAATGAAAGAGTGGAGATCTGGAATAAAGTAAAATCAGGCGAGATGAAAGTAGTGCTGGGCGCCCGTTCATCGCTTTTTCTTCCTTTTCATAACCTTGGCTTTATCATCTGCGATGAAGAGCATGATACTTCCTACAAGCAGCAGGACCCAGCACCAAGATATAACGGACGTGATGCTGCTATCTACCTGGCCTCCCTGACCAATTCCAAAGTTTTGCTTGGCAGCGCCACCCCCGCGCTCGAATCTTATTACAATGCCAAAACAGACAAGTTTGGCCTGGTTGAATTATTTGAACGGTTCAGGGATGTAAAGCTTCCCGTAATTGAAATGGTGGACAACAGGATGGTGCCCAAATCACCGGGCGAAAAAGTAATGCTGTCTCCTGCCTTGCTTGATAAAATAAAAGAGGTAACGGAAAGGGGGAAGCAGGTTATTCTTTTCCAGAACCGCCGTGGCTATTCGCCTTACCAGGTCTGCATGGTTTGCGGCTGGATCGCACAGTGCAGGAACTGCGATGTTTCACTCACTTATCACAAGTTTTCCAACAAGCTCAAATGTCATTATTGCGGCAATGTATATCCGCCTACCAATACCTGTCATGCATGCGGCAGCGACAAAATGCTGCAAAGGAATTTTGGCACGGAAAAGATCGAAGAAGTGCTGGATGGACAATTGAACGGCGCTAAAGTAGGCCGCATGGACTTCGACACCATACGCAATAAGAATGCACACGATGTGCTGATCCAGCAATTTGAACAAAAGAAGATCGATGTGCTGGTTGGTACACAAATGGTGGTGAAAGGACTTGATTTCGACAATGTTGACCTGGTGGGTATCCTGGATGCAGACGGGCTGCTGCATTTTGCCGACTTCCGGGTGAATGAAAGGGCATTCCAGTTGATGGAGCAGGTGAGTGGCCGCGCAGGAAGAAAAGACGGCATGGGAAAGGTAATGATCCAGACAATGAATCCCACTCATCCTGTTTTGCTGCATGTGGCCAGGCACGATTACGTTGGCATGTACCAGGAGGAGATAGAAAAAAGAAAGCAGTTCTCCTACCCGCCGTTTTCAAGGGTGATCCATATTCATTTCAGGCACAAGGAACGGGAAGTGGTTTACGAAGCGGCACATGCTTTTGCGGGAAGCATGCAGGCAGCATATGGGCAGTTCATTGTTGGTCCTGCAGAACCTGTGGTCAACAGGGTGCGTAACATGTACCTGATGGAAATGCTGCTGAAGCTTCCAAGGGACAAGGCCCTGATCACCCAATGCAAAGAGCACATTCAAAAAGGAAGCGCCAGCCTGCATGCAGACCGGCGCTTTAAACAGGTAATCATCATTCCCGATGTGGATGCGATCTAGCCTACTTTATCAAGGATCAGTACAACCTTGTTGAAGTCAGCTGCGGCATTGATCACTTTTTTAAATCCTTCATATTGCTGGATCGGGTAGAAAACATTTTTATAATCTTCACGGATCGTGATCTTCAGTTTATTTCCCTGCTGCTCGTAAGAACTTACAAATCCTGTTACCACCTTGTCATTCTCTTTGATCACCTGGTTGAAGTTCAGGTCTGACAGGTTCTTCACCTGGTAACCTTCAGGGATCAACAGTTCAATTGTGCGGATCAGCGCATGCGGGTAAGTGACATCAATATCGGTTGTGCGGGGACGGGCCTCGTACAATTCAGCCTGCTCCCCAATACATTCGCCAACCTTGATAAGAAGCTTGTTGCCTGCACGTTCCATCAGGCTTGTAGAACGAACAGATGCATTGATCACAAAAGGCTTGTATGGGTCTGCCTGTTCCAGTTCGCGGTTCTCTATGGAGGAGGAAAGAATATTTTCTGAGTTGGTGCCAAATTTCACCAGCTGCTTCAGGAACTTATCCTGTTCATCAGCGGGCATGTACACAAAAGGCAAACGGTAATTGGATGCTGTATATCCGCCATAGGTCTGCTTTACATCAACGATCAGCGCGTCGTCCTTATCCATCTTTAATTTAATATCCATATTGGAATAACTGTGCTCGTAAGATTCCATTGGGATCGGCCTGATCTCGGCAACTGCTGTGCGGAAACTGCCAATGGTAGTGCCGATGCAGAACAAGGCATTGGTGGAAGTCCAGGTAGGTGGCATCCAGGGGTAACGGAAAGCTGTAGCAGTGGGCGCCATGTATTTTCCGGTTGAAGGAAAATAGATCAGAAAATTCTTGGCATTGTTCCAGTTCTCAAATGTCTTGTCGATCGGAAAATTATCCCGGTCACCGGCAAGAACAATGTGGTGCTCCATCCCAAGTGTGCTGAAAAGAGCCATATACATTTTGCAAATCGCTTTTTCACTGGCGATCTTGCCTTTTATCACTTTGCCAAGGTCATCTGCATCTTCGTCGGAGATATCTTCCCTGACAATAAATTCCTTCTTCAGGTAGTTCTCAATTTTTGTGATCTTTTCCTGGTCAGATGCGGCGTAGCTGATTTTTATATTTGAAAGAAGGTCCTTAATTCTTTTCTGGTCCTTGTCACTTACCGAAGTGTAAATGTCATAAACTTTTTTACCCAGTTCGTTCCATGTGAAAAGACGCTCCTTTGTTTTGTTGGTGTTGTTGTAGGAAAGCTTGAACTCCACACGTTTCAGGCTGGCCTGGTACATGGAATATTTTTCCTCTTCTGCGCCTGGCAGGCTCTTGTCGTCGATGATGGTGTACCTTTTTTCATTGGATACTTTTTCCTTACCTGCAGGAAGGTTGTTATAAGAGCGTGATTCAAACTCCAGGTGAGCCGGTGTTACCAGCTCAAAATGCGCGTTCATCACTGGGATCTTTCCTGACAGCACTTCGCGTCCGAAAAAGCTTGGGTATTTTTTGATGGTGAAATAATATTCCACTTCGCATCCTTTGGTCAACCCTTCCAGCGCGAAGATCTTGTACTCGCCATCCTCGTCCATCAGGTCCTTGATGTTCTTGCGATCCATTTCAATGATCCTGCCGCCGGGAAGGATGGTCCTGGCTTTTACATCCACCATTTCAAGGCCTTCATTGAAAGGCAGGTAGATCTTGTTGAAATGCTCGATACCAAGGTCATTATTGATGTGAATGATCTTGTGCAGTGTGCGGTACTGGTAAAAGCCGTCCTTCTCAATCACATATTCAATGAAACGCTGGTCCTGCACATAAACGGCCGGTTCATCGGCGAATTCTTTTTCAACGGTATGCAGGGAAGGAGTAGAGGCCCAGATGAATTTATTGTACGTGGTCTGTCCCATGCCGGTCATACCAGCCACCAGGAACATGATCAATAGCAAGTGACGCATAATGTTAGTTTTTAGTAAGCGCGATTGATTGTTTATAATGAGGGAAAAGGTGTTCGAGAACCTTGTTACAAGCTTCAAACTGGTCGGGTTGCAGCATCAGCCGGTCAGTAACAAATTCCTGTGTCAGGTAAACATTGTTTGCTTTGGTTTCGTATTGCATTACAAAGCCCCAGGCATCGTTTTTGAATGTCTGGCTTTTTGGAACATAGCTGGCTTTATATCCGGCAGGAACCTTTACAACGGTTACATAGCTTGAAGCGGTCTGGAATTCATATTCGATCGGCATCTTTCTTTTGGGGTAGTCAATCTCCTGGTGTTCATAAAACTTGAACAGGTTCATATTCAGGTACCACTCATCACCCAATTTTTTGGCGTAGTCGGGCAGTTCCATATCTGCAGTGATCCAAACCTGTGAATGGTCTTCGTTATGATCTACTTTCCAGTTGCTGAACCGGATCTTGTTGCTACCCCTTCCAAAACGACCCTTGAAATATTCTTCACGTTCTTTCTGGTTGCGGAAATTCAGGATCGTACGCATAGAGGAAGCATAATAGCCTGTCATGCGGATCTTGATCTTCCCGGTCACCGTCTTTTCACCTACCTCGATGAACGTTGAATCAGAATAAATCGATTTTTGTGGATCCATGACCGGGACCCTGAGAATCTTGTATTCTGACGCATTGATGCTGAGCATGGCCTGTTTGCCCTGTATGTGAGAAGCAGGCATGCCGAAAATGCAGCCTTCATCGGTGCCATCAAGGAAAATGTACTCTTCGCCCAGTTTGATGGTACAGATCATGTGGTTGTCCACGATGGGAAGCGGCACATCTGTATAATCATAGGGAAGGCTTCTTGTGCCGATCCATGTGAAATAAGCCGGCACCTTTACATGATTCAGCATTGCCACAAGAATGCTGGCCATGTCTTTACAATCACCAAATCGCCTGCTGCAGACAAGATTGGCCTCACGCGGTACGAAACCTTCAAGGCCTTCTTCAAACGCTACGTATTTAATGTGCGACTGCACCCAGCGGTAAATCTTCCTTGCTTTTTCTTCATCTGTTCTTGTTCCCTGCACCAGTGAATCGGCCAGTGATGTCAATTCAGGACTCAGGTTCTTGTTGATATCCTTGATGTAATTATAATTGTGCCTGTAAAGATCAGCGGGGGAGGACAGGAAATTCTTCCATACTCCGTTTTCCTTCACCTGCTCAATATAAAAGATCAGGTGCGTGCTGTACCATGAATTATCAGGAGCATCTTCATACGGCTGTATGCCATTCAGGTTGGCTACGGTAAAAGAATAAATTGTCTTGTCCTTCTTCCTGGATTCAGTGAACTGCACCTTGTCCGCATTCATGCCTTTGATGATGTACTTCAGTTTCACATCTTCAGGGAAGATGATCTTTAATTCTCCCTGACCTACCGGGAAATAGCGTTCAAAATAATGCGGTGTCAGCTTTGTTACATCATTGCTCAGCATCTGGTATTCCAGGTGACGCGTAGCACCTACAGTTGCTCCTGTATAATCAAAAGAAGTTGCTTTCACATCGTCCCAGAAGATGGATTCGGAGCGGCTGCTTTTTGTACTTGGATTGGAAACCTTCATCTTTTTGTTTTCAAGAAGGGTATAGGCTTCCCATTTCTGCAGTTCATTAAAGCTGCTGTGGTAGATCTGGCCGCGGCTCATCATCTTCACCGAATTGTCGGTTAGGTATACCAGGTCCTCGGTGTACTCCCTTGTTGCAACCAGCTTGTCACCCGACTTTTTGATATTTACCTCTACGTTCATCCGAGTATAAACTGCCTCCGCTGCAGGAAATTCCTTTTTCCAGTCGGATTGCGCATGCAGACCTGCATAACTGCAGGCCAGCATGATGGCAAGGATTAATTTTTTATAACTCATTTAGTTGATTTAAGGATGTGGCCATAATAATATTCCCTGGTCTCGGTCAGTTTTCCGGAAGCATCATAAATCTTGTAAGGGCCATGTAAGAACCCGAGGTAATAACTTCCTTCATACTTGGGCTTGCCGTTCTCATGGAAATCTTTGAAAGCGCCGTTCATATCACCATACACATAATTGTATTCAGCACGCAGTGTGCCTGCAGGGGTGTATTCTTTACTTTTTCCTACCAGGATGCCGTTCTCTTCGGTTGATTCATAATACAGCTTGCCATTGGAATGATACAGTTTAAAGTCTCCGTTATTCTCTCCGTCCACGTACTCCATTTCCGAGGCTTTGTTGCCATTGCTGTAGTAGGTTACCACTTTGCCGCCTGCTCCGGGAACCGCTATTTTCGGTACAAGCTGACCGTTCCTATCATTATAGGAATAAGCATAAACAACGCCTTCCCTGTAATAGAAAACCCCACTGAGCTGACCGTCTTCAGAAAAACGTTTCATGGATCCATGAACTGCTCCGCTTTTGTATTCGATTTCCAGTTCTACTTTTCCGTGCAGGTTATAACGCAGGCAGGTGCCATGTAACTGGCCATTCACATAATTGTCCTGCCTTGTCATTGTTCCCTCGCCGTTGTAAGTTTTCCAAACACCTGTCTTCTTGCCCTGCTCATATTTTCCTTGCGATGCAATCTTTCCTGAATAAAAATATTCTGTGTATTCACCATCAAGAAGGCCACGGTCATAATTTTTTGAAATAAAGACCTTTCCGTCAAAATAGTAATTCTTAAAAGGTCCATTCATTTCACCTGTTACCATTTCACCTTCATACCTGGTCTTGCCATTGAAGTGGATACCTTTGTATTTGCCTGTTCCATTGACGAATTTGCAGGTATGTATCAGCTTGCCCAGTGTGTCGTACTGGTACATGGCTGACAACCATCCTGAATTGTAAACTTCCTCATCATCCAGCTTGCCGCCGGGAAAGAAGTTCTGCTTCACTCCGTAAAGCTCTCCATTCAGGTAAGTTGACGTATTGGTAACCATGCCATTCAGGTCATAATCCGTCCAGTCGCCGTTAAGTGTTCCATTAATGTACCAGCCGGTTGAACTTACTTTACCATTGGGATGATAATAGATGACAGGTCCGTTCTTCTCATCATCCTTGTAACTGATCTCTAACTGCTTTTTACCGGTTGGATAATACATGGTGCTGACGCCTTCCAGCTCTCCATCATCATAGGTGTTGTGTTCTTTCAGCTTTCCGGAATTATAGAAAAAATCATTGCGGTTCTGCTTTACACCTTTGTCACTGTAATCTGTCAGCGATGTTTTATAACCTTCGCCATTGTATGTTGTAATGGTGATGGCTTTACCCTGGCGGATAGAAGCACTGATCTCTTTGCCTGTCTTGTCAAAATAACGTGCCGCCTTGATCCTGTCATTTTCAAAAAGAATGGTGGAGTAAAGCTTTCCATCATAGTCAAAGTATTCAGCAAGGCCATCGGCTTTTCCTTTTCTGTAAATAAGTTTTGAGATCATTACACCTTCATCATTATAATCTATGTCCTCACCTTCGATCTGGCCTTCCTTATAAAAGGATTTGCCTTCGATCTTTCCGTTATCATGGTATTTTTTTACCTCACCATTCAGCTCGCCGCCTGTATAATTGCCTTCGAAAGCCAGCTGGCCATTTTCATGATAGGTTTTATAAGGTCCTTCCAGTTTACCTTTTACATAATTGGCAACAACATCCGGCTTTCCATTGTTGTGATAAGACTTATAGGGCCCGTTTAATTCATCATTTTCAACCATGGCTTCAATCTTCTTACGGCCACTGGTATAGTATTGAGTGTACAGGCCATGCTCAACGCCGTTCTTGTAGTTCTGAATGGAATAAATGTGTCCTAAAGCAAAGTAGTTGTATTTCTGGCCATCAAGTTTACCATCCACATAATTGGCCTTTGTGGTGATCACACCTTTATTATTGTAAATGATATCTTCTCCCCAGGCTTTCCCATTCTTCCAGTTATCAATTCCATTTAACTGGCCGTCCTTGAAATAATACAACCACTTTCCTTCTTTTTCTCCTGCTGCATTGAATTCCCCCTTTGACCTCAGGTTACCGATAGTATGGTAGAATTCCCATGGGCCTTCTGTCTTTTTATTGTTGTTGATCTTTCCTTTTCCAAAGAATACATTGTCGTCATAATGATACAGCTGCGGCATGCTTGTGCGCTTCGCATAGTTCAATTCACGTGTGGTGCGGATCCAATCAAGGTTGGTGCTGACCATGGAGCTCATTTTGCCAATGTCCTTGCTGTTGCGTTTTACATAGCTTTGGATCTTATCGATATCTACTCCGGAAAATGCAAAGAACACTGCAGGCTCCAGCATTTTTTCCTGGAAAAGCTCTTTCAGGAATGGAACATAGAACTGCATCCAGAAATCATTATTATCTGCACTGTACTGCAGCTTTTCACTGAGCACCTGCAATTGCCTTACAATTGGATCGTCCAGGGCTGTCTGTATCTTATAAGCTTTGTCAAGCGCGATCTTGGAAAGAAGGATCTGCTCTACCAGTGCATAATTCCCTGCTGGCTGCTCGGTTCTTTTTGAAATAAGCTCCATGGTTTCTTCGGTAGCCTTGCTGATATTATCCAGCATATTAATGGCATTACGATGATGGCTACCTGTTGGCGCACAAAGGAGGTAAGTGTAAAGGCTCATCATGGATTGTACCACCTGTCCTCTGTAAAATGCACTTCTGCCAAGATGGTAATGCGCACTTGCATTAAAAGGGTTTCTCACAAGCATGGCCTGCAGAATGTTATCAGCTTCACTGTATTTTTTCTGACGGATCAGTGTGATGGATTTGTTCAGCAGGATCCCCTGCGCATGAGGATACATAGCAAGTGCAGAATCATAGACCGAGATGGCGTGTTCCCATTTGCCCATATCATCCAGCACACTGCCACGGATGAGGAGGAATTCCACGTACTGGTCATCCTTTTCCTGTGCGAGTCCAGTAGTAGTGGCATCCAAAGCTGCCTGGAAATTGCTGTCCTGCATATGGCTCAGCGCCAGCTCATATAAAGCCAAAGTATAATTGGTATCGTTGCGTGGTACCTGCTGGTAAATGGCTATCGCTTTTTTATATTCACCTTCGTCGTGGTACTTGATCCCTTCCTTGATGAGGTCTCCGGAAACAATATGCCTGGGGGTCTGGCCATGGGCGGCCAGGCATAAAAAAAGGCTTGCTACAAGCCCTGCAAATAAACTTTTCATAGTGGACAACTAGCTTGGTTATTCCACAAAATAATAAAAATCAGGACTTTGTCTAACTGCCGGGGTAAAAAACTTTTGCCGATCGGAATTAATGTTTTACCCCTGTTATGGCGTCATATTCAAGGATATGAAAGCCTCTTTCAGGTGCCTTTGCCGCCTGCACCATAGAGGCTGCCACCTGGGCGGCATGGACAGGCTTGTATTTGCGAAACCTGCCTGCCAGGGCGAATGAAAGCGCATTCATCACTTCCTGGCCGATCTTTTCACCGGTACGGTGCTCTTTACGGTCGCCCAGTAACATGGACGGACGAAAGACATACACACTGTATAAATTCATTTTACGAATGGTGTCCTCCACTTCCCCTTTCAGCTTCAGGTAAAAATTTTTGCTGGAAGCGGAAGCGCTCACAGAGGATACCAACAGGAAATGACGGCAGCCCGTTTCAGCGCAGAAGAGGGCAGCTTTAACAGGAATGTCATGGTCCACCCGGCGGTAAGCAACACGGTCGCCTTTTACTTTTTTCTGAGTGGTCCCAACTGCACAGAAAACAGCCTCACTGCCTTCTATTCCCAATTTGAAAGATTCAAAATCGGCAAAGTCCACCAGGCGCACTTCCGCTCTTGACCTTTCTCCAGTGAAAGGGCGGCGAACAAGAATGCGGACCGTTGTAAAATAAGGATCCGCTTCCAGTTGTTTGAGTAGTTCAGAGCCGATCAATCCTGTAGCGCCGATGATGGTTGCCGTTTTGGTCCTCATTTTTTTTCTGTATTCTTGCGTTTTATCCTCATGCAAATTCGGGAAAATATTTCTCTTAAGCCGTTTCATACATTTGGGATCAACGTAAAGGCCAGGATGCTGGCTTCTTTCAGTGATACCGAAGCGCTGGAAGAACTGCTCAACCATAAAACCATTAAAACACGGAATAAGCTAATCCTGGGAGGAGGAAGCAATATCCTGCCTACAAGGGATATTGATGGGGTGGTGCTGCGTAACGAGATCAGGGGAATTGAAGTGACGGGGGAGGATGCGGATCATGTTTATGTGAAAGCTGGGGCTGGAGAGAACTGGCACCTGTTTGTTCTGCATTGTATCCGGAACCGTCATGCAGGCATTGAAAACCTATCGCTCATTCCCGGCAATATTGGTGCATCACCCATGCAGAACATTGGTGCTTACGGGGTGGAGATCAAAGATGTGTTCCACCAGCTGGAAGCATATCATATTAATGAACGCAGCAAAAGAATCTTTTCTTTGCAGGAATGTGCATTCGGATACCGCGAAAGTGTTTTCAAGCACAGCGCGAAGGGTCAATACGTGATCACATCTGTTACTTTCAAGTTGAATAAAAGACCTTTTTTCAATACTTCTTACGGTGCCATACAGCAGGAACTGGATAGAATGGGCATTACAGAACTTTCCCTTGAAGCAATTTCACAGGCGGTGATCAACATCAGGTCATCAAAGCTGCCTGACCCCAAAGAGGTAGGTAATGCCGGCAGCTTCTTCAAGAATCCGGAGGTAAGTGCATCACAGTTTGAATCATTAAAATCATCGTTTCCTGCTCTTTCCGCATTTCCATTACCCAATGGCAATTTCAAGCTGGCGGCAGGCTGGCTCATTGAGCAATGCGGATGGAAAGGACACCGTAAGGGTGATGCCGGTTGTTATTCTAAACAAGCCCTTGTACTGGTGAATTATGGGAATGCTTCCGGTACAGAGATATATGAACTAAGTGAAGCGATCATAGCGTCTGTCCGTGAAAAGTTTGGCGTTGTGCTGGAACGGGAAGTGAATGTAGTGGGAAGGGAAGCTGATAGCTTTTAGCTGTTGGCTGATAGCTTTTTGAGAGCTTAGAGCTGTGAGCCACGAGCTTCGAGCTTTTGCGTGTTATAATGAATTTGTTTTCTTTTCAATTTGATTAATATCTAAGACCCTGGCTTTATTTTGAAAGGTCTCGAAGCTCGTGGCTCACGGCTCGAAGCTTCCCTCAATGTATGCTTTGCGCTCTTTGCGGTTAATGCATTCTACGCAAAGAAAATTTAACGTATCCCCGGATACCAGTGAACAACCAGAAACCAGAGACAAGAAACCAGAAACAACCATAAACCAAAAACAAAAACCATAAACTTTACGACAAGTCATCCTCGTCGTCAAAAGAACCTGAAGACTGTATGTTCAGCATGCTGCCCATAAGGTCTTTGAACTCTATGGATGTTTCAAGGATCTTTTTACTGATCATGGAGTAGGATGCAAGGCCATGAAGCACAAATTCCATCAGCAGGGCCGTCTCTTTTTCATTCGCTCTTCCGAAAGATTTTTTCACCAGGGCATGCAGCCCATCGATCTCGTACAATTGGTTGATCTTATCCTTGTCCGAAGTGCCGAACATCAGGTTCACGTGATTGCCCTTATCAAACCAGTTCAATATGGAACGGTAAGGATTATCGACTACCTCATTCTCGCCTTTTCCCCGCCTTTTTTTCTGTGATTCAGGATTAGGAAAGAACTGGATGAACTGCGACCTGATAGACCGGTCAAGAAGGTTCATGGCAACCTGGTATGGTCCTTCCTGCTCGCCTTCATAAACCAGCTCAATCTTGCCGGTAATGGAAGGGATGATGCCGATAAGATCAGAGATCCAGACCTGCGTGGTGGATTCCTTGTTGATGATGGACCTGCGCTCAGCTGCACTCACTGCATTTTCAAATGCCGATATGGTCAGGCGTGCACTCACACCGCTTTTCTTGTCAACAAATTCACTTGCCCTGGCTTCAAAGGCCACCTGTTCAATGAGCCTTTTTACAAGGTCGCTCACAACAACTTTATCCTTTTGTTCTTTTTCTATATCTGCTTCCTGCTCGGTGATGGTCAGTGCGTCTTCAAGTGATTTTGGATAATGTGTCAGTATCTGGCTTTGGATCCTGTCTTTCAACGGCGTTACAATCGAACCGCGATTGGTGTAATCTTCAGGATTGGCAGTAAATACAAAAAGGATATCCAGCGGCAGCCGCAATTTGAAGCCCCTGATCTGCACATCGCCTTCTTCCAGGATGTTGAACAGCGCTACCTGGATCCTTGCCTGCAGATCGGGTAATTCGTTGATCACAAAAATGCTGCGGTTGCTCTTAGGAATGATGCCATAATGGATCACTCTTTCATCCGCGAAGCTCAGGCGAAGATTAGCTGCTTTAATAGGATCAATGTCTCCGATCAGGTCTGCGACACTAACATCAGGCGTGGCCAGCTTTTCTCCATAGCGTTCGCTGCGGTGCATCCATTCAATAGGGGTGTCATCACCTTTTTCCTTGATCTGGTCACGGGCATAGCGTGACAATGGTTTCAGCGGATCATCATTGATATCGCTGCCCGCTATCACCGGTATGTATTCATCCAGAAGTGAGGTCATCTGCCTGGCCATTCTTGTTTTGGCCTGCCCGCGCAAGCCAAGAAAAAGAATATTGTGCTTACTAAGAAGGGCACGCTCAACATCAGGGATCACACTGTCTTCGTAACCAATGATATCTGTAAAGGTCTCTTCCTTTGATTTTAATTTTCTGATCAGGTTCTGGCGCACTTCTTCTTTGATGGATCTTGGTACATATCCAGCCTCTTTTAATTCCCTGATCGTATTGATTCTTTTAATGTCCATTTCTATTCGGGTGGGTAATTAAGTTATACTTGGTAATTTGTTTTTCAGACAATGATTTTGTCACTAATTTAAAAAGGGCAGGGTCTGTTTCAGTTGATGTTTTAACAAAAACTACCAGTGTTTTGTTGGCGGCCCTGGATAATTCAATTGCTTCCTTTATCACTTGGCCGGTATCATCTGAATTCACTTTGACCGTAGCTCTTGGACCCTGACCTGTTCTCAGGCTATAATAAATATCATTTCCATTTATCAGATTAAACTCGAGCTCCATTTCATTTTCCTTTACCAGCCTCTCCCGTGAAACGGTAGCTGGCGTTGTAATTTCTACAGGCATTGGCGGCTGAAAGGAAAAGCAACCACCTATGAAAAGCAGGAAGGTGAGAAAAAAATCTCTTTCAAAACTGATCAGCCTCATTTGTATACAGCTCTTTTTTTGAAATTACATTCAATTTTGAAAACCTTTCAGGATGATGTCTCAAGCGTTGGTTAATTGTTCCTTTTTCAATGATGAACAGTAAGCGGCGAAGCATTGTGATCCTGCTCAATAAACCGTTTTCCTTTTTCCATTTTCAAAATCACGAAAGATAAAAGCACCCAATTTATCAAGGCTGGCAAAAAAGGCTTTGCCGTTGTTGGTCTCCGTAAATTCCTGCACAAAACGCTGCAGGTATGGGTCCGTCGCGATCATGAAAGTAGTGATGGGTATCTTCAGCTTTTTACATTGCGCTGCCAGGTTCAGGCACCGCGCGGTGATCTTACGGTCAAGTCCAAAGCTATTCTTGTAATACTTCCGTCCCACTTTCAAACAGGTTGGCTTACCGTCAGTGATCATGAAGATCTGCTTGTTGGGATTTTTTCTCCTGCGCAGGATATCCATCGCAAGTTCAAGTCCGGCTACCGTATTGGTATGATATGGTCCCACCTGCAGGTAAGGCAGGTCTTTGATCTCAACAGGCCAGGCATCATTTCCAAACACAACAATATCAAGCGTATCCTTTGGATATTTAGTGGTCATCAGCTCACTGAGCGCCATCGCCACTTTTTTGGCTGGTGTGATCCGGTCTTCTCCATAAAGGATCATGGAGTGGGAGATATCGATCATCAGTACCGTGGATGTCTGCGCCTTGAAATCTGTTTCGCGGATAGAAAGATCATCTTCCTGCATGCTGAATTCATCCAGGCCATGGTTGATCTGCGCATTGCGGATCGATTCTGTAAAATCGATCTGCTCCAGCATATCTCCAAAACGGAATGGTCTTGAATCAGGACTTACTTCATCACCCTGCCCGGGCTTAAAGGTCTGGTGGTCTCCGCTCTTGGTCTTTTTAAGCTTTCCGAATATTTCTTCCAGGCTTCTTTTCCTGATGCCCTGCTCTGTTTTCGGTGTGATCTTTATCTCTGTCCGCTGCTCATCTTCTGTTATATAACCTTTCTCCTTCAGGTCTTCCATAAAATCACCCATACCATATTCATCGCTGGTCAATTCATATTTTTCGTCGAGCTGGTTCAGCCACTGCATGGCTTCACCAACATCGCCGCTGGTATAGGTCAGTAATTGCATGAAGAGATCCAGGAGTTGTTCGAAGGAGGACTTGCCGTCGGCTGATGGATCAAACCTGGTGAAATGAAATCCGATCATACCCGTAAGCTACAACAATTATGCTGTTTTGATTTGGAGGTCTGTTAAAGATGGGATTGGCACATGCAGTGACTTTTTGTCTGAGCATCCGATGGTAATTATTTTAATTGCCTGTTGAATTCAAAGGGGGCATAACTTCAAATCGATTCAACTTTTCTTCGCCGGATGGATGAAGGTTAACAACCAGGATCCATACTAAAGAAAAAACCCTACGCCATGGCGGAGGGTTTATTTTATTAAGGTCTTCTTGTCGTATCCGATGTATCGGCCCTTTGTAATTCATTGATGATGGGCCCCGGAGATGCATATTGTTTTTCCATGTTATTCAGGTACTGAAGCAGTTCTTCATTCTCCTTTTCTTCCTGGTACAGGTTATTGTACGCGTTGGTCTTTTCCTCTTTCAGGTACTGGTAATATTTCTGTTGGTCTGTCAGGTCCTTGCGGATTGCGGCAGAGAGTCTTTTCACCAGGTCTGTGTGGCCGGCACGGTAGGCCGCGTCCAGGTAAAGCATGGCAAAACGGTTGTGAATATTTCCCCTTCCACTCACCATGGCGTATGGAACATTATCCGGTGGAATGATGCCTTCGGAATAATTCAGCACTTTGACCGCTTCCGGCTTATTGCCTTCATCTGCAAGTTTCAATGCAGATTCAGCAAAAGCAGCACGAAGGCTTAACAGGTGACGGCGGTTCTCTTCATCGAAATAAACACCTTTTTTATTGGCATTGCCGGATGAGAACTTCATCACGATCTCATCCATACGATCGCTGATGCTTTGCTCCCTTGTGGTGCTGGCAAATGGAACCAGGCGGTAAACCAATCCTTCCTTACGCAGGTATTGTCCAAAGCCAAGCGCATTGTAATAGCTGGTAAAGTAGATCGGCCGCTGCCATTTGGTTGTTGCGATGATATTCAGAATGGTCACTTCATCCAGGGTCATGTGGTTCTTGCCTTCAGGTATACTGAAGGTAATTGCGGATTGCGGCACATCACCTTTCTGAGCAAGGCTGGCAGAAACGGCAGGATCAACCGGCACCACAAAATTCTTAACAGGGAAAGTGGCGATCGGGTTTTGTGTCTGCGCGATCACGCCCTTCATTACATCCAGCAGGTCGTATGCTTTATCTGGAGCACCTTCCGCACGGTAACGGATGTATGGCACACCCCTGATCTGGTCAGGTGTTAGGATCACATCCAGCGGAGCGCTTTCGTTGACAGAATACCTTAACTGGTTCACATACCAGTCAATGCCCAGAAGGCTGGTATTGACGATTCGGATATCAGGTCGTACGCCTTCCACTTCCTGCGCATACCATAATGGATAAGTATCGTTATCGCCAAAAGTAAAGACGATGGAATTCGGCGCGCAGGACTGCAGGTAATTTTTAGCCATTGCAGGTGCAAGTGTTTTCTGGCTGCGGTCATGGTCATTCCATTCCTCTGCTGCCATGATCACAGGCGCCAGCATACACAGGGCGAATGCTGCAATCGTAGCGGTCCTCCAGTTGTCACGTCCGGAAACAGCACGAACGATCAGGGTAATGACTGCGATCACCGCTGAAACAAACAGTGCGCTCAAAAATGAACTGATGGCAGATCCGGTGTTCATGTTGTGCGATGTGCTCATCAAAAAGATCAGGAAGGATGCCGCACCGCTATAAGCAACCACATTATAAAAGGTCTTTTTATCTGCAACTTCCCTTGCCATGCGCACAAAACCGACAACCGATAATCCGATCCAGATAGCAAAGGCATAGAAAGAACCTACATATGCGTAATCGCGTTCACGCGGCTGGTTACCCGGCTGATTAAGGTACAATACAACGGCAAGGCCGGTAAAAAAGAACAGCAGGAAGGTAACGATCCAATCCTTGCGGTTCTTCAATAAATGGAACACACATCCTGCGATCCCAAGGATAAAAGGCAGGAGGAATAATTTATTGTTCGCCTTGTTGTTTTTGATGCTGTCCGGCATTTTTGACTGGTCACCAAGTCTTGGCGTATCAAGGAAGGAAAGGCCCGTGATCCAGTTACCATCTCTTACCGTTCCGGCAGCTGCCTGAAGGTCATTTTGTTTACCTGCAAAGTTCCACATAAAATACCGCCAGTACATAAAGCCTAGCTGGTAGGTCATGAACCATTCAATATGGTGGCCGTAGCCTGGCTTTTTTACAGCCATCACTTCTCCGGGTTGCACTACCTGCCCCTGCTGGACCTTAATGTTATAATCAGACGGCGTGTAATATGCATCTGTTTTACCTGTTTGGGTGACCACCTGGATCGCTCCATTTTCCAGGCCGGTAACCTGGCTCAATTCCCGGGCACGTACACTTTCAATATTGAGCCAGTCAATGTAGAAATTCGCATGATCCTGCTGATCCGAACCATCCCATACCCGCGGGAACAGGTGTATGTCGCTGCTTTTATATACAGGATCTCCAGGACGTTCAACAGGAATGTATTCTTTCTCACCTCTTTCGTAGCGGGTGGTGGGTGGTTCAAACTTGATGTTCCTGCCGCTCTCGTCCATTTCATATTCGGCCTGGAAGTGTGGCCCGCGTACAAGCGGAGCTTCACCATATTGCTCGCGGCTCAGGTAATAAACCAGGTTCATAGGGTTGTCCACGTTGTTCATGTCCAGGGCCGGGTTGGCATTGGAACGGATCAGGGTAGTAACGTAAGCAGAATAACCGATCAACATGAAGATGAGGGACCATAATCCAAGACGCAGGTAAGACCAGCCATTCCGGTTGGCGGCGCGCATGGCGAACCAGATACCCGCAGCGAGAAGAATAAAGAAGAAGATGAATCCTGAGAAGAAAGGCAGGTTAAGACCATTCACAAACCAGATGTCAAACCTTCCGGCAAGCTTCACCGTCCACTGGATCACCGGCAACTGCACAACGCCGGTGATAGCTATACCTATTAGAAAAGCAATGATGGCACCTTTACGGGTATAATTGTAGCGCTTGAAATAATAGATCATCACAAGAGCCGGAATGGTAAGCAGGTTCAACAGGTGAACACCAATGGAAAGGCCCATCATGAAAAAGATAAAAATGATCCATCGGTCAGCATGGTTGCGTGCTGTAACATCCGCGCCAGCCAGGTCATCTGCACGTTCCCATTTCAGCATAGCCCAGAAAACAAGGGCGGTGAAAAAGGAAGAAAGTGCATACACTTCACCCTCAACGGCAGAAAACCAGAATGAATCAGTAAACGTATAAGCCAGGGCGCCAACAATACCGGAGGCGATGATGGTCAAAGTCTCGGAAGCATTGGGTTCGGCAATGGTACCTACCACCAGCTTACGGGCGAAGTGCGTGATGGTCCAGAAAAGGAACAGGATGGTAAATCCACTGGCCACGGCGCTCATAACATTCACGGCGAATGCCGGATTGCTGCCACCAAACAAGATAATGAAGAACCTGCCCAGCAAGGTAAATACCGGTGCTCCCGGAGGGTGGGGAAGCTGCAGCTTGGCTGCGCTGGCGATGAATTCACCTGTGTCCCAGAAACTGCCCGTAGCTTCCGCGGTTAATATGTAAACAAGACAGGCGATCACGCACACTACCCAGCCGGTAATGTTGTTCACTTTTCTAAAGTTCATATAGGTGGTCCAATTTAAAGTAGGCAAAAATAGGGAAGCGGCTAAAATATGGGGTAAAAGAATATGAATTATGTTAATAATCGGGAATCGTGAGACGGGAGACGTGAGGCCAGGACACGTGAGACGTTTGACGTGAGACGTCAAATAGGGTTATTGTTTTTGGTTTTTGGTTTATGGTTATTTCTGGCTGTTGTGAAGCTGTTTATTGGGATTGATTTCTTGCTTGATCAACGAATCTTTAAATAGGTTGGTTCTTCTTCGGCTCTCTTTCTCTTTCTCGCTCTGGATTTCCTCGCTCTCGCTCTGTTTCCCACTCTCTATTTGCCTCACGCCTCCCGTCTCACGTCTCACGCGTCCTGGCCTCACGCTTCACGTCTCACGCCTCACGACCAATCACTCAAAATACACTTTAACTGTCTGATAGAACAGACGGTTCTGCAGCATGGAAGAAACCTGGAGGCTGCCTTCATTGTAACCTTTGAGGCCAAAGAGCCCTGCGGCATTGCCCTTATTGATGGCGATCTCCATATAACCGGCACTGTTGAACAGCACCAGTTTTTCTCCCTGCGGCACGTCGGCATAAGAGCCGCTGATACGCTCGATCACTTCATCGCGTTTGAAAACGATCTTGAAGCGGCGGCCTTTACGCTGCTGTTCAAACTGTTCCTGGGTGATGTTGACGATCACGTTCTCAAAATTATCGATGAAGATGATCTGTCCTTCGATCCAGTCCTCGCCAAGCAGGGGACGCAAAGGATTTTTCTCAATGTATCCTGCATCAGGGATGCCAATGTTCTGAACCGGCACGCCGTTGCCTAACTGGGTGATGGCCTTGGCCGCGATGTCGATGCAATACAAAGTGTTCTTGATCGCTGCTTTTTCCAGAGGGATGCCAATCACCATTTCAGGACGGTCTTCCAGGATCATACCTAGCAGTCCATTGTCAGCGCAGATCAGGTACTGGTCCTTATGAAATGCAAACAGGAGTTGTTCCGGTTTGGATTCAAAAAGATTGACCAGTACAATGTGATAGGTGAATTCGGGAAAGTTCTTGATGGCGTTCCTGCATACGTAAGCTGCCTGGGGATAGTTGAAAGGCGAGAGCTTGTGCGAAATGTCAATGATATTAAATTCAGGGTTGATCCTTAACAACCTGCCCTTAACAGCGCCTACCAGGTAGTCCTGTTCGCCGATGTCCGATGTTAATGTCACTAAGGGCATGAATTGATATTGAAAGCAGGATGTTGAAGCAGAACTGCGAATGTAGGGTTTCAACCGTTACTTTCACCATCCTGTTGTTGCATCATGAAATTTTATTCGCCTTCAGCAATTATTTGACCAGCTTTCCCTCCTTGAAAAAAAAGTTTTTGACCAGTCTGTCTGCCCATGAAGGGAAGAACTTATTCATGAACACTGTTCTTTTCCCTGAAAAAGTAAGTACGATGGTGCGTTTCTTATGGTGGATCGCATAAAGGATATAGGTAGCGCATTCTTCAGCACTCATAAGGGATCCTTCATCCAGCGGCGTATCTCCCTGAGGTTGTCCTTCAGAGTCCAGGGCCGCATTGCGGATATTGGAAGTAGTAAATCCAGGACATACCCACATCACATGCACGTCATCATCCAGCAGTTCGGTACGGATGGCTTCCAGCCATCCCTGCAAGGCAAATTTTGAAGCTGAATAACCACTGCGCCCTGGCAGGCCTCTGTAACCTGCTATAGAAGAAACGCCAACGATCGTGCCTTTGCGTTCGGTAATGGACTCAAGGGCATACTTGGTGCAGTACACCGCTCCAAAAAAATTAATGTCCATTACTTTTCGGATCACTTCAAGTGAAGCATCCTTTAATAAAGCCCTCATGGAAATGCCTGCATTATTGACCAGGATGTCTATGCCGCCGAATGCCTTGATAGTAGATTCAATAAGGTGACGGCAGTCATTCTCACTACTGACATCCGCAACAAGAGTATGCAGGGGATATGAAGGATATTCCGATTGCAGCCTGTATAACTTATCATGATTCCTGCCGCAGGTGCTTACTTTGGCGCCGGCTGCAAGCAGTTGGTCAACCAGCGCCTTGCCAATTCCGTCCGTTCCTCCCGTGACCACCACCACCTTATCCCTGAAATAACCAGACATTGTAGAAAGTTTCCGCAAACCTAAAGGAAATTATTCAAGAGCGGGAGGAGCCTTGAAACGTGAGGTGAAATCGTGAAGAAAGTTCTTTTAAAGATATTCTTTCTGTGATGTTCCTGAGTGAACTAAATCAAAAGTGCAGTATCAGTTAATCAAGTTCTTTCTGCAGTAAATTTTTGAGCTTTGATTTTTTTAATGATTGCTATCCAATGATTGAGCTTACACAACTTTCTGCATCAGGAATTCCTTGAGTTGCTGATAGTCCGCTTTCATCATGATGCTTCTTTTTTCTTTTTTCATCAGCTCCATGATGGTATGGGGGAAAGTGGATGGACCGGCAGGTGTTTCCAGGACTGTTTGAAACTTTGAAGGGTGTGCTGTTTCCAGGAAGATACCTTTCGAACCCGGATGCAGCTTCAAATGATGTTGCAGGGCCGCATAACCGACCGCCCCATGCGGATCCATTACATAGTTTTTTAGATGGTAAACTTCCATGATCGCTTGCCTGGTGGTATCATCCATTATGGAATATGCATGTAAAGTCTGTTGCAGGTTATCAAAGTTGTTCTCATATAATTCCAGGATCCTTGGGAAATTATTTGGATCACCCACATCCATTGCATTGGAGAAGGTAGTAACCGAAGGTTTTGCTTTGTATCGGCCATGCTCAAAAAAATGGGGTACCGTATCATTAGCATTACAGGCAGCTATGAAATGTTTGAACGGAAGTCCCGACCTTTCAGCCAGCATGCCTGCGCACAGGTTACCGAAGTTGCCTGATGGAACGGAAATAACCGGGGGTTCTTTTTTATAAGGCCATTGCTGCCAGGCCAGGAAATAATATAACTGCTGCGGAAGCCACCTGGCTATATTGATTGAATTTGCAGAGGTCAGCCTGTGTGCTTCAGTGATCTCTTTATCTGCAAAGGCTTGTTTTACCAACCGCTGGCAATCATCAAAATTACCTTCAATTTCTATGGCAGTAATATTTCCACCATGACGTGTGAGTTGCATCTCCTGTACATGGCTGATCTTTCCTGAAGGATAAAGGATCACGACATCAATGCCCGGTGCATGATAGAAACCGCTGGCCACAGCGCCACCAGTGTCACCTGATGTTGCAACCAGCACTGTCATATGATTACCCGAGGCTTCCATGAAATAGGATAGGCAGCGGCTCATGAATCTTGCACCAACATCCTTAAAGGCAAGTGTAGGCCCGTGAAAAAGTTCAAGGGTATAAATATCCTCGGTCAATGCCACCAGGGGAATTGGAAAGCTCAATGTATCCTCAACTATTTGCATTAGCCTTTGCATGGTGATCACTTCACCAACATATGGCTGTATTATCCGCAATGCCATTTCAGCAGGAGACATTTGTTCCATTTCGTGCAGCAATTCTACAGAAAGCAGCGGAACCTTTTCGGGGAAGTATAAACCTTTATCAGGCGCCAGTCCTCTTAGCGTTGCTTCCCTGAAGTCTGCCCGATGTGTCTTGTCATGAAGGCTGTAAAATTTCATAGCTGATTAAGGATGATCGAATGTGCATCCTTCCTTTTTAATAGTGGTAGTGTAAGTATGACAGGGTAACCCGATGCGGTCATAAATTTCTTTCATGCATCCCGTTACTTTTTCCGCTGTGTTCCTGTCACGGCTGAACATGAAAATGGAAGGGCCCGACCCGGCAATGCCTCCACCCAATGCGCCCCTTTCCAGGCATTGCTTTTTAAGTTCTGCAAAGCCAGGGATCAGCATGCTGCGCAATGGTTCAATAATGCCATCTTCCAAAGACCTCCCCATCAGATCGTAATCATTTTGCATCAAACCGGCAATCAATCCGCCGATGTTACCAAATTGCCTGATGGCATCTTTCAGCAAAACTTCTTTGCGCAGGATCTGTCTTGCATCGGAGGTTTTGATCTCTATCTGCGGATGCACAACAGAAACAAATAATGGAGGAGCAGGAATTGAAATGGTGTCCAATGGAAAAATGGACCGGATCAAACTGATCCCTCCATAAATTGCCGGCGCCACATTGTCGGCATGTTTCACACCGGATGCAAGCTTTTCACCCAACATTGCGAACTGCACCAGCTCCTTTTTCGTGAATGGTTCCCCCAACAGATAATTTGCCCCGGCAACAGCACCTGCCGCACTGGCTGAACTGGAACCCAGCCCGCTGCCCGGTTTAATATTTTTATGAATGATCACTTCAAAGCCTGTGTCCGTTGCAATGTGTTTCAGCATTTCAAGCAGGGGAGGTCCTGCTGTATTCAACAATGGGTCTTCAGACAAAGCATGTCCACGGCCATTCCGCAGTACCACTTTTCTTTCAGGCAGCAACGAAACCTCCATGATGTCGAATGGTTCCTGGAGGCACATGCCCAACACGTCGAATCCGCAAACCAGGTTTGCAACAGTGGCAGGCGCTTTAACAATGATTTTCTTCATGGTGTTCTTATGAGATCATACCCTGACCGACCTGATGATGTCTGCGAATACCCCCGAAGCTGTGACTTCCGCGCCTGCTCCTGCACCTTTTATTACCATGGGTTGACTTACATACCGGTTGGTATAGAAAAGGACAATGTTGTCTTTTCCATACAGGTGAAAAAAGTCATGTCCCTGTTCCACATGTTGAAGACCTACCGAAGCTTTTCCATGCTCATAACTGGCTACAAACTTTAATTTCTTTCCTTTCTCTGCTGCTGACAGGTACAGTTGTTTGAAATGCGCTTCTTCTTTTTTCATTGCATCGTAAAAGTCATCCACACTTCCCATCATGCAGGAAGGAGGCATGAAGCTTTCGTTATGGATGTCTGACATTTCAAGTTGCTCGCCTGACTCCCGTGCAAGGATCATGATCTTGCGCATCACATCCGTACCACTCAGGTCCAACCTCGGATCGGGCTCCGTGTATCCTTCTTTCTGTGCCTGCCTTACGACCTCCGCGAAGTCTACCGTGCCATCATAATGATTGAAGACATAATTAAGTGTACCGCTCAATACGGCTTCGATCTTCTGAACCGCATCGCCACTGCGCAGCAGGTCATTCAGCGATCCAATAATCGGAAGGCTGGCACCTACATTGGTCTCAAACAGAAAGGATGAATTGAAATCACGTGAAAGGTCTTTCAAATTCCTGTAGTGACTGTAGGAAGCAGAACAGGCGATCTTATTGCAGGCGACCACGGAAATACTTTTTGGAAAGAGATTTTCATAAACCATGGCCACAGATTCACTGGCTGTCATGTCCACAAAAATGGAGTTTCGAAGATTCTTTGAAACCATGGTTGAAATAAAATCATCCATATTCATCCTGGTTCCATTATTCAAGGCTTCTTTCCACTTCACTGGATCAACACCTTCATCACTGAACAACATGGTACGGCTGTTTGCCAGGCCAATGATCCTGACCTGCAAGTTTAATTGTCGCTGCAGGTAATTTTGCTGTTGTGCGATCTGCGCCAGTAGCTTTCCACCAACATTCCCAGTTCCTGCAATGAAAAGGTTCACCTGTTTGTAAACTGTCTCAAAAAAATCTTCGTGAAGCACATTGAGCGCTTTCTTTACATCCGACATTGCAATGACGGCGGAGATATTTCTTTCAGAGGAACCCTGGGCAATGGCCCGCACATTCACACCATTGCGGCCAAGCGCGGAGAACATTCGCCCGCTTATACCCGGGTGGTTTTTCATTTTATCTCCCACAAGGGCAATGATGCTCAGGTCTTTTTCAATGGTAAGCGGTTGCAGGGTACCCTTTTCAATTTCATGACTGAACACAGCGTCGATCACTTCTTTGGCTCGTTGTGCGGTCTGCTCTTCGATGCCAACAGTAATGGAATGTTCCGAAGAAGCCTGTGTGATCAGGATAATATTGATGCAGTTATTGGCCAGCGCTTCAAACAACCTTTTTGAAAATCCTGGTATCCCAACCATCCCGCTGCCTTCCAGGCTGGCAAGTGCCATATGCTGTACACATGTAATGCCCCTGATCATATCTCCATTCTGATCGGCTTTTGATTGAATGCAGGTGCCGGGGTCACCGGGAGCAAAGGTATTCCTGATCCATACCGGTATGCCTTTATTCAACAGGGGTTGAATGGTTGGCGGATAGATCACCCTGGCGCCGAAATGGGATAACTCCATTGCTTCCTGGTAAGTGATCTGCGGTATTGGCCTTGCATGGCTTACCTGCCGCGGGTCGGCGGTCATCATGCCGGAAACGTCTGTCCATATCTCCACTACTTCAGCGTCAAGGGATGCTCCAATGATGGATGCAGTATAATCGGAGCCACCGCGTCCTAATGTGGTTGTATGTCCAGATGCATCTGAGGCAATAAATCCCGGCACCACGAACAATTGATCTTTGCCATTGAATTTTTCTTTCACCCTTTGCTCCGTTTCTTTAAATAATACCGAGGCATTGGTGAAGTGGTCATTGGTGGTGATCAACTCTCTTGCATCCACCCACTTGTTATCCATTCCTTCGCTTTGGAAAAACGCAGACAAAAGGGTGGAGGATATCAGCTCTCCATAGCTTAGTATCTTATCCCTGGTGCGGTCGGAAAATTCATTAACCAGGAAAATGCCATTGCAGATGTCTTCAACAGCATGGAATTGTTTCATGATGTAACTAAGTACACCGCTTTGCTGTTGCACGGGCAGCAACTCCCGCGCCATATCGAGGTGCCGGCCGGTAATGGTTTGCAGGTCGTTTTTATACCGGTCATCACCGATGGAAGCGGCTAGGCCGCAGTGCAGTAAGGCATCGGTAATTCCTCCCAATGCTGAAACAACAACAATGGTCCGGTCCTGTTGCATTGAATTGCGGACGATGGTGCAGATGGTCCGTACGGTGGCGGCCTTGCCAACGGATGATCCGCCGAATTTTAATACACGCATAGAAAAGAAATGTAGATTCAATAAAATGATAAGTGAATAGAAAGGAGTCTTTAGGGTAGCTTAAAAGCCCAGTTGGCCATATGTGCTGATACAACCCTTGCGGGTTGTTGATGTAATGTTCGTGCACACGGAAGGTGCAGTCAGTGAAAGGTTGATATGTGTAACAGGATGCGTCATTGAATGAGGATAAAGACAATTTACGGTAACATGCCGGATTAAAAAAATATCCCTGGCTTTTATTGTTGTAAAGATGATTTGCCATTCGTGCTACATTTGTTTTATGGACCAACCTGCCTTTCGCTCATTGGAGAATTTTAAGAATCATGTAGGCATCAAATTCCAGTTATACAACAGCCTGTTCACTTCCCTGCCTTTCCACCGGATCGAGAACACAGGCATCCTGCTTTCGCTGTTCCTGAAACATTGCGAGGAAGGATTTGAAAAAGGCAACAGCCCCAGCGAAATCGTAGAGGATTTTTTCGGACGCTTCACCAATTTTCATGAAGACAGGGAAAAGACCGACCTGCTATTCAGGTTTGTTCAATACGTGGAGCGGCAGGTGGTATTGTTTGACGCGCTGGAAGACGCTGCTTTCAGTGAAGTGGCGGACCTTGACGGGCCAGGCTCGCTAAGGCAGCTTGAGGCCAAAGTAACAGAGCAGGGTGTCCAGCACGCCCTGCTAGACAAGCTTTCTGATTTCAACATCTCCCTGGTGCTTACTGCCCACCCGACCCAATTTTACCCGGGGTCCGTACTTGGCATCATCACTGATCTTTCAAGGGCTCTCAGCGAGGACCATGTTCATGACATCAATATGTACCTGCGCCAATTGGGCAAAACACCATTGTTCAAAAAGCAGAAGCCGACACCTTTTGATGAAGCAGCCAGCCTGGTATGGTACCTGGAAAATGTTTTTTATGATGCCTGCGGCCGGATCATTTCTACTATCAGCCATGCCTGTCCGCAAATAGACCTTGGTAAAAATCCAGTTGTTAAAATGGGATTCTGGCCCGGCGGCGACCGTGACGGCAACCGCAACGTAACAACGGCCATAACACTCAAAGTAGCAGATGCGTTACGCTCTGGAATCATCCACTGTTACTATCGTGATGTCCGCTACCTGAAAAGACGCCTCACTTTCAAAGGCATCGATGCACTCATCGCAGGGCTTGAAGAAAAATTATATGCAAGTATTCATATGCCCGATTATTCTGATCTATCACATGAGCACTTGCTGCAGGTTCTGCTTGAGGTAAAATCGATCATAGCAGGCCACCACAATGGATTGTTCCTTGAACTGGTGGACTCATTGATCAATAAAGTGCACCTGTTCGGACTTTATTTTGCAACGCTTGATATCCGCCAGGAAAGTTCGGTGCATACCCTGGTCATGGAAGAGGTTGCAGTAAAGGAAAACCTTGTCAGTAACTACCGGGACATGGATGATGCACAAAAGCTGGACTGGCTGGGCAGGGTATCCGGAAATCTGAACCTTCCCTTGTATGAAGACCTGGTTCAGGATACGCTTGCATCATTCAAAGCTGTAAAGGCCATCCAGGAGCAGAATGGAGAAAGAGGTTGTAACCGGTACATTATCAGCCAGTGCAACAGCGCCATTGATGTGATGCAGGTGTATGCACTTTTCCTGCTTAATGGCTGGACAAAAGAGGATCTTACTGTAGATATCGTTCCGCTTTTTGAAACGATAGAAGACCTGAAAGGTGCACCCGGTATCATGAAAAGTTTATATGAGCTTCCTGCTTACAGGACGCATCTCTCAGGAAGAAAGAACACCCAAACCATCATGGTCGGATTCTCAGATGGAACCAAGGATGGCGGTTACATGATGGCAAACTGGAGCATTTATAAAGCGAAAGAAGCATTGACCCAGCTATCAGCGGAGTATGGGATTGACGTGATCTTTTTCGATGGCAGGGGCGGACCACCTGCAAGAGGTGGGGGAAAAACACATAAATATTACGCATCCATGGGGCCACGTATATCAAACAAGGAAATTCAACTGACGGTGCAAGGTCAAACCGTTAGTTCCAACTTCGGTAACATGGCATCAGCAGGATTCAATATGGAGCAATTGCTGAATGCAGGTATCACCAATGCATTGTTTGCAGATAAAGACCGCCGTCTCAGGCCTGAGCAGGAAGAAGCTTTGGAAGAACTGGCTGAAGTAAGTCATGCCACTTATGTGGCATTAAAATCAGACCCACTCTTCATGGACTACCTGTTGCATACCAGTCCATTAAAATATTACAGCGAGACCAATATCAGCAGCAGGCCAGCGAAGAGGGGACAAAACGGACCGCTTGAGCTTAGTGATCTCAGGGCCATTCCCTTTGTTGGCGCATGGAGCCAGATCAAGCAGAATGTTCCCGGTTTCTATGGGCTTGGCACTGCATTGCAAAAGCTGGAAGAAAAGGGCAAGCTGGAACTGATCCAACATCTGTACGAACGATCGCTTTATTTTAAAACACTGCTGGATAATTGCGAGATGGCGATGATGAAATCATTTTTTGGCCTGACTGCTTTTCTATCAAACCATCCTAAATACGGAAAAATGTGGAAGCAGATCCATGAAGAATTTGAGCGCACTAAAAAATACCTTTTCCTTTTATCAGGGAATAAGGAACTGATGCAGGATTATCCTGTTGAAAGGTTATCAATAGTGATGCGCGAAAGGATCGTGCTGCCGTTGACCACCATACAGCAGTATGCACTTACTCGGATCCGCGAAGCAAATGGAGCCAACGATTCCAATGTATTTGATCACCTGGTGATCCGGACCTCATTTGGGATCATCAATGCGGGAAGGAATTCTGTGTGATGCATAGCTTGCGGACAGCAGGCTTTGATCTTTTGTTTCCAAAACAGAGGCACCCATTAAGTAATCATCTACTTTCCGGGCACATTCTCTCCCTTCACTGATGGCCCATACCACAAGTGATTGACCCCTGCGCATGTCACCGGCACAGAATATTTTACCGATGTTGGTGACATAATCCTGGTCGGTTGCATTTACGTTTCCTTTTTCATTCAATTCTATCCCTAATTCATTTAACAGGCCATCATGCTGCGGATGAACAAAGCCCATTGCCAGTAAGGCAAGCTGGCAGGGAATTTCTCTTTCCGTTCCTGGTACTTCAGAAAAACCGGTGGCTTTTCCATCATGACTTAGGGTCCATTTGAGGTCTGCCACCTTTAACGCCTTCAGGCGACCTTCACCATCACCAATGAATTCTTTTGTAACAACGCTCCATGACCTTTGTGCACCTTCTTCATGGGATGAAGTTTGCTTGAGGGTCATAGGGTAGGTTGGCCATGGCATGAATGGTGTTCTTTTTTCGGGTGGCCGGGGCAATAATTCAAATTGTGTAACGGATGCAGCGCCCTGGCGGTTGGAAGTACCGATACAGTCACTGCCCGTATCACCGCCACCAATCACCACCACAACTTTATCTTTGGCAGAAATTTGAGGTGCATTGATTGATTCACCATTAACAAATTGGTTTTGTTGTACCAGGAGATCCATAGCGAAGTGAACACCCTTTAATGTTCTTCCCGGTATAGGCAGGTCACGTGGAATGGTTGAACCGCCAGCCAATACCAGGGCGTGATATTCGCGCAGCAGGTCATTGACCCTGACCTGGACACCGACTTCTAATCCGCATCTGAATTCAATGCCCTCTGCTTCCATCAGTTTGATACGCCGTTCCACCACCCATTTTTCAAGTTTGAAATCCGGAATTCCATAACGAAGTAAACCACCAGGGCGATCCGCCCGCTCAAAAACGGTAACCGTATGTCCGGCATAATTCAATTGGGCTGCTGTTGCAAGGCCGGCTGGCCCTGAACCTATTATCGCTACTTTCTTTCCTGTTCTTGAAATGGTATTGCGCTGCTTAACAAAACCACGTTCAAAGGCGATCTCGATGATGTGTTTTTCAATTTCTTCAATAGCAACCGGCAGTTGATTGATACCGAGAACGCAGGCAGATTCACAGGGAGCAGGGCAGATACGTCCGGTGAACTCCGGGAAATTATTGGTAGCGCTTAATACATGGTAGGCTTCTTCCCAATCCTGGCGGTAAACCGCATCGTTGAATTCAGGAATGACATTCCCCAAAGGACACCCGGAATGGCAGAATGGAACACCACAATCCATACAACGTGCCGCCTGGCGGTGAAGGGCCTGTGCATCATATGGTGCTACAAATTCACGATAGTCATTCAGCCGGTCTTCTACCGGCCGTTTCTTTGGAAGTTCACGTTCATATTGCAAAAATCCTGTTGATTGTCCCATATGCTAAAATTTCAAATGGAGTTGATGTATTAATGTCAGGCAATGGTCTTTTGCAGGGCACTATGCCATACTTTTTTATATTCTTTCGGAAAGACCTTTACAAAATTTTTCAACTGGTGATCAAGGTCATTCATGATGAAACGGGCGGATGAACTTCCTGTATATTGATAATGTTTCCGTACCAGGATGGCCAGTTCCTTTGCATCTTCTTCTGATAACGGATCCAGGTCTACCATTTCAGGATTACATTTTTCTGAAAGCTGTCCTTTTACATCATATACGTAGGCAATACCGCCACTCATGCCTGCGGCAAAATTCCTTCCGGTATCTCCAAGGATCACCACGCGGCCACCTGTCATGTATTCGCAACCATGGTCTCCAACACCCTCCACTACAGCAGTGGCGCCTGAATTACGGACGCAAAAACGTTCTCCTGCCTTTCCGCGTATGTAAGCTTCACCTGAAGTAGCGCCATAAAAGGCAACGTTGCCAATAAGGATATTTTCCTCCGCAACATAGCCTGCATCCGCCCAGGGATACGCGATGAGCCTTGCTCCTGATAATCCTTTCCCGAAATAGTCATTGGCACCGCCTTCCAGTTCCAGCACAATGCCCCTTGCTGCAAAGGCGCCAAAGCTTTGACCTGCTGTTCCTTTGAATATAAAATGAATAGCACCATCCTGCATACCTGCTGAACCAAAACGTTTGGATATTTCATGTGAAAGAATAGTGCCCACCGTACGGTCCGTATTTCGGACCTGAAAAACCGCGTGTATATTTTCACCGCTTTCAAAAGCAGGTTGCGCTGCTTCCAGCAGTTTCCAGTCAAGAACTTCGGTGAGGTTATGTTCCTGTTCAATTTGCCTGAATGGTTTATCTGTTTCGGAAGATGATTGCATGTAAAGGACAGGTGAAAGATCCAGGTTGCCATATTTCCAGTGAGATGATTGCTTTGCCTGCAGGCAATCAGCACGCCCCACCATTTCGTTGATGGTTCGAAAACCCATTTCCGCCATGATCTCCCTTAATTCCTGCACGATAAATTGAAAGAAGTTGACGATGTGATCAGCACTGCCGGAAAAGCGCTTCCTTAATTCAGGATCCTGTGTGGCTATTCCAACAGGGCAGGTATTCAGATGACACTTTCGCATCATGATACACCCTTCCACAACCAAGGCCGCCGTTGCAATGCCCCATTCCTCGGCACCCAGCAATGTAGCGATCGCGATATCCCTTCCGGTCCTCATTTGTCCGTCAGCCTGAAGGACCACCCGGTTACGCAAACCATTTTTCAAAAGTGTTTGCTGCGCTTCGGCCAGCCCTAATTCCCAGGGCAATCCTGCATGACGGATGGAGCTTAAGGGCGAAGCTCCGGTTCCTCCATCATGACCTGCAATGAGCACAACATCCGCTTTTGCTTTGACCACACCCGCAGCGATGGTGCCAACCCCTGCTTTCGATACCAGCTTAACACTGATGCGTGCATGCCGGTTTGCATTCTTCAGATCAAAGATCAATTGAGCAAGGTCCTCGATAGAATAAATATCATGATGTGGAGGAGGAGATATCAATCCGACACCTGGAATGGCATGCCGCACTTTACCAATCCATTCATCTACTTTATGTCCTGGCAACTGGCCACCTTCTCCTGGTTTTGCACCCTGGGCCATTTTGATCTGTATCTCATCAGCCATAGCCAGATAATGACTGGTTACACCAAACCTTGCCGAGGCTACCTGCTTGATGGCCGAACGCATGCTATCTCCATTGGGCAACGTGGTATATCGCATCTCATCTTCTCCTCCTTCGCCCGTATTGCTTTTTCCCCCAATGCGATTCATGGCGATTGCCAGCGTGGCGTGTGCTTCGTGCGAAATGGAACCAAAGCTCATAGCACCGGTTGCAAATCTTCGAAGTATAGTAGATGCATCTTCCACTTCATCAATGGGAACAGATGCTCCTACCGGCCTTAAATGAAAAAGACTGCGCAGCGTACATGCCCGCGCACTTTGATCATCCACCAGTTTCGAATATTTCCGGAAGGTACTGTAATCATTCATCCTGGTTGCATATTGCAGCAAGTGGATTGCCTGGGGATTGAACAGGTGAAATTCTCCCTTTCGTTTCCATTGGTAAACACCTCCAGGCGGAAGCCCTTCCCATGGTAATTCTTTTTTTGAAAAAGCAAATGCATGCTTGGCCAGTACTTCCCTTGCGATTTCATCAAGACCAAGACCTTCAATGCGTGAAATGGCTCCTGTGAAATACTGGTCTACCACATTTTTCTGTATGCCAATGATCTCAAAGGTCTGTGCACCCTGGTAGGATTGCAGCGTGGAGATGCCCATTTTGGAAAATACTTTCAGTAAGCCGTCCGTAACAGCCTTGCAGTAATTTTTTATCAGCTTGTCTTCTTCTGTCTCATTGCTGATCCTGCCTCTTCTCTTCAGGTCGCGGATGGTTGAAAATGCGAGGTATGGGTTGATGGCGGTTGCGCCAAACCCGATCAGCGTTGCAAAGTGATGCACTTCCCAGGCATCACCGCTTTCTATCACCAATCCTACTTCACCGCGATAACCTTTGCGGATAAGGTGATGATGTACTGCAGCTGTAGCAAGCAGGGAAGGAATAGGTGCATGGTCTGAATCAATAGCACGATCCGATAAAATGATCACTTCGAACCCATCTTCCACAGCATCCACTGCATAACGGCATAACCGGTCCAGCCCTTTTTTCAAAGAACCTTTTTTTCCATCGGCTTTGAAATAGGTCTGCAGGGTCTTTGCCTGGAAGATGCCCGTATCCATACTCCTGATTTTTTCAAGTTCGTGGTTGCTCAATACAGGATGCTTGAGTGCAACACTATGACATGATAAAGGATCGGCTTCCAGCAGGTTACCATTATTGCCAACGAAAGTAGACAGTGACATCACTACCCGTTCGCGGATCGGATCAATGGGAGGATTTGTGACCTGAGCAAACAATTGCTTGAAATAGCTGCTCAAGTGCTGTGGCTCATCGCTTAAAATGGCAAGTGGAGTATCAATGCCCATGGAGCCAACCGGCTCCTTTCCTTCTGTAGCCATCGGCAGGATGATAGATGCCAGGTCTTCTGATGTATAACCAAAAGCTTTCTGGTATTTAAATATCTGGTCGTGTTCCATTTCTGTGAACATGACCCTTGGTTCCGGAAGTTCTTCCAGTCTTATCTTGTACTTGTTCAGCCATTCTGCATAAGGCTTTTGTGAACAGATGTCCTGCTTTAATTCTTCATCACTGATGATCCTTCCTTTTTCAAGGTCCACAACAAACATTTTTCCGGGTTGCAGGCGCCCCTGTTCCTTTATAAGCGAAGGTGCAACAGGAAGCACGCCAGTTTCGGATGCCATGATCACACGGTCATCACTGGTAACACAATAGCGCGAAGGACGCAAGCCATTTCGGTCAAGCGTTGCACCAATGATCTTCCCGTCGGTGAATGAAATAGAGGCAGGCCCGTCCCATGGCTCCATGAACGATGCATGGAATTCGTAAAACGCTTTTTTCACAGGGTCCATATCCGGTACATCATCCCATGCTTCCGGGATCAGCATCATCATCACATGTGGCAATGGCCTTCCGCAAAGGGTCAGCAATTCGATCATGTTGTCAAGACAGGCAGAATCTGACTGTCCGGCTGGGATTAAAGGAAGCAGCAGGTCCATTTCCTCCCTTGTAAAATAGGCTGAGGTAAAGTTGCGCTCACTGGTGCGCAACCAATTCAGGTTTCCCTGCAGTGTATTGATCTCGCCATTGTGTGCGATGTACCTGAAAGGCTGTGCAAGTTTCCATGATGGAAAAGTGTTGGTAGCAAACCTGGAATGTACAAGGCCAAATGCTGAAACAAACCTTTTGTCCGTGAGGTCTGGAAAATAATTCCGCAACTGCACACTTGTTAATTGACCTTTATACACCACTGTCCTGCACGACAGGGAAGCAATATAAAATCCAATGCGATCCTGTTTTACGGTATTGGCAATCGTATGCGACGCATAATTGCGCAACAGGAAAAGCTTTCTTTCAAAGTCATCCTGGTGATTAATGAGATCGGGGCATGCAATAAATACATGTTCCATTTCAGGTTCTCCTGATAGAGCTGTAGCGCCAAGACCTTCGGAACGAATGGGCACCTTTCGATACATCAGGATCTCCAGCCCCAGCTTTTCTGCGCATCTCCCCAATACTTCACGGCAGGCTTCTTTTGTGCTGATTTCCTTTGGAAAGAAAAGCACACCTACACCATACCTGCCGAAAGATGGCAGGTGCACCCCTTGCTTTACACATTCATCAAAAAAGAATTCATGGGGAAGCTGCACCATGATGCCCGCCCCATCACCTGTATTATCCTCGCATCCGCATGCGCCACGGTGCTCCATATTCTCAAGTATGGTCAGCGCATCAGAAACAATGCTGTTTGATTTTTTACTTTTAACATTCACGACAAAGCCAATGCCGCAGGAGTCGTGTTCAAAGTCAGGAGAATATAAACCGTTGCTTGCCATGAATAAAGATTTAGAAGGCTAAAGGCCTTGTTGTATAGCAAGCGAACCCTATGAATATAAAAAAAATCCTGTAATTCGGCCTGGGTTATTTGGCAGCCTGTTTTTCAGGAAAGTATTTTTTTATGGCTGTTATGAATTATCCCTATAAATTTGGACTATACTCCATGAAGAGAATACAACATAATGAATGCTTGCTATCGTGTTGTTGTTCCTGCATTTGCCGGGAAGCATTATAATTGATCCTGCCCGATCTGTTCCCTTTTCACAACATTTTTTCTTTCATCTTCAAAATCTTCAAGAATGAACAATTATCATTTTGAGACCCTGCAGCTTCACGCCGGACAGGAAGTCGATCCCACCACGCAATCAAGGGCTGTTCCCATCTACCAGACCACCTCTTACGCGTTCAAGGATTCCACACATGCCGCCAATCTATTCGGTCTAAAGGAATTCGGGAACATCTATACCCGCATCATGAATCCTACCACCGATGTCTTCGAAAAGCGGATGGCAGCATTGGAAGGAGGTGTGGCAGCTGTTGCTACTGCTTCAGGACAGGCCGCGCAGTTCCTTGCTTTGAACAACATTCTGCAGGCAGGCGACAATTTTGTAACAACATCTTTTTTATACGGAGGCACGCACAACCAGTTCAAAGTTGCTTTCAAAAGATTAGGGATCGAAGCCCGTTTTGCCAACGGCGATGACGCTGAAAGCTTTGTTCGGCTGATCGATAAAAATACAAAGGCTATTTACCTTGAAACAATTGGCAATCCCAGGCTGAACATTCCGGATTTTGAAAAATTTGCGGCACTAGCTAAAGAGTACGATCTGCCACTCATAGTGGACAATACCTTCGGTGCAGGCGGTTACCTGTTCAGACCTATTGAATGGGGTGCAAACGTTGTGGTTCAAAGCGCTACCAAATGGATAGGCGGACATGGAACATCTATTGGCGGCGTAGTGGTTGATGCAGGCAATTACAACTGGGGCAATGGAAAGTTCCCGCAATTCACGGATCCTTCCGATGGATACCATGGCTTAAAATTCTGGGACGTATTTGGAGAAGGCAATCCTTTAGGGCTTCCCAATGTTGCATTTGCCATCCGTGCAAGGGTAGAAGGCTTACGTGATTTTGGCGCAAGCATCAGTCCTTTCAATTCATTCTTATTGCTGCAGGGGCTTGAGACCTTATCCCTGAGGGTTGAACGTCATGTTCAGAATGCACTTGCTCTGGCCCAATGGCTGGAAGCACACCCGCTTGTTGATTTTGTTCAATACCCTGGATTAAAAAGCAGTCCTTATAATGCCCTTGCAAAGAAATACCTGCATAACGGCTTTGGTGGCATCATCAACTTTGGCGTTAAAGGAGGAAAGGAAAACGCAAGTCTCTTTATCAATAACCTTAAACTGATCAGCCATCTTGCGAATGTAGGAGATGCCAAGACGCTGGCGATCCATCCTGCATCCACAACGCATGAACAGTTGGGGGCAGAGGAACAAATTGCAGCGGGTGTTGAGCCCAACCTGGTACGGATCAGCGCAGGCATCGAACATATTGAAGATATTAAGGCGGACATGGAAGGCGCATTCAATAAAGTATTCGCCGGGAAAGTTGCTGGTTGATGCAGCTTTTTGATAAAAATTTTTGCATCAAATGAATGAAGCTTTCAGGTTATTCAGCTATCAGCATGCATTTACACTGGAGTCGGGAAGGGGCCTTCCCGGCTTCCATTTAGCCTATACGGTTCATGGAAAATTGAATGCCGCTAAGGACAATGTAGTATGGGTATTTCATGCGCTGACAGCAAACAGCGATCCTGCGGAGTGGTGGCATGGCCTGGTGGGTGAAGGAAAAGTTTTTGATCCTCATCAATATTGCATTGTTTGTGTGAACATGCCCGGTAGTTGCTACGGAAGCATTGGACCTCTGGATACAAATACTGAAACAGGTCAGCCATTCTACCATCATTTTCCGGCATTTACCACCAGGGACATGATCCGCAGTTACCAGAAGCTACAGGAACACCTTGGTATTAAAAGTATCGCTGTGGGACTTGGTGGTTCCATGGGAGGCCAGCAGTTGCTGGAGTGGGCCATCGAAGACCCGGAACTTTTCAGGCATATCCTTCCTATCGCTACTAATGCATATCATTCACCCTGGGGTATTGCTTTTAATGCAACACAAAGGCAGTGTATTGAAGGAGATCCAACATGGAAGTCTGCAAGCCCCGGTGCAGGCATGGAGGGCATGAAGACTGCCCGCGCAATAGCACTTCTTTCTTACAGGAACTACCTGACCTATGATGCACTGCAGAAAGGTTATCATATCGAAAGCAATGGCGCCCAGCTTGATAAAAAAGTATTCAAAGCGGAAACTTACCAACAATACCAGGGTGAAAAGCTTGCCAGGCGGTTCAATGCTTTCAGCTATTATTTTTTAAGCAGATCAATGGACATGCATGATGTTGGAAGAGGGCGTCTTTCAGTTGAAGCAGCACTTGGAAGCATCAAGGCAAGGACGCTGGTGATCGGCATCAGCACGGACCTGCTATTTCCAGTTAAAGAGCAGGAGTTCCTGGCGAAGGCCATACCCAATGCAAAACTTGCAGTGATCGATTCGCTTTTCGGTCATGACGGATTTTTACTGGAGTTTGCACAGATTGAAAAATTGGTCAGGTCCTTTATGCAAACTTCTTTTTCACAGGCAACGGAAAAAGAGGTTTATAACCACTGATGTATTTCTATACTTACTGATTTGCAAATAATTTTTAGTTCGAAGTATTCTATAACGCAAAGTGCGAAGGAGTGGCAAAGATCCGCAAAGTTTCTAGCTTGATGTCTTAGCGTTTTACTTTGCGCTCTTTGCAGTTAAATAAAATTTGTAATAATTGTATAAGACCAGGAACAGGATAACCAGTATAGGAATCTCACTAACTATTGCAAATAAAAAAGCCGGAACATTTGTTCCGACTTTTCCAGTGAACCCGCTGGGACTCGAACCCAGGGCCCATACATTAAAAGTGTATTGCTCTACCAACTGAGCTACGAGTTCAACCTTAATTGGGAGTGCAAAAATAGGCGCAGAGCAATTTCAATCCAAAATTATTTCTGCCTTACCTGCTAAAATAAGCCAAAAACGTTTTTATAAGCCTATAACCTTCTTAGGCAAACAATAGCCTTCATTTACTGCTTTTTGCCCGTGTGGTTTTGTTCCCTGCGCTTGAGTATAACACTCAGCATCCGCATTTGTTCCTCCAGGTGCCCGTGCTGGGCCTCTATGTTCAGGTAGGGCCTTTTCAATTTGCCAAAAAGAACGCTCAGTGAACCATCGTCTGTTGCGGTCCTGGGATGCTGCTGCACCGCGCTGATATCTGCTCTTTCATATAAATAATACAGGCTGCTGTCCGTTGTGAAAATGAAATCATCCGCATCCATTTTAGTATTGTAATGGATCCTCAGGTATTCTTTTTTCATTTCACCATACAGGAGGTAGTTCAGGATGGAATATTCCTTTTCCTTGTTGTTATGGACTGCTATGAGCAGGACTGAATCTGGGATCAGCCGGAGCAGTTCTGTAGCAAATGCTTTTACCTCGGCAGCGGCATCTACAGAATAAGTGCGGAATACCTGTAAGGATTCTCTTCGGCCGGTAGGCGTGAACATACGGTTTGGATCAAACTTGTAACGGGTGCCCTTGAACAGGAATTCTATATAGCGTTCATCCTTGTTGTTAATCGAAATCAGCATTCCTCCATATCTTTTTAAAAAGAGGTCTGCTGCTTCCCCGGCTGTTTTCTCATTGTCGTGCAGCTTCAACAGAACGAACCCCTTTGACGTATCGCTTTCATAACTTGAAACGGTAATTGAGATGGGCGTTTCTCCAAGCCTGTACTCAAGGGTACGCATGCGGGGTTGTGTTGAATCCACAGGTGGTTCCTGTGCGCAGGAAAAAAGGAAAGGCAGAAAACCTGCTATAATAAAGAGATAACGCAAATAATAAAATTTAAGCTAGGCTACCAGCTCTGCCTGCAGCTTTTGCATGATATCCTTTTCAATCATTTTTTGTGCCAGCAGGATCATATTCTTAAAGGCCTTGCCCTTGGAAATGCCATGGCCAATAATGACAGGCTTTGAAACACCCAGGACAGGTGTTCCTCCATAGTTCTCAAAATTGAAACGGTCAAGATAATCATGGCGGATATCCTTCCTTCCGGTTATATCGAAGATCGACTCTGCCATCTTCAGGATCACATTGCCTGTAAAGCCATCGCAAACCATTACATCTGCCTTGTCCATCAGGATATCCCTTCCTTCCACGTTACCAATAAAATTAATGTGCGTGTTCTGCTTTAAAATAGGATAAGTTGCCTGGGCCAGCAGGTTGCCCTTGCCTTCTTCTTCACCAATGTTCAGCAAAGCCACCCTGGGATTTTCAATACCGAGGATATTCTGCGCGTAAACAGATCCCATCACTGCGAATTGGTTCAGGTGTTCGGGTTTGCAATCGGAATTCAAACCTACATCCAGCAACAGGCCTGTGCCGCCGTTCTCTTTGGGAATGATCGTGGAAATGGTGGGACGCAAAACACCTTCAATGGCCTTCAGGGCATAGAGGGACCCAACGAGCATGGCCCCGGTATTGCCCGCGCTGATAAAGGCGTCTGTCTTTCCGCCTGCCAACATGTGAAAACCTAATGCTATGGATGATTGCTGCTTTTCTTTAAGGGCCTTGGTTGGATGCTCGTGCATGTCGATCATTTGCGGAGCATGCACTATGGTGTAAGTACCCAAAGGAAGAGGATAAGTGGAAAGGAGTGCACCGATCTTTTCTTCATCACCAAACAATACCAGGTGGGCTTTTCCTTCTTCCAGGTATTGCTGTATACCGATCAATGCTTCTATGGGCGCGAAATCGCCACCCATCATATCAATTCCGATCTTCATGCGTACTCAAAAATAATCCCGCCTGGGGCGGGACTGTAAAAAGATTCCTGATTACTTGATAGGCGACTTCTCAGCAACAACCTGTCCTTTGTAATACAATTTACCTTCACTGACATGCGCACGGTGACGAACGTGTGTTTCGCCGGTAGCTTTGTCGGTAGTAAGGGTAGCAGCAACAGCTTTATAATGCGTCCTGCGCTTAGCACTTCTTTGCTGTGAATGTCTGCGTTTGGGATTTGGCATAACTCAATTTTTAATACGTTTTTTATGTTACCAGCTTTGTCTCTCTGCTCAACTTGTGTTGCGTCGCACACTTCAGCCGGCAGTATCTTTATTCGCCAGGTAATGTTCAGGGCGGGCTGGCCTCGCCTTTTGTGTCACCTGTTCTTTTTAACCTCTTTGTTCATTGTTCCGGGATCCGAAAACCTTATTCATCGAGGCCTTTAAACTTTTCAAGTCCCTTCCAGAGGGGGTTGCGTTCTGAATCACCAGCCGCTTTCATTTTTGTCAGGATATCCCTGGCAGCCGGGCTGCAATGAGGACCGTCCATGTTCTCAAATTCACAGGTCTTTTGCATCGGGATACTCAGGTTCACAAATTCATAGATCCAGTCTTTTACCACCAGGTGGCTTTCACCCCGGGAAATGTAATGGACATCCGGATCCAGTTCCTGCTCATTCATCATATCAGGATCTTCGGTCATTTTTACTGTTACCACAAACTCATCAAACAACTGAAGCGGAAGCTCATTGTTGCAGCGGTCGCAGGTAACGTTGGCTTTTCCACCCATCTCGAAGCGCAGGATCATAAAACCATTGTTCTTTTCAAGCAATAGTTTTACGCTGGCTGAGACCTCGCGGAAATCCTGTTCACCGTATCCTTCAAAGAACCTGTCGTCTACTTCGTATCGGAACTCATGAACCCCCGGCTTTAAACCAACAAACGCAATTTCATATTCACGGCGGATGCTCATGGTTAAATTTTAACCCAATTATGGGGTTGCAAAGGTAAAGGAAATCGCCTGAAAACCGCTATTTTGCCTGAAGATTTTAACGAATACCTGCCTGTCAAACATGTTCAAAAGCCTTCTGCGAGACCGTTTCCTGGTATTCCTGGCGTTATTGGCAGTTCTCATCAAGCTGTTCTCGCTAAATGGTTCCTGGGTGGAAAGGTACTACACCAACGGCCTTTACCCGGTGCTTTCTGCCTCGTTGAGGTTTTTATTCGGGTGGGTGCCCTTCAGCCTGGGCGACCTTCTTTACATAGCTGCCGGGCTGTTCCTGTTGTTTAAAGTGATCAAGGTGATCCGTCTCCTGGTGAACAAGCAACTTATTTCTTACCTCTCGGTCCGGCATGTCGCCAAATATATCCGCATACTTTTAGGCATTTACATCCTTTTCAATCTCTGCTGGGGACTTAACTATGACCGTAAGGGCAGTGCCCACCAGCTTTCCCTGGACATGGCCAAATATTCCGTACGTGATCTGTTCATCCTTACCGACCTGCTCCAACAGCGGCTGAACCAACAGGCCGGATTGGTGGATTCTTCCAGGAGGATAAGCCTCGACCGCACCTTCAACCTGGTGCAGCAATCTGAGGCTGATTATAAAAAGGCCGCCAATCGCTTTCCTTTCCTTCGATACAGGCATACCTCGGTAAAACCATCCTTGTATGGAAAGGCGGGGAAGTATTTTGGTTATACAGGTTATTACAATCCCTTTACAGCTGAATCACAGATCAAAACTTCCATTCCTGTTTTTGTAAAACCATTTGTCTCCAACCACGAGATCGCCCATGGCCTTGGTTACGCAAAAGAGAACGAGGCTAATTTCATTTCTTTCCTGGTCTGCAGGCAATCGGACAATGTGGATGTTCGCTATTCCGCTTATTTTGAAATGTACCGCTATGCTTTCCGGCAATGCATGAGAACCGAATATGCGCCCATCATTTTAAAGAATTTTATGGAGCTGGACCCAAGGGTAAAGCAGGACTACCAGGACCTGAGGAAATACCTGGCCCTTACCAGCAACGCCATAGAACCCGTTATGTCGGATGTCTATGAGCGGTTCATGAAAATGAATAACCAACCCAAAGGCCACGCGACCTACAATGAAGTGATCGCATGGCTGATCGCTTATATGAAGAAGTATGGAAAGGACGCCATATAGGGGTTTATGGTTTCTGGTTTATGGTTTCAGGTTTATGGTTCTTTAGAACAATCATTCATTCATGATTCTTACTGCGTAGAAAGGCAATTAAACGCAAAGTTAGACCCCTGTATTTCTTTGCGGCTCTTTGCGTATCCTTTGCGCTTTTTGCGGTTGATCTTTAATGAATCAGCTCCGTTTTTTTCTATTCGTTATGGTTGGTGGCCTGGAAAAACCAAGTATGAAAAGGATGAATGAAAAAAGGGCAGTAATCCAAAAACCATAAGAGAGCATATCATTGAAGATGCGCCTGATACTGACGCCGGTACCAAGAATGTCGTTGTCGTCCACGATGGAAGTATTGGTACTTACAATTTTTATATAAGCCCAAAGAAAAACGATAGCCACGGATATAAATGGGAGGAAGTATAGTCCACGTACATCTTTTGATCCCGAAACTTTCAGGACCAGGATCGTTAGCGCTGTAACCGGAATGAGGTACAAGATGTAAACGAATCCTGCATTCGGGATGTCTGCTGAAATAAGCTCACGTGCACTTAATTTTTCAATGCCCATAATGTTCACCCAGGGAAGAAAGAAAGCAATCATCAGGATGATGCAGGAAAGAATGGTTAAAATGCGGTGGACTTTCATAAGAGAGTAAATTAAAAGAAATTTCTTTGCATTAAGCTTATGTTCTTCTAATGCATCTTTACTCACATCGCCCCTGCTTGTGTCCTCACAAGCCGCTTAAGGAACGAATCATCCTCTTAATTCTGTCTTTTGTTCTTAAGTCTCTACTCTGAAGTCTGCACTCTTAAGTATTCCCTCGCTCTCTTTATGTTCCCTGCACTCTGTTAATGCGGTCTTTTCTACTTTTTACCTTGATGTAAAAAGTAGAGCAAAAAGATCAAGGCCGGTCTAATCGCTCCGCGTAGACCGGCCGGGCCACCGCACAACAGTCTTTCTTTACAGGTTTCGATCATCACTTAAGAGTTCAGTCTTTCTTGGTAAAACAATGTTCACTGCTGGCTCATGCATTTCCTAATTTACAATTGGCCAAATAAGAGAATACTGCAGGCGCTGAATTTTGTTAGCAGGCTTTTGTTAGCAGTTTCATTTCATTCAACCACAAAATGAGGCGCTGGAGCTGTTATGACATTCTTTGGGCTTATAGGTACAATGGGCGTTGAAGGTTGGGAGAGGAGATCCTACGCCTACGGCTCAGGATGACAGGTCGGAGAGGGTATATTTGCAAAGGATGTTTGCCTAGGCCGGACAAGTAGGTAGGGAAAGTATGTATAAACAATAAAAGCTTTCATCCATCAGCTATCATCCCTCCACTTCTTAAGTCTCTACTCTTAAGTCTGCACTCTTAAGTTTGTATTCCCCTGCGTCTTTGCCTTCTTTGCGTCTCTGCGTGAAATGTCTCTCTACGCAATTGAAAACAATAATATATGATTGAACCTAAACAACCAGAAACAAGAAACCATAAACCAGAAACATCAAAAACTGTTCTTCCACATCATACTCTCTATCGGCTTATTAGGCTGGCCACTGTATTTGGCATTTTTTTTCTCGTTGTATTTGATCTCTATCTCTCCGTCAACTGGGAAATAGATCAACTGGCCGATCGGCATGCCATGGTAAATTTTAACCGGTTGCTTCACAGATATTTCAAGTGTCCAGTTACCGCAAAAGCCTACATCGCCTTTGCCTGCAGTGGCATGTATGTCGATGCCAAGGCGCCCTGTTGATGATTTTCCCTCCAGGAAAGGGACCTGGGCATGAGATTCTGTATATTCAAGGGTTACACCCAGGTAGAAAATGTGGGGATATAGCACAAAGCCATCATCCGGGATCTCGAAGTACTCGATCTCATTGTGTTTTTTGGCATCAAGGATGTGCTCCCGGTAAGTAGCCAGGGAGCGGCCAAGGTGAACATCATAGCTGTTACTACCCAGGCATTCACGGTTGTACGGTACGATCTTGATGGTCCCTTTGTCCATTTCTTCGAGAATACGCTTATCGGAAAGGATCATAGTTTATTTTTGAAAACAGGAGCAGCAAAATAACCGGGAAAATCCGAAACCATGCCCATTTTTTTTCAACAGAATATTGACCAATGCACCAGGCTTGCCGTCTGGAAGATCGAAGAACCTGAAAGTTTTTTTTCAGGCAAGGTGCCCCTGCAACGCACCATCACCCATCCTCATAAACGTCTGCAACACCTTGCCGGCCGCTTCCTGCTGAAAGAACTTTTTTCCGACTTTCCAATTGATCTGATCCAAATTGCAGATACCAGGAAACCCTTCCTGAAAAATGAAGCGTATCATTTTTCCATTTCACACTGCGGTGATTATGCAGCTGTAATTGCAAGCAAGGATAACAGGGTGGGTATAGACCTTGAGATCGTATCAGAAAAAGTTGAAAGGATCCGACACAAGTTCATTTCAGAAAGAGAAGAAGCGCTGTTTCTGAAAGCACCCGCGTCTGCAATGATGCAGCAGGCCGCAGTGAGCATAGAACCCGATCACAACGATCAGGAAATTCATTTGCCCTCCCTTCAACAGCCCAGGGAACTGTCAACCCTTGTGTGGAGCTGCAAGGAAGCTGTATTCAAATGGTACGGTTTGGGAGGTGTTGATTTTCGGGAGCACATTGAGATCAGGTGCATTTCGGTTGGTGAAGATTCAGTAGAGACGATCATCGAGTTTAAAAAGAATGAAGCGCTTTTCCTTGATCTTACATCCAGATTTTTAGGAGGGGTTTGCCTGAGTTATGTTGTGACTTAAAGATTGAAAAAATGACAATCGGATAAAGGCAAAAAAAGAGGCCATTTTTCCTGATGAAAAATCATTTTTGATAATTACTGAAAATCAAGCCATTACAAAGATTGTGTCAGGCGGCTTAAGTGGACTGACAGATTTTGACAAAACCTCCTCTTAAAAGCACCCTTTTCTGTCCAATTCTATGCATCTTTTTTCATTTCTCACTTTCAAAACCTTCTAAAAAAGAGCATCTTTTCATTCCCCATTCCAGGTGATACCCCGCTTCCACCTTTTCCAGCACCCGGGAGCACTTTAGCGATCGCCTGCTGCACTGCACCCTGCCTGCCTTCTATCACAGGATTTGGTTTGTTCATTGGGTCCTGGTGCAATAATAGTGTCATTTCCCCATAAACAGATGGGTAAACATGGTACAGATCTTCAGCCCTTTCAAAAAACAATTCAACACTCTCAGCCCAGAATTCCTGGATTTCCGTAGTAGCATAATCAGAGTACAGATCTTTTACTCCAAGTTTTTCCTTTTCGTGTGCCTCATGGCATTCCTTCATTAAAGTATTGAATTGTTTTTCAAACTTTTTAGCGTACCCGGTATCCACCACCATTTTCTGGAAATACAAAGCATGACTCATTTCATGAAGTCCAACATTAGACCCGTCAGTCCGGTGTTCGAATCCATCAAGAAAATGATTCCAGGCAACAGTAATGATGTTGCCCTGGACATTTCCTGCAAGCACCCGGAATGAATGGTCTCCAAAATAAGCGGTTGGATAAATCCTGATATACCTGTAAAAGGGCAGCAGGTATTCCTTTAATCCAAATGTCAGTTGAATGGCGGCTGCACTGACAAGCACAGGCATTTCACGGAACCCTTCATCATCTTTTATGATAAAGACTTTTTTGGAAATGAAATGTTTTACTCTTTCAAGGAAGCGCAATTGAAGGTCAGGAATAAGGTCACGGTAGTAATGATTCCTGAGTAGCAGGATCCTGTTCATTTCCAGGTCGCTCAATTCAAGCGAATGGCCGTAAAAAACAACTTCATGTTCCTGCACCGAAGGTGGCGGACATTTGCGTGATAATTCATGGTGCTTTTCCAGCCTCAGTTTTCTAAGCTCAACCAGGATCTGGATGAACCCAATTGAAAGGATGAACAAAAGCCCGGTCATTTATTTGAACAGTAATTTGGGATCTTCTTCTTCTTCCACCTCCATGCCGTCTTCGAGCAAAGGAATAGACCCAATGGAGGCGCCTGCAATCCCTTTGATTGAACCATACATGCCGGAAGTACTTAGCAATACTTTCTCCAATTGTTTTTCTCTTTCCTTCCAGATCTTTTCCATCTGGATCTTTTCTTTAATGATCGAGTTCTTCAGACAGAGAAAGCCTTCCACAATAGTCTCGATCTGTTGCCTGAATTCAATCCCTGTCAGGTAATTATAAAGCATCTGCATCTTCTCACCTTTGTTCTCCTCTGTTTTCCTTGTATCGGCAATGCGGATGATGGTATGTCGCAATGCATTTGTCAGCGCAAGCACCTCAGCGAAAGAACAGATCCATACACCGTCTTTTTCTCCAAAGCAGGTCATATCTTTCGGAAAGGCCTGCGTTACAAGGATGGCTACATCCGCCTGGGTGCTTCTCATGTCCGACTTCAGCTTTTCGATCCATACATTCTGAAAGGTCTTTGTGCGCTTGCTTTCAAAGATGATCTTGCCGCACTCCGTTCCTTTGTTGTTGCGCACGGTTTGAATGCAATCCGCTCCCTCAACACCTTTGCCCACTTCACTGATGGCATCAAAAGGAAAATGCTCTTTTAGTATTGCTTCAAGCAATAGTTCCTGTGCTTCCCCCTGCAGTTGCATGGAGCCCTGTTCTGCGCGACGCTTCATTTCTTCTGCAAGTTTACGCTGGTCTTCCAGTTGCTTTTCAAGCTCTTTAACTTTTAATTGAAATTCAGTTTCTTTCAGTGTGGTTCTTTCTGCTTCTTCTTTGCGGATCTGCTGCGATAACTGGCTTCTTTCTTCCAGCAATCTTTTCTGCAGAACCAGTTCAAGTTCCTGTTCTTTATTTTTCAGTTCCTGTTCTTTTTTCATGAACTCCAGCTCCTTCTGTCGCGCTGTCTTCAGCTTCTCCTCATTTTCCTTCATGTTCTGCTTCATCAGGCGCAGCTGGTTCTCGTAATCTTCACCAATGCTTTTTCTTACCTGTGACTGGATTTCTGATTCAAGCTTTTGCTTTTCCAGCTGCAATTTTTGCTGGAATAATTCATTTTCCTTTTTTTTCTTTTCTTCAAAATTCTTTTGCTCTTCTTCCAGTTTTTTCTTTTCAGCACTCAGCAATGCGCTGGAGCGACGTGCCTGCTCTTCAAATTGCAGCTTGTATTTCTGCTCCACATCAGCAGCCAATACATTTTCCACGTTGATCTCCGAAGCACAGTTGGGGCATTTTATATGAGTGGGCATCCTTCGAAATTTTACACAAAATAAGTCCTTTCCTAAAAGATTTAGCAATTGTGGAAAAGTTCGGGGTATCATTTTTGGATCCAATGCCTTGAAATACAGTCAGGCAGCAGGTTTCTGCCTGGAATCGATCATGCAATGCCTGTTTTTAAAATGGGCCGGATGTTCCTGATTATAAGAGCATAGATCACAGTCCGGCATTCATCGATGAGCCCAGTTCAAAAAAAACTTTTTGTCAATTAAAACTTTTCAACGTTAACTTTGAACCAGTTCTTACAACAACACTTATCAAGAAAGGCTGAGGGAATGGCCCTTTGAAGCCTTGACAACCTGCTGTGTCGCAAGACGCATGTAAGGTGCCAACTCCATCACGCGGATCGCGTGACAGATAAGTCAGATCGAAGCTTCATAAAACTGTACAATATTGAAAGCTCTTCTGATTTATCGGGAGAGCTTTTTTATTTGAATGACACATTACCATTGCTGTCTTCAATAAGAGCTCTTTCCGGTAAGCCTCTTTTGGTAAGTAATTTTTTAATCACCCTGACCAGGGGCAAACCAAAGAGAAATGAGCAACGCAACACAGATCATTCACAGCATTCCAGTAGATCCGCTTACAGGCGCAATTTCCGTCCCCATTTACCAGACTTCAACCTTTGTGCAGGAAGCACCCGGTGTGAACAAAGGATACGATTATGCCAGGACAGGCAATCCAACCCGGGCAGCACTGGAAGATATCATCGCCCGGCTGGAAGAAGGAACAACAGGCATTGCATTCGGAAGTGGCCTCGCAGCAATCGATAGCATTTTGAAATTACTCCGAAGCGGAGATGAGATCCTGGCAGTAGATGATATTTACGGGGGCGCTTTCCGGCTGTTCACACATATCTATGAGAAGTTTGGTATCACAGTCAATTATATTGATGCAACAGACACAGCAAATGTTTTCAATGCACTGACCCCTGCCACAAAACTCATCTGGATAGAAACTCCTACCAATCCCACACTTAAAGTGGCAGATATCGCCGCGATCGCGAAGGTTGCGAAGGCTTCCGGTTGCTGGCTTTGCGTGGATAATACATTTGCTTCACCTGCACTGCAAAAACCTTTAACTCTCGGAGCTGACCTGGTGGTGCATTCCGCTACAAAATACCTGGGAGGGCATAGTGACCTCATAGCAGGCCTGGTAGTTGCAAAAGACGAAGAACTGGGAAGCAGGATCAAATTCATACAGAATGCCAGCGGCGCTATTCTTTCTCCATTTGACAGCTGGCTTGTGATCCGTGGCATTGAAACGCTTCCGCTTCGCATCAGGCAGCATTGCATTAATGCAAAGATCATTGCCGAATTCCTTGAACAACATCCTGAAGTTGACAAGGTGTTTTATCCAGGATTGCGCAGTCATCCAAACCATGATGTAGCTGCCAGGCAATCAAAAGGTTTTGGTGGCATCGTATCTTTTTCTCTAAAAAATGATACGGAAGCTGCAGCCGTTCAATTCGTGACCAATACCAATCTTTTTAAACTGGCAGAAAGTCTTGGCGGTGTTAAAAGCCTGCTTTGTCATCCGGCGAACATGACGCACAAATCGATACCAGCTGAAAAGCGCAGGGCTGCTGGCGTTTCTGATAGCCTGATCCGTTTATCGGTTGGTCTGGAAGAAGCTGAAGACCTGGTGAAAGATTTAGAACAGGCTTTTCTGAAAATAGAACCTTCTGTTTTAACCACTTCAAATACTTATTTATGAGCGACCATAAAAAACTGACCATCGGATTGTTTGGATTCGGCGTAGTGGGGGAGGGCATCTACCAGGTATTACTGCAAATGCCTTCACTTTCCGCAAGTATCAAAAAGATCTGCATCCGGCATCCTGAAAAAAAACGCAATGCCGATCCTTCCCTTTTTACCACTCAGTATGATGACATCCTCAATGATCCCGAAATCAACCTTGTTGTGGAACTGATTGATGATGCAAATGAAGCCTATCATATTGTGACCAGTGCGCTCAAACTGGGAAAATCAGTTGTCAGCGCCAATAAAAAGCTGATCGCTGAGCACCTTTCAGAACTGATCAACCTTCAAAGGCAATACAATGTGTCTTTCCTTTACGAAGCCGCGGTTTGCGGAAGCATTCCCATTATAAGGAATCTTGAAGAATATTACGACAACGACCTGCTACAGGGTATTTCAGGGATCATTAATGGATCAACCAATTACATTCTGACAAGGATCCTGGACGATGGTCTTTCTTATAAGGATGCTTTGAAGCAGGCACAAGCCCTTGGCTTTGCGGAAAGTGATCCTTCACTGGATGTTGAAGGAAAGGACGCAGCCAATAAACTCTCCATACTCCTGTTGCATGCATATGGTATCATAACGCATCCTGACCTGCTGCTCCGTAAAGGCATTACAAACCTGCACCAGGATGATACTTCCTATGCGGCAGAAAAAAATCTTCAGATAAAACTTGTTGCGCAGGCAAAGAAACTGCAGGGTGGAAAGATCGCCACCTTTGTGTTACCTCAATTTGTTACAAAAGAAAGCCAGCTTTATGCAGTAAAGAATGAATTCAATGGAGTGATCATCGAAAGCAAACTGGCAGACAAGCAATTCCTGTATGGAAAAGGAGCAGGCAGATTCCCGACTTCCTCTGCGGTGGTCAGTGACATTTCGGCGTTGCGTTACGATTACCGGTATGAATACAGAAAGAGGATCCAGCTGATTCCAGCCCTCAGCCTGGATTATTACCTCAGGGTATATGTAAGCTTTAACGAATGGTCTTCAATGAACAAATGGGATTTTGAACAGATCCATGAATTTCACAGTACCAATGGCAGGCAATACCTGACAGGACTGGTGCATTTTGAAAAGTTGAAAGCAGCGGAGTGGTTGCAGGATCCAACGGTTTCCCTGGTGTTGCTTCCAAATGGTATTGTTGAAAAGGAAGAAGTGATCAATACTTCCATACGAAAGATCAGTTTGCAGCTGGCTGGTGTTAATTAATTTATCGTAAATACTAGTGTAGCCGCAACCTTTAAAACCATGCTGTTGTGAAAAAGAAGCCGGAAATTTATTTTATTGGTTCGGTAGACTCTTCCGGAAGAATGATGGTAAAAAATGCACCTTCATCTTTGGAATTTGCGTAAAGGCCGCCGTGATTTTCTGCGATCTCCTTCATAAGGCCACGCCAATGCCTAACCCAGGGTAAACATGCCTGTATGAAATCGCTTGAAGATCTTGAAGGTATCTGGTCTGCAAACTGCGGGTCTAAATTCATAGTGAATTAACTGGTTTGATTAAATTATAATTTACATATTGTAAATATGCCTGAGCGGTATTTCAAACCATGATTACTGAGGCATATGCATGTATCAAAAGTTCAAGTTTCTAATTCATATAAGTCATAAAAAAAGGGCTGTTGGTACAGCCCTTTTTTTATTTATAGATAGTTCATTAAAGCTTGATCAGCTTCCTTACCTGTACACCTTCCCTGGTCTGGATCCTGAGCAGGTACTCTCCCGCAGGCAGGCTTCCTGCTGAAAGGCTGGTCTGGAAAGCACCGGCTGTTTTATTCAGCGAGTACTCTCTGTGAACGCCACCATTCAGGTTCAGGATCTGAACCCTGAAATTACCACTGTAGGTATCATTCATGCTCAGCGTGAACCTGTCCCTGATAGGATTCGGGAACACTTCAACCCCGGCGCCACTTGTTCTGAAAGATGGAGCTTCAGCCATGGTGAATTCAGGAGAGCTGCTGCTGCCGGTAGTGCTTTGGATCACTTCAAGCCAGTTGATGTTGAAACCTGACCAGTAGGCAGAAACAAGTCTGATCGTATTAACACCTGCTGTAAAGGTTACATTGGTCAATGAAACGGTCCTCCAGGTTTGGTGGCCACCAGTTAATGGCAGGCTTACCGTTCCTATAACTGTTCCATCGCTTCTTTTCACCTGGAATTTTGAAGTGTTTTCTGTTGTTGCGATCCTGAAATCCATTCTGTATACACCTGTTACCGGTGCGGTAAAAGTATACTCCATGAAATCGTTGTAATCGATGTAGCCAACATTCAATCCACCGCCAACATCACTTGTAGGTTCTGTTTGCACACCCTGCATAGCACTCCAGTTTTCTGCTTCAATATGAACTGTACCGGTTGGAGTAGCAGAGTTCACGGTCACCGCAACATCATCGGAAACTGTTTCGCCTCCATTGTCCCTCACGGTAAGGCGGAAAACATAGGTTCCCTGTTGAAGGTTACTTACAGTAGTGGATGCTGATGAAGGAGCACTGAAAGTTCCTCCTGCTGGTCCGCTTACTTTTGTCCATGCATAGCTTGCAATGGTTCCATCAGGATCTGCGGCCGTTCCCGACAATCCAACAGAATTGGTTGGCAGCGTGATGAATTTATCAGCGCCTGCATTCACGGTTGGAGGCAGGTTAACATTGCCTGCGGAAACAAACTCGAACCAGTTGATGTTCCAGCTTGAAAATGCTGAAGACTGTATACGAATGGTTTGTACGCCAGCCACCAGGCTTGCATTACCATTTATCGTAACCCAGGTCTGCCAGCCACCTGTATTTGGAACATTCACTGTTGCCAGAACAGTTGTTCCGCGTTTAATCTGTAATTGGCCGCCGTTCTGTTGTGAAGCAACGCGAAGCCTGAATGTATACACACCTGCTGAAGGAGCATTAATGGTATAATCCATCCAGTCGCCGTTGTCAATGTAGCCAACGTTCAGTCCACCATTTACATCACTTGTGGTTTCAGTCTGAACACCAGCCATGTTTGAATAGTTCTCTGCCTGGATAAAGTTGCCGGCAGAAGGAGCTGCATTCACGGTAATGACCACATCATCCGTCGATATGCCACCATCGTCATCAGTCACCTGGAGACGGAAAGTATAAACGCCCTGAGAGAGATTTGTTACTGTTGGATTGGCAACAGTGGTGCTGCTGAAAGTACCAGTTCCAGGACCGGAAAGCTTGCTCCAGCTGTAACCAACGATGGTGCCATCAGGATCTGTTCCGCTGCCATTCAGCTGAATTGAATTGACAGGAAGGGTGATAGAAGCATCTGTACCAGCATTGGCTACCGGCTGCAGATTGGTTGAAGTACCAGCAAGCTGGAATTCATACCAGTTGATATTCCATTGACCACTTACAGAAACAATCCTTACCGTTTGCTGTCCTGCAGCAAGGTTAAGCGTGGTAGTTGCAGTCTGCCAGGCCTGCCATCCGCCTGTAGACGGAAGTGTCAGGGTCGCCAGGACAGTGCCGTCCGGCTTTCTTACCTGGATCTGGGCTCCGCCCGGAGATGCATACCTTGCCCTGAAAGTATAAGTGCCGCCCGGGCTAGGATGGATCAGGTATTCCATCCAGTCGTTCACATCAATATAGCCAACGTTTTGTCCGCCGCCCACATCAGTTGTTGTTTCTGTCTGAAGGCCAAATTGCGCAGACCAATGTTCTGCTTCAAGATGAATGTTGGAAGATGGATTGCTTGCCTGTGTAACTGTAATGGTTACCTCATCAGAGGTAGATGTGCCGCTGTTGTCGGTAGCAACAAGGCGGAACACATAGGTGCCGGCTACAATACCGCTCACTTTTGGTGAGGCAGCGTTCATGTTGTCAAATACAGCGCCTGCAGGACCGCTTACCTGTGTCCAGCTATACAAAGCAATACTACCGTCTGTATCAACCGCATTGCCCGTGAGCTGCGCGGTTGTAACCGGAAGGGTAAGTGTCTGATCCGTACCTGCATTGGTCACAGGAGCGGCATTGGATGGGCCGCCATTTGCAAATTCAAGCCAGTTCAGGTTAAAGCCACCTGCACTGTTATAGATCCTGATGGTCTGAGGACCGGCAGGAAGATTAACGATCGTAGTAACGGTGTACCAGTTTTGCCAGCCGCCGGTTGTTGCAATGTTTACTGTAGATAGGACAGTTCCATCACTTTTCTTAACCTGTAACTGGTTTGGAATGGTTGAAAAAGTGGCCACACGCAATTTCAGCGTATAGTTACCTGCAGTTGGAACATTAATGTTGTAATCCATCCAGTCTGCATATTCTATATAAGCCATGTTTTGACCATAGCCGATGTCTACTGAATTCTCGGGATATACGTTCTGTTTATTTGAAAAGTTCTCTGCTTCGATCTTGGCAGGTATCGCCGTAAATGTTTTTTCTTTCAGTACAACCGGTATCCTGGACCATTCAGACCAGCGTGTACCCCTGAGTACCCTGGCATCATAAATACCAAGAGAGGTAGCGGTAATGCTATGGCCTGTTGCACCGGGGATCACAACGCCATTCTTACGCCACTCGTAACCATTGAAGGTAGGAGGCAGCGCAATGGTAGCATTGATCGGTTCACCCGGGGCAAATTCAAATTTGCCAAACATGGACCATGGGTTGGAACTGTAACCCCTTTTTATAAAGGAGAAGAAATCCGGGTCACTCCAGACCTGTTCCCAGGTAGCATGATCCTGGAATGGGTATTCTGTAAGTTTAAAATTGGCACCTTTAGCCACAAATGCATCACGCATCTGCCAGGTGGTCCATGGTGACGGATTGCCATCCAGATGGCCCTGCGATCCCCAGACTGGCGTATACTTTATTTTATCAATTAAATAAGTAGAGCTGTTTGGATCCTGGTAATACAGCAAGGATGCCCATGACATTGGAACAGCCGTGGAAATATAATGGGGGTAATTTGAGGTCAGCTCCCAGGTAGCCTGGCCGCCTGAAGAAAGACCATTGGCCGTAATGGCAAAAGGATCAACCTTATTATTGATGATCATGTATTCGATCAGCTCGAGAATACTCTGAAATTCACTTTGACCAAAGTGACCGGGGCTTTGCATTGCAAGGATATAACCGTCGAAAACACCGCTTTCAACCGATTGTTCGAAGAAACGCGTTCCCAGCATCAGGTGCCACTCGTTATCGGTAACTGTATCTGCTTCACCCAGTCCATGGAAGAACAGCATTAGGGGATACTTCTTTGTATCCGCTCCGCCGGGTACATAGGTCTTCGGGAATTTAAGACGGAAAGCACGGCCTTTGTAGATATAAGCTTTCCATTGGTCGGTGCTCCAGGGAACTTCCGGCCTTCTTGTACGGACCCATTTCCCGATTTGTCCGTGCGGGGGCTGGACTGGAGGATTCAGCGGGTCATAGGTTACGACGACGTCTGTTGGGTTCAACACACTTTGTCCAATTGCCTGCTCTGGCACGAGGCTTACTAATACAAAGAGCAGGAGGACAATACTTCTGGTTAGACTTGTCATGAAGGGTAAATTTTTAGGAAATAGGAGTTTGATGTTTTTATTATTAATAATCTAATAATCTGGTTCACATGCCCATGAACACAAAAGTGATCACGCGGAATTGCCGGTTATCCTGGAAGATTGGAGGAATTCAAGAGGATGAAAGATGGTGGTTCTTAAAGGGTATTGGTTCTAATATCTCTGATGCTTGTTTCAATGCCTTGGCCTGGTGTGCAATCCCAATCCTTGCTGCTGAGGTGGTTCAGCAACCGTATGTCTTTGTTTTGCAAATATAATGCCTTAAGACACTGTACCGTAAATTTACGGTTCATCTTCACTGGTCACCTGCTTATACATTATATTTTGTGGCGATCTATTCCCATGAGTCTTAAATACATCGAATGGTTGCATCCAGTTAAGAGCTCATTGTTAACTGGTTATGTACCTACTAGAACCACACCATATTCCAGCGGATGGGCCCGGTATTTATTTTCGCCTTTTTTAATACTTACCATTATATGTTGTCTTGTAAATTCCCATAGATGGCGAACTTCAATCAGGGCGATGCAGGGCAGGAACTGCGGCCTTCATTGCCCGGGTCATAAAAAGCCCCCGCTCATCGGGGGCTTGGGAACAGGGTTAAACAAAGGTCTCTGAATACTATTTTCTTTTTTTACCTGGGATGCTGGTTTTTTTTGGAGCGATCATTTTTTCTTTGAATTCTGTAAAAGCATCTGCTAATTCCTGCAGTTCAGGGTCAAGTCCTGGCGCAAATTCCTCAGGCCTTTCAGGCGCCATAGGGATTGGGAAGCTCTGACGTGGCTCCTTCATGGTAACCAGCTCGGTACCATCATTAAATGGAGCAGCATTACTGAAGATCGAGCCCATTTGAGAGCCATCTAACCGGAAAGTATACTGTTCCCTGTGGATGCCTGCATCCAGGAGTCTTTTTACTTCAGGGTATTTGGATGAATCAAACTTAGGAATGGGCAGGGCTTTATTCCAGTCTACTCCAAGGGTTTCAAGTGCTTTCGCAAAGGCAGCCTGGTGCGCTTCATCCCTGACGATCAGGAAAGAAACTGTAGCCCTGAGTGTCTTATTCTCTGACATCTGGTAGATCCTGCATTTCTGTAATCGGCCAGTAGCTTCAAGCACAAGGTTGTCCATAAGATCCAGGACAAGATTTCCATGGTTATGAACCCATGATCCGTTCCATGGATTGCCTGCTGCATCAACCGGCAGCGCACCCTGGGCGCCTACAATGAAATGGTGCGGGTTCTGTTGTTCCTTTGCCATGTCCATTGTGGCTTTGCCGCCTTTCCCGGGCGTTTCGAATTTTTTGCCATTGTATTCAGGTGCACCATCCAGCAACCGTGAAATGGTCTTTGTGATCAATTCAACATGGCTGATCTCCTCCACGCCGACACCTTGTATTAGATCAAGGTATGGAACAGCATTTCCCCTAAAATTAAAACTCTGAAAAAGATACTGCATCATCGTGCGCATTTCTCCAAACTGTCCGCCTAGGCCTTCCTGTAATGCGTTTGCTGCTGAAGGATCGGGCTCATCGGCCACGATCTCGTTGATTAATGATTGAACATGATAAAACATCCTGAAATTTTTTTAGTGTCTTCGATGGTTGAAATTATTGTGCCACTCATCTGTAGCAACTTGGTATCATAAAAGCGGACGCACACACGATAAATGATCCAGGTCCATCTTGCTCATCCAAAACATGATTTTTTTCATTGTAAAGGCCGGTTTGCAAAAAAAGTTAGGCCTATCATTTCTGGATGCCTGATCCCTGTTGCGATCTTGATCAGGATTATTCTTTTAAGAGATATCACCTAGATGAGCTTCATTTAACCTTGTATATGAATATTAATTTGCATATTGCCCCGCTGAAAAACTAAATCTGGTGATGATCAACGATTGTCTTTTACTGTGCATGTTGTCCCGGCTGGTGTTCTATTGTTGATATCAATCCTTGTAAATGTTTAAGAGGTTCATTAAATCCAATATGCTGATCCTGGCTGTCGCGCTTTTTTGCGGCTTGCTGATCTTTTTGATCTGGAACCAACTTCTCCTGCAGCTTTCGGAAGAAAAAAAGGAAAACATCTCAACCGCCATTCAGCGGAATTCCAACCTTGCCGTCTCACTGGAGCAATATGCCATCCGGACGATCAGAAACGCAGATGCAGTGCTGCAGCTGGTGAAAATGGAATACGAAGAAAAAGGAAAGGGCATCAATTATGATGAATTACTGCACCGTGGTGTAATTGACCTGAAATATTTCCATAATGTAGGCATCATTGATGACAACGGCGATATGCAGATGACCTACATCTCTATTGGCAATGAGCGTGTCCCCAACTTTTCAGACAGGGAGCATTTTAATTTTCACAGATCCCACAAAGACCGGTTATATATCAGCAAGCCTGTTATCTCCAGAACAATTGGGGAAGGGGTCATTGTATTAAGCCGCCGAATAGAAAAACAAGATGGTAGCTTTGGCGGAACCGTTGCGGTTCAGATCAAGCCTTCCACTTTTACACAATTTTATTCCAGTGCCAACCTTAATGAGAACGATATTATTTCATTGATCTCTCCAGACGGCATCACGTATGCCCGCAGGACAGGTGATGTGGAAAGCTTTGGTGAAGACATCAGCAAAAGCCCTTTGTTCAGGCACGTAGCTCTAAATCCAAGGCATCATTATTTCTCCAGGGACGCCATCCGTGGTATTCCTACTTACTTCAGTTACCGGAAACTGGAAGATTATCCCATCATTGCAACTGTTGGTATGTCGGAGAAGAGCGTGCTGGGAGGATATTACGCAAGTGCCAGGAGGCATTATGCCTTCGGTACCATCATTACCATTCTGCTGGTCCTTTTTGCAGTGGGAATTTCCTTTGTTCACCTGCAAAGAAAAAAGACCACAAGAAAATTGATGATCAGTGAAACACGTTACCGTTCCATTTTTGAAAATAGCCACGATGCCATTCTTGTGGTGCAGCCGGATGGTAACATTGAAGCAATGAACGGTGCTGCATGTAAATTATTTCATCAGCATAAAATGGCTGGTGGTGAAGCATTATTCAACGGGCTCTATAAAAATTCAATCCCGGAGATCAGGCTTTCTTTGGAAGAGGGTCAGCCAGAAACTTCGGCAAAGGAAGAAGTGATCTTTACAAGAACCAACAATACAAGCTTCACAGGAGAGGTCATGTATTCCACCTACCAGGATTATGTCGGTAACGCCCGTTTTGTCGTACTAATCAGGAACATTTCGCACCAAAAGGAAATGGAACAGCGATTGGTGGATGAGCAGAAACGCTATGAACGTAAGCTTACCAGGCAGATCATTCTTGCACAGGAAAGGGAGCGGGAGGCCATTGGCCACGAAATGCACGATAATGTGAACCAGATCCTCACCACCATCAAGCTTTACCTGGAGATGGCGATGAACAATCCGGCAATGCGTGAAGACCTGATCCCAAAGTCGATTGGTCATATCATGGAATGCATAACAGAGATCAGGAATCTTTCCAGGGAACTTTCCGCACCAACTCTTGGAACCCAATCCCTGACCGATTCGATTAAAGCGCTTATTGATGTTGTGTCTTCTTCATCAGGACTGGTGATTCATTTTTCGCATGACAGCTATCATACTTCGCTTGCCAAAGATCAGAAGCTGGCCATTTACAGGATCTTGCAGGAACAATTGAATAACATCATCAAGCATGCGGCTGCTACTGAAGTATGCATAGACATCAGTCAAAATGAACTTACCACTGAACTCCTCATCAGCGATAATGGCAAAGGATTTGACCTGAAGGCAAGCCGGCATGGCATCGGTCTGAATAATATTCTTAGCCGCACCAAGGTATTTGGAGGTGAAATGCATCTTGATTCCAAGCCACAACATGGCACCAGGTTGCAGGTCAGGTTGCCTATAGTGTCTGCTGAAGCAATGGGAGAGCCTGTTGAAGATCAGACGGTGGCAGAACAGAATGACTGACCTGGAGGGTTTATAGTTTTTGGTTTATGGTTTCGTCCACCATGGCTTTAACCAAAGCAGTTTTATATTTCCGCCGGAGCTTTTAACAAAAGTACCTGTCAAGCCAAAATGCGAATTGCTTATTGTCTGCCCGGCGAGCCAGGGATCCGGATAAAAATTTGCTCATACGATTGAACATGATTGTTATAACACTGGAAGAGAAATCATCCGGTGCATTTCCTGCCGCGAACGATGGTAAATCTTTGTCCACCTCTTCAATTGGTCAATTCAATATTCAACTATATTTATTCCTTCGATCGTTCCATTAACCATCAGCAGATTCATAGTGATTAATTCCAGAGTTTTTGAAGCAAGGCCGGGGATCAGCGTGATTTTATTACCTGATGCACCAAGGTATACCGTTGTTTCAGTAAGTGATGATTTTATCCGTTCAACAGGCATCGCCAGAAATGATATAATTGGAAAAGGTCATTTTGAAATGTTTCCACAGAACCCTGGTGACCCTAATTTCCATGGTGAATCCAACCTGAAGGCATCTTTTCAACATGTCATTGAGCATAAGGAGCCGCACATCATTCCCTGGCACAGGTATGATATTGTGAACAACGAAGGAAAATACGATCAGAAATACTGGAAGGTGCATAATGTTCCTGTATTGGATGATGCAGGTGAACTTTCCTGTATCATCCACACAGCGGAAGATGTAACCGAGCAGGTAAGAGCAAGGAACATGGAGGAGGGCGTCAGGGGGATAGAGAAAGCTTATAACCTTTTCATGAGCGCACCCGTGATCATTGGAATCCTGAGGGGTGATGAATACGTGATAGAGCTGGCAAATGAAAGTCTGCTTGAAGTTTGGGGAAGAACAGCGGAAGTAATTGGCAAGCCATTATTGCAGGCCATCCCGGAACTGAAAGACCAGGGATTCATCGATCTGCTTGACAATGTACGCAAGACCGGCGAACCTTTTAACGCATACGAATTCCCCATTACACTGAACCGTAATGGAAAACCAGAGGTCTTTTATTTTGATTTCATTTACAAGGCTGTTTACGATAATGAATCGGACAGCATTGCAAATGGGGTGGTAAGTGTTGGTCATGATGTAACCGGCCAGGTAATGGCAAGACGACAGGTGCAGGAAAGTGAAACCAAGTACCGGAACCTCTTTGATACCATGGACCAGGGGTTCTGCATACTGGAAATGATTTATGACTCCAATAACAATCCGGTTAACTACCGCTTTCTTGAAACAAACCCGGTCTTTGAAAAGCAAACCGGCCTGAAAGGTGTTAATGGCAAATTAGTTTTGGATCTTGTTCCCAACCTAGAATCACACTGGCTGGAATTGTATGGTAAAGTGGCGCTTACCGGGGAGTCTACCCGTTTTGTTGAAGGCTCGGAAGCCATGGGCCGCTGGTTTGAAGTATATGCATTCCGAATGGATGGAGAGGAAAGCCGGAAAGTAGCCCTGTTGTTCACAGATATAACGGAACGCAAGCAAAGTGAGGAAGCATTAAGGCAAAGCGAAAGGAATTTAAGGAATACTATTCTCCAGGCACCTGTGGCCATGAGTATTTTGCGGGGACCGCAATTTGTAGTGGAAATCGCAAATGAAAAGATGTTTGAATTATGGGGGAGAAGGAAGGAGGACCTGTTGGGCAGGTCAATTTTTGAAGGGTTGCCTGAAGTGCGCGACCAGGGTTATGAAGAATTGCTCAGAGGTGTCTATACTACCGGTGAACCGTTTTCAGCTTATGGAATCCCTGTTACGCTTCCAAGAAAAAATGCCGTTGAAACTGTTTACATCAATCTATTATATACCGCCTTCAGGGAAAGGAATGGATCTATCAGTGGTATCATGGCAGTTGCTTCAGATGTAACGGAGCAGGTGATTGCCAGGCAGAAAATTGAGGAAGTGGTTGCGGAAAGAACAAAAGAACTGGCCAGAACCAATGCTGCACTTCTGCACAGCAACGAAGAACTGCAACGTTCCAATACCAACCTGGAGGAGTTTGCTTACGCCGCATCCCACGACCTGAAAGAACCTATGCGAAAGATCCAGCTGTTCTCTGACCGCTTGAAGGATCGCCTGCAGGACAAGCTTGAAGCGGAAGACAAAACCTATTTCGAGAGGATCCTGCATGCAACGCATCGTATGGGCACACTCATTGATGACCTCCTGATGTATTCTCATGTAAGCCGCGGTGCTGTCATGGAAGAAATCATTGACCTGAACAAAAAGGTTTCACTCGTACTCGAAGACCTCGAGCTGGAAGTGGAGGAAAAGAAAGTAAAGATTGTAGTAGATAAGCTGCCTTCCATAAGAGGCCATCGCAGGCAAATGCAACAGCTTTTTCAAAACCTCATTGGCAATGCCATTAAGTATTGCAGGCAGGACATCAACCCGGAAATCAGGATCGGTTCACGTTTGGTGAATGGATTGGATGAAACCCTTCGCATCAAAGGAGAAAAAAAGGATCAGCCCTTTCATTTGATAGAAGTAAAAGACAACGGGATTGGCTTTGATCCTGCAGATGCTGAAAGGATCTTCAATGTATTTACCAGGCTTCATGGCAATTCGGAATATAAAGGAACAGGTGTTGGGCTTTCCATTGCACGGAAAGTAGTGGAAAATCATGGAGGCTACATCTGGGCGGAAAGCAAACCCGGAGAAGGGTCTACATTTAAGATCTTATTGCCGGTAGCGGAAGAGTTCAGATAATGGTTTATCATCTGAACTCCAATGAAAGTGCCTCCTTCATCAGTACAATTCTTAAGTCTCTACTTCATAGTCTGCACTTTTAAGTATATTTTCTTTGGGGTCCCTGCCTTTCTACGCCAACCAGAAGTGCTTACCTTCATTTCAACCTGACTTTTGCTATCCAAGAATGTTTTTAGATCAGTATGGGAAGACGTTTCTTAAGCGTTTCTATTCAGCTACTCAAACCCCCATCGTCATTTAGAATATCTTTTCCATTCTACGCAGACAGCTATTCTATACTATGATGCAAAATTTTTTTTGGTGGGTTCAGGATAAGGGGGTTTATTTGTCTACTAAATTAGTAGGGAATTCATCCGATTAATGATTTTTAATGAAAAAAGACCTGATCACCGGAACAACATCAAAGCCTGATCTTTTCTTCTCTGGAAAAGATTTTTCTGTCGTTTGTACTGATGCTTTCTCTTATTGTTGTTGTTGTTGACCAGGCCAGGCTCCAAATCTCCGGAGCTTCCTTCCTTTCCTTTACATCCAACGCTTGCCAGCTATTGAATTAAGGTTTATGGTCCTGCCTGCCAGGGCCAACCATTCATTTATTTAAACTCTGGTTATGAAACCATTTTACATGAAGGGTACATCCCTTTTGTTCTTCCTGCTATTCCTGGCATTTGCCCAGGCACAAACAATTATTAATGGTGTTATCCTGCGAAGTGACCAGCAAACACCACTGGATAAAGCAACAATCAGTATCAAAGGTGGTAATACCCAGGTACTGACTTCCGATAACGGAACCTTCAATCTTTCAGTTTCCCGGCTTCCTGTTACCCTTATTGTAAGCTTTACTGGCTTTGAGACACAGGAGTTTTCAATCACATCTGCAACACCGGGGCCGTTCATACTGAAGCCAAAAGACCGAAACCTGGAAGAGGTTGTGGTAACGGGCTACAGTACACAAAACAAAAAATTCATTGCCGGTTCTATTCAAACCATCAGTGGCGATGCCATCCGAAACATTCCTGCTGCCGGCTTCAACCAGCTGTTACAAGGTAAAGCTACCGGGGTTCAGGTTACCGCTAATTCAGGTGTTCCTGGTGGGGGCGTAACCTTCCGCATAAGGGGAAATAATTCAATCAATGCATCGGTGGACCCATTGTATATTATTGATGGCGTTTTTATTTCCAATGCAGATCCGGTACAAACAGGTCTTGGAAACCAGCAGGGCTCGAACCCAATTTCAGATATCAACCCATCTGACATTGAAAACATCACCATACTGAAAGATGCCAGTGCCACCGCCATTTATGGATCACTTGGCGCTAACGGAGTGGTCATTGTTACAACCAAAAGAGGAAGGTTGAACACCAGGGCAAAAATCAGTGTCAACGCTTACCGTGGCTGGAGTACGGCCACAAAAAAATATAAAGTAGCAACAGGACCTGAAACAGCTTTGCTCACCAATGAATCACGCCTCAATACTGCAGCTGATAATCCAGCGCTGCCGCCTCCCGTATTGATCGCTAACCCTGAATTGCAGCAAACATATAACAGGACAGATGACCTGTTCCGGGTAGCAGCTACAAATAATTATGAGATCTCCGCCCAGGGTGGCTCTGAACGGAGTACGTATTATACAGGCTTTGGTTATTTAAAGCAGGAAGGTATTGTACGTCCTTCCGATTTTGAACGCTTTTCAGGAAGGCTGAATTACGATAATTATTTAAACGAGAAATTAAAGATCGGTACCAGTATCAACATGACAAGGTCACGCAGGAATGTAAGCAGTAATGATAACAACCCGCAGGGCGTCATCAATTCAGCCTTATATCCACGTTCTTACCTGCCAGTAATCAATCCGGATGGAACCTATGCGAGATACGGCAGTTTCGACAACCACCTGGCCCTTATCAAGCACCTGGACAATGATGCAGTTGGATGGCGTACCATTGGTAATTTTTACGCGGAATATGCGCTCGTTCCGGAATTAAAATTCCGTACAAGCTGGAGTATTGATCACCTCAGTGAATATGAAAACAATTACACCAACACATTGCTTTCTGCCGGTATTTCAGTAGGCGGATCCGCTTCTTCCATTGAAACCAAGAACCTGGTGCTGACCAACGAACAGGTAATCACTTTTATTAAAAATATTGGCGCCTCAAAAAAGCACAACATCAATGCGCTTATCGGGAACACCATCAACACAGTGCTTTCCCAGGGAACTACAGCTACCGGCACCGGCTTTGCCAGTAATGATCTAACTGCGGTGTCTGTTGCATCCATCCGGTCAGGGACATCTTACCGCAATAGTTCAAAATTGGTATCATTCTTTGGGAAGGCCAGTTATACGTATGACAACCGCTACACGATCGATGCCAGTATCAGGGGAGACGGGTCTTCGAAATTTGGTACCAATCATCGTTGGGGTTATTTTCCTTCAGGAGGCATTACCTGGCGCGCAGGACAAACTGAATTCATCCGGGACATGGGATTTTTTGACGAACTCAGGCTAAGGGCCAGTATTGGTTTGTCTGGTAATCAAAATGGGATTGGTCCTTATGCCGCGCAGGGTCTATGGTCATCCGGTGCCAATTACCTGGATCAGCCGGGTATAGCTCCTTCGCAACTGGCCAATCCTGATCTGACCTGGGAAACAACAAGGCAGACGGATGTGGGAATTGAATTCGGTATTTTCAAAAACCGGCTTTTTGTATCAGCGGATTATTACAATAAGTACACTTACGACCTGCTTCTGAATGTGCCGGTTCCTTACCGGCTTGGCTTTGCAACCTACCTTCAGAATTATGGAGCTGTAAGCAATAAAGGATTTGAATTGGCCATACGCTCTACCAATATCCGTACAAAGGATTTTAATTGGACTACAGAGTTCAACATCTCCAGGAACAATAACCGTATAGAAAAGCTGGCTTCTGATATTTCTCTGGGTGCTTCAGGCAGAAACATTTCGATCCTCCGGCAGGGTTATCCGGTTAATTCGTTCCAGCTATACAGGCAGCTATCGGTAGATCCGCAAACCGGAAATGCAGTTTATGAGGATGTTAATAAAGACAACCAACTCACTGCTGCAGACCGTCAGATCGTTGGCGATGCATTACCTGATTATACTGGTGGACTTACAAACAACATCAATTATAAAGGCTTTGATTTTTCCTTCTTCTTTTATTTCCAGCAAGGCAATAAGATCATGAACATGAATGATTTTTTCATGGTGCATGGCAATACCCAGGCGAACATAGGCTTCTTACCAAGGCAGCTTGAGCGGTGGCAGCGGCCTGGTGACATCACGGATATTCCACGCCTCACAACTTCTTCGCTGAATCCCGCTGCCAATAACAGCGCAGCGAATAATTATGGTGGTAATGTGGCAAACCTGAGCAGCCGTTATCTTGAAGATGGATCATTTATCCGCCTGCGTACCGTTTCCCTGGCATATACATTGCCTTCAGCGTTCATCAGCAAATTCGGTTTCTCCAACATCCGCGCTTACCTGCAGGGCACTAACATGCTGACATTTACAAAGTATGGAGGGCTTGATCCGGAAGTGAGCTCGCAAAGCGCTAACCAGAATACAGCAGGTTATGACTGGGCAACCGTTCCACAGCCAAGGACCATACAGTTTGGGTTGAACCTTGTTTTTTAAATTCAAAACAATCATCATGAGATCAATAACACATTATAGTTTGTTTTTGCTTGGAGGAATCATTTTCTTTTCTTCCTGCAAAAAATTTTTAGATGAAGTGCCCAACAATGCACTTCCCTCAGGGAACAGCATCACAGATGCGGGCACTGCCAGGGCTGCCATCATTGGCGCTTATGATGCCTTACAGAGTTACTATGCTGCAAATTTCCCAACGCTGGGAACAATTACAGCAGATAATGTAGTCTTCAACGGCACATTGAGCCAATACCTTCAACTGGACCAGAATGCCATTCCTCCTGACAATGTAACAACAGTAGCAGCCTACCAGGGTATTTACAGGGCTATTAATTCTGCAAACAGTGTGATCGCTTATGTTCCCGGTGTAAATGATCCGCAATTAGCGGTTGCCGAAAGAGACAGGATCCTTGGAGAAGCTTATTTTATCCGGGCACTTGGTTATTTTGACCTGGGCCGTGGATGGGGTGGTGTGCAGTTACAGCTCAATCCTACAACAGACCTGGCGGCAGCGAAGGGCATCCGGCGCAGTACCATACAACAAACATATGACCAGGTGCTGGCTGACCTGGTGAGGGCAGAGCAGCTTTTGCCGGAAGATGTCAATACCAGGAACAGGGCTCAAAAAAGTACGGCTCGCGCACTGAGAGCAAGGCTTCACCTGTATCGTAAAGAATGGGCTGAAGCCGAAGCATACGCCACTCAGGTCATCGCCAATCCAAAATATGCGCTGGTGAATAATTATAAAGCATTTTTCACCGCTCCGTTTGGCACAACGGAATCCGTATTTGAATTGACCTTCACAGCCAATGATCGAAACAATTTCTGGAACCTTTGGTATCCAAGTTCCGCAGGGGGGCAATTTACACTGAAGCCTTCAGCTGGTTTTGTAGCTAAGATTAACAACACAACCATGGGTGGAAACCGCAGTACGATGGTTGCCGGTACGGGGAATAATGTTTATGGTGTTTTATACAACACTTCGGCCACAAGCACCGATCCTTCCTATGTCATCCGGATCGCTGAACTTTACCTGATCAGGGCTGAGGCAAGAGCACAACAAAACAATCTCTCAGGAGCAAGCGGTGCTTTGGCAGATCTCAACATTGTCAGGGCAAGGGCCGGACTTGCTCCATCAATAGCTGTTACACAACCAGAAGTTTTACTTGCGATAGAAGAAGAAAACAGCCTTGAATTTGCATTTGAACCGCACCGGTGGTTTGACCTGGTGCGTACGGACCGCGCAGATGATGTATTAGGACTAACTAACCGGAATTACTGGGTGTTTCCTATTCCATATTCAGATATCTTATCCGATCCCGATGTAACGCAGAACCCGGGCTATTGATCCATTTTTATTGTTAACAACGAAATAGGTTTTAAACCAAGCATATGAAATCAAGATTAAAAATAAGCTTGCTCTTGCTGCTGGCTGTGACGCAAACATTTGCGCAAAATGATTATTTTTTCCCAAAGGCAACTTCACTGGATGCCAGTATACCAACACCGGAAAAGTTCCTTGGTTACCCTATCGGTTCCCATTATACCCGTCATGACCAGATCGTTGGTTATTTTAAAGAGCTGGCCAGGCTGAGCAACAGGGTACATGTTCAGACCATTGGTAAAACCTACGAGGAAAGAGACCAGATCATTGCCACATTTACTGCTCCTGAAAATTACAACCGGCTTGAAAACATCAGGCAACAGCATCTGACCCTGGTTGACCCATCAAAGCCTTTGATAGATTCCAAAGCACCAGTGATCATTCATCTTGGTTACAGTGTTCATGGGAATGAATCATCAAGTGGCGAGGTAAGCATGCTGACGGCTTATTACCTGGCTGCCGGCAAGGATGCAGAAACAGAAAATTGGTTGAAAGAATCCGTGATCTTCATCGATCCTTCCCTTAATCCGGATGGAAGGGACAGGGCAGCCAACTGGTATAATTCTTATAAATCATGGCCCCCGGTTGCAGATCCGCTGGATAAGGAACACCAGGAAGCATGGCCAGGCGGACGGACCAATCATTACTTTGCCGACCTTAACCGCGACTGGTTGAACCTTGTGCATGTAGAGAGTCGTAACCGCGTCAATTTCTTTCACCAGTGGTATCCTAATGTGCAGATCGATTTTCACGAGCAGGGATCAAATGCGACTTATTACTTTGAGCCCACGCCCAAAAGACATGAAAGTCCCATTATACCGCAGTTCCTGTATGATGCCAATGCTGTAATGGCTAAGTATCATGCAAAGGCACTGGATGAAATCGGTTCGCTGTATTTCACGAAAGAAAACTATGATAACCTTTCTCCAATATATGGCAGCACCTATCCAAAATTCTTTGGCAGCGTGGCAGCTACATTTGAAGAAGCCAGTTCCCGTGGATTGATTATTGAAACAACCAATGGACTGTTAACATTTCCATTTTCTATCCGTAATCACCTGACCACTTCTTTTTCCACCATCAGGGGAGCGATCGCGGAAAAAGAAAGCCTGTTCAAAGTTCAAAAGAATCTTTTTAAATATGCCCTTGAGCAGGGAAGGGCCAGCCCAGCTAAAGCTTATGTTTTTGGGGACAGCAGGGATGAGAACCTTACCCAAAAATTCCTGAATCTTTTGCTCCTGCATCATGTTGCTGTATATGATCTTGATAAAACAGTAACATTGGATGGAAAGAATTTTGAAAAGGGTAAGGCGTTTCTGGTACCTGCGGAGCAGCCTAATTTTTTGATCGTGCATTCAATTTTTGAAGAGAATATTTTAAAGGACTCAATTTATTATGATAACACTGGATGGAGTATGATCCATGCTTACGGATTACAGTATGGAAAAATAAATACGGGCACATTTTCTAAAGGGCCTGCGGTTTTAAATGCTGCATTTCCAAAGGGTGCCATCCTGGGAGGTGCTTCATCTCTTGCTTATGTGGCTTCTTATACAGACTATAATGCCATCAAAGCATTGTATGCACTGTTGCAAAAAGGCATCCTGGTCAAAACATCTTTTAAACCGTTTACCGCAAGCACAGGCGAAAGCAGAAAAAATTTTGGATATGGTTCACTGGTTGTTCCGGTGGCCGGTCAACCAGTATCAGCGGATAGTTTGTACAGACTTGTTAAACAGGTTGCAGATAATGCGGGGATCTCTTTCACTTCCTTGTCAACCGGTTTCAGTGCGGAAGGTATTGACCTGGGAAGCAGTAATATCAGGGCAGTTCGTAAACCTGAAGTTGCCATGGCATTCGGGCAAGGGATCACACCTTCGGAAGCTGGACAAACCTGGTTCCTGCTTAGCCAGCAGCTGGGCATACCAGTGACAAAACTTGACCTTCAGAATTTTGAACGTGCTTCACTAAAGCGGTATAATACACTGATCCTTCCCGGAGGTGTTTACACTACCTTGAGTAAGACAGCAATTGATAAGATAAGATCCTGGGTATTGGATGGCGGTACACTCATCACTTTTCAAAATGCCAGCGCCTGGGCAATCCAGAATGAACTGGTAAAAGAGAAAATACTGGAGGGTCCCGGTGCAGAAAGGGTGGTTACTCCAAACTTAGGGACTGGATCCCTTACTGATGCCCGTGGAGCAAGACCAATACAACAAGGGGCTACTGTAAAAACGGGAAATACGCCAGGAACAGAAAACAGCAGAACGGCACCAGCCAGGTCCAACAGGGTTGACTATGTGCAGCAACAGGATGTGGAAGGCTCAAGGCGGATCAACGGTGCCATATTTACCGCCGATCTTGATATAACCAATCCGCTTGCATTCGGTATCACTTCAAGAAAACTATTCATTAACAAGAACACCAGTACTTTCCTTCAAACAAGCAGCAATAAATATTCAACGATTGCACAGTATGACGAGAAGCCTTTTGTTAATGGATATGCCTCAAAGGAAAACATCAGAAAGGTTAGTAATTCAGCGGCTATTCTGTTAAGTCCGAATGGCTCTGGCCAGGTTGTTTTGTTTGCTGATGATCCTACTTACAGGGGTTATTGGCTGGGTACCAACAGGATCTTCCTGAACAGCATATTTTTTGCAAATATTACCAACATCAGTACCACGCCGGTTGCAGCTGAACATGAAGAGGAATGAAAAATAAAATGGGAGCACTAAGTTGATTAACACATTACATTCCAACATGAATCAATAGAAACAGGGCCTTTCAGGCCCTGTTTATTTTTCCTTTCCAGGGATCTATAAAGGAATATAACTTTAGAAATGACAGGAGACTGCACCTTACTTGAACAAAAGAAGCATCAAAAAAAATAACCAGTCTCTCTAACCGCCTCGCTTTCTTCCCTATCCCTTGGGTCTTTCTCTGCTTTCTCCTGCTCTTCATTCTGTTTCCCAGGATATTTAATCTAAGTGTATGTACTGTTAAACCAATATTATGATCAATTTTTTTTAAGTTAAGGGAGTGCAGCTATTGCATGTAGCATTGCATTCTTTTATTTTGTGCCAGGACTGCCGGAAATGGTTCCCGGTCCTCCCTTTTGAATCCTGTACTATGAAAAACCCCTACCTGTCGTTACTTAAAACGGCATGGATTTATGCCCGCACTGACCGGAAGAAATATGTCCTGGTTTATGCCATGTTCATTGGTGCCACCATCATCGCTTCTCTCAATCCATTATTGTTCGGGTGGTTTATTGGAAAGGCACAGAACGATACCGATCGTGTGCTCGAATTCACACTGATGTATGCAGGCTGTTATTTCCTGCTGAAACTACTGGAATGGAGCCTTCATGGCCCTGCGCGGGTCATGGAACGCACCCTCGCCTTTCACATCAGCCGCAACTTTTTGCAGGAAAAATACCACCAGATCCTGCATGTTTCTCCTCAATGGCACCAGGATCATCACAGCGGCGCTACCATCAGCAGGCTGCAAAAAGGGTATGACGCACTGCGCGGGTTCTTTGACAGGGGCTTCATGTTCCTTTACACCCTTACAAAATTCATATTATCAGTTGCAGCGATCCTTTATTTTTCTCCCTTGTTCGGATCCATCGCTATAGCGCTTGGTCTTCTTAACATTGGCGTGATCTCCTGGTTCAACAAGCCTTACCTGAAAACGCTGAAGGAAGTTCATAAGAAGGAGCGTTTGGTATCCGCTAACCTGTTTGATAGTCTTTCCAACATCCGCACCGTCATATCACTGCGTCTTGAAAAAAGCATGGAGCGTGGCCTTTTGAATAAAGTGCGCCTGGTCTTATTTCCTTTCAGACGCAATGCCCTGATCAATGAATGGAAATGGTTTGTGGCCGATATGCTGATCACCCTGATCTATTGCGTGATTGTTGTAGGTTTTGTTTACCAGCATTATGAACCCGGAAAAGTATTTTACATAGCAGGCCTGGTAACCCTGCTGGGATATGTGAACCAGTTTACCAGTGTCTTCCAGAATGTTGCCAGCCAGTTTACTGATATCTCCCAATACAATGCAGCATTGAAAGAGGTGGATGTGATCAGTGATGCTTATGCTTCCCGCCACAGGCCCGGAAAGTCTTCTGACACCGTGCAGCACTGGAAGTCCATAGAGATCCGCAACCTGGATTTTATCTATCCTCAACAGCCAGGGGTGCAACATGTACAGCACCACCTTCGCCAGATCTCCATTAAGATCGACAAGGGTAAAAAGATCGCTTTTATTGGTGAAAGCGGTTGCGGAAAAAGTACTTTGCTCACCCTGCTCAGGGGCTTGTACAGTCCTGAACCTGATTATGAATGCAGGGTGGATGGCGTCTCCCGTCCGCTCGATGACCTGCACGCATCAGTAACCCTGTTGCCACAGGAACCCGAGATTTTCGAAAATACCATTGCTTATAATATTACAATGGGCGTGCCTTACTCAAAAAGCGAGATCATGGCTGCCTGTTCCATGGCGCATTTTACACCCATAATAGAAGGACTGCCAAATGGGTTGAGCACGGACATTAAAGAAAAAGGCGTGAACCTTTCCGGCGGGCAAAAGCAAAGGCTGGCCCTTGCAAGGGGCATACTGGCTGCACGCAACAGCAACCTGGTCTTATTGGATGAACCTACCAGCAGCGTAGACCCAAAAACGGAATCTATGATCTATGATAACTTCTTTCAAGCATTCAGGGATAAAGCAATTGTTTCATCGCTGCACCGCCTGCACCTGCTGGAGAAGTTTGATTACATCTACATACTAGACAAGGGAAGGATAAAAGATGAAGGCAGCTTTGAAGACCTGATGGCGAACAGTTCTGTTTTCCAGGAAATGTGGGCGCACCAGAAAATGGGCACGCTGGCTTCTATCAGGGCTTAATGAATTTTTCGATTAAGGTTTTTGTTGCTAAAAGTAGTTCACCGCAAAGGGCGCAAAGGAGCGCAAAGTAGGATAAGGACAGATGACAGTGCTTTACTTTTTGCTTTTTGATGATTTTGCGATCTTGTTATAATCAAGAGAGAGGCCGATCCAGTAGTCCAATTCTTTTTTACGCTGGATATGTTCTTCATCCACATCCACATAACCTTTCAATTCCCGGCCTTTCATGACTATTGGCCTGCAATCTTTTTTTTCAATGACCTCATCGTAAATACCAGGATCTATGCGGCACATGATCCTTCCATTCCCAACATTAATGCACATTTTGTCATTTACCAGGAAGGCTATGCCACCAAACATTCTTTTTTCTTCTACGTTTGGTAAGTGGGATAGCGCTTCCCTGATCCTGTCAGCGGTTTTTTCGTTGTATGCCATATGTAATATAGGTTCCTGAATTTCAAAAATAAAGATTCGCCAGAAAGGCCTCAGGTTTATTTAAGCGATCTGTTTTTCATGATTAATACAGTCCACATGAACCAGATTTAAAATAAAAATTAGTTTAGGTTCAGGATGTTTTTTTTAAAGAATCTATATTGAAGCCGTCAGCATTGTATATGATCGCACGGCGGATGTCGCCCATACTTTTATCAAGGTGCTTCAGGTTTATGGTAAGTTCTTTACTTTGGCCAAGCAGCTTGATTTTCAACTGGTCAGCAGATTCAATGTCTTCATAAATTTCTTTGATATCATAATATTCTATGTCCTTCCATTGAAGAAGACCTTTGGCAGGCGTCCATATACCTTCTTTGCTAACCACAAGTTTTAAGCGTTTGTCCATTCCACTTCTGATGAGAAGGAAAGCCGCAATCAGAAAAGCTATAGCAGCAAAGACTGCGATCCATAAATTACTTCTTAAAAAATGCCTTGTGCCTGCATCGAAAAATAAGCCAACGGCAGCAATGGCAAGGAAGGGCAGGCCAATGATCAGGTCAGTCCACTTTTCTGTGCGGACAATTAAGTCGCCGCTTTTATATGGACGATACATCATTGGCACTACGCTTTATATTAAAGTATATTTCAGATAGAATTTTATTAAAAAGGATCACGGTCTGTGTCAGTATAAATAAACCATCCATCACCCTGTCCGATGGAGTGCTTATGATCTGACTGTTCATGCTTCCAGTGGTATCCTTTCCTGCTTCTTTCATCGCATGGATCATGCCTGATCTGGATCACAGAAAAAGCATCATGGAACCAAAGTGAATCAGGTTCGAACCAGATATCTTTTGAACGGCAATTTTTTTTGTAAAGCGATACGGTAAAAATGCTGATACTGCGCAGACTGTCAGCAAGCAGATTGGGTAATTTTAAATAAGGGTCGTTGATAGTGAGTGTAGTATCTGCAATAGGGGAGGAATCTAAAAGACGAACGGTTCTTTCAAAAACAGGCTTGTTTTCATTAAAAAGCTCCTGTTGTTCCCTGAACATGGCATCGTAGGATTTCAATGGATGGTTGCAGGATAAAATTGATGCCACAGCAACCAAATAATAAGCAGGTTTTCGTATTGCCTTAAAAGCCATATCCTAAAAATAATCCGGGTAATTGAATTCATGCCTTAGAAATTCATATTCAAAAACGGAATGGTCCGCTTGCCGAATGTATTTAATAATCCAATCTGTACTCCCTTGCATTCCTTGCAACGATTGAACAGTCCTATCTGAACAATGCTTCCATTATTGACATTATTCATTAAACCGGCAATTAAAAGACCGTTGGCACTGTAAAAATTATTTTGCCCGAGGGTTATGGAAATTCCCTTCAGGCTGACACCTTTTGTTACCAGGGTACTGATGGAAATACCTTTGTAATGGTCCATGTCAGCGCTGCCCAATAAACCAAGGTTTACTCCTGATAAATGGTTGTTTGTTTTTTCATAGCGTATGGTATCGGGATAACTGTAAAAGGCATCTCCGCTTTCAGACCCGTCAGACCAGATAAAGGGGCTCAAAACTGAACCAATGATCACATAAGGCACAATGATCATCATTAAAGGGTCTGCTTCCACATGAAGCCCATTGATCTTTAAAGTGTCATTCTTATAGATCATGGAGGAAGGAAGCGTACCCAGCGCAATCCCATTGATCTGTCGTGCCCTGGTTGGTGTAAACCAGATCACGTTTCTCTGGAGCGGACGTACCACTCTTGGTTTGGAAGCTTTGTTGCTGGCGGAATCTGCGGGTTGCCCAAAAGCATACGCATTTGCGGCAAGCAGGAAAACCACTATATGTGTAATTTGTAAAATTGTCATTCAATCTTACTCCTTTTTCAGACCGTTGTAATGAGCAGCTGGTTTTTAATTTTTCACCCTGGGATCGTATTTGCTTTCTTCAAGAAATTTTAGTGGGTTGGCCATTTCAATGATCTCTACAATGGCCTTCTTTTTATCAGAAGCATTGTTATAAAAAGATGCTGCAATCCTGTACCCTATATAATACCCTAAATCTGCCGGCTTTTCCTTCACCGCATAACCATTATAAAGCCAATTTCCAATGTTTTGGTTACACAACTCATTTTTAAAATCATTCCAAAGCCTTGCTTCATTTTGATCTCCATATTGATTTGCAATAGGGTCGCCGGTTAATATTTCCCCGATAAAATCGCAAGCTCCTTCCTTCAATGCCATGTATAAAAGATTGCATTGTATGGCATTTGGATCTGGATATAACTTCTGTTGAGTATGCACACATTCATGCGCAACGATCTTCTTTATTTTGCGTGGGATGTCGATTTCAGCATTCCCATTGTCGGGAGCAGTTGTAACCTCTGTGCCGATCAGTACATATTCATTGGATATAGTTCCGCCTGTATTTTTTATGCCGATGGCAAAGCAAACTTTAAAAGGTTTAAAGTTTGGATATATGTCTTTAAACTTTGTAAATACTTCTTCTATCAATGGTGCTGCTTTTTTTGCTTCATATGTATTATTCCGTATGCTTCGATAGAACTGAGCATTGCTGGCTACCGCATGAACAAATTTTTCAGCTGTAAATTCCCTGGCCTGGATAAAGTCAAGTAATCCATTGGTTGCCCTGTCGAGGTAAAGCTTCTGAAAGATTACTGTACTATCCGAAAATGTTTTACAATTAGCTAATTGGTCAAAGGCTTCCCAGAAATGATCAATGTCAAGAGTTTGTACATTTTTCCTGTTCTCCGGTTCCAGCTCTTTTCGTATTTTCTTCCTGACAGCGCTTTCTTTTTTATTCAGGCTCTTAACATAAATGGAAATCGTTCCTGAATCAGGATTTTGAGGATCATCAAATCTTTTGATCTTTAATTCGAATATTCCTGACCTGGCGGGAATATGTTCGAACTTTTCGTATCCTATAAAATCATCAGGGTAATTACTTTCAAATACTCTTGATTGATCAGGACCGGATAATTCATAATGGACAGCAATGCCATTTTGGTAAATAGAAAACTGGTAGATGCCATCCTTAACCAGGGACAAAGAAAAGGTCAGAACTGCGTTTTTCGAAACTTCTAAACCCTTATACTCCTGGTTTAGCTGCAATTTCTGGGTTTGCCCATTTACCAGGTGGACACAAAACATTAAGCAGGTAAGGAATGCCGATCTTTTCATATTCATGATTGAAATAAATGCGACAAATAAAAACGACAGCCTTACCTAAATTATACATTTAATTTTGAAAATATCTTTCGCTGCATCATAATTCAATTATTTTCCTGTCCTTTTTTTCATGGCTATTTCTTTAATGCCATTTGTAAAGTCGAAGCTATTACTAGATAGAAAAGCCGGTGTTATTATTTCTTAAGCATTTAATGAAATAAGCTTTATGGAGTTTGCCAATCAAAGCATATTGTTTTTAAAACCGATGGATATTATCCATACAGAAAACCCATAAAGGAATGCCAGGATAAACAGGATTAAACCATAGGGTTTAATCATATTTCAATGCAGGATAACCCAGCAGCCTGCGCCATAAAGCCAACTGTCCAATCATGCTGGCTTCCCTGTAAATGGTAAAGCAGATCATTTCATAATAGGTCATTTTCATGCCACCCATATCAAGCATGCTGTCCAGTTTTTTGTCATCGATGGACGCAAGTGCATTCCTTGCTTCCGGGGTGATGCGCTTCCAGTCGGCCAGGTATTCTGAATTGGATGGATAACGGACAACAGGCTGGATGCCTTTGTTGTTCGCAAAAAGTTCTTCGCCTGTCTGCTTTTGGCCGGTGCCGGTTTCCGAGGTCATCCAAAAACGCTGGTGAACCAGTGAGCCAGCCAGCCATGCGGGGTGGTTGGCCTGTGTGTTCAAACGATTGTGCATGTCTTCTTCGGAAATTCCTTCCAATGCCCGGGGAAAGAAGCCCGTTTGATAATCGAACAGGGCGATCAAACCCTCTGTTCTTGTGCTGGCCGTTTTCTTGTTCATGATCTTTTTTTTAAGTACTATAAAGCTACAGAGGCGGGGGTGAGGCCAGGCGACGGTTTGCGACAAACTATAGGGCGATCACGCCACATGGTGGTAATAACGGATGGGACGGATCCACAATCCTCATCGAACGGTTCCTGGATTGTATTGCCGGTCATACAAAATTTGTTTGGAAATTCAGGATTTATAATTACTTTGCATTACAAAGTGCTTTTCAATATAATTAATTGTAATAGGTTCTATTGATATAGTGCGAAAAGGAGTGGGAGAGAACGAGTACAGGGGGTGATGTTTAGAATTTCTTCCTGGCAGGAATCCAAATTGATAAAGCAAAGGATCCAGCAGTGGGCACCAGCAAACAAGAGGAAATAAAAGCCATGGTACCAGCAACAAAAGAAGTGGAAGAAAGGCCCTCCCGGTTCAAGGAGCGGGGGCTGGGAATAAAGGCATCATTTTTTTTATCCATACACTTTGAAACAAAAAGTGCTTTCAAAGATGGGCAATAAAGACATCAGTGATGATAAGACCATGGAAAGCCATGAAAATGGTAAGGAAAGAACAGTAGTTCCTGGACCATGTGAATTTTAAGTTTATAAATTAAAACCATCAATCATGAATAACAGGTCAACATTGTTACACGATAAGCGTTCCGCATTGAATGATATAGCAGGATGGATCTTTGGGATCGCTGTTTTTGCAGCAGGCCTGGTCAATACCTTTTGGGGTAATGACCCTGGTTTTGGAATTTTTCTTTGCCTTCTTGCTTTTGCTTATTTCCCGCCGGTTAATGTGATGATCAGAGAGCGGGTTGGATTTGCTTTCCCTCTTATTGTGAAGATCCTGCTTGCTGTTTTTATTATCATGGCTACATTGGGAGTAGGAGAATTGTTTGATAAGATCTACCTGATGCTTGTTGACCTGAACCTGGCATCCTGATATTAAAACTTCACAAGACCATTATGAAATACCTATTTATTGCTTTTGTTTTTTTCTCCTGTGCGCAGAACAGTAACGATAAGGCGGGCAGGAAGTACTCAACTGAGCAACTGGATACCATTCAAACAGCTCCCCTCGTCATTGCCGCAGTTCCAGCCCTTTTCGAAACTGCATTTATCAAAGGAACAAAGCAAAAGATCAAAAGATCAGAACTGGAATTGTACGGGATCACCATTGGGAATTTAAAAGTAGTCAGTGGGCGCATAGTGGCCTGCGATCCTTTGCATATTGAAGAATACGGCAAACCATATACACAGGTCTTCCCGACAGGTGATTTCCCGGTTCAGCTTTCTATTGCAAGGTGGCAGGAAACGGAAAGCATCGCATTTGCCAGGATCAAATTCAGCAACGAGCCGGTAGCAAGATGGGCATTTGCCCTGCAGGAAGGCCAGGAGCCAATGCCCATTACCGGTTCTGAAATGCATGGATTTTCCGTAGATGCAGGAGTTGGGATCTTCCTGGATGAAGCTGCAAGCAAAGCCCTGGATAAAAGCAAGGTTGCAGATATGGACAGGGAGATGTTTAAAGAAATGGAAAAGCATTTTCATAACACATGGCGTTACACCATGTATCAATTTGGCAATCATAACCTGGCTGCATTTTCTACCGGGGTAGGTGATGGATTTTTTGGAACCTATATCGGCTACGATGCAAAAGGAGTTCCATGCAGGTTATTATCTGATTTTAATTTGTTCGACTGGCGCAGTAAGAACAATTAAAGCACATCCCAAAATAAATTCTGAATGGTTTCATGAAAGAACAAATCAGGCTTCCTGTTTTAACCGACGACTGCCATTTTTAAATGTATCATGATATGAGCATTGCTTCAAAACTTGACCGGCTGCATTACGGGGTAAGACAGAACAAGTGGCTGCGCTACTTTGCTGTTTTCAACCGCGTTGGCCTTGCACTTGGATTTCTTCCATCAGGATTTGTAAAAATAGCAGGGGAGCGATTCACCGATCTGTCGGTCAAACATCCTATGGGTCATTACCTGGAAGCATTGCACCGCACTGGCTTCTACTACACCTTTGTTGGTGTGGTGCAGGTACTGGCAGCGATCTTTTTACTCATTCCCAGGACGGCAACACTTGGCGCCCTCATTTATTTCCCGGTCATTCTCAATATCTGGGTACTGACACTTGCCGTACGTTTTGAAGGCTCATGGCTTTCTGCGCCTCTGATGGTACTGGCAAATTTATACCTGCTTTGCTGGGACTATGACAAGTTGAAATTCATTTTTCCCTGGGAAAGGCCAGGCCTGCAGTTGAACTAATTGAACTGAAGAAGAATTTTTCAGGATATCTCTTACTCAACTTGATTTGTAAAAGAAGATCTTCTTAAACCAAACTTATGATGAAAGCCAGCCTGATACTGATCGCCGCTTCAATGCTGCTTACAGCCTGCGAGATCATGCCCCGCAATACCCTGGGTGATTGCCGGTTACAATGCGAGGAAAGTAAAAGATCCAAAGCCTGTTTAGAATTCTGCGATTGCATCCACAAGAATGGATCGCCTTTAGACAGTTGCCTTGATCAATACAATAAAGCAGCAAACGATGACATCCGGAAAAATAATGGGACGAAATAGTGTTATGCCAAAGTCAATTGAACCAGGGCATCTTGATGCCACTGCCCGTTTTTATGACCGCATATCATTCCTTTACCCAGCGATAAACCAGTTTCTCAAACGGCAAAGGAAGATGCTGATCCACGAAGTCAATAGCGCAACTCCGGGAAAGTTGCTGGAGATAGGCGTTGGCAATGGATCCCATCTTCCCTTGTACAGGCATCACCAGGTTACGGCTATAGACATTTCTGAATCCATGCTGGAAAAAGCAAAAAGGATGAATTGCGTGCATGTTTCATTACAGCTTATGGACGGTGAGGAACTATTGTTTTCTAATGATCATTTTGATTATGTAGTGATCTCCCATGTCCTGGCAGTAACAAAGGAACCGGATCAAATGATTGACCAGGTTTTTAAAGTATTAAAGCCCGGAGGAAGGTTGTACATCCTGAATCATTTTACGCCTGCCAGCTGGTTGCGGTTTGTTGACATGGCTTTTCAACCCTTTTCATCACTATTTCATTTCAGGTCGGTTTTTTACCAGCACCAGGTCAAAAGTCTGGACAAGTTTACCTTGCTAAAGCAAAAGGATCTGGGGGTAGGCGCTTATTTCAAACTTCTTATATTCTGCAAGCCTTGAAGAAATACATTCCCCTGCTGGCGGTCTCCTTATTTTCCTGCCTGTTCATTTATGTTTTTTACAGGACAGAAAGAACGCTGATCAACCAGCTTGTTATAGCCATGATTTCTGAAGACCGCTACTTGTGCATCAGATCAGAAGTTACCTCCCTGCTGCCTATAGGAGGTTGCCTGGTGTATTCATTGCCAGAGGGATTGTGGGTGTTCTGCATTACACTGACCTCAAGTTTTTTCTACCTTGAGGTGGGCAATAAAAGGTTCAGCCTCCTTTTCGCCCCCATACTGCTTGCTTTGGGAATGGAGCTGTTCCAGTTAATGAATGTAACCAATGGACGGTTTGACTGGATGGATATTGCTTTTGCATTCGGGGGATGGGTGCTGGCGTTGTTACAGACCAGGACTAAACCGGGTGTAGAACCATTGTTCCGGTCATTTAATGTCAACACAGCCTTTTTTATGGCCAGCTATTCTATTGTTTACCTGGCGCACGTAAATTATTGAATCATGGCCATTCTGGTAAGAGAAGAAACTATTGACCTGCATAAAGGCCTTGAAGCATTGACCCTGCTTCACATCTCTGATATCCATATCTGGTTCTCAGGTAAAATTCTGGATGAGTTGAAAGCCATCATTTACCAAAGCAAATCAGACCTGCTCATTTTTACCGGTGATTATTATGACACGCCGAAAGGAGCTTCAATTTTCAGGGAGTTTATTATTGAACTTTCCCTTACACAAACAATGGTATTGATCAGGGGCAATCATGACTTTCTTTTTGGTTCAAGGATTGCCAACTCATACATGGATATTCCAAACTGTCATTGTGTAGAGGAAAGCATATTTTCTTTTACTTCCGTGAAAGGGTATGCCTACATGATCACTTCATGGGCTCAGCGAAGCCAGCTAATGCAACTTGCCAATGGAAAGAACATAGCATTGATCCACAATCCGGAGAAGTTGAATGAAAGGGAGATGAAAGGCATTGACCTGGTCCTTGCTGGGCATTTACACGGTGGCCAGTTTATCTTGTATAAAACAGCCCTGAACAATCATTTTCCAGGCAACCTGCTTTATAAATACTGTACAGACAGAAGACAAATAAAAAACACGACCCTGGTCATTAGCAGGGGCCTTGGCGATACTTTTCCATTCAGGCTGAACTGTCCGAAAGAAGTGGTAAGGATAACAATAACTTAGAGAAATGTAAGGGCCTGTGTTTCAATAATGCTATTGAAAACAACCTTACTGCAGCTTTTAAAATCATAACAGGACGAATTATGATGGCCGGGTGGTTGTCATCACCTTATTTTCCTAGATTCAGTTTTTAAATTAAAAGAGGAATGGTCAGGACATTGATTTGGATGGCAATGATCATGTGGGGGTTAACTGCCTGTAAACAGGATTGTGCCTGTAATCAATTGGAGCATGACAGTAGTACGGTGTTCAAGCCGGCCGGGCTCAAAACAAATTCGCAACAGATCCATGTGTCACCCCATTTCTTAAAACTTCAGCGGCCAAGGAGTGCATTTGGCGTTCACCTTTATTTGCGTGATGACCGCCTATACTTTGTATTCGTTTCCTCTGATGGTCATCTGGTATTTTACAATCTTAGGGATACAAACGAGGTCCACCAGACTGTTTTTCCTTTTACCGCCTCCGGCAATGATCCGGCTATGATCAGGATTATAGGAGACACCTTACTGATCATTCCCAGGAAGGACAACAGCTTTCATAAACTGGTGATACAGTCCGACTTCACCATTAATGAAATGCAGAATTTAAATTTAGATACATTAATTAAAAAGCATGGTTGGTCACTTTCTTACAACACCAATAAGTTTTTTGATTATGTCTATCCCTACCTGTTGATCCCTTATATGAAACCCCGTGAAAAGAAATTGTATGATGATCATGCCGCCTTGCTTGTAAATGTCACAACAGGTGAAGCAAGACCAGTGTTTCCTTTTCCTGGTTGCTATTCCGGGTGCTATTTAAGCCATGAAGCTGTAAGCGTTGCCATTTCAGGGAACAACCTGTACGGCCTGTTTTCCAATATAGGTCAGTTTGTTCATTCAAAACCTGACAGTAATAATTTCCGTGAAATGATCCTGCCTGGCAGCGGGCCGCATCAGCCTTATGATCAAAAAGAAGCCAGGAATTTAGCCTATGCACGAAAATATGAGTCGCTCAATGAATCCAATGTTAATGTCCTGACGCTTGAAGATGGAAGTATTGTTATGATCAAACGGTTGCGTCGAAAAAGTTTTTATGAACCTTTTCAGCTTCGATATTATCATTATAATACACACGATTCATTGCTCCATGCGGGAAGTTTCCCTAAGGCATTTATGTACAATATGGCCATTCCTTTCAAAAATGGTTTTATTACAGTGAATGATTCCTTATCTAAAAGCTATTATTATGCGATGGATTAGCGCTATCGTCCTTGCCCTTGGCATTGCGAGCTGCAAATCACCTGATGATGGGGGTCCTGCCGTCCAACTATTATCAACAAAGCCTTTGACAAGCCTAGCTCCAGGCAAAAACCGTTTCATGATCATATCCTGTACCAGATGCGGGTACTACAATGGCATGTTGACTAATGTAAAGCCCGAGCAGGTTTCTTTACTTAAGGACATTACCATTATGGCTGATTCGGCTTGTACCAGAACCAACCTGCCCGTATTACAGCTGAAGCAAAAGGAAATCGACGCGATTAGCATGGATTTTTATAACATCATTCTTCTTAAAAAAGAAGGGAAGGATTGGAAATGCAGGGTCATCAGAACCGAGGAAAGTCCGAAAACGTTTGAGATAGCAGAACGATTTTTTAGGGCATAGGCTTTCGATAATTATTGAAGAAGAAAAAGTAATTTCTTTTAAATCCTGGCTATTCAACCATAATTTTTTTTTCTGACGTTTCCAAAATATGCGGGTCATGGAGTTTGTCTTATTCTTATTTATTTCTGAGGTGGCTTTAAGCCCAAAGTATCAGGCCAACTAAAAAATTCACGATGATCAGAAGATCGATAATGAAAGTGACGTAGAACCTGGCCTTCCGGACAGACCGGTGCCTGATCAGGCTTACAAAACTCAAAGAGGCGAAATATAAAGCCAGCAGGATGCAGCCAAACGACAGGAAGGAACAAATCCTGATGAATAAAATATAATTAAGGGAAAGAAAATGGGGAGGTAGCTTCAGAGCCAGGGAAGCTAATAAAAGGCCTAATGCGATCAAGGAGCGTTTGTACGCTTTGTCTATCTCAGTCATATCGGTTGCTACATAAAGCTCTTTTTCTAATAACATAGAATCCTTAGTTTAAATCTTGAATCATTTTCAACAAGGCATATCAATTTCATGGTAGAGCGGCCTCATCTAAAAATTAATACTTCAATTTTATAAAAAGAAAATACACATTCTGTTCTTCTATAATAGCCTACCTTACACAAAGAACGTATACGGCACCAGTGAATTTTACTGCTTCTCAGGCAAATTAGTTTCAATTTTTACTGTCATATTAACCTAAATGGGTACAGCTTAGTGTTACTTTCCCATGAATGTGTAAATAACGTAACGCCTCATATTTGCATTGTATAAGCGAAATAAGGCGAATTGCTTAAAAAATAAAATGAAAATGAACATTATGAAACCAATAAAATTATTTCTGCTGGCAGCTACTTTAACAGCATTTGCCAATCCGGCTTTTTCGCAGAAATATAAAACACCTGCAGATACTGTTAAGCTTAACAAGGAGTATGTAAAAGTTAGTGATGACATAGCGGACCTTACAACAAAAATTGCCGTTGCGGAAAATGACTTACGGTCTTATCATGCCAAAGCAGGTGAAGCGACTTCTGAAGCTCAAAAGTCTGCGGACGAAAGCAGTCAGCAGGCATCCAAAGCAACGAATGGTAGTGTAAAGGAGGCTAAAAAGGCAAAAAGGAAAGCAAAAAAAGCTTTAAACGAGGCTGAGGATGCCAGTAAAGCCAATAAAAAAATAAAATCCCAGGATAAAAAGATTAGGCAGCTCAATAATCAATTAGCTAAAAAGCAGGAAAGATTAAAGGAATTGCAGGACATGCTTACATCAATAAGGACAATGCAATAAATTATAAAAGTTTACGCTTGAAAAGCCTTGCAGGAATGCAAGGCTTTTTCTTTTGGTTCCGCATCAGTTTATAGCCTTGTTGCATGAGTAACCCAGTCATTTTACCTGGCCATAATTCTTTATCAATTATGGTTTAATTTCCTTCATAGCTAAATATTCAAAAAATATTAAAATGAGATATTACATAATCTGAATAATTGAAAAAAAGACCCCCGCCAAAAAGCGGGGGTCATTATAACTGAGGTTAGCTTCAACAAAACTTCTAGTCAGTGATCAGGGCTGCATTTTCATGCAGTTGATTGGCGTAATGATTATTAATTTTTTACAGTGATACGTACCAGCTCATAGTACCCGATACTGTTCATATTGACCACACCAGCGCCATTACCAACGCCTACTGCCGGCCATGCCTGGTATTTCCTGTCGCCAACATAGATATCCGGTGCAAAATCATAGGTATCATTTAATGCCAGTGGGGCTCCAAACAATGCAACGATCTCGGCTGCCGTAACAGTGAAGCTGCTTGGAAATGTAGCAATATCAGGTTTGAACAGCTTTACGTTGGCTGCAGAACCATTCTTCCTGACCACAATGTCCACCTTGGATGGCTTATCAGAACTTGGGAAAACCATGGCCACCTTGAATCTTCCCGTGAATGTTCCCGGGGTGCCAAACCTAATGGTATCAATATTGTTTAATTTCTGAGGTTCCAGGTTCATGGTCATGGCTGGCACTTCTTCGATGCCGATCCTTTCAGGAATTGGACCATCATCCTTTGAACATGCCGTGAACATAATAGCAGCGAAAACAAGGGTGGTTAGTATTTTGATCTTTTTGAATTTCATGATCGATTTAGTTTTGAAATGGAACAATTAAGGTTGCCAGAACACTTTAAAGGATTCGGGTACCTTTTGCGGCGGTGCATTTGAATTCAACTGAATTTCAGTAGCACTGAATGGTAAAGACCATGGATATTTCCTGTCGTTCGATACCGGCGTAACCTTGCCATCCGGTCCGGTTACACTTGTAACGTTTCCTTCAGGTGCAGGAGCAAACAAAACAGGGTAGCCTGTTCTCCTGTAATCGGTATAATTATCTACAGGGTTCTCTATCCTGTTGATCCATTTCTCGGTCATAATATACTCCAGCTTTTTTGCAGTACTGCCTGCATCAAATGCAGCCAGAACTGCTGTCTTGTAGGCTGTTGTTGCTGGAAGTGTGGCCACCAGGGGAACAGTTTGCGGGGCTCCTGCTGTTGATGGCTTAATGTAATTGACGATCAGGAAATCCACCTGGGCAAACGACTCATCCAATGCTTTTGAAAATACAGCCCTTGCATTTCCCGGAGCAAGGCCAGCATGTATCAGTTCTGCTTCAAGGTAAAGGCGGTCCGCATAGGTCAGGAACTGGTGCGGAAGCGCACCTGTTCCAGCATTCTGCGATCCAATGGAATTGATGCTCCTGGCAGCTCCATCATCATAACGTCCACCCGCAGGGTAAATTCCAAGCAGTGAATAGGTCTGGCTGTTGGAACCATCACGGCAAGGCCCGTTCGAACCAAACAAAATGGAAATGAAACCACCATCACGATACTCGGTACAATTTTCGGGAGTAGGGTTGGTTCCTCCAACTGCTGATTTCTGGTTGTACACATAATATGGGATCCTCGGATCTGTGATGCCTGTCAGGATTTCTGTGTTCGTGCCCTTCATGATCTCATACAGCCATGGGCTGAATAGCTGGCCTCCGCGTTGCGTGGCAGTATAATCTCCGTAGGCAGGATGCCGGTCATCAGTTGCGGCAACAGGTCCATAAGGCATCATAAAGCTTTCTGCCTGAGAATTGATCAGGTTGGCAGGAGTAGCCAGCAACGCAGTCACCTGAGCCGATACATCCTGAACCCGCCGAACCTGTGTGTACAATTTCAGCTTGATGGTATTGGCCGCTTTCACCCAGTTATTAATATTACCCTTGTAGATATAATCATCAGTACCCGGACTTGAAGCGTTGGGTGTGGTGTTCCTCAGATCAGCAATCCCTTCATCCAGCAAAGTAAAAAGCTGTGGATAGATCTCTGAACCTTTATCAAACTTCGGTTGCGTGATGCCTTCATCAAACCTGTCGAATTCAGAAAAAGGAACGTCACCCCAGACATCTACCATCATGCTGAACGTATACGCCTTTAGAATTTTGGCAATACCTGCATACTTGAAGCGGCTTTCTGTTGCTCCGCGTTCAATGATGACATTCAGGTTGGCAATGGCGGAAAGCAATCCTTCAAAGCCTGAAGAACCTGCACCATACCTGTCTGCTCCTACACGGCCGGTGATCTGGTGGGTATACAGTGACATGGTATTGCCAAGGCCTGATCCCAATGCCAGGTTGTTGGAGATGTTGCGTTCAGCTGCACTTAACACCATTGAAATGGGAACGGAAGATGGTGTCGGATCATTCACGTTTTTGTTTACATCCAGGAACTTTTTACAGCCGGCTCCTGCCAGGGCAAGAACGCAGAGAGCTGAAAAAGCAAAAATATTTTTCCTTAGCATCATTAAGAATTTATTGATGTATTAGAAGGTTATGTTTAAGTTGATACCATATCGCTTGGTACTTGGAGCACCGCCGGTTTCAACACCCTGCGTTCCACTGCCAACAACGGAGTTGATATCCGGATCGAAGTTGGTGTACTTTGGTACGTTAGGTGCCAGGAACCACAGGTTACGTCCGCTAAGCGATAAGTTCACGTTGGATAATTTAATGCTCTTCACCCATTTTTGAGGAAGGCTGTATCCAAGAACGATCTCCCTCAGCCTGTACACGGTGCCATCGAATACGGCATATTCAAATGCACCGTTGGTAGCAAAGCTTGCGCCGGTACCTTGAGTGAAGAACAGGTCATTGGTTGTAACCCTTGTCTGGTTTTGAACTGGTTTGCCACCAACCAGCAAAGGCGTATAGTGGTTCAAACCGTCAGGTCCAAGCACCGGTGTTGCATTTCCATAGATACCAGTGATGACATTGTTATGTTCTCTTCTTTCGGTATCCCTTGTCACACCTCTTCCCAACATGTTGTTGATGGTCTCAGAATAAAAATCACCACCCTTGGTCATATCCCAAAGCACATTCAGCTGGATGCCTTTGAAAGAAATAGAATTGTTGATGCCCAGTTTGAAGTCTGCATTCGGATCGCCAACCATACCTGGGTTTGGATCAAGGAACGGCATGCCTGAGGTAGGGTTGATCAGCAACTGCCCATCATCTGAACGGGCAGAAAAGGAGCCTCTCAGGTAACCATAAGGGAAGCCTGCTTCAATCCAGTTAAATCCACCAAGCTGCGCTCTGGTCAAACCTGCTACAAGTTTCTCTACGGTGTTCTCGTTCTTTGTAAAAATTCCGCGCACATCCCACTGGAAATTCTTCGATTTGACAGGTGTTACGTCTAATGATATTTCCCATCCTGTATTACGGATCTCACCAAGGTTGGTATAAAATGAACTATATCCTGAAGACTGAGGCAAGGCAATGGGATAGATCAGGTCAGTAGATCTTTTATCATACCAGGTTACTTCAAGGCCTGACCTTCCTTTAAAGAATCGTAGATCCGTACCCAGTTCCAGTTCCGTGGTAAACTCAGGAGTCAGTTCCGTATCGTAGGTGGTATTGTCTCTTGTTGAAGTAGGCTGACCCAGGAAACCCAGGGCATTCAGGTTAAAAGCAGCTTCGGTATTATGAGGATCGGCATCATTACCCACCCTTGCAAAGCCTGCACGGATCTTACCGTAATCCAGCCAGTTGGAATTAATGCCAAATGCTTCTGTCCAGATCAACGTACCGGAAACACCGGGGTAAAAGTATTGGGCGTTCTTGTATGGAAGGGTAGAGGTCAAATCCATTCTTCCGGTTAAATTCAGGTAAGCAAAACCCCTGTAACCCAAAGATGCATCGGCGAACACACCGACCAGTCTTCTTTTTGTTCTTCTGTCAGAGATAAAAGACTGGCGACGTGTATTGGAAAGATTGTACAGACCAGGAACCACAAAGTCTACTCCATATACCTGCTGGCCACGGCTGGTTCTTTCATTGATGTCAGTTCCCGCATTCAGGTCAAGGGTCCAGTTATCAAAAACCTTTGGACTGAAAGCCGCAAGAAACCTGACGTTGAGCTCCTGGCGCCTGCTGATGACTTCAGTTATGTTACCTAAAGGATTGTCGGTGCCTCCATAGGAAGATTTATCAATGATCTGGTCCCTGAATAATGCGTAGTTGTTCACGCCACCATTAAAATCGATCCGTACGCGCGGACTGAATTTATAGGATGCCCTCAGGTTACCCACCATGCGATCATCAATAGAGGTGATCACGTTGTGAAAAGCAGCCCATATAGGATTGGTGTACTGGCCATCATTAAAGCCGATCTGAGCGCCTGCCCTGTTTTGAGAAGGGAAGCCTGCGATATCCCAGTTCCGGGCCATGGTATAGGTACGTCCCCACTGTGACAGGAAGCTTTGTGCCTGGCCGATATATCCACCAATCTGTTTGGACCGTGCATAGGACATGCTGGCGCCCACAGTTAGATTGCCAACAGCAGTTTGTCCGCCTACACTGAAATTGCTTTTGGTATAGCTTGAGTTGGTAATGTATCCTTCCTGGTCAACATGAGACAGGGTGATGTTGAAGAGTGAAGCACCCTGGCCACCGTTCAATCCAATGGAATGCTCCATCAGGCTGCCGGTATTGAATAAGGCGGCAACGTTCCCCGGATAGGCCTTATAGGCTGCCCTTCCGTTGGGAAAGAGTTCAGGATAGGAAGCAAACATGGTAGCCCAGGTTGTTGCAGGAATTGAATCTATGCCTGAAGCGGAAGTGCCGATCACATTACCGGCCGCGTCATAAATAACACCTCTTCCGAAACGCGCGCCCCATGAACCATTTGATGACTGGGTCCTGAAGTTGGCGCCTGCGCCGTATGTATTTTGAAAATCAGGGATGTCAGCTACCTTTTCAAGGCTATAGCCGCCGCGGTAAGTAACATTCAATGGTTTGGCTCCTTTTTTAGGTGCACCGGATTTAGTGGTGATCAGCAGCACACCGTTAACGCCCCTGGATCCATAGAGCGATGCAGCCGCGGCGCCTTTCAATACGTTGATGGATTCTATGTCATTAGGGTCAATGTTATTCAGGCCCGATCCGTAAGTACCGCCCCCGCTAAATGGGTTACTTGTGTTCACCAAAGGATTACTGTAGGGAACACCATCCACAACGATCAGCGGTTCGCCACCTGAGAACGAGGCGACACCCCTGATCTGGATACGGGTGGCAGCGCCTGGTGCCCCCTGGCCTGCCCTGATGTCCACACCCGGAACTTTACCGGCCAGGGTGTTCAGGATGTTCGGCTCGGATTTCTGCAGCATGGTGCCAGGATCTACTTTGGTTACCGCATAGCCCAGTGCTTTTTCCGTACGCCTGATACCCATGGCTGTTACTACCACTTCCTGCATGTCGGTTTCGGTAGGCTTCAGCGTGATGTTGATGTTTGACTGTTGACCTAGGGAGATTTCCTGGGCTGCCATGCCCATAGCTGAAATGACAATGGTGCGGGCATTAGCGGGAACATCAATGGAAAAGGTCCCATCTTCCCTGGTCAGGGTTCCCTTACCTGTGTTTGGAATAGTGATCGAGGCGCCCACAAATGGTTCACCTCTGGCATCAACGATTCTTCCGGTTACGGTTCGTTGCGCCCAGGATGTAAGCCCGGCAAGCATAAGCACCAGGCTTAAGAATAGAATTTTCCTCATGTGCATGTATATTTAAAATAAAAATATCAGGCAAAGCAGTGGAATTCTTTGGGGGCGGGATTTGAGCTAGTGCTAATATAAGTAAGCCTGAATTAAAAAAATAAATTTTTGTTAAGAAGGATAAGTGGTAAGTTTTTAGGGATAAATGATTAAAATCCTTTAGAAGTGGGATTTCTTCAAATGGTATATCAATTTAAACAGCTGTTTTTGCTTCGCCCTCGTGCTCTTTTTCCGTACGCTTCCTCTGCTTTTTTCTCAAAGCTGCCCCTTCTTGTGTCTTCACAAGCAGCTTCGCTCTAGCCGCCCCTTCTTGTGTCACAAGCAGCATAACAAACAAATCAATTGTATTTTCCACTCTTAAAGTCTCTACTCTGCAGTCTGCACTCTTAAGTCTGCATTTTTCCTCGGTCTCTTTCTGTTTCCCGTACTGTCTTCCTATGGGGTCTTTTCTACTTTTTACCTTGATGTAAAAAGTAGAGCAAAAAGATCAAGGCCGGGTCTAATCGCTCCGCGTAGACCGGCCCGCCCACCGCACAACAGTCTTTCTTTACAGGTTTCGATCATCACTTTAGAGTTCAGTCTTTCTCGTTAGGATGATGCTCAATAATGGTTGCAAAGTTTCATTAAACTACAATTGGCCTTATTCTGCTATACTGCAGGCGCTGAATTTTGTTAGCAGTTTTAAATGCAGAAGTCATTTCATTCAACCACAAAATGAGGCGCTGGACCTTTGCTTAAAGTATAAGGGCTTATAGATACTATGGGCGTTGAAGGTTGAAGGGATAGATCCTTCGCCTTCGGCTCAGGATGACAGGCCGAAGGAGGTTTATTGAGACAGGTTGGCTTAGGCTGGAGAGGTCCAATAGGAGATGAGTAGCTTACATAGGAAAAGCTTCCATCAATCAAAATTCATCACTCCACTTCTTAAGTCTCTACTCTTAAGTCTGCACTCTTAAGTCTGTTTCTCTGCGTCTTTGCGTGAAATGCCTTTCTACGCCATCTACCTTGCTATTACTTTTCAAACTTCGAACCAGCCAGTGACTTCTTCAGGTCTTCACCTGTTTCTTCATCCGTATAGCAAATATTGATGCCAAAGTCATATCCCTTATGCAACCTGGCATACATGAAAACATTCATCACCATTTTATTTGGATAGGTTGTGACCACATGGAATTTTTGAAATTCAAGCCCGTCAATCTTTTCTACACTTGAGGAAGTATCGATCTTCATATCAGGCATCTGGGTTTGGAACGTTTCAACGATCACATTTTTCAAAGCTGCATTTGCTTCTTCCCAATCTCTGTCTACAGCCGGATCAAAAGGTGTTATAGTACTTGCAAAGTAGTTATACTGACCTTTACTGGCGCTGATAAGTGTCCTGGTCGCTTTAAAGTCCAGTGTAGTATCATAGGTTCTTTCTATTGCGTTTTCGCCCCTTCGGGCCAGTGCTTCAGTCCGCGCTGAGTCCATGACTGTAAAGTCTTCCGGGATTTTCACCTTCCAGCCAACCTGCTGAAAAGAGAATTCTTTTGACTTCGAATTATTGTTTGTTTGTCCTTTACAACTGAAAATAACAATGGATAGAAATAATATGCCTGCAACTGCTCTCATAATAACTAAGAAGGACACCAGACTCCTGAGTCCAATTTTTAAGTGTTTTGGTTTGATGAACTATGCTTTTGTAATCCTTAAAAGTAAAAACTTCACCTTTCGTCTATCAAGTCTCATATCCAAATTCTTCTTTCCCATTCTTAAGTCTCTACTCTTAAATCTGCACTCTTAAGTTTGTATTCATTTGCGTCTTCACTCTTGGCGCTCTTCAATCCTTTGGCTCCCACAGCTGGATCTTGTTTCCTTCCGCATCCAGGATGTGTATGAATTTTCCGTAGTCATAGCTTTCCATTGCATCCACAATGGTCACGCCTTCTTTTCTCAATTCCTCTATCAGTGCTTCCAGGTTTTCTACCCTGTAGTTGATCATGAATTCTTTGCCTGAAGGTTCAAAATATTTGGTTGTTTCGGCAAAGGGCGTCCATTGCGTTTGTGCTTTTTTGGTGCTGTCTTCACTTTCGTACCATTCAAATGTGGCCCCGTAGGGATTGGTATCCAAACCCAGGTGTTTTTGATACCATTCCGTCATTTTTTTGGGGTCTTTGCTTTTGAAGAAGATGCCGCCAATGCCCGTTACCTTTTTCATTTTTACAGTTGTGTTATTTTACTTTATAGTGATTAAAATTAAGCCGGATTACTGCATGTTGTAAACAGTTGCTTTCAACGCAGTTCTAAATATAGGATTAGGATATTAATTGGAAAAGGGTAATTTAATGCCAGTCCCTTGAATTGATGGAAATACAGATAGGCTAAGGCATGCAATTTTCAAATGTTTGATAAAACAATATCTTTTAAAAATTAAAACATGAACCATGATTGAAAGACATCAGCCAATGCCAAAATGGATCCTGATCGTGTCAGGATTAGTTGCATTAATGGAAGTCATGGTAGGTTTGATACTGGCATTTTCACCAGCGTCGGTAGTGGATGGGTTGGATCTAAATGCAAAAGGAATTGATTACGTTATTTATATGTGGGCAGCACGACAGTTTGCCCTTGGAATTATTTTTGGTTATGCCACACTGAAGCGATCGATTCCCATGCTGACCATTGCCTATATTTTCTTTTTTGTGATGTTCATAGGGGACTTGCTCATTGGATTTTCACAAAAGAACAATTCAATGATCATTAGTGCTATTGTAATGTGCCTCATTTCCGCAGTATTGCTTTATTTCATAAACAAAAAGAAATAATTGCCATAGAAGGAAAATCAAAAAGAGAAGGCATGATAACTTAAAAGCTCTTTTTAGTTTACTTTTCCCTCAATCCCTCTCGCTCTCTTTCTCAGCATTAGTCATTGCACTCCCGCTCGTTCTCGTTATCTCTTTTCGGTTTAAAAAATTTCTTTACCTCACTGCAACTTTTTTAGCTTTCTTGTCTCTTATTAGCGAAACAGGATAGCATGCCACGGACCACCGAAGATTTTATTGCTTTACTTAAACCGCATTTTAACAGTGCCGCCCAGTATTGCCGGGGATTGTTTCAAGGCACAGTGGATGCTGAAGATGCCTTGCAGGATGCTATCATTTCAGCCATGGAAAACATTGGGGCATTGAAAGAAGAAGAAAAGTTCCGATCCTGGTTTTTTACCATTATTACCCGCACTTTTTACGCATCCAAAAGGCAGGAAAGGAAGAAAGAAAGACTGTTTGCCGTGCTCAGGGAAAAAGACAGCCATTTTCCCGATGTCTACCACGATAACATTCAATCAGAGAAAGAAAAGGTTTTACACGAAGCGCTGCAATCGCTTACAGGGAAAGAACGAGCTGCCATTTTATTGTTTGAGCTAGGAGGATTCTCCCTCACCGAAATTCAACAGATACAAGGCGAGAAAAGCCTTTCTGCTATAAAGTCGCGACTAAGTCGTACCCGCGAAAAGTTACGTAACAAAATACTTCAACTGGAACAATTAAAAGAACGAGGAGGAACATATGATTTTAAAAATAACGCCTCAGGGTTCTGACGCAAACAACCCAAACGATTATTTTGATGCCTTACGCCAAAAAAGTTACGAGACATCTTTTGATGGTGTAAAAAATTTCATAGTTGCAAACGAGTACAAGCTTCGTCAGCGCACGCACCGCAAACCGGTACGCAAATGGCAGTGGGCGATTGCTTCTTTGCTTCCCGTGCTGGTTGTATTGGCTTGTACCAAAACGGAGCATAACGTGCCTGTGGGACATACCATCTCGTTCAATGTGCCGAAAGGAGATGATGCTGCCAGGGTACAATTAGAAAGCCTTGTCAGCGGGCTGCAAACTGTTGTTTCACCGCACCCGCAAAAGCCTGGTTATCTTGCTTACACCTGTTTTATTCCTGCTGAATCCAACAAGTCTGCAGATGCTGTTGTCAATAACTTGAAAGGCATAAACCTGAAAGGCTTAAAGGATAACCTCAAAGGCATAAAGGGTATCACAGATTTAACTGCGGTGCCTGTTAATGCACAGGTAAGAGCATCCCTGTTGTCGCAGGTTGGGAATAAAATTTTCCGTACCCACATTGATGCGGCTGCCCTGCGTGACGATGAAATGCAAAACAATATAAATCGGCAATTAAAGGAGCAGGGGATCAATAACATTTCAGTGAGTGTTACCCGCAATGAAAAGGGTATTCGGACAATTGAACTGCTCCCGGGCAAAGGTGGGCCTAATTATTTTATCGATGTGTCCCAGGATGATAAGGGCACCAGGATGGTGTTGCAGGAAGAAAGATCAAATGCTAACAGATCCAACATTTCCGAAAAGCTGATGGTGGGATTTGGAAGTATGACCGATGCGCAGATTAGAGCCTATATCCGCAGCGAATACGGGACGCAACTGCTTGATAAAGACATAAAAATCACCCGCTCCGAAGAACAGATAGAGATCAATATAAACAAGGGTGCCAAAAAAGAAGAAATAATTCGTTTTAAGTTGCGCTAAGAGTTTCATGCCTTAATAAAAAGTCTTTCACTTCAAAATAAATAACTTTCTTTTTATGACTTCACCTGGACTGCCTATTGCTTCCTGCAGCCTGCAATGTTAGGTACTGCCTTAAGTCTGCTAAATATCTGCTGGGCAACAAAGAGCCATGAAAAGGTGCGCATTCCGGCTCATGGCTTGTCATGCCACATGCAATTCTTACACTAAAAATTATCGAACCACCAATCAAATGTTTAAATTATGAAGATTAGCATCCTGGTTATTTCCCTTCTGATGTTCAACGCGGTTTGGTCGCAAAATGAGATGTCCATAACAGCAGCTGAAAAAAAAGAGCTGGTTGAGACTGTAAAGCGGCAACTGGAACGTTACTATGTATTGCCCGACAAGGGCAAGGAGATGGGTCAATACCTGGTCCAAAGGTTCAACGCAAAAGCCTACAATGGTATTTCAGAATACAGAGCTTTCGTGGACACCATAGCTAGCGATATTGGAAAGGTACATATGGATCCGCACATGGGGTTATTTTTTGACCCCGAATATGTTCAGCATATCAAAGATGAAAAGTTGAAAACAGCCAGAACACCTGGAAGACTAGAAGAGGAAAGGTCATATTACCGGAAGAAAAACTATGGATTTCAAAGGGTAGCGCTTCTACCAGGAAATATCGGTTACATGGCGGTGTCACAATTTGCCAAAGTTACCGAAGAATCAAAAACAGTTATAGCCTCTGCTTTTGAATTTATAGCCTATAGTGAGGCTGTAATTATCGATGTAAGAAGTAATACGGGGGGAGAACCAAAAATGGTGCACGAGCTGTTAAGCTATTTTTTTGATCAGCCTGTTCTTGCCAGTATCACATATGACAGGGAAATGGATCGGACGAGTAAAAATTATGTACTTCAAACAGTGAAAGGCAAAAAGGTTCCTGGTAAAAAGCTATACATTCTAACCAGTGGGAATACCTTTTCTGCCGGTGAAGCATTTGCTTATTTTATGAAAAACCTGAAACGTGCTACCGTTATTGGCGAGGTGACTGCCGGTGCAGCACATGGGCAGAAGCCCTTTATCGTCAACGACAAGGTCGTTATACATCTTCCATTTGAGCGCGGAGTTGATGCGCTTACTAAAACTGATTGGGAAGGAGTAGGGGTTCAGCCCGACGTAGTGGTAAAGGCAGATAAGGCATTGGCTAAAGCACAGGAAATGATCCTGGAAACCGCCCTGGATACTGCAAAGGACGCGGGAGAAAGGTTTGCCTCGCAATGGGCATTGGTTGCCGTAAAGGCAGCATTGGTCCCGGTTGTATTATCTGATGCGCTTAAAAATGAATATGCAGGCTTATATGGTACACGAAACATTTTTATAGAAGATGGTCAGCTGTTCTTCCAACGCGGCAATGGTCCAAAGAGAAAATTAACTGCCCTTACTGAAGAAACCTTTGAACTCGATGGCGTGGATGATTACCGGATCAGGTTTGTGCGTAATCCAGACGGAAAAGTAGATAAAATGGTAGGCTCGAATAATTATAATGTTACGAAGGAATTTTTACGCGAAACGAAAACAAATCGAGGACAATAACGGCAGAAAGTACGATTCGCAGCTGGAATTACGACCTAGGTGTCAGGGCTTGCGGATGGGCGTTTGTCTAAGGAAGGATTTTGGCTAGAAGTCTTCAGACTTTTTGCAAATCAATTTGTTGTGCGCAATCTATCATAAAGAATCACGTCTATCCAAATAAATAGCAAAGACGAAATGGCTATCAATCAATCTATTTAGGTGATTCACCTGCGTAACTTATTTGCCACCAACATTTTTTGTCCAGGGTGTATCGAAGTAATAAGCAGTCTTTTGGGTTTAATTAGCCTTTAGCAACATTTGAAGGAATTCACTTTCAAAAGGTAGCAACTCCCCGGAATTGAATTTTTCCTTTTGCTCTATCATAATTAAAAGCCCAACCTTTATTGTTAGGAGTGCCTTCTGGATAAAGTGTAAATAATATAGAGAAGGAAACAGGATCCAATTCCTCAGAAGTGGCTTTAAACGAATTTTTTGGATCGTAGGCGGCTACCGCTAGCAGATTTCTGAAATAGCTGTGGGCTCCAGTATCAGATTCTATTTTGGTGATCAGGTCATAAAGGGAATCGATAAAAAGTTCTATAGGACCTATTTTAAAAGAAGAATCAATGTTCTTTTGAGACGCATCACTCCAGGAAATTCCATCAGCAGATAAGGATTTAATCTTTGGTAAATCTTTATTTATAACTGCATGGATCAAGGCTTTCCACGAGGCATCTATTGCCTGGGAATCAATTCCTGTAATCTCCGGGGAATAGTAAACAGGGCCATTTGCAGGTTGAGCCATAATAAATTGACTGGTCAAGGATAGCAAAACCAATAATTGGAGTATTCGCATAGAATTCAGAAAGGAGAAGGTTAATGGAGCCCAGGTTCAGCAACCTGTCATTTCTGGGTTCAATAAAGAAAAATGTTCATTTAATTTCATATTAGGTTTAAGGTCTGAAGTTAAAGGAGTCGAATCAACCGTTTTGTGCTTACCTGTTTTCTTTAAAATAAATTTTCAGTCAAGCCCTGTGCTCAGGGGTCAATTTGATAGCTTGCATTTGTTGAGAACTTTAATCTGATTGTGCATTGGTGTTTCGCCTAATTATTTATCCAACTGCGTTATAAGTTGGGTCAAATTCCACGATCCATTCAATACCATATTTATCTCTGAAACAGCCAAAATAGGATCCCCAGGGACTATCACCAATAGGACCTTCTACTTGTCCTTCTGCAGAAAGACCATTAAATAACTTGTCAGCTTCCTCTTTACTTTCCGTAATGATCACAATTTTACTTCGGTTCTCATTTTCGTTTGTTTTTCCCAGGATTTCCGGCACATCATTGCCCATCAGCATATTGGTTTTACCAATTGGTAAAGCAATATGCATAATTTTATTTTCTTCTTTTTCTGATACAGGGAAATCAGAGCTTGCAATGTCTTTGAAACGGACAACCTTTGCAAACTTTCCGCCAAATACGGATTTGTAAAAGGTAAATGCTTCTTCGGCATTTCCGTTGAAGTTAATGTGAGGATTGATGAGTGCCATATTTATAGAATCGATTTATTAAAGTTCAAACGTACAACTTAACTATAAAAATTAATAAGGTGTAATAGCGTCAATAAAGAGGTTGATTGCGACATGTGGAATAGTGAACAGGGGTTAAGTGCATTCCAGTGACTTGATCCCGCCTGGGAAAACGTACTTTCGTGGCATGCAGACGCCCTCTTTTTCTATTGCGGATACCCTTTCCAACCTACAGATCGAATCATTGAACGAGATGCAGCAGGCATCACTGGAAGCCAATTCAACTTCCGACACGGTCGTATTACTGGCAGATACAGGTTCCGGAAAAACACTGGCGTTCCTGCTGCCCATTGCGCAGTTGCTTGAAAGGAACAAGCCCGTAACCCAGGCATTGGTGATCGTGCCTTCACGGGAACTGGCCATGCAAATTGAACAGGTATTTAAAAAAATGGGGACAGGGTTAAAGATCACCTGTTGTTATGGAGGCCATTTGCGGGAAACGGAAGAAAACAACCTGAAACAGGCCCCTGCACTGATTGTGGGAACACCGGGCAGACTGGCCGATCATATCCGGCGGGGTAACATCATCACCAGTCATATCCATACCCTGGTGTTGGACGAGTTCGATAAGTTGCTGGAACAGGGATTTGAAGAAGAAATGGCTTTTATAATCGGGTCGCTTCCTGCTCTGAAAAAAAGGATGCTGACTTCTGCTACCAAAATGGATGAAACACCAGCTTTCGTTGGGCTCGAAAACCCTGTGACCGTTGATTTTTTGAAGGGCGAAAAGTCACCTGCCCTTGACGTTAGAATGGTTTGGAGCAATGGTGAGGACAAATCCAATACTTTATTCAAATTGATCTGCTACCTGGGTAACCGTTCTACCATTATTTTTTGCAACCAACGCGAGTTCGTGGAGCAGGTAAGTGCATTCCTGAAAGATAAAAGCATTGTGAATGTATTTTACCACGGCGCTATGGAACAGCAGGAACGCGACAGTGCTTTGGTCAAGTTCCGAAACGGAACTTCAAACGTGCTGGTGACCACCGACCTGGCTGCCCGTGGATTGGATATTCAGAACATCCGTTATATTATTCATTACCAGCTTCCCACTACAGAGGAATCATTCATTCACCGCAACGGGCGCACCGCCCGGATGGATGCCAGTGGTACAGCAATATTGATCCTTGCGCCACATGAAAGGCTGCCTGCCTACATTACTCCAATGCCCACCACCATTGACCTCCCCTCAGAAGCCACCTTACCTCAAAAGCCGGTATGGAGCACATTATTTATTGCCGCCGGGAAAAAGGACAAAGTGAACAAGGTGGATATCGTGGGCTTTCTAACCCAGAAAGGCAGATTGAAAAAAGAAGATATCGGGCTGATCGAGGTAAAAGATTTTTTTTCCTTTGTGGCGGTACGAAAAGCCAACGTCAGTCAGACTTTACAAATGATCAAAAATGAAAAGATCAAAAATAAGAATGTAAAGATCGATATTGCAAAGTAGGAGAGCGGGTGCGGAGAAAGAGAGCGAAAAACAAAGAAAGAGGAGAATTAGAGCGAGAAGGAAAAACAGAGCCATAAGGAGCTTTACAAAAGGAGTTGATTGAAAATAGTCAGAAAAATAAAAAGAGCAGGTAACCCCGCTCTCGCTCTGTTTCTCTTTCTTTCCTTCGCTCCAGCTCTCTTTCTCCGCTCTACTTCTGCTCCCGCACTTTTCCTCCTTACTACAGCTTCAGTAGTTTACTTGTAACATACAGTTTCCCCTTGTCATTATATTTCTCCCATTGCAGTAATCCATATTCTGGCGAATACCATTCCTTCACTTTGGCTTCCGCTTTATGATTACCGTCTTTTTTTGCAGCACTTGCAACCGTATGTTCTATCACAAAACAATCGATCATGGCATTGCCAATCTTTATTTTTTCCTTTCCGGTCACTTTCCTGTCCATCACTTTTACATAAACTTTGGAGTGATGGGTAGTTGCCATTCCAAAGTCCCTCCCCTGGACTCTTGCACCGAAGTCAGCGCTGGACTCTGATTGGTAGTAAACCATTTTGCCGCTAACCTCAATATTGGCATCAATGCTTTGGCCTACTGTCATATTTTTAGGATAAAATAAAAACTGGTCTTCAATAATATCCACCGTTATGCTGCGCCTGGAATTGTTGTCTTCCCCGGAAGCTAGTGCAGCATAGTTCAGGTAAAATCCTTTGCTGTTTTTTTTCATTCCGATCCTCAGATCAGATTTAAATTTCCCCGGGGCATGCTTCTCTTTTAATACCTCTCCATATATAAACCCGGCTCCAGAAATAGCTGGTCGTATCACCATTATCAATACGTATGCTGTCGGTAAAGATTTCCTTGAAATTGATCTCGTCGTTCTTATGATTGAAATTGTGAAAACTGATCTTGTTACCCTTTGTGAAATAAAGAGAAGCGGTTGATTGAGCAAAAGAAGAAGCGGAAGAGACCAGCAATAGAATACAGCAAACTAACAGGGATCTCATAATTTTTTTAGACAATATATGGAAATTATTGTTGGGTACTAGGGGAGCAATTACCTGCCAGGATAAAACCATGGATATATATACCAGGTGTACGATTGACTATCGTCATCTTAAATTCTCTTTTAAAAACGCTTCTAATTGGTCGGCCCGAATATCAGAAATTATTATTCGGCCCTTATTATCCAATAATATATAAGTTGGGAAGGCATTAATATTAAACTTTTCGGCGGTTACTCCATCCTTATCCCAAACCTGGTTCCAGGGAAGTCCATATTTTTTAATAGATGCTAAATAATCTTTTTCGTCTTTTAGCTTGTCCACCGAAATAGAAACGATATCAAATCCTTTTTGATGAAACTGATTATAAAGTTTTTTCAGCCTGGGAAATTCTTTAATACAAGGGGCACAATGGCTGAACCAAAAATCAATCAAATAATACCGATTGTTATTTTTGATTTTACTTTCCATTTGTTCATACCCTTTGAAAAATTCTTTAGGGAATAGTTGACCTTCCTGAATAGTAGCCGATGCCTTCATCTTCTCCCTTAAAAGGTGGATAAAGGATTGCTGCTGCATCTGATTTGAAAAGGAAGAAAACAACTTTTCGAAATCAAAATATTGATGTGTTGGAGTTATGGAAACTAAATAATATACATTCCATAAAGCAACGTAAGAGTCAGGATGCATTTTGATGTACTCCCCCAATAATTCCGCTCTTTGTGAGTAGTATTTTTTTATCAAAAGGTTTGCGCTGTCTTTAGTTAAACTGGGGAAGTCCCGGCCATATTTTTCATAATTTCTCCCATAAAAAGATTGTAATGAATCAAACACTTTATCGTTCGATTGAAAAAAAGGTAAAAACTCCTTCTCATATTCATCTTGCATCGGCGACCCCTTAATATGCAGCTTGCCGTCAGCGTCAACCAGTATCTCTGCATCACTGGAAATGAATTTGTTTCTGTAGCCCATCATTCCGATTGTGATACTGATTTCTGCCGGAAAAGAAAGCTGTATGGATGTGTCAAATGCACCATTTACGACATTTATTTTCGTATACTCCCACTTTGAAAGTTTAGCATCTACCGGATGTGTTAGTCCGATGCTTTTTACGGTCGTATCCTTTATGGTCCCTTTTATTCTAACTGTTTTTGTTTGGGCGCCAAGTTGCAGCGTCATTAGCAAAATGACAAGCAGTAAGATACTATTTCTCATAAAATAATGATGTTGGTTCCAGTATAATAACAGGTACAGTAACTCCGGTAACTTGTTGGTAGGTACCTGACCGCCAACCACTTCTAATTTACGGATGTTTTCCAGGTTTTTTAAAGAGACGAAGGATGCAATATTTATTCATATAGCTAATTTTAACGTGTTATTATCTATTGAACAACGGGTAGAAGTTTAAGGGAGCAGGTTTTGGAATTAATCCAAAAGCATTGTTGTAAAAAACTTTAAGAAGTCACCTAAAATTTCATTTAGCCGTTAAGTTTAAATACGAATAGAGCACAGTATCGAAGTCAAACAAAAGCATTTTATTAAATCCAAATCGCAAATTCAATTCATTAATTTTATAGGATATAATTTTAAGAAGTTCTTTCAGGCTGGTGTAAATTCAGAGGCATTTTTGAAAGGATTCAGAGGGATGCCATAGCTTTAAGCAAAAAATATCTGAAAATCAACATATTATAAGGTATTTGGATAATTTTGGAGCCCAGGGTTCGAATCCCTCACTTTCGGTGTAAAATGAACTAATAGAACTTTTTTCTTTGAAGTAACTGTCTGAAAACCCTCTTAAGGATTTTGAAAAAAGTTTTATAAAAGGCCTTTCTTTTTTTGAGGGTTTTAATAAATCAAACGCAGCACAAAACCTGAAATTATAATGTCACTTCTATTCCTTTATTTTTTTTGGAAAATATTGAATCCAAGAGTTTCGCGCACTGATTGCATCCTCCGCAGGGTGGTTTTCCCATAGCAGTTGTTATTGCTTTTATTGACCGTCCCACTCCAACTCTTTGGTAGCTAGTTACTTTACTCACATGGGTTTATTAATTTCTCTACTATTAAGGGCGGGCCGAGTATAAGCTCGGCCCCATCTCACAGTTGCACATCCAGCTCGTACTGCAACCTGAAAAACAAGCGAGCGAAATGCTAATGCAACAACGAATGCTGCAATGATGCCGGGTATACAAAGAAAGAAATTTCTGGAGCAGCGGGATTAACCCAACGGATAAAAGCCCGGATGTACTATGCAACGAATTGTTTCAGATACTTTTGGTTCGATGCTATCAGCAGTAATGGCACAGTGGTACAAATTCGAGAAGGCCGCTTTGATATGATATATCTCCGGTAATTATTAATTTCTAAGATGAAAGCTTTCATACTGAGATGCGTATGAATTGGTTCAGCCTCCAAAGCGCTGAACAAATGACTTTAGTTTTACTCAGAGTTACATGCATAATCCTTATTGTGAGAGAATTTGAGGCAACGTCCACTAAAAGATAAATAAATAGTAGGGGGCTGATAATTTTTGTGAGACACTTTCATTAGGCTAGGAAATCTTTTTAAAGCAATTACAGCCTTTTCAAGTAGTATTTTTTCAAATTCTGAAGCAGGCTCTCTTTCGAACCCACAGCCATATCCTAACTCAATACGTTTTATTTCACCTTTTCATTAAAGCCAACTACCATGTTGCTGTAATTTTCAATACTAAAGGCTGCCCAGGACACAGAGTCGATAGATTTTGATATGATTGTTTTAAGCGTATCATGAAGAAAGACTAACCCAGAAAAAACCAGATTCCTGTCTTTTATTAAATAATTCTGGGTTTTTGACTTTACTAAAATTCCATTCTTAACATCATAAACAACTTCTGCTTCATAAATGGACTCATATCCTATATGTACGTATTGTAATAATTCTCCTTTTGGCTTCATAACACTTTTAGTAACCCAATTTGCAAAGACTCTATTGGTACCAAACTCTTTATTTAAATCAACATCAATCGGATTCTCATCGCAATAATTGATTTGAATACGAATTAAGTAAAGCCTTTTGTTGTCCATCCGCCAAGTTGCTACATAACCTCTCAATAGAGCTGAACAATTTTTCGGTCATCTCCGTGTTACCGATTGTTCTGCTTCCTTTTTTCTCAAAATAACTCTCTAAGGGATTTGAATGAATCCTGGCTGTATCTTTTCCGATGATTAGAATATCTCCGTATGGGGCTGTAGCCCCATTTTATTGCTAGCAGATAAAATCACAAGAACGATTAAGAATAATTATTTATTTATTTGCATGGTCAATTAAAAATTTTAGGCAAATGGACAAGGCTGGTCGAAGGCAGTTAGTATAAAGATAATTAAAGCTTGCTGAGTCCTGCTCTTCCCAATTGATTTTTAATATATGAGGCAAATGTTTTGTTTGATTTTACCAGGTGAATCTATGAGGTATTTTAGGTTGAGGTCCTCAATTAAAGGAATTTAGGGTCTTTTTCTTAAAAGGCAAATTGATGAAAGTTACCCACCACAGCCTTACACTCTTCTGCGTGTAAGAGATAATAGCTATGTTAGAGAATCTTGGGTGGCTACATTGTACACCACTAATTTCAGTATCAGATTTGTCTTTTCAAATCTAACTTACATAGAAAAGTAAATTTAAACCATGAAAGCAATCATTGCAATGATGTTCTTTTTAATAGCATGTAAAAATGATGTAAAAGATACTTGTACGCAGGTGGTTCCAAATGTTAGAAAAGGTCCAATTTCAGAAAATTTTTCAGAATTTAGGATTTACTTTCTTTCTTTTCCAAATTCCGGATTGTTGAAGGAGGTATTGGCCCAACTTAATCACAAGCCGCTTAACGGTTCTATTATCGACTGGGAAAGTCCGGACCATAAGGCCAAATATTATACATTGGTTAAAGACAGCGGGACAATAAATAATGAAGTAAAGATTTCAATGAAGAGCAAGTGTTATAGCTTAAAACTGGATCCGGAAATACGTAACTATCTATTCCATTTTGAATCTGTAGACTCTATCAGTTGTTTTGGAAATAACGAAGAGTTTATTGCAATTGAATAAGGGCCAACTGGATAAATTTTAGTCTTAAAAATCAAGTTCATGTAAGCTATAATCAAACGACTTGCCGCGCTATTTTCATAGGAAGGCAGCTAGATGGAAGTTGCCAACCAAACTTGAACTAAATGCCTTTTTACCCTTTGAGGTTGTGTTTCCAATTGAAATCTGCCTCGGTTTGAACTTAGAAGTTTTGTATAAGAATTGATATATTCTGAAAGCCTTCTTGGCAATAATTCCTCAAGAGAAAAGCCATTAAGTATATTTTTATTCTTAATGGCTTTATCTACGAAATGTGCCCGAGACTGGAACAATACTGTTAGTATATGCAATTGATATTCAATGGATTAAAGTCTTATACTAAGTTTGAAGTAACAAAAGGGTAACAAATATTGTAAAGTGGAGCTGTTTTGTCGCTAACGTTTCGGGTATTGATGAAGGGAGAAATTAAAACTAATGTATTAGAATGAATTGTTCAATTACTTCCGTCAAGGTTATAGAAATCTTTCAGCCCCATTTCTCCAAAAAAATATTAGCTGTCGTCTGAGTCGAATAAAGAAGCTTGTTTTCCGCTATTTGTATCGGCCTTTTTTGTTTCTTTTTCTTTAATTAACCATCTGGATTTTGAAGCCTTTCTTCTGGGGTCTAAGAATATTAAGTCCCTTTTTTGAAGGCGTTGAAAGACTCGTTTCATCTCATTCTCCGAATCGATTCCTGTTAACTCTCGCCCTTTTGTATTGTTAATTTCTTTATGTATTTGAATATAGTTCATGACAATTTCCTCTGGAGAGGCCAATGGCTCATGAAGTATCGTCACTATAACTGAATTTTCAGATTCTAGAATAGTAGGCGGTTTCAATCTCAACTGCTTTAATGCCTCAAAAGCTGTATTTAAACCCTCGCCTACGTCCTTATTTGGTGGATTAGGAAATTTGTTTATTATTCGAACAAGGGAACCATTCCGCGCGAGTTGTTCGTGCAAAATATTCTCAGGTGAGATATGTCCAGGTAATCTTCCCGGGCTCTCAATTTCAATTCGATTATCAAATATTCGTACATGAATATCTTTCGTTATGCTGTAATCTCTGTGCAAAATTGCATTGGTAATTATCTCATGAAGTGCTTCGGGGGGATAAGAAATATTTTCCAGTCCGGAATCAGTGAGGATTTTAATATCTTCAACTATCTCAATTACTTTTTTGATTGTATCATAAATTTGTTGGTAAGTTGATCCCTCTATTGTAATTGGATCAAATGCCAAATTTTCTCTTTTACCCTCTTTATCTCTGGTTTTATAACGATAGATTTTTACCCCGGATTGTTTGGGCAATGCAGCTTGCGGCTCCTCACTAAATAGGAGTATTCCCGCAACTGTGGGAAGTTCTTTTATTATTAGAATTTGTTTCTTGAACCAAACTTCTGGTGTTGAAGAAGGAATAACTTCTTTTATGAATGCATTTGAAACTGCGCTTGTTGTTATAACCTCTTTAGCAATATTGACTGTCTGCCTTTCGAATGTAGTAATTCCCTTATCATACTCCAGCCTTTTTAGTTCTTCCAGAGTTTTTACAGGAATGTTCTGAGCACCTTTACGTATATACGGAATTCCGTCTGATGCTTTTGTTATATCAGAGGTCTTGTTTACTGAAATATGAAGAACTATACTCTCATCATCTTCTGATTTCAAAAACTCGTATACGAAATATGTACCAAATGGAAATAATTCAGTAAAAATTTGTAAATGCCCATTTGCTTCTTCCTGGTTTGTAAAACCATTCCAGGTTCTATATTTCATGACTCCTTCTTCTTTAACCTCTCCAATTCCAACATAAACTTCTCCACCATCCGCGTTTGCAAAAGCAGCTATGGTTTTTGTCAATTTTCTTGGCTGAATTTCCTTAGCCTTTATCTCATAAAAGTGCCCCTCGGAAATATTCAAAATCCTATCTTTTTGTTCGTCAGTTATTTTTTTAACTTCAATGCTCATGTTTTAAACCAATATCATGTAACGAAAAGGCTATTGGCCTAAGATATAAATTTCATTTGAAGTTCTAAGCCTTTAGGGAATCCCTTCTTACTTGGCCTATTGTTAGTGTTGTATTAGCTTCTTCTATTTCGGGCATAACAGCTTTGCTCCACCTCATGTGATCCAGGAACCTTCTTTTCTGACATAGTCTCTCGTATCTGAAAGCTGCCTTGGTGGGCTGTCCCTTGTAGAGGCGATTCCAGTCCGTTCCTTGGCTTTTGAGTATTTCTATATGCTTATCCACCCTCCAGTAGTTCTCTCCCCATTTACCCAGCTTAGAAGCTATCTGACAGTCATAATAGAGGCGATAATAGTAAGCTGCCTATATATTTAGCATGTTTTCGTGCGCTTGTGCTAATCGATTAAAGGATTTTGACAACACCCACTGGATCAGCGACACATTGTATTTTATAATACTTCTTATGATCCCCTGTTTCGTCTTTAATGAACTCTCCTGTGTGAATTAAAACCGTTCCTGCATCATATTTTTTTTCAATGGGCCCCACAGAAATGTCAATAAATTTTATTTCCTCCTTAGCTATGGTAACTACTCCTTCTGAGCCCCCTTCAATAACCACAAGTTTATCGGTAATTGTGTATTTAACCTTTTTATGCTTATTAATTGCAGAAATGATTTTAACTACCGACACAATAAGAATAAGTATAAACATAATATTAACTGGGATCCAAGCATACTTAACCTTTGTTAAGAGGCTAAATAAAAATGTCAACCCGACAAAAAATAAATAGAAAAGGAGCGATGACAATTGTTCTTGAATGCATTTAATTATGTATGGTTTAAATAGTGGTTTACCAGTCCAAAGAATATTTGAATTAAAATGAATCATTTACACAACAAGTTTCAATAGTTTTTTCCAAAGATATAAATGAGACAGGAATTACTCCCTCCCGTTCAGGGCTCTTCTCAGGCATAAAGGCATGGCAGCCTTGCTCCACCTCATATGATCCAGAAACTTTCTCTTTTCGAATAGTCGTTCAACCTAAATGCTGTTCAGCCAAACCTAATGGTTACGAGCTGCCTTCGTCAAAAGTTGTTTAGTACTTCTTCAAACGTTATATAGCTTGCCAATATTCTATCAGGTTTTTCTAGCTTATGGTAAAAGTTTGGGCTCTCAACAATAGAATCCAATAGTGAACGGTCGTAGCCTTGCCGTATAAATATCCTTCTTAATAAATCCCTCAAACCAATTGTGTCTCCCGACTTTAGGTGAACTTCTCCATCGTCGTGGGCTTGCAATTCAATAGTATTGCCAATAAGGATTGTTAAGTCCTTACATTGGAAGCTGCCATTCTTGACAAGGGGTAAGATGGCATCCAATAATTGTAAAACATTTCTGGCATCTTTTATGGAATCAACTTTCTGCTGAATGTATCCTCTATCTGAAAGCAATTCGATAACCTCTATAGAAATCTCAGAAGGAAGTTCTCTTAATATTTGCAGCGGAGACTGTTCGAGCAAATAGAAATGTTCCTGACCTTCAATAGTCAAAGTATATCTTACGACTTCAAAGTCACGACTCTTATCTATTGAATTAAAGACCTCTTCAATAAGGTTGCCCATAACTCTCGAATGTAGTCATAATTCATATTTTACTTTCCTTCAGGTCCCTCCTCAGGCATAAAGGCATGGCTGCTTTACTCCACATCATAAGATCTAGATACCTTCTTTTCTGACATAGTCTCTCGTATCTGAAAGCTGCCTTGGTGGGCTGTCCCTTGTATGACCTCTTATAAGCCGTTCCCTGAGCTTCTAGATTCTTAATATGCTTATCTACTCTCCAGTAGCCATCAAGCCATTTACCGAGCTTAGAAGCCTTCTGGCAGTCGTAGTACAGCCGGTAGGAGTAAGCCTCCCTGGACATAAAAACAGGGCTGCCATAAGCCTGGTAGAGAATCCTGCACTTACGCCACGTCCTAGGGCATATAAAGTAAAGCACTGATCCCTTCCTCAGGTTGGAAGGTTGCTCAAAGAGCCGTATCCACTTGCGGTAATCGGTTTTCTCCCCCTGCCTGTCTGTAAACGTATAATCCAGCTCTATAAAAGCCCCGCCTTCCTCCTTGGTCAGATACTGGCTAGTGATCATAATAGAGCCTGTTTGCCTTCCTTGGTTGTCGCTCCAACTTATAGACCGGGTTCTTGTTTCACCCTTTTTTATAAAGCCATGCCTTAGCAAATAAGACAGCTCTATTCTTTTGCTTTCATGTACCGTCCATGCGCCTGTGCTTGATCTACCCATAATTAGACATATTGAATAAAAAATAACCTTAATCTCTAGAAGTTGTCACTGTAATTGAATGCTCTAGTTAGTCTCTTATACAAAAAGCATATAACACTAGTTGCTGGTCTTCCTACTATAACCAAGGTGTGAAAACCGCCACTTATTAAGCAGTAATCAGCATTTGAAGTTTCTTTTCCATCATTGAATAGAGTTGATTATTCAAGTCCCTATTTCCATATTGTTTTACAGTTTCTCGAAATTTTGTTTCTCTCTTTCGGTTTGTTGACGTTTTCATTCCCTTGGCATCGGCCCATTCATTAGGGTCCTTCATTAAGAGGTAATTTCTTTGAGCGGATGGGGGAAGGCATCTAACCTCTATCGAAGAATCTTTAAATACCAAGTCAATAGTTAGCTCCAAGAGCTTAGAGCTTAAAATATGCATTGGTTTTTCTTTGGTTAAGTCCTGTAGCGTGTAAATGTCCGCAGAGGCGAAATAACGGGCCTTTATGCCCTTGGTTTCAATTCTTAGGAGGTTGCCCTTCCTGAGCTGTCGACCCTTATCATAGAGCTTTATATAGCTTTCTGCATGGGTGAACTCTTGGAAGTTCAATTTTCTTTCCTGGTAAGGTCTGTTGGGTAGTTTGTTCTTATAGCATAGCAGGTCCTGAAAGATAAAATCCACTGGAAAGGATGGAGCTAGGTTTACCCCAAATTCCAAGTTTATGATACTGGCTAGGGTGGGATCAAGTTCCAGCTCATTATATAGCCTACTGATTGCTTCCCTAACGGCCTTCAGGGTAAAATCGTTTTCATTCGTCCCGCCATTCCAGTATTGATGCAGGCTTCCCGTTAGCAAGAGGTACCCAGGTGAAAGGATTTTTATTACCCAGTTACTGTGGACAGCTTCCAAGGGATAGACCTTTAATTCTCCGGTTGACATGCTCACTTTTGTGTGAAAGTCTAACCTAGGGTTTTTAAGAATTTTCTCAATCTGAAACCTGTCCACAACCAAAGCCTTTAGATAGTCATACATGATGACGGATTAAGGCTTTACTTGGAAGGGTTCTTGGCTACAAAGGTGGATGCTTTGGACTCTCTTTCTTCTTGGGAAAGGGAGCTATTGCTTAATAGCCATTGATCAAGCTTTTCCCGGTCAAAGAAGATTGTTTTCCCATTGGGTTTAGAGAAAGGGATCTTCCCAGAACTGGTCATCTTATACATGTAAGATTTAGCAAACCCTGTATACCGGCAACCTTCATCAAAGGTTAAAACCTTTTTACTTGCTGACAGTGCCTGTTCAACACTGCTTAGCCTCGAATCAATTGTTTCAATATTCATTTTTCACTCTTTAAGAACTACAAAGAGAAAAGAATGATGTATGAAAAGAAGGTATTATAGCAAGTATATAGCAAGTGGATAGCAAGTTGCTATCTGCTATCTGCTTTTTGATTCTTTGGCTAGGTAAGTTTCTAATTGCTCTCTCACTTCTTTTTTGACTTGTTGAAAGCCGGAGGTTGCTTTTTTAATTTGATTAAAGCTTGTATTTAAATGCTGGTTAAATACCTCCAAAAGAAAAGCATCATTATAATCTGTCTTTCTAAAGAAATGCTCCCGCTTATCTTTAAAAGCAATGATTATGGCAAATAACACATAGCCTTTCCGTATGGTTAGATGGTAAGCATCATATTCCTTTAAAACAGATTCACATAATTTGAAGTGATCTTCTGTTTTAAATATTTCCTTTAAGGATGGAGGCTTATTCGGTATTTCACCAAGAGCCGTGATGTGGTTTTCTGTTTTTTCGACTTCTGACCGGACCCATTTTAAGGCATCAGATATTCCAGTAGTTATATAATATAAATCGTTTGACCCAAATTGACCACTGTATCGTCCGTTGGTCACTTGAAATAAATTAGCTGAATACTGTTCTAATCTGGGCTCTTGGTCTTCCAGATCTTCAGTAGATATACCTTTTTCTTCTCGCATATCTCTAAGCATTCCAACTTGGTGAACGCGGTCGTAATAATGGCTTTTTTGGTTGTACTCTAAAGCCTCAGTAACTTTTATAATAAAGTCAAAAAATTCTGTATGAGAGACATACTGCCTTTCCGCTTCTTTCCACTCTCTATATAAGTGATCGGAAAAATAGTTTGGATTTTGAATATAACCTTCAATAATAATTTTGAAATAATCGATCTGAGCCATTTTTCTTATACCAGGTTAATGTTTAATTTATCTGTAGCCCTTTCCTTTAGTTCGTTAGCTGACTTTACATAACGCTGCGTATGTTTTAAGGTGGTATGCCCTAATAAATTACTTGCAGTGGTAACATCTGCACCATGAAAGATCAAGTTTGTCCCGAATGAATGCCTTCCATTATGCCATGTTATTTTCTTTTTAATCCCTGCACGCTTTACCCAGGCTTTAAGGCTCTTGTTTGCACCATTAGCAGTAGGAAGAGTAAAAACTTTTTCTTTAGGCTTGCCATGCGCCCCTAATAGCTTTATAGCTGTATCATTTAGGTTAATGTGTACTTCCTTTTCAGTTTTGCTTTGAGAAATGCTCATATGCTTGTTATGGGCATTAATCATTGACCATGTTAGGCCGGTAACGTCAATCCACCGAAGGCCTGTTATACAACTAAAAAGAAAGGCTCGTTTTACTTCTGCGCTTTCCGTTGGAGTATTGGCTAAAAACTGGATCTCTTCAAGGGTAAGCGTATCCTTTTTCTTTGCGTTCCCCTGAATTGTTTTTACAAGTAAAGCAGGATTAGAGGCAATGAGTTTGCGATTAAATGCTTGCTTCATCATTTTTTTAAAGCGGCTGAAATAGGAACTGGACCCTTCGCCAGTGCTATGCTCCCTGAGGTAGTCCTGAAAGTCAGATATTATGACTTCATTGAGCTTGCCAAAGGTTATTCCCTGGAGTTTTTCTTCCACCAGAAAGGATTTGAAGCGGTTGAGTGCCCCTTGCATATTTCTCTTATCCTTTTTCTTGTAGGTATCTACATATCCTTGCATCCATTCGATAACGATAGTTTTCTTTCCTATGTCAGTAGCCATATCATAATCCCCGGCTGCAAGTTGATGGGCTCTTTTAGCGGCAATGCGTTCAGCCAGCTCCATATTTTCTTTATTAGTAACCCTATCCTGCACATTAGAAGGCTTATTTAGTTTTAGCTCTTTTAAGAACTCATACTTTCTTTCGCCATTGTGGTAGATATCCAACAGGAGGGAAGTTGAACCATCTTTATTTTTCCGCTTTCTTAGAATGACACTCATTTGCTTTTGTTTGGATGATGCTTTCCTAAGGTATGAAAAAATTAGGTTTCTTGTTACTGGAGTAACAAAGGAGTAACAGGAATAGGGAAAGAATAGGTGTAACAAGAAATAACCAAAAGAATGAGGCTTAGCTTAAAAGCCTTGTCCCAGCTAGGTTTGAGGAAAAACTAAACCAAATAAAAAACCCCCTGAAAAGGGGGTATCGTGCCCGAGACTGGATTCGAACCAGCACACCGTTTCCGGCGCCACCACCTCAAGGTGGTGCGTCTACCAATTTCGCCACCCGGGCCCCTGCGGGAGTTTATGGTTTATTGTTTATAGTTTTTAGATATGACCTAGCCAGAAACAAGAGACCAGAAACAATAAACACCCGAAGGGTGGCAAATGTATTTATTTTTTCAAAACAATCCGGAAAGTTGTTCCTTTTCCTACTTCTGAATTCTTTACAGACAAACTTCCCTGGTGGTACTGTTCAATGATCCTCTTGGAAAGACTCAGTCCAAGTCCCCATCCGCGTTTTTTAGTAGTGAAGCCTGGCTTGAACACTTTTGAAATATTTTGCTTGCTGATGCCTTTGCCGGTATCCGTTACATCTATGGTTACCTGGCTTTCATTTTTTGTAATGTCCACATGGATCGTTCCCTTTCCTTCCATGGCATCTAAAGCGTTCTTCAAAAGATTTTCGATCACCCAGTCGAACAGCGGACCAGATAGATGGGCTGTGATATTGGAATGGCCGTGGGTCTCAAGGCTGAACACCACTTTGCCGGAAGCACGCTTGCGTACGTACTCGATCATTTCTTCCACCTGGTGCACCACATTCCTTTCTTCCAGCTGCGGTGTACTGCCTATCTTTCCAAAGCGGTCTGAGACCAGCCTTAAACGCATCACGTCTTTTTCAAGGTCTGGCACTACTTTTTCCGCTCCGGGTGTTTCCTTCAGGATCTCCAGCCAGCCTTCCAAAGATGATACAGGAGTCCCCAGCTGGTGGGCTGTTTCCTTGGCCATGCCCGCCCAAACCTGGTTCTGGGTAGACCGGTAGCTGCTGCGCAATGCAAGGATGGTGATCAGGATAAAAAGTCCCACAATGAAAAGCTGTACGAAAGGGTAGTAACGCACTTCCTTCAGCAATTGGCTGTGCCCGTAATAATACCGGTTCTTGCGGGTGGAATCGAGTGCGTCAAAATATTCAATAGGCTGGTTCTGGCTTTTAAACTGGGCGAGTTTATCAACAAGGTAAGTAGGATCCTTCCTGATTTTGGCTGTATCAAGGTTGCTGGTGATGATCTGGTCGCCTTCATCGGTCACAATGATGGGAATATCATCGTTCACATTTTTAATGATCTGAAAGTGAAGCCGGGTGTCGCCGGTATTGGGACTGAACAGCGAGGTGCTGGCCTGCAGCCATTCTTCTACCTTCTGCCTTTCTTCTTTTTCAATCTTCCTGGCCAGGTAAGAAGAATAAAGGATGGTACCGCTGACGATCAGGATGGCGATCAAGGCCAGCAGGGTACGCCAGTTCAGCAACTGTTGAAACATGTTCCGAAAATAGGAAGTATCAGATGGGTTCTCTTATTTTTGATCAAATTATTTGACTGTTTGCAGCCCACCGTCGCTATTGTAATCCTGAACTGGAATGGAAAACACTACCTGGAACGATTTCTTCCTTCGGTGCTGCTGACGACCTACCCGTCATGCCGCTTCATTGTAGCGGACAACAATTCCTCCGATGATTCACTGGTTTACCTGAAACAATACCATCCGGAGGTGGAAGTGATCCTTATGGAAAAGAACCATGGCTTTGCCAAAGGCTACAACGAAGCGCTCCGCCAGGTGGAGGCTGATTATTTCCTACTTCTGAATTCCGATGTTGAAGTGCAGCCAGGCTGGTTGGAACCAATGGTTGCTTTGCTGGAAAAGGATAAAATAAATGCTGCCTGTCAGCCCAAGATCCTCGCATGGAAACAAAAAGACCTGTTTGAATATGCCGGTGCCGGTGGTGGTTGGCTGGATGCTTATGGTTATCCTTTTGCCAGGGGCCGTGTGTTCGACATTTGCGAGATCGATAAAGGGCAATACGATGTAACTGAAGAGGTGTTCTGGGCAAGCGGCGCAGCACTGCTGATCCGAAGCGAAGTATTTAAACAACTGCAGGGATTTGACGATTATTTCTTTGCGCACCAGGAGGAGATCGACCTGTGCTGGCGCATACAGCTGGCGGGTTACAAAATCTACTGTTGTCCGGAGTCTGTTGTGTACCATGTTGGCGGAGGCACATTACCAAGGGGTAATTCCAAAAAGACCTTTTTGAATTTCCGCAACAACCAGATCATGCTCTGGAAGAATCTTCCCTGGTCGGAAAAATGGTGGAAGATCCCGTTCCGTCAGACCCTTGACCAGATCTCAGCCATTAAAGGTCTGTTCACCGGTGATGGAGGGTATTACATTGCAATTATGAAAGCCCACCTTGGGTTCTTTCACTGGTTGTTCTTTGTCCGGTCAAAAACAACCCTCAAAAGAAGAAGTACAAGCAGTCTGAGAGGTGTTTACCATGGCAACATCGTCTGGGACCATTTTGTAAAAAAGAAATCCAGGTTCAGCCAGGTAGTGAGAGATTCATCAAGCGATTCGTTATAAACATGTAGTGTTTCTGGTCTCTTGTTTCTGGTTTCTGATTCTTTAGGTCGATCTTTTCTTACTGGTTTGCAATCTTAACTCTTCAGGAGGCTTGGATCCAGAAATCATTATTTAGTCGAGGACCCTCCCAAATGATTCCTCCCAAATAATTATTATTTAGCAAGTCATTGACCAGCCAAATATAATGACCCTAAATAGATCTTTGCGTCTTTGCCACTCTGCGTCTCTGCGTGAAACCGCGTCTTTGCCACTCTGCGTCTCTGCGTGAAACCCCTCTGCATGAAATTTCCTTTAAAACTTTTAACATTTGGCTTCAAACCCTATTTTTGCACCACAAATTCTTGTATGGAATATCAGAAGGAAGAATATCATGAGGAGTTACAGAAGGTTCATGACCGTGATTTCACCCACAACTGGGTTTCCTCTTCGGCTTTCATTTTTTACCTGTCGGTATTTTGCCTGCTGGCTTTTCTTTTCGGAAGCTGTTATTCCCTGTACCAAAAGAGCTATGAGAAAGAGCGGATCGAGCATACCGTTCCGGATCATACCAAGTATACACCCAAGTACAAATAAGGGTTAGCCAAGAAATTTTTTGTTGCTTTCGGTGCTTCTCTTATTTTTGCAACCCCAAGTTCTTTAAAACTGTTTCAAGTGATGGCCTGCAGCATTGGCGGTCGATCTCACTGGTAAACAAACCGCGGAAGTAGCTCATTTGGTAGAGCACGACCTTGCCAAGGTCGGGGTGGCCGGTTCGAGCCCGGTCTTCCGCTCAAAGAATCCCGTCCAGTCCAGGCTTTGCCGGGATGCGACGGGATTTTTTTTTAGTTCTTTTTTCTTTTTCGATAACTTAACTCTATAGTCTATCATCTATAGTCTTTAGTCTTAAGTCTTATGCCCTGGTGGTGAAATTGGTAGACACGCAGGACTTAAAATCCTGTGACCCGCAACGGTCGTATCGGTTCAAGTCCGATCCGGGGCACTCTTTAAACCGTATATGATTGTCATTCAATTGTGTACGGTTTTTTTATTTTTCTGGTTGATCCCATAGTTGACCCTTCTTAAAAAATTCTTCGATTAGGTGGCATTTTCTCATCATGCTTATTCTCAGATTTAATATAAAGTCTTTTAGGGCTTCGGCTACAATATCAGATCACGTGCATTGTTACAAGCACTTATCAGAAACAGTGTGGTTAAAACAAACAAAGAAAGTTTCATACAAAATGATTTGTTTCATATGATTCCTGTATTCAAAAAAAGTTTGAAGCAAATAAATTTACTAAGACTAATAAATCGCTACAAGCTTTAAATTATACTGTTTTGTAATTGAAAAATTACATGTGAATACGGTATTTATAAATCACCCAGGAAGACTCTATTATATTTAAAACAATTATTTTGTACAGTGAAGTTGCTTCGCCATCTTTATGAAAATGTTCCAGAATTTCAGGAAGAACTACCTCCATTACCTGCCGTCTAAGAAATAGGACCTATAAATGAATTTTGCATTCATTGAAATATATTTTGGACTTTAGCCTATATAACGAAAACTTAGATCGGAAATAATAATAATACCTGCTGAGCCACAACTGATTATGTTCTTAGGCGCTGAGTTGCCCTATATCAATAGGTTATAATTCATTAGTTTTAAATTGATAAACTACTTTAACAATAGAATTTACTTTTAACCATTTTGAGCCACATATTTCTTGAGTCTTTCGATATCTATAAAGATTTTTTTGATCATGCTCATGATCTCATCCATATTGTTGAGCCTGATGGGAAATTAATTTATGTAAATGAAGCATGGAAAAGAGTGCTAGGATATCAGCAGGAAGAAGTGCGGGGAAAATCCATTAACTCATTTATAGACCCGGTCGATCGTGATCGTTTTATAGCCTATAGGGAAAATGTTTTAAAAGGTTTTACTCCTAAAAAAGAAATTATTGTTGCATTGATCTCCAAAGATGGAAGCAAAGTGTTTATTGAAGGATTTGTATCTGCAAAGGTAGTTGATGGGAAGTCTTTATATACGAAAGGTATTTTTCGGGATATAACAGCAAAGCTACAAAATGAAGCAGAACTGAAAGAAAGAGAAGCCAACCTCCAGCAACTACTGAACTATGCGCCTGATTCGATCATTGTAATAGACGCTCAAAGCCAAATTACTTTCTGGAATCCCAAAGCAGAGGCTGTCTTTGGCTGGTCAAGCGAGGAAGTTATCGGAAAATCATTATCGAATATCATCATTCCTCACCAATATAGAGAAGCTCATGATCAAGGCATGAAGCGGTACCTGACCACCGGAGAGGTGCGTGTTTTAAATAAAACTATAGAAATCACGGCGCTCAATAAAGAAGGTAAAGAGTTTTATGTTTCACTTACAATCTCAAAAACATTTCAGAAAGGAAAAGTAGCCTTTATAGCTTTTGTGCGTGATATAGATGAACAAAAGAGAAATGCTCTTGAACTCGAGCAGAAAAAAGTTCAACTTGAAGCGTCTAACCAGGAGCTTGAACAATTTGCTCATGTTGCCTCACATGACATGAAAGAGCCCATTAGAAAGGTCCGCATATTTATTGAACATCTGAAAAATGATTCTTCAAGTATACTATCCCCTAAAGGAAAAACTTATCTGGACAAAGTTCAAAACGCAGCTTCACGGTTAACCAAAATGGTAGATGGGGTATTATCTTATTCAGCTGTAAAATCTGAAGAATTAAACCTGGAGAATGTAGATTTAAATGAAATCATTAAAAATGTATTGGATGATTTGGAACTGATTATAGCAGAAAAAAAGGCTACCATTCATTTTGATACCTTACCCGTTTTAGAGGGTGCAGGATTTATATTATATCAACTTTTTTATAACCTGATTAATAATGGCCTTAAATTTTCAAAATCTGATGTACCCCCCATCATCAAAATAGCAGCTAAAGAATTACCTGAGCAAAAGATAATAAGTTCTTCATTAGATAAAAGTTTGTCCTACGTAGAGATAACAGTAGAAGATAATGGTATTGGTTTTTCCCAAAAAGATGCGGAGATGATTTTCAAGACCTTTACCAGATTGCATTCAAAAGATCAGTTTGAAGGAACAGGATTAGGCTTATCCCTTTGTAAGAATATAGTTGATAAGCATCATGGCATTATTAAAGCTGAAGGAAAGGAAGGAGAAGGCGCAAAATTTATAATAATACTACCAGTCAAACAGTAACTGATTGTTTCAATCAGCTGTGGAAAATCCTACAGCGCTTTGGTTTTTTGAATGGAAGTTTCCAAAACGCATATTAAGGTTACATAGGGATAAAATGTCTTCCAATTCATCACTTCATGTTCCTAATTTGTAAGGATACTTCTTGACAAGATAACATGGGTTGCCAGGGTCTATTATTCCTGTATTCAAACACCCTTACTTATGATGACATATAATTACAACCTTTTTCAAACCCTTGGATCAATGTCTTAATTAGCAAATCTTATGTGCAAACACAAAAAACTCCCTTGACCAGGTGGCCAGGGAGCTCCAAAACTTATTTATTTTTGAATTAAGCCATGTCTGAAAGGGTAGATTTTGCTTCCCCTCTTGCATCATAAAGACTTCCTTTTGCTTTATCCAGTAAACCGGATCCTTTTTCTTTTGCTTTGTTCAGATAGCCTTTTACGCCTTCATTTTCACGTAAAAGATACATGATACCTGCTGCTGCCGCGCTGGCTACAAGTATGTTCACTAATGTTTTCATTGCTGTTATTTTATCTTATATATTCAACCACTATGCCACACTTTAAACCAAGTATCTGATCTTTTTATATGAAGTCAACCCTTTTATTTTAAAGCAGTTAGCGTTATAGTTCCCTGGAGAAGGAAGGAAAGTTCAATCACAATGGGGAAGATATTCATGCAAAAGCTCCCAATTGCTCACCAGACCAGGATAGAACTGATGTGGTGATTCTTTTGATGATCCGGCAGCAGGTCCGGCAAGTTTGATCAAACTGTCCAGAGAGGTGAATTATTTCCCCTGGCTTTTTGTTTTATTCATAAGCCTGGCCCCATACTCTTTACAGGCAACATTAATTAAATGATCTGACAGCTTTGCTGTCAGCGATTTGTTTGCCGAGTTTGATTCTGAATTGCTGATCCGGAGACGCAATATAAATTCAGCAAGGGAAGTGGTATCCGGGAAGATCAGGGTAACAGGTTTCATGGGGTTTAAATATATGCCGCATAATTCACTCATGATTAATTAGAAAAGAATTTTTCTCTTGGAACGTTAAACGTACAGAACCACGCTGAGGCGCCTAAAGGAGCGTTCATTTGCTTCCACCGCACCCGCTTTCTTCCTGACCGCATCTATCCCGTCTCACGCTTGACGCCTAAGCAATTTGAAAAGATAAAACGCCACAGGTACTAACAACACAGCAAGGGCAGCTGGAAGGAACCAAACGGGCAGGGCATAGCTGCCGCTGAACACCGCCCGGTAGGTCAGGTAAATAATGGCGGCAAACACTACCACTACAGATAATTTCAAAACCCTGAGCATTCTTGTTGTTGACTGATACGAGCGTTGCGCATTGTCAGCTGTAATAGGTGAAGGGTAGTTAAAGATGTGTGGGTAAAAGTTCAGGAAGGTCATGCCGGTATATATAACAGTAGCTACCACGCACAGGGCCAGAATGCTAGACCTGTCGCCATATCCATCCGCTTCACCGGTAGTATTAAAATGAACTGGAATTCGGTCCGGAAGGTCCTGGTAGCCACCAACAGCCAGCAACCATAAGGCACCCAGAAAAACAAAACTCAGGATTTCCATGATGACATCCATTGCCGTAAACCTTACGTGTATCCTTGGTCTTTTTTCCATGCTTCAAGGTATCTATAATTTGTGGATCGAATGAATTTTTTGGGGTCGTGAGACGTGAAACGTGAAACGTGAGGCAAGGACGCGGGAGACGAAGGAGTTTATTGTTTATTGTTTCTGGTTTTTGTTTGTTTAGGCATGGTTATTCTTTATTTATTCCATAGGCGTTGAGAGGCAGGAACCGCAAAGAGCGCAAAGAGCGCAAAGAAGGGCCGCAAAGTTTAGAACTTGTATTCCTTTGCGTATGCTTTGCGGTCTTTGCGGTGAATATGCCTGCAAACTGCAAGAAATTCAAATATCTTCTTTCACCTATCAAATCATAAATCTAAAATCAACATTCCAACTCTTAAATCCATTATCTATAGTCTATCATCTGAACTCTTTCCCGCTTCCGCTCTCCGCACTCGCTCTGTTTTCCTTGCTTCACAGCTCCCGTTTCACGTTTCACGAAAAAAATGTCCCCTTCGAAAAAAGGGGACCATATACTAACCACGGAAAACCTTACCAAAAACAATCAACTAAATTGTCTCACGATTACCGCCTCCCGCGCCCTGGCCTCACGTCTCACGCCTCCCGCTTCACGATCACGTTTCACGCCTCCCGCTTTTCCGCCACTACACGCACCTGGGTGATCTTACGGCTTACAGATCCATATAGTCTGGATAATACATTAAGCCCCTTGTAACCTACAAGGTTCATTAGCTTATGCGCCATGGGCGGCCAGCGGTGATGGATCTCCTCCACTTTTAAAACTTTAAAACCTGCCAGGGTAAAAAGGTTGCCCAGGTTCATTTCCGACCAGGTATATAAATGCTGGTTGATGTCATTGGCTTTATACCGCACTTTTCTTTCATAAGGCACCACAAAAATGATCTTTCCCCCAGGCCGTAGTTTTGGCATCAAACTTTTGATCTCGTCCAGTGGCTGAAAGGTATGTTCCAGGGCATGGCAGGAGATGATCACATCGGCCCATCCATCAGGCGCCTGGCTGATGCCATCAACCGTTTTGATTCCATTGGCGGCTGCCTGCTTCCTGGCTTCGGGATTGATCTCGATACCAAGCTTCTCTGCACATTGTAGGTTGGCCAGCAGGTAAGCGCCACCGCAACCAAAATCAATGACCCTGTCCCCCGGTTGAATGTATTTTTTATAAAGAAATAAATTGATCCGCCCGGCCAGTTCACCGGCTGTCTGCTGCCATTTGAAATAGGCATTGTTGTAGTGTGACATGATGTAGTTTTAGTGGTTGGGCTTCACCAGGATGGACGTTGGTAGACAGGGAAGGATTGAGAGCAAAAAGATAGGAACTCGTTGTAAAAAAACCGAACATCCATGGGTTTTGAAAGCAATATGGGCAGTAATGGGCAAATTCAGCTTTGTTAAAAAAGGTCATTGGCCTTGTGTCCCAAGCTCCTTTGAAGCAGAAACTTTAGATTTGCCACCGAACCTTCAGCTATGTTGAAAACAGCTTTTTTGATCTCTGCCGCCCTGATCCTTTTGTATTCGTGTGAAAAGACCTGTTATTGCGAATCCAACACGATGACGCTGAAGTTCATCTCTTATACCGATGATGAAGTGGACACGATAGAAATGAGGCGGTATATAAAAGGAACCGCATTCTCTTCGCCCATTGATACGATCCTGATCACGGATTCAGCCAATACTTTTTCCAGGTCGGCAGATACGGTGACTATTGTTGCTGGTGCAGAGCGCTACCGTTTCAGAAGTACTTTTGATTATACACTTTTTCTGCCATCATTGGGCCGGACGATCCGGATCGATTCAATTTTTGAGATACAGGATGCGATAGAAGGAGGTAAAGACCTGCAATGCAATTGCCTCAACAGGATCCCATACTATGATCTGAATGATTCTACCATGAGAACGGATTCTATTTCCCCCTCCATTCTGATCAAACGGATATAGGAGGTTTTATTTTTCGAAGCAGCCTTCCGATCACAACTGCAGGCTCACCATTTTCGAAGCACACCAGCATGCTGCCATTCCTGCCCCTGATGCATTTGCCATCAGCGCGCCGGACAGCTTTACAGGGCGCACCCTTTTTTTCTGGCGCCGTATAGCGGTCACCCAGGTAAACATATTCCATCAGGAACCGAAGGAGTATTGGTATTCTATGGTACCGGTCAGTTGTTTTTGCTTATTGTAAACCGCTTCCTTTGTCTTTAGGCCTTTTTCATCGTAACGGAAGCGCCAGATCAGGTAATCGCTGCTATGTGCAGGAACCGTGATCTTCTGGATCAACTGGTTATTATCGGAGTAACTGAACATGTATTCAGGAAGCAGCTTTCTTGCTTTGGGATTGTACCTCACTACATCGGTCAGTCGGTTTTGCTCATCATAATAGTATTGAACGGGTTCTGATCTTACACCTTTGCGTGTTGATGTTTCCTCGATCACGTTTCCTTTGGCATCCAGGTTGAAATCAATGACCGTGGTATCCACGCCATTTTTAACCCTCAGCATGCGTTTGGGTTTTGATCCTTCATACTGCCAGTAATGCGCTTCGGTCAGGCTGCTTTGCTTCAATGCATCAGTCGATGTGCTGACAACGGCCACCAGCTGTCCCGAACCATCATATTGATATTCGGTTCTGCTGACCAGTGTTTCGCTGCTGTCAACCGTTTGAACTACCTGGCCTGCATCATTGATGTAAGACAACAAGATGGATTCATTACTGACACCCGAGCGGGTAATGGTTTGCAGGGTGCGTGTAGCGGGCAGGTATTTCTGTTCTACAAAAAAGTCTTCGCTCTTCGTGTTCTTTGCATCAAAACTGGACAGCACAACACGGTTTACCTTGTTGGCCTGGTAGGTCTTCATTAGTTCAGCGGTTTCCCTGGTGCCAATAATGTCTTTGTAATAATACTGGGCTCCCGAGGAACCTGCCAGCAAAAGGCCAAGGCCTAAAAGAGAAGATTTTATCATGAACTTGTTTTTCAATGGTTAGATGAGCCTCAACGCAGCAAGGTTGGCTCACCGGATATCGCATAGCGCCAAAAATAGCCATTGGTTTTGGTTACACATAGAGTAAAATAGGAACTCTGGCTTTTGTCCTTATTTTTAAGGAAATTTTTTATTTGTCGCACCAGCCGGAACGGAAAGAAAAGGATTGCCTTAATTGTGGTACCCAGGTCCAGGGTCGTTTTTGTCACCATTGCGGCCAGGAGAATATTGTTACCAAGCAGAATTTCTGGAGTATTACCAGGCATTTTATCTACGATATTTTTCACTTTGATGGTAAATTCTTCGATACTCTCAAAGAACTGACCTTTGCACCCGGCAAAGTACCGGATCAATTCATGAAGGGCAGGCGGCTGCATTACCTGGACCCAATCCGGATGTACCTTTTTACATCTGCTATTTTTTTCCTCCTGTTCTTTTCTGTAAAAAACATCGACAGTATTTTCACAGATACCACGGACAGGGTAATGACAAGGGCGGAACGACTAACGGAAGCCTCTAAAAGACTTCCCGCTTTAAAGACTAACCCGGTCATTGCAGATAGCATGGTGCTCCTGCTGCTCGACACAACTAAAAGTCTAAGGCTAAGACCGATAGAGAAAGGGGACAGTGATACCGGTATGGTGGTCAATTTACCAGAAGGAAAGTTCCGGCTGATCCCTGGAAACAACGTTTCTACTTTAGATACCGTACAATCCAATCAAAGCTGGGTGAACAGGAAGCTCAGTGAAAAATGGAGGAGTAAAAAAAGAGTGTATGGAGACAATACCAGGTTGCTGTTGCAGGACCTGACTTCTGAATTCATGCACCGCATGCCTTATCTCTTGTTTCTTTCGCTTCCGCTTTTCGGTCTCATTCTTAAATTGCTTTACATCCGGCGAAGGCAGTTCTATTACAGTGATCATATGATCTTCACCCTTTATTTTTACATCTTCAGTTTTATCCTGATGATGGTGCGGATGGGGATCGATTATTTTGAAAGCAAAACCGGGTGGCTGGCATTGAACATTGCAGGAATAATTCTGGTACTGCTCCTGCCTTTGTATCTTTTCATTGCCATGAAGCGGTTTTACGGCCAGGGTTTTTTGAAAACATTTGTCAAATTTGTGATCGTGAACCTTCTTGGCTTTTTAGTACTGTTGCTGTTGTTCCTGTTCTTTATTTTTCTTTCAATCCTTTTTTAAAAGATCATCATGACAAATAGTGGAGATGAATTTGTGCGGCTGGTTAAGATCATGGAAGAATTGCGTGAGAAATGCCCCTGGGATAAAAAGCAGACAATCCAGTCACTGCGCCAGATGACCCTGGAGGAAACCTACGAGCTGGCCGATTCGATCACTGAAGAAAACTGGAAAGGCATCCGCGAAGAACTGGGTGACCTGATGCTGCACCTGGTTTTTTATTCACGGATCGCCGAGGAGCAGCAGCAATTCAACATAACAGACGTCCTTACCGGCATTTCAGAAAAACTGATATCAAGGCACCCCCATATTTACGGGGATGTAAAAGTGGAGAACGACGAGGATGTCAAACGCAACTGGGAAAAGCTTAAATTGAAGGAAGGAAAGAAGTCGGTATTGTCAGGCGTTCCAAAGGGCATGCCCGCGCTGGTAAAAGCCATGCGCCTGCAGGAAAAAGCAAAGCAGGTTGGATTTGAATGGGAGAACCGCGACCAGGTCTGGGAAAAAGTAAAAGAAGAGGAAGAAGAACTGAAAGAAGCCATCCAGGGAAACGACCCTGTTAAAATAGAAGAGGAGTTTGGAGACCTCCTGTTCTCACTGGTCAACTTTGCACGATTTTTGAACATCGACGCGGAGAACGCCCTTGAGGTCACCAACAAAAAGTTTATCAGGCGCTTTAAATTGATGGAGGAGAAAGCAATGGCCTCTGGGAAGAACCTCGATGATATGAGCCTTGAAGAGATGGATGCCATCTGGAACCAAATCAAACATCAAATCGATTGAAGTTTTCCTTTTTAAATAATCCACTTCCTAAAATAACCCTGCTGTTTACGGCCATAGCACTTTTCCTGGTGTCCCTGTTCACGGCCTGGTACTTTCAGAAAAAACCTTCACTGGATTACGAGCGGTGGATGCTTGAACATTATATCCACTCACAACAGGAGGCCATTGAAGAAACCATGGCAGACACTTCGCTGATCCGCAAACTGGTTTTGAAAGAAGAATCCATGAAGGAGTTCCGAAAGATCCTGGACGTGGATTATGGATTTTTCCTTTTCGCTGAAACCATATCAGGAGAACATGAACTCTTATTCTGGAACAACCAAAAGATCCTGCCGCCGGCAGCAGATTTTACCCTTCCCGATGGCGAATACTTTCAGCAACTCGCCAATGGGTACTATGTCATCATCAAAAAAAGACTAAAGGTCACAGGCATGAGCAACAACCTGGTTGGGTATGCCATGATCCCTGTATTGCACCAGTACTATCTTGAAACGCCCTACCTGCCAACAAGATTTGCGCATGACAAGAATGCCATCAAAAAAATTTACATCTCGGATAAGCCTACGGCCAACGTAATTAAATCCATCCATAATAAGCCCCTGTTCTTCCTGGAACGCAGGGCATTTACTGCATTTACCATTACCGACACGCTGACCATCGTTTTGAGGTTGTCTGCACTGATCTTCCTGCTGGTGTATGTACATTTCATGGCGGAAGACGTAGTGCGCAAAAGAGGACCAAAATACGGCACCGTATTCCTTGCGATCATGCTGGTCATTTGCAGGGTCCTGCTTTTCCAGTTCCCACAGGTCTTTTCATTCCGCCAGTTCCCTCTTTTCGATCCAGCCGTTTATGCAACCAATAATGTGAATGCTTCGCTGGGAGACCTGCTGATCAACGCGGTCATGTTCTGCTGGGTTGTGATGTTCGCATGGTACCAGATCGGTCCTATTAAAAGACTGCCGAAATTCCTGACACAGAAAAAGCTTTATGTATTCATCGCCGGTGTCATTGCTGTTTTTGTGCTGATCTTCTCTACTTTCCAGCTGGCCAACGTTGTCAGGGGAATGGTGGCCAATTCACAGATCTCTTTCAACGTAACCGACTTTTTCAGCCTTGATCCTCTGTATACCGTTGCCGGATTCATTGTATTCGCCCTGCTTTCGCTTTCCTATTATTATTTTTCAAGGTTGCTCTTCCGGTTCATTTACCCCGCATTTGAATCCAACAGCGTCTATGTTTACTTTTTCATTGCCCTTGTTGGCCTTGGCTTTCTTGGATTAAGAACCGGCAACCCGATCGTTCTTTTTCACCTGCCGGTACTGGTGTGGCTGATCATTTATACATTACTACTCAGCCAGGAGCAATTCATCATCAACCGCTTCAGGATCACCATTGCAGGCGCGCTGTTCTGGATCTTTATATTTTCCATTTCACTTTCTGTGATCATCCTCAAAGAGAACGACCGCAAGGAATGGATCCAGCGCACAGGGATCGCTGAGAAATATGACAGGCTATCAGATCCATCGAGTGAAAATATCTTAAGTATTGCCATTACTTACCTTGACAACCGTTTCCTGGCCAATAATTTTTACCGCTTCCGCAACCCGGCGCAGAACCGCTTTATAAGGGACAGCATTATTCGTGAGAATTTCCGGGGTTATGTTAATAAATATGAAACGCAGATCCATGTTTTCGATACCAACAATGCGCCCCTGAACAATGCGGATTCCATCAGCTATGCCGAGCTCAATACCATCTTTACGATGCAAAGCAAGCCAACAGGCATTCCTGACCTTTACTACCATGAAAGCTCTTTTGATAAACTCACTTATATAACCAAGCGCGAGATACCGGGTAACGGTACCTTCTTCATCATTTCCAATCCAAGGCAGTATAACCGGGAAGCCCTGTACCCCGAATTGTTCCGCCAGGCTTCCAATGACCTTGAGAACTCGGCGGTCTATTCCTATGCCATTTACGAGGATGGTTTACTGATCTCTTCCTCTACCAAGTACCCGTTTTCCACCCAGCTGGATGTATCACAGCTTTCCAAAGCGGAAGTGGAGAAAAGGTATTCTGATGACTATGATGAACTCTGGTACAGGGCCAGCAACAAAAAGATCGTCGTCATTGCAAAGAAGCAGGATTCATTGCTGGAAGGGATCACCATGTTCTCTTACCTGTTCTGCGCTTTTCTTTTCATGGTGGGCCTTATTCGTTTCATTGCGCTTGTATTGCATGCAGCCAACGAACGCCTTGGCTTCAGTGTATTCTGGCAACTTAATATCCGCTCGCAGATCCATGGCACCGTGATCTTTATTTCCGTGTTGTCTTTCCTGATCATCGGTGGAGCAACCATATCATTCTTTATATCAAGGTACAACCGCAATAACATTGACAAACTAAGCAGGACCGCGGGCATCATGGTAAAGGAAATGCAAAAGCGACTGTCGGAGCATGGCACTTTTGATGATGTGATCAAGATCTATGATACCGTTGCCAATGAGAACCTGTCCAAGCTGACGCGGGAAGTTGCCAACATTCATAATGTTGATGTGAACGTGTATAACCTGGATGGAGACCTGAACGTTTCTTCGGACCAACAGGTATACACGCAGGGCATCCTGAGCACCAAGATGCATCCTGAAGCTTATTTTCACCTGAACCGCCTGAACCAGGTGCAGTACGTGCAGCAGGAGACCATGAGCTCCCTGAATTATTTAAGCATTTACGCGGCTGTACGCGATGAGGAAGGCCGCACCTATGCCTTTCTTAATATTCCATATTTCTCTTCGCAGATCGACCTGCAGCAGGAGATCTCCAACTTCCTTGTGACCATCATTAACCTGAATGCATTTATTTTCCTGATCGCTGGTGTCATCGCACTATTCATCACCAATAAGATCACTCGGTCGTTCTCTGTCATTGGTGACAAGATGAAGGCGATCACGCTGGGTGGCAGAAATGAAGAAATTGTATGGACTAGGAAGGACGAGATTGGCGAGCTGGTAACACAGTATAACAAGATGGTGCATCAGCTGGAACAGAGCGCTGAGGCACTTGCAAAAAGCGAAAGGGAAGGAGCCTGGCGCGAAATGGCAAGACAGGTGGCGCACGAGATAAAGAACCCGCTGACGCCAATGAAATTGAGTATCCAGTACCTTCAGAAGTCCATTGACAGTAACAAAGGAAATGTAAAGGAACTGACTGCCAATGTTGCCAATACACTTATCGAGCAGATCGATCACCTTTCTAAGATCGCCGCAGACTTTTCGCAGTTTGCCAACATCGGTATCAAAAAGATCGAGACCATTGATCTGCACCTGGTGCTGCAATCTCTTGTAAGCCTTTTCCAGGCCAATCCCAAAGTGCTGATCAACTGGGAACGGTATGAAGGCAGCCTTGTATTGCGTGCTGATAAAACACATATGAACCGCCTCTTCACAAACCTGCTCAGCAACGCAGTGGAAGCCTGCCAGATGAAGGAGGCCTGCCGCATCAACCTGAAAGAGCAGAAAGGAGAAAATGAAGTGCTGATCACACTGAGCGATAATGGTGAAGGCATACCGGAAGAAATGCAATCAAAGATCTTCACACCCAACTTCACCACAAAAACTTCGGGTACAGGACTTGGCCTTGCCATGTGCAAGAGCATTGTTGAACAGGCCAATGGCAGTATCTGGTTTGAAACAGATCCGGGCAAAGGAACCACGTTCTTTATTCGCCTTCCCCTGATCAACTGAGCCCTTTGTCTTTACGAATCTCTGTAAGAAATTGTTCAAATTCTTTCAGGCTGTAGCAGCTTAAGTTTTGCTGACGGGTCAGCCCGCCTTTCTGTCCTACCAGCACGCCGTATTTGATGTTATGGAATTCATCTGTGGAATGCGCATCTGGATTAACCGATAGCATCACGCCTTTCTGCACAGCGTAATCCACCCATTGCCATTGCATGTCGAGCCTTTGCGGATTGGCATTGATCTCTATGACCACACTATTTTCGGCGCAGGCATCAATGATGGCTTTATGATCAACAGGATAGCCTTTCCTGCGCAGCAGCCTTCTGCCGGTCATATGCCCAAGTATGGTGGTATAAGGGTTAGAAATGGCCCCCAGCAAGCGTTTCATAGCTTTGTCCTCATCCATATCAAGATTGGAATGGATGGAAACGATCACCAGGTCGAATGATGCCAGCACTTCATCATCGTAGTCCAGCACACCGTCGGTTAGGATATCACATTCAATGCTTTTAAAGATCCTGAAAGGCTTCAGTTTTTTATTGAGCGCATCTATCTCCTTATGCTGTTCAATGATCTTTTGCTCTGTTAACCCGTTTGCATAAAAGGCCGCCTTTGAATGATCGGAAATCACGAGGTATTCAAATCCAAGCTCGATTAAATTTTCTGCCATTTCTTTGATGGAGTAAGCGCCATCACTCCAGGTGCTGTGCGAATGGATCAGGCCCCGGATCTCGTTAGGTTGAAGGATTTCTTTGAAGTCTTCTTTTTTTGCACGGGAGATGATCTCTTTTTTTTCCCTGAGGAATGGAGGGATGTATTTGAATCCTGCTTTTTTAAAGAGCGCTTCTTCGGAAGCAGCTGACTCAATTGAATCCGTTTCAAGGTTCCAGGCTTTTAAAAATTCTTCGCTGCAACTGGTCTCAAAAAGCTTTTTGTAAAAGCTGTTTTTATCCGTAACATAGAAATGGATCAGCAGGGTATTCTCCGCGTTGAACGTGATCTCCCCGGAAGTCTCCACCACCATTTTTACTTCATCGCTGACCAGGTATTTTTTCAGGTCCTCCTTCGTGATGGTGGTAACATATTCCAGTTGATCGATCACTTCGAGTTGTCTTCTGAAAGCGCCTGTTACTTCCAGCAGTTCCCTGGAATATTTTTTCTGCAGCCTGGTGCGGAAAGCCTGCTCAAAGGCTTCGGCCTGCGCATACAGGTACTTGCCAAGGTTATCTTTCTGAAACCTGATGGCATCAAGGATCTTTTGCTGGGTCTTTTCACCAAAACCTTTTTTGTCTGCAACCCGGTTTGCTTCACAGGCCTCCTGAAGGCCGGCTATAGTATCAATGCCCATTTCTTTCCAGAGCGTATTGATCTTTTTGGGTCCAAGCCCTTTGATGTTCATCATTTCAAGAACCCCTTCAGGGGTGTTGGCCAGCAATTGTTTCAGGGCCTCCAGCTCACCGGTGCTGATCAATTCCAGCACGGCCTTTCCTACACTTTCACCAATGCCCCTGATGGCAAACAGCTTTTTCTCACTCAGTCCATCCAGCTGCTGCGGCAGTTTCTCAATAGAAAATGCAGCGGAAGCATAGCTTTTTGCCTTAAAGGAATTCTCACCATGTATATCCATCAGTTTTGCAAGCAGTGAAAGCTGGTCGGCGATCGCATAATTATCCATGTAATAAATATCGCGGATTACGGGGATTTTTAGATCATGATTTCGCGGAGAGGAAGCTTCGAGCTTTTAGCTGCGAGCTTCGAGTTTTATTGTATAATGATATTATTTCTTTGCACTTGGAGGAAGGTTACCGACTATGTAAAATAAATCAACCCTCTCGAAGCTCGAAACTCACAGCTGTTTTATTACCAATTTCACGGATAAAGGCTTTGCGGCCCTTTGCGTTTCCTTTGCGTCCTTTGCGGTTAATAAGAGTACTCTGATTTTTGGTAAGTATGGTTGTTAGTTAGATTTTATTATTAGAATAATTGGCCAGGAAGAGCTAAAAAAAGTCAGAAGAAGGTGGATAACTCCTGGAAATAATTTTTAAAAATCTTTCAATCAGCGCTAGATTTTTGGTCGATGGAGCATATTTTTTTAAATATCCGGAGGAGCCAGGAGGCTGGCCCCGTCATTTTATTTTTTCAATAAACCAGGATTTCTGGATTGGTGAAGGATGAATTTGATGTAGAAGAAGGACCTGATGATGATAGAATCTTTTTCTTTTCTGTATGGATTATTTCATTTCTTTTCTAACCTCATTGGCTTCAACTTTTCTAAAAAATGAAATGATAAACCAGGAATTTAGTGATCAACATTGACACAGAAAAAAGTTCTTGTGTGGCAGGAATCAATCATCAGTAACTAAAATTAATGGAGGAGTTGGTTTGTGCTGGAAGGCAGGAGGGGCAAGGGTTTGGGGCAAAAAAAAGTCCCGCAGATGCGGGACTTTCTATCAATTTGAAGCGATTACTTCTTAGAAGAAGCTTTCTTAGAAGCGCCTTTTTTAGAAGCACCTTTCTTAGAAGCACCTTTTTTAGAAGCTGACTTCTTAGTTCCTGCTTTTTTAGATGCACCTTTTTTAGAAGCACCTTTCTTTGAAGCTGATTTTTTAGCGCCTGATTTTTTTGCAGCGCCTTTTTTTGCTGTTGCCATGTTCTTTTGAATTTAATGGTTAGTAATAAAATACTGACAGTAAAATCATAAAGAAATTTTAAACTGCCAAATTTTCCACCCACTAATTCTGCATGGCATTATTTCAGGCCGTTGCTTCAGCTGGAGCTTCGATAGGATTTACAGAAACAAAAGTTCTGTCCTGTCTTCCTTTTCTGAATTCAACAACGCCATCTGATAAAGCAAAAAGAGTATAGTCTTTTCCAACACCTACGTTCTTACCAGGATGGTAAACCGTGCCGCGCTGACGCACGATGATGTTACCGGTAATAGCAGATTGACCGCCGAAGATCTTTACGCCCAAACGTTTGCTGTTTGAGTCCCGGCCGTTCTTTACACTGCCTTCACCTTTCTTGTGTGCCATGGTTTAAATTATTTGCGATGATTAATTGACTTGTTTTTTTTGTCCGCATATGCGGATCATTTTTTTCACCTTGTTCGCATTAATGAAGAATCCTTCACCAATTCAAAGTACCGGATCTTATGCGATGTCGCTGATACGGATCTTGGTGTAATGAGTACGGTGACCATGCTTTTTACGGAAGCCCTTTCTGCGCTTCTGCTTGTAGGCGATCACTTTTTCTCCTTTTACCTGGCCAAGGATCTCAGCCTGTACTTTCAGCTTGTTACCGTTGGCAAAGCTTAGGTTGCCATTGGCATCAGCAAGGATCACATCAGAGAACTCTACTTTATCGCCGGCATTACCACTAACATTGGGAACGTACAGGGTCTGGTCCTTAGACACTTTAAACTGCTTTCCGGCTATTTTTACTACTGCGAACATGGTTCAAAAATTAGGTGGGCAAAGGTAAGGGGAAATTCTAAAGTGACCAAGATTTTATAAGGGCCGGGGCCTAAATTATGAAGCCCTTAACCCCAATTCAGTATATTCGTGCCGCTTACCGCTTGCCATGAAGATCAAGTCCCTACTAGCAAAGCCATTTGCTTCATATATAAACAGCAAAACCCGCAAGGGCATGGCCACGGCGCTGCCTGACCAGGATAGTATCCTTAAATACCTGCTTAAAACAGGCAAGGACACAGAATTTGGAAAGGACCACCGGATGGCCAGCATCAACTCCTACGCGGAATACACTCAGGCAGTGCCCATCAGGGATTACGAAGCCTACAAACCATATATAGAGAAGGTAAAGGAGGGAAAGCATAACATTCTCTGGAAAGGCAAGCCCATTTACCTGGCCAAGACCTCAGGCACCACCAGTGGGGTCAAGTACATACCTATTACAAAGGAGTCCATCTCCAACCATATCAATACGGCCCGGAACGCCCTGCTCAATTTTATGGGGGAAACCGGCAATACCTCTTTTGCCGATGGCAAGATGATCTTTCTTTCAGGCTCGCCCGAGCTTGAAAGGATCTCGGACATTCCAACCGGAAGGCTAAGCGGTATTGTCAACCACCATATTCCCAAATACCTCCGCACCAACCAGCTTCCCAGCTACGAGACCAATTGCATTGAAGATTGGGAGACAAAGCTCGATAAGATCGTGGAAGAAACGATGGGGCAGGACATGAGCCTGATCTCGGGCATTCCACCCTGGATGCAGATGTACTTTGACCGCCTGCAGGAAAGGACCGGCAAAAAGATCCGTGAACTTTATCCCAACCTTTCGCTGCTGGTGCATGGTGGCGTCAATTTCGATCCGTATAAAGCAAGGCTGATGCACAGCATCGGTCAGACCATTCCTTCGATCGAGACCTTCCCGGCCTCTGAAGGGTTCTTTGCTTTCCAGGATACACAATCGGAAGAAGGTTTATTATTAAATACTGCCAGCGGCATTTTCTTTGAATTCATACCGGCAGCCGAAGTATTTAACGAAAACCCTACACGCCTTTCCCTGCACGAAGTGAAGCTGAATGAGAATTATGCCCTGATCGTGAACAGCAATGCCGGACTTTGGGGATATAATATAGGTGACACGGTAAAATTCGTAAGTCTTAGTCCTTACAGGATACTGGTGACCGGAAGGATCAAGCATTTTATTTCAGCTTTTGGTGAACACGTGATCGCCGAAGAAGTGGAACAAAGTTTGCTGAAAGCGGCAAAGGAAGAAAATTTGCGCATCATTGAATTCACCGTGGCGCCAATGATCCAGCAGGGAGAAGGAAAAAGTTTTCACGAATGGTTCATTGAATTTGAAAACGAACCGCAGGACCTGCAAAGGTTTTCTAAAAAAGTTGACGACAACCTTCGGGCAAAGAATATTTATTACGATGACCTGATCCGGGGAAGTATATTACAGACCTTGCAGGTAAGGGTTGTGAAGAAGAATGGATTCATTGATTATATGAAATCCATCGGCAAACTTGGAGGACAGAATAAAGTACCCAGGTTAAGTAACGACCGCAAGATCGCAGACGAACTGGCCAAATGGTCACTCCATTTGCAATCCAATTAAATTGCCACCTGCCTCTATAAAAAATTAATCACCGGATTGACTAACTTGACGCTTTAAATCCACCATGAATCAAACGACACCGGTCAAACGTATTGCTATTTTCGGATCAACCGGTTCTATAGGTACCCAGGCCCTTGAAGTGATCGCGGACCACCCGGATAAATTCTCTGTAGAAATCCTCACATGTAATGGTAATGACGAACTGCTGGTCAAGCAGGCGATCAAACACCAGCCTAATATTGTTGTTGTTGCCGATGAAGCCCGCTACCAGGTAGTGAAGGAAGCACTGGCAAGTACCCAGATCAAAGTATTTGCAGGAGAGAAAGCGCTTGAAGAAGTGGCTTCCATGGATTGTTACGACCTGATGCTGGCTGCTATTGTTGGCTATGCAGGTTTAAAACCAACATTGAATGCCATTGAAGCGGGTAAGCCAATTGCCCTGGCCAATAAGGAAACGCTTGTTGTTGCCGGTGACATCGTTATGCAAAACGCTGTTGCCAAAAGGGTTCCTATCATACCGGTAGATTCAGAGCATTCAGCCATTTTCCAGTGCCTGATCGGAGAGGTGCGCAACCCGGTTGAAAAAGTGATCCTCACGGCATCAGGCGGACCGTTCCTTGGGAAGAAGCCCAACTACCTGGTAAATGTTAAAAGGGAGCATGCCCTTCAGCATCCCAACTGGAGCATGGGCGCCAAGATCAGCATTGATTCTGCAACCCTGATGAACAAAGGACTGGAAATGATCGAAGCCAAATGGCTGTTCAACCTGGAGCCATCACAGATCGAAGTGCTGGTACATCCGCAAAGCATCATACACTCGATGGTACAGTTTGAAGATGGAAGCATCAAGGCCCAGATGGGGCTACCTGACATGAAGCTGCCCATCCAGTACGCACTTACTTTTCCAAAAAGACTTTCCAATCAATTCCCCCGATGTGATTTCAAAAAAGTCCGCAGCCTCACTTTCGAGGAGCCGGATGTCAGGACCTTCCGTAACCTGTCACTGGCCATGGAGGCATTGAAGAAAGGAGGCAACCTGCCTTGCGTGATGAATGCTGCCAACGAGATTGCGGTGTATGCCTTCCTGCGTAACAGGATCGGTTTCCTGGATATGACCGATGTGATCGAACGCACCATGCAGAAGATCTCATTTGTTACCACGCCTTCTCTTTCAGATTATTATGAAAGCGATGGAGAGGCCCGGCATTTCGCAGCGGACCTGATCAAATTGTAAGACGATAAGGTTATCATGCAGGTAGTGCTGCATTCCGGGATATACTATTTAACCATTGAAGTTTGCTTCTTGTTTACTAGGACAGGACTGCTTCTGTTTAAGCCGCTTTACCAATGAATTCCAAATCGGGCAGGGTTGGTATCTGATGGCCCTTCGTTACCCTGCTTGTTAATATTGACCTCTGGTTAGTATTTATTCACCATTTATTAGATATTTGCCTCACACTAAACGACCCTCACAGAACTTATGTTTGTTTTAGCGATAGACTGGTCAGCATTATTTGCGAACATCGGACAATTCATTTTAGCCTTTTCCATATTGGTGGTCCTGCATGAAATGGGTCACTTTTTACCGGCCAAATGGTTCGGATGCAGGGTCGACAAATTCTATTTGTTTTTTAATCCATGGTTCTCGCTTTGGAAAAAGCAGGTTGGCGAAACGGAATATGGCCTGGGATGGATCCCCCTTGGAGGTTATGTGAAGATCGCGGGCATGATCGATGAGAGCATGGACAAGGACCAATTGAACCAGCCGCCGCAGCCTTATGAGTTCAGGAGCAAGCCGGCCTGGCAGCGCCTTATTATTATGCTGGGAGGTGTGATCGTGAATTTCATACTGGCGCTGGTATTATTTGCCATGATCCTTTTTGTTTGGGGTGAAGAGCGCCTGCCGGTAAAAAATTTAAAATACGGCCTTGGTGCTGATTCCCTTGCTTCTACCATTGGTATCAAAGACGGTGACCTGATCACAGCAGTTAATGGCAGGCCCCTGGTCTACATGAACCAGCTGACAAAGGACATGATGCTGTCTGAAGAAAGGACCAACCTTACGGTGAACCGCACTGGCCGAGATACACTGATCAACGTGCCGCAGGGTTTCCTCAGTACACTGACCAAGAACCAGCTGCAGGGGTTTGTGTATCCGCGGACACCTATCGTAATTGAAAGCGACCAGGATGTAAGGTATGTTTCCGGTAAAATGCAGGAAGGCGACCAGTTAATCGGTGTCAATGGACAGTACTTCCAGTTCTTTGATGAATATATTGAGACCAAAAAAGATTTTAAAGACCGCCAAATCACTTTATCCCTGCTTCGGGGCGGCGATACGGTCAACGCAGTGGTAAAAACTGATGCCAATTCGGCTACCGGTGTCAAGACAAAGGATGTGTACGAAGTGCTTGGATCTGAAAAAAAGGAGTACAGCTTTTTTGAATCCATTCCAGCAGGTATCGATTATGGCATTGCCCGTCTTGGTGACTATGTGACCGGCATTCGCTTGTTGTTTACTTCAAAAGAGCATAAAGTTTCTGATAACCTTGGCAGCGTACTGAGCATTGGAAAGACCTTTGGTGGCTCATGGGACTGGCAGCGGTTCTGGATGATGACGGCCCTTTTTTCGATCATCCTTGCCTTTATGAATATTCTGCCGATACCGGCGTTGGATGGCGGGCATGCCCTGTTCACCATTTATGAAATGGTCACTGGCCGCAAGCCCAGCGACAAGTTCATGGAGTACGCCCAGATGGTAGGTATGTTCCTCCTCCTTGGCCTGATGCTCTATGCCTTCGGCCTGGACATCTGGAGACTCTTTAAGTAAGCTTTAGCGGTTTATAGTACGAAATTTGTTATTTACAGTTTCTGGTTTATAGTTTCTGGTTTCTTGTTGTTGCTGGTTTGCTTGTTAGCTTCAAGCTTAATGTAAACCGCATCGAATGTCAGGGAAACCAAAAACCAGAGACCAGAAACAAGAAACCCTTAGGGGGTGTATGGTTTTGACAGCGTAGGTCTTTGAAAGTGTAAGCATGCAGAGCGTTGGATAATTAGCTCTTAAATCTGAATATTCAAAACTCAAATGGCAATACTCAGTATGCCATGGCCGCTTAATCAGTGATTAAGTAGTCATTAGGGCCGCCGCACAGGTTCGCCTGTTTCCAAGTGCCGCCGCCGACTTAAAACAAAACAGGATGCTGCAACAGAAGGCTGTGCCTGTTGCTTAAGACCATCCAGCTAAGGAGATGATTGGTTTGTTCCGGCCCGGTCATTTCCCGACAATCAATCCGGAAATAAGCATGTAGAAAGCTTTCGATGAATATGTTTGGACACCGGTTCGATTCCGGTCACCTCCACCTATAACAGAAAGAGAAAGAGAGCGGAGAGCGCCGCAACCTCTTTCTCTTTCTGTTTTTCTTTCTCTTCTCTTCTTTAATTTGAATGTCATGTTTGGACACCGGTTCCCTGCCTGACTGTGTCACGCAGGCAGGGATTCTGGTCACCTCCACCTTGCCCGCCATAGCTTTAGCTAAGGCGGGCTTTTCTTTTGGGGCTTCGGTGGACAAGGTCCACCAAGAGCAGTGCGAAGAGCGGGAGCGACGGCTTCTCGCACTTTTTTTATGTTAATAGTTTAACTTATGATGAAGGCCTGAAAATCCACGATTTTCAGGCCTTTCTTTTTTCTCCATCATGTACATCCGCATAATAGGGATGCACCATTTTTCGTAGCCACCTTTAGACGTTTTCGTTGCGGCCGGTCCCTTTGTTTATTTAGCGGGGAAGGAGTTTTTAAGATCCTGGGTTGCTTTGAAGTTTCGTCAGGGAAGAGAAAAAGGATTTTATTTAGGATTGATCCAGGTCTTTAAGGGGATTTGTTGCGGATTTGTAGCGGCCGGCTATAGGGATTGTATCGGCAGGCCCGATAGAAACCGCTAGAAAAGGTATAGGAGGGGTATAGGAGAGTTAAAGAAAAGGGGAGGAAATTAGCAGGGTGGCCCTGGTGTTTACCTCTCTTTAGTCAGGTTGACTATGAACTGTTTCAGCTGCTTTAAGGTCCCTGGTATTTTTCTGTACAGCTATGGCTGAATATAAACTGAGCGCAAATGCCATGGCATAAAATCCCTTTTCGCTTTTTGTAAGATCGGCATTCCATAATCCTATCGTGAGCAGCAGGATGGATAGAATTGTGGCAAACCAGGCAAGACCAAAATACAGGTTGGTTACAGGTATACCTTCCAACTGGTCACGTATTGCCTTCTGTACAGAGATGGCTGAGAACAGTCCAAACATCAATACAGTGAAATAATATCCCTTTTCATTTAATTCCATTTCCGCGTTCCACAAGCCAACCAGGAATCCAATCAGGCCAACAAGTAAAGCAGCCCAGGATGCGCCGATGAATGCAGCGGACGGTTGTAATAATTTTCTTTGTTCCATATTCATTGTTTGTGAAACAAATCTAGAGTAGGCGTCTTGAAAGACTTTTGACAAAGGTCAAAAAATGGAAGCCTTAGTTTACAGGCGGCCCCGAACACGGCTCAGGGTTTCCTGGCTGATGCCGAGGTAGGAAGCAATGGCTCCCAATGGCACCCGCTCAATTATATGGGGGGATCGCTGCAGGAGCTCACTGTAACGTTCTTGTGCCGATTTAAACTGCGCATTGACAAAGCGTTCTTCAAGGCGGATATAATATTTTTCATATGCGATCCTTACCAGTCGTTCTATTTCATGAAAGCGATCCATTAATGACATGAGGTGTTCATGGGAGATGGCCCAAAGAATACTGTCTTCGAGCAACTGAATGTTTTCAACGGCAGGTTGCCGTGTGATAAAGCTGTGAAAGGAGGTGGCAAAATCATTTTCAAAAGCAAACCAATAAGTAACGTCCTTTCCATCAAGGTGATAAAATCCGCGCAATGCGCCCTGTTCCAGGAAATAAAGATGCCGGCACAGGCGGCCTTCCCTAACCAGGTAATCGGCCCTCGAAAGTTGAACTTTTTTAAAACATTCATTCAGCGCCTCCCGGGCTTCAGGACTGAAAGCATGAAAGGTTCTGATATGGTTTAAAAGCTGTTCGATAAAAAGAAGCTCTATAGCTGACTAAGGTAGGGAATAAAAGCCCTGTTTTTAAGGAGCTGTTTACAAGAAATAAATGGCAGGTGGATCAAAATCAAAGCATCTGAAAGTTGGGCAGGTTAAAAAAATTGAGGCAACATTGGTATTCCTCGTAGATCAGAAAACAGTTTTTATAATTTAGTAAAATCGTCACGTTACCTGTACTTTATTTCCCTTATTTGAAACTGGCCTACCGTGAATCCGATCCCTGCCCGTGGCTCAGTGATCCAGAAGCGCCTGATCCAATTGCCGTGTTCATCGTATTCGTAGTGCACACGGGTCTCTGAATACAGTTTATTACCCATGTACTTCAGATGAAGGATTGGGTCTCCCTTTTCATTATTGCGATAAATATTTCGCTCTTCCTTACTGATCACCGACAGAAGTATGCCATTTTCATCTCGGTTATAATAAGTGGTATCTCCAATGCCTTCTTCTGTATAAACTATCTTCACTAATCGTCCGTTCAGGTACCAACGTTCCTCAGAGTCAGAATTCTGATCATATGATGGCCAGCTTATCGTTACTTTGCCTTCAGGTTGGAAACTCGTCAGGGATGAGTCTGTCAATTCTTTCTTTTCATATGTCAACGTACGGTAGGAATGCCTGTTCACGGGTAGACTTTTATCAAACCTGATTGTTGTCTTTTCCCTTCCTGCATTTGTGAGCTGGTCCTCCCTGAATTGATAACCACTATCCGTATAAGAGTAAAAAGCTTCTGTAGTATCCTGATAAACATTTCTCCGCAAATAAACACAATACCCTTTATTATTAAATCGGTAAATGTATTCGTCGTGCAGTTTACCTACTGGCTCCAAAAGGCTGCTATCCATAACTGCATAAGACCTGGTGATCACTTCCTTTGGTTGAGCCTTTACCCAATTTTCAAATTGATCATCCTTTATTTTCCATTGATCAAAATATAAGTACTGGTTCTCCTGTGCTTCTATGGAAGGCTTTTTAGCATCCTTGCATCCCTGCAAAAGGCACAAGGAAACAATAATATGGATCATACGCATATGTTGCGAGATACGGGGTTCTATATTCTTTTCAAAATTGTCGATATGTAAAATGTTGTATGCACATCCTCTTAGCAAGTTTGATGCACTTAACAGGTTAAGGACCTGGTTCATTGCTCGCTGTGGGTTGGTCCCTTTTCCAGGAACCGTATTTAAAACCTGGAATTATTTGAGCTTGCAAAAGCTCCATTTTATTTACTGCTATAAGGTAGTTTACATGACGAGAATATACATGATGCTAAAAGCATTTGCTAATACGACTTCTTTAGCTTCTTCCTTTTGCCATTTACAAGCACTTCATCCTCGAAAAACCCCCAGTTTAAATCCTGAGGCAGTTTAGATTGGAAATAGTGCGCCTGTTGGGCAAAAACAGCTGAATTGGCACTTGTATAGCCATTCTCCTGTTTCGATAAAAGTGAATCGTTTGAATAATAATAACGGCTGGCGCAGTTCTTACAGGTTGACTTAGGTGGAATCACCGTTACAGCTGACAATTTGTTTCCTGAAAAAGAGTAGATCACCTGTGTTCCTTTCTGTGGCTTTCTGGGATTATCGTTCTCCCGCACAGAACTGATCGTCCTGTTTTGTTTGTCAAAATAATACGAGCGGCTCATGGTAACATTCTTGCCAGAGGCATTTACCGTATCCAAAACTTCAAACATCAGCATGATATGTTCGCTGGGTTTAAATCTTCTTGCCTTTTTAACAATAAGCACAGTGTCCATTGTCTGTGCACCGGCGTATGTTCCTACTGAAAGCAGGAGCAACAAAGCAGTTATTCTTTTCATGGCTGATTGTTTAACTGGAAATAGATCAATTTGTCACCAAAAGTACACAAGCTTTGCCAACAAATGCGATTACTTGAGGCTAACAGCCTGCATTACCTGGCCAACCACATTTGCGGTGCACAGGAATGCCCGTCAGCACAGAATGAAGCGCAGCAATTGTTGCTTTCTGAAATATAATGAAAAGTATTGTTTTTGTCTTTGCCAATTGCACTTTCTCATTCTCCTTCTCCTTCTCCTTCTCCCTTTCCCTCTCGCTCTGTTTCTCCGTGCTCATTTTTAATGTATTTGGCTTAATGAATGATCTGCGGCTACGATGAGGGACATCATGACGACGTAATTTTCATTTTTGGTTGCATGTTTAGCTTCGAGCTTCCTTTTGATCATTTCCAGTTTTTCCAGGAGGTCGGTTTTAGTAACAACCCTGGGAATGACCATTGGTTTATGGATCTCAAAATCATCTTTCAAAAAGTCTGTGATCGGTACATCCAGGATTTTTGACAGCTCCTTTATGTGATGAACGGTCAGTTGGGTGATGTTATTTTCTATCTTGCTGTAGGCGTTCTGTGATATGCCTAACCTGGAAGCAACATACTTTTGAGAATAGTTTTTTACTTCCCTGTAATGTTTAATGATATGGCCAGGCATTCTTATTTTTTTTAAATGAAACAATTATCCGGACAAAGAGTTGAGACCCTGCCGTATTAAGAAATTGTTATGAATCAGCCATTTTATAGCCTGTAGCTATAATTTATAGCTAAAAAGATAGCTTTCATCAATTTACCAAAAGCAAAATACATCTTTGCGACATCGAATGAAAAAGCTGGTCGCCATATTGTTTTTGCTATTGGTTGCAATCAATACTTTACCACCTGGTAATAAGGTTATGGAACCATGCTATGAACTGGTTGAAGGTGATGTATCTCTTAAAGAATGTAAAGAAGAAAAAAAGGAGATAAAGGAATTTACGGCGCATTCGTATAAAAAACCCTTCCCAGTTCGCTCAGAAATTATTTACCGTATGCCGCTAAGGTCCACATTACTTCCACAGCCGCATCTTGACCAGCCAATACCCCCTCCCGACAGAACCTGTTAATCGCAATCAGGTTCCAATTATTCAATTTAACAGGTTACTCATGCAAAATGCTTCAAATCCTGCAGCAAGGTTATGGAATCTTGTACAGGAAGAAAAGTCCGACATCACTGCTATTTATTTTTATGCCATTCTTGGTGGGTTAATACAATTGTCCCTGCCGGTTGGTATCCAGGCAATAATAAGTTTTGTACTTGCCGGTACCCTTTCGGCCTCACTGGTCGTCCTTATTTCAGTGCTTGTGGCTGCGGTCCTTTTTTCAGGCCTTGTTCAATTAGGCCAGATGAGAGTGATTGAAAGAATTCAACAACGCTTATTTGCCCGTTATGCTTTTGCATTCGCTGACCGCATTCCAAAACTCGATTTGAAGAAAATCGATTCCTTTTACCTTCCGGAACTGGTCAACAGGTTCTTCGATACCACTTCCCTTCAAAAGGGTATGTCCAAAATTTTACTGGAGATACCAGCGGCCATGATCCATATCCTGTTTGGTTTGATCCTGCTTTCGTTCTACCATCCCTTCTTCATCCTGTTCGGGCTGCTGTTGTTATTCCTGCTCTGGCTGATTTTATTTCTTACAGGAAAAAAAGGATTACAAAGCTCTCTAGCGGAAAGCAGCCACAAATATGGCGTTGCGGGATGGCTGGAAGAAATGGCCCGGATAACAAAGTCTTTCAAGGTGGCTGCTGTATCGGGTCTTCATTTAAAAAAGACAGACCAAAGGACGATTCAGTACCTGAACGCCCGCACAAAACATTTTGAAGTGCTTTTGTTCCAATACAAAACCCTGATCTTTTTTAAAGTCACCATTACCGCTGCCATGCTGATCGTTGGTGTATCTCTTCTGCTGAACCAGCAGATCAATATTGGACAGTTTGTTGCGGCGGAGATCATCATTATTACAGTGATCAATGCTGTTGAAAAATCCATCATCAACCTGGATAGCGTATATGATGTATTAACGGCCATAGAAAAAGTAAGCAAGCTTACCGATAAGCCTACAGAAACCTCCGGAAGTTATCAGCTCACGTCTGCGAAGGGTGTATCACTGGAAGCAAGGGAGCTGAGTTTTGGTTATGAGGCTGGCAGGGCCATATTGTCGAACCTTCATTTTGAAATCAAACCAGGAGAGAAGGTAACCATTGCAGGCAATGATGGTTCCGGGAAGTCAACCCTTCTCAGGCTGCTGCTAGGTGTATACAGGGATTTCTCCGGGGTGCTAACGATCAATAAGGTCCCTATAAGAAATTACAACATGGAGTCGTTGCGTAATGAAACAGGCATTCTTTTCCCGCATGAGAATATTTTCAATGGCACTGTTTGGGAAAACATCACCATGGGAAGGGAAGGCATCCCATCCACCTATATAGCACAATTGGCTGCAGAAACAGGTTTAGATGGCTTCATGGCCACACTGCAATCCGGATATGATACGGAAATGGAACCAACAGGTAAGCGGCTTCCGCGGAATGTTATTCAAAAGATCCTGTTACTGCGGGCATTGGCGCATAAACCACGATTGATCTTGATGGAAGAACCCTGGCAAGGCATTGAAGAGCCGTACAAAAGCAGGATACAAAACCTGCTCCTTCAACTGGAGGATACTACCATTGTCATTGCAACAAGTGACAAGCAATTTGCTGAACGCTGCCACCAGATTATTCAACTCCATAAAAATGCAATATGAATTCCCCGCATTTTACTGCTTATCAACATGTATACAGGCAACATCATAAAAACCGTTTTACCAGGTGGCTGCTTCTTATGCTCCTGGTATTGCTTGCCTGTCTTTTCTTACCATGGACACAAAACATACAGGCAAAAGGAAGGGTAACCGCCCTCAGGCAGGAGCAACGTCCCCAGCAGGTCAATACCATCATTGGTGGACGTATTGAAAAATGGTTCATTAAAGAGGGTGATTATGTGAAGAAAGGTGATACGCTTGTGCAATTGTCAGAGATCAAAGCAGACTACCTTGACCCCCGTTTGCTTCAACGCACTGCAGAACAGATCACGGCTAAACGGACTTCTTTAGCTGCATATGAAAACAAGGTATCTGCTACTACCTCACAGATCGAAGCAATTGAAGCTTCTTTAGAGGCAAAGCTGGAACAGCTCACCAATAAATACAAACAGGCTGAAGCAAAACTGCAATCAGACAGCATGGAAGCAGTTGCGTCAACCAATGAATGGAATATTGCAGGGATGCAGTTCAAGCGCCAGAAAGCGCTTCATGACAGTGGATTGGTTTCCCTTACACAGCTTGAACAGCGTAACCAGGGCTTCCAGGCTGCACTGGCAAAAAAGGTTAGTGCCGAAAATAAATACCTCGCCTCGCAGCAGGAACTGAATATCGTGCGTATGGAAAGAGCCTCTGTGCAACAGGAATACAATGAGAAGGTATCCAAAGCTGAAGGCGACCGTTTCAGCTCACAGTCTTCCATTGCTACAGGTATCGGAGACATCGCCAAGTTGGAAAACCTGTATGCTTCCTATGCCATACGGAATGGCATGTACTACATCATTGCTCCGCAAAGCGGCCAGGTGGTGCAGGCAAGGAAAACCGGCATTGGCGAGATCGTGAAAGAAAGCGAAATGCTGGTGCATATCGTTCCGGACCAATTTGATTATGCGGTTGAGATGTATGTGCGTCCTGCAGACCTTCCACTTGTGAATCCAGGGCAAAAGGTCCGCTTTTTATTCGATGGGTTTCCTGCCATTGTATTCAGCGGCTGGCCAAAGGCATCTTACGGAACCTACCAGGGTACGGTATCGGCCGTTGAAAGCGATGTAAGTGAGAACGGAAAATTCAAGATCCTTGTAAAAGAAGATCAGTCCTTCAGGAAATGGCCAAGAGAATTAAAAATGGGTACAGGTGCCAATGCCTTTGCACTGCTGAAGAATGTACCCCTATGGTACGAGCTATGGAGGAACATCAATTCTTTTCCACCCGATTACTACCAGTCAAAGAGCACGGAGGGCAGCAAATGAAAAAAATAATTTTGGCAGTGATCCTGTTCATGGTATCTAATTGTCATGCACAAAACATTTTGACACGGGATGAGTTTATTGACATTGTAAAAAAGTTTCATCCTGTGGCAAAACAGGCTTTGCTTGATGTAGGCATTGCAGAAGCTTATTTAACAGCAACCCGTGGGCATTTTGATCCTGTCCTGAATTTTCAAAATGGCCGTAAGGAATTTGATGGCACAAATTATTACAGGCAGCAGCAGGGTGAACTAAAGATCCCAACCTGGTATGGGTTAGACCTCCATGCAGGAATTGAATCAATGGAAGGGGAAAGGGTCAACCCCGAGGAAACAAAGGGTCGTATTTATTATACAGGCATCTCCATGCCATTGATTCAAAACGTAATCATGGATAAAAGAAGGGCTGCGGTTCAGCAGGCTAAAATCCTGAGAGACCAATCAGAAGTTGCCAGGAAAACAGCGCTGAACAACCTGGTTGCAGAAGCTGTATTGAGTTACTGGGATTGGTGGGAACAATTCAGGCAATTAAAAATTACGCAGGCCTCTGTTCAAAATGCAAGAACAAGACTGGAAATGGTAAAAACCATGTACAGGATGGGTGACCGTCCGGCAATCGATACCCTTGAAGCCACAACCCAGGTTCAGGTATTTGAGCAGCAGGAATCGGAAGCGGCTATGTTGCTGCTGAAAAGTAAGTTGCAGCTGTCTCTCTATTTATGGGAAGATGGTGGTGTGGCTTATGAACTTCCTGATGATGTGATACCTGAAGCGGCGCTGCCTTCCAGGTTACCTGAACTTGATTCCTTACTCAGGGAGGCTGCCACGCAGCCCCTGCTACTTCAATATGATTACGATCTGAGCGTATTGGGAATTGAAAGAAAATTAAAATTTCAAACCCTGTTGCCTGAAGTGACTGCAAAATATCATGCGCTGACAAAGAACGCTTCAAAAACTTTTAATCATGGTTTATTTGATAACGACTTTCGTTTCGGCCTGACCCTTTCAATGCCACTGCGCCTTTCTGAAGGACGGGGGCAATACAAGGCAGCAAAATTGAAAATTGAAAAAACGAGGCTGGAGCGCAGCATGAAGCAGGTTAGTATTCAAAACAGCGTAAAGCAATATTATGTAGAGTGGCAGCAAACTTTATTGCAGTACCAGCAACAGCAAAAGTTATTGAGCAATTATATGGCCTTGCAAAGAGGGGAGGAAACCAGGTTTTCCAACGGGGAAAGCTCTTTGTTTCTCATCAATGCAAGGGAAGCAAGAACCCTGGAAGGCCAGCGAAAGGAACTGGCCCTGATGGCAAAAATGAAAAAAGCAGAAGTTTCTCTTTTTTGGGCTGCAGGCTCCTTTATTAACTAAAAGCATCATTTATCGAAAAAGATCAAAGATTGTAACGGTATCATGTTATTCCATCGCTTTGGTACGTTGATATTCCTTGACCCTGACAAAAAATAACAGAACAAAAACCAACAACCCAATCGATCCGAAAAGCGTGAAGAAAAATCCATAGTTATCAGCTTCCACAGGAAGGTAAGCTGGCTTTCTTTTCTCAGGTCTGAAGATGGCATTTACTTGAGTTGAAGAGGTTTCAGTCTTCACATATTCTAGAATACTTTTGATCTGCTCTTCAGTAAGGTCCGGATGGTCAGGCATCGGCATCCTGTTGAATTTTTCAAATACATCAACGGCTTGCGGGTCTCCTCCACTGATCATCGACTGAGGAGATTTTACAAACCTGATGATCCAGTCAAGGTCATGCCGTTCATGAACCCCGGCAAGGGCAGGGCCAACCAGCGTTTTGTTTACATTATGACATCCGGCGCACCTTGAATTAAAGATGACCTTCCCTTCTTCTGAAGGGGGGGTGGAATAGGCTGTAATTAAAAGCAATAAGAAACTTAAAACAAAGGCAATTCTGAGGATCATAACGCTGATTTAAAGTATAAAACTCGTTCAATGATCCTGCTTCATTCATTACCTGGAACAGGAAAAAGTATGATTTTAGTCAGTTTCTTATCTTTCACGTTTAAGCCTCAGGACGTCCCTCATCAGTTTGTCAGTTTCCTCTTTCCTGGTGCCATCGTAAAACCCTCTGATCCTTTTTTTCTTATCAATCAAAACCAACCTGTCGCTGTGAATAAAGTCCTGCTGTCCACCGTCTCCATCTGTGGCCACCAGCAGTAGAGAGGTGCGTGCCAGGTTATATATGGCCTTTTTGTTCCCGGTGACCAGGCTCCAGTTTCGTTCTTCTATGGACATTGTTTTCATGTAGTCTTTTAATCGCTGGCTTGAATCTCTTTCCGGGTCAACAGTGAAGGAAGTTATGAGCAGGTCCCTTTCATTTGCAAACAGATCCTGAACACTTTTTAAATTACGCATCATCTTTGGACAGACTACAGGACAATGCGTAAAGAAGACATTAACAACGACAATTTTCCCGTCCCAGCTGGCAGGCGTAAAGGATTTTTTATCCTGGTCAAATACTTTAAAATCCAATATCCTATGATCCCGCTTACCATATATAGGCAGCCGCTGGTGATGATCCTCAACCCATTTTACGATTCCAAATAGGGAAGCAGGAACCAGCACAACGCACAAAACAAACAGCCACGTAAAGCTTTTCCGATTCATTTTCCAGTAGTGTAGCTTAGTTTTTTTGCAGGATCCATTGTTGATGTTAGCTCATTTTGTACCGGAGCCGGGTTGTCAGGCGTAAAAGGTGGCGCACCGGGACCTGGATTTTTTTCAGCATCAATAAAAGCAGGAACATATGCCAGCAGTAAAATGATCCCCATGGTAACAAGCCATGGCTTAAAGGTGTCGAACAAAGGGATCCTTTTTTCATCATGTAAAATTTCGCTTACGGGTAATTCCAAAACCGGCTCTTCTTTTCTTTTGCTGAATATGGTCCCAAAAAACACGATGAAGAATAGCAAAGCAGCAGTCGTCATAATGATTCCGCCAACCAGCGCAAGCATGGTTGTTGGCACCCATTCCGGTGTAAAGAGCTCATGCTTCGGATTTAAATAGGTCAGTCCCAGGTTTGTCCTTCTTGGTTCACCAATCAAGCCACCCCAGGATAAACCGGTAGAGAAGATCAGGATGCCGATCACCCAGAGGTAAGGAACAATTACGTTCACTCTTGGAAGGAAGATCCTTTTGCCTGCAGTACTTGCATAGAGGTAAAGGCTCATGCCAATGATACCCAGGAATACAGGGCCCGCAACAGTCATATGAAAATGTCCTGGCATCCAGGCAGTATTATGTACTACATTGTTCAATTGTCCTGAAGCATTCACCAATCCGGTCAATCCTCCGAAAATGAACAGGAATAAACCAGCTATCAGGTAAGCGAAAAGAAAGCGGGTAGGATCCAGGTAAGGAAGTTTTTTAAAGAAGCTTAAGATGCCTTTTGCTCCACGTCTGCGTCCTGCATATTCCAGGGAAGCTGCAATCGTAAATGCAGTTATGAAACTTGGTATAGCTACCCCAAATGTCAGCAGGCCCTGGAACATTTTCACACCTTTGGTAATGGAAGGATCACTGAACTGGTGATGCACTCCCACCGGGACTGAGAAAAGCAGGAATAAGAATGCAGCGATCCTGCCAGCCAGGTCTGAAAAAAGTTTACCGCCAGCAAGTTTAGGCAGCATGGTATAAAACATGGTATAGGCAGGTAACAGCCAGAAGTAAACCAGTGCATGTCCAAAAAACCAGAACAGGGTGCGGGCAAGGGTAACATTCACCGTGGTTTTCCAACCCATAGCCCAGGGCAGTAATAATACCAGCACTTCGTATGCCACCGCAAGGGTACAAACAAACCAGATGGTAAAGTTTACGAGCGTGCCTAACACGGCAAGTGGCGTCTTTACTTCACTGTTTAGTTTTTTCCACCGGATATACATTTTTGCCCAGTTGAATAATGGGATCCATGATCCAACGATCAGGAGAGCAGCACCCAGGTAGAACAAAGGGTGTGCTTTGAGAGGAGGATAAAATGTATAAAGTACAGAAGCCTTGCCTGCAAGCATGGCCCATGCTGCCATCAGCGAACCGATGGTCATTAGCCAGAAGCTAAGCCAGGCAACCCTTTTGTCAGGTTCTCTTTTGAAATAAAAAGCCATGGTCGCATGACCGAATGCAACAGCGAAAAATGATGTAAGAACCACAGCATTAATGACTCCATGCAGCGTAAGTCCCTGGTAGTAATCAAGTTTGGCAAAATTGGAAGCCGACATAACGCCTGACCTGTAGATGGTTTGCATTAAACCATGGTAGATGCCTATTGATAAGAGGGCTACCGGTATGCCCAGCTCCCAGTAAATAAGTCTTTTGAATGATTTGCTGATTTGCATAATTATTTTTTAGGTCAACCTTTATTCAACTGTATTATTAACGATCACTTCACCCTGCATGGACTGGTGTCCTGTGCCACAGAATTCATGGCAGATGATCTTGTAAACACCGGGTTTATCAAATTTTACTGTTGCCTTATTGATATTTCCGTAAACAGCCATGAGGTTGACGTTCTTCTCGGGAATATTAAACCCATGAACAACATCGGAAGAAGTAAGGAAGAAATCGACCTCGCTCCCTGTTGGTACTACGATCTGCGCTGGCTCAAACTGCCACATTTTGGCAACGGCATAAACCTGGTAGGTGAGCGTATCCAGCTTTACAATGCGTGCCTTATTATAGGTTTTATCGAATGGAATGCACTCGGGGAGGTCATTGTTCTTTCCACGGGCATAAAGAATAGAAAAAATGAATAGCGCCAGAACACTTCCGGTGATCATGATCACCCTTTTTTCGTATTTATCCAGTACTGCCATAGCATTGATTAAAGTCTTTCAAGCATTAGAAAATAGATTGCGAACCATATGATCAGGCCAAGGACCACAAGAAGGATAAAAAAGGCCATCGCTCCTTTGGGCTTGAATTGCCTGTCAAACTCTGGATCGTCAGGAAGATTGGGGAGATTATGAATGGAATTCATTTATAATTAATTAGAGACAAAATTATTTACAGGCATTCCTTGTGGCATGATTTTAAAAACAAGAAGAGATGATATTCGTCATGTTTTTTGACACGCCTTTTACAGCCGGATATTTGCCAGTCAAAAGAGACTATGGCGCCTAGCTTTCAGAGGCCAGGAAGGAATTTTATTTATTAGATAAGGATCTGACTTATACTCCCATCAAAAGGGTCTGCATACTGTACCCTTCCCGATTTATTGCATGTTGGTATGGGGATTAATGCTTCCATTTTTGTAGTTTATTAGTAGTTTTAGCAAAGTGAATCTGGTTGTGGTGTTGGCTTTCACGTTACTTATTTCAATCATACCAAAAGCGCTCTATGCTTTCACTTAAATCTCCTTTATTGATACGCCTGCTGATTCTTTTCGTTCTTACGGGTCTTATTTCCTGTGATAGAGATCCGGACCTGATCAATGCTGACGATTCTAAAGAGATCCTTACTTATTCTTTGAAAAGGCAGAATGGTATCGCTTTTACCAGTGGAGAAGCATCAGTGTCCATACAGGGAAACGTTATAGCTATAACTGTTCCATACAATACGGACCTGAATGGGTTGATACCTGAAATCACCATCAAGGGAAAAACAGTCAGCCCTGCAAGCGGCGTTGCGCAAAACTTTACTGTGCCTGTTATTTATACTGTAACGGCGGAGGATGGAAGTACAAGAACTTTTACCGTCAATGTAGTGCTGGCCAATGCACCTTCCCTGGTATATGCAGGAAGCAGCGACAACAGTTTTTATGCACTGAACCTGATTGATGGTTCTTTAAAATGGAAGTACACCGGTACGGCTTCATTTGCGTATTCAAGTGCTACTTATGCAGATGGCGTTGTTTATGTAGGGGGCATCGATAATTATGTCTATGCTTTTGATGCTGTTTCAGGAAATATCAAATGGAAGAAACTGGTTGCAGGAACAGGCATCGAATCAGATGCTGTTTTCTCTAATGGAGTCGTATATGTTGGCACAAACGACGATTATCTTCTTGCACTTGATGCCACCACGGGAAATGAAATATGGCGTTATGTAACTGGCGGCAATATCAGTTCAAGCCCAACGCTTGCCAATGGTAATGTTTATTTTGGGAGCTCTGATGGAAAACTATATGCGCTCGATGCAAATACCGGTGCATTCAGGTGGTCCTATACAACGGGTGGCATGATCAATCAATCCGGAGCTTCCCTGGTGAACAATGTCCTTTATTTTGGCAGCCGCGATGGGTATCTGTATGCCATCAATGCGCTTTCGGGCAACCTTGTCTGGCGTTATTATGCCAATGGAGTGTCTCTTGAGCAATCCAGTCCAACTGTTTCCAATAACGTTGTCTTTATAGGAGGGTGGTATAACGTGCCTGGGTTTACACAAAGAGGAAGTCTTTATGCCGTAAATGCAACTACCGGTGCCCTGGTCTGGGAAAAGCTTGTCAACACTGGGATCAGTTCAAGCCCCTGTGTTGCGGAAGGTAAAGTGTACATTACAACAGATGACAATAACCTGTATGCTTTAAATGAAGTGACTGGCGCAACACTATGGAGTAAGCAGATCCTGGCCAATAGCGCCAGTCCGGCAGTAGCCAATGGCGTTGTCTATGTTGGCGGTGGTGGAACCCGGAATTTTTATGCATATGATGCCCTGACAGGCGGCGAAAAATGGAGGCACCCAATGGGGCTGATGATTTCAAGTCCTTTGATCATTACAGGCAATTCAAGTCATTACTCCGGTGACTCAGGGCTGATGTACTGAGGTGTTGCTTCCTGGTCATACAATCTAAAAAAAGGATTGATTAACTGGTTCCTTGCAGTGCTTAGGTTTGACCGGTACAACATTGATTGATGAACTGTCCCCTCCGCACCGCATGTGCACTTTTCATGCTCATTTTGGTTTTTAAAAATTAAAGACAGGATCTTCATGGAGGTTAAATCTATCCAACGTTTTCATACTATTTAATTTCATCGTGCCCGGCTAGTTTTGGGTCTGGATCAAGCCTGCTTGATATTTCTTAAAGCAAAATCTTTTGTTAAGCACGAATGGAAAGTTTTATTCAGTATAAATCAGTATAAATAGACAAAACCTTGATAAGCTTCTATGGAAAAAACATCTCTGGATCTTTACCCTGAAATAATAAAAATGTGGAGGTCTGTTACTCTCTGTTGCGTCTTCAGCATCCTATTACTTTCTTTTGCTTCTTCACAAACACCGTTGGATACCAGCGAAACAGATCGGAAAAATCAAAAGGTGGAAGCTTACCTGTTTACATTATTTAAAGATACCCTGCCTGGCTGTGCAGTGGGGATCGTTCAGAAAGGAAGGATCATTTATGCAAAGGGCTTTGGGATTGCGGACATGGATCACAGCATTTCCATAACGCCACATACATTATTCAATGTAGCTTCCATTTCAAAGCAGTTCACCGCGATGAGCATTGCTTTGCTGGCAGATAGCGGCCTTATTTCTTTAAAGGATCCTGTCAGCAAATTTATTCCCGAGCTTCCTGCCTTTCACCAGTCCATCACTATCGAACAACTGGTTTATCATACTTCCGGATTGCGTGATTATACAGAATTGATTGAATGGAGTGATCAACGCATTGAGCATATCCATACAGATTCCAGCATACTGGCACTGGTACGAAGGCAAAAGGCCCTGAACTATGAACCGGGGGAGAAACACGCATACAGCAATACCGGTTATTTCCTGATGGGTGTCATTGTACAAAGAGTAACAGGCTTATCACTGGCACAGTATCAAAAGCAGACAATTTTCGATCCGTTGAAAATGCAGGAGACTGTCCTTTACGATAACCGGAACAGCATTATGAGGAACCGTGCATCGGGCTATTATATCGGAGATGATGGAAACTTTCAAAGGAGGGCTTCGCTTTGGGATAGGGTGGGAGACGGAGGGTTGTTGACCTCTGTAACAGACCTTGCCAAATGGGACCAAAATTTTTACAAGCCTTTAGTAGGAAATCATGCGATCATTCAAAGAGCAATGACGCCTGGTAAATTAAATAATGGAGCATCATTTGAATATGGCTATGGATTGGAGCCATCAAAGTACCGGGGTTTAAACCTGGTATACCATGGTGGGGGTATACGGGGCTTCCGTTCGCAGATGTTCCGTTTTCCCGACCAGGAGACCTCTTTTATTTGTCTTTGCAACAACCAAGCTGTTTCTCCAACGGTTATCGTTCAGAAACTGGCTGACATTTATTTGTCGGACCATTTTAAGGTGGATACCAATCAAAGAACGATAGCTGGGTATACACCTGAGATCATTCAGTTACCCCAGTCTGCACTTCGGCAGTATGAAGGATTGTTTAGCCATGAAGAGCAGGCTATTGTCAGGAGGACCAGGGTAATGAATGATACTTTGTGGTATGAAAGAAGTGAGAGTAACAGAACTGCTCTTTTACCTTACCAAAAAGACCGTTTCTTCATGGCCGGAAGCAGTGAGGTGGTTTCCGTTAGCTTTTCCAGGAATGCTGCCGGGAAGATCGATCGTTTTTCGCTGGTGATTGGAGAAAGGAAGCCGATCAAATACCACTTGGTGCAAGTACCCTTGACAATGCGTGAAGCGTCAATATCTTACCAGGGGTTTTATTATAGTGATGAATTAGAAACAGGTTATCACCTCCTTAATGAAGGTGGAAAAATAGTTGTAACAAAAAAGGACCAGTCCAGGATCTATTTGACACCATTGTACCGGGATGTATTTACAGATCATGACGGATTGCTCAAATTTGAGTTCCTGCGTAATAAACAAAAGGAGATTACCGGCATTTCCCTAAGCAGCGAAAGGGCAAGGGGAGTACTTTTTAAGAAACAGCGTTGATTTCGGAAAGCTCCTGAGAGGAGTAACAAAAATTATCATTCCATCGTCTTAATTTAATTTGATGAACATGATACCATTTTTTAAGATTTTTCTGCATGCGGCAGGTTTATGGATCCTATTGCTGATTGGTAATTCCGTTTTGGGTCAGCGAATGGATTCAATAAAATACACGCACGGGTATTTATATTATCATGTATATGGATCCGGTGAACCTGTTGTCATCCTGGCGGGTGGTCCTGGAGTCAATTACCAGCAATTGGAAGAAGTGGGTTTGGCGCTCGCAAAGGATCACCAGGCCATATTTTTTGAACAAAGAGGTACCGGACGTTCCATTCCAAAACCTTTTGATACCTCCACCATATCAATTGATGCAGCGCTTTCCGACCTTGAATTACTGCTGAAACATCTGCGGTTAAAGGAAGCTCATTTCCTTGGACATTCCTGGGGCGGCATGCTGGCGCTGAGCTTTGCAGCGCACCATCCTGCTAAAGTTAAATCACTGATCCTGCTGGATCCAGGGCCCTACAAAATGGACCGCAGTATTAATGAAACGTTTTCCGGTAATATTCAATCACGATTAAGTCCAGCTGATAAAAGAACAAGAGATTCCATTTTTTCTAAAAGATGGTCAGGAAATTTCACACCAGAGGATCAGCTCCAGTTTGATAAATGGGAGTTGATACCGGTATTTTATGACCGCACGATGGTAGACAGCCTGGTTGAGAAGATCAATAAGGGAGGTAATCATCCCGAGATGGGATCATTGATCTTTCATAGTTTGAGAAAAAAAAGATTTGACCTGACAAAGCAGTTAAGCAGCTTTAAAAAACCAGTGCATATTATTTCCGGAAGCCAGGACCCGGGGGCCTTTGTAAGTTATGAAATCAAACTCCTCATGCCTCAAACAAAGCTGCACTGGATCAATCATGCCGGCCACTTTCCAATGTATGAACAACCTGCAAGGTTTTATGAGGCATTGAATAGAGTCATGCGGCTGGTAAAAAAATAAATAACCTTGCATGGATCGGTTGATGACCAATCTGCTTAGTTTATAATCGGAATTAGAACATCATTTTATAAAGGTTCCTTGCACCAGCTAATTCAGTGTCTGTTGATCTTTCAGTACTCAGGCAAAATGAATCTTACCCATAATACTTTGGCATTTTCTTTTACCGTTCATGTATGGATGGATTATCCTGTAGGCGGGATAATCCTTGTTACATAACTTGCCAGCATGAAGCTTGCGCCTGGACGTTATTTCGGTCAAACCCTTACATCAGCATCCTTGTCAGGATTGGTTCTTACTGAGAAAGTGCACCAGCCGGGAGACAATCTTCCTGAACATTTTCATGAGAATGCCTATTTCTGCCTTGCATTGGAAGGAAGCTGGCAGGAAAGGACAGATGGTAAAAAAATCCATTGCATTTCCAGGAACGTAGTTTACCATCCAGAAGCTGAAATACACCAGACCTGGTTCAGCAAAGAAGCATGCTCCAAGACTTTTAACGTAGAGATCACGCCTGCATGGACTTCAAAAATGAATGCCGTTGGTTTAGGGCCGATCACAAACAGGATCGTCAGCATGGACCAGACCTTAAGTTTCTACCTTGGAAAGATCTATAAGGAGTTCCTGGAACATGACAGGTACACCGAACTGGCCATTGAAAGCATCCTGACAGAGGTCTGGATCAACCTTCAAAGAAATACTTCCAAACTGGAGAAGAATAAAACAGATGGCTGGTTAATAGATGTAAAGAAATTGCTTGAGGTTACATACATGCAGCCCAATTCACTGGCGGACCTTTCAAATATTCACCAGGTGCACCCGGCCTACCTTTCAAAAGCATTCCGCAGGCGGTTTGGCATGACCATCACCGATTATTACCGTCAATGCAGGGTGAAGGCTGCCTGCGTTCTTTTAAGAGACTCTGATCTTTCACTTGTATCAGTGGCTCTTGAATGTGGCTTTTATGACCAAAGCCATTTTTGCAAACACTTCCAGGCTATCATGGGAATGACCCCGCTTTCTTACAGGAAGCAGTATCAACAAAAGAATTTTATTGCTGATCATTGATGTTGCTATCTAAAGCCTGCAATCCCTAGATTTGAAATTCCTGACTTAGGCTTTGAGCCTGTCATCGTTTCCTTTGGAGACGAATCCTGACAGGTTGGTTTTAAAAATAGACATTGTCTTCAAGCGTTTTTATAAAGTCAAATAAAAATTAGGGAATATCTTCATAACAGCCCTCACCTAATGCCCAACAAAAAACCGGATTTAAATAGCGAGGTAACCCAGTTCCTCGATGGCCTTAACCACCCTTTCAGAAAGGAGATCGACGCCCTACGGGTCATCATATTAAGCGCCAACAGCAGCCTGACGGAAAATATAAAATGGAACGGACCCAATTATTCCTTTGACAGTAAAGACCGCATCACCATGAGAATTCAGCCACCTAAACAGGTGCAACTGATCTTCCATCGTGGAGCAAAGGTCCAGGAGCAACCAAAAAACAGGCTCATACAAGACACTTCCGGATTATTGACCTGGAAGGAAAATGACAGGGCTGTTGCAACCTTTAAAGACATGGCCACCATTGAAACCAACAAAAGTGACTTAACGAAGATTATTAAGGACTGGATCGAGGCGACAGCAGTATTTTAAACAATAAAACATCATTTCCAGGTCAGATAGAAAGTTGTAATTAAAGCATGCCCGCATAACTTCTTACATTATTACGCTAAAATAAATTTACCGCAAAGGGCGCTAAGTAAGCGCAAAGAACCGCAAAGTTTAAAACCTGTAATCTTTGCGCCCATTTGCGAGCTTTGCGTTCTCCGCCACGGCGGACAAGTTTTGCGGTTTCTGCCTAATTTCGCAATAGAAATAGATGATGGAAAGATTTTCTAAATGAGTATCCTTTCAAGGCAGAATGGTATTCCTTTATTCTATTTCTTCTTTACTTTATAAGGAAGCGGATCATGAATGATCTTTACCCTGATCGTCATCGTAGACTTTTCGTATGCATCCTCCTGATCGATCTTTTTGGTCCTTGTTGTTTTTTCATCAATGATAATTTCTGAGCCATTTACCGCGTCAAAGACCATGGTGCCAGGGTCAGCTCTTTCCTCATATTCCCAAACCTGTTGTGCCAGCCTTTTTCTTCGCAACTCGTCGGCATATTGCTGCTCCAATTCTTCCAGGGTTGGCTTGGTGAAGCGCTGTGTTTCCTTTTCCCTGATCTTCTTGTGCAGATCATCCAGTTCCATCTCCATTTGTTCTATGTTTTCAGGCAAGGATGCTTCTTCAGGCATTTCCAAAAACCTTATGAAATCATACCGCTTATCTTTTTTCCTTTCATTTTTCCCGATAGAATTACCGAATTGAACTGAATCCTCTGTTCCTTCACAAAAACTGAAACTGGAAAGTGGTGCACTGAAGCTCAGGTTCAACCCATCCAGGTCATGAGGTTTGGAATTACAGGTCCCATCCCAGTTGTGGATGATCTCTGTTGCAGAACCATTGGTGATGGTCAGCGGCATTTCAAACACCCCCCGGTAAAAATTATACCAGGCAATGGGCAACTCAGGGTTAGGATCTTCATAGGCAAACAAGGAAAACTTGCATTCCTGCCGGCGAAATGAAATATAAACGGGATTCAGGTTGGTAGCGGTAAATTTTATTCGATAATCGCAAACTTCCTTTTCACCCTCATAATCTATCTGAAGCTCAATTCTAAAACGATTGAACGCCTGCAGCTTTTCCATGATCTCAGGTATCCTGTTGTCATCTGCTGCACCAAGCAATTGCCGCTGTCGCTCGATCCCGATAAAGAAGGCAGGATTCAGTACCAGGTCATAATTTCTTTTGTCCATCTGATCATCCATGAATTCTTCAAAACCATTGAAAAGAGCAGGTAATTTTAAATAGGTTTCTGATAAAACATCTTCAGAACCTAATAGCTGGCGTTGCCGTTCTTCTGAGATCACAACAAATGTAATTGCCGGCAGCTTTTTGAAATCAGAACCATATTTCCTGACCAGGAGCTCCGTTTTGTTTTTCATCCTTGCTTTGGCAAATTCAGCAGCTTTATTTAATCCATCATATATCACGCTGGCTTCCGGATCGTTGTCTCCACCCGGCAGCAGTTGAAGTGATTGGATGATGGCATGCGACTGGTTGATAATGCCCCTTTCATAGGAACTGAAACCCTGCTGCCATTGATCGAGTTGTCCCATTAATTTTTTGTATGCTGAACTGTCGCAATCAAATGCATGGCAAACGCCAAATTCCATATCAGGTGGTGGCGGAAAATCAATGGAAGGATAATTTTTCATGGAAAGCATCAGGGCATCATATGCTTTCCTTATGTACGCAGGAATGGCCAGGCTGGCAGGCGATTGTACCGAATAGATAGAAGCGACTCCACCCTTCTTCCAGGTGCTTTTAAAGGCTGTGCTGGATAATGGAGCAGGCAAGGTGACCGTATTTTTCAAACAGTCGGTAAAAGTAGTTTGAATGGCCTCCAACTCACTGTTCACCGAAACAAGATCCTGGTAATAAGTAAGTGCGTTCTTCTTTTCTGCAAGCAGATCATAAAACTGCGCTTTGATCTTTTCATTTTTGCCAAGCGCATTGATCACACTGGCAAAAGGATCTTTTTTAGCCTGCACGATGACCATATTCCTTCTTTTGCTCCAACGCACCAGTGTACCATGCGTGGTCATCAATGTACTGTCATCTACCTTTTTACCCACGTACCATAGCAGGCGGTCCTTTCCCTGAGCCGGAGCAGGCGGCGTAACCGGAGATTTAAGTGTGATCCTGGTTATGGGAGAGTATGAAGTTTTAAGTCCTTCTTCCTGCGCAATAGAGGATCCAGCAAGCAAAAGGGCCATGACCATAACCGCGTATTTTGTAACCATTGCTAAACTTTTATAGCTCAAAATGATCTATGCTCCTGAATTTAATCCGGCTATACTGATTGATGGCAAGCCATACTAACAGTCATCCATTTTCAATGGGCGAAAAGCGTGAAGAATATTTAAATAAGGAAATTGAATGCAGAACAAATTTGAAGGAATGCTGCAAAGAAGCCAATCATATAAACATATGAATAGGTGGAGGGTTTCTGGTTTCTGGTTGAATAACTGCACTTTGCACAGGACAAACCAGCTTTATCCCAAGCTATTTTTTTGTGCTCATCGCCTTCAGCACTTTGATCTTTTCATTTCCAGAAAAGCGCTTGTAGGCATTTTCGTCACAGCCAAAGATGGCGATCTTTCCTTCTTCGTTAAAATGAACGCCCCAGCCATAACGTTTGGTTAGAGGTGATGTTCTAAAGCAGGGTTGTCCTTTGGAGAAGAATTGCTGCCTGGCTGCTTCCATCTCACCCGGTGATATATTATTTCTTTCAGCATATACCTGGAACAGGACCTCGTCGGAGGTAAACCTGTAAGGATTTTTTTGGAGCAGGTCATATTGCCTTTGCGCAATGGAATGCATACCGGGTTTTGAGGGGGGTATGATGCCCTGCTTTACAGGACAGTCAGCTGCAACTTCAATAAAACTGTTGTAATAATTGGTGGTATGGACTTTCATCATGGACCTCTTTGCAATGTAAAGGGTTTGGCTTTCATTGCAAAAGAAACAAGGGAGTTTCTGGTTTATGGTTTATGGTTTCTGGTTCTCAGGTCGATCATCCAGTATTTCTTTGCGCTTCTTTGCGGTCTTAGCGCTCTTTGCGGTTATTGCTTTTCTACGCAATTGTAATCCTAAAAAGAGATTGCACTAAAGTGCCAGAAACCAGAAACTATAAACTATAAACCATTAATGTCCTTTCCTGATTTTAATTTTTCAAGCATATCCGCCATAGATTTTTTAACAGCTTCATTTGGTGCTAAGGGCAGGGCCTTGTTTACATAGTCCGCTGCTTTGGCATATTCTCCATTAGCGGACAAGCCCCTGGCCATTCCGACCAGGGTAGTGAACTGATCCGGGTTTTTATTATAATTGAACTGAAAGACTTCCAGTGCAGCCTTTGGTTTCTTCATCGAGATCAACTGCCTTCCATACTGCTGCAGATCATTCATATTACCAAGGGGCAAAGCAACCTTCATCACTGCAGTTGCTTCATCAGACCTGCCCATTTTTTCAAGGATAGCAGCCTTTGTTGCGAGTGCAGGAAATGACGTTGGATTGCCAGGGAAAGTTTGGCCCGTTGCCAGCGTCGCCCATTCCAAACCCTTTTCAAGCTGGTAGTTATTCTGCAAACACCAGTTGGCTGCGATGTTCATTCCCTGCCATGTGAAACCCCTCGGATTTTGTGATTCGGCAGCAAAAGCATCGAACTGCTGCTTCAAGTGGTCTACTTCAACCTTAAAAGGGATCGCTAACTTTTCCCATGAAAGAAGAATGACAGCGGAATTTTGCGTTTGGCCTGTAAACTCATATTTAAGGTTCTCAACACTTTTTTCCAGTGCCATGGGTTTTACCTTAACTCGTAACACATCATCCTTATCATCATAAAAAAAGGAACCCCAGGCATCTGTCTGCCGCGAAAGGATCAGGATGGATTCTACTGGATCATAAGCAATGAACAGTCCATACCTGCCCTTTGGGACGGCTTGTCCCTCCAGCTTCACATCCCGATCAAATTCAATGACTGTATTTTCATTCGCACCCGCTCTCCAGGGCGCCGGCTTACGGTTTCCAAAGCCAAGGTCTTTAAATCCTTTGTGTACTGTTTCACCCCATATCTTTCCTTCCCGGCCATTCACTGCAGGCCGGTGATAGGTAATGGAAACCATGGTTTGCCCGATCTGTTCAGAAACACCTGCCTTTTTGGTATAACCGTTAGGAACCGCTGAATTATAGGGCACCTGTGCGAACAAATCCTGGCATTGTAAAATAAGGAGCAAAGGGATGATATATTTTTTCATGTCTCTTTTTTGTTTGTATCAAACTGGATCAATACTATGCTTTATTAATAGTTTGATTTCATTGAAATCCAAGTGAAACAAAACAAGAGCAACATGTATGTTGCTCTTGTTCTATTGAATAATCCGAACTTACCTTGCAATTGTAATAACCTTATCGATGACCTGGCCATTTGAAGTCACCCGCACGAGATAAATGCCTGCAGGCAACCTGCTAACATCCAAACGGACCGACTTTGAAGTGGCTCTCCTTGTATCCATCACCTTGCCTTCGATACTGCTGATGGTGATCACACTGCCTTTGCTGGCCATTGCATCAGGTAACACCACGTTAACTACATCGTTGGCAGGAGAAGGATAGATGCTTACAAGATTTACCTTCTGTTCCTGTGGTTTACCTGAACGGGCATTGGTGTTACCGGAAAGCGCTAAAGTATCCGCCTTTTCGGCAGGAAGCTGGAATACTATTTCCGATTTCCAAAGACCACCCGAGCCAAAAACCGGATGTCCTGTAACATATAATCCACCTGCATAGCCTGTATTGGCATCAAAAAACCTGCATGCGGCCTTTGAAGCATCATTTTCAATTTGGGTCCAGGTCTTTCCGGCGTCATATGAAACCGCAGATCCCCTGAATAACGGGTTGCCATGAAGTGCTGTAGATACAAAAGCATTGGTACCAGGCACCGCCGTCATACGGCTGTTCTTCCAATTGGGTGGCTGGAAATAATTTGTCCAGGTAAGACCTCCGTCAGAAGTGGAGAACACAAAAGTGCGGCCCCTGCCTCTTAAATGCGCAACACCATGCAGTGCGTCATCAAGAAAGGCAATTTCATGCACGTAGGTTCCAGGAATTGGATCAACCGTGTGAACGGCCCAGGTTTTTCCAAAATCTTCAGACTTAAAAATTCTGCCACTATCTGTACCAAACCAGATCGTATTGTCTATGACTGCATGACCACTGATCCATCCTATTTCATTTGGCTTTGCTGCCGGTATGTTTTCCTGGGGCACCCTTTTCCATTTTTTCCCTTTATTATTGGTGATATAAATCTCAAAATATCCACCATTGGGATCTCCTACTGCGATACCATGGTTCTTATCTTTAAAGTGTACAAACCTTGGTACAGAGTTGTTGTCGAAAAGCTCACCGGGATTGGTGTGTTCCCAGGTAAGTCCTCCATCAGTTGAATGGAATACACCGCCGCCTTTACCGAAGCTGCCATAATAGTTACCTGGAATTGGACCAATTTTGTGCATAGCCACCCATGCTTCCTGGCCATCGATGGCACTAATGTTGGAAGCCCTCAGGGTTTTGTCAGTACCCAATTTCCCTTTTGTCCACGTGTTGCCTCCATCAGTGGTCCTGATAAAATCCAGCATCGGCCTGCCACTGAGTAAACCGCCCCATCCATCATAACAAACAGACCATGCCGTGTTTTTGTCAGGGATTGAAATTTCGTAAAAGCCCACTGAATCGCTGGTGAAAGTGTGGTCCTGTGGCTGCCATTGCGCATTGGCATTGAAGAAGATGCCGAGAAAAAGGAGTGCTGATAATAAAGTTCTTTTCATTTGTTAGTTTTTGTAATTGAAATTTATTCCAACATCCATTGGGATTTTTTGCAAAAGGACAGAATGAATTATTATCCTTTAAAATGGAATAAATGAGGATTGATCATCATGTTGCATAAGGACGAAATACGATTTTCAAGGACATATAGCATTATGGACCAAATGGTGCAGCGCCTATATTTACGTCAATGAATGCACAGCCCGTTGTTGTCCAAAGCCTGAATTACAAAAACCTCCTGCTTTACAGGCGCTGGCCATGGCATTTATTATTCTGGTTTGGGTATTTCCTGTTCAGAGCATGGGTATATTATATAACCGTCAAATATCACAGGAACATTTACCTGGAATACATGCTGATCTCTGAGCTGATCTTTGCAGGCGCCACTTATTTTACACTTTGGCTTTACCGGCGGCTTTTTGAGGCAAAGAAATACGGGGTCTATTTCCTGGCAGGCACGGTAACCTGGATTTTATACCTCTATGGCAGAACGGAATTTCAGATCTATTATTTACGAAGCGAACCGGGGTTTAAGGCAGCTCCATTGATCAACGTATTTCTGAGCAACATTACCTTTGTAATTGTTTGCTTTTTGTTTATCACTTCCTGTAAATTTTTCAAGGATGGTTACATCAGGCAACAGTTCGACGCAGAACGTCAAAGGCAGCAATTGATGGCAGAGATCAACAACCTTAAGTCCCAGATCGCACCGCATTTTTTATTTAATACGCTGAATAATCTTTATGGGCTTGCGGTTGAAAAATCAGACAAGTTGCCTGACCTCATGCTACGCCTTTCAGACCTGCTCAGGCATTCGCTTTACGAAACGCAAAAAGCATGGGTTCCCCTAAAAGAAGAATTAAGTGTATTGAAAAGTTATATTGAGCTGGAACGTGTTCGCCTTGAGCATGACCTGGAACTGGAATATGATAATCCTGTTCCTGAAGACTCCGGGTACCAGATCGCTCCATTGATCCTGATCGTATTCATGGAAAATTCTTTCAAGCATGCAAAACATGTTAAAAATGCACCGGTCAGGATCTATATTAAAGTCTCCCTGGAAAAGGGATGGTTTGGACTAACCATTAAAAACAATTACAATCCTGAAATAAAAGGCTCGGAGAATGGTATTGGATTGATCAATGTGCAACGGCGGCTGGAGATCCTTTATCCTGAAGGCAAACACCAGTTAATGATTTACAAGGATGAACAATTTTTTACCATTGCTTTGCGCTTGCAACTGGAAAAAGCAATTTAACGGACAGATGGATGGAGACAGAAAAATTCAATTGCCTGGTGGTTGACGATGAACCTATCGCCCGCAAGATCATTGTTAATTATATCGACCAGGTTCCATTTTTGCAATTAGCGGCCGAGCATATCAATGCAATCAATGCAATAGAACATTTGCGCACGCATAGTAATGTTGATATTATTTTCCTGGACATTAACATGCCTAATCTGTCCGGCTTTCAATTAATGAAGATCCTGCACCCTAAACAACCGGTGATCTTTACAACTGCCTATACGGAGTATGCAGTGGAAAGCTATGAATTGAACGCGGTTGATTACCTGCTCAAGCCATTTTCCTTTGAACGGTTCACCCGTGCTGTATATAAAGCTGTTGACGTCATCAGGAACACTTCCAAAAGCACATCCGTGCCAAATGATAAAGCAAGCCCTGTCTATATTAAATCCGATGGTAAGAATTACCCCGTTCAACTGGATGATATCCTCTACTGTGAAGCCATGAAGAATTATACCATGGTCTATTTAAAGAACGGAAAGAAATTAATGCCACTGGTTCCGCTTTCTAAATTTGAAGGTATTTTGTCAGAAGCAGGAGGGGAGTTCATCCAGGTTCACCGGTCCTTCCTGATCTCAAGAAAACATATCACCGCTATCACGCCTTACCATGTCATGATCAGCCAGTTTGAGATACCGATCGGGGTGCAATACAAGGAAAGGTTCTTTAAGGTAATAGGGATGAAGGAGGGCTGAGGTTTATTGCCTCCCTGCCAGTAGGCAGGTTTATTGTTTTTGGTTTATGGTTTTTAGTTGTTTCTGGTCTCTGGTTTCTTGATTGCACACCGAATCCGCCGCGGCGGAGAAGGTGGGTTTTTTGCAATTCCGTGAATGCAATCAGCACACTGGCTTAGTGAGGGCCTTCACATCGCCCATCCCTGTCTGATCATATATTAGGGTAATGAATTACCTTGTAGCAAACTGAGTTTCATGAAATTCTGCTACTTTCTTTTGGCGATCCTGTGTTGGTTTACTTCTTATTCTCAGGCAAAAACCGGTAATGCCCAACTGGCCGGACTGTTTAAGGAATACACGGAAGAAGTATACAGGTTGAACCCGCTGACAGCTACCATGAATGGCGATTACCGGTATAACGACAGGCTGCCGGTAACTTTTACCGATAGCTATAACGACAGTACTGCCAGGGTATTTAAAAGATTCCTTTCCAGGTTGAAGCAATTCAACAGGGCAAGCCTTGATGCGAACGACAGGATCAGTTACGACATTTTCCAACGCGATCTGGAGACCGCGCTGGAAGGCATGACCTTAAAGACCAACCGCATTCCATTCAGCCAGTTCACCGGATTGCACCAGACCCTGGCCTTGCTGGGAAGCGGATCGGGTCAGCAACCTTTCAAAACCGTAAAGGATTATGAAGACTGGTTAAGCCGGGCAGGTCAGTTTGCTGCATGGAGCGATAGCGCTATTGTTTATTTCAGGAATGGCATGGCGGAAAAAATGGTATTGCCAAAAGCACTCGTCATAAAACTGGTACCCCAACTGAGATCACTACAGGTTGCAGATCCTGCTGCCAGCGTTTTTTACGGACCCGTCAAAAATTTTCCTGCCGGATTTTCTGAAGGGGATAAGGCGCGCCTGGCAGATGCTTACAAAAAGCTGATAACAGAGACCATCAATCCAGCCTATAACAAACTGGAACAGTTCATCAGCACTGAGTATTTACCTGCAAGCAGGACCAGTTCCGGTTTAACAGGCATGCCCAATGGAAAGAAGTTATATGACTATGCCATTCGGGCCTATACCACCACGAACATGAAGCCGGAAGTGATTTATAATATCGGCCTGGCAGAAGTGAAGCGCATCCGCTCAGAAATGGAAAAAGTAAAGCGGCAGGTAGGTTTTAAAGGAACGCTTGATTCTTTCTTCTTTTATACCAAGAACGACCCTAAGTTCCTGCCTTATAAAACACCTGAAGAAGTGCTGGAAGCTTACCGGGCTATCCAGCAAAAAATTGAACCTTTCCTTCCGGCTTTATTCGGGCACCAGCCAAAAACGCCATTTGAAGTAAGGCAGACCGAAGCCTTCAGGGCCGCCTCAGCTGCAGCGCAGTATTTTGCAGGCCTGCCAGACGGTTCACGTCCTGGTATCTTTTATGTTCCTATCGTGGACGCAACAAAGTATACTACTGCAAAAGAGAACCTGTTCATTCATGAAGCCATTCCCGGACATCATTTCCAGATCATGATCCAAAGGGAAAATACTGCGCTTCCTGCCTTCCGGCAAAATGGTGGCAACAGTGCTTTTGCTGAAGGATGGGGCCTGTATGCTGAAAGCCTTGGTAAATTGCTGGGCTGTTATACCGATCCTTACCAGTTGTTCTATGCATTGGGAGATGAAATGCACCGGGCTATACGCCTGGTTGTGGATGCAGGCATGCATGCAAAAGGATGGACAAGGGAACAGGCCATTGCTTACATGAGGGCCAATGAGCCGATCACGGAACAATCAGCAACGGCAGAAATAGAACGTTATATGGCCATTCCTGGCCAGGCATTAAGTTATAAGATCGGTGAATTAAAGATCAAAGAGCTGAGGGCAAAATACCAAAAGCAATTAGGCACCCGCTTCAGCCTTGCTGCCTTTCACGATGAATTGCTGAAAGATGGCATGATGCCCCTGGTTGTCCTGGAAAACAAACTGGATGCATGGGCCGCATCTCAGAAAACAAAGACGTTCTGAGCATTTCCATCATTTCATTTTATGCCACCCTGTTTCTATTAAAAATCACAGACATATTATGAGGATCAAGTATCTCCTTCTTCTGCTTTTTGTTGCATTCCTATTTTCTGTAAATGCACAGCCGGTTAAAAAACATGGGCAATTAAAAGTGCAGGGCACGCAACTGGTAGATGCAAAAGGCAGGGCAGTTGTGTTGAGGGGCATGAGCTTTGGATGGCACAACTACTGGCCACGTTTTTATAATAAGGAAGCTGTATCCTGGCTTGTAAAGGATTGGAAGTGCAACGTGATCAGGGCGGCTATGGGTATCGAACCAAAAAGAGGATATAAGGACGATCCGGAAGGCTCCACCCAAAAAATAAAAGCAGTGGTTGATGCTGCTATTAAAGAAGGGGTCTATGTGATCATTGACTGGCACAGCCATAACATCAACCTGGAAGAAGCAAAGGTCTTCTTTGATAAAATGGCCAGGGAATATGGAAAGCGTCCTAATGTCATTTACGAGATCTTTAATGAACCTGACTATGAAAGCTGGGACTCAGTAAAGGCCTATTCTGAAGAAATCATTAAAGTGATCCGTAAACATGATCCTGATAACATTATCCTTGTAGGATCGCCGCACTGGGACCAGGATATACATATTGCTGCTGATTCCCCGCTAAAAGGATTCGACAACCTGATGTACACCATGCATTTCTATGCTGCTACACATAAGCAACAGCTAAGGGACCGTTGCGACTACGCACTGAGCAAAGGGCTTCCCCTTTTTATTTCCGAATCTGCTGGTATGGAAGCAAGCGGTAACGGGCCAATCAATGAAGAAGAATGGCTGAAATGGATCGAATGGGCTGAGCAAAATAAAATCAGCTGGATCACGTGGTCAGTATCTGATAAAAATGAAACTTGTTCGGTGCTGCTGCCCACTGCTTCATCTGGAGGAAAATGGAAAGATGAGGACCTGAAGGAGTCCGGCAAAAAATCAAGGGAGCTTCTTAGAAAATATAATAAGGATTGAAGCAGTATGGATGTTAAGGTACATGTCATCAATGCTTTCAGTATGGATCGATCCGGCGGTAATCCGGCAGGCGTTGTTTTTGATGCGGACGCATTTTCCAATGAAACAAAGCAGCTGATCGCAGCCAAGGCCAACTTTGCTGAAACCGCTTTTATTTCAAAATCCTCAGTAGCGGATTTTAAGCTGGATTTTTTTACGCCACTCAAACAGATCCCTCATTGCGGTCATGCTACCATTGCTACATTTACCTACCTGAAAAGAAAAGGCTTGATCCCTGGCGACCGTTCTTCAAAAGAAACCATTGATGGCATACGAAGGATCGTTTTTAAAGAAGGTCTTGCTTTCATGGAACAAACCAGCCCTTCCTTCCTTGTGCCGGAAAGAGAATTTGAAATGATCTATGCATCACTTGGTATTGATGCAGGGGAATTAAAACCGGGTTTGGCTCCCATCATTGTGAATACCGGGAATTCATTTTTAATAGTTCCTGTTAAGGATGAAGCCGTGCTGTCCCGTATCAATTACGACAGGAAGGCCGTTTACAAAATCTCTGAGCTTTATGGATTGATCGGTTACTATGTTTATGCAACTCCAAATGATGGGCGTGCAGATGCTACAGCACGTATGTTTGGGCCATTCTTTGGCATTGACGAGGAAGCGGGGACAGGTATGGCTGCAGGTCCATTGGCCGCTTATTTATATCATCAGGAAAATTTGCAGCAAATGGAATTCCGGATTGAACAGGGACGCTACATGCATCCTGCTTCATTGGGCCTGATCCTTGTTCATCTGGAAGTAAAGGATGGGTCAATCAGTCGCTTATATGCTGGTGGCGACGCTTTTGTTTCCCGGGAGGTTGAAATCAATTTATCAAGCATAGACAAATAGAAGGCGCTTAAGATATATTAACCGCAAAGGACGCAAAGAACGCAAAGGAAGCGCAAAGATCAGGTCAAACATTTCCTTCGCGTTCTTTGCGATTCCTTACGCACAGAACGCTATGTAAATTCTATCTTCCAAACAACCCTCCCAGTTTTCCCCCGCCGATCTTTGACAGGCTGCTGGTAATGCTATCAGGCGTGATGCTGTGATCATTTGGATCATTTGCCTTATTGGCGAACTGCTGTAACAAACCTGGCAATGCACCCGCAATAGCACCGGTAACTGCCGGAGGTAACCCAAACTTGCTTCCCAGGGTGCTGACTATGCCACCACCAATAGCGCCGGTGATGGGGCTGCCTGAAGAAACACCGCCCTGTAGTTTCGACAACAAACCACCAACACCTCCATGACCCGGGGCCTGGCTTGCCAGTCCATGTGTTACCTGGGTAGCGATCTCATGATGTACTTCTGCTTCACGTCCCTGCGGGATCTGGGATGCTACCTGGGGATTGTTGCCCATATGTTCTTTTACAAGACCTAATACCTGATCAAACATAATTGATAATTTAGAATGAGGTATATACACTAAGTGTACCAAATCACCGTGCAATAAAAAAGGGCTTGCATGACTGCAGCCCTTTTTCTTTTATGTTTAAGAATTACCTTAAAAACCGGTAAGTGCACTTCACAAGGAAAATATTTCTTGACTGTTCTGCAAATGCATTATCAAACAGGCTGCCTAATACAGGGGTATCCAGTTCAGAAAAAGCGTCTGCAGTATTGCTTTGGGACCACACCAGGTAGAACTCAGAACCAGGCCTGTATTCCCAACGAAGGATCAGGTTGGAGCGGAACTGAACAAAATTGAAATCCGGTTTGCCGAATGAATAATCATTCACGCCGTCACCATTTTCATCAATAGAATAGACACCGTTGCTTTCACTGATCTGTCCCGGGGAGAAGGTAGTGAACCGGTCGTTGTATTTACCTGCAAGTGGGTTTGACACAAAAGCGAAATTGTCATAGAGCGGCCGGGTGATGAATGGTTGTCCATAATACTGCAGCGTAAGATCCGGAGTGATATTGAAATTGATCCTGCTGGTAAAACGCCATGAATTCTGCTTCACTTCTCCAACAATGGTACGTATGCCATTGTTGAAATTAATATTGCTTACAAACTGGTCCTGCTTTCGTTCGTAATATCCATACCCTCCACTAAGGCTGATGCGAAGTGAATTGATCGGCTGGTAGGTGAGACTAAGACCCAGGTCCGTGCCCGTAACCTGGTTCTCGGGGCTTCCGAAATGAGAGGTTTCAAGGCTTGCATATAATTTTTTGCGGGAATCCGTTACAACATAAGCATTGACACCAACACCGGGTGGCCTGCGTATGGAGGAAGCGCCTCTCAGTGCATTGTTGGAAACTTCGTAAGGATTCCAGGTAACACCGGTACCAACCTGGAAGTAATTCTGGAACTGCGCATGTGCATTTGAGTTAAAAGCAAGGTAAAGGAATTGTCCGCCATAGTCCCACCTTGACCAATGATTGTAATTGATCCTTGCAGACCGGAAAACCGAAAATGATTTCTGGTATTGCAATCCTGCCCAGGTAAAATGATTGATCTCGTTGGCAGCAAGCATAAAACCAATATCATTTAACTCCAGCCCAGGTGAGCGGAAAGTAGCCCCCGTCTCAAACCTGAATACCTGTCCCAGTTTTCCTGACTTGCCTCCTGATTTACCAAAACGAATGGTGCCTCCTGTGCCTGTCAGTGACGTACGGTTGGTATCCAATGTTGTTTCCGAGGCATCAGATCTTTGAAAAAGGTGTTCAAAGGCTGTTTGAGTATTGAGTATGGCTTGTTTGCTTCCTTCAACATGGCTGAACACCACGTTACCACGCACATACCAGGTTCGGTTCTTCCATTGGTGAAGAAAATCAAGTCCGCCGGAATAAGCACCGCTGTGCAGCCTGTCGTTCATGCCGTTCTCACGGTTGGTTGCAGTAAAGATGCCACCGACAACGGAATTGCCTGCCTTGATATCTTTTTGCAGGCGCCCCACAAAATAATTGGTCAAGGGTTCCACCAGCTCTTTTCTTCTTTCTCCACCTTTATCGATGGTCGCCATTTCACGTTGCGTCACACTTTCCAGTACGCCAATGCTCCATCCTTTCCTGGTTTTTCCACTGAATTTAGCTGCGCCTAGAATAGATGTGTTTTGGGGATACTTTACGTATTCTCCATTGGATAAGTTTGGAAAACCATGCGGTGAGCTACCGATCCGTCGTGAATAGAAGAGAAGGTCCGCATCATAATCACCACCGGCGGCTGAACCTGTCAGCTGGTAATCAAATATGTTCCGGCTTTCAATGAAGAAGGGCCGGCGCTCCTGGAAAAAATTCTGAAATCCGTCTATGCGTACCTGCGATGGATCCGCTTCCACCTGCCCAAAATCGGGATTGATGGTAAAGTCAAGGATCATGTCATTGGTTACTGCATACTTGCCATCAAGTCCTGCGGTGATCTTTCCATCAGAACCTTTTGCAAAAGGATTGCCTGGTTCTCTTTTGTATTTATCTACCTGCGCCGTTACATAAGGTGCGATCTCCACCTGGCGGTGCATGGGTATATTATTCAATCCATGCAATTCACCAAAGCGGCTGACCCAAACACCTGAATTTTGTGGGATGTATTGCCAGGTAGAACGTTCTTCTTTCCGGAAGATCCGGCGCTGCACCTGTATGCCCCAGACCTTTTCTTTCTCTGAACCATAACGAAGCTGGCTGAACGGGATCTTTATTTCCCCTGTCCACCCTTTATCATTGATATTGGTTTTAGCGAACCAGATCGGGTTCCAGCTTCCATCCCAGTTGTTTCCATCGTTGGAAACAAATTCATCCCCCCGCACCCCTGAAACAGAAAGTGTAAACGAAAAAGCAGTTCGCAGGTCATGGTAGCTGTCAATATTCACCTCGATCCAATCTCCGGGAAATTCATCCCTTCTGCTTAATCTTTTGATGATCGAGTCTGGTGAAGAGTCGAAACAATTGTAAGCGATATACAGGTATTTTTCATCATACAGTATTTTAAATGCAGAGGGTTGGGAGGGAGCTTTGCCTTCATTTGGCTGGTATTGAATGAAGTCGCCGCTCCATTCTACCGTGTTCCATACTTCTTCTGAGGGAATCCCATCTATTTCAATTGCACTTGTGATAGGTTTTGTAACATATTTTTTTCTAGTGATGGTTGAATCGCTGGATTGGCTTAATACCGAAGTAAATAGCATGCTGGAGATGCATACAAGCAGGCAGGTTTTCCTCATACCATAATGTTAGACCCTGGCTGGTGCAGGGATAAGTTAAAAATGAGCAATGGTCAATTGGCATGACGTCTGGTGCTAGGTTGATCAAACCTGTTGTCATGGAAAAATTGTAAGGGCATGTTTGTAAGGTAAATATTTTAGCTGTCAGGAACCTTTCTTCCTATTTTAGAAGCTATGATGAAAAAGTTTTCAATTCAGTGCATGTTCTTATTGTTTGTTTTGCTTATAGCATTGGTTCGGTGCACAGTTCCTAAACAGGGCAGAGGTCCGGCAAAGGAGCAGATTGTTTTCTTTGATGATTTTTCGGGACCGGGGCTTGACCGCCGTAACTGGAACGTGGAAGTATCGGGCAGAGTTGTCAATAATGAGCAGCAGGCCTATGTTGATTCTTCCTCAACTATCTATTTTGTAAAAGGCACTGAAGCTGAAGGGGCAGTCAATGGAGCCCTGGTGCTGCATCCAAAGTTTTCTAAAGCCTTCACATTGGAAGACGGACGCAGGTTTGACTTTATTTCAGGAAGGATCAATACACGTGCTAAAGTGGAATTCATTTATGGAACGGTGGCTGCAAGGATCAAAATGACCGAAGGCACTGGCCTTTGGCCTGCATTCTGGATACTGGGTGGAGGACGCTGGCCCGAAACAGGTGAGATCGATATCATGGAATATGTGGGTGAGCCCGATTGGACCGGAGTTGCCATTCATGGTCCCGGTTATTCAGGTGAAACACCATTGGTCAATAAGTTCTATTTTGAAAATGGCAATGACGTAACCAAGTGGCATGTATATTCCATCGACTGGACGCGGGATTCTGTCCTGTTCAAAGTGGATGACCGGTTGATCTACCGTGCAACACGACCAATGGTGGAACACTACGGCAAATGGGTTTTTGACGAGCCTAAGTTCCTGATCCTGAATTTTGCTTTGGGTGGTGCTTATCCGTTCAAGACTAATGGTATTAAAGCGCCCTACAACGGTATTCCTGAAAGCACAGTAGACCTTATTAAGCAGGGAAAGAGTAAGATGCTGGTGGATTGGGTAAGGGTAGTGAAGCTTTAGGGTTTATGGTTTTTAGTTTATTGTTTATGGTTCTTTAGGTAAAGCATTCGCTACATGTGGGATTTGTGTAGAGTGGATGAAACCGCAAAAAGCGCAAAGGACGCTGAGGATTTCATTTGCGCTTCTTTGCGTAATCTTTGCGCTCTTTGCGGTTAAATTAATTAAGGAAACAACGGAATCATCCGTTGAATTTATAACCTACTCTTAGCTGAAACCCGGAAAGTTTCGGTGTGTAATGAATGAAATTCAGTAATTGAGATGGAAACACATAGGTACCTGTCAATACAAATTTCTTTTTGAGTATCGTGCCTGCTGATACATTCAGCACATAGGAAAGGTTGTTCAGCTTTGATTCGTGCTGTGCATACAATTCACCATTGGTGCCTGCAAAGGATTGCTGGACCTCTTTTGCGGCTTTTTGTAAAAGGATGCCTGCGCCAGCTGAAAGGAATAACTGAACCTGGTCCCGGTTGATCACATTCATGCCGCCGTTCAGTTCAGGTGTGACAACAAGATCCGCCTGGTAAGTGGTAGCCCTTGTAAAGGTCCCATCAAAGTAATCACCTTTCACCTTATAGCTGTAAAACTTTACCTGTGGCAAAATAAAGTATTTACCAAAACTCCTGTCAATAGGTCGCAGGTACCCAACTGATAACAATGGCGCCACAGAGGATGCATACGAAGCAAATTCGGGGGCATAAACCCTGTCTCCCGTAACCTGTATTTGATTGAAGACTGCTCCGGCGGCCACCACCCAGCCAGGTGCATTTTTAGGCGGCGCTTGCATCGTTTGGGGCAGGGGAAAAAGCTGTTCGAAGAACTGCTTCAGCCTGTCTTCGCGGTAAACCAGTTTTTCCAGTGTTCTTTCCAAATTTTGTTTCTCAATCCTGTCTTTAAAAAGATTATGGAGCTGTTGACGGTAAATAGCCATTTCCCTTACCTGGTTCTGATCGAAATACATCTTGTATTTCAGTTCTTCGAATGAACCGCCTGCCTGCCTGTAAAAGAAATTAGTCCGGATGTTGTCTGAAAAAGCATACAACTCATAACCTCCAGTCCTGGTGATCAATCGCAAGAAAGTTTTTATGTAGGCTAAAGTATCATGCAGGCTGCTGTAGGCCCTATCCCTGATCACTTCAATATCTTCTATGGGGTTTATGAGTCGTTGGCCTGAAAAAGAAATGTATTCATCATGTCCGTCAACTACGAAGCCTTTGCAGTTATCTGGTGTAAGCACCAGGGTACTGCCAGATGCATGGTCAACAAAGTCTACCCGTTCGGGATTCCTTGTCCACTGCGCATAATCTGGGAAGTTACCCAACACCTTGTCACCCTGAACTGAAATGTAGTGTCCCGGAAAGGACCGGTTTTGCCCATGAGCCCGGGAAGAGCAAGCAATTGATAACAGCAAGAAAAATGTCAGCATCCGGTGCATAGCAGGCAAGTTTAGTTTGGCAGAAGCAAGTATAGTCTTAAAAGATAAAAACATGAAGAGAATGCGGCAGGATTTTATAAACAGTCACAGTTGAAAAACTTAATGAAATCCGCACCTGGACAACCTTTCAGGCAATTTATGATTATGATATACAAGAAAAAAAGCCTTTATTGAGGCCTTTAATTAGGGTTAAATTAAAGTCTCCCTGAAAACCTGCCAAAAACCGGCTTATGAAAGCACTGATCCTTCTTGCCTTTCTCCATTGCACCATAATTTCTTTTGGTCAGTCTTTTACGATTGTAAAAGACATCAACCCAGGCACAGGCACCAGCAACCTGCAAGGGTTTACGAATGTGAATGGTACCCTGTTCTTTGTTGCCGATAATGGAATTAATGGCCCGGAGCTTTGGAAAACCAATGGAACAGAAGCTGGAACAGTAATGGTCAGGGACATTTATACAGGGTCAATGTCTGTAAGTCCCACGAATTTGACAAACGTTAATGGTACTTTGTTTTTTACTGCATTTACCGATTCGTATGGAATTGAATTATGGAAATCTGATGGAACAGAAGCTGGTACTTTAATGGTAAAGGATATCCTTCCTGGTGTAAGTAATAGTATGCCAGGCTACCTCACCAATTCGGGTGGTATGTTATATTTCACTGCCACAGATGGCATTCATGGGGTTGAGTTTTGGAAATCTGATGGCACTGATGCAGGAACAGTTATGGTAAAAGATATAGAGCCTGGAATGAATGGTTCATTACCATCAATTGTAACTGACATCCAGGGATCCTTATTTTTTAGGGCAACCCTTTCCGGATTCGGCGTTGAGTTGTGGAAAAGTGATGGCACTGAGTTGGGTACTGTTATGGTGAAAGATATCAATCCTGGTACAGGGGGAAGTTTCCTGCAGGAAATCAATTATGTGAATGGCACCATATTTTTCAGAGCAAATAATGGCGTTGAAGGCATGGAGCTTTGGAGAACTGACGGGACAGATGCCGGAACAGTAATGGTAAAAGACATTTGGCCTGGTATCAATGGAAGCGGCCCTTATCTGTTTACAAATGTGAATGGCATTTTATATTTCAATGCAAATAATGGCGTTAATGGATTAGAACTTTGGAAAAGCGATGGTACGGGCTCCGGAACTGAATTGGTTAAAGACATTTTGCCTGGTTCAGACAACAGTGGTCCCTCACAACTTACCAATTTAAATGGAACGGTTTTCTTTGGTGCCTTTAGTACTGCCTCCGGTTATGAGTTATGGAAAAGTGATGGCACTGAGGCTGGAACTGTTCTTGTAAAGGATATATGGCCTGGACCCGATGGCGGCGGGCCTTCCTTGTTACGGAACGTTAATGGAACATTATACTTTTCAGCCAATGATGGCAGTAATGGCATTGAGATCTGGAAAACCAATGGCATGGAAACAGGTACCGTAATGGCGCATGATATTGTTGCAGGTCCTGGAGGTTCAGCCCCCATGGAGATGATGGCGATCAATGGAAGGATCTTCCTGGCCGCAAGAACATCCGCCACCGGGATGGAGCTTTTTGCAAGTACGCCCATCAATGTATTGCCGGTTACTTTAAATTCACTCTCCGCTGCAAAAGGCGAAGGGTTGGTAAAATTGACCTGGAGTACATCCTTTGAAGCGCATACCACGCATTTTGTCATTCAAAGAAGTACAGATGGAAGGATCTATTCTGATATAGGAAAAGTTGGTGCTTCAGGAAGCAATAGGGGAGATGCCTATATATTTATTGACCGCAATCCCGACCAGGTAATCAATTACTACAGGCTCAAAGTAGTGGACAATGATGCGGCTTACCGTTACACCCAGGTGGTAGCCGTTAAAATGAATGGGCTGAACCTGCTCACCGTTTACCCGAATCCATCGAAGGACCAGGTTTTTGTTCAATTCAATGGCCGCAGCCTGGCGATAAGAGATGCAGGCGGAAGGGTAATGCAAACCATTTCAAATAACCAAAAGGGTTCAATTTCAGTAACACTTGATATCAGCAGCTATTCCAAAGGAATTTATTTTATCACCAATGGCATTGAAACAAGAAAATTCATAAAGGATTAAAGTCATTCAGCAGTTTAAGTGTGCTGATAGCATTTATATATCCTTCTTTGAACTTCAAAAGATTCCGGGCCTGTTTTAATAGGCAATGGCTGTACCTTTTAATGCTTTGAATCCGCGCCATCCCATCAGGTAATCAGTATTATCCGCGATCTTAATCCGCATCATTCGATCAGATCATTCGCGTAATCCGCGATTATGTTATATTTGGCTGTATCCCGCATTTCAAAGTAAACCCACTTGTTAATGGAAGGTTTTTATAATGCCGCAGTTTTATGGTTCATTGCCGGCTTCATACTTTTTTTACTGGAATTTTTGATACCTGGTTTGATCCTTTTCTTTTTCGCGGTGGGCGCCTGGACGGTAGCCATTCTTTCTTTATTCTTTGATATTCCCGTGGATATGCAGATCATCATCTTCCTTGTAAGCGCTTTGCTGACCATTTTATTATTCAGGCGCTCAGTTAAAAAATTATTATGGTCAAGGAAGCAAAGCAGTGAGATCGAAGATGAATTCATTGGAAAGACCGGCAAGGCAGAAACCTTTATTGGTCCGGGGCAGATCGGTAAGCTTGCCTTCAAGGGTACCAGCTGGGATGCGAGCTCCGACGACATTATTCACCCTGGTGAAAACGCTGTCATTGTTGGAAATGACAGCATCCTTTTATTAGTAAAATCAACTAAAAACAGATAATGGAAGCATCTACTATTATTCTTATAGTACTGGCCTTGTTCGTATTGATCGCTTTTCTTTCCACATTCAAGGTGGTGCCCCAGCGATCGGTTTATATCGTGGAAAGGCTGGGTAAGTACAGCCGCACCCTGGATGCAGGCTTTCATGTGCTGATCCCTTTTATTGACAAGATCGCATACAAACAAAACCTGAAAGAGCAGGCAATCGATGTGGCTTCCCAGATCTGTATCACCCGTGATAACATTGCGGTAGAAGTGGATGGCATTCTCTACCTGCAGGTGATCGATCCGCAAAAGGCATCGTATGGCATTGATAATTACAAATTCGCCGTGGTCCAGATCTCCCAGACCACCATGCGCAGCATCATTGGTAAAATGGAGCTGGATAAAACCTTCGAAGAAAGAGAAACCGTGAACGGAAGTATTGTGGAAGCCGTTGACAAGGCCAGCGGACCATGGGGTATCAAGGTATCACGTTACGAAGTAAAAAACATTTCTCCTCCGCAAAGCATCAGGGACGCAATGGAAAAGCAGATGCGCGCCGAACGCGAAAAGAGGGCGCTTATCGCGGAATCCGAAGGTGACAAGCAGGCTAAGATCAACAGGGCGGAAGGAGACAAGCAGGAAGCCATTGCCCGGTCCGAAGGTGAAAAGCAGCGCCGCATCAATGAGGCTGCGGGTACCGCCGCTGAAATTGAACTGGTGGCTATTGCCACGGCAAAGGGTATTACTGAGATTGCCGGTGCTATCAACGCTGAAGGTGGCATGAATGCAGTGAACCTAAGGGTCGCAGAACAATACCTCACGGAATTTGGCAAGCTCGCTAAAACAAACAATACGATGATCGTACCAGCTGACCTTTCAGATATTGCCGGCGTGATCTCAAGCATTACTTCCGTACTGAATAAAACAAAGACAGATCCGCCCCTGGTGACAAATAAAACCACAACAGTGGATTTCCCACAAAGATGATGACAGGATCTGAAATCTGCTCGCATCATTGCGAAACTGATCTATCCAGGATGCAGGGTTACAATAAATCCATTATTGGATCAAACAGGTAGAGGATTCAACTTTGTGTTTTGCCGCTGGTGCCAGTAAGGATAAATTGGTTTCTGAGCGGTGGCGGCATCCAGCCTGGCTACCTGTTCTTTTGTCAATGACCAGCCGATCGACCTCAGGTTCTGCCGGAGTTGTTCATCTGTCCTGGCACCAATGATGATGCTTGAAACGGTTGGTCTGTCCAGCAGCCAGTTTATAGCCACCTGTGGTACCGTCTTGCCCGTTTCCCGGGCAATTTCATCGATGGCATCAACAACATCATAAAGGAATTCATCTGTTACCTCAGGACCTGTGCCCGGAATATTTTTTATCCTTGTATTGTCCGGGACCGGCTGATTCCTGCGCAACTTCCCTGTAAGCCTTCCCCATCCCAATGGGCTCCAGACTATAGTGCCGATCTTCTGATCAAGCGCCAGTGGCATCAGCTCCCATTCAAACTCGCGTCCCAGCAGGGAATAATAAGCCTGGTGCGCCACATATTTATTCCAGCCGTAGCGTTCCGAAACAGCCAGTGATTTCATCAGGTGCCAGCCAGAGAAATTGGAACAGGCAATATAACGCACCTTGCCACTCTGCACCAGGTCATCCAACGCACGCAGTGTTTCTTCTACTGGCGTCAATGCATCAAAGCCATGCATGTGATATATGTCTATATGATCAGTCTGCAGGCGGCGCAGACTGTCCTCGCACTGGCGCAGGATATGATAACGCGAAGATCCCTGGTCGTTCGGTCCATCGCTCATTGGGAAAGTTGCCTTTGTGGAGATGAGTATGTCATTCCTGATTCCTTTTAATGCCGCGCCCAATACTTCTTCTGATACGCCCCGCGAATAAGTGTTGGCTGTGTCAAACAGGTTGATGCCAGCGTCCATACAAATGCCGATCATGGTCCTTGCTTCCGCAACATCCGTATTGCCCCATGCTTTAAAAAAATCTGTGCCTCCTCCAAATGTTCCTGTTCCAAAACTGATTACTGATACCTTTAATCCCGAATTGCCCAATTGCCTGTACTCCATATGCTGCTTCTTTCAGTAAAATTAAGAAAACGTGAGTCGTGAGGCGTGAGACGTGAGGCTAGGGAACGTGAGACGTGAGACGTGAATCGTGAGGCCAGGAACGTGAGACGATTAACGAGAGACGATAAACAGAGAGCGCGAAAGAGAGCGAGACCGGAGTAAGAATCTACCATTGCAAAAGTTTTGGTAGACCAATTAAGAATACAACTTCCTATAAACTGATTAACAAATTGACCAGAAACAACAATAAAATAAAAACCTGCCTACCGGCAGGCAGGCCATAAACAATAAACCAAATGCCGTCCCACATTCCTTGTCTCACGATTCACGTCTCACGCCTCACGTGTCCTAGCCTCACGTTTCACGTCTCCCGTCTCACGATCATAAGTTAGCTTTGTCCCATGCAGTTTTCGGATCTGAACCTTAACAAACCTCTTCAAAAAGCCCTGACAGACCTGGGCTATACTACACCTACAACCATACAGCATAAAGTTTTTTCGGTAGTGATGAGCGGTGCGGATGTCTGCGGCATCGCACAGACAGGGACAGGTAAAACGCTGGCCTACCTGCTGCCACTGCTGAACCAGTGGAAATATTCGAAGGAAAAAGATCCGCAGATCCTGGTACTGGTGCCCACACGTGAACTGGTTGCCCAGGTGGTAGAGACTGTAAAAAAATTATCTGCTTACGTGAGCCTGGATGTAATAGGCGTATATGGTGGTACCAATATCAACACGCAACGGTTACTATTTAAGGATGGTGCTGATGTTATCGTAGCGACACCAGGACGCCTTTACGACCTGGCAGTAACAGGTACATTTAAGGTAAAGACCATTAAAAAGCTGGTGATCGATGAAGTGGATGAAATGTTGAACCTGGGTTTCAGGACGCAGTTGAAAAATATTCTTGATCTGCTCCCGCAAAAACGGCAGAATCTTCTTTTCTCCGCAACCCTGATCGATGAAGTGATCGCATTGATGAATGAATTTTTCAATGATCCGGTAAGGATCGAAGCGGCACCGGCAGGAACACCTGTTGAGAATATATTACAGACCGCCTACCTGTTACCAAACTTTTATACAAAGGTGAACCTCCTGAAACTGTTGCTTTCACGTGATGCTGAAATGAGCAAGGTTCTGCTGTTTGTGGCAACTAAAAAACTTGCTGACCAATTATACAATGAACTGGAGGATCAATTCCCGGGCGTCATCGGGGTCATACATTCCAACAAAGAACAGAACCACCGTTTCAATACCGTAAAGCAGTTCAAAGAAGGAACAACCCGCGTTTTGATTGCGACGGATATTGTAGCACGTGGTATTGACATTGCTGAAGTCACCCATGTGATCAATTTTGACCTGCCGCCTGTACCGGAACATTACATTCACCGCATTGGAAGAACAGGCCGCGCCGACAAAAAAGGGATCGCTATCAGCTTCATCACGGAAAAGGAAAAGGAGCAGCAAAAGGCTATTGAATCATTGATGAAAGTAAATATCTGTTTGACTGACCTCCCACAGGACCTCCAGATATCAACCATGCTTACGGAAGACGAGCAACCAAAGTTCTATATGAAAGAGATCCAGGTAAAGCTTCCAAAAAAAGAGGAGCGGGGCGCTGCCTTTCATGAAAAATCAGAAAAGAACAGTAAGGTCAATAAAAGGGTGAGCCACAAGGAAAAAATGCAGAAGAAATATGGTAAGCCGAAAAAGAGAGCAGGAAGGAAATAGAGGGGTTGCTCGTTTATGGTTTCTTGTTTATGGTTTATTGTTCTTTAGGTGCGGTCATTCATTTTCTTTCCAGTTGCGTTAAAGGCATTTAAACGCAAAGAGCGCAAAGAACGCTAGGCCACGCATAGAAATACAGGCTCATATCATTGCGATCCTTTGCGCTTCTTTGCGCTCTTTGCGGTTAAAATGGTCAAAGTAAAGTGCAGGCTGACCCATTGTTTTCATTTCTAAATTTGCTTAACTTAAGGCATATGAAAAGTTTTACATTAAGCCTTATTGTTGTCCTGATCTTTTTTTGCAAGAGCACCATATCAGCGCAGGAAGTACTTGACAAAAGGCTTGATTCAGCTGTTCATTACCTGGTAAACCATAAGGAAAAACTTGCCCAGCTTTGGTTAGCCATGGTGAAAGATCAATTGCGCACCACAAAAGGCTATAATGAAATGATCATTGGCAATATACTTGAATTTGAGATGTCAGATTCATTGAGGATGCAAGGTATTTTGGGATTCACTGATTCTTTAAAGCGCGACATGAACTTGCTTTCCATGACCGCAGAGCAGGTTGCCTATATCGAGGCGAATTATGGAAAGACTGCTTTTGATCCCTACGCTGTTCCCGCATTAAAGACGCTGATCACTGAAAAGGGACTCACGGAGCAAAAGAATTTCAAAGTTGTACTATCTCAGCCTTTTCAAAATATCCTGCGCGCAGAGCTTTGGCCAACGCTTTTCGGAAGGGGAATATCAACCAGGTTCGGTAGTTCCTTGTTCATCTTGTTTGTTTTCAATGAAGCAGGCGGGATACAAAAGGTTTATTTTAAGAGAGCGATCAAATAACGTGAGGCGGAAGTGGTGAAACGTACGTATAGAATAAAATACATTCATTTCGATATACCGCAAAGGGCGCGAAGACCGCAAAGAAGGGCCGCAAAGGATTGATCTGGTATTCCTTTGCTTCTTTTTGCGCTCTTTGCGTTTAATGTCTTTCTACGCAATTGCAAGCAGCGAAAACCAATAGTGCTTAAAGAACCATCAACCAGAAACAAAAAACCATAAACTGCTTTATAGTTTTTCCCCACACAGCTTGCAAAACTTTGCATCTGCATCATGGCCTTCTTTTCCGCAGCGTGGGCAGACTTCATGATGCTGCTCCTTGTTTCTTACCGCAAGTGCCATTTCGGTGGTGATGATGCCAGTTGGTACGGCAATGATGCCATAACCGATCATCATGATAAAGCTGGCTACAAATTTACCCATTGTGGTATTAGGCGTGATATCGCCATAACCCACGGTTGTAATGGTAACGATTGCCCAGTAAATACTTTCCGGTATGCTGGTAAACCCGTTCTTTCCTTCTTCCACCAGGTACATCACAGATCCAAGGATGATGACCAGCATCAGTACAATGAGCATGAAGATGCTGATCTTGCGGATACTTCCTTTCAGCGCCACACCAAGGAAACGCATTTCTGAAAGAAAGTGCGTGAGTTTAAAGATCCTGAAGATCCGCATCAGGCGCAATGCCCGGAACACCAGCAGGGATTGGGCACCTGCAAAAAAGATACTCAGGTAACCCGGAATGATGGCCAGAAGGTCGATGATCCCCAAAAAACTGAACACATATTTCCAGGGCCTTTCAATGCTGATCAATCGCAGGATGTATTCAATGGTAAACAGGATGGTGAAAGCCCATTCAAGGTTGGTGAAAAGGGTGCCATACTGCAGCCGGTAAGATTCAATACTGTCAAAGATCACTACAAGGATGCTGGCCAGGATTAACACAAGGAGTGAAACATCAAATACTTTTCCCGCAGTAGTATTCGACTCATAAATGACCCCATGCAGGCGGTTCCGCCATCCATTGGTTTTATTACTTTCTTTTTCCTCCATTACCACGAATATAACAGTATAGCTGCAACATGGACGACATCCGCCCAGCATCATCGGATGGAAGGGTTCAGGTCTGAACAGACAAAACCCATTAACGTTGTTCTTACAGGACCAGGGCGATCTTTTTTACAAAGGACTTTGCGCCAATTATCGTTTGCAAATAATACATGCCTTGTGCAATTGTTCGCAGGTCAATATACCTGGTAACAACACCTGATAAATTTTCCGGATGGCTTTTATAAACCAGCTTACCATTTACATCTACAACTTTGAAGGCAACCCTTTTCATGCGAGCCAATTTCACCTTTACAACCAGGTATCCATTTGAAGGATTGGGGGACACACTGAATGATTCCGCTTCACCAACCAGGGGAAGGGCAGTGGTAATGCAGGTAACAGAAGGTAATATGTTAATTGTCCTGTTCATGATGCTGCTGCATCCGTTTGTGCTTCCCGTTACGGTATATGTTGTAGTAGCTGATGGTGTGGCAACCACGCTGGCTCCGGTGGTTGCATTCAACCCGGTGGCAGGCGTCCAGGCATATGTGGCTGCGCCGGATGCGGTCAGGGTAACCGTGCTACCTGCACAAATGGTGGTATCATTTGGTGTAAGTGTCAAAACAGGATTGGTATTCACATTCACTGTTGCTGCCCTGGTTTCTGAACAGCCATTGCTTGTACCGGTAACACTGTATTGTTGTATCCCGGAGGTAGTTGGCAAAGCGGTGATATTGCTACCAATTGTTGTGCTGATGCCCGGACCGTTCCAGAAATAGGAATTGGCGCCAGTTGCTGTCAGGGTAATAGGACTTCCCAAACAGGCCGATGCCGGATTGATATTCAGCGTGACTACCGGCATAGGGTTAACAGTGACCACCTGGCTGGCAGTAGCAGTACCTGTAGGATTGGAGACAGTCACCGAATAGGTCCCTCCGTTAAGCACCGTAATACTTTGCCCGGTGGCTCCGTTGCTCCAGCTGTAGGTACACAAAAGGCAATTGGTAACATTAGCTGTCAGGGTAACAGGGACACCCGAGCAAACAGTGGCGGAAGGTGATGCTGAAATTGTAGGCTGATCAATTTCAATTCCCGCGGCTTTTATAATGGTCGAATTGCTTGTCTTGGGAGTTTGTCCGTAAAGATTTGTTTGGCCATTGCCAATTAGGGCAAGCAGGAAAAAGCCAGTCAGGCAAAGGAATTTTCTCATAAAAGCATTTCGGTTATTTGAAAATAATTAAAAAAGGCAAAGATGTAACCTTGTATTTCTTTGCGTTCCTTTGCGAATTCTTTGCGCTCATTGAGGTTAATGGCCCTCTACGAACCAAGAATTATTGCATAAACACACTTGAATAAAACTTCCTATTTTTCCACTAACATGATAGCAAAGGAATTTAATGAAATGACCGCCAGGCATGTGAAAGCACGACTCATGCCTTTGGGATTTAAAAAGTCCGGCGTTCATTTCTATCTGCATAAATCGCCCAACATCCTGGTGTTTCACAAGAAAACCTTCAGGAGTATGTTTGAAGGTTTCTACCTGGCCATGACCCATGACTTTTTCAGGAACACCAGGGACGGAAAAGGCAATATAAAGGTCCCCTCCAATCTGGAAAATTTTCCTTTTTCCATTCCGCTCCTTGAATTAAAATATCAATACAGGAAGCACCAGTCCGTTTTGAAATTCACTTATGATACCAACTTTATAACACGGGAGACGCTGCCTACCAGGAAGCACACAAAAAGAATGTGATTCTTTCAATGGAAGCATTCGAAAATCAGCAAAAGTCGGTGTCTTCTGAAGAGTACATCGTTACTTCAATTGACACCGTTCTTAAGGAAGGCATGCAGCTAATGGAAGAATATGCTCCGGAGGTTTCCTATCGTTCCATTACAAAATACAAAGTGGATGATTTTACATTAAACAACTTTCGCGAAGAATTGGATCAGTACTTTAATCAATACCAGATCCAAAGGCCAGGGCAAAATGGTGGATTATTACAAAAAATATTTCGTTTCGGCAGTTGACCTATCTTCCGGTCTTTAACAAACAGAAGGTCACATTAAACCAGTGACTGCTTTATTATTTTTACATGATATGAGGAATGATGCCAGCCAGGAAAGGATCAGGGTGGATTTAAAATATATCCTCATTTCTGCCTTTGCTGTAATTTTTACATGGGAGGTCCATGAACTGGCGCATTTCCTCACCGGCGAGTCATTGGGATACGCAATGGGAATGACCCTGAATTCGGCATTTCCTGTAAAGAACCGCTTTGATATGGAATGGCACTACCATTTGATTAGTGCCGCAGGTCCTTTTATAACACTGGTGCAGGCTGTGGTAATATCTCTATTGATGCGCTCCATGCACCGGTCAAGGATTTTTCCTTTCCTTTTCATTTGCTTTTATATGCGCTTCCAGGCAACCATTATCAGTTTTTTCAATGCAAACGATGAAGCAAGGATCAGCAAATGGCTTGGGATTGGCAAGTTCACGCTTCCGTTAATTGTTACAGCCATTCTTTTCTGGATGGTGTACAGCATCACCAAAAAATACCGGTTCTCATCCGATTTCATCTGGTGGAATATTCTTTTTGCTATTGTTTTCTGTTCCCTCATCATTCTCTCTGACCAGTTCTTCAAATTGAGATTATTGTAAGTCATATTTTTTAATGGCATTAGATTGCCGCCTGGTCTAGCGGCCTTTATAGCTTAAGTGATCCGTAATTTCGTTGCTTGATTTTTGATGGAATTCAATTCAGCCTGGGCAATCAAATGAGCCACCTAAATTTTTTAAAAATGGATGCAAAAAAAGCAGCAGCTGAAAAAGCAGTTGAAAAGGTAAAAAACGGCATGCTGGTCGGCCTTGGAACAGGGTCAACAGCATTTTGGGCCATCAGAAAGATCGGGGATCTCGTAAAGGATGGCTTGCGGGTGCAAGCCGTAGCAAGTTCTTTGCGCTCGGAAGAACTGGGCAGGAAAGCAGGAATCCCTATGATCGATCATGCATCTGTCAGTTCCATTGATCTTTACATTGATGGTGCAGACGAAATAGACCATAAAGGAAACCTTATTAAAGGGGGAGGTGGTGCCCTGTTAAGGGAAAAGATCCTTGCTTATAACAGCAAAGAGTTTCTGGTGATCGCTGATGATTCCAAAATGGTGGAAACGCTTGGTAAATTCCCACTGCCAGTTGAAGTGCTTTCATTTGGTGTGCGCATGACCATGAAGAACCTGGCAGAACTAGGGTGCCGTCCTGCGATCAGGATGGTGGAGGGAGAACAGGTTACGACCGACAACGGCAACCTTGTGGTTGATTGCTGGTTTGATGAAATACCCGACCCCTTCTCACTGCAGATCGCTGTGCTGCTGGTTCCCGGTGTCATAGAGTGCGGTTTATTTCCTGCTTCCATGGTACACGGTGTTTATATCGGTCGTGTGAATGGAACAGTAGACCAGCTCACATTTTTTTAAAAAAGGTTGCACCGCCCATTTGTATTTGATAGATTAGCATGCCTGTCGGATAGCAACTTTTACAATGCATCAGCCATTAGCCGAGACTTATAAATCTTTTTCCAACCTGGAACTTCTGCAGATCATTGATAATCCCGAAGATTACCAGCCCTTTGCCCTGGAAGCAGCAAAAAAGGAACTGGAGAACAGAAACCTGGCAGAGGAAGTCATGGCAGGTGAAGTGGCCAGGCTTGAGCAGGGAAAAATGCTTCAGCTAAAACAACAGGAGCAACGTAAAGTAAGGAAGCAGAAAGTTCATAATATTACCCAGACGGTTTCAGACATTTTTGATCCACTTCAAACCAACCTTCCCACACATCGTAAAACCATCATATCCATCAGTATCCTGATTGGCGGATTAGCTATTTACAACCTGTTCAGGGATTACAGGATGATCGGGATGACGTTGGATTTTAATGTGGTCACATGGGCAACCATGGCAGCATTGTATACCTTGCCGGTAATAGCATCGATCCTTTTTCTTAAAGTAAAAAAGTGGGGTTGGATACTGATGTGTGTCTATCTCACTTATCAGGTTTTTGAACTGGCTTATTCCTTTATCAATTATGCTGCAAGGTCAGATGATTACGCGGACGTGTATGCCCGTTTTTTCCCAAACGAAACACCATATACTTATATGGCCCAGGGCATTTTTTTCATATCTCTGCTGGTGATCATTTGCATGGCAAGGATCAGGGTTCCGTTCAACATCAGTAACTATACTGCTTATAAAACAAGTGGCCTGGCACTGGTTGGAGCCTTTCTGTTGATCACCCTTCTTTAACAAAGGCTAACCTTGTTTTCCACATCCCTGGTCCCTTAATATGGACTTTCAGGATTGAAGAGCATTGCTGAGTAGCTTAATTCAGTTTAGGTCAGTGGATCGATGCTTTCCTACATTTGCGGGTCAAAGGAAGAAGCATTTATGGAGGTGAAGACAGGCAAAAGGCAAAACAGGTTCACTTTGATCCTGCTACTGGGACTATTATCAGCTATCGGTCCATTTTCAATTGACATGTACCTGCCAGGTTTCCCTGCTATAGCAGGCGACCTGGAAACATCTGTGGACATGGTATCATATTCACTTTCATCTTTTTTTATCGGGATCTGCATTGGACAAATGGTTTGCGGACCGTTGCTGGACAGGTATGGAAGAAAGCGGCCCTTATATGGTGGATTGATCCTTTATATCCTGTCATCTATTGGCTGTGCGCTGGCACAAACCATTGAGGTGCTTATCGCTTTCAGGCTCTTGCAGGCATTTGGCGGATGTGTTGGTATGGTGGCACCAAGGGCTATCGTACGGGATATCTTCCCGGTAAATGAGAATGCGAAAATATTTTCACTGTTGATTTTGGTACTTGGTGTATCACCTATCATCGCACCAACAGCAGGAAGTTTCATTATCGCCAATTATGGCTGGCATGCAGTATTCGTTGTTCTGGCGATTGTTACCCTGCTGATCTTTATTGCCGTGATCTTTTTACTACCTGAAAGCAAACAACCGGATCCTTCCTTTTCACTAAGACCCGCTCCGATAATGAATGGGTTCCTGCATGTTGCAAAGGATCCGCAGTTCATGACCTATGCAATGTCCGGAGGTATGGTATCGGCAGGACTATTTGCTTACCTCGCAGGCTCGCCATTTGTCTTCATGGAGATTTATGGTGTTTCAGAGCAGGAATACGGATGGATCTTTGCCCTCATCGCTGCAGGTTTGATCACGAGCAGCCAGCTTAATAACCTGATGCTGAAAAAATTCAGCAGTGAAAGCATTATTAAATCAACGCTATGGATACAAACCCTTGCAGGCCTTGTTTTAGTATTGGGCGTTTGGCAAAATTGGTTTGGACTAACCGGTATCATCATCTGCATAGCGGTGTTTTTGAGTTGCCAGGGGTTCAGTTTCCCTAATTCTTCAGCGCTTTCCATGGCACCTTTTACCAAAGAGGCCGGCACTGCTTCTGCACTCATGGGCGCCTTGCAGATGGCTTTAGGAGCGCTTGCATCAGCCGCAGTGGGTTTGTTCAGTAATGGCACCGCCATACCGCTTGCCGGGGTCATGGCGGGATGTGCAATGATCGCCATCGCAATTCTTTATTTGGGAAGAAGGCGGATCACCCGCAGGTGCAGGCAGGTTGATATAGAGGAACAAAGGTTGGACCAGCTGGAAAAATTTTGAACTTAGACATCCTCTATAATTTTATTATTCCAGAAAAAGGAAGGGCAACACTAATATACACATGCAAAAAGAAGTCAAGGATTGAGGCCTTAAACTTTGCGTCTCTTTGCGATCCTTTGCGTTCTTTGCGGTTAAATTGCAGTTGTACTTCCGATTCTGTGAAATCCGTGTAATCCGTGATACATGAAACCTTTCAGGGCATTACGGATTAAAAGGGTTACATTATACCAGATTGTAAAATGAACCCATGCACACCACCTTGAATATTCCCTTATACCTCCTCCCAAAAACAGCACAGCAGGAAAAAGCAGCAACTGAAAGGCAGGCCTTTCTGAAACTGGAAGATCCACAAAAGATCAGTCAGCTGATGAAAGTACACCAGGCAAATAAACCTGTAGGTATCTTCTTTTGAGGTCAGATGCTACACTAATGGTCTTTTAGAGATCACTCTTTTTTAAAAGCATTCAGACAGGTACCTTACCAGCCAATGCCATAGTCTTCTCCATGGTTGCTGGAACCGCCCCAGAAGCTGCCGTGTTTCCAGTCAAAAAAGATCGCATTGATCGGTCCACTCGTCCTGTCGTCAAAGCTCAGGATGTACCCCATTGCTTTCAGTTCATTACGCACCGCTTCAGGCGTACTGTCGTGAAGTAAAATATTTCCTGGTCTGGGCTTGCGGTCATCCGTTTTGTTTCCACCGAGTGACAGCCAAAGCTGGTTGCTGTTGATGTTTGCTGCCTCTGAAGCCTGTTGCACATTCATTCCAAATTCAACAACATTCAGAAAAAATTGCAGGAGATTCTGGTCCTGCGTATCTCCTCCCTGAACTGCAAATGATAAGAATGGCTTTCCTTCCTTCAGGGCAAGTGTTGGGGTTAAGGTAACCCTTGGCCTTTTGCCGGGGGCCACCACATTGAATGGGTTCAGTTCTTCATCCAGTACAAAGCTTTGCATGCGCTGGCTCATGCCAACCCCTGTGTTTCCAGCAATGCATGCAGGAAGCCATCCACCGCTTGGCGTAATGGATACCACCCAGCCTTCCTTATCCGCCGCCTCAACGGATGTTGTCCCCATCCAAAGCCTTTGCTGGTAAAGAGGATCAACATTAGAGCTGCCCCGGATATCATGTGAAGGCGCGAAGTTTCTTTTGGATGTGTCCTGTTCAAAGCCTCTTTTTTTCATTAGTGCCAGGTATGGATTGGTCTTACCTTCAAAAGGATAGGGGTCGCCAGGACCAATGTTTGGATCATTCCTGTCGGAACGCATCTGTTGTGCACGTTGCTGTGCATATGCTTTGGTTAAAAGCCCTTTTATGGGTTCTTCCGGGGAAAAATAAGGATCGCCATAATAAAAGTCCCTGTCAGCAAAAGCAAGGTTCATAGCCTGGTAAACTGTGTGTATGTACTTACTGCTGTTATAGCCCATGCTTTTCAGGTCAAATTGTTCAAGGATATTCAACGCCTGTAACAGCACAGGGCCTTGGGTCCATTGCTGCAATTTATAAACATCAATGCCTTTGTAATTTACTTTGAGCGGTTCCTCCTGGATCACTTTCCACTTTGCAAGATCATCCATGGTGATCAGGCCACCCTGTTCCTGGCAGCCTCTTACAAATTCCCTTGCGATGTCGCCTTTGTAAAAACGATCATAAGCAGCATAGATGGCTTCCTTCCTGCTTTTCTTTTTTTTAAGCGCTGCTGTTTCAGCATCCACCATTTTAGTAAGTGTTTGAAGGAGGTCTTTCTGGATGAATATTTCACCGGCTTCAGGCGCTTCTCTTTTTTCACCGGGATGGGTGAGAAAAACTTTTTTACTGTAAGGCCATTCTTTAATACGCTCTTTACCCCTTTCAATGCTGTTGGCTGTCTGCGCCTCCATTGGGTAACCTGCAGCAAGCTGCATGGCTGGTGCAAGCACTTCCCTAAGGCTCATGGTCCCAAATTCCGCCAGCATGTAGCAAATGCCACCCGGAGTGCCTGGCGTTGTTGCTGCCAGGGGACCATATTCCGGAGGAAAATTGTATCCCTTGCTTTTAAAAAATGCTGCTGTGGCTCCTGTTGGTGCCATGCCCATGGCATTGATGGCAATAACTTTTTTTGTTTTTGGATGATAGATCAGGGCCTGTGTTTCTCCACCCCAGGAAAGCACGTCCCACATGGTGCAGGTAGCAGCCAGCATGGCGCAGGCAGCATCAACCGCATTACCACCTTTCTGAAAGATCATGGAGCCGGCGGTAGCAGCCAGGGGCTTACCGGTAATGGCCATCCAGTTCTTACCATGCAATACCGGTTTTTGTGTCTGCTGTGCCTTAATTAGGAAACAGCATATCATAAAAATGCAGGAAAAGAGCGTACGTTTCATTGGAAAAGTTTGTGCTTTAAAGATAAGATGAACATTGCAGCCACAGTGCGTGAACTGGGATGTAGCTAACATACAATAGAACCAGGCTTTTGTTCTCCACCCGGAGGAATTTGATTATTTTAGGCCATATGAAATTTCCCCGTAAAAAATATTTTCATGTCCTTGCATATATCCTGGTTTTAGTAGCAGGAATAATTTTTATTTCAGCTGTTTCCAAACCACGGAAGAAGGTGCTGGTATTTACAAAAACAGCAGGCTATCACCATCAATCTATTCCTGACGGTATAGAAGCCATCAGGCAGATCGGCAGAAAAAATGGATTTGATGTGATATCAACAACCGATTCCACCTGGTTCAGGAAAGAAGTGCTTGCAAAATATTCGGCTGTTGTTTTCTTAAATACTACCGGTAATGTTTTGGGAAAATCCCAGGAAACGGCTTTTGAAAATTATATCCGTAATGGAGGGGGCTTTGTGGGGATCCATTCTGCTACCGATACCGAGTATGACTGGGCCTGGTATGGAAAGCTGGTAGGTGGTTATTTTGAAAGTCATCCAGAGCAACAGCAGGCTACCTTGCGTGTGATCGACCGGAAGCATCCTGCAACAAAGCACCTGCCTGAAACCTGGGTGCGCTTCGATGAATGGTATAATTTCAAGAACCTGAACCCTGATGTTCATGTAGGCATCACCATAGATGAATCCACCTATAAAGGAGGAAAGAATGGCCCTTCACACCCTGTTGCCTGGTGGCATAAATATGATGGAGGCATGGCTTTTTATACTGCTATGGGCCATACACCTGAATCATATAAAGATCAGAAATTCCTGGACCTCCTGAAAGGTGGTATTAACTATGTGATGCGCAAATGAGGCACGCTTCCCTCTGCGGAATGATTGAATGAATTGGTAAGTTTATAGGTAATCGCCATCGCGATTTTGGAGAGCTACAGGCAGACAACGGGTGAATATTGTATAAGTAAAAATTATCCTAGTGAGTAAATGGAAAGGGCTGGCAATATTTTTTTCGCTGATCAGTTTCGGAGCAATTAAAGAGACACACAGGATCTTTACATCTGAAGCTTCCGACATTGCACAGAACCGGAATGAACTGATGTGGATGTCCGCCATCATTTCACTTGTCATTTTGATCCTTACGGTTTGGTTTTGGAAGAAGGCTTCTGAGAAAAGGGTAAGCTGAATGAACAAGGACCATTAGCAAGGTGGAGATTCACCGGATTAAATGATCATATCATTATAATAGTAATGATGAATTAAGCGAAACGGCCGTATTCATGATGTATGGTAAAAGAATTTTTAAATCTGAACAAACACAAACTTTGGTTTTTTCCAGCCGTCTTATGGACCATCCTGTTTGTCTGCATCACTATTGCATCGCAATTATTCCCGGGAGGTGGGCCCAGGGTATCATGGCTTAAAGGTTTGGAGATCGCAGTTCTGTATGCCACATTTCTTACTTTCATCATCGTTATAGTTTCATTCCTCATATGTATGATGCGGTTTATCAGGAAGCGCGTTATTTTTAAACAGGAAAACTGGAGTGAATTTTTTTACAGGCATCATTTTAAAAGAACCTTGATCAACTACGAATCAAAAATGGCCCTGACAGAGGAAGTAATGCAAGGGAAGGTAAAAGATTTTGAAGTAGTTGCGGATACTTTTAAAGATGAATCAAAATTTCTGCAGTTCCGTTTTTATGTGGAGTGGGTAAAATTGGATAAAACTGAGTTTAAGAGGCTTGATGAATTGTTTAAAGACTATGATGCTGAACTTGATATAGGTTACATCTCAATGAAAATTCCTAACACAAAACGCCTGCCTGTTTATGAGATTGAAGATAAACTTGGTGGCTTTGCGGACCTTTTGAAGCAGGAGAAATTCAGGCCGCTCCATTTTACTGATCCTGTTAATTTTTAAAAAAATGAATACATTCCTTCATTCTCAAAATCATTTAGCCGCTTTCCTGGCTTCGATGTTTTCTTGTTATTTGATCTTCAGTGCAGGGGCAGGCTTCAGCATTGCCTTCCTGGGTCATGGAAACTTTTAAAGCCAGGGGTTTGAATAAAAAATAGGATACCAGGGCTTACATCAAACAATTTTTTCTGTTAGCTGGTTTTAATGGGGATAAAACAGGGGATGTTGCCATGCTGGTCATCGAAGCAAAAACAAAAAAAAAGAGTATACTTCCGGTTCATGGGAAAACCAAAGCGCATTTTTTGTTTTGAGCTGGAGTTGCTATTTCAAAAACAGACCATTGACCCTGGAAGGACTGCTGGTCAGTTACATGAAAAAATCTGCAATGGAAACACAATGTGATAAGAAACAGGCGATATTCCCGGTAAACAAAAAGTCCAGCTGGCAAGGCTGCCTGGAATACACGTTGAAGACTATGAAGATAGCGCCGCCCTGTCCGGCGGGATCATTTACTGGAATGGCAGCAAATATACCTGGTCCCCCAGGGCGAATAAACACCTTCCTTTATCACTCTCTTTAAACTGTTTTAATATGAACATCCGGATGATCATTTCTTTGCTGATTGTTTTGCTGCCTTTCACCGGTTTTACCCAACAAATAGAAAAGGTGGCGTTTGATCTTGAAGACAGCCTTACCGGTTATTATCTCGCAATTCCTCCTCAATCCAAACAAGTGAAAGGATCTGTTGTCCTGCTCACAAGCTTCACCTCTCCTGAGGATATCCTGACAGAAACCAAACTGCACAACGTTGCCTATAAAAATGACCTGCTTATGGTTGTAGTTCCCATGAAGCACAAATTGTATGCGGACAGCTTTGCTGTTGACAGGATCACCAGGGTGCTGAAAGATCTTACAGCCAGATTTGTGGCACCCAGTTCCTCAATTGCCTTGGCTGGGTACGATGAAGCAGGTGGCATTGCATTACGGTATACAGAGCTGTCTTATGAGCTTCCAACCCTGTTTAGGTTTCAGCCAAAGGTTGTTTTTGGCATTGATACACCTGTAGACCTTTTTGGATTATGGCGCTGGTCGGAAGGCCAGATCGCAAAGAACTTCTGGCCTGGGGCCGTTGGAGATGCCCGTTTTTATATTGACGCAATGACAAAAGAAAATGGAACGATTCACAACAATCCTGAGCGGTATAAGGCGCTATCTCCATTTAAACGCGAAGAAGAAAAGGAAGGTCATGAGCGATTTCTCAAAACAGTTGCCCTGCGACTGTATTATGATATGGATATTCAATGGCAGCTTGAGAACAGGAGAAACAGTCTTTACGACACAAAGATCCCCGATGGCTCTGAGCTGGTCAAGCGGTTGTTGCTATCAGGAAATAAGAAAGCAGAGTTGATCGCTGCAAAACAACCGGGTGTTAGAACAAATGGTATCAGGCATCCTAATGCGCTTTCAATTGTTGATGAAGTGGACTGCATTCACTGGATCAAAAGAAGCCTGGGGATCTTTGATATAAACACCTGGAAGCCTTCCTACGAAATGGCAATGGTGAATGGCTGGGGGATCGAACGCTTTTCTTTTCCAGCAGCATTTGCGCCGGGCATGACAATCAAAGGTGTTGAAGATCTGCGATTTGCTCCTGGCTGGGATGATCCAAAATCTGCTGGATACTGGTCCTATGCCTACCTCTGGTGGCTCCAGGATGCACCTCTTTTGAATGCGGAAAGCCTGAAGGCAAATCTTGAAAAATATTACTCGGGCCTTATCAGGAGTAATATTGAAGGCAGGAACATTCCACCTGAACGATTATTGCCAACCACTTTACATTTCAAAAAAATAAAAACTGATCATGGCGACTTGCAGACTTTCCAGGGGACCATCCATATGCTGGACTACATGGAGCAAAAACCGATAGTACTGAATGTACTGGTGCACGAAAAAAAATGCAAGGATAAAGCAGTGATCTTTGAATTGTCTCCTCAGCCATTGGGCAATGCCATCTGGCGGCAACTGGATGAATTCAACAGGTCATTCAGATGCGAGCAATAAATGGCAGGCCTTAAAAGACCTGTTATGCATGTTGCCCGGGTGATGTTGAGCTCTCCGGATGCACATGAAGTTTTGCCATGAGCCTGTCGGTCATGCTATCTGAAGAGATGCCGTAGCCGTTTACCAGAACGCCCTTCAAAGCATGTTTATCAGAAGAAATAGCATAAAGAATAGCCTCATCTGAAGGATCGGTTTCACCTTCAAACCTGTAAAATTTGTCCACTGTAAATTCTTCATCAGTCAATTGCAAGGTTCCGCCCCTGCAAACAATGCATGCTTCCCTCAGGTTGAAGTCTTCCACATAACCTTCTTCCTTGAGCTGGTTCAACCTGCCTGATAAAGTATCCGTCTGGTAATTTGTCTGGTTCATTTCAGTATTTTTAAAGTGACTTGTCTTATAAGAATTAAAAAGTTTTAATAAGCAAAACCAGTAAACTGCTCCACTTCATCAACCCTTTCTTCTTACTAATTTACGACAACCACAATTACGGGAGGAAGAGAATGAGAAAGAGAGTAAGAAAGAGAGTGAGAGCGATAATACAGAACGAGCACGAAAGACATCGAAATCAAAAGCTTAGTACTGCTGTCTAACAATTCCATCCGTGTCCTCCGTGATCCTTTTCTCCGCACTAAAAGAAACTCCGAATCAAGTAAGCATCGCCGATCCGTGCAATCCCTCAGAAAAATCCATTCATCCGTGATAATAAATCCTTGTCATACGTGACAGGCGAGCAGGATCCCCTGGATATTCTCGACTAATTGGCGCATCCGGTACAGTCTTTCCTTTTCATCATCCTGACGCTGGTCTTTAGGACAGGAAAAAGGGCCTTCAAAGGTTTGTACCTGGTATCCTGAAAGGTGTGCAAGCGTAAATAGAAAAGGCCGCCAGCCCCATCCGATTTCCTCCTTTATATGTTCAAGGTAGGGGACAAGCTCTCTATTTAAAAGAAAAGGACCATATGTATAATCCACTTCCTTTCCAATGACCTCGGCACAGCATTGATTAATGGTGGTTTCAGTTTTGCGCTGAAAAGCGGGAAAGGTTGCAAAGCCATCAAGCGTTCTGGAAGCAAGGATGATCCCTGTTTTTTCTTCAACCTGTGCTGTCTCGATCATGGCAGGTAAGTATTCCTTAAAAAAGTCCAGTTTATCAGGCTCTGTATACAATATGAATTTTGAACCGGTTTCATACGCCGCCAGAACGCTGGTTTTTGCCTGGGCCCATACGCCACGCGCTTCTTTATCGGAAAGAATGAACTGAGGCACTACACGTACATAATCCAGGAAAGCAGGTTCAGACCCGCCATCCGTAATATGAACTGGCAGTTGCAAAGCAGCGAGTTGCCTTAGGGAGGTGCGTAGCAGGTCGGCTTCTTTCTCATCCCTTGCCAGGGTAATGGTTGCAATGGAAAGGTCGTTGTTGTTCATAGAGAAGTTTTCTAGTTTCTGGTTTCTTGTTTCTGGTGCTTTAGTGTCAGTCACTCATTATTGTTGCTGTTGCGTGGATTAACCGCAAAGGACGCAAAGATTACGCAAAGGAGCGCAAAGAAGCCTGAAGGAGGAAAAAAATATAAGAAGATTATTTGTTTCTTAGACTGCTTGTGTGGACACAAGCAAGGCGATCCAGACTTAGCGTCACTTTGCGCTTCTTTGCGCACTTTGCGGTTAATTTAATTAAATGTATCACATTCCACATCCTGTCTCACGCCTTACGTCAAAAATTGATCTTCTGCAAAACTGCATTGAATTCCCTTATCATTAAACCACCTACGGGAATGATATAGCTTGCAAGGGCGGACTTCTCAAACCATAGGGTAGCAGCCGGTTCAATGGCGCGGTCGCGACCAAGCCGTCCTCTATCTAAAATAGTGAACTGTTCAAATTTCATTGCATCCGTATCTACAATACATAACAGGTTGCTGTAGGCACCAATACCTGCCAGGGCAACAGTAGTGAGGTATAATTTTTTCCCATACATGTGGTATCCTACCGATCTGCCTAAGGGAATAAAGGCCTCATATGTTTTATCAAGACCAATGGTTTTCAGATGCTTTGCCTGCCGGTTATAAAATGAAAGGATCAAACCATCTGTAATATACCTTGTTGAGCCTCTGTCACTTGTAAAACTGTATTTGGCCTCCTTAATGACAATAATGTTTTCACCGTTGGCCAGAATTGCGGTTGGTTGAAGGGATTCCAGGTCTTTTGTGCCGCCCTTTTTTACTTTGTCCACTTCTTCAAATTGAATAGAGCGCCCATATTCTTTTCCAAAAATTTCTTCTTCTGAAACTGTGGCTTTCCTGGCTCCGAAATCAAAATTGATAAGCCGGTGTCCTGCATTCTTATCCTTTGTTACATATCTAATGCTTAACCAGATTTTTTTGGGGTCCCTGCTATCTATTTGGATTGTGGGATCACTAAAAGTATTTTTCCTTACAGCAAATGGGGTTTGTAAGGAAGCAGATAATTTACCTGAAGCATCATACATAGATGCAGCTATTTGTTCGGCTTCTTTATAAATTACACAAATGTTCTTTTCACTGGTTACAAGAGTCCCCAGGAATTCAGATTCCTTTGGAATATTCAATGAAAACCTCTCTGTTAGATTTCCGGCATCGTCAAAAAAAACAGCTTCGCATTTAGTAGTTTGCAAGTTGCTTTCCTGCCTTCCAGTTGCCATTCTGAAATAGCCCCCTTTTTCTCCGGTTGATCTTATTATAATATGACTGAAATCACCGATGCTTGTATTCTGTATCAGGATTTCTGCACCATGTTCACCAGCATAGCCAAAGGCTGTTTTCTCTTCGAGCTTCTCGCCGGAACCAATGTCCAGAACTGCGACCTTTATCAGGCCTTCTTTGTCATTGTCTTCCTTGAAAAAAACAATGACTTTTTCTTTCATCCTTCCCATTCCAAGGATGTTGGATGCAATATTTGTCTGCCACAAAACCTTACCATTGCTATTAATGCGCATAACACCCCATTCCTTTTTTTTGAGGTGAACTGGAATTAGAGCTTCATTGCTGGAAATATAAAGGATGCCTTTATTAAAGGAATTGTCATCGTGGTGGAAGATGGAAACATCCGAACTCACATCATCGATCACCCATTCTGCCTGCTCCATGGGAGGATCCATCTTTTGGGCACCGGATACGAAAGAGATAAAGAAAAATGTAATTGATAGCAGTGTTCTGCACATAAAGCATTTTTTGAAAAATATGCTTTTTATGACTTCAAAAACCAGTCACAGGAAAATAGGAGACAGGATTATTTCATCTTGTTAAATTTTTCGGCTCTTTGCGCTTAAATGTAACCTATTCTTCTTATGTCTCACCGCTCCCGTCTAACGATTCCCGTCTTACGATTCCTTGCCTGACGATTCACGTCTCCCGCCTCACGTCTCCTAAAAGATCCAGGCCAGCAGCCTGTAGGTGCCGTAGATCAATCCAACAATGATCAAGAATAATAGGATCAGCACAGGGATGATGACTTTCATTGCACTGCCACTGTGCCTGCCTTCACGGTAATGCTCCTGCATCAGGCGCAGGTTACGCATGTTGGCCTTGAATGCAAGATCAAAAAGATCGCCTATAAACGGGATAGATCCAACTATGGCATCAACCAGAACATTCATTACCATCTTGGCAAGCACAAAACCACTTGCGCCGTTCCTTGCCATAATCAGTAGCATATAACTGGAGACCGCAAAGGTGGAAAGATCGCCCGCGCCAGGGATCAGCCCAATGATGCCATCCAATCCGAAACGGAAATTGGTTCCTGGTATCCTGAACCTTGAATCCATCCACTTTGCCAGGTACTCAACATCTTTCAACGCCCTGTTTTGTCCTATGGTCGGGCTTACTTTGTATTGTATCGCATTCTCTCTCGCCATAAAGATCATCTATCTAAAAGCACACCAAATTCAAAATATACCGGAAGGGTAGGATCTGGTACCAACCATTCATGGCATCAACACTTCATTGAACGGTATTGTTTAAAACATGCCGGAATGTAAACCCACTTGAGAACAATGAAGCTTTAAAGGGCTTATTAGACAATCCAATATCTTAAAAGGCATTCCGCTTTAAAAAACTGGGATTCCATGCTTAATCGAAAATCAGCTGCGATTGGTCGAAAGTGACTTTCAAGGTTCAGCCTTGGGGTGCATCTTTGTGTCATTGAAAGGGTAATTCAATATCTCTGAAAAACATCCAAAGTCCGGTATCACTAGCAAAAGCGATCCAAACCTAAGAAAGACCAGATCCGAAGAAAAACCAAAAAGGGAAAATCCGATCCAAAGAAAAACCAAAGCCAGTACCTGTACTGAAAGACCAAAAGCTCCTCCAACCAGCCACCTCAGGCCAACCGTGCGAACCGCCGGGATGGCCTGGGAAAAAGATTAAAAGCCACTTTTTTAGTGGCTTTTTGTGTGCCTCAGTAAAAAAATCAGGCTGCAATGAAATGTATAATCTCCACGTAACCAGCAGCAACCACTGTTCTGCCATGGATCCTCGTAAGTATACGATTTGAATTAAGGGAAAGCACGAATACCTTGTGCTTGTAATCGCTAGTATATACCCTTTTATTCGTTAACCCTTTTTAAACTTTGGATATGAAAAAGATCACTTCAATCTTCGCTACAAAAGAAAATACACAAGTTCAGGAAACTTTGCTTGTTACCGCTGTCTTCGCTGTAATTGTTATCCTCTCTGTTTTATTTATCTAAAACAATTGCTGTATTCTGAAGTATCATTTGATACAGACGAACTGTTCTTTACCCTTTAAAACTTTGGATATGAATAAGCTATCTGCCTTCTTTACACCTACTGTTCAGGAAAGTCTTTTGGTAACTGCCGTGTTTGCGTTGATCGCTGCCTGCTCTGTCCTGTTCATCTAATCACCTCAAGTATTTTCTTCATCATATTGAAAGCCACATCTCTGATGTGGCTTTTTAATGCCTGCTATTGGCCCTTAAAGGGCCATTTGGTTTTTGTTGCCCTGCCTGGAACGAATCCCCAAATGGGGCTTCCTTATGTCTTACAATAAGCCTGGTGCCATCCAGCAGGAAGGAAAGAACCTGGGATTATTCGTCCAATAGGTATCGGGATCGTTTTAAAGGGGCCCTTCTATTGATCGAAAAAAAGCTGTTGTTGATCGAAAGCCATTTTTAACTCCGGAAGCAGGAGTGCATCTTTGTGTCATCGAAAGGGTCAATCCAATATCTCTGAAAAATATCCAAAGTCAGGTTTTACTAGCGAAACAAAACCGATATCCGATAAAAAACCAGGGTTAATATCCAGATCCGAAAAACCAAAATCCTTCCTTCAATTGAAGGACCGTACATCTACTCAAAGGCCATCTATAAGCAGGTTATAACTGCATTGATTCTGTAGCCATTACCTGCTGCTAAAGCATAAAAAGCCACTATTCCGGTGGCTTTTCGTATGCATTTTAATAATATCTGTCCTGTTATAACATGTATAAAGCAAAGAGAATCAGGATTTACCCTTAGTTGTTCCTTCCCCTCGTAGTTTCACCACTTGCACCTTGTAAAAACCACAACTACCTTGTGCTTGTAATCGCTAGTAAATACCCTTTGATTCGTTAACCCTTTTTAAACTTTGGATATGAAAAAGATCACTTCAATCTTCGCTGCAAAAGAAAACACACAAGTACAGGAAACCTTACTGGTTACAGCCGTTTTCGCTGTTATTATTGTAATCTCTGTTTTATTTATCTAAGCATTTTAATCCAGTAATTCAGTACCGGATCCAGCTTCGTTTTTACCCTTTTAAAATTTCAACATGAAAAAGTCTGCTACAATTGTTTCTGCCCAGGTTAAGGAAAGCCTGCTGGTTGCAGTCATTTTTGCCCTGATTGTTACTGTTTCTGTTTTGTTCATCTGATCAAACAGGAAAGTCCAAATATTTAAAGCCTCCTGGTCACCAGGTGGCTTTTGTTTTTTTATCCTGCCTCCTGTCGATACTTGCTGCCCGTAATTATTTGAACGGTTTCTTCAATAATGCTGAAGAGGGTAATTTGAATCAAATCAAAAACATGAGGTCTTCGTTATTGCCCATACTGCTGCTTCCTTTTGTAACACAAGTCAAACTGGTTGACGTTACAGATCAAAATCTTCCTTCCAACGACTTGTTCAGAAACTCTATGGATGTGGTCAGTGCAGACCTTGATAAGGATGGGGATCCTGACCTTGTAGTGGCCTGCGAATTCTGCCCCAACTTTATCCTGGTCAATGACGGCAAAGGTAAATTCACCAATGAAAGCACCAGCCGTTTGCCAAAGGTAGCCCATGACAGCGAGGACATTGCAGCCGAAGATTTTGATGGCGATGGGGATATAGACCTTGTTTTTGTTTCCGAAGATGACTTCGTTCATGAATACTACATCAATGAGGGTAAGGGTTTCTTTTCAGATGCATCCCAAAGGTTCGCATTTAATAGTAAGGCTAATGCTGTCTGTGCCCTGGATGCAGACGCGGACGGAGACAAAGACCTTGTTATCGGGAATGAAGGCCAGGATCTGCTTCTGGTGAATGATGGAAAGGGAGGATGGTTCAATGCCACCAGTATGCAGATGCCTGTTGACAATGATATAACGCAGGACGTCAAAAGTTTTGATGCGGACAGGGATGGAGATTTGGATCTTGTTTTTGGGAACGAAGATTCGGGTAAGCTTTATCTGAATGATGGAAAAGGAAAATTTTCAATTGCGATCAATGCCTTACCCCAAATCGTTCATTCAGTTGAAACAAGGAAAGTTGTTTTAGCCGACATTGACCGTGACGGGGACCAGGACCTTTTTTATTGCAACGTGGCTTTCAGGCAGGGAAGGGACCTAAGGAACCTTTTGCTATTAAATGATGGCAAAGGAAAGTTCAGGGATGCTACAACTGAGAACTTTCTTGGCGATAATAATATGATGAGTCTTGATGCCCAATTTATGGATCTGAATGGGGACCAGTGGATTGACCTGGTTGTTAGTAATGGCTTTGGAGGCAGGCTGCAATATTTTTTGAACAATGGAGGTAAATTCACAGAGACACAGGATAAAAGCTTTCCCGCTTTTCCCGGTGCCGATATCATTAGCTTGCTGAACTTTAAAAATGGGAATTCCGAATTTCTATACCTGGGGCTTTTCAGAGGAAAGGACAAACTTTTGATGGTACAGCAATGATACCAGCCATTCAAATCATTTACTGCCTGCCACGATGTTTTCAATTGCTTTAGCGATCGTACTTAAGGATGCCATTCTGTCCAATGCAAGATCTGCATCCGCGGGAACATTGCCTTCAATTCCTAATTGTATCACTGGTATTGAAAATTTCTCCCTGGTGCCTGGAGAAGTTTGGTGAAGCTTTTGGCTGATCACTACAATTTGTGGCTTGAACCTCGCCAACCGCTGCTGCAACTCGGAAGGGTTGTCACATACCTCCACTGTAAAATCCATTCTAAGCAGACCTATATACAATCTTGAGATCGATGCAATTTCATCTTCAACGATCAATACCCTCGTTCTTTTTAGCATAGCAGTCTGGTTGTGAATAGAGCAGGTGAGGGGCGCAATTTATGGTTGTTACCAACAGCAGCCAATCGTAAACTTACCTGCTGATTTTACGCTATGACTTTTTTTATGGAAAGAACTGAGGCCTGCATCCCAGAACAAACCAACCAATGAGAATACAAATTCTTTTTACCTCATTATTTATCGCAGGATGTTTTGGAGCAATAGCGCCTGTTCCTGAATGGAACGATAACGGTGTAGAACAATCGCAAATTATTACAGGAAAGCCATCATATGAAAAAGGCAGCTGGCCTTATTTCCTGCAGCACCTTCCATTAAGGAAAGGCACCATTTTAGATTTTGAAGGAGATCCGGTACCTGACCAGGAAAAGCATGTGTGGATTGTAGACATTGACGTAGGTAACCGTGATCTTCAGCAATGCGCAGATGCCATTATGAGACTGCGAGCGGAATACCTGTTCAGTGAAAAGCGTTATACAGAAATTGGTTTTCATTTTACCAGTGGCCATTATTATTCCTGGACAGATTACTGCAAAGGGAAAAGACCGGTGATTTCGGGCAACAAACTGAAATTTGTACAGAAAGGAGCGTCTTCCAATGATCACGCAAGCCTTCGGAAATACCTTGACATTGTGTACACTTATGCTGGCACCATATCTCTTGAAAAGGAACTAAAGCCTGCAGATGCATTTGAAATTGGTACCGTGATCATAACCCCCGGTTCTCCAGGCCATTGCTGCATTATTGTAGATGAAATAACCCTCAATGGCGTAAAGCATTTTCAACTGGCTGAAGGATATACCCCTGCGCAATCCATTTACATTCTAAGGAATCCTCAACAGGATGGGATCAGTCCATGGTACGCATTAAAAAAAGGAGTAATCGAAACAGCCAGTTACAGGTTTACAAATTACCGGCTGAAGAAATTCGAATAAAAAAAGGGACCCTGAGGTCCCTTTCATTTATGATAAAGTTGCTTCCGATGTGATGCTGGTATTCAGCAATTTTGAGATCGGGCAATTCTGTTCAGCGTTCTTTACGGCTTCTTCAAACTTTTCCTTGCTGATGCCGGGAACTTTTGCTTTTACAACCAGGTGCGACTTTGTTACCGCGCCACCTTCGAATGTAATATCACAGCGTGTTTCCAAAGATTCAGGAGTAAAACCACCTTCGCCAAGGACAAAACTTAATTTCATGGTAAAGCAACCGGCATGCGCCGCTGCTACAAGTTCTTCCGGATTTGTGCCTTTACCATTTTCAAACCTTGAAGTAAATGAATAGGGGGTTTTTTCTAGAACCGTGCTTCCTGTCGTTAAAAAGCCTTTGCCTTCTTTTCCTGAACCGTTCCATACGGCTGTTGCATTGCGTACCATTTTATTTGAATTAAGGATGAATGATGCCACGAATTTAGAGCATATCGATAAAGCAACAAGAAGAGGTTGATAGAAGCTTTAGGTTCCTTACCAGGAACAAAAATGATAATAAAGAATGAGGAGGAAATTTTTGATCCTTGTGGAGGTTAGGCGCCGCAGGGAAAACTGTTTACTGGATACCCGGACCTTGCAGACAAAGAGATGCTGTCCGGATGAATATCCAAAATCATAACAGGAAGTACCTTCAGCCCTGGGCAGATCCAAACAAGCACGTCATAGCCCTATCAGGCAGCGTGCGCATGGTCCATGATCTCGTCCATCGAGATGCCCATATGACTTTCTTCAAAAATGCACTCGCCATTCCGGATCAAAAGGATCTGTGGCGATTCATGATGCACTTTAAAAACTTCGGCAACTTTATTCGACAGGCCCCTGAAAGCCAGGAGATCAAGGAAATAAAAGTCAATGTCAGCAGGCTGCTTGGTCTTTTGAAGCCTTGACAGGGCAACAGCACTAATAGAGCACCGGGTGCTGTGCTTAAAGATGACCTGCGGCCTGACCTGGGACTTGCTGACAATGCTTTTCAACTGCTCTTCATCGGTAAGATGAATCCAATGCATACCTCAAAACATTTAAAGTGAAATCTACCTAACTGTTTGTTTTCTCAACAACAGTGCCGTTAATAGGTGCTTTTGCAGTAGAAGGGCAACCATATCCTTTGCGGCCATAGCCACGGGAAGTTGCACAGGAAGAAACTCCTAAGATCATGATTGTCAATAGGGTAAGGCTTAATAATTTGTTTTTCATAATGCAAATTTGTTTGGTTTAAACGGATTAATTTGCTGGATATTTTACGAATATACTATGAATATCCGGTTTATTTCAATAGGCGGCAGCGTAATGCATCAAATGGCCATTGCCCTGAGGCGGAAAGGCTACAAAATCACTGGAAGCGACGATGAGATCTTTGAGCCAGCCAAATCCAACCTTGCCAGGGAAGGGATCCTGCCTGAAGGGATCGGTTGGGAACCCGAAAAAGTTACGAAGGAACTGGATGCCGTAATCCTGGGCATGCACGCCAAGGCCGATAATCCCGAGCTATTGAAAGCCAAAGAGTTAGGGTTACCCATCTATTCGTTCCCGGAATACATTTTCAAGGAAAGCCAGAAAAAGACAAGGGTGGTGGTAGGCGGAAGTCATGGGAAAACCACCACCACGTCCATGATCATGCATGTGCTGCGACAGGCCGGGAAGGAATTTGATTACCTGGTAGGTGCAAGGCTTGAAGGATTTGACCAGTCGGTAAATATCACCGATGCCCCTGTGGTTGTTTGCGAGGGAGATGAGTATCCTGCCTCAGCAGTAGAGCGAAAACCAAAATTCCATTTCCTGTTCCCGCATATTGCAGTGCTGACTGGCATAGCATGGGACCACATTAATATCTTTCCAACTTTTGACAATTACCTGGAACAGTTCAGGATCTTTATCCAAAAGATAGAGCCTGGAGGCTTGTTGATCTATAACCAGGAAGATGAGGAACTGAAACAACTGGTGGCAGATTCAAAGCGCCAGGATATCAGGCTGGTCCCTTATGGCGTACCCAGGCATTCCATCAGCCAGGGAAGTACCACGGTTTCCATTGAAGGCCAGGAAGCAACGCTGAAAGTATTCGGTGATCATAACCTGATGAACCTGCAGGCAGCATGGCTGGTATGCAGGGAACTGGGTGTTGATACAAATGTTTTCCTTCAAGCGATCAGTTTATTTACCGGCGCAGCCAAAAGGCTGGAATTACTGGCAAGGGGCGAAGGTGCGGTTGCATACCGCGATTTTGCACATGCGCCATCCAAGGTAGGTGCTACCATGAAAGCGGTAAGACAGCAATTTCCGGAACATAAGATCATCACACTTTTGGAACTACACACCTACAGCAGTCTTAATGAAGCCTTCATGAAAGAATACAAAGGTGTACTGGATGGGTCAGATGAGGCGGCGGTATTTTACAGCAAGCATGCCCTGGAATTAAAGCGAATGCCGGATCTTCCTAAGGAAGTTGTAGCAAAAGGTTTTGGCACACCAGGCATGCAGGTGTTCAATGACCGGAAAGAAATGGAAGCCTGGCTGCAACAGAAAGATTATAAGAATGCCGTTTTGCTGTTTATGAGTTCCGGTAATTATGATGGCTTTGATATAGAAGCTTTCAGTCGTGGGATTACAGGAACGGCTGATTAAATTCATCATTGACAAAGACAAACCTTTACCTTTACGGCCCTTTAATAGAACGGAGCATGTTACAGCTTAAGAAACCACTGGCAGTGATCGATATCGAAGCTACCGGTACCAATGTTACAACAGACCGGATCGTAGAAATCGCTATCATCAAGCTGATGCCCGACGGAAACCGTACGGTCAAGCGCAAATTGCTGAATCCCCAGATCCCCATACCCCAGGTTTGTGTCGATATTCATGGAATTGACAATGACATGGTAAAAGATGCGCCTACCTTTAAGCAGGCTGCAAATGATATCAAACAATTCCTTGATGGCTGTGACCTTTCGTGCTACAATGCTTACCGTCTTGATATTCCAATGCTGATGGAGGAATTTCTAAGGTCCGAAGTTGAGTTTGAAATGAAAGGCCGGAAAGTGGTTGATGTTCAGAAGATCTTTCACCAGATGGAGCAAAGGACACTTGCCGCTGCCTATAAATTCTATTGCAGTAAAACACTGGAAGGTGCCCATGGCGCTGAAGTGGACGCAGCGGCAACAGCAGAGATCCTGGAATCGCAGATTTCCCGTTATCCACAGCTTGGCAATACCATTGATTCAATTCTTAAAGTTATCGGTGAGGACCCAATAATTGACTTCGCCCGTCGTTTTGCCTATGATGATAAAGGGGTTGAAGTCTTTAATTTTGGAAAGCATAAAGGCCGTCCTGTAGCGGACGTTCTGAAAGCGGAGCCGCAGTATTATGACTGGATGATGAAGGGAGAGTTTCCAATGAACACCAAGCAGAAACTAACAGAGATCTATACCCGCACGATGCTGAAAAAATTCTAACAACTGCATTTGGACAAATTAGTCATTATACCTACTTATAACGAGCGGGAGAATGTGGAAGCCATTGTTAAGGCCATCTTCCAGCTGCGCCAGGATTTTCATGTGCTGGTGATCGATGACGGATCTCCGGATGGAACAGCTGATATTGTAAAATCTTTGCAGGCATCTTTTCCCAACGAACTTTTCCTACAGGAAAGAAGAGGAAAGCTTGGACTTGGCACTGCATACATCCATGGCTTTAAATGGGCTGTTGAAAGAGGATACGGTTACATTTTTGAAATGGACGCGGATTTTTCTCACAGTCCTTCAGACCTTCCCCGCTTGTACAATGCCTGCAGGAACGACGGCGCTGACCTGGCCATCGGTTCAAGATATGTGCGTGGCGGCGGTTTAAAGAACTGGCCACGAAACCGCATTGCGCTTTCAAAGGGCGCTTCGGCCTATACAAGGATGATCCTCTGGATGCCTATCTCTGATCCAACTGCAGGTTTCATGTGCTACAAGAAAGAAGTGCTGGAGACCATCAATCTCGAAGAGATCCATTTTGTTGGCTATGCCTTCCAGATCGAAATGAAATTTGCTGCCTGGAAACTTGGCTTCAGGCTGAAAGAAGTGCCGATCCAGTTTGAAGACCGCAAATACGGCGAATCTAAAATGAGCAAGGGGATTGTAAAAGAAGGAATACTTGGTGTTTTGAAGCTCCGCTGGTTTAGTCTTTTTACCAACTACCGCAAGCGCGTGAAGAGCAACCTTGATCCTTCGGTTGCTAAGTAAGCGTTGTAAAACCCATTTTATAGTTGATCCAATATAGCAACAAACCCGCCGCCCCTTCTTGTGTCCTCAAAAGCTTAGATTATATCCTTCTCACGCTGCCCCTGCTTGTGTCCTCACAAGCAGCTTAAAGAACGAATCATCTTCTTAATTTTGTTCTCCACTCTTAAGTCTGCACTCTTAAGTCTTCCTCGCTCTCGCTCTGTTTCCGCACTGTCTTCTCTTCGGTCTTTTCTACTTTTTGTCTTGATACAAAAAGTAGAGCAAAAAAATCAAGGCCGGGTCTAATCGCTCCGCGTAGACCGGCCGGGCCACCGCACAACAGTCTTTCATTACAGGTAACGCCCATTCATTTAAGAGTTCTGTCTTTCTTGACTTCAATTAGCTCACTACTGGTTTCATCTTTTCTTAAACTAGAGCGGGCCTTATTCGGTGATTCTGCAGGCGCTGAATTTTGTTAGCAAGCTTCTACTGCTAGTTACTTTACATTAAACCACAAAATGAGGCGCTGGAACAGTTATGTAGTGATTAGGGCTCATTGGTACTATGGGCGTTGAATTTTGGAAGGCTTAGATCCTACGGCTTAGGCTCAGCCCATGACAGGTCGGGGAGGCTGAATAGGAAACGGTATTAGCTTAGGTCTGGCATGCTTATCTTCCTTGCCTTTCTTTGCGTCCTCTGCTTCTTTGCGTCTTTGCGTGAAATCTCTTTGCGCTTCTTTGCGGTTACTCCCTTTCTACGCAATTGGAATCAATAAAGAAAGACCACACCTAAGAACCATAAACCAGAGACTAAAAACCATAAACGCAATCGCCCCGCGTTTGCATCTAATGGTCTGAATAGGTTGATTTGATGGATTCCCAGGAAGAATTCCTGATGCTTGCCATCATAAGCCAGGTTGCCAGGATGGAAAGCACCGCAAGGATGATGATCACAATGGTATATGGATAAAGAAAGTAATGCACCATTGCAATGATGCCGGAGATGGAAATGACCAGCAGGTTTTTCATAAAGGAACCAGCTTTAACATTGGTGTTCTGGTGCAATGAAAACGGAAACATTCGTTTTCCTACATATACCATCAGTGTAACAATGAGCAATTCATTAAACAGGCCCAGGATGATATTCGGCAGGATGGACGGTCCAACAAGCACCAGTCCAAAAATGGTAATCAGCAATACGATGGGAATATAAAATTTCATGATGGCAGCCAGGGCGCCACCAAGGATCACTTCACCTGGCTTTTTTAACGGCGTAACATAATAGATCCAGGCTGCCTTATACTTTTCAGAATAAATGATCTGGGTTATGGCCATCACCAGCACAAAGCTGCTGATGTAAAGTGCTGAAATGATCAAAAACCTTCCCGGACCTTCTTCATTCCTGATGGAATCAAGATCAAAGGATTTTCCGCGAAACACGATCAACACAACATAAACAAGCAGGTAGCCGATAGAAGGGTAGACCTTCATCCGGAAATCCCTGCTCCTTGAACTCATTTTCCATGCAAAAAGAAACCCCATGCGTTCTGCTTTGGACCGGGTGAACATCCTGCTGAGAAAATCCGCATAGGAGAATTTGCGCTGCTCTGTTCTCACCTGCTCCTTCTGCTGCGGCTCCTGGTTTGCTGAACTATTGATCATGGCAAGCCGGTTATTAAAAGAGGGCGCCAGGTATTTCACTACAATATAGATGCTGATCACAGGAAGCACCAGTCCAAGAATGGCCATGATCAAAGACTCTGTATTGCCATCCAGGTGATACAACACCTCCCATACATTGGCGAACCAGTAGATAGGATAAAAGATCACCCAGTTTTGCGTGGTGATGCTGAATTCAGCAAGCCCCATTTCATCCACCACTCTTGGCAGCAACTGGTAACTGGCAAAGATCACGATCGCAAAGATCACCTGCACATAACTGATGATGGACTGGAATCTTTGGGGTGTTGTGATCTTCAGGATCAGGATGTAAATGGCATTGATGAAAAAGATGGTGAACAGGGTGACCATCATCACCAGTAAAAGGAAGATGAGTGCTGCTGCAAGGTCAAACCGGATGCCCATCATCATAATTCCAGGAAGGGACATGGGCAGCACTATTTTGCAGATATGTATAAATATATGCAGCAGGCGTGCAGCCATGAAGGTGCGATCCGTGACCGGTTTTGGAAGAATGATATAATTGTCCCTGACATCGATCAGCACAGAAGTGAAATCCGATATCAATGTTGACGAAAGCATTACAAAGAACATGGAAAAATAAAAAACCAGGTGGGTGACGTTATCTGAGCCCATCATAAATGCAAAAAGGTACATCAGGCCAATGACAGCACTGATGAACATCGTGCCGATGGTGGCCATGCTGACAGGCTTTTCGCTTTTTTTGGAGGACGTCTGCTGAATGGTATTAGGCCTTCGGTCATCAAGGGTCAGTTTTGTAACCAGTATTGACTTTAACTGATGCGTATTGATCCCTGCTTTTTTGTAGAATACAGCTGGCAAAAGGGCAACCTTCAGGAATGCTTTGTTGATGATGTTCATATGTTCAGTTTTCCAAAGCCCGGATGAGGTCATCGGCCTTACCACTCAGTGAATCACTGGAGGTAAGCCTTGCAAAGATCTGTTCAAGGCTTTTATCCCCCTGCTGCTGCTTTAGTTCATCGATGGAACCGTTGGCAACGATCCTTCCATCATCGATCAGTACAATGCGGTCACTGACTTTCTCCACAACATCCATCATATGGCTGCAGTAAAAAACTGTCTTTCCTTCTTTTGCCAGTCTCGATATCAGTTCCTTAATGATGATCACACTATTTGCATCCAATCCGCTTAATGGTTCATCCAGGATAAGCACATCAGGGTTATGCAAAATACCGGAAGCGATCAAAACTTTCTGGCGCATGCCTTTACTGAAGCTGTCCATGCGCTGGTTGACATTTGAACCCAGGCCGAAAGCATCCATCAGCTTTCTGATCCTGTCGCTGCAATGGTCTTCATCCATTCCGTAAAGCGCCCCTGTGAATTGCAGGTATTCCATTGGTGTTAGTACATCATATAATTCTGCAAGTTCAGGTACATAGCCAATGATCCTTTTGACTTCAAGTGTTTGTTTCTTGATATCAAATCCTTTTACACTCACCTGCCCTTCATAATCTGTGAGCAGGCCGCAGAGTATTTTAACCGTTGTGCTTTTACCAGCACCATTAGGCCCAATATAACCAATGACCTGCCCGGGGTAAACATCCAGGTTGATATCCTTTAGCACCGATTTGGTTCCATAATTCTTGAAGAGATTCCTGATGCTGATAATAGGCTCCATGAAGGCGGTTTGGGAGGTTACAAGATAAGAGGAATTCCTGAAAGGCGGATTTCACAAAGTGTGAAATCCATGTACTCTTCACTCCTGTATGAAACCTTTTTATGTGTTTTCGCAATGACTTTGAGCCAGCAAGCTTCAAATGCCTGCCCAGCTTCTCTTAAGTCTGCACTCTTAAGTTTCCCTGCTCTCGCTTTGTTTCCCTGCACTCTGCTAATGCGGTTTTTTCTACTTTTTGTCTTGATACAAAAAGTAGAGCAAAAAGATCAAGGCCGGGTCTAATCGCTCCGCGTAGACCGGCCGGGCCAACGCACAACAGTCAGTTTTTATAGGCATCGACCCTCACTTAAGAGTTCAGTCTTTCTTGAATTCAATTAGCTCATTACTGGTTTCATCTTTTCTTAATTTACAATTGGACATATGCGTAGATTCTGCAGGCGCTGAATTTTGTTAGCAGTCTTTTAATGTTAGAGTCATATCATTTAACCACAAAATGAGGCGCTGGAGCTTTTCTGAAAATCTTTGGGCTTACTGTTACTGTGGGCATTGAAGGTTGGAAGGGATAGATCCTACGCCTTCGGCTCAGGATGACAGGTCGAAGGAGGTTTTACCAGGGAGGACGTTGGATTAGGTCGGTGAGGTAGACCAGGGAAATTATACATGGAGCAGAAAGCTTTCATCTATCAACTATTATCATTCCACTTCCTAAGTCTCTACTCTTAAGTCTGCACTCTTAAGTTAAATTGCCCCGCGTCTTTACCTTCTTTGCGTCTTTGCGTGAAATCTCTCTACGCAATTTGAAACCAAAAACCAGAAACCATAAACCACAATCGCGAAGCGATTGTATATTTCTTTTCTTTGCGGCCATGAGAAAGGCATTGTTGCAGTTGAATTCGGCGGTCTTCCTGTGGGGGTTTACAGGCGTGCTGGGAAGAGAGATCACACTTGACCAGACATGGCTGGTCTGGTACAGGCTCCTGATCACTGCAGTTTCCTTGTGGATATTGTATGCAATTCTCAAAAAGATCAGGAAGCTGCCCACACGATCCATCCTCTATATTGGCTTTCTTGGATTGATCCAGGCCCTGCACTGGGTTTGCTTTTATGGCAGTATCAAGTATGCCAATGTCACCATTGCATTGACCTGCCTTTCCACTTCCGCCTTGCTGGCTTCACTCATAGAACCCCTTTTCCTGCGCAAGAAATTTGAACCCGTTGAGATCGCCCTTGGGTTATTTGCGATCGGAGGAATTTTCGTGATCTATAATACACACCTTAATTTTTCCATTGGCATTGTTATCGGGCTGCTTTCCGCCCTGCTGACGGTGATCGTTTCAGTCCTGAACAAAAAGATCATAGATGATTTCGAACCAGAACAGATCACACTTTACCAGCTGACCGGAGGGTTTGTAGGTCTCAGTCTCCTGCTGCCTTTTTACCAGTATTTTTTTCCTGAAAAGAACTATGAACCGGTTGCTTTAGACTGGCTCTGGCTGGTGATCCTTAGCTGGGTGTGTACCATTTTCACCTTTTTCCTTTACATACGGTCTTTAAAAAAGATCTCTGCCTTTACCATGAACCTTACACTGACCCTTGAGCCGGTCTATGGTATCCTGCTGGCTTTTTTGATCTACCACGAAAATGAACACCTGAGCAAATGGTTTTATGTAGGCTTTGGCCTTATCAGCATCGCCGTGGTCTTTCATATGTGGCGGCTGATCCGTAAGCAGTAAAGCAGGAACGGAATATGAAAAACATGACCTGGGCCTGCCTTGATCCCTTCCTGGAAAAAGAAAAATATCATTGATCAGCAAACCGTTTGTAAAAAACTAAAAATCAATATATTTAAGCTTCAAGTCACACCATTTATGAAGCGAATCGTGTTCTTTGCGCTGTTTTCTCCTCTCGCGTTGTTTGCACAGAAAAAACCTTTGGACCATACTGTTTACGATGGCTGGCAGAGCATCGGCGAAAAGGTGATCTCCAATGATGGCAAATGGGTTGTTTACACCATCACACCACAGGAAGGTGACGCAGACCTTTATATCCAGTCATCCGACGGTACCGGTTATAAGAAGCAGGTACCTCGTGGCTACAATGCGGCCATTACAGAAGACAGCCGCTATGTTGTCTTTAGAATCCGGCCTACATATAAAGAAACAAGGGATGCCAGGATCAAAAAGAAACGTCCTGATGAAATGCCACGCGATTCGATCGGCATGATCGAGCTTGGGAAGGAACAAGTAACAAAGGTGGCTAAAGTAAGGTCTTACAAAACACCGGAAAAAGCAGCAGGATGGGTAGCATATCATAAAGAACGCGAAGCCATGCCAGCTTCAAGGGCTTCTATCCCTACTCAAAGGACCGTGGACAGCCTCAGGAAAAAGATCGATTCTTTAACGATGCTGGTAACGGAAATGAAGAACATCAAGGGTGGAAACAGGGATGCACTGGATGCGGAGGAGGAGCCGCTTCCATCTGGTGCCGCCAATGAAGGAACAGAACTTGTTTTAAGAGAACTCATAAAAGGCAAAGACCAAAGCTTCCGCAATGTATCTGAATATTATTTTGATGAAAATGGTACAAAGCTGGTCATGGAGGTCACTAAATCCGCAAGGGATACCGGCAGCCGTAATGCCGTGGTGGTCTATGATCTCATTAAACGCCGCAGTGACACCATCCTTAAAGGTGGAAATGATTTCAGGAATTTTGCATTAAGCAAAGATGGGAGCAAGCTGGCCTTTGTAGCGGAACGCGATACCAATACAAAAGCTCTCCAGAAGTTTTACCAGCTTTACATTTTTGAATCCGGCAACGACAGTGCAAGAGTGCTCTGTGACAAATTCACCGCCGGTATGAAACTGGGTATGACGATCAGCGAGAATGGCACGCTTACTTTCAGCAGAACAGGCAATCGTTTGATGTTTGGCACCGCACCCATTCTTCCTCCCAAAGACACTTCCCTAATAGAGATCGACCTGGTGAAGGTTGATATCTGGAATTATAAGGATGATTACCTGCAAACACAGCAATTGTTCCAGTTGAATAATGAGTTGAAAAGAAGTTACCTGGCTGTATACGATTTCGGCGCCAATAAAATTGAACAACTGGGCTCACCGGAGTTTCAGAATATCATTTCAACAGACGAGGGTGAAGGAAAGTATTTTCTAGCAATCAGTGATACCAACAGAAGGGTGCCGACACAATGGGGAGAAGTGAAGCGTGATATTTATGCTGTAGATGTGACTTCAGGCGCATTTACTTTAGTTAAAAAGAACCACCAGGGACAGATGTATACCTCACCTGGAGGAAAATACTTTGCGCTCTACGACAGCAAGCTGCGTCATTATTTTGCCTGGGATGGAAAGGGATTAAAGAACATTACTTCAACAATCAAGGCTCCCCTGTTCAACGAGGAATTTGATATGCCCAATGATCCTAATCCATATGGAATTATGCGGTGGACAGCAGGTGATTCAACTGTTATGATCTATGACCGTTATGGAGTTTGGGAAGTGGATCCTAAAGGTGTACTTGCCCCCAAACAACTTGTAGATGGCAGGAAGCAAAGAGCCACTTACCGCTACCTGCAATTTGATCCTGAAGAAAGATACCTGCTCCCAGGTCAATTAATGGTATTCAGGGTGGCAAATGAGGTCAGTAAAAAAAGTTCCATCATAGGGATCAAAGGAAAGGAAACCTTCCAGATCGTTCCTGAAGGAGCCCATGCTGTGAACTTTGTAGCCAAACCAAAATCATCAGAGGCCTATCTCTATACAAAAGAAAGCTTTGATCAGTCGCCGGCCCTCTACATTGTTCGCAGTGTGCAGCGTGGCGGTGTAAGCGAGTCAGCACCTGTAAGGGAAGAAATGCTTTTAGCAGGGACCAATGCACAGCAATCCAGTTATAACTGGGTTAAAGCCGAACTTTATAAGTGGAAGACTTTTGACGGCAAGCCTGCCGAAGGTATCCTTTACAAACCTGAGGATTTTGATTCAACGAAGAAGTATCCGATGCTGATCTATTTTTATGAGAAGCTGACAGAAGGCATGTACAATTATACGCCTCCTTCTCCAACACCCAGCCGACTGAACATTCCTTTCTTTGTGAGCCGTGGTTACCTTGTACTGGCTCCGGATATCAGTTACACAAAAGGCCACCCGGCCAAAGATGCTTACAATTATATTGTAAGTGGTGCCCAGGCACTTGCCAAAAGAAAATGGGTTGATGCAAAGAATATCGGCATACAGGGACAGAGTTGGGGAGGTTACCAGGTTCTTGCCTTGCTGACACAGACCAGCATGTTCAAAGCTGCATGGGCCGGAGCACCGGTAGTTAACATGTTCAGTGCATATGGCGGCATCAGGTGGGAGAGTGGCAATAACCGCCAGTCGCAGTATGAAAAGGGGCAAAGCAGGATTGGTGCAACGCCCTGGCAACGCCCCGACCTTTACATGGAAAATTCTCCATTCTTTCACCTGCCAAAGATCAAAACTCCTTTGGTGATCATGGCCAATGATGCTGATGGTGCTGTTCCATGGTACCAGGGTATTGAACTGTTCACTGCCATGCGCAGGCTTGATAAACCTGTATGGATGCTGAATTACAATGGAGAAGCACATAACCTTGTTGAACGCAAAAACCGGAAAGACATACAGATCAGGGAACAACAGTACTTTGACTGGTTGCTGAAAGGTGAAAAGGCACCCGAGTGGATCATCAGCGGTGTGCCTGCTGTTGAAAAAGGAAGGAACTGGGGATTGAACCTTGTAGATCAAAAATGAGATAAGCGCTCATTACTTGTTTGAGCAAATCACCAGGAGTGCAAAGCATCGGCCTTTTTGCTCCTGGTGTTTTATTATGCAGCAGGAGTAGAAATATATTTTACGAGGCGCCTTTTTGCGATCGGCAGCAATGTTTCGTCAACGGGAAAGCTTAGTTCCGTTTCGATACTGTAAACAGCAGGATTAGGAATGCCGCTGTGCATGCGGATCAGGTCATACTTGATGTTCTCATAAGTATTGACCAGGCTGCGGTCCTGAAGGTCGATGTAGGAAGTTTTGATGCTCCTGTATTTTTCATCGTGCTTTTCAAAGATGGAAAGCCTGTACTGGTAAATGCGTGTTGCTTTTGAATTACCGGCGCTTAAAAAGAAATAACCTTCCTGTATATCTAAAGGTACCAGTCCAATCGGCGTAATGGTCATTTTATCTTCCACAAATTCATAGATCTCAGCGCCGCTGGAGATGGTGGTCTTCATTTGTCCTTCAGAGAAATTGATGATGTCTTCCAGCTCTTTCATCAATTCATCATCCTCGATCATCTGTTCGTAAAGCAACTGCAGTTTTTCGATCTGCATGCCTGTTAATTTCTTTGGAAAATGCTCCTGCAGGTACTTTTTATTTTCCCTGAAAGCAATGATGTTGTTGTAATGGAAGATCAGGTCTGCGAGTTGGGGGTAGAGTTTGTTCTCATTGAAATTTCTGCTGATCTCCTGCAGATAAGCAAGTAAAGTATACTTCTTCAGCTCGAAATCAATGAACCCTTCGGCAAACCAGGTTTCGGATAATTGTTTCATAGTCCAGCGATTTTACTCACCTAATTTAATAAATAAGATATTTAAATACTATAGGAGACTAACTTTAAATTGTTAATTCATCCATATGACACGTTTCTTTTCCATTTGCATAGCCTTTTTTTTGATTTCCTGTTCTGCCGGAAAACCCACTTATTATATTGTCAGGCATGCGGAAAAAGCTGACCCCGGTGCTAATATGTCAAGTGATGTGCCATTATCTTCTGAAGGACAAAGAAGAGCGGAAGCCCTGAAGACCAACCTTGAGAACAAAGGCATCACCCGCATTTTTTCTACAAATTATATCAGGACCACTTCCACAGCCAGGCCTCTGAGCGAATCAAAAGGAATCAGGATAGAAACCTATAACCCTGGTGACACGGCCTTCATCTCCCGGTTAAAGAATATCCAGAAAGGAAAAGTGCTGATCGTTGGACACTCCAACACGGTGGATGATATTGTTAATAAACTGACAGGGCAACAGCTTCTCACCGACCTGCCTGATACCAGCTATGGGGATATGTTCATTGTGAAGGGGAAGAAATTGAAAAGATCAAAATTCTAGTATCGCGGATTACACGGATTTTTCTGAGGGGATTTCCCGTAAAGGCAACCGCAAAGGGTCGCAAAGGAAAATCATGACTTCATCTGTCCCATCCGTGATCCGCTTCCTCACGTCGAATGAATGCATGACAGACCCACAAAAGTATCATCAATAGATCCGCGAAATCGTTTCCAGAAAATCAATCCCTATCCGCGCTCAGAAATCCCGGTCCGGGTTAAAGTGTTCCAGCTCATTGGCAACCGCGGTCAGGAAGGTTGCCCCAAGGCTTCCGTCAACGATCCTGTGATCGTAACTCATGGACAGGTACATCATGTGCCTGATGGCAATGCTGTCGCCATGAGGTGTTTCAATGACGACCGGACGTTTTTTGATAGCGCCTACTGCAAGGATGGCTACCTGCGGCTGATTGATAATGGGTGTACCCATCAGGCTTCCGAAGGTGCCGACATTGGTGAGTGTGAAAGTGCCATCAGAAATGTCTTCAGGCCTGAGCTTGTTATTACGTGCGCTGTCAGCCATGCCATTTACCTGTTTGGCCAGTCCAACTAAATTGAGCTGGTCTGCATTACGGATGACAGGTACGATCAGGTTGCCGCTTGGCAGTGCGGTGGCCATGCCGATGTTAATGTCTTTTTTTACAATGATGCGGTTGCCATCAATGGAACTGTTGATCAGCGGGAATTTTTTAATGCAGCGCACAATGGCTTCAATGAACAAAGGAGTGAAAGTGATCTTAGTGCCTTCACGCTTTTCAAATTCCTTTTTCACTTTGTCACGCCACATCACAAGGTTGGTCACATCAGCTTCTGTAAATGACGTTACGTGAGGACTGGTATGCTTGCTGCGCACCATATGATCCGCAATCAGCTTTCGCATGCGGTCCATCTCGATGATCTCCACATTGCCTTTATAAGTGCCTACTTCTGTTCCGGAAGATTCAGGCTGCTTTTGCTCCACTTTGTTCACCGGTATCACCATATTGGATTCCGATGATTGTGAACCATTATTGGAATGAGACCTGGCAGGCTGGGAAACCCTTCCTGACTTGCGGTCACTGACGTATTGTAAAATATCCTTCTTTGTAACTCTTCCTTCATTTCCTGTGCCTGGCATGGATTCCAGCTCCTGCATGCTGACACCTTCCTGTGCTGCAATATTCAGCACCAGTGGGGAATAGAAACGGTTGCCATTAGAAGAAGGCATTTGCTGGCCTGATGTGCCATGCGACTGAGAAGCAGGTTGACTCAGAGGCTGTTGAGCAGCAGATGGCACTTGTGACTGAGAAGGCTGGCTGGCAGGTGGTTTTGAAACGGAAGGTGTGGCTTCTGCGCCCGTTTTAATACGGGCGATCACTGTTCCGATAGGTACTACATCATTCACCTGGAAAAGCACTTCCTGGATGATCCCTTCGGCAGTGGAAGGCACCTCGCTGTCAACCTTATCTGTTGCGATCTCCAGCAGGGTCTCATCCATTTTAATAGCATCACCCGGGTTCTTGTGCCATTTTAAAATGGTTGCTTCCATGATACTTTCGCCCATCTTAGGCATCACCAGGTCAACAGTAGCCATATGCTAGATTCTCTTTTCTTGTTTATATTATTGTTATAGCAAGCAGTCAGCTTCAACCAAGAAGTTGACTTTAAACAGGTCCAAAAATAAGCAAACGGCCGTAATCGGTTCTTTTAATTGCCTTCTTCGTCAAGCAGGAACTTTCTAAGCTGGTTCAAACCGTTATGTGCGGCCAATTCAATGTTCCTTGATCGGTCAAAACGGAAATTAAATTTTACAGCTTTTACTTTTTCCCTGTTGGCAACGGCAATCCATACCGTTCCAACAGGTTTTTCTGCACTGCCACCATCCGGGCCCATGATGCCTGATGTAGCCAGGGCATAATCTGTGTGAAGCGCCTTTAAAGCGCCCCTGGCCATTTGCGCAACAGTTTGTTCGCTCACCGCACCCCATTGTTCCAGCGATTGTTTTTCAACACCAAGCAGGTCTTGCTTAGCAGTGTTGGCATAGCTTACAACACTGCCTTTATACACTGCTGATGATCCTGGAAGTGATGTGATCAGGTGGGCAATATATCCGCCAGTACAGCTTTCAGCGGTGGCCAGTGTCTTTTTCTTTTCAATCATCAAATTCAGGACTGCCTGATGCAAAGTAATGTCGGTATCAGACACCATCCATTCCTTCACAAGGTTTTTTAGTTGATCGAACCTGCTGTCTATTTCGGTCTTTAGTTGTATTTCATCTGGCGCCTTTCCCGTAAGCCTCAGCCTGACCATGCCATATGATGGCAGGTAAGCCAGTTTGATATGTGCAGGCAAAGTGCTTTCAAATGATTCTATCAGCTCAGCTACCTCCGATTCACCTTTTCCCGCAAGAAGTAGTGTACGATGAAGGATGGAAGGAAGGGTGAAATACTTCATCAACTTTGGCAGCACGCTGCTTTGCATCAGTCCCTTCATTTCATGCGGAACGCCAGGCAGAGAGACAAAGACAACACCATCTTTTTCAAACCACATTCCCGGGGCCGTTCCACGCAGGTTGGGCAGGACCGTGCAGGCTTCAGGAACTTCAGCCTGTTTCCTGTTTCTTTCGGTTAGAGGCTTATTTATTTTTTGAAAGATCTCTGTTACATTCTGCAAAGCAACTTCGTTCACTACCAGTCCTGAGCCGAAAAATTCACAAAGAACCGGTTTGGTGATGTCATCCGCGGTCGGGCCCAGTCCACCGGTAATGATCACCAGCTGGCAATCTCTCTGCTGCTCCTTTAAAGTTTCCATGATCGCTTCCTTTACATCGCCGATCGCAATTCTTCGCCTGACCCAGATGCCGCATTTGTTCAATTCTGTTCCGATGTAGGCACTGTTGGTATCAATGGTTTGCCCGATCAATAATTCATCGCCAATGGTAATTATCGAAGCGTTAACTTCTTTCATGGAGGATTCAGTTAATTTTAGTGCAATGTACGATGCTATGAAAAGAATCCTTGTTTCCCTTCTTCTGTCCGGTTTGTCCTTGTCTGTTCATGCCCAGGATGCAGGCACGAAGCTTTCGCAGGCTTTTAAATTGTTTGAAGCAGATGCACAGATGAAAAGCGGGATCGCTTCGCTTTATGTACAGGACGCTAAAACAGGTAAGGTGGTTTTTGAAAAGAATGCTACCATCGGACTTGCGCCTGCGTCTACCCAGAAGATCATTACCAGCGCAACCGCGTATGAATTGCTGGGAAAGGACTTTCGTTACAGAACAGAGATCCGTTATGATGGAAACATAGAGAATGGAATAGCGGGCGGCAATTTTTACATTGTTGCAAGCGGTGATCCTACATTTGGAAGCTGGCGGTATCCTTCCACTACCGAGAGGTCTGTACTTTCTTTATCAACAAAAGCATTTTCATTACTGAACATTAGGGGAATCGATGGCATGATCTACCTTGACCTTTCAGGTTTCGGAACGCATACGGTTCCGGGAGGCTGGATGTGGGAAGACATTGGTAACTATTATGGAGCCGGCTCGGGCGGATTGAACTGGAGGGAAAATCAATATGACCTTTTTATGGAGTCCGGAGAAAAGATCGGAAGTGATGTGGTGATCAAAAAAACCGTACCGGCCATTGCGGATGTGCAGTTCCTGCCAGAATTAAAAGCGGCTGCAAAAGGAACAGGAGATAATGCTTATATCTATTTACCACCTTATGGATCCAGGGCTTATGTACGCGGCACCATACCTGTAAGTGAATCCAACTTCAAGATATCAGGATCCATTCCAAATCCTCCCAAACAGTTCTTTAAAGATTTTCTTGACAGTCTTTCATCATCCGTTAAGTTTGACCGCAGCCGCACCGGTATCCATTATGGGGGCAGCCTGCCCATAGATAACATCCGCAAAAATGCAAAACTGGTCTACACACATGAATCACCAGTACTGGATTCCATCATATTCTGGTTCAACCGGCGCAGCATCAACCTTTATGGCGAAGCCCTGCTGCATACTTTTTCTTTCAACAAAACCGGATCAGCTTCTACAGAGCAAGGTACTGACCTTGTCATGGAATTCTGGAAGTCCAAAGGAATTGGAGAAACAGAGCTGAATATCGTGGATGGGTCGGGCCTTTCACCCCTGAACCGTGTGACCACTAAAGCACAGGTGAATATTCTACAATATGCAAGAAAGCAACCCTGGTTCAATGGATTTTTTCTTTCACTTCCTGAATTCAATGGCATGAAAATGAAAAGCGGCACCATCAGGGGCGCTAAAGCATTTACCGGCTATCACACTTCCCGCTCAGGACATGAATACGTTTTTTCATTTATCGTTAATAACTACAATGGACAGCCTGGTGCCCTCGTACAAAAAATGTATAAGGTACTCGACGCATTGAAATAGGTCAGCTGTTATTGCATCGCTAGGAGGGAAGCTTAAGGCTGATAGCTGATAGTTATGAGCTTCGAGCTGTGAGCTTCGAGCTTTTGCGTGTTCAAAGGAATTTGTTTTTTGTCAATTGTATGATCTCTTACCTTATTTTGAGAGGTCTCGAAGCTCTCAAAAAGCTATCAGCCAACAGCTATCAGCCAACAGCTTCCTCAGATACCGGATTGGCCATATACCCAATACCCCTAAATTCGCCCAAACAAAGTTTAGACATGGCAACTCAGAATTATAAGAATCATACAAGGTTATCGTGGACCTTTCATGGCCTGACCACTTTTTCTATTATCGCTTTGCTTATTGGTTCCATTATGAACCTGAGAGATGCCGATGAAAGCAATGATTATTCAGCCGCTTTACTGGTCCTGGTAGCACTGGTTCTTTTGAGCATTCACCTGCATAGCCGAGTGTTTGCTTTAAAAGCACAGGACAGGGCCATAAGGGCGGAAGAAAACCTACGGCATTTTGCCCTCACCGGCAGACTGCTTGACAGGCGTTTAGGCGTCAAGCAGATCGTGGCCTTGAGGTTTGCATCCGATGAAGAGTTTCCTTCACTTGCGCAGCAGGCAGCTGATGCCGGCTGGAGCAACAAAGCCATCAAGCAGAAGATCACGAACTGGCGTGAGGACCGGTACCGCGTTTGATCATTTGCTGATAAAGCGGTCAAGACTTGCTTTGCCTGGTCCTGCAAAAAGGATGGCTAGGAAACCAACCAGGTATAGGCCTGCACGTTCACCGGTATAAAAGAAGTCGCCCTTATGTGCTATAAAAAGTGCCACCAGCATTGCAATGATCAGCGGGATGGCAGCCAGACGGGTGAACAAACCCAGTATCAGGAAAGCAGCACAAAAGAATTCGGCAAACACTGTCAATGATAGAGAGGCCGTTACCCCGATATTGAATGGGTCGGGAAATTTCTGTGAATATTTGCTGAAGTGAATCAGTTTATCATACCCGTGGGCTACCAGCATCAGGGACCCAAGGCCAACACGAAGTACAAAGAGGGCAAGGGCTAAGGCATTTTCTGAAACTCGGGTACTGAATAGTCTTTTCATGAGGAATTCTTTATAAAGCAGTTGAACAACTGGCTCTGTTGGTTTAAAAATCTGTGCAATTTTACAGAAACAAATTCATTTTTTTCTTTTGCATTGGAATTGTTAAACCTGGCGGGACTGCATCCTTTTAAGCTGTTCTTTGGAATGATGTTTGGTCAGCCTCAAAATAATTCGAATATTTACAGCGTTATCCTTCCAATGGTTAAAGACGTCTTATGAAGAAATTCTGCCTACCGATCTTTTTCTGCTTTGTTACCACCTTCACATTTGCCCAGCAAACCTACTACTATAAAGACCCGAATGAAAAATTCAATACCGCTAAAGAATTTTACCAGAAAGGCCAGTATAACCTTGCCTATCCATTGTTCAAAGAGCTGAGGCAATCGCTGAAGGAAACCGACATGATCAACAATACCATCGTGTCGCAGGAGATCATTTATTATACAACTGCCAGTGGCCTGATGCAGAACGAGCCAGGCGCAGAGCAGGCTGCAAAAGACTATATCGACCTTACAAAGAATACAGCCAGGGTGGAAATGATGAACTTTCAGCTGGCCGAATATTATTTCAGGAAACAACAGTTCACTGATGCTGTTGGATTATACGAAGCTGCCAACATAGCCAACCTTAGTAACCGCGAGATCGCGGACATGAAGTTCCACCAGGGTTATTCTTATTTCACGATGCAGCAATTTGCAAGGGCCAAGCCTTTGCTCAATTCTATACGCCAGATGAAGGATGATCCTAATTACATGGATGCCAGTTACTATTATGGCTTTATCGCTTTCCGTGACCGCAGCTATGGCGAAGCGCTGGAAAGTTTCAGGGTAGTTGAGAACCATCCGGCTTACGAATCCATCGTTCCTTATTATATCGCCCAGATCTATTACGTACAGGGCAGGAAAGAAGAAGCCATTACCTATGCTGAAAATAAACTGAAGCAAGGCAAGACCCAGTATTATGATCTTGAATTGAAGCAGTTGCTAGGGCATGCATATTTTGAAAAGAAGCAGTACGCCAAAGCAATGCCGCTCCTGGAAGATTATGTAAAGCGGTCGCCTAAAGTGCGCCGCGAAGACCTGTATGAATTGTCTTACGCTTATTACCAGGCAGCCAATTATACAAAAGCCATTGAAGGTTTCAAGCAGTTGAGTGGTAAGGAAGATTCGCTTAGCCAGCATTCCATGTACCTGCTAGGAGATTCTTACCTGAAGACAGCCCAAAAGCCCAATGCAAGAAATGCATTTCTCTTTAGTTCTGTTAATAACAGTAACCAGGAACAGCGAGAGATCTCAAGGTTTAATTATGCAAAGCTTTCCTATGAGCTGGGTTACCAGGATGAAGCGCTGAACAGCCTCCGGACTTTTTTGAACGATTACCCAGCATCAGAATACCGTTCAGAAGCGATTGAATTGTTGGTAGGCACACTTGCCAATACAAACAACTACCGCGACGCACTTACTTTGCTGGAAAGCATACCATCACCTTCAGCAGGTGTAAAGCGCCTGATGCCGCGCATTCTTTTTGGCAGGGCAACGGAAATGATCAATGACGGTCAGCTTGCAGAAGCAGATGCCTTATTGGACAGGGCACTCAAAGATCCGAACAATGCCAGCGTGCTGCCCCTTGTTCATTTCTGGAAAGGTGAGATCGCTTACCGCGGGAACAGGATTGATGATGCCATTCGCCATTACCATGCTTACCTGAATGCCGGTGCTCCTGCGAATGGCGAAGCCAATGACCGCACGGTAAAATATAATCTTGGCTACACTTATTACAGGAAGGAGAATTATGAACAGGCACGTTCATTTTTTGAGCCACTGGCAAGGAATGTTTCCTTAAGCTCCGACCCCGTTACCCAGGATGCTTACATCCGTACGGCCGATACCTATTTCATGGCCCGTAATTATACACAGTCAAAGACGATGTATGATAACGTGATCCGTTTTTCCTGGCCGGCTGAAGATTATGCAACCTTCCAGAAGGCCATGATCGCAGGCATCAACAGCTCATCGGAAAAGATCAACCTGATGAACCAGATGGTCCGCAGGTTCCCTCAGTCCAACCTGGTGGTGGATGCCAACATGGAAATTGTCAATACCTACCTTGCAGATGAAAAATTCCGGGAAGCCATTCCTTATCTGAACAGCATCATTGCTTCCACTGCCAATACCAGCCTTCGTCCGCAAGCTTTGCTGAAATTAGGCATCGCACAATACAATTTGAATAACAGCAATGAATCCATCACGCAGTACCGCAAACTGATCACGGACTATCCCAATTCACCTGAGGCTGAAGACGCCCTGGACAATCTCAAGACCATTTATATTGAGCAGGGGAGGCCGAATGAATATGCCGAAGCAGCCCGCCAGGCAGGTAAGCCACTGACTGTTTCAGCAGAAGATTCACTGACCTTCATCGCAGCGGAACTGCAATATGAAAGCGGCAATTTCAACGCTGCACTTACCTCTTTCAGCAATTACCTGCAGCGGTTCTCCAATGGTGCACGTGCAACGGATGCGCATTTTTACAGGGCAGAAATTTACAACAGCCGCAAGGATTGGACAAACGCATTGATCGGTTACGAGGAAGTAGCTGAAAGAGCACCAAACACTTTCGCGGAAAGGGCAGTGCTGCAGGCAGCACGCCTGTACTTTTTCGAGCAGAAGAATTATCAAAAGGCCGAGCAGTATTATGCGCAGTTAAAGCAGATCACAGCAAGCCAGGAGAACAGGCTTGAAGCGATGCGTGGTCTGTTAAGGACCCAATACCAGCTTCAGAAATGGAATGAAGCGGTTGCCAATGCAAAGGAACTGCTGGCACAGAAAGGGACCAGTACCGACGACAGGACCCTCGCAAATATGGCCATCGGAAAGTCGGCCCAGATAGGAGGTCAGTATGATGTGGCCATCAATTCATTTAAATCAGTAGTAGCCGTAAACAAAGCAGCACTGGCCGCAGAAGCCCGCTATGAGATCGCCAACAGCTGGTTTTCATTGGACAGGTTAACTGATGCGGAAAAAGCTGCTTTTGAAGTGATCAATAAATCGGGCTCCTACGACTGGTGGGTAACAAAGGCCTATATCTTACTGGGAGATATTTACCTGAAGCAAAAGGATTATTTCAATGCCAAGGCTACCTTCCAGAGTGTTTTAGAAAATTCACTGAATGCTGAATTGAAAGCGGAAGCACAGGCGCGGTTGAACAAAGTGAATGAAGAAGAATCAAGAAACAGCAAAGTAGACAATCAATAATCAAGCATGCTCCATTATTCCACGTGTATGAAATCGACCATCCTGATTGCCGGCATTTTAATGATGGGATCTACAGTGTTTGCCCAGCGTGATTCTTCCAGGCCAAGGCAGGTTACCATCACCTCCACCTTTAAACCCGTTCTGAAAGAAGCGGCCAAGATCAATTTTGATGCGTCGCCACCCATAGTAGATTCAACAAGGCCAAGGCTTCAATACCAGATACCCAACCAGAATCTGTCATTTGCACTGCAGCCGGGTTCACTTCGTCCGCTTGCATTGAGTGTGGATTCAGGTGGCAGGTGGAATAATGAAAGCTACATCAAAGCAGGTTTCGGAAATTTCAAGACGCCATTTGTGCAGGCTGGCATTTCGCTGGGTGATGGCAAGAACTCCGGACTGAATGCGTATGCGCGCCATGTTTCTTCACAGGGTAAAAGGCAGTTCCAGGATTTCAGCAACACCTCCGTTGATTTGAACGCATTTTTTAAGACAGCGAAAACACTGGAATGGAATGGGAGGATCGGTGCACTCCAGGAGAAATATAACAAGTATGGATTCCAGCCCGAAACCATTGTATTTCCTGAAGATTCCATCAATGTAAAGCTTCAGACATGGAGAGGAAGAGTGAGTTTCAGAAATATTACTCCAACCGCTTTTGGGCTTACTTATGCACCTGAATTGAAGGTTGATGTTTTTAATGACGGATTGAGTAATTCTGAAAGCAATACCTATATCAACCTGCCCTTGCACAAATCACTGGGACAGACCTTTGCAGTTCATGTCAGTGCTGAAGCCAGTCTTTCAAGGTACAAACCCGAAAGCAAGGATGATATCAGCAACAATTATGTGACGATCTCTCCAACCATTGTTTTCAAGAAGCCCAATGTTACCATTTATGGAGGTCTAAGGCCTGCATGGGATAACGGAGAATTCAATGTATTGCCGAATGTAATGGCTGAATTCAGGACAACTGATTATAGTTTTTCATTCCAGTTAGGATGGGTAGGGTACCTGCGCAACTCAGGATTCCAGTACCAGGCAGGCATCAATCCATGGATCTGGGCGCCGGACAATGTTTATAATACCAGGGTGGAAGAAAGATATGCAGGCATCAAGGGTTCAGCAGGAAGCCATATGACCTTCAGTGCGAAAGTTGGATACAATACCCTGAGGAACCAGCCGCTTTTCAATAATGACAGCACGCATGGCGGCAAGTCATTTATGGTCATCAATGAACCGCAGATGAATGTGCTGCACATTGGCGGCGAAGTGGCTTATACAATTGGAGAAAAATTTTCATGGATCAACAGCTTTACCATGAACAAGTACCATGCTTTTAAAGTGAACGACAGGGCCTGGGGCCTGCTTCCAATGGAACTGAAGTCTTCTCTAAGATTGCAAATTCTCAAAGACCTTTACCTGAATACTGACCTGTATGCTTTTGACGGACCTTTTGTGAAGCTAAGGGATGACAGAAAGAACCTGAAAGGCGCGGTTGACCTCAGTGCGGGCCTTGAGTTCAAGGTGCTTGAAAACCTGAAGATCTGGACCCAGTTCAACAATATTTTCAATAAAGAATACCAGCGCTGGTATCAATATCCAAGTTATGGCCTTAACTTTTTGGGCGGAGTAGTATTTTCGTTTGCTCAAAAGAAATAAGGTGCTTCCCATTATAACAAAATATCTGCTTCAGCACAGGAGGGTGAGTATCCCTCATATCGGGTCATTTGAATTAAAATGGCGGTCGCCCCAATTGGATGTGGCTGACAAAAGAGTGCTTGCACCCGTTTATATCACAGAATTCTCAACAACTGATACAGTTCCTGATCACCAGTTTGCCTATTTTGCCCAGTTAAGCGGAAGCAATACTGAACTGGTGCGCCGTGACCTGTTTGTTTTCGGCCAATTGCTGAAGGATACCATTCAGCACCACGCCATTACCTGGGCAGGCTTTGGTATTTTGGAAGCAGGGGATAAGCAGATCAGTTTTTCGCCCCAGGAGATCCGGTTGGATTCCTTACAATCAGTGGCTGCACACAAAGTGATGCGCCAGCATGGTTCACACAGGGTTAGGGTTGGTGACCAGGAAATGTCGCTTTCTGAAGCCAACGAGATCTTTTATGCTGCACCGCGGAGAAGAAGGACCTATTTTAACCTGGCCGGTTGGATCCTTTTCGCAATAGCCTTGATCCTGATCCTTTTTTATCTTTATAAAAATTCATTTAATCCCCTTTCTTCCGGCTTAAAGAAAAGGGTTGATATTTCAACAGAACAGACTTCAGGGCCATTGGCAGGGGTTTATTAATTTGCACCCTCTTTATGCCAACCGTTCACCATCGTCATTGCCCTGTATGTTCGGGCCAGTCCATCCGTTTTGACCTTAAGGTTGTTGATCATTCCGTAAGTAAGGAAAGCTTCGACATCTGGTTTTGCCCGGATTGCACTTTGCGCTTTACCCAGGATGTACCCGATGAAGCAGCGATTGGCGTGTATTACCAGTCGCAAGATTATATTTCTCACACCAATACCAGCAAAGGGATCATCAACCAGTTGTACCAGAGAGTGAGGAACCATACCCTTGCTTCCAAGGCTTCGCTGATCAAATCATTCACCAGGGAAAAGGGAAAGCTGCTGGACATGGGCGCAGGCATTGGCGCCTTTGTACATACTATGAAACAGCATGGCTGGGATGCAACAGGAATTGAACCTGATGAGGGCGCCAGGGGACAGGCAAAAGCCCTTTATGACCTTCAACTTGAACCGGCCAATGCATTAAGTACACTTGAAGAAAACAGTTTTGATGCCATTACCATGTGGCATGTGCTTGAGCATGTGCACGACCTGCATGGTTACATGGAGAAACTCAAAGCTTTGCTGGTGAAAGATGGAAGACTTTTCATTGCAGTGCCTAATTATACTTCCGGCGATGCTTCAATTTATAAAGATGCGTGGGCTGCGTATGATGTACCGCGCCACCTTTACCATTTCACACCAAAGTCTATCGATACCTTAATGGGCCGGCATGACCTGCAGGTAATGGAAAAAAAGCCTATGTGGTTCGATAGCTTTTACATTAGTCTTTTAAGCAGTAAGTACAGGAACGGATCCACCTCGTGGATCGGTGCAGCATTGAGCGGCCTTCGGTCCAACATCCAGGCAATAGGAGACAGGGATAAGTGCAGCTCGTTGATTTATGTTGTGAGGAAGCGTTAGCACTTATTGTTTATGGTTTTTTGTTTTTAGTTTATGGTTTTTTAGGTTGGGGCATTCTTTATTAATTCCTTTTGCGTGGAAAGCCATTAACCGCAAAGAACGCTAAGACCGCAAAGTGAAGCGCAAAGAAGACGACCTGTATTCTTTGCGCTTCTTAGCGTATTCTTTGCGCTCTTTGCGTTTTATGTATTAATCGGCTCGAAGCCATAAGCCAATAGCCATCAGCTAAAAGCTTCCCTTTCCCTCAATGCTCAAACTGTATCTCAAACAATTGCGGCCATAATTTACCCGTAACATACACTTTATCGGTTTCGGGATGGTAAGCAATTCCGTTCAATACATCAGCGTGGGGGTCCTGGGATTTGATGCGTGCAGTAAGCGCACTAAGATCAAGTTTGGCAACGACATCTCCTGTGGCCGGATCTATTTTATAGATCTGGTCAAAACCATACTTATTCGCATATACAAAACCGTTAATGTATTCAAGTTCATTCAGGTTGTACATAGGTTGCCCCATTTCAGAAACACCCTGGGTGCGGAGGAGCCGGAAGGTAACAGGATCATAAAAGAATAGGTTACCGCTACCATCAGTTACGATCAGCTGTTTCCCGTCATTGGTAATGCCCCATCCTTCGGTATTTAAAGGAAACTCTTTGATCTTATTAAAATTTTTAGCATCATATACCAGCACTTTGTTATTGGTCCATGTTAACTGGTACAGGGTGTCATTCAAAACGGTGATGCCCTCACCAAATAATTCAGCAGGAAGACTAACGGACCTGATTACTTTACCGGATTGAAGATCAACCTGCATGAGTTTCGACTTTCCTTCCAGGCCTGTTCCTTCCAGCAGTTGTCCTTTGTAAAACATCAATCCCTGGGTATAGGAAGATGTATCATGCGGATAGCTTGCAATAATGCTGTGCGTAAGCGTTGGCGCATACCTCTGCTCTTCCGGGGGTTTATCAGGACCATTATTACAACCGGCCATGAGGATAAAACTACATAGGATTAACCGCGAAATGCTGTTCATGTGACAAAAATAATTGATGTGGCGAAAGTCATTTGTTAAACAAAAATTGGCAAATGCTTTGATTATTAAAAATAGGCATCTACATTTGACCACCTCCCAGATCCTTACAAAAATCTCCAAAAACTTTAAACTGTTCCAAAGTCCCAATACCTGAGATAAGCACTCAGCTCGTTTTCATTTTTCCAATTCCATTCAAAAACAGGTTGTCCATTCCACCTATGCTTATGCTCAAACAACCCTGGAACTATGAGGACGTTTTTGATTTGCGTTTCTATTATTTATACCTCTTTTGCAGCAGCCCAACGGACCTGCCTGTCATCACAATACATCCAACAGCAACAATTATCTGATCCTGCATTAAAAGCAAGGATGGAGAAGGTTGAAACCCTGATCCGCAATGCACAGGAATCAGAGATCGCATCCGGCGCAGCGGGTTCCGTTGTCACTGAAATGGTTTACCGCATTCCGGTTGTAGTGCACATTCTTTACAATAAAGCAAGCCAGAATATTTCCGAAGCGCAGGTGAAGAGCCAGATTGCGGCCCTGAACCGCGATTTCAGAAGAAAGAATACCGATACGGCCAATACGCCGGCACGTTTCAAACACCTGGCCGCGGATGCAAAGATCGAATTCTTCCTGGCAACGGCTGATCCCAGTGGCCGTGCAACCAATGGTATCGTTCGCAAAGCAACAGGCGTTGTGGAATTTGAAATGAACGACCACATAAAATCAAATGCCCATGGCGGCAGCAATGCATGGGATACACGTTATTATCTCAACATATGGGTAGGGCCATTGTATCGCCTGCTGGGTTATTCCAGCTTGCCTGGTTCAGATCATGATGTTGATGGTGTTGTAGTCAATACATCCGCATTTGGAACAATCGGTATTGGAGGACCTTATAACCTGGGCCGAACTGCAACTCATGAAGTTGGCCACTGGCTGGGATTAAGACATATCTGGGGTGATACCTACTGTGGTGATGACCTGGTTTTTGATACCCCTTCGCAGGGTGGATTTACTACAGGCTGTCCTACAGGCATCAGGTCCTCATGCAACAGCGGTCCTAACGGGGATATGTATATGAACTTCATGGATTTTACCGATGATGCCTGCACCAACCTTTTCAGCAATGGCCAGAAGTTAAGAATGCGTTCCATGTTCACAAGTGGTGGTCCCAGGGCTTTACTGCTTTCTTCAAAAGGACTGAATGAACCATGGAACCATACACCTGCGCCTGTGGAAGAAAAGCCTTTTGTACATGCAGACCTTGTTGTTTTTCCAAATCCCGCTCATGAAGAGATCCGTTTGAACTTCTTCCACGATTCTACATGGGTGGGAAAAGAAGTAAGGATCTTAAATGCCAACGGTGTTATGGTAAGGAAGGCAGTGATCGTAGAAAATCTTCAAAAGATTTCGCTTGCCGGTTTGAAGGCTGGCCTGTATGTAATACTTGCGAGTAACGAAGAACAGTTGCTGCAGTCAAAGCTGATCAAACTTTAATCAAGCATTAATTCCGAGATCTGCTGGCCAACTACCGGAGCAAGGGCAACGCCCATTCCACTCATACGCACGGCGCAGAATACCTGGGGAGCAACCTGTTTTACAATCGGCATTTTTTCTGCGCCCATCGCCATGATGCCAGACCACCTGTGTTCAATGGAATATTTTCCATTGTACCCGGGCAGAACCACTTCACGGAGATAACGTTCCAGTTCCTGCTGAATAAAATCCGAAGTAACCATTTCTGTCGTGCGTTCGTCATCAAAAGCTTTATTTCTTGCACCACCAAGTAATACCCGGGTGCCAAGGTTCCTGAAATAGTAGAAACCTTCATCTGAATGGAAAGTACCATTCCACGGGAGTCCTTCAATTGGTGTTGTGACCAGTACCTGGCCTCTTGCAGGAACAATATCTTCGTCAGGCAAAAGATCCTTTGCAAATGCATTGGTGCAGATAAGTAATTGCTTTGTCCTGAAGCTTACCATTTGATCTGTCTTTATTTCAATGTGATTTCCATTCTTATTAAATTCCTGTACAGAGGTCCTGTTATAAACATGAACACCCATACCCTGTACTTTTTGCAATAATCCCTGTACAAGTTTTCCGGAATGCAGGTATCCTTCCAGGTTATTCTTTACAAGATGGGTCGTTTGGCCAAAACCAAAAGTGCCGATCTTTTCATCTGTCAGCTTGTACGTTTTCTTGGTTCCGGTAATTGGTTTGAGCAAAGAATTCAGGTATTCAATATTTTCCTGGATGGTGGAGGAAGGCACCTGCACCGAATCATACAATTCATACCCACCACAGAGTTCAAAATCGATCTGGTCCTCATCAAAGAATTTTTGGATCCTCGACAGTCCGCGGTAACGCATCTCAACCAGTTCAAGCATTTCATCCCTGCCCATGGTTTGTGCATCATGGATCAATTCGCTCAGGCTGCCAAAGCAGGCAAATCCGGCATTTCGTGTACTGGCCCCCGTTGGAATAAGTCCCCTGTCAATGATGGTAACTTTTAGACGCGGAGATTTTTTCTTTAAGTAAAAAGCTGACCATAAGCCAACAAAACCACTGCCTATGATGATAACATCCTGCGGGGCATAAAACGTTTCCTTTTCCCAAATACTGATCATGGCGGTAAATTTAATGGAGATTATGTGCCGATTTTAACCCGCCATTAAGTTCTGACAGCCTATTTTCGGGATACAAACTAATTCTATGAAAAAATTGTTCCTCTTCCTGCTGGCCGTAGGTTCCATGTCTTTATCCCAGGCCCAGCTGAAAAATGTTCTTAAAAAAGCTAAAGATTCTTCCGGAAAAGTATCCCTTGGCAATGTTATCAAAACAGCGCCTGCAAGCCTGAGCAACGATGAGATCATCAATGGTCTGAAAGAGGCTTTAAGTGTTGGGGCACAAAACAGCACAAAGAAACTGAATGCCGTTGACGGATTTTTTAAAGATGCTGCTATCAAGATCCTGATGCCGGAAGAAGCAGTGAAGGCCGAAAAAAAGTTACGCGCCATTGGAATGGGAAAGCAGGTGGACCAGGCCATCCTTTCCATGAACCGCGCTGCTGAAGACGCTGCCGCCCAGGCAAAGCCCATTTTCCTTTCTGCCATTAAAGGCATGAGCATCCAGGATGCGTTGAACATATTAAAGGGAAGTGACAATGCAGCTACGAGTTACCTGAAAGAAAATACTTTAAAAGCGCTTACTGATGCTTTCCGTCCGGTCATTGAGCAATCACTTGCCAAGGTCAATGCTACCAAATACTGGAACACGGTGTTTACTTCCTATAATAAAGTATCTGCAGATAAAGTGAATCCAGACCTTACAGCCTATGTAACTGATAAAGCCCTTGCTGGCATCTTTTACCAGGTAGCCCAGGAAGAAGCCAAGATCCGTAAAGACCCGATGGCAAGGACAAGTGATCTGTTGAAGAAAGTATTCGCTGATCGCGGATGAAATCACGGATGACACGGATTGCACAGATTTATCTATGGAAGCATATTATTGCCTAATAATATTTTATAAAAAAAGGTTCGTATTGCGAACCTTTTTTTATGCTTTAACTGGCTTTACTGAATATGAAGTTCTCTCCGCTTTAGGCAATGTTGTTGGTGAAAACACCAACAACGGCGTAAAAGGAATGTAACCGGCTTTCATCAATCCTCATCATCTATCAAGTCTTAAATCACAATTCAACCATCCAACTCAAAACTCTATCATCTATAGTCTATCATCTGAACTCCGCTCACTAGCGGACGGTCTAGAATGCCAACCCAATAGAAATGCCTGTTCTGATGCCTGGCAGGAAACCTTTAAAATCGGCTGATACGCTTTTGTTAGCACGATCAACTGTAACCGTGGTCCTGTCGCCGATGAAAGGAACATCATCAAGCAGCTCACGAATGCTGCGCTCTGCTTCTGCTGCTTCCAGGTGGGTCCATGGAATGATATTGGAAATTTCCACTGCATTAAAATGATCTTTTCCGGTGCTGATCTCTGGACCCAGGAAGTAAAAGTCGATGGCTACTCTTCGGGCGATCAGGAATTGAACACCTAATTGAACGCCGGCTCCGATGCTTCTGAAGTCATTGTTAAATCTCATTTGTGCCAGCCGTGTATCAAGGGTTGCACTTCCTATCCCTTCTGACTCGTGCTTCAAATACTTCGCATAGGGTTCCAGGTAAAATCCTTTCATGAACTTTTTTCTTGATAGATAATGCCGGTATCCAAAGTGAAAAGACATGATTTCCATGCTGACATCAGCATCCTTATCCTCGTATTGAAAGGTCTTTTTTGTTTTGATTGGAAAAGATCCCTGCGCTGTAATTGAATTTCTGGAATTGATGGCACCTTCCCCAATTAAATTCAGGTGACCCAGGTAAAGGCCTGCGGGAGCCCATTTCGCAATTTTTTCGTATTGTTTTGATGTTTTCTCCTGTGCGGTGGCTGCAAGGAAGGTTGTAAAACTTAGAATGAAGAGGAGGGTCTTTTTCATAAGAATTGGTTGTAACAAAGATGGTAAAGGACATGGATATTTAAAAGCAGAAGCATAAAAAAAGCTCCCCTGGCTTAGCCGGGAGAGCTTTTAAATTGTTAAACTGAATATTATAAATGGATTGCTTCACCGTAAGCTACTTCAATCGCATCCTTTACACTTTCCGAAATGGTCGGGTGGGGGTGGATGGAATTCAGCACCTCGTGGTAAGTGGTTTCCAGCTTGCGGGCCGTTACTGTTTCAGCGATCACTTCCGTTACATTATAACCGATCATGTGGGTACCCAGCCACTCGCCATACTTGGCGTCGAAGATCACTTTTACAAATCCTTCCGCATGTCCTGCGGCGGAGGCCTTGCCTGAAGCGCTCAATGGGAATTTACCAACCTTGATCTCGTAACCAGCTTCTTTTGCTTTCTTCTCTGTTAACCCAACAGAGGCGATCTCCGGAACACAATAGGTGCAACCGGGAACATTTCCGTAATCAAGTGGTTCAGGCTGATGATTGTATTTCTTTTCAGCTACCGCCAGATTTTCAACGCAAATGATCGCTTCCTTACTGGCTACGTGCGCAAGCGCCTGACCTGGTACGCAATCACCGATGGCGTAGATGCCCGGTACAGAGGTCTGGTAGAATTTATCAACGGTGATCAATCCTTTTTCTGTTTTAACACCCAGTTGCTCCAGTCCAATGTTTTCAATATTAGCCTGAACACCTACGGCGCTTAATAGAACATCGGCTTCAAGGGTGATCTCGCCATTAGCTGTTTTCACTGTGGCTTTTACACCATTTCCCGAAGTATCCACTTTGGTCACTTCAGCGGATGTCATGACCTCGATGCCTTGCTTTTTGAAGTTCTTTTCAAGTTCTTTGGAGATGTCCTCATCTTCCACAGGAACGATCCTGGGCATGAATTCAACGATAGTGACCTTGGAGCCCATGCTGTTATAAAAATATCCGAATTCCACACCAATGGCGCCACTGCCCACTACGATGATGGATTTAGGCTGTTGAGGAAGCACCATAGCCTCGCGGTAGCCAATGATCTTTTTACCATCAATTGGCATCGACGGCAGCTGGCGGCTGCGGCCTCCGGTAGCAATGATGATGTGCTTTGCTTCAACGCTCTGTTTTGCATTGTCTGCGCCGGTCACTTCGATCTTTCCTTTTGCGGTAACTTTTGCAAAGCCATTGACCACGTCGATCTTATTTTTGCGCATCAGGAACTGAACCCCTTTACTCATTTTATCGGCCACCCCGCGGCTGCGTTTTACCACCGCCCCGAAATCGTGTTTGCCTGTAGCCTCAATGCCAAATTCACTGGCGTGCTTGATGTATTCATAAACCTGGGCACTCTTAAGAAGGGCCTTGGTAGGAATACAACCCCAGTTCAGGCAGATGCCACCCAGGCTTTCCCTTTCAATGATTGCTGTCTTAAAGCCTAACTGTGAGGCGCGGATCGCGGCAACATAACCACCGGGTCCCGAGCCAATAACGACTACATCGTATGCCATTTGATTTAGATTTTGTTTGTTTTTCAAAGTTCCTGGCCGTTCCGGCAGCTGGTGTTCAACTAAAAGGGAACACGAAGAAAACTTTAAAAAAGCGGCACGAAGCTACTTGAAAAACGGATACCTCCAAGGGGAGAATGAAAAGGTGGCCAGGGCAAGATCAATGCTATAACCTGGACTTAAAATGTTCAGTGAAGGTCAGGGTGAAACATCATGTGATTGATGAATCAAAGATCGAAGTGAACCAAGTAGGGAGGCTGCAATGTTAAAATATGGACCATATTTTAAAATTCCCTTATAATTTTGTCACACGATCTTCAGAAATTGCCGCTTAATCCCTACCTTTGCACTCCAAAATTTCCAAGTCATGGCACGAGTATGTCAGGTTACAGGTAAGGTTCCGGTTGGTGGTAATTATGTTTCTCACTCAAACATAAAGACCAAGCGCCGCTTTTTGCCAAATTTGCAAACGAAAAGGTTTTTCCTTGCAGAAGAGGATAAGTGGATCACACTGAAGCTTTCCGCTGATGGTATCAGAACCATCAATAAAAAAGGATTGTTAACCGTTGTAAAGGAGCTGAGAGCTCAAGGTCAACACATTTAAATATTGAATTATGGCAAAGAAAGGCAGCCGCGTACAGGTTATCCTGGAATGTACCGAGCAAAAAAATACCAATGTGCCTGGTACCAGCCGTTATATCACGGTAAAAAACAAAAAGAACAACCCTGAGCGCCTGGAGCTGAAGAAATTCAATCCAAACCTCAAAAAGGTCACTGTTCACAAAGAAATCAAGTAATTTAGTTGGCCCGGCTGGTCTTTGACCGGTTCTGACCACTTTATAGTTATAACTTATCAACTGACAGATCATGGCAAAAGCAGCGAAAACCGCCATCAAGACAAAAGACCAGAAAGCAGCCTCTGAGGCCAAGAACTGGAGTAAAGTGATCAAGGCTGTCCGCAGCCCTAAAACTGGTGCCTACACTTTCAAGGAAGCGATCGTGCACAAAGACAAGGTGAAGGATTTCTTATCACAGAAATAAATTTCGAGGGTTAGTAAATTTTCCGGAGCTGTCAGCCATTGGTTGACAGCTTTTTTTTTATCACGGATGGCTCGGATTTTTCTGAGGGATTTCGCGGATCGGGGACGCATTTCTGATTCGGAGTTACTTTAGGTTCGGAGGGAAGGATCACAGATTACACGGAGGACAGGGATGGAATGGTGAAAGGAGTACTTTACCTAAAGTCTTTCGTTCTCGCTCTCTTTCTCTTTCTATACTACTGCTCTAGCTCTCCGCTCTCGCTCTGATTTAGCGGATGAGGTGAGAGTTTTTTTTCCGCTGTGCTTTTTGGATGCCATCTTTGCCGAAGCTTAATAAGCGGCACTTTTAAAATTTTAAAACAGACATGGGTTTTTTCAATAAGTTATTCGGGAAAAAAGAGAAAGAAAGCCTGGACCAGGGACTGGAAAAAACAAAAGAAAATTTCTTCTCAAAGATGACCAAGGCCATTGCTGGTAAAAGCACAGTGGATGAGGCCGTTCTGGACGATCTTGAAGAAGCTCTGGTTTCAGCGGATGTTGGAATTGATACAACAGTGCTCATAATTGACCAGGTTGAAAAAAGAGTAGCAAAGGATAAATATTTAAATACCAGCGAGTTAAATAAGATACTTCAGGAAGAAATTCAAGCCCTGCTTGTCGATGCACCCTCTTCCAATAATTATGATTTTCACTCAGACCTTCCCACAAAGCCTTATGTGATCCTGGTGGTGGGTGTGAACGGTGTGGGAAAGACCACTACGATAGGTAAGCTGGCTTATAATTTTAAAAAAGCGGGCAAACAGGTTTTACTGGGCGCCGCTGATACTTTTAGGGCAGCAGCAGTAGACCAGCTCACCATCTGGTCCGACAGAACTGGGGTACCTATTGTAAAACAGGCTATGGGTTCTGACCCTGCTGCAGTTGCGTACGATACGGTTCAAAGTGCGGTCTCCCGTGGATCTGAGGTAGTTATCATAGACACGGCAGGACGTTTGCACAACAAAGCCCACCTAATGGATGAGCTTGGTAAGATCCGCAGGAGCGTTCAGAAAGTGATACCAGGAGCACCTCATGAAGTTTTACTGGTGCTTGACGGTTCAACCGGCCAGAATGCGCTGGAGCAGGCAAGGCATTTCACGGCTACCACAGATGTGACCGCCCTGGCTATTACCAAGTTGGATGGAACAGCAAAAGGTGGGGTGGTCCTGGCCATAGCAAGCCAATTTAAGATCCCGGTAAAATTTATTGGGGTGGGAGAAAAAATGGAAGACCTCCTGGTGTTTGACAAGCATGAATTCGTAGACAGTCTTTTTTCTTTGAACAGGGATTGACCATCTGAATGCAATAATGAATTAAGGTTTCTAAAAGCCTGTACTTTAATTATTTATAATCTTAGGTGGAACATTTTGCAAGGCAGGAACAACACCTTTTTCGTTCAAAAATTTTCTTTTTATTATTGTATCATCCTCTTTTTTGAGAAGGCACTCTTAAATTATTTCCTTTATTCAGCCTGGATTGAAAGTTTGCTTTTGTCAATTAAAAGGTTTTCCATTAAACAGCCTGGAAAAGCAGCCGCCTGACAAAAAAGCATCTTCCAAATCCGTTCCACGGTCTGTCCTTAATTATGAAATGATACTTATATTCCATTAAGAATCAATTGTTAAGGAGATGGTATTTCTTTAAGGAATTCATTTAACTGAAGATTCCTTTTAAAGTCAACTATTCATATGACAGGCAATCTTAAATCCTGACCCTGATATTTCATGCAGCTTTTTTGGTCCTTTAACACCATAAACAATTTCAAAAAACGACCTTTGCGGCCGGATTGGTAAAGAGCCAAAAATCACAGGTCGCTCATGAAAGCAAAAACATTAAAAAAGGATAAGGTTAACATCATTACGCTGGGTTGCAGCAAGAATATGGTGGACAGCGAAATATTGAGCGGTCAGCTGAAGGCCAATGATATTGAAGTAGTTCATGAAAACGCCAAAAGGGATCACAATATCGTCATCGTTAATACCTGTGGTTTTATTGACAAGGCAAAAGAGGAAAGCATCAACACCATCCTCGACCAGGTCCGGCTGAAGCAAAAAGGGAAGCTTGACAAAGTCTATGTTACAGGTTGCCTGAGCCAGCGGTACCGTGACGATCTCGAGAAAAATATCCCTGAGGTGGACGCTTTTTTCGGAACCATGGAACTTCCCCTGATCCTGAAAAAGTTTGAGACTGATTACCGGGCCGAGCTTATCGGCGAGCGGTTGCTGGCAACTCCGCAGCATTATGCTTACCTTAAAATATCCGAAGGCTGCAATCGCACCTGTTCGTTCTGCGCCATTCCCCTGATGAGAGGAACTCATACAAGCCGTTCCATGGAAGACCTTGTTAAGGAAGCGGAACACCTGGCAAGCCGGGGCGTTAAAGAGATCCTGCTGATTGCCCAGGAATTGACTTATTACGGTTTAGACCTTTACAAAAAGCGCATGTTGCCTGACCTTTTGAAACGCCTCAGCGATGTGCCCGGCATTGAATGGATCAGGCTTCATTATGCCTACCCCCATAAATTTCCAATGGAAATATTGGACGTTATGAGGGATCGTCCCAATATCTGCAATTACCTTGATATGCCCCTTCAACACGCTTCCGATGCCATGTTAAAGGCCATGAAGCGGCTGATCACCCGTACTGAAATGGAAGACCTTGTTGACAGTATCAGGGAAACCATTCCCAGCATCTGTCTCAGGACCACTTTAATTACAGGTTTCCCAGGAGAGACTGAGGATGATGTGGAGGAATTAAAGACTTTCCTTCAAAAGAAAAGGTTTGACAGGGTTGGCATATTTACTTACTCGCATGAGGAAGATACTTCAGCTTATGGCCTGGTGGATAATGTTCCTGCCGAGGAAAAGCAGCGCCGTGCGGAAGATATCATGGCTGTGCAGCAGGAGATCAGCCATGAAAAGAACCAGGAAAAACTTGGAAAGACCTTTAAAGTGCTGGTTGATAAAAGGGAGGCGGGCCGTTACCTGGGCCGGACCGAATTTGATTCCGTTGAAGTCGACAATGAAGTGATCATCCAAACGTCCCAAAAACTGCAACCAGGGAATTTTTATAATGTCAGGATTACAAAGGCTTACGATTACGACCTGGAAGGGGAATTAGTGCAAGGCTAAGTTCAATGTTTCCCCAGTTTCTTTTCAACCAGTTTTTTTCGATGTGTCCATTTTGGGATCGGTTCAGGCATGTGGTAATTGCTTCCTTTCTGGCCTTTTTGTCCCAGCGACCTGGCCAGTTCCGCACTTAGGCGGGCAGCCTTTCCCTGTTTGCCGATCACTTTTTCTGCCCTTTTCCTGTAAAATTCCTCAAATGCCCTGAGGCCTTTATGAATGACATTTAATTCACTTTCGAGGTCTTTTTGCCTCCGGTAAAGCACCATTAACCGATCGTATGGTAATTGAAGATGTGATTCCTGTTTCAGCGCCTGTTCATACAGCCTGATGGCCAGTTCATGGTCATTGAAAGATTCGGCTTCTTTCGCTTCGGCCATCAATTCATGATATGGCTTCACAACATGCATGATAGAAAGTTATTGCAAAGACTTTTGAACTTCCCCCCGTTTCAGATCGCTTTTTTAAATGCCTCCTGGGAATCAAGGTTCGTTGCATTTTCATCTTTGTTGATGGTGAGGGCCTGAGTTGCTTCGGCCGCCTTCTTTTCATGGGCAATAGCAATGGGATTACCAAAGAGGAAGAACATTTTCTTGCGGAAGCCTTTTGCCTTTTTCACATCGTTCCACATATCGTAATATTCATGGAAGTTGATGTAAATGGGATTTGATTTTTGTTCGATGTTGGTTGTAATGCCGTATTTCACCTGCTCCTCTTCGGGTTGAAAAGTTCCAAAGAGCCTGTCCCAGATGATAAAAGTAGCGCCATAGTTCTTGTTGATGTATTTTTCCTGTGAGCCATGATGCACCCTGTGATTGGATGGTGTTGCAAATACATATTCAATCGCAGGATGGAGACGCCTGATGTATTCTGTGTGTACCCAGAACTGGAAAAGCACTGCCACCTGGTTCACTGTAAAAAAAACAACAGGGTGAAACCCCATCAGGGCCACCGGGAGAAAGAAGATCAATTTTAGGTTCTGGACCCAGCTTAACCTGAAAGAAACGGTCAGGTTATAATATTCACTGCTGTGGTGAACAATATGGGTAGCCCACCAGAAACGCTGCTGGTGAGAAATGCGATGTGCCCAGTAACTGCAAAGGTCGAAGATGATGTAGCATGGAAGAAAGGTCCACCAGTAGCCGTACATGCGCCATGGCAGCAGGTTGTACATCCATACGATGAGGTAAAAGATGGCAAGCTTCAGGGCGAAATTAATGGCAACATTACCCAGCCCAACAAAAATGGACCCGATGGTTTCAGCTTTATTGTACAGGTGCCTGTTCTGTTTATAGGAAATGATGTATTCAAGCAAAACAAAAAAGAACATCACGGGAGCGGCCCAGATAATAATGTCAGGTGCCTGTGTCTGCAATTTTTCTACAAGGGTAAAGGGTATCGGTGGTGCGCCGAATAAATAAGATACAAATCCGTCCATAAAAGAGTGCCTGGATTAAATGAACAATTGTTTTACTCCGGTGGGGATGGTGCAGGGATTAAAGATACAGGAATGCTCCTAATATCAGACAAGCATAGTGGGCTGAACCCCTAACCTTTGGCATATTATAGCCGGGTTTAATTTTTAAAGACACCACTGTATGGCTGGTATTTTGGAAAATACGTGGTTCCAATTTTAGCTGGGTAAGGTTAAATATTGCTCAGGCATATAAGAGTTTATTTTGATGTCCGGGAATACCTTTCCAGGATTTCCCTTTCCTTTTTGGTCAGGCTGTTGATGCCCTTGCGATGGATCTTTTCAAGGATCTTATCTATATCCGTAAGTTCCTGGACCTTCCGGAGGTTGTATTCGTGTTCAATAGATAACCGTTTCTTTTTTTCCGCCTTGCTGAAATTGATCAGTAAAAGGTGAGGCTTGTAAACGATCAGGAAAATAAAAGTAATGGACGGAATGGCCAGAGCAAGGATTGGAAATAGGTTTCCCTGCAAAGCAGATGGCCTGATGACCAAAGCAATCAATAGCCCTGTCAGCGCTCCTCCCAGATGGGATTCATGCCCGGTATTATCTTTTTTTGAACGGATGCCATAAATGGAATACGCAACGAAAATGACCCCGTAAATCCAGGCGGGTATGGTAGGTAAAAGGAACAACCCGATCTCCATGCCTGGAAACAGCGCAATGGCAGCGAATACGATCCCATTCACCGCACCTGAGGCGCCTACAGCGCTGTAGCCGCCATGATTGCGGTGAATGTAAAGAGCCAGCAGGTTGCCACCAGCAAGGCTTGCAAAATATATGAGGAGAAGCGGCAATATGCCCAGGTAATCCTCCAGCCCGTTACTGAAAAATACGAGCGTAATCATATTAAAAACAAGGTGAAGCCAACCAAGGTGAAGAAAGCCGGAAGTGATGAGCCTTTTGTATTCCTTGTCTACAAGAATATTATCTACATGGAATTCATAAGCTGTAAAAAATGAAGGGTTTTTAAAGCCTTTGTAGGATACAAATCCGGTAATGATCACGATCAGTAAAGTAATAATTCCTGTATCACCCATGATCCCATTAATTTACGATAGGATTGGAAAGTGCAAATGAAAAATATCTTTATTATTTGTTAAGTAATATTACTCCTGAAGGAAAATTCGGCTTAAAAATTCTGGCAGGTATTGCAGACTTAAATCGTGGTTCATTTTTTACTGTCCGGCATTTTCACCCAACTTTGCCAAAAGGATGTAGCCGGATGCATAAAGACAAAATACCAGCTTTGGTAGATGAAGCCCTGCGCTCATCGTGGAATGCCTTTCAATCTTTCAGAAAGAAAACCTTAAAGGAGCGGGCGGATTTTCTCAGGACCATTGCAGAAACTTTGCAATTGGAGCAGGAAGAATTGATCATTACTGCCAACAGGGAAACCAATCTTTCCATGGCTCAATTAACTATGGAATTAAAACGAACGATCTTCCAGTTAACATCCTATGCGAAAGCATGTGAAACGGGTAGCTGGCTCGACCTAAGGATTGATACAGCTAATACTGAGCGGCAGCCACCCAAACCCGATCTGCGAAAAATGCTGGTGCCGTTAGGTCCTGTTGTTATATTTGGTGCATCCAATTTTCCCTTTGCCTATTCCACAGCAGGTGGTGATACAGCCTGCGCCCTTGCTGCTGGATGCACCGTAGTATTAAAAGCACACCCAGCCCATGAGCAAACCTCAATCATGGTAGCAGCAGCGGTCCAGGAGGCTGCAAAAATAAATGAGCTTCCTTCTTCAGTTTTTATTCATTTGGAAGGGCAAGGCTTTGAATTAGGTCAGGCACTTGTACAACATCCATTGACCAGCGCTGTTGGATTTACAGGTTCTTTTGAAGGGGGGCGGGCCTTATTCGATATTGCGAACAGGCGTAAAGTGCCTATTCCTGTTTTTGCTGAAATGGGAAGTGTGAATCCTGTATTCCTTATGCCCCAAAAGCTTGCAAATGATACAGAAAAGATTGCATCCATGTTTGGATCTTCCATCACGCAGGGTAACGGTCAATTCTGTACCAATCCAGGATTGATGATCGGCATTGAAAGTGATGCCTTGAACAGGTTTGTTCAACTGTTAGGTAAGATCATCCAAAATAATCAGCCCTCCCGGATGCTGCATCCCGGCATTGCCAAAAGCTTCAGGGAAAAGAGATCAAGATCATTGGAAACAAATGGAGTTACTCTTGCTGCCTCAACCATGATACAAGGCGCGGAAGACGAAAGTATTCCATCGCTGGCAACTGTAAAAGCAAATGATTTTCTTCAAAACCCGGTATTGCATGAAGAAGTTTTTGGCCCTTTTTCTTTACTGGTTATTTGTAAGGATGCTGATGAAATGCTACAGGTGGCAAGATCCATGGAAGGGCAGCTGACCACCACCCTGATCGCCGAAGAGGAGGAGGTTCAATTGAACAGCGAGCTGGTTGCAGTGCTGCTTCAGATGGCTGGCAGGCTCATTCTTAATGGTGTTCCTACCGGCGTTGAAGTAGCGCTTGCCATGCACCATGGCGGACCTTTCCCTGCCACAACAGACAGCCGGTTCACTGCAGTAGGTGCAGACGGCATAAAAAGATTTGCAAGACCTGTATGTTACCAGAACTGGAGCAATGAGTTGTTGCCAGACGAACTCAAAAATGAAAATCCATTAGGATTATGGCGTACCATTAATGATAAGATAACACAGGATGCAGCCATTCAATGACCCTGCAACGCCTGCTATTTTAGCAATATTATATGACCACTCATCCCTTGATCTTTTGAGTCAGTATTCAAGTCAGGCTGAAGTCACTTAATTTAGCCTCATGTTTGCTTCCCAGCATATTCCTTACAGCAAGACGAATGCTTTTACCAATACGGTGATCGATTACCTGGAAGACAGTGGGTCCTTGCGTCCTTTTTACAAATTCCGGCCAGATATGGAAGGATTGGCAAAAGCGCTGGAGGAGCGAAAGAATATAAACACAGACCGGGAAAGCCTCGTCGCTGCATTAAAAAAGCAATATAAGGAAAGGGTATCTATAGAGGCAGTCAATAAGAATATCGGGCTCCTTGAACAAAATCAAAGCTTTACGATCTGTACGGCCCACCAGCCTAATCTTTTTACGGGTCCCCTGTATTTTCTATACAAGATCCTTCACGCTATTAAACTCGCAGCACACCTGAAAGCAACCCATCCGCAGTTTGATTTTGTGCCCGTTTATTATATGGGTTCAGAAGACGCGGACCTTGAGGAGCTGAACCACCTTCACATCAGGGGAAAACGATATGAATGGAAGACCGGCCAGAAAGGTGCAGTGGGAAGAATGAAAACGGATAATGATATTCAAAGCCTGCTTGCTGAAATGGAAAGCCAGTTGGGTGTTGAACTCTTTGGAAAAGAAGTCATTGACATGCTTCGCTCGTTTCATCAGAACGGACGTACCATACAGGAAGCAACCCTTGACCTGGTTCATGCGCTGTTTGGAAATTACGGACTGGTTGTGATCATACCGGATGCACCGGAGTTTAAAAGGCAAATGAAAGCAATATTTGAAGATGATCTTTTCAGGCAGGTCCCTGCAGGGATTGTTGGAAAAACATCAGAAAAACTTTCTGCTCATTATCACGCACAGGCTTTCCCAAGGCCAATCAATCTTTTTTACCTGAAAGATGATATCCGTGAAAGAATTGAAAAGACAGGCGATAAATATTGCGTCTGCCACACTGATATTGTTTTTTCTGAGGAGGCCTTAAGAACCGAGTTGAAAGAACACCCTGAAAGATTCAGTCCCAATGTGATCCTTCGGGGCATTTTCCAGGAAACTATTTTACCAAACCTTGCATTCATTGGCGGTGGGGGTGAACTTGCATACTGGCTTCAGTTGAAAGATCTATTTGAACACTACGGGGTGCCCTTCCCGGTTCTTGTGCTGCGCAATTCTTTTTTGATTGTTGATGCAAACCAGGCAGCATCAGCGAAAAAACTGGAGCTTGGACTGCCGGAGCTTTTTGAAAATGAATTGCAACTGCTGAACCGCCAACTGGAAAAAGCTGGGAAGAAGCCACAACTTAATGGAGAAGTGAAGCAATTGGAAAGTATTTACGAAGCGCTGAAAAAAATGGCCACGTCTGTAGATCCCACGCTAGACCAGCATGTTGACGCATTAAAGACAAGGTCGATGAATGCACTGACGCTGCTGGAGAAGAAAATGCTACGTGCTGAAAGAAAAAAACATGAAGCAACTGCAAGGCAGATCTCCAGGCTGAAAGAGCAGCTTTTTCCAGGAAACAGCCTCCAGGAAAGAAAAGAAAATTTTGCAGGATTTTATGCCAGGTGGGGCAGGACATTCATTGATCAACTGCTTAGCCATTCCCTTGCTATAGAGCAACAGTTTTGCATTCTCTCAGAATCATAATTTCAGCTTTACCTTGAATAATGTGCTCTGGCCATTGTCATTGTCTGCGGCAAGATGCAGCAGCATTTCTGTCCCATTCAGAAACTCCATGCAAACAGATTCAACCTTTTGCCCTTTAAATTGGGGATGAACATCGGCCAGGTTGATCATTTTATCAGGTTTCAATAGGGAGTCGTTAAGATGTGATGAGAAGTTGCCGATCCAACCAAGGTAACTGTCACCGATGACGCCATCTTCCATTGCATTGAAAGTTGCTTCTGTAGAAGCTGTAAAAAGCATCAGGTCTCTTTTTTCCACATAGAACAATCCGGAAACGCCAACCAATCCTTTTTGTAAAGAAAGATCCATGGTCATTGTTTTCAGAGACGTTGCATTTTCAAACATAGGGCTTAGGATCAGCTGATTTATTTTTTGTGTACCATTGGCCCTGTTGGCCATTACCATCAGGTTGCCGGCCATTGCCAGCCCTTCGATGTTAGCAGGGGTTCCACTGGTCAGGATCTTATAAAAATTTTCCATCTTGTGCACTGTGATGGTACGGCTGCCCCCTGGTTGAAACCAAAGAAGGCTGGCTCTTTCCTTTGAACTGAACGAGCTTATTGCAAAAAGGTCAACCCCGCTTTCCGTTCTGATCAATACGGATGATTCAATATCAGGCTTTGTTTCCTTAGACAAGCGGTAGGAAGTATCTTCCAGGAAACGGATGGTATCCAATTGGCGGTAAGCCGTGTCCAGGACCAGCATATAGGCGGCATCATCTCCAAACAGGTACAGTTTGCCGTTATCAAATTCAATGGCGGATGCAGACGGAAAGTTTGTAAGGGTCTTTGAGGAGATCCATTGCACTGTGGGTTCTCTTCTGCATCCCGCAAAAAGAAAAGCAAAAAAGAACAAGGAAAAAACTTGAATTCTGTTAGTGTTGAAGATGTAAGGCATGAATGGAGTTCATGCCAAATTTATAATGACCATTTTAATTTGAACAACATACTTTCTCCATTGTCATTATCTGAAGCCAGGTGTACAACCAGGAATTCTTTTCCCATTTCTTCCACTACAATGGATTCGATCTTCTGTGGTTGCCCGATCTTGAGAAACGGTGTCACATTAATGAAAGCATCCGGTTTCAGCACATCTTTATCCAGCTTACCTGAAATGCCTGAAATATAACCGATATAACTGTTGCCAATGCTGCCGTCTGAAACTGCATCATCCGTGAATTCAGTGCTGGCCGCGAACAACAACATATCTTTTTCTTTCAGGTAACTGACACTGGAGATGCCGGCAAGATGTTCCATCTGGGGTAATTCGACCCTGATGGAATGTGGCTTTCCCTGTTCAACGCCTTTGGTATTATGAAATCCTGTAACCAGCAGGTGGTTGATTCGTGATGAAAGATTTGCCCGGTTGCTTAAAACAAGCTTATCACCAACAAGCGTTGATCCTTCAATGTTCCATTCCTTTATATCCGGATGTCTCAGCCTGAACCTGGATGAACGCTCTTTGGTTACATTTTTTCCAAGGCCTATCCAAACCAGCAGGTTTCTCTTTGGTTTTGAAAGGGAACTGAAAGCCACCAGGTAATCCTTACCGCCTTCGCTGACCATGATGGTTGATTCAAGATCGGCTTTATCGTTCTTTGGCACTCTTCTTTGCCTGCTGTTAAAGATCTGTATGCTGTCAACAGCTTTGTGGTCCTTATCAAGAACCAGCATGCTGGTGGCATCATCGCCAATCACATAAAGCCTGTTATCCTTGAACTCAAGCGAGGAAGAAGAAGGGAAGTGGTGAAGCGCAGTAGACCTCAGCAATTCTACCTGGGCCTGTGCATCAGGACGGATCAAAAGTATTAGGAAAGCCACGAGACTGTAAATGCCGCACTTTTTCATGGACCTCTGTGTTTTGTTGTTCCATATATTGAACAAGCAGTTTGCCAACCTGCTCATTGCTGACTGCTAAAATTCTTAAAGCAAGCAAACCCGCGTTTTTAGCGGCATTAAGCGCGACAGTAGCCACAGGAATACCATTGGGCATCTGCAGTATGGAAAGGATGGAATCCCACCCATCGATAGAATTTGAGGATTTTATGGGGACACCTATTACCGGTAAAGGAGTTATTGATGCTACCATTCCCGGAAGGTGAGCGGCGCCACCGGCCCCTGCTATGATCACCTGGATGCCCCGGTCTTTGGCCTTCTGTGCATATTCCACCATCCGTAAAGGCGTGCGATGGGCAGAAACAACGGTCAGTTCAAAGGAGGTGTTGAATTGAGTGAGTATATCCGCAGCGGCTTGCATAATGGGAAGATCGGAGTCGCTGCCCATAATTATGGAAACAATTGCCGTTCCTGGTTTCTGGTTTCTGGTTTCTGGTTGTTGGCTGGTTGCTGGTTGGGTCACAGTCGGTCTTTGTATTTTAAGCCTCTAAGATGCGAATTATTTAGGTAGCTAATAAATGACGCAATCTTTTTAGAAAGTAAATCTGTTTGATGGAAAGTATTTTCAAATTCCATCTGCGTGATGACTTTATCATCCAGGCATCTGTAAAGCTGCGACTTTAACTCACCGGTCTCTCCTTTTGAAATACTTAAGGAATGAAGGAATTCCAATCTGCTGCAACGTTCAAATCCCTCAGCTATATTATCCATGATGGAACCAGAAGAAGCCCGCATTTGTTCAGAGAACCTGAATTCTCTAAGTTCCTTAAGCTTTTTGGAAATAAGAGAAATATTTGCATAAAGACTTCTGGCCAATTGCCAAATTTCCAGTTCTTCAAACTTAATGACCGTGGGCATTTCGTTGTTTTTTTTTAAACTACGAAATCACTAACCAGAAACCAGAAACTATAGACCAGAAACAAATGAGGTTTTCCTCATTATCTAACCAAGTCTCCCCGTAGTCGAAGCAACTCTATCTCTGCCACCTTTGTATTATACCTGGCGTTGATGAGACGGAAGTTGGCATCGGCAAGGCTTTGCTGGGCTTCGCGCAGTTCAATGAAGGTGGTGACACCAAGACGGTAACGTTCGCGGGCAATGAAAAGGTTTTCACGGACCAGGGCGATGTTCTCCGCCTCCAGTGCAAGCGAACGTTTATACAGGTCATAATCCTGGTAGGCATTGATGATACTTGTATTCAGCAGAGCACGGGTGCGGTCGTACAGCAATTGCTGCGATTGAATATTAATCTCCGCCGCTCTTGCCAGCCTGTTTGCATTCAATCCATTGAAGATGGGAATATTGACACTTAGGCCATAATTCAAACCTTTATTCTGGTTGAACAAAGGCTGGAACTGGTTAATGACCGTATTATTATTGGTACGACTGAAATTGTAGGCAGAATTGAATTCAACAACTGGAAACCGTTCAGCCCTCCTGAGCCTTAGATCCAGCTCGGCCAGCGTAAGGTTCCTTTGAGCAATGAGCAGGTCGGGATTAGTTGTGGCAACAACTCCTGTGATCGAATCAAGGGTGAGGTTTTCATTGAAAGTTATTGAGGTGTCTGCCACTGTAAATTCATAACTGACAGGCATGACCAGCAATTGATTCAATTGCTCTTTAAGCTTGTTGATGGCTACTTCCTGGTTTAAGTAAGAAGCCCGCTGCGCGTTAAGATCGATTTGCGCCTGAAGCATATCTGGCTTCGCACCTGTACCAATGTCAAATTTATACTGGGCCAGTTTCAGTCTTTCCTCGCTAAGGTCCATCTGTTCGCGGATGGAACGTAATAATTGCTCCTGCCTTACAATGTCATAATAGATCCTTGCAACATCAGCAACCGTGGTCACTACCTGGGCCTTGATTTGTAGTTCGCTTAATTCAACCAGCCTGCTGAGCCGGTCGCGTGCAATGAACATCCTGAAACCATCAAAAAGGGTCCAGTTGAGGTTGAGCGAAGCATTCAGGTTGGTAGACTTGATACCGTTTCTTTCCCTTTTTGTGCCATCAGCCAGGGTTTGTATCTGGTTATTGTTGTTTTTGATGTAGGCACCACTGGCATTCAACCTGGGCAGCAAAGAATAATTTGCATAAGCATAATCAAGCGCTGTCAGGAGTGAATCATTCCTTGTCAGTTGTATATCGTAATTGTTCTGGAGCGATGCAGCGATGGCTTCATTCAGGCTCAATGGCCTTGTTTGTGCTATTGCCGATGCACAAAGCACGCTTAAAAAGATGAGAAATATTCCTGGTTTCATGTAAGGTCCTTCATTTTTCATTGGTTCAACAACCGTGGTTTGTCAATGTACTGCCATTTCATGCCTTGCTTTTTCGGCTTGTTCATCCATGATCTCCATTTCATTTTTCTTTTTCTTCATTGAGAAGAATGAGTAAATGGCTGGGATCACAAAGAGCGTCAGTACAAGTGAGAAGATGATCCCGCCTACAATCACCACACCAAGAGGAATACGGCTTGTAGCTGCCGCACCCAATGACAATGCAATAGGCAAAGCGCCAAGTGCCATGGCAAGGCTGGTCATCAGGATGGGGCGCAAACGCTGGGTGGATGCATAAATGGCCGCATCTACCTTGGTCATTCCATTCAGCCTGTTCTGGTTGGCAAATTCTACGATAAGGATACCGTTCTTGGTTACCAACCCTATGAGCATGATCATACCGATCTGTGAAAAGATGTTGAGTGTATGTCCAAAGATCCAAAGTGATAACAGGGCACCGGCGATGGCCAATGGCACTGTAAGCATGATGATCAGCGGATCGATAAATGATTCAAACTGCGCTGCAAGTATCAGGAAGATCAGGCCCAATGCAAGGAACAGGGCGAAGTTGGTATTGCTGCTGCTCTCTGCATAATCACGGGACGATCCTGACAATTGCGTTGCGAAGGTTTCATCAAGTAAACGGCCCGCAATCTCCTCCATGGCTGCAATACCATCTCCAACAGTCTTGCCTGGTGCCAGGCCAGAATTAATGGTGGCAGATTTATACCTGTTGAAATGGTAGATGGTAGATGGAGTAGTGGCTTCTTCAAAAGTTACGAGGTTGTCCAGGCTTACCATTTCACCTCTTGAGTTTCTTACATTCAGTCCTTTCAGGTCGGTAGGATCGTCGCGGTCAGACCTTGCCACCTGTCCCATTACCTGGTATTGCTTACCTTCTTTTGTAAAATATCCAAGTCGCCTGTTACTAAGTGCAAGCTGCAGGGTTTGTGATACGTCTTCTACTGATACACCAAGCTCGCTTGCTTTCATCCTGTCCACATTAATGCGCAACTCAGGCTTGTTGAATTTAAGGTCGGCATCCACACCCTGCAAAACGGGATTCTTATTGGCTTCTTCCAAAAAGCGTGGAAGGATTTCAGTAAGCTTACTGAAATCATTGTTCTGAATAACAAACTGCACCGGCTGACCACCGCGGCGGTTCACAGATATTGTTTGTTCCTCGATGGCAAAAGCCCTTCCTTCATTGAACTTGGGAAGGTTGCGGTTGATCATTTCAACGATCTCTTTCTGTGACCGGGTTCGTTCCGTTGGGTCCGACAGCGTTACCCTTACAAACCCGGAGTTGGTGGCGCCACCGGCAAAACCAGGGGCAGTCATCGACAACACAACCTCACGTTCCGGAATGGAATCCATCATCAGGTTACTGAGTTTGCTGATATAATTATCCATGTAGTCATAAGCCGTTCCTTCAGGTGCACTGACCTGTAAACGGAACTGGCTTCTGTCTTCCATGGGAGCGAGTTCTGACGGCATGTCCTTACCGATCACGAGGATTATTCCTATGCAAGCGATCAGGATCAAAAATGCGATCCAGCGCACTTTCATGAATCCTGTCAGCAGGTTCTTATAACCGTTTTCCATGCCCCGGAAAAATGGTTCCGTTTTGTCATAGAACCAGGAATGCTTGTGAATGTTCTTTTTACTCATCTTGACGTTCAGCACCGGGGTCAAAGTGAGTGATACAAATGCGGAGATCAGCACGGCACCAGCCACCACGATACCAAACTCACGGAAAAGCCTGCCCACGAATCCCTGGAGGAAGATGATGGGAAGGAATACAACGGCAAGGGTAATGGAAGTTGCGATGACCGCAAAGTAGATCTCTTTGGATCCCTCCTTCGCCGCCTGCCACTTAGGCATTCCTTGTTCCATTTTTTTATAAATGTTTTCCGTGACAACAATACCGTCATCCACCACAAGCCCGGTTGCCAGCACAATGGCCAGCAGTGACAATACATTAATGGTGAATCCGCAGAGGTACATGATAAAGAATGCGCCGATCAGTGAAACGGGGATATCGATCAAAGGACGGATGGCTACCAGCCAGTCACGGAAAAATAAAAAGATGATCAGTACAACAAGGCCAATAGAGATCATCAGCGTTTCTTCCACTTCGGCGATCGAACGCTTGATGAATTTTGTCTGGTCAAGTGCTATGTTCAGGGTTATATCCTGCGGCATTTCCTTTTTGATCTGGTCATACCTTTCGTAGAATTCATTTGAGATCGCAACGTAGTTGGATCCAGGCTGTGGAATGATGGCCAGTGCGATCATTGGAATGCCGCTTTCTCTTAATTGCGATTCTTCATTCTCAGGTCCAAGCACTGCTTCTCCTATATCCTTGATGCGGATATCAGTGCCATTCACGTTCTTAATGGTAATGTTGTTGAATTCTTCTTCGGTATTCAGACGGCCAAATGTTCTAACGGTGAGTTCAGTAGCATTGCCGGAGATCTTTCCTGATGGGAGCTCCACGTTCTCCCGCAGCATTGCACTCTGCACGTCATTCGGTGTTAAAGAATACGCTGTCAGGCGCTCAGGATCGAACCAGATGCGCATGGCATATCTTTTCTCTCCCCAGATCTGTATGGCACTCACACCGGCAATGGTCTGGATCCTTTCAACCAATACGTTATTGGCCCATTCGGAGATCTCCAGCTGGTTGCGGGTATTACTCTGAACGGTCATGGAAAGAATGGGATCTGAAGAGGCATCTGCTTTGGAAACAACTGGAGGCGCTTCAAGGTCGGTTGGTAATGATCTGGATGCCTGTGAAACTTTATCCCGCACATCGTTAGCCGCTGCTTCAAGGTCAACACCCAGTTCAAACTCTACGTTGATATTGCTTGAACCTGCGCTGGAAGAAGATGTTATGTTTTTGATACCAGCAATACCGTTGATGGCTTTTTCCAAAGGTTCGGTGATCTGGGTTTCAATAATATCAGGGTTGGCGCCCCCGTAAGAGGTGCGCACATTGATATTAGGAGGGTCAATGGCAGGGTAGTCGCGTACACCCAGGAAATTAAATCCGATCACTCCAAACACCACGATGATGATGTTCAGCACAATGGCCAGAACAGGCCGCCTTAAGCTTAATTCAGATATGTTCATGAGAAATTCCTATAGTTTATTTACTGGTCACCTGTTTCAGTTTGACCTTTGCTTCGGGTTTCAATCCAAGCAATCCTGTTGTGATCACGGTATCGCCGCGTTTCAATCCGCTGGTGATCTGCACCATGGCAGAATCCCGGACACCGGTTGTTACATCAACAAATTTGGCGGTACCCCCGGAAAATACATAGACCTTTTTTCCCCTGGCTTGAGGAATAATAGCCTGGGTAGGGATCATCAGTGCATTGTTATCAGGGGCGAATGATAATTGTACTTTGGCAAATCCACCAGGTACCAGGCCTGCTTCTTCTCCGCGCACAAGCGCCCGGATGGTAAGGCTCCGTGTTGCTTCTTCAATACCTGATTCCGTAGCCATGATAACAGCAGTATAGTTCCGTCCCGTTCCTTCAACAGTAAAATTCACAAACTGACCCTGTTTGATCTGTGATGAATATTTTTCGGGCACATTGAAATCAATGCGCAGACCACTGGTTTTTTGAATTGTGGTGATAATGCTTTGATTGGTGACGAATGCACCAGTACTTACCTCTTTCAGTCCAAGCTTCCCGCTGAAAGGAGCACGAATGACTGTCTTTGCAATAGAAGTGTTGATGATGTCAAGATCCGCCCTGAGGTTACTTACCTGGAGGGCAGTGAGGTCATAGTCCTGTTTGCTGATACCACCGATCTTCTGAAGTTGTTCATAGCGGTTTTCTGTTTGCTGTGCCATTTGCAGTTGCACCTGGATCTTTCTTTTTTGTGCCTGCAGGTCGGCATCGTAAAGCTTGGCCAGCACAGCTCCTTTACCTACATAAGAACCTTCACGCACGTAAAGCGCTGTAACGCGGCCGGAAATTTCAGGATGGATCTCTGTGGCCTCATCTGCTACAATAGTTCCGGGAATTTCAATCGACTCACTAATAGTCCTGGTGCTGACCACGAAAGCATCTACCGACGCGGGAGGCCTTGCAGGTGCTTTCTGCTTTGCTTCCGCTTCTTTTTTTCTTTCGGTAGCGCCGCAGGAAGAAAGAAGAACAACCGATAATAATGCAATACCGGCAATGGAATAAGATAAAAATGAAAACTTCACTTGATTTCGATTGGTGTTAGAACGCCAAAAGTAGCCCCATCTAATGAAAAAGAATCTTTAAAATGCCTTTCATACCAGCCCATTAACATTAATTAACCCTAAATGGTTGATGAGTGGCGTATATTCTTTATCAAGAGATCGTTGTTTTCACGAGATCACACTAATAGCCTGTTTGATCTTGTTGGCTTTATGAATGAGGTCTTGTTTTTCGTTGCTGAGAATGGTAACATGTCCCATTTTTCTACCGGGCCTGGTGTCAGATTTCCCGTAAAGGTGCAGAAAGGCATTGTCGATCCTCAATACATCTTCAATACCCTGGTAGCGCACAGGACCAGAATGGCCTTCGCTTCCAATGATGTTCACCATGACGGAAGGGAAGAGGTATTTTGTATTGCCCAGGGGCATGCCGAGGATAATACGCCAGAGCATATCGAACTGAGAACTGTAATGCCCTTCAATGGTATGGTGCCCGCTGTTATGAACCCGCGGAGCAGTTTCGTTTACAACAATGTCATTGTTATGATCAACAAAAAGCTCAACGGCAAAGAGGCCCGGAGAATGCAGGTTCCTGACCACCGACAATGCAATGGCTTCCACTTTCCATAAGGTTTCCTGAGTAAGGTCTGCAGGGCAGAGCTGGTAATCGAGCAGGTTGAGGTCTTTATTAAAGACCATTTCCACCGCAGGGTAAAGCGCTGTTTTGCCATCAAGACCAATGGCTACGATCTGGGCGATCTCTTTTTTGATACGCACTTTTTTTTCAAGCACACTGTAAGCGTCAAAACCTGACTGGGCATCTTCTATGGTCTCGATGATGCGTACACCTTTACCATCATAGCCACCTTCTGCCAGTTTCATGACAGCGGGAAGGAGGTTGGGATATTCCCTGATGGCATCTTTTGATTGCACCAGTTTGAATTCAGAAGTTGGTATCTGGTGGTCCTGGTAAAATTGCTTTTGCAGTGCTTTATTCTTGATGATGCGGAGCACTGATGTTTTAGGGAAGATGGTCACCCCTTCAGATTCGAGCTTTTCAAGGGCATCGATGTTAACGTTCTCTATTTCTATTGTTACGGCGTTCAGGGATTTACCAAAGTTGTAGACGGCATTGAAGTCACGGATGTCGCCTTTTGTAAAATAGCGGCAAAGATGGGCTGAAGGGCAGTTTTCGTCGTTTTCAAGGACATGTGTTTCAACATGGTAGTTTGCTGCGGCCTGCAACAGCATGCGGCCTAATTGTCCGCCGCCAAGAATGCCAACTTTTAACATAGGGCGAAGATACTAATCGTAGAATTTATGCAAGAGCATTTGTTGCACAAGTGCCCCTGCTTGTATGTCACAAACCGCTTTAGGATACGCCGCCCTGCTTGTGTCCTCACAAGCAGCAAAAGGAACAATTCATTTTCTTAATTCTTAAGTCTGCCTTTCCCCTCGCTGTTGCTCTGTTTCTCGCTCTGTCTTCTTATTCGGTCTTTTCTACTTTTTGTCTTGATACAAAAAGTAGAGCAAAAAGATCAAGGCCGGGTCTAATCGCTCCGCGTAGACCGGCCCGCCCACCGCACAACAGTCTTTCATTGTGTGTATCGAGCATCACTTAAGAGTTCAGTCCTTCGTGACTAGAATATACTCGCTACTGGTTTCATCTTTTCTTGACTACAATTGGCACTATTCGGGGATACTGCAGGCGCTGAATTTTGTTTGCAGGCTTTTAATGCTAGAAACATTTCATTTAACCACAAAATGAGGCGCTGGAACATTTCTGAAGTTGTTTGGCTCATTGGTACTATGGCCGTTGAAAGTTGGAAGAGAAGATCCTACGCCTTCGGCTCAGGATGACAGGTCGGGGAGGCTGAATAGGAAACGATATTAGCTTAGGTCTGGCATGCTTATCTTCCTTGCCTTTCTTTGCTTCCTCTGCTTCTTTGCGTCTTTGCGTGAAATCTCTTTGCGCTTCTTTGCGTCCTTTGCGGTTACTGCCTTTCTACGCAAATAATATTAGTAAAGAATGGTTGTAGCTATAGGACAGGAACCAGAAACAAGAAACCATAAACCAGAAACACAATCGTAACACGATTGTAAATCTTGGTTTAAATCTTGATTGTCTTGATGAAAAGTTGGGAATGCACGCACTGAAAAAGGAAGCCGATCTTCAGCCGCTGATCAATGATATCGGGGAAAGGAAAGTTGTTATGCTGGGAGAAGCCTCGCATGGAACGCATGAGTATTACACCTGGCGGACCGCCATTTCCAAAAAGCTGATCAGGGAAAAAGGATTCCGTTTCATTGCCGTGGAAGGGGACTGGCCCGACTGTTACAGGATCAACCGGTATGTAAAAGGTTATGAGGATTGCGGAAAAAGCGCCAGGGAAGTACTTAACGGGTTTGACCGCTGGCCTACCTGGATGTGGGCCAACTGGGAGATCGCCGCTTTAGTGGAATGGCTGAAAGAATACAACCAGTCATTGCCGTTAGAAGAGAAGGTGGGCTTCTATGGTCTCGACGTTTACAGCCTCTGGGATTCCATGGATGAAATGGTCCGCTACCTCGACAAGGAAGATCCCTCCGCCGCACACTCCGTAAGAAAAGCCATTCATTGTTTTGAACCCTTCCAGGAAAATGAGCACATGTATGCGCGGTATTCAATGACCGAACATTCCTGCCGGGATAAAGTGATCGCCTTACTAAAACAGGTTCGAAACCTGGTTCACCACAAGGATGGCGACCGGGAAGCAGGCTTCAGTGCAGAACAAAACGCGCTGATCGCAGTCAATGCCGAGAAGTATTACCGCAGCATGATGTCATTCGACAATGAAAGCTGGAATGTAAGGGATACCCATATGATGGAAACACTTGACCGCCTGATGAAATTTCATGGCCCGGGCGCAAAAGGAATTGTGTGGGAACACAACACGCACATTGGTGATGCAAGGGCTACAGACATGAAAAGGGCAGGCATGGTGAACATCGGGCAGCTGGCGCGTGAGCAGTATGGTATTCATGAGATATTCCTTGTTGGTTTTGGGTCTTATACCGGGACTGTGATCGCCGGAGCCGAATGGGGAGCACCCATGAAGAAAATGAAAGTTCCCAACGCGAAAGAAGGAAGTGTTGAGCATGTACTGCACAGGGAAAGCGTCCAGGACCGATACCTGCTTTTTTCAGAGGCCGCTTCCCGGGAGCATTTCCAGAATTCAATGAACCACCGCGCCATAGGAGTGGTTTACAACCCGGAACACGAAAGATTTGGAAATTATGTTCCTTCAGTACTGCCTCGCCGTTATGATGCCTTTATCTTCCTGGACCAAACCTCCGGCCTGCACCCCATGCACATGGAGCCTTTTTCTGAAAAGATACCAGATACGTATCCATTTGGGTTTTGACAAGTCAAAACGTTTCTTGTTTATGGTTTCTTGTTTCTTGTTAGCCTCCGATGATCAAACATGCAACCACTAACAACCAGAAACCAGAAACAAGAGACCAGAAACTTTTCAAAGATTCTGGTCATGAATAAGAACGTTGTCGTTTCCCCATCTTCTTCGCTGGCGGTTTTCTTCGGCGAAGTGGCGGATCTGGTCCTTCAGCCAGTGAGGGTTCCTGTAGGCCGCAAGTTTTACAAGGGCTGTTACTTCATCCGTGGAATAGACCATTACATGTCCAATGCCATTAATCCGCAGGAAGAACGGTTCTTCCACACCGATATCCCTGACCCTGTATAATTCGATCTCGCTGGTACTCTTGTTTAAAACCCCACGTGTAAGGATAATGCGCTGGTCTGTTAGTTTAAGCACGGTTTTGCGCACCTGCAGCCACTTCCAGAATGCAAACGGAATAGGAATGACCAGGATGCAGGAAACGAAGATCCAGAAGTTCAGGAACTGGGAAGGTGACCCTTCATAAATGATCTTTTCAGGTTGCATAGCTTTTTTTTAAAGACCGATACCCGCGATCTCTTTGACTTTTACATAGTTCTTTGCGGAAGGCAGGTAAACCTGTTTTTCTTTCCACCTGATGGTAACGTTCCTGCCAATGAATTTATTGACTTTGTCACCCAAAAACTGAACGGAGCCTTCAAATGGACCGTACCAGATGAATGAATGTTCCTTTTTGGCCTTGTCCCTTACAACGAAATACCGTAGACCCCTGGTATCGATGCGGACAAGTGTGCCTGAAGTGGATTGAACCGGGACTTCCTGGCCCATTCTTTCAGCTTCCTCCCTGGTGCTTATCATGGAAAGCCGCATGAAGGCCTCGCATCTTTGTTTCATCAGTTCGGAGCCGATCTCCATGCTGAGGGTTTCCATCGCTTTTTCATTCATGATGTCGATACCTCTTTCCTGCGCCAGGGCCATAAAATAAGGCATGCCTGCAGTGGAAAAGCAATTGATCACAAGGGACTGCATTTTTTGGGTGTCCGCAGTATCGATCTTCTGGCGGTTCATGCAATTGCAAATGGTGTCCACTGCTTTTTGCATGGTGGACCTGTTCTGCCCAAAACAAGAGATAAAAAACACCAATCCAAGCACAGAAAAGATCAACTTTTTTTTCATCCGGCCCCTTTGTCACAATATAAAAGATTTATAATTAAGTCTGAAAGCGGAAATCTGTGTTTAATTTTACGCCATACCATCAATATGCCTTATGTCAATTGCTACAGCCGAAAAACAACAGCTGCATCCTGCAACAGATTTCCTTCCATTACACGGAACCGATTACGTAGAATTTTATGTTGGCAACGCCAAACAGTCAGCGTATTATTATATGAATGCCTTTGGCTTCCAGGCAGAAGCGTATGAGGGTCCTGAAACCGGAATGAAGGATAAGGTAAGTTATGTGGTACGGCAACACAAGCTTACGTTTGTTCTGACAACACCACTAAGAAGCGGCAATGAGATCGCCGATCATATTTACAAGCATGGTGATGGTGTCAGGTTCCTGGCATTGCGTGTGGACGATGCCCGTTCCGCATGGGAAGAAACCACGAAGAGAGGCGGAAAGAGTTACATGGAACCTCAACGCCTGAAAGACGATCAGGGCGAAGTTGTTTTGAGCGGTATCCATACGTATGGTGATACGGTTCACCTTTTTGTAGAAAGAAAAGGCTACAATGGTCCATTCATGCCCGGTTTTCGCAAATGGGAATTGCCAGGTTTTGCCCCGACTGATACAGGACTATTATATGTTGATCATTGCGTAGGCAACGTGGGATGGAACCAGATGAATGTATGGGTAAAATTTTATGAAGAGGTGATGGGCTTCAAGAATATCCTGACCTTCGATGATGAAGATATTTCCACTGAGTATTCGGCCCTCATGAGCAAAGTGATGAGCAACGGCAATGGTTATGTGAAATTCCCGATCAACGAACCTGCCGAGGGAAAGAGAAAATCACAGGTTGAGGAATACCTTGAATTTTACCAGGGCGAAGGCGTCCAGCATGTTGCTCTTGCAACCAATGATATTGTTTCTACCGTAAAGCAGCTGATGAGCAGGGGAGTTGAATTCCTTAAAGTCCCTACTTCTTATTATGATGACCTGCTCAGCCGAGTAGGCAGGATTGACGAAGACCTTGAACCGTTAAAAGAACTGGGTATCCTTGTTGACAGCGATAATGAAGGCTACCTGCTGCAATTATTCTCCAAACCCGTACAGGACCGTCCTACGCTGTTCTTCGAGATCATTCAGCGCAAAGGAGCGAAGAGCTTTGGAAAAGGAAATTTCAAGGCATTATTTGAAGCCATTGAGCGGGAACAGGCTGCAAGGGGAAATTTATAAGTCAGTCATTTTTTGGAATCATTCTGGCAGATTATTGGTTATAGTAAAAGATGACCGGCCCCGGCAGCGGAGCCAGGGAAATTTACGAGGGAAAGAACCGTGAATTTATTTTCGGCTTTTCTTTGCATTTGTTTTTCGATCTTGCTTAACTTAATGGTTGACGTCTCATGAAAAACCTGTTCAGTTCCGCACTATGTTTATTGTTGGCTGTCTGTGCAAATAGCCAGGATAGTTACTTTTCCTTTGTTGAAATGCAAAGGACCTACACAAGGCCCAATGAGGCTTTGAAGCGGAAAGAAGATACGCTTCGCAAGCAATTTGAGGCGAAGAACCTTCAATGGCCTGCCAAATACATGTACGTCCGCTCCTTTAAATACGATGGTCAGCTTGAGATCTGGGTAAAAAATGACCGTAAGGAAACCTATAAGCTTTTCAAAACCTATAAGGTCTGCGCACTGGCTGGTTCACTTGGTCCAAAAAGAATGGAAGGCGACTACCAGGTGCCTGAAGGATTTTACTACATTAACGAATTCAACCCCAAGAGCAATTACCACCTTTCTCTTGGTTTAAATTATCCTAATCCTTCCGACAAGATCCTGAGTGATTCACTGAGGCCGGGCGGTGATATCTATATTCATGGAAGTTGTGTGACCGTTGGATGTATACCCGTTAATGACCAGCAGATCGAAGAGATCTATATCCTGGCTGCGTATGCAAAGGCCGGGGGCCAGGATTTTATCCCGGTTCATATTTATCCTATTCGTTACAACAACAAAAGAAGTGTTGATTACCTGGCAAACCTGACCAGGACGGATGCTGAATTAAAGCAATTCGCAGAAAGGCTTGAAAAAGTCTACGAGCATTTTGAGGCAACCAAACAGCTACCGGTTATCATGACCAACACCAGCGGTGATTATGTTTACGATAATCTTTCAAAGAAGGTGGCCCCGGAACCCGTTTTAAAAGTAAAAAGAGCACCTGTTCAGCACCGTTACAGGAACATTACCGAATTGCCTGACGCTGTACATACGTGGCCACAATTTCCCGGAGGGGGACAATCCTTCCTGAATTACCTTGATAAAATGGGAAAGGCACTGGTCACTTCGTTACCGGAAGGCACAAAAAAAGCCAATATCCTGATCGAATTCATTGTTGATGTGGATGGTGTGCCTACCAATATCAAAGTTGTCAATGGTGTGAATGACGATTTTAATGATGAACTGATCACTGTTCTGGAACAAATGCCTGTATGGCAACCTGCTATCCTGAATGACAAACCGGTAGCCAAAAAGATGAAGCAAAGCTTCGTGATAGAATAGTTCTTGCATATTACCTCCTTTTCAATGAAAGTTTATTTCATCAGCGGACTTGCAGCAGACCGACATGTGTTCAGGCACATCAGGCTTCCTGATCATTGCGAGCCGGTATACCTGGACTGGATCACGCCTGAGGAAAATGAACCGCTGCAAGGTTACGCAATGAGGCTTTCTTCAAAAATCAACCATGATGAACCATTTGTCCTCGTGGGGTTATCTTTCGGGGGTATGCTTGCAGCAGAGATAGCCAGGCAATATCCGGCCAGGGCCACTATTCTTATTTCAAGCGTTCCAGCCTCGCATCATCTGCCAGGATATTTCAGGCTTGCAGCCATGTTGAAGCTGCACCGGGTCTTCCCGATCACACTGATCCAAAAAGCAGCGGTGCTGAAAAGGTATTTTACTTCCGAAACAAAAGAGGACAAGATCATGCTGAAAAACATGATCCGTTCAAGTGATACCAGGTTTATCAGGTGGGCCCTGAATGCAGTACTGACCTGGAAAAACCAGGAGCTACCTGGAAGACTCTATCACCTGCATGGCTCCAGGGATGGAATACTTCCCTGCTGGTGCACAAAACCTACGCATACCATTTCCAAAGCAGGACACCTGATGGTGCTTACCAGGGCAGAAGAGATCAATGCGATCATAAAAGAAATACTTTCAGAAGAAGAAAACATTGTTCAACAGCAGGTTCAGGTCAGATAAGGGTCTTTCTTTTCATCAGGACCTGTATGGTCTCAACTGTTTTTTGTTCCAGGATAATTTCACAATCCCTGCATAATTGCTGAAGCAATTCATTGTTGTAGTGACGGATCGTCAAAAGGGTTAATCCGCGGGTGACCTGCACATCAAAATGAGCACTGGCAGCATGAGCCAGGGCGTCTACTTTTTCCGGATGATCATCTACTATGCATAGCAAACTGATAGCCGCGTTCTGTGTCAGGTTGGGTTTGAACTTAATCTGCTCGAACCACCGGTATAATTCCGCAGTAAGCCCTTCACCCACAAAGGAAAAATCACGGGAACTCAATTGCATAGCCACCTGGGCTTCTTTATATACAATGATGGGTGGCAGTTGATCAACATTTTTGTTATGGATGGTGGTACCTTCTTCTTCGGGATGGATGAAGGATTTTACAAGCAGTGGAATATTCTTGTTCTGCAGTGGTTTGATGGTCTTTGGATGGATCACCTGCGCTCCGTAATAAGCCATCTCGATCACTTCCCGGTAATTCAGTTCCCTGATCCATTTGGCATCCCTGTATAATTTGGGATCAGCGTTCATTACACCCTGAACATCTTTCCATATTGTCTGGCTTTCTGCATCCAGCAGGTTAGCAAAAACCGCGGCTGTATAGTCACTGCCTTCTCTTCCGAGCGTCGTGCTTTCATTTTCATCTGTGGCGCCAATAAATCCCTGTGTCAGCACAATGGGCGCATTTTTCCATAAAGGCAGCAGATCCTGGTTCACTTTATCGGCTGTTGTTTTCCAGTCTATCCTTGCATCCCTGAAATTATTATCGGTACGCAAAATATCGCGGACATCGATCCATGCATTGTCAATGCCTGCACCGTTCAGGTACTCGCTGACGATGGCGGTTGATAAAAGCTCACCAATACAGACAACCTGGTCATAGTAATAGTCATAATCACGAACAGGTTTGTCGTGCAGCAGCCATTCCACCTCGGTAAAAAAATCATTCAATGGAAATGCGCCATCATCAGATGGCCCTCCAATAGATGAAACAGTTTGGGGATTCAGGGCCCTGAGCTGCTTTGCGGTGGCCAGGTGTTCCTGCTTCACGGTTTCAAACAAACGCAAAGCTTCATCCTTGTTTCCCGTAAAGAATGCTTCCACAACCTTTTCCAATGCATTGGTGGTCTTACCCATGGCTGAAACAACAACCAGCAATTGTTGGTCACCATAGTTTTTTAATATCACACCTACATTCCTGATCCGCTCAATTGTACTGACCGATGCGCCCCCGAATTTGAACACCTTCATGAAAACCAAGTTTGCAGCAAAGATGCCTAAATGTTCTGTTCCTGGAAAACCAGTGGACTGGTGATGATGATATAATGGTTTTACCTGATAAAAATCTTATCCTCCTTACTCTATTAATAATTCTTATAAAGCGTTGCCATTGGGCAGCCCTGGTCATGGCAGAAGGGCATTGACCACTCAAATAATCACCTACATTTGTCTAAATCAAAATGGCCCTGCATGACTGTAAACAGAACCGTACTAACCCTGGATGAATTTACCATTCAATCATTAAGACAGTTTCCACACGCAACCGGTGAATTAAGCACCCTGCTGCGCGACATAGGACTGGCTTCCAAAAGAGTGAACGTTGAAGTGAACAAAGCCGGCCTTGTTGATATTCTGGGCGATTATGGTACCGTGAATGTGCAGGGCGAAGACGTAAAAAAGCTTGACATCTTTGCCAACAATCAATTCATGGGCGTTTTGCAGAGAGGTGTGAGCTGCGCGGGTATTGGATCGGAAGAACTGGATGATTTTGTTGCCTTTGATGATGATGTCAGTCGCAATTCAAAATATGTTTGCCTGTTTGATCCGCTGGATGGAAGCGGTAACATTGATGTAAATGTTTCCATCGGAACAATTTTCAGTATTTACCGCCGTATATCAGAGCTGGGAACACCTGTAACAAGGGAAGATTTTCTTCAGAAAGGAAAACACCAGGTAGCAGCAGGATATGTTGTCTATGGCTCAAGCACCATGCTGGTCTATGCAACAAGAAGGGGAGTAAACGGTTTTACACTTGATCCTTCCATTGGAGAATTCTGCCTGAGTCATCCTGATATCAAATGTCCTGATACAGGTAAGATCTATTCCGTGAACCATGGCAATTTCTTTCAATACGAAGAAGGAATAAAAAAATACATCAATGGATGCCAGCATAAAACAGCTGAAACCGGCGGACCTTATACACAGCGTTATATCGGAAGCATGGTGGCGGATGTGCACCGTAACCTGATCAAGGGCGGCATCTTCATGTATCCCGGTACTACAGACAAACCAAAAGGAAAATTAAGGTTGTTGTATGAAGCCAATCCCTTCGCTTTTATTGTAGAAGTGGCGGGAGGCAGGGCAACCAATGGTAAACAGCCAATACTTGAAATTGTACCAACTGAACTGCACCAGCGTACACCGCTTTTCATTGGAAGTAAGTTAATGATGCAGGAACTGGAAAGCTGTATGGCCAAAAACATGGAGACGGCCTGATGCAGCAAAACGCGATCATATCAGTAAAAAACCTGGTCAAGAATTATGGCAGCTTTGAAGCTGTGAAGGACCTGTCATTTGAAGTTTTAGAAGGAGAGATCTTCGGATTACTGGGACCTAACGGTGCCGGCAAATCAACCACCCTTGAGATCATTGAGACGCTACGGGACAAGACCAGCGGAACCGTTATCGTCGGCGGTTATAATATTGATGAAGACCCCAATGAGATCAAAAAGATCATTGGCGTACAGCTTCAGACCAGCGGGTTTTACCCGAACCTGAACCTGCTGGAGCTGATCAAATTGTTTGGGGGGTTATACAACAGGAAAGCGGATGCCCTGGCACTGCTTGACCTTGTGAACCTGAGGGACAAAGCAAAATCAAAAGTGAAGGAATTGAGCGGGGGACAGAAGCAACGCTTTTCCATTGCAACAACACTGATCAATGATCCAAAGATCATTTTCCTTGATGAACCAACTACCGGATTAGACCCTCAAGCCAGGCGCAATCTCTGGGACCTTATCCGCCAGATCAGGCAACGAGGCACCACGGTAATATTGACAACGCATTACCTTGATGAAGCAGAATTTCTTTGTGACCGGGTGGCCATTATGGATTCCGGCAGGATCGTTGCACTTGCCTCACCGGATCAGCTGATCGATGATTTGGTGGCAACAGGATTTGAAAGGCCGAAGGAAATGAAAAGGGCCAACCTGGAAGATGTGTTCATCCAATTAACAGGTCATTCATTACGTGAAGTTTAAAAAAATTTATTTATGAGTTTACAGGACAAATTATTTGGCCACAGGCAGGAAAAAATAAACAAGGAAAAAGAAGAAGGCGCTGCATTCCTTCAGAAAAATAAATCAAGCGAGGGTGTTAAGGAACTGGACGGAGGTATCCAGTATTTGATCGTACAGGAAGGAACCGGCCCCAAACCTGCACCCAACGCAACCATCAAAGCGCATTATGCAGGCCGGTTACTTAGCGGAAAAGAATTTGATTCATCTTACAGGAGAGGACAACCTTTCCAGGCCAGGATCACGCAACTGATCAAAGGCTGGCAGGTAGCCTTGCCTTTAATGGCCACCGGCAGCAAATGGCGTTTATGGATCCCTTCTGACCTTGCCTATGGCGATAATGGTGTTTCAGGTATTCCAGGTGGTGCCGTGCTTGATTTCGATATTGAATTACTCGAGATTATATGACCAGCCAGGAAACCGACCTGCGGTATCCAATTGGTGATTACCTGCCCATGGATTATTCTGAATCGATTAAAGAAACGTGGCTTGCTGATATCAGGTTCCTTCCACAAGCCATCGAGCATGCTGTGACCAACCTTGATGAAGCGCAGCTTCACACGCCCTATCGAGCAGGAGGATGGACCGTTCACCAACTAGTGCATCATGTGGCCGATAGTCATATGAATGCTTATTGCCGCTTCAAGCTTGGCTTTACGGAAAATAACCCGGTGATCAGACCTTATGAAGAAAAACTCTGGGCAACGACAACTGATGTACAAAACCTGCCCATCAATATTTCCATCACCCTGCTGTTTGCTTTGCACCAGCGCTGGTATGAATTTTTGAAGCACTTTTCCCGAAGTGACTGGGACAGGACGGTATTTCACCCGGAACATAAAAGGGAAATGACCCTTTGGCACCTGCTGGGCATGTATGCCTGGCATGGAAAGCATCATGTAGCACATATCAACGGATTAAGGGAAAGAGAAAGATGGTAAGACCGGTTGAAAAAATTGTTCGATGACATCAACAGGCTTACGAAAAAATAATAAGAATGGCAGCGCAAAAAGGAAGTAAATCATCAATGGAATGGAAAGTGCTGGAGTCAGAATACCTGCACAAAGAGCCCTGGCTAACGATCAGGAAGGACAAATGCGAAACACCGGGAGGAAAGATTGTTCCTTCATTTTATGTGAATGAATACCCCGACTGGGTCAATGCTTTATCGATAACAGCTGATGGCAAAGTTGTAATGGTAAGGCAATATCGTCATGGCGTAAGACGGGTGGATATTGAACTGCCCGGCGGTGTAGCGGAAGAAGGTGAAACTCCTGAAGAAGCCTGCCGCCGTGAATTAAAAGAAGAAACCGGCTACGAATTCGATAAATGGGAATACCTGGGAAAGATCTCTGCAAATCCTTCCACAACAAATAATTACCTGCACATGTTCCTGGCGACAGGAGGAAAGAAGGTAGCGGAGCAGGAGCTGGACGATACCGAAGAAGTGGAGGTGGAGATCATTTCGATAGAAGAACTTAAAACCCTGGTCAGGGAGCATAAGATCATTCAAAGCCTTCATGTGAACTGCATCATGTATGCACTGGAACGGATAGGGGAAATATCTTTTTAGTTTATTGTTTGTTGTTTCTGGTTGATGGTTCTTTAGGTACAATCATTCTGCATTGATACTATTTGCGTAGTGAGCCTTTACCCGCAAAGACCGCCAAGGTTGCGCAAAGTATCGCAAAGGTCAGGTCGTGTATTCCTTTGCGTTCCATTGCGCTTTTTGCGCCCTTTGCGGTTAATGCCTTTCTACGCAAAAAGAACGGTTATTAGCTTCTCTCAACTTCCGCCACTAAAAAAATACTACCACAAACAAGGATAATGTCTTCTGCTGTAGCATTTGACAACGCATTGGAAAGAGCTGTGTTTACATCCGGGAATGTATCTCCATTCAAATTAAAAGCTGCTGCTTTTTCCTTCAGGATAACTGCATCCAGTGCTCTTGGTATCTGTGCCTGGGTGAAATAATAAACAGCTTCCTGGGGAAGCAGGGAAATCACTTTTCCAGGTTCCTTGTCTTTGACCATCCCGAAAACAATGTGAAGTTGTTTGTATTGCAATTCTTCCAGGTGCAGGAGCATCTGTTCAATGCCTTCCTTATTGTGGGCTACTTCCAGTACCACTATAGGTTTTTCCCTGATGATTTCCCACCGGCCCATTAATCCTGTTAGTGCTTTTGTTTTATAAAGGGCAGCCGGGATCGAATCAGGCTTTATGATGATACCGGTATGTTTGGTTAATGCATCAATTGCCTGCAGTACGGTACACAGGTTCTTTGCCTGGTAAATACCCGGCAGGTCCAGCTCATACCGTTCAGATTCATTTTTATCATTGATTACGTCCAGAATGAGATGGCTGTGACTCCACCTATGGTTTGAAACTTTAAAATGATCCGAAGCATAGGAAAGTGGCGCCTGCACCAGTCCTGCCTGCTCATCAAAAACCGGTGCTACCTCAGGCTGCCTTTCACCAATCACCACAGGGATATTCTTTTTGATGATCCCTGCTTTTTCCCTTGCAATTTCAGGCAAAGAATTTCCCAGCAGGTTCATATGATCCCAACCGATATTGGTAATGATGCAAAGTTCAGGGTGGATCACATTGGTGCTGTCCAGCCGCCCGCCCAATCCTACTTCAATGACTGCCACATCCACTTCGTTCACCGCGAAATATTCAAATGCCATGGCAACGGTCAGTTCAAAAAAAGATGGCTGGACGGTTTCAATCAGGGGCTTCAGTCTATGTACAAAACCTACAATGTAATCCTTGTCTGCAAGTGCTCCATTAATTTTGATCCTTTCCCGGAAATCATACAGGTGAGGAGAGGTATATAACCCGGTCTTATAGCCATTGGTCTGCAGTATGGCAGCCATCATATGACTGACCGAACCTTTGCCGTTGGTTCCTGCCACATGGATGGATTTGAACCGATGCTGTGGGTTGCCAAGTGCTTCGCATAGCCTGAGTGTATTGGAAAGGTTCTTATTATACGCAGCACTGCCCATGCGGCTGAACATGGGCAGTTGACTGTATAAAAATTCGATCGTTTGCTGGTAGGTCATTCCGCAACAAAAATATTGCGGAGGTATTATGTAACCTTAAAGTTCATAATAATCCGTTGTTTAAATCCACCATCGTATTTTGGATAATTTATTTCCTGAGCTCTTCTCAAGGCGATAGAATATTGCTTGCTTGATTTAGGTAGTGTTGATCCTGCTACAGAATAGGAAGCAGAAATCAGCCTGCCATTGGCATCCACCTGGATGTCCAAAGCAATACTTCCACCTTCATTAAAGTCATCCTGAAAATTTTGGGGAGGCATATTGTAAATGCGCGTGGTGAGATTACGGGGGGCGTAATTCCTTCCGTTGGGATTTCCATTTTGAGAACCTTTATCACCATTGCCATCACCTGGACCTTCATTGCCTGGCCTGTTGTAACCGGGAACATCCGTATTGCCACCATTGCCGCTGCCTCTTGCGCTGGTCATCTGGGCGCCTGCGCGAAGTCTTGGAGCAGGAGGGGTTACAGGCTGAGGAGTTGGCGTAACAGGCGCATTTGTCCTGGTCTGCGTATTCACTCTTTGAGCATCCGGTCTTGGATTAACAGGTCTTGCTACGGGAGGACCATCAGAACGGTCATCTGTTTCAATGTCGCGGGAAGCTTCTTCCTGTGCAGGGGCTGACATGGCGGGGGTGGCTGCCACTGCTGCCTCCGAAGGCGTACCGGTTACAATGGGCTGAATATTGCCGGAACCAACGTCGTTGTTTCCCAGGTTAATATCCTCTTCATTGAACATGATCTCGATGTAATCTTCTGCGGGAGCCAGATCCTTTGTAGGTAAGTGCCATTTGACAATGAAAAATAAGATCAAAAGCATGCCTGCAAAACCAAAGGTGATGGCAGAGGCCTGGATGTTTTTCTGTCTTTCAAAATCTGCGGACATGGATAGGTAGTTACTCATACAAATATATAGGTTCGTAAGCTTCGACCATAGAACGGCGTAAAAGTTAGAGAAATTGCCCAGGAATTCAGCTCAATGACTGGTGTTTTAACATATAATGAAGAGGGTCGGCTCTTTTCTCTAATAAAAAAAGCTGGGAGCCTTTGGCTGCGAGCATCGAGCTTATCGGGCTTTTTGGACGATGATCACTGATGGTAGGGCTCTTTAAATAGGAGTGATATACCAGGTTTTGCTTGGGGATTCTCTCAGGATACAGGTTAAAAAAAGCGGGAAGGTTTTAAAGACCTTCGAGGTCTTTAAACACCTCGAAGGTTTGTCTTCGGCTACACAATCTTTTTTGCCAACCGGTTACATTACCCCTCCCCGGGTTGACTAAACACTGTACAGATTCCCTATAGCTGCACAACTTCTAGTCTTCCTCCCTCAGAAAACCTTTTGAGCTTAAATCGCTGCCAAATCAATTAGATCACTATAAACCTTGCATTATGATTCAATTTAAACTCCTTTTTCGTTCGGCTTTATTGTTGAGTGCGCTTTCATTGCCGGTCCTTTTTTCCGGTTGCGACCGTGATGACGATGATGATACACCAACCAATTATACACTTTCAGGTAATGCCTCAGCCGCGAATGAATTTCCAGCCCTCAGCACGACCACGTACCCGGGAACAGGAACCATTACCGGAACCTATAATCCTAATTCCAAACTGCTTACCTATACCATTAGCTGGACAGGTCTGTCCGGGGCACCAACAGCCGCCCATTTTCATGGGCCTGCCCTTCCGGGAGCCAATGCTTCACCTGTGGTTACATTGGCCCTTAATGGAGCAGGAGCAACAGGAACTTTAAGTGGATCAACCACCCTGGACGCCACCCAGGAAGCAGACCTGCTTGCAGGCAAGTGGTATTACAACCTGCACACTGTTGCAAGAGGACCGGGTGAGATCAGGGGACAGGTAGCTGCAACAAGGTAATCCGTAACTTTTATTATACAGCTATGGCGAATCAAAATGTGCCATGATTAAAAGATCCTCCAACAAAAATGAAAAGCACCATAGAATTAATCTATGGTGCTTTTATTATGTGTAATCAGTTATTTTAACTGCTTAAATTATTTTTGAAAAAGTAGTAAACAAGTGAAATCCAAATCTTTGTAGAACTTATATAATAATTTAAAGTGGTAATGAATACAGGTAACAGCTATCAGCCAATAGCCAAGAGCCATCAGCTCTAGTGCGCAAAATCCGCATCATAGGCACCCTTGATCCTTTCCATTGGTGGGTTGAAATATCCGAATTTCAGGTGCGGGAATTCCTCCCTTATAAGCTCCATTAACTGCTTCACACCAAGGATCTCTCCTGAATCAATGTGCCCGATCTTGCCAAGGTACCAGTCCGGATCAATATTGAAATTCCGCCACTGGATCATGCACAGGTCCGTATCAATGATCAGCTTTCTCAGTGCTTCGTATTCGGCTACCGAATCTGTCATTCCAGGGAACACGAAATAGTTGATGGAAGTCCATCCTCCAAAGCTTCGGACCACCTTCAGGCTTTCGATGATATCCTCAAATTCGTAATTGTTCGGACGGTAATAAGGAAGATAAATTTCTCTCCTGGCCGAGTTGGTACTGACACGGATGCTGTTCAGCCCTGCTTCGCATAAAGCTTTAACAGCATCAGGCTTTGAACCATTGGTGTTGATGTTGATGCTGCCGTTCGGCGTATGCTTCCTGATCTCAATAATGGATTTCCTGATGGTTTCCCACATCAGTAAAGGCTCACCTTCACAACCCTGGCCAAAACTAATGATCGGGAAAGGGGCGGTCTCAAGATGCGGAACCGTAAATTCAACGATCTCTTCTACGGAAGGTTTAAAGGTCAGGCGGTCCTGTGTAGAAACGATGGATTCTTCCTCGGGCTGGAAAGAAATACATCCCACGCAATTGGCATTACAGGCCGGAGAAGCCGGCACTGGGCATTCCCACCGGCCGATAAAAAAATTGCGGGCAGCAGGACAATGGTAAGTCAGGGCGCAGTTGTTGGCCAGGTGGGCCACCAGGCGGTTATGAGGATAAGACTGAAGCAAACGGCTAACCCCGGATTGCACTTTGGTATCATCAAAGCCAGCGCTTTCCTGCCTGATGTCGCTTTCGATCCTGATGGCCGGTACATAGAATTTATCATCCTGCCATCCAACGGCAGTATAGCAAAAAAGTGGAAGCGTCGGGGCGTCAGCAGCTATGGTTTCATAAGCGGCAATGTATAATCCTGTATGGGCAGGAGGTATAAAAGCGGCAACGGCCCAGCCTTTTTCGCAAAGCCGCATTTCACCGGTCTTTACATCAATACCAATGCCTCTCCGGCCGGGCAATTCATACAATTGTCCGCCGGAAGGCAGTTCAATCCATTCATCTTCACCTATTGGCAGGGCGTCCCAGCCGCTGCGGCCGGTAACATAAAGGGAAGTATCCTCAAAGATGTTTCCCTTGCCATCTGAATACAAAATGAATGGGCTCATGTCTATTGTTTTTCCTCCTGCACGATCTGCTCTGTTTTATCCCTGCAAAAACCGTTCATTTTCGCTATTTCCAGGTCAGAAAGGGTTTGCATGACCTGGTATTGAAGGTATTTATTGTCTTTATGAAATATGGTTATGAAATCTTTCCGGATCACAATATTTGAGAGACTTTTCCAGGGCACCAGGTGTTTTCCATAAAGGCCTGGAATGGTAACTCCCTTTTCATTCAGCAGCAGGTCGGTATCGGTAAAGATTCTCTTCTCTGTAAAAAGGAGCATCACACTGATCACGGCCCAGGCGAACAAAAATGCGCTGTCCACGTTCCGGTTCAGGCGTAACATCATGACAGCCAGAATCCCAAATGCAATGATCTGCAGGCCCCGCAGCCACAAATTCACTTGTGCGTCGGGATCAATTCTTTTGCGTCCAAGGCCATAGATCACCGAAATAAAAGCAATGATCAGGAATGGAACGACATCTATAAAGTCCTCGCTGTTTTTATACCTGTAATAATCGCTGCTTTTCAGGATCAGGAAAAGCCCTGTCACAAGGTGAAGTACAGCCGCGCTTTTTTTTCGACGCTCAATTCCTTCAATTTTGACAACGATGCTAAACATGAACTTCTGCATTACTTGCTACAAGCAGGTTACACAATTTAAATAAGATCCTGGCGCCAACATTCGCATCCCAGGCATTCTCGCTGGTACTGACCTCGCTTAGGTCGAAGCCGATGATCTGCTTGCCGGACTGCCTTATTTTATTCATTACATAAAAAATCTGTTCCGTTTCAAATCCACCCTGCACCGGGGTACCGGTATTAGGACAAAGCTTTGGATCAAGACCATCAATATCAAAGCTGATATAGACCTTCTGGGGAAGTTTACGGATCAGTTCTTCAACGATCTGCTTAAAAGTTTCACCTTCAAATTGCCTGATCCTGATGTCACGGTCAAAATAAACCTCCACTCTTTCTTTGTTCTGCTGAATGAATTGCCACTCTCCTTCAGAATAATCCCTGATCCCGAACTGAACCAGCTTTTTCAACTCAGGAATCTCACGCAGGGCATTGAACATGATACTGGCATGAGAATACACAAACCCTTCATATCCTTCCCTCAGGTCGCAGTGGGCATCGATCTGGAGGATCCCGAACTCACCATGCTTTTCAGCGATGGCTTTCATAAATCCAAGCGGTGTACTGTGATCACCACCTAGCAGGCATACCAGCTTGCCTTTGTCAAGCAGGGTCTTGGTCTGACCGTAAACCCAGTTGTTCAGAAAATAGCTGCCTTCATTGACTTCCTTAAGGGTTTTGCGCATGAACTGATTCTTTTCAACCATTTCACCATTGGATATGTAATCAATGTATAATTCAGCTTCCTTGCGCAGGTAATCACTTTTCAGCAGGATCTTTTTATCTACGTCCTTCATGTAAAAACCCTGTTTCCAGCCATCCGGAACATCAGGATCAAACAGGTCAACCTGGAGGCTGGCCCTCATGATCTGCTCCGCAGCACGGGCTGTGCCGGAGCCAAAGCTTACGGTCACCTCCCAGGGTATGGGAAGGATCACCAGGCGCGCTTCTTCTTCAGAGAATGGAAGTCCGAAAATGTTGTTATTCGGATTGCCGGCACTATTGGGGTCAAACAATGAAAGATCGGTCATGCTGTTTCGTTGAAAGCGGTGCAAGTTAAAACCCTTGGAGCAAGCAGCAAAATCGGTGGCAGCTTTACCATTATAGTTTTGTGAAAACTGTTGCAGGGGAATTAAATAAACGGCAGGAGGAAAGGTTTGGGGCAATTTTGCTCTACCTTTGCGGTGCCATTCTCAGAGTATGAAAAAGATCCACATCATTCTGCTAGTCCTGGCTGTTGCCTCCATTGCCGGGATGTCATTTTTTATCAAAGATCTGACAACGTATGAGACCTTTGAATCTGCTGCCAAAAGGCAGGGAAAGTTTGTTGTGGTCAAGGTGAAGATCGATACTACCACTGCCGTTGAATACAACGAGCTAAAGAATCCGAACCTTACCGTTTTTTATGCCTTTGACAAAGATGGGGAACGCCGAAAGGTGGTCTATACCGAAGCTAAACCAACCGATATTGAAAAAAGCGATGGTATCGACCTGAATGGCTACATGCGTGATGGATATTTTGAATGTATCAAACTTCAAATGAAATGTCCCTCGAAATATAAAGACCAGCAACAGTCTGTTGAAAACGCCTCGGGCCCTTCAAAAGCCGAATACAAATATTGATCTTGAATGGAATATACTGGAGAACACCTTTTACCCGGTAAGCTTGGACATTTCTTTTTACTGCTTTCACTTATTGCATCCATCGCGGCCACTTTTTCTTATTTCAAGGCCACGACCTCGAAATTGCCTGAAGATTCCACTTACTGGAAGCGACTTGCCAGGATTTTTTTTATAGCGGAATCTGTTTCTGTTTTTGCCATCTTCGGCATCCTGCTTTTCCTGTTGTCCAACCATTATTTCGAATACAAATATGTATGGCAGCACAGCAGCCGATCGCTGGAACCCAAGTACCTGCTTAGTTGTGTGTGGGAAGGACAGGAGGGAAGCTTCCTGCTGTGGAGCATCTGGCATTGCGTGATTGGCCTTGTATTTATCTGGAGGGAAAAGAAATGGGAAGCACCTGTGATGACGGTCGTTTCCTTTACGCAGTTTTGCCTTGCTACCATGGTGATCGGCATTCCCCTGTTCGGTGTGAAAATTGGCCAGAACCCTTTCATTCTGCTGCGCAACTCCGGCATCCTCAATGATCCTGGATTTTATGACCTAAATGGAATCCTGCGCAGCGACTACCTTAAATTCATTACTGATGGTAATGACCTGAACGTATTGCTTCAGAATTACTGGATGGTGATCCACCCGCCCGTATTGTTCCTTGGCTTCGCCTCTACCATTATTCCCTTTTCTTTTGCCATTGCCGGACTCTGGACGAAAGATTTTACAGGATGGGCAAAAGCAGCGCTGCCATGGGCACTTTTCGCTGCTGCGGTTTTCGGCCTTGGTATCATGATGGGAGCGAAGTGGGCTTACGAATCCCTGAACTTTGGTGGTTACTGGGCCTGGGACCCGGTTGAAAACGCATCGCTGGTACCCTGGCTGGTTTTGATCGCCGGGCTTCATACATTATTGATCTTCCGGCATACAGGCAATGCACTCCGGTCCACCCACCTGTTCTTTATTTTAAGTTTCGGACTTGTACTTTATTCAACTTACCTCACCCGCAGTGGTGTGTTGCAGGATACATCGGTGCACGCTTTCACACTCGATGCTGACGGTGAGGACTGGTTCCTGATCATGCAGTTCATGTTATTGCCCATTATCATTGGCATTCCGGCACTGGTTTTATTTGCAGCCAGGTATAAAAAGATCCCATACATCGTAAAAGAAGAAGAGACTTCCAGCCGTGAATTCTGGATGTTCATCGGTTCACTTGTATTTTTTCTTTCCGCCCTGCTGATCATTGGCATGACCTCGGTGCCTGTTTTCAATAAATTCGCAAGTTTTGTTTTGGGTAAGGATACGGAAGTCTTCAAAGCACTTGCATTTGGCGCGGATACGGTCCATGCCTATAACAGGATCCAGATCTTTGTTGCCATTATCATTGGATTTCTTTCCGGATTTGGAATGTACCTGAAGTATAAGAACACAGGAAAATCTTTTTTGAAAAAGCTGATCGTTCCTTCCATCATTGGACTTGTTCTGGCAACGCTTGTTGTTGCATTTGGTGATATCAATTACACTGAAAAAGGACCTGCTTATCTTGGTGCGGTTTGGCTCGCGATCGCTGCCAGCATCTACGCCATCATCACCAATGCCATGTATATCTGGACAGGATTACGGGGCAGCATGATAAGAGCTGGCGGTACGCTTTCGCATGTTGGTTTTGGACTGATGATGCTGGGTGTTCTGCTTTCATCCTCAAAAAAAGAAGTGCTTTCACTGAACCGAAGTGGCATCTTTGTTCCATTTGGTTCTGAAAGCCAGGAAAAGCCAGGCGAGAATCTGACGCTGGTGCAGGGAGTTCGCACGGATATGGATACTTACTGGGTCACCTACCGAAGTGATTCATCGCATCCGAAAAAGAAACAGGTATTTTACCACCTTGATTTTGAAAGCAAGGATGGAAAGGACAAGTTCACGCTGGCCCCCAACGCATTTATCAATCCAAAAGGACAGCAGGGACTATCTGCCAATCCTGATGCAAGACATTACTGGGATTACGATGTGTTCACTTACATCAGTTCCATTGTGAATACGGATAATGTGGAAGACACATCAAAGTTCAGGACTGAAAGCCTGAAGCTGGGAGATACGTTGTGGTACTCCAAAGGATTTGCGGTGCTGGACAGTATCAGGAGTCATAAGAACATTCCCAATCCTCAGTTTGCACCGGATGACAGCATTACGGTTGCAACGATGAAAGTGTTTGCAAAAACCTCTTCCATCTACACCAGTAAGCCCATGCTTTTTAATATGCGGGGCAATTTGTTTCCCCAACCTGATACACTGATTTCCGAAGGGCTTGTACTTCAGGTTCAGAAAGCAGAAGGTGATCAACTGGAGATAGGCTACAAGGAATCAGATGCCATCCTGAAATATGTAACCTTAAAAGCATACAAATTCCCATACATCGCTATTCTGTGGATCGGTACAATGATCATGATCCTGGGCATTGGGCTCAGCATGGTGCGAAGGATTCAGACCAACAGGATAAAAACGAAAAATTAGGGTTTTCTAAACAGAAGAATCCCCTGGATAATTGTCTCTTTGCTTCACAAACTTCGTTTTGTACATTTAAGCAATGGCATTGAAGCCTCTTTTCATATTATCATTTATCCTGTTCTGTACCATTCAGGCTTCCAGCCAGGTACCGCAAGGTGCTTCCAAATGGGGCCGGAATGATACCATTGTTGTCACCGCAATCGACTACAATGGCGAGCGCCTTCCTTACTCTGAGCTTCCCATGGTCTGGGTTTCCAACATGTCGGCCAGGAAACTTGCCAAATACATTGAACAATACAACCGCCTGCGTAACGCTGTGTATGTTACCTATCCTTATGCACGTGTTGCCGGCAGATTGTTGAACGAAGTGAATGCAAAGCTTGAAGGTGTGACTTCAAAGCAGGCAAGGAAAGCCATTATCAAGGAGCGGGAAGCTGATTTGAAAAAGCAGTTCACGGAACCGCTGTCGGAACTTTCCGTATACCAGGGCAAGGTGCTCATGAAACTGATCAACCGCCAGACGGGAAATGATTGCTACGAGATCATCAAAGAATTCAGGGGTTCCCTACAGGCCCGTACTTACCAAACAGTTGCCTTCTTTTTTGGCAGCAACCTCAAACAGGATTACGACATCAAAGATCCTTTCGATGGCCAGATCGAGATCATAGTAAGAGAGATCGACGGCGCCTGGTATAATAATCCGAACAAGCCTGGAATAGCGAGTCACTGAGGGGTTTATGGTTTTTGGTTTATGGTTCTTTGAGCTCCACATTCTTTATTGATTTCTTTTGGCGTAAAAAGGTGTTAACCGCAAAGACCGCAGAGTGCGCAAAGCATCGCAAAGATTATTGTATGTATTCCTTTGCGCATCCTTAGCGCTCTTTGCGGTTAATATATTGTAGGAAAACTTGCTCCGCAACCATAAACCAAAAACAAAAAACCATAAACTCCTCAAGTTTCCCTGAGAATTAAAGAATCCAATCCTGCCAAGCCGATATTTTTCTTTGAAAGAAAACCTTCACCATACATGACGCCGATGCGTTTACCCAGGAGTCTGGCACGGGCTTCCAGGGCCTGCAGGAATTCTGGACTTGATATATAGGTTTGTGGTTCGTTGCTGCCGGTGCTGTGAAACTGGGTTTTGTAGGCTTTGACCGCTTCCATTCTTTGCTGCCAAACATCCGATACATCAATGATGATATTTGGTTCATAAAAACGGTCCTGGATATAATGAAGCAGCATTTTAGGCCGCCATTTTTCCTGCGGTGATCCATCTTCATTATTTGTTTCAATCTGTCTGAGTCCTGAGAGAAAACAGGCATCATAAATCAGGCTGCCTGCCCTGCCATGATCCGGGTGACGGTCTTCCAGAATATTGCCAATCACTACTTCCGGTTGATATTTCCTGAGAACCCTGATCAGTTGCATCTGATGTGATTCATCATTGACAAAAAAACCATCCCGCATCTTCAGGTTTTCTCTAACAGAAATTCCCATGATGCGTGCAGCTTCAGCTGCTTCCTCATAACGGTCCTTTACCGTTCCGCGGGTTCCAAGCTCACCTTCTGTAAGGTCTACGATGCCTGCCTTTTTGCCTTTCTTTACCTCGCTGATCAGCGTTCCGGAACAACCCAGTTCAATATCATCAGGGTGTGCTCCTATGGCCAGAATATCCAGTTTCATTGTGGGAAGATAAGAAGGAAAGCTTTTTACGTTCATGACAAGGGGTGCGTTTATAGTTTATTGTTTTTAGTTTATAGTTGCTGAGCAAGTTTTACTACAATACAATAACCGCAAAGAACGCAAAGAACGCTAAGGGGAAGAAAAGAAAGGCATGCTCTAAACTTTGCGCTCTTTGCGGTTTCTGCTTTTCTACGCATTATGAATCAATAAAGAATGATTGAGCTGGAGAACCATAAACCAAAAACCAAAAACAATAAACCCTACAATTCCTTCTCCATCCTATGATGACCTATTCCCACTTCAAAAAATTGTTCACCTGCTACATGGTAGCCACATTTCTGGTAAAAGGGAATGACAACATCCCTGGCATGCATCATCAACAGCCTGTATCCATTTTTCTTTGCCAGTTCTTCCGCAAAGCGGATGATGCCGGCGCCAACACCCTTGCCCTGAATTTCTGTATCAACAGCCATTTGGCGTAATTGCATTGTTGCATTATCAATAGCAGTAAGGATGCAGCAACCAATGATCCGGTCTGCTTCAAAAGCCCCAATCAACAGGTCAGCCGCTTCTTTAACAGGATCAATGTAGAAGCGGGGAACACCAATAGGGTCCAGCAGCACTTTCATACGAAGGCTGGCCATTTTTTCATATTCATCAGTTCCGGTTTCGATGATCCTAAAATCCATAACATATTCAGGTTAGAAGTAAAAGCTTACGCTTCTTTATGTACAAATTTATGGCCGGCAATTCTATGTTGTAAACAATGAGCTTCCTGTCGAAAATTGAAAGATATTAGCAATTCAAAATTAAATGATGACTGAACAACTTACACCGGACGTGATCATGCAGAAAGTTGCTTCCGGCAAGCCCTATACCGTATTAATGCTAATCCCCGGACCTGTTCCTCCTCCTGCCGATGACGCAGAAGTAAATATTTTCCAGATGGGACACCTTGCACATCTTTTCACACTCGAAGCGCAGGGAAAGATCTCCGTCTTCGGCCCGGTTCTGAATGATGCAAGGTTCCGTGGCATTATTGTTTTTAATACTGCAGAAAGGAGTGAAGTGGAAAAACTGATGGCTACTGATCCATGGGTAAAAGGAGGATATTTATCTTATGAATTGTATGACTGGTTTTCGATTCCCGGGCAGACCATCGCTGCCTACTGATCCACAATTACATATCATACCATTTAATGAATTTTTATTTCGATTCGGTATAACGAATTATTGCGAACACAAGCGACTTAACTTTAACGATGCTTCCCGGGTACCATACTTTGACCATTGACAGGATCGTAGAAGAAGTGAAAGGGTTCAGGCGTTTTGTATTTAAAGAAGGCCATAACATTCAGTATAAGGCAGGACAATACCTGACACTGGTGCATATTGAAAAAGACAGCGAAGTACGCAGATCTTATTCAATTACCTCCTCACCGTTTTTGAATGAACCTTTATCTATCGGTGTTAAGCGGATCGAAAACGGATTCTTCTCAAGACAGCTTATTGATCATGCACAACCAGGGGACAAGTTATTGAGTTCGGGTGCAGGCGGTTTCTTTGTGCTTCCTGATGAAATTCAAAATTACACCAGGACAGTTTTCTTTGCCGCAGGCAGCGGTATCACACCTGTTTTTTCTTTGATAAAGACCATCCTTCACCAATATCCTCATATTCAAGTGGCGCTTGTTTACAGCAACCCATCCCCTTCGAAAGCTGTTTTCCTTGATGACCTCAATGATCTCCAGGGAAAATTCGCATCAAGTTTCAAAACTGAATTTTTATTCAGCAACAATGCCAATTTGCTGCGTGCAAGGCTTCACCGTGACCTGCTGATCCATTTCATCAGCAAGTATGCTGGTGCAGGAAAAAACACAACACTTTTTTATACCTGCGGACCTGAAGCCTACATGCGGATGGTCTTATATACCTTGCACGAAGCAGGCTTTCCCCGGGAGACCTTGAAGAAAGAACATTTTGTGATCCAGCGTACCAAATCAGCCAAAGCCATTCCCCCTGATACAGGTCCTCACCAGGTAACAGTGAAAGGCGGAAACCAAAACTTACAATTCACCTGCCAGTATCCCGATACGATCCTTAGCGCCGCAAAAAAAGCGGGCATAAACCTGCCCTACAGTTGTGAACTGGGGCGGTGCGGCAATTGCGCTGCAAGGTGTGTGGAAGGATCGGTTTGGCTTTCTTATAATGAAGTGCTTACAGATATGGACCTTGTGAAGGGTTTAACCCTAACCTGTGTGGGATACCCCATTAATGGTGATGTTGTGCTGGAAGTATAATTGTTTAATGATTGGACTTTCCGGTAATGATTTTATTATCAATTAAAATATTAAAAGGCAGAAGGAACATGTCATAAATTTAATCTAAGCATAAAAATGTCAGGCCTTCTTTCAAATGCCCCCTTTTCCTCTATTTTTGCCGCACAATTTTGCACTATATGAATTTCCAGTTGAGTGAAGAGCACCTGATGATACAACAGGCAGCACGTGATTTTGCACAGAACGAATGCCTGCCAGGGGTCATCGAACGGGATGAAAAAATGCAGTTTCCCCGGGAACAGATCATGAAGCTTGCCGACCTGGGATTTCTTGGTATGATGGTCAGTCCTGATTATGGTGGAAGCGGGCTGGATACGTTCAGTTATGTTCTTGCCATGGAGGAGATCAGTAAAATAGATGCAAGCGTCAGCGTGTGCATGAGTGTTAACAACAGCCTTGTGTGTTACGGTATTGAAGCATATGGAACGGAAGAACAAAAAAGAAAATACCTTACCCCACTTGCCCAGGGTAAAAAAGATGGTGAATTGTATACAGGCGCCTTTCTTTTAAGTGAACCTGAAGCCGGTAGTGACGCAACTTCACAGCGTACGGAAGCAGAAGACAAGGGCGACCATTTTCTATTGAACGGGACAAAGAACTGGATCACAAACGGAGGAACTGCATCAGTTTATCTTGTGATCGCCCAGACAGACCGTTCAAAAGGACACAAGGGAATTTCTGTTTTTATTGTTGAAAAGAACTGGCCAGGAGTGGTAGTCGGCGGTAAGGAAAACAAGCTTGGCATCAGGGCTTCCGATACGCATACCATCCTATTCAATGATGTGAAAGTTCCAAAGGAAAATATGATCGGCGAAGTAGGCTTTGGTTTTTCCTTCGCAATGAAAACACTGGCCGGGGGCCGCATTGGAATTGCCTCGCAGGCCCTTGGCATCGCCAGCGGCGCCTACGAGCTTTCTTTAAAATATTCCAAAGAAAGAAAAGCTTTCGGAACAGAGATCGCCAACCACCAGGCCATTGCTTTTAAACTGGCAGACATGGCCACAAGAATACAGGCTTCCAGGTTACTTTGCCTCCGCGCAGCATTTGATAAGGACCAGAAAAAAGATTATACGCTGAGTTCGTCCATGGCCAAGGTCTTTGCTTCAGAAACGGCCATGTGGACAACAGTTGAAGCAGTTCAGATCCACGGCGGTTATGGGTATGTAAAAGAGTACCATGTTGAAAGGCTGATGCGCGACGCCAAGATCACGCAGATCTATGAAGGTACCAGCGAAGTGCAGCGGATCGTGATCAGCCGTTCGATCCTTAAAGGATAAGCTCCAGCTGCTTTATCAGTTCATACAACCAAAGCATGGTTACCAGGATCATACTGCAAAGTGCAAAATGCCTTGCCTGCCTATCTTTGCTGCATGTACATTGACAGGGAAAAGTATTTATCACTGCAGAAAAAATTTTCTGAGAAGGGAGTTAAGCTTGTTGCTGTCAGCAAGACCAAACCTGCGGAAGCCATTATGGAATTGTATAGCCTGGGCCATCGTGATTTTGGCGAGAACTACGTGCAGGAACTTGTAGATAAACAAGCGCAATTGCCAAAGGACATCCGATGGCATTTTATTGGGCACCTTCAAACCAATAAGGTCAAATACATTATCCCATTCGTTCATTTGATCCACGGTGTAGACAGTGAAAAATTGCTCCGGGAGATCAACAAGCAGGCGCAAAAGGCCAACAGGATCGCTGATGTATTGTTACAGGTCCACATTTCGTCTGAAACAACAAAATTCGGTCTTGATCAGAACGAGTTAAGGGAGATCCTTGAAGGCGAGGAAGTTAAAATGCTAACCAATATCCGCATAAATGGCCTGATGGGTATGGGTTCGTTCACAGATCATACTGAAACCGTCCAAACGGAGTTCAATTCCCTCAAGCAACTATTCGATCAATACACCCAAAGCAAGTCTTCCAATATAGACCTGCAGGTGCTTTCCATGGGCATGAGTGGCGATTATGAGATCGCTGTTGGTTCCGGCAGTACCCTAGTGCGCATTGGCAGCCTGATCTTCGGGGAAAGAAATTATGCGAAATAGAGCAATTCTTTTTAACTGCTTTCCAGCAGTCTTTCATGGAACATTTTAATTCCAGGGCATTTCATTCAATACCAATGTAATAGAATTTTGTTTGACTGCAGCGGCCATTAAAGCAGGCGAAATGCATCCCATTATTGCCGGGCTGGCATATTTTTTTAAAGTATTGGGGTAAATTGACAAATATGAAAAAAGTACTTTTTACGATCCTTGCTGCCTTTTTCGGCGTGCTTGTGTTTGCCCAGGACGGTGAAACAAAAAGCGTTGACATCAACATCAATAAGAACGATGGTGGTGGGGATTGGTATACTTCACCCTGGGTTTGGGTTGTAGGCGCAGCTGTTTTTATCTTGTTGCTGGTAGCACTGACCAGGGGCGGCGGAAGAAGAGCAGATTAAACTATAAATTAAACAATGTCGCCGGGCGCTTTGTCCGGCTTTGTTGTTTGTGATGGCAATGACTTGTTTGAATCAAGCTATCAGCCTGGTTTTTTTGTGCTACTTTAAAAATGATCAGTATTTGTTTCCTGGAACAGCCTTAAAATGAAAAGACCAGGCACATTGCCATGGTCGGATTAAAGTTGAAATTTGCAATTGGGTAACGGATCAACAGATAAGGGTAACAGCTTAAGCTTCTACCTCATTTTGCCTTGCACGAGCCCAATAGTTCAATTTCTTCAAACGGTTTCTGCTCATCATCACTAAATTGTCTTCAGTTGTACGGGTAATGTATAACAGGTAACAGATCAACGTGATCAGCACAATAAAGAACCACACTGGAATCATAACTTCTGATTTGAAGTATAAAATTCAAATCCTGTTCCAATCCCTGGTTTTGGGGAAATATTTTAGGATGAAGTGAAAATAAATCTGAATTGGTTGTGGTTTTTTCCCTCAACACGGCCTCAGATCACTGATTTTGGCTTATTGTGCTGTAAAGTAGCGTCAAGCCCGGCCATATTGGGGAATTCCTTAGCCGATCTATTTTGTAAAAAAGCTAATAATGCCTGTCAACTCCTACCTGGCGGCAATATTCAAGTACAGGGCAGGTAGAACACAGCGGGACAGATTTACATATATGCTTTCCAAAAGGCATAAGCAGCCGGTTGATATCGATCCATTTTTTCTTTGGAATTACCTCCTGGAGGGCAGCGAGTGTATGTTCAGGAGTTTTTGCCTGGATGATCCCCCAACGGTTCACCACCCTGTGCACATGAACATCCACGCTGATAGCGGATTGGCCTGCAGCAATGCCAAGTGCGAGGTTTGCACATTTGGGACCCACGCCTTTTAATGCGGTCAGTTTTTCGAAGTTAGCAGGCAATGATCCTTCCCCTTGTTCTTTAGCCGCTTTTGCAATGCCCAGGATGGTATAAGCCTTCTGGCCCGGAAATGTTGCACCGTATAGAATGGCCTCTAATGCCTTTGGTGTTAATTGAAGTATACCATCAGGTGTTTTTGCTTTCTCAAATAATCTTAATGAAACCGGGATCGTTGTCTCATCCAGAGTTCTTATGGAAATGATACAGGAAACAAGTTGTTCAAATAATGACCGGTAACCCCGCTCATATAATTCAAACATTGCAGCCTTTGGAAATGGATTTGTTGCTTTTTTGATCCTTTTCAGTACTTCTGAAAGATCAAATGGACGCTTGAGCATAAAAAGGATCGGCAATTTCCTTACCAGCACGAGATTTCAATGTATAATCTAAAAGGAGGAACATTTCATGAAGGGCTTTGCAGCAATTTAACCAGTTCATGAATAAAAGCTGCCTGCGCCGGGTTGATCTTCAGGAAGGCTTCCTTTAAACCAAACCACGCGGCCTTGTCCACTTCAGGATAGGATTGCCACTTTCCTGATTTGTAGGGCCATTCAACCCGGAAAGTATTACTTGTAATATGATCCGCATCAATCTCTCCTTCAACTGCCCAGGCATAAACCAGTTTTCCTGCTTTTTGTTTAACAGGGGTGAGCTGCAAAAAATGGTGCTGAACCAGTTCATGTCCTGTTTCTTCCCTGAATTCCCTCAGCGCTGCAGCCAGTGGTTCTTCAGCGTCTGTAAATTCTCCTTTAGGTATCGACCATGCGCCGGCATCCTTTCCCTTCCAGAATGGACCGCCAGGATGAACCAGGAACACTTCAAGCTCCTTCCTGTTCCGGTAAAGCAGTATGCCAGAACTCTTTCTCATCAATGCAAGATTTCCATGATGTTCTTCTGTATGTTCTCGCACATGCGGTGCATAGGCAGATCATTTGTATCCTTACCAAAAGGATCTTCAATTTCTTCTGCGATCACTTCAAGGCTTGCCAGCACATAAAAGATGATGATCACAACAGGGATCATTAAATAACCAAGGTTGAAGACCAGGCCAAGCGGCATCGTGATCACATAAATAAAAATGAAACGTTTTAGAAATCCACTGTAAGAATAGGGGATAGGTGTATTCTTGATCCTCTCACATGCGCCTGTTACATCAAGAAGAGACATGATCTCTGGGTTAAGCAACATCAATTGCTCTCCGCTGATCAATTTTTGCCGGTACAGCAGGTCAATGCGGGACATCAGCAATCCTGCAACCTGGATGGGAAGGTGTTTATTCCTGTCAAAATTAGGGATCTCGGGATGGGGATGATCATCAAGCTGGTACCTTGTTTCTTCCTGGTGCAGATGATGTTTCAGCTCCCATGCAAACCTTGGAATGAGCTTCGAAAAAAAGCTTCGGTTTTTTTCATCATCAGCAGGAAGCATGCTATTGAGCTTAATGGCCAGGTTACGGCTGTTATTGACAAGCGTTCCCCATTGTTTCCTTCCTTCCCACCAACGGTCGTAGGCAGTATTGGTCCGGAATACCAGCAGCATTGAAATGGCAAACCCTAAAAGGGTATGCATCATGGAAATATTCTTGAGAAAGCTGTTGTCAGGCAAATGGTAATAATCACGAACGAGGTATTCTACCAGCCAGGAATACAAACCAATGAAAAGCAGGAATGGAAATAATTTACGGAATGTATCACCCCTGTAAAAGGTAAACAAAAATTTAAACAGGTCTTTCGGATTATAGCTGATCATGGGCGAAAGTTAGGAGATAACTACAAGAATGGTTCAGCCATAGCAAACTTTGCATACACCTGGCGGAAATAAAAAAACCCCTCCAACCGGGAGGGGTTTTTTTTTATAATGATCATTGACATCAATGGTGATTGGCCACCACTTTTGTTTTAGTTTTTGATTGTTCAGGAAGCAGGTTTTCACCGATCGCCCTGTTTCCGCCAAGGTCCACAAGGACCGGTGCGGCAACATATACGGATGAATAGATACCGGTGATCACACCGATCAGCATCGCAAATGCAAAACCCCTGGTCACTTCACCACCAAAGATGAAGAGGATTAGGATGGTCAGGAATACGGTAAGGGATGTCATGATGGTACGGCTCAACGTATCGTTGATCGCACGGTTAATGATCACACCTTTAGGCTGTCCAGGCATTTCACGGTTGTATTCACGGATCCTGTCAAACACAATAACCGTATCGTTCATCGAGAAACCGATCACCGTCAGGATCGCAGCGATAAAATGCTGGTCGATCTCAAGCGGGAAAGGAACGAACTCCCTCGCAAATGAAAATACGATCAGCGTTACCAATACGTCGTGTAGCAAGGCCACGATGGTTCCCAGTGCATATCTCCAGTCGCGGAAGCGGATGAAAATGTAAATGGAGATCAGCAGCAACGACCAGAATGTAGCCCACTGGGCACCTCTTTTCAGATCTGCTGAAATGGTTGGCAATACCTTGGTAGAGCCCACCAGATAACCATTCTGCGGATTCCTGAATTGCTGGTAGGTCAGGTTGGCTGGCAGCCATTTATTCAGGCCGGTGAACAAAGTGTTCTCCACAATAGAGTCAGCTGCCGGAGTAGAATTTTCAATCTGGTAAGAAGTGGTGATATCAAGTCGGCTTGAATTACCGATCGTTTTAATGACCGGGTTCTCATTGAATGTATTCTCAAGATTCTGGCGCACCTGCTCTACCTGAACATTCTGTGGGAATTGAACTGTATAGCTTCGGCCACCCTTGAATTCCACTCCATAATCAAAGCCATTAAAGAAAGCTCCAATCCCAAGTGCAAGCACCACCAGTGAAATTCCATAAGCAACCTTCCTGTATTCAATGAACTTGAAGTTCGCATGCTTGAAGATCCTGCGGGAAATAGGGGTGAAGTATTCGAGGTGTTTTTTCTTATTGGTGAACCAGTCAGTAACCCAACGGCTGACAAGGATACCGCAAAACAGGGACAACAACAGACCAATGATCTGCGTGGTTGCGAAGCCTTTTACCGGCCCAAGTCCAAAGGAGAATAGAATGATGGCGGTTAATAAGGTTGTGATGTGTCCGTCAAGCACCGGTGGCAGCGAACGGCGGTAACCCGCATTCACGGCAGGGATGTAGGCCTTGCCCCTTGTGAGCTCTTCCTTGATCCTTTCGTAAATAATTACGTTGGTATCCACGGCCATACCAATGGTCAGTACAAGACCGGCGATACCTGGTGCGGTGAGGGTTGCGCCTAATCCTGTCAGTACACCAATGGTGAAAAGGAGGTTCAGGATAAGGGCAATATTGGCGATCCATCCGCTGGTGTTGTAATAGATCAGCATCAGCAGGAAGATCACAATGAATGAAATAAGGAAGGCAAGGAAACCGCCTTTGATCGCATCCTGTCCCAGGGTAGGTCCAACAACCTGTTCCTGCACGATCCTGGCCGGAGCGGGAAGTTTACCAGCTTTCAGGATGTTGGCAAGGTCAGTTGCTTCAGTAACCTGGAAATTACCGGAGATCTGCGACCTGCCGCCACTGATGGTTTCATTGGCTACTGGTGCAGAATAAACCAGGTTATCCAGTACAATCGCGATTGGAACTTTTTCCTTGGCACTTTTAGCGGTCAGCTTTTCCCACTCGCGGGCGCCGGCCGAATTCATGTCCATGGAAACAACCACTTTACCAAACTGGTCGTAGGTCTGTGAAGCGTTCTCTATCACATCACCTTCAATAGGCGCCTTGGGGTTGCCATATGTTTTAATAGCGTACAAAGGAACGGTTACCGCTTTGGAATTGCCATCTGTAGGAGGAACACCAAACATCCATTCCAGGTCAGCAGGAAAATACTGATCCAGAGAATTCAGGTAACGGCGAACGATCCCGGTATCATTGATCCTGACCTCACCCAGCCATCCTGTCGGGATCAGTCGGCCCTGCTGGTCAATAGGGGGAATAATATACTGGAACAGGCCAAGGTCCTGTGAAGTCGCAGGCGTTTTGCTGGCAGCAGTATCCTTTTGCTTTGCAAGTTGTTCTGACAGCCTTCTAGAGGTATCGGTTGACCGGCCTGTAGTATCTGTACCCCCACGGCGTGCGGTATCTGCAGTAGCAGGTGTTGCAGCAGGAGTAGGAGTAGTTGTGGCCGTATTGCCTTTATTCAATTTAATGAACTCGTCATTTGCTTTTGTAAAGCTTTGCCAGATTTCTCCCACCTGGTAAACTTCCCAGAACTGGAGGTTGGCTGAGGACTGAAGGTATTTACGTACACGCTCCTGGTCATCAACACCTGGCAATTCTACAGTAATAATACCGCGGTCACGGTCAGGGTTGATATTGGGCTGTGCCACACCAAACTGGTCGATACGGGTCTGTAATACTTTAAAGGTATTATCGAACGCGGAATAGGCAGAACTGCGAATTGAGGTCTCTACCTGTGCATCCGTATCTGTGATCTTGATACCCTGGGTGCTGGAAGTAGCAAAAATGCGGGCAAGAGGGGCATTGTTGCTTAACTTCTTGTATTCGTCAATAAAAAGGTCCACGTAATCCGCGCTTCCGTTAGCTTTCCTTACGCTGGCATTTTCCAGGGCCTTATTCAGGTTTGGATCAGCCGGGTTGTTGGAAAGTGCCCTGATCAATCCTGAAAGTTCAACTTCAAGGGTAACGTTGATACCACCCTGCAGGTCCAGACCCAGGTTCAGCTCTTCAGCTTTGGCCTTTTTATAGGAAATAGGTCCTGTGAATCCGTAATGGACAGTTGTATTTTCTGTGCTGTCAAGAAGTCTTTTGAGCCGCTCCTTTTCAAGGGCATCTTTTTCCGCAGGGGAACCATTAGGAAGCAGGCGTGCTACTTCGCGTTTGGCGGTAGCTTCCATTTTCTTTTCATGGCTGCGCACAACCCAGGTGAAGGATAATTCATAGATGGAATAAAGGATCAGCAGAATAGTAAAAAAGCGGACCAGCCCTTTCAGTTGCATACACGGTTTTTTTAGAAGTGTGCAAATATAGGCCTTTTAGACGCCAATCTGGTCGGCAGTTTGACCTATTTTACCGAGTTTTTAAGGGTTTTAAAGCCCTGAAAAGCAGGAAGCTGCAGGCCGTGAATACAATCAGCGACAGGCCGGAGAGAAGCAAGGCTTTTCCAGGATTCATCAATTCATCCTGCCGGTTTTGTAAAAAGCTGCTGTCCATTATAGTAACGGCAACAGGCAAAGGACCGGCCCTGATACCTGAAATCAGCTGAAGGCATTCTGCCCTGGTAAATGGACCGCCGATATTACACTGACCATTACTGATGATACCATCAACGGTTGGGGCTGAAATCACACGGTCTCCCTGAGTGATCGCTATGCATTTTCCAAGATTTCTGGAAGTGAGTTCCCGGAATATGCTGGTGCCATAGATGTAAAAGTTGATACCGATCATAGGTTCACTTCCTGACGGGCCGCTCACCAGTTCACAAAACCTGACAGCACGATGGTCAAGGACCTGGTCTTCAGGCGGGACCCTGATTGCGTAGAGTGCAAGCATTTCCTCTGCATCTTTTTGGTAGCCATAAAGAAGACGAAGGTCAGCAGGCAATGCTGCTTTTACTGTTGGAAATGATGTAAGTGAATCAAAGAATGCCGTATCCTTCGTTGCAATGAAACCAAGCCAGGGCTCGGTTGCCAGTAATTCAGGCATCTGCGGGTATTGAAGCAAATCATACACTTTATTGATCCTTGGTCCATAGAGCATTTCCAGGGAAAGATTTGCTGAGGAGGGCCTTTTTGCATTCCATGAGGCCAGGGCCCTGTCCATAGCCTGTATGGCACTGTTGAGCTCCTGCAGGCTGTATAACTCATGAAAAGAGATGGAAGCCTGGTTAAAAAATATATTGACAAGGAAGCCAGTATCCGGGAGATTAAAAACATCGAACCTGATAGTGCCATCTGGCTTTTTTGCTGCTTTATAATTGAGGCCAGCCTCTTTCAGCCTGATACCGATGGAAGCAATAGAATGCTGTATATCTGCCTGTGAACCTTCCATGCGCAAACTGTATTGACCCGTCCAGGAAACCTGTTCCCCTTCATCAAGGAAAGGTATGCTTCCCGTTAAGTTTGTTCGTGACAGTATGAAATACACAAGTACTGCTCCTGTCATGCCCGTGAACAATGACCTGGTGAAAATATTCATGCCTGAATTGGTGATGCTCTAATTTTGGATCATGAATATAAAGGTTGCCGGAGTATTATTCAAGCTGTGTTTCATTATTTCCTGTACTACTATAAAACCTTTCCCGTTGGAGCATGACACTGAAAATTCTGCCATGAAAGAAAACCTGATCGAGACCATCTTAAGCAGTTACCCCGAACAATTTGATTCCATAATAAAGCAGAACGACCAGTGGCAGGTGCAGATCATCTATACACAAATAGACCGTACAAAAGACAACAAGCCGGTATTTACTGAGCACAGGTTCAACATTGACACTACCCGGTATTTTTACCCGGCTTCAACAGTTAAAATGCCAATTGCTTTCCTTGCCCTTCAAAAACTGAACGAGTTGAAGATACCCGGGCTGGATATGAATACCACGATGATCACTGAAGCTGACTTTCCCGGTCATACACCTGTTTACAATGATCCTGATAGTGAAGATGGGCGGCCAACGATCGCAAATTATATTCGTAAGATCTTCCTGGTGAGTGATAATGATGCATTTAACCGACTGTATGAATTCCTTGGCCAGGAATACATCAATGAAAACCTGCATGCCATGGGCTACCATACCGCACAGGTGCTCCACCGGCTGGAAGTTTTAATGGATGAAGACCAGCACAGGACAACGAATCCCATTAAATTCCTAAGCAATACCGGCAGGCTTTTGTATGAGCAGCCAATGAAAAAAAGCAGGATGGCCTACCAGCAAAGGAATACCTTCCTGGGCAAGGGCTATTATAAAGGAGGACAGTTGATCGATCAGCCTTTTGACTTTTCCAGGAAGAACAGGATCACGCTTCCCGACCTGCATTCTGTTTTACAATCCGTGATCTTTCCCAATTCTGTGCCGGCACATCAAAGGTTCAACCTGACAGCCTCTGATTATAAATTCCTTCACCGTTACATGTCCATGAAACCCTCCGAATCCAGGTTCCCCCAGTATGATGAAACTTACACTGATGCCTATGTGAAATTCCTGATGTTTGGTGCTGATGGCCCTATTGCAGATTCCAGCATCCGTATCTTCAACAAAGTTGGAGATGCATATGGTTTTCTTACAGACGTTGCTTATATAGTGGATCATACAAACAAAGTTGAATTCATGTTAAGTGCCACCATTCATTGTAACCCGGATGGCATTTATAATGATAACCAGTATGCTTATAACACTGTTGGTTTCCCTTTTCTTAAAAATCTTGGGCTTGCTTTTTACCGGCATGAACTGAAAAGAAATAAAAAAAACCTTCCCGATCTTTCAGCCTTCCTGCCCGATTACCGTCAATAGTTTATTTTTGCCCCTTTCCAAAACGATCGCATGCTTTTATCTTCTTTATTAAACAGGTTCAACGAACCGGAAACATTGAAAATGGCCAGGCTTGGCCGCGAACTCAGGGCAAAGGGAATGGATGTTACAGACCTGAGCCTGGGAGAACCTGATTTTGATACGCCTGATCATATTAAAGAAGCTGCTAAAAACGCGATCGATGAAAACTGGAGCCATTATACTCCCGTAGCAGGCTACCCGGAATTAAGGGAAGCGGTCTGTGTAAAATTCAGGCGTGATAACAACCTTGAATACAAACCTGAGAACATTGTTGTATCAACAGGAGCCAAGCAAAGCCTTGCCAATGTCATCCTGAGCATGGTGGAAGCCGGTGAAGAAGTGATCATTCCCACCCCTTTCTGGGTGACCTATGCGGCCCTGGTGCAATTAGCGCAGGGTACCGTTAAGATCATTAAAACAACGCTTGAACATGGCTATAAGATCACACCGGAGCAACTTGAAGCAGCCATCACGCCAAAGACCAAGCTGTTTATATTTTCTTCTCCCTGCAATCCCAGTGGGGCCATCTATAAAAAAGAAGAACTGAAGCAACTTGCAGCAGTGTTTGCCAGGAACCCTCATGTGTATGTGGTGTCTGACGAGATCTATGAATACATCAATTTCTGCGACTGTACGGAAAGCATTGCGCAATTTGATGGAATGAAAGACCGTACCATTATCATCAATGGTTTGAGTAAAGGATTCGCGATGACAGGTTGGAGGCTTGGATACATGGCAGCCCCTGCTGAAATTGCCAAAGCCTGCGAAAAACTGCAGGGGCAATTTACAAGCGGACCTAATGCGGTAACCCAACGGGCAGCTATAGTTGCACTTACAGGCCCTCTTGACGCCTGTAACGAAATGGTGCATGAATTCAGAAGACGCAAAGACCGGGTGATTGAATTGATGAATGGAATTGAAGGCCTGAAGTTTGTGGAACCCGATGGTGCATTTTACGCATTCCCCCAGGTAGACTATTTCTTTGGAAAAAAAGACGGTGAGGAGACCATAAAGAATGCAGATGACCTTAGTATGTATCTATTAAATAAAGCACATGTTTCAACGGTCACCGGATCGGCATTTGGAGATGACCAGTGCCTGCGTATTTCTTTCGCCAATAACATGGCAAATATTGAAAAAGGATTCAGTAAAATCACAAAAGCTTTAGGGCAATTACGAGGGTAGATTTGCAATTGTTTTCCATCAGGAGCGGGTTTAGATTTACATATTGATTACCCTAAAACAAAACTCAATCTTATGAAAACAAGAACACTCCTCGGGATCGGAATCCTGGCTATGTCTTTCTTCGGTCTTACAGCTTTCGCTCCAAAATCAAAAGCTGTAACAACTAATCTGCCAGGCGAATATTCTGTTCAAATGGTGTCTAACACACAGGTAGGCGAAGGTTACGAATGGATCTGGACCGTTACAAATCCTAATCCGGGCAATGGTACCAATGGAACCATACAGAACCTGAGTCATTGGTCAATTGCCGTTGCCAATACAATTACTGTGCAGAATGTGATCGGTGTTGCTTATAGTACTGATGGTATTACATGGCATAACCTTACTCCTAGTGTTGCAGTTGATAAAAGCAATGATTGCGCTATCGGAACCCAATTGAAATTTGATTACGGTACCACCGGAGGTGAGCCTACTTACTACCGCCTGATCCTTGATACGGATTTTGCTGAAGACGGAACTTCTATCGCTAATTTCAAGAGTGGTAGCCGTACAGGATGTTATACTTCATCTGTATCAGGTCCATCACTTGCAGGAACCATCAGATAATAGCTTATAATGGATGTTGAAAAATGCCTTCGAAAGAAGGCATTTTTTATTTTGCTTCACTGAGCTGCAATAATTGTGCATGTAACCGCAGCACCTGGGTGATCAGCAATTCCTGTTCGTTATTGTGCAATACAAAATCGCAAAGCTTCATCTTGATATTTTCATCTATCTGACGGTTCATCCTTGCTAATACGGCTTCCCTTGTTACACCATCCCTGTCCATTACTCTTTTGATCCTGATATGCAGGGGAGCGGTCACCCCTATAACATAATCCAGGCCTGTAACCGAACCCGATTCAAACAGCAGGGCAGCTTCTTTCACCAGGTAAGGTGTCACCTGTACTTCCATCCATTCCCTCGCATCCCGGATCGTAGGAGGATGTACAAGGCTATTGAGGAGGTCAAGTTTTGAGGGGTTGTTGAACACCAGTGCGGCCAGCTTATTCCTGTCAAGGATTTCATTGTTGTAAACATCAGCGCCAAAGTGTTTTTTGATGCTGGCCATTAGTTGAGGATCTGTATGGTACAGTCTTTTGGAAGCCGCATCCGCGTCGTACACCGGTACACCCAGCAGTCCAAAGATCTTAGCCACCGTTGACTTGCCGGAACCAATACCGCCTGTTAATCCAACCTTTAAAGACATAGGGGGAAGGTAGGAAGAAAGCTGATAGCTTCTAGCTGATGGCTGTGTGTGGTCGTGAAATGTAAGACGTGAGTCTAATACAGGATTTTTTCTTACAGTAAACGGCTTCCTACCAAGTTTTGCCTAGACAATGAATTGAACCCAAAAGAGCAAAGAGCGCAAAGAGCGCAAAGGACCTTCACCTTACGTTTCTCTCCGGGTCCTTTGCGTTCATTGCGGTTAGTGTATGCTGCGCAAAATCAAATTGGAAGTATCATGGTTTCAGTAAAGAACAAGAAACAATAAACCAAAAACCAGAAACAAAAATCCCCAGCTTGGCTGGGGATCTTCTTATTTTTTATCTACAACGATTGTTGGCGTATTCAGTTTTTTATTCAGCGCTGCGGTCCATTCCATTGAAATGGCGCTTCTCTCCAGTTTGATGTAGCTGCCTGGATTGATCTCCAGTTGAACAGTTCCATCATCATTGGTTTTGCTGATGGCCCCATGAATGCCGGCGATGGTGACCACTTTATCACCCTTTTGAAGATTGTCAATAAATGACTTCTGCTGCTTCGCCTTTTTTGCCTGCGGGCGGATGAAGAACAACCAGAACACCACCATGATCAATCCCATGAAAACGATGCTGGTTGCGCCACCAAAAGGACCGGCACTTTGTTGTAATAAGAACATATTCGATAATTATAGTTTAAACAGTTACTTCGTCACTTCAACACTGAAGGTCAGTTGCTGGTAGTTGCCGTTGCTGGCATTGGTATGAACAGAGACATTCTTTGTATGCACCGTCGGACTCTGGCCCTTGCTGTTAAAGCTGGCCTTGATCACACCTTCCTTACCGGGCGCAATGGGCTCTTCTGGCTTTTCAGCTACAGTGCATCCGCAGCCAGCCTTAACATCCGCTACGATCAAAGGTTTATCGCCTGTGTTTTTAAACCTCCAGGAGATCTCAACCACCTGGCCTTCCTTCACCTTGCCCAGGTCCTGGTTCTGACCATTGATCCACTCAATGGAGGTAAAATTGGAGGAATCGGCCAAAGCAATACGGTTCAAAGAATCCTGGTTGGCTTTACCGGCGCTGGCATCGTTCTGGCAGGATACGCCTGCTACGGCCAGGCCACACAATAAAAGAAAAGAAAAGTATTTCATAAATAAGGTTTGCTGCTGCAAATGTAAATGTTATAATCTTCAGGCTTTCTTAAAATCTGTTTTATGAAGCTGTCCTGACTGCACCAGTTCTTTATGAATGTTATCGAGGATACCATTCACAAACTGGCCACTTTGCTGTGTACTGTATTCCTTTGCAATGTCAATGTATTCATTGATGGTCACTTTGGGAGGAATGGTATCGAAATAAAGAAATTCTGCCATGCCCATTTTCATGATGATCATGTCTAGCGCCGCGATCCTTTCCGCGTCCCAGTTTTTCAGTCTTGGTACGATAAAAGCCTCAAGGTGCTCTGATTTATCCAGTACGGTACTCAGTAGTTCCCTTGCAAACTGGAGCTTGTCCTTGCTGATCACTTCCCTGAAGTCAACAGTGCCAGGCTTATTCAAAAGATTGCGCACCAGTTGTGTCACCATATCCGAATCGTCATCCCAGTTCATGAAATTCTCCTCAATATGGCTGATGAATTGTTCATTCGACAGCATCATATCATTGAAAATAAATTCCAGGATCTCTTTTTCATCTTTTGGCGAACGCTCCGGAGACTGGATATATTCCCTGTACTGGGGTGTTTCCATCATGATGTTGTACAGCCTGCGCACCAGGTCCCTGTCAATCCTTTGTTCAGGCTTGCTGCCTGTTACTTCTGAAATATAACCCGGGTCTTCCTTGATCTTCCATACAAGTGTATTGCCTGCGATCTTGGTATTGACATGAAGGTCTTCTTCAGATGGCAGGTGTTTGGATGCACGAACATAGGCGTCACGTTCCGCATAACCCGCCATTTCAGTTAAAAAGTAAGTCAGGTAGATCAAAAGATCCTGAGACTGATCGAAATGTTTCTGCAATAATTTAGCTGGCTCCCCCGGTTTCACTCCCTGCTCAAGGGTACTCAAAGTGTAAATCGTCTGCATCACTTTTACCCTTATATTCCTTCTGCTGATCATAATCTAAGAACTGTTTGAGCGGGCGAAGATAGGAAAGTTTGCTTAGGAGGAAACCATTGTGCGCAGAAGTGAACAGGCCAATTAAATTACCGAGGTAACTGTTTTGCAATTGACAGCAATCATGTTTTTTATAATGTTAAAAATAGAAGATCATCTGATGAGCAGTACAGTGCCTTTTTGCTGCCTGCTTAATTTAGAATCTCTTTCCGTGTAAGAAAGCATCCATACATAAACTCCCGTGGCCAGGGGACTGCCTTTGAATGTTCCATCCCATCCTTGTTTCCAGTTCGAGGAAGAAAATACCAGGTTGCCCCAACGGTTGTAGATCATGAACTTCAGGTTCTCTGCCTTGATGGCGTTGGCTGGGAAGAACGTATCATTTTTCCCGTCATTATTAGGTGTGAATGCGCTCGGAACAGCGAGGTAGCAACTTGGATAGATCAGGACCTTTTTTGAAACAGAATGCTCACAGCCGATGCTGTCGCGCACCGTATAGATCACAGAATAATTCCTGAGCTGGAAGGGAGGAGGGTAGGTGTAGGTCGGGGATTCAGAGGTAGCAGTGCCTCCATCTCCAAACTGCCAGGAATGTTGTTTGATATTCCCGATTGAAGTACTCGTGAACTGCACCGGTTCATTGGGGCAATTATCTTCATGCACAGTGAAATCAGCTTTGATGAAGTTATCCAGGGCCACAACCACATCACTTGTATCAACACAAACGCCATTGGATACAGCCAGTCTTACCTGCTTATTGTTGAACAGGGTGTAAAAGACCTGCGGATTTTGCAGCATGCTGGTTTTATTATCATCCAGGAACCAATGCCAGCTGTTAATGCCATTGCCACCCGGATGAGAAAACTGAACGGTATCTTCCGTGCATCCGTAAAATTTAGAATAGGTAAAGGAGGCATTGACAGTATCTGCCACAGAAAATGCAATAGATCCCGGCGGTGATTCCTGGTTACATTCATTGATCAGGGTATTGCCGTCTGATCCTCTCTGCAGGTTGATTAAAAAATTTCCCGCGTCTTCCATCGGGGCTGAAAGCCTTACCACGATCTGCCTGGTTGCTGTTCCGGAACAGGATATCTCAACAGAAGTGATATTTACAGGGTAAGATCCGGTGATCAGAAAATCAGAAGGTGAAATGCTTGCGCATTGTATAGGCCTTGAAAAGACCAGCCTAAGTGACTGAGGAGCGCACCCTGGCTTTGTCAAACTATCCATAGGTGTTGGTCTTCCAGCTGCAACCGAAAAGCCTGCTACCTCGGTTACCGGTAATCCATTGTCGCAAAGGTCCAGCAAAGTATTGCCGTCTGTGCCGGACTTCACGCGCAACTGGTAAGCACCATCCGGCAAAGGATTGTTCAATGTCAGTTCTATGGAATCCGTTTCAAATCCTGTATTACAATTGATGCCGGCAGCGCTGACAATGTTTGCTGATGCAGGTGATAAAAAGAAATCCGAACCATTGGCTGCAATGGTGCTGCACTTCATTTTTTTATTCAGCTTAACGCGGATCACATTTCCGGCGCAATTGGCATCGGCACGGCTCAAGGCTGGGGGGGTCGTATCTGTGATCACTGCAGAACCTCCTCCAAATGACAGGCTGTAACCACTCTGGCTGTTAGAGAAATGGCTGACCAGCAGGATGTAATTGTGACCTGCTTCAATGAAAGCAGGCTTGCTGAACAAGGGCTGGCCGCTGCCTCCGCAGGAGAAGAGCGAACCACCGGCTGGGGTTGCGCCTGTCACACCAAATAAACCGCTCCAGTTATAGGAAATGATCATTGTCTGATCGGTGTACACGTCATTTACATCCTTATTTGTAACATCGAACAACTGCCAGTCATAATCCTCATTCATGTCATTTGGGGTGATCACGAACTGAAGCGTTCCGGATTGGAAACAGGTGAATTTATACCAGAAGGGATTTTTGTCTGTATAACCACCGCCCTGGCATGTTGGGGCCGGGATATTTCTGCCACCGCAGATAGGAACAGTGGATTGGGTAAAAGTTGATGTACCGCAAACAGGAAAAGCCGTTGAAGGAGTCTGACCAAGGGTGGTGCAGGTCGTTTGACTCCAGGAAAGCGTAGCAAGGAGGATTAAACCAGTTAATAGTAGCGATCTTATCATAAACAGCTGTGGTATCAACTATGTCAGCGAAAAAGGCCCGAACGCTGCAAAGCTAAGCCATAAGAATTTGTGAAAAACCCCAAAATGCGGATGGACCGTTATAGAAGGCGGATCAATTGTTTATGGTCCGGTGATAACCCTTTTGGTTCTAAAATTGTTCCTTCAGACCTAAAAATTTTAATATGTTCCGTTTTCTCCTGCTGTCAGGTGTTTTAATATTCATCAGCACTTTTTTAAATAGCCAGCCTGCCAATTATCCTCATGAAGTCAAATTTATCACCCTGGACATTGAACGGCAACCTGTCCGGATGGCTTATATGGATGTAAGGCCTGGTAATCCAAATGGAAAAGCAGTGCTGCTGCTGCATGGAAAAAATTTTAATGGGTATTACTGGAAAGACGTCATCCGTTTCCTGGCAGATTCCGGGTACAGGGTAGTGGTGCCTGACCAGGTAGGATGGGGAAGGTCTGACAAGCCAAATATCCACTACAGCTTTCATTTGCTGGCAAATAATACCAGGCAGCTACTGGATACGCTGAACCTGCAAAAAGTGCATGTCATTGGCCATTCAATGGGCGGCATGCTCGCAGCCAGGTTTACTTTAATGTACCCTCAAAATGTTGACAGGGTAGTATTGGAAAATCCTATAGGGCTTGAAGATTATAAGACTTTCATACCCTGGCAGCCATTGGATAAGCTCTTTCAAAAGGAAATGAACGCTAACTATGCTTCTTACAAAAAGTACCAGCAAACCTATTATCCTGTCTGGAAGCCTGAGTATGAGCAATATGTGGCTGCACAGGCTGAAGGGCTTGGAACACCGGGATTCAGTGCCACTGCCTGGGTCAATGCACTGACCTACCAGATGATCTATGAACAACCTGTGGTTTATGAATTCAGAAATATTTCCAGGCCTGCATTGATCATTGTGGGGCTTGAAGACAGGACAGTGGTTGGGAAAGACCAATTATCAAAGGACAGTGCCGCACTGTATGGCCAGTATCCAATGCTAGGGCGATGGTTGAACAAGGAGATCCGGGGTTCAAGGTTGGTGGAATTCCAGGGAGTTGGACATATTCCGCACATCCAATGGCTTGATCCATATAAAAAGGAAGTTCTTGAATTTTTCAAATAGGACAGGAGCATGCTCCGTTTTTTAATAAACTGTTCAGTACCGCTATAAAATTTAAAAATGTAAAATTGTCACCTGGCCAGTTACAATCTCGTCAGTTCCATTGTTACTAGCATTGACAACCATGCTGTCAACCTGCAATTTTTACATTTTTAAGCTGGTGGCACACAATTCGCCTACCTTTGCGCGCCGCCACCTGATATCATCGGAAGGCGGAAACCGCAATTTTGACACTGGATAAAATTCACTAAAACAAAAATTCATAGACGTATGGCTAACAATGTTCATGTTACCCCTCTGCACGACAGAGTGATCGTGAAACCGGCCGCAGCAGAAGAAAAAACTGCCGGAGGCATCATCATCCCAGACACTGCTAAAGAAAAGCCACAGCGTGGCGTAGTCATTGCCGCCGGACCTGGCAAAAAAGACGAGCCGGTTACAGTAAAAGAAGGTGATACCGTATTGTACGGTAAATACGCCGGTACTGAAATCTCTATTGAAGGACAGGATTACCTCATCATGCGCGAAAGCGATATCCTGGCCATTGTTTGATCCAGGCGCCAACAAGCGTACAACATTTTAAAACATTAATTTAAATAAGCTATGGCAAAACAACTGTTTTTCGAAACTGATGCCCGCAATAAAATGAAGAAAGGCGTGGATATCCTATCCAATGCCGTAAAGGTCACCTTAGGGCCTAAGGGACGTAACGTAGTGATCGAAAAGAAATTCGGCGCTCCAAGCGTAACAAAGGATGGCGTAACGGTAGCCAAAGAAATTGAACTGGAAGATGCCATTGAAAATATGGGCGCCCAGATGGTTAAGGAAGTGGCTTCTAAAACTGCAGATGTTGCAGGTGATGGTACCACAACCGCTACTGTACTGGCCCAGGCCATTATTACAGAAGGCCTGAAGAACGTAGCAGCGGGTGCTAACCCGATGGACCTGAAGCGTGGTATTGACAAGGCTGTAAAGGCTGTAGTTGAGAACCTGCGTAAACAGTCCCAGGCTGTAGGTGATGATAATAAAAAGATCGAGCAGGTTGCTACGATCTCTGCCAATAACGATTACGAGATCGGTAAGCTGATTGCAGAAGCAATGCAGCGTGTTTCTAAAGATGGTGTCATCACGATTGAAGAAGCAAAAGGAATTGAAACAACTGTTGATGTTGTTGAAGGTATGCAATTCGACCGCGGATACATTTCTCCATACTTCGTTACCAACAGCGAGAAAATGGAAGCAGAGCTGGATAATCCTTACATCCTGATATACGACAAGAAGATCAGCAGCATGAAAGATATCCTGCACATCCTTGAGAAAGTTGCTCAACAGGGTGCACCGCTCCTGATCATCTCTGAAGACCTGGAAGGCGAAGCACTGGCTACACTGGTGGTTAACAAACTGCGCGGTACATTGAAAGTTGCTGCAGTAAAAGCTCCTGGTTTTGGTGACAGGAGAAAAGAAATGCTCCAGGACCTTGCAATCCTTACAAAAGGTATCGTGATCTCTGAAGAGCAGGGTTACAAACTTGAAAACGCCGACCTCAGCTACTTAGGTAAAGCTGAAAGGGTAGTGATTGATAAAGACAATACAACGGTTGTTGGCGGACGTGGTGAAAAAGATGCCATTGTTTCCCGCATCAACCAGATCAAAGCCCAGATCGAATCCACAACTTCTGATTACGACCGCGAGAAGTTACAGGAACGCCTGGCAAAACTCAGCGGAGGCGTTGCCGTACTGAATGTAGGTGCGGCTACCGAAGTTGAAATGAAAGAAAAGAAAGACCGTGTTGACGATGCACTGCATGCTACAAGAGCTGCTGTTGAAGAAGGAATTGTTCCTGGTGGTGGCGTGGCTTATGTTCGCGCTATTGAAGCCCTGAACCAGATCGATACTTTGAACAGCGACGAAGCAACTGGTGTTCAGATCGTTCGCCGTTCACTGGAAGAGCCACTGCGCCAGATCGTAGAGAACTGCGGTATTGAAGGCAGTGTTGTGGTAAATAAAGTTCGGGAAGGAAAAGGTGACTACGGATTTAATGCACGCACAGAGCAGTATGAAAACCTGATCGCTGCCGGTGTCATTGACCCAACCAAGGTGAGCCGTATTGCACTGGAAAATGCTGCATCCATCGCTGGTATGCTGCTGACCACTGAATGCGTGATCGCTGACAGGCCTGAGCCTAAATCTGCTCCTGCAGCTCCTGGTATGCCAGGTGGCGGAATGGGAATGGATTATTGATAAATACATAAAAAAAGCCTCCGCCAAAGCGGGGGCTTTTTTGTTTCTGGTCTATGGTTTCTTGTTTACGGTTCTTTAGGGTTCTAATAATCATTACGGGTCCGACCAGCGTAGAAGGATTAACCGCTAAGAGCGCTAAGTAACGCAAAGGCTTGATGGCGGGTTTTGCATTGAAAGATGAACTGCATTTGTACCAAATATCTTCCATGTAATCTGTGTCATACGTGACTTTTACTTCGGTTAAATGACTGGTGTTTCCTTAAAAATCTCCCATCCGCTAAATCATTTCTTAAAAATCCGTGCAATCCGTGATATTTTTTGGTTACATCAAAGTTTTTTGTAACTTGAAAGTACTCATCCCACCAACTGTTTCCTACGATAACATTTGTTTTTGGCCTTTTTATTGCAGACGATCTGTCCCTCTGAACTGGAAAAATTATCTGTTCATCTTTAAAGCAAGTGTTATGTGGTTCAAAATGGTAAAATGGATTCGAAGAAGGTTCAGCAACAGAAAGGCAACAGGTTTTGATCAGGATAATCCTTTTCTGATTCTTTGATCATGTTGTTGTCCAGTTCTTTTTCCCTGCCCACGAATTTCAAATTCTGAAGTCAATACTTCTGCCTGCCCTTTATTTTCACTGCTATATAAGAATATCTGATAAGGTTGTATTTAATTATGGCTGTAACATTATTGTTATTGGTCCTGGCAGCGCCTGGTTTTCATATGGGAACCTTTGAAAATGTAAGCCTGCTGATGAACCATAAGCATTCCTCTTTTGCTTTTAAGTAGGCACGCATTCCTGCATTCATTTGATTATTTATGCATATTCATTAAAGACCAGTTTGCATAAAAAAATATTTGGACCTTATTGACGGAAAATCTGTTTTTATATATTTTCGTTTTACAATCCAGTTTCCTACCTACCTGTTAATCTTTCCGGAGAAGAATCATGGTATCCTGGCTGGGAAGTATTCGCCAGAGGCGAATTCGGGTTGAAGCCACAGCTATTGCAAAAAAAATTTCGTGAACCCCCTCAGCTTGAGCAAAGGGGGTTTTTGTTTGACTTTCATCTTGTCCGTTATTTGATTTCGAATGATCCTGCCTGAATAAAAAATAGTTTTTAGATAATATTGGTGGCTGAATTAAAGTAAACATCCTCAGTAAAATCACCATTCATTTTTTGTTTGTCGAAGATTTTTGATGATCCATAGAAAGGGTGCTATTGGTCATTCAAAAAATCAACTCTGGCAAGCCATTTGACCATAAGGTGCAAACAACATTGTACAAAATGAAAATCAAGATCGTTTCTTTCTGTTCCGTTGTGGCTCTTTGTGCTTCAATTACTTCATGGTCACAGGGTGCACAGATCCGTGCAGGTGTGAACATGGCCAATATTTCAGTTACTGAAAATGGAAGAGTTGATGAAGCTAATGCATTGACCAGTTTCCAGGTAGGTATTGTAGGAGACATTGCATTAGGCAAAGTTGTTTCATTTCAGCCAGGTCTGCTGTTCACAGGTAAGGGTGCAAAACTTCAAAATGGTGATCCTTCAATGGCCAACTGGTACAGGTCAACTTTCAATCCATACTACCTTGAGATCCCTGCCAACCTTGTTTTTAAGCTGCCGCTTGGAACCAACAGGTTCTTTGTTGGCGCCGGGCCTTATATCGCTATGGGCATTGCCGGTAAAAGGAAGCTGGAAGGCGCAACTTTAGGTGTGGGCTATACCCGTGAAAGAGACATTGAATTTTCAAATGACGATCCAACTACATTCAGCAATGAGGAAGGAACAGGTTTCGGAGTTGTACGAAGGTTTGATTATGGCCTTAATGGTACAGCAGGTGTTGAAGGAAAGACCATAGTACTTGCAGCGAATTATGGGCTTGGATTGGCCAAGCTGCAGTCCGGAAGTAACAATTCAGTAGACAACAACGATAAGCACAGGGTGTTCTCTGTAACCCTTGGTTTCAAATTTTAGATAGCACATTAAAGCAATGAAAAGGCTACCTTAACCGGTAGCTTTTTTTATGAGCAAGATTGATTGCGATTAATTTTGTAGTAAAAGGCACTTATATAAATAGAAAAATTCACCACAATGGTGAACTTTTTATAATCGTATGAACGTGCCCGTTACATGCAGTAAGGGAGCTAATAAACCCCCGTTAAGATTCTAGTCTTCCCTTTCTACAGTCTTCGTAATGGTCCTGTCGCCTGCAGTAGAAGATGTTGTAGTGGTGCGCCTGCGGCTTCCACCTCCGCTTGTAAGGGCTACCAGTAATAGAATAAATAATGCAGCACCAGCAACCCATACCCATGGAGAAGTATACCAGTTGCCACCGCCACCTTCTTTATTCAGATTGATATCGACCTTGGTCGCTTCTTCCTGGGCCATGGCAATAAAGGCCATCACCAGGGTCATAAAGGATAAAACAAACTTTTTCATAATGATCTTTATGGTACAGTTTAAAAAAACGTGCCATAAAGCTTGCAGGCTGTGAACAGCCTTTGTCTTAAAAATGGAATTTTAACCAGCGAACTGAATCTTTTTTGGCCATAAAGCAGCAGGAATTGGCGGGCTGAGCAGCGTGATCAGTATACAGCCCACTTAAATTAGAAAAGTATATATACGAACCTTGCATTATGTGTATTTCCTTCTATTTATGTAGGATGTGGCTGACCCGGCAGGACCTTTACCCTCTGAAATAAAAATTAACGTGGGCAAAAGTGGGCAAAACAATAGGGGTTTTTGTGTATAGATTTGAAATACCACATCCCACGAAAGATACACCCACCGACCGTAGTGCTGATAGAACAACGAAACCTCTAAAGCGTAATTCCTAAACAAGTGTAAGATTGTATTGCATTGTTGTCTCCAACTATGCACCTCAACTTTCGTGTCCAGCCTAAGTAAACCTCACGATCATTCGATCGCAGTTATCCCTTTGCCTCAACTTTTACATTCGAAATTTATACCCAGGTACTGATGTAACTGAGGTCAGGCGAAGCCTTGTCCCCATTAGATCTCAACCAAAACTAACCTTTTTATGATCGAGAAATGGTACGCCGTGTACACAAAACCGCGTTGGGAAAAGAAGGTGGCTGAACTCCTTACTAACAGGAACATCACCAATTATTGTCCATTGAACAAAGTAGTGCGTCAATGGAGCGACAGAAAAAAAACAGTGTACGAACCACTGTTCACATCTTATGTTTTCGTCCGGGTAACAGAAAAACAATTACATGAAGTAAAGGAGAACATAGGCGTGCTGAATATTGTTTACTGGCTTGGAAAGCCTGCATTGATCAGGGATGAAGAGATTGAGGCGATCAGGAAATTCCTCAATCAATACTGTAATGTAAATCTGACAAAACCAGAATTCAGGGTAAATGATCCTGTCAAGGTAACCCGTGGGCCGCTCATGGAACTGGAAGGTGTTGTTGTGGTTATCAAGAATAACACGGTCAAGGTGGCGCTGCCATCGTTAGGCTGCATGATGTATGCTGAAATGGAAAGAGGAAGTATTGAAGTGATCGAAAATAAAGTTACTTCAACAGGTCAAGCTTTACATTATGCATATTGAGGATAAAATATTTGTGGCAGGCCACAGGGGAATGGTTGGTTCAGCCATCTGCCGTTCACTGCGCAAAAAAGGGTTTGCCAATATCATGGAGCGCAATTCAGAACAGCTGGATCTTCGCAACCAGTTTGCTGTTGAACATTTTTTTAAAAACGAGCGTCCAGCTTACGTTTTTCTTGCTGCCGCTAAAGTTGGCGGTATTATGGCCAATATGGAACTGAAGGCTGAATTCATCTATAACAACATGATGATTGAGGCCAACGTGATCCATGCCGCATGGAAGTATGGCGTTAAAAAATTATTATTTCTTGGAAGTTCCTGCATTTATCCAAAGTTCGCTGAGCAACCAATACATGAATCCAGCCTGCTGACAGGGGCCCTGGAGCCAACAAATGAACCTTATGCCATTGCCAAGATCGCAGGTATCAAATTATGTGAAGCTTACCGGGATCAATACAACATGAACTTCATTAGTGTGATGCCAACCAATCTTTATGGCATTGGAGATAATTACCATCCAAATTATTCGCATGTGCTTCCTGCATTGCTGCGCAGGTTTCATCAGGCAACAAACAACCATCTGCCTTCAGTAACCATTTGGGGTTCCGGCAGACCAAGAAGAGAATTTCTTTTCGTTGATGATCTTGCTGCTGCCTGTATTTTCCTTATGGAGCATTATGACGACAAGGAGATTGTGAACATCGGAACAGGAGAGGACATAACCATCAATGAGCTTGCGGAAATGATCAAAAAGATCACGGGTTTCAATGGCAGCATTGAATTTGATACCACCATGCCAGATGGCACCCCCCGTAAACTTTTGGATGTTGCAAAGCTTCACGGATTAGGTTGGAAACACAGAACCAGCCTGGAAGAAGGTATTGTAAAGACTTACGCCGATTTCAAAAACCACCATAATCAAAGGGCACCCCTGCTCGCCTGAACCTTTCAAAAAACTTTAATGAAGACTGCATTAATAACCGGTATAACTGGACAGGATGGCGCATACCTAGCCGAACTACTACTGGAAAAAGGCTATATGGTGCACGGCATCAAGCGGCGTTCTTCACTGATCAACACGGACCGCATCAATCACCTTTACCAGGATCCTCATGAAAAAGATGTAAGGTTCAAATTACACTATGGGGACCTAAGCGACAGTGCGAACCTGATCCGGATCGTCCAGGAAACACAGCCGGATGAGATCTATAACCTGGGCGCCATGAGCCATGTAAAGGTCAGCTTCGATATGCCTGAATTTACAGCCAATGTCGATGGATTAGGAACGCTCAGGCTCCTGGAGGCCATCCGCATTCTCGGTATGACCAGGAAAACAAAGATTTACCAGGCGTCCAGTTCAGAGCTTTACGGTCTGATACAGGAAGTGCCACAAAAGGAAACCACACCGTTTTATCCACGCAGTCCTTATGCTGTGGCTAAATTATATGCTTACTGGATCACCGTCAACTACAGGGAAGCATACAATATGTTTGCATGCAATGGTATCCTCTTTAATCATGAAAGTCCCAAAAGAGGAGAGACTTTCGTAAGCAGGAAAATAACAAGAGCCTGCGCTGCCATAGCACTTTCCATGCAGGATTGCCTGTACCTGGGTAACCTTGATGCCCAGCGTGACTGGGGCCATGCCCGTGATTATGTGGAAGCCATGTGGCTCATGCTTCAGCAGGACAAGCCGGAGGATTATGTTATAGCCACAGGGGTAACCACATCGGTCAGGACCTTTATCAAAATGGCTTTCCATTATGTGGGGATCCAGCTGGAATTCATAGGATCGGGAATCAATGAAAAGGGTATTGTTACTGCCTGCCATCACGAGGATTACCAGGTGCCAATCGGCAAGGTGGTGATCAGTGTGGATGAGAATTATTTCCGCCCGACTGAAGTAGACCTTCTGATCGGCGATGCCCAAAAAGCAAGGAAGAAACTGGGATGGGAGCCTACATGTTCTCTTCAATCGCTGGTAAAGGAAATGATGGAGGGAGACCTTGAAGCCTGCCTGCAGTTCGGTCCCAATTTCAATTATGATATGGCCCTGTAGCCCTCATATAAACATATGGTTTCAAAAAAAATCCTGCCTTGAAAAATGTTTTTCCGATCTCTTGAAATTAGCTTCCATAGTGGATTTGGCAGGAAAGGTTCATTAAACGGGGGAGAAAATAGGTAGAAACACTTAAGGTTTTTTAGTTGTACGGCTTGCAAATAAACTAAGGAAATTATACTTTTATTTGATATGAGACAGTTTTGTACCCCAAAACTGCCAACCGCACTCTACGACCTAAGCTCCTCAGAAATACCGCTTCTTATATCCATGACCTGCCTTTAACGCCCTCTATTGTTTGCTTAGACAACGAAACCTATTAATTACCAGAACACTAATTGCTTATGGACTTAGGGCAAATGAATTTATTAAAACAGGAAATCGAAAAGACCTTCGGAAGAAAGATATTATCATCAGCTGATTGCCATCATCTTTGCATGGATATTTCGCACAGGACCAAGCACAGGATCAGCTTTAATACGTTAAGACGCTGCTTTAACCTGATGAAGGCTACGCATAATCCATCATTCTACACACTGGATGTGCTATCCAATTACTGCGGCTTTTCTTCCTATGAGGAATTCCTGAATTTCCGTACACAAAGTTTTCCTGAGGAAGTCAACCAGAAGGATTCAAGCCTGCTCAACTACATGGTGCTTGTATTTAAGAATACAGAAGTCAGCAACAATAATGACATTACCTACTTCAGCGTAGTTCAGCAAACGATTAATTATCTTGATCAGCACAGATCCATTGTTGATCAATTCCAAAGGGAGATTTCAAGGACCAGGAATGGCCAGAACTTTTACTTTGAGCAATTTGTAAATATTGATAAGCTTACTTCTTTTTATGGAGATGGCCTTAGATATTACCTGAACGAAAAGAAAACGAAAGAGGCCCAGCTTTTTGGTCACTCCCTGCTCTGTTTCCGATACTGGATGACAGGCAATGATGAGGAAGTTCCGAAGCACCTCAAAATTGTTATGTCACATAACATTGATGATACCATGCAGCCACCGGTTTGCGCCAGGTACTTTGCCACGCAATTGCTTTATGCAGATGTGATGGGGATCAATGAAGAGTCGGTGATGATCAAGGCAAGGCAATTCTATTATTTCATTGCCCCAACAAAATATACTTACTGCCATTACTATTGCTTCGAGATCGTGATGGCAGAGGCATTGATTCTTGCCGGCCAGTTTGAAGAAGCCTTGTTTTACGTGGATGAAATATTTAAAAAGATAAAGAACTGCATTCCATCCTACATTGACATCGCTTTGCTTGAAACCATTTACCTTTTCAAATCCCTTGTATTTGCGCATACCGGTAAAAAAGCAAAAGCCAAAGAGATCCTCGAGAACATCAATCCTAATAAATTTTATTTCCTTTCACGCCGTTACCTGAACATACTTTACCTATCGCTCATCAAATTGGTCAAGAACAGGAACATGGAAACAGAACAGATTAGATACCTGGTATCTGAAACAGGTTTCCACAGGCTTCTGAGCTTATGGGAGCGCTTTGATCCTGTACTTGCAGAAAAGCAACCAGGATAATCGAACGATAGCTTGCTATGATCTTTCTTCGTTTTTGCTGCAGGCTGAAGGACCCATGAGGCCCTTCACCTTTTTTCATCCATTTATTTTGAAATTATCCAGGGCTGATCTTATCAGCCCTCATTTGCTTGCCTCTAACAGGCTTAAAATTCCAGCTCATGATAAATATAGGGATCATTGGTTATGGCTACTGGGGCACCAACCTTGTTCGCAATTTCTATGGAGCCAAGGACTGCAGGATCAAAGCCGTCGCAGATGGCAGATTAGAGCGGCTAGAAGTGCTCGCCCGGAACTTTCCCACAATTAAATGTGTTACAGAGGTTGATGACCTGATCAATGATCCGGCCATTGATGCGGTGGTCATTGCGACGCCTGTGTTCTCCCATTTTCCGCTTGCAAAAAAAGCCCTCATGCAGGGAAAGCATGTGCTGCTTGAAAAACCAATGACCGCCTCTGTTGAAGAAGCCAGGATCCTGATCAACCTGGCTGAACAGAAAGGACTGATCCTGATGGTGGATCATACTTTTCTTTATACTGGAGCAGTAGAGAAAATGAAAGAGCTGATCGACCGGGATGAGCTTGGAAACCTGAAGTACGTTGATTCTACCCGCATCAACCTTGGGTTGTTCCAGGCTGATGTGAACGTGCTTTGGGACCTTGCACCGCATGATATTTCTATTTTGAGTTACCTGATCAGGGAAAAGCCGTTTAGCGTTAATGCCACAGGCATTACTCATACTGCCAATGATATAGAAAACATTGCATACCTGACTGTGAATTACCAGTCAGGGTTTATTGCACACTTCAGTTGCTCGTGGACCAGCCCAGTTAAAGTGCGCATGATGCTGATTGGAGGTGATATGAAAATGATCATGTACAACGACCTGGAGGTAACCGAAAAAGTCAAGATATACGATACCGGATACCATCATAAAACGGACGAAGAAAAGAAAAAGGTATTAGTTGATTACAGGACGGGTGACATATATGTGCCCAAACTGAAAACAACTGAAGCATTGTCGGGAATGGCTGGAGATTTTATTGCTTCCATCCAGGAACAAAGAAAGCCACGGTCTACCGCCGACCTGGGACTAAGTGTCATCAGCATCCTGGAAGCTTCAAACGAATCGATTAAAAACAATGGCCGCGAAATCATAATTAAAGAAAGTGGAAACATTAACCGTAAAATCAGAAATACAAAACTTGCGCAATATTAAAGTTGGCAAGGATGTAAAGATCTTCAGTTTTGTAAATGCTTATGGTTGCACCATAGGCGATTTTTCAAAAGTGGGCGCTTTTGTAGAGATACAGAAGGGCGTTACCATTGGAAAGAACTGCAAAATCTCCAGTCATTCCTTTATCTGCGAAGGTGTACATATTTCCGACAATGTATTTGTGGGGCATAATGTTACGTTTATCAATGACAAATATCCAAGGGCTGCCAACGAGGATGGCTCTCTTCAAACAGAAGAGGACTGGACATGCATTGAAACTTTCATAGAAGAAGGGGCATCCATTGGATCCAGTGCCACCATACTTTGCGGCCTCCGGGTTGGAAGGAATGCGATCGTTGGAGCAGGCTCGGTAGTAACAAAAGATGTTCCGGCAAAGGCAGTTGTTGCAGGCAACCCTGCACGTATCATCAAATACGTTTTATAAAACCTCTCGACCTACCATCTCTTTTAAGCTGTTACTAGGACAGCCAACCATCATCTTCTAAACCAGAACCATTTATGTTAACATTGACAGGTATTGATAAAAGGATCCCCTGCCTCGACCTGCAGGAGCAACACAGGCAGATCAAAAAGGAAGTATTTGAAGCATTTGAAAAAGTATATGATTCCACTGCTTTTTCAGACGGTGTTTTTGTCCAGGATTTTGAAGCTAAATTCGCATCATTTTGCGGCACCAGGTTCGCAATTGGACTGGATAATGGAACGTCGGCTCTACACCTTGCGCTTCTTGCCCTGAACATAGGGGAAGGCGATGAAGTGATCATTCCCTCAAACACTTTTATTGCCACCGCATGGGCAGTATCGTACACAGGCGCCATCCCTGTATTTGTTGATTGCAAAGAAGACACCTGGCAGATCGATCCGGTACGCGTTAAAGAAAAGATCAATTCAAATACAAAAGCTGTTATTGGCGTCCATCTGTATGGCCAGCCTTTCGATGTACAGGCAATTAAAGACATTTGTGACCGCAATAAACTTTTCTTCCTGGAAGATGCTGCGCAGGCACACGGCGCTACTTATAAAAATATCAAAGTTGGTGGCTTCGGGGAGATGGGATGCTTTAGCTTTTATCCAGGCAAAAACCTTGGTGCATGTGGAGAAGCAGGTGGCATAACAACGAATAATATCAATTATGATAAACGGATCAGGAGCCTTAGAAATCATGGTTCTATCATGCGTTATTTTCATGATGAAATTGGGTATAATATGCGCATGGCCGGCCTGGAAGCAGCTTCCCTGGCCATCAAATTAAAATACCTGGAAGGCTGGAACAGCCGTCGCAAAGAGATCGCCAATCGATATTATGCCGAGATCAACAATCCTAAGATCACCATGCAGTTCCAACCTGAGTGGGCCGTTTCTGTTTATCACCTGTTTGTGATCACCACCAGCAACCGCGATGAACTGATCCATTATCTCAACGAAAACAATATTTATCCTGGGCTTCATTACCCTGTTCCCTGCCATCTTCAAAAAGCTTATGCGCACCTGAATTACAGGGTAGGCGACTGTCCCAATGCTGAATACCTGGCGGCACATTGTCTTTCACTTCCTGTATATGCAGAGTTGCAGGACGCACAGGTCAACAGGATCATTGACGTTATAAACAAATACTGATGTCAAAAAAGCAATTGGTGATCTTCCCATTCAACGGCAACGGGCTGGAAGCACTTGACTGCCTGGATCATAATGAGTATGAATTTGTAGGTTTTATTGACGATGATTGTTCAAAATCTTCGGACGAATACAACATTTTTTCAAGGAAGATCCTTACAGAAAGGAATGAGTTATTTGTACTTGCAGTGCCAGGCGGGCCAAAATCCTATAAAGGAAGGTCTGATGCCATCAGCTCGTTAAACATTCCAAAGGAAAGATTCATTACTGCCGTTCACCCTAAAGCATGTATTGGCCGCAACGTTACAATTGGGTATAATACACTTATCATGGCGGGCGTGGTCCTCACCAGTAATGCTGTTGTAGGCAACAATGTCTGCATTCTGCCCAATACGGTTGTTCATCATGATGCTGTGGTTATGGACTATACATTGGTCGGCAGTAATGTAGTCATAGCAGGTGGGTGTGAAATAGGAGAGAACTGTTACATTGGAAGCGGTACCAATATCATCAATGGGATCCGCATTGGTAAACTTTCACTGGTAGGACTTGGCAGTAATGTCATCACAGAGGTATTTCCATATTCCAAAGTGGCTGGCAACCCTGCCAGGCTTTTAAATTCAAAATCATATGAAAAGGCAACCTGATGTGTCGATCATCATTCCTTTTTTGAATGAAGAAAACAATCTTGTAAGACTTGGTGGTGAACTGGTTTCTTTCACGGATGAATATGCACACCTTGAGTTCCAGGTGATCCTCGTGAATGATGGTTCCACAGACCAGTCTGTAGAGATCCTGAAGCATGCACAATTTCCTGAAGGGACCCAGCTTATCAACCTGTCGAAGAATTTTGGATCACATGCAGCTTTAAGGGCAGGCATTACAAAATCAACAGGCAAATTCATCACATTTCTTTACGCCGATCTTCAGGATCCAATTGAAAACATACTAAGAATGTATGAAAAGCTGCAGAATGGAAAGAAGAGCATTGCCTGGGCATTCAGGAAACAGACAGTCAATTCAGCTGCTGAGCGGTTTTTTTCACGCTGGTATGCACAATTGATGAAACGTTATGTTAATGCAAGGTATCCTAACCAGGGATTTGATGTGGTCATGTTTGATTCAAAGGTAGCCGGTGAATTGAATAGAAATATTGAAAGCAATTCCAGTATTTTCCTGCAGATCCTGAATCTTGGTTTTGACAGTGATCATATCTTCTATACAAAAGCGGAGCGGAAGGCGGGTAAATCCAAATGGACGGTTGCCAAGAAGATCAAACTTTTGATCGATTCTTTTGTTGGATTCTCATTTGCCCCCATCCGGCTTGTTTCCATCATTGGGATTGCATTCTTCATCGTGGGTATGGTTTGGGCAGGTTATATCATCTTCAGGAAAATTGTATTTAACGACCTGGCATCCGGATGGCCTGCACTGCTATCGGTTCTCCTGGTTGGTTTTGGGATCACTAATATATCACTTGGCATTATTGCCGAATACCTGTGGCGCACGCTGGATGCCAGCAGAAAGCGTCCTGTTTTCATCATAGACGAAGTTTTACAACTCAATGGCAAAAAGCATCATTTACATCATCCTGTACGCATCCTTTAATGTGGCAGGCGCTGCTCTCATCAAATGGCAGTTGCAAGGCAGAACACTTGGAAGCTTTCGTGAATGGATCAGGTTCATGATTAACCTACCTTTCATGGCAGCTTTCGCTTTGATCATTCTTTCTGCACTTTTGCTTTTTAAAGCGCTATCGACCAATCATTTTTCACTGATCATTCCACTGGCAACCGGCATCAACTTTATCCTGACGGTCGGCGCTGGCTATTATTTATTCAGGGATAGACTATCAGTTTTGTCTTTTCTTGGATTTGCACTGATCATCTGTGGAATCATTTTACTGAGTTTAAATCGCCAGGCAAATGCGTAATAAAATATATCAATCGAACATACTTGTTACCGGCGGCGCCGGCTTTATTGGGTCCTACCTGGTGGAAGAACTGCTTCAATATTCACCACGTAAGATCCTGATCATTGACAACCTCGCTAGGGGAAGTTATGAGAACATGCAATCATTCATCGGGCATCCTTCTGTACAGTTCATCCTGGGAGATATAAGGGATACAGAATTGCTGAACAGCTGCATGAGAGGAGTGGATTATGTTTTTCATATGGCAGCTCTTCGAATCAATGCATGCGCGGCGGATCCTGCAGAAGGATTTGACGTGATGCTGCGATCGACCTTTGAACTGGCGCAGCTTTGCGTCAAGCACCAGGTAAAAAAAGTGGTATATAGCTCCAGTGCTTCGGTCTATGGTCTTGCACAACATTTTCCAACGCCTGAAACAGATAATCCTTACAACAACCAGACTTTTTACGGAGGTGCCAAGCTATGGGGAGAACAATTGTTCCGCAGCTATAAATTCATGTACGGCCTGGATTATATAGCGCTGCGGTATTTTAATGTTTATGGACCACGCATGGATACAGATGGAAAATACACCGAGGTGATGATCCGCTGGCTGGATTGCATCCGTAACGGCACGATACCCATGATCCATGGTGACGGCAGCACCTCAATGGACTTTGTCTATGTAGGTGATGTGGCCAGGGCAAATGTGGCTGCACTTGATTCAGACCTGACTGATCATGCCTTTAATGTTGGCAACTGTGAAGAAACAAGCCTGAAAGAATTACTGGAACTATTGCTTGCAGTGAACGAATCAAACCTTCAGCCATTGTTCGTAGGAGAGAATATGGTGAACCCTGTTAGCCGCCGCCTTGCCGACAACAGGAAAGCAGGAGAATTACTGGGATTCACTCCTTTAGTAAGCCTGGAAAAAGGACTGGCGCAATTAAGCCGCTGGTATTTTGAAAAACAATCATCAAACCTTCCTGTATTATGATACCTATTGCCAAGCCTTTTTTAACGGAAGATGAAGCGCAGGCCGCTTACGATACCATACTCACAGGTTGGATCACACAGGGGCCACAGGTTGAAAGCTTTGAGAAAAAATTTGCCGCCTATACAGGTGCTCGTTATGCGGTTGCCGTATCCAATTGCACCACGGCATTGCATCTTGCCTTGATCGTGGCAGCCATTGGCGAAGGCGACGAGGTGATCTGCCCTTCGATGAGCTACATAGCAACGGCAAATGCCATCAAATATGTTGGCGCCACGCCGGTGTTCGCGGAAGTACAGCCCGGGACCTACAATCTTGATCCGGCAGATGCAGAGAAGCGCATCACATCAAAAACAAAAGCCATTTTACTGGTGCACCAGATTGGTATTCCTGCTGATATTGATGCTTTCCAGGCCCTTTGCAATAAATACAGCCTGAAGCTAATTGAGGATGCTGCGTGTGCTGCCGGATCATCATACAAAGGAAAAAAGATCGGTTCTCATTCAGAACTTGTATGTTTTTCCTTTCATCCAAGGAAAGTAATTTCCACCGGGGACGGCGGCATGATCACCACCAACAGGGAAGATTATTACAACAGGCTGAAATTACTTAGGCAGCATGGCATGTCTGTTAACGACCGTGCCCGTCACCAGGCTACCAGTATTATTTTTGAAGATCATCTTGAAATTGGTTTCAATTACAGGATGACCGACATCCAGGCCGCGGTCGGCATCAAGCAGCTTGAAAAACTTGACTGGATAGTTGAAGAAAGAAGGAAGATCGCGGCGCTGTATAACGAAGCGTTCAGGGATGTGGAATTCATCAGGATCCCAGAAGAACCGGAAGAAAGTTATTTCAATTACCAGTCCTATAGCATTTACCTGCACAAAGCCTGTCCTGTAAAACGCAATATGCTGATGCAGGAGATGCTGAACAACGGCATTGCAACCCGTAGGGGGATCATGACCACGCACAGGGAAACGGCTTACCGCAGTCTTTACCGTAATCTCAGGTTGCCTGTCTCTGAGGACCTGCAGGATCATTCAATCATGCTTCCACTTTATGTCCCAATGGATATAAAAGATACGAATCACGTTATTGAAACATTGCTTGGTATCCTTTTGCTGGTGTACGATAAAGATTGATCTGATTAGACTCGTCTCAATCTTATGAAAAGAAAAGTTCTTTTATTCAGCTTCCTTTTTGTGTTACTGGCAAAGGTTGGTGAAACAGAATACCTTACCCACCTGGAATATTGCCATGCTCCATATGCCGCGGGTGGACATTGGGCCAATGTTTCCGGCGATTCATTCTCGTACATAGGCGCTATGGAAAATTATGTTTCCAGAGGACGGTATCATTTTATAAATGAAAAAGGTCAGGAGGTCAGGGCAGGCAGGCCACCCCATTATGCGGTCCCTTATTTTTTACTGAGGCAGGCATTTCCACCACAGACCGCACTGGACATTTTTGTTTTTCTTCAATTGTTCATTGAGTCACTGGCTGTCATTTGCTTGGCATTGCTTGCTTATTACCTAACCAATAAGAGATGGTGCTTTTATGCAATAACCGGGCTTGCGGTGATCAGTCTTTATGTGACAGTATGGTCTTATAATACCTACACAGATGCGTTGAGCAGTAACCTGTTGGTGATAGCAGCGTTTTTTTATTATAAATACCTCAGATCCGATGCAGGGAAGCATTTGTTATACAGTTCCTTACTGCTGGGTGTTATTACATGTTTCCGCCCTTACCTTGTTCTTATTTATCCTATCCTCGGCATAGTTGAATTAGCAAGGAATGGATGGATGTTAAAAAAAATCGCCCAAAGATCTCTCATCATCGGGCTTCCCCTGGTAATGTTGCTAACTCCATGGGTGGTTCGCAATTATGTGGTCATGGATCAGATCTTTTTATTCCAGCAGGATATGTATGCCGGATATGGATTTGCAAAGGATGAACTGGCGGTCCGGAAAGCACTTGCATCCATGGGAGAGGATGGGGGCGCCTGGTGGGATCGTAAAAGCGCTGCCAGTTATTTTAACCAGCGTTCCTTGTCGACGTCTTTATATCAGTATCCTTCTTACATAAAAACAGACGAAGTCCTATACAGGCAGCTTGAAGCTTTGCGAAAGGCGAATCTTGGACCACAAAAAGATGCTGCACGGATCATTCAAATGGCTGAAGGAGCAAAGCAATATTATAAATCAACCTACCCGGTACGCTATTATTTTTCAAATCACCTGAACCTGGTTTACCGTTTCCTGGTGCACAACGGTTCATACCGGTTGCCGGTGAACCAGGCATCATCGTGTTACCAGCCGGTTCAGTTTGGATTAAAGCTTGGGCAATCGCTGCTCTATTACCTAAGCCTTGTGTTTGGAGCAATTGGCTTGGTGATGATGGGATTGAAAGACCGCAGGAATTTTATTTTCCTTTTTCCATCGGTATTCCTGCTGCTGCTTTTCCCGGTTTACTTTGGATTGGTTGAATGGCGTTATTTTCTTCCGTTCTACTATTTCCACCTGATCGGACTTGTATACCTACTCCACTATTTTATAGAAACTAAAGCAAAGAAGAATGCGTCCGGCACACAAGTGCCAGGATCATTTTCCTGAAAAAGATAAATACCCTTTGTAAAAGACGCGTATCCCTTTCCAAGATCACACTGTGATCAGCACACATTGTTTCTACCACCCAAAAAATAATGTTATGGAGCCGTCTGCAGTTCTAGTTAGACCCAAGACCGAAGTAGACAATACAGGTAATGAAGGTACTCCGGCCTATATCTTCAAATCCAGGAAGCGCCCTGGCTTAAAGGTTTCTATTATTACAGTTACATTCAACAGCGGAGCCACTGTGGCTGACACCCTGGAAAGCGTCCGGTGCCAGAATTACGACAATATTGAGCACATTATTGTCGATGGGCATTCGCAGGATGAGACCATGGAAATCGTTAGATCATTTCCACACGTTAAGAAGTGGATCTCTGAAAAAGACGGAGGCATCTACGATGCAATGAACAAAGGAATCCAGATGGCAACCGGGGACATTATCGGTATCCTTAACTCCGATGATGTATATGCCAATAGCCAGGTCATTTCCAAGATCGCTGCCTGCTTCCAGAAAAAATCAACAGAGACAGTTTACAGCGATCTGAATTATGTAAAAGCCGAAGACCTTGAAAAGGTTGTTCGCCATTGGAAGTCCGGCGATTTTAAAAGAGAGAATTTTTACTATGGCTGGATGCCTCCCCATCCAACATTTTTTGTACGAAGGGAGGTTTATGAAAAGGCAGGTTTCTTTAACCTGTCACTCAAAAGTTCCGCCGATTATGAACTAATGCTGCGAATCCTTTTCAAGCATCAGTTTGGTACCACGTACCTACCCGAAGTACTCGTGAAAATGCGCTCGGGAGGCGCCAGTAACAGTTCTTTCAAAAACCGGATTTTGGCTAACCAGGAAGACCGCAAAGCCTGGAAGCTGAACCAGCTCCATCCATATTTTTTTACCCTTTACCTGAAACCATTACGAAAGATCATGCAATTCTTCTAACCAGACAATAGGCCTCAAAGCTTTATACTAATCCCATTAAGGCCATCCTACATGACATGGTCGTAGAAGATGGCCCTCAGCCAAAATTACATTTATGTTAGAAGTTCTCATATCCACAGCCTTATCATTCAGTATTACTTTCTTTACAATACCCATCATAATTTTCCTGGCTAAATACCTGCGGATTTACGACTTGCCCAATGAAAGAAAAGTTCATGTAACACCGGTTCCTTCCCTTGGAGGACTTGCCATATTTGCGGGGCTGATCCTGACCTCCCTGGTCATGGTGCCTTTCAATAAGGCTCCGGAATTCCAATACGTGATCGCAGCCTGTATCATCATTTTTTTCCTAGGTTTAAAAGATGACCTGCTGGCTACTGCACCTATGAAAAAATTTATCCTGCAATCATTCGCAGCTGCCCTGATCATTTATAAAGGGGATGTGCAAATTGACAACATGTACGGTTTCCTGGGTATTTACCAGATGACACCATTTTACAGTTTTTTACTGACCTACTTTACCGTTATTGTTATCATCAATTCCATTAACCTGATCGACGGTATTGATGGCCTTGCAGGATCACTTGGTTTAATCTCAACCTTTGTGATGGGTGCTTATTTCATGCGTGTTGGTGAAGTCGCTTATGCGGTAATGTCACTGGCCTTATGCGGCAGTCTTTCCGCCTTCCTGATCTTTAATTTCTCTCCTGCAAAGATCTTCATGGGGGATACAGGATCGTACCTGGTTGGTCTGATCTGTGCCGTGCTTCTGGTTAAGTTCATTAATGTTTCTGTAGGCAATTCAACTTTTCCAATCAGTTCTTCACCTGCTATTGCCTTCAGCATTTTAGTGATCCCTTTACTGGACACATTACGGGTTTTCGGCATCCGGATCCTTCAACGACGTTCACCCTTCAGCCCGGATAAAAATCATATACACCACCTGCTTTTGAAACGGGGCCTCACCCACCAGCAGATCACGGGTGTGCTTGTTGGATTGAATGCGGGCTTCATCCTGCTTACTTACCTGTTACGTGACATTGGGATTACATGGTGCCTTCTTACCGTCATTGGGATGTTCTTTTCCGGTATCGCCATATTAAATTACTTCAATGAACGGCACCCGGTGCTTTTGGAAAAGAAGGCGGCTGGCCCACAAAAAATCCTCCACATCAAGCAAGGCCCTGCCAAGGTAGTGGCCCTTACAAACGAACATGAACTTGATGAGAACATCGTTAACTAAGTGCTTTCAATATAAGATCATGAAAAAAGAATTCAATTCCGTTTTCGCTATTGTACTTCTGGTACTCCTGGCTTCCTGTAATTCAACCAGGAAGTTGATTTACCTGCAGGACAATGCGCCTGATGCTACTTATGTGGATGATAAACTTGTCAAAAGCATTCCATTGCAGGCGCCTGAATACAAGGTGAAGCCTGATGACAGGCTGCTGATCTATGTTTTCAGCCTGACTGAAGACAGGATGAATTTTTTTAAGAAACCTGAAATGGAAGTACGTGTTGACTCCAAAGGGCAGATCAGGTTACCTGTGATCGGCGCTGTTACAATCGGGGACCTTACCATCAAGGAAACGGAAGAAAAGATAAAGCAGGTAACGGCTGAATACCTGAAAAGCCCGGATATCACCATCAAGCTTTTAAATTTTAATGTAACGGTGCTGGGTGAAGTGAACAAACAGGGATCCTATAACATCAAGGAAACCAAGATCAATATCCTTGGCGCTATTGGCGAAGCGGGTGGACTTACCGAAAATGCAAATATGAAGAACATAAGGGTGATCCGTAATGAAAATGATACTGCAAGGATCTACCAGTTCAACCTTCTGGAGGATAACCTGCTTGCATCCAATCAATTTTACCTGCAGCCCAATGATATCGTTGTCATCAACCCAATGAAATCCAAGACCACCTCGCAAAAAAGAAACGCTACCATAGGACTAGCTCTTTCCATTGCAACAACGCTAGCCTTTTTGTTTACAAAAAAATAAGACCGACAGCTTCATTCTTAATCTATGATCCAACGACCATGAACCTTTTAAATAAAAGTAATGGGACCCAGGCAGGTACCAAAAGTTTTGCAAAAGGACCGGTTCAGACCATTTTAAAATGGCTGACCGGTTACTGGTATCTTTTTATACTGAGCATAGGGACTTGCCTTACACTGGCCTTTCTGCAAAACAGGTATACAGAACCCGTTTTCCTGGTAAAAACTTCTTTACTGGTGAAGGAAACCCAGAGTGCTACCAATAATCCACAGAAACTTTTGTATGGTGATGATGAGGAGGCCCAGGCTTCAAAGAATAGTCTACCGGAAGAGATCACCGTCCTGGAATCCAGCAAATTCATTTCAAGAACACTTGATTCCCTTCATCTGAAAGTTGGCTATTGGGTAGAAGGCCGCTTCCGCAAAATTGAATTATACCATGATGCACCTTTTGAAGTAAGATTACCGGATTCCGTTGCACATAAGAAACTTTATGGCAAAAAGTTCAACCTGGTTTTCCGCAACCGTACCCACTTTGAATTATCGGAAGATGGGACTGATAATAAGCAGAATGAACGGCCTGTAAGGTATAAGACAGGTGGAGAAATCAAAGTTCAGGACTGTCCGCTTGTAATAGAGATGAAACCCGGATTTCCGGAAAGTGATATCAACAAGAAATTTGAATTTCAGGTGTATGATCCCCGGACACTGGTCTGGCAATTCCGCAGCGCCTTAAACATCAGGCAGCAAAGTCCGGATGGATCCATCATTCAGATCTATATGGAAACAAGTGTGCCACAAAAGGGACTTGATTTCCTTAATGAGTACACCAAGCAATATATCAATTACAAATACGAGGAAAAAAGCAGGGCAGTTTCTCAAAGCCTTTCATTTATTAATGAACAGCTGGAACAGATCGGCGGTTCATTGGGACATACAGAGACCAGCCTAGAAAATTTTAAATCCGCCAACCAGTTCTCCGATGCCTCTAAGATGACTGACCGTAGTCTGAATGAACTGTCTGAACTGGACAGGGAGCGTGCTAGCCTGGCCCTTACCGACAGGTATTATAATTCGGTGTTGACCAAGCTCAATGAGAACAGGGATCTGAATAAACTAACTACGCCATCGTCGGTGGGGATTAATGACGAACCTACAACAGCATTGATGCAGCAGCTGGCTGTTCTTCAGAATGAGAAGGAATCATATGGAAACACGAAAAATCCACTTGTAAATGAGCTTGATCAGAAGATCAGCACCATGAAGAACACCATTAAAGTAAATGTGACTACGCTGCTGAATAATAACAGGGCTTTGTTAAGCCAGGCCAATTCCAAATCTTCGCAGCACCGCGGTGTTATCAGTTCACTTCCAAGGGCGGAACGCCGGTTTGTTGACATCAACCGTGCCAATAACCTCAATGAGCAGATGTTCCTTTTTCTTTCTCAGAAAAGACTGGAAGTAGGCATCATGAAAGCCGCCACAACTGTCGAAAACAAAGTAATAGAACCTGCCATTCTTGAAAGCAGTGTTCCCCTGAGGCCTAAAAAGAAAAATAATTATGCGATTGCCGTACTGCTTGGTCTTGGTATTCCTTTTTCACTTTTATGGGTTAAAGCATTGTTCAAAAAAACCATCTCCGGCAAGGAAGACTACCAGAGCATGGTCTCGGTTCCATACATTGGAACCATCTTTCATAATTTCAGTCCAAACCCGCTGGTGATCACTGCTTCCTCCAGGACAGCCACCTCAGAGTCCTTCCGAATCCTGAGATCTTATCTTTCTTCACTGAATTCCAGTTCAGAAAAAGTTATCCTGATCACTTCCATGGATAGCGGTGAAGGCAAATCCTTTACTTCCATCAATATTGCTACCTCACTGGCCCTGATTAAAAAAAGAACGATCCTGATCAACCTTGACCTCCGCGCAGAAAATGATATTTATAAGAACATGGAACATGCGGTGGGAATTTCTTTTTACCTGGACGATATGGCATCTATAGACGAGATCATCAGGACAACAGATGATCCCTGCCTTGATTTCATTCCAGCAGGCGAATGTCCCATTCATTCATCAGAGCTTTTCCGGGATGACAAAATTGCGGCGCTGATCAAATACCTTAAAGCGCATTATGATTATGTGATCATTGACAGTCCTCCACTGGGAAAAATTGCCGATCCGCTGATCATTGCAAAATATACCAACCTGAATCTTGTTGTCGTTAGGGTAAATTATACGGTTAAGGAAAAGCTCTATGAGCTTGATCAATTGTACCGTGAAGGAAAAGTAAGGAATGTAGGTGTGATCCTGAATGACCAGAAGATGAGCAGGAAAGAAAAGAATAACTATTACTACCATAAACTAGCTCCAAAAAAGAAGCCTTCCTTCTTTAAAGTCGGCTGAACTTTCTTCATATACCCCTGGAAAATCTTACAAGCCAGTTACCAATACTGAATTCATCTAAACAACCAAAAGACTGCTTATGTCAAGTTCACCCACAAAAGGGATCCCGATCTCTTTGGCAACATCCTGGAGTTTATTTTCCAGGCTGGTGTTGTTATCCATCCTGATTGCTGTTAACCTATTTGCTTCCGGGCAAAATGCAATTGCACTGGAGAATGCCTTACCCGGGAATCCATCTACGGAATGGCAGATCACCGGCGTAGGCGACCTGGCTCTTCAGGGATTTGCAACAGAGATCAGCATCAATAAGGGTGAAAGGGTCCGGTTCAAGATCAAAGCTGATGTTCCTGGTTACACCATGGATATTTATCGACTTGGGTATTATGGCGGCATGGGTGCAAGGAAATTAGGTACTGGTGTGATCACCGGTGGCATGCCTCAAAACCAACCAGGGGCCATTACCAATGTATCAACCGGCCTGGTTGATTGTGGTAACTGGGCTGAATCCGGATACTGGGATGTGCCATCCAATGCTGTTTCAGGGGTGTACATAGCAAAGCTCACCCGCACAGATACTGCAAGTGCCAGTCATATTGTTTTTATCGTGCGTGATGATGCCAGCTCTTCTGACCTGTTATTCCAGACATCAGATGCTACATGGCATGCTTATAATACCTATGGTGGATACAGTTTTTATGGAGGTGCCACCTCTTACCCAAGTGGCAGAGCCGTTAAGATCAGTTACAACAGGCCTTTTTTGACAAGAGGCAGTTATGCCGGTGATTTCCTTTTTAATGCGGAATACCCAATGATCCGCTTCCTGGAAAGGAATGGGTATGATGTAAGCTATATGGCAAGTGTTGATACGGACCGCCGTGGCAGCCTGATACAGAACCATAAGGTCTTTTTATCTGTGGGTCACGACGAATACTGGTCTGCATCACAGAGAAATAATGTTACTACTGCAAGAAACGCAGGGGTGCACCTCGCATTTTTCAGCGGGAATGAAGTTTACTGGAAAACAAGATGGGAGAACAGCGTGGACGGTACCAATACACCTTACCGGACACTGGTTTGTTATAAGGAAGGTACAGTAGGAGAAAACGTGTGCCGCACAAAATGCGATCCTGTTGCAGCGGAATGGACCGGACTTTGGAGGGAAGGATGTAACTATCCTGCCGCCAACGGATGTAATCCTGAACAAAACCTGACAGGGCAGATAGGATGGACTGAAAGTTCGACAGGTATGCAGGTTCCTTTCGCATTAAAGAACCTGAGGTTCTGGCGTCATACTGATATTCCATCTTTATTATCAGGACAGGTTGCATCATTTACCAACCAAACGGTTGGATATGAATGGGATCATGAACAATCTACCAGGGTTTACCCTGTTGGAAGGGTAAAAGTTTCAAGAACAACACTAAGTTCAAGAACTCATAATATGAGTTTCTTTAAGCATACTAATGGAGCCATTGTATTTGGAGCAGGCACCGTTCAGTATTCATGGGGCCTTGACAGTGTGCATGACAGGGCTTCAGAAGCCCCCGACAAACGCATGCAACAGGCAACTGTGAATCTTTTCGCTGACATGGGCAGCCAGCCTTCCACCATACAATCCGATCTAATACTTGCTACAGCTTCCACAGACGTAACGCCTCCTGCCAGTGTCTTTACATCTCCATTGCAAAATGGCTTGGTGATCCAGGGAACAGCTATTACAATAAGGGGATCTTCATCGGATGTTGGTGGTGTTGTATATGGCATAGAAGTGTCAACGGACAATGGCCTTACATGGAGAGCTGCCAACAATACAAACAGCTGGACCATCTCCTGGACTCCAACTACACTGGGTACGAATGTGCTTAAGGTACGAGGACTGGATGATTCGGGCAATCTTGAAGGTCCTACCAGCACCAATACCATTACTGTTAATGTGCTCCCTGCCGGTAATCCGATTGAAGGTCCGGGCGGACCCATTTTGCTTGTAAGCAATCCTGCCAATCCTTTCAGCCGCTTTTCCATGGAGATCATGCGTGCTCAGGGATTCAATGAATGGACTGCCATGGATGTTGCACAGATAAGTTCCACTATTATTTCAAATTATGATGTTATCGTCCTGGGTGAAACACCATTGACGGCTGCACAAGTGACCATGTTCACTAATTATGTGAATAGCGGTGGAACGCTTGTTGCTTTCCGGCCTGCTGCAGTCCTTGCACCTTTGCTTGGTCTTACACCTGTTGGTGACAGCTTGTTGAACCGGTACCTTCTTGTTAACACCGCAGGTGGTCCGGGAGCAGGCATTGTCGGTGAAACCATACAATATCACAGTGCAGCCGACCTATATAATTTGAATGGTGCAACTGCATTGGCTACCATCTATTCCAACGCGAATACGCCCACCGTTTACCCTGCAGTAACAACAATGAGTGTTGGCAGCAATGGCGGTCAGGCAATTGCCTTCACGTATGATCTTGCCCGTTCAATTGTTTATACCAGGCAGGGTAACCCTGCATGGGCAGGCACTGACCGTGACGGTCTTGCACCTGTTCGCTCCAATGATATGTTCTTTGGCGGCTCGGAGCCCGATTGGATCGACCTGAATAAAGTTGCGATCCCACAGGCAGATGAGCAGATCCATTTGCTGGCTAATATCATTCAGCTGGGTAATGCCGATAAAAAACCGTTACCGCGCTTCTGGTTTTTACCTCGTGGCTTCAAAGCAGCTATCATTATGACAGGTGATGATCATGCAAATGGCGGTACCATTGCAAGGTTCAATCAATACTATTCACTCAGTCCATCCAATTCCAGTACTGCGGTGAATGATTGGGATGCCATTCGTGGTACATCCTACATCTACACCAATACGCCGATGACCAATGCGCAGGTAGTGGATTTCCAGAACAAAGGTTTTGAGATTGCCCTGCACCTGAATACAACCTGTAGTGATTTTACCGCATCGTCCCTGCAAGCGGACCTTGCCAACCAACGGGCGGCTCTGGTGGCTGCATTTCCCAATGTTGCCACATTAAGGACCAACCGTACGCATTGCATTGTTTGGAGTGACTGGTCCACCAAGGCTTCTGTACAGGCAGCCGCAGGTATCAGGCTTGATGTGAATTATTATTACTGGCCTGGCTCCTGGGTTCAGAACAGGGCAGGTATGTTCACCGGCTCTGGATTCCCGATGCGTTTTGCAGCATTGAACGGCTCCATCATTGATTGTTACCAGGTACCTACCCAGTTATCAGATGAAGCCAATCTTGATTATGGAACTTATACTTCCGCTTTGCTGAATAAAGCAGTTGGACCAGAAGGTTTTTATGGCGTATTCTGCGCCAACATGCACACGGATGAAAATACTTCCGTAGGTTCTGATGCCATCATCGCTTCCGCGAAGGAACATGGTGTTCCTGTTATTTCTGCCAAGCAAATGCTTACCTGGCTAGACGGACGCAATAATTCTTACTTTACTGATATGTCATGGAACGGAAATGCACTCAGCTTCGGCGTTATTGCCGCTACCGGTTCCAGGAATATTGAGACCATGCTGCCAATGAATTTCGGTGCGCTCAGGCTGGCTACCATCACTACTGGATCAACAAATGTTAGTTTTAGAAAAGAGACGATCAAAGGCATTCAATATGCTTTTTTCAGAGTGGCTACTGCAAATTATGTGGCTTCCTATATAGAAGTACCTCCTTGCGTAACGCCAACAGCAGTGATCAGTTCTCCTGCAGCAATTTGCCCAGGTCAGCAGGTAACACTTTCCCTGGCTTCGGCAACTGGTACGCCTCCTTATTCGCTAACGGTGAATGGCGTTACCTACAACAACGTTTTGGTTGGACAGACCATCGCTACCATGAGCTTTGCTGAATCAAGCCTCTGGTCCAATACAACGACTCCTGTGCTTCCAGCGGTAACAGACAACACGCCTATTGAAACAGGAGTCAGGTTTAAGCCAACTGTCAACGGACAGATTACCGGTATCAGGTTTTACAAAGGCGCCGGTAATTCAGGTGTTCATATTGGTAATCTTTACCAGGCTGATGGAACATTGCTTGCAACTGCAACATTTGTGAACGAAACAGCAACCGGATGGCAAACCGTTCGTTTCGGATCGCCAGTGAATGTAACTGCAGGTGAGACCTACATTGCAACCAATCATTCAGCGGCTGGTTATTATGCATACTCTGGTGGTTATTTCTCTTCCGGCGGTGTAACCAATACCAATGGACAGCTGATCGCCCTTCAGCACAATGTTGAAGGACCGAATGGTGTGTTCCGGTATGGCGGCGGCTTCCCTACTGATGGCAACGGTGCTAACTACTGGGTGGATGTTCTTTTCAAAATATCTACAGCTTCACCAACAATTGACTTTGTGCTTACGGGCATCACGGACAACAATGGTTGCAGTAATTCAGGTACGATCTCCACAACAAGCAGTACACTTGCCATTCTACCTGCAGGTACAATTGCTTCGGGAGGCCCTGTTTGTAAAGGCAACCCGATCATGCTGACTTTCAATTCCACGATCGGAACCAATCCATTTACCATCAAGGTAAATAACACTACGTATAACAATGTGACCAGTGGTGTTCCTTTCAATAGTGGAGTTATAGCAGATGCGGTGTCGCATTCCTTCTATACCAATACCACCACGCCGGGAGCCAACTCATTAGATCCCGGTGGCGTAGAAGTTGGCCATCGTTTCAGAACATCTATCGGAGGATCTATCAAGTCTGTGAAGTTCTATAAGTATGCTCAAAATACAGGCACGCATACCGCCAATCTTTGGACCGCAACCGGAACCCTGCTTGCAACAGCCACTTTCATTAATGAAACGGCATCGGGCTGGCAGCAGGTAGATTTTGCAACGCCTGTGCCAATAACAGCTAATACAACTTACGTAGTATCTTATCACACGCCTACTGGTTATTACGCCTACACTTATGATGCGTTCAACAACAGCCAGACTAATGGACCGATTACCTGGATCGGCGGTTCTAATGGATTGTACAATTATGGAGCAAGCAGCTTCCCGACCAATGTTTATCGCAATAACAATTACTGGATCGATGTGGTATTTGAAACAAATGGTGCACAAGCCTTTACACTGAACAGTGTTACCGATGGTAACCTGTGTACAAGAAGCGGTAATCTTGGCAGCATCATCATTACACCACAGCAGTGTGATAGTTCTTCTGTAACCAGGACGAATATCAGCCAGCCAATGATTTCTGAAGCTGCAGATGGCGTAAAAGCCGGATATTCCCTGGAGCAGAATTACCCTAACCCAACTGATAACAAAACAACGATCCGCTATACGCTGGGAGAACTGTCCCATGTACGGATCGTGTTGTACGACGGAAGTGGCAGGCTGGTACGAATCCTTGTGAATGAAACAAAGATGAAAGGATCGCATTCTGTTGAAGTGAATACTGCGGGCCTTGGAAAAGGTATGTATTACTACCGCATGGATGCAGGTGGTTTCAGCGCGGTCAAAAAGCTTACCATCCAATAATTCTTTAAGGCGTCACCCGGCGCCTTGCCCCTTTCATTTCCAAATTTGAAAAATTGATCAAGCGGATTCTTGGCGTGCTGGGAGCCAGTGCCATAGGGCAGGTGTTCAATATTGTGCTCAAGCTTTTGGGCGTAACCGTGTTCCTTCACTTCTGGGGCAGGGAGCTCTATGGAGAGTGGCTGATCCTATTGACAATACCATCCTACCTTTCTGTAAGTGGTACGGGGCTGAGTAATGTAGCAGCAGTGGAAATGGTATTGAAGACTTCCAACAATTTATTTAAGGAAGCTCTTGCAATTTTTCAAAGCGTTTGGGTTTTTGTAAGCCTTGTTACAGGTTTATTCCTTTTGGTTTGCACCGGCATTGCCATTTATGCGCCAGTACAGGACTGGTTTTCCATCAGCCATATCAGCCCCTTGCAGCTCAAGCTATCTGTGATTTTGCTCGGTGTATATACGGGTTTCTTTCTTCAGTGTGAATTGCTGGTAGGCGCTTACAGGGCACATGGCATATTCGCTAAAGGCATATTTGGTAACAACCTGATCATGCTTTTTGAAAACCTTGCAGTGCTGCTGGTGGTTGTATTTACACGGCAGGTCATATGGGTTGTGATCACTTATGCAGCTATCAGGATCATTGGCACCATTACGATGGCCATGCTATTGAGGAAGCGCTGCACATGGTTTAAATATGGATATGCGCATGTACGCCGGCATATTGTAAAGTCAAGCCTGCTTCCAACTGCTTCTTATCTTGGCATCAACATGAGTAATGCTTTTACAGTACAGGGTGTGGTTACAGTGATCGGCATAACACTTGGCGCTTCAGCAGTTGTGGCTTTTACAGTGATCAGGACCCTGATCAACCTGGTAAAGCAACTGAACGGCATGATCTATTATTCCATCTCTCCAGAATTTTCAACCGCGCTTGCAGTTAATAATACAGATCTGGCCAAAAAGCTTCATCGATATGCCTGCCAGATCACCATGCTGTTCACCATGGCAAGCATTGTTGGATTACTGGTATTTGGCGAGTTCCTGATCAGGATCTGGACCAATGGAAAACTGGAAGTTGATTATATTTTTTTCGGGTTGATGTTGTTTTCCATGATGCCCAATACATTTTATGTCACCAGCTCTTATGTACATGCTTCCATCAACAGGCTTGGAAAGATCGCTGTACTTTGTATCATCACATCAAGCCTTTTGCTTTTAATAACTTACTATGCCATACCGGTTTTTGGAATCAACGCAGTGCCAATGTTCATGATCCTGCTGGATATGGTCATGCTGTTCTTTATTGTTAGGGACACACTCAGGCTGGTTCAAGACAACACTTTGGATTTCATCCAGGGAATGTTTGATTTTGATCATCTGCGTAATCTGCGCAGACATTTCAGACTTTCATAATAATGGCAGTATCACTGGTGCATAATATTGAAGAACTGGTCACGGTGCTTATTACCACAAAGAACAGGTGGAGTGAGCTGGTCAGGGCATTGGAAAGCCTCCGGTCCCAGGATTGCAGGCACAAGGTGATCATTATGGATGACGGGTCTGAAGACGGAACCAGTGAAAAACTACAAAAGCAGTTCCCGGAAGTCAGGCTTTACAGTTTTAAAAATTCCGAGGGACTGATCGTCAGGCGCAACCAGGGTGTAGAACTTGCACAAACACCTTATGTGCTGTCCATTGACGATGACTGTGTTTTAACTTCTGCGACCATCATTGGTGAAATAGCAGCCTTTTGCATCCGTACTTCCTGTGCTGCGGTGGCCTGGCCCTTTGTCGATGTACGCATATCAAACGAAATAAAAAGCGTTTCACCAACTGGAGATACCTGGCTATGCCACAGCTTCAGGGGATGTGCTTTTGTTGTGAACCGCAGCAACTTCCTGGAAGCAGGTGGTTTACGCTCCTCGTTCTTTCACCAGGGTGAAGAGGAAGATTTTTGCATCCGGCTATTGGACAAAGGTTACCCGGTATTGCTGGGAGACGGAAGTCCTATCCATCATTTTGAATCACCCAGGCGTAGCTGGGAAAGAATGGATTTTTATGGCAGCCGTAACCTGATGCTTTTTGCTTTTTTCAATGTACCACTGGCCTATCTGCCTATTCAAATGACAGTAAGTGCAATTAAATGCATCCTTTATGGATTCAAGATCAGGCGGCCTTATCACAAAACACGTGGAGTGATCCATGGATTTTATGATGGCATCAGGCTGGTAAGAAAGGAAAGAAAGGCAGTATCCTACAAAACTTACGCACTCTACAGAAAATTAAAAAAGAATTACCTGCTGCAGGCAGTGTGAATAAAGCCATCATGAAGCGTTTTGAAATTATTTCTTTCCACCCCGGAAGACAACATAACCTTGAGCAGGCATTCCAGATCGCAAAAGGTAATGAAAGCTTCAGGCATCTGACCGGTTTATACTTTGACCGGAGAACTGTACGCAATTGGGGAAGGTTATCTTCCCGCCTGGGTTCAAGCCTTGACAAGCGGTCTTCAGAACTGAACGGGGCATGTGTTGACGTAAACCCTCTACCTGAATTCAGTATGCTGCTCAAAAGAAGGATGGGAGAGGACCTTGGATACGATCAATTTTTAAAAAGAAACAGCAGGTTCCAGGATTGGGTGATAAAAAATTACATGGCACCTGCGATCTGCATTGGCTTTGATACTTCAAGCTGGAAAGTGTTTGAAGCCTGGAAGGGCAAATCCTTTCTTATTCTCGATCTTTCTGTAGCTATTCCTGAGTACAAGATCCGCCTCGCGCAAGAACATCATTTTGATGATGCATTTATTCAAGCCCAGACAAAAGGTGACGAAGGGATCTATGAGATCTATAACCGCGAGTTGGAGTTGGCAGATATGATCCTTTGCGGTTCTCAGTTTGTAAAGGATTCCTGTCTTGCGCATGGCATAGATCCTTCAAGGCTTCAGGTGCTTCCATATGGTGCAGACCTTTCTAAATTCACAGCTGCACCGCAACAGGAAAGTAATAACATTATAAAGATTGCATTTGTAGGATCTGTCAGTTACCGGAAAGGCGCTGATGTTTTGCTTAAAGTATGGCACCGCGTACTTGAAAAGTTTCCCGGAACTGAACTGCATTTCTACGGGAATGTGCAGATCCCTGTTCCCCGGGATCAGGCAGGGATTCACTACCATGGATTCATCAGCCAGCAGGATCTGATCAAAGGTCTTTCAGCATGCCAGGTATCTGTTCTGCCAACCTTTTTTGAAGGCAGTTCACTGGCTACCTATCAATCCATGGCAATGGGACTTGCAGTGCTTACAACACCTAACGCAGGCAGCATCATTGAAAATGAAAAGAATGGTTTGCTTGTACCTTATGGTGACGAAGAAGCTTTATTCCAGAGCCTCACCAGGCTGATTGGTGATGAGCAGCTCAGGACACGGTTATCGGAACAGGCTTTAAACGATATTCAACATTATTCCTGGGACACATATGGTAAAAAGCTGAGGCAACTGCTTCATACCTGTGCCAAACAGGATGCTTTTGATCCTACTTCCATTGCTGCTTTTGCATCAGCATAACATCTGCAAAAATTTTACTGGTGTCGGATTTTTACTTTCTTCTTTTTTTATTGCTTTGCGGCTGGACCTTCCTGAGGATCATTATCCATCCCCGGCTTGCCTACGAGTATCCATATTTTCTTGGATGCATGTTCACCATTTTCCTGGTGCCACAGGTGCTGAGCATGAAATTGAATCCCGGGCTAGCCCCACCTGATGCAGTCTCGGATACATTTCTCATGTGCTTTCTGTGTTTGCTGGCTGCCATCATCGGATATTATTTTGGTCCATCCATTAACCTGACAAAGAAGTTCAATGTCAACCTGGATGAAAAGAAATTACTGACCATCGCGCTTGCGTATACCGTTTTTGGTTACCTGTTCCTGGTGCTGATCAACACCCACCCGGACAGGAATCAGAAGGGCAACTGGTCCGGTGTGCTTACCATTTACTGCATGCTTTGCCAGGTGATCAACATCGCTTTTTCTATTTATGCCTTCCTCGCCATCAGCCAAAGGAAATGGAAATATATTCTTCTTGCGATTGTAGCAGCGCTTCCTATTCTTCAGCTGATCATCTTCAATGGAAGGAGAGAACCGACGGCCCTGTTCATACTTACGCTGGCCCTGTCCTTTTTCTTTTTAAGAAACGTAGTGCCATCCAGAATTCTGATCATCGGGGGTTTGGTTTTTACCATGCTCATTATTCCTTTGATCGGCACATATCGTCAAAAGTCAGAAGAGGATCCATTGAAAGCGCTTACCTCAATGGACATGAAAGGTGATTTTGTGAAATACTTTGAAGAAGGTAAAAACATGGAGGTCACTGTTGCCGCACAAATGATCGATGCAACGCGCTTTTACGGCAGTTATGATTTTGGTTCTGATTACTGGAACGAGATGGTGTTCCGTTATTTTCCGGCCCAGATCTTCAGCAGGGAATTAAAAAATTCATTGATGATCGGTAGCAGGGGACAGGAACGTTTTTACAGGGAGTTTGTTCCATTGAACGGATTGACCACTACCTGTGCAGGGGATGGTTTCAGGCATTTCGGGTACCTGGGTTGCCTGTTCTATTTTTTTCTTGGAGGTTTTTTCAGGAACCTCTGGCAGATGGCAGCGACTTCCAATGTGCTTGTAAAAACTTTTTATATCGTTTGCATGGTACAGGCACTGCTTACCGTAAGCCATGGCACTGTTAATTTCCTGCCAGGCGTTTTTCACATGTTCATTTTCCTTGCCATCATAGCGGCTTATGCAAAGGCAAGAGATTAATTCATAAAAAATACAACAATCAGCGGATGAAAGTAGCTGTGATCTTTGACCGGTTTGGTCCTTACCATGTAGCGCGCTTGAACGCTGCGTCTACATACATGCAGGTTGTCCCGGTTGAGCTTTTTGGAGAATCCACGGAGTACAAATGGGACAAGGTGGAAGCGCTTGATACCAGGGTGACAGTTTTTAAGGATCATGCCAGGGGCGAGGTTTCTACAAGGAAGCTGATGACTGGTCTTGCAGAAATACTTGACAGGGAAAAACCTGATGCAGTAGCCATTAATGGATGGTCTGATAGAGGTGCGTTGTCAGGATTGCAATGGTGCCTGGATAAAAATGTTCCTGCAGTGGTGATGTCGGAAAGCACAGCTATTGACACAAAGCGTACACCTGTAAAAGAATTCATTAAAAGTAAAATTATAAAGCTGTGTGCTTCAGGATTGGTTGGAGGACGCAGGCATGTTGATTACCTGAACAGGTTAGGTATGCCCCATGGTCAGATCTTTACCGGGTACGATGTGATCGATAACCAGTATTTCAACGAAAAGGTAAAAAAGATCCGTGAGCAGGAACCGGCATCAAGGGTTCACCTGGGGTTACCTGAAAGATATTTTCTTGCTTCCAACCGTTTCATTGATAAAAAGAATCTGCCGCTGCTCATCAGGGCTTATGCTCAATACGTATCACAATCCAGGAGGCCTTACCACCTTGTGTTATTAGGTGATGGAGAACAACGCCAAAAACTGGAATCATTGGTGAACGAATTGGCAATTGGGAACAAAGTGCTTTTCGCTGGTTTCAGGCAATACAACGAACTCCCTTATTATTATGCTTTCGCTTCTGTATTTGTTCATGCCAGCACATCCGAGCAATGGGGCCTTGTGGTGAATGAAGCAATGGCTTCAGGGCTGCCTGTTGTTGTATCAGATCATTGTGGCTGCGTACCCGAATTGGTAAAGAATGGCAGTAACGGATTAACCTTTAATCCATATGACGAACAGGCACTGACCAATATCCTGTTAATGATGTCCAACTCTGAACAGGGTCTTCGTACCATGGGGTACAAAAGCCAGGAGATCATTTCGCGGTGGCAGCCATCGGAATTTGGGAACGGCCTTAAAAAAGCAGTTGACGCAGCCTTTCATGTTAAGCCGAGGCAACAAGGGCTGATCGATCGCCTGATGCTTCGGTCGCTGATAGGAGCCTAATAAAGAACAAGACAACCCAATTGAACTCTTTGGAGGATCTATACAAAAAATACTTTCATGAATATCGTTCACGAAATCAATACGGAAGCCAACCGGCAAAGCATCAAGTACCAGCCTTCGGAGCAGATCAAACGTGTGCTATGGATGATGATCAGGCCATTGTTCAGGTGGAGTCCCAGGCCCATGTTTGGCTGGAGAAACTTTATACTGCGGTCAATGGGTGCTACAATTGGAAAAGGAGTGCGCATGTATTCCAGCACTTCTGTTTACTTCCCGTGGAACCTCAGGCTTGGCAATTATGTATCACTTGGTGAGCATGCACTGATTTACAACCTGGGCCCAGTTTTCATTGATGATCATGTTACGGTTTCTCAAAGAGCACATGTCTGTGCAGGGTCACATGATTATACCCGTCCTGAAATGCCTCTTGAAAAGCCGCCTGTAAGCATTGGCAGGCATGCATGGATCTGCGCTGATGCTTTTATTGGTCCAAATGTTCACATTGAAGAAGGCGCTGTTGTTGCCGCAAGGGCAGTTGTTGTAAAAAATGTTTCAGCATGGGATGTTGTTGGCGGCAACCCGGCAAAATTCATCAAGAAAAGAGTGCTTGTTTCCTGAAAATAGTTTTATGAGAACAGTACAGAATAAGCTGCCGTTGACTGTTGTGATCGCAGCGAAAAATGAAGAGGCTAATATGGCTAAGTGCCTGGACGCATTGGCGCCGGCGCAAAAAATCGTGGTGCTTGATTCGGGCAGTACAGACCGCACCGGGATTATTGCAGAACAAATGGGAGCGGAGGTGGTGCAATTCAGGTATACAGGTGGATATCCAAAGAAAAGACAATGGTTGCTGGACCAGTACAGCTTTGAAACCGAATGGGTTTTCTTTATTGATGCAGATGAGGTAGTGCCTGTTTCATTATGGCAGGAGATCAGTGATGCCTTAACCGACCCGGCAAACGAAAATACTGATGCCTTTATCATGACGAAGGGTTTTCATTTCATGGGAAAGAAATTCAGGTTTGGCGGATTCTCACACAAAGCGGTCTTATTATTCCGAAAGGGAAAAGCCAGGTTTGAACACCTGATCAACGACCCTGCATCTTTCCAGGACATGGAAGTGCATGAGCGCCTTATTGTAAATGGACAGATACGCACCTTACATACTCCATTGATCCATGAAGACTTCAAAGGACTTTCTGCTTATATCGACCGTCATAATAAATATTCAACCTGGGAAGCTGCTGTAAGAAGCGGTTACCTGTCAACAGGCCATTATGGAAAGGACACCATTCAGCCACGTCTTTTCGGAAATCCGCAGGAACGAAGAAGGTTCCTGAAAGCCATTGCGGTTTCCATTCCATTTGAGCCATACTTATGGTTCTTGTATCATTACATATTTAAGCTCGGATTCCTTGAAGGCAAACGAGGACTGGTCGCCTGCCAGATCCGCAGCAATTACATCGCCCAGGTAAGGGCCAAGATCTATGAAATGAAATTAGCCGGCACAACTGCTGAAACGCAAACAGCAGGATTTGAACTGGCAATCAATAATTCGGGTAAATAAATATCGATGGACAAAGAACTGCGCATACTTTTCTCGTGTACGGGAATTGGTGTTATGAACAGGGGCATAGAAAGTTTCTTCCGTGAAGCATTCGATGGATTAAAAGACCTTGATCATGTCAAGGCGAAGCTGATAACCGGTTCACGCCTGCAGAACAGCCAGGAAAAAAAAGTAATGAGGCTGTCAAGGTTTTCTCCTGCGGCAAAATTGATCGGAAAATTAACCGGACGCAGTTCCTACGCGATTGAGCAGATCAGTTCTTTTCCAGCAATTGTACATGAGATCAAGAAATTCAGGCCTCACGTGATCTTTTCAAGTGAGGCCAACCTGTTCTTCCTTCTGAACCGCTTCCGTTCTTTTATCGGTGTTCCTTACAAATTGCTGTATTCTAATGGCGGACCAGTTGATGGTCCTTTTGGATGGACTGATTATGTACACCAGGTGGCACCGCTGTATGTTGAAGAGGCCCGATTGAAGGGAGAGCCGCTGAATAAGCACATTCATGTTCCTTATGGGATCCATGTTCCGGAAGGCAGCTTTTCCATTAGCCAGGAAGAAAAAACATCCCTGAGAAATCATCTTGGACTTCCAACAAACCGCCGGATCGTGATCAGCGTTGGCTGGATCAGTTCCAGCCTGAAGCGCATGGATTATACCATCAATGAGCTTTCCATGATCCCAAAAGAGCAAAGGCCTTTCCTTGTTTTACTGGGGAATATTGATGAAACAAGCATACCTATTATACAACTTGCGGCTGAAAAATTAGGTGGTGATGATTACATCATCCGCTCTGTCCCCTATAAAGAAGTAGCTTCTTATTATAAAGCGGCAGATGTTTTTGTATTAAGCTCTCTGAAAGAAGGATTTGGAAGGGTTTACCTGGAAGCACTGTTATTCAACCTGCCGGTGATAGCTCACCAGCATCCCGTTATGCAATACGTTGTAGGAGAAGCAGGAATATTAACGGATCTGTCTAAAGAGGGCAACCTTGGGCAAGCCATCTTACAAATGATTTCGCAACTTGATCTGCCGGTGAAAGGAAGAGAATACGTTAGGCAAAAGTTTGACTGGAAGGTGTTAGCACCAAAATACAGGGAAATGTTCGAAAAGGTGAGCCAGGGAGCCTGAGCCGGTTACAACCAAAACTACATCCATGCGCTTTTTTTGCCTCCTGCCAGTACGGGATGAAGCGGATATTATAGGTCAGTGCCTCCAGAGGTTGTCTAACTGGGCAGACAGAATTTTTGTTTTTGATACCGGCAGCGTAGACAATACCTGGGAGATCGTGCTGGAACAGGCATCAAAAAATACCAAGATCAGGCCTATTGCAAAGGATGATGTTTATTATTCCGAATCTAGACTAAGAGGTTACATCTTCGATATTGCCAGGCGCGAAATGAAAGAGGGTGACTGGTTCATGCGTGTGGACGCGGATGAATTTCACTACATCACGCCGCAACAATTCATCCGTGAAAGACTTCAAAAGCACGAGACCATCGTTTACCACCAGTATTACAATTTTGAACTTACGCATAAAGAAGCTTCCCGGTTGAGTACAACTGAATCGGTCCTGGAAGAAAGAAGAAGGCCAATTGATGAGCGCCGCCGCCATTACAGCATTTCCGTTTACAGCGAACCAAGACTTTGCCGGTATCGCTCCACCATGAAATGGCCGGAAACAATAAGCTTTCCTTTCAATGCCGGGTTTATAGCAAGGGAACGTTTGCCCATCCTTCATTATCCAAACCGCGACCCTATGCAAATGGAACGCAGGTGTAAACTGAGAGCAGTGATGCTTGCAGACAAGGAAAATAAATTGAACTGGGGTGCGGATGCTGATACCATGCACTGGACCATAGAAGACTGGACAAAATTCCTGGTTGATGATCATGACCCTTCACTGCAATATTGGGTTCACGGTACAAGGCTGAGAGAAGTAAGGCAGTTCAATCACCTGGGTAGCTGGTATCAAAGAATTCTGAAACGCATGGTGCATGCTTACCTGCTGCCTTTTATGGATGTACGAAGACCTGGGTTTAGCACTGGTGCCTATCCAATGAAGATCTCACCAGAAGTGATTTCAACATTAAATCGAACCCTTTCTGTTTTGCCCCAAACCACTCATAAAGAGAATTTATCGCTAACTGTTCCATCAATAAACATGAGCACATGAGGTTGGGCACAGCATATAATTTTGTCATTAACTGTTCCGACAGCGAACTGGAATCCTATATTGATCTGAATGCAGAACAGGTGCCATCTATTCCTATCTCAACTTTCGGAGACCTGGCCTGGTGCCTCCAGGCTTATTCCATTTTAAAAAAGCGGGAAAATATCCCGGTGATCTGCACCAATCAGATACTTGATCATACCATCAATATTGTTCATTCAAACAGGCTTCCGCGCTTACAATTAGGGCAGGCAGGTTTTATTGTTTGCGTACAAGGCGATTTTCCAAGACGCAGGCTGGCGCATTACCACCTTGTGCAGAACCAACGCCAGGTTTTTACGGATACTTCCTACATTCCTCACTGGATACAGCCAGGCTTACTTGGAAGGGAACCGGGAAGGACAGGTGTAAAGAATGTTGCATATACAGGCCAGACATTCAACGGAAATTTTGCCGCGCCAGCAGAACAGTTCGAAGCATTTTTTTCGCCTCATGGAATAAATTTCTCCGCAGTGCCTCCGGAATTATGGTACGACCTGAGAGCAGTTGATGTACTCGTTGCCATCCGTAGTTTTGATACACATCCGCATAATAACAAGCCACCATCAAAGTTATTCAATGCCTGGCATGCCGGGATCCCATTTGTGGGTGGCTATGATTCTGCCTACATGCAGGTTGGAACTCCAGGTGAAGATTACCTGCTGGCCAAAACACCGGGAGAAGTAACAGAGGCGGTATTGCAGTTAGTTAAGAACGATCACCTGTACAGTAAACTGGTGGAGAACGGGAGGAAAAAAGCAGCATTATACAGTAATGAAAAAATTGCTGGGACCTGGGAAGCAGTATTGTCAGGCCCTGTGCTGCAGCGTTATCATTCCTGGAAAGTGCATCCAAACTTTGAACAATTACGGTTTTCAACCCTGCTTCAGTTGGGAAGATTGGAACAGCAATCAAAAACCCTGCTCAGGAAAATGCGCCGTCCGGCTCATGCCTGACTTGTGAACACGATTAAAAAGAAGAAGATGAAAGTGAATTTTGTTATTGGCGGTATGTCCATGCGTGCATCAACCGGCGTGTTCGAAGCAAGCCGGCAACTGGCACTCCATTTACTGGAAGAAGGCCAGGAGATCGATGTGTTTGGTATTTCAGACGCGCATACTGGAGAGGATACCAGATTATGGAATCCAATCAGGCCACAGACCTTTGAAGCCACCATACCTAAAAGATTGGGCTATTCAAAAGCATACCAGGAAAGGCTGCTTGCATCTGATGCTGACCTGTCGCATTTACACATGCTTTGGATGTACCAGAGCGCCATGGTACATAAATGGCACAGGATGTTTAATAAGCCCTACATCACTACAGCGCATGGCATGCTTGATCCCTGGGCAATCAAAAACTCCCAGCTTAAAAAACGCATAGCTTACTACATGTATGAGCGGCATGCTTTGAAGGACTGCGCATGTTTTCACGTCATGACCCAAAAGGAAAGGGAACATGTGCGCCAATTTGGATTAAAGAACCCTGTTGCGATCATCAGGAATGGCATACATATACCAGATCTTTTAAAAACATATACAGATCCTCCCTGGAAAAAATTCTTAGAAGATGATAAAAAGGTCCTCCTGTATTTTGGACGTGTGCATCCTAAAAAGGGATTGATGAACCTGGTACACGCTATTTCCCTGATGAAGCAGGCAGGTGTCCCGGAACTTAATGACTGGATAATTGTCATTGCAGGTTGCAAGCCTGGTGGTGAACACGAACAGGATCTTTCCAATGCAATATCAAGAAACCATCTGGAACAGAATGTATTAATGCTTGGTCAGTATTATGGTGAAGAAAGGAAAGCCTGTTATTATAATTCTGACGCTTATATCCTTCCCTCGTATAGTGAAGGCATGCCTTTAGCGGCGCTGGATGCTTGGGCCTTTGGCAAATACAGTTTACTGACACCTGAATGCAACCTTACTGATGGTTTTGATGCAGGTATATCGGGCATGATCCAGGCTGACCCTGATTCTATTATTGATGGCCTGAAGGGATTATTTTCCATGTCACCAGAGATGTTGAAAATCAAAGGAGCCAATGCACGGACCTATGTCAGGCAGGCTTACAACTGGGAGCAGGCTGCAAAAAAAATGTCAGAGTTGTACCAATGGGTTACTGGATATGGAGAACAACCATCAACCGTTAGTTTAGATTAAGGCACTATTTAATTTTTTAGAAACAAAATAGCTGATGATCTTTTCCCTCACTTTCAAACCAGTCAATAAATTATTTTCTTCCGTACTTACTCCAATCCTCTGATCCTCTTAGGTCTGTTCTTCTATGCTGTCCCCTGCCCCTATTTAAATAAGGCTTACAAGCCAGCCTTGCTGCATGCAGTATGGATAAAGTTTTATGACCACCACCTAATAAACATTTCGCCATGTTCAACCAGTTACCACCAAAGGGGAGAAGAAAAAATGGCAGATTTTTCTTTTACACATTTCTTACTGCTTTCCAATTCACCTGCTCTTTTCTGACCTATGCGCAAACGAATTTGCCCCTGTTGCAAAATGTAAAAAAACCAGTTCCGGCAATTACCGCACCGGGTGACCCGTTCACACCTCCTATGAGTGGAGTAGCGGCTGCCAATGCACCGCAATTCGCAGAATGGACGAGGACGGCAGGACCAGATGAGACCATTGTTGCTACCGGATTCAAATTTTCAAATTTTACCGGAGCACAGGAAGGGAGTGATTCCCGTTTTGTTTTGTATGGCAACAACCGCCGTACCGATGCCATGATCCAGCGGCTGGATGGTGATAAAGCGATACTTACCATGGACGACGCCCTGAATACATGGTCCATGTATCTGCTCTGGCCACGCAATGAAAATGGCTATGGTTTTCCTGTAGCCATCAATAAAACGGAAGCATGGTGGGTAGGTCCAAACAAAGTTGCAAAAGGTAGTACGACTTCTGTATATGGACGTAACCTTGCTCATAATAATGGAACTTCCGCTTCCTACATCTACATAAAGCCTGTTGCAGCTGCAGGCACCTTCATTGTTCCATATAAGGTTAATCCATACAAGGTGGATTTTACTATTCCACCAACCATGGCAAACGGTACTTACGAAGTCTGGACACACAACGGGCATGGCGGTGATTACGGATGGAGTGGTCCGCTGATGCTGCAGGTAGTGGATGTTCAGCAATGGAATGGTACAGTCTTCAATGTAAGGAATTTCGGAGCCCAGGGAAATGGAATCGCAGATGACACAGGTCCCATCAGAACAGCGATCAGCGCTGCAGGTCAGGTTGCAGGATCAACCCTTTACTTTCCATCTGGTACTTACATGATCAGTAATGACCTCTCAGTTGGCAACAATATTCGCTGGATGGGTGACGGCAGGGACGCCAGTATCATTAGAATGGCCCCCAACTATTCTTCCACCGTTTCCACAGTGATCTATGGTGATGTGACCAATGTTGAATTCAAAGACCTTGGTTTTGATGGGAACCATCAGAACAGGACCGCATTGGAAAAGCCAATCAACTTCAGGGGCAGTACAGATATCCGCATCACGAATGTGAATTTTTCATTCCAGGATTTTGAAGTGATGGATGTTCACCTCGCTGAACGTGTCATAATAAAGAACACCACTTTCATTGGATCAACCATTTTTCTTGGAGATGGCTCACAGATCTTCATGGACAGTTGTACTTTCAAGCTGACCAATGATGCCGAGACAATGATCCTTTCATGGGGTGGGGAAGGAGTAAGCCTTACCAACAGCACCGCCAGCGATCTTGATAACAGTGACCCGGATGATGGTGCAGGATGGGGCAAGGGAAGGTTCTTTACAGGCAGTGGAAACTTTGGAGCAAACAGGCATACCTACCTGGGAAATAATGTGACTGCTGATCTGACTGTGCGGCCGGACGGACCAAATGGGGCTGACCAGAACTCTGGTGAGCAATTCCTTTGGGAAGGGAATGGAACACAGTGGACCGGTATTGTACAGAGCAGCACTGCTACCGTCACCAATGTTTCGGGCAACCTGAATTTGAATGGCAAACACATTGCAGTGATCGTACAGGGAAAGGGAAGAGGGCAGTCAAGAAGGATCAATGGATACACTGTGAATTCAGTTACGCTCGAAGAACCGTGGCTGGTTATTCCAGATGCCACAAGTGTTATGAACATTGGCCCTTACACTGAAAAAGTGGTTATCTATAACAATTACCTGGATGCTAAATCAAGGGCTGCTACAAGTCCAACACATATTGCGTCCACAGGCATACAGCCATTCGGTGGAGTTTTTAATATGATCGCCGATAACAACATTCTCAACGAGACAAGAGTTGGTATCGGAACATGGGCCACTCAACATTCTGATGACCTGGACCCTACTTACTTTTCGTTGTTTGTCAACAACAAAATGATCAATAACCGCTGGGGCATCCTTCACAATCATTCCATCACCAATCCAACAAACAGTAAAGCCTTACTAGGAATTATTTACCGGTACAATACGGTAGAAAACCCAATAGAATCCGCTGTATTCAATCAGATGAACGGATACAATGAAGTCCTGTATGACGCCATAGTATACGAATACAACCAGTTTTTAAATGTCAGCAGAGGTTTGTATTCTGAAACAGGGCCCATCCAGAACCAGGTGCTTTACTCCAATACATTTCTATCTCTAGGATCAGGACCTGGGCCAGCATTGGTACTGACACCTGGAATGGCACTGCGTAGGAATGATTACCAGAATTTCAACACCTTCTTCCAGGGAAGCATTGGAGGCGCTGTTATAGAAGCGCCTTACCATGTAGTACAGCTTGATGCTGTTGCAGGCGCAGCTCCGGCAACAGGTGAGTTTATTTTGTGGAATTCGGGTTCCCAGATGATCTCATGGACCATTGCAGATAATGCGCCATGGCTAACCCTTACACCACAGTCGGGCGATCTTGCCAATGAAGTAGAAAGCGACACCATGGTGCTGAGCGCAAATCCCCTGGGACTTCTTCCGGGACTGCATACTGCAAACCTGACAGCAACCAATGGCACAACAACAGAATTCTATACGGTTCTGTTCAATGTGCGTGCAGCCTCACCGTTGCCCTTGGATATGCTTGCTTTTACTGCAAGGCCTGCAGGAAGAACTGTTATCCTTTACTGGCTCACGGACAATGAAGTGAATACAAAAGAATTTAAGGTTGAATACAGCACCGATGGTGTGCGGTGGAGCGAGATCGCACTTGTTCCTGCAAGAGGATCGGGTAGTGGCACCTACACATTGAATCATGTCAATCCCATTATTGGACAGAATCATTACCGTATCCGTTCTGTAGATATGGATGGCAAGTTTGCATTTTCTCCAGTGCGTACGGTGCCTTTCGGACGGGATATAGCACCGGCTTTCCAGATCATTCCTAACCCAGCTGATGATAAAACCACACTTTATTTTACAAAGCCTTTAGCAGCACCGGATATCCTTGTTCATGATGCTGCCGGAAAATTGATCAGGAAATTCAGGTTGGCCGGAACAGTTAATTCCTATTTATTTCCGACGGCTTCACTGCCAGGAGGCACCTATATCGTAACGGTGCAGACAAAAGATTTCCGTCTGACTGAGAAACTGACGGTGCAATAATGCGGGCAGAGAATACAGGTCTGTTTCCCTTACTGCATATCAACCGCAGAGGATCGCAAAGCGTTAATTACGCCTTTGGTTAATGGGAAATTGAGACCTGTTAGAACCAAACACCATAAACAGAATTCTGTATAACCTCAATCCATGGATAAGATAAAGATCTGCATCATTGGATGCGGAACCTATGGCTCTTACCTGTTAAAAAGGATCCTTGATGAATTCAATGACAAGGTAGAAATAACGGTCATTGAGATCGGCAATGAAAAAACAAGGAGCGAGCAGGAAATGGGTGTTGGCTCCAGATCTTCGAATTCCAATGTAGCAAAGGCCGGAAGGTATTTTGGTTTGGGTGGCACGTCAGCAAGATGGGGTGGCCAGATCATTTTCTTTGACAGGCAGGACAATCCATTAAATGATCCAACCTGGGAAGAGATCATCGCAATCAACCAAAAACACCAGGGTACCGTTGTTGGCCAGCTTTTAGGCAATTCATTCAGAAAACTTTTTCTTCAGCTTAACGGTCCTTTGAAAGCTGGCATCTGGCTTCGGTATGCTAAGCGGAACCTGTTCAACCAGATATCAAAAAGTCAGTTAAAAAAGGTTAAGATCATCAAGGATCACCGGGTTGTTGAATGGCATACCCAGGATGGAAAGATCTCGGCAGTGAAATGTAAAAATGCAGTAGGAGAATTTAGTTCAATTGAAGCAGACCTGTTTTACCTGACCGCCGGAGCAATTGAATCTTGCAGGCTCCTGATGAAGCTCAATAAAGAAACTGGTTTGCTGGATCAGACTGATTTAGGCAAGAATTTCGGAGACCATCTTTCTGTAGAATTATTTAGGATGAAGAAAACAAAGCCTCAACTTGAAGGTGCATCCATATTGCCATCCCTTTTTAAGGGTTCGCTCGTAACCAAAAGAAAAGTTGTTGCCACAAAGGATGGCAGGGTTGGATACCTGCACCCGATCTTCAACAAAGATGTAGCGGTCTTCACTTCTCTTAAGAAAATGTTGTTTGGAAAACAGAAGATCAGCATCAACGTGAAGCATCTATTCCAGGGAATTGGTTTTCTTATTCACTTTGGCTGGAGTATCCTTGTTTTGAAAAGAATGTATGCCCACAAGAATAACTGGAGCCTGCAATTAGACATCGAGCAACCATTTCCCAATCATAATTCACTCGAGCTTCTGGATGAAAGAGACAAGTACGGAGAACCTATTATAAAAGTGAACTGGGACGTTACTGAAGCAGACAGGAATGCTTTCAAAGAAATAGGAAGAGAAATGGAAAAGCTCCTGCAAAAAGAAGGATATACCTACGAACGTGTTTATGACGGACAAAATTCAACCAACAAGATCGAAGATATTTATCATCCCGTTGGATTTATCCGTGCCGGCCTTGATGACAGTGCTGTTTTAAACATAAATAACAAGGTCAGAGGCCTGATAAACCTTTATCATTTTTCTACTGCAATTTTTCCAAGTGCCAGGTCAATCAACCCTACCGCGGCCGGACTTTGCTTTATCGAACAACATTTGCAATACCTGCAGCATCTTTTGAAAAATGCGGATCATGAAGAACTTTCTATATTCTATGATAAGCGCAGAATGAGAAAACAAACTACTGTTTTATGAACAAGAAAATACTCATAACCGGCGGTGCTGGTTTTTTAGGTTCTCATTTGTGTGATCGTTTTTTAAAGGAAGGTTTTCATGTCATTGCCATGGATAACCTGGTGACCGGTGACTTGCGCAACATCGAGCACCTCTT